>Ga0209097_10000001_pt1 | contig 844758 bp, 889 predicted proteins | sample AD_UKC052_MetaG_FD_184419 | JGI IMG/M metagenome (GOLD analysis project Ga0209097, IMG submission 184419) | Active sludge microbial communities of municipal wastewater-treating anaerobic digesters from USA - AD_UKC052_MetaG (SPAdes) (version 2) | ecosystem: Engineered > Bioreactor > Anaerobic...
TCCCCAATAATCATAAAGACGATTAGTAGATTAATAGTTGGCGGCTTTATTAATAATGTCTTGATAATTGGTTGATGAAGACAAGGCTTGGATGGCTAGAGCAGTATTGCCAGACACTTCACTATAATATTTGGTGTCGTTGGCTGGCCAGTATACTTGATTTTCAGTAGAAATCACTTTTGCTAATAAAAGTGATGTTCCATTAAGATTCTCGTCTTCAATACCAAATTTTTTATTGGCAATAACGGCCATGGCCAATAAGTTGGAATCTAGTTCATTCAAATTATTAGTTACCGATTGGTAATTTTTAGAGTCTGACGAAAATGACAAACCATAAGCTTTGGCAACTTTTACTGACAAAGAAGAAGAGTCAAAGTTTTGAGATAAATTGTTAAGGGCTTTTTGATACATATCATCATCAACTTTATAGCCCATACTTTTGGCTATACTTAGAACTCTAAAGACATAAGCGGTAATAAAATCATCTGATTGAGTAGAATTCCACCAACTCCAACCACCATCAGAACTTTGCATTTGTTCTAATTTCTCTAAACCTTTGTCGATATCAGTTGAGCCAATGGAAAAATACTTTTTGCCAATAAGCCTTGAAACTAAAGCACTAGTGGTTTGTTCAACACAACCGTAAGGATATTCGACTAAGTATTTAATAGCTGATGGCAAAGAACCTAAGAGATTTGAAGATAGATAAAGAGAAGAGGTAGACTTGGTTTTGTCAAAATTGGCGGGATTTTGAAATTTAAATTGCGAAAGGTTAGTGTTAAATTCGGAATAATTTTGATAATAACCAACAGTATTAACATTTAAAACTTGAACTATGCCGTCGTTATTACCCGAATTATCTTTTACTTTAAATTCAAAATTGGCCTTTGGCTTGGTGGAATCAACTTTAATTTTCCAGCTAGCTAAAACAAAATCATTGGCGGGAACTTTTTGGTTAATTAGCGTTGGGCTTTCAATTTTTCCAGCATCAGTTGAAAAAGATATTTGTGAGTAAATATTATTTTGGGAAAAATTATTAACTATCGCTGAAACAACAATTTCGTCACCTCGATTAACAATATTTGGTAAAGCTGGACGGATGACTAAATTTTTTGATGTTTTTATCTCGGTGGTATTTTGGCCAACTTTGGTATCAGAACTAGCACCAAGAGCGGCAATTACCCAAGTGGTTAAATTATCAGGGAGACGAAATTTGACTTGAGCTTTCCCGGAAGAATTAGTGTTTATCGACATGTTCCAATAGGCAGTATCGGCAAAAGCGGTGCGAGTGTCTGAACCTTTGTCGTTGTGAACTTGAATTCCATCAGCAAAATAAGTGTGATATTTTTCAACAGTAAAATTGTAAACAGAATCAGGAAGCGATAAATACTCAAGGCTATTAATTGTGACAGCTTGACCGTTGGATCCTAATAATTGATCGCCAATTTGGGCGACACGAGCAGTTTGCCAACGTTGATTGATAAACAATAAATGATTGGCAGTAACTTTTAGATCGCCATTAATAATATAGTAACCATCAGTTTTAGCTTGATGAACAGCAGTTACCTTACCTTTACTTTTGGGATTAGCCTGAACATAGTCACCTACTTTAATTTGATCAATATTTTTTTGGCTACCATCAGCCATTAATATCTGAGTATCAGCAAGAAAACAGCCACCCTTTTCCGCACCATTGGCGCCATGAATACCAACTAAAGAATGCGAAAAACTAGTATTGTTGTATCTTTCTCCCCAAAAGACCTCGTTAATATCTTTTTTATTATCATCGGCTAGGGCATAAATAGATTTGTCGACAGCCCAAAGAGCCAAATTGGTCTCAATTGGATTATTGGCGTTATCATAGGCAGTAACATCAACGGTAACTTCATCTCCTGGAGCATAATCTTTTTTGTCGGTAGTTAGTTGATAATGGATTTTTCTGGTATCAGGGTTAACACTGATATTCTTTGACTCTCGGACTAAATTGTCGTCATCGAACGAAGAAACAGATAAATAAAAATTGGGTAAATCCTGTGGTTTTATAGGTAAATCAATAGTGGTTTCATCGCCTTCAAGATGAATAACTTGATATCGATCCTGATAACCACGATTGATACTTAGGTAAACATCTCTGTTTGAGACGGTTGATTTTATGGTAATTTTGGCAATATCGCTTGGTTGATAAAGTTCTTTATCAGCACTAAATGTTAGAGTTGGTTGTTGTTCTTGGCTTTGATTAAATCCAAGATTACCAATCCAAGTATTAAAATTTTTAGAAATTAGATTGTTTTTTTTGTCGGTAATTTTGGCAACGATATTATAATTCCCCTCACTTTTGGGAGTGTATTCAAAAACTGTTTTTCCCTGATCATCGGTGTAAACGGTTTTATTCATGACAATTTCTGAATGCTCTTGATAGCGAGGATACTTTTTACCCTCATCGATAATTTTTTCCCACCATTTTCGAGTTATTTCTAATTCGACTTTTTGTTTGAGATTTGAGCTGTTGGTGTTTGATTTGACAACTAAAGGCAGCTTGTAGATTTCATTTATTTTTCCATAATATCTAAAATCGTTGTCGGTATAAAGTGAGTATTCACCAGCGTTTACATAAACCGAAGCTCCGGTAGTAGCTGGATTGCCAGAAGCATCTTGATAGGTAAACTCAACAAAAAACATTTGGTCTTTACCTTTAAAATCATTTTTGTCAGTATCGATTTTGATACTGGCTTTACCTTTTTTATCGAGGGTGACGGAACCAGAATCGATTTCTTCTCCCCACCAACCAGGATAATAATCGTATTGATGATTGGAGTAAAAATAGCCAGAATATAATTCAGAAGATCTAATGACATAATCAACGGTTGCATTACTAAGTGGCTGACCAGAATAATATGATCCAGAAATATCAAAACTGGCCTGATTGCCTCGAACAATGTCTGTCTGTTTTGATGAAGCAGTTAAGAAATATTCGGGTTTTCGATAAGTTTCAACTTGAAAACTAATTGATTCATCTTCAGTTGAATATTCACCAAAATCAGGATCGTTGATTATTCTTTTGTTGACAAAAATATCGTAATAACCTGTCTTTGAATTTTTTGGGATAACAAAAGAACCGCCAAAAATACCGTTTGAATCGATATTATATGTATTTTTATAGATTAATTTACTGCCAGTGACAGTTATATCTGCCGTTCCGAAAGTAGCAGAATAACGAGCATCGTCGTCTTGGCGGGCAATAACTTTAAAATTGACAGTATCTCCTGGTTGGTAAAGAGGACGATCGGTAAAAATATAAAATTTTTGACTGGGTTTATTCTGAGAAAATGAGGTGTAATAATTTGGCGAATTTAAATAAGTTAAGTTTAGAGGGATCAAGGCAAAAGAATTATTTGATTCAACAATAGCTACATCTGGCTGTTGATTGGTAGAAACTGAAGCCACACCTTGACCATCAAAATTACCAGTATCAATTTGAGTAATTTGATTTTTCAGCGAATAAAGGGTGACTTTTCCTGAAGAAGCTGAACGTTTGGTTTTATAGTCTTGAGTCCAAACAACAAGGGTATCTTTTGATTCGGTAGCTAATGACCCGATAGTTGAGCGAACAATAAAAGCTGATTGTGATTGAGTGGATGATCTGAAAATAACAAAAAATATTCCTGATTCTGGCAAAGGTAAGGTTATATTTTTATTTTCATTGTTAACAATTGAGGTATTAAATTGTTTGATCAAGTTAAACTTGGAATAATCAACCTTGGTATTTATTTGATTATTTTTGTCATCGTGAACTAAAAACTTTAACATGGCATCTAAATTTGATTGATAGACATCAACAGTAAGATCGCCTTGAAAACCATGTGATTCAACATATATTTGTGGTTCTTGGTTGGAGGTATAGCTAAATATGCCTGAATCTTGATAGTAATTACTATTATCGGAAATAGTGAAGTAGGGAGTTGGGGTGGGGGTAGAAGCTGAGTAACAACTAGTTTTAAAGAAAAAACTAAAAAATGCTAGGGCTAACAACATTATTGGTTGATACATAATTAATCATACAACAGAGACGAAATTAATTGGTGGTAGAATATGTTAGATTGATTACTTTTTTTAGTTATTAATTTAAAATAATAATGGAAAAAACAGTAGTCTTTGGGCCAATGATAATCTTCATGGCCATTTTTGGGTTAATGATTTTCCTGTTTGTCGGGATAATTTTGAAGCTGGTTTTTAAAGCTAAAAATGAGTTTTGGCAAGGAACAGTTTCGGATAAAAATTCGAATAGTGTCGAAGATTCTGATACTGAAACTACCTTAACTTACTACTATATAGTAGTCAAAGAAAACGATGGTAAGGAAAGAAAGGTGGCTTTATCAGAAAAACTATGGCGACAGTTTGAAGTAGGCCAAAAAATTATTAAACCAAAAGGAAAACTCTGGCCAGAAAAGGGCTAGGAAATACTTTTATTAAAGACTGAATGTTCAAGGATATATTGGATTATTTCAGAAACTTTTTCCGGTGAGTATACTTTTTGAAGCTCTTGCTTATATAAGTTTAATTTTGGAGCGACATTTTGATTGATGTTTTGATTAAATTCAGCAATTTCTTCTGGAGATAAGTTTTGATAAAAATCCTTAATTAAGTGATTAATTGTTTTTAGAGTGTCCTGTTTTTGATGTTTAATACTAAAGTTGGTGATATTTTGAATTAAATCGTTGGTTAAAGTTAGATCAATAAGGGCAACTATTTGTTTTAATTTATTTTCATCCATAGTTTATTATTCAAAAATACTAATAATTTTGTGTGCTCCGTCCGAAGCTAACTTACCGGCAGCGAGTGTACCAAAAACAGCTGGGGAAAAACCAGCGAGAGTTAAAGCAACACAAGGAATGGCAATGGCTAAAGCTAAACCAAGCTCAACAGCGCCTATGGCTAAATTAATTGGGGCAGTAAAAATTTTTTCAGCAATTTTTAAGGCTTGAGAACCGTCATCGGAGTTTGGCTGTTTTTCTTGGTAATTCATAAGTGATTATATAATAACTTCGTCACCTGTGGAATGATTGCTTGAGGGATGGTGTTGTCTGAAGTTATTTCAAAAATTAGACCGTGATGCTGATTGACAATATCGAAATATTTTTGAATATTTTTAGTTTCAGCTAGGGCTAATTGAAGACGTTCGGAGACTTTTTGAGGAGAATCGCCACGAGACAGCATTCTTTGTTCTAGCAAATTAAAATTAGCTGGTGAAATAGTAAGGAGAATTGGTAAAAAATTGGGGTTTGTCTGCAAAAAAGAAGCTAAGCTGTCGAGAGTAATGGCTAGAGTAATTGGTTTGGAATTACCATCGAATTTCCAACCATAATCAAAACCATTGTAAGAGAGACTGAAAAAGAAATCTTTTTTAATTTGATCAAATTGATCTTGAGGAAGACAGATGGTTTTTTGGCTATTTTCATTGGGTCGAGGTGGACGATTGGTAATTTTTGGTAATTGATAGGTTAGACCGAGTTTTTCAAGCTGTTCTTCTAGATAGGTTTTTCCTAATCCTGAAGTACCAGTAATTACAATATTTTTAATCATCGAAAGTATAAATAATTTTATCAAAATTAATTATTTTATTTTTAGCATCTAATTTAATCCCCTCTTGTTGATAAAGTTGGCGACGAATTTGATCGTATTTTGGATCTAGCCAAACATGGCCATCAGCATAAACAATTCGATGAAAAGGAATGTGATCGACCTCTACGGATTTACCCAAAATATGGGTAATCATTCGAGATAACATTGGGTGCCCACCGGCAGCGACAGCCAACAAACCATAAGTAGTTACCCGGCCAGGTGGAATGGTTAAAGCCAAAGCAACCACTTTTTGAGAAAATGTTTGAGGAAGAGAGGACATAAAGAATTATAAATCTAAGAGAAAATATAGTTTGTTTGTATTTAGTAGAGACGGCATTAATGCCGTCTCTACATAAATTGGCATTTATTTAGAAATTAATTTCTTCGATTGTTGGAGGATTTTGGGTATAGTCTGAATAACGAACCCATTGTGGGGTGATGGAAAAAATACAACCGCTGTCGATGCCATAATCTTTTAATTCTGGATGAACTGAGAGCATAAAATTAACAGCTTCGGTTTTTTGATTGCCTTCAAGAATAGTGGCAAGACCATCAATTTGGAGCGAAGGATCGTTTTTTAAACCACCAATTAACAGAGAGGCTTGGTTATTGGCTTTAATATTTTGAATTTTACGACTAGTTTCTTCGGTACTCATAAAAACGGTTAAATTATCGTTGACGGTATGAGCCATAACGGCTGATTCAGTTTTGCCAGAAGGACTAGCGGTAGACAAAACACAAAGACTATTTTTTTTAACAATTTCGAGAACGGTTTTTTTGTCGATCATTTTTTTAATAAATTTTTAAAATATTTTTTTCCTTTTAGTTTATCGGGTAAGAGATCGGCAGTGGAATATTTTTGATAACCCTGGCCATAGCCTAAATCCTTCATTAATTGGGTGGGGGCGTTTCGTAAATTTAGAGGAATTGGCAAGTTGCCAGTGGCTTCAATATCTTTCATGGCCAGGCCAAGAGCATCAACGACAGCTCGATTTTTGGCCGACTGAGCCAAATAAATTGCTCCGTGAACTAAATTAATTGAACATTCAGGATAGCCGATCTTTAGAACAGATTCGAAAACCTGATTAGCTAAAAGTAGTGCATTGGAATTGGCTAAACCAATATCTTCGGAAGCAAAAACCACCATCCGACGGGCGATAAACTTGGGATCTTCTCCGGATTTAATCATTCTGGCTAAGTAGTAAACAGTAGCGTCGACATTAGAAGCCCGCATACTTTTAATAAAAGCCGAGATTAAATTAAAATGTTCTTCACCTTGTTTATCGAAACGCAAAAAAGAATTTTGAAGGGCATTTTTTAAACTGTCGATTTCTAAATTTTGATATAGAGTAAAAGCATTGTCGATCATGGTGATACACTGACGAGCATCGCCATTGGCCATATTAATTAGCCATTCTCGAGCCTTTTTATTGATTTTTGTTTTTAAAATTTTACAAGCCCGAGTGATGATTAAACCGACCTCTTCTTCAGTAAGCTCTTTGAGAGTAAAAACTCGGCAACGAGAAAGAAGAGGAGCAATAATTTCAAAAGAAGGATTTTCGGTGGTGGCGCCAATCAGAGTGAGCAGGCCTGATTCAACTGAAGGTAATAAAAAATCTTGTTGGGCTTTATTGAACCGATGAATTTCGTCTAAGAATAAAACCTTTTTGATTAAAGTTGGCTGAGAAGAAGAAATTATTTTTTTAATATCGTCTTTACTGGCGGAAACAGCTGATAATTCATGGAGTTCGGAATGAGATTCACGAGCAATAATTCGAGCTAGAGTAGTTTTACCAACACCAGGAGGCCCCCAAAAAATCATGGAAAATATTTGATGATTATCGATGGCAATTTTTAGAGGTTTGCCTTCACCAACCAAGTGAGATTGACCGACATAATCGGTTAAATTTTTTGGTCGTAATAATGAAGCTAGAGGTTCTGATGTCATAGTTTTGGGTTTACTTCGGGTATGAGAAGAATAAAGAAATATTTATCTAATGTCAAGAAAATGATATGCTGAATTATGATAATTTGGATTTTATTGTTTTTATTGGCTAGTCCAGCCCAAGCAGTTGAAAAAGAAATTGATTTTTCTTTAAAAAGTGACAAGAGTATTTATGAGGTGGGAAGAGATGGTAGCTATGATTATTCTCCGAGTATTATTGAACAAGAAAATGGTGATAAATATATTTATGTTTGTGGAGGCTTTGTATCTGAAGATGATAATCGAGGTCACGATGCAATTTTCTTAACCGTAATTAATAAAGATGGACAAAAGACAATCGATTCAAAAAGAGTATTAACACCTTTGGTTAGCAACCCAAAAAGCGATGATGCGGAACATGCCTGTGCGCCTTCAGTAATTAAACACTCGTTTAGTTTGCTAGAAGGAGGAAAAGAAAAATATTTAATGTATTACGAATGCGCCCCCAAAGTCCACAGTCAAACTACCGGTCAGTGGTTAAATAATTTCACTCAAATTTGTTTGGCATTTAGCGATGATGGAATTGAATGGAAAAAATATAATGAAGAAATATTTAATAGTGAACACCGTTTTGCTAATGCCAGCGAGCCGCCAACAGCGGTAGTTAAAACCAGTGAAGAAATGAATAGTAAGTTTGGAATTCAAAAACTAGAAGGAAAATATATTACTAGCGCCAGAGAATATGATATTAATTCTTATGGTGTGGGACATCCAAGTGCAACTACTTATGGAGGAAAAGTCTGGCTTCATTATTATGATTCAAAAGGAGAATGGAATAATCGAGGAATTTATCGGAAAGTTACCAGTGATGGTTTTCACTTTTATCCAGAAACTACTCAAATAAAACAATTAAAATCTCCTTATGAAATAAAATACGTCGAGACCCCAATGAACGGACACGACGGTTTTTTCTTAGGATTAATGGTAGCAAAAGACGTTTATTATAATTATTCTTGGGATGGAATAAACTGGTTTTGGACCGAAGAAGGTGCCGACGAAAAATTTTATGATAATTACTTAGGAAATAATTTTTTAATTGGTAAGGTTACAGAAGGAAAATGTATGGCACCAGGAGGAGCTGGGTTGGTAACTAACAAATTAGGAATAATAAAAGGCACTAATGTTGAATTTATGATGAATGAAGGATATTTAGGAAGTGCTGATAACTGCAATGCCACCAATGGTTGTAAATGCTATTCAAAAGATGAAGATACTGCCAGAGGCTACACCTGGCAATCATACGGTTTTAGCGGAGTATTAACTAATAGTAATGGAAGAAAACCAGGAGATGCTAATGGGGATGGTTTGGTTAATATAGTTGATTACAATATTTGGAAAAGAGAATTTATTAACAACACAAAAGACAAAGCTGATTTTAATGGCAATGGTGAGGTAGACTTAAATGATTATAAAATTTGGAAACAAAATGTTTAGAAACATCTCTCCCCTAATGTCGTTGGTTTTTGGAATCTTAATTTTGATTAACCCAAAACTCTTATCGACTTTGGTGGCAATTTATTTGATAGTTACTGGGCTAATTGGCTTAGGAGTAATTAGGCTTTAGCTCCACATTCGGGACAAAATTTAGCACCAATACTTAGTTTTGCCTGGCATTGAGAACAAGTGTTTTTGGGTTTGAGTGGTTCACCACATTCTGAACAAAATTTAGCATTGGTTTTTTGAGGAGCATGACACTTGGGACAAGAAGCGACAATTGTTTCTCGCCAATTTTCAGTAGAAAGTTTTTTATCTTCCTGGGCCATAGCAGCATTGGCCCAAACTTCTTCTACCGACTTGCTAGCCTGAGCGGCAGACATTTCAACTCCTAAATCGGGTGCACAATTTTTACACAAACCTTTTTGATGATTCCAACATTTTTTTAGACAAACCCAAGATTGACAACGAGGACATTGAGAAAAAACTTCCTTAACTTCTTGCTGAGCTGAGGTAAAGGCGTCATCGTGAGCTTTTTGCCAAGAAGCCGAACGAACATTTTCTCCGATTTCGGAAGCTTTACCAAAAATACCGCCAAACAAATTGTTGGCAGTGTTTAGGGCCCCGGCGATATTACCAGCAATAAAAGAGGAGAATTTTGAACGAAAACCGACATTACAGCGACCACAATTGAACTCGAACTGAAAACCAGAATCGGTACTAATATCATTGTAATTATTGTTGACTTCCATTTGATCTTTCATGGGATATTTTAGCAAACAATGGCAAGGTGGTGATAATCAACATGAGAGCGATTGAGGCAAAAGTTAACCGAGGATGAAGCAAAATAAAACTACTGTAAATAATTGGCCCAATTACCCGCCCCAAAGCACCGGCACTTTCGAAAACTCCTTGAATTTCGCCTTCAGGATCGGTGGAACTTTGAGTTGATAAAGTTGAGGGTAAAACCACTCCAACCACACTATTACTAGCGATACTGACTCCTAAAAGGATGCCAAAGATTAATAGTGATTGGTTGATGGAGATTAGTAAAACAGAAATGGCGGTAACAAGATTTGCAATAAAAAGAGTTTGATATTGCCGGACAATTTTCTTTTTGATTAAAACACCTTGACTAATTACTGAAATAATACCAATAAAAATAAATAATAAACTATTTTTATCGGGCGTAAATCCATATATTTTATCGGTAAATAAGGTTAGATTAGTTTGATAACCAGCCATACAAATCATTAGAAAAAGCTGAAAAACCATAATTAATTGAATATTTGGTCTGGTGAGAATAGCAAAATACTTTGAGAAAGTAATTTTGGTATGGTTTTGAGGATTGTTTTGGCGATGAGATTCGTCGAGTAAGAAGTAGGTAAGCACTAAGCTTAAAAAAGAAAGAGCGGCACCAGCCAGAGCTGGAGCGGTAATATTTTTAAATAAGCTGTAAAAAATTCCACCAATAGCTGGACCAGAAATAAAACCTAAACCAAAAGCCATGCCAACAATGGCCATACCTTTGGAACGATTTTCTTTGGTGGTGATATCGCTAATATAGGCTCTAGCGGCGGGAATATTGCCACCAGTAAAACCATCGATTAAACGAGAGATTATTAGTAATAAATAATTGTTAGTAAAGGCTAGGATTAAATAAGCCAGAACTGTTCCGGCTTTACTAATGACTAGAATTGGTTTACGACCATATTTATCGGATAGACTGCCTAACATTGGGGCTGATATTAATTGGGCCAAAGAATATGAGGCGGTAAAAAGACCAAGAGCTAAACCGGAAATATTAAGCTTTGAGCTAATGGTGGGAATTAAGGGAAGAATAATTCCAAAACCAATAACGTCGGTTAAGACGATCAAAAAGATAGTAAAGAGAGCTTTCCGATTCAGAACTTTTTACGAAAGATTTTATAAATCAACCAGAGTGGAAGCCAAACTGGCGTAAAGATAATGATACGAATTAAAGTGTTAAAAATAAAGCGGAAAACTAAAATTAGTGAACGAATAGATTCTTTGACAATTACCATTGGCCGCCAAGCAGAATCAGGAGCATAAGGTAGAGCTAGTTCATCGGTTGATAACTGAACTGAAACTAAGGAAAAAGAAGTAGTTTTATCTAAATATTGTTGCTGGCCTTTAACCTGATCAATTTGAGACTGAAGATTAATTAACTCTCGTTGAACCTCTAGAAGATCGGACACTTTGACGGCCGAAGACATAATTGATTCAAACTTAGATTTGGTAGTAGTGAGAACTTTTAACTTGGCTTCGAGATCTTGATATTGATCGGTAACATCGTGACCAGTTACTGATTCGGAAATTGTTTTGACGCTTAATTTTTTAAAAGATTCTAGAGCTTCTGAAAGTTTGTCTTGAGGAATTCGGACTTGGATTTGACCAGTAGCAGCTGAGGATGGATTGTTTTGAGACGAGTTAACCATGAATCCACCGAGTTTTTCAGATTGTGATTGAATTTCTTTGATTGTTTTGGGAACATCTTTGACTAAGATATTTAGACTGGTGGCTAGAGAGACCATTCTACCAGTGCTTGGGGCATAATCGTAGGTACTAGATTCCTTGGTGGAAAGAAGATTAACTTGATTTGTTTTTTGACCGAAAACAAAAAACAAAATAACTACGGCAAATACCAACCAGTTCTTTTTGATAAAATCGATTAGTTTGTTCATGAATAGATTAATTATAATACTTCTAGTATCTTTGGGTTTGAGGCTAATTGGAATTGGTCAATCACTTTGGCTGGATGAGGCGATTTCTGCTAATGTAGCAAAAAATTATTCTTATTCACAAATAATAACTGAATTTTCTAAAAGTGATTTTCACCCACCCTTATATTATTTAACTTTAAAAACTTGGGGAAGTGTTTTTGGATTTGGGGTAATAGAGCTAAGATTAATGTCGGTATTGTTTTGTTTGATTACGATTTTTTTGGTTTATAAAATTGCCGGTGAAAACGCGGCCTGGCTAACTAGTTTTAATCCCCTACTAATTTATTATTCTCAGGAAGCCAGAATGTATTCAATGGTAACAATGCTTTTGATTGGAGGAATATATTTTTTAATTAAGAAAAAATATATTTTGACAAGTGTATTTTTTGGACTAAGTTTATTAACTTTTTATGGATCGATTTTTTTAATTGTCAGTGTCGGCCTTTATTTATTAGTTAAGAAAAAATTTAAAGAAATTGCGATTATTTCAATTGGACCGTTGATTGGATTAATAATAATTTGGCCACTATTAAGAAATCAGCTATTAGTATCTAAAGAAATGCTAGGAATAGTGACTAATTGGGATTTGGTTTTGGGAAAAGCAAATTTAAAAAACTTGCTAATGATTCCTTTGAAATTTACTTCGGGAAGAATTAGTTTTTATCCAAAAGTTTTATATTATTTAATATCGGGATTATGGATGATATGGGTTTTTAAAAATTTATTTAAAAAAAATATTTTTGGTTTTATTTTTTGGGTTAGTTTAATAATTGGAACAATATTTTCGATTTTTACTCCAATGCTGCAATATTTTAGATTTTTATATTTGATCCCAATTTTAGCGATGATGATTGAAAACCAAAAAATTAAATATGGTTTTTTAATATTTGGATTAGTTTATTTATTGATTCCTAAATTTCATCGGGAAGACTGGAAAGGAATGGTGGTTGAGTTACCCAAAAAAGTTTATATGATTAAAAGCTTTTATGATCCAGTTAGTTTTTATAATCAAAATATTTTAATTGAAGATATTCGGAGCGAAATTACTGAAGATGAAATTACGGTGATTCCTTATGGTGAGACCATTCATGGGGTTGACCATCAACAAATTTTAAAAAACCAAAAATACCGATTGACGAAAATTAATAACTATCGAGAGATTACCAGCGAAGAATGGACCAAGGAGAAATGAGCTTTTTAATTTGAGGAAGTTGAGCTTGAGTGGCACTGTAACCTAGGTCGATAATTTTTTTAGCTTGGACAAAATCGAGAGGGTTAACATTGGGAATTGGGGGCCGAATAACAAGGTTGGCAGAAAGACAATTAAGTTTAGCTAAATGATGGAGCATTAAATCGACAGTTGAAAGAAGATTTGCTTGTTTATTGGGATAAAGACTATCGTAAACATCGACGGCAATAATAATTTTGGCACCCATTTTTCGAACAACCTCGACCGGAACTGGGCATGAAACAGCACCATCGACTAGGATTTGGTTTTTAATTTTTACTGGTGAAAAAACTACCGGAATTGAACAACTGGAGCGAATAGCTGAAGTGAGTAAACCTGATTTAAAAACCACAGATTTACCAGATAAAATATCGGTGGCCACGGCTCGAAAAGGAATTGGTAATTTTTCAATTTTTTGATTTTTTAAATATTGGTTTAAGAATTTTTCTAACTTATCACCTTTGACTAGGCCCTGGGCAGTAAAAGGATCGAATAAAATTTCGATCATTTTTTTGTAATCGACAGTATTGATAATTGATTCAATTTTAGAAATGTCTTGATAGGCAGCATAGAGACCACCAATTAAAGAACCAGCGGAAGTGCCAGCAATATAATCAATTGGAATTTTATTTTCGACTAAACACTTAATCACTCCGATATGAGCCAGGCCGCGGGAACCACCAGAACCAAGAGCTAAACCAACTTTTTTCATGGATTTTTTAAATGATTAATTTCTGTTTGAGTGAGAGGACGATAATCTCCAGGAGCTAATGACCCTAGTTCGAGTGGGCCGATACTTAGACGGTGAAGATCGATTAAATAAAGATGAAGCTCGGCACAGAGTAAACGGATTTGGCGCTTTTTTCCGGTGTATAGGGTTATTTTTAACTTAGTTTGATTCATTTCATAGGAAACTGGGTTAACTTTGGCCCCAGTTTTTTGCATTTCTATTTGTTTTTGAGTAGAAACTTTACCAAGAATAGTAATTAAATAAACCTTGGGTAAATGATAACGAGGATGAGTTAGTTTTAAAGCCAAGTCGCCATCGTTGGTAAGAATCATTAAACCGGTTGATTGATAATCGAGACGACCAACCGGAAAAACCCGCGGGGTGGGTGGTACTAAATTAACCACCACATCACGACCACGATCGTCGCTAGTAGTGGAAAGAACAAACTTGGGTTTATTGACGGCGTAATAAACTAGTTGAGGCGGATGGGGTGGAATAGTTTTTTTATCGACGACAAGAGTGTCGGTTTCAGGGTCGACTTTATCTCCTAAAACTGCTTGTCTTTGATTGATGGTGATTCGACCCTGAGAAGTGTATTCATCAATTTTTCGACGAGAAGCAACCCCAAGACTGGCTAAATATTTATTGAGCCGAATTAATGTCATAATAGTAGTATATGGCCAAAGATAAATTTAGTGCAGTTTGGGTTAGTCACTCATCGATTAGTGCTTATGATGAATGCCCGAGGAGTTATTATTTGAAAAATGTTTATAAAGATCCAAAAACAGGCCATAAAATAAAATTGGTAACACCACCATTATCTTTAGGAAAAGCGGTTCATGAGGTGATTGAGAGTTTGTCGGAAATTAAAACTGATTTAAGATTTAAAGAACCATTAATTGATAAATATGAAAGAGCTTGGAAAAAAGTTTCGGGAAAAAATGGTGGATTCTTTGATCAGGAAACTGAATATAAATATAAAGTTAGAGGTGAAGAAATGATTAGAAGAGTGATGAAAAATCCCGGTCCTGTGGCAGAATTGGCGGTTAAGATTAATATGGAACTACCCTACTATTGGTTGTCGGAAGAAGATAATATTATACTTTGTGGAAAAATTGACTGGTTAAAATATATTCCTGAAAGAGATTCGGTAGAAATTATTGATTTTAAAACTTCTAAAAACGAAGAAGGGATAGAGAGTATGCAGTTGCCAATTTACAACTTACTGGTTCACAACTGCCAAAAACGAAAAGTTGAAGGGGCGTGGTATTGGTATTTGGGAATGAATGACGAGTTAACAAAAAAAACTCTGCCAGATTTAAAAGAATCTGAAGAATTAATTATCAAAAAAGCTAGGAAAATAAAATTGGCTCGTACCATGGAAAGATTTTTATGCCCAGAAGGAGAAGCTGGATGCCGAGCCTGCCGACCTTATGAAATGATTTTAAAAGGAGAGGCGGAATTTGTGGGAAACGATGAATACAAAGCGGATGTTTATGTAATTAATAAGCCAACTAGAAACGAGGAAGAAGACTCGGTGGTGCTTTAAAATAAACCGAGTTGAGGTGGGGCGGATGATTGAGGAGGGTGGGAAAAATCGACATCGATTTGGCGAATAGTGTTCCACTTATCCATGTATTTTAAATATTTGTTTTTTAGGGCAAAATCGTAAACTTCTTTAGTAACGATCACATCGGCTTCACAATATTTTTTTAATTTTGCCAAAGATTCGGGAGTATGTTCTTGCCAATAATAAACAGCATTTAAACCATGATCAATTTTAGTATGGCCAATGGTTTGTGAAGCAATCGCATTTAGAGACAAACGATGACCTAGAAAATTCTTAATGTGTTCCATAATGTCGAAATGAGCCATTTTTTTAAAATCGTATGGCGCTAAAGGAGCCATGGCGGGAACATCGAAATGAAGCGAGTTGAAACCAATAATCCGATCGGTGTTTTCGAAAAATGACCACATTTGGGAAAAATCCTCTTCCCAAAAACTTTTCATTTCACCATTGATTTCATTTAAACCATCATCGAGCTGACGACGATAAGCAGAAACAATGGAAATTCCCAAGTCGGCTGGGTTATTCGTTTCAATATCATCAAATATTTTTTTGGTTTCAATGTCGAAAACAACTTCGGTGATCATAGTGGAATTCTTCTAATATACATCATCTGTGGAGCCAAATCCAATCCGATCGGGAATTAGAGAACTAGCTGAAATCATTTTGGCAGGAGTGATCACAAAACGACCATAGCGACTATTAATATCGTCTAGAGCTTGAGTGAGACTTAATGATTTAGGAACCGAGGAGAATAAATTTAATTGATTAACATTATTTTTACAAAGATCAAAACAAGAGACTGATAAATTGGCCACAGGCTTGGTAAAAGGTGAAGAGAGAAGAATTCGGTAAGCCAAAGAGTAGAGATCTTTGGTAGAAAAAAGCGAGGTATTTTTGACAGTTTTGGCTTGATGCCAAAAAGAATAATCGGTGTAGAGAATTCCTAAGTGAACACCTTTGGCAGTATAACCAGAACGACGTAAGCGAAAAGCCATTTTCTCGACTAATTTGGACAAAATGGGAGAAAGATCTGAGGGTGCAGAATAATGAGTGGGCAATGAATACATGTGGCCAAAACTCTTTTTAGAAAATTCAACATCATCGATTTCCCAACCTCTGAGACGAAGATACCAGTAATAACCAGTAATAGAATGGAAAACGGATTTTAATTGATAAATAGAAGCTTGGTATAAATCGGTAACTGTGTGGATACCACCGGCATTAAGCCTGGCGGCGAATTTGGTGTTGATACCGCAGAGATCTAATAATTTCAAATTTTGATAAACAGTCTGATAGTTTTGATAATTTATTTCTTCTAAACCATCGGGTTTTTTGAGATTAGAAGCGGTTTTGGCCAAAAAACGATTGGGGCCAATACCGATAGAAACAGTTAACCAGTCGCCAATTTCATCTTTAATTCGTTGTTTAATTTCGGCACCAACATTTTTTAGACCAAGTTTTAACCCAGGATACCTTAAAAAGTTGAGAGTAAATTCATCGATAGATTTGGGAACCAGATCGGCAGTGTATTGAGAAAGAAGATTTTTTAATTGACGATGGACAAAACGGTACTTGTCAGGATCGGTTTCAATGACAATAACTTCAGGACAAATTAATTTGGCGTCTTGGACCCGAGTACCAACTTTAATTCCTAATTTTTTGGCTTCAACTGAAGGTGCGAGAACACAACCCCGAGCGGAAGCATAAGCGGCAACCACTAAGGGGCGATCTCGATAGAGAGGATTGGCTTGTTGTTCGATTCGAGCAAAACAAGAATTAAGATCGATGTGCATAATCGCCGATACTTGGCGATTAAATGGTAGTTCTAAAAAAGTAGAATCATGACGGCTGACCATCGGAAATTTCTTGTAAACGCCAAAATAAATTGGCAGTGTCAAGTTCTAACCGAAAAAAAATATTGCCTGCTAAAACTGAAAAAATATGAAATAATGTTTGACCACGACGAAAAGTGTGGTGTAGACCGATTTTAGTAACTAAATACTCGCGGCCATCCCAAATTATTTTTTGGGGTCGAACTGATCGCAAATAATGGTTAAAATTAAAAGTAACAGAAATCGGGGTATCTACTTTTTCGGTCATGATTAAAATTATACCGAATAAAACCCGAAGTCAAGTAAGATAATGAAAAACAAAATATTAACTAAAGTAAATCAGGAGATTATTGAAAAAGGGGTGGCTAAAACCTTTAAAAATATTTTAGAAAAAACCAAAACCAGAGTGGTAATTAAAGGATACGATCAGAAGCTGAAAAAAATATTTAAAAAAGAAAGAATAATTATTATTTCAAATCACCCAGCTGAAATAGATGTGTTATTAATTTTATCTACTTGGCAAAAAAGAAAAGATAAATATTTGGTGGCAAATCACGGTTTTCTGGGTTTATTGCCAGCAATTGATAAACACATTATTCCAGTTTTCATTACCCACCGAATTTACGAAGCTAAAAGAGATAAGTGGAAACTAGACTTATTAAGAAAGCTCCATTTTTCAGAAGTGTTCTCTAAAGAAGAATCACATCAAAAAAACATTGAAAGCATTAATTTGGCGGCTGAAAAAGTTAATCAAGGTGGGTTGGTAACAATTTTTCCAATGGCTGGGGAAGAAAACAATAAATTCTTACCAGGCATTGGCCATATTATTAAAAACTTAAAATATAAAAATACTAAAATTGTAATGGCGTATATTAGGGGTACCTCAACTTGGGATTATTTAAGAATAATTCCCCTATTTAACAGATTGATGCCCAAAATTAGTATTAACTTTAGCCGAACAATGGAAATTAAATCTTTGAAAGCGAGTGAACCAAAAGAGATAGCTAAAGAACTAGAAGCAATCTACAAAAACTGGTTGTTGAGCTTAGAATGATGACCAATTGATAATAAGTAGAATTAGCCCGGTTAAACTAAACATCGAAATAATTTGGAAAAAAACTTGAAGAATAATAAAGGCCTGTTGATCGGAAATTTTTCCAAAGAAAAAATAGAGTAGCTGGAAGTGGTTTTCAAGACGGTGGGGGTAATGTTGAGGTTGAATAAATTGCTCCAAAAAGAAGTAGAGAGTCTCACCTAGACTTCGAATAAACCAAAAGACTAAAACCATGAGAATGCCAATCTTTGGCTGGTGAGACAAAAGAGTAATTAGAGCAGCGATTGAACCATAAATTGAAAAGACCAAAAGATCTTCCCAAACAAAGGAGCCCAAAGGAAAACCCCATCCATAAATGAATTTGGCTATCTTTGGACCATTTTTGATTTGTTTCCAGGAAAGATAGATTAAAAAGATAAAAACAAGAATAATCCAAAACATAGGCAATTATAACTCCTTTTTTATCTTGTGTTTTTTTAGGGATTCCAAGGTAAAATACTTATTGTGAACTGAGAGGTTCATATTTAAATGTTAGTCAGACAGTGAATAAAAAACTATATGTCGGTAACCTTAGTTATCAAACTACCGACGATTCTTTGCTAGCTGCATTTTCCCAAGCTGGAAATGTAGTCTCAGCAGTTGTTATTAAAGATAAATTTTCCGGAAGATCGAAAGGTTTCGGTTTTGTAGAAATGGCTACTGAAGAAGAAGCCACCAAAGCAATCGAAATGTGGAATCAAAAAGACATTGACGGTAGAGACGTTAATGTTAATGAAGCCAGACCAATGGAAGATAGACCTCCACGAAGAGATAATTTCGCTGGTGGAAATCGTCCTCGATACTAATTAACAACTTTAAAAACCCGCCTTATCGGCGGGTTTTTTTGTGGACTAATTATTTGAACTGAATTGTTTGAGTGGTAAATGAACTTGAAAATCGGTGCCTCGATTTAATTGACTTTTAACTACAATTTGACCATGATGCAAATCGACAATTTGCCGGGCAATTGATAGACCAAGACCGTAGCCAGCCACAGTTTTATTGCGAGAAGAATCGACACGATAGAAACGTTCAAAAATATGAGGAATTTCTTTTTGATCAATGCCAATACCGTAGTCTTTTACATGAATAATAATATTTTTAGAATTAGTTTTTGCCCAAACTTTGACTGTTTTTTGACTATATTTTAGGGCATTATCAACTAGAATAGTAAGTAATTCTTGGATTTGAGATTTATCGGCAGTGAAAGAAACAATCGAAGAAATAAATTTAATTCGCTGATTTTTAGAAAATAAAGATTTAAATTGATTAAATTTTATAGTCTCTAGTTGAAGCTTAATTTTATTTTGATCGAGTCGAGATAAATTTAATAGATAGTTTGATAACAAAATTAATTTGTTGGTTTCTTCTACACTTTCAGTGATAACTTTTTTGGCTTCATTGAGCTTTAAGTTTGGATCGCGCAAATTAACTTCTAGATTGGTTTTTAAAGCAGTTAAGGGAGTACGGATTTCATGAGAGGCATCGTCGATAAACCGTTTTTGTTCTTCAACCATTTTTTTAATTGGAGATAGGGTCCGACCAGCAAGAAAATAACCCAAGGTGGCCGAAAATACTAGAATTATGCCATTAACCCCCAATAAAACGACGATGATTCTTTGCTGAGTTTCGGCTAAAACCTCGGGGTCGATTACTGGTGGAGGTGGAAGTTTGAACTCAACTTTTCTTTCGAGTCGAAAGCGTTGATTTCGAGCAAAACGTTGAAGCTCAACATTCATCATTTGATAAATAGTGAGACTAAAGGCCAAAGAAATGGCCATAATGATCAAACAGTACCAAGCAGTTAATTTAATTCGGGCTGATTCAAACATGAACGGATAATTTATAACCAAAACCACGAATGGTTTGAATTAAAGGTTTTTTAAAAGGAACATCGATTTTTTGGCGAAGATTGCGAATGTTTACTTCAACTGTATTGGGGAGGATATCGGCATCATAGCTCCAAATATAATCGATTAACTGATTTTTAGATAAAACTTTTTCTTGATGTTTGATAAAAGTTTCGAGAAGCTGAAACTCTTTTTGGGAAAGAATTATTTTTTTATTTGCTCGAGTGACCTCGAATGTTTCCAAATTAACAGTGAGATCTTGGTATTTTAAAACAGTATTGATTACTTGTTGAGGGCGACGGGATAGGGCTTTAATCCGAGCGAGTAGTTCTTCAAAAGCAAATGGTTTGGCTAAATAGTCGTCGGCGCCATCGTTGAGACCAGTAACTTTATCTTCGATAGATGACTTGGCAGTGAGCATCAAAATAGGCGTATGGTTTGTTTCTTGCCTAAGTTTTCGACAGATTTCTAGGCCATCCATTCCGGGTAACATTAGATCTAGAAGAATTAAATCGTATTTGGCATCGGAGGCAAGATCGTAGCCTTCAATACCGTCAAAAGCCAAGTCGACAGTGTAGTGTTCGAGTTCGAGACCCTTTTTAAGAGAGGTGGCAATTCGATGATCATCTTCGACAACTAATATTTTCATAAATGTATTTAAAACCAGTTGCCTGAAAAATAACTGAAAATTATTTTAGGGCTAAAAGAGATTTCATTTTCTCTAAGGCATCCTTATTTTGGGGGATTTCAAAGTGAGCTCGGGCTGGGGCTAGTTTGTCGATTAACCAATCGGCAAGAGCATTTTTTAAATCGAGAGGGTAAAGTTTTTCGGCTTGATAATCGACCACAACATCAGCAAACTTGGTGTAGACAACATTGCCACCAAATTTTTCGGGACGAGAGATTTTAAACTCGCCTTCTTCTTCACCCCAGAACACCAAGGTTTTTACCCAATTAATAAGGGGATTAAATTCAACTTCTTTGGGTGGGCCGTAGGCTTTTTTGATTTTTGATCTAATTTCGTCGGGAGTGTCGTGGACAAAAATAGCCGAATTTGGTTTGGATTTACTCATTTTAAGAGTTTCTTCATCGTTGGCACCTGGCTCGGGTGGAGTTAGGCCGGCAATTAAATTTTGGTGAATAGCTACTGGAGTAGCGTGGCCAAGTTTGGGGGCAACTTCGCGGGCAACTACATGAGCTTTGCGTTGATCAATTCCAGCATGAGCCAAATTAACGTTCATGGTAAAAATATCGGCGACTTGAAGAGGAGGATAAAAAAGAGTGGCCATGTCAACATCAGTCCCCTGCTTTTTACCCATAATTGAAATTGATCTAAGATTGCGAGAAAGAGTGACATGTTTACCAACTCGCATAAAAGTTTCCCAATGCTGTGGGTTTTCTTCGTAGAGTGTTTTACCACTAATAAATTCAACTTGGGAAGCGTCGACATCGAAACACTTTAGAGAAGCAATTAAAGCTTGCTTAAAATAGTTTTCGGAAGCCCAACGAATATTTTCCCAATCACCACCTAATTTATTGTTTAAGTAAGTGTGGAAATCGGCTAAAAAGATTTTGCATTTAATGCCGGCCTTAAGAAAATCGGCGATTTTTCCCATAGAAATAATACCAGTTCCTAAATGGACTTGGCCGGATATTTCAAAACCAATATAGTGTTGAATTGGTTTATCGGAAGATAACAAAGCTTTTAAATCGGCCTCGGTTAAAACTTCTTGACAATTGCGGGTGATTAAATGAAGTTTGTCGTCAATACTCAATGAATTCATATGGTAGTTTACCATTATTGAGGCAATTCCAAATCTGGCAAGATTAGAGTAATAGCAGTACCTTTATTAATTTCGGAGGTAATTTCAACTTCACCGTGTAAATGATTTTCGACCATTTCAACAATTTGAACTAAACCAAAACCTGAACCAGGGATATTAGACTCTCTGGCATTTTTATCACGACCAGGTATTTTGTTTTTAATATCATTTATTTTATCTGGCGACATCCCCATACCTTGATCAATTATAGAAATAATTGTTTGACCATCGACGTGATCAATAATAATAGTAATTGGTTGTTTTTTACCTGAAGTGTCAATTCCGTATTTATCGGCATTAGTTAAAAAATTAAAAAAGGTATGTTTGAGAATTACAGGATCGGTAAGAATCTGAAAATCTTCTTTTGGGTACTGATATCTAATTTCGCCCATACCATTTTGAGTTAAATCCATTAATTGATCAACAACCGAACCCATAATTGAGATTGGGCTTTCTATTGAAATTTGTGGTTGATAGTTGACGCCCTCAAAATATAGTTTTGAATCTCGAACCATTTCTTCAAGATTAGCTAAATTACGTTTATAATATTTTTGATTATATCGTGGTACTAACGAATCGTTTATTTCTGGATGAGTATCAACTTTTTGCTTAGCAATTTTTATTATTGTGGTTAACGCAGATATATATAAGTCATAAGGACTTTTGGCTTTATCATCTAGACTTAGAGAGGAAATGTCAGCTGATAAATTACCTTCCATAATCCACCCTTGATAAACTTGATTAAAATATTCTTTAAATAATGTGATGTCTTCTGGTTTGTTTTCGATAAGTAATTTTTTAAAATTAACTTCTGGTTTGTAGCGGCAACTCTCTAATTCAACAAATTCTTTAAGACAAGAAAGAGTAGGTAATAAGTCATGCCAAAAATCTTCTTTGCCTATTGTACCTACAAAATCAACACTTGAATAAACGCTAGTCAAGGATGACCTAAGATCGTGATTAATTCTACTGAATCTTGTTTCTGGAGAATCAATAATAGGAGGAGCGGGAAGTTTTTTGTCGACGGCAATATCCATATGTAATAAATATTTCTAAATTGATGGACTTTGAATAACTAATAGTGTAAATTAGTATAGCCCTTTTAAGATTATAAGTTGTTTTAACTGTATGTCAAAATACATAATCCATGGTGGTAAACCATTGAACGGTGAAGTTATTATTCGGGGAGCAAAAAATGCCAGCTATAAGCAAATAATTGCATCAATGCTGACTGATGAGCCAGTAGAACTAACAAATATTCCCCAAATTTCGGATGTGAGAATTACGTCAAGTATTGCTGAGAGTTTGGGAGCAGAATTTAAACCAGTGGGTGAACACGGACTAATTATTCAAACAAAAGAAATCAAATCGAGTGAAGTTCCTAGTGGAGCTGGTGAAAAATCGAGAACCTCGTTTATTTTTACTGGTCCCCTTTTAGCTCGAACCGGAAAAATAACTTTTCCAACCCCAGGTGGAGATAAATTAGGAGAAAGGCCATTGGATAGGCTTTTTGCTTGTTTGGAGCAAATGGGAACAGTGGTGGAAATTAATGAAAATGGTTGTACTTTGACTGCTGCTAATGGATTAACTGGCACTGATTTTACTTTTAATAAACCATCCCATACTTCAACGGAAGTAATTTTAATGGCGGCGGCAATGGCCAAAGGAAAAAGTGTGATTCGAAATGCGGCTTGTGAACCAGAAATTGATGATTTAATTGAAATGTTAAATGGCATGGGGGCGAGAATTGAAAGAGATAAAGAGACCCCAACTATAATTAGAATTGAAGGTGTAGAAAAATTACACGGAACTAGCCATCAAGTTATTTCTGATCGAAATGAAGCGGTAACATTTATTTGTGCAGCTTTGGCCACCAAAGGATCGATTAGTATTTTACGGATTGAACCACAAATTATTGAAACGTTTTTAAGAACAATTGAAAAAATGGGGGCAAAAGTAAATAGGGGTAAAGATGAAGTTTTTATTCAGTGGATAGGACCATTAAAAGCAGTTGATATTGAAACTGAACCAGAGCCAGGTTTTATGACCGATTGGCAAGCACTTTTTAGTTTGGTTTTAACCCAAGCAGTGGGAGTAAGTAGTGTGATCGAAAGAATTTATCCGCAACGTTTTCAACACATTGGATTGTTAAACCAAATGGGAGCCAAAACAAAATTATTCCAACCAGAAATAGCCAACCCCGAAACTTATTACCATTTCAACCCTGAAAGCGATAAACCAGAATTTATGCATGGAGTGAAAATTTATGGACCATGCAAATTGAAAGCGACTAATTTAAAAGTAGCCGATTTAAGAGCAGGAGCAACAGTAACTTTAGCCGCTTTAATGGCTGAAGGTGAATCGACAGTGGAAGGAGTGGAATATATAGAAAGAGGCTATGAAAAATTAGCCGAAAGACTCACCCAACTTGGAGCGTCGATTAACTATATTAAAGTCAACGGAAATTAATTTTTGGGTAAGCTTTCGCAAGCCACGCCATCATTATCGCCATCGAGATTATTGGTATCTTTAGATTTACCACCAGCATTGGTGAAAAATTTTTGGGCTTGAGCTTGGGTTTTAAAATCGGAACAATTATATTGATCAGTATATTTTCCACCAGAGGTGACAACATTACCATCAAGATCGCGCATAACTTTTGATTCGGAAAGAGATTCTCCGGAAAGGAGTTTACCTAAATCCCAGTCGTTATTGGTAGATTCTAGGCCAAAAGCGAGCATCAAAATAGCGATGACTACAGCAAAAACTGGTTTTAAAATATTTTTTGATTTTGATGATAAATCGGCGAGTGGTTTAAATTTAGGAATGGCCATAATTAGGTTAATGAGTAAAAGAAATAAGCGGCAATAATAAGAAGAATAACGATGAGAACTAAGCGGACTTTTTTGTTGTTGATCATAGATAATTTTACACTAGATTATTTTTTCTGGGAGTCGAGGACATGTTTGGCAACTTTGACAGCAATACTACCACCGGGAATGATCATGCCAGCCGCATCGGCACCAAGATCGAAAAGAAAACTAGGATCGAGAATGTGGCCGAGGTATTCACTAAAGACTCGACTACCAGCTTTGATTTCGCCAGTAATACCGTCAACTTCTAAAATGGCTTCTTTGTTTTTGGAAAGCCATTTGTACTGAAAAGCATAAATAGGATGATAGTAGAGATCAACACAGGTAACTTCGACATTTTCTTCGAGGATTTTATCGGCCTGAATGCCTTTAATCATTTTAGAGAGAGAATCGCGCATGATGGCTGAAACTCGAGTTTGAGGTGGAACTAAAATTGAAGTGTCGGCCACATGTTTTTCAATTTGGCCAGAAATTACTTTGGGAGAAAAAGATAGATAACGACCCAATTCCGAGTCAGCCTTGCCGGTGACACCATCAACCAAAGCTTCATCTTGTTCTTCTTGAAGACAATGTTCCATAATATCGAGATGGAGGTGGCCATTAACGGCTTCATAATGATTTTTTAGAAGAGTGATTGATTTTACTTCTGGGCCAGAAACCGGAACTTGATATTTGGCACTGCGATCATAGACATATTTAGCCTTGGCGACTACATGCCAAAAAGGTTGATAACGATGCTCGGAATAAGTTAATTCAAAATCATCATCTTTGGGACGAGAAAAGAACCCGGTAACTTTTGAAAGAGCATCGAAAGCGGAAATTCGCTTATCCCAAGCTTTTGATTGAGCATCCTCCGGAGTAATTTGATCGGTAAATAACAAAATTCTTTGATCGGCAACATGAATATCCATAGCTAATTGAGTATATCAAAGAAAAATAATGCTAGTATATAAGCATGACTCAAAATGAAGAAGTATGTCCAAAATGTGGCGCCCCATTGGGCGAGGTTACTGAAACTGCTACTGGTAGAAAACTCCAAAGATGCAGCCAAGGAAGCTGGAATCCTCAGACACATAAAAATGAAGGTTGTGAATACGTGAAATGGTTGGAAGTTGAACCAAAAGAACTGGATGAAAATTGCCCTAAATGTGGAGCTAAATTAGTTTTACAGGTAACCAGATTTGGTAAAAAAATGAAAAAATGTAGTGCTGGAAGCTGGGATAAAGAAGCTAAAAAAGCCATTGGTTGTGATTATGTGGAATGGGTTAATGGCACCACCGAACCTTTGGATGAAAAATGCCCTAAATGTGGAGAGGCTTTGGTTTTATACACTACCGCTAATGGTAAAAAAATGAAAAAATGTTCAACTTCTGGTTGGGATCGAGAAGCTAAAAAAGCAACCGGATGTGATTATGTTTTGTGGCTTAAAGCCAATCAAACCGAATCGGATAACGGTGAGGAATACCTGCCTCCGGAAGAGGAATAATCTGATATAATAATATATCGAAAGATAGATATTATTTTAGTGGAGAAGTTATGAATCAAGATTATGGTGCTGGGGAGTTTGTTACTGATTCGTCATATATATACCAAGTGACGGAGGTTAAACTGGTAAAAGACAATAAAGGCAAAGAAGAATACTATATGTATTACAAACCGGCCTGGGGTTCCGATAAAGTTTATACGGCATCTATTCCAATTGAGAATTTAAAAAAAACTGGAATTCGAAAAATGTTGACCACAGATGAAATTAAGAAAGTCTATAAAGATTTAAAAAATAAAGAGATTGAAGCAGAATATAACAGCTTGGTGATTAAAGAGATGATTTTTTCCAACAATCTTGAGTCGATTGTGTCGGTATTAATTTATTATTGGATAAGAATGGCCACTTTAACCAAAACTGATTTGGAAATAGTGGAACAAATGATGGCAAGATTATGCCAAGAAATTTCAATGGTAACTAAAAAAGAGCCTTCGGTGATTAGGGGAGAAATTGAAAGTATTTTAAAGAAGAGAAGTTAGCTTAACAAAACCATTTTATTTTCGGGAAGCAAAAATTGTCGCGATGGTTTTAGTTCAGAAATAAATTCGGGGGTATGAGAAACAACAATCATGGCGCCTTGGTAAAGTTTGATGGCTTCTAAAATTAAGCGCTGCGAAAGAACGTCGAGATAGGTGGTTGGTTCATCTAAAATTAAAAGATTATAATTTTGAGCCAAGAGAAGAGCAATTGATAATCTAGTTTTTTCGCCACCGGAAAGCGAACCAACTTTTTGGAAGACTTGATCACCAGTAAAAAGAAAACGACCCAAAAGTGAACGAATAGTTGATTCGGGTAAACCACATTTATCTTTGACAGTTTGGTGGAGAGTTTTTTGAAAATCAAAGGTTTCGAATTCTTGAGAATAATAACCAATTAAGAGTTTTTCATCTTTAACAATTTCGCCAGAATCTGGCAGAGTGAGACCTATAAGGATTTTGATTAAAGTACTTTTACCGGCACCGTTGGGACCAGAAAGTGCGATTCTCTCCCCTCTTTTTATATCGAAAGAGACACTATTTAAAACAACTTTAGAGCCATAAGTTTTGTTGATATCTTGGGCAATTAGTGGCATTTCACCAACCCATTGAGGATCAGGTAATTTGATTTTTATTTTTTTGGCTTGGAGTGGCATTTGAGGTAGACTGGCAGACAGTTGATCGATTCTTTTTTCGAGTTGAAGCCGTTGACGAACACCTTTTTCAGACTTAACATGCGACATTTTTAACCAGCCTTTTTTCATTTGAGCAATATGACGTTCTTGAACATGAATTTGACGAACAAGCAAGTTTTCTTTTTCTCCTTTTAATTGGAGATAGCTGGAATAGTTGCCGGCATATTCGTCGATCTTTTTAGTTTGCAAATTAATTTCAAGAATTTTGTCGATTTTAGAATCTAAAAGACTTAAGTCGTGAGAAATGACTAATAAAGTTTTAGGGTAACGACCTAAAAAGTTCATTACCCAATTTTTTCCTTCAGTATCTAAAAAATTAGTTGGTTCATCTAAAAGCAAAACATCGGGCTTTTGAACTAAGGCTCGAGCAATGGCTAATTTGGTTTTTTGGCCACCACTTAAATTTCGAGGCGAGGAGTCGAGACTAAATTGAGCTAGTTCCAATTTGGAAATAATGCGAAGTAATTCATAGTCTTCGGCTGTTTGTTTGGGATCGAGATAGTGCCTAATAGATGGTGCTTTCTCCATTTGGGGGTCGTGTTTGACTTCTTGGGGAACCAGCATAATTTGGCCACCAACTTCAACTTTACCGTCATCGGGTTGGTCTTCACCGGTGAGCAATTTAAATAGGGTAGATTTACCAGAGCCATTTGAGCCAACTAAACCAGCTTTTTGATTTTTATCAAGATAAAAACTGGCGCCAGAAAATATGGGCTCGCGGCCGTAAGAATAGGATAAATCTTTGACAAAAATCATAGCTTTTATTTTAACACTACTCGTAGCGGAGGGCTTCGATAGGTTGAAGGGCTGAGGCCCGTTTGGCAGGATACCAACCAAAAACAATACCAATGGCGACTGAAACAAAAAATGCCAGAAAGATAGACGAAACAGAAATAGCAAATAGTGAACTATTTAATTGAGCATAAACAAAGGCAGTTAAAATTCCGGCTAAAATTCCGATCATGCCACCTGAAAAAGTGAGGATTACTGACTCAACTAAAAACTGATAAATAATAGCTTTCTTTTTTGCCCCCAGAGCTTTTCTTAAACCAATTTCTCGGGTTCGCTCGGTGACGGTAACTAACATAATATTCATAATGCCAATACCACCAACGATTAGAGAAATAGCCGCTACTCCGGATAAAAGACCGGTTAAAGTTCCCGAGACCGAAGTCATGGCGGACATAATATCCGCTTGAGAACGAATAGTGAAATCGGCTTTGGTGGTGTCGGTAATTTTATGGCGTTCTAAAAGAAAATAACCGGCTTGATTCATGGCCCGAGTCATTTCTTCTTGGCTAATAGCTTCAAGAGAAATGGCAGAAAGATATTTAACACCAAAAACTTGTTTTTGAGCAACTGAAAGAGGGATATAAATTTGATCGTCTTGATTGGACATGCCACTACCACCTTTGGCTTTGGTAACTCCAATTACTTGAAAACTTTGGCCGTTAATCTTAATTGACTGACCAATGGGATTAAAAGAACTATCGCCAAACAAATCTTCAACCACAGTTGGGCCGAGAACGGCAACTTTACTATTGGCAGTAAGATCGTTTTCGGAAATAAATTGGCCACTACTTAAAGTAACCTTATGAACTGTTTGGTAATTTTGAGTAACTCCATAAACTTGAGTATTAGTGTTGCTTTGACTAGAAATTACTTGAGTTCGAGAAGAATATTCAGGAGAAACAGTTTTGATGGCGGAAAATTTTTTGGCTTCGAGGGCCGAGGCGTCTTCGGAGGTAAGGGTGGTTCGGCCACCGGCGGCTCCCCTAACCATGCCTTGGCTTTGGGATCCAGGAGAAATAGTTAATAAATTGGCGCCGAGTGACTGGATTTGATTTTGAACAGATTTTTTACTGGCTTCACCAATCGACATTAAAGCAATAACACTACCAATACCGATAACAATTCCTAAAATAGCTAAACCAGTTCGCATTTTATTGAGTTTTAGGGTAAGGAAACCGTCTTTGATAATTTCGGCAAAAAATTTCATATTCGATATTGATAATTTAATTGATCACTAACGATTTGGCCGTCTTTTAGGATAATGATTCTTTTTGAATGCTGGGCTATATCTGGCTCGTGGGTAATCATAATAATAGTATGACCATCGTCATTTAATTTTTGAAAAATGGCCATAACTTCTTCGGCCTGACTAGAGGCAATATTACCAGTGGGTTCGTCGGCCAAAATAATGGCGGGATTCATAACCAAAGCTCGGGCAATAGCCACTCGCTGTTGTTGACCACCAGAAATTTGATTGGAAGTGTGGGAAAGACGATCTTGAAGACCAACTAGGGTTAAAAATTTTTTAGCAATTGGTTCACGGTTTTCTTCGGGGACATTGCCATATTTCATGGGCAAGATAACATTTTGCAAAACAGTAGTTCGAGGTAAAAGATTAAAAGCTTGAAATACAAATCCAATTTTACGGTTACGAATATCGGCTAACTGATCATCATCTAGGTTTTCGACATTTTCACCATCAAGAAGATAGGTGCCCGAGGTGGGAATATCGATGGCACCCAAAATATGCATTAAAGTTGATTTGCCAGAACCAGATGGCCCCATAATAGCGACAAACTCGCCGGTTTTTACATTAAAAGATACATTATCGAGAGCAATAGTTTTACCAGCTTCGGTAGTATAAATTTTTGAGATATTTTTAAGATCAATAATATTTTTCATATTAAAAACCAGGAGGCATCATACCACCGCTGTTACTATTTTTAGTTCGATTAGTAGAACTAAAAGGAGAAGAAGTATTACTAACAGAACTTGATTGAGTTGAAGTGACAGTGACTTTATCGCCTTCTGATAAACCTGACTTAACAATGGTGTTGGTGCCATCGGTTTCACCAGTAACCACATCGGATTTTAGAGAGCTAAGAGCATTATTAGAAATTAATAAAACATCATGATAAATATTGGTGATTATTTGAGCGCTGACCGACATTTTAGAATAAATATTAATATCGGTAGAATCGAGAAGAATAGTTACTGGATAACTAGTAACTCCTGAAGTTGAAGTACCAGAAGTGTTGACGGCCAAAACTTTTCCGGTAAAAGTTTTGTCGGAAAAAGCATCCAGGGTGAGCGAAACTTTTTGATCGGCTTTGATTTTGGTAACATCGGATTCGGTTAAATTAACCGTGGCTTGAAATTGATTATTGATATTATTAACAATTCCGATAGTTTGAGTGGTGACGTCTTCACCAGTGACTTCAGAAATAACCACCCCGGGGGCAAGAGTTAAATTATTAACCACCCCATCGGCTGGGGCTAAAATTGTAGCCGAGTTATTTAAATAATCATTATACGCCGAAGCTAAGTTGACCTTAGCATTGGTAATAGCAGCAGGAGCATTTTGATACTTTAATTCTGAAGCTTTAAAATTTAAGTAAGCTTGATCGACAGTTTTGTCGATAACCATTCGCTCTTCGGCAGTATAAACTTGGCTGGTTTTAGGGTTGGTGTTGTTGGAATTCATGGTTGACTGGACACCCAGGGCAGTTAGATGAGCTTGATGATCGGTCCACATTTGAATATCGGCGGTAACTTTGGCAGCCACAGCAGTAGCCACGGCTTCTTTGGCTTTTAGATAAGCCGCATAAGCATTTGATTGTTTGGTTTTTGATGAATCATCCAAAATTAAGGTGGCAATTTTTTGATCTTTTTTAATTGAGTCGCCATTTTTAACAAAAACTTCAGAAACAGTACCACTGGCGGAAGTAGTGATATTGGTGCTATTGCCGGAAGTTATAGTGCCAGTCGCTGAAATCGAAGTGACTAAGGTGCCTTTGGTGACTGAGTAAGTTTGGGATTGAGTGGTGGTTTTTTTAGATGTAGTAATTTTAAAAACACCAAAGATTAAGGCCGCAACCACGGCAATAATTATTAAGACTTTTTTCATAATGAAAGGAGTTTAGAATCGGATACTGAAAGATGGCTGAAGTTTAGATATTTCCTGAAGAGATACTGACCAGAGTGATAGTTTGATCGTTGATTTGAATTTGATCGCCGGGTTTTTTTGAGAGAAGAGCTAGACCAATGGGGCTTTGATAATAAATCCAGTTTGGCTTGAGACGAGCATCGTATTTACCAACTAAAACAAAATCGACTTGGCGTTGATCGGGATAAAGAAGAGTAACCTGGTGACCAAATTCGACGGTTTCAAATTGAGTTGGATTGGATTTGATAATAAAGTTTTTTAAATCAGATACTATTTCTTCGATTTGCGAATTTAATAAATTGGCGTGTTCTCCGGCATAAATGTAAGCTGAGTTTTCTTTTAAGTCCCCTTCGGCGGCAGCTTCACTTCGTTTTTGGTAGGTTAAACGAAGCTCTTCTTTGAGAGCCAATAGTTTTTCCTCTAATAATTGACGACCAAGTTTGGTGATCATAAAGATAAGGTAGAGTTTATCAAAATTTTGATACAATAGCGCATGGAATTATTTTGTACTCATTTATTATGTAGTTTTGTTAGTCCAAGTGAACCTTTGAGATGTAACTTGGGTGGATTATGCTTATGGGCTCTAGGTAAAGAGTGTGATAAATTGAAAGAACCATTAGTAACTGAATTATCAGAAAAAGATTCTGACTTAATATTAAGAAAACTAAACCTTCCTACAAACTAACTCAGAAGTGTGAATTGGAGGATTACCTAGTGAAATTGATAATCTGAAAGAATGATTATGATTCAACCAAGAACAGCTGGCGAACGAAAGAAGCATCAGTATCGGCCATTTTCTGAATCTCTGATGGAGAATATTCACTTTGTGGCTTGCCAACTCCTTGAAGACTGCTTAATGGCCAGCCAGGGACGATAATTGATGAACCAGGAGAAAAAAAATGAATGGGACGATTTTGGATGATGGTTTTGATAACTTGGCCATGATCAGCCAAAGTGTAGGCAAATTGCCAATAACCTTGACGCAAAGAAACGGGTGCTTGAGATATTTTTTGAGACCAATAATCAAAAAGTTCTTGGTCGGTAACTTCAGTTTTGCCATCAATTCTGCGAACATTAACACCGGGTTGTTCTTTTAAAAAATCAACATAGAGAGACTCATCAATAGAAAAGGCAGGTAAGCCAGTTTGGCGAGAATAATAAATGGCTTTAATTTCAGAATTTTCTTGGGCAGTAGACCCGGTTTCTTGAGGACGAGTTTGAATATCTAAATCGGCAAGACAAACAAGTTCTCCAACCAAATCGGATAAAATCCCACGATAATGATTTAGTTTGGCCGGATTGCCAGTGGCAATTAAGAGTTTTTCGATCATGAGTAGTTTATATATTTTTTTAAAAAAAATAATATGCACATATTGCACATGTTTGGCACATTAGATAAAATCGACCATGAAAATATTTTTTGCTTGCACCACGGCTGAATTTTTTAAATATCAAGAAACTTACTTTGATATTAGAAAAATATTAATAGATGGAGGAAATGTGTTGACCAGAGATTGGTTACCAATTACTTTAAAAAAATTAAAAAATAATCAGAGAGTAGCTGATGTAAAAAAAATATATAAGGATTGTGTGGAGGCAATTAGAGAAGCAGACGCGGTAATCATTGAAGATACTGTTTCGAATTTTAGCACTGGCCACCAAATAACTTTGGCGCTTCAATATCGAAAACCAGTGTTGGTATTGTGGCAGGGAAATAAGCACCGACAGTTTGAGCAAATGTTTATTCACGGAATTGAATCAGACAGATTGCAGGTGGTGGAATATAAAAGTGAGGAGTTAAAAAAGATTATTAATACTTTTATTGAAAAATATAGCGGAAGTGATGAAAAGAACAGATTTCATTTGGTATTAAATAGTTTGGAAAGACGATATTTGGATTGGAGACAATTTAATAAAAATAAAAGTCGAACAACCATTATTCGAGAAGCTTTAAAAAAACAAATTGATAACGACAAAGAGTTTAACGACTATTTACTGGGTAATTTGTAATAATTATTATAGAAACAAAAATTGGAGACGACTATAATTGATAGGTAATGAATAAACATACCATCGGCTTTTGTTTACTGATTGGTTGGTTATTAATTGGAGCAAAACCAAGTTTTGCTCAAACAGCAGATTTAAGTGATTTTGTTCGGCGAAGTGGCAATCAATTAACTTTAAATGGCAAACCATTTGTGTTTGTAGGTGTGAATCGAGATAATGCTTTTACTGATAATTCGGCAAATTCATGTGGAGATGGCGGCGAATACCCAGAGTTGTATTTAAATACCATGTTTGATAATTTGAAGAGCACTTGTAATGGAGCTAATACTAATATGGCCATGAGGGTATGGGCTTTTCAAAGTTATACCAACTATAACGCCACCACCAAAACAGTCGATTTTTCCCAAATTGATAAAGTAGTTGATAAGGCCGAAAAAGCTGGAGTAAGACTAATTATGACTCTAGAAAATCAGTGGGGTGATTGCACTAAATGTATTAATAATTCTGGAGATTGCCGAAAATTGAATACCTGGTACAAAACTGGATATAAATTGTGGAAGAAAGGAGTTAGTGGTAATAACGGTTATAACTATCCATTAACTTACAAAGAATATGTGGGAAAAATTGTGGAAAGGTATAAGGATAGAAAAATAATCATGATGTGGCAATTGATGAACGAGGCTGAGTCGGAAACTGCCAGCTTAGGATCTGATCCAACAAGTATGTACAATTTTACCCAAGACATGGCTAATTATATAAAAAGTATTGATCCAAACCATTTAATTAGTGTGGGGACAATTGGCACCGAAAACCCAGGGATTGAATACGAAAAATTACACTCAATCGCTAGCGTGGATATTTTAGAAAATCATGATTATGGAAAACCAATAAGTACTAACCCATCACTTCATCATAGTTATGTTGATGGAAATATTGCCATTGCCAATAAATTAAATAAACCAATTTTTATGGGCGAAGGCGGAATTAAAAAAGGACAGGCTTCATCTTTGGCTAATCGAGCTTCGATGTTTGATAAAAAAATAAAAGCTTATGTGAAACAAGGTGGAGATGGATATTTAATTTGGTCGTATACTGAGGGTAAACTTGACCCTTATTATCAATCGGCACCATATGATTTTAATTCAACTGATCCGATTTGCCCGGTGATGAAAAATATTAGCTTTTAAGAATCTTTTTAAACCAGTCAAGAGCGAGCTCGAATTCGTCGTCGCAGAGAGGGCCTTTTTGAGATTGAACTAAAAAACCAGATTCACCTAAAGGTTGACCGCCAAGAGAAACTAATTTTTTTAAGATTTTGGGAGAAGCGTAGCCAATAATTTTAACCAAAATTTTTAGAAAAAAACTAAGAGTAGACTCGTTCATTCGAGTGTCGAATGCCGCCACTTTAATACCGGATAAATAATTAGAAGGAATGGTTTTAAAAAAATTTAATAAATTAACAGTGGCCTGACCGGCTTGAGTAGGAGAACCAACAACTAATAAATCAATATTTTTTAAATCTGATAATTTAATTTGATCAACGCTAAAAAGTTTGATTGATTTATCGGTATCGGCTAAACTTTGGGCAATTTTTTTGGTATTGCCATATTGAGAATCATAAAGAATTATAGTTTTCATAATTGGCTAGCTAAAGATTCAATGGTTTTTATAAGAGACTCGATGGAAGTGGTTGATAAGTTCGACTCAATTTTTTGTTTTTCTTGACCACAGTATTTTATGGTAATTGCTTGAGTAATCTCAAATTTTAAATTAGCCACATCGACCGAATCTTTGTAATAGCCGCTACCAGAATAACAATTTTGTTTACCGGGAACAGAAGTAGGAAGAATTTCTGAATAATACTCTCGACTAAATTGATATTTTTGATTATTAACTGTTATTGATCTTAGAGGAGAATCAACTTTTATTCCAGTAGGTTCGATAATGTTTTTAGGATCTGAGATATCGATAATGGAAAGATGACCTAACTGAAGAGTGTTTGGTTTACAAACAACAGCTGGAGAAGGAATTAGGGTAGGAGTAGCAAAACGGTACGTAGATGGACTTTCGCGGCGAACTAATAAAAATGAAATAAAATAAACTAAAAAAGGAAATATTAAAAAGATGATGAATAGTTTAGGAAGATTAGAACGTTTTTCCATAAATAAAGATAGCACAAAGAACCGAGATAATCGTTAAACATTGCCAAAAGTTTTGATAAATAAACCAAATGGAATCGTTTTTAATAAACCGATAGCCAAAAAGGCGCTCGGGAGGATTGCGATTAAGAGTTGAAAATTGCTGATTAAACCAATAGATAGTTTCACCCAAACTGCGAACCACCCAAAAAAGAGAAGTGATAAATAAAAATAAGTTTAGATTTTTGGCAGTTAAACACAAAAGAGAACTAATCATCCAAAAAGGAGCAAAAATAATGGCATCACCCCAAACAAAAATCCCCAACCAAGACAAAAAAGGAGTTTCGGTAAATTGGCGATGTTGGCTAAAATTTTGATAGAGAGAAAAAAGAAAAACTAAAACTGAAATTAGAAAAAAGACAAAAAGATAAATCATTTGATTAATGTTAACTCGCTGGGGTATGGTTTTAATAGAGATTGAAGTGAAGAAACGGGAGTAGAAGGATTTAACCAAATAGATTCTTTGGCTTGGTTAAAAATTACTGGCATTCGGTGGTGAAACGGTTTGATGGCTGAATTTGGTTCGGTAGTAATAATAGTATAAGTATAATTTTCGATACCGCTAACTGGATCAACCCAAATGTCGTAGAGACCAGCCAAAGAAAAATAGGGTTGATCTTTGATTTGAATATATTTTTTGGACTCAAAAAAACCAGAAGCAGGAATAAGGCAACGTTTGTCTAAAAAAGATTTTTTAAAAGATGGTTTTTGGGTAACTGATTCGGCCCGAGCATTAAAAAGATGGTGGCCAATAGACCTGTCTTTGGCCCAAAAAGGAATTAGCCCCCACTTCATTAACCATAAGAAATTAAAGTTTTCTTTAACGATAACTGGGGTTTCGGAGCCGGGGAAAAAATCATATTTAGAATTTAAATCCAAATGATTTCCGAGCTGAAAACGGGTGTCGAAATCATCTTTGTGTTCTAAAGCAAATCGGCCACACATAGATTACTGAACGATAGTTCCAAAAGAATAGTTGCCATTAATGGCCTCGGGAAGACGGTTAAGATCTTTAATATCGAAAACAAAAATTGGCAAATTGGATCGCATACACATAGCAAAGGCAGTTAAATCCATTACTCCCAATTGCTTATCTAGAGCTTGCTGAAAAGTTATTCTAGAAAGTTTTTTTGCTTGAGGATTTTTCCGAGGATCAGAATCATAGATACCATCAACAGTGCTGGCTTTATAAAGTTTGTCACATTGCAATTCAGCACCACACTGAGCAGCAGCCGAGTCGGTAGAAAAATTTGGTCTTCCTAAACCACCAGCAATAATAACAATACGACCTTGTTCTAAATGATGACGACCTCTGTGTTTAATGTATGGTTCGGCGATTTCGGGCATTGATATTGAAGTCATTAGTCGAGTGTCTGTTTGACCATTTCGAAGAAAAGCTTCGCGAAGACCAAGACCATTGATGATAGTGGCCATCATTCCCATAGAATCGGCTTCGGTGTGATCGACTTGAGAATCGGCTTGGCGGCCACGAAAAATATTACCACCACCAACAACTATAGCAATTTGCATTTCAGGGGATTGTCTTCTTATTTCGATTAGCTGTAAAGCAACGGAATCATATTTATCAAAATCAATGTGATTACCATTTTCACCAAACAATTCACCACTAAGTTTGAGGATTACTCTACTTTTAGGTGATTCAACCATTTGAACGATTATACATCATTAATTTTTAAAGAAAACAAATTAACAATTCCAATGAAATGATTAGTAACCGTAACGCCAGAAAATGGCGGTGATATTGATACCACCGCTAACCAGATTAATAGCTTTTTTTAACTCGTATTGGCTAAGATTTTTGTCGAGAGATTCTTTACGAGGAATATTGCCAGTGTAATATTTTTGCAAAGCTGTTAGAGCTTTTTTGTTGCCTAATTGACCTAAGGTCCAAATGGCTGAATTTCGAGAACGAAAACTCTGGGTTTCATCTTGAACTAGATAAATTAAGTTATCGACACAGGTTGGTTGTTGATATTTTTGGGACTGAAGACAGTGAGACTTAACGGTTTTACCAATGGTAAAAGGAACACTTAAAAATAAGAGAAGAAGAATTATGATAATAATTCTCATTAGCTAATTATAGTCTAGTTAGAACAAAACCGAGGACAAATATCTTGGAGAGGTTTTTCTAAAGGTTGTCTTAATAAATTAAAAGTAAAAATCAAATTGCAGTCTGAACTATTACGACAAACAATACAGATGGGAGGAATTTGTATTGCAGTATCTGACGAGGGAACATTTTTTAGATCACCTAATTTGTAATATTCTTTTGACATGGTTTTTAGTTTACCAAAAAAATTTCTAGATGTCTGTTAATATTGGTTATGAGCAAGAGTTATATATTAGTAACCGGTGGGGCTGGCCATGTTGGTTCCCATCTAATCGAACGATTAGTTAAAAACCCAAATTATCAAGTAATCTCTTTGGATAACTATTTTAATGGCAGCAAAAACAATCATATTGATGGCGCTGAATACCGGGAAGGACACACCAAAGATATTGATAAATTAATACCAGAAAAAATAGATGTAATTTTTCATTTGGGAGAATATGCTCGGGTTACCCCATCTTTTGAAGATGTTGATAAAGTTTTGGAAATGAATGTAATTGGAACTGCCAGAGTGGTGGAATATTGGAGAAAAAGCCCAAACTGTAAATTGGTTTATGCCGGATCGAGTACTCGATTTGCAATTGAGGGAGATGGTGGTCATCATCAAAATCCGTATGCTTATTCAAAAGCAACGAATGTTGATTTGATCAACAATTATGGAAAATGGTATGGACTCCCCTACGCGATTTGTTATTTTTGTAATGCTTTTGGACCAAGAGAAAAAGGTGAAGGAAAATATGGAACTTTGATTGCTAAGTTTGAACAAATGTATTTGAAAGGACAACCGTTTACGATTGTAAAACCGGGCACTCAAAAAAGAAACTTTACTTATGTGGGTGATTTGGCTCAAGGGATGATTTTGGTGGCCGAAAAAGGTGAGGGTGATGGATATACCCTAGGAAGCAACCATAAGTATTCGATTATTGAAATTGCGGAAGCTTTTGGTGGCAAAATAGAGTATATCGATGGTTACCCTGGTCGAGCAGAAATGGGAGAAGCCCCAAACAAAGCCAGAGAAGAGTTGGGGTGGAAAACAACCATTGAGGTGATTGACTATATCAAAGATTTTGTGGCAAAAAATAAAAAACCGAGTTTGCTGGCTCAAACTCTCCGACAAAATATCTTAGATTAGATTTTAGAATTTTATTCTGATTTCTTTACTTCTGTCTCAGCTGGTTTGACGGTTTCTTTCTTTACTTCGTCTTTTTTCATTACTAGGTCGGTCATATTTTTCCTTTTAAATTAATAAAAACTTATATTGTCTCTTTTAAGCTGGAACTATATCAAAAGATAAAAAGGCCATTGCTTAAATATTGTTGAAAACAACATTTCTACTGACGTTGACTACTCAATCGTGTCGCCGGACGGTTCCGTAAGTTCTTTCATTCCACTCAGACTGGTGATCAAAACATCTCATACTTTCCCCCCCTTATAGATATTTCAAATTTCCTACATATCTATAATATAACTATACAGGTTTATTCTTAGAAGACAATAGGCAGGATGTTATGTGTCTTTTTCCTAGATCATACTATTATATAGGTTATATTTAATTTTTGTGTTTTATTGGCGTTCAAAACTATTTTATCTAATCATTAGCAATGGTATAATCCAAGAGTTCTTTAAATAAACTACATTCCTCTGTAGCTCAGTCGGTAGAGCGATCGCCTGTTAAGCGATTGGTCCGTGGTTCGAGTCCACGCGGAGGAGCATAAATCTCATAAGTATTTTTCCAGCACGCACGTCACTTAAAAAGCTACTAGGTTCCCGTCTGAGACGATTTCTTATTTGCATCAAAAGAGTCTATTAATTTAAAAGCAGAATTCAAGTAACTTTCTGTATAACTATAGTATTTCTGATACGGAACACTACTTTTTGTAACTTCTCTGTATGAGTAATCACCAATAAAGCCCTCTCCGGCAAGTTCAAGGTATGAAGGGAATACTAATATTACTTCTACCATGTTGGTAGTAACATCCCCATACTTATTACTATGTTGTACAAAAATTTTAGCGTTAACTTCTGGGTGATCGTCAAAACCGTTCACTCCAGGACATGATGGTCTCCAATTAAAAACCACTAAGTGTCCAAATTTATTCCTTGCAAGCAATGACTTGTCTTTTGAGCAAAGGAGGGGCATTTTATATGTTGACATTGTCTTTAAGTTTAATTGAGGAATCCTGCTAGTATCGACTAGTCCGACCAAAAAGAACTTGTTCTCATAATCTTGCCTTTGATTAGCCCAGTGATAGCTGTTATATCTAGTGTCTAGGAATAGTGTCGCCGTTGGAAACCTTTCAGTTTTGGGTAGGAAAATTTCAGGCAGTAAAGCCGGCAATGTCTTGTTTAAGTCTGCCGTATATTCATCATTCAGCCACGTTCCATCCCCTCCACTAGAGTATTGCCACTCTATTCCTTCTAAATAAGGAGACCCTACTATATAACGCATATCTCCTTTAATTTTTTCTTGAGCAGTTTTCATCTCGGATACTGTTTTTGAAACAGGTGTTGGTGTCGCCTCTACAGAATTTGTAATAGTAACGTTATTCCCTTCAATCTGATGTTTCAGATTCTGGTTTGTATATACGAGATAACTACAGACTCCTATTGCAACTAGCAGTATTAAAAATACTATCTTTTTGTGTTCCCAGGGGGATGTTCCGGTGGTATCTTTCATAAATTATAATAGCACGCCCTGTGCCGTGACACACAAAAGCAGCAGCACTCTTTATACAGTTCATTCTTATGAACCAAATGAAGAATTAATGAGCAAAGAAGTTCTTATATTTATTAACAACCAATAGAAGTAGTTCTAAATTCGTACCACTCAGCGAGCCAAAGTAGGCATTTTTAATACATTTGTGTTTATTAACACAAAATGAGATATTTAATTATGCAATTACCGCAATCATTTACAACTGTAACCCGCTTATTAAAAATAATCATCATACTTTTATTCGTAACTCTGCCGTTTGTTGGCTTTTATTTTGGGACGAGATACGTGAAGGTAACTAGTGTTGTACCGGTAAATGAAAAATCAATTAGTTTCGTAACATTGGGTAATAGAGTGGGGATAAGTGATTCTGGAAAAATAAGACCCATCGAAAAGATTGTCCGCAGCTCACCCTTTAATGGAGAGATATATGGACTTTATTGGACTCAAAGTACGGAAATGGTTGACAATGGATCATCGGAACAACCGTACTGTAGTGAGAGAGTTTATCTCCAAAAGGAAGACGGCGAACTAAGAAGAGTATTTGAAGGGGAAAGTTGTGAATTTGGTGGAGTAGCTGATTTGGGTTTTTATACTGGGCATGAATTACCCTTGTTTTATATAACTTACGGCGGTGAGGGTAGTGAGATAACGTTGTATAACTTGGAGGATGGTAAAAAGGTTGTGCTCAAAGATGAGAAAAAACTGCTAGATGATTGGGCTGTGTTTTATATCGATGAGACTAAGATCGGCAATTGGTATCCAGGGTATGGTGATAAAACGGTGAAATTTTATCTTGATCGGATGTTGGGAAGTGAAAATGCGACTGTTTTAGTAGATCTAAAAGAATTTAAGATATTACCAGAAACTTTTAAAAGAATTGGTCAGGGTCGTTTATTTATGGAGTATAACGAAGAATAGAACTATCTTATTGTCTAATACACTATAGTACTGAATTTTGAGCTGTTATACTTTATTTGTGAAGATAAACGGATCGCTTAAAGTACTTTTTTTACTTAATTCAATTTTTGTTTTTGCAAGTTCTCTGCTGGGACCACTATACGCAGTATACGTAAATAAAATAGATAGCAAAATAATTTCAGTAAGCTTTTCTTGGGCTGTATTTATGTTTTCTTCAACCTTGTTTACATATTTTGTTGGTAAATTTGGCGACAGAGTTAAAGAACAAGAATATCTTTTAGCAGGAGGTTTTCTGGTAAGATGTTTGGCTTGGTTGGGTTATATTTTTGTATCTGACATAACGGGATTAATACTTGTTCAATTTGTATTGGGACTTGGAGAATCATTGGGAACTCCCGCTTGGAATGCTATTTTTGCAAAACACTTAGACAATAGTAAAGAGGTTATGGAGTATTCTAATTGGAACATAATAAACAATTTAATGGTGGCCGCAGCCACAGTAGCTGGAGGGGTTGTTGTTACTTATCTAGGTTTCAATATTCTTTTTGTAATAATGAGCGTATTGGCGTTAGTTTCCTTGATTGGGGTGTTGATTACACCTAGGAAGATTTTATAAGTAAACTTAGATTTTCGTTTTATGCGATCCAGCAAATATCACATGTGTTGTAAAATTATTTAATGAAAAAGATAGTATTTGTAGTATCGTTAGCATTAATTTTATTTTTGGTTTTTACTTTTGTCTTGATATTTAAGAGTTATATTCAAAAAGAAAGATCGGTGGGAGGAGCTATCCCTGTGAGCGAAGAACTTAAAGGTCAGTTTTGTAAAGATAAAAATACTGGTGTAGAAATTAGTTTTCAAGAAGCGAGTAGTATTGCTCAAAAAAACAAATGTGGAATGGAGGAAGAAACGCCAGTAGCTTTTTCTTCAAACTATCTTTGTAATGAATACACGGGAACATGGTGGGTTGATTTATTGCTTACACCAGAAAAAGCCGGTTGCAATCCTGCTTGCGTCGTAGATATCGTTAAAAAAACAGCTGAGGTTAATTGGCGTTGTACCGGAGCATCCTTCCATTAATATGAAACACAGTTATTACCAAAAATATTTTCCCGAACAGAAATTGGGTTGAATGTATTTAATATAGACTGAAATAGTCTTTCGTTACGAGTGGTAGCAATTGGCATATCAATTTTTGGCATACAATCTATTCCTACACTAAGAGTTATATTACACTTCGGTTGATTACCCAACGACTCCACACATGAAAATATTTGAAACGGCATATCAATAAACATTACGGCAAAATACCCGGATATTAAAATTACAATAATCGAGGTTAACTTGGAATTGTTAATTAAAAATTGTTTTATCAGCTTTTTTCCAAAGTAAATTGTCCATCCTAAACAAAAAATAGCGCCAAAAATCTGCCAGATCATTTCATTATTTGAGAAATTGTTTGATTCTATTAACTGAAAGCTGTAGAAAGATAATACAAGTAATAATAAAGAATATAGGGCAAAAGGTATTGTAACTAAGCTCAATATCGCTATTTTTATCTTAGAAATCATAGGGAGTTAAACAATAATAGCATTTTTAAACTTTTGACCTCGATTGCGAAAATTTTGAGATGATTATATGAGAATAATGAAATATAGGCAAACATCAAACTAGTTCCAGCCTATAATATTGACTTATAGCTATTTTGTCCTATAATACAGACAATGTCTAATAAAGAAAATAGAGGATTTGTAATGGTTGACACCCCGCAACAAATAGTTGATATGGGAATCAAACGAATTGCTCAAATGCTAGGAAAACCAGTATCCGAAATCGATCAACAGGAAGTAATTTATTTAAATAGCGCCCTAAAAACGACGGAAGGGTATAAGATTGGACATTTATGGGAAAAGTATCGTGGGATTGGGACAGATGCTGATGGATTAGGTCGAGAAAGCTTACAAATCTTTCATCAATCAGCTGAATTAATTGAAGGAGGTATACCTTATTCCAACTCCTACGGTCTATATGCATCTTCGTATGAGAGTGTATTACGAGAACAAAGAAATACCTGGGAAAGTCTAGACTACAGATCACTTTTAATTGGAGCCATGACTATGGACACAGCATTGGAATACACTGCTTCTGTTAGAAGTGTTTTTCCGAAGGCAAAAACAAATATTATTGATCTTGAGGGAGGAGAAATCAAAAACGCCCCTGGTTTTATTTTCGCAGATGGCTTGTATTTGCCATTTTCAAGTGATTCATTATCAAGTATTCAAACAAATTACTTATTTCACGCATTAAAAAGTGATAATAAGGGTAATAGTTGTTTGGAAAGAATAATAAGTGAGTCTTGGCGTTGCTTATCAGACAAAGGAGTATTGATTTTATGTGAGGGCAATTTTGACAGAATAGCAGGATGTGAGAATATTTCAGCAGACATGGCAATAAATAAAATATGCAGAGTAATTAAAAAACAAGGATTCTCAGATATTAAAATTAGACGACCAAGTAAATTTTTAAATCGTCGTGAAATAATTAGACACTATCGATCTAGTGGTGGTGCTAATGAAGAGAAAACATCTCCAAGTCAAGGAGCCGTATTTATTACGGCAACTAAAAAATTAAATATAATTTATTTATAAGTCAATAAAGCAAAGGGTACTTTGGCAAACTTGTTAAATCTAAACAAAAAAGCGCTAAAATAAGTTTGTGGCAATGATTAAATTATTAATTAAAAATATATGGCTCAAATAAAAATAGTTGAAACTGAAGAATTAGCAACATGTCCTTATTGTGGCAAAGAATTAGACAAGATTGAGAAAAATACCAAAGGTTTTTTGGAAAGACATGTAATTTATCGATGCCCTTATTGTAAAAAATTACTAAGTATTGGTAATGATATGGGGTTTGGTGGCTAAACTATGATTTCGAAAAATAAAATTAGTTAATATGAGTGAAAAAATAAAACCTAGCTTTGAAAAAAAAGTTACTTATAACCTGGCAAGATTTTTATTAAAAATCCATGAGAAACAGATTGATGCAACTGAAGATTACTTATGGAATGATGGTTGCGATGGTGTTTTTAGTTCAGAAGGTTGGTTTAATAATATTTTGAATAATTATTGCAACCAGGAAGATCTTGAAAGATTCGTTGCTCATGGAATTACAAAAGGTGATGATGACACAAAATTATTTGCATTATTATCTATACTACACACAGGCCACATAAAAGGTGATTGCGCTAAAATTAGAAAATCTGGATATATTGATGCATATACAAACGGTGCTTTTACATTGATTTCTCCTATTGATGAAAATCTTTGGAAGGAAAATAAATTAAATGTTGGAGTAATTGTGGCCGCTCCTCGTTTTGTACCCTTGATACCATTTTTTAAAAGTTTTTTCCCTAGTTTTAAACTTATTGAAGCTTCAGACTTTCCAGCTTGGATAGAAAATCAAAAAGAAAAATCACAGATTAAAGAATCTTGATTATTCTTATGATAAATATGAATAATAGGACAAAATCTGAAGTACTTATGCAACAAAAAGAAGCTTTAATGACATCAGAAAATCACTCTGTGTGACCATTTACTCAAATTGGATTAAGATTTTATAGTTTCACTATTTACTTAATTAACACTTTTAAAATAGTATCTTGCCTTTAATTTTTTTTACTTTTTCAAAAACTGGGATCACTTCGACAAGGGCTTGTTGGTCTTGTTTTCTTTATGTATATTTTTATAATAATTCAGCAAGAATAAAACTCCAGTTATTGTGTATGTAATCGTTATTAATGCAAAATACAAAGTATCAAAATTAGTTAAATGGACATAAATCAAATTGAAACATAAATGAATCCAAATAGATTGAAGTAAATGGTTGTTCTTTTGTAAGATGACGTTCATTATTATGACAATTGAAGTCATTACAACTACATTTGAAATAATAAATAAAACAAGTGGCCAGCCAGTAGAACCACCCATAAACACAACATCTACAAACCATAAAACAGAATGCCACAAGGCCCATATTATTCCACCAAATATTGACGCTTTAATGAAACTATATTTGTTATTCAGTTCATTACGCAAATAACCTCTCCACCCAAGTTCCTCGCCAAGAGGACCCGCAAAAAGAGACAATAAAACTGATATTGGTAATGCATATCCAAACAAACTAAAAAAAGATGTAAATGGTTGTTGTCTTATTACAGATATTAAAAAAAGAGGAATTATTGAGCTTAATACAATAGCAAAACTTCCGATTAACATTAGGTCAAACCTGATTTTTTCACTGAAAAAACTTTTTATATAATCTTTTAAATTCGTGTTAGGTTTTAATTTTTTAAATAATATGAGAAATGCAAATGTTGGTGCCCAAGCACAAAAAGCCTGAACTATTCTTTGAACAATAGGTGGCGCATTAAATATCATTGCAGCTGAACCACCCAACACCATTACCATGATCCAGAAAAGCAAATATGAAAATATCACATACTTCCACATTGGACTTAATTTTTTATTATTACAATTTATTACCACTTTTAATTTTAAAAAAACAATGACTAGATTATATATAATATTTTTTTAAATTAATTAGTGGGCTGGATATTGGTGGTTTGGCTGTTATTGCGATTGGATTTAAAAAGAAATAGAGCTAAAATTAGTTTGTGGAGATTTAATTACTAATTAGATAATAATTTAGAAAATGGATAAGAGTTTGATTGCGCCATGTGGAATGAATTGCGGGTTATGCGTTTATCATTTGCGAGAGGAAAATAAATGCCCGGGATGCGCTAGTGGCCGATTAGTAAACAAAAGATGTTTAAACTGCGCGATAAAACAATGCCCAAAAAGAAAAGGAGATTATTGTTTTGATTGCGAGGAGTTTCCGTGTGAAAGATTAAAACGAATGGATAAAAGATACCAAGAAAAATATGAAATGAGTGAAATTGCTAACTTGAAAACTATTAAAGAAAAAGGGATAGAATCACTTGTTAAACAAGAAGAAGAAAAATGGTTAAATTCTGAAGGCACTTATTGTGTTCATGACAAAAAACGATATAAAATGACAACAGAGATTAACGACATTAAAACGCCACCATCAGATTCCACTAAAAATATTGTAAACACTAAACAGAGATCCTTGTACATTTTTTTAACTTTATCCATTATCTTCGCCACAATCGCTATCGGTGTTTTTGCATATAATAGAACTCATAAAACTAACCCTGCTCCTATCGCTGAAAATATAAATAATGTTGAAACACCGACACCAACTCTGATCCCCACAATTACAGTTTTACCAACTATTAGCCCAACGCTTAAACCAACAGCTAAGCCAACTATTAAACCTACTGCTACTCCAACTAGTTCCACACCAGTTGTCGATAATTCTTGTAGTTATGATTTAAACGGAGCAACTGGAGCTGTTAAGATCGATATTAAACCTCAAAGCAATTTAGTTGTTGGTGATCAGATCGTTGAACTACACGCTAAATCAGGCTGTAAAATCCTTGATGGACGTTCGACTGATACACAAACATTAATTGCTCGGGCTGGTGGCAACGGTTACTCTTCAATTAATTCCGTCACTTATAGCTCAGTTCCTCCTGGTTCCTATTCAGTTCGGATACAATACAAAGGCCAATGGACTGGTTATCAAAATGTTACGGCGGTGACCGGCCAAAGTCGAACTGTCGAGTTTTTAGTTAGTGGCGACAACCCTCCTCCAACAAGTACTCCAACTCCAGCTCCTAAACCAACCTGCCAAATTAATATTATGTCAGCTAGCTCTGGTCCAGCACCTTTTACCGCTAACTTTGTTTATGGTGCTATTTACCAAGGTAGTGGCAATTATGTAACTGGGGCTCGCTGGGATTGGACTGGTGATGGCAACTGGGATACCGATATGTTATTAGATGGAAATGTTAACCACACCTACGCTGATCCTGGTTCTTACACTGTCAAAATGCAAGTTCAAACAGCCGATGGTTTAATATCTGATCCTTGTACTGCATTAATTACTGTACAGTAAGGCGTAACTTATTGGTCTTCTTGAATCTATTAATCTAGATTTCTAATAATTTTATCTCTCAAAACTAAAGGTGTTTTAATTTTTTCTCTTAATTTACTGATCCTTGGGCTGTTTGAATCGATACTTCCATCGCTAATTAAATATCCAAAAACAGTCATAAATGGTTCAGTTGGTCTTTTACCAGTTTTTAGACAAAATTCTAAGTAACTCTGAAAAAATTGTACTTGGTCGTAATTACCAGCTGGTAAATCCCAATAATTAAATGAGGAATCATTTGATTCTTTAAAATTAGGGCCATAGATTTTTTCATCTCTAATTTCAAAATCGTATACATCTTGAGCAATAACAGGATTTAATCCATGCGACATTAACTCTTGAGTAATTTCATCAGACCCACATTGACTATTTCTAAAATACATAATGACTGCCCCCTCATAATATTTCAAACTTTCAGGTAAAAGATTACTTTCTTTTAGATACTGTTCAAGCCTTTTTTCTCTCATTAATGCTAAAACTTGTCTCTCCCCTAAATAAGCTTTATAACCATCGATAGCAGGAATTTCGGCATCTGTTATGTTTATGAACCACCCATTATTTTCTTTTTCGATTGGGATTTCAAGTTCTTTTGCCATTGAAACAAAAGCGGCTCGAGATTCAATATACTCTTCTTCTTCAATTTTTTCTTCTCCATGAAAAAGATTAATTGAGCGTCTTGCTTCTTGCCCAGTCAACCATTTTGGGAACTTACCTTCGGGCCATATCCGGATAATATCTTTTATCTGACCATATATTTGGCCTAACCACCTCAGATATTTATCATGATCGACTATTTCTTTTCCGCTATCATTAGCAGTAATCCAAGCAGCAACTTCTTGAGCTTGATCAATAAATGCTTGTGGTATATCGGTAGGTATTTTTTTAATTACTTCAGATAAACCGGTACTAACCATTGATTCTTTGGGAGTACTATCTGGATTAACGGAAATAAAAGTTGAAGATCCATCTTCGCCAATCACTTCTACTACTTTTTTAAAAGGCATTTCTCCTTTGTCACTCATAACTAGATTATAAGAAAGATGGTTGTATTTATCATCTTGATATAATTTCTTAGTGATAGATCAAGACAATATACCAACATCAGTTGTTAGTGGCGAAAAGAGAAAAATTGAGTTAACAGATCGGTTAAGACAATTACCTTTTATGGAACTTGATGATTTGATAACTTATGCAAGTATTGAGACTGAAGATCCGGTTTTGTCACAAATAGAAGTTGAAAAAGTAGTGTCTGCTCCCAATGCCACCAATTGGACGATTGAAGACTCTGAAAGAGTTTATGGTTTATCGCAATTAGTTAAATCTGGGGAAATTAATCTTGATTCAATGGAACCACCAAAACTGTTTTGTGTTAACGGTTTATACGGTGTTCTTCATGATGGACGCCACAGAGTGGCAGCGAAAAAATTAATTGGATTAGAACAACCGGAACATAACGAAATTAGGGCTGAAGTTTCGCAAGTAAAAAAATTTACAAAAGTATTTGCTTTTTCTCAAGAGGAATACGATGAATTGTTACGACGCAAAGAAGAAGGATTATGGCAAGGAAATATAGAAGGAGGACCAAATAATTCTGTTCCGACTGGATTTGCGGCTTTAGGAACCATTGAAAATTATGTTGGACCTTGGGTATTTAGTCGAAATATGGAAAAGGCCAAGCTACTATACAATTCCTTAGTTGATTACCTACAACCAACTACCAAAGAAATTGGATATTTTAGAGTGACCAATAGATCTTTTGAAGAAGTCGATAAAGCTTTATCGATAACAGAAACCGTTAAAAAACTAAAACCTAATTCAAAAGTTTTAGATGTTGGTTCAGGCATCTTCCAGCAAACAGCCGCGGGTATTAGTGAATTAAGACCTGATATTACAGTTATTTCTTCGGACGCCACTCTGGGTTTGGAACCTAATGACTTTAGAATTTTTGATACAAGTGAAGGAGAAAGCTGGAAAGAAACAACTTATATTTCTAAAGATATTGACTTGGTTGACGAGCCAGAGGTGTTGCCTGATTCATACCAAGAAGATAGAAGAAAAAAAGCTGTTAACTCAGTCGCCTCTTTGCAACCATCACTACCTTTTGCAAATGAAAGTTTTGATTTGATTATTGATTCTTGGGGGCCAGGAATGTATTTGGATAGAAAAAGTGAACAATCAGATAAATCGCAAATGAGTGTTTATTTAGATAATATTTGTAGAACCTTAAAACATGAGGGAGAATTTAGAATGTATCCAATTGATAATTATGATGATTTATTTATGACAGATGAACAAAGAAATGAAAAAGCATTGATTTTTTTTAGAAACTACTTTAAAAATAAACAAAATGAATTTTCTTTTAGAATCTTTAGTTGTGCAGATGGCAAACAGTCGAGATTAGGGCTGGTTTTAACAAAAAAATAATATGGACCATGTGGTTTATCTAGATGCCAAAGCAAACGAACTAACACATTTACTTTCCGGGAGCAAAACGATGATTATTCGTGGAGCTACTGGCAGAAAATTGCCATACGGACGAGTTGTTGTTGGTGATGTTTTATATTTTTTGAATAATAATGCTGAAGGAATAGTGAAAGCTAAAGCGGTGGTATCTTCAGTTTTTAATTCTCAAATTTTAACTAACGAGGAATCAATTTCTTTAATTAAAAATAATCAAAATAAACTTCAATTAACTGATAATCAGTTTAAAAAATGGGGTGGAAAAAGATATCTAGTGTTAATCGAAGTTAACCAAGTAGAAGAAATAAAAAGCTTTGCCATAGATAAAAGTAGTTATGGCAACATGGATGATTGGCTACCGGTGGGCAAAATCGAAACAGTAAAAAAATAAATAATTATGCCTCGAGCACAAAATAAACAACAATTATTAGAATTTGGTCAAAACGAGTTTGACCGACTAATGAATTTGGTAAACGCTCTTACTCCTGAGATACGTGATAAACAATTTGTTTTTGATAATCGAACTACTAAAGATATTATTGCCCATTTGTTGGCGTGGCAGTTGTTGGAATTAAATTGGTACCAAGAAGGGATGAATGGCAAAAAACCAGCGATCCCCGCCCCTGGATACACTTTTAAAGATGCCCCAGAACTAAATGAAAAACTATTCCAAGAATATAAATCTATCGAGTGGAATGACTTAATTGCTAGATTTAATACATCTCACAAAGCATTGATGTCTATTGTCAACAAACATTCCGACGAGGAACTTTCGACCAAAAAGAAATATGCGTGGACAGGATCGACAAGTATAACTTGTTATCTGGCTTCAGCATTGTCTAGCCATTATGTCTGGGCAATTGATTTGATTAGGAAAAAAATCTAACAAATACGATTTGTAATTAAATAATTTATTTAAGCTATCATTAATCATGATTAAACAATATTTGGTAGCACTGATAACTTTTTTAGCAATTGATGGAGTATGGTTGGTAGTGGTGGCTAAGAATTTTTATGCTAAATATTTGGGGTATTTAATGAGCAAGACTCCTAATTTGGCAGCCGCGGGAATATTTTATTTAATTTATATTTTAGGAATGGTAGTGCTGGTTTTGCAACCAGCATTGGCCAAAGGATCAATCTGGCAGGCAATATTAACCGGAGCTTTGTTTGGATTATGTGGTTATGCCACCTATGATTTAACCAATTTGGCGACGATTAAAGATTGGCCGATATTAGTTACTATTGTTGATTTGATTTGGGGAACATTTGTATCGGCGGTGGTGGCGGGAATTAGTTATTGGATATTAACCAAATGGCTTTGATAATTAGTGCGGTTTTAATTTGGGTTTACATGACGGGGTGGTTTGGGGTGGCAATACTTAAAAAAAGAAATGATATTGCCGACACGGCTTGGGGAGTGGGGTTTATTTTAGTGGCTGGATTTAATTTACTTTTTAACCCAACCAAAAAATTATTAATTTCTATAATTTTAATTTCTATTTGGGGTGTTAGACTAGCCGTTCATATTTATCAGCGTAATAAAAATAAAAAAGAAGATTATCGTTATGAAAGTTTTAAAAGTAGTCCTTATTTTCAAGTTTTTATAGTCCAAGGATTTTTTATGTGGTTGATTTGTTGGCCAATAATAAATTCCAGTGGAGTTTTTGGATGGTTTAATTTAGTAGGAATTTTAATTTGGATAATTGGATTTTATTTTGAATCAACCGCCGATAGTCAGTTAAAAAAGTTTATTCAGAATCCAAGTAATAAGGGGAAAATAATGCAATCTGGTTTGTGGGCTATTAGCCGTCATCCTAATTATTTTGGAGAGGTTACCATGTGGTGGGGAATATTTTTGCTCAATCTTGGTAATAACTGGTGGACGATTGTTGGCCCATTAACAATTAGTTATTTAATTTTAAAAGTTTCTGGAGTGCCATTGCTCGAAAAGAAATACGAAAATAATTTAGAGTTCCAAAATTATAAAAAAAGAGTGTCGGTTTTTATTCCCTGGTGACCAGAAATGAAAGAATAACTAATCTTGTTGCATACATGCGATAATTACAAAATGATCTGTTTACCTTTTAACAAAGCCTTAAGAGTACTACTTTCAACAAACGCGATGACGATTGTGGCAGCGGCAATGCTGAGTCCTATTTATGCTTTGTTAATTGAAGAAGTGGGTGGAGATTTGATGGATGCTAGTATTGCTGGCGGTATTTTTGCTTTTGTGGCTGGTTTAGTATCGCTAATTTCGGGTAAATATAGCGATAAGATAAAAGAAAATGAATTGATTGTTGTTTTTGGATATGTAATAACAGGGGTTGGTTTCTTGCTATACTGTTGGGCTAATTCAGTTGTTTTTTTATTTATAGTTCAAGCAATTATTGGTCTTGGTGGAGCTATTTATTCTCCTGCTTTTGACGCAGTATATTCTAAACATTTGGATGGTCATAAATCTGGAACTCAATGGGGAGCCTGGGAATCAATGAATTATTTTATGACAGCTATTGGAGCGGTGGTTGGTGGAGCATTGGTTACTTTATTTAGTTTTAAGGTGTTATTTGTAATAATGTCGGCACTTTGCTTTAGTAGTGCCTTTTATATTTATCACTTGAAAAGAAGTGAATTGTAAATAATTTATTACTAAAAATGGCTAAAAAAGAAATATTCATAACCGGTTTACCCCATAGCGGTAAGAGTACTTTAATGAATCGAGTTGTTGAGTCTTTCCCGCAAAGACAAGGATTTGTTACTTTAGAAATACCTGGTGAAAATGGATTAAGAAAAGGTTTTAAAATTGTAACAGCAAGTGGAACTGAAACTGTTTTAGCAAGCACTGAGGTTGAAACTCCAATTAAGGTTTCCAGATATTCAGTTATTGTTGAAAATTTAGAGAAGGTGATTCCAGAATTATCGGAAATAAACCCCGGAGATGTTTTATATATTGATGAAGTTGGCCAGATGGAACTGTATTCTGAAAAATTTAAAGAGTTGGTGAGAAAATATCTTGAGCATAATGGATTAGTAATATTGGCAATATCAAAAATATATTCTGATGAATTTACCCAAGAGCTGTTATCTCGAAAAGGTGCGGCGGTGATCGAGGTGACCCCAGAAAACCGCGAAGAATCATTTGAAGAAGTAAAAGAATTGATTGGATTAAAATAGAATGAGTTTGAATATAATTATTTATGAAAAATAAACTATATATTCTTTGCGGAATCCCCTTTTCTGGTAAAACTACACTTGCAAAAAGACTGGCAGAGAAACTTGGCTTTACTCGAATAGATTTAGACGAGGTTAAATTTGAACTATTTAACCCCAATATTCTTGATGTTGAAATTGACCAATCGGGATGGGATAGAGTTTACCAAGAGATGTATTTAAGAATCAAACAGGTGTTGGAAAATGGCGAAACAGTGGTTCACGACACTGGTAACTTTACTAAAGCAGAAAGAGATTTGGTGAAAAAGATTGCTGATCAACTGAATATTGAAACTACGACTATTTTTGTAGATATCCCCAAAGAAGAAGCACTTAAAAGACTATTAGAAAATAGAATTACTAAAAAACGTTTTGATGTTGATATGGCTGATTTTGAGAGTACCACTAAAGAAATGGAACCACCAACAGAAGACGAAAAACACTTAGTTTTTAAATGGACTGATGATGTTGATGGGTGGATTCTTTCCTTAATAAAATAAACACTTAGATTCTATGTTTTTATTATCATCTACAGTTATTTACGGATTGTTTTGTGTTCTTGTAAAAACAAGTTGCGATTTATGGTTATTTCTTGCAAGGTTGGACTCGCTATTTAGTTAAAACTTTTAGAAAGTTGTTTTCTAAAGTATAGTTAACAAGATCATCAATAACTGAATTTTTTGCATAACGAGATTCAGCGGATACTCTCATGACAAAACAATATTGATATCCGTTAGTTGGTTTGGCTAGATAAGTATTTCTTATTCTTTTGGTTAACAATAGTATCTTGTGGAAAAAAGGCATAGATTCATTTTGAAGTTTTTCGTTTGGAGAATATGCTTTGCAATAGGTTACGCCATTGTTTAATTTGATTAAGTTTTCTTTTTCATCACAAATTTCTTCTGAACTACAACTATTTAAAAATTCTATATCAGATTTAAAAATTGCATCGTCTTTTGGAATAAGGATACTATAATTATAATAATTACCTATATTTTTCAGATTATTTTCTTCTAAATAGGTTTCATAAATATTTTTGTAATTTGGATAATTTTCAAATTGATTATTTGTTGGAGTAATTTTTTCACGATCAAAATTAAAAGAATATAACTTTCTTGTACTTGGTGATATTTTGGGAATAACGAATGACAAAGATGTTTCGGGAATAGTATATGTCTCAAATTTTGAAGGAGCTACTTTATTGAAAAGAAATGATTTCTTCCTTAAGTTAAAATCACCAATAGTCATCCAACCAAGAAATATTATTAATAATAATGAAAAATAAATAAATAATAACCAATAAATAGATCTTTTATAAATTAAGGAAAACAAAAATGCAGCGATAACGATTATATATTGTGTAATAATTGATAATAAAACTTCTTTTATACTCATTTTGGTACAAAAATATGACCCTGAACATAATAAAAAGCTTAAAAAACTTTCAAATATTACCGAAATAAGTGAAAATAATAAGAAATAAATATAATTCAAATAATGCTTACTAGTTACTATTCGAATAACAACAGTAGTTGCAACAAATAATGCCCCATAAGTAAAAAAAGGAATAATACCTACAGGTTCTAAATCAATTGGGCTCCCCGGAAATAGAATCATTGAAAACGCAGATATAATTAAAATTAGAATTAGAATTAATTTACTAAAGCTAATAAGAATGATCGTAAAAACAAAACCAAACCAAAACAAATGAGTAATTAAATTCTTAATAAACGATAATTTTTCTTTTGATTCAATGTTAGTATCCATGTAATAATATTAACAAATACAGATTTACTTGTTAAAGAAATTATTGATCAGATGATTGAGTCTAAAAATATTTTTAATAGTTTATAATTAGAAAATGATTATTTTACCGGTACATACAGGTAGTTGGAAACCAATTAGATGGGGTTTGGTTATAAGCTTTTTGCTTACTGTTTTTAGTTGGTTGGGGTGTATTGATAAAAGCAACACCACCTGCAACCTACATTCTTGGGATCAATATTTAATTGTATGGATAAGTTCTTTCATTACAATAACTGCAGTGTTGTATTTCTTTACAGTTCTAAGCAAGTGGTTGAGCCCAGAAGATAAAAAATAAATAGTGTTATAGTTGATTAATGACAAATAAATATCAGATATATCGATGCCCGATTTGTGGAAATGTAGTGGGAGTTTTACATGAAGGAAACGGCCAATTGGTTTGCTGTGGCCAACCAATGCAATTGTTGGAACCGAAAATTGAAGATGTTGGTTTTGAAAAACATTTACCAGTGGTAGAAAAAACTGCCAATGGAATTGAAGTTAAAGTTGGATCGGTGGCTCACCCAATGGAAGAAGGACATTTTATTGAATGGATAGGAATAATTTTGAATGGTGAAATAAGAATAAAATTCTTAAAACCCAACGAAGAACCCAAAGTAAACTTTGAAGGGGTTGAAAATGATGTTGAAGTTTTTAGCTACTGTAATCTTCACGGATTATGGAAAAGTTGAAAAATAATTCTTTGATTAGTATTGGAATAAAACTATTTTCTATAATCATTCATTTTTTGGATTCTTTTTATACATCATTTGAGTAAATCTGTTGTAAAATATCGGCATGAAATTAATTCTAGTGAGACACGGTGAAGCCTTTGAAGGCGACTTAACAATTAAAGGTGTAAAACAGGCAATATCGGCGGCTGAGAATTTGAAAGCTACCCAGATTGACGCTATTTATTGCTCGAACACTAACCGCGCAGAACAAACTTTGGATGAAATTTTAAGATTAAGAGATGATGATATTAAAATCGCCTTTTCTTCATTAGTTCGACCGAAGATGAAAAAAGAAAGTTTGGAAAAACTAAAAAAACGAGTTGAGTTGTTTTTAGATGATTTGAAATATGATCATGAGAAAGAAACAGTATTGGTGGTTTCGCATTCGGCAGTAATTAAAATGTTCTTATACTTGGTGAAAAAGGAAGTGAAAACAGTTGGTTATGGAGAATTATTCGAGATAATCCTGCCCACCTACGCTAAAGCTTCGGCGGGTAAATAGTTTTTATTCTAAATAGTCCTGAAGTTTTTTACGGCGAGATGGATGACGAAGTTTGCGAAGGGCTTTGGCTTCGATTTGACGAATACGTTCGCGGGTAACGTTAAAGATTTTTCCGACTTCTTCGAGTGTTTTTGGAGTTTCCCCTAAAAGACCAAAACGAAGCGAGAGAACTTTGGCTTCGCGCTCGTCGAGAGAACCCAAAACTTCTTCGATTGATTCGCGTAAAAGTTCGGCACTAGTTTCTTCATAAGGAGATGGCTGAGTGGTGTCTTCGATAAAATCGCCGAGAAATGAATCTTCATCGTCGCCGACTGGAGTGGCAAGTGAAGTAGTATCTTGAGAGATTCGATAAATTTCTTCGACTTTATCAACACTAATACCAACTTCTTGAGCAATTTGTTCGATAGTAGGTTCGTGACCAAATTTTTGAGTTAAAGCTCTGGTGGCTTTGTAAACTTTATTGATGGTTTCAACCATATGAACGGGAATACGGATGGTTTTAGCCTGATCGGCAATGGCACGAGTAATAGCTTGACGAATCCACCAAGTAGCATAAGTAGAGAATTTGAAACCACGTTTCCAATCGAATTTTTCGACAGCGCGCATTAAACCTTGATTACCTTCTTGAACTAAATCGAGAAAAGATAGACCACGACCAATATATTTTTTGGCAATAGAAACAACTAAACGTAAGTTGGCATTAATAAGGTCGTCTCGTGATTCTTCGGAGCCTTTTTCAATATCTTTTGCAAGAGAAACTTCTTGATCGAAGGTTAATAGATCAATTTTACCAATTTCTTTGAGGTACATTCTGACCGAATCTACCGATGTTTTTTGAGTTAAAAGTGAGAGGAGATCGGAATTACTTAATTTATCTTTTTTTGCTTCGAGAATTGATTGTTGGGATTCGACTCGATCAAAAACATCGATACCTTTGTCGAAAAGGTAGTCAAAAAGGAGATCTAATTCATCAATATATCGTTCTGGTTCGGGGACTTGCGCCAAAATCTCGTCTTGTGTCAAGTAGTGTAACTTTTTTGCCTGTTTAACAAGGTATTGTTTTACCTTGGAGAAATCGAGAGATGCTGGCATCAGGTTGTATTGTATAAGAAACAATTAAAATAGTCTACAACTTCGTTTGATTTAGTTTTTGGAGTAAATTTAGAGTTTGATTGTATTCATTTTCGAGAGACGTTAGGTCGGATTGCTGATTGAGGGTTTCAGCACTAGCAATTTTTTGACTGATTTCTAAGAGTGTTTGCCGATACTTTAGGCCTTTTATTTGATTGATTACTTTTTCGATTTCTAATCGGCGACTGGGAGCTTCAAGCTTAATTTCGGTAGCCTGAAGATAGAGATTGATAAAAGTAGGCTCAATTTCGGGAGCAAGAAGGGCAGAAAGTTTTTGAGGCTTAAATTTTTTGAGAGTTGAGAGAGAACTAATGATTTGATTGAATCGAGAAGTGGTAAAACTAAGATGAGCTAAAACTTTGGGGAGAAGAATTAATGGTTTGGGAGAAGAAAATATTAAAGTTAGAAGATATTCTTCTAATTTTTCAATTTTTTGAGGAGGAGTTTCGGTTTTGGTAATTGGGGTGGATAAGGAAACAACCGGAGTAGTTGAATAATGTTTTGATTCTTGAATAATACTTTCGGTGGTAGAACCAATGACTTGAGCCAGCTTCTGAAAATAATCTGACCTAATAACTTGATTGGAAATTTTATTGATAAACGGAATCACGGTTTGAAGAATTTGTTTCTTGCCTTTGATAGTATCGATACCATAGGACTTAACGGCTGATTGAATAATGAAATCCCAAATTGGGAGAGTTTTTTCGAGCTGAGAATAAAAGAACTGAGCATCGGCCCGAATGGCTTCATCGGGATCTTTATACTGATCACCAAGAGTGAGGACTTGGATATCGAACCCCATATCATCGGCCATTTCAATGCTCTTTTTGGCAGCATTGGTGCCAGCAAAATCGGAATCGAGACCAAGAATGAGAGTGTCGGTATAACGAGAAAGGAGTTGAAGTTGATCTTGAGTGAAGGCAGTGCCTTTGATGGCGACAATATTTTTGACACCTGACTGGTAGGGCGAAATTAAATCAAACTCCCCTTCAACCACAATTACCGACTTCTTTTCTTTAATGGCTTGACGAGAAAGGTTGAGACCAAAAAGAGTGTGTGATTTATGATAGAGTTCGGTTTCGGGAGAGTTGATATATTTGGCCAATTCTGGCTTGGCCCCTGGCAAAACTCGACCAGAAAAACCTAAAATTCGATCACGAAAATCACACAGGGCAAAAGTTAACCGGTCGGAAAAACGATCGTAAAGACGTTGATTATATTGGCTTTGGCCAAAAGTGCCGGTGGCGATTAGATCTGAAACTTGATAGCCCTTTTTTAAAAGATAATTGATGGTGAGCTGAGAATTGGCTGGGGCATAGCCGAGACGAAACTGCTTGATAGTGTCGAGATTGATACCACGGTTTAAAACATATTCCAAAGCTTTTTTACCCAAAGGATGGGAAGTTAGTATATAGGTGTAAAAACGAGCTAATTGATGATTGATTTCCAAAAAAACTCGTTTTTTGGCATCTGACTGAGTTAGACCTTCAGAATGCTCGAGCTTAACACCAGCAAGTTTAGCAAGTTCTTCGAGAGCTTCTCGAAAATCGATTCGTTCGAATTCTTGAAGAAAAGTAAAAACATCACCCGATTTACCACAACCAAAACATTTGAAAATTTGAAGTTCGGGAGAGACAGTAAAAGAAGGAGTTTTTTCACCATGAAAAGGACAACAGGCAACATGATGGCGGCCACGTTTTTTTAGTGGTAGATAGCGATTGATGACATCAATGATATCGAGCTTTTTTTTAATTTCTTCGACTTGAGAAGTCATCAGTTTATAAAGTTAATAAAGTTAATAAAGTTAATAAAGTTCGTAAAGCTACTTTTTAATGTTGGCGGTTGATAATAAAATCGATGGCCATCTCGAGTTGATGGCGATAGGGCTCGACTTTAATAAAACCTAGATCGTCTGAGAGGATTTTTTTAGCTTGAGCGGCAAATTGTTGAGCCAATTCTTTGGCATAGTCGAGAGAATGATATTGGGTGATTAAGCTAAAGATTCGATTTACTTCTACTTCGGATTTTTGATCACGAGTTTTGGAAAGGATTTCGATAATTTCCTTTTTTTCTGAAGGAGAGGCCGTTCTTAGAAGGTGGGATAAGATTATAGTTCGTTTTCCCTCATAAAGGTCGTTGAATGGTTGTTTTTTGAGACCTGAAAAATCTGAGGTTAGATCGAGCACATCGTCGATTATTTGAAAAGCACGACCAAGATAGCGACCAAACAGATATATTTGATTTAATTGATCAACAGAAGCACCAGCCACAATAGCTCCCAAACGCATTGGGCCAGAAATGGTGTAGTAACAAGTTTTACTTTCTAAAATTAGTAAAACATCTTCATCAGTAAGATCGGTTTTGTTGGTTTTAGTCCAGTTGATATCAATAGTTTGGCCAAAGGTGGTTCGATTAAGTAAATGATAAAATTCTTCGGTAATTTTGGGGTTTTGATAATCAAAAATCATTTTCCACATAATGACATGGAGCGAATCGCCAGCATTAAGGGCTAATTCTTTACCGATTTGTCGATGGAGAGTGGGGGCACCTCGACGTTCTAGAGAATCGTCTTCAATATCATCGTGAATTAAAATCCATTCTTCGGAAAGTTGCATGGCGGCGGCCACCGGAATTACTTTTTCTAAACTTTCACCCATGGAAAGAGCAGTATTGACCACCAAGGTAGGCCGAAGATATTTGCCCTGACGAGTTGGGTAGTCGGAAATTATTTGCTGATGAAAATCGAGCTCGGGTTGATACTTGGGATCGATTTGGCAAAATTCTGGAAATTGAAGCGATTGAACTAAATATTTTTGAATAAAGGGCCAAACAGAAGTTTTGGTTTGGGCTAAAACTTCTAAAAAATTAAGTGGTTGGGGCGACTGGTTCATTTTGAGGTTTTACTGAATTGCTAACTCCAACTAGTATTCTATCGAAAGTATAGGGAGAAAGAATGTAGAGAACTTCAAAGGTGGCCACAGACAGTTCAAAAGCACAGGGAATTTGATTGGTAACCAAAAAGGCACCAGCACCTAAAACAATGGCGTTGCGAAAAGACATTCGAATATTGGTTCGAGTAGCTCGTTTAATAATTTCTTTGTCGATACCAGCAGCCAAAGCTTTTTTGGCAGCAATCCGCTCGCGAGTGTAGCCGGCATGAAGAGCGGTGATAAAAGTTCCCACCGCGGTAATAAAATTCATGGTGGTGTTCTGGCGAGTAAGATCGGCAACTAGAGTGAGGGTTTGAAAAGAAGTGGGAATATTTCTAAGAAAAAAGAGGGACAGAATAAACAGAGTACCAGCAAAACCCATGAATTTTAAAATAATTCGATTATAGTTGATTCTAGCCGAAAGAATTCTTTGATTTTTCCAAAAAATAAATTTAACCAAACGCCAAATAAGCCGAGGAACGATTAGGGCGATAAGAACATACCCCCAAATGGTGAAAATTTGATTCCAAGGCAAAGAATAGGTTTGGGTAATTTTAATAAAAGGAAAATGAAAATCGGTGCCTAAAAGCGGATAGTCGGGATATTTTACAAAGCTATATAAATAGTGGGGATTTAGTTTTTGAGCATAAAAATCGATTAAAAAAATTCGACCGGCTGAGAAAAAAGCAATAGCATTAACAATAAAACTAAAAATAAAAAAGATAATTGCCGGATTCCCCCTCTTAACTTGTTGAGTAAATAAAAAATACTGTTGTTCTTCGGATTTTTGCTTTTCGAGCTCATCTTCAAAAGCATGGAGCGAGGTTGACAGCTTGAGACCAATGAAACGCATGGGCAAAAAAACTACGTTTTGAACAATACCAATTAACAGCACTGAAATCCAAACTTGACCAGTTAAATTGTAGAGAGTGAAAAATACCGAGGCATAGAGACGAAAGCTGCCACCACGAAAAAACCAAATGCTAATTAAAATAATAAAAATTACCAAAACGGTGGTGAGCAAAGGCATGAAGAGACGACTGTTGTCGATACGCCTAATTTCAGTAAACGAAGTTGTTGCCATGTATGGGAATTATATACGAGTTTAGGTTATACTTTTTTATTAGTTATGATAGGTAATAAAGAAGGGATAACAATCAGCGAAAAGCCAGTTGCAAAAGAGGCGGATGTTTTGGTGGATTTGAGAAAGTCATCTGAAGTTCCTAAAGAGGTAAAAACTTGGATGCAAAAAGTGGAAGAAGCCCCAAGTGCACCAACTCAAATTAATCAAACAGCCAGCAATGATGATTTTAAAATTGCCAAACCAAAAATAAAATTACCAATTGGTAAAAAAAGATTTGCCGCTGGGTTTAAAAGCCCAGTTTCGACAGCAGCTAGATGGCTATCGGTATTTATTTTGAGATTAATTAAAATTAATGAAGCTAGGGTAAAATTTGAAGACGAATGATTGATATTAATACACTATTATTAACGGTTTTTGGGTACATGCTATTGTTGTTGATAGCCGGATTGATAGTGTTGGCTTTATGGATTGCAGTGACCACTTGGTACCGATGGCGAGACCGAGAAAAAAAATCTTTGGAAATGGAAACATTGTTGATTGCAGTACCAGAAGAAAACGAGGTAAAGATTGATGCCATGGAACAAATTATTGCATCGTTTTCGAGCTTGTATAAAAGTGCCAAATTTAAATGGCTACAAACTTTTGTAGCTCAACCAAGTATTTCTTTGGAAATAGTAGGGACAAATGAGGATATTAGATTTTATATTTCTACTCCTAAAAAGTATCGAGATTTAATTGAAAAACAGATCTATTCGATTTATGCCGGCGGCGAAGTTAAGGTGGTTGATGAACCAAATATTTATATGGCTGAAGGCAAGGCAGAATTTGCCTGGTTGGGAATTAAAAAGAATCCTTTTTATCCTTTAAAAACTTTCCGAGAAATTCCAACTGATTCATTGGCAGCATTAACTTCGGCGTTATCAAAAATATCTAAGGGCGAGAGTGTGGCCATACAATTAGTTGTCTCACCAACAGATGGCAAGTGGGCAAAATCTGGAAAAGGATTTGTGAGTGGAACTAAAAAAAGTGAAGCTAACCCAGAAAAAGCCAGTTACAAAGTTGATGCCAAACAGTTAGAAGCGATTGATACCAAATGTAGTAAGGTGGGATTTGAAGTGGCAATTAGAGTAGTATCGTTTGCACCTTCGGAAGAAATCGCTAAGATGAATATTTCGAATGTTAAGGCTGTTTTTGGGCAATTTGAAAGCCCATGGAACAAACTATCATCGAGAAAAATTTGGTTGAAGGGGATGTTTATGACTGATTTTATTTATAAATATCCGGCAATGTGGTGGCACAAAGGTAAGACAATTTTGTCTTCGGACGAATTGGCATCGATTTTTCATTTACCCAATAAATCGATTTCGACTCCAAATATTTATTGGCTAAAAGCAAAAAAAGCACCGGCACCATCGGATGCTTTTCAAGATGGATTGTATATTGGCGATAATTATTATCGAGGAGTAAAAACGAAATACTGTATGAGCCCAAGCGACCGACAACGTCATTTTTATATTGTCGGACAAACCGGTGTGGGTAAATCTTGGTTGTTAGCAGATATGGCCTTGCAAGATATTAAAGCCGGAAAAGGAGTATGTTTTATTGATCCTCATGATACTTTTGAAAGTATTTTAGAGAGAATTCCACCAGAAAGAATTGATGATGTGATTTATTTTGACCCAAGCCAAACAGAAAGACCGATGGGTTTTAATGTGATGGAGTGCGAACGTGATGATCAGAAAGATTTTGTGACTTCTTCAATTATTAACTTAATGTATAAACTTTACGATCCTTATAAAACTGGTATCGTGGGCCCAAGATTTGAACATGCAATTAGAAATATTATGTTGACGGTAATGACTGAACCAGGAGCGACTTTTATTGAAATTGTTCGCTGTTTAACTGATCCTTCTTATGTTCAGTATTTGCTCCCAAAAGTTAATGACCCGATGGTGAAAAGATATTGGACTGATCAAATTGCCAACACCAATGAATTCCATAAATCGGAAGTGTTGGACTATATTGTGTCGAAATTTGGCCGATTTATTACCAACACGATGATGAGAAATATTATTGGTCAAGGGGTGTCGGCTTTTAATTTTAGACGGGCTATGGATGAGGGTAAGATTTTGATTATCAACCTGGCTAAAGGAACGATTGGAGAAGAGAACTCGGCATTCTTAGGACTGGTGCTGATTCCAAAAATTTTAATGGCAGCCATGAGCCGGCAGGATACTCCAGAAGAACAACGACGAGATTTCTACTTATACGTGGACGAGTTCCAAAACTTTGCGACTCAAGATTTTGCAGTGATCATGAGCGAAGCTAGAAAATATCATTTAAATTTGATTGTGGCTAACCAGTTTATTTCCCAGATGGATGACGAAGTTAAAAACGCGGTATTTGGAAACGTGGGTACAATTTCGAGCTTTAGAGTGGGTATTTCGGATGCAGGATTTTTGGTGAAACAATTTCAACCAGAATTTAGTGAACATGATTTGCTAAATTTGGGAACTGGAGAAATATATATGAAAACAATAGTTAACGGAGTGCCTAAATCGCCGTTTTCATTGAACGTGGCAGCAATAGAAAAGAAGAAACCAGGTAACCCAGAGTTAGCGGCAATGATTAAACGTCTTTCGGCCTTAAAATACGGTAAACCAAGAGAGATTATTGAAGCCGAAATTGCAAAGAGAGCAAGACTTTAACTTATTTTAATCAGTTTTTTCAGTTGGTTGAGATGTTCTTACTGCTTCTTTATGTCTTTCAAATACTCTTTTATCAAGATTCTGCCAATATACATCACACCTTGAACAAACTCCAAGAGGAAATATTAAAATGTTTACTCCAAAACAGGCTACGTTTGTTTCGCCTCTATAGCCTTTTGGACAATTTTCTGGGTAATTAGCCAACATAGTTTTATAATTCTTTAAGTTTGATGCCTTTGGATTCTTCTTTGGAATCGATTAATTCCAAATATTTTTCGGTAGTAGAGATACGTTTGTGACCAACAACTTGGGAAACCACATCGATGGGGACACCAGATTTTAATTGGTAGACAATGAAAGTGTTGCGTAAATCGTTGACTTTGACACCTTTAATATCGGCTTTATCGAAATAACGATTAAGTAATGAACGAATATTACGGGCTAATAAGCGACGACCGGTTTTGGTAACAAAAACGTTTTTTGATTTTGAATCTTTTCTGGTGTCATCGAGATAACGCTTAATGGCAGTACGAGCGGAATTGTTGAGAGGAACTGAACGTTCGGAATGACTTTCGTAACTTTCAACATAGACCTCATGGTCGGCAACATTTTCGAGTTTTAAATTTTCAATTTCTTTAATTCTCAAACCAGCTTGAAGCATTAGTTCAACAATGGCGGTGGCGCGAATATCATTACGACAAGCATCGCGAAGTGAACGGTATTCAATTGGTTTTAATATTTTTGGTAAATCGTTCTCGTATTTTGGATGTTTGACTTCGACCGAAGGATCGGCTTTTGTCATTCCTTGATCGAGAAGATAAGCAAAAAAGTTTTTAATCGAATTTAATTTTCGAGAAACTGATTTGGCAGTGTAATTGTTTTTTAACAAATCTTTTTTAAAAGACTCAATGTGATCTGATTTAATCTCATCGATTAAAGAAACTTTTTGAGTTTTTAAAAAATTGTTAAGCTGATTAATGTCGCCCTTGTAGGCTACAATAGTATTAGTTGACTTACCTTTTTTGGCAAGCGCTTCGGAAAACGAAACTAAAGCGTTTTCTAGATTCAAATCTGACATAATTTATATAAGATAGCTAAAATGTAGCTTATAGTAACACAATTTAGGATAATATACAATTAAATGATTAAAAAAATTTTAATAATGCTAGTAGCTGGTTTTATGGCATTATCGGCAGTAAATAATTTGAGGATACAGTATGATTCATTAAAAGCGGCTGAAGAAAATTTGCTAATTACTAAAAATGAATTAGAAGAAATTCAGGATAAGATAAAAAACTTGAAGTTTTTAATTGAGTACCAAAAATCGGATGAATATCAGTATCGCATTCTTAGAGGTGTTTATGGTTTAGGAGACGAAAATAATATTTGGGTAGAATACCCGAAAAAAGAGTTAGAAGACCCTAATGAAAACAAATTTTTTGAAGACAGAACAATTCCAAATTGGTTGAAATGGTGGGAGTTGTTTACTAAACAAAAGAGTGTGATAGAATAGCAGAGTTCGAAACGATATGCGGGGTAGTGTACGGCTGCACGTGAGGCTCATAATCTCACAGGCCGGGTTCAACTCCCGGCCCCGCAACTGAGGACATTAAAGAAAAAGGCCGCTTTTTGCGGCTTTTTCTTTCGTCCTCATCGGGTTGCTGGGCGCGAAGCGACCATAATAACCCGAAGGTATATGATTGATTTATGTATTATGTTTATATTCTTCGATCATTAAAACGAAGTAATTGGCTATACAAAGGGGTAACATCAGACTTAAAAAGAAGACTATTAGAACATAACTCAGGAAAAAATTTTTCAACAGCACCTTATGTTCCACTAAAACTAATTTACTATGAAGCTTATTTATTAAAAAAAGATGCAGAGGCTAGAGAAAAGTATTTAAAAACTAGTATGGGAATGAGAGTAATTAAAAAACAATTAAAATACTTGTTTGAGATATTAAAGAATAATATGGACAAGTGAGATGTTGTTTGATATTATTTATGAGTTAGGCTGTGATAATTCTTTTTACGAGTCTAACCACCTACATTATCACAAGAAGGTCGTCATTAATTTGACGGCTTTTTTGTTTTTTCTCGATATTTTGTAGGCATGCATGGACTCGAACCATGGACCCCCGACTTATAAGATCGGTGCTCTAACCAACTGAGCTACATGCCCATATTCGCAATTCGATATTCGATATACGTAATACGCGATATACGTAATTCGATATACGATATACGTAATACAAGAATACGTAGCAGAGGCGGGACTTGAACCCGCGACCTTGGCGTTATGAATGCCACGCTCTAACCAACTGAGCTACCCTGCCATACTTCACAATTACTCTGGATTATAGCAAAAATAAGCCAATTATTAATAATTTAAAAACATTTTTTCTTTGACCTGGCGGAGGGTATCGGCAGCAACCAGTTTGGCTTTGGCGGTACCCTCTTTGATGATTTGATCAACAATTTCGGGATGAGATTGATAGTATTGACGTTTTTGTTGGATTGGAGAAAGAAAATCGATAATGTTATCGGCTAATTGATTTTTGCAAGCGACACAGCCACGAGCACCACTTTGACATTCTGATTCAATAACTTTTAAATCGGAAGGATTGGTAAACATTTGATGATAGTAATAAACCATGCAATCAGCCGGATGGCCAGGATCGGTTAGACGTATTTTTTGAGGATCGGTAAACGCCATTTTAACTTTTTGACGAATAGTGTCGGGAGAATCGCTAAGATAAATGGCATTATTTAAACTTTTTCCCATTTTAGAGTTGCCATCGAGACCTTTGACCCGAGGGAAATTGCTGACTTTAGCTTTGGGTTCGACAAGAACTTGGCCATAGATATCGTTAAATTTTCTAGCAATTTCTCGAGCTAATTCGATATGGGGAAGCTGATCTTCTCCGACTGGAACTAAATCGGCTTTAAAAGCGGTAATATCGGCAGCTTGGCTGACTGGATAACCTAAAAATCCATAGGTAATATTGTTTTTAAATAATTTTTCTTTTTGTTTTAATTCTTCTTTGGTGGTGGGATTGCGTTCCAAACGAGAAACGGTAACTAGATTCGAATAATAAACGGTTAACTCGGCAATTTCGGGAATCATTGACTGAATAAAAATAGTTGATTTTTGAGGATCGATACCTGAGGCCAAATTATCCATAACCACTTCTTTAACATTGTCGCGTACTTTTTGAGGAGTTAGAAAATTATCGGTTAAGGCCTGAACATCGGCAATAATCACAAAAGTGTCGTATTTATCTTGAAGAGCAACCCGATCTTTTAGAGCACCAAAATAATGGCCGATATGAAGCGGGCCAGTAGGACGATCACCGGTAAGGATACGAGGTTTGGACATAGATGAGTTTAACATTAGATATAAGTAATTCGATATACGAAAACAATATTTTGTAAGAATGATTACTTTTTGATAAAATCAGCCATGACAATAATAGAATCTGGTGGAAAAAAATTTGATGTTGGAATAGAAAATAAACAACCTATAGGAATATATAGACATCAAGAAACTCCTGAAGCTAGAGCTAAAGCCCAGCAACTAAAAAGAGAGCAAGAAAGAGGTAAAAAGGTACTAAATGGTAATAATCGATAGATATCTGTTATAATAGCCCTATTATTAGGACCGAACGCCGTAGTGAAAACGAAAGCAATTAGGTAAAAAGGAAGATATGGCAAAAGTAAATACTAAATTAACTGCTCAAATTAGAGATATTAAAGGCCGAAAAGTTAAGCAATTGCGTCGAGATGGCGTATTGCCAGCGACTGTTTACGGCCACAAATTTGAACCAATTTCGGTTCAAATTATTGAAAAAGATTTAATTAAAACTTACGATCATGCTGGTGAATCCGGTTTGGTGGATTTAATTGTAGGTGAAAATAGCTATCCAATTTTGTTCCGAAATCCTCAATATCACCCATTATGGGGCAATTTAATGCATATTGACTGCTACAAAGTGAATTTGAAAGAAAAAATTTCAACTTATGTGCCCTTGGAAATGATTGGAGAATCTTCTGGCGTTAAGGCTGGCTTGATTTTAGTTCCAGTTACCGATGAAATTGAAGTTGAAGCTTTACCAACTGATTTACCAGAGAAAATTGAAGTTGATATTTCTAAACTAGAAAATGTTGATTCAGTAATTACAGTAGCTGATTTAGCAGTTGATAAATCGAAAGTAGAAATTAAAACTGCTTTGGATCAAGTGATTGTTAAGCTTGAAGAAGCTAAGGAAGAAGTTGAGGAAGTAGCTGAGGAAACTGTTGCTCCAGGCGATGTTCCAGCAACTAACCAAAAGACTGAAGAAGAAAAAGCCGCAGCTGAAGCAGCCAAGAAAGAAGAGAATTAGTCGTAATACGATATTCGATATAAGATATACGTATTTTATTAATTCAAAGAGTAGTAGATTTGGGAAAGGTCGGAACGAAGAGGATCGAGATTGAGAGCTGATTTGAGAGAGTTAACGGCGTCGGTTTTTTTGCCGAGAGATATTTGAATACGAGCTAATTCGGCCCAATCCTCGACGGTTTTATTTTGTTTAAAAACAAGCTGGTTTAAGTTCTTCTTTAATTCGACAGGATGATGATTTAAATAAAAATTGGAATAATCGGAAGAGACTAGATTTTGAGCCAAACTTTGAGCTTGATCCCATTTGCCTAAATATGCCAAACGATACCAAAGTTGAAGCCGACTATAATATGATTCCCCTGCCGAAATTGTGTGCACTGAAGACATTAGACGGTATTTGTCGTAGTTTCTGGCAAAACTAACTAAATTAATTAGTAGTATTAAAACTAAAATAAACAGCAGAGTGGGTTTAGCGAATTTCATGGGGCCAAGGTGAAGTGATTAACATTGATGGTGGCAATTTCAACTTGGTGTTGAGTTCTTGATAAACCGATTCGGTGACAAAAGGAGCAAAAGGATGAATTAATTTTAAGAGAGTGGTGAGAATGGTGACCAAAGGATAAACAATCTCGGGACCACGGTCTTTGATTGATTCGATATAAACATCACAGAATTCATGCCAGAAGAAAGTGTAGAGATCTTCGGAGGCTTGACCGAAACGATAGGTGTTTAAGTTTTTGGTGGTGGAAGCAATTAAAGAGTTGAGCTTAGAGAAAAATGGATCTGAATCTCCCCCTGATAGAACAGCCTCGGGATATTTGTCGATAATCATCATGACAAAACGAGAGGCGTTCCAGATTTTATTGACAAAATTGCGCTGGGCTCTGATTTTATCCTCTGATAGGGCAATATCGGAACCAGGAGCCACACCAATAACTAGAGCCAAACGAAGAGCATCGGCACCATAGTTTTGAGCAATAGTAACTGGATTGATAGTGTTGCCTTTGGATTTGGACATTTTTTGACCTTTACCGTCGAGAACTCGAGAATGCATGTGGGCCACTTTAAAAGGAATTTCGCCGGTAACATAGATGCCCATCATAATCATCCGGGCCACCCAGAAAAAGAGAATATCCCACATGGTATCGAGAACTGAGGTGGGATAGAAATAATTGAAATCGGGAGAATGATTGCCATTGGGATCCCAACCAAGAGTGGAATAGGGCCATTGGCCAGAGCTAAACCAGGTGTCGAAAGTGTCGGTTTCTTGAAGAACAAATTCACTCGATTTTAAGGCTTCTTCTTTAGAAAAATAATACTTTGCGCCGATGGGAGCAAGCAAAGTTTGTAAACCAGCGGCAACTTCTGAATATTTTTCTGTTAAATTTTTAGCGTAATTAGTGATAATATTTTTATCTTGATCAAGATAAGTGATTAGAATATTTGGATTTTCAGTTAAGTTGTACCAAACTGGAATGCGATGGCCCCAAACAATTTGGCGAGAGATTGGCCAATCTCGAATATCTTTCATCCAAGTTAAAAATTGTTTTTTGAAACGAGTAGGGAAAATTTTGACTTGATCGGCTTTAACAACTTCGGCGGCCTTTTGGGCTAAAGGAGCGACTTTGACAAACCACTGAGGAGCAGTGATAGGCTCGATTGGGCGACCACACTTGTAACAATGTCCGACTTCATGGGAATAATTGTCTATTTTCGTTAGCAATCCTGCAAGCTGAAGGTCATCTAAGACAGCTTGACGAAGCTGGTTGGGAAAAAGGTTGCGGTATTTCTGCGGTACATTGTCGTTGCTGTGGCCATCGTAATCGAAAATGCGAATAAATTCGAGGCCATGCTTTTTGGCCATGTCATAGTCTTCGGGAGAATGAGAAGGAGTAACTTTAACGGCGCCAGTGCCAAATTTGGGATCAACAGAATCTTCCCCAATAATAGGAATTTCTCGATCGGTTAAAGGAAGTTTAATTTTAGTACCAATTAATTTTTGATAACGAGGATCGGCGGGGTTGACGGCCACGGCAGTGTCGCCTAACATAGTTTCGGGGCGAGTGGTGGCAACTTCAAGTGGGCCATAGTTTAAATACCAAAGATGAGAGTCGACAGTTTTGTGGACGACCTCAAGATTACTAAAAGCGGTGCCACAAAAAGTGCAGTAATTAACGATTTTTTCGTCACGATAGATTAGACCATCTTGAGACATTTTTTTGAAAACAGCAAAGACACGAGCGTTGTGTTCGGGGTCGAGAGTGAAACGTTCACGAGTCCAGTCGAGAGAAAAACCGAGCCGTTTCATTTGAGATTTGGCAATGTCGCGATTGGTGTTGACGTAGTCGGCAATTAATTTAAACAGAGTGTCGCGATCGTAATCAAAACGGGATTTGCCATCGGCTTTTAAATGTTTTTCAAAAACAAATTGGGTTTCGATACCGGCATGATCGGTGCCAGGGAGCCAAAGAGTAGGATCGCCTAACATTCGGTGATATCGAACCATAATGTCTTCGACAGTAAAGAGAGCATGGCCGGCATGAAGAGGTTCGTTGGCGTTGGGTGGAGGAAGAATTACAGTAAAAGGAGTTTTAGATTGATCGATTTTGGGAGTGAAGGCACCTGAATTTTCCCAAAGCTGATAGATATTTTCTTCGGAGCTGGGCTGATAAGTTTTATCCATGAATGTGATTATTTTAACATTAGAAAATACAAAACGTAATTCGATATACGATATAGGATATACGTAAGACAAAATAAGTTAAAATAAGATATGAACGAAAGAGAAATAAATAGAAAAACGAATGATATGAAAATAAATAATTTATATGATTTGGCGGGGGATAAAAACGGAAGAGGTAGAGAAGTAGTTTACCGGCACTGCCAAGAAGTGGCTAATTATGCCTTAGTTTTGGCTAAATTGTATGCTAACAAAACAGGAATAAAATTAGACGAAGAGCTAATTTATACGGGAGCGATGGTTCATGATATTGGCTGTTTGAGTACTAAAACAGAAAAAGGGAAAGCGGTTACCCATGGAGAGGATGGTTATTGGTGGTTAAAGAGCCAAGAGGTAGATGAAAAAATAGCCAGATTTTGTTTGAGCCATGTAGGAACTGGGTTTTCAAGAGAAGAGGCAATTGAAAAAGGATTGAATTCTGATTTAAATCACTTGCCAGTGACAACTGAAGAAATAATTGTGGCTTATGCTGACAAGTTTTTTTCTAAAAGTGGCAAAAAACATACAGCAGAAGAAATTGAAGAAAAGATGAAAGAATACGGCGAAGAAAGTTTTAAAAGATGGGAAGAGATGAAAGGGTTGTTTGAATGTTTGGGGATATAAATAATTTATAATTTCAATCTCCCCCTACCCCCTCTTTGACCAGAGGGGGATAAACATAAAAAGTAGTTAAAAAGAAATGATGGTTTTGATGGCCAGATGGTCGGAAAGAAAACCATGATTATTACTTTTAGAAATAATTGGTTGTTGAAATAAGTAATTCTGAATAATGGGATTTAAGTTAGGCGAAATAAAAATATGATCGAGACAATAACCTTTTTGATCTGGTGACAAAAATTCTTGATGAAAAGTGGGAGATAAATTTTGAGGAAAAGGGTTAATTAAATTTAAACTATTAGTTAAGCTGGAGTAGAGGTGATGGTTTTTGGGAATATTAAAATCGCCGGTTAGGATGGTTTTTTTTGTTGTTCGGTTGACAATTGTTGATAATTTTTTTATTTGGTGATGATATGTTTTTTCTTTGTTTAAAGACGCAAAATAAAAATGAGTGTTGATTACAAGATAATCATTGAAATAAGATACTAAAAAACCTTTATCTGACAAAATATTTCTAAAAAATTGTTTTAAGAAATGAAAGGAAAAACCAAAAGAATAATATTTATGAGACTTTATTGGGTGTTTTGAAAAAGTGACCAGGCCACCTTTTGGCCCAAAAACTGCTGGTTGAAAAATACAATAAGGATACGAAGTTAAATTGTTTTTCAAAATAGTTAGTTGCTGATAAGTAAACACATCTTGGAGATTGATAAGATCTACTGTTTGTTGGTTTAAATTCAGAGCTAGTTGGTTGAGACGTTCAACTATTTTTGATGACTTTCGGGGAACACCTTGAATATTGAAGGTAATAAAAGAAAACTTCTTTTTTATCACTGAATTATTATAGTTGGAGGCGGGGGTCGCGGTCGAGGAGAAGAGGGTTGGCAAACTGATGGCGGAGAAATTTGTGATGAGCAACCAGGCCGATCATGGCGGCATTGTCGGTATTGTGGGCTAATTTTGAAGGAAAATAGATGGGCAAATGATGCTTTTTGGCCAGACTTCGAAGTTGAGCACGAAGAGCTTTATTGGCCAAAACTCCCCCGCTAGCTGATAGTAAAACAGGAGAGTATTTAGAAATGGCTAACCCAAATTTGGTGGTGAGAGAGGAGAAAACTGATTGTTGAAAAGAAGCGGCTAAATCGGCTTGATGAGCCAAAATATATTCTGGAGACATTTTTTTTATTTGATAGTAGAAGGCAGTTTTTAAACCAGAAAAAGAAAAATTCAAAATAGATTTATTGTTTAGAGGTTGGGGTAATTTTAAAAAATTGGGGTTGCCTAGACGACTGAGAACTTCGATGATTGGGCCACCAGGATAGCCAAGACCTAAAAGTTTAGCAGCTTTGTCGAGAGATTCGCCGGCGGCATCGTCGAGAGTTTGACCAATAATTTGATAATCCCCAAGACTTTGGGTAAGAATAATTTTGGTATGGCCACCGGAAACTGTGAGCGAAAGCAAGGGGAATTGAAATTGACGAACTGGATTGCCAGAGCGATTGGTAATAAAAGGAGAAAGCAAATGGCCTTCAATATGGTTAACAGCGATAAGAGGTTTGTTTAATTTTAAAGCCAAATCTTTGGCATAATTTACACCTACACTTAGGGCAATTGCTAAACCTGGCCCTTGGGTGACGGCTAAGTAATCGATATCAGAGAGTTTTAAATGAGCACGTTTGAGAGCGGTTTGAACAACCGGATCGATGTTTTGTTGATGGGCTCGTTTGGCAATGTCGGGAACTACCCCACCCCATTGTTGATGAAGATTGGTTTGAGAGGAAATGACACTAGAAATCAACCGGCCGTCGGTGAGGACAGCGGCACAAGTGTCGTCGCAACTAGTTTCGATTGCCAATTGATTCATATTTTAGGTATTATAGATTATGAATTCTAACAAAAACAGTCAGTACCTTATGTTTTCGTTGGTATTATTGGGATTATCAATTGTTGGAGTCTATTTTATCTTTAGACCTAAAAAAACGACTACTAGTTTTGAAACAGTAAAGACTGAAATTGGTAGCCCAACACCGACAATTGAAGCGACCGAGTCGAGTTTGGCAGCGACACCAACACCAACCATAAAGAGTTTTACTGCCAAAGATGGATTGCTAAGTTTTAGTTATCCGAGTTATAAAAAGTTCTATGAGGAAAAAGAAAAAAGTGGTCTGAGATACGTTTTATACGATAACCAAGGAATTATTACTATTCATGAAGGGACAGTGTGGTCGTGGAACAACCCAGGACGAGAAATGGCAGAAGGGGCATCGATTTTTGAAGTTGAGGGCAAACAAAAATTGATTGATTTTGAAAACGGAGAAATGAAATACACCTTGCAATGTGTTCATAACAATATTGAAAAACTAAAAGAAGAATGTGAACAGGTATGGAAATCGATTAAAACGAATACTCAATAAGCCGTTTATTCTGGGAAAGATAGGTAAAAGAGACCGAAATTACTTGGCAGGTTTGACGGATAGTTTGTAAATCTTGAGGATTCATGATTTCGGGCCACTCGATGCAAGAAACTGTTTGGGGCTGAAAATGATCTAAGAATTTAATCTCATCAAACTCGTAACCAGCTGACAAACGATAGAGATCGAAATGAAGAAATTGTTTAACAAGGGTGGCGGGATACTGATTTAAAATCACAAAAGTGGGACTGGTAATTTGATCCTTAACTCCTAGATATTTGCCAATACTTTGAGAAAAGACGGTCTTACCACCACCTAGATCGCCGGTTAGTAGAAAAACAATTGGCCGATGATCGGGAGTTATTTTTTGAAAAATAAATTGAGCCAGACGACGGGTGTCGGCTTCGGATTGAGAGACAAACTTGGTGCCAGCTTCGACTAGGATATCGCCGGCGCGAAGAATTTGAGGTTCTGGCTGGGAAATATCGATGACAGTTGAGGGTTGGTTTTTAGGAAGTTGACCATGATCGACGATTAAATCGATCAGAGCTTGTTTTTTGGCAGAAAGAGTTTTGAGCAAAGAAGGAATGGAATAGTGGGGTGTTTTGCCCGATAAATTGGCAGAGGTGGCGGTTATAGGCGAACCAAGTTCGGTGACTAAATCGGTGATGAATTGATATTTGGGCAAACGAAGACCGATGGTGCCGTTTTCGGCTTCGATGCCAGGAGCAAAAAGATGAAGACCCGGGACAATAACAGTAAAAGGGCCAGGAAGTAGAGTTTTAAAAATGTTTTCGGCTTTTGTGTCGATTTTGGCGTATTTTTTGGCCATGTCGAGACTATTAACTGCCACCGAAATAGCCTTGCCTGGCCAACGATCTTTGAAAGCAATGAGCTTGGCAACGGCTTTGGGATTGAGTGGGTCGACGGCTAGACCATAAACACTATCGGAAGGAAAAACGACAAGACCACCAGATTTTAAAACTTTTACAATATTGGAATATTCTTTGAACATTTTATTGGGTGGGGCCACGGCGATAGACGGCGGCCCAGGGAACGAAATTAGAGGTAAAGGTTTTTTGATGAATAATTTGGGAGTCGCGAGTAACTTTCCAATCAAAAGAGGTTTTGAGACCAGCAATAGCGTGCTCATCTTGAACAACTTTGCCCGGAGCTAGGGTAGGATCGTCGATATAAACCGCTGGTGGAGGTGGGGCGGCACCCCATTGACGATAGTTAGTAATTTCAGTTTTTCGACCATCGGAAGTGCCATAAATATCGTAGGTTAGTTTTTTATTAACACCATCGTAGGTGCTTTGGATTAAAAGATGGTGGCCAGTGTCGTTGATAAACTTAAGGTCGGGACTGGGAATAAAAACAGTAGCATCGTAGCCTGGGGGCATGTCTTCTTCATAATAACCAACACGATAGGCATGATTTTTACGCTCGGTGATATTGAGACCAGCATTGAGCATGGCCCGGAAAAGAGTGGTAGATACTTGGCAAATTCCCCCACCAACATCAAGCTCGGTTTTACCGGCTCGAATGACATAGGCTTTTTTGAAACCAGTTTCGAGGCTAACTTCACCAAGATTTTTAAGAAAGGAAAAAGTTTCACCGGGAGCGACCAAAACTCGATTGACAATTGAAGCACCTTTTTCAACATTGTGGTTGCGGATAGTGGAAGAATGCTTGAAAGTTGACACTCCCCGACCGAGCAATTCTTTGATGCCTAAGTCGTTGACCATGGAATTTTGAGTGGTAGGATCGGTGTAATTTAATGGGGTTTCGATGGTTTGATTTGATGAGCTGGCAATAATTTGATTAACTGAGGGACAGAGTTGGTTTTTTAATTCGGTGGAATTGAGAGAATAACCTTTGGTGGCTGGTTTGAACTCAAGAACTTTACCATTTTCGAATTGAAAGACAGCATCGATAGGATCTTTCTTAATACTGGTGGCAACCGAATCGACGTAGAAAGAAATGTTGTCGGTGCGACAATTTTGATCGAAGTCGAGCCAGTTGATTAGGGTTTGGTCGGTAAGAGTAATTTCCTGATCGGGAAGTTTTAAAATAATTTTTTTATCGATTAATTTTTGAGCTTTTAAAATGGTTTGATCGATTTGAGATTGATTGGGCAAAGTACCTTTGGTTTCGATGGTAATTTCAAAAGGTTGAAGATGATAGTTGGTAAGATTTGAAATGAGCTGACGGCTGAGGGCTGACTGATCTAATTGACTACCAAGCTGACCGGCTTTAACTTCAATGTTTTTGGTTTGGGGATTGAGAACTAATTCGGTGGGAATATAGGGCCGATTAATTTGAGAAGCGATGGCATCGATTTGAGAAGTCAACAGTTCAGGACGGTAATCGATTTCGAGATTAAAATTACGTGGCTCGAAAAATGAACGAAAGTATTGGGGTAATCCTTGGTTTAGACGACGAAATAATAGGTTGGAAGCAGTAGTGGAATAATTTATGGAGGCAGAAACGGAAGAAAGAGGAAGATCGAACTGACGGCCAGCAGAAGTAAAACTAAAATTAGTAGGATTGGGAAAATCGACGGCTAACTTGGCGATGATTTGAGATTTGGAAAGAAGCGAATAGTCTTTGCCTAAAACAGTAGTTTGGCGACCAGTTTTACCAAAATTGATTATTAAAGGCCCAAACATTACTAAGACAATAAACAGAATTGCTAAAAGTATTGGCCTAATGATGTGAATTATTTTTGTGGTCATTGTTGATCCATGGCCTGATTGGCTAACTGATCGGCTAACTGATTGCCTTCCCGCAAAGTGTGGGAAAAAGTTAGAGGTATTTTAACCTGAGAAATTAGACTAATCAATTGTTGGTAAAGAGGAATGAGATTGGCGGCTTTAACTTTATATTGACCGTTGATTTGACAAATCATTAACTGGGAATCGGAAATAAATTGGGCAGAAGTAAAACGAGATTGATTGGCAACCAGCCAAGAAATAGCGGACAGGGCACCGGCATATTCGGCTTCATTATTGGTTTTGATGCCTAAAGATTGAGATTGTTGATAGACAATCTGATTAGCTTCATCGATGACCACCAAACCAAACCCAGAAATTCCAGGATTTCCCCGAGAACCACCATCGGTGTAAATTTTTATTTTCATAATAGTAATATTAAACTATTCGAAACGAAGAAGGAAAAACATAAAATAGAGACCAAGACAAATGAAAAAGAGTTGAATTAAATTTTGTTTGAGACCACTGTGATGATGGAGCTCGGGAATTAAATCGGAGGTGGCGATGTAGAGAAAAGAACCAGCAGTAAAAGGAGTTAACCAAGAAGTGTCGAGGTTCTGACGAAAAATATAGAGAATCAGAGCGGCTAAAAACATTGGAGCCGAGGTTAGTAGCGATAAGCCAATTGCCTTAAGATGGGACATTTTTTGAGATACAAAAATCGAATAGTAGGTTAGTTTTTGAGGAATTTCATGGAGAGTGATGGCCAAAAGAGTAGCAAAACCAGAAGAAGGAGAGACAAAAAACTGAGAAACGATGAGAGCGCCATCGACTAGGGAGTGGATTGAACCACCGACATAACTCATTTGAGTAAGATGATGGTGGTGATCATGATCGTGACAATGGTGCCATTTTAAAATTTTTTCGAGTATAAAAAAAGAAAGAAGACCAAGGAGAACTAAAAAATAATTATCTGACTCGGGAAGGAGGTGAAAAAAGACGTTACCTAAGAGACAACCGGTGGCGATACTAATTGGAATTAACATGGGTAGAGTGTATCATAAGTAATGGAGATCGAATTAAACTCACCTTTACCAGCTAGAAAAGTAGAAAACCCCTCCCCCCTCGACAAGCTCGGGGACCTCCCCTTGACAGGGGAGGCTAAACAGAATTCGATAAACGATATTGGTGAGGAAAATAAAAAAACAATTAAAAAATTTGACCCAAAATTTATAATTTTTGGAATAATTGGAATATTAGTAGTAGTTTTACTGGTAATTCTTATTCCCAAACTAACTAAAAAGCCAGAAAAAGTAACTTTGAATTATTGGGGAATGTGGGAAAACGAGGCGGTGATAAATGCAGCAATTGCCGAGTATGAGGCCAAAAATCCTAATGTAACGATTAAATATACAAAAAAAAGCCAAGAGAATTATCGAACAGTGTTGCAATCGAGACTGATGAACGGAGCTAGTGAGGATGAGGTGCCAGATATTTTTAGAATTCATCAAAGCTGGATGCCAATGTTTTCGGATTTGTTGGCACCAGTGCCAGCAGCTACAGCAAAAACAATTGGCTTAGATGACGATTTTTTTGAAGTTTATAAAAAAACAATTAAAAGCCGAAGTAATTATTTGGCAGTGCCAATAATGTATGACGGTTTGGCCTTGTTTTACAACAAAGATTTACTAAACTCGGCAGGAATAAACCCACCCAGATCGTGGTGGGAACTGGAATCGGCGGCTAAAAAACTAACGGTTCGAGATGAAAATGATCGAATTTTGGTAGCTGGAGCGGCTTTGGGATTGACAGATAATGTGGATCATTGGAGCGATATTTTAGGACTAATGCTTCAACAAGGCGGAGTTGACCCAACTGATTCGGCAGCAACTAAAAAAATGAGCGATGTCTTGACTTATTACACCTTATTTTTTAGTAAGCACAAAGTTTGGGATGACACTCTACCCTACTCGACTAAAGCGTTTGCTGAAGGCAAATTGGCATTTTATTTTGGACCATCTTGGCGAGTGTTTGATATTGAAGAAATGAAAAAGAATGGATTGAATTATGAGATTACCTCGGTGCCTCAATTATCAACTTCGGAAAATGTTTCTTTGGACTCGACTGATGCAAATTTGACCAATGTTCACTGGGCATCGTTCTGGGTGGAAGCAGTAAACGCTAAAAGCAGCAAACAAAAAGAAGCGTGGAAGTTTTTGGAATATTTAGCCTCGAAAGAATCGTTAGAAAAAATGTTTACCGCTGCCAGTCAAATTAGAACCTTTGGAGAAATTTACCCGAGAGTTTCGATGATAAATGAAATGGAAACGAATCCAAAGACAAAAGGATTTGTTAAGGGAGCTGAGAATGCGAGTAGTTGGTATTTGTGTTCGAGAACTTTTGATAGTGATGGGATTAATGAGGAAATGGCCAGATACTTTGGAAATGCAATTAACGAGACAATTGCCAAAGGAGCAGTTGACGAGGCAGTGATGACTAATCTGACTAATGGAATAAAACAATTGAAGGAGAAATATAAAATTTAACCCCTCCATAGGCGGGCAAGCAGGGCGAGGCTTTGATTAGTTATTGATAGAATAGAAATATATGATCTTAGTAAATTTTAAAAAATATCCGGAGACGGAGGGAGAAAAAGGTGAAAAGTTGGCTAGAATTTGCAAAGAAGTGATGGAGGAAACGGGAATTAAAGTGATTCCGGTGGTGACCGAACTGGCGGCCGAAAAACTAAATCAAATTACCGAAGTATGGTTGCAAAAACCAGAGATGATGGAACAAGCCAACAAAATGGGGATAAAAGGAAGTTTGATTAACCATTCGGATTACCGATTGACTCCTAACCAAATTAGAGAAATAGTGAAAAAGAAACCAGAGGGATTTGAATTAATGGTGTGCTTATCGACCTTAGGACAGGCAGAAAAATGGGGTAAAAAACTAAGTAATCAATGGATAGCTTTTGAACCCAAAGAATATATTGGTAGTAGTGAAAAATCGGTATCTTCAGAAAAGGCGACCACAATTGAAAAAATGGTCAAGTTTTTAGATGATAAAAAAGTGTTGGTAGGTGCGGGCATAAAATCTATGATAGACGTAGATATTGCCTGTCAATTGGGGGCAAAAGGAGTATTAGTAGCGACAAGTGTGGTAAAATCGGAGGATCCAAAAGCAAAATTGTTAGAACTTGCGAAAGGATTTAGAGTATAATTTTTTAATATATGGCATCGATTGATAATTTGTTAGTTTCTTTGTTCGTTGACGAAGTTGTTGGTGGATTTATTGTCACTATTCCACCCGGACACGTTGGTTGTATCTATTCAATTTTTCGAGGAGTATTGAAAAATGTGTGGTACCCAGGAATGCATTTTAAAATTCCAATAATTCACCGAGTGAAATTATTTAATGCTCAATTAATTGAATATACAGTTTCTAAAGATGTGGTTTTAAAAGACAATAAAGAAATTATGGGTGATGAAGTGATTAATTCAGTTACTTCGGATAATAAATTTGTCGCCGTTGAGGCAACCGTATTGATTAAACTTGACACTGAAAGATTGCCTGAGATTTGGCAAAATATTGGTGAGTATTTTGTGTCGAAAGTGGTTCGACCAGTAACTAGAAGCCGAATTAGAAAAGTGTTGACCAACCACACTTTGAGCAAAGCTTTGTCGACCGACAGAAGCATTATTGAAGAAGAAATTAAAAACGAATTAAAAGAATCGTTAACTTCACACGGATTAAATGTGGAAAACTTTTATTTAAGTTCGCTGACCCCAATTGAGGGCAGTGCGGTAGGAGAAGAAGTGGTGCCAAACGAGGCCACAGCTCCTAAAACTGAAGAAGAAATTAAACAAGGTAGACTAATCTCGGGAAATATTCAAAATCTTTAAGCGGCGAGAGTGAGACCATAAATTTCAGAATTTTTAGGGAAAATTGAGATGGCGGAATTGAGAGTAGCTCCAGTGGTGTAGACATCATCAAAAATAATGAGATTGGTTAAAACCCCTCCCCCTTCGGGACCTCCCCTTGACAAGGGAGGCTTAATTGCAAAGACTGAGGACATGTTGGCACGGCGGGCAGAAGGATCTTTGAGATTGGCTTGGGGGGAAGTGAACTGGTGGCGTATAATAAGTTCCTGATAATCTAGTTTTAATAATTTGGCCAGTTCTTGGGAAATTAAGCTAGATTGGTTGAAACCACGCCAATTTTGTTTTAAAAAATGGAGAGGAATGGAAGTAAGGACAAAATGATTTTGTTGCCAATAATCGACCAGATTGGGGAAATATTTAATTAAGTCTTGAGAAATTGTTTGGGCCAACTGGAAAACCAGATCAGTGACAAAATGGTATTTTAAATCGACAAGAAGATATTTAATAAACGAAGAATAAGGATAGAGGCTGATGATGCGCTGGTGGTGAAGACCAATAAGAGGCAGAGTTGAACGACAACGAGAGCAAAGGTACTCCCCTTTTTGACCACATCCATAGCAAGTGACGGGGTAGAAAAGGTCTAAAATTAGACTCATCTATAGTATAGAATACTACTTATGAAGTTGTTTCCTAAACGAGATGATGGTGGCGAATTAATTTTATTAATGATTACTTGGGGAATTTTGAGCTTGTTTGGTACCAGATTTTTTTTGATGATGACTGGCTACCCTCAACTGGGAAATGGCAATTGGCATATTGCTCATGCACTGTGGGGAGGGGCATTTATGGTGGCGGGATTGATTTGTTTGCTGGGATTTAATGGTGAAAATGCCAGAAGAAGCGGCTCGGTTTTGGGCGGAATTGGATTGGGGTTGTTTTTAGATGAACTGGGGAAATATTTAACAGCGGATAATAATTACTGGTTTCGGCCAGCGGTAGTGTTTATTTATTTAATTTTTATTGGATTATTTTTTATTTATTTACGAATTAAAAAATTTAATGATAATGACCCAACAAATTTGCTGTTTGCCATTTGGGAAAGATATGAAAAAGCTCTGGATGAAAGCTTGGAGCCAAGCGATTTAAAAAAAATTAAATTAAGCTTAAAGAAACTAACTAATAAAAATTTGTCGGTTAACCAAAAATTAATTGTTAATTTATTTGAAAAAGTTAAATTAAAAGAAGATCGAATTGAAAGATATAGTTTCTTTGAAAATTTGGAAAAAGGCTGGAGATTGAGTTATGACAAAATTTTTAAGAGAAAATTGGTGCGGATTATTATGTGGATGTATTGCGGTTTTTGGTCGATAGATAAAATTGCGGATGCAATTAGAATTGGATTGTCGAGCGAAAAATTGGAGATGTTACTTAAATTTTATGATTACCAGTTTTTTGGTGGGGCGGATTTTTATATGATTGGTTTAAAAATTGTTTTCGAAATGTTGACGGCAATTTTGCTAATTTTGGGGATTTATTGGTGGCTGATTATTAAGAAAAAAAGAGGATTGAATTTTATGGTTTGGGGGATGTATGCCAATATTATTTTGGCGGCGCCGTTTAAATTTTATTTTGAACAATTTAGCGCGGTGGTACAAATTATTTTGACTTTATTGATGGTGGAAATTGTGAAGGAATATAGGAAGACGTAATACGATATACGATATACGATATACGATATACGTTAAATGATGGTCGGGTTGATTTTGAGGAGATAACCGAGAAGTTTAACTATAAGATGAAGGCCGAGGCCGAGGATGAGTAAAAGAAGAAATTTCAAAAAATTGATTTGGTTGATAACCATAAGACTGGCACCAATAACCCAATCGATTTGATCGAAGGGAAACCAACTTTGGCCAGACTTAACACCAACTCGACGTTTGAAAAAACTTTTGATGGCATCCCCCATTAGGGCGCCGAAACCAAGTTGAAAACCTAAAAACAAATTTGGATCGGTTTTGGTTAGTGAAGAATAAATTATCCAAGCAAGACCACTAATTAGAGTGCCAAAAATTAACCCACGCCAGGTTTTATGGTCACCAAAGATCCTAGTTCCTTTAAAACTATGACCACAATCGAGCGGAGTATTCATTTTGGGGAAAAGCGGTACCACCAAAGGCGGAGCCATGTTGGCCAAACCAGCAAAAATTAAAATTTCAAAAAGATTGATCATGCTAATAATTTTTTAAGAGACTGGAAATAGACATTAGAACTGGTAGGCCACGAAGAAGATTGTAGCCAATAGAAATCCAACCAAAAACCAAAGTGATGTTTAAAAGAGAGGGATACTGAATAGCAAACAAAGCCAAAACAAAGGCTATAAGCTTAATGGCCCCATATAGACCACGAGAGATTCGAGAAGAAACGATAAAATTGCCCCAAGAGTTGGCGGTGACTTCGAAGGGTTTTAGTTTTTGATTGATAAAAAAGAATTCGCGAATAGAATCGGTGAGAATTCCGCGGACAATGGCGATAACAGCCATAACTGAGGGAAAAATTCCCAGGCTACAAAAAACAACCCATAAACAAAACTCGATGATGCGATCGGCGGCAATATCGAAGCGAGCACCAAAATCGGTGGCTTGATTAAACCGACGAGCAATAATGCCATCGATGGCATCGGAAAAATAGGCAGAGGCGATTAGAAATAGTGCTAAATAAATGTTGGGGGTTTTTGAGGTAAGAGTTAGAACCAAAGGAATCATGACCACAATTCGATAGAGAGTTAAAAGATTGGGGATATTCATAGTGATTTTTTGGAAAATTGAAGCAACCAATTGGGGTTGAGCCGACCTAAAAATAAATAGTCTTCAATGATATCAAACAAAAAATGGAAAAAGACAGCTAGGGCTGAGGCTAAAATAAAATCGTGATGGGAAAGATGGGCAGAAAGAGCAATTAGAAAAGAAAGGCCAAAAGAAAATAAATTATGACTAAGAATAAATTGATTATTCTTGTGGTTGGACCGGCAATAATGAAGACAATTGGTTAGTTGGCGGAGACCAAGAAGATGGCGGATGTCTTGAGAATATTTGGTTCCCCGGCCATAAATAAAGACAAAAAATAAATGGTCAAGATCGGGAAAAAAGGTGAAAAACAAGGAGAGCGCAAAAAGAAAAAAGATTTGATGAGAACCAGTAAGGCCAAGAGAAATGAAAAAAGAAACTAGCCCAAAAAAGAGATGGATGTACTCGTGATAGGCCTGACTATAGAGTCGAAATTTGCTAAGATACATTAGAAAATTATAACAAAGATGAAACAAGCAATTGCTTGCATAGATTTTGACGGGGTAGTAATTGAAAAGCTTTATGGCCGTGAGTGGGTGGGATGCAAAAAAATTCGAAAGGTTAACTGGTGGTGGCTGGTATGGACGATGATTAATCATACTTGGAGAAAACCAGTTGAAGGAGTAAAAGAAGGTTTAATAACTTTAAGAAACAAAGGTTATAAGATAGTTTTGTTGACGAGCAGAAGAAAAGAATTTGAGGAAATCACCCGCCGATGGCTAAAAAGAAATAATTTATTTGAATTATTTGATGAATTTTATTTTAATAACGAAGATTTGGGAGCACTTGATTATAAGATTAAGTATTTTGGCTTAATTCGTGGTGATTTACATATTGATGATAATCGAGAAACAATAAAAGCTTTAGGGAAAACTTATGGTGATAAAAAATTTTACTTAATTGGTGATAAAAACCACCAAATGAAAAATATTAAAGAGGTGACAGGATGGGCAAAAATACACAACTGATATGCAGAACCATTTTCCAAGCTAATTTATTGACAAATTGGTTTAAAGAGGTAAAATATCATTATAATATTATAGGTTTTATTATATAAATGGGTAGAAAAATTGTTGAAGCTGGTGTTTCATTAATTACGGCAATTACATTAGCTGGTTGCCAAGCTGGTTTAGTTTCAGCTCCACCAAGTAGAGAGAAACCAACAGAATTACCACCCAGCTCTGCAAGTGCACCAAATATTAACCCAACAGAAGAAAGCAGTAATCCAATGATTGGAAATCAGATAGAACCAAGTACGGTACCGGTAAGTGTGACTCATATGGGTAATGTACAAGTCCCAGATTTTTCTGTAACTCAAACACCAAAAGTAAAACCAACAGAAGTATCTCCAACAAAAAATCCAACCCCAGAACCAACGGTAGGAGCTTTGCAAGAAAGTCAAAACTTCCCATATGTTGGACATGATAATTTAAATGCTTTTTCAAATGATGAAGCTCTAAAACCACAAATAGCAGTAATTGAAAAAATTTGTTTGAATTGGGCTACGGCCGATAAACCACCAATTGATTGTAGTGGTTTATTTGATATTAATGATAATCAATCCCCAAGAAGCACTGATATTTTTAATATTAACGGAAGACTAGTAATTGGATTTATAGATAGAGATGGTAACCAAAGATATGCTTTGCCAAAAGGAGCAATTGCTGATCCAAATTACAATCCAGAAAGCGGATATGCAGAAGATCATAAGCTAACAGACAATGATTCTGCTCTTATGTTTGGAGATACATTAAGCCCAGAAACAATAACAACATTAGGGGTTGAAACAGGTGCAGTGGTAACATTTGATGAAAGCGGAACAGCTTTGGTGGCTAAAATTAACGGTAAAACTATTGCGACGGTTAGCGATGAAACTGGTATGTGGGAAAAGGTAGTTGAACTTCATTCTGGACTACGCGTTGATGGAGAATTTGATGCGTTCGATTTTGGTAACGAATCTGCGATGCAAGCAAGATTGGATTTCGATAGAAAAACAATGGCTGAAAATGCTGGGAATATGAAAAAGTGGCAAGTTAATATGAACACCGATTCTAGACCAATTTTTTTTGATAACGGGATAGAAATAGATGTATCACATGAGAATATTTTATCTTTTTCAAAAAATGCAGAAAACCCAGATGAAATGTTGATGATAGTTTCCGATGGACAAGGACATATGTTTAAAGTTTTGTTTAACACCAAATTGTCTGAAGGAGCTTTACGAAAATATTATGAGTCGGCAGCAAACGACCCGACTGCTTATGATAGAAATAATAGTTTTGATGAGTTTTTTAATGATTTAAGAAATGGAGAACTAGACTGGATCACTTTTTCTATTCTATCAGCAGGTTCTTCAGACGGTTCACTAGGGAATCCAGAAAATTGGAGTGATGAGTGGCAATGGGCAAAAGATTTGTTGTTCACAAAATATGATGAACCAATACAACTTGATTATTTGAATGGAAATAATAGTGTGAGTCTTGATCAGGTTAGAAGAGTAATGCAAGTTCTAATTCCAAAAAATAAAAAGGCGTTTACAGAAGATACTTATGAAAGAGTATTAGATGCTCTGTCGAGTGATGAAATAACTTTAGCTGGTGGATATTTTTACAACCCACATTCTAAGTAATCAATGAAACGTGAACTGAATATTGGAGCTAGAGTGGTGGTAGTAGCTGGGTTAATACTGAGTGGGTGTGGAGTCAAAAATTCGACTAAAAGTGTGGAAGCAGTGGAAACTCCGACACCAATCTCGACTCCTTATTTTCCAAGTGAAGAAAAACCAACCGAAACTCCAATAATAGCATCGACCGTAACACCATCCGTAACACCAACAGGAACAGAAACTCCGGTTCCAACAGTTAAACCTACCGAAACGGCTACAGATACGGTTAAATATAAAGCTGAAATCCCAGCAACAATTGACGAATGTAATACTACTCCAACCACAGCCGAAGGGTGGAAAAAATATAATGAAGTTTTACAAACCGAGCTAGCAAAGAGAACGATTGAAAAAGATATTACTATTAATCCGAACGAAAATTCTTTTAGTAATGAGTTGCCATATAGTTACTATGATGTGGCAGTTTATGCAAACAACATTTTAGGTTGTTCAGTAGAAAAAGATGCTAATGGAACTGCCACCTCGTTAACTTTAAGTTTTGCTGACAAAAAAGGAAGAATATTTCATGCAAAAATTACTAGTATTGAAGCATCGAAAAAGTTTGCAGAAAGATATGATAATGGCCAAAATCCACAGAGCGTAGTTGACCAATACGATATTGAAAAAATAATTGAAAGATTGCACAATGGAGAACTAAATGGAGTGGTTATATCTGTTTTTACAGATACAAATGGTGATAGCCCAATACCAGTTCCAGAAACAGAAGAAGGATGGGAAGAAGTGACTGAAATAATTGAAGGTGTTCTTGATATCCCTATTGAAGCAAATAATAATGGTCAAAATGAGATTATAACGAAATACAAACAAGTACTTGGAATATTTTTGAAAGTAAATCAACGAAAAGTTTATAGTGATGAATTAAGAGACAAAATTCTCGACTTTTTAAATCAACCAGGAAAACTATTGCCTTCACCAGTGTTCAAAGGTGTTCCTAAAAGTAATTAAAAGAAATCAGAATCTGCTAGAATGGATGTGTGAAGATTAAATATTGGGGATTAGTTGGTTTAATATTGATATTAATTGGGGTAATTGGGCTTTTAATTTTCGTTCAAAAAGAACTAGCTTTGGAAAAAGAATTATTAAAACAAGAAAAGGTTAATTTAGAAATAGAAAAAGAGGTGGTGTGGAGTAAAAACTATTTGGTTAGTAAATGGAACTTTAACGATAAAACGCTGGCAGTTGTTAATGAAAATGACAAAAAGAAAGTTTCTTTACTATTAAATTCAGAAATTAAAATATCGGTTACAGAGAAAACCAAAATTACTAAAAAAGAATATAATAGATTTATTGATAAAGTCGAAGAATTTTCTTTTTGCCCAAATTCTAGAATTGTAGTTTATTCAAAAAAAGAAGATTCATTAGAAGATATTATTTATATTAAGAATTTAACAGCTTACGATGCAAAAGTTTGCAAGGATTAGCCTTTTTGTTTTTAGTTTGTTTTTAAGTTTTAGCTTATCGACAAAGTATTCTTTTGGAGCAGTTTGTAATGGAGTGTGTAATTCTGCAAATGAAGGTGTTCAAGATTGCAGTTCTGGAGGAACACAATATAGAACATGTCTTGCCGGTTCAACGTGGAGTGGTTGGACATCTTGCGGTAGCGGAAAAGTGTGTGAATACGACCCAGTATTTTGCACCGCAGAATGTGTTTCTCCTTGTACAGATACCTGCACATCAACGGGAAAATGCGGAGGGGCAGTGGTTTGTGGCTATACCTGTAACGGATGCCCCGAGGGAGACTATTGTAGTAACCAAAATTGTGTAGGCAAAAAAGATGATGGTGGTAGTTGCGGAGCGAATTATCAGTGTAAAAGTGATGTGTGTAATGGCGGTATTTGCCGAACACCATGTATCCAAAACGTGGATCCAGATAAATGTATAAATAACGACAACTATTACTGCGGAGTTGGTGGTTTTTATGTTTATGGCCACGATTGCCCATATAATTTGAATGGGGTGTATTGTCATAATGATGGTGTATGTTATCCAGCTCCAGGGAGTGTGTATGAACAAAAAGGATGTGGACCAGATTATTTTTGCAATGGTGATACTTGTACTACAGGTGAGGCTTGTGTAGAGGGATGGACTGATTCAACAAAATCAACCGTATTAGCTGGATACCCTAAATGTATTCCTCAAGATACCTGCGAAGAAGGAGCGTGTGTAGCCAAATGGGATACGTGCGGGGGAGATGCAAATTGTTCGACTTGGCCAGGACAAGTGTCGCATGTTGATTCGTGTACTCATATTGGTTGTGGAGCCCCTTGTACAGCAGTACCAACACCAGGGTGTACTGAAAATTGTGATTGTGCAAATACTACTTGTGTTGGACAGACTTGCCAGGGAAATTGTAATTATGCCTGTGAAGGGAGAATGCTGGGGACAAGCCCAAGCGCACCAACACTAACCTACCCCACCAACGGAGCAACAATAGCTAAATCGGCGAGTGATTTTAACGGAGGTTTTACAGCTATAAATATGACTTGGAACCCACCAAGTGATTGGGGAACCTGCGACACCAATCGACGATATTATTTATGTTTGGTGGCAAGTAATAACTATACTGCCGGAATGGATGTGTGTAGCCCTTCGGTTTCTGGATTAAAAACATGGACAACAACAACAAATTATAATTGGCCAGAGGCTTATGCTGGAACTTTTTATTGGAAAGTGGTGGCTAATAATGGCGGTGGTGCAGCTGGAGGAGAATCCCCTACCTGGAGCTATACGGTAATACAAAATTCGGCGCCAGTAGTGAGCAATTTTGTGATTAAAAATGAAGCTAGCTCGACAATATTTGCCGATGGTTCAAACAGTAATCATATTTGCCAAGTAAACGGTGTGGGCGAAGCTGATTTATTTACTAACAGATTTGTTAGATTTGAGGTGACAGTTACCGATGCCGAAGCCCAGGCTTTGACGGTAAACATGAATTGGAATGGAACTAATCACACAATGACAAAAGTGGGAGCAAGTAATGTTTATCGATATGATTCGGCTAATATATTGCCAAATGCCAGCTCGACAATCTCGATTACAGCTACTGACACTATGGGGGCATCGACATTATTAAATACCGGCAGAACATTTAAGGTTTGGGATTGCCAAGTAAATGTGAGCGGAACAATTTATGATGGATCGAGCGGATATGCTTGTAGCACTAATGGTTTTAATTTTGGTGCGGGAGCAGAGATGAATTTTAATAGCTTGGTTTTTGATTTAGTAAGTACTGGAGGTAATGATAATGTGAACATGACGGTAGTGCCAACATATAGCTATAACGGCGGAGTTAATAGATTAACTTGGGGAAAAAGATATTTACCAGCATTTAATGGGCTGAATGGAGTAGGATCGTTAACCAGAGTTTCGGCCGATGGAGCGGTAGTTTCGTGCAACACAACTCAAACCACCCAAATAGTTCCAAACGCTTATGCTGTTAGCCCGACGATAGTACTAGATTATTCTTTTGTGCAAAATCAAGATGCTTGGTTCCAAGTTAATGGCGGCGGAATAAACTCGAACACCAGAGTGGCTTCGATGGTGCCAGTTACTTGCGCTAACAACCAAGGTATTTGTACTCCAGCAATGTCGAAAATATCTGGTCAAAATGAAAATGGACTGGTAATTTCGGCTGATATTGATAATGAAGCTGGATGTGCTGAAAATGTATGTACTTTTGGAAGCCCGAACAACTGGGGATTGAGAAAAGAGGGGTTGATGACCAAAAACAAAGTTGATTATGAACAATTACTGAGAGTTTATTACAAGACTTTGGGAAAGGGAGCAACTTTTCCAGATGGAACAACACTAACTCAAATTAAAACTAATAGCGCAGTAGACAAAGATAAGGTGGCTTTTGTTAATGGAGAGCTGGTGATTGATATTAATAACACGGTAGATGTGGGTAATTTTTTGATGCTGGTGGCAAAATCGATTAGAATAAACGATAGCGTGACCCGAGTTGATGGGGTGCTGGTGGCTGATAATGGAATTGAGGCTACTGGAAATGGAACAGCAGCAACTATTAATGGAATGGTTTATAGCGCTGGCAGAAATAGTTCGATTAGATTAATGAGAGATTTGGGAGGAGACAGTAATAATGAAACCCCTGGAATAGTAGTGAATTATCGACCCGATTTGCTGTTTAATATGCCAGCTGAATTGATGATGGGGATGGAAAGGGAGTAAAACGAGATACGTAATACGATATAAGATTGTAAAGTTAATTTCAATCTCCCCTAACCCCTCTTTGACAAGAGGGGAATAATTTTTGTTTGATATTTAAGTGTTTTGATGGTAGAATAGGTGGCTTTGGAGATGTATTGAATTGACAGAGCATGTACTTTGAAAAACTGCAAGCCGACTTTGATCCATTGAGCCGTAAAACAGGATTAAAACTATAATGCCAAGAAATCTATCTTGACTGCTTTCGAAGGTTGGAACCTTAACGTTCCTTCTTTCAATTTTGGTACACCCGCTTTTGCTGGTGCTTGCTAAAAGAGCCATTGGTTAATCCTCTATTCTGAGGGTGGTTGATCAGTGTAAATTAAATCAGAATGCTGACACTAGAATCTCGATTTTTTAGTGGAATAAGCTGAGGGGTAATGCCCTCGATAATCGACACTTCGACACTTTTTGTAAATTCTAGTTGTTGAAGGTGTAGGATAGAATTTATCTAAGCTTGTAGATGTTTTTTAAATGTCTGTTTTGGACCCCCGCTCGATACGGGGCATCTCCTCTAAAAAAATATGGCAGAAATAGGATATACAATTGACGGACCGGTAACAATTAGTTTTAGGGATTGTGCTTCTTTAAGAAATGTTAGAGAGGTTGTTAACCCGGGTGTAAATAGGTGTAGCGTGGGTGGGGAAAATATTGTAAGAATAATAAATATACTTTCGAGAACTAATGATATTTTGTGCTGTGGATGTGATCTTAATCCGAGTGGTTTTAGATGTGTGATAGAACACGGAAATAAATAGACAAAAGTGATAGGATTTGAGTATGATTCAAATCGATAAAAAAATGGCGATGATACTTTTGGGAGGATTAATTTTTTTGAATGTGGCAACTTTGGGACTGGCGGTTTATTGGAAAGGTGGGGATAATATTGTAAAGAGTTTTCAAAAAGGAAAAGTGGAAATGGCAGTAAATAATGAAACTGAAAATGATGAACAAAAGACAGAAACAGTGGAAGCAACGATCACACCAACCGCTACCCCAACACCAGAACCAACGATTGAACCGACAACCACACCCACCCCAACTAAAACAGTGGAAAATGGAATTTGGCTGAGTGGCAGTACTGGTACTAAAGGAATTAATTTAAATTGGAAAGTGACTGGGCTGAATAGTGAACATGGTTTTAAAATTATTAAAAATACTGAAGGCAAACCAGTTTACCCAGGAAGCGAATATGTGTATTTAAGTGAAAGTGGAATTAGAGCCTATACTTGGGGAATTAAAGATGGTCAAAATTGGCATATTAGAGTGTGTACTTATAATGGCGAAGGAAAGTGTTTGGTTTATTCTAATGAAATTGTGGTTAAAGCCCCAAGTGGCGAAACTAGCGAAAATAGTGGTGAAGTGAAATCGATTAGTTTGAGTGGATCGAAAGATGGTAGTAGCGCAAAGTTACATTGGAACGTGGAGGGTAATTCGAGTAAAGGTTTTAAAGTGGTGTGGAGCCAAAATGATAATCCAACCTACCCCTGCCGAGAGGGTGATAGCTATGATTATTTATCGGAGAGCGGGGTGCGCGATTGGACCAGAGGAATGGAAGGCGGCAAGACAATTAAGTTTAGAGTGTGTGAATATTTAGGCGGTAAGTGCGGAGTTTATTCTAATCAGGTAGTAATTGGATTTTAATAAATCCCCTGCTTGATTTCTTGATCTTTGATCTTTTGACGTTTTTCGAATTTGCGGAGTTTGCGACCGATACCAATTTCGAGCTTGAACCATTTGCCTTGAAGAAAAATTGAAGTGGGAATAAGCATGTATTTTTGATTGCGAAAACTGATGAGTTTTTTGATTTCTTTTTGAGTTAATAATAGCTGACGACTGCCAGTTTTATCGATAACATCGGCTGAGGCAAAGCGATAGGGAGTAAAGGTTAAATTAAAAACAGTGGGAATATTATTGATAATTTCGACTTTGGAACCATTGAACTGGACACCGGAAACACGTAAAGATTTGGCATCTGATCCGGAGAGGACCAAACCCGCAACCATTTTATCAACAAACTCGTAGTCCCGAGAGTCGGGATTGGAATAACGCATGAGGTATTATACGATATACGTAATTCGATATACGATATACGACAGATAAAGTTTATAAAGTTATTTGATAGAGGGTTTGGTTGGCCAGGAAAACATAGACAGCGGAAGCAGACATTTTTTGAGAAAGAATTTGATGAGCCAGCTGACGACGAGTGATGGTTTTATCGGTTTTATTGACCAAATAGAGATAGTTGTCTTTATCGACAAAAGAGATAAATTTAGAATCGGGATGGGTGGACAAAAGACGAGGAGAATCGAATTTATTATCGGCTTGATAGGCAAAAGTTTGAGGAACTCCACGGGTGAATTCTTGAACTTGGCCATTGGTAGAAAGCACCCACACATTGCCATTAATGGCAAAAGATTGAGGAGAGGTAGTGATTTTTTCTGATTTAACCCAATTGACGGCTGGTTGAAAACCGGTGGCAGTGGGGGTGTATTTCCAAATAGTGGGGGTGCCAACATCGAGAAGATAGAGGGCGCCATTCCAAAACTCGATAGATTTAGGGATAGCAGAATCGGGCAATTTGAGGTCGAGAACTGACTCAAGTTTGGAGGCAGAAACGAGAGAAAGATGATCGGCATAAAGAAGATAGACCTTGCCATTGGTAACGGCAAGATCGATGATATCTCCTATGGGGCCAGAATAAATTTCAGTTTGCTTTTTAGTGTTGACATCAATTTGATCGATGCGATTTAAAGTGGTTGACAGAAAGTAAGCGTTGTTGCCTTCGAGAGAGATTTGGCGATAATCTGGATTGGCTTTTAATAATTTGGCTTGATAAATTTCTTGGGGCTGATAGGCATCTTTGGCGCCAGTAGTTAAAGACAAATTTTTGATTTGATCTTCGATTGATTGATAGTCGGGAGAGGTGGGTTTAATTTTTTTAAGAGACTGATAGTCTTGGTTAATTTGTTCGACTAAAGCTTGAGCGGCATCCAAACTGACGGCTTTAACTTCGGAAGCTGAGGCAATTTTTTGATTTAAAGCTGAAAGCTGCTGAGAATAGAGTTGGTTGGTTTTTTTAAGCTGATTTTGACGATAACCAAGAATAGAACTAATGGTTAGAAGGCCAATTAAGAGCACAATAACAGCTAGGTTAACTTTTTTACGACGAACAAGAAGGTTGGCGGGAGAAGCAACAGTGACAGGTTTGGGCTTGAAAACTGAAGTAACGGGCTGAGAAACTGGAGGGGGTAAAGACTCGGTAGGAGAATTAACTTGAATAAGACAACTACTTAAGCCCGATTGATCGGGTAGAGAATAGAATTTAGATAAAATTGTTTCTTCGATAGTTTGGAGAGTGGAAAGAGAATAGATTTCTTTAAGCTGGTCGAAACCAAGACTGGTAATAAAATCGGTGGTGGAAATAGAAATTAAATCGAGATGTTGAAGTGGGCCTTGAATAAAATTGACTTGGTCGAGACTGCCGATAAGTATTTTGGCAATTTGTTGTTGACGTTTGAGATTTATTTCAATGGATCCATAGGTTAAAAATGTGGCACGATGTTGGTGGACCAAACAAACACCCAAAGAAATAGCCGTAGTGGCGTCAACTTTGGCCAGGATAGTATCGACGGCAGACTGGAGACGAGAAACAATTGAAGGACTGGTGGAATTGTAGTATGCCTGATTGAAAATTGAGATTAAATCTCGACCAAAAGTGATTAAATCGGTATCGGGAGTGGGAGTGGAAAGATTGATTAGACCAAAAAGATGGCCATGGGACAAGGCCAAAGCAGGATTGTCGGGTTCGTTTTCCCAATACTGACTCCAATTGGAGTTGCTGGAAGTGCCGATAAAAGTTCGACAAAGAAAGTGCATAGTTAATGATACACGAGATACGATATTCGATAAACGATATACGTACGATATAAGTTAGAGGAGGAAGATGGTGAGGAGGACGAGACCGACGGCAAAAAGCAGATGGCCGTAGGAGAAAAAGATCAAAATAGAATTGAACTTATCATTGACGTTTTTGGTTAACATGGAAACTTGTTTGACCACTACACCGGCATAAAACAGATAGAGAATGGCTCCTATAATAAAAATAGCTTTTTCAAATAGTTGAGTAAGTTGAGAAATATCGATCATTAGTTGATCCTCCCTTCCAAGGCTTCTTGTTCTTCTTCTTGGCGAAGCTGTTGGAGAATTTTGATAATTTTTTCGGGATTGGGAACCCGAGCAAAATGAATTTCGGGAACTTCGGCGGCAGTTTGGACGAGAATATCACCATAATTAAACATGGTGGGAATGAGACCGATGACTTTGGAAGTGACATCTTGAATCATACTAATTTTGGCATCGGAAAATTTCTTGACTAAAATGTTGTTGAAATCAACATCGACAACTCGTTCGTCGGTGATAATATAAACATTAAAATACCAGGATAAAAAGTGTTCAAAAGCATAAATAAAGGTGATCAGATACCAAAATAAAATAGTGACAAACTGATACATAGGGGCAAAATTAGGAAAAAGACCAAACATTTTTAAAACAGCCGGAACAAAAAGCATGAGACCAGTGGTGATGATCCAATGAACATTGGTAAACCAATGTTGACGAAGAACTAAAATAATTTCTTCTTCCTGATCTTTTTCTTGAAAAGAAAAAATATCTGGCTTAACTAAAAACGAGGAAAGAGAATGTTTGGTATGACCTAAAATGTCGTAGATTCGTTGGCGATACTCGGCCTTGGAAAGAGAGTGGTATTCGGGCATGGTGTTGGCAACGATTTCTTTTAATTTTTTCTTTTTTTTATGAAGTTTTTTGGGAAGAGTGGGGGTAGAAGCTGGGGTGGTGACGACGGGATCGTCGGGGGCTACTGAATCGACATCTTTAATTCGGATCATAAGGTATTATAGCAATTCGAGGTTCGATATACGATATACGATAAAAGTTAGATAGTTTGGAGATATAATGAGTTATGGAAGAAAATAAAAATGGTTTAAATAAATTATTAGTAATTATTTTTTTAGTTTTAATAGGATTGGGAGCGGGAATTGGTGGGTTTGTTTTGGGTAAAAATCAAGTAAAAGAAAAAGTAATTACGATTAATAAGGTAGCCGAAGAAAAAGAAAAATGGAAATTACCAAATGCTAGCGGCAAAATTGTACCAATATTAGAGGACGGAAAATTGATGATTTATGATCGACAAAGTAAAAAATTAATTGATAGTGGAATTAAAAACTTGAGTAGTGGTGGAGCTATGGGTTATGGTGAGGAATTACCATTACTTTCTCCAGACGGAAAATATGTAGCTTTTATAAATCAAAATGAAGGGTCAAAATTATATTTACTGGTGGCTGGTAGTTTGGAAAAAATAAAATTAACTGATTATGCAGTTAGTTATTTGACAGATTGGTCTCCTGATAGCCAAAAAATCTTATATTACACCGATAGACCACAAACAATTGTTAACAGAAAGGAATCTGAAGGAATGGGTGATTTTAAACCATGGGAAGGTAAAGAAGTTTTTGAAAAAGAAAGCATTAATGGTTTTAGATTATTCAACTTAAGTTCTGGTGATGATATTAGTTTATATCCATTACTTGGGGCTGAAGGATTTGTTGATAGTAACAGAATTTGGACATTGGCTGATTCAACAGAAAAACAAAATGAACAAAGAATGGTGGTTTTTAATATAAATACTTTTGAAGCAGATTACAGTTTAGTGGCAAATCAAATCCCCTTTGGAGGACATCAAATTACATTTGATTCTCTAGGTAAAAAATGGGCTTATATGGATAACCCAACCTCGGGAACTGAAGGTTCAATGCTAGTTAAAATTGCCGATTTTCCCAGCAGAGAAGGTACTATAATTGATACGGGTAAATGGGCAGAGGTTCAGATGCCAAAAATTACTTTGGATGGAAAATACGTTTCCTACTTAAAAAGAGGTGAAAAAATTGGAGATGGGAGATATGAACAATTAACCGTTGTTTGGGATACTGGATTAAAAAAAGAAGTTAGGACAATTAAAGGATTTTCAAAATCTTGGATTGATAATCAAACGTTGATAGTAAATAGAAACGATCTTGGGTCAAATAATCAATCTTTTCAAGGTAATAAATTTTTCTTGGTAAATGTAGTGACTGGTGAAGAAGAAAAAATAAACTAAAGAAGATTGTTGTTTATTAGAATTTCTGAAATATTTTTAGCAATATTGATGGCGTTTTGACGAAGAGGAAGATGGAAGAAAAGCTGTTGAGTGGTTGGTGATTTATTGTTGATTTCATGTTGAATTAAGTAAGCTAGATAATTGCAATTATAGTTGCCCATGTTGTCGCTAATAAAAAAGCACGAGGGATCGTAGAGATCAATAATAGGTAAACTTAGCTCTAAACTTATGGGCGAATAAGGAATAATTGTTTTATTCAAATAATTATTCTTTGCCTGGGTTTCGATTTTTATTTTGTTTATAAATTTAGACCCATCACCAAGACCGATGATTAAATCGTAATGGTTATTCTTGATGTGTTTTTCAAAAAAAGGTTTGGGATGGCCATTGATTATTTTTATATCAATATTTTTATTTACATCGACACGAACCTCCTTCGCTAAAGCTACGGCGGTCAAGCGGGAAACATTGGTTCCCCATTGATTAGAAAAAGCATAAACAAGAATCATTGTTTAGTATCGGAATTGAACCAAAGCAGAAATGGAGAAATAAAAAATAGCTCGGTTAATAAAACGGCGAGGTTTCTTAAACTTAGAGTGAGTAAATTAGCAGTCACTTTTGTTTGAGAAGTAATTAGCATAACAATGGCAAAAAATATTAATTGACTTAACCAAACTGAGAGATAAAACATAAGGAAAAAACCAAATAGATTTGGGATAGTAATTTTGGCTCTGAAGGCATTGAAAATTAGGCTTTGCAAAAGTGGCCCATAGATAAAGAAAAATAATAAATCGACTGGTCTTGAAGGGTCGATATGTGTGAAATTAAAAAAAATAATATTTAAAAAATAGTAAGTTAAAAAAGAAATAATAAAAGCTTTTAAAATGTGTTTCATTTCTTTTCAATGTTGAACAAACTAGATTTGATGGTGATGGCGCCGGGAGAACGAAGAGTGAAAATGTCTTTAAAAACAGTGGCATCGAAGGTGAAATCGCCTTTGTCGGTGGAGAGGCGGACATTTTTAGTGACACCACTGGTGGAATAATCGACGGAAACTGAATTGACCGACGAAACCGGGCCACCCTTGTCCCCTACTTGGCGACGTAATTCGTCGCGAGACCAGGCATTGGAATCGCAAGAACCAAGACAATTTTGAATTTGAGAAAGATGACTTTGATCGTTGGTTTTGGAAAAATAGAGAACTGCATTGATAATGTCGGAAAATTCCTCTTGATTTAGCCATGGATGTGATCGGCCAGCGGAAACATTGCTACGGGTTTTATACCAACCTTTGTAATACCAAGGACTACCACTAACTTTTTCATAGGCTTCGATGGGCCAACAGGACTGATTGCCACATTTGGTATCCCACAATTGGGGGGTGGAATGGCCTTGGGCGGTGTAACCATAAGTGGCGCCGCCTGAGGTGGAGGCGTACATAGTGGAAAAGATTTTGCTGGTAGCAGCGCTTTTGACGACAATGCCCCGAGTATCTTCGACGGCTTGTTTCCAGCGACCAGGAGAGGCTAAGCGAGATTTGGAATAAACCTGACAAGCTTCGGTGACGCAAATTGAGCCAGCTAAATTATTGGTGTAGTTGAGAGCGTAGGTACGGGCGGCAATAGCTTGGGCTTTGAGAGCTTCGTAGCCACCTTTATCGCCCCAACTAGCGGGCATTTCGGCAATACCAACTAAGTAGTTATCTTCGAAAGAAAGAGTGCCGACTGAGGTTTTGATCGAACCATTGGTGTCGATTTTTTCGAGACGAATATCGCCATAATAAGCTTTTAAAATAGTTTCGTAATTTTGGCCAGATTGAGCCCGACCAAGGGCGCCATATTGAGACATACCTTTTCGATGGGGAGCACCAAAAGAAAAAGCCGCAAAAGCAGGAGAAAACCCTGGGTTGTAGTCTGACCTGGAGGCGGGATCGTCACTAGAACTGACATCACCGACCGAAGTGTTGAACATGGCGGTTTTTTCGGCAATTAAGGCTTGTTGTTTTTTGCTTAATTCAGCTTTGTAGGTTTCGGCTTTTTGGATTTCGCCGGATAAAAATCCAAAACGAGATTCGAGGGATGATTTGAGTTTAGCGAGCTTAGTTTTTTCGGATTCTAAGTTGGCTTTGTTTTGATTTAGCTTGGAAATATCGGAAACAAAATTGGTAATAATATCGCGGTCGCGAGAGATGATGGTTTGAAAAAGTGAATATTGACGAAGTAACTCGGTGGCATGACTATTTTGAAGAAAAAAATGGAAAGAAGAATATTTTTTACTATTGATATAGTATTGACGAACTCGTTGGGAAAACAAAGTTTTTTGGACTTCGAGATCGGCTTCGGTGTCGATTAATTTTGAAGCCAAAGAAGATATTTTGGTTTCGGTGGAGGCAATTTGAGATTTAGCACTATTAATTTTTGACTTTAAATCGGTAGATTCTTTTTTCAAAGGTGCGATAGAAGTTTCTAATTCTTGAATTTGTTTACTAAGAGCAGAAATTTCTTCATCTAAAGAAAGGGCAAAAACAGGCGAATTTTTAGAAAATAAAAAGATAATAATTAAAAATAAAAAAAGGAACTTTTTTAGCACAATTTAATTGTAACATCGTGGTATACTAGGCAATGAAATTGTGGAAAGGCTGGTTAGTATTGAGCTTATGGCTGATGGCAATTTGCCCAGTTTTAGCTCAGGATGGGGTTTTTTGCGATAGTAAAGGTGCTGGTGCAAGTTCGGCTTCTCCAAAAATTAATACGGCTTTAGGATGTGTCCCAGTTAAAATTGATGAATTTGTAACTTGGCTTTTGCCTTGGATGTTTGGAATATTGGGTGGAATTTCTTTTATGTTGATGGTTTATGGTTTTATTCAAATTTCGACTTCGGGTGGAGATCCAAAAGCAACCCAAGGAGCCCAGGAAACAATTACTTCGGCAATTACCGGACTTTTATTTGCTATTTTTGGATTATTTATTTTAAGATTAATTGTTCAAGGAATACTGGTAATTCCAGGTTTTTAAATGAAACCTTCTGACATAATTAACAACGTTGATCCGATTAGAAATAAATATGGTGATTTGGGAACGATAATTTCGGGTGGATTGCAATATGTTTATGTGATTGCTGGAATTATTTTGTTGATGGTAATTGTATTTGGAGGAATTCAAATTATGACAGCGGCCGGAGATCAGAAAAAAGTGGCTGGAGGATACGCGATGATTACCAATGGAGTGATTGGATTTGTACTAATTTTTGTAGCCTATTTTGTGGCCCAACTAGTACAAATTATTTTTGGAATAAAGTTTTTATAAAAATATGAAAGATGTGTTTGATTTTAGAAAAATTAATAGTGTTGTTTACGGTATACCAAATCATTCTGACAGTATTAGTTGTTTGCTTATGGGTAGTTGTTATTTGAGAAATTGTGGCAATTGTAATTTAGCGAATGAAACACAAGGTCGAATTAAATCACTATTAGAACTTTCTGGATACGATGTACGTATTGGAGAAATGGGTGTTGTTTTAGGAAGAAGAGGTGAGGTAACAGTAACATCGGCAATCAACTCGGGAGTACTAACCATAGAAAAACTATAATTATTTTCCTAAACGGCGCTGGCGTTGTTGATACCAAATGATAGCTTCTTCGAGGCGTTGAGGGGTGAAATCGGGCCAAAGAATATCGGTAAAATAAAGTTCAGCATAAGACATTTGCCACAAAAGAAAATTGGAAAGACGGAATTCACCACCGGGGCGAATAATTAGATCGGGGTCGGGTTGATTTTTAGTATATAAATATTTGGAAACTAATTCTTCATCAATTTTTGAAGATGGAATTTTTTCATCAACGATTTTTTTGATGGCAGTGACGATTTCGTCGCGGCCACCATAGTTGAGAGCGACATTGAATTGGATTTTTTCGTCGACGATAGCGAGGTTTAAGATTTTTTTGATGGCTTCTTTAACTTTTCGGGGAAAAGCTTGAAAATTTCCTAAAACAAAAAATTTAATGCCTGATTTTCGGTATTCTTCGGCTTTTTTGCGAACGATATCCATTAGAAGTTGGAATAAACCTTTAACTTCGTCAATGGGGCGTTTACGCCAATTTTCGGTAGATAGGGCATAAACAGTGAGATGCTTGACTCCAACATCACGGCAATATTCAACAACTTTTTGAAGATTTTGAGCACCGGCTTCGTGGCCTTTGCCTGGAGGTAGGCCTTGGTTTTTGGCCCAACGACGGTTGCCGTCCATAATAATGGCAATGTGTTTGGGGACATTGGTTTTATCGAGCGCTATTGTAGTCATAACTTTTTAGTCGTGTATTTTTTTAGAATCATTCAAACAAAAAACCGCCCTATGAAGGGCGGTTTTAGTTGCTTTATAAGTTCAGTTTCACTATTAGCCAAATTGTTAGTACCAAAGAGTTTGAAGTGTTCCGATAAACCAATAAATTGGTTTTCGGAATAAATCCTCAAAGGAGGTGATCCATCCGCACCTTCCAGTACGGATACCTTGTTACGACTTAACCCTCATCGCTGGATTCACCTTAGTCCCGACGAATCGAGATATTAGGTGCCCCCAACTTTGCTGATTTGACGGGCAGTGTGTGCAAGAGGCGAGAACGTATTCACCGCGGTCTGCTGATCCGCGATTACTACCAATTCCGGGTTCATGCAGGCGAATTTCAGCCTGCAATCCCAACTGAGAGAAGTTTTAAGGGATTAGCTCCGCCTTGCGGCTTGGCAACCCTCTGTACTACTCATTGTAGGATGTGTGTAGCCCTGGACATAAGCATCATGCTGACTTGACGTCGTCCCCTCCTTCCTCCCAACAAAATAATGCTGGGCAGTCTTCTGTGACACAGTAACACAGAATGGGGGTTGCGCTCGTTACCTCACTTAAGAGAACAACTCACGTCACGAGCTGACGACAGCCATGCAACAGCTGTGTATCACCCTCAAAGGCGGCCCGACTTTCATCAGGCTTGCAGATACATTTCAAACCCAGGTAAGGTTCATCGCTTCGTATCGAATTGAACCACATGCTCCACTGGTTGTGCGCCTCCCCGCCAATTCGTTTGAGTTTCGGCCTTGCGGCTATACTCCCCAGGCGGTCCGTTTAACGCGTTAGCTAACATCCCCCACAATAAATTGCAGAGAACTAACGGACATTGTTTACAGCTAGGACTACTCAGGTCTCTAATCTGATTTGCTACCCTAGCTTTCGTCTCTGAGTGTCAGTAAATACCTAGTTACCCGCCTTCGCGCTTGGTGTTCTTTTTAGTATCCACGGATTTTACCCCTACACTAAAAATTCCAGTAACCCCGATACCACTCTAGTCTTTCAGTATCCTGCCCCTTCCTCCGGTTGAGCCGGAGTCTTTGAAACAAGACTTAAAAAACCACCTACAGACTCTTTACGCCCAGTAAAACCGGGTAACGCTTGGAACCTACGTATTACCGCGACTGCTGGCACGTAGTTAGTAGTTCCTGATTCCTATTTCCTTCATGAAAATAGAAAAGAAGTTTAAGACCCGAGGGCCTTCATCCTTCACGCGGTGTCGCTGCGTCAGACTTTCGTCCATTGCGCAAAATTCCTAACTGCTGCCACCCGTAGGTGTATGGGCCGTGTCTCAGTCCCATTGTGACGGACTCTCCGCTAAGAGCCGTTAGCCGTCATCGCCTTGGTGGGCTATTACCCCGCCAACTAGCTGGTAGCAGATAGGCCATTTTCGAAGCGACTTGCGTCTTTAACCCGTAGGTATTATGGGGTATTACCCCGCCTTTCGGCGGACTATCTCCCTCTTCGAAGTATGTTCCTATCCCTTACTCACCCGTTCGCCACTGACCTTGTGCTCTACACCAGAAATTCCAATAATTGAAACTCCTAGTGTAGAACACTCAATCCGTTCGACTTGCATGTCTTAGGCACACCGCCAGCGTTCACCCTGAGCCACGATCAAACTCTTAGTACAAAAATTTTAGAAAATGAATACCGAAATATATCGGTGTCACCCTCTGGTACTAACGAATTGGCTAAAAATGTGAAGCTGAACTTGTTAAAGTACAAAATTAATTCCGAGTAAATCGGAATGAAGGTATTCTACTACACTTTTTAGGTTTGTGCAGTAGGATAATTTAACTTAATTTGAGTATAGTCGAATTGATTGAAAATAGGCTCAATATTGTGATCAGCGGTAGTAAAAATTGTTTGATACTTTTGGCAGATTTCGACAACTAAAGATTGATGATCAAAATCGAGTTCAGAAAGAATATCGTCTAGAAGTAAAACTGGAGTGTCTTGATAGATATTTTCAAGATAATTAATATGAGCTAATCTGATTCCTAATACAGCCAAGCGCTGTTGGCCGCGACTACCCCAAAAAGCTAGATTTTTATCAGCGGCCGAAAATGAAAGGTTATCAATAGTAAAATCATCACGATGTGGACCAGATAAGGTGTATCCTGAGGATAATTCATGCCGATAGTTTGAATCTAAAAGCGGTTGGGTTACTAAAGATGGATGATATTGGAGCCGAAGAGATTGAATATCTTGGCGAGGATGTTGTTCGAAAAACTGATTGGCAAAACGAATAAACTTTGATCGATTAGAATTGATAATCTCAGCATTTTTAATTAGAGATTGATCCCAAAAAAATAGTTCGCTTTTCGAAGCTAAGCCATTAGCAATTTGATCGAGAAGCCGATTTCGATGCTCAAGGGTTTTGTGGTACTGGGATAGAGCTTGAGCATAACGCCAATCGGAAGTGATGAAAACACTATCAAGAAAATCACGACGGCGAGAGGGTGAACCATTAACAAGACGCATATCTTCTGGATCAAAAACAACAATTTTTAAAGAACCTAGGTAAGAAGCTCGAGTCTTTTTTATTTGATTAACTAAAAAACGGCGACTAATTGAGGAAGAAGTGGGTTCGGAAAGCAATTGAACTTCGAGATTTTTTAGGCTGTCTGATTGTATTTTTCCACAGACCGAAGAATAGTTTTGATCCCACTTTATTAGTTGGCGAATAGATGATGAGCGAAAACTTTTACCAGTAGAAAGAAAATAAATAGCTTCTAAAATATTGGTTTTACCAGAACCATTGGCGCCAGTAATAATAGTAACTGAAGGATTAAAAGAAAAATCGGCTTTTGGATATGATCGAAAGTTTTCAATGGAAATATCAGTAATAATCATCAAGCTATTATAATATATAGTTATGACTAAAGCAGAGATTCGAGAAAAAGGGTTGAAAACTTTTAAAACTAAAAAAGTAAAAATTGATGATATTGAAATTAATTATGCCGAGGCAGGAAAAGGCAAGTGCGTGGTTTTGGTTCATGGTTGGACAAATAATTGGATTGGGATGATACCACTAGGCTTGGAATTATACAAAAACTACCGAGTAATTATTCCAGACTTACCAGGGTACGGTGATAGTGGTCGATTAGAAAATTATAGTTTTGAAATTCAGGCTGATTATTTAAAAAAATTTTTAGAAAAAATAAAAGTAAAGAAACCAGTGATTGCAGCCCATTCGATGGGAGCTTATATAATTAGTAAGTTGTACTCTAAATACCCGGTGTTTGCGGACAAATTAGTATTGATTGGGGCAATGTTTAACAAAAATAATAAAACTAAGGGGTTAAAAATACAGAATTTAATTTTTAAAATTGCCAGAGAATTTGAGATTGGACAAAGCTTGATAAAAAAAATTATTGATACCGATACTTATTCAATGATAACTTCAAAACTGATCAATATGTATGAATTTAATCGAGACAATGTGATCGTTTTTGGTAAAGAAGGTAAATTAAAAATGTCGAAAAAAGTTTATGTAGATATGGGGTATGATATTTCGAAAACTAATGTTGATGAATTGATTAGTAATAATTTAATTCCAATTCAATTAATTTTTGGCGATCATGACAAATTGACCAATGTGGAACATGCTAGAAATATCTTGGCTAATAAGGGTAATTATCAATTTGATACCGTGGAAAAAGCTGGACATGTGGTGACAGTGGAAAAACCAAAAGAACTGGCTTTGAAAATGATTAAATTTATTGGTTAGTTTTTTTGACCAATTAAAATTTGAAAAAAGCTAAGAGGAGAAGTAGATTCTGGGCGAGAAATAAATGGGATATTGGGGGTGGCATTGGGCATAACTAGGCCACCAAGGAAAGTGTGATCAAGTAGTTTAAGCTGAGCTTGAGAAAATAAATTTAATAAATAATTTTTGGTAAAACGATGGGCTCCCCTTTCGTGAGGAAACAGCCAGACTCCAAAAAACATTAAAGGATTAATAATATTTGGCTCGGAAATAATTACTAAATCTTTTGAAACGCGACGCATTTCTGCCAGCGCTTTTTGAGGAAAATTTAGATGATGAAGCAAGTTGGAACAAAAAACAATATCAAAAGAATTGGGCTCAAATGGCAACTGATAAGCTGAACCACAAACCTTGGTTTTGGCCGGATTATTGGCTAATTCATGCTCGGAGATGTCAAGAACTGTTAAATCACAAAGAGGGTTTAAAAACTGAGAAATATAGCCATTACCGCCACCAACTTCTAAAACTTTTTTACCTTTAAAATTTACTTTGGATTTTAACCAATCAACTTTTGGTTTGGCAAACTGAGTGATTACTGGATGAGAGTAATGTCGTTCATGGTGATTTTTGGAATAAAAATCAAAACTGGCTTTTTCAATATCTTGAGGCATTAATTATTTTACTACGCAATTGAGACTGGTATTCTAATATATTAAAATATATTAATTATGAAATTACCTGATATATTTGCTAATAATTCTTATCAACCCGATAATGGTCCTAAATATGATTACTCAAAATTTACCCCATACGACGGTTTTGTCGATGTTGGTAATGGAAAGCTAGCTAGAGGAACAAATCTGGATGATAAAAAACAATTCATAAAAAGTATGTTTATTGATAATGGCCAACTTGATGCAAAATTTGGAGACGGTGGTAGGCATAAAGTAACGAGAATATATTTAAGAACTGATTCCGACAATGTTTATCAAATACAAAATAAAAACGGAGAAGTAAAGATAATAAATGGAAGAAATGGTCATGTTCATGAGGTTTTGCCAGTTCACCCAAAAACCAAAGAGGATAGTTATTTAAGGGTGGGAGAATCTTTCTTTTACGAAGGAGGTAATACAGCGACAGTGGTTGAGTTTGTTTATGTTAGTGATGATCAACCAGGGGCGCCAGTTCAAGCTAATATAGCAAGAAGTACAATTGTTGAAGACTTTGATAAATTACATTTAGCGTCAAAAACGCTTAAATAATTAGATTAACTAGATTTTCAAACTGTTTTTTGCGGACGGATAATTTGGGATTTTGATCAATAATTTCTTTGGCTTGATTTAAATAAAACTGGGCTTTAGTTTTGTCTTTAGTTTTTTCAAAAATCCTGAGGGCTAAATTGAGATAGGCGCCAGAAGCCCAAACAGCCAATTCGTATTGAGGATAATCTGATTGAGCCAAAATATCTTTGGCAAATTGATCGACGCGACCAACGGCCGATTCATCACCAGCTAAGTATTCTAAACATCCCAAATGAGTTTTCATATCTAAAATAATGGCTGGATGGCTGTATTTTGAAGTTGGATCGGCTTCGGCAAGAGAGATGGCTTTGACGACTGATTCTTGGGAAAGTTGGTAGCGACCTAGGTCGGAATAGCACTTGCTAAGAGTGTAATATGATCGGCCTAAATTCTCATTTTCTCCAAGAGTTAGGTTAAGATCGACAGCTGTTTGGGCATAACCCAAAGCCATAATTTTTAATTCTGTTTTAGCAGGTTCAACTGACACCCAAGTACGATAAAAAAGAGACATCTGACAACACATGTCGGCGATACCAAAAATATCTTGGGTTTTTAAATAGGCGTTTAAGGCTTTTTGGCCGATTTCTAGAGCTGTCTCAAAATTGCCATTTTCGTTTTCTTGCCAGGCTTGGGCATGAATTTTTCGAGCGAGAGAAATTTCTTGGGTCATAATTAATTATACCTAATTGTATAATTAGTGATATGACGCATGACAACATGGGGCAAATATTCAACAAAAATATATTAACAACAACTGAAAGTACATGGAACCCAAACGTTGATGAGAAGTCTTCGAGTAGAATTGGAATTTCAATGAGAGATTTGAATCTCGGTAATAAATTGACTGCAATTGGTTGTTCAGGTCTGATTGAGGTTGATGGAATTGAAATTGAATATTATGATCCCTATGACTCGCTAGGGAAAAATATCAAAATAGTAGATAGTTTAGCTGGAAGCGGGGTGGTCTATATAGACCCGGAATATAGTAAAGTGCCGGAAATACGAAATGAATCGATTGTTGTTACCGGAAACGAACCAGCGAGAGTTTTATTCTCAAAAAGGCCATTAATTGCTGTAATAAAAGATGAAACGCTAATAGCTGATGATGAAAATTTAAAACCTTTTGTAAATGAATTAGGCAAATCGGCTGAACAAGTTGAGCAGGACTCGGCCTCAAGAAGAGCAAGATTGCGATTAAAATTATTGGGTGAAAGCACAGACAATAATTATTCTACAAATGTGATTAGCGGAGTATTGTGTGTATTCGGAGCCGCTGACAAATAATTTTTTTACTACTTCTTTTACTTGAACTTTGTCCATCGGGTCGGATTTAAGTGAAACAAATTGCTTCAAAATTTAGAGGATATTTTCGAAGAACTTGATATCAGGGTAGTGGCAGAACGAGTATAATTGGTTTATGTATCCTAGATATTTTGATTTTTTATTTCAGCCTGCAGTTAGAGAAATTTTTATAAATTTTAAGGGAATTTATGGCAGGGACGAGAATGGCAAAGCGGTAAAAATAAGCTTAACTCAGGACAAAGCAGTAGCGGAGTACTGCAACAAGATTAAGGTCGGAGAAACAGTAAAAATGGCGATCATGCGGAGTCTAAAAACCGACTTTGGTCTAGATCTAATAGATTATGATTTATGGGTATTTGGTATTGATACTGCCAAAAACAAGCGCGAGGAAATTTTGTCACAAATACCAGTAGTAGCTTATGTTAAATTTGTTCCTCTCAAAAGTGAAAAGGTAGTTGGATGTGACGCTAAATGGATTTCACGAGAGGATGAAACTCTAAACTGGATACGTAGTGGAAGTAATTTTGGTCGGCTAAATAATATATTAAATGAAGAGGAATTGGCAACACTAACCAACAAATTCTATGAGTTGGGAGCAATTGATGTATATATTGATACATTAGAAGAACCTGATGATGTTATCCAAAATATCGGATTAGCAATCCGACTGCCTGGCAATAATGACTTAAGAAAAAATATTTTTACTTTGTGTGATGAAGTTCGAAAAAAGAAGTCAATAGGAACAAACTTGGAGACTGATGTAGGACAAAAAAATATTATTCTTTGGTTTGGTTGAATTTGTCCAGCGGGCCACCCTTTGTTCTTCGATAAACTCAGAACTACGGACTGGCTAAGCAGGAGTTAGTTTGTGTGTCCAGCGGGCAGGAGTCGAACCTACTCAAAACAGTTTTACAGACTGTCGCCTAACCGTTCGGCCACCGCTGGTTTGTGTGGTTGATTATAGCAAAAAATTATTGAATTCCCCAAAGTATATTTAGATTAGCAGAAACACTCATTTCGCCAGTAGAAATATCGGTAGCTGGACCGCCACCAGCCATGGGGGCCAATGATTTAAATTCAGCCACATTGGAATAGGTAGTTCGACTAATATCGTAGGTTGAATCGGAAATTGAAACTGGTTTGAGAAGACTAACTGAGGCAAGTTTGGCTAATTCTGAAGCTTTTTGTTTGGCCTTGTTGTAGGCTAATTCTCTGGCTTGAGAGAATAATTTAGTTTTATCTTCAATGTCAAAAGTAATACCACTAATATCGATATCACTGATAGCAGAAAGATCATCGATAATCTTGGTGGCCTTGGTAGCTTGATCATCAATTTTTTTGACGGTTACAAAAATGGTTTGGCTAGCTTTTTGACCAATAATTCTTCGGATTTTACTGGAATAATCGTATTCGGTATATATATTCAAGTTGGTAGTTTTATAGTCGGTATCGGGTAAATCATATTTTTTAAGAACACCGATCACTTGAGCAACTTTTTGATTAGAAATAGTTAATGCTTCTTGGCTGGTAGATGCACTACCCTCAACATTGATGTAAAAATTAACCATGTCTGGTTTGGCGGTTACTTTGCCATCGCCAGAGACTGAAATAGTGTCGTTGTTTTGGGTGGAATCTTTGATAACAAACTTGGCTTTCGAAACAAAAAATAAAGAAATAATAATGGTTAAACAAACGAGAACGGTTGATTTAAAATTAGTGTCCATAGAAGAGTTTAGTACAATTGGTAATGAGAAAACAAGTTAGGATTATTTCTTGGAACGTGGCAGGATTACGGGCGGCAGTTAAAAAAGGGCTGTATGATTTTATGAAAAAAGATGGAGCGGAAATTTTTTGTTTGCAGGAAGTTAAAGCCAAGATTGATCAGATTCCCAAAGACTACCCAAGTGATTACTATTTGAATTTAAATTCTGCCGAAAAAGCGGGTTACTCTGGAGTAGCTACTTTTTCAAAACTAGAACCAAAAACGGTAATTGTGGGTGATGTGGATAATGATTGGGATAATGAAGGAAGGGTGTTGATTACTAAATACGATGAATTTACCTTGCTCAATGTTTATTTTCCTAATGGAAAAAGAGATTTAGGGAGATTGGATTATAAATTAAAATTTTACGAATATTTTTTAGGGTATATTAATCAACTAAGAGAAAATGGCGAGAAAGTAATTTTTGTGGGTGATGTAAACACGGCGCACCAGGAAATTGATTTGGCCAGACCAAAGGAAAATAGTAAAACATCGGGATTTTTAGAAATAGAAAGAAAATGGATGGATAAATTGGAGTATCAGGGGTGGATAGATAGCTTTAGAGTTTTTAATCAAAAAGCAGAAAACTATACATGGTGGGATCAGATTACCAAGGCCAGGGAAAGAAACGTGGGCTGGAGAATTGATTATGTGTTTATTGATGAAAAATTAAAAAAGAATTTGAAAGAAGCTTTTATTTTAAAAGAGGTTTACGGTTCCGACCATTGCCCAGTGGGGATAGAGATAGAAATATGAGCAACGAAATAAAAATATTCGTTGGAAGACACCATGGTATAAAAACACCTGAAGTGGAATTATTAGCAAAACAAGCTGAGTTAAGAGGTTTTATTTTCTTTCCAGAATCTACTGCAGCATATAATTTTTTAAGAGATGAAAGTATCCTTTTCGATTTAGAAATTGAGGGCGCTATGGCTAACTGCTGTGTTCCAATTTTAGCAATGGGTGCTGCTAGTTTAGAAAATTGTCAAAGAGTGTGCATAAATACTATGAATGTTTTCTTGAGTTTAAATGCAAGTGAAGAATTAGTAAAAAGAAATATTATTAAGACTTTGACGATAGGAGGTCGTAAGATGAGTAATAAAATAGAATTAAGATGAAATGAAATATTGAGGGGCGTGTTTTTTGAGAAGTTGATTATGGGTGCGATAGTCGGGATCGGCAAGGGATAGTTGGACCCAAAACTTAGCTGAATGATTGTGATGGATAGTATGGGTTAATTCGTGGAGTAGAACGTGCCGAAAAAGTGGAAAGGGAAGCAAAACTATTTGCCAATTAAAACTTAGATTGCCAACTGAAGAACAAGAACCAAAACGAGTTGATTGATTGCGAATAGAAACTCGCTGATATTTAAAATGATAAGTTTGAGCCAAGTCTTTTAAATAAAAATTAATTAATTTAAGAGCGTGAACTCGAAGTTTTTGATCAATAATTTTTAAATAGGAAGCGGGTGAAGTAGAAACAGAATTAAGATAAATTTTTTGTTCATCTTCAAAGATTACCAGCGAATCCCTGGCACTTTTTTTGATGACTAATTGATAGTCTTTATCGAGAATAGTGATTTTTTTAAAATCAAATTTTGTCTGATGAGAAAGTATCCAAGACTGATGATCTTTAATAAAAGAAAGAATATATGAAGTGGGTACTAAAAAAGGAGCAGTAACTAAAATTTTATTTTTGACAAAACGAAGTGTGAGCCGAGAAACAAATTTTTTGGTGATTTGATATTGATAAGAATGATTTTGGAGAATAATCTCTGGCATTAAATGTTAGTATATATTAATGATTTTCTTAGGTGCTGATCATCGGGGTTTTAATTTAAAAGAAAAAATTAAACAATGGCTACGAGATAGAGGTGAAGATTTTGTTGACTGCGGGAGCGAGGGTTATGATCGAGATGATGACTATCCAGATATTGGTTTCAAGGTAGCCGAAAAAGTAGTGGCAGATAATGGTAAGGGTATTTTAGTGTGCGGATCGGGGGTGGGAGTGTGTATTGCTGCCAATAAAGTTAAAGGGATTAGAGCTGGGTTGTGCTTGTTGGCCAAACAAGCCAGAGCCGGCAGAAATGATGATGACATGAACGTATTATGTTTAAACGCAGACATGGTTCCAGAACAAGATAATTTGGAAATTATTGAAACATTTTTGGAAACAGTTTTTGGTTCTGAAGAAAAATATATTAGAAGAATTAATAAAATTAAAAAATATGAATCTTCGATCAGTTGAAGAAGTATTGCCAAATACTAGGGTAATTTTAAGAATGGATTTGGATGTGGCCGAGGGTGATAATTCCAGATTAATAAAATCGATTCCAACTATAAAATTATTATTGGAAAAGAATTGTAAGATCGCCATCATCGGTCATAAAGGAAGGCCTTCCGGAGCTGACCCATCTTTGTCTTTAAAATCGGTTTACTTAGATTTGATGTCGATGATAGAACCGGTGGAAAGTATTTTTATTGAAGAAATTAACAACCAAGAAAGATTAGATTTATCATTAGTTAAAAACCAAATTATTTTTTTAGAAAACTTGAGATTTTGGCCAGGAGAATCCGCCGACGCTAAAGCTATGGCGGACGAGGGAAAATTTGATGGAGGTTACCTAAAAAGTTTAGTAGAAATAACAAATTTTTATGTTGATGATGCGTTTGCGGTAGCTCATAGACCATCGCCATCAATGATGCTTTACAAAATAATGCCGGGTTTTTATGGATTAAATTTTATTGAAGAAATAGAAAAAATTAATAAAGTAATTGAAAACCCCCAAAGACCGATGACGATAATTTTGGGAGGAGCCAAAGAAGACAAACTAAAAAATTTAGATAAATTAACGGAAGTGGCTGATAAGGTACTGATCGGAGGAAAGTTACCGATGATAAATGACAAATATCAAATGACAAATGACAAAGTGATGATGGCGAAATTGAGAGAAGATAAAACTGATTTGAGCGATGAAGATATCGAAAAGTTTACAGAAATAATTAATAACTCAAAAACTATAGTATGGGCAGGAGCAATGGGCTGGTTTGAAAAAGAAGATTCGAAAAAAGGAACAGTGGAAATTGCCAAAGCAGTGGCTAATTCGAGTGCTTATAAAATAATTGCTGGCGGAGATACCGGAGCATCGATACGACAAATTGGGATGATGGATAAAATTGATTTGGAATGTAGTGGCGGCGGGGTGATGTTGGAATTGTTGGCAGGAAAATCCTTGCCGGCAGTTGAATGATAAACCAATAAATATTGTATGATTAATTATGATCAATAAAACAAGAATTGGGATAAATGGTTTTGGCAGAATTGGAAGCGTAGTTTTAAGAGCAATTATGTTGGAAAAATATCAGGTGGAAGTGGCGGCAATTAATACCAAGGGCGATTTGCCAATGGAGGCCTACCAAATGCAATTTAAATATGATTCTGTTTACGGAAGAACACCATTTAGAGTTGAGTTTATCGACCCAGTTAAGGCCGGAGAAATTGGCAGATTGGTGGTGGGAGAAATGATCATCCCCTTTTTGGGACAAACAGATCCAAGCCAAATTAAATGGGGTGATTACGATACCGAGGTGGTTTTGGAATGTACCGGAGCCTTTACCGATCAAAAAGCTGCCGCTCATTTAAAAGGTGGAGCCAAAAAAGTGGTAATTTCGGCCCCAGCCAAAGATCCAAAAATTCCAACTTTTATTTTAGGAGTAAACGATGCTGATTATAAAAATCAAAATTTAATTTCGAATGGTTCATGCACCACAAATTGTGTAGCACCAATTGTGAAATTAATTGATGAGAAAATTGGTTTTCAACAAGGGACGTTAACCACTATCCATGCTTACACTACTAATCAAAATATTGTTGATGGTTCTGGCAAAGATCCTCGTCGAGCAAGAGCGGCTGGAGTTAATATTGTGCCCACATCGACTGGAGCGGCCGAAGCAGTAATCGCCTGCTACCCAGAAGCTAAGGGTAGATTTGCGGGCACAGCCATTCGGGTGCCAGTAATTTGTGGATCATATTCTGACTTAACTTTTAAAATGGTTCGAAAAACAACCATTGAAGAAATCAACTCGATTTTTGAAGAAGCTAGTGTGTCTCCGGAATTAGTAGGAAGATTAAAAGTTTCTTATGAACCATTAGTAAGTAGCGATATTATCGGTAATAATGCTTCGTGTGTAATTGATAGCCGAATGACCAAGGTGTTGGATGATGACCTGGTTTCAATTGGTGCTTGGTATGACAATGAATATGGCTATTCGTGTAGGCTGATTGAAAATGGTATATTAGTGTCGAAGTAGATTTTATGATAATTATTCCAACAGTATTAGAAAAAGAGTGGCCAAAAGCCGAAGAACGATTAGAGAGTGTTAAAGATTTAACGACTTGGATTCAAATTGATGTAACTGATGGAAATTTGTGTTTTGGAAAAACTTTTGATTTGGAAAGATTGTCGAAATACTCCCCCAACAAAGAAGTGTTGTGGGACATTCATTTGATGGTTAAAGAACCAATTAAATGGTTGGAGAAATGTATTTTTGTGGGGGCGAGCCGAGTAATTGGCCAGGTGGAAATGATGACTAACCGAGAAGATTTTGTAAGTAAATTAAAAGATGAAGGAATGGAAGCAGGATTGGCTTTTGATATTGACACCGAGATTGATCGGATTCCTAAAGAAACCGACATAATTTTACTAATGGGTAGAAAATTAGGTTTTGAAAATTATGAACTCGATGAAAAAGTGTTTAAAAATATTGAGGTGGCTAAAAGAATGGGAAAAACACTGGCGGTTGATGGCGGAGTAAATGAAAATAATTTAGAAAAATTAAAAAAAGCTGGAGTAGATTTTATTTATTCAGGAAGAAGTTTTTTTAAAATCTATGATTTCTAAAGAAGAAATTGAGAAAATGATTGAAGTGGCAAACAAAACTGAAAAGTTTGCCTATATTTTTAAATCTAGTCATCGATTTGGAGCGGCAGTGCTAACAGCCAAAGGAGAGATTTTTGGTGGGTGCAACATGGACGGAGTAATTTCTAGTTTAGGAAGTTGTGCTGAAATGGTGGCTCTTCATCATGCCTTGGCCCATGGTAATTATGATATTAAAGCGGTTTTAGTAATTGATGAAAAAAGGTACGAATTTCCTTGCGGAAGTTGTTTGCAATTAATTTGTCAGTTTCAACAAAGTAGCCAACAAAAAATAGAAATAATCTCGGCAAAAACCAATGGAGAATATTTAATAAAGTCTTTAGATGAATTATTGCCTTTGGGTTATTACTCAACTAGTTTTGAAGAAAAATTAAAGAGTTTTAAAAATTATGACGACTAATAAAATAATAAAAAGGGTGGCGTTTTTTGGTGACGCTGAATTGACCAATAAAGATGAACAATATAATTTAGCGGTAGAGACGGCTAAGTTGTTGGCTGAAAATAATTATATTATTGTTAATGGTGGGGGCCCAGGAATTATGAAAGCGGCGACCATTGGGGCTAAACAAGGAGGTGGAAAAGTTGAAATAGTGGTTTTAGATCCGAGCAAACAACCAGAAAATTATGAAGGAATTGATAAAGAAAATTATGATTTGGCAGATGAAAAAATTGTGACCAATAATTATCCAGAAAGACTAAATAAGCTAATTGAAATTGCAGATGCGTTTGTAATTTTTAACGGTGGAGTGGGTACTTTGTCGGAAGTGGGCATGGTTTGGGAACAAGCCAAGTTTGAATATAAACAATATGAACCATTGGTGTTTGTAGGAGAACAATGGAAAAAAGTGGTCGATGATTTAACTTTGGGGATGAATTATGAAGATATGGAGAAAAAAGTGATTAGATTGGTAAAAAATCCAGAAGAAGTACTTAAGGCATTAAAGCGGGCTGAGAATTAAATTTAATTTCGACAGGGAATAGTTCTTGAGAAATCAATTTGTCTTTTGATAGGGTTAATTTGGCAATTTTGGTGTGAGAAGTTTCGTAAGACCATGATTGGTCGAAAATAAAATTACCAAAAGAATAAAAGATCGGTTTATCAAGATAAACTTCTGTTTTTTGCCAAACATGGGGATGATGGCCATGAATAATATCAGCACCAGCATCAACTAATTGACGAGCAAGATTTTGGCGCCATTTTTCAGGTTCAGGTAAGTATTCATTTCCCCAATGAATTGAAATTATTAGCCAATCTACATCTGAATCGTATTTTTTAACTTGAGAAAGAATAGTGGCAATATCGGTTTGAGGATAGGTAATAAAATCGTAGCCTAAAAAGCCAAAGTTAATACCATTGATAGTTTTAGTATAAAAATTGTCAAAAAAATAATCGGTTTGGAGATAATTTTTTGTTTGAGAAAGACCAGAAGGGCCGTAATTTAAAATGTGATTATTATTTAAATTGAGAACCAATTTATGTTGCTGAAGGTAGGGCAAAAATCGATCATCACCACAAAAAGTAAAAGTGCCAGTAACCCCTAGGGGGCAATCTTTAATAATTGGACTTTCGAGATTGGCCAAATTAAAATCGTTGGCTAAAAGCCAAGGTGAGATTTTTTGAAAACTCCAGGAAAAATCATTTTTCGATCTGGCAGTAGAAGTGATGTGACGGCCAAGACCAAGATCGCCAACTAAACCGAGAGTTACTGTTGGGGTGGGAGTGGGAGTAGGGGTTCGAAGAGGAGTATTAATCGAAACCAGAGGCTGAGTAGTACTTACTCCGAGGAAAGTGAGAATTGCTAGAAACAATGACTTCATGGCTTTAGTATACTTGAATATGGCCGTAAAAAAATTTGGATTGATTGTTTTGACCAGTTTCTTGTTGTCTGGGTGTAGTCTACTGCCGGAGAAAGCGGGGGTAGAGCTATTAAGCTATCCAACAGCTAAAGTGTTTATAGATAATAAAGAAGCCGGAATTACTCCTTATCGAAACAATAATCTAAAGCCAGGGAAAATTAGTGTAAAACTTCAGGCTGAAGGAATGGAGTGGAAAGGAGAAATTAAGCTGATAAATGGAACTAATACGGTAGTGGAAAGAGATTTGAATAAAAACAATAATGACAGTGGTGGCTATGTTTTGAATTTAGAAAAAAACGGAGACAATAAAAAATCAGGGTTGATTGTGGTTAGCAATCCCGACCGAGCGTCAGTGTCGATTGACGGGGAAATGAAAGGAATGACACCACTGATGATTGATGATATTGGCGAAGGTGATAAACAAATAATTATTTCGTTTCCGATGTATAAGAAAATTACGGTATTCGGAAAAGGAATACCTGGATATCAATCGGTGATTACCGCCGACTTAGTTAAAGAAACAGAAGTAGAAGAGGTTGAAAAAGTAGTGGAAAAACCAATAATTAATAAAATTAAAATTAAACAAACTGAGACTGGATGGCTAAGAGTGCGATCGACGCCAGATAGTAACGGGAGCGAAATCGGAAGAGTTAAACCCGGTGAAGAATATCAAATTTTAGAAACCAGAGATGAGTGGTACAAAATAACTTTGGATGGAGAAAAGATTGGCTGGGTTTCGGCTAAATACGTCGATAATATTTCAGAATAAAACCAACAAAAAGCAAGACCAGAGCAATAATGGCATAGATTTTTTGTTGACTATTTAAAAAGAGAGAGATAAGCCCAAAGATTAAAGTAACTGACCAATAAAAAACAGCGATTTGAGGCCGGGACCAACCATTTTTAAGTAGTTGGTGGTGAAGATGGAAGTTGTCTCCTAGATAAATTGGTTGATGATTAATTAGCCTTCTGATAATGGCAAAAATGGCATCGAGCATGGGAATACCTAAGAGAATAAACAAAGTGGCTAATTTGGCACCAGAGAGTAAAGATAAAACGGCGAGCATAAAACCAGCCAAGCTTTTACCACTATAACCAGGCTGGATGCTTTGGTGATAAAAATTGAAAGGCAAAAAACCCAAATAGGCACCTGAAAGTGCTCCGGAAAGAATAATCAAAGGGAGCTGGTTGGGATCGTTGACAAAACGAAGCCCAAGAATACCAATAATAAAGGCTGAAACAGCCACATAACCGGGAAGCTGGCCTTCGATACCAGCTGACCAACCAGTAATATTCATGCACCAAATAATCCAAAAAATAGTGAGCACAACAGAAATTATTTGATAAGAAGAAAATTCAATAATTCCACCAAAGGGGTTGGTTAAAAAAGTAATTGAAACTCCCGAAGCAACAATAATAAGTGCTGAAAGAAAGTTAGTGACTAAACGAATTTTTGGACTGATGTCTTTGATGTCATCCCAAATGCCAATAATAAGGTTAAAAAGTGCGGCAATAAATATAAAAATTAATTGATGATTGAGAGGAGAAAAAAATAAAGTAGTTAAAACTAGTGAAACAAAAACAGCAATTCCACCACCACGAGGTACGGTTTTAGTGGCTGTCGCATTGCCAGTTTTTTGCTGTTTTAAAACTGGATCTTCTACCCAACCTCGAGAAATAAAAAAATTTCTAACTAAAGGAGTAAGGACAAAAGAAAGAAGAAAACTAACGATAACTGAAAGAATAAGTGTGGGCATTAAAGAGCCAGAATAATAATTTGAAATAATGAGTAAAGTGAGAGAAAAGCAAAAAGAATAGATGACATAACTAGAAGACGAGAAAATAATAAAGATGATCCAAGATAAACCGCCGAAAGAAGATTATTAACTAGTAGGATGATGATGGAAACAACCGGGAAATAGAAAAGATTAGAATAAGAACCTAGTTGCATTTGCCCCCATGGTTGGGAAAAAAACATAGGAATTACTGGGGGTAATTGAGGGTAATAAATAATTAATAAAGCGATTTGAATAACGATAAAAACTAGATTCCAACGAAGTAATCGAGCATTAAGTTGGTCATGCCAAAACTGACCCAAAAGGCTGATTGGTTTGAGAATAGATTTCATTGATTGATTTCGTAGATTAACCCTTGACCGACAGTTTGCCGAAGATGATAGAACTTGGCAATAAATTGATCTAGGTCGGAAAAAGGTCGGTTGGGTTGAGAATAATAAACAATGAACTTTGGTAAACTGGTTTTGATGGATTCAAAAGTTTGACGATATTGATTGAAGTCGGCAACGTGATAGGCGACGGTATATTTGGAAACCGGAAGACGATTGGAAAGCGGATAAATATAGGGTTCATCGCCCCAGATAAAAATTCGATCGGAAGAAGTGGAGTTGGTTTTAATAAACTCGGCAATCTGATAAACATCATTAACTCCCCAACCAAAAAAACGACGATAATCGTTTTGAGATTTTTGATGAAGAGCGTATTGATAGAAGTTTTGATAATAACCAAAGACTGGATAAAAATAAAATTTATATTTAAAGATGATTAAAAAGATGGTGACTAAAATAGTGATAATAATTGGCAAATTTATTTGAACTAAAAGTAATGAAAGTGGAGGTAGGAGTTGAATTAAATAATGAGGGTATGGTCGGCTTGAAAGCAAAGCTCCAAAGACAGTAGCGGCAAACCAACCAAGAACAAAGGTAATTTTTTGATTAAGAATTTTTTTACGATAGAGTAGATAAACAACTAGCCAATAGATCAATAAAAAGATTAATCTAGTTACTAAACCACCCTGAGTGGCGGAACCGGAATGGCTACCAGTTGACCATGAGGAAAGATATCCAAAGTTTTGGAGCAGTGAGGCAAATAAAAATTCTGAAAAAGCATTTTGAAAAATAAAATAAATTGACCAAAGAACAATGGGGATAGTAAAACCGATTCCGAGTTTAAGAGGAGGCAAAATTTTGAACGGTTTTTGAATAAAGAAGACCCAGATGACTAAAAATAATAATTCAACAGCTACTGGAACCTTGATGGTAAAAGCTAAACCTAAAAGAAGCCCGGTGTATAAATAAGACTTCTTAACTAAATATAAATAAACTCCCAATAGAGTGGGGAAAATCATAAATATTTCGGCGTTGGCGATATTGCCTTCAAAAAGAGGGGTTGAAGTTAGAATTAAAAATATTAAGGTAGCGATTTGGGATGATTTGATGGATAAAAATTCTTTGGAAATTTTATAAAAGAAATAAATTGAGGGGATCATGAACAGGGAAAGAAGTAGCCGAAATCCAAAAACAGTTTGAGCAAAAGCGGCTAAATAATAGAGAGATGGTGGTTTGTTGTCGTGGATTTGACGAAACAAAACGACTCCATGATTGATAGCCTGACCAAGGGTTAAGTAAATCCCCTCGTCTCCATACCAATAAGGTTCAAAAAGGGAAGGAAGCCGAAGGAGAATGAATAAAACAGAGAGTAAAACAAAAAAACGATGCTTTTTGATTAAACTAACCATAAATAATTGTAGCTCATACTGCCTTCTTTTGAGTGGTTTTATAATCTAGACCTTTGCCAAGCATTAACCGAGTATGAGATTGAAGCCCGGGGAGAACTGATAATGCTAAAGTAGCAATAGGCATAAGAGGCCATTGCAAAATATTTCGAAGGATATTGCCTAAACCTTTTTTCTGAGAAGCCGGGCGAAGTTTCCAATCGAGAACAATCAAAACAAATAAAGGGAGAAGACAAATAGTAAGAATAATGTTGGAAATTCTTGGTAAATTAAAACCAATAGTGGTTTGGAAAAATTGAGGGTTGAGAATAACTGGAAGCGAAGTTCCCAGAGTTAAAATGAACCAATTGCTCGACCAAATAAAATGAGTTTGGATCAACTTATAAACACGAAGGACACGTCGGACAAGTGGGATTTCGGGATGATTGATAGCTTGGCTAATAGCATAGGGAATGTCGGTGGCGCCCCAAGCATGGCGGACGCATTGTTGATAGCGATTTTTAAGAGCATCAAAATAATTTTTACCATCCGGAGCATCAACGATAGTCGGTAAAAAGATGGGTTCAACCATGGTTCTACCGCCAGAACCAAAAAATGTTTGTAAAAATATATGCCAATCTTCTGGGATAACATCACCATCCCAATAACCAACTGAATCGATTAATTGATAGGAACTAGAATAGCAAGAATAATTAAAGAATAAGCCATCGGGTTCTTGAATATTACTAATATGAATGACATTACCGGCAGTGCCAATAATTCTAATTGGAGCGGGAACACTATTGATATTGTGGTGCCAAAAAATTGGTGATTGCCAAAAACGATAGTAACGATCGGGATTTTTAGAAAACTGATAAGTGAGACCAGAAAAATATTTAGGGTTAAAGATAGTATCAACGTCGCAACTAGTTAAGGTTAAATTACGAATGTCAAATTTTTTACTATTAATATATTTCGATTTGAAATACTTGGCGGCAAAGGCTTCGTTACTATGTTTACCAGCAGTTTCTCCGGGAAGACCGGCTGGATGCTCGGTAAAAGTTAGACTACCAAAAATATGTTGGTATTTGGCTTGAAAATAATCGATGGTTTTTTGATTGTTTTCTTGACCAGCTCGAGCTTCTTGTCCCAAAACCAAATGAAGATGTTTTTTGTCGATATCAACTTGATTACTAAGACTGGTAAAGGCCATTTCGATAACATCGATGGGTTCTTTATAAGAAGAAATAATGATGACATGATGGATATCTTTTGGGTTGAGCCAATTTGGTTTAAAATCAGCGGCTAGTTTCTCTTGCCAATTGGTTTTTAGAGAAGTCTGAATTTTTTGATAACCAATAACAGCAAGAATTGAGGATTTAAAGGACTGATAGAGCCAATAGACTAAAAAAGCGATGACAAAATAGGCCACAAAACGAGGTACTAAAAAAGCTCCCCAAATGGGAAAACTGATAGTAAACCAGGCAAGAATACCTGGAATCATTTCAAAAAGACGATATAGTTTAGAATCTTTAGATGTCATTTCCGATGTTTTTATTATACCAACGGGTATACTTAATAGGTGGAAATAATTAGAAAACAATATCAAAAGACACTAAACTACTTTAGACAAAATAGTTTTGAAATAAGCCGTGAGGAGTTGAAATATAAAATGATTGGGGAAAAATATTTTAACGATCAGGAAATTGATAAAGTAAATCGACTAGAGAAAATAGAGAATAAATATTTTTTAGATAAACTGGAAAAAGCCAGGGAATTAGCAAATGAATTGAAACACTTTAACGAGATAGTGATGATTGGAATTACTGGTTCGGTGGCATCAGAACATCCTGACAAGAATGATGATATTGATTTAATGATAGTAACCAAAAATAATTGTTTATGGAAAACCAGGCTAAAATTAAAATGGTGGTTAATGAGAAATAAAATTAATCATCGTCGAAAAAATAAAAAAGAAATTAAAGATGATTATTGTTTTAACTTATGGTTGGAAGAAAGCTACTTAGAAATACCCCAAACAAAACAAAACATCAGAAACGGCTTGGATTTAATAATGGTAAAAGTGCTAGTTGATAAAAATAGTTACTATCAAAAAATGCTTAAAGATAATTTATGGGCTAATAAAATTGTGACTAATGGCTACCAAAGATTAATTAAAAAAACAAAATTTGAGAAGACAAAGAATCGATTTGACTTGGTAAATTTTGGCTGTTTTTTGGCCCAATTTGTTTATATGTTACCAACAAAATCTAAAGAATTAGTGAGTTTACATCAAGCTTTTTTTCACCCATAACTGTATAATTAAAGTGTGCCGTTTAAATTGAAAAATAACTTGATTTTTGGATTGGGATGGAGATTTTTGGTGATGGTGATTGGAGGGATGATTATGTTTTTATCAGTAGCCAAAATGATGGCCGAGAAGTATTCGCTGATTGAAAATGAAAGAAAAATAAGAAGTATAAATTACGAGTACTGTATTGAGGGAGTTACTGGTCAATACAAGTTACCACAGGTAACTATTTTGCCTAATTTTTGGCAATACCCATTGAAACTAATTAAAGATGAATTATGGCTTTACTTTACTAGCGAGGCAGACAAACCCAGAATAAGCCTGTTAATTGCCGATCGAAGAATGATGGAGGCAATGAAAATGTATCAACAAAAGAAAGAGAAACTAGCAATTGAGACTGGTATCAGAGCTATAAATAAATTAGAATATGCGGATCAACTAACTTCTAAATCAAACAAGGATAACGGGGAAATCCGTTTATTAAAAAAACAATTGTATATTGCTGGTTTGGTTTATAAAGAAGCATTTGGGAAGAACTTGTCTGAATGCAAAGAAGCTGATTTATTTATCAAACTAATTAATGATTGGAATAATAAACAAATTTCAAAGAAAAGCGCGTGGGAAAACTAAAACGGGGTGGCTGATTCTAGGTGCCTTGATTTTGGTGGCAACAATTGTTTTGTGGTTGTTATTAAAAGATTTACCAAACCCGAAAAAATTATCTTTAGATGAATATCCCGAAGCCTCGCAAGTATATGACCGCAACGGAAAATTATTGTATGAATTTTACTCAGAAAAAAGAAGAATAGTGTCGTCTTTAAACGAAATTCCTGATGATTTAAAAAAGGCAACTTTGGCAATTGAAGACTCTAATTTTTACAAACATATTGGTTTTGATTTTAAGGGAATTCTAAGAGGTTTGTATCGAACAGTAATTGAGAAAAGATTACAAGGTGGTTCTACTTTGACCCAACAACTGGTTAAAAATGCATTATTGTCTCCTGAAAGAACTTGGACTCGAAAAATTAAAGAAGCCGTACTAACAATTGCGACTGAAGTGCTTTATTCCAAAGACCAAATTTTTGAAATGTATTTTAATCAGACACCTTATGGAGGAACAATGTGGGGAGTGAAAGCAGCCGCTAAGGGCATTTTTAATAAAGAAGTGAAAGATTTAACGCTGGCAGAATCAGCACTTTTGGCCGGATTGCCAGGATCGCCGACACGATATTCCCCTTTTGCCCACCCAGAGGCAGCTAAAAAAAGACAAGAAATGGTGTTAAAAAGAATGAGAGAACTAAATTATATTTCGGAGGAAGTTTATCAAAAGGCTGTTAGTGAACCTTTGAACTATTACTTAAGTAAAACAAATATTGAAGCACCCCATTTTGTGTTTTATGTTAAGGAAAGATTGGTAGAGAAATATGGGCTAAAAAGAGTTAACGAAGGTGGTTTAAAAGTTACCACTAGTTTGGATTTGGGAATTCAAAAACAAGCCGAAGAAATTGTGGCTTCAGAAACTGCTAAGTTAGCTAAAATGAAGGTAAGTAATGGTGCGATGTTGATTACTGAACCAAAATCTGGTCAGATTTTAGCAATGGTGGGATCAAAAGACTATTTTTCAAATGATATCGACGGAAAATATAATGTCACCACAGCTTTACGCCAACCAGGATCATCAATTAAACCGTTGAATTATGCAGTGGGAATTGAAATGGGCAAGGTAACGGCAGCATCGGTATTCGATGATAATCCAACTTGTTTTGCGGTGGCCAATCAAAAGCCATATTGTCCGACAAATTATGGAGGTGCCTATCATGGAATTCAGTCATTAAGAAATTCTTTGGCTAATTCATTAAATATTCCGGCAGTTAAAGTTTTAAAACTTAATGGTTTGGAAACATTTATTGCCTCAGTCTCGGCAATGGGAATTTCAACATATAAGGATCCGTCACAATATGGTTTGTCGTTAACTTTGGGCGGCGGAGAAGTAATGATGACCGACATGGCAACAGCCTTTGGGGTTTTGGCAAACTCGGGATTGAGACAAGATTTAGACCCAATATTAAAGGTGGAAGATAATAAAGGTGAAGTAATTTACCAATATCAATTTATTCCTGGGAATAGAGTATTGTCTCGTGAAACGAGCTACATTATTACCCAGATATTATCGGATGATGGAGCCAGAGGAATGGTGTTTGGGCGAGGATCGATGTTGAATATTAAAGGCCACCCGGAAGTAGCTGTAAAAACTGGAACAACCAACGATATGAAAGACAATTGGACAATTGGTTACAGCCCAGATTACGTAGTAGCAGTGTGGGTGGGTAATAACGACAACACCAGAATGGGCGGATTGGTTTCGGGAACAACTGGAGCGGCACCAATTTGGAATAAAATGATGACGGCATTATTGAAAGATAAAAATGTAAAAAAACCGACAATGCCCTCTGGAGTAGTTGGAGTTCATGTTTGTAATTTAACTGGACTAGCAGTTCCAGAAAGTGGTTGTGAATCGCACTACGAATATTTCAAAAAAGAATTTTTACCAGCAGCTAGTTATGCTTTAAGACAAAACATTTTAATTAATAAAGATACGGGAAAAATTGTAGCCGAAGGGGAAAATATACCCAATGCTGAATGGCAAGAACATAGTGTGGTGATGGATGTGACTGGAACCACTATTTGTCTTGATTGTCCTGTTATTGATGGTGCTGAAAATAAACCGGTAATTATTCGATGATTAAAATTATTAGAGGATTAATTATGATCGGCAAGCCAATATTTCGAGGGTTGAGTGGTTTGGCAAACCAGGCAAAAAGACACTGGAAATATTTTGTAACCGGATGGGTACTACTAATGGTGGCAATGATAATGCTTTGGGGTTATAGCCAAGGATTATTTGCAATTCCTAATATTAATAGAATCTATACCCCACCAAATTTATCAACCACAATTACCGATGTTAACGGCAAATTGCTTTACAAACTTTATGACGGAGAAAACCGAACCTGGATAAAATTAAACGAAATTCCAAATAATTTGATATGGGCAACTTTAGCAATCGAAGATAAAACCTTTTTTAAACATCATGGAATTTCGACAGATGGCCTAATAAAAGCAGTAATCTATAATCTTAAAAATTGGGGAAGCGGAAAATTTAGAGGTGGATCGACAATTACTCAACAATTAGTTAAAAATGTATTTTTAAGTAGAGAAAGAACTTGGACTCGAAAATTTAAAGAAGGGTTGCTGGCAATAATAATTGAATTTCGAATTTCAAAGGAAGAAATTTTAGAAAGGTACTTTAACCAAGTGGCTTATGGTGGAGAAATTTATGGAATTGCAGAGGCGGCCAATAAGTATTTCGGTAAAAAAGTTGGCGAATTATCGATAGCAGAAAGTGCTTTTATTGCCGGTTTACCAGCCTCGCCATCAACTTTTTCACCGAACAGCGCTCTTGATTTAGCAATTAGACGACAACACTTAGTGCTAAATGAAATGGTGAATGCCGGGTTTATTAGCGAAGAACAAAAAAAAGAAGCGATTAATGAAAAATTAAAAGTAATTAATAATAAGCAAAACATTGAAGCACCCCATTTTGTGTTTTACATCAAAGACAAAGTTGAAAAAGATTTTGGTTTTGACAATATCAATACCAGCGGATTAAAAATCAAAACAACTCTTGATTTGGATAAACAAAAAATGGCTGAAAAGATTTTGACTGAAGAGATGGCAAAAATTAGCCGTTTACGAATTAATAACGGGGCGGTGTTGATCTTAGATACTAAAACTGGAGGGGTTTTATCGATGGTAGGATCAAAAGATTTTTGGGATGAAAAAATTGATGGCAAATTTAATGTGACTACCGCTTTACGCCAACCAGGATCATCAATAAAACCGATAAATTATTTACTAGCGCTGAAAAATGGAAAAAGCTTGGCGTCGACTGTGGTTGATGAACCAGTAAGTTTTATTATTCCTGGCCAAAAACCATATGTACCTCATAACTATACTGGTGGTTATATGGGCCGGGTAACCTTAAAAACAGCTTTGGCGTCTTCTTTAAATATTCCTTCAGTAAAAATATTGGCTGAAAATGGAGTTGATAATTTTATTGATATGGCCGAGAAAATGGGAATAACAACCTGGACACCGAGGAATAGATTTGGACTGTCGTTGGCACTCGGCGCGGGTGAGGTTAAAATGACTGAATTAGCGGGAGCTTATTCGATATTCGCTAACATGGGAAACAAAGTGACGATTAATCCAATTAATCAAATTGATAATTATTTAGGGGAAAAAGTTTATCAAAAACAAATTGAGTCAAAAGCAATTGTTGAGCCTGAATATGCGTTTTTAATCAATCAGGCTTTGAGTGATAACAAAGCTAGAACACCAATTTTTGGACCAAATTCGAAATTATTGATTAATGGTAAAACTGTAGCCGTAAAAACAGGAACCACCAATAGTTTAAAAGATAATTGGTGCATTGGTTGGACACCTAAATATTTAGTGGCAGTATGGGTGGGAAACAATGATGGTAAACCAATGAGTTATGTGGCTTCAGGAGTAACTGGGGCGACACCAATTTGGAATCGGATTATGACAAATCTGTTGGCAAATGAAAAAGATGAACCTTGGCCAAAACCAGAAAAAATTGTAAAAACAAAAACTTGTCGCGGAGAAGAATATTTAGTTAAAGGAACTGAAAAAACAGTGACCTGCCCAACACCAACTCAAAGTTTGATGCCAAACCAATAGACTTGATTAAGCAGATTTTGTAAATCCTGATTAGCAGGTAGAGTTGGAGAATTAATCACAAAGATAAATGGATCTTGAGGGGTGATAAATAGAAATGAATGGTAATCTTTGGATGAAAAATATTTAAGGCTGATTCCTTGAGGTAAAAAAGCAGAGGTGTCGAGAGATAAATTTTGAGTAGATTTCTGGAGTTGAGAATAGATAACATCATAATTTAACTCAGTAGAATTGGTAAGAATACGTTGATTCTTTTTGAAAGAATAAGGCAAGCTAAGGTTTAAAGTGGGAGAAGTAGCAGTAGTAAAAGTTGGTAGCTTAAAACTAAAAGACTTTGAAGAAAAATAACGATAAGCCCAAAAAATAAAGCTTAAACCAAAAGTAGTAATTAAAAGAATAGCTACAAGCCGTCGTTTGGCAGCAACTTTAACTTCAGGAGAAATTTCTGAGGTTTCGTCGGTGGGGGTAAGATTTTTTTTATTTTTTTCTGGTTTCGGAAGCACTGGAAATTTCTTTAATAGTTAACAAGCCTTGTTTGGCTCCTAAATAGGATACCACCGAAGCCGAGTTGGTAATCCCCCATTCTAAAGCTTGTGTTGGGGTTAAGTGGTGGGCCAAAGCGGCGACAAAAGCCGATCCAAAAGAATCACCAGCACCAGTTTCGTCAACAGGAGTGGTGTTGAGAATTGGAGAAAATAATTTTTCTTGAGGTGTGATGACATAAGCACCTTGGCGACCATAGGTGACTGCCACCACAGGAACTTGGTAGGAAGAAAGAGTAGTCCAGAAATTTTTATCAGTTGAATTGAGATTGGTAATCATTTGAGATTCGGTTTTATTGAGCAACAAAAAATCAAGATGACGAAAAAGTGAGATTAACTTGGCTGGCTGGTGAAGCTCTCGATTACCTGGATTTAGGGCAATTTTGATGTGATTATCTTTGGCAAAACCAATTAAATGCTCAAGTAAATCGAGATTACCCTCAAGAGAAGTTACATACAACCATTTGGTTGATTTTAATTTAGACCAAGGAATTTGATTGATTTCTAAATGAGTGGAACCACGTTGAGTAAGAACAGTTCGACCACCATCGGTAGCCACTAAAATCACTGAAAAATCAGTAATTTCAGTTTTGGGTTGGATTAATAAATTAGTTGATACTTGGTTAGAAGCTAGATCTTGAAGAACATAATTAGACAAGGGGTCGGAGCCGAGAAGCGAAAGACAAGCTGATTTTAATCCTAAACGAGAAAAAGAAACGGCTGAATTGGTGGCGCCGCCACCAGAAGTAATAAGGCTATTTGATATTTCGTTTTTAGAAGAGTGCTCAAGAATTAATTTTTCCTCTTCAACTTTAAAATCTGCTGATTTAACAAAAATGTCGACAGTAGCTGCCCCAACAGAAATAATATCGATCATGATTTAGGTTGATGAAAATTAATTAATCTTTGTTCAATTAAAACCGATAGTTGATCAATGGTGGGGATAAAATAATCGTAGATTTTTTCTGATTGTTGAAGAGTTAGTTGATGACGAAGTTCTTTGAGAAAAGCCAAACGAAGATCGGTGTTGATATTAATTTTGACAATTCCAAGCTTGATGGCAGAGTCGATTTGATCTGAAGAGATCCCTGAACCACCATGAAGAGTAAAAAAAGTGTTTGGCAGAACCGATTTAATTTGGGAAAACAAAGAAATATTTAATCTTTCTTCGGCTTGAGTGCTGACACCGTGTAAATTGCCGATGGATACAGCTAAAATATCAGCTTTGGTTTGGTTGATAAAATCAAGGGCAGACTCGGGAGTGGTATAACTAGATTCGTCGATAGCACTACCAACTAAATTTATATGATTAAACTCGGCTTCGATTAAAATTTCAGGATTAATAGCTTTAATTTTTTCTACAAAATATTTTGTAGTAGAAAGGTTGGTGGGATAGTCCATTTTAGAACCATCAAAATGAAGCATGTCGAAACCAAAACGAGCCAGGGTGAGCAAACGATCAACATTATTACCGTGATCCATGTTGAGATAAATTGGCAATCCATGAAGATTGGCTTTTTTAACTAAGAGACAAATTTTTTCGGCTTCAAGAAAAGAATCTTCGTTGGGTGATAGCTGAACTAAACAAGGTAAACCAGTTTTGGTGACAGCTTTTTCGACAGCCTGATAAATTTCGAAAGAATCAAGGTTAAACGAAGGCAAGGCGGTATGCTGATCAATACAATTTTGAAAGACTGATTTTAATGGGGTCATAATTATTTAATGGCCTTGATTAGGGCTGATTGGTCTAAATGATAATGAGAATAAAGTTGTTGATAATCTTTGGCTGAGGTGCCAAATGAATCGTTGATGGCTAAATGAATAAATTGAAAAGTGAGCGAGTGAGAGGCAAGAAAAGCGGCGACAGTTTGACCAAATCCACCATTGGCTTGATGATCTTCTAAACAAATTAGTTTTTTAGTTTTTTTAACTGAAGCAATAATGGTATCGGAATCGAAAGGTTTTAAAGAAGAGCAATTAATAACATCGATAGAATATTTTTTATCGAGACTTAAGGCTTGATTAAGAATTGGACCGTAGCCAATAATTGTTGCCTGAGTGCCACGGCGAAGAACTTGACTATGGCCAGCAGTGAAGTGAAGTTTGGGAGGATAACTTAGTTCAGTTTGAGGCCGGACCAAACGCAAGTAAGCAGGGTGGGGTTGATTAACTAAGCTTTCGGTAATTAATTTAGTTTCAGTGGCATCTAGCGGAGCGTAAACTTGCATGCCGGGCATGGTTTGCATTAAAGCCACGTCTTCGAGCATTTGATGGGTAGCCCCAAGATCGGTAGACATTAAACCAGTATGAGAGCCAATGATGATAACGGGAAGTTTTTGATAACAAATTGATTGTTTGATTACTGCCCAGTTAATGGCTGGGGAAAAACAAGCAAAAGAAGCTAGAATGACTTTTTTACCAGCCTTAGCTAAACCAGCAGCAATTCCAGCGGCATTATTTTCGGCAATGCCGGCTTCAATAAAACGACTTTTAAACTTATTGGCAAACTTATCAAGACAAAGACTACTGCGAAGACCAATACTAACTACATAGAGATTAGGGTTTTTAGACCCTAATTGAAAAATAGTGTCACCGAAGGCTTGTCTGATTGATGAAAGTTCACCAGTTGTCGATTTCATAGCAGGCTTGAAGATATTGGTCTTCGGATAAATTTTTAACATCATGATAGTTTGGATCGTTTTCCATAAAAGAGATGCCTTTACCAGAAATAGTTTTGGCAATAATACAGGCAGGGTAAATAGTTGATTCTTTGGCCTTAATTAGGGCTTTTTCGATAGCTAATGGGTCGTGGCCATCAACGGTGGTAACCGTCCAACCAAAACGAAGATATTTTGAGGCTAATTCATCGAGAGGCATAATTTCTTGAGTAGTGCCACCTAGTTGAACATTATTACAATCAACCAGATTAATTAAATTTCCTTGATGATATTTGTTGGCGAACATGACCGCCTCCCAAATCTGGCCTTCATTGTGTTCACCGTCGGTAGTTAAACAAAGAGTGTGACGATCTTTGGAACCAAGAGCCAAACCACAAGCGAAAGATAAACCCTGGCCGAGAGATCCAGAAGAATACTCGACCCCAGGAACTTGAGTTGATTCATGGCCCTGAAGTGGAGATTCAAAAGAAGCATAGGTTTTAAGTAATCTTTTGGGAAATTTATTTAGATAAGCTAGAACTACATAATGAGACAAACATAAGTGACCAGCCGATAGAATAAAATGATCTTTCTGAAAATTAAAAATATTAGAAAGATAGGTAGTGGCAATTAGATCGAGGGAAGAAAGTGAACCACCGATATGGCCAAAACCAGCCTGGTAAACAGTGTCGACCAGATCGTGACGAAGTGACTTAATAATAGGAGCCAACCGAGATGGCGGTGGCGAAAAATTAAACATGATTAAAAAAGTATAGAGATATTTGGGCTAAGTTAAAAGAGACTGGTTGTGGTAATCTATCGGTACAATGGAGGAATTCTATTTAAAGTATTATAAAAGTGTTCGATCTTTTCTAGAAAATAAGATCGATGATTCGGACAAAGTTGAAGAACTAGCTAACGACGTGTTGATGGCAGCCTACAATTCACTGCCAACTTTTAATCAAAAATGTAGTGAGTTCTCTTTTATTTGCTCAATCGCCAAACACAAGGTGGTTGATTATTATCGAAAGAAAAAAATCAAAACTATTTTATTTTCAGCTAATCCAATTTTTGAAGAAATTGCTGATCAATCGTTATCACCAGAAAGAGATGTGTTAAAAGAAGAACTAAAAAAAGAAATCGGCAAAACTTTAAAAGAAATAAAAGAAGGGTCGAAAAAAATTCTACGACTAAAGTATGTACAGGGTTGGACAACTCTAAAGATAGCTAAGGCATTTAAATTAACTTTAAAAGCAACTGAGTCAAGATTATTGAGGGCTAGAAAAGAGTTCCAACAAAGTTGGAATTATGATAATAAAAAGGCTAAAGAAACTGTGGAAAATAAGCGGACTAATCGCGATTAGGCAGGGGTATTTTTTGTTAAGAAATTGGTATTTAATTTTTCGAGAACCTTACTTAACTTTAAAGGCAATCAAAGATAAGGGTGATAAGTCTCAATTTTTATTAGTATCGGCGAGTGCTTTGGCCCCGATTTGGATTTATATTGCCGCCAGAGTTATTTACGATTTGTGGAAATACCAGAAAATGATTTGGATCACCGGGAGAACATTTTTAGTAATCGGAATAATTCAGTTATTAATTTTGGGCTATTTAGCCTACTGGACTCTAAGAGTTATTAGAGAAAAATAAGATGTACGTAGCAGCATACAATAGAACAAAAAAAGAAAGATATGGTTTAGTGGGAGAGATTTGTCCACATTGCAACAGAAAAGTTTTTCCACGAAGGGCTGTTTGTCCTGGATGTGACAGCTTATTAGAAGGAGAACAACAACCTATTTATGATAGTGGTGCAATTGATGTAAGTGGAGAAATTAAAGTAAGAGTTATCACTAGTGAGACCCGGGCGGGAGTTGAACCCGCCTGAAAGGTTTTGCAGACCTCTGTATAACCGCTTTACTACCGGGTCAAATTGTTAAAGAATCGACTATGCGTGATTTTAAAGCATTTCGGGCATTACTTCCAGACTTTAAATATTTTTCTTCTGATTGGATATCTTTTTTAGATTTAAAACGAAGTCTGCCCACCTACGTCCTTCGACAAGCTCAGGACTACGGCGGGTAAATTTGAAGGATTTTTAAATATGTAGCGACTAAGTAAATATGCAAACAAATAATCCTGAAAAAAAACGAGATTTACAAAATGTTAAAAAGGCTGTTGTTGAAGCCGGGAAAGATCTTGTCGCAGATATGTTTAGACTTGGTTTAGCTTTTGCACCAGTAATGGATGGAGATGATAAACCGTTGCCAACAAAAGAAGAAGTTAAGGATATTATATTTAGGAAATAATCTTGATTTGAGCTTGGCCGCGAGCTTTAACAAGCTTGTCGCCAACTTTCCAACCCATATTTTGAATTTTCTTGGTTTTACCGTTGTCTAATTTAATGTAAGCATAGGTTATATCTTGAGATTCGGTACCATCTTCATCGGAAGTGTAAACAGTTTCGGTTTTAATTTCAACCACAGTCCCCGACCAGTTTTCGTTAAGAATTTTAAAAACAAAAAAGAGGGAAATGAGGGCGGCTACGGCAACACCAGGAAGAGATTCACCATAACCAAAAGCTGAAACACCAATAGCGATAATTATCCAAATAATAGCCCAAATTCCTAAGAATTTGATCATGTTTATTTCAGACCGCTGATAAAAATAACAAAGTTTTGGTTGGCTCTGACACAACCAGCATAATTTTTAGGCAAAGTTAGATTGCTTTTGGCAGTAGAGGTCCAGTGATCAACAATATTTTTTGCGGTGGAAGTAGAACTAAGATTGTAGACATTTTCATTGATAGCTGAGTAGCCTTTGAAATAACTTTGGGTCATGGCTGAATCAGCAGTATCTTCAAAAAACCCTTTACCATCATCGTATTTACCAAAAGAATTAAGTTGTTGAAGTCGTCGTTGAGCATAAGCGCAAAAACGATTTTCTAATTCCAATTGATTTAGTTTTAGTTCAGCTCTTTTTTCATTAATTAAACTGAAAGTATCGTCGCTAATATTTGAAGTTTGAATAGTAGTACTAGGACGATTATCGAGTTTGGATTTAAGATCTTTATTTTGGACTGAGAAAATGGCGGCTAAAATAATAACTACAAAAAGGCCAGTAATTAAAAAACAAATTAAACCCATGAGAATATAGATACCAGTTCGATGACGATCGTCTGTTTTAACAACAATAGTGTTGGCGATTTTATCGTGCCAACCTTGTTTTTTCTTATCAAAAGCAGCAGAAATATAACCTAAGCAAAAAACTAAAGAAGAAAGATAGTAGCTAAAAAATCGAACCACACCGGTACCCAAATCGATTGACTCACCAGTTTCTTTTAAGATTCTAACTCCCATAATTTTCTTACCAATGGTTTGACCGTCAAATTTTATCCAAAGGAATAGGTAATAACCAACACTGATAATAAAGGCAATTAAGGAACTCTGATTGATATCGTCACCAGAGATAGAGTAAGAAGCACCGGCAATAATGCCAACAATAAGAGAATCTAACCAATGAGCGGCAAAACGCCGCCAAAAACCAGCATAACCAAATTCTGGCTGATATAGGGTTGGGGCAGTAGTTTTTTCTTTCATAACAAATAATATACTAAAATCCCCCACTTTTGGTGGGGGATTTTGAATTACATCATACCGTCCATTCCGCCCATTCCGCCGCCGGGCATTGGAGAGTCTTTCTTTTCAGGAAGATCGGTGATCAAAACATCAGTAGTTAAGATCATGGTGCCAACCGAAACAGCGTTGGTTAGTGCAGACTTGGTAACTTTAGCAGGATCGAGAATTCCAGCTTTGGTCATAGAAACCATTTCACCAGTAATGGCATTGTAGCCAAGATCTGATTTGGAATCGGAACTAAGGGCATCCTTGATTCGATTTAAAACGAAACCTGGATCTTCACCGCAATTAATAGCTAGTTTTCTAATTGGTTGTTCGAGAGCGAATTTTAATATATTTAAACCAATTTGTTCTTCATCAGAAGCGACTTTGACCGAATCAAGGGCAGTCGCTGCTTTATAAAGAGAGATGCCTCCGCCAGGAAGAATACCCTCTTCGACAGCAGCCTTGGTAGCACCAATGGCATCTTTTACTCGCTCAAGTCGTTCTTTCATTTCAACTTCGGTAGCACCACCAACTTGAAGAACAATGGCTCCACCGGCTAATTTAGCAATTCTTTCTTGAAATTTCTCTTTGTCATAATCGGAAGTTGATTTTTCCATTTGAGTTCGAAGTTGAGCTACTCGAGATTTAACATCGGTTTCAGAACCAGCGCCACCAATAATGCGAGTTTTATCTTTGTCGGAAGTAACCGAGTCGGCTTGACCACAATATTCGACTGGTTCAGCAGTATCGAATTTAACACCTAAATCATCGGAAATAACTTTACCGCCAGTTAAAACGGCAATGTCTTCGAGCATGGCTTTACGACGATCACCAAAACCAGGAGCCTTAACGGCCAAAACGTTGAAAGTACCTCGAATTTTGTTAACTACTAAGGTGGCCAAAGCTTCACCATCGATATCTTCGGAGATAATCACAAAGTTTTTGGTGAGTTTGACTAGTTTTTCTAAGAAAGGCAAAATTTCTTGAATTGAGCTGATTTTTTTGTCGGTAATCACGATATATGGTCGTTCAATAGTGGCTTCCATGGTTTCGGTATTGGTGGCAAAGTAGGGAGACAAAAATCCATTATCAAATTCCATACCGGAAGTTTCTTTGGTTTCTAAACCAAGACCCTTGCCTTCTTCGGCAGTAATTAAACCATCACGGCCAACTTTAACCACTGCTTTGGCAATAGTTTCACCCAATTCTTCACTACCAGCAGAAATGGTGGCTACGTGCTTGATACTATCGAGATCATCGATTCTAATTTCTTTCTTTTGTTTATTAAGCTCGGATAAAACAGCAGCTAAACCTTTTTCTAAACCATAACGAACCATCATGGGGTTGGCACCGGCAGCCACAGTTTGCAAACCTTTATTAACGATAGCTTGGGCTAAAAGAGTGGCGGTGGTGGTACCATCTCCGGCAGAATCGTTGGTTTTAGAAGCAGCTTCTTTTAATAATTGAGCACCCATGTTTTCGTAGGGGTCAGCTAATTCAATTTCTTTGGCGACGGAAACACCATCGTGAATAATAGATGGACCGCCCCATTTACGATCGATACCAACATTGCGGCCTTTGGGACCAAGAGTGGTGGTAACGGCATCGGCTAAAATATTAATACCTTTTGATAATGATGCTCGAGCATCTTGCCCGAATTTTAGTTGTTTTGACATAATTTTATAATTTCCAAAATACAAATCCCAAGTATTCCAAACTTATATTTGTTTGTTTCTTGTTATTTGGTTATTGGTTATTAAACTAATAATTATTTAACGATAGCCATGATGTCGTCGAATTTTAAAAGTAATAAATCGACACCATCTTGTTTATATTCTTTACCACCCCATTCGCGATAAATAACCACGTCGCCGACTTTTACGGGCGATTCTTTTTTAGTGCCATAATCGGTGAGATAAGTTTCACCAACAGCAAGAATTTTTCCCTGTTGAGGTTTTTCCTGATGTGATTCGGGAAGAACGATACCTGAACTGGTAGTTCTTTCGGCCTTAACGGGCTCGACTAATAAATAACCTGATACTGGTTGGATGTTTGACATAACTTTTATTAATTAGTAATAGCAAAGGAAATGGTTGACTGCTAATATTATAATTAGCTATGAAACTAAGTCAAGTAGTATTAGACAATAAAAAGTTTTTTTACCGCAAAGATGACAAATATATCGGTCAAAGAATTGCCTTGGGTAAATACGAAGAATATGAGACTAAATTATTTTTAAGCCAGATTGATAAGAATAAAATAGTAGTAGATGTGGGAGCAAATATTGGCTACTACACGATATTAGCCGCAAGTAGGGCAAAAATGGTATATGCTTTTGAACCAGATAAAAACAGTTTTGAAATTTTGAAAAAAAATATTGAAATTAATAATTTTAAAAATGTCAAAATTTTTAATAAGGCGGTAGGAAATAAAAATATAAAAGTAGGGATAATAACTAGTAAGGATAATTTTGGAGATAATAAAGTTAAAGAGGGAAATGAAATTGATTGTATTAGGTTGGATGATTTGATCGACAAAGCCGATATCTTAAAAATCGATGTTCAAGGCTGGGAACCAGAGGTAATTTTGGGTGCCAAAAAAATAATTAGTAAAGACAAACCGATTTTGTTTTTAGAATATACACCCAGTGAATATGCAAATGACGAAATGATAAATTTTTTAAAAAAGAATTATGGCAGTATTAGATCGATAGATTATTGGTATTATGTGGCCAAAAAAGGAATTCAAATAGACAAGAAAACTGGTTATGTTGACTTGTGGATAAAAAAAGAATTAAGCTTGATTGATTACATAGAAAGTTATAAAAACATACAGATAAAAAAAGTTATTAAAGCTATAATGGGTATATGGCAAAAATAAAAAAAATAACTGCAAGCGAAATTTTAGCTAGTGGTGGAGCACCGAGTTTGGAAGTTACGGTAATGACTGAGGGTGGATTTGTGGGCGAAGCGTCGGTGAGTTATGGAGCATCGGCAGGGACGAGAGAGGCAACAGTATTACTCGATGGAGATAGAACAAGATATAACGGCAAGGGAATGTTGATGGCAATAAAAAACATAAATGATATTTTGGCTCCAGCAGTTGTTGGGGTAGAAGTAACAAGTCAGATTGAAATTGACGAAAAAATGATTGCTCTAGACGGTACGGAAAATAAGGCAAAATTGGGAGGTAACGCAATATTGGGAGTTAGTATGGCAGTGGCCAGGGCGGCAGCGGCTGAGAAAAAAATGGAGCTATATGAGTATTTGAGAGAAACATACGACCTAGAGAGGACTAGCCGATTGCCGAAGCCAATGATAGTAATGATTGAAGGGGGCAAGCATGCAGACAAAACCACCGATTTGCAGGAATTTTGTGTGAGTGCCCTGGGTGACAGAACAGCGGCAGAAAATGTAAGAATGGAAATGGAGATTTACGAGGCACTAAAAAAGATTTTGAAGAGAGAGAAATTGTCGACCAATGTGGGAAATGAAGGTGCGTTTGCACCAAATGGAATACCATCAAACGAAGCACCATTAAGTTACTTGGTCGAGGCAATGACAGTTGCGGGTTACGCCCCAGGGGTTGACTGTGGTATTTCTCTGGATGCAGCAGCAAGCGAGTTTTTGGTTGATAAGAATGCCGATCCCAAGAACTCAATTTATGACCTTAGGGTGGAAAATAAAAAACTAACATCTGAAGAATTGATTGAATACTATGCACAGTGGATAGAAAAATATCCGTTTGTGAGCTGGGAGGATATGTTGTCGGAATTTGACTGGGAAAGCTGGCCAAAATTATTAAACAAAATTAATGGTAAATTTCCATTGATTGCCGATGATTTAACGGTGACTAATAAAAATATTTGGCAAGAAGCGATTGATAAAAAAGCAGCTAATGCAATTTTGATTAAATTAAACCAGGCTGGATCGGTGAGCGAAACAATTGATTGTTGCAAATTGGCAATTGAAAATGGAATGTGGACAGTCCCCTCTCACCGGGGTGGTGGTGAAACAAATGATACTTTTATGGTTGATTTGGCAGTGGCAGTAGGAGCCGAATATATTAAATGTGGACCAACTCGAGGCGAGAGAGTTTGTAAATATAATCGGTTAATGAAGATTGAAGATCAAATTAAAGTGAAGTAAGCAGATATAAATTATCGAGCTGATAATTGAGAGTTTGAAGAGAAGGAACGGCTTGAATCTCGGTTAACAAAATACTGCGAGGAGGTAGAGTGTCGCCTCGATGCCAGATTTTTAAACAAGTTTTAAAATAAGCCTGTTCGTAAAAACGACTGCCATCGCCATGATTCTGGTAATACTCAGCTTGGACATATGGTGTTAGCTGATTTTTTTTTGATTCTTGAGCTAAAGCGGAAAACGCTTGGTCGAGATTATTGCCAAAAGCATGACGAGTGCTAGCCATTTGAGGATAATCAAAATAATAATATTTAAAAAATCCATAAAAGTTAAAGATAACTAAAATTATTGGCAGAAGAAAAAATAGTCGAGATTTGTTTTTAAAAAACTGAGAATATTTTTCAATTCCAAAAGTGGTAATGATGATAAAAAAAGGAACCAGGGCAACCAAACGATGACTATAGTTTAAAGAACCAGCTAAACCAAACAGAGCGGGAGTGAAAATAAAGCATAAGAAAACAAAAAATAGAAAATCAATTTTTTTAAAAATATTTATTATGCCGATTAGAAAAAATGGCGCTAAAAACAGCAAAAATGGACCGAAATATTCCATTTCATAAATTTTGCCAATATCTGGTTGGGTGAACAAAAAAGCTAGGCTTAAATTTTGAAGCCAGTAATAAAAATAAAATCGATAGCTTTGTAAATGAATAATTTTTCGGTCAAAAACAGCTCCGGCATATTTTAATTCAAGTAAAGGAGTTATTAAAAAGAAAGGCGAAAGAACTAGACCAAAAATAAAAGAAGAGGTAAAAAATTTTTTTAATTGATAACGATGAAGAAAAAATAAATAAACAAAAGTAAGAATGGCCCAAACCGGAACCAAAACTCGCATACCTTTAAAACTGTAAAAGCCAATTCCAAGAGAAATAGCCGAAAGAATTAAATATTTTTTTTGATAGGAACGAGAATAAAGTTTTAAACCAAGTAACCAAAGAGTTGTCCATAAAATCGGCTGAATACTTTCATTACCAAGACGAGAAGTGATAATGACCATGGGACTAGTAAAAGCAATTAAAGAACCAATTAATGCCAGCTTTTTATTTTTGAAAATTAAAGTTAAAAGATAATAAATCAAGATAATGGCCACAAATGAAACCGAAATATTAACAAGTTTAAAAACTAATAATGAAGCGCCAAAAATTTTAAAATAGAGAGCCGATAGATAAATTAGTACAGGTTGTTTCCAGTCGAGCTTGTCAGATGACAAGATAAAAAATGGCAAGAAGCGCTGATTTTGATCACGAAGATTTTTAGAAATTAAAGAGGCATTGTAGGCAATAGAACCTTCGTCGGTTTCAATACCAGGGGGGACAGTTAAAATTCGAAAGATAAATAAGAAGAGACCAAAAATAAAAACTAGAATTATTGGTAAGTTTTTTTTAAATCTGATACTCAAAGACCTGATCATAGGGAATAGTCCAGGAAACAGCCTCGTCAATAGTTGCGTTTTCCATGATTTTTCTAAATAGACGAATCGAATTGCCGTGGGCAGAAATAGCAATCCCTAGATTTTGAGAAGAATATTTTTGTTTTAGATCATCGATGAACTGACCAACACGAACTTCAACGTCGGCAAAAGATTCACCATTGTTGGCTTTGTCTTGCCAACCGCGATGCCACTTATCAAATTGTTCTTGGCCATATTTGGCAATAGTTTCGGTATGAGTATGCCCTGATAAATCACCATAAGATCGCTCGATCATACGATCGTCAATGATAGTTTGAGTGCATTCAGGATGATAGTTTAAAACATACTTAAGGGTATCTTGAGCACGAGATAATCTTGAGGTATAGGCCAAATTGATTTGTTTGTCTTTAAGCATCAGGCCGAGCGCTTGGGCTTGTTCAATTCCAAGTGAAGTTAATTTGGCGTCGAGCCAACCGGTAAAGGTTTTGGTGAGATTAAACTCTGATTGACCATGACGAAAAAGATAAATTGTAGTCATAAGCTATCTTAGCAATTATTTATCTTTTAGATAAAAGCTAGTGATAGTTTTGACAACAGCTCCAGCAATCAAGGCAGTTAGAATTATAGGATTGGCAGTTTGAGTAACAATTGAGCCGGCCACTAAAACCAAAATCATCATCCAGAGAGCATTGCGATCGGCAATCGATTCGTGAAGTGATTCGCGCTCATCTTTTTTTAAGGTTAAAAAGATGGTGATAAAATCGACAAATATTAGTATCGACCAGGCAGTAATAAAATAATTATTTTTAATAAAAAAATAGGGAAGGATGACTAGAATGACATAGAGCCAACCTTGATAACAATTGGGGGTTAATCCCCAACCGCCATACTTTCTAATAGAAAACCATGAAGTTTTTGCGAGCATAAATTTTAAAAAATAAATAAATCGTCAATTTTAACTTTTAAGACTTGGGCAACGTCGTGGGCTAATTTTAAAGATGGGTTGTATTTACCCTGTTCTAAGAAAACAATAGTTTCCCGACGAACATCAACTAGTTTAGCTAATTGATCTTGAGTTAACCCTAATTTTTGGCGATATTCTTTAATTTTAGTGTTCATGGTTGGCAAGGAAGAGAAGGAGATGGGAATGATGGTTGGCCATGTTTTTGCCATTGGCCATTTTGGCAAACCCAATTATCTTCTCCAGAAAATAAACGGAGACTAAAGATTGAGACACAAATAAAAATGATAGCGATTAAAAAATAGATAATAGTTTTATTTTTAGCACTCAAAAGCCAATCGTGAAATCTAAAATAGAGACTATAAACTAGCATTAAAAAACAAGTTGAATAAGCTAAAGTTACAGCCGAAGCTTCGAAAGCGGGATTTAGTTGGCGATTAAAATAGAGAAAGAAAGTGATTAAAACTGAAAAAATAGAATAAAGTTGAATTGATTTAAAAGCGGCTTGGCCACTAATTTGATAATCTCGCTCGTCGGCAATAATTTCGGTGACTTTTGAGCGAAGATAGGTTAAAACAATCCAAGCAAAAATAATAACCACCACTGGCAAAAGAGCATTTTTTAAAATTAGCGATTGGCTAAAAACCATCGCCACGATAAAAGCGGTTAGAGAACGAATTAGATGATATTTTTTAAGAGTCATATTATGTTAATTATTTCTAACTGTATGTTAGATCTACTTAACATTATTGTCAAGGGGAAACATAAGATATAATGATTTATGTTTGATATCTATCAAATTTTAGGTTTTCTTTCGGGAATAATTGTACCGATTGGTTATATCCCATATATAAAAGATATTCTTGATCAGAAAACAAAACCACAAAGAATATCTTGGTTGATTTGGTTAGTATTGGGTGGAATTGCTTTCTTTTCTCAGCTAGCAGAAGGGGCGAACAACTCATTATGGCTACCAGCAATACAAACTTTGGCAGTATTAATTGTTTTTATATTGTCTATTAAAAACGGGATGGGAGGATTTTCTGGTAAAGATAAAATCTCTTTGTCGTTGGCTTTATTAGGATTGATTGTTTGGGCTTTAACTAAAGAACCATTGTTTGCATTGATAATTACAGTATTTGTTGACAGCTTGGGCAGTGTGTTATCAGTAATAAAATCATATGAAGAGCCAGAAAGTGAAACGTTAATTACTTGGGTATTAGATGGTTTAGCGGGATTATTGGCAATATTAGCTGTGGGAAAAATTGATGTGGTGTTGTTAATTTATCCAACATATATATTTCTGGCAAATTTGGCAGTGATAATAGCAATTTTGATGGGTAAAAGAAGATTAGCGAAGCTTTAAATAATAGAGGCGCTGGGGTTCGGGTAATTTCTCGATAGCATAACGAAGAGCGGTGCGAGGCAAAGATAAAGTATGTTGATCTAAAAATGTTAATAAAACAGGTAGATCTTTTTTACCAATTTCGCGAAGTGTCCAACCAATGGCTTTGTGGATTAAATCGTGGGGGTCGGAAATAAGGGTGTTGATGACTTCGAAAGACAAATCGAAATGATGATTTTTAAGATAATAAAAGGTTGAAATCATTGAAATTCGTTTTTCCCAAAGGCTTGTGGATTGGGATAGTTTTTTAATTGTCGAACTATCTTTTTGTTCATAACAATAAGCGCCGACTATGTCTCGAGCGGAGAGATCGACCAGATCCCAATTATTAATCCTTTTAGTGTTGGCCAAATAGAGATTAAAAATTGGTTGGGTATTTTTGGGGTATTGTTTGACCATGATTAAGAGAGCGATCAATCGATATTCATGATAAGGACTGTTTAAAAGTTCTTGAATATCTTTAATAGTAATCGTATCCCAATAAAACTTAACTAAACGTCGAAGATGAGGATTGGTAACCCCCAAGAAAACATCCCCTTCTCTGTACTGACCAGGGCCAGTTTTAAAAAACCATTGATAGACTTTGGCTTTGGTGGGGTTTTTAAGGCGGTTAATTTCGGTGGTTAATAGAGAAAGACTCATTGGTAATAATGATAACAGCAAATTTAAAAGGAAGGATTATAATCCTGGTATGAAAATATTCTATTTAGCAGGCAACGCACCACATAATCGTGGTTGGATAGAAGAAGTTAAAAAACATTTCGACACGTTTTCAGAAGGAGAAATTTTGTATTATGATCATTGGCAAAGTGGCAAAGAATGGATTGATTTGGAAACAGAACTAAAAAAACTAAAAGAAATGGTTAAAGACGAAACTGATTATTTTATTTTTGCTAAATCAATTGGAACAATATTAACCCTAAAAGCCATTGATGAAAAAATAATTTTCCCCAAGGCTAACTTTTTGTGTGGACTACCATATAAATCGGCAAAAGAACTAAATTTACCAATTGATAATTATTTGGAATCATTAAAAATTCCAACGATTTTTGTGCAAAATGAGTTTGATCCGGTGGCCAGCTATAAAGAAATTGAAAAAGTGTTTTCAAAACACAAACCAGAAGCAGCCAGTTTGTTTGTGGGAAAAGGAAAAGAAACTCACGACTATGTCAACTTTGGCAAAATGGCGGATTACTGCCGCAGTTTGTTCCAGGCAATGGAATAGGTTATAGTAGAAGTAATGATTGATCCAATTGTATTATTGGGTTTAGAAAAATTAACTCAAGAACAAAAAAATAAAATTTTCCCGGTTATATTGGCAGATATATCAGCTTTTATCATTGATTCATTTTTTGAACAATTACCAGAAGAAAACCGTGAGTTGATGATAAAACAATTAGAAGAAGTAAAAGACGACTCGGTTAAAATAGTTAAATTATTAGAAGACAGTGATCCGGAATTTGAAAAAAAGAAAATGGAATATATAGAAAAATATCGACAAGAATTTAGATTACAAAAATTTATTGAATATTTATAAAATGGGAAGAGATACCGATTCATATTACGGCTCTGATTATTTGGAAGGGAGTCATGATAATAAAAGAACAATAACAGTAGCAGGGAGAATTGCGGTGGTGGCGGCAGTTTTAACAGCGGCAGGAGCGGTTTTTTTAAACAGAGACGGAATTGTACATGCAGCAGAAAACCTATTTACACAACCAACAGCAACAGCGACAGAGGCGTTGCCGACACCATCAAAAACAAAAACACCAGAACCAACCCCTTGGCCGATAGAGAAAAAAATAAATCCAACTCAAACAGCAACGGTAACATCAACACCAACACCAGAAAAACAAGAGAATAAAGTAGTAAAGAGCGAATTTATTGGTGGAGTTAAACTGAACTACGATCAAGACGGGAATTTAGTTAGTTATCAAATTGATAACAAAGAAGTAACTGTCAGCCAAGAGGCTATGGAAAATGCTAGAACAGAAGCTAAAAAAAATGGCATAGGACTGGTGACGAGTATTAATGTTTATGAAGAAGATAGTACTGAGAGTGGTAAACCAGAAACAATAGAAATGCCAGATGATATCGTATCTAAGGAAGAATTAGAACAAAGAGGAATAACAATTAGATCAGAAGGTGATATCAACCTAAGTATTAGAAAGGCAGCTTTTGACGAAGGTGCACTATTAAGCCAATATACAATTGGTGGGGATAAAAATTTAACAATTAACTTAGTAAATGGGCCAAGATTATCGAGAGATGGAGGATTTGATTACGAGAGAATTAGGCAAGAAGCGATACAAAAAGAGAAAGCACAATTTAACGCTTATAGACAAGGGTTGACAAGTAACGATTCAATTTCGAGACAAATAGCCGAAGAAGAGTGTGCGTCAATTTTAGCCAGAATCGCTGATTTAACGGAAGCTAATAACGACCAATTAATTTTGATGACTGACGCAAGCCAGAGGATTGGTTACTATGACCCAAATAATAATGAAATTTTTTTAGCGACAGGGACTAATGAGCTGAAGATTCGTGAACAAATAGTTGTTTTTGTTGACGCCAAAGGAAAAGTTAGAACAACAACAGTTAATAATTTATCAGGTCGTGGTTACAGAGCTCCAAGTAGAGCCGATTCATACTCAAGGCCAGAAGATTTTAATTGGTATGGAGAAGGGCCAATGCCAAATGAATGGCCAGATTTAGGAGAAGGCGAAGCGCGAAATGAACTATATGATAGTTATCCATTTGCAGTTCAAACTACTTCACAAGGGTTTAGACATGAGCTGACACATGCTTATAATGCCAATAATATGGGTAATACTAGTGTAAATATCGATTGGGGAAATGAGAATAAAACTGATATGGAAGCAATGGGAACAATTTATGATGCTTATCAAAAATGGCAAGAAACGGGAGACAATTCTGGGTATTATTTTGTTTTTAAAAACAACAAAACAGGCGAAATAATTCTAGGCAAAGATCCAAACGTGGGAAATCAAGAATTATAGATTTCAATGGCGGAGGGTACAGGGGTCGAACCTGTTAGTCCTTGCGGACACTGGTTTTCGAAACCAGCGCATTACCGTCCTGCCCACCCTCCAGCATCAAGCAACAAATTCAAAGAACCAAGTATTCCAAACAAAATAAATTTGAAAAACCTGCTGGTGCTCCCACCAGGAATCGGACCTGGATCAACGGTTCCGCAAACCGCTATTCTATCCATTAAACTATAGGAGCCAATTAATTTTTTAAAGACAATTTCAGTCTTCTGCTTATGTTTAATTATCTTCTCGCCAGCCAAAGCATTAGCGTCGGCTGGTCCATTAAACTATAGGAGCAGATTCTGGATTATACCGCAATTAAGATTGTTTTTCTTTGTTTCGTTTCTCTAGTGGCAAATGCTCAATTACCCAAGAAGTTAGTTTATCGGTGAACGAAGGAGAAGATTCTAGTAGGGGAACATATTTAACCGCTATTTCCTTAATTTTTTCCACATCTTTTTGATTAACAACGATCGATACTAGCCGGGGAAATTTTAATTTAGTGCCAAAGTGAACCATTTCTGAATTGAGCATTGATTTAAACCAAAACTTTTCCAAATCTTCCCATCCATAACGAGCTTCTCCAAAATATATTCCTCGATTAGTTAGTTTATTAATTACTTGTCCTGGTGGCACTGTTGATAAAACATAAAAAAAGAAAATACCCGAGGCTATGGCCAATACTAAAAAGAATTCTTTGATCATAAAGAATATCAGACCGACGATAAACAAAATTGCCACAATGGTAATCCAAAAATCTCGATCACGAGTTTTATAAGGTCTTTCTGCCGATTCCCATTGATAAAGGACTACTTCTTCGTTGGGATTAATAGTATTTTCGTTGGCTACCTCTGTCATTAATTCCATGTTACCACAAAAAGAGTGATTAAATTTGTTATACTAAACAGCATCAGGAAGGGTGCGGCGAATGGTAAGCCACAGGTTTGCTAAACCTGCGTCCGAAAGGGCATGAGGGTTCGACTCCCTCTCCTTCCGCAGCGTAATGCCGATGAATCGGCAAACGCTGCTGGAACGTTTAAATTTCTGAAAGAAATTTATTACGTCCCGCTTTCCCCATACAAATAAGATAAAATACTAGTGTGTTTTATTACACTTATGTTTTAAAAAGTCTAAAGAATAATAGTCTTTATATTGGATATTCAAGTGATTTAAGAAAAAGATTTGCTTCACATAATGCCGGCAATAATAAAGCCACAAAACCATTTATCCCTTATGAATTAATTCATTACGAAGCATTTTTAAATAGAGTTGATGCTAAAAGGCGTGAAATTTATCTAAAATCTGGCTGGGGAATAAAAAGCGTTCATAAAATGTTATTAAGGTATTTCGAATCAAACTAGTAGATAGCTTTGCTGTAGTGAAGTAGTAAATATTTATTTATTGTTTTGAGATTACTAAGATTTATTAAAATCCTTTTACTTAAGGGAAGCTTACCAGGTGTTTCGGTTGACAGAGAAATTTTTGCTTGTTTTTGGTGATACAACCTATCTTCGATTGAATAATCGTGATAATTAATTACTAAGCCGTTACCATCTGAATTTGCTCCATAGATTTTATTTAGTTTTAAGATTTCAACTTTATTAGAAGTATTAGAAATTATTTTCCGATATAGTGGATGAACTTCTTCTTCGAAGACATAAGCATAAAATTTGTCTTGAGTTAAATCTTCGTGCAAAGATATTAAGGCATCATATTTTCGATTTTTTATAGAATTAGTTAAAGCCTGAATTTCGGTGTAATTATCACTTTTCAGGGTTATTTTATTTATACAATTTAGATCGTGATTATCGTTATTATTTCTCTGTTGAAGATCGTAACCAGTAGGATTTAGTAAGGGATAAATTTCGTACCTAATATTTTTACTAAAGTATTTAGTTGGTTCTTTGAGCATGGCTAGTATCGTCATTGGCCCGGCAATTTCATCTCCATGAACACCAGCAATAAGGCAAAAATTTATTTTGTTTTTAGGATTAATAACAATTTTATAAATTGGGTATTTATAACCAGTATCTTTGATTGTTTCGCTACCAACAATACGAATAGAAAATTTATGATCTTTGCACAAAGCTATCATTTCATTTACCAATTTTATTGAAGAATAGTTGTTTTTCATAAGATTTCAGACAAGTAATTAAACCGGCTGGTCTATTTGACGAAGATAATGAGTGAAAATAATTTTAGAGAATTCATTAACGACTTGGAATTGAATGATTGAAGTTTAGTGCGTCTTTTTTGGCTCGGTTTATAGCTTGTTTTTCTGGTGTGGGACGATGCCATCTTTGATACCCTCCTAACTCAGCTCTTAAAATATCGTTAATCGTATAAAGCCGATGAGAATTCATTATATCCAATATTGGTATTTTTGTTGGGTCTTCTTCTGGATTTTCTCGATTTAGATTTATAGTTGGGATTAGGTGTCGAATAAGATGTACAACATCCAACTTTTCGGTTCTTTGATCTTCACCTGGTAAATCAATCAAACAAGCAATCATTCGATGAGGATTAACTAGATTAATTTGGGCAAAGAGAGCATTGTCTAATAAAGTACTTAAATTAACTTTTTCTTTAGCGGCTGATACTTGAGGAGTTTTTTTTCTTTGAAAAACTTCATCAAAAATAGGAACTATTTTACTAAACCCATCACGAGGATCTATTTTTCTTTTTTGGATTTCTTTCCAGACATCGTTGAAACAATAATCTAAACTTTGATCAGAAAATGGATCAAAATCGATACCATAAATAGCACCAATATTAACCATCATAAATGCAATTAGGCCTAAAGTTTTACCACTATGAGGTTTAGCTTCTAAGCCAATTAAAGGAATGGGGGGAAGAATTTGATCTTGAGACGGTAGATCAAATTCTAAATTCATGGATGCATGAACAGCTAAAAGTGGTGGCAATACCAAAGAGGCATTAGCAAGTTTATTTCTAGTTTCACTATCTAACTCCATTGATACCCATGATTCTTTAGGTGACTGGTAACCTAGTTTTTCTAATTTTGATTCTAAGTCTGATTGTTGATCTGGGTTAATTGGACAAGGAAGCCACAACCTACCACCAACTCGATCTCTAACGTTAATTAGGCCATAGTGATGATCACCATCTTTGGTTAAGTCAATCCACCCAACTTGATCATCTCTTAACTCTCTTTCTTTATTTCTATAATTCAAACCAACAGTATCTAGACATTTAATATCAGTAATGACATTAACATTCATTTTTTTTAAGAATAAATCCAATTTTAGGAACTGTTGTAATAGTATGTAAACTTAGTTTTTCGTTTATTCTTCTCATGGTTTTATTTATAGCTTGATCAGAATAATCATCGTACTTACCGTCACCCCACTTTATATCGGAGACTTCTTCTTTGGTAATATTACCTTGATTTTGTTTCATCTTTTCAATAATTTGAGATTCTATTTGACTAAAGTTTTCTTTACCTTTTATTCCTTCTTCAGTAAAACTAAGATCAAAATTAATTACAATATTAAATTCTTGATTAATAGTGAGTTTATCTTTTAATAATTGACTAACAAATTGATTATCCTGATTAATAATTCCAAGTTTGAGTAAATCATCATTATCGTTTTCATGAATAACCCTTACTAAAGGATCAAGAATATTGGATATTTCTGTTTGGTTAAAATCTGGATAACTCTTCCAATTAATAGCAAGATATTTCGTTATTTGAGCAATTCCCCCACTTAGTTGATATATTTTTTCGATATCTGAGTTAGCTAAAGAAGAATTAATTTCTTTTATAAGAACTTTAGTGTCTTCAAAAGAGCGAGCGCCTAAATAATAGTATTCATAAATATGATTAGAAAATAAAGAATCTTTATAGTTTTTTGTTTTTGTTAAGGCAGGATTATGAATTAAGATGGCAAACTTGTTTTTTAAACCAGAGTCCTTAAGATACTTTTCAATAAAACAAAGTTGTTGAGGTTGACGATCTAGACTAAAGTTTAATAAATTAAAAAACCCCATTTCTTGATCTTCATTATCAATATAGACAACTTCTTTTTTGTTTTCTTCCTGATATTTTTTAAAAAAATGACTACCACCCAATCCAGGCATTGTAAGTACTACCAAATTTGAATTCATTCTCCGGTGTTTATCTAAGAGTACCTTTAACTTTTGATACTCCTTTTGTTTGTCATCAGGCATAGCTAACTATAGCACACCCAAAATAACTGTCCGATATTTGTCCGATGATTGTCATGTATATATCTAATACTTATAGGATAATCGTATTATCAAAATCAAATTATGTTTAAAGCAAATATAAAGAGGTTTTGATAGTACTTTAAAAATCTGCTATTTAATTTCTGCCTTAAGAAGTTGTAGGCAATTTGGGCTTATAAGATTTTGAGTCTAGATTGCCTATAACTTCTTTATGAAGTTGACCAAAGGGTCGCCGACTTGGTATAGGACAAAAAATTTTTTCGATTTCAAAAGAGGAAAAAATGAAAAAGCTTGTTTTGTTCGTTGCCATTTTAATGGCTCTTGTCGTTTCCGGGTGCAACAGCAGTGTTGCTTCAACCCCCGTCGTGCCGGTCCAACCCGCCATTGTTCCAACAGTTGAACTAACATCTATTCCAACTGTTGTTCCAACAAACGCACCCATCCCGACTCTTTACAGTTTTGACATCCGCTTCAGTTATGATCCAAAAAACTATGGAGAATACTCCATTGACTGGTTAATAAAAGAAGATGCAAATGGTCAAAGTAAAGATATGGTTTGGAAGGAAATTACTTCAGAGTCAAACAAAATCAAAAACTCTTGTAGTTATATGTATTTTGCAAGCAGTTTTGATGAAGGAGTATTTCTTGACAATCATGGTGATATTTGGAATCAGAAGCCCTTGTCTGAAGAATGTGTAAAAGCTCTAGAAGAGGTATCTGGCCAATTGGGTTTAGTACTTCCCAATCAAGATTTAGGTAACCCTCGGGTTATCAAGTGCAAAGATGAGTGTGAAGTTACTACAAATGAATTAATCGAAAAAGCAAAAGCTGATTTGATTGATTTAAACACAATTGCCCAAAAAGGAGATGCTTTCTATACAGTTCAAGAATCAAGGACTCGTTTGGAACCCAACGTTGAACGGTATCCTGGATTTGGTGACTTAAAATTCGACTTCCCTACAAAAATAATTATGGAAGAATATTCCACAATTAAAGACATGGGGATTTCGTTTGATGGAAATCAGATCTGTTATCCTGAATCAATCAAGATGGATGGAGAAATGGACATTATTGTTCCAGAAAGTAATATTGTGTGTAATAGCACCTATATTACTGATGATCCGTGGAACTTTCGTTCATTAGTAGAGGTTGACACCAATACATTTTTCACCTGGTACTTCGAACCGCAATATACTGAAGGAAAGATGATTATTAATATCATCGATGTTCAGGTAACAAAGTTTGAAAAAACATCAAAACCTAACATGGATGATAAACCAATACTTTTCATGCATCGCTCACACGAAACAACGGAATTCAAAAATGGAGAAAAGGTGTTCTTAAAAGATATTGTTTACCAATATCATCTTGTTCAAGAGACCACCAATTGGAAGGTGTGGATTAAAATGACTGAATGTCTTTTAGTTCAAAAGGAGAATGGACAAACTCTCTACGTTAATTCATCAATCGATTACCCCTGTGGTGACTCGAGATGTATGGGTGATTATCAAATCTCAAGTCAGGCTGGCAAAACAATGTTTGCGGTAGTAGATGAGAAGGGAGTATTATGGTATTTCACAATTAAATAGCAGGTAGGGCCGGAGAAGAAAATTTGAAACCATATGGTTTCTCTTTTTCAACTCCGGTCCGATTTCTTTTTTTCATAATTAATCTTAATAACCAAGAGTTGCTAGAATTAATTATGCAATCAAGGACACATCAGACGGGAGCCTTGGCAGGATTGATAGCGATGACGATGTTGACGAATCAGCCAATTCCAAACGGAGCGACAGTATTAGTGGCATTGATTGCCAATGTGGTAGGAAGTTTGTTGCCTGATTTAGATCAAGCCGGCAACCGGTTATGGGATTTGTTGCCCGGAGGAAATGTGATTGGCAAAGTATTTAGGAATTTGTTTTTATCTCATCGAACAATCTCCCACTCGTTACTTGGATTTGGGATAGCTTATTTAATTAATGACTGGATAATTAGAATGATTTTTAATGGCGAATTGGTTAATAGTCAAATAGTGTTAGGATCATTATTGATTGGATACGGCTCGCATATTTTTTTAGATTTTTTAACCGAAGAAGGGGTGCCGTTATTATTCCCAATAAAATGGAAGTTTAGAATCTTCAGAATAAATTCAGGTGGCTGGGTGGAGAATTGGATAATATTTCCACTATTGGTAGTAGCCATAATTTGGATGTTGTTTTTTAAGACAAAAACTTTATAATTTAACTACTACTAGATTAGTGTTAGTTAGTAATTAAGAAAAATATGAGTAAAAATACTTTAGCGGTCTGGAATGTTAAGGAAAGCCAATTTCCAACAAACGGTAGCTTAAAACAAAAGATTAAATTTTTAGTAAGATATGGAATTTTGGCGCCATCTACCCACAATAGCCAACCATGGAAATTTTTAATAGATGATAATAGTTTGGAAATTTTGCCAGACTTTGAAAGAAGTTTGGGTGAACTAGACCCAGATAATCGGGAACTATATATAAGTTTGGGAGCGGCAGCAAAAAACGTTGAAATCGCAGCTGATTATTTTGGAATGATCTTTAAAAAAGATGGATTAAAATTCAGTTTTGAGAACGGTAAAAAAGAGAGCGGTAAGAATAAATTGTTTAAAGGAATCACCCTAAGAAGAACTGATCGAGGAGATTTTTTGCCAAAACAAATTGACAAAAATATTTTTGAAAAGATGGAAGGGGTGATGGTGGTTGACCAAAAAGAAATGAAACAAAAGCTAGCCCAAGCAGTTTATGAGAGTGATATTGTGTGGTTTAAAAGTAAAAAGTTGTTAGCCGAACTAGAATACTGGTTACATAAGGGCGGAACGGCAAACCTGTTGGAAGAAATTAAAAAAATGTCGGAAGATGAAATTACTAAATCTTTAAGAAATAAAAAGATGGTGGAAGAGGCACCACTGTTGGCAGTAATTTATAGTAAAGATGAGGTGGAAAACGACTGGGTTAAATCGGGTGAAAGATTTGAAGAGATTAGTTTGAAACTAGCAATTAATAGAATTAGCACTGGGTTTTTTAACTCGATTATTGAGCTAGAAACTCAGAGAAAAAAGTTAATTAAACTGCTGGGAATTAAAGGGCAACCACAATTGCTACTAAGAATTGGAGTAGCAGTTAAAAGCGGAGAACAGGCGCCAAGAAGAAGTGTGAAAGAAGTGATAATTAGCAGTCGTTGACATTGATTGCTAGGTGGTTTAAAATTTAATTATGGAACAACCACAATTCACTCAAATGGCAATCGAAACCTTGGATTCTGCCTATAAAGAGGCAGATATAAGGTTGAATGTTAATTTGGAAATCCCCCATTTATTACTGGCAATGCTAAAGGTTAATGGGCCAGTAAAACAAATTTTGGATGAAAATATTGATGAGGGAAAACTAATTGGCTGGCTAAATAGGTTGGCCACCGGCGAGAAAAGTAAACAGATAATTCCGAGTAGTGATTTTCAAAAAGCGATTCAGGCGGCAGTAGCCGAAAGCAAGAATCGAGGAGATAGTTTTGTGTCGTCGGAAATGCTGTTGTGGGGAATAATCGAAACAAATAGTGAAGCCAGAAATATTTTGGATACTAATAAAATTAAAGAGGCAATTAATGAATTGAGAGGTAATAAAAAAGTTGAAAGCGAAACCCAGGAAAATCAGTATAAAGCCTTAGAAAAATATACTACCGACCTAACTGCGATTGCTAAAAATGGAAAATTAGACCCAGTGATTGGAAGGGAAGAAGAAATTAGAAGAGTGATGCAGGTATTGTCTAGAAGAACTAAAAATAACCCGGTATTGGTGGGAGACCCAGGAGTGGGAAAAACGGCAATAGTGGAAGGTTTGGCGTTAAGAATTATTAACGGCGACGTGCCAGAATCATTAAAAAATAAAAAACTGTTGAGTTTGGAAATGTCGTCGTTGCTGGCGGGGGCAAAATTTAGAGGAGAATTTGAAGAGAGGCTAAAAGCAGTGATTGATGAGGTGGTGAAATCGGAAGGGAAAATAGTTTTATTCATCGATGAATTGCACACTATTGTTGGAGCTGGGGGTTCTGAAGGAGCGGTTGATGCTGGCAACATGCTAAAACCTGGTTTAGCTCGAGGAACATTGAGAGTGATTGGGGCGACCACTATTAGTGAATACCGAAAATATATTGAAAAAGACAGTGCACTGGAAAGACGATTTCAACCAGTAATGGTAATGGAACCAGATGAAGAAAATAGTATAGCAATTTTGCGCGGATTGAAAGAAAAGTACGAAGTCCACCACGGAATTAAGATAACCGATTCGGCCTTGGTGGCGGCAGTAAAACTATCGACAAAATATATTCGAGAAAGATTTTTACCCGATAAGGCAATTGATTTAATTGACGAGGCCGCTTCGGGGTTGAGAATTCAAAGTGAGAGTAGCCCAATAATTTTGGATAATTTACAAAGAAAAGTTCGACAACTAGAAATAGAAGAAAAAGCTTTATTGAAAGAGAAAAAAGAAGAATTAAAACCAAGAATTGACGAAGTTCAAAAAGAATTGGCCAATGACAAAGAAGAGTTGAAAAACTTGGAATTAAAATGGAAGGAACAAAAAGAAATTATTAATCTAATCCAAAAAGGCAGAGAAGAAATTGAGAAACTGAAACATGAATTAGAGGTGGCGGAAAGAAACGTAGAGTTAGACAAGGCAGCCGAACTAAAATACGGAAAAATTCCTCAGATGAGTGAAGATGTGAAAAAAGCTGAAGAAAAATGGAAAATAATTGACGAGGAAGAAAAATTAATTAAACAAGAAGTGGGCGAAAACGAAGTGGCGGCAGTAGTGGCTAAATGGACTGGAATTCCTGCCAGCAGATTATTAAAATCTGAACAAAATAAGCTAAAGAATTTAGATGAATTATTGGAACAAAGAGTGATTGACCAAAAAGAAGCAGTAAAAGCGGTGGCGAACGCAATTAGAAGGTCGCGACTACATTTGGCAGATGAAGGAAAACCAGTAGCCACGTTCTTATTTTTAGGGCCAACAGGGGTAGGAAAAACAGAAACAGCCAAAGCATTGGCAGAACAGTTGTTTAATGATGAAAAAGCTATGATTAGAATAGATATGAGTGAATATTCAGAAGCTCATAGCTTGGCCAGATTGATCGGATCCCCTCCTGGATACGTGGGTTATGATGAGGGCGGACAATTAACCGAAGCGGTGAGAAGAAAACCATATTCAGTGGTGTTGTTAGACGAAGTCGAAAAAGCTAACCCGATGATTTTTAATACTTTTTTACAAGTGTTTGATGATGGCCGATTAACCGATGGGAAAGGAAAAACAGTAGATTTTACCAACTGTGTGATCATTATGACTTCAAACTTGCCCGAAGATGAGGTTAACAAATATTTTCGACCAGAGTTTTTAAATCGAATTGATCAAATCATTAAATTTAAAGAATTAAGTGAAAAAAGTTTAGAAAGAATAGTTGAGATTCAATTAAAAATTGTTAAAGAAAGATTAGAAAGACAAGGAATTGTTTTAACTGCCACCGATGAAGCAAAAAAGTGGCTAGCAAATAAAGGCTATGATCCCGCCTTTGGCGCCAGACCGTTAAAAAGATTAATTCAAACTGAAGTCTTAGATAAAATTGCTGAAGAAATTTTGGACAACGAAGAAGGAGTTGAAGGGGCAATGATTATCGATAAAGAAAAAGACAAGCTAGTAGTAAAATTGTTGAACTAAGGTTTCCGTAGTTTAATGGATAGAGCGCTCCCCTCCGAAGGGAGTAATGTGGGTTCGACTCCCACCGGGAACACCATTGATTTCTAAAGTATAATAGGGCATGACAGAAGCAACAAAAATTCATGATGACTTGTATTACGATGAAAGATCGGCAGGAGGAATTGTTTATAAACTTGAAAATGGCAAGCCTAAGTGGTTGTTAATTAAGACATATGCCAAAAAAATTCGACTAGGAGAAAACAATAATCATAAAACTGTTTTTAAATTTCCCAAAGGTCATTTGAACAAAAACGAGGTGTTAAAAGCGGCGGCTTTAAGAGAAGTAGAAGAAGAGGCAAAGATGAAATGTAAAATTGTGACTAAAATTGGGTCGAATGATTATGTTTTATGGGATAAAGTTACCAATAAAAAAATAATTAAAAAAGTTACTTTTTTTCTAATGGAATACGAAAGTGAAAGCGATATTCGCTACTTTGATAATGAGCCGGTTTTAGGAAAAGAATGGTTTGAATATGAAGAGGCAAACAAGCGGCTGGCTTATGATTCGGAAAAAATATTGCTTCGAAAAGCAAAAAACAGATTGGAACAAATTTTAAAAAAATAATTTTAAGCTAAAGATATAGTATAATCAGAAGTTATTGGAGGGATAGTGGTTTCCCGACGCAAGGTCGGGATTTTCGGAACTATCGTTCCTCAAAATTCCACCCTACAGAGTGGAAATAAAAAATCTGTAGTTTATGGAGGGATCGGATAGTGGTTCATTCCACACGCTTGGAAAGCGTGCGCTGTAAAAGGCTCGGGGGTTCGAATCCCCCTCCCTCCGCCAAGATTGACAAACAGGATCAAGTGTAAGCAAAGAATTGGAACTATCCGGTAATTTTTCAGGTTCTAACGAATTTATAATTTCTCCTATTTCTTCCTTGCCTTTCTTAATTAAGAAAAAGGTATTTTCCCCATCTATATGGAGTTCCCTATTCTTAATGGTTAGGTTCGAATCGAGTCTCGAAAATATATTGGTTTTCGTCAGCACATCCTCGTCAGCAAAGTGTGGCAGGCGTAGGAAACGAAGTTAAAGGACTCTTTGGTCAGTTCAATCCATTCTTCCGGCCTTTGATCCAATTTTTCTATCTGCTCTTTAATTGCCTCTTTTTCTTCCATCAAGCGTGTTTCTTCCTCGTCATAAATTTTCTGTTTTTCTTCGTTCTCATACTCAGCAACGTTTTCTTTTCTGATTCGCAGGCGAATTATTTCTTTGATGAGTTTATGGTTGAAAAAATATACTCAGACATATACAATCAAACTTGTGGATTTATCAGCAAAAACACCACTGTCCTATGGTCTAGACTTTGGCACCAGTAATTCAGCAGTATCAGTAGTGGCAAATGGCAAGATTAATGTTTTGCCGATAAGTTTTGGGTCAAAAAGCCCTGAGGTTTTTCAATCCGCCATGTATTTTAAAGACGATGAGGTAAAGTTTGCCGCCGATGCCGTCGAGACATACCTTAAAGACCTTAGCAAAGCCGACTTGGCAGTTAAGAAGCTGATCGTCACCGGAGAGCAGATGGAGGTGTTTCAGGGGTCAGATAAAGTTATCGTTGATCAGGTAATTGAGTATGAGGATTATGGAGTGGGGAGAATAATGCGTTCATTTAAATCGGTCCTAGGCAATAGCATCAACTTTACCACCAATATAACTGGTCAACCGATTAGTTTTGAAGAACTTCTGGCAATATTTATCCGAGAGATAAAACAGCGAGCGGATAGTCTGGTAGGGCAAAACGTAGAAAAAATTGTAATTGGTCGACCCGTCAAATTTGTCAGAGATGGTAGTGAAGGTAAAAACCCGGTGGAGCATCTGACTAATGCCGCCAAACTGGCTGGATTCAAGGAAATTCAATTCCAATACGAGCCAGTTGGAGCCGCTTTTGGTTACGGAGTGGAGAGTAAAGAAAAAGTTTTGATTTTTGACTTTGGTGGAGGTACTTTAGACACTTCAATTGTCGATTTGTCCTCCGGAAATGTCATTGCCTCTCACGGTGCTCCAATTGGCGGAGATTTGATGGATCAGGCACTATATGACAATTACATAGCCAAATATTTGGGTAAAAATCTAAGATATGGACAAAACAGAATGTCCTATTCTGAATCGGCAGTATCTCACATGATTAGTTGGTTTGATATCGCTGAATATAGAACCAGAAAATATTTTGATTACCTCGACACTGTTCGCTATATGGCCAACGAGCCAGAAACAATCGAATTTATCAGATTTTTTCTTAAAGCCAATCTCGCCTTTCCACTTAGAAAAAAAATAGTCGAGGCCAAGGAACAATTGTCAGATAACAGCGAGGTTAATTTTGTATTTAATACTTTGGTTAAAACAATAAATGAAACATTCGAGAGATCAGTATTTGAGAGGTCAATTGATTATTATCTTGATGAATCTAAAAATATTGTCGAAGAAACTTTAGCAATGGCGGCTGTTAATAAGAATGAAATTGATAGAATAATTATGACAGGAGGATCAAGTTTGATTCCTAAATTTAGACTATTAATGGAAGAAATGTTTGGAAAAGACAAGGTTTTATTGTTCGAGCCATTCACAGCTGTATCAAAAGGTTTGGCGGTAATCAGCAACAAAATATTTTCATAGTTGGCGTTTCTTCATCTCCGCAAGCAGAATTTCTCTTACTATTTTTGATTTGGTCGACTTCTTCTCGATAGATAATTTTTCCAGAAAATCGTACATATCTTGAGCGAGATAAAAATTAAATTTAATTTCTCTTTTAGTAAAGTCGGATAGTTTCCCTTCCATTGTGGAGTCTAATTTTTCTGGCTCATAGTAAGAAATACTTAGTTTGTCATCATGTCGAGTAGACAAGAAGATAGGAATATTTTGTTTCTTATTCTTACTGCATAAACACCAGACCGGGATATTGTTCTCTAATGCGTAGACTACTTGTTGAGCAACAGTAGTGCTTTTTTCGGACATTTCAGCTACTACAATGTCGCTTTGTTTTATTTTTTTAGTAGTGTTTTTATACAGGTCTTTGTAGTACTTGTAGAACCTAGTTGCCTTATCAGGGCTCTTCGACTGAGCATCAACTTCACGGTCGATCCAGTTATCGACAAGTTTCCAACTAGCTTTTTTGCTGAGCAATGAGATTATTTGTTTGTAGATTGGCAAATACTCCCCAAAATATGAGGTATGACCTATTAAATAGTACTTCATCTGATTGATTATAGCATTTCGGTGTATCTTACGGCAATCTAGTTCTAAATAAACAGGTCAAGTACCGCCAAATCATGTCCTGATTTATAAGGAGATAATATAGTTCCTCGCAGGCAGAAACCAAAATTGATTAGCTGTTGGATATATTTGTCATCACTAGCATGAACGAAAGTATAAAGTTTGCGATACCCTTGTTTTTTAAATATCGTCTTAAGCTCACCAATCATCATTTTGATAGAATTAACGTTTCCGGACATTGGATATATTTTTACTGAACCCCCTCTTTTTGGAGCAGCGATTGCTAATCCTAATGGTAAGTCTTTAGAATTTTTAGCAATTAAAATTAATTTACCTTTAGTCTCAAAATCCAGCCCTCTCCTTGTCGCATCAATTATCTGTTTCAGAAAACCAGAGTCTATATCATCGTGCCATTCTTTAATTATTTTAATAATTTTTTGAAGATACTGAGTGTCTGTCTCGGAACTAAACTCTTTAATCTGCAGGGATTCATCAACACTGTCTTCTTGGCTTAACAAAGACTTTTCGTTTAAAAATATCTCCGTTGGCCGTTCGAAGAAATATCCCCAAATATTTTCCTTATTACCGGCTCTATACTGTTCTGGTAGTTCGACTTCTAGTTGGAACCCGGTATTTTTGAATAATTTATTTGCGGGAGTATTTTCGTCTGATGTAGTAGCATATACTTTTCTCACCGTTTCTTTTTCTAATTTCTCTAAAGTGGATTTAATCATAAATTTCCCAATGCCAATTCCTCTACAATTTGGACTAACCATTATCGGCCCAATCTTGACAGTGTTTCCTCTCTTATAATTCAAACAAACGAAACCACAGAACTCGCTCTGATCACCCAATACTGACCAAATTTCTTTTTTAATGGTGAAATATCCATTATTGTCTTTTTTGTCTTTATCTATCAGTTGATTGAAGAATTTTGCATTCTCATGACCATCATAAAATTTCCCTAATTCAGGTAATAGGTTTTTTATAGAAAGTTGGTGAGAAGAAGTAATTTTTGAAAATTTCATAATTAGAATAAGTTCGCCCAAATGACCATTGCCTCCCTGAGTCTTGGCCAATATTCTTTATTTACTTGATAATCCGAAAGCTGATTTGCTAATTCCAGGTAGCAATCTTTAAATGTTTTACCTGTAAATTTCATGTTTTCTACATCCTTCCATAGATGCTCATTGACAATTAAACCTGTCGCTTCTTTTTGAATATTAGTATCGGGATTACTAGCCCGATCGTGCCAAATAAACGGACTACCTCCAGAAATGTTAAATCCTAAATGGTCGCAGATTCGCTTAATAAATATTCCTGACCAAATATCATCGAATCGATCAAATCCCCACGTTGAACCCATTAATAAAAAATATAAAGCAGGAATAACTTTTCTTTTAAATGACATATTCATACTGGATATAGGTGCATACTGACCAGGAGAAAGAACAAAATTAAACTCCTGTCGGTTAATTCGTACGTCTGGATTTTCTTTTTGAGTGTTGCCATCAAGATCGGGAACATTTGCCCATAACCCCATATTTAACACACATTCTCTTGTTGTGAGATTTTTTGGGACTCCTCTCATTTTTAAGTTTGATTGAGCATGTTGAATCCACTTATCGGAGTGTCTCTGATTAAGGTAATGTTCGTGTGTTTTAACAAAATTCTCACTTTCAGGGTAACAATCATCGTCTAGCGTAATGACATACTCCGGGTTCATCTGGAATGCTTTTATAAAACCATAGGATCTGACTGCAGCCGTTCTCTTTGGGATAATCCAGCTTTTATCACCTAAGTCACTGTCAATGTCTTTCCATGAGTAGTGAATTACATTTTCTTGAGTGATATGAAATGTGGTTTCGGGATTGTCTTCAACAATAATGATGGTAGAGTTTTCAAATTCCTTTTTCCACTTTTCAAGCCACTCAGAGATTCTCTCAACTCTTATCGTGGGAACAACTATAACTGATTTTGTGCGTGACATCTTTGTATGTAGCATGCTTTGTAACATGTTATACTATAACACAATATGAGGAATTATTACTCACGTTAAATTATGGCTAAAACATTAGAAAATGCATTCTCCGGGTACTTTGACTTTGCTTTTGGAGAACGGAAAAACCAACGAAATGGTTTGCTTAGTGACCAGGAACTTAGCGCAATAATGACCTCCTCCAACCCATGTCTGGTAATTATCAAACCGCATGCAACAAACAATATTAAGCTGGTAGTTGCCACGGAGACTTTAATATCTGACCTGGGTTTAAGTATTCTGATAGACAAGAAGGTAAAATTTACCAGAGAACAAGTGTTTGGAATTTATGGTGATCTTTGTGAAGTTATGGCTCAAGGTGAAGACGGTGTGGCCTTTGTGGAAGGTTTAGTGGGTTCTTTTGTAGATAGTAACCAAAATGGGAGAGTGTTAGTTGTACATGGAGACGGAGCTTATGAAAAGATGAAAAAGATAAAAAAAATAATGAGAGAAATGGGAAAAGAAGATAGGTTTAGAAATGTTCTTCATTCAAGCGATAATCTTGTTTGTGCTATGAGAGAAATTACAGCTTTATTACCAAAACATGATGGATAAAATAGTTGTTGCTTTGGAGGGGTTGCCGGGCGGAGGAAAAACCACGCTTGCACAACGACTCGCAAAAGAGTTAAGTGGCGAATACGTACCCGAAATAATATCTACTTATAAGTATCGACCTGATCAGGACGAATTTTATATTGAAAGTGAATTTGAAAAAGCAAAAGTTGTCTCGAGGACAAATAAAAAATTCTGTTTTTTTGATAGAAACCACATTTCAATGTTGGCTTACAACTATGGTAAAAGGGCAAATAATATAGAAAATATATACGAGATGCTTGTAAAAAGATTTAAATATTTGTCGGAACCTGATTTGTATTTTTATTTAAGGATTACTGATGTGTTTATTTGCAATAAGAGAAAGGGTACTGAAGGCAGGAACCCGGTTTGGGTCGATAACAAAAACTTGGAGAAAATTAAGGAATATTATGAAAATTTTTTTTCTAACATTAAGAACAAGGTAGTCATTCCTGTTGATGAGTTAAGTCTTGAAGAGGCTTACAAATTAATTGTTAACCATCTTAAAATAAACTATGTCAAATAAAAAAAAACTCGACTTAATAATTTGTGCTCATGACGGAATCACCAGTCTGTACGCTGGTGTAGGAACTGCAGTTAACGGCTATTTTAGAGCTATTGAGAATATCATTAAGGAATTAAGTCCTAACTATGAGGTAAAAGTTTGGGGAATTGCTCCAAAATATGCCGAATCTAATTATGGATTCAGTGCTAACCAATTGAAAAAAGTCACTGATATTTGCAAAAAAACCGGAGGCGACGTTTTGACCTGTTTCAATTATTCAGACGGATGGAATCAGTATGGCAATATGGAGAACTGGCCCACAGCATCAGCCTCGGCGGCAACTATTGCTTATGAAATACTAAAAAATGACAAACCAACCGATGCCATAGTTATTGGTGTTGATACACCATTTGCTATGACTCCCGCAGTCCTGAATCGTCAAATGGACTTACCTCTAAACTATTATGGCGTCTGGATGCCTCACAGCACATCTTTGATTCATGAGAGAGGAAACTATGATATTGAACGACTTAGGTTTGAAACAAAAGCTATAAAAATTGCTAATGAGACTAAGAACCTGTTTACCGGATTTTTAAATCCTTACATGAAAAAACACCTTGCTTTCGACTATGGTGCCAGTGAAGAATCTCTAGCCCCAATATTGAACGGTATTGTGATCGACGAGGTTAAGGAATATTCGCAAAAAGAAATTGAAGCGGCAGTAACTAGTAGAGGAATTCCACTTGATAAGCCAATAGTTTTTTCCTATGGCAGGGGTGTACCTTATAAGGGGTTTGATATATTTATGAAAGTCGCTAAACGTCTGGAAGATTTACCATATCACTTCGTGGTACAAGCGGCACCATATACCATGCAGGACTCAATCGTCGAAGAATTAAACTCTCTAAAAAATAAAAATATTACCTTAATGTTTGGACTCGATTTTGTTTTTCCCCGTCAGTTTATGCAATGGAATAAGACCGAACTTGTCGCTGTATTATCGAAGTACGAACCAGGGGCGTTTATTCCTGCAGAGATTAGGATCTATGGCAAACCAATTGCCTTAGTTTCCGATGTTGATGGTTTGCCTTGCCAAGTAAAAGATGGAATCGATGGTTTTATAACTAATTTAGAGTTAGATGAAGTTGAAAAAAATATGAGAAAAATCTTGACTTTAGACGATAAGAAAAAAAATTCAATTAAAAAGAACGGTAGAGACTTGGTAGTAAACGAATATAATATGGTTACCAACTTTACTAACGCAGTTAAAAGGATTTTGAACAATGAACGACATTAAAAAGATTATCGATTTTCTTAGACTCATTGAAAAGCTTAAGACGATCGAACGTTTCAACAAAACATCAAACCTACATCGAGCAGAAAGTGATGCCGAACACATCTGGCACCTGGTGATGATGGCTTACTTAATGTCGAAGCTTAAGCCGGAACTAAATAAAATGAAATTAATAGAATTATCTTTAGTTCACGACCTTGTTGAAGTATATGCAGGGGATGTAAATTTGTGGGACGAAAAGAAAAAGACAAAAGAGGAAAAGAGAAAAGCAGAAGAAAAATCCGCAGAAAAACTATTTTCCGCCCTCCCAATTGATGAGAGTTTACGAATGATGAGTTTATGGAAAGAATATGAAGAAAGATCTACTCCCGAGTCAAGATATATCTATGCTCTCGATAAACTACAACCATTTCTTCAAAGATTAGTATCGGGGGATAACGGCTGGAAAGATAAGTTGGTAGATGAAAATAAACTAAAGGATGTAAAACCAGAGGAAATAAAACAGGACGAAGTCTTGTCTGATATTTGGGATAATTTTACAAACGAAGCTATCTCAAGGAAAATGCTATATCACGATTAAGCTATTTGGACGGAGTCGGTTCACAAAATTGAACAATCTTGGCAGCAAACTCTTTGACTTTAGCTTCGTCAGACCCTTCAATTTCAAGCCTGTCACCTAATTCGGTAACGTTCCATTCATCAATAGTGATATCTAAATCATCAACATGGAAAAAATGGCGAACCTTGGATTTAGAATCACGAAGTTCCATGCCGATTAATGTTAAAAACTCAATATATTTTTCAGGAGTCTCATTAATGGGGATAGAAACTTCTTTTCTTTGATTAACACCGTCAGTGGAAACAAAATTGCCTTTAGCGGTCAACACCTTTTTATCTCCATTTTCATCTGAAATTTCCTCGATACGGGTGTAAAAACTGTCATCTCCGTGTTTTCCTAAATATGTCATTTTGATGTTTTGAGTCTTTTCATCCGCTAAGGATCGCAGGTAGTTTAACAAACTGTTTTTATCAATAATTTTGAAGTTCATTTCGATTTCATTTGCCATATTAGGTTGATTATATCTGAAATGTTATCTACGGAATAGCTCGCATTCGTCTTGAGGAGGAGCCATTGCTAATTTTGCATCTTCAACTGACGTGAAATTAATGATTGTTCCCCCAGCCGTTTCAATATCTTTAATCATTCGCTCGTGATCTTTCCCAAATCCTTGGGTGTTCCATAACAGTTGTCCATCCTTTGATCTGAAAACTATTGCCTTTGATGATTCATTTGTACTCATGTAGGCAATTATACCAAATTTACCAGAGTAATAGATCTAACTTAAGATGTCGTTTGCATCTTGTTCCTCAAACATTAATTCAGTAGTTTTGGTTAAATTCTCAAACCTTTTTTCAGCTACAGCTCTAACTTCGGGAAAATAAAACTTAGAAAAATTGGCTTCATATTTTTTCTTACCTTCTTCTCCATCCCAAAATTCTTTTAAGCCTTCGATGTTTTTCTTTTGGCAATTGGCATAAGTTATCGAACACCACAGATGAAGAACACCACAATGATCAAGACGATCCGCGTCTTTAACTATCTTTGATTCAATTCTGGTTGGATTTTTACTTTCTTGTTCGGCAATAATTAGGCAAATAAGATCGATTAATATTTGTCTTTAATATATTTATTTAAATATTCCGAAGCAATTTTGGAGCCAAGATCGTTATGATTAGTATCTCCATAGTTGCCGTATATTAACTGACCGTTATTATCAATGGCTTTAACTTTGCCAACATCATGGAACAAACCAGCAATAATGACAGCATCAGTATTTAAATTAGTATCTTTAAACCGAGGATATTTAACAATTTTTTGGCAGTAGTCCATGACTCTAATTCCATGATTTATTCGAAAACCGTAACCACCACCAAACTCCCAGACATTTTCAAAAAGTTGTTTATACTCACCTACTAGTTTGTTTAGTAATTCTTGGTTCATTTGTTGTTTGACACTAAGTTTTCGAAGTCGCTTAATAACTTAATATTTTTAGTTAATTCTCTAGACTTAGCTATTTCAATAACACCCTGATAGTACCAAACTCTTTCCTGATTGACTGGTGCACCAGAAACATTGGAATATTTATCAGCCAGGCATACTAAAACTGCTTCATCACTAGCATCTCTTAAATTCTCTAAATATTTTTGATGTTTTTGGTTCCAATCTAAATTAGGCAAAGGTTCATCAGTTAAAGACTGAACTATATTAGCTATTTTTTCTCCAAACTCACCTGCTAGTTTTTCGTACGAATAACCTTGAGTATCTTCTAAAACATCGTGAAGCAAGGCTGAACAGATAATGTCTTCATCGGTAGTAAATTCAGAAACAATCATCGCCACTTCAAATGGGTGGATGATAAACGGAGTAACATTATCTTTTCGATACTGTTTATCATGCTGAATGGCTGCAATTCTTAGGGCTTTTCTGATTTTTGGAGTTAGTATCATTTATTGTTTTTAACTTCTAATACTTTGTTGACTATATCATCTCCGATCTTTCTCCATTTTAAATAATTATTCAATTCCTTAATTGGAATAAATTTGCGTTCGTAGATTAGACTAGTGTCTGGATCGGGTGTTTGGGGTAGTAAATTTTTAATAAAACAATAGTATCTAACTTGGTAAAACAAATCTCCTTCTGATTGTTTTGGATTGTTAGGGAAATCGACTTTTTGGGTACCAAGAGCTTTTATATTACTTACTTCAATATCAACTTCTTCCATTAACTCCCTTTCTAAAGTCTCTATTGGAGATTCGTTATTTTCTGGCCGACCACCTGGTAACATCCAACCTTCTTCTTCCGTTTCGCGACAAATCAATGCTTCATGTTTATCATTTAAACAAACACCGACTACGTTTCGTATAGGTTGATATTTTTCAATTTCAATAGTGGGGATCCAGGTGTAGGTTACTTTATTACCTTGCCAGTTAATGGTGGTTGAAATAGATTGGTTGCTCATGAAATATTTTTCGGATGTTTCTGAATAATTATATACCAATATTTGGGATATAATTGACTATTAATTTTTAAATACTTATGACCATTAATCGTAATGATTTAACTTATCGTCAAAGTACTAGTGCAGTCATCTTAGATAAACATGGCAGAATTTTAATTGTCCAAAAAAATAGCTATAAAGATAACGAGTGGGATATTCCTGGTGGTGGAATTGAGAAAGGTGAAAGACCGGAGACCGCCATTATCAGAGAATTAAATGAAGAATTAGGGACTGATAAGTTTGAAGTGATCAATGCTAGTAAACTAAGAGACTGTTATGAATGGCCAGATGAATTGATAATCCAAAAGATTAAAGAAAATAAGCCTGTATATAGAGGACAAGAAAGACAACAATTTTTAGTTAAATTTACTGGTGAAGAAAGTGAGTTAAGAATCCAAGAAGAAGAAATTAGAATAACTAAATGGGTTTATCCAAAGGATCTCCCTGATTATCTGGTTTTTCCAAAACAAGTGGAAAAAATGGAAGAATTATTAAAGGAGTTTGGGATTATATAATCGAGCAACAATCTAGTTCAATACACATCACTGATTTTGAGTCAGTTCTTTTTTATTGTGTCTTGTTTAAACACAAAGTGAGTGTAGAAAAAGACAGGGTGTTATTGGGATAGAAGGGTTCCTCACCCACCTGCTCCGCCCATGTCGTGACAATGTATAATTTGGTATGTTAGATAAACAACAAATCGAAACTTTGCGAAATATTCTTAAAGAAGCAGGCGAAATAATAATTAAATATTTTGGGAAAGCAGTAATTTTGACAGAAAAATCTTCGGCGGCCGATTTACGAACGCAAGCAGACTTGGAAACGGAGAAATTTATTATTGAAAAACTGAATCAGAATTTTCCTAACTGGAATATACAAGGCGAAGAAACTGGTTTGACTGATAAACAATCAGAATTTACTTTTTTCATAGACCCAATAGAAGGAACAAGTAATTTTGCCATGGGAATTCCTGTTTTTGCCATAAATTTGGGTTTAATGAAAAATAAAGATATTGTTTTTGGAATGATTCATAATCCAATTACAAAAGACACTTATTATGCGACATCTGGAGGTGGGGCTTTTGTAAATGAAACTAAAATTAGAGTAAACGATGAAAATGAAATAAACAGATCGACTGTGGATTACAACTTTTCATATGGCACACCAATAGAAATTAGAGATATTGTGACAGGATCATTGAGAAAAGCAGGTATAAAACGAGGATTGGATATGTGGTGTGGTGGTTACACTTTTTGTTTATTAGCTTCAGGGAAAATTGAAGCGGTGTTGTGTGAAGGAGATCAACTTTATGACTTTGTCGCCGGTAAACTGATTGCAAAAGAAGCAGGAGCGAAAATCACTGATTTCAAAGGTTTACCAGAAACTGACATTACCAATAATCGTTTTATTGCTAGCAATGGCAAGGCAGTGCAGTCCTTGTTAATTGATATTTTGTCTAAAATTTAATTGTTGATTCATAAAATAGGTTCTAATCAAGGCAATGGTTCGCAACCAAAGGTTTGGGTGTTACCTAGTTAATTTGAGCGAAGACAACGCCGTAATTGTGTCCGTATTTTTTTGCACATTTAGGACAATAGGCGTAATGAATGTAATACTTTAGTGATTTTTGATTTTTACTGGCTAAAAATTTATCCATTTCAATTAACCATTGAGGAACGGCTTGATATGGACCTTCAAAAACTTTGCTAATAAAAGTTCCGTTTAGTTTGACTATGTTGGCTTGGGGAATGTTTTTGGTAACGGTCATGTATAGTTCTGATTTCCAAGGGGAGGGATCGTACGACAAAATAAGAAACTCTTCTGTTTTAGGACTAGCGTTGGCACCGTCAACTTGTTGCCACATTCGAGTAATAACTTTGCCCATATCAAGAGGTATGTGGAGAAATTGTTTAACTTCACCTTTCAAAAAAAGCTTATCTTTCCAAAGATGAGTTTTTTCATCCCAAAGTTTGGTGTTAAATTCTGGACAACAGACAGTTGAGTTATTAGTGGTCATGTTTAATTTTATCACTCGGTGGACTATGACTTCGACAATTTCAGTATAGGTTAATGGGTTGCCTTATAATTAATCGTGATAATAAAATTCAAAGTTTCGGAAGAGAAAATTGTTCGAAGAGAAGAGGCGTTTTTGGCGTTATCGATTAGTTCTTTTCTTGGTTCGATTTTAGCGGCGATATTATTTGGTTTTTCAATTTCTTATTTGTTTTTGGTGGTATTTGGCGGATTTTTGTTTTTAGTGAATATATGGTTAAAAGTATTTTTTAATAGGTATTTGAAAATGAAAACTTGTTTGTCTAAAGAATATTTAATTAGAGGAAAAGGAAAATTTTTAATAAAAGAGATTAATAAATTAACAATTAAAAGAACAACAAATAATACAGTTAGGGAAATTGGAATATTTTTTGACAATGGAAAAAGTTTGTTTATTAATGGGCTTAGTAACTTTGAAAGTTTTGAAAAGCAATTAATAAAAAATATTGATAAAAACGTAGTGATTAAAAATATTCGTGAACCACTGGATTTTGATAGTATATTTTTCTACCCTATTCTTGGCTTAATATTAAGTTTGGGAACTGGATATTTATTTAAATTGATGGCTAATTTTAGCTACCAAACAATGCAAATTGTTTTGTATGTTTCGATAATTTATATATTTCTACTAGGAATATATTTGGTAATTTCAAAACCAATTGCCAAGAGATATTAAAAGTTCTAGTTTTTTTCGGGAGGGGGAAGAGGTTTAAATTCTAAAACTCCCAGGGGTTGGTTGATATAGATCTTTTTAGTTTCATTTTGAATTTCTGGGCCAGAAATTTGACCAGTAATCGAAATGGTTTTTTCGTTGTCAAAATCTAAATCATCAACGTGTTCCCAATTGTCGATGGTGAGGACATTTTTTAAAGTAATCAAACCATCTTTTTCAACGAGCCACAGAAGATAAACACGAGTGTCTTCGGGGGCTAGTTTTAAAGAAGTAAAAAGATTATAAGAATCAGCGTATTTTTGTTTGATTATTTTATTTGACCAAACAAAATCTTTGATTTTCTTTTTATTGCCGGAAAGAGTGACCACAGTATTTTGAACGACAGTGGTTAACTTATCGCGGCTGTCTTCGGAGAGTTGATATTTTTGATGATGACTTTTATCTTGATCTCTGGTAACAATCTGAGGATTACCTTGATAAATTAAAGTTGATTGATCATCGCCTAAAATAGTTATCTTTTTAGCAGCAACCTTGGCAATGGATTGTTTTAAAGAAAGATCAACCTGATTGATTTCGGTTTCTAAAAGATTGATAACTGAATTGGTGCCAACAGTAGCTTGAAGATTGTTAAGCTTACCGATTACTTTTAATCCAACTTGATTATCTAAATTGAAAGAAACATTGCCTTGAGAGGGGTAGAAGATAGCATCGATATTTTCCGATAATTTTACATTAGTAAGATTGGGAGAAGTGATCTCTACGCGAACTGAAGACACATAGCCAAGACAATCATGACAGTTAAACCATTTTTCTGAACGACCTTTAAGAGTAAGCTGGCCGTTTGAATACTGATGAGTTAGTTCATTGATGGCAAATTGACTACCAACAATTTTGACTGAAGTGGTTGGCCCCTGAGTGAGAGTTACTTCTCGAACAGAAGAAATGTCGATGGCAGTAAGTTGATCAACTGAAAGAGTTTGAGAATTAGATTCGTCGATCCAGGTTAAATAGATAACTCGATTGATTGAATCAAACATTTGGGAGCTATATTTGGGATAGTTGATTTTGGCAACTACAGAAAACAGCATTACGGCCACAATCCAAATAGACAGAGAGGCAATAAACTTTTTAATAGATAAGGAAAACTGCCAACGCATTAGAGAGTCGGCGATATCCATAGCAAAAACCATTGGAGTGATGGTAATTACTCCTAAGCTAACAAAAAGTATTTCTAAATAAGGACTGCTAATTTGACGCAAAAAACTGAAATCAAAATATGGGAAAGAAGGGGTGAAATAGAGAATAACTAAAGCGACCACCGTAGCTACAACCGCAATAATTAAAGAAAGAAAAACGAAAAAACCAGTTAACCGACAAGACCAAACAAAACAAAAACGAATTAGAGTAAAAAACATTGAACTGAGTTTTTGAATAATGGTTTGAGTTTTAGTTTCAACAGCAGTAGTAATGTTTTGAAGTTGGCTGACAGTAGTGGGCTTGCCTTGCATTTCGAGTTTTTCCCAATTAGTTTTAGCCTCTGGAATAACAAACCAAGCAGCTAAATAGCCAATAATTACTAACCAAGTGGTAGCTGGAGTAAAAAGAAAAACAAGAATGACAATTCTAATCCAAATGGGTTTGATGCCAAAATAAGTGGCTAGGCCAGAAGCAACTCCGGCTAAGATTTTGGTATCGAGATTGCGAAAAAGCTTTTTTTTAACAGTTGAAGAATCTTTGATGGTTTCTGAACTATCCTGACCAGTAATATCGTTGAGACTACCCATCTCGTCGATAATTTTTTGAACATCGAGAAGTTGAATGGCTGTGGTGGATTTACCAATAAGATCGGTAAACTTTTCGGCAATACGACTTTCGATGTCTTCAACGACTTCAGATGATTCTGATTTAAAATATTTTTTGATAGCCTGAAGATATTTCTCTAACTCTTCATAGGCGTCGAGGTCGAGATAAAAAACTTGACGGTTAAGATTGACACTGATGGTTTGTTTCATTTGGTAATTTTGATTAATGAATTAATTGATTGACTTAAATTTGTCCAGGTTTGGAGAAGTTGAGATAAATCGGACTCCCCCTTTTTGGTGAGCTGATAATATTTTCGAGGCGGACCACTTTTGGATTCTTGCCATTGGTAGCCAAGAGAACCATCATCTTTGAGACGACTAAGTAATGGATAAAGAGTGCCCTCTACCACCAGCAAATCACTATCTTTGAGTTGTTTTAGAATATCGCTAGCGTAGACAGAGCCACGACTAACAACAAGCAAAACAGCCAGTTCGAGTAGGCCTTTGCGAAGTTGAGATTTTTGTTCTGAGGCGTCTTTCATTATTGGATTATACACCTAGTACCTTGTGATACAAGGTAGTAATTTTTAGTATTTCGAAAAGCTATAATATAGCCATGGATTTAAATATAAAAAAAGTTTTGGGAGATTTCGATTTTTGGAATTCGTGGACGGAGATTACCCCAATTGAACAAAAAGCGATTGAGGCAGTAGTTAAGGCCAGAGCCTTAATAGTAGCCTCAATACCCGCAGAGGAATTAGTAGCGATTTATATAAAAGGTAGTTTTGTTCGACGAGAAATGAATGAAAATAGCGATGTGGATATGGTGCCAATAGTGAAAACCACTGCGTTTGAAGGACAAGTATTTAATGTAAATGATGAGGATATTAACCCAGTAATGGTGGTGCCATTGTCGATTGAAGAATTTGAAAAAAACGAATTGATGACAGAAACTAGCAAACCAGTGGATTTAAGAGCAAAACCAGACAGAATGCTGAGAATGATTAAAGAATGCCGATTAATTTTTGGCCAAGAATTGGATGCTAGCAAATATCCGATGAGAAGTGACGCTCAAGCTTATGAAGATGAGAAAGAAATTATTAAAATTGGATATATTCCTTTATATTTACAAGGTTCGATTAAATTTGACCCATTATTAAAAGAATTTTTTTGGATGACAGAAATGGAATTATTATCAAAAGGAATACAAGTTCCACACACTTTTGTGGGAATTGCAAAGGCAGCACCACTGGAGCACTTAATTCACGAAGCGTTAAAACTAAGAGAGATGGGAGTGTTGGATAAAAATACTGAGTTAGAATTTGTAGATAAATTAAGAACTAAACTTAAGGTATGAAACAAATGTTTTTGACTTCGAGCGGTGAGGCGGTGATGGATGATATTGTGAATAAGTTGACTAATGATCCAAAAGATATGAATCTGGCTTTTATTAATACGGCAGCTGAAGTTGAAGAAGGAGATCACTGGTGGGTACGAGCAGAAAAAGAAAAATTAATTGAAGTGGGTTTTAATATTGATGAGTTTTCAATTAAAGACATGGCGAAAGATGACATTGAAAAAAGATTAGAAGATAAACAAATAATATATTTTTGTGGTGGGAATACTTTTTATTTATTAGATCAAGTAATTAAAACTGGTTGCGATGAAATTATTAAAGAAAAAATAGAAAACGGAGTTATTTATATTGGCTCGAGCGCTGGATCGATGATTGTAGGAAAAAGAATTGATTTGGTGTCGACAATTGATGATCGATCAAAAGCACCTGATTTAAAATCGGATGGATTGGGAATAGTTGATGTGGCGATTTTGCCACATTGGGGAAGTGAATTTTTTAAAGAGGAGTATTTAAAAGGATTTGAAGCGATGTATGCCGAAGGAATTAAAATAGTGCCATTAACCAATCAACAATATCTTTGGGTTAAGGATGATTTAGTTCAAACAATTCAGGTTTCTGATCTGTCTCCAAACCAGGGTATATCTATTTCTTTGGATTGAGCTTTTTTAAAAAAATCTGAAGTATCTTTGCAGTTTCCCTTCTGAATTGCTTCGGTTAAATAATAGCCAAAACAAGATCCAGCAATCATAAAGTCACCAAAGATTGATTCGAATACTTTTTGATTACCAGAGATTAGCCGATTATCACTTGTGTCCGCTAAAAGATAAGCCCGATATTCTAGCTGTTCAATAGAGTATTCTTGACATCCTTTTTGTTTCATATTTCTATAATCAATAGCATGAACCAGTTCATGAGCAAAAGCTCTAAGTACTTTTGGATCTTCAGAATCTATATTTTTTAGAATAATACTATCAATATCTTCACTATAACAACCGAGAGTTTGAGAATTATCTTCTTTTCGTTTTCTAATGATTTCATCTTTTTCTAAAAGCCATTCTGGCACTTGATCATAAGTAATAATCTTAATATTATGACTATTAGCTAGTTGATTAAGTAATTCTCTATAATCGGAAGGTTGACTAACACTTAATTCTGGTTTCGGAAAGTTAAGTTCTTGATGAATATTTTCTTTATCGGCAATAATTTTTTGTTTTAGAGTTTCAGTATCTTCAATGGGAATACCAGTTAAATATTCAGCTAGTCTACTTTTATAATCCTGCTGTTGTCTGAATTTTTCCAGTTCTATTTGATTCAATGATTGAAGTAGCGGACTGGTTATTACCGTTTTTACACTTGATATCTCTTGGGTGTCTATCATGATAATTTAATTATAATTGAGATCTAATGACCTTGGGAGATGAGATTGAGAATGAGAGCGCGATACTTGGCAATATCTGCTTCGGCGGTGGCCTTGTCTTGTTTTGATTGATCACATTGAGAACGGAAAAAATCACATTCTTGTTGGGTGCGACAATTACAAACAATACTAATAGTATTGTTGGCCGATTTTAATTTGAAAGTGGCTGATTGGTAACGACTAAGATTTGATTGGAGCTGAGAATAGGCGGTGTAAGAATAGCATTTGTTGCTAGCAAACTCGGCAAGAGTAATTTTGAGTTGATAGCAAACTGTGGGAGTTGAAGTGGGTTTTAAGGTTGGAGTGGGAATTATGGTGGGAATTCTAGTGGGAATTTTGGTTGGAGTTGGAATCTTGGTGGGGATTCGAGTGGGGGTTAAAACCCGAGTGGGAATGGGAGTTGGTTTTTTTTGAGGGATGTGAGTTAAAAGATAGCCAACAGAGAGAACAAGAATAATAATCCAGATGTAAAAAGGTAATTTGCTAGACATAACAACCATTATTATACTTGAACCCCGCCGAAGCGGGATTCAGTATTTATTTTATGGCTGATTATTCGTGCATCATTCCCCGATTACCTTTATTGCCACCTCCAAAACCAAATCTTAAATAGCTAACATCAATACCCTGTTGCTTGGCCCATTCCTCGAGCTTAGCTTTTTCTTGATCGATTAGAGCTTGACGCTCGGAGGGAGTTTTAGTTGACCAATCGGTGGTTTGACGAGTAGACTGAAGTTCGGTGTGTTTGGCCAAAAGAGCAGTTTTTTGACTGTCGGTAATTTTGCCTTGTTTGACTAAACCGTCTAAATATACGGTGTAGTTTTCAGTATTTTCTTTTTGACGATTAGTTTGCTGTTGGGTGTGATACTCATCGACAGCAGTCTGAACTTTGGTTTGATCAATCCCCAACTTTTGAGCCAAATACTGAATTAGGCCAGTTTTTGGGCTAGAAGATACAGCCTCAACATAGCTTACTTTAAAAATTGCTCCGGCGGCAACGATGGAAATAACCAGAGCCGGAATGAGAACTTTTTTAGAAATCATTTTTGATTTAATTAATAATCAAGGGAGTTTAATTGGGCTAGCTGAATAGAAACTTAAGACTGTTTTTGCTTTTAGTAAGTGTTATATAATAGCTTAATGAAAAATATTACAAGGATATTTACGGCAATAGTTTTTATTAGCTTATTTTTGTTCAAGACCCAAGCAGTGTTGGCAGAAAACACACCTGGTGGCGTGAGCTGTAAAGTCCATGCTTTTTTAGTTAACGATAATTACCAATTACCATATAAAAATGATGGAGTGGAAATAGTAAGCGGGACAAGTACCCTTAAACCAGGAAACCAGGTAGTTCTATCTTTTGAAATTAAAAATCAAACTGGATTAGAGAGAATTGCTTTGGAAAAGGTATATGTAACCCAAATGGCTGGAGCCAAAGAACCAATAGAAATAATTGGAATGAAACCACAAAATGGAAATTGTAGTATTAATGAAAAAGATAAAAGTATTTTTTGTGGAATGAATTATTCTTTTGCAGAAGATGCTCATTACCCAGTAGAATTTTTAGTAAAACTAACAAATCCAATTACAACCCCACAAACAACAAGTAGTTTGTTTAGTATTGAAACCACTGGCGGATCAGCCTCGTGTGCCAGCTATATTCAAATTAAAGATGATGGCCAAAAAAACCCAATAAGTTGGAGCACACCATATGCTGAACTAAAGTCTGATGATTTTTTTATTCGAATTGGCGATAGGAAATTTTACGGAGTAGAACCAATAAGAATTACCTCTGATCCGGGCACTGACAAAACTACTTTGGAAGCGATTTGGAGTGAGAATGGACTAGAAATGAGAATGTTTATGTATTTTCAAAAAGTTGGTAACAACATGTGGGAAATGTATGATTTAAGAACTTATAATGGAAATGCGGCGGGAGGATGGATTTACTATAAAGATTCTTCGGGTGTTAAACCGAGCGGGACTGAGGGAAACTCAAATTATTCAGAGAAAAGAACTTTTGTCCCAACCGATGGGAGTGACGCTTCGATTAATTGTAATAAATGTTCTATAAAAGCATTTTTAAAACACGTTATTCCAATATCTACTTACAACTACGGCATAGATTTTATGATTGGTTTGCCAGCAGGAAAAATTATTACCATTACCAATCAACCACGAACTGGATATGGAGTTAATGCGGTGTTGAAAGATAATCTGGGCAAGGTTGTTAAAGATCAAAATGGTTTTAGCTATAAATGGACAGCTGATAATTCAGAAATAGTTTATCTTACTTCCGGACCAGTTAATACTGAAAATGGTTGTGCTTACGGGATAAACCCTCCTTGCCCAAACAGTAATCTTCAAATTACTGGTTTAAAAGCAGGCAAGACAAATATTAATTTGAGTGTAATTAGAAACTCAGACAAAGCTGTAATTGCTAATAATAGCTTTCCAATAATTGTTAATGATGCTGTTGTGACACCAACACCAGTCAACTGTGTTAATCGAAATGAAATAGTAAAAGTAAATTCTTCAAAAACATGTTGTTCGGGAACTGTATTGATAATGCCAGAAGGAAACAGAAGTGATATTATTGGAATTTGCATGCAAGAATGTACTAAAGACAATGATTGTTTAAACGGAGAAATATGTAAGAAACAAACATATAATGCGTCATTTGCTTGTGAAATTGGTAGCCGTGACAATGAAACAGTTGATCAATTAAAGAATGAAGTTAATCAACTAAAACAAGAGGTAGAAAAACAAAAAGATCAGCAAAATAAATTAATGGAAATGATCGAGTCGATCAAGCAATTTTTAAAAAATATTTTTGGTTAAGATTAAAAAAATAACTGCTTGTGTCTCCCCTTAGAGGAGGATTGATAATTCTTTGGTTATAATTTAACCTGAGATGATTAAAATCGGATACTTCTCTAAAATTAGCCGGGTGACAGTCAAAGCGCTACGACTGTACGATCAAATCGGTTTGCTTAGGCCAAAACAAATCGATAATTTTACCGGATACCGATATTACGACACCGACCAATTGCCAATGATTCAAAAAATCATTAGCTTAAAGGAAATCGGATTTTCTTTGACTGAAATTATTGAGATAACCAAAAATAATCAAGGATTTTTGGAGAGATTGATGATTAAAGAAAAAGAAGTAAAAAGTAATCTTGGTAAAGAAAAAAGTAAATTAGAGAAAATCGAAAAATACATCGAAGGAATAAAAAAGGAAAAAAATATGGATTACCCAATAGTAATCAAAGAACTTCCTGAAGTAATAGTAGCTTCGAGAAGACTGGTAATTAAAGATTATAATGAACTTTTTAAAGTTGCCCCAGAAATGGGAGAAATGATGAAAGCTCAAAACCTTAAATGCGCAGTCCCCGCTTACTGTTTTAATGTTTATCACGACGGAGAGTATAAAGAAAAAGATATCGACGTGGAAATTTGCGAGGCAGTGGTAGCGGCAGGAAGTGAAACTAAGGATTTAAAATTTAAAAAACTTAGTAAGACCAAAGCGGCCTGTATTTATCATAAGGGACCGTATGAAAAGTTAGGCTTGAGTTATGGAAAACTGATTGAATGGTTGAAAGATAATAATTATCAACCAATAGATTTTTTCAGAGAATCTTATATTGATGGATGCTGGAATAAAGAAGACCCAAACGAATGGTTAACTGAAATCCAGGTGCCAATAAGAGAAAAATAATAAAATCCCGACTTCGGTCGGGATTTTATTTGCTAAAATTAGTTTATGAGTGATCATAAAATAAAAATCGAACAACATACCTTAACTGGCGGAGTGTGGGGTGCTGCCTGGTTATTTACAATTGGGTTTTTAAAACTTGGTTTTTGGCAGGGAGTAGCGGCAATATTAATATGGCCATACTACTTGGGTGAATTTTTTGGTAATTTAATTCAACTAAATTAAAGACAATTGAGAAGGAGTGGCTTCGAGAGGAGGATGGTATGGATTTAGATGGTATTTTTGACGAAGGGTTGAAATAGATTGATAAGCTTGATGGGCATAACCTCGATTAACAAAAGCGCCACGATAAATTTGGTGATAATGAAGATAGAGATGAGGAAAATTTTGTTGCAAAAATTTTAAAAAATTAATTTTGGTAGCAGAGCGCAAATTAAGAAAACCAGTAATAATATAGTTGGGCTGAGCAGAAGAAACTTGGGAAAAAACTTCTTCAACGTTTTTGGGGGTATCGGTGATTAGGGGTAGCATGGGCATAAAATGTAGACCGAGAGAAATATTTGGATGCTTGAAATTTTTTAAGACAGAAAGACGACGAAGTGAGGAAACCGCACCGGGTTCAATTAGTTGGCGAAGAGACTCGTTGAAAGTAGTGATAGTAACTGCGATATTGACGGGTGCTACGGCAGCCAACTGATAAATAAGATCTTGATCACGAAGAATTAGATCGGATTTGGTGGAAATGGTAATCGGGGTGCGATATTTTGTAAAAAGTTTTAGAACTTGGGGCATGAGTTGATATTGAGATTCGAGGGGCTGATAGTTATCAGTGACTCCCCCAAGGTTGACAACTTGATGGCGCCAGCGAGGAGAGGAAAGTTGTTTTTCGAGAACTTGAGCGATGTTGGTTTTGACAAAAATGTCTTGATAAAAATTATTGGTTTGGAGATATTGGTGAGAATAAAGAGCATAGCAATAAACACAATGATGAGAACAACCGCGATAAATATTTAGATCCCAGTGATAAGGAAGATACTTACTATTTAATTTGTTTAAAGCTGTTTTGGCTTCGATTTCTTGAACCACAGAAAAATTATAACCTATAACCGAAGCTTTACCGAAACTTAAAATGTTATAATTTTATATGGAAAAAGATAAAAATGTTTTTCAGGAAATTCCAGAATATGAGAATTTTGCAAAGAAGTTTGTGTCTGAAGAGGCTCTTTCTCTTATCAGAGATGGAAATGGCTTAATCGAAATGGGATTTGAACCTGATTCTGACAGTTTTATGAGATATCGACAAGCAGCTGGTCAATTAAGAAACAATTGGAACAACCGACCAAATGTCGTATTAGAAGTATATGATTTGGTATCATTTCTAGGAAATTTTGATGGTGATGGAACTTCTGAAGGCATTGATTTTATGGATAACGTTGTGGAACCACTAGTGGAAATACGCAATAAAATTAGAGGTGTTTTAGGATAATTGTATTTAGTGACAAGACAGGATAGAATTGGTTCTCGTGAAAAGATTTAAAGAATTCCTGCTATTTTTTGGTCAGTATAAATGGCGAATGGTGATATTTTTGAGTGTCACCGTGACGGCAGTGGTGCTGGAAACAGTTCGACCATACTGGCTAAAAATGATTTTAGATTCGGTCGAAAATGGAAACGAAGAAATTGTGTTGAAATTTTTTATTCTTTTTGGAATCTCGATGGTGATTAGTAACTGGATAAATGCTTTGTCTTATTTTATTGGAGACGGAGTAATTATTCCAATGTCTCGAAGAATTCGAGAAACAATTTTTCAAAAAGTATTAGAGCTTGATTTTGCTTATCATACCGAGAAAAGCACTGGTTCATTGATTTCGGCTTTTCGACGAGGAGACAATGCTGTTTTTTCGATTTTTGACAGCGTGTTTTATGAACTTTTTAGAGTGCTAATCAGCTTGATAATTACCACAGTATTTTTATATCAGGCATCGGCAGAAATGGCCTGGTTGTTGTTGGGAGTATTTTTTATTAACTTAGGACTAATTTGGTGGCTAATTAAAATTAATTTAAAAGCTAGAACAGAATTTAATGCCAGCGACGATGTGGTGGCGGGAGTGATTGCTGATGGGATGATTAATTATGAAACAGTAAAGTTTTTTGCGGCTGAAAAAAAAGAAAGATCTAGGTTGTCGGAAAAGTTTAATGATTGGATTAAAAAGTTGTGGATATTTTCAAATTCTTTTAGAGTAATGGATATTGCCATTAGCTCGTCGGCTGGAAGCGGAGTAATGCTAATTATCTGGTTGGCCATTAAAAAAGTAGGAACAAATTTTGGAGCAACAGATTTGGTAATGATCGTTGGTTTTATTACAGCATTTTATTGGAAGTTTTTTAACTTATTTTTTAGAATCAGAGATATTGCCAAGAACATGACTGATTTGGAAAAGTATTTTGAAATTTTGACTAATGAAACTTTGGTAAAAGACCCTAAAAAAGAAGTATTACCTAAAAAAGATTTAGGAAAGATAGAGTTTGAAAATGTGGGCTTTGTTTATCCTAAAAACAAACAAAAAATTATTGATCGAATTAGTTTGGTGGTTAAACCAGGCGAAAAAGTGGCTTTTGTGGGCAGATCGGGGGCTGGTAAAACTACTTTAGTGAAATTATTATTGAGATTTTACGATGTCAGCGAAGGCAGAATTAAAATTGATGGAGTTGATATTAAGAAAATGAAAAAAGCGAGCTTGAGGTCGAGATTGGGAGTGGTGCCTCAGGAGCCAATTATGTTTAACAACACAATTAAGTTTAATTTAACTTACGGCAAAGATAGTGCTAGTATGGAAGAAATAAGAGAAGCCGCCAAAAAGGCTAATATTTTGGAGTTTATTGAAAAATTGACTGATGGTTGGGAAACACAGGTGGGCGAAAGAGGAATTAAATTGTCTGGCGGCCAAAAACAAAGATTGGCAATTGCTAGGGCTTTGTTAACTGATCCAAGAATTTTGATCTTTGATGAAGCCACTTCCAACTTGGACTCGGAATCGGAAAAAATGATTCAGAAAGCCTTGGATGAAATTGGAAGTAAAAGAACTTTAGTGATGGTAGCTCATCGCTTTTCAACAATTAGAGATGCCGATAAAATTGTGGTGTTGTCGAATGGTTCGATTTCAGAAATTGGCAAACACGAAGAATTAATTAAGAAAAATGGATTGTATAAAAAACTATGGACCTTACAGTCGAAAGGGAAATTAGTTGAGTCGGCGGGGGAAGTAGTAAGGTAGATGCCAAAAGGCATGAAAAAGAGAAACAATAGCCATGATGATACCGGCTTCGACATGCAACCAAAGAAAAAATGAGTAAAAAGGAAGATGTAAACCGGTACTCATTAATAATCCAAGGACACCGCTAATTAGAAAGCTAATGAGTAAAACAATATTCCATAAGCGACGAGACTTTTGAGTGAGAATGATGATAATAAAAAGAACAAGTGAAACCGGTAAAAAATAATAATTCATAATTTATTTTAAACTAATGGCTTGATCGTGACAGAGAGCAATGGCATTTTTTAGATCGGAAGAATCTAGATTCTCTTGAGAAATGACTTTGGCTAAACCAGTAGAAGCATCGAGAGAAAAATGAATAGGGTCGACCCGAAAACATTTACCACAACCACGACAGCGGGTAGGAATAATTGATAAATATTTGGTTTGGATAGTGATCGACTGATCGGTGGTAAGTAAGTTTTTTTGAGAGACATTGATGTAAACGTAATAAAAGAGAGCAATAACAAGAGGAAGAGAAAGTAGAAGAATAGTTTTGGTTTTCATAAGGAAATTTTATTTAGAGAAGCTGAAAATAATCTGAAATGATAAAATTAAATATTAGAAATTAAGAATATATGAAAAAAGGTTTAATAGTTCTTGGATGTTTATTTTTATTAAGCGGCTGTGGAGTTAAGGATAAGTTGGAACAGAAAATTGAAAACAAAATTGAGAATAAAAAAGAAGAAGCAAAATTGACTTTAAAAGACTTGCTAACTTTGGGAAAAGCCCAAAAATGCGAGTGGAAATTCAATGATGGCGAAACTTCAATGGAAGGAGACATATTAATTAAAGGTAATAAGTTTAGACAAACGGTAGCCATAAAGTATAGTAGCGGCGAAGTAAAAGAAACAAAAATGATTACAGTGTCTGATGGTGATTATTTTTACAGCTGGGATCCAATTAAAAAAAGTGATGGAATTAAAATTAAATTAGATGAAGAAACTAAAGCCGAAAACGATAAGACCGGAGTTGATTTAGAAAAAGAATATAACTATAACTGCAAGGACTGGAACATAAGCGAAGCTGATTTAACTCCCCCATCGGATATTAAATTTGTAGATATCATGGCTGAAATGCAAAAATTTGGTGACCAATTACAGAATATCTTAAAAGATATTCCTAGCATTACTCCGGAAGAATAATAACCTGTGGTCAAAAAATTGCTTTTAATTGGATTAGCAATTGTATTCTTGGGCTTTTTAGTTCGATGGGAATCAACTAATTGGTTGGCAGTAAATTTTGTAGACGAACAAGATAATATGGTGGTGGGAAGGTATTTAACTAAGGGTGATAAATTATATGAAAAAATTTTTAGCCACCATCAACCGGGAGCATATATTATAAGTGCGGCTAACCAAATTATTTTTAAACCAAATACAATTTTAGGGTTAATAAAGCAACACCGTCAGTTAATAACAGTATGGTCGATTGGATGGTTAATAATCTTGGGATGGAAGTTTGGTTTGAAAATAACAATACCTTTTTTTATTTTTGAATTGATAAAAAATATTTATTTAGGAAACATGTTTCTGGCGGAATCATTGGTTGTTTATCCAATAATATATTTGGGATTGTCAACATTTACTAAACTAATAAAATTTGATGCTGAAATTATTTTTATAGGAATAATAATCGCCATGACTGGACTAACTCTAGCCCCAACCTGGCCACTATTGGGGGTAATAACGATAAACTGGATGTGGCGATGGAGAAAAAATGTAAAAAACATTGGGTTGTTACTAACAGGAATAGCATTAACTACAGTTTTTGTTGCTACATTCGTTGATCTAAAAGGTTATCTTAGTAATGCAATTTTAGTTAATGCAAAATACTACATACCAATAGCTGGTGGCAGTAATATGTTTGTGTCATTTTTAAAATCTAGTTTAACAACTATAAGATATTTGTTAACTAGTGTAGATAACTACGAAATCTTAACATTAAAAATATTTTGTCTAATTCTGTTGGGACTATTAACTAAACTAATAATAAAAAAAGAGTATAAAAAAGTTGGATGGATACTGTTGATATTAAGTTTGGCTAATTTACGTAACTTTGAGCTAAATAAAATATATTATGATGGTTTTCATTTATTAATTTGGGCTGGACTACTTGTTTTTATAGTATCGAGTGAATTAAAACAAAAAAACTATTTATTATTAGGCATATTACTTTGGCTAAGTTTTAATAGTAATTTGAATAAAAAGACTAATTATCAAAACGAATTTGAAATATATTACTCTAGAATTTTTAATTACAGTGAAGCAATTAGACAAACAAAAAGAGATCAAAGTAAATTGATAGCGATACCAGATGAAGTATTGGGCTACTGGCAGTCAACAATTGAACCAGAAGGAAGATTCATATTTTTTTATAAATGGATGACATCTGTTGATGTTTTAAGAAAAGAACAAGAAGCTAATTTAAATAAGTTACCAGATTATTTAATTGTGAAAAGTAATGAAAATTTAAAAATTGATTTAAATAATTACCAAAGGTTTAGTTATCGCGGAGGCGGGGAAAGTGATTTTTATATTAAAAAAGATTGGTATCTGAATTTTCCAAATGAAAAAATTGTTAAACTAAAATATTATGGATTGGAAGCGATTTAGCTGGATAATTCTTTTTGGAATACTATGGTTAAATGGCGACCAGGTAATGGCAATGGAAAAAACGGCAATAATTGTGAATCCGATAAGGAGTCGTGAGTTGTGGAAAGATAAAACCACAAAGCCGCTGGACGATCAGTATAGAATTATCAAAGAAAACGGATTAAAAGCAACTTGGTTAATTCAGAATGATGTTCTGAGCGATAAAGAAATAATGGATAAGATCATTAATTTTAATGATGATCAGGAAATTGGGATTTTTTTAGAAGTATCCAAGAATTTAGCAATAAAAAGTAGAGTATATTTTGAAGAACAAAAACCTTGGTATGATCCTGGAGTAGTGTTTTTGTCCGGATATGATCCAAAAGAACGAGCGATGATAATTGACAAAATGATGAGTGATTTTAAACAAAAATTTGGTTATTTCCCAAAAGCAGTCGGGGCTTGGTGGATTGATTCTGTTTCACTGAATTATTTGGAAAATAAATATGGGATTAAAAATGCCATGATAGTGACTGATCAAAAAACAACTGACAACTATGGAATATGGGGTCAATGGTGGGGATATCCATATCACCCAGATACTTCAAATATTTTAGTACCTGGAAAGATGAATGTTTTGATTACTCAATGGGCGCTTAGAGATCCAGAAAAGGCTTTTTTTGGGTCAGGACCAAAAGTTTCTAATTTTTCAATGCAAGCTAATGATTATATTAGTCAAGGTTTAAAAATTGATTATTTTGAAAAATTAGCCAATATTTATTTTGACGAAAGAAATAAACTTGGAATAATTACTGTTGGATTAGAAACCGGACTAGAAAGTGTTGATTTTATTGATGAGTATAAAAAACAACTTGATTGGATAAAAGAAAACAATATAGAAACTTTTAAAATGACTGATTTATCAATTAAATATGATCAATTATATAATGGTAATCCTAAGGAAATATTTATTGGTAACTGGCTTTTAACGCCTACCTACAGGGAGAATGTTGTTTTGGGAGAAAAAATTAATTATCAACATGGTTGGTATTTTAAAGATCATTTTAAAAAGGATAGTCAATCTTTTTTAAACAGAATTTACAACCAAAATAATTTGATGAAAAAACCAATAAACTGGTTGTGGCTGGGAGGACTAATTGGTTTTTTAATTGTTAAAAAGCTGAAAAAGAAATGGTGGATAGCAGTTGTTGGATTAATTATTTGGTTTGGGTTAATTCATTTGAGATATACCAAAATTGAAGAAGTAAGTATGATAGGAGTTTTAATTGACAATTTTAGATTTATTGGAATAAACAGTTCATTTAAGATTATTAATCAGGATTTAGAAAATCTGATAGCAAAATCAATGCTAAAGCTAAAAATAGGAAACAGTGAACTAATTTGGTGGCTACTTGTTGGTATTATTATTGGTAAAATTCATGATTTATGGAACTTGATCGTCAAGAGAAAATTAGAAATTTAGTTGATAATCGACAAACAGGAATTATTGTTTTAGAGGATGTGTGGGATCCACACAATATTCAAGCGGTAGTAAGAACTGCAGATGGACTGGGGTTTGGAAAAATATATTTAATTTTTGAAAAAGAAAAAGAATTTGATCCAAAAGTGGTAGGGAAGGCAAGTTCGAGCAGTGCTAATAAATGGGTGGAGTATAAAATCTTTAGAAGCTCAAAAGAATGTTTTGAAGAATTAAAAAAAGATGGCTATGAAATTGTGGTTAGCGTTTTGGATAAACAGGCTAAGGAGGCAAGTAAGACAGACTTAACGGCTAAGAAAATTGCTTTGGTAATGGGAAACGAGCACAAAGGAGTGTCGGAGACAGCAAAACTTATGGCTGATAAAAAAATATATATTCCAATGAAAGGAATGGTGGAAAGTTTTAACATTTCAGTGGCTAGCGCTTTATTGATGTATGAGGTTAACAAACAGAGAGAACAATCAAATATAAGTTATGGTTTAGAGGAAGAAGAAAAAGAAGTGTTGGTTAAAAAGCTACTTTGGCAATATTGAATGTAATATTTTTTGGATTGGCCGGAAAGACAATCGGTGAATGGGACAAGGGCCATACTTTTGCAAAGCAGAAAGATGTTGCTTAGTGCCATAGCCAACATGATGATCGAAACCATAGAGAGGATATTCTTGAGAATAATTAATCATTAATGAATCGCGATAGTGCTTGGCGATAATCGAGGCGGCGGCAATTGAAAAACAATGTGAGTCCCCCTTGATAATTGTTTTTAGATTTAGACCATAGGAACAATTACCATCGTATAGGCAAACTTGATATTGATCTTGAAAATGTTGTTGAATTTGAAGAATGGCAGATTTGAGCGAAGCTGATAGCCCATTATTATCGATGTCTTGAGGGGAAACGGTGACAATAAAATAGGGATAGTTGGCGGTTAAGTGTGCAGAAATATGGGAACGCTTAGAGGCGGTTAGTTGTTTTGAATCGGTGAATTGAAAATAGTTAAAAGTTTGAGAATCGAGTAGAAAACCAGCCAGACAAAGAGGCCCAGCCCAACAACCACGGCCAACTTCATCAATGCCTAAAAGATAACGACCTTGGGGTGGTAAAAAAGATTTCTCAAAATTAAAGTCGGGTAAGATCACGATGCTGATTTTCGTAAATTACTGAGGAAGTGACTTGAATGAATTGGGCGCGACGATGAAGTTCGTCGATATTGAGAGCACCACTATAGGTGAAACCAGAACGGATCCCCTTTTCAAGTTGTTCGACAATTTCAACAATAGAACCGCGAAGAGGAACTAGGCGTTCGAGACCTTCAACATATTTGACATAATCGGCGGTTTTTTCTTGTGGGTTTTGAGCAAACTGATGCTGTTTTTCGGTGGCTGAGGCTGAGCCGTTGTAGTTTTTATATTTTTGATTGTCTTTGACAATTATTTCTCCGGGGGTTTCTAGACAACCAGCAAATAAATTACCAGACATAGCACAACTAGCACCAGCAGCGAGAGCTTTGACCACATCACCGGAATTTTTTAGACCACCATCGGCGAGAATTGGGCGGGAAAATTCTTTTGAGGCCTTGGCAGCTTCCATAATTGCCGTAAGTTGGGGCATACCAGAACCAGTCATGATTCGAGTGGTGCAAGCGGAACCGGGGCCAACACCAACTTTGACAGCATCGGCGCCAGCTTTAAAGAGATCTTTGGTGGCCTGATAGGTGGCGGCAGCACCGGCGATTACTTCAACTTTGGGATACTTTTTTTTAACGAATTTAATAAAATCGAGACAGTTTTTTTGATGAGCATGAGCGACATCAACCAGAATTACGGTGGCACCAGAGCGAACTAAGAGATCAAATCTTTCTAGCTCGCCATATTTTATGCCTACAGAAGGAACAGTGAATAGACCTTGGTCGAAAATGGCTTTAACTTCTTTAACTTGAATATCGGGAGTGGCAAAACGAGGATAGAAAGCTACCCCACCAACCTTGGCAATGGCAACAGCTAGATCTTGACCAACAACAGTATCCATATTGGCGGCAGCTAGCGGAAGATTGATCGTTACTTTGGGGGTAAGATTGGTTTTAAGTGAGACTTGAGACCGAGAAGGGATTTGAGAATATTGAGGGATTAAAAGAACATCATTGAAGGTTAGACCATAAGATATTTCTGACACATAACTAGTTTAGCATTAAAATAAGGAATGAAAATAAATTGGGACTTGGAAAAAATAATTAACAATCAAAAGTTTGAAAATTACTTTGAAGAAGTTAAAAAAGAGATACTCTTAATTGACGAAAAATTAAAAGTTATAGAAAAAGAGATTGGTAAAAGTGAATTTAAAGATTTGATTGAGTGGGAAGAAAATTTGGCTAAAAAGATTAACCGATTGGCTTATTATCCGGGACTTCAACAGGAAGAGAACCAAAAGAATCAAGAGGTTTTAAAAAGAAAAAGTATGGTGGACAACTTATTGCTGGAATATAGCAATAAAATGAGAAAGTTTTGGTTTTGGTTAAAAGGGTTGGATAACGGTGAGATAAAAGGATTAAGTGAGGAAAAAGCCAGGATACTGTTTGAAGAAGTGGCTGATTTGAAAAATGTTTGGTGGTATTTAAGAGAACAGGCCAAACACAGTTTGAAAGCCAATGAGGAGAAAATAATTGATTTTAAAGATATGTGTGGGATTGGACCTTTAAATGATCTAAGAGGGATGATTGAAGCGGAAATGGAATATAAAGTGGGGAAAAAAATAATTAAAAGCCAAGCAGAGGTAATTAAATTAATTCATTCTAAAAAAGCCAGAACAAGAAAAGAGGCGTATTTAGGACTATTTAAAGCTCATCAAAAAGAAATTGATAAGTTGTTTTTAATTTATCAGGCAATCGTGAAGAATTGGAAATATGAGGCCAGAGAAAGAAAATATAAAAATGAGATTGAGATGAGAAATAAGGGTAACTGGATTGAAAATAAGACTGTTGACCAGTTACTTGATGTTTGTGATGAAAACAGAGGGATTTTTCAGAAATTTTTTAAACTGAAAGCAAAATTACTGAAAACTAAGAAATTAAATAGATTTGATTTGTATGCGCCAACTTACCAAGAAAATAAAAAGTACACCCTGGAAGAAGGGATAGAGATTATTTTAACTGCCTTCGGGAAATTTGATAGCCGGTTTGAAAAAGTTGCTCGAGAAATAATTGAGGATAATCAGATTGATTATTATCCAAAAAAGAATAAAAGAAACGGAGCTTTTTGCGCGACGGTAGTACCAGAATTAAAACCCTTTATTTTAATGAACTGGACTGGGAGCTTGAGAGATATTTTAACTTTGGCCCATGAACTGGGACATGGGATTCATAGTGTTTTGGCCAATAAACATTACCCAATGGTTCAAGAAGCTGGTTTACCGTTGGCAGAAACAGCATCAACCTTAACTGAACTGATAGTTTTTAATGAAGTAATTGAAAAAAGTGAAAACAAAAAGGGGTTGTGGGTGGAAAAAATTGGAGATATTTATGCCACAGTGGGCAGACAAGCTTTTTTTGTAATGTTTGAAAAACAGGCATTTGAATTAATTGACCAAGGTGGGGGTGAAAAAGAAATTAGTAATTTGTATTTAAAAGAATTAAAAAAACAGTTTGGTAAAGAAGTAATGATTGATTCGAATTTTAAATATGAATGGAGTTACGTTAGCCATTTTTTTAACTCGCCTTTTTACTGTTATGCCTATAGTTTTGGCGAATTATTAGCACTAAGTTTATGGAACAGACAAGATAAAAAAATGATTTTTGAGATTTTGGAAGCTGGCGGAAGCGATAGTATTGAAAAAATACTGAAAAGAGCAGGAATTACTACTGATCTAGATTTCTTTAAAAATGGTTTTAAAGAGATTGAAAAAATGATCGAAAAAGCCAGTAGGTTATAATATAGTTATGACAGAAACACTTTTAGATAAATTAACCCAATTCTTTAGCAGACACAAGCTAGTTAAATATAAAAAAGGTGAAATCATTTTAAGACCTGGGGAAAAAGTTGACTATGTTGGTTTTATAAAATCGGGACATGTGCGAGTTTATTATTTGTCGGAATCTGGCCAAGAAGTGACCATGCAGTTTTTTAAACCAATCTTATTTTTTACTTTGATTTTTGCCAAAACTGAGATCGCAAATAAATATTATTTTGAAGCTGTAGACAGTGTGGAGATTTACAAGTCGCCAGCTAATGAAACACTAGAATGGTTTAGAAATGATCGAGAAGCGATGAGTATGATGACTGATTGTATTATGATGGCGTTTTTGAACTTAACGGACCAAATTGGTTACTTATTGTCGGGAAATGCTTTTAGTCGAGTAGCTTCGATGTTGGTGTCGTTGTCTTCAAGAAATGGAGATATGGGATATAAAGATACCATTGATTTTGGAATTACTCATAAATTGATTGCTAGTTTAACTGGATTAACCCGAGAAACAGTGACTTTGCAAATGTTAAAACTAGAGAAACAAGGATTAATAGTCAATCAAAACAAAAAAATATTTATCAAAGATTACGATGCTTTAATTAAGGCATCTAAAAATGATATAAAAGAATAATATGGAAAATATTAAAAAACTATTTTTGTCGGACAAAGAAAAAATGATTGCCGGAGTATGTGGTGGAATTGCCGAATATTTTGATCTTGACCCAACAATTGTTCGAGTTTTATTTGTAATTTTGGGATTGTGGGGTGGGATTGGATTGATATTGTATATTGCGATGATGATCATTGTCCCCAAGAGAGAAATAAAAGCGATAAAATAGGTAGTGATCAAAAAATTTTTTTTGGTTTTGATATTGATTCTTGGAAGTTGTCAAAAGATTTGGGCGGCAGATTATTCAATCAATAGTTTTGATGCCAGAATAGTACTAAATCAGGACCGGTCGTTGATGATTACTGAGGTAATCAATACTAAGTTTTCGGCCTATAAACACGGTATTTTTAGAATTATTCCATATATTTATTCGGCTAGAGGGAAAACCATAAACAGTAAATTAACTGTTCTGGAAGTAAACAACGAAAATGGAGAGCCAATTAATTTTACGGTTGAAAACTACAATAAAAGTAAAAAAATAAAGATTGGAAGTGCTGATAAAACGGTAATTGGAAATCAGTCTTATGTAATTAAATATAAAGTTGAAGGAGTAGTTCAGGAATATAATGGTGAACCGGAAATTTACTGGAATGTAACAGGTGATGAATGGGAAGTGCCAATCTCGAGAGTGAGCGCCAAGGTAGTGTCTAATTTTGGCGAAATTATTAATACCAAATGTTTTGGTTGCGAGACGAGCAGTAATAATCAGGCGGTTTTTAATGGAAAAATGGGGATGACAATTGTGGTAGGTATTAATAGTAAGAATAACTTAAAAAAATATAGCCAAGCAGAAATTCTTTTAAAAATAGTGAGCGATAATTGGGGATACCTGGCGGCAATCTTGCCATTATTATTAAATCTGTTTTTTTGGTATCAAAAAGGTAGAGATAAAAGATACTTAACTGAGAATATTTACTATCAACCCGATGATAAAACAGTGGTTGATACCAGTTTATTGTCTAGACCTCATTTACCTTTGGTGTATGGACCAATTGATGGTTTAACTCCGGGAGAAATTGGAACAATTATTGATGAAAAAATTGATACTAAAGATATTGTGGCGGAAATTGTGGAACTGGCGAGATTAAAATATTTAAAGATAGAGAAAATTGAAAAGAAAAGTGGCTGGTGGGATAGCGGTGATTATAAACTAATTAAGCAGGAAGCTTTGGGAATAAAACCATTAACTAAATTTCAAGAAGAATTGTTTGAAAATTTGTTTGGAAGCAAACAGGAAGTTAAGATTAGCGAGCTAAAGAATAAGTTTTATAAACATTTGGATGGCCTAAAAGAATTGATGTATGAGGAATTAACCAAAAAACAACTATTTGTTGAAGACCCGACGAAAGTGAAAACAATTTGGATGGGGTTAACCGGCTTGTTTATTGGAGCCGGAATGGTTTTGGTGGGAATTTTTGTAACGATTACTGGGAATTTGGGGCCGGCCGGTTGGACAATACTTGGTTTACCAATTTCAATATATTTGGCAACTAAGATGCCGAGAAAAACAGCTAAAGGATACTCATTACACCGACAGTCGATGGGTTTGCAACATTATTTGGGGTTAGGTAAATGGCGAGAAGAAGTGATGGAAAAGAATTTGTTTTTAGAAGAAATGCTACCAATTGCGGTAAGTTTGGGGGTGGTGAACCAACTAGCTACTGAAATGAGAGATTTGGGAGTAGAGCCACCAGAATATTTCTCGGGGGTTAACTCGACTAGTTTGGTGTCGGATTTAAGTCGGTTTAATAGTTTGGCGGCCAGCAACATGGTGGCAGCACCAAGCCAATATTCAGGATCGGGAAGCTGGAGTGGTGGCAGTGGCTTTAGTGGTGGAGGTGGTGGTGGATTTGGTGGTGGTGGTGGCGGAAGCTGGTAGAACCCTTCCGGCCTACGGCCACCTTTAATATATTTTGCTCTAGTGTCTGGTCTTTCGAAGCTGGATACCAGCCACTTGAAGACCCTGATCGTCAAGGATTCTTGAAATAGCACATCTAATATCTTGTCCAGGGAAATTTCCTAAATGTGATTCTTTTCTATATTTTTGAGAGAGTTGATCGGTTATGACTAATAATTTGGCTAATGACTCTGGTGGAATATTTGAACCTAGTACAGATATTCCTCTGCAAATATCATAAAAAGAACAATAACCACCAACCAAAGAGCTGCTGTAAGTGGCAACTAATTGTTCTGGAGTTAAATCTCCTCTGTAAAGACGGTTTTGAAGATCAACAGGACCTAAAACGTTTGGATTTTCTGGTTTTCTGGTCATGGTGAAATATATCACATTTTTCCAGAACAAGAAAAACTATTCTCGACAACAATCGAGAATTTTGCCAATAGTGTTGCTGATTTTACCTAAGAAGTCGGATTTTTTAAGAACCAAACCCTTCCCCTTCCCTTCCCTTGACAGGGCAGGGAGATCATCAGTTGATTTAAGATCAGTATCTTTTGCGATACCTAAATTTATTCCCCAAAAAAGATTGTAGAGATTAAAAGATTTTTGAAATAAATCATAGGCGGTTTTGGTGTCACCTTTGGTTTGATACTTGGTGCCAACTTCCATGACGCGCATCGAGGCGGCGAGAAGATGTTTGCTGGTGCACCAAACTTCACCTTCGTAATCGGGAATAAGCATTTTCATTAGAGATTTGCGCATTTCTCGAGCTTCATTGAGTAATTCGAAATATTGAGTTTTACCAGTTTTATTGCCATTAAAAAACATGTGTTCTTCAATAGAAATTAGATTCATAACCGCAATAGAAAGATCTTCACCAGAAGCAAGATCCATTTTATGGCCAGACTCGGCAAGCTTAACTTTATCCATGAATTTTTGAAGATCAGTAGTTTTATTGGTCATAGGTTATTTTACCAACTTTGCCAAGCATAGGGTCGACGAGGATTGGAGCAGCCCCATTTGAAATCGGTATCAGAAGATTTGTAAGGAATGTTGGCACAATTGGCGTAAGGATCTGAAACACAATAGCTTTCTTCAGGAGCACCACAGGGTTGGAGAAAAGGTGTGGTTTTATAATAGCTTTTTACTAAATGACGTTGACCAGAAGGACAATAATGATCGGTACAACCATAATCATGAATAACGTAATTAGTACAACCCAACTGGTGATAGAGAGAAGTGAAATTGGTGGTAAGAGGAAAATTAGGACGTTCAGGATCGAAGTTGATACAAAGTTCGGCTTCGGAAGCAGAAGTATTGATGGGAGTTGGGGTGTCAATAATAGTTGAAAGACAAAACTGTTTGTCGGTTTTTGAAAGAGGATAATAACAGAGAGTAAGATCGGGAGAATTAATAGTTAATAAAATTTTTGAAAGATTATCGTTTTTAAGAATAGAAGATTTTAGTTCTTGATGATCGATAAGATAAGTTAAAAAAGGTAAAGATTCGGTGGTATCGAGAGATTGATTGGTAAGTGCGGTTGATAGATAAGGAGGTTGATTGTCGGTAGAAGCACGAAGGTGGGCTTGAAAAATATCAGTTAGCAAATTTTTTATTTTAGCGTCTTTAGCTTTATTGGTTTGTTCGAAGGGATTAATTATCGAAATGGCGGCTACTGATAATACAGAAACAAGAGCAATGACAATTAAGAGTTCGACTAAAGTAAAACCACGATTCATTAAGAAAGAATAACAAAAATATCAGTGTTACAATCAAGAAAATGAGCCAAGATGATTTTATGAAAGTTTTTGATTGGTTTAAAACCGTAGTAACAGAGACAACTGAGCAAGGTGGACAAAAAAACTTAATAGATTGGAAACATGAACATACATTGAGAGTGTTGAAATGGGGTGAAAAAATTATGGAACAAGAAAAAAATATAGAGTGGGATTATAACTTGGGGAAAATTGTGTGTTTGTTGCACGACATTGGGAGGTTTCCTCAATCAAAATACAATACTTTTAACGATAAGATATCGATAAATCATGCAAAAGTTGGCGGGGTTATGTGGAAAAACAGAGAGATGTTTAGAAACAATAAAATAATGGCAATTATTAAAGAAGCCATTGATGAACATAATAATCCGTATTACTCGGGAAACAATATATACGTCAAATTAGTTCGAGACGCTGACCAGATGACAATACTAAGTGAATATAAAAAACAAATAGGATTTCATGAATATGATAGCGGGGTGATGTCGGAAGATATTAAAAAAAAGTTTTTAAGTAAAAAAATGATTAGTAGCCAAGACAATAAAACTTTGGGCGATTGGATAGCAACGATACTAATGTGGGAGGAATATTTTAATTTTCCATCTACAAAGGTATTTTGTCGGGAAAACAGGTTGAATGACAAAATAATCAAAGAGTATTTGGATCATTGCCAAAAAAATAAGCTAGAGGTGGAAAAAGAGTTTAAAAAGAAAAGTAACTAACAAAACAATAATAAAAGGGAAAACGACTTTGGCGTAGGGAAAAGGAGCGTGGCCAAGTTTGGCTTTGACGAATTGATAGAAATGGTTACCAAGAATCATAAAAAGAGTACCAATAATTTGGCCAAAGATGATTTTATCGATACCAAGAAGAGTGTTGCTGGCAACACCAATCTGATCAGTTAAATAAAAATAAGCTAAAGTAGTAATAAGCATTAATAAGGTGAGTAGATAGCCATTTTTCAATATTTTTGTTTTGATGACTGTGGCTAACCAAAAAGAAATGGCAACATTGAGAGCGGAAATCCAAATGGAAACTAAAAGATCGTCGATACCTAGTTTTTTAGCAATTAACATTCCCCCACCGACAGTAACCACGCAAACAGGACATTGAGCTCCAACAGGAATTGGAGCAATAACCAAGAAACAAATTCCAAGTATTCCAAAGATAGTTAAAACCATGTATTTATTGTAACGAATTTGAGAAATACTACAAGAGTAGTAAGTTGATTATGTTATCTTTTTATTAATGAAGAAAATAAAAAAGGTAAAAGAAACAGAAAAAGTTGCATTTAATAAATTACTGTTACTATTTTTGTTTTTTCCGTTAATATTGGTTTTTGGATTTTCGACTTATTCGAAAAATGTTCAAAAAACAGCTACTAAAGGCCATTATTTGGTAAAGTATACATCGAGTGATGGTACAGGGTTTGAGCCAAGAGATATTACTGGAGCTTTAGGCCTAGACGATACGGATGTTTTTTATAGATACGATCAAAATCCTGATTCAGACTTCTTAATAATGACGATTGGAGAAAAGAACGAAGGAAAGGTGGTTTTAAACAGGAAATATAAAATTGAAAATGGAGAAGTAGTGGTTACTGAAAATAATAAGATTGATGAAAGGTATCTTAATGATAGTTTGTTTTGTGAAACAGAAAAAGATTGTTTTTATCAAAATGTTTTTTGCCGAGTATCAATTTCTAATAAATATGCTTCTTTTGTGGGTTTTTATGGGTGTACTAATGGGGTAACTTTTGAACCACTCAAAGAATGCGGTAAGAATAAATATTACGAAGTTTTATATACCTCAAAATTAAAGTGCAATAACAATAAATGCCAAGCTGACTATAAATTTGGGAAATGCATTGATATTTCAAATGGTCAGAGTGTGAAAACATGGCCGGAAGAAATGAGACCAAAAGAATAATTAAGATGTGATATATTATAGGCATATGAAATTAGAAATGATTACCTCTAAATCTATTGGCAATCGCGCATTTATTTGCGGTGTTTTGCCTGTAAACATTTGGAGGTAAGGTCTAATTTTTTGAATCAGATGAGCCTCCGAAAGGAGGCTTTTTTGATAAATCTCCCCATCGGAAGCTGATCCGACCCAAAAGTAATTCTGGGAGATTGTTTTTGGGGTCGAGTACATTAAAATTTAGAAAATGGAGGACAGAATGGAACAAAAAAACATGGCAAAAACCTTTGTTTTGGTGAAAATTCTTCAAAACATTGGTAGTTCGTGGATGTTTAGTACTTATGTACTGTTCTTAACCACTTCAGGGTTATCGCTATTTCAGGCGAATATTCTAAATCTGTTATACATGAGCGTATCGACAGTATTGGATCCGTTTACAGGAAACCTAGGAGACAGAATTGGCCAGAGAAAAATTTATATGACTGGTTTGTTGTTCTGGGCAATAGGAATGACTGTTTATGGCCTAACTAATTGGTTTTTAATATTTGCAATAGCAGAGATAACTTCAGCGGTAGGACACGCATTTATGTCTGAGGCTTTGGAAAGTTGGCTTCGAAATCAAACAGATGAAGAAATAACCCACAAAGCTTTGACCACTTCTCAAACTTGGGGGAAACTAGCAACCATACCAGCGGCAATTCTGGGAGGATGGATCGGAGCCAAATATGGTTTTGGAATTCCTTGGTTTTTAGCAGGAGCAACAAGCTTAGTTTGTCTGATAATTTCTTGGCAACAGTTAAGAAAGTATCCAGATAAAATTGAAGAGGAAAAAGCTGCTCCGATAGAAATGAGCGTTTGGTCGATTGCTAAAAATGCCTGGAAAGAGCCAGTGCTGAAAAGATCGTTTATTTTGGCAGCCTTGATCACCGCGGCAGTTCAACCATTTAACATGTTCTGGTCGGTAATATTTAAGGAGGCTAGTGGCAAAGCTGATTGGTTAGGGCTGTTGTGGATGGGAATTGCCTTGGCGGCGGCTTTAGGAAGTTATTTGGCTAAGAAGTGGCCAGTAAACTCAAAAAGTTTGGCAATGATCATTGTTACTATTGGGGTTCCAATGTGTTTGACAGTAATAAAAGGTAACTGGATAGTGTTAATGCTAATTCCTTTTATAATTCATGAAATAGGAAGAAGCAGTTGGTTGCCGATATTATTTTCATACACGAACAGAAAAATAGATAGCCGAATAAGAACCTCGGTAAACTCTTTGAGAAGTAGTGCCTGCACTTTAGGAGCCGCAGGAGGCCTACTAGTATCAGGAGGGTTAACAAATTGGATATCGCCAGTATCAGTATGGGGAGTGTCGGCAGTAATGCTGTTGCTAATTGCCATATGGGTATGGCGATGGAACCATGATTAGCAAAGAGGCTGGTATCCCAGTACCAGCCTCAAGAGTAAAATAAAGAATGATGATAAAAATTGCAGAGGAAGTTAGAAAAGAGTTGGTGAAAAATGCTGATAAAAAAGCAGCGGAGACGGGCCAGAGATTTTTTAAAGAAAAAGTGAAACTTTATGGGGTTAAATCTAAGACTTGTGGAGAGATAGCCAAAAGGGCAATTAAACAAATATCGGGTTTGAGTAAAAAAGAGGTGTTTGAAAATTGTGAAGAGCTATATAAATCGGGATACTGTGAAGAAGGATGGATAGCGCCAAACTTGGCATATGAAAAAAGAGAAGAGTTTGAAGAAAAAGATGTGGATGTTTTCGAAAAATGGATAGTTAATTATGTTGATGATTGGGCTAAATGCGATACTTTATGTAATCATACCGTGGCGACGTTGATTGATAAATTTCCTAAGCTAATTGAAGTGTTAAAAAGATGGACCGAATCACCAAAAAGATTTGTAAAACGAGCAGCGGCAGTAACGCTGATTATTCCAGCAAGAGAAGGGAGATACTTGAGGGATATTTTTGAAATTGCAGATAAGTTATTGATGGACCCAGATGATTTGGTGCAAAAAGGTTATGGGTGGATGCTGAAAGCCGCCAGCCAATCCCACCAAAAAGAAGTGTTTGATTATGTGATAAAAAATAAAGCGATAATGCCGCGAACGGCACTGCGCTACGCCATCGAAAAACTGCCGGTAGAAATGAAAAAGAAGTGTATGGAAAGGTAAAACCCCGCCGAGACGGGGTTTTAGAGTGTTTTACCTGCTTTGAGAATTAACAATTACAAGGTTTGCCGTCGGCACAACCACATTGGCAATCTTTGCCACAACAAGAACAGACTTTTTTGTCTTTTGTTTGAGTCATAGATAAATAATGATTAACTACTACAAGTGTAGTATGTTTGTTTTGGCTTGTCAATTAATTAAGAAAAACAAAGGGTGTAAAATTTGTTAAGTGAAAAAGAGTCTAAGCTATCAGGACTTAATAAAAAAAGGAATACCGGCAGTGCTGATTCCAGGGATTTTGGTGGCAAGTGTTTTTGGAGTGAAAAATATAGAAAAAATTAAAAATTATTACCAATCGGAATTAATATTTCCTAAAAACGGCATTATAAATAAAGTTGAAGATGGTGATACCTTTGAATTGGCTTCGGGGCAGAGAATTAGATTGTTGGGAATAAACGCACCAGATAGAGGTAAGGAAGGATATTTGGAAACAAAGCTGGAAATAGAAAAAATAATTGGTGAAAAAGTATGGCTAGAATATGATCGATACCAAGATGATAAGTATGGAAGAATTTTGGCCTGGGTATGGAGAAATTGTGAAACTGATAATCCAAAATTTTTGGGAGCAAATTATATGCATTTGTCGGGAAATAAATCGAGAGAAGAAATTAGAACAAAACCGATGGGATGCGTTAAAGGAGAATTATTGAACAAAACTTTAGTGGAAAAACAATTGGCCGTCCCGGTTAATTATTCAAAAAGGGGTAGATTAAAATATACATTATGATTAACAAAAATGAGATTAAACCAATCATTAGTAATAATGCCTTAGGAATAGAAATGGCTTATGGAACGGTGGGAATGACTTACTTAGGTGTTGTACCTATAATGGATAATACAGAACTAGTTGGATACTCAGTTGAATTGTATCCAATTGTGGATGGCAAGCCAAATTTTCAGAAAGAGATTGATCATGTGGTGTTTATGGCCAGAGAAGATGACTTAGAAGAAATTGCTGGACAGTTTTTAGGACGACTTAGAATGGTTGAGAACCCTAAAGATATTTTTAGTGATGTAAAAGAAGGTAATCGTGAGAATTGGAAAGACTATTTTGAAAAAGAAAATCTATAAATTTAATTCACCACTTCAATGATACCGTTGACCATGCCCATAGAACAGGAAAAACGATAGCTACCAGCTTTAGAGGGGGCGGTAAAGTTAACAGTGGTAGTGGAATAGGGTTGAAGTTTAATTGGAGCAGAAAGTAAAGTTTTTTGAATGATAGTATCGGTGCAAGCTGAATAATTTTGAGTAGAAATATTCCAAGTAACATTAGAGTTTGCTTTGACAACAAAATAATTTGGGGAATATGAAGAAGGGGTAACCGTCATATTGATAATTGATTGAATTGGCTGACGACGGACAAGTGAAGATAAGTTGAAAAAAGAAAATAGAGAAGATAGTGAATAGAATAGTAACAACAAACCAATAATTTGATAAAAATAGGCTGATACTTTTTGATTTGAGGTGATTTTTGGAGTGAAGAACAATAGCAATAAAGGAGAAATAGTGCCCAGACAAAAGAAGAAGAGAATGGAAAAAGAAGCCAGAGGAGAATGCTGTGAAAGGGCGAGTGTTTGGGCTGTAAGTGTAAAACCGCAAGGTAAAAAGAAGGTGATAATTCCAGCGATCAGAGGCGAAGAGGTTGGAATTTTAAACGAAGATAATTTAATTATTTTTAGAAAATAAAGACTAAGAAAAAAAGTGATCAATAACGGGAGGTAAGGAGGTAAGGAAAATGAAATTAGCCCGAGAAGAAAACCACCAACAGAGAAGGTGGCCAAACGAGAAAGAAGAAAGATAATCGCGGTTTTTTTCTGTGGTAAGAAGGAGAGAAAAAGTGAACCGGTTAGAGGAGAACAGGTTGAAATACCGGCGATTATTCCAAAAAGATAAATAGCTAAAAGCGAGGAAGTGGAATTGATGGAGAAAGTAAGAAGTGATTGAAACTTGAAATAGATAATCGCAAAAATAGCAGTAATAAACAATGACAAAAATATATTAGGGCGAAATTTAGGAGAACAACAATCAGACATTACTACAAGTGTAGTATTATTTTAGCTTTTTAACAACTTTTTGAAAAGAATTGATGGCAGACTGGCCGTAGGTGGTGATTAAACGAGAAAATAAATCTTCAAGACAAGTACAGGCAAACTCATCTTTGGTTGAGGGCGAAGAATAGGAATAACTGTTGCCATTTTTAACTCGTTTAAGAATTTTTTTTGAAGATAATCGAGACAAAACAGTCATGATAGTGGTGTAGGCGTAATCCCCTTTTAGTAGTTTTTGAACTTCTGAAGGTTTAAGTGGTTGATCGGAAGACCAAATAACTTCCATGATTTTTTGCTCGAGTTCACCAAGAAGATGACATTTTTGTTGACAACAATGACAGCTCATTTTTTATCCTTCTTTTTGTCTAGACGATCTAGACCAATAATTTTAACTAAAATATAGACAACGAAAGAAAGAATTAGAAAATCGACAAAATTATTTAAAAAGTTACCCCAGAGAATTTTGACATTACCAATTTGAAAATAAGAATCTTTAAGCACATCAGTGAAACCTAAAAAGACTGAAAGAACAGGATTAACAATGTCGTTGACCAAGGAAGAAACAAGTTTTGAAACTGCACCACCAAGAATAAAGCCGATGGCTAAACCGACAACTCCTTGTTCACGAATGAAATTGATGAATTTTTTCATTGCTGTATTATATAGATAATGATGAATCAAACACAACAAAATCTACTGAAGGCTTTTGCAGGTGAATCCCAAGCTAGAAATAAATATTTAACATTTGCCAAAATTGCTAGAAAAGAAGGACAAGAATGGATTGCTAGAGTTTTTGAGGAAACAGCAGACAATGAAAGAGTTCACGCCGAGGAATTGTTTGAATTAATTAAAGAACCTGTGATTACAGCAGGAGATTTGGCGATCGCACCATTTACCAAAACGAGTGATAATTTAAAAATGGCGGCTGAAGGCGAAAAATATGAATGGACACAAATGTATCCTGATTTTGAACTACAAGCAAAAGAAGATAATGAAGCGGAGGCAATTAGATTGTTTGGAAAATTAAAAGAAGTGGAAGAAGATCATGAAGAAAGATACATAATTATTGCCACTAAATTGGATAATAATACGCTTTACAATTCTGAAGCCGAACTGGAATGGAAATGTGTTAACTGTGGTTATATTCACAAGGGAACAACCCCACCACCAACTTGCCCATTATGTAAAAAACCATTTAGTTGGTATATGCCACTGGGATTGGTTAAATAAAAGGGTTGAGAACAGAAAGATCGGATAAAAATTGTTGGTTGTTTTGATAAAGAATAGTTTTTAGGCCTAATTGTTGGGGGGCGACAAGATTTTTTTGAGTATCATCGATAAAAACAACTTGAGAAGGTGATAATTGTTGTTTTTCTAAAACTACTTGATAAATAGGAGTGTCTGGTTTGCGCAAACCTAATTGCCAACTGGTATAACCAAAATCAAATAAAGGATCGAGACGTTGATGAATGTAGGGATAAAAGAAATTTTCGGCATTACTTAGATAGCCAACTTTAAATAGAGTTTTTAAATCTTTAATAAGATTTACTAGAGGTTGATTTAAATAATCATTAAATTGAGGAGAATAAATTTCATCTAAAGCTGACCAAAATACTTCTGGGTTTTGGTTGAAACTAAGAGCAAAATCGTTTAGGGTTGACTGATTGATTTCAGCCAGAGAATAAAATTCTAAATATTTTTGATAAAAATTATCGTAGTCGAGATTAGTAATGGCGGCATAACGATGGAGGAGCTGATCTAAAAGAGGTTTATATTCCCAAACAACATTACCAATGTCGAAAATAAAGGTGGTAATCATTTGGTTAGTGGTTGGCAAGAGGGGCAAAAGAAAGTTCCCCGATTAGAAATTTTAATTTGGTTAATTAGATTACCACATTTTGGGCAAGGTTGGCCAGATTGTTGATAAACTAAAAAATTAAATTGATTCTGACCATAAGTGCCATCGGGACGAAGGTATTTTTTGTCTTTGGCAGTGGAACCACCAGCTTTAATTGATTTTTGCATAATAGTTTGCAAAGCACGATGAAGGATTTTTGATTGAGAAAGAGAGATATTTTTGGCGGGGGTAAGAGGGTGAATTCTGGCTAAAAAAAGTGAATCATTAGCGTAGATATTGCCGATGCCAGCGAATAATTTTTGATCGAGAAGTGCTAGTTTGATTGGCCTAGAGGTGCGCTGAAGTTGGGAGTGAAGATATTTGGGAGTAAAACGAGGATCGAAAATGTCTAGCCCGAGATTTTTTTGCACTTGGGCAAGCTCGGTGTGATTATTAATAACTTTTATCCAACCAAATTTGCGTTGATCATTAAAGATTAGTCGAGTTGAATCAGCAAAATTAAAAATTATTCTAGTTGATTTGCTATTAATAGTTTTAGTGGGGTGACCAAACATTTTAAACCCCTCCCCCTCGACAAGCTCGGGACCTCCCCTTGACCATCCATAGGCGGGCAGGCAGGGAGGTAGATACAATAATTGACCGGTCATTTTGAGGTGAACTAAAAGAATTAGATGATTGGAAAAATGGATGGATAACTGCTTACCAAGACGAGAGAATTTGGTGATGGTTTGGCCTTCGACAAGTTTGGGATTACCGATAAAAGATTTTTGGTTTAAAACTTCGAGACGAGAAATTTTTTGACCAATTAGTTTTTCTTCTAAAAATATTTTGACAACTTCGACTTCGGGGAGTTCTGGCATAACTTATAATAACCAATAACCAAACAACAAGAAACAAATTATAATATTATATTAGGTCTTCAAGGTCGACGGCGGAGACGGCTTGATTTTTGGCTAAATGTTTAAGAGCCACGAACATATCGCCTAATCCATAAAAAATATCAGTAAAAGAGTTGAGAAAAGTTTGGGTTTGGGTGACATAACCCATAATTAAGACTAAATCGGAAATGTGAGACTGATTGGTGTAAACCAGATAGATTTGGTAAAAAAGAAAAAGTGAATAAAAGAAAACAGCAGAGTTTTGAAGAACAAACCATTCAACATAATTCCAATTGGTAAGACGAAGAAAATGGCGGGTGTAGGTTGATTGTTCAAGATCGATGTCGTTGCTTTCTTGCAACTTGGCGTAATAGCTTTCAGTTTTGGTGTTTTGAAAATCTCGAAGTTCGCGATAGCGCTGACTGGTGTAAAAATTAATTAGAGAATAGACCAAAATATAGACGATAATTAGTACAAAGTCGGGAAAATCGACAAATAAAAGAGCTAAGGGGATAAACATTAAAGAAACCAAACTGTCGATACCGGGTTGCTTGATAAGAGTAAGAGTTTTAATAGTGGCATCGGCAAAATTTCTGATGGCTTGGATGGAAGCATGGCGTTCTTCTTTGGTTTCAGGATTGAAGTTAATCAAAAAATAATTATGAACATCAAAAGACAAATTTGAAATTAAATAATCGAGCATGGTGGTGGATCGAATTCGAAGAAGATTGTCTAAAAAACGAACAAAAAAAATAAAGAAAAGATAGATAGCGAGGGTTTTAAAATCGGTTTTTTGTTCGAGAAGTTTAATAATATGAGAAAACTGATAGATGGTGACCAAAGGTAAAATGGCCGAAAGAAAACGAACAAAAAGCCAAAAGAAAAGCGAGCCAGTATTGTTGGCGATTTTTAAAACAAATTTAACAGAATGAAGAGTCTTGACAGGCATTAGAAAAGTATAGCAAGTTTGGTAGAATGGCTCATGGAAGAAAATATTTTTGACACAATAATTATTGGTTCTGGACCAGCCGGATTGACGGCGGCAATATATAACATTAGAGCGGCTTTAAAAACAATTGTGATTGCCGGAAGCCAACCAGGCGGACAACTGACAATTACCACCACAGTAGATAATTTCCCAGGATTTCCAAGTGGAACGGGAGGAGTGAAATTGATGATGGATATGATGCAACAATTTAAGAATTTGGGAGGAGAGATTAGACAAGGCGTAGTTAATAAAGTTTATAAAGTTGATAAAGTTTTTAAAGTGGAAATGGATGATGGGAAAGTGGTGGAAACTAAGGCAGTGATTGTGGCGACAGGAGCGGGGGCAAAATGGTTGGGGTTACCACAAGAAAAAGAATTGATTGGCAGAGGGATTTCGGGGTGTGCAACTTGCGATGGGATGTTTTTTAAAGATAAAATTGTGGCGGTAGTTGGTGGTGGAGACGTGGCGTGCGAAGATGCAGAATTTTTAACAAAATTTGCCAAAAAAGTTTATTTAATTCACCGAAGGGACACTTTAAGAGCCCAAGTGGCTCAACAAAAACTGGTTTTGGAAAATGAGAAAATTGAAAAAGTGTGGAATAGTGAAGTGATAGAAATAAATTCCAATTTTGAAAATAACAATTTCCAAACAAATGACAAATTGGAAAATATTAAAATTAAAAATAATTTAACGGGAGAAGAGAAGGTTTTGCCAATAGATGGATTGTTTGTGGCCATTGGAAGAATTCCGGCTACTGATTTTTTGAAAGGGGTGGTGGAATTGAAAGAATCTGGCCAAGTTATTACTAAACTAAACAGTGAGTTTCCAACGATGACATCTAAGCCAGGAATTTTTGCGGCTGGAGATTGTGTGGAAGAGAATCATCGACAGGCAATTGTGGCAGCTGGAGATGGTTGCCGAGCTGGACTAGAAGCAGAAAGGTGGATTAAAGAGTTGTCGTATAATTGATTATGCCAGACAAAGAAATAATAAAATCACAGTGCTTAGATTTTAAACCGTCAGTTCAATTACTATCTCCTTTGGACCCTAATGGACAAATTGTTGGAAAAGAAGAAGAATATGATGATAAGAGATTGGATATTGAAGATATTTGGTTTAATGAATTAACTACTTTCTTAGAAAAAAATCCAACCGATAGTTTAACTGTTCAAATTTCATTTCCTTTAGACTATGAGAAATTACCAAGAGCGTTGTCTGGTGTCTTAAAAGATACAGAACGATTTTTACTTGACTCTGGAATAACACCAGACAGTGATGGATTGTTTACACTTTGCATTGGCAAAGATATCTACCCAAAAGGACAATATACCCACGGGTCTGCAACACGAGATTTAAGATTATATATAAGGAGATATATTCAACCCGAAGAGCATACACCACAAGTATATGGACCATCAATTCGCATTGATCCTTTTGGAGAGAAGCCTGAACGTGGGTTTCTATTAATTCCTTCAATAATGGGAATAAAAATACATTATGGTGGAGAGTTAACAGGATGCTATGATAGAGATAGTAAAGAAATGTTATCTGGGGAAGAAATAAAAAGAGACAGAATTGGCTTCGAAAATAAACTCAATGAAATAGAACAAAAATTAAATTGGACTTAATTACTCTTGGTGAGATGATGAGTAATTCTTGGAATAAACTAAGTCTTTAAATTTTTGAATAAATATTGGAGTGGAAAAACGAGAAGCATTGGCGTGGCAATCTGATGATTTGAGATTGAGTTTTTGAAAACGAGAAATGGCTTGGGATAGAGAATCGACGGTAAGTTCATTGAAAAGAACTCCGGTTTTGCCATCGATAACAGTTTCTTTGATTCCCCCACTATTGTAACCAATTACTGGACAACCATGACCTTGGGCTTCGACAGAAACCATACCAAAATCTTCGTTATCGGAACAAAATAAATAGGCTTGAGCTTGAGAAAATAATTGTTGTTTTTCGGCTTGAGTGACTTCTCCTAAGAATTCGACGGTTGGGCCGGCGAGAGATTTTAATTCGAAAAGATAGTTGGCAAAATCTCGACCAAAAACTTTAAGAGGCAAATTTAATTTGGTACAGGCTTTAACAGCTAAATCGTAACGTTTGGCACGAGCCAGACGACCACCGGTGAGGAAAAATCTTCCCCCATCCCCCTTCTTTGACAAGACGGGGGTATCCTGGTTAATGTCGATGGGAGGGTTAATGATGATTGAATCTCGGCGATAGAATTTTTGAATTCTTCCGGCAGTGGTTTGAGAATTGGCAATGAATTGATCGACGTTTTGGGCAAATTTAAAATCAAAAAGACGATAAAAATGAAGAATAAATTGAAGTGGAATATTAACTAATTTAAAAAACCAAGTGTCGAGAGAACGAGCGGTAACCAAACCATAAAGATAACGAGGCGGAGTGTGGCAATAGGTGATTAATTTGGCTTGACGTTTGTTGACGGCATTGGGGAAAAAAGCACCGGTAGCCGAGACAATTATTAGATCGTAAGAAGAAAAATCAAAAGACCTGAAGGCTAAGGGTGAAAGGAAACGAAGTGGAGAAATTAGTTTGTGAGCAAAAGGGAGATACTTAAAAAAACTTTGGTGGATTCGATGACTCCATTTTTTTTCGAGACGAGAGCGATGAGGACCAAAAGAAGCTGGATGGTAAACGGAAGTGTAGATTTCGGCTTGAGGGAAGAGATCGCTGAGAGTTTCTAAAACTGACTCAGCACCACCATATTCTTTGAGATAATCATGAACAAGTGCAATGCGGGGTAAATTTTTCATTTTAAAATAGAGAAACTTGATTGGTTTTAGTTTCTGGTTTTATTTTAACTGGTTTTAGTTGATTATTTTTATTTAATCGAGAAAACAAAGATTTGAAATTGTAGGAAAGAAAAAGTTGAGAGAGAAGTTGAAAGTTTTTAGGACGAATTTTGGCAGATGAGAGAGTGAAATCGAGAGGGATATTGCTAATTAAGGTGGCTAGTTTTTGGGATAGATAGGCATTATCTTTGTCTCTGATTAATTTCTCGGAAATTGAGGGTTTTAATTCGGATAAATGAGAATAGATATTATCGAGAGTGTGATATTGCGATAAAAGAGTGGTGGCAACTTTGGGACCAATGCCGGTGACGCCAGGATAATTGTCGGAAGGGTCGCCCATGAGAGCTTTAAGGTCGACAACTTGGGAAGGAAGAACTTCGAGGCGTTGTTTAACACCATCGATATCGTAGAGCTTGGTTTCCGAAAGACCACGAACAGGGAAGAATAAGGACACTTTGGGGCCAACAAGTTGCATTAAATCTTTATCACCAGTAATAACGGTTATTTTATTGACTAACTTTTTTTTAGTTTTTTTGGAGATTTTTTTTAATGATTTGGAAACCAAGGAAGCAATTAGATCGTCGGCTTCGAAACCACCCAGGGAATAATGTTTGATAGCTGAGGCTTCGAGAGTTTGGGGCAAAAGAGGTAGTTGAGAAACTAAATCGTGGTCGGTTGGTTTTCGTTGAGCACGATATGCGACATATTCAGTTTGACGAAAAGTGGGGCCAGGAGAATCGAGACAGACAATAAGATATTTGGGCTTTAACTGATCGATGGCGGATAAAAGCATGGAATAGAAACCGTAGATAGCATTGAGAGGTTGGCCATTGAAACTGAGAGGAGGAATAGAATGATAGGCTCGATGGGCAATAGCATGACCGTCGATAATAACTAAATGGGACATGGGATAGTTTAACAGTTTGTAAAGTTAGAAAGTTCATAAAGTTAATAAAGTTTATAAAGTTCGTAAAGTTAATAAAGTTAAAAGTTTATAAAGAAAGATTGTTAGGGTAGAATTTAATAATGGAACAGCACGCAATTCCACAACAAATAAGCTCGTACGAGTTTAAGTTGGTGGGAGAGATGACATTAAAACAGTTTTTGAAAGCGGCAGCCGGAATTGTACTGGCAATAATGATTAACGCATCTAAATTAATTTTTATTATTAAATATCCTTTGATGTTTTTGGTGGCAGGCGGCGGATTGGCTTTGGCTTTTGTACCTTTTCAAGATAGACCATTGGAACAATGGATCGCGGCGTTTTTAAAATCGGTTTACTCACCAACAATTTACATTTATCGAAAAAAAGGACAGAAGAACTGGCTGAATCTTAAAGCACTGTCGGCAGAAGAAAAACAATTAGCGGAAAAAGAAGCCGAGGAAGAAGAGGTAAAAAGAAAAATCATTTTGGCAGAAACAAAAAAAACTAAAGGGAAACTATTGGAATTTGTGACGAGTTTGCCGGAAAAAGAAGCCGACGTAATTGGTAATACGATAAACGATATACGTGAAGACAAAGAGAAAAACGTAATTAGTAATACGATAAAGGATATAAGTAAAACAGAAAACAAGGACGTAATTGGTAATACGATAAACGATATAAGTAAGGCAGAGGAAAAACAGACGGTGGAGTTGGGGTTGAAAAAAGAAAAACTGGAGGCAACAGGAGAAGCGGTGTTTGGAGCAATTCCTATGCCCGATAAGCCTGAAGTAGCAAATATTTTAGTGGGAATGGTTACTGACAACCAAGGAAAAATAATTGAAGGAGCAATTGTGGAAATTCAAGACGAAAAAGGAAATCCAACTAGAGTTTTAAAAACTAATTTATTGGGACAATTTAGAACGACAACTCCAATGGCTAATGGAAAATACTTGGTAATTGTTGAAAAAGATAACTTTAAATTTGACAGAGTTCAAATATTAATTGAAGGTAAAATAATTGATCCAATAAAAATTCAATCCGCTTAGTTTATTATTAATATAGAATGGCACTCGATCCACTAAAAATAGCAATCAAAGGAACCACCCAAGACCACCTTCCAATAGAAGATGTAATTGATGGTGTGGTGTTGAGAAAAGATGGGTCGTGTAGCATTATTATGCGGATTTCTTCGGTTAACTTTGATTTGTTATCGGAAAGGGAACAACAGGCTTTAGTTTTTGCTTATGGCGGAATTTTGAACTCTTTGAATTTTCCAATTCAAATTATTATTCAATCGAACACCAAGGACGTGAGTGCTTATTCGAATAATTTGAAAGTTTGGGAGGAAAAACAAAATAATCCGTTATTAAAAGAAAGAATTGCTTCATACCGAAAATTTGTTGAAGAAATTGTTAAAAAGAATGACGTGTTATCAAAAACATTTTACATTGCAATTCCTTTTTCGGCCTTAGAATTGGGAGCAACAACAATGTCGAAACAAATAGTTGATAATTTTATGTTTTTTAAAAACAAAACAACTACGGAACTACCTTACCCAAAGGATTATATTATTGAAAAAGCAAAAGCTAGTTTAGAACCAAAGAGAGAACATTTATTAAGATTATTTTCGAGGCTAGGATTGGAAATTAAAGCTTTGGAAACAAAAGAAATTATTGAATTGTTTTATAAAATTTATAATGAAGAAAGCGCTGGAAGCCAAAAAATTCGATCAACCGGATTTGATTCGCCAATAGTAACAATTAAAAAATGATGAATATCTTAAACAAATTACTAAACAAGAAAAAAACGGAAGAAGTAGCTTTAGTAGCGGAGAATCCGAATGAAAAAAAGTTTGAAGAAGGATTGGTGTCGGTTAAAGATGTAATCGCACCAGCTTCACTGGAAGTAGACACTGATTTTATCCGAATTGGCAACAAGTTTTATCGAACAGTGTTTACGATTATTAATCGAAGGTTTGTAGAAATTAACTGGTTATCGACATTGATTAATTTCGACGCCTCCCAAACAGTGTCGATTTATATTTATCCAACAGATGGAAAAGAAATTTTGGATGATTTGAGAAGAAAAATTACTGAGATGGAAGCCGAAATTACTTCGGATATTCAAAGAGGTAGAGTGGTAAACCCAGCCACCCAAGCAAAACTAGAAGATGCTTTGAACCTTCAGACAGATTTGGTAAAAGGTGAAGAGAGATTCTTTCAAATGGGTTTGTATATTACAATTAATGCTGATAGTAAGGAAGATTTGGATAAAACAACAAAAAATTTGGAAGCAGCAATGGGAGCATTGATGGTGATGACCAAAAAAACAACTTTTCAGTCGGAAGAAAGTTTTATTACTACCCTACCCCTTGGTTGCGACAAATTGAGTATAAATCGAAATATGGATACAACTTCGTTGGCAACAACTTTTCCCTTTGTATCTTCGGATTTGTCGGATGATCGTGGAGTAATGTTTGGAATAAATGAGCATAACGGAAGCTTGGTGATTTTTGATCGATTTTCGATGCCAAACTATAACTCGGTAGTATTTGCTACCGCCGGTGCCGGAAAGTCGTACATGATTAAGCTTGAAGTTTTAAGATCGTTGATGTTGGGAACCGATATTATCGTAATTGATCCGGAAAATGAGTATAAGGAATTGTGTGAGGCGGCTGGCGGACAATATATTGCTTTTGGTTATTCGGAGGAATCTAAAATTAATCCGTTTGATTTAGCACTTGAGGGTGATGATGGTGAGAATGCGTTGAATTCCAAAGTATTAAACTTGCACAAACTTTTCAAAATAATGATTGGTAACTTGGATCCGATTGAAGAATCGATTTTAGATAAGGCGATAATGGATGCTTATCGAATGAAAGGGATTACCCCAGACGTGGAAACACAAAAGAAAGAAGCACCATTAATTGAAGATTTATACAAATCATTAATTGGAATGGAAGAAGAAAAAGCTAAGGGTTTGGCAGCTAGATTTGAAAAATATATTAAAGGATCATTTGCGGGGATATTTAATCAAAAAACAACGGTTAATTTAAAGAGTAACTTTGTAGTTTATGGCGTAAGAAACCTAGAAGAATCATTGAGACCAGTAGCCATGCAAATTATTTTGGATCATATTTGGACAGTGGTTAAAAAAGATTTGAGAAAAAGAATTTTGGTGGTGGATGAAGCTTGGTATTTGATGCAACATGAAGATTCGGCTAGCTTTTTGAGAGGAATTGTTAAACGAGGACGAAAATATTACCTAGGAGTGACCACAATTACTCAGGATGTGGATGACTTTTTGGCAACACCTTATGGAAAAGAAATTGTGACTAACAGCTCGATTCAAATATTATTAAAACAACACTCGGCAGCTATTGACCAAGTGGGGCAAGTGTTTTATTTGTCGGAAGGAGAAAAACAATTATTACTCTCGGCAGATAAAGGTGAGGGAATATTTTTTGCTGGACAAAACCATGTGGCAATTAAAGTGGTGGCGTCTGAAGATGAGCATCGACTAATAACTTCTAATCCAGAAGAAGTAATGAAAATTAAGCAACAAAAGTTAAAATTGGCGGAAGAAAGGCTGGAAACGTCGTTGCCAGCAATTAACAGCTTGCCAAAAGTAGAGGAAGAAGAGAAAGACGTAATTGGTAATACGATAAAGGATAAAAGTAATACGATATCCGATATACGATATACGGAAAACAAGGACGTAATTGGTAATTCGATAAAGGATAAAAGTAATACGATATCCGATATACGATATACGGAAAACAAAGACGTAATTAGTAATTCGATAAACGATATTGGTAATTTAAACCCCTCCGTTTCCGATAAATCGGAAACACCTCCCCTTGACCCACCGCAGGCGGGCAGGCAGGGAGGCACAACAAAGGAAGAGAGAGTAATGTTTAAAGCTGAGGTGGCGGTGGCGGATGATTTGAAACAAAAAATTGAAACCATGGAAAAAGAAGAGCAATTAAAAATTGAAGAACATCGAAAAGTTTTGGCTGAAGAAGAGGCTAAAAAGAAAGTAGAGGAAGCTAAAATAAAAGAAGAGTTTAGTAGCTTGGGGAAACTTCCTAGTTATCAAGAATTATTTAAATCTAATAAATTACCACCACTACCTCCCTTGCCACCATTACCAAAAAAACCAGCTGATTTTAAACCAGTAGTAGAACAACCAAAAGAACCGGGCAAGGTGGTGTTTGTTAATAAACCAAATGAAAAACCAATTCCTCAACCACCACAACTTAGTAAAAAACCAGTAGCTGAATTTGTAAAAAAAGATAATGTAAAAAATCCGATGGATTACGACAAGATGTTTGGTGACGGAATTGTATAAGCTGATATAATTGGGAAATGGATTGGGAGATTAAAAAAATTATTGGTGAGTTGGTTGCCGGGAACAAAACCCCGGAGTTTAGAAATGGGTTGAAGGATTTATTGAAAGAACTGGGATACGAAGGAGAGATTGATTTTGATAACGAAAAAGAACTAAAAGAAATCATTAGCTTTTTGGAGAGTTTTAAAGATGAAGAAGAAGTATTAGAGAGTAGAGTTTTAAACAAGGAAAAATTAGAGGAATTGTTGGCTGATTATGATAGCCAAAAGGACGGGACACCAGAAGAATACATTGAAAGAGTAACTAAAGATCCAAAAATAAGAGGCCAGCTACTAAGAGCAATTGAGAAGAAAAGAGAAATTGCAAAACAAACAGTAGCGGCAGAAGTTGAAGAAAGAACAAAGGAAGCGATAGAAAAAATTTCTGAACTTAGACAATTACCCCAACAGGAAGAAGTAAAATTGAGAAGAGAAATAGAAAGAAGGGTAAAGGATTCGATTATAGAGGGAAGAGAATTAAATTATTTTGAAATAAACGAGAAAAAAGAAAGAGGTCTAAATCTTAGTGAATTAATTTCTCAAAAAACTGGAATAGAAGTAGGCCAAATTGAAATGGAAGTAGTAAAACCATTGGAAGCTGAAATTGATAACTATGTGGTTAACAATAGCGCAAAAATTGATGAGGAAAAACGAGCCCAGTTAAAAGAACAAATTGTTAAATTGATGGGCAAAACACCAGAAGCTGAAGAATGGGCCGAGTATATTACGGAAATAGTGGTTCCAGAAAATGATCGCCAAGAAACAAGAATAGCTCAGATACATTTAAGAACAAATAATCAAAGTGTCAGCCCCGAAGCAATAGAGACAGCGAAAGCATTTAAAAATGCTTTTTATGGAAACAAAAAAGTAACTGATGTTTTAGAAAAAATTAAAAACATACCAGAAATACTAGAAAAAATACCAGAAGTGAGCCGATTAAAGGGTGTAGCTAAAACAATTGCTTTAAACCCAAGAATAGCCAGATTGGTTGATTTTGGAAGATCGTTTTACAATGCCCAAACAACTGGTTTTGGATTTCAAGCAAAACTATATGAAGTGTTGGGGCTAAGCAAATTAAGAGAAGGAGCTTTAGCTTGGGCAACTAGGGTGGGCGGAGAAACGGTGGGGGCAATGGCTAGCCAGATTAGTGTTTTTGGTTTGGAGCAAGGATTGAGAAGTATTGCCACTCAATTAATTACTACAGGTTCGGTTAAAGTCGCGACAGCAACTGCAACAGTAGCAACAAGTGTGGCGGCTGATGCTGGAGCCGCAGTAGCAACAGCAACGATCCCAGTAGCTGGATGGGTAGTAAGTTTGGCTTTGGTGGGAGTGGATTTGGTTTTAGGATTGGCAAAAAGTGTGGCAATAAGGGCTAAAAACGCATTGATTAATCTTGGTTTGGATAATCCAATTACTGGAGCCGTAATTAAAACGGTAGAAGTTGCTGATGGACTGTGGAGAGGTACTCAGAAAGTGATTGCTGGATTGATGGCGGGAATAATAGGATTATTGTCGGGAATTACTGGTTTGGGAATTGCAGCTTTGGTAATTCCAATTATATTGGGAATTTTGGTTTATCAAACAATTTTTGTGGCTAACCCAATTTCGTCGTTGGTTCCGGCAAAAGGGATTGGAGGTGGTACTTGTATTAAAAAAACAGAACTATACAACACTGACGGGAGTGGAAGTTTGGCTAATTGTAATGAAAATGCCCTTAAAACTGATGCTATTTCAATAGATAAAAGAAAATATGTGAACGTAGCGGAAAGATGGCGATCGGGAGGAGCTAAAAATGCAGAAAGATGTTTTAATGATGTGGTTTGTCGAGCTAAGAACGCGGGGGTAAATCCTGATTTTGCTTTATGGGCATGGTTGCATGAATCTGGAGCCAGTAATTACGATGGATTTCAATCGGAAATAGAAGATTTTGGAATACACGGAAAAGCTGGGGTAGATAAGGAGAATTTTGAACAACAAATTAATTACTTTTTAGATTATTTTGGAGATTCAAGTAGTGACCCAGGAAGAAAATGTCCGGAGTTAGGTTATTGGTTGTCGTTGTCTACTTGGTATTTATCGGGGTCATGCGACCCTAACAAAATAGTTAAAGGAGGAGCAGCAGGAGAAACAACAGGAAGAGATTATTTGAAAGAATTGCAAGAAACCTGGAGTTGGATTTCGGATAGCGAATTACCAGCATCTGTTTTAATTGAAAAACAGGAGTGTGGTGGAGGAACTGCCCAAGATACTTTTGAATATACTGACGAAAATGGAGAGTTGTGGGTTTGCGAAGACGATCCTGATAATCCAACTTTTGGAGCAGTAATTGATTTGGAACCTTTGGATCCAAATAAAGTGATTCCAGAAGGATGCCCAGAAGGGTTCCCAACCAATGGAGGAGTAAGAACGATAGTTCAAGGCCCAAGAGCTAAAGGGTGTTCACACGCCAATATGGATAATGCAGTTGATTTTGCGGTGGGAGCTGGTACTGAAATTCGGGCAACACATGATGGAATTGCCAGATCGGGATATAACGCGATTTACGGATATTATGTTGATGTTACTGGTAAATGTAACGGAGCAGTATTTTCTACTAGATATGCACATCAACCAAGCTTACCTTTTGAAGGAACAAAAGATGTTAAAAAAGGCGACAAAATCGGAGTAGTTAACAACACTGGTCATTCAACCGGAAATCATTTGCACTATGATTTTAGAGGTGGGAGTATTGGAATACGAATTGATGAATCTTTGCATTTAACTAAGTCGTTAACTGGCTGCTGTAACGCTGAAAACGGGATATACTGTTATTGAGAATGAAAAAGATTTATTTTTGGATTATGCTTTTAATTTTGGGGGTGTTTTTGGTGCTACTGTTTTGGCCGAATAAAAAGAATAAAAGTGAAGAAAATAATATTAAAAAAAATGTAGTAGAGACTTATTCCCCTTTTTATTTACCATCGGTAAAAGAAATTGAGTGGAAAAACAAAGATTTTAGTGAGAAAAAAAGTGAAATCTCTAAATTAAGTTTAAAAAAAATTAACGGAGATGAACTAAGAAGAATTGGTGGTGTTTTAGGTTATACAAATGGCTATGAGAAATACTTGTATTGGAATGAAGAAATGGCGCGAATTGAATTTGGTCGAAATGTAAAAAAAGTAACTGAAATAAAAGTTCCTAACCGGATATCGAAAGAAGATATGGTGACAAAGTTTAAGAAAATTATTAATCAAATAAACGACGATAATGATTTTGAAATGGAAATTAAAGAAACTAGATATGTTCAGTTTTTGTTCCCTTGGTGGATTAGTGCTGATATTAACGGAGCAAATGCGATTAGTATTGAAGCTGTTTATAAATACAAAGGAAAAGAAGTGTGGGGGTATTGGGGATATCCAATTAAAGCAATCTTAAAAATGGATGGAGAACTGATTAAATTAGAAATGTATTTACCCCCTAAAGTGGAAAAAATAGAAAAAGAAATATCTTTGGTTGACTCGAGTTTACTGAAAATGATTTCGGTTGACCAAAATAAAATAATTAATATCCAGGGTGGTGAGGCTTATGAATTGGCAGAAACTGATCAAACAATTGAAAAGGCAATAGTAAACACTGTGAATGATATTTATGTTTTTGATCAAAAAAATTTATGGTTGTGGCCAAGTTATTTAATCAACGGAGAGGCTGAAGTAGCCTTGGGTAGAGTTAACGTTAAAATGATTAATACTGAAGTAACAAAAAAATGATTAAGAAATATGGATTATTAACAGTATTGTTATTGGTAGCATTTTTGATGCTGGTTGTTAAAGTAAAAAATCGAAATGTAGTTTATCAGCCAATAAGTATTAACCCAACACCAACAGCTAGACCAACAATAAATTATAAAATTTATCCACTTTGGGATTATTTACCCCACACCGAAAAAGATTTTGTGGTTGAAAAATATATTGAAGCAAATACTTTAGAAGTAAAAATTATTAGTGGTAATAAAACAGTTATTGAAAAAAAAGTTAATGACTGGTTAAAAAACTATAATTTAAGAGAAAAACAAATTATTAAATTTAATGAATAAATGAAAAAAATATTTTTATTATTAACTACCATGATTTTATTATCGAGCTGTGGAGCAGTGAGCAATAAAATGGAAAGCAATATCGTAGTTAAAGAGGGCGAAATAAAAACAAAAGTGGGCGAAGAATATTTATTGTCGACCGAAGAGGGAATAGTAAATATAACCAGTAATAAGGTTAATTTAGATAGTTATTTAAAAAAGAGTGTTAAAGTGGAAGGAATGTTTTCGGGATCGACTTTGTATGTTGATAAGATTGAGAATAACTAGTCTTGAACACGAACAGGCATGATGATATGGCGGAAAGTGGCATCGAGAGGATCGGTAAACAAACCAGGAGTTAAAGACTCGTTTAACTGAAGAATAATTTGATCGGATTTGACGACAGCTAAATAATCGGCAATGAATTTGTAGTTGAAAGCAATATCGAGAGGCTCGCCTTCGATTTTGGCATCGAGAGTAACTTGGTTTTCTCCGATTTGGGGAGCATTAGCCGACAAAATAATTTGAGATGACTTGATTGACATTTTAACTACATTGGCTGACTCGCGTGCAAAAACAGAAGCAACTTTGATGGCTTGAGAGAGTTCATCTTTGTTAAAAGTAATTTTTGTAGCAAATTGTTGAGGGACGATGCGTTGGTAGTCGGGAAAGTCACCGTCAATGAGGCGTGAGACTAGTTCTAAGTCCTCTAAAACGAAGACTAATTGGTTTTGATCAGTAGAGCTACCAAATGAAATAGAAGAGGTGTTTTTAGAAAGTTTAGTGATTTCTTGAAGTGTGCGGGAAGGAATAAGAAGAGTAAGACTTTCATTGTTGGGAAGAACCAAGGGTTTATCGAGAGTAATTTCTTTAATTGAAAGACGGAAACCATCGGTGGCCACAAAAGAAATTGACTCGGGAGAAAAACGACAAAGTACAGCAGTGAGAACTGGACGAGTGTCGTCGGTGGCGGCGGCAAAAGCGACTTGATTAACTGATTCAACTAAGTGTTGATAATTTAAAACAATAGATTGAGATTGATTAAGAGAGGGTAAAACAGGAAAATCGGTAGTGGGAGTGCAAGCAAAAGTTGATTTGGCTTTTAAGGAGGTAATTGAGAGAAGATGATTTTCATTAAGATCAAAATCGAGCTTGCCAGGTGAAAGATAAGAAATGAATTCAGCTAGTTCTTTGGCGGGAATAGTAAAAGAACCTTCAGTTTCAATTTTGGCGCCAAGCCAATAGTTAATACCTAATTCCAAATTGGTGGCGGAAAGTTTTAGACGGCCTTGATCGGTTTGAAAAAGAATATTATTTAAAATTGGAAGTTGAGCTTTGGAAGTGACAAATCGAGAAACAGCTGTAAGAGCCGAATGAAGATTTTCTTGAAGCAAAGATATTTGCATAAGAGTATTTTATGGGTAAACGATGAGTTTGAGGAGGAACTAAAAAAAAGGAAATGTGGATAATGAAATGAATTTGCGGTTTATAGAAAAAATAGGGTTAGATAACAGTAGTTATGTTAATAGGGTAAGTGGGAAAGTTCATAAAGTTCATAAAGTTTGTAAAGTTAGAAAGAAAGTATGAAAAGATGATGGTGAATTGGTGAAAAATGACCTTTAATTGTGACGAAATAGAATTATATGGCTTATAAGTTGATCTGAGGTTGGGGTAAGCTTCGGTGGAAAAAGAGAAAAAATAATGTGAATAAGTATGTGGAAAAGTGAAGGCAAAAAGTGGATAAGTTAAAAGGAGGAGCGAATTGAAGACAAAAGAGATTTCAATTGTGGATTAGTGTTGAGTTCGGCAACGACTTTATCTCGGGCATGCATAATACTGGTGTGATCGCGACCGCCTAATAGAGAACCAACTTCTTTGAGGGGTAAATTGATTTCGGTTAAAAGAAGATAGGCGGTAAGATGGCGTGCTTTAACTAATTCTTGTTGACGGCCGTTGCCGGTTAACTCCCCTGTTTTTAAATTGAAATACTTGGCACAAACAGAAATAATGTGACGTGGGGTTAGATTGTTGGAAGAAATGAACTGATTATTGGAAGATTGGGGGGAAATTATTTGTTCAACAAATTCTTGAGTAATGGTGGATAACTTTTGAGAAAGAGACATGACAGCAATTTCTTGAACTCGGCCTTCGATGTCTCGAGTGTTGGATTCGATATTTTGAGCTAGAAAGGAAACGGCATCGGGAGAAATATTGATATTTTTTTCTTGGCATTTTTGAATAATAATGGCCGAACGCATTTCATAATCTGGTGGTTGAATATCGACAGTGAGACCACCAAGAAAACGGGAAACAAGACGATCTTCTAGACCTTTAATATCGGCGGGTTTTCGGTCGGAAGTAAGAATTACCTGTTTACCGGATAAATGAAGGGCGTTGAAGGTGTGAAAAAATTCTTCCTGAATATATTCTTTGCCAGCGATGAACTGGATATCGTCGACTAAAATACAGTCGAGTTGACGGTATTTGTCTTTAAATTGATTGATGGATTTAGTGCGAAGAGATGTAACGAGCTCGTTACCAAAAGTTTCGGCGGGAAAATAACGAATTTTATAGTCGGGATTGGTTTTTAAAATTTCATGACCAATAGCTTGCATGAGATGGGTTTTACCAACACCTACCCCACCCCAGATAAAGAAAGGGTTGTAGGAAAGACCGGGATTTTTAACTATTCCTTGAGCGGCGGCATAAGCAAAATTATTGCTATTACCAACAATATAATTGCTAAAAGTGTATTTAGGGTGAAGATTATGATTGGTACTAATTTTAGTGGCTTGATAGGAAAATAGTGGAGAATTATCTTCAGAAATTTTGAGAGTATCTTGGACAATAAATTCAAGCTGATTACTGGTTTTAGTTTGATTGTCGAGAGCACTTTTGAACAGAGGAAGATAACGTTTTTTGATCATATCGACCAAATAAGGATTAGGACACGCAATTTGAGCGTAATTGTCTTTGAGAGAAATTAATTGAGTTTTGATAACAAAGGTTTGATAGACCGCTGGCGCCAAAACAACTCGAAGCTCTTCTTGAGCATTTTTCCAAAGTCGATCTAGATCCATAGAGAGTTTGTAAAGTTCATAAAGTATAGAAAGTTTGTAAAGTTAGGCAGAAGATAACAATAAAGGCAGTTTTATTTTTTGAGTTATCCACATGATAATAGAGTAGTTTTCCACATTTGGGAAGAGATCAAAATAGAAATAATTCTAGTTAGAAAAAAGAAGATATTGTTTGATAGAATATAGAGTATGAAACAAAAAGGTACTTACCAACCAAAATCTAAAAAAAGAGTTAAAGTTCACGGTTTTTTGAAAAGAATGGAAACCGCTAACGGAAGAAAAGTAATTAAGAGAAGAATGTTAAAAGGGAGAGCCAAACTAACAGTCTCGAGCGATAAATAATGGCCATAAAAAAAGAGCTAAGATTAAATCGAAAAAAAGATATTGAAGAAATTAAAGAAAAGGGTGAGTTTGTAAGAACTCCCCTTTTTTCGGTTTTAAAGATGGAGAAAGACGAATTAAAAGTGGGAATAGTAGTTTCGAAAAAAGTTGAAAGTAGAGCGGTAGATAGAAATAAAATTAGAAGAAAATTGAGCCAGGTGATTGGAGTAAATGTGAAAAAAATGAAGGGTTGGTATTTGTTTTTGGCAAAAAAAGAATTACTAGAATCAAAAATTGAAGAGATTGAAAAATGCTTAGAAAAGTCGTTTTAAAAATTTTGATTTTTTACAAGAGATATTTATCGAGAGGATATAGTTGTCGGTTTGTGCCAAGTTGCAGTGAATATACTTATTTGGCAGTTGAGAAATACGGAGTGATAAAAGGTTTGTGGTTGGGTTTTAAGAGGGTGATGAGGTGTAATCCATGGAGTAAAGGTGGAATAGATTTGGTAAAATAGAGCCTATGAATATTTTTGTGGCTCCATTTGTTAACGCCTTATTTGGTGCTTATTATTTAACAGGAAATTTGGGATGGGCAATTGTACTGGTAACAGTGGCAATTAAAATGGTTTTATTGCCATTACTGATTCCAAGTTTAAAATCGGCAGATAAAATGAAAGAACTGCAACCTAAACTAAAAAAGTTGCAAGATAAATATGGAAAAGATAAGGAAGGTTTGGCAAAAGCTCAAATGGATTTGTATAAACAAGAAGGAGTTAATCCAATGTCGGGGTGTTTGCCACAATTGGTACAAATTGGAGTGTTGATTGTTTTCTTTTCGGCTTTTAATATGGTGACTTTATATTCTGAAGGCAAAGGTAATTTTGATGATTTAAATAATCAATTAATCCCCTCTTTTAAGATGGCAAGTGATTTTAAATTTGAAAGAGGTTTTTTGGGTAGTGATTTGGTGATGACTCCAGCAAAAATATTTGGAAGTGTGGGAAAAGAAGGCTTGATTTTAGCTGGAATATTATTGTTGGGATCGGGTTTGTTGCAATATTTAAGTGCAAAGCTAATGATGCCAGGAAAAAGAACCATTGAAACTAAAGCAACTGAGGACAAAGAGGATGATATGATGGCGGCAATGAGAACTCAATCGTTATATATGATGCCAGCAATGACGGTGTTTATTGGTTGGAATTTTTCTTTGGGAATGCTTTTATATTGGTTTGTTAATTCGGCAGTAACTTTGGGACAACAATTGGTGATTGCCAAATTTAAAAAATAAAATTACATGTTAGAATAGCAACCATGAATAACAAAGATCGAAATGAAAAAATATTACAGTTGACCTGTGAAATGTTGACTGAAATGAATTTTGAAATTGAGAATGCATTTGTGGAAGATTTAAAAGAAGAAGAGGGAGAAAATGAAAATCAAGTTTTGGTAAGTGTGACGGTTACTAATCCGGCAGGATTAATTGGATTTAGAGGGAGAAATTTGGCGGCAACTCAGTACATTTTAGCTTTGGCAGTAAAAAATAAATTGGGAGAATGGGTTAAGGTGCTTTTAGATGTAAATAATTATCGAAATGAACAAAAAGAAAGATTGATTAATATGGCTACAAGTTTGGCTCAAAAAGTGTTGGCAACTGGAAAAGAAGTTGAAATGGCAAATATGAGCGCTTTTGAAAGAAGAATTTGTCATATGGCTTTGACTAAAGTGGAAGGAGTGACTAGTGAATCGGAGGGAGAAGGAGAAGAAAGACACATTGTAATTAAGCTTAAAGTTTAATTTAAAAACGAAAAAATTAGCAAAAATATTTTTTTGGGGATGGTTGATTTTAGTACCAACTCAACTAGGGAAACATTTTTGGCCGGAATGGAGTTTGGTGGATGGGATTCGAATTGACTATTTGGCGCCAACTTGGTATTTAACCGATATTTTGTGGGTGTTCTGGATAGCTACTAGTTTTAATTGGAAAGATTTTTGGAAGAAAACAAAAAAATATTGGTGGGTGGGTGTTTTGGTGGTGATTAATGTTTTGATGGCGAAAAATGGCTGGGTGGCAGGAATTAAATGGCTAAGATGGGGAGCACTAGTGATCACAATTTTTAATTTTAAATTCGAAATTTTTAAAGCCAAAGAGAAATTGTTGAAAGTGATCCCCTACTGGATTGGGGGAGAAACATTGATTGGAGTGGCACAAGTGATTAATGCTGGGAGCTTGGGTGGAATATTTTGGTGGCTGGGAGAAAGAACTTTTGACTTGAGTACAATTGGAATTGCTCAAATTGAATGGTGGGGAGAAAAAACTATTAGAGCTTATGGGACATTTTCACATCCAAATAGTTTGGCGGGTTTTTTGCTGGTTAGCTGGTGGTGGTTTAGTCAGAATCAAAAAGAAAGAAGAATTGGTTGGTGGATAGTTTGGTGGATGGGCTTGATTGGAATATTGATTTCTGGAAGCAGAACAGTATGGTTGATAACTGGAATTTTGATTATAAAAAAAATAGTTGAAATTTATCGGGTAAAGAGAATAAAAGCTTTGGGATTTGGTTTAATGGTGGCGGGAATAGTGGTAGGAGTGATGGCTTTAATGAGCTGGAATTTTGAATTGAGGGCTATTGTGGGTGGATGGGATAGTGAGAGCTTGAAAAAAAGATGGGATTTGACGGTGGTGGCGGTGAAAATGATAAAAGACAATTGGCTTTGGGGAGTTGGAGCCAATAATTTTTTAGTTGAAATAAAAAATTATTATTCAGGATGGTGGCAACCAGTGCATAATATTTTTTTGTTGTTGTTGACTGAAGTGGGATTGGTAGGAGGAGGGGTGGTGGCAATGTTTTTAAGAAAATTAAAATGGAAAAAGATTTATTGGTTAATTATTTTGACTGGTTTAGTTGATCATTATTGGATTACCCTACCCCAAAACTGGTGGTTGATGGCGATAATTTTGGGATTGTAAGGTAAAATTGGGAAGTGCTAAAAAGAATTGCAAAAAATACTGGAATACAAATATTTGGCAGAATACTAACTTTAACAATTAGTTTGGTAACAACTGGTTTGTTGACGAGAAAATTGGGGTCGAATATTTATGGCGGTTTGGTGTTGATTAGTTCAATGACAGTGCTTTTGGATTCGTTAGCAGACTTTGGGACAAAAATTATTGGAGTGAGAGAGATAAGTAAAGGAAAGAATAAATGGAGTGTGTTGTGGTGGTTTAGGATGATGATGTCGAGCTTGGCAATTGGAATTGGTTTGGTGGTTATTGGGAATTGGCAAGGTTTTAGAGAAGTAAAACTTGAAGCGAGTTTGGCAATGCTGATGATTTATTTGTCGTCGACTTTGGGATGGTGGGAAATTTGGATGCAATCAAAACTGAGAATGGATTTAAAGGTAATAATTGATGTGATTTATCCACTATTTTGGATTGGTTGGTTGGTGGTTTTGTGGAATCAAATTACTTTGTTGGGGGTGGTTGGTAGCCAATTGGTAGCAAGAGTAATGAGCTTGGTAGTAGCTCGAATATTATTAAAGAAAAATGGTTTTGAATGGCAGAAAGCCAAGGTGATGAGAACTGATTTAATTAGTTTGGGAAAAATTGTTTGGCCAATGGGAATGTTTATGTTGGTGTTTGCGGCTTATGATAGATTTATTGATAGCTTGATTATTCGCCAATTGTTGGGATTAAAAGAAGTAGCTTATTACGGTTTGGGATATAAAATTTATGGAAATTTATTGTTGCCAGCTTCTTTTTGGATAAACAGTGTTTTTCCCCTACTAGCTAGAAAAAACAAAAATACTCGAATAGTGATTAAAAAATCTTTGGAAGTGTTGTTGATAATGGCGGGAGTAATTGTGGGTGGAACTTGGATAATGGCACCAGTGGCAATAAAAATATTAGGAGGAAGTGAATATTGGCCAACAATTGATGTTTTAAGAATATTATCGTTGGCATTAATTTTTGCTTATATTTCCCATTTAATTGGTTTTTATTTAATTTCTAAGGGAAAACAAAAATCGGTTTTTCGATATGGATTGTTTTCGCTGGTTTTTAACTTGGGATTTAATTTGCTGATAATCCCCCACTTTGGGATTAAAGGTGCGGCTTTGGTAACAGTTTTAACAGAGTTTTTTGGATTGATTGTTTTGGGATTTTATTCGCGTCAAAAATAGCATTTTTGATCTATTCCCCTACTTAATGTTCTGACGTTTATTTCAAAATAATAAAACGTCAGAACATTTTTTTTAGGGGTTTTTTTGTGCCTAATACAAACAGGTTATGACTAAATATTCTCTTAACATTCTTCACTGATACTATTTTCACGTTATTACACTTTTTTATAAAACGAGAAAAGAAGAAATAACCGCACAATAACCGAGTTTTTACCGTAGACCAAAAAGGCTTTACAATAGATCTATGAATAATAGTTTTCCAACAGCTTTGGTGGTGGGTGTGGATTTGATGGCCGGAAAAGAATTGGTGGAAGAACTGATAAAAAATGAAATCAATGTTTTGGGAATAGGGGAATATGTGGAACTAGATAGTCGGGAGAACTTTGAATATCGATTTAATATTGACGAGATTGATAGAAAAATTGATTATATTTTTGATTTTACCGGTAATAAGGAGATTTTCAGGATTGCCAAAAGAGATGGAAGTAGAGTAGTGTTAATTGGTGATGAGGGTGAAGCTTTTGGGGAAATTAACTGGCGAAGAGTGGTGGTGCGAGGTTGCTATGGAAGAGGAATGGAAAAAGATGAGAAAAATGAGTGGTTGAAACAGATAATTGAAGATGCAGTAAAGAATAAGAATTTAACGGTGCCATCGAGAAAAAGTGAAATTAGATTGTTGCCAATGAGTGATTGGGTAGGAGTAATTATGAAGTGTTGTTTTATGAGTGGAATTGATGGAGAAAGAATTGAGGTTTGGGGAAGAAAGGTGGAACTGGAGGACTTGGTGGCAAAATTGATTGATAAAGCTAAGATGACTAGATTTAAAGTGATGGAAACCGATGAGGTGGTGGAATCGGAGGACGAAGAAAATGTGGTGGGGGAATGGAGAAAGATTCGATGGGAACCGAATGAGGATTGGTCGATAGATTTGGAAAAAACATTGCAATATTTTTTTACATTGGCGGATGAGGAAAATAGAAAAAAGAAGGGGAACGTAATACGTAATTCGATAGACGATAAAAGTAATACGATATCCGATATACGATATACGGAAAACAAGGACGTAATTGGTAATACGATAAACGATAAACGTAAGGAGAAAAGTGAAAAGAAGTTTGAGGTGATGGTGGAGGAGGAAGAAGAAAACGTAATTCGTAATCCGATATTAGATATACGTGAGGAGGAGGAAGATGAGTTTGAGATTAAGCCGATAGTGGGGAAAAAAGAAGACGTAATTAGTAATACGATAAACGATAAAAGTAATACAAACCCCACCCCCCTTCGCAAGCTCGGGGACCTCCCTTTGAAAAAGGGAGGAATAACAGAAGACGTAATTAGTAATACGATAAACGATATACGCGAAGAAGAGGAGGAAGATGAGTTTGAGATTAAGCCGTTGATTAGCCCGTTGCCGGAGAGAAAGATAATTCGAGATACGATAAACGATAAACGTAATACGATATCCGATATACGATATACGGAAAACAAGGACGTAATTGGTAATACGATAAACGATAAACGAAAAACAAGAGATTGGGGGAGGTATGTGAAAATAGCGGTGGGGGGAGTGGCGATAATAATGATATTGATGGGAATGTTGAGAGTGGTGAATTATGTTTTAGCAATAGATAGTTGGGTAAAAAGTTTAAAGGAAGGAAAAATTGAAAAGATTGCGGAAACCAATAAAAACATTAAATTAGTTTCGGCCAAAAATATAAAAACAATTGAAAACTTTGGATGGAATAACAGTTTGAGTGGAAGAAAAATTTGGAAAGGATTAAAAATGGTGGAAGAAGGTTCGGAAATTGTTGACTTGGGAATTGAACTGAATGAAAGTGGCGAAAAAATTGGAGAAGGAGTGTTTGGAGAGAAGGAAATTGAGGTGATTAAAGAGTTGGAAATTAGCCAGCAAAAACTGGAGGAAATAAATAAAAGATTGGGAGTGGTTCAGGCAAAATTAAACGATGATTGGAATTGGATTCCGGGAAGATGGCGAGGAGAAATTAATAAGGCTAAAAAGAGTTTGCCTGAATACCGCGAAAAAATTAGTAAGGCGACAAAAATGGTGCCAGTATTAAAGGAAATGTTGGGAGGAGATGGAAAAAGACGGGAATATATGGTTTTGTTTCAGAATGAAAGCGAATTGAGACCGGGAGGAGGGTTTATTGGTTCTTTTGGAATATTGAGTTTTGAAAATGGGAAAATGTTGGGGTTGGAAGTGAAAGATATTTATGAAATTGATGGCCAATTGAAAGGACACGTGGAACCACCGGAAGCGATAAAAACAATTTTGGGAGAGGGCGGTTGGTATTTGCGGGATGCTAACTGGAAACCAAATATGGTTGAAGCCTCGAAAGATATTTTATGGTTTTTTGAAAAAGAAACAGGAAGAAGAGTGGATGGGTTGGTAACCATGAACTTGGCGGTGGCTAAGGGTTGGCTGGGGGTGTTGGGAGAAATAATGGTGCCTGATTTTAAAGTAAAAATTAATAAAGATAATTTATATGAACAGGCAGAGTTTTATGCGGAAACCAAGTTTTTCCCAGGGTCGAATCAAAAAGGAAGTTTTTTGGGTGGATTGGCAACAGTGATGATGGAAGAAATAAAAACAGCAAAAGGCATAGAGAAACTAAAATTGCTGGAAACGAGCTTAAATCTTTTAGATGAGAATGAAATACAACTGGTGGTAAACGAGAAAAAGATAAATAATATTTTGACGGATTTGGGCTGGAATGGAATGATGTATCAAGGGAAATGTAAAAGTGATCGATGCGTGGCGGATTATTGGTATGGAGTGGAAGCTAATTTGGGGGTAAACAAGGCTAATTACTTTATTTATCGAAATGTGGAACAGCAAGTTGAAATTGGAAGCAATGCGGTGGCTAGAATAGCGAAAATAACTTATGAAAATTCAGCTAAGAATAGTAATTGGCCGGGGGGTGATTATAAGAATTATTTGAGAGTGTATATTCCGGCGGAGGCAAATGTGGCTGAGGTGAGTGTGACTAGCAATGATGGTACGAAAACGGTTTATGGAGGTGATAGCCTGAAAATTACAAATAATGATGGAAAAAAAGAAATTGGGTTGTTGGTGGTGGTGCCGGTGGCATCTAAAAGGATTGTGGAGGTGAGATATAATTTGGCGATTGATTTAAATAAAGAAAATAAATTTTCATATATGCTTTATCAGCAAAAACAATCGGGATATGGAGATACTGGACTGGTTAATTTGATTACAGTTCCGAGTGGTTGGCAGGTGAGCCAGGTGGAACCAGCGGCAACGGTGATGAATAACAAATTATTGTTTAATCAGAAATTTAAAAAAGATTTAATGATTGGAGTAGAGATAGAGAAATGAAAAACTTTATTAGAGTAAAAGAAAATTTTGAGTGTGAGCAGTGTGGACACAAGGTGATGGGGGATGGATATACGGATCATTGCCCAAAATGCTTGTGGGGAAAACATGTAGACGAAAAAATACCGGGAGATAGAGCCAGTGAATGCAAGGGGGCATTAAGACCACTAAAAACTATTTATGAAAAAGGAATGTTTAAAATTTACTACAAATGCGAAAAGTGTGGATATGAATTTAGGGTGAGAGAAGGAGAAGAGGATGAGAGAGAATTATTGGCGGCGCTTGGGACGAGTGGTGTTTAGTTTAGTAAGTAAATGAGAACCGGTTAACTCAGCGACTTCGTCTGGATCTTGAGTTTCGATGGGTTGACCATTAATAAGAGTTGTCCATCTTCCTGTCTGTATATTATAGATGGGTTTAATATTGCCACCTTCTAAGGTAACTTCTTCGGCTATTTTTCTTAAAGTTTCTAAAGTTTGATTGTCAGCCATATGTATGTGGTGTGTATTATAACAGATACGGAAATAAATCGGTAGATGTGCGGTAATAAACAAGCAGAGAAAATAGATTGAGAATGGTATAATTTGCGGATGAAGAAGAAAGAATCTATTGTTGACAAAATGAAGGGTGTTTTGGGTGGAAAAAAAGATGAGAAGAAAGAAGAAAAGAAGGGCAAAAGTGCGACTGATGAATTATTAAAAAACTTGCCACCAGGAGTGAAAATTAAAAAAATTGAAATAGGACCTAAACAGATAATTAAGGCTTTAATATACATTGTAATTGCATTTTGGGTAGTAGATATTTTAAGAACCTTTTTGATGCCAGAAGCTTTGGAAAAAGTAACAATTTCGGAAGTGGTAGAAAAAGTAAAAAATGGTGAAGCCAAAGAAATTACAGTAATGGACAATGAGGTGCTGGTGAAATTGAACGAAAAAAATAAAATTTTAGTAACTTCAAAAGAAACTAATACTTCGATGGCAGAAATTTTGCAAAGAGAAGGAGTGGAATTGGGAAGTGTGAAATTGAATATTGAAAACCGACAAGGGTGGAAAATGTTGGGTGATATTTTATCGTTGGTATTGACGGTAGGTTTGCCAATTTTAGTAATCATTTGGTTTTTTGGAAGACAGAGCGGTGGTGCTGGTGGGGGAATTTTTAATTTTGGAAAATCGACAGCCAAATTGTTTATTAAAGGTAAACAAAACATGACTTTTAAGAATGTGGCTGGAGTGGAAGAAGCCAAAAGAGACTTGGAAGAAGTGGTGGACTTTTTGAAGAATCCTGAGAAATACCGAAAAATGGGAGCCAGAGCCCCACGAGGAGTATTGTTGGTAGGACCAGCAGGAGTGGGAAAGACTTTATTGGCAAAAGCGGTGGCAGGAGAAGCAAATGTACCATTTTATTCGATGGCGGGAAGCGAGTTTATGGAAATGTTGGTGGGAGTGGGTGCTAGCCGAGTGAGAGATTTATTTACGACAGCAAAAAAAGCTGGAAAAGCAATTATTTTTATTGATGAAATTGATGCCATTGGTCGAGCGAGAGGTGGTTTTGACGGAGGACATGGGGAAAGAGAACAAACATTAAATCAGATTTTAGTGGAAATGGATGGATTTGAAACTAATACGGCAGTGGTAGTATTGGCGGCAACTAATCGAGGCGATTTGCTAGATCCGGCATTATTAAGACCAGGACGATTTGATCGAAGAGTGGTTTTGGAAATGCCAGATTTAAAGGCAAGAAGAGATATTTTAGCCATTCATGCTAAAGGTAAACCATTTGATAAAGATGTTGATTGGGAGAGTGTGACTAAAAAGACAGTAGGATTTTCGGGAGCTGATTTGGAAAATATGTTGAACGAATCGGCAATTAAAGCGGCTAGAGAAAATAAAGTAAAAATATCGATGGCTGATATTGACGAAGCGTCGTTGAAAGTTAAATTGGGTTCGGAAAAAAGACGAGACCAATCGGATGAAGATAAATTAATGACGGCTTATCATGAAGCTGGACATGCAATTGTGAATTATGTGGAAGGATTGGACCCAGTGAGCCGAATTTCGATTGTTTCAAGAGGAATGGCTTTGGGATTTACTTTAGTACCTCCAACAAGGGATGAGGTTCACCAAACGAAGTCGAAACTAATAAAAAGAATGGCAATGGCGATGGGCGGAAGAGCGGCGGAAGAGTTGATTTTTGGAGATATTACCACTGGTGCTAGCAGCGATATTTCTCATGCAACTAATATTGCTCGAGATATGGTGGTGGAATGGGGGATGAGCGAGTTGGGACCAATAAATTTGGGGCCACAAATTGATATGAATGATTTTGGTAAGGCTTGGATGGAACCAGCCAAAATTTCGGATAATATGCAATCTAAGGTGGATGAAGAAATTAAAAAAATAGTGAACAAGGCAATTGATCGAGCTAGAGAAGTGCTAAAGCAAGAAAGAGAAAAATTAGACAAGTTGGCTAAGATTTTGGTGGAAAAAGAAACCTTGGATGAAAAAGAGTTTGAAGCGGTGATGAAATAAATTGATTATTGCCAAATAATGGGGTGTTATATGCTATAATTTGGGCATGATTGAGAAGATTGGCAACACGATTAGGGAGCGGGCTTTTTTGGGCGAACATGCGTTTAATCAGAAAACTGTTGATACTGTTGCTGTTGGAGTAAACAAATTATTAAATCCAATAGACGATGCGGCTAGAAGAAAAGTAAATGGAGACGCTGTGAATTTGTTGAGGGGTTTGGCACAACCAGGAGAGTGGCAAGCAGAAAGTGTTGAAAACTTAGAAAATGCTTCAAATGATAGGCAACGTCCTCAAAATCAGGAATTAGCTAGAAAAAGGTTAGAGTTGTTGGCAACTGGAATTTATATAGCTGGAAAATATGGTGATAATAAAGAGCTGACTGCTGCTTTAGAAAGTGGATCGGCTGATTTGATAAACAGTCTTTTACCTGAATCATTGAAAGGTATTGGAGAAAGAGTGAGAAATATTGAAATTACAAATGAAGATATTCGAAAAATATTAGATCAGTTAGACAGAAAAGGAAGGTCATTGAAAGTAGCTGGTTCTGCAGGAAAAAGAAAACTAGTAGAAAATTTGGAAGCTGCTACTGTTGCTTTGAGTGAATTAGAGGGACTAGATGAAAAAGGTGATGAAGAGATGATGAGAGTAAGTGCTTATTTGGGGTATGAGGTCGATAATTTAAGCGAGGGGGAAGGGAGTAAAACTTCTTCAATTGAAGAAGCTTTATTAAAAGTAACGATGGCAATGAATGGTGGTGAAAGATCCGAGTCAACGTATGATACATTTACTACAGCTGAGTTTTTACAACAACCGATACAACTTCAGGTTGATACATTTCCACCATCTTGGTTTAAAAATCCTCCAGAATGGTTTTCTGGTACTGAGGCAGATTGGCAACAAATAATTAGAGCAAGAATTAATTTAACTAATGCTTCGTATGTAAAACAAGAGGTGGCTGCAATGGATGGAGAGAAAGCAAAAAATAATAATTATCTAAAATTGTCAGAAAGGGAGTTGGGTTTACTTTATGAACTTCCAGGCGTTAGACATTCAATGGAAACTATTGTAAATGATTTTTTTGAAGCAAATGTTGACCCTGAAAGTGGTGCTTTTTTCTTAAAACTTAGTAAACAAAGTATTGATCGTGTTAGCTGGAAAGACAGATTGGCAAGTTTTAAAGAATATCAGAATGAATTGATTAAGAAATTAGTTGAAAATGGTCTTGAAGCAATAAATGCAAGAGCGGCAGTAGCGATTGCTTGGAATTTTCTATATGTAAGTAATGTGTTTGAGTCTGCTGATGAAGACAGAGAAATATCGGGTGGATCTGGAAATGTTTTTGGAGAACAAATAAGAGCAATGATGCATCCTCTTTCAAAAGCACAAAGAAAGTTTGGTGTTCAACCTGATTTAGATGCTGACTCAAGATCTCAGGGGACAGAAGAAGGTTGGGGAGGTAATGTTGGTGCTTGGTTTGCTGATATGATGACATGGGATGATACTAGACCAAATTTTATTAGAGCTTTACAGACAGGAGAACTTAGACCTTATCCCGAGAGAATAGGGGCTTCAATGTGTGAATTACTAAAAGTTAAAGTAGGAAGTCAAGAAATGTCTATGGCTCAAGCTTTGCTTGAACAGAGAAAAATCTCATTTGGTAAGACTGACTCAAATTTATTCGGTGATTATGGTGATAAATGGGATACTTTTTTTAAGTTTTATTTATACGCTACAGGAAAAAATTTATTAGATATTAGAAAAAACATAGATGACTGGAGTAATAGCTTAGCTGATGTTTTAGCGAAAGTTCGAGGTATTAAAGTTGTTGGTGGAGAAGGAAGAATGTTTGATAAACTGGATTCTGTTAATGCTTTTGCGTGGATAATGTTAAATTCTATGGGTATTGAAAGAAGCTCTGAGATTATGTTGAAAATACCCGAAAAAACCGATTACGAAGGCTTGGTAGATATGATTATTGAAAAGCCAAGACTTATGCCTGGAAAAGATGATCGAAAAGAATTAAAGAAGATATTACATGCAAGATTGATAGATAAATTGACTAGAGCTAAAATAATCGTTTCGGCAATGGCTAGAAATAGTAGATCAAAATAAAAAAAACTAAAGGAGTTGTTTTAATGGCCTCTAGCTTTACCCATACTTTCTAAGATATCTGCAAATAATCTACCAGCACCAGCTCTTAAATCTCTATTTCCAGTAGCATAACGTGCAGCTGCTTGATCGTGTACAAATTGAGTTGCTCCAACTTGATAAGGTTGAGCGGTTTTACTAAGAGAATCACCAATAGCCTGACCCCATGGAGATGGTTTGAGGGCGAAGATTAATTGAGGAACGAGTTCAGGTAGTTTGGAAAGAATGGAAAGACCAGCAAGACCAATGGCTGAGCTAATAATTAGAGGAGAAATAGTGCCTCCTAAATTGATAGCATTGGGTGCCCAAACAGTAGAGCCACCAACCCCAAGAACAGTTGAGCTGTTGATACTTTCCATAATATAGTTGAGAAGGATTAAGAATATATTGACGAAAGGGAAAACAGCCAAATTGGCAATTAAATCGATGGCCCAAGAAGAAAAACCCATTTTAGAATTGGGGAAAGCACCCATGCCGATTTCGATGGGAGCGAGAATGATTTTAAAAATAATAGTGACGTAGGTTTTGAGAAGACCAAAGTAGAGCTTGATTAGCCAGATCATAACCGCAATACAGAGAACAATAGGAATAATAATTAAACCAATTAAACCACCACCGGCTCCACCAATAATGCTACCACCAAGACTACCAATACCATTACCAACTCCACCAGCTGCCCATTGAAGAATGCCACCACCAAGAAGACCAACGATAATGCTACCTAAAAGACCACCTAAAAGAGTAAGGCTAAAATAGCCTGGAACTGCTCGGAAAGCTAACATGTTGAAGGTATTAATATCGGGATTGGCTAAATGAGTGTAGCTGAGAGGTTTGGCAATACCAATCCAACTGCCAACTTCAGAAACGAGGGCACCAAGGGCATTGCCAGCATCTCCGAGGATTAGAAGACCGCCAGAATTACCAATAATTGGACCAAATAGATTTTGATTGAAACCAACACCTTTAGAAGAGAAGATGAGAGCCACAAAAAGGGCTTGGATAACACCAGAAAGATCGATTAAAAGACCAGCGATAGCATAGCTAAAAGAAACTAAAACTAGGGCAATAATAATTTGGGGAACGGCATTTTGAATGCTGATTACAGTTTGAGGATTGATTTTTACTCGGAGAATAATCATTAGGCCAACGACTAAAAAGACAACAGCAGAAAAAATGTAGATTAAGTTTCTGAGAGTTTTCCAAATAGGGAGAAGAAATTGAAGACCACGAGTGCCATAGCCTTGAGCATAGGCAGGTTTACCAAGAAAATTATCCTTAACTTGGGCAATGTATTCGATGCCAGAAGCAGGAGAACTGAAGAGAGAAGAGATCATTTTGGTTGATTGACCAAGAGCACCACCAGGAAGATAGGAGGTGGTTTTACCTTCGAAAATTTCATCGGGAATGGGGCCAACGATACCAGTAAAAAGAGAAACCAAGTTGCTGCCGAGAGCTTCGTTTAACCAAGCTTCTTGATTGTTACCTTCGATAATAGCATCTTGTTTGAGTTTGAGAGGATTTTCGGTGGTAGTTTGAGCAATAGTTTTGACAGAAAAAAAGATGGCCAAAGAGAAAAGGGAGAGAAGAACTATTCGCCAATTTAAATGGAATCTTTTGACTGACATTATCGAATTTTAACAGAGAATTAGAAGTTTTTGGGAAGTAAAAAGTGGCCAACAACTACTCGAGCATCTTTGCAACCAGGATCGATTGATTTGCCATCGGTGGTGGAACAAGAGGTGAGGTTGTATTTGGTTTTTTGAGAAGCAGGAATCATGTTGGTGAGAAAGGTAAGATCGTTACTGAAATCTATTCGAGAATCGAGATAATCATTTTTGATTACAGTGTCGGAAAAAGTTTGAGAAGAATCGGTGATAGTGCCAAAAGCTTTTTGGATAGTAGCCAAGAAACTGACAGGATTGGGGCGATCGAAGGAAGCTTTGCCGGTGGAGGTTTGACAAATATCGGGTTTGATTAGAGTTGAAGATGAGGGAATAAACTGGGCGGTTACTTTTTTGGTGGTGTCGACAATTGAACCACGAGGAATGGAGGAAGATTGAAGACGACAATTAATACTGTTGCCTTGACTATCTTTGTCGCAGATTTCAATATTGCGAGCTAGGGAGCAAGTGTCGGAAACTTCGATAGCATAATTGAGAAGGTGGCGATAGACGGTGTCGGAAAATTTTGGTGGGGCTAAATTGTGGACAATATTGAGAAGATTTGGTTGTAGGTTTTTGTCGTAACAATTGGCATCGAGAGGATAGAAAATGGGTTTGTGGGCAAAATAGGCGGCAACATCGGCAATTCTAACGGCAACACAACTTGGATCGTGTGGATCGTTGAGATTAACAAAAGCGTTTTGACAGTTCCAGCCAATTTGTTCATTGCAGGTGGTGCCATTGTAAGATTTGGAAAGTGATAGCACTGATTTGACTAAACGTTGGCCTTTGAGGCATTTTAAAACGTAGTAAGGAGTGGCGCGATTGCTGGTATTGCCTGAGTCTTGATTAATGTTGAGGGATAAAAAGGCTTTATTTAGTTTTAAAGGATCGGTGAGATTTTGGTAACGATTGCCAAGGTGCTGTTGTTGTTTGACTAAGCCAGTGTTGGAATAATTGCTGATGCCAAAGTTGGCTTGATTGGAAATGCTATTGACTTGATAGGGTTGAAAAGTGGGAGGAGAGGAACCAACACTTTTGGGATTGAAGGTTTCGGAAACAGTGTAGGTGCCAGAGCATTTAATAGTATCGGTGTTATTAATATCGTTGGGGACAAAATTTTGATCAGCACCGGTGCCAATTGGGGGGGAATGGATTGATTTATCGATAATGATGGCAGGATAGGCGTAGGTTTGGGTAGAAGAAAATAAAAATAATAAGAGGAAAATGATAAAAATCATGGACCTGGAATAAGAAAATCGGTGATATTTATATCAGCACCGACGAAAGTTTGAATAAGCTTGATGATAAAGAAAGAGAGAATAACACCAACAATGCCGATAACTGAAGAGGTGATGGTGGCAGCAGCAGCGGCGGTTTTTTTATCATCGCCAGAACTAAGAAGATAATTAAAACCACCAACAATAAACATAATAAAGAAGGCTAAACCAGCAAAAATCATGACAACATTGAGAAGATTGCCAAACAGGCATTCAAAACCTTGAATGGTGGGAACATCGGAAAGATTACCAGCGCCAACGCATTTGTCTGACCAAGGTTTGCCTTGAGCAAAAGATGCTTGGGGAGATAACAAGAGAAGAAGGGAGGTTAGGATAAATGCGATTAATTGATACATGAGTTAGTATAACATTGGAAACAAAAAACCCCCTAAGAATAAACTTAGGGGGTTTTGAAATTTACTTAGTAAAGGGGTTTGAATTCGAGTTTGAAGAGATTGATTCCAAAGAGAGCTTCGATAAGTTTGATAATAGCAAAAGCCGAAAAGACGATGGCTAAACCAATTAAAGCATTGGTAATTTGACCACGAGCAGCTTCGACAGCTTTTTGATCACCTTCGGACATGATCCAACGAAGACCACCAAGGACTAAGATGAAGAAGAAAACTAAAGCGACGACTAAAAGGACTAAACTAATGGCACCGGAAACTAAAGAATTGGCAGTAATGTTGCCGAGTTGAGCAAAATTACCTTTTGGAGAAATGTCGATGGATTCAGCGGCGAAGACTGGAGCAACTAAAGCGAGATATGATAATTTGTTTTTGATTTGGTTTAACATATTTTTTAATTTTTAATAATTAATAAATTTTATCAATAAAATAGAAGAAATTAAAGTGTTGGCCAGGGAATGAGTAATCTATTTAATCCTTGGATGCCAAGAACAGTGCCAACAATTTTGAGAACGACAAAAATTGAGAAGACGATTAGAAGACCAAGAACGGCCCACATTAATTCGTGTTTAGATGTTTCAAAATTTTTAGGATCACCATTGGAAGCAATCATATGGTAAGCACCCATAAAAAAGTGCCAAAGGAAATAGATGATACCAACAACAAAGAAGAGAGAGATGACACCTTGAATAAAACCACTAGCCCAACCTTTGGGGTCGGTAACTTGCTTTTGGCAATTATTTAAAAGAGGGTTGCAAACTTGAGCGTAGACTGGTTTGATAAGTTGAAAGTTGATCATAGTTTAAAACATTTTATCGATAGCTGAATTGATATTAAAAATGTTGGGGATACCAGCTAGGGTGGTAAGAAGAGAAACAATTCCGATGGCGGCAACAATAATAGTGATACCTAAGACACCATCAGTGAGACGTTTTCTGGCGGTATTCATGGCTTTTTCATCGCCATTAGCAGAGATAAAACTGTATCCGGCAAAGATAATTTGAAAAGCAAAATAAATAGCGGCAACCAGGGTTAGAACACCAATAGTTTGGCTAAGAATTTTTTCAAGAGTGAGAGCGCCATTGGCACCTGGATCGATGCCAGGACCAGTAATTTTATAAGGTTTGGAGGAAGCAATAAGATTGTTATGGACCATAAATTACAGGATTAATAATATTAATACCAGTTATTTTTTCAATAACCGAGGCGATAGTAAAAGCAGAAGCAATAATAACGATACCTAAAAGGCTTTGCCAGATTTGAGCCCAAGCTTGATCGGTTTTTTTAGGATCACCTGAGGCAGAAATGTAGGTATAACCAGCAATAATGATTTGAATTAACATGTAGATACCGGCAATGGTGCCAGCAAATTTGAGAATGTTGCTTAAGAATAAAAAGAGACCACTGCCATCGGTGGAAGGATACTTGGGTAGAGGATTGGAAATTGAACCAACTAAGCCTTGAGCGTTAACTGCGGAGGGTTTTAAAAAATTAAATATGTTGTTCATTAAAGAGAAGAATTAATGATTGATAGACCAGTAATTTTTTCGATGATTTGAATAATAAAGAAAGCAAGAAGGGTGATGGCAAAGCCAATTAATGAATTAACCACAATGGCTTGTGATTCGGCAGCTTTTTTAGAATCACCACTTCCGGCATTAATTATAAGGTTAAGTCCGCCAAAAATCAAAAGACAAAGAAAAATGATACCAGAAAGAGTGAGAGCATTTTGAAGAATAATTGAAATTAGTGAGCCAAGATTGGGGAAGGTGGAACCGACGGTTTGACTACCGTTTCCAGTGGAGGGATCTATTTTAACTGCAAGCAACCGATTCATAGGTGAATTATACTAAAAAAAAGACAAAAACGATGAAGGAAATGGAGAGGGGTTATTTGATGGTATTGACGGAAAAAAACGGTGGTATAATACGCCACTAAAGGTACCAATTGAGAGGTACAATAAATATTAAAAATAACACAAAAATGCGTCAAAAATTATTATTAGTAATTTATTTAATTGGAATGGTTTGGGTAAGCGTGCTGGCGGTTAATCGGCCGATAGTTACGGTAGTGAGAGCTGAACAGGAATTGGAAAAGGTGGAATTGAAAGAAACGATGAAGTGGAATGGAGTAAACACAATTAGAAAAATGATTGAAATTGCGGAAGATAGAGGAGTGGCTAAGAGCACGATAGTACTACTATTATTGTTACCAATAGTGGCGACGATCGCTTCGATATTGCATTATGTGATTGGATTGTCGGGATATGGAATATTTATGCCAACAATGATTGCGGTGACTTTTTTGGCCACTGGATTGTTGGGAGGGGTGATTTTACTAGTAACAATTTTGTTGATTTCTTTATTGAGTAATTTTTTGTTGCGAAAATTCAAACTACATTTTTGGCCGGCACGATCGATAAATTTGATGTTTATTTCTTTGGGTACTTTTGGATTAATGGTGGCTTCGAGCTATTGGCAATTGGCAGATATTAGTAAGATTTCGATTTTCCCGGTAATGTTAATGATTTTATTGGTAGAAGAATTTGTGAGAACTCAGTTGGTAAAAAGCCGAAAAGAAGCAATTAATTTGATTTTAGGAACAATTGCATTGTCGACAGTGGGAGCAATGTTGATGAGCGTGGAAGGGATTCAATTGTGGGTGTTGCAAAACCCCGAAGTGACTTTAATATTTTTGGTAGCTATTAATATAGTAGTTGGAAATTATTCTGGGATTAGATGGCTAGAGATTAAACGATTTAAAAAAGCGATTAGAAAAAATAAATAAAATGTGGGGAATTGATTTAAAAAAATATCGACAGTTTTTAACAAAAAACTTGAGAAACAAGATGTATTTGCGAAAGAATTCCGCTGAAGGAAGAATGATAGCGGATAGCAAATATAAGACAAAAAAAGTGCTATCGAAGGCAGGAGTAGGGGTACCTAAATTAATCGAGAGAATCAAGACAATTGAAGAAATTGAGAAATTTAATTGGTTGAAATTGGAAGGAAATTTTGTAATTAAACCAGAATCGGGGTATGGAGGAGAAGGAATAATAATAGTGAGAAAAAGAATAACCAATAACCAAAATCCAAGAAACAAACAAAATTTAAATGAAGAAACCAAGTTCCAAATGATGAATGGGAAGATGATTGGTTTAGAAGAAATAAAAATACATTGTAAAGATATTGTGGCGGGGAAATATAGTATGCATGGAACAGCTGATAATGTGATTGTGGAAGAGAGAATTAAAATTCATCCGATGTTTTTGGCAATTACCCGAGCCGGAACCCCAGATATTAGAGTAATTGTTTACAACAAAATACCAGTAATGGCGATGTTTAGAATTCCAACGGAAAAAAGCAATGGTAAGGCAAATTTACAACAAGGGGCAATTGGATTGGGAATTGATTTGGCGACAGGAATTACTACTTTTGGAATTCAGGGGAAAGGCGAGGAGATTAAGAAAATTTTTGATAATGGAAAAAAGAAATTGATTAAAGTGAACGGAATAAAAATTCCGATGTGGCGAGAGATTTTGGAAACAGCGGTTAATTGCCAAAAAGCAATTCCTGGGTTGGGTTTTTTGGGAGTAGATGTGGTGTTGGATAAAGAAGATGGACCAACAGTGCTAGAAGTTAATGCTAGACCAGGGTTGTCGATTCAGATTTGTAATAAAGCGGGATTGAGAGCCAGAATGGAAAAAGTGGAAGATATTGAAGCTAGAAGTGTGGATCATTCAGTATCTTTGGCTAAATATTTGTTTGGAGAAAAGTTTTTTGAAAAAGTAGAAGAAAAAGAAAAAATTAAGACAGTTAACCCTTTGGAAATTATTCAAGTTAAAATTCCAAAAGGTTTTAAACCTGATTTACAGAAAAGCCCGGTGTTGAAAATTGGAAAAAAGAGAGTGGTGGAAGTGAGAGCGAAGATTGATACTGGGGCTTTTAGAAGCTCGATTGATCGAACATTGGCAGAAAAACTAGGATTGGTATCGGAAGATAAGATTTTGTATTATCGACATTATCGATCGAGTTTGGGGAAAAATAATGATCGACCAGTGATTGGAGTGACTTTTTGGCTAAAAGGAAAGAAAGTGGTGACAGCAGTAAATGTGGCTAACCGAAATAAATTGAGAACTAAATTTTTGTTAGGAAGAAAAGATTTAGAAGGTTTTTTGATTAGTGCTAAAAATAATAACCAAGAAACAAAACTCAAGAAACAAACAATTAAAAATTCAAAAATTTTAAAGAACAAATAATAATGAATAATAAAAAAATTGGATTATTTTTTGGGGGAAAAATTACGGGACATTTGGTGTTGGTGCGAAGAGCAGCTAAAAAGCTGGGGGTGGATTTGGAATTGATTTCATATAATCGAGTGTGTTTTGATACCGAAAGCGGAAAAGTGATGATTAGAGGTAATGGAGATAATATTAATGTTAAGAAATCGGTAGATGAATATAATGTGTTATTTTTTAGAACAACTGGGAAACATTGGGAAGAAGTGGACTTAATAGTTAATCAAGTTAAAAGTTCATCAAGTTATAAAGTTGGGGAAAAACCAATAATTATTGATCCAATAGTAGAATGGGGGAAACCAAGCTATGCTTGCAAGGCTTACCAAATGTTGGCACTAAAAGAGACAGGAATTGACGTACCAAAAAGTATTTATGGAAGTTTGTGGTATTTGTATGAGCAAATGAGGACAGATGTGGGGAGACCGTACAGCTGGCCGGTAATCATTAAAGGATCGGGAGGAGATAGAGGAACAAGAGTTTTTAAAGCCGATAATTTGGAAGAATTGGAAAAGCTCGTAAGAGATTTGAGAAAAACAGAAACTGATGAGGGAAAAAGATATATGTTGCAAGAATACATTCCTAATGACGGCGATTACCGGGTGATAGTTTTGGGAGATAGGGTGTTGGGAGTGATGAAAAGAAGCTCGCAAAGTGTGGAAGAATTTAGAAATAATTATTCGGCTGGGGGAAAAGTGGAAATTGCTGATTTACCAGATGAGATAAAAGCTTTGGCGGTAAAAGCAGCGAAAGTGTGCGGTTTGGCGGTGGCAGGAGTTGATGTGGCTTTCCGCGATTTTGATAAAACTAAACCAGTGATTTGGGAAGTAAATAAAGGGCCACAATTTAAAGGTTTTATGGCGGCAACCGGAATTGATGTGCCAAAAGAAATAGTGAAGTTTTTAGTTTCTCAATCGGGACTTATTAATTAATAAAAATAATGAAAAAAATAATCACTTTTACAATGTCGTTGAAGCAAAGCCAATTTGAAGTAGAAAGGTTGGTAACTGAAGCTAGTAAATTAGGAGTAGAGGTAAATCGAGTTTTGTATCGAGAGTTGAGTTTTGATTTAAATGATAATAATTCTAAGGTTTTTGTGAGAGGTGAAGAGGTGACGGAAGAAAATACTTTAGGGATGTGGTTTAGGGTGGCAGGAACTAAGTCGGGAAAATATACTGAAGGTAGAAATTTGGCAATTAGAACATTGGGAGAAAAAGTGTTTTGTTGTAATCGAAGGGGTTATTTGGAATGGGCCAGAATGGGAAAAATTGCTCAACATGGTTTATTTTTAGAAAATGAAATTCCAATTGTACCAACTAATATTTTTTATACTAAAGATCAGGTGTTGGCGAATGATTGGGTGTATCCGGTGATTGCTAAACACGAAAAAGGTTATCAGGGAAAATCGGTGCGAAAATTTGAAAACAGAAGAGAGTTGGAAAAATGGGTAAAAAAAGTTAACGAAAAAAATATTGGAATGTTTTTATGGCAAAAATGTTTACCGACTAGATGGGATATTAGAGTGATTGTATTGGATGGAAAAGCGATTGGTGGAATGAAAAGATCAGCAGTAGGAGAGGAATTTAGAAGTAATTTTAGTTTGGGGGGAGCGGTTGAGGTTTACAACTTGTCGGACAAAGAAAAGTTATTGGCGGAAAAAGTGGCTAGAGTGTGTGGTCTTGATTACTGTGGGGTAGATATTATGAAAGATGAGTTGGGAAATGATTATATTTTGGAAGTAAATCGCCAGTGCCAATTTCAAGGATTTGAAAAATCGACAGGAATAAATGTGGCCAAAGCAGTGGTGGAGATGTTTTTGAAAAAGAACAATAAATAGTAGCCAAGAATACAAAATTTGTGATAGATTTATTTATGAAAAATCTATTTAAAGTGTTGTCGGTGTTTTTGTTAGTCGGAGCATTGGCGGGAGGAGTTTACTTAGCTTCTAAAAGCCAAGAGACAAGAAGAGGGGCGACCGCTAACGAAACTTCGGTGTCGGTTTTGCCAAGTGAAATTAAAAAAAATAATGGGGAAGAAGTGGTGGCTCATGTTTATGTTAATTCTGGTTTAGAGACTGATAAGGTGAGTGGAATTGAATTGACAATTAAATATGGATCAATGTTGCAATTGGTGGAAACAACAACTCATGCTAATTACGATTTAATTAAAAGTGAACCACTTGAGGGTGGAGTTAAATACTCAATAATTTCTAAAACGACTGCTGGTAGTGAAGTTGGAGGGAGTTTTGAAATTGCTACTTTAAAGTTTAAAGCAGTGGCTGATGGAGAGGGAATGATTGAACCAAGTGGAAGATTGGTGGTAATGACGGCTGATGATTTTTGGGAAATTGCAACTTTGAATAAGAGCCAAGTTAAAATTGGCGATGGAGTGTCGAGGGAATTTTCGTGTGAATGGTGTGGAAAAGAATGTGTATCGAGCTTGATGAAAGGTTCTTGTACTCAAGAATTACCAGCGGCGGGAACTGAATGTAAGAAAATTAATGATAAATGCGAGGTGGTGAGAACATTTTCGAGCAGATGCGATACTGTTTGCCAAGGGTATGATGAATGTGGAAGTGGGATGGCTTGTAACCCAGTTTGGTGGCCAACTGCTTGCCCGGTAGTGACTAAAGAAATTTTTGAGATAGCCAAAGAGAATCAGGGAAAAATAATTGACATTAGATTGGCGAATGAGATGTTTGCAGCTTGTTCTTTGTTAAGAACTTCAGATTTAGTTTATGAAAATACTTTGAGATTGCCTAGTTTTGTGGGAAAGTGTAAAAATGTGGATAAAAGTGAATGTGGTGTTGAGCCAGTAATCACGCCAACGATTACACCAATTATTACCCCAACTACTGGTCAAACAAAAACGGCAACTTTATCTTTGGCTTGGAATGTGCCTAAAAGTATTAGTGCGATAAAAATTGGCGACGAAGTGACATTGAACTTAGGAGCAGAAACAGCTGATGGTAAGATTTCGGCAATTAGTACCTCGTTTAGGTATCCTGTTGAGTATTTTGATTTAGTTGAGATAAAAACTGATAGTAAAGCGACAGTTCAAAAGAAGTCTGAAAATAATGGAGTGGTGGAATTGTATTTGACATACAGTTTGAATGAAACTGATTTAAGCTCTAAAGTTGAAGCGGCCAAATTGATATTAAAAGCAAAGAAAGTTGGAGTTGGTTTGCAACCACTATTTGACAGCGCTTATCGAAACGAAGTTAGCGGAGTGAGTGGTGGTGAAAGTTTTGCTTATACTATTGTGTTTAACAATGATTCAAAAATTAATGTACTAAACCCTTCAGGTAATTGTAAGAAATGTGAGAATTCGGATACTAAAAAAATTGGAGATGCTGATTGTAGTGGCGTAGTTGATTCGGTTGATTTTGAATATTGGAGAAGAGAAGTATTTGATTTAGGAGGTGAAAACAGCTTGACAAAAGTTGATTGGGAAGCTGATTTTGATTGCGATACCATGGTTACTGGTGTTGATTTTGAAATATGGAGAGCCGAAGTATTCAAATAAAAATTATTGGATTAATTGTGGGGATAGGGCTAATTGCGACGGGTTTGGTGTGGTATTGGCAAAAAGGTGATTTGAAAGAGATTAAGAATAGGATGGTTGAAGTGAAAAAGGTTGGGGATGGCAGTTATGAATTAACTGTAGGCAAAGAAGGAAAGAAAATTTCGATGGTGGAAATGAAAGCAGAAGTGGTAGGTAATAAAATAGAGAAATTTGATTTGAATGAAAAAGTATTTAATTTAGAACTGATGAATAAAATTCAGAATAAGACTAAAATGGAAGTGATTGGGGGAATAACTAAAGCTACCAAGGACTTACCCGAGGGAAAAGTGGTGATCGGTGAGATAGTGACTGAAGGTAGAGGTGGAGAGATAAATTTTGAAGAAATCAAAATAACTTATGGTAGTGAAGCAGGAACGCCAATAGTAGATATGATCACTAATTATAAGTTGAAGCTAAAATGAGAAAGATAGGATTAATATTATTAGGATTGATGTTTTTAGTTAGCAAAACACCGGCTGAGGCTTATTTGGGAACGATTAATTCTGGAGTAGAAGTTTCAAAAGTTGATTCGAAATATCACTTCAAATTGATAATGGAAACTGGTGATTATCGTGTATCTTTGGCTAAAATGGTGGTTAATTTTTCGAATAAGCTTAAGGTTGAGTCGGTAAAGGTTAACCGAGAAGCATTTAGTGGAGTATTTAGAGAAGAAGCGTCGGGAGAAAATGCGAGTATTTATGCTTTAGCTAATGCGGCCTATGATAAGTTGCCAAAAGGAAAAATTGTAGTGGCTGAAATTGTGGCCTCGGCAGTATCGACTGAAGGAACAGCAACAGTTAGCCTTAAAGAATATGAGGTGGTGGGCCCAAGCGAGACAAGCGACAAAAAATATCAAATTGCTTTTGAAAATAAAAATATTGATATGGAACCAGCCTCGGTACCAACTCCAAACGGAACGACTGGATTCTTAAGATTTAAAGTAAGTGCAGCTGGAATGAATGCGAACGCTAAATGTGCTAATCAATTACCAGTATCGGTGATGGTGATGGATAATAATGGAGTATCAAAAACTTATAATGAGGTGGTTTTACAAAGGAAAGAAGCTGATGGTAAGGTTAATTTTGAAGGTAGTGTTTTACTAGAGGGAATGAGCAGTAAAAATAGTTTGGGGGTGTTTATTAAAGGACCAAAACATATTCAGGTTAAATATGGAGAAAATAATCAAAAGGAATTTTATAATAAGGCTGGGGGACAGGTGAGTGTGGGGGTTAGCGAAAATGATAGCCCGATGTATGATTTTACTGGATTTGCATTAATGGCTGGTGATGTTACTGGAGAAAATGGAAGACAAGATGGACTGATTGATGGAAGAGATTTTTCATTGGTAAAAAGCGAAGTAGTTAAGAGAACCAAAGTGGCTGAAGGTGGTTATTTGGCTGCTGATTTAAATGGAAATTGTATTTTAGAGTCGCAGGATTTGGCTTTATTGATGGTGTCGTTGATGCAAAAACAAGAACAGCTTTATTAAAAGCAAAAAGATTTGTTATACTATCAACATTTGAGGGTGATTAGCTCAGTTGGTTAGAGCACCGTCCTGATAAGACGGGGGTCGGAGATTCGAGTTCTCCATCACCCACAGGTTTATTGATTCGCCCCGGTGGTTACCGGGATAAAAGTTCTCCATCACCCACAGGAAAAATTTTAGATGAGGTATAATTGAAAAGATGAAAAGAATAGATTTGGTAAAAATCATTGGTTTAACAGTAGCAACGGTATTAATTGTTTTTGGTAGTATTGAAAACCTGTGGAGATCAACAAAATTTGGCTTGGAAAAGCTGCTAAAAAATTAGTAATTGGTTTGGGTTTGGGGGTAATTTTATTTTTAGGCTGGGCGGGTTTAACAGGAAAGATTAAGAGTGATTTACTGACACCATTGGGAAGTAAAAAAACAAAAAGTGTGAAGAAAGAAGAAAAAGTGGTGATGGGTTTTTTGCCAACTTGGATGGTGGGCCGAGCGAGAATGTATACCAACCAAGTGAACCGATTGGTGTTTTTGGGAATAGAGGTTGATGAGGAAGGAAGCTTGGTATGGGAAATACAGGCAAAAAAATTGCTGGGCGATGATTTTAAAAAACAAAAAGAATTGATTAAAGAAAACGGTGGAAAAGTAATTTTGGGATTGAAACAATTTGAAGATAATAAATTGCAGAGATTTATTGAAAATGAAGAAGCGATGGCGACAATGATTGGCGAGGTTAAAGAATTGGTGGAAACAGAAAAGCTTGATGGAGTGAATATTGATTTTGAATTTATGGGAGATCCATTGGCGGTGACAAGTGATAGTTTTGTAGATTTTATGAAAAAAATAAAAGCGGCAGAATTGGGAGAGGTGAGCGTTGATGTGTTTGCTAACACGGTGATTAAAGGCGATGGACAAAGAATTAATAATTTAATGAACGAAATTGATCAATTGGTGGTGATGGCTTATGATTTTCATGGACAAGGGTCGGACGTGTCGGGGCCGGTGGCACCAATTAAGGCAAATGTTGGCCAGCGAAGTATTAGTGAATTAATAGAAAATGTGGGAAGTAAGGGGGTTGATTATAAAAAAGTGGTGTTGGCTTATCCTTTGTATGGTTATGAATGGCAGACTAAGGGGACAGAAATTGGATCGGAAACTGTGGGCGGAGGAAGAATGGTGAGCTTAAAAGAAGCAGTTGGTTATGATGAGAAAGAAATTAAATGGGATGAGCTGAGTATGACTCCATGGAAAGAGTGGGACAGAGAAGTGACTAAAAGTAGAAACGTAAAAGTAAGATTAAAAAGTGGTAAGTATCGATGGCAAAAACAATATTATACTGAGACTGAGTATTACCAATCATTTTTTGAGAATTATAAAAGTTTGAAGGCTAAATTGGAGTTAGCTTCAAATTCTGGCGTTGGAGGAGTAGGGTTTTGGGCTTTGGGATATGAGGGAAAAACCGATGATTGGTGGAAAAAATTTAGTGAGTATTATAAGAAATGAAAGAAAAACTAAAAAAATTATTTAAAAGTAAAGTTTTTAAAAAAGTGACCTTGATAATTGGGGTGATTTTTATTATTTTGACTTTCATTTTAGTATTGAGACCGGAACCGTTTATAAAACTAGGATATTGGGGAGTGTTGTTGTTTGGAATTTTTGGACCAAGCATGGCAGTAGTGCCAAGATTGGCATTGGAGATGAACTTGGTGCTGGTGGCAATAATGTCGGCATTGGGAATGGCAATTAACGATTCGGTGACTTGGTGGGTGGGAAAGGTGGTGGGAGATGAAGTAATAAAAAGAACCGAAAAGATTGAGAAAATTGAAAAAATAATTAAGAAGTTTGGATTGATTGCAATTTTAGGATGGTCGTTTATTCCATTTCCCTATGATTTAATTGGGTTGATTGCGGGATATTTGGAAGTATCGTTCGTAGGATTTTTAGGAGTGACTTTTTTGGGAAGATTGGTAAGATTTTTGTTGATTGGTGCTGGAGTAGTTGGGGTTTCAAAAATGTTATACTGAGAAATTATGGAAATAATAAAAAATATAATCGATTTTATTTTGCATGTGGATAAATATTTAGCACAAATTGTGGCTAATTTTGGCGCTTGGACCTATGCGATTTTGTTTGGAGTGATATTTATTGAGACGGGGTTGGTAGTGATGCCGTTTTTACCTGGAGATTCTTTATTGTTTGCTGCCGGGGCGTTTTCGGCTATGGGAGCTTTTAATTTATGGTTACTTTATGGATTAATGATTTTGGCGGCGTTTTTGGGAGATACCGCTAATTATTGGATTGGACATGCTATTGGATCGAAAGCTTTTGATCCTAATTTTCAGTTTTCAATTTTTAACTTTAAAATTAGAATTTCGAAGATTTTAAAGCCAGAATATTTGGAAAAAGCCCAGAGTTTTTATGAGAAACATGGCGGAAAAGCAATTGTTTTGGCTAGATTTGTGCCGATAGTGAGAACTTTTGCACCTTTTGTGGCCGGAGTGAGCAAGATGACTTATGGACATTTTTTGAGCTATAACTTGATGGGAGGAATTTTGTGGGTGTCGATTACGGTTTTTAGTGGCTTCTTTTTTGGAAATATTCCAATGGTTAAGGAAAATTTTGAGATTGTAATTGTGGCCATTGTGCTAATTTCGGTATTACCAATGGTGTTTGAATATTTAAAAGCAAAAAGAGAAAATGGTGGAAAGAAAAAGATTAATTAATAACGAGTTGTTCGAATATCAACCATTTAACTATGATAGATTTGTGAGGTGTTGGTCGATGGTTTTTCAGCAAAATGATAAATCTTTGGTTAGACAAAAATTTGTTGATGGAGAAATGGGTAGTGTAGTTAATATATTAGGATTTAGGGTGAGTAATGATGGTGGAAGAGCGAAAATTACTGGAAGAAATAGTGAGGTAGCTTATGTTATTTCAGATAATTTTAGTATTTGTTTAGAAGAAGACGAAGGTAACTTGGCAGTTTTGGCGCAATGTATGGATGAAAATAGACACGAAATAATATACAGATTTTTTCCAAAGAGATAGATTTAACCTATTGATTTGAGGAAGGGGATTAGATAGAATACTACCACTTGATGCTTAAGCTTCTATTCGGAATGGAAAATGTAAAAATTGAGTAAGGTTTTTTGTGAGAGAGAAGCGAGCCGCGAGATGCGGCTTTTTTATTATCAAGAGTACATTTTAAATAGGACTTAGTAAGCAGGCCCGCCTTCGCTAAAGCTACGGTGGGTAAACATAATTGGGCCTGTGGCTCAGTTGGTAGAGCACCTCATTTGCAATGAGGGGGTCACGAGTTCGAGTCTCGTCAGGTCCACAAAGAATTAATTTGAAATTTAAAATTTTTAATTTTTAAGTTAAAGATTTTAGAAAGTAGAATTTAATTCATTCCGAGCAATCGGGATCATACATTAAAAATCTATTGAATCGAAAGTTTAAAAAGACACATTTTGTCCGTGTCTTTTTAAAAAATAAAAATATTAATATTATCGAAATAATAGGCCGATAATATTATTTTGGCGACTTAATCGAGTTGCCAATAAAAACTGGAAGAATTTAATTAAAGCAAATGGTGGATGCCTAGGCTGCTAAAGCCGAAGAAGGACGCAGTAGGTTGCGAAAATGATCGGGGAGTTGCCAACAAACGGTGATCCGGTCGATTCCGAATGGAGAAATCCACTTTGATGAAAATCAAGGAATCCCGACTTTTGTCGGGAGGGTAAGCTGGGGAAGTGAAACATCTCATGTACCCAGAGGAAAAGAAATCGTATGAGATTCCGCTAGTAGCGGTGAGCGAAAACGGAACAGTCTAAACTCCGATTTATCGGAGGGTTGCAGGGTTCAGATAGTTCTTTTTGAAAGATCAGGAAAAACTTATGGAATGAAGTACCAAAGGAGGTGAAAGTCCTGTATTTTAAGATCAAGTAAATTAGACCTGAATACCTAAGTACCAGGGTCCACGTGAAATGTCCTGGGAATCTGGGGCGACCAAGCTCCAAGACTAAATACTTTAGCGGACCGATAGTGAACAAGTACCGTGAGGGAAAGGTGAAAAACACCCTAAAACAGGGAATGAAATAGATCTGAAACCATTTGCTAACAAACAGCTAGAGTGTCGATTTATCGGCATGATAGCGTGCCTATTGAAGAATGAGTCCGCGAGTATTCGTGTACACCAAGTTTAATCCCGAGAATCGGGAGGAGGCGAAGCGAAAGCGAGTCTGAATAAGGCGATTAGGTGTGCGTGGATGACCCGAAGCCACTTGAGCTAACCATGAGCAGGGTGAATCCCGGTGAAAACCGGGAGGAGGCCCGTACGGATCAGAGCTGCAAATCTGTCCGATGACTTGTGGTTAGGGGTAATATGCCAATCGAAAGTGGGAATAGCTGGCTCTCTCCGAAATATATATAGGTATAGCGTCTAGTGTTCCTCAGCGGGGGTAGAGCTACTGGATGAAAGTTTGGAGCGCAAGCTCCGGCTTTTAACCAAACTCCGAATACCGTTGAGTTAAGCTAGGCAGTCAGTCCGACCGGGCTAAGCTGGCCGGGCAAGAGGGGAAGACCCCAGACTCTCAGTTAAGGTCTCTAAATCTAAGTTAAGTGGGAAAGGTAGTGGATTGCCTAAGACAGACAGGAGGTTGGCTCAGAAGCAGCCATCCTTTAAAGAAAGCGTAATAGCTCACTGTTCGACTTCCTGATTTATCAGGAGGTCGGCAATCTGCGCCTAAAATGTAAGGAGGCTCAAACTTAGTACCGAAACTGGAGGAATGTAAATTTCGCAAGAAATTTATGTTCAGTAGGAGAGCGTTGTAAGTGCGGCGAAGGTGGACCGTAAGGTTAGCTGGAGCGCTTACAAGTGAGAATGCGGACATGAGTAACGAGAGGGCAGTGAGAATCTGCCCCACCGAAATATCCAAGGTTTCCTCAGCTACGTTGTTCGTCTGAGGGTTAGTCGATCCTAACATGAGCCCCGTGTAGTGCGGGGGTAGTGGATGGATAACCGGTTAATATTCCGGTACTTTCTTATATTCGTTACGTTGGGGCATGACGATGAGTGGAAGATTAGGTCTCAGAGTGATTTTGGGATTTAAGTGTTTAGCCAGAAGGGGTTGGAAAATCCGCCTTTTCGTTTTAAAGTGAAGCACAAATAAGAGTTTTCCGTAAGGAGAGCAATCTAATTGAATCCATTTATCCGAGAAAATTGTCGCAAATAGAATATAGGAAAATCGTACCAAAACCGACACTGGTGGATAAGTCGAGAAGACTAAGGTGATTGGAAGACAGATGGTTAAGGAACTTGGCAAATCAACTGGGTGTAAGCTATGCAAGATACCCTGCCCGACGTAACAATCGGGCTACAACAAAAGCATGCACGGCGACTGTTTACCACAAACACAGGTCCATGCCAACCCGCAAGGGGACGTATATGGGCTGAAACCTGACCGGTGCCAGAAGGTTAAAAAGGCGAGTTGCGTCGCAAGACAAAAGCTTGTTTTATAAGCCCTGGTGAACGTCAGCAGTAACTCTAACTGTTCTAAGGTAGCGAAGTCCTTTGTCGTGTAAGTTACGACACGTATGAAAGGTTCAACGACTGTGCAACTGTCTTAACCATCTATCCAGTGAAATTGAAAGAGCGGTGAAGATGCCGTTTAGTTACAACAGGACAAAAAGACCCCATGAAGCTTTACTGGATCTTTACACTGATAAGAATATGATGATTGTCGAGCGTAGGAGGGAGCTTAGGCACCAATGGAACACCTCCCTTTGTCATATTTGAGTCTTACCTATTCCGCTGAATCGCGGAAGGGGACCGTGTATGGTTGCTAGTTTGCCTGGGGCAGGCACCTGCAAAAAAGTAACGCGGGTACACAAAGGTCAACTTGGTCCGGCAGGAAATCGGACTGTAAGTGCAAAAACATAAGTTGGCTTGACTGCGAGACATACTAGTCGAGTCCCGAGCAATCGGGAGTCCCGAGCAATTTGATTTCGGGATCAGGGTCGAAAGACGGTTTTAGTGATCCTCGTGACCTATTTGGTATAGGCACGGGCTTACTGGATAAAAGCTACTCTGGGGATAACAGGCTAGTCGCATCCGATAGTTCATATTGACGATGCGGTTCGGCACCTCGATGTCGACTTGGCGCATCCTGGCCCTGAAGAAGGGGCCAAGGGTTGGTCTGTTCGCCCATTAAAGCGCTGCGTTAGTTGGGTTCAGAGCGTCGCGAGACAGCTCGGTCTCTATCCGTTGTAACCGTTCGATTCTTGAGGGGATTCATCTACAGTACGAGAGGACCTAGGTGAGGGAACCGCTGGTGTGCCAGTTGTACCGTCCGGTGCATTGCTGGGTAGCTACGTTCTTATTTGATAACTGCTGAAAGCATCTCAAGCAGGAAGCTGACCCCAAGATAAGGAATCGTATCCTGAGTAATCAGGAGTGAGATCGCCGGGAGACTACCGGTTAATACTCTGCATGTGGAAGATCCGTAAGGATTTAAGCTAAGCAGTGGATAGATCGAAGAATTTTTTCAGTTTTTATCTGGCTTTTAGTCCCGAGTAATCGGGGTTAAGAGCCGGAAACGGGGGTAAAACCCTGGCAACTCGATTTAGTCGCTAAATTTTTATTTACTTTCGAAATTTGATTTTTCTGTTCCGGTCGCTTAAGCGTAATGGAACCACCTTTTCCCATTCCGAACAGAGAAGTGAAACGTTTCAGCGCCGACAATAGTTCCCGGGCAACTGGGATTGAAAATAGGTCGCGGCCGGAACAGAGAAATCAAGTTCAATAGATTAATTTAATTTTATATATTTATTTGGGGTAACCAATCCCTCTTAAGAATCCCGAATAAACGGGATTTTTTTTGGTATTAAAATGAAAAATAAAGACAAAAAAGTCAAAAAAATGGTAGAAGTGACAACCATGGAAGAATTGTTAAAAATGTCGGGGGTGGAAGTAGTTGGTTTAAAGAAAGGACAGGATGTTAAAGGAAAAATTACTGCCATTAAAAACAAAGCCATTTTCATTGACATTGGTGGAAAAACTGATGCCATGGTAATGGGAAAAGAATTTGAATTTGTAAAAGACTATGTTTCTGATTTAAAAACTGGTGATGAAATTGAAGTTCAGGTTAAACAACCAGAAAATGATAAAGGTCAGATTTTAGTGTCGATTCGTGGAGCTGCTTCTGGTTATGGTTGGAATTATTTTTCTGAAAAAGAGAAGAGTGGCGGAGAAATTACTGTTTTTGGAAAAGAATTAAATAGAGGTGGAATTGTGGTAATTGCACCATTTGGATTCTTTGGATTTATTCCAGGATCTCAAATTGGAAGTAAATATGACTTAGATCCTGAAAAAATGTTGGGTAAAAAGATCAAAGTAAAAGTTTTGGAAGTTGATCAGGCTAAAAATAGATTGGTGTTTTCCGAGAGATTAGTTTCTGAGCCAAATAAAGTTGGTGAAGAATTTAGTGCAATGGAAAATCTTGATCTGGATGAAGTCTTTGAAGCTGAAGTGGTTCGGGTTGAACCTTTTGGTGTATTTGTGAAAATTATATTAGAAAGAGGTGGAATAAAATTAAATCTTGAAGGTTTAGTTCATATTTCTGAAATTTCTTGGGAAAAGGTTGAAGATGTAACTCAAATGTTCAAAGCAAAAGATAAGATTCAGGTAAAGTTGATTAACAAAACTGATGGAAGATTACAATTTTCGATTAAAAGACTTAAAGATGACCCATGGTCGTCTATCGAAGAGAAATATCCTAAAGATAAAGAAGTTGATGGAACAGTAGTGAAATTAGCTTCGTATGGAGCCTTAGTTAGACTTGAATCTGGAGTAGAGGGATTGATTCATATTTCTAAACTTGGAGGCGGTGTAAGTTTGAAAGAAGGTGATGAAACTAAAGTTTACATTGAAAGTATTGATGTAAAAAAGAGAAAAATCTCCTTAGGATTGGTAGAAACTGATAAGAGCAAGGTAATGTATAAATAGTTTTTAGTAAATAAAAGCCCCGATGAATTTCGGGGCTTTTTTGTTAAAATTAGGAATGAAAATATTTAATCAAATCGGAGTTGGAGTGCCAAAAATTTTATTACCAAAAGAGGGAGTGAATTTGAATAAATGGGCAGTGGTGGCTTGTGACCAATATACTTCAGAGCCAGAATATTGGAAAGATGTGGAAAATTATGTTGGAGAGGAACCATCGACTTTAAAAATTACCTTACCTGAGGTGTATTTAGAGTCTGAAAATAAACAGGAAAGAATTGAAAAAATAAACCAAACAATGAAGGATTATTTAGATGGGGGTGTTTTGGAAGAAAAGGTCGAAGGTTTTGTGGTGGTTGAAAGAACTTTTTCGAATGGGAAAATAAGAAAAGGGTTGATAGTGGCTTTGGATTTGGAGAAATACGAATATACAAAGGGAAGTAAAACTTTAATTAGAGCGACAGAAGGAACGGTGGAAAGCAGAATTCCACCCAGATTGGAAATTAGAAAAAATGCATTAGTAGAATTGCCCCATATTATGGTGTTAATTGATGATCCTTTAAAGAAAGTTATTGAAGGAGTTAAAAAAGAAGAAGTGGTTTATGAAACAGAATTAATGATGGATGGAGGCAAAATTAAAGGATGGAAAATAAGTAACGAGGAAGAAATCGAAAGAATTGCCAATGAATTAGAAAAGTTAATTAGTAATGATGGTTTTTTGTTTGCCATGGGAGATGGTAATCATAGTTTGGCAACAGCTAAAACACATTGGAATAATTTGAAAAACCAGTTGAGTGAGGAAGAAAAAGTAACCTCTCCGGCTCGGTTTGCTTTAGTGGAACTAGTAAATATTCATGATGATGGGCTTGAGTTTGAGCCGATCCATAGGCTAGTTTATAAAGTCGACAGTGAAAAGTTGATAGGGTTTATTGAAGGAGAAGGGGAAGAAATAGAAGTAATAACTAAGAGTGAAAGAAAAATGGTAAGGATTAAAAATAGTGGCAGTAATTTGTTGGTAGGTAATTTGCAAATTTTATTAGATGAATATTTGAAAATTAATCCAGAAACAAAGATTGATTATATTCATGGTGATGAAACAGTAGAAAAATTGGCCAAAGAAATGAATGGAGTAGGATTCATTTTGCCGGTAATGAAAAAAGAAGAACTTTTTCCGACGGTAGAAAAGGATGGAGCATTGCCAAGAAAAACTTTTTCAATGGGAGAAGCACAAGAAAAAAGATTTTATTTAGAATCGAGAAAAATTATTCCTTAAAATAGGAATAATTTTAATTGACTTTGCTAGAGGCTCTAGAAATGAAGTTAAGGTAGAATAGTGATATGAAGAAAGTAAAAGAAAGTGTTTTTGTGTGCAGTAATTGTGGAAACGAATATTCAAAATGGATGGGTCAGTGTGTGGCGTGCAAAGAATGGAATTCGATAAAAGAAGTTCGAGGTTTGGGGAGTAAAGGAGGAAAAGTAAAAAGACTCGAAAGTGAAGTAAAAAAGATAACAGAAGGTCAGAGTGAGATATGTTTTTTAAGTAAAATACCAGAGTTTGATAGGGTTTTGGGTAAAGGACTTGTGCAAGGTCAAGTAATCTTATTTGCTGGTGAACCTGGAATAGGAAAAAGTACGCTTTTAACCCAAATTATGGGTATAAATACTGGTTTATATGTTGCCGGAGAAGAGAGTGCTGATCAGATTGGTTTAAGGGTAAAGAGATTGAAATTAAAGGCGGAAAATTACGACATATTAGAAACAAATTCAATTGAAGAAATTGAGGCAAAAGTAAGTCGAACAAAAAATCAGTACAAAATAGTGGTGGTTGACTCGATTCAGATGATGGTGACAGATGAAAAGAGTAATGGGGTGGGGGCGTGGACGGCGGGTAGCCCAGGACAGATCAGAGAATCTACTTTTAAATTAGTGGAATTAGCAAAAAGAGAAAAAGTGGTAATTATTATTGTGGGGCATGTGACAAAAGAGGGGGAGATAGCTGGACCAAAGTTGTTGGAGCATATGGTGGACACAGTTTTGTATTTTGAGGGTGACAAGAATTCTGATTTAAGAATTTTAAGATGTGTTAAAAATCGGTTTGGACCAACAGACGAAGTGGGAATTTTTAAAATGGAGGAAACTGGATTAAGGGGAATTGGAACCGATGAAATAAATTTAGTAAATAACAATGAAGAAAAAGTGGGATCGGCGATTACTATTTTGATTGAAGGAACTCGGCCAATGATGGTTGAGATTCAGGCGTTGGTAACTGAGTCGTATTCGCAAATGCCAAAAAGAATTTTTTCGGGAGTTGATTTTAATCGAGGACAATTGTTGGTGGCGGTAATGCAAAAAGTTTTAGGAATTCCGATGTATCAAAATGACGTGTTTGTGATGGTGACGGGTGGACTAAAAATTGATGATACTGGAGTTGATTTGGCAGTGGTGGCGGCAATGTACTCGAGTTATAAAAATAAAGTTTTAGGCAAAAAAGTGTGGGTGGGGGAGGTGTCGTTGTTGGGAGAAGTAAGAGAAGTAAGACAATATGAGAAAAGAATTAAAGAAGTGAAGGCGTTGGGACGAGAAATGGCCGAGATAAATAACATTAGGGAACTAAAATAGAGTTGTTCACGAGTTATTCACATGATGTTAATAAGAGATATTTTGGTGGAATTTATAGCTAATATTGATAAATAAAATACTATAGGGTATGGTAAAAAATGGGACTAAAAAAATATAGGATATAGACAGTCAAGAAAAAAGGAGTTATAGTTGATCAATGCTAAAAAAGATATGGGAGCTAATAAAAAAGTTGGGAAAATTTGAGGGAGATAATTGGGCAAAGAGACAGTTACGTCAGATGGGTAAGTTAAGAAGCAGGATTATTTTGATGTAAACCAAAAAAAAGAAACAATGTTATCGATATTCTCAAAGCAGGTGGAACACGTATAGCATTGTTTCTTCACTTTAAAGATATCTTAAATTGTTTAAAAAAGCAATTGATTATCTTTAGAGTTGAGGGCAACGGAGCGGGCAGGTCCGTTGCTTTCAATTGTAAAGATAAGTAGAATAAAGTGTGAAAAGAGTGTTTTTGGTTTTAGCGTTGTTTTTGGTTTTAGCTGGGAAAGTGACGGCGGTGGAGTTTTTCGAAGAAACAATAGATCCATTCAAAAATTATAGTGAACGAAAAACTAGTGTGGCTGACGTGGGAGCTACTGGAATTTATTACTATGAAGTAAAAGTTTATTTAGAAAAACAAAGTGCAGAAAAATATCCAAATTATCGTAGTTTATTGATAGATGCTTTGACAGAATTGAACAGAAGATTAGAAGCAGCCAAAATTGAGAGACGGTTTAAGTTTGGAGAAGATTTTGTGGTAATGTACGATAAAAATGTTTCTGATGGATTTGGTTGTGTAGCTAGTAATCCTGAGGGAAAACATTTACCAAAAGAATTTTGTAATTCGAACAAAAATTATATTTTAGTGGCAGCTGATGAAACTGGTGGTTCGAATTATTCTGTACCATCAGCTGGTTCAGTTGAGTGGCATGGAAGAAGTGGTTTGTTTACTGGGTCGGGAGTTAGTGTTTTAGTTCATGAACTTGGCCATTGTATGGGATTACCAGATATATATGGAGTTAAAGTAATGAATACTGAAAACAAAGTAAATGGAGAAGGGAGCCCAAACTGGTTTGATGGATATATTATGAATAATTTAACTCCGGGATTATTTCATCCTTGGGACATTGAAGTAATAAAAAGAGAGAAAAGAGGCTTAATACCAAATGGCGGAATGTGGGTTGGACAAGAAGCAAAAAATAATATTTTAGTTTTTAAAGATAAAGAAGGAAAGGTAATTAGGGGAGCTAAAGTAAGTGTTTATGGATCGATAAGAAAAAGTTACTCTGAAATGTCGATTGATAATATTGCCAAAAAAGAGGGGATAACAGGTGTTGAAGGTGAATATAATATGGGAAATGGTTTATTGGGAAATGTGGCTTATGAGGCAATAAGGGTTTTTATAATCAAAATAGAAAAGGATGGAATTACGGAATATAAATGGTTGACGTATGCTGATATAAATCTGGCTTATTGGAAACAGAGCCAGGAAACGGTGGTTTATGAATTGGGGTTGAATAAAATAATAGGTAATAAAACAAAGGTGGTTGGTGATGCTAGTGGTGATGGCTTGGTTGATATCTTGGATTATGGTATTTGGAAAAAGGAATATGTAAGTAATACGAAAGAAAAGGCTGATTTCAATAATGATGCAAAAGTTGATTTATTAGATTATAGTGTTTGGAAGAGAGAATATGGTGGTCAACAAAAAAATTAATTGGTGGTGGTTGTTGGGATTTTTTTTACTGGTAAAACCGGTGGGTGCGGAAGCGCCAAGCGAGGAAAGTGATAAGTATCGACTGAAAAGTATGGATGGAAAAATTGAGGTGGTTTTTGACAAGAAATATGGTGGGGCGATTACTAAAATATTTGATAATGTTAATTCGCCAAATGTGAATTTAATTGATGACAGTCAGGCGGGGGCAATGTTTCAAGAGGCTTTTTGGATTTTGCCATATCATCAGGCAGAAACAGGGATAAAATTTCCACCAATGTGTAGTGGTTCTTCGGATCAATTATTAAGAAATCCGACTCAGGCAGGGTATGTGGGAGATGGACATGCGGGTAATCCGATTGGTCTAATTGGGAAAACTACTGATGTGGATGCCAACGAATTTATTCGATGGGAAGATGGTGGAAAGACTTTACATTTTAAAACGAAATTTATTAGATATGATTTTTGTTTACCAGGAGGGAATAGAGCAGTAATTAGTGAAGCGGATTGTGACGAAAAAGCGAAAGCTTTTTATCATCGACCAACAGCAAAATGCCAGGATTTGTGGGACACAGATTACTATTTGGAACAGTGGGCTTATTTTAAAAATGACTTAAAACATGTACTGGTGTTGAAGAGCAAAATTACTTATGTGGGAAATGGCAGTAGCCAAATTACTTCACGACAAATACCGATAATTTTTTCACAAAATTTAACCAGATCAATTTATTGGAAAGATGGTAAAAAAGTGGTGACGAGTGAATCGGTAGGTGAAAACCCTGACTATAACTGGACAGCGCAGGTTTTGGAAAACAAAGAGTCGGGAATAGGAATGGTGGTTAATAAGGAAATGAAGACAATGCTGGAAAGAAAAAATTTTTCTTCGGAAACAAATACAATTTCTAAGAAAGGTAATATGTATTTTGGGGCGGGGGTGCCAGATTTAAGAACCGTAGCAACGTTGAGTGGAGTGAAATTGGCAAATGATTCTGATCATGTGTTTGAATTTGAACCTGGAGGAAGCATGGAGTGGATGGTTTCATTTCCAATTGATAATATCGATAACATTAAGAGATCGGCTGAATCAATGCTACGGTTTCAAGAATCGACAAAATATAATGAAAATATTGATGGTTGGATAGATAGTGTGAGTTGCCAGAGTGTTAAAGGATGGGCAGCAGATACAAAAAATGGCCAGGCAGTGGATAGGGCGGTGGTGAGAATTTATCCGTTGGGGCAGCCGAACAATTTAAAAATGTTTGAAAGTAATGTTTTTACTAATCGAGATGATTTAAAAACTTATTGCCGAGAAGGAAAGTGCGCTTTTGAGGTAAAAATCGGTAGTTTACCAAATAGTTTTGAAGGAAAAAAATTGATCGTCGAGGTTTGGGGAGAAACTGGTGAGAGCAAAATAATGATTAAAAATAATAATTATTTATTAGAATCATGTGGAAGGGGAGGAAGGCAGGGTGATGCTAATGGAGATGGAAAAATTGATTTGTTAGATTACAGTATTTGGAAAAGGGAATTTGTCTCGGGGGTAAAAGAAAAAGCTGATTTTAATGGAAACGGAACAGTTGATTTGGCAGATTATAATATTTGGAAGAGACAGATTTGACAGTGAAGATAAGATTAGTTAAAATACATTGTTTTCCCCAAGTATTAAGTATTATTATTTTGATTTTTAATTCCCAATGGTAAAAAAGAAAGTAACCGAGCCGGTTGAGGCGAAGGTTGAAACTATTATTCCGGTTATCCCAACTGTTCCTGAAGTTGACACTAATAGAGTGGCAGTGGTTAACGTGGCTCCGAAAGTAAGTATTCCACAGCCGGTATTGCAGCCGGTCCAGCCACAAGTAAAAATGGAAATGATTAGTGGTGTTTTGGAAGTAATGCAGGATGGAAGTGGTTTTGTAAGACCTAAATTTAATCCGGGTAATAAAGATGCGGTGATTGCCGCCCAACAAGTAAGAAGATATGGCCTTAGACCAGGTGATTTAATTGCTGGAGTGGCTAAAGCCCCAAAAGATAACGAAAAATATTGGGGAATGGTGAGACTAGATAAAATTAATAGTATGGATTTGATGTCTGCTCAAAAAAGACCTGATTTTAGGGATTTAGTGCCTGTTTATCCTAATAAACAACTAAAATTAGAATCGGATCCAAAGATTTTTTCAACTAGATTGATTGATTTATTTGCGCCAATTGGTTTTGGACAAAGAGGAATGGTGGTGTCGCCCCCAAAAGCTGGTAAAACTACTTTGTTAAAAGAAATTGCCGCAGGAGTATCGGCTAATCATCCCGATGTTCATTTAATGGCAGTGTTGGTGGGAGAAAGACCAGAAGAGGTGACCGATATGCAAAGGTTTATTAAAGGTGAAGTGATTGCTTCACATTTTGATCAAAAACCAGAAGAGCAAACTCGAGCGGCAGAAATTGCCATCGAAAGAGCTAAAAGATTGGTGGAAATGGGCAAAGATGTATTTATGGTATTTGATTCGATTACTAGATTGGCGAGAGCATATAATTTGGCAATTCCAACTTCGGGACGAACTTTGTCGGGTGGTTTTGATCCAGCGGCTTTGTATCCTTCCAAAAAGTTTTTTGGAGCAGCTAGAAAAATTGAAAACGGAGGATCGTTGACAATTATTGGAACGGCTTTGGTGGATACTGGTTCGAAAATGGATGAACTAATTTTTGAAGAATTTAAGGGAACCGGCAATATGGAATTGTGGTTAACTCGAGAATTATCAGAAAGAAGAATTTTTCCATCTTTTGAAATCTTAAAATCGGGAACCAGAAATGAAGATTTGTTATTGGACTCGGCTACTTTAGCCAGAGTAATTGCAATTAGAAGAATGTTTGATGCAATTGGTGAGAAAAATAATACAACTGAAATGATTATTGATCAGATGAGTAAAACAAAAAATAACGACGATTTCTTAGGAAAAGTCGGTAAAAAATGATCAAAGAAGAATTAAAAAATTGGAGTGATTTTTTTAAAGCTGAAGCAGATTTTTTTGGGTCGATATTGACTAAATTCTTAGGTTGGATAGTAACAATTAAGGAAGTGATGGCAAAATTGATGTATCGTCAGCGAGGGAGATTTAGTCAAACTTTTGTAAATCTAACGGTGAGTATTATTTTCTTTTTGGTGATGGTGTTTTCTGGAAAATTAGAAGAGATTATTGCTCAGAGCCAGAATAAGGATGAGGGTGGTAGTTATTATTTGTTCGGAGATGATCGAAGCGGAACCATGGGGACCGAGACAATGATTTCAAATTTGCCCAAAGGAGAAATTACTGAGTATCGAGTGGTGGAGGGAGATACGGTAAGTAGCATTGCTTCAAAGTTTGGAGTGAGTATTGATACTATTGTGTGGGAAAACAATTTGAAATCGGTAGACGCGATTAAGCCAAAACAAATTTTGCGGATTTTACCAGCCACTGGAGTGAAATATAAAGTAAGCCGAGGAGAAACTATTTATAGCATTGCTAAAAAGCATCAGGTTGATGCCCAGAACATTATCGACTATCCTTTTAACACTTTTGCAAATGATGAAACCTTTGCTTTAACTGCTGGCCAGGAATTAATGATTCCAGATGGAATTAAACCAAAAGAAGTGGTGATCGATGTGGCCAGATATACAGCTAAAACGGTGGCACCAATTCCTGGAGTGGTGGGGGAAGGGAGTTTTATGTGGCCAACATCGGGAAGAATTTCCCAAAAATTTTATTGGTATCATCCGGGGGTAGACGTGGCCAATCGAGCTAACCCAGATATTATTGCTTCTCAAGGTGGAACAGTGATTACGGCTGGATGGAACGCTGGAGGTTATGGAAATTATGTGGTGGTTGATCATGGAAACGGATATCAAACTTTGTATGCCCATATGGTAACTAACTCGATTGTGGTGAAAGCTGGCGATAGAGTGAGACAAGGACAAAAGTTGGGAGTGATGGGATCGACCGGTCGGTCGACAGGTACTCATCTTCATTTTGAAGTTAGATATGGCAGTGGAAAGGTTGATCCATTATCATTGCTGAAATAGTGCGGGGATAGAGACAGTTGGTTGATTGTTTGAAGTTGATAAATTTGTTAACCTGCAATATGAAAAATATGGTGCGAATTTATTCACGAATTGTTTTTTGTTTATTGCCAATTTTCTTTTTTCCATTATTAACTGATGGTTTTGATTTAGCCAAGAATTTTTTATTGATGATAACGGCTTTAATTGGTTTGGTGTTGTGGATTATTGGATTGTTGGCTGAGAGAGATGAGAAAATTAGAGTAGATAAAAACTTGATTTGGGGATTGTTGTTAGGAGTGTGGGTTTTGATTTCTTGGATAAAAGAAAGCGGAGGATTGAGGATGCAGGCAATAATTTCTTGGGGTGGAATGGGAACAATTTTAGCTTTGATGATTTGGGGTTGGATTTGGACTCAGATTGTTGACGAAAAAGAAAAAGAAAAGATGGTTAGTTGGTTGACAGTAAGTGGAATTTTGGTGGCAGTAATATCTTTGGTGGTGTTTTTAATACCTGGATCGAAAATGCCAATTTTATGGCCTAAAAATAATCCAATTTTTAGTATTACTAATAATTTTTCGTTAACTGGTAGCTTGTTAGCCGAGATGAGTTTGATGGTGTTTTTGGGAATTAATTGGGGATTGAGAGTGTTACGATCGATTAATGAAAAGAAAGATTATATGGTGGAGGCAGTGTTGGCAGCATTTTTCTTGATGATTTTTGGTTTGGGATTGTTTAGACAAACTAAAGTTGGTTGGAATTATTTAGATATGAATAGTTCGTGGTCGATTACGGCAGAATCTTTTAAAAAGGTGCCGCTATGGGGAGCGGGGGTGGGCAATTATTTAACTGCTTTTGATTTGTGGAAACCAGCTAGTTTTAATATGACCAAAAATTGGACAACCAGTTTTGGGCTGGCAGCAACTGGTTGGATGCAAATTTGGACTGAACTGGGAATAGTTGGATTGTTGGTAATGTTGGTGATGATGTGGAATAGTTTTAAGTTTAAAAAAATATTGAGTTGGTTTTTGGTGGTGGGTTTGATGTTGTTGCCACTTAATTTGGTTTTGTGGTGGTTGATGGTATGGATTATGGTTTCAATGAACGAGAAAAAAGAAGCAAATTTGAGAATTAGTGTGGGAGATGATTTTAATGTTGGTCCATGGGTGGTGTTGGTGATGTCTTTGATTTTGTTTGGATTTGGAAGCTGGAACTTGGGAAAAATGATTTTGGCTGATAGCTATATTAAATCATCATTGATAATGGCTAGTAAAAATGACGGCGGAGCGACTTACAATTTGCAAGTAAAAGCAATTGGAATGAATCCATATTTAGCTGATTATCGAAGATTGTATTCTCAAACTAATTTGGCGTTGGCCAAAAATATTTTAAGTGTTGAGAAAGTTAGTGATGAAGAGAAACAGAAAGCTTCAATGTTGATTCAACAAGCGGTTCGAGAAGCAAAAGCATCGTTGGCTTTGGTAAATACATCATCGACAAATTGGAATAACTTAGCAACAATTTATCGACAAGTGTTGGGTTTGGTTGAAGGAGCGGGTGATTGGAGCTTGCAAGCTTATCAACAAGCAATTGCTTTAAAACCAACTGATCCTTTATTGTATTTGGATGTGGGTGGATTATATTTTGCTGGGAATAGATTTGAAGAAGCTGATCGAAATTTTGAAATGGCTGTGAATAATAAACCAGATTTGGCTAATTCTTGGTATAACTGGGCATATTCGGCTAAAAAAATGAATAAATTAGCGGATGCGATTTACCGATTAAATCAGTCGTTGAGTTTGGTGAGTGTTGATTCTGGTGATTATGAAAAAGCGTCGAAGGAATTGGATACTTGGAAAAAGGAATATGATGAGTTGGTGAAAAAAGCTAAAGAACAACAAGAACAGCAAAAAAAAGAAGCTGAAACTTTGAAAACGCCAGAGGTAGCGCCAACTATCAGTGAGGAAAATAAATTGGTAGTGCCAACAGGAGAAATTGAACCGCCAAAAAACTAGTTTACGATCCAGTAATTGAAAATAACATCTTCGGTAAGTGGGGCGTCGAAACCAACAACAAAGCTTTGATCTGATTTAGAGAGAATTTGAAGGTTTTGATTTTTACCTCCAGAAACCAAAGAGAGATAGATTTGAGAGGTTGATTTTAGCTGTGAATTGGTAAGAGTAATTTGTTTGGTGTTGGCAGGAATGGTGGCTTGATTAGAAAGAGAGTTGGATTCAGAAAGGTTGGTAACTTCAGTTTTAGTTTTAATTTCTGGAGCAGCAATAATAGTTTGAGAAGTAAGATTGGCTTGAAGAAGTGGCTGAGAATTTTCGATTAGAGGTGCTTGAGTGGGGGTGGAGGTGGGAACATTTTGAGGGTGTTGATTGATGAGAGATTGGAGAGAAGAAATGGTGGTTTGGATTTGTTGTTTTTGAGAGGTGTCGGTGAGAATGGTAAGTAACTGGTTATAGGTGGAAACGGCGGCGGTTAGTTGGCCGGTTTGTTGTTGGATACGAGCGAGATCATAAAAATTTTGAGCTTTGGTTGGCTCGAGGGCAATAACTAAAGAAAGATATTGAAGAGTAGACTGGGGGTCGCCTTTTTGAGCAAAGAGTTGGGCAATGTTTTGAGCAATTTCGGCAGAGTTGGGATTAAGTTTGAAAGCTGATTGATAATCAATGAGGGTGTTGGAAATTAAATCTGGGCGAGAGGCGAGAACAGATTGGTAAATCTTGGCTCGTTGTTGGTAGCCTCGGTAATCGGATGGGAACTCTTTGATGGCTTGGGTAGCAGAAAGAATGGATTGATTAAGAAGTTCAATTAAACGAGGGTCGGCAGAATTTTGAACTTGAAGATCGAGGGCTTGAGAAAAAAATTGTTGAGAGGCCAAAAGATAATGTTGGATTGATTTGGGGACTTGAGTGGGGGATGGATAGACATTGGGTTGGGGTTGATAGGTGGGAGTTTGAGAATCGTTTTTTGATTTAAAAAGAATTAAGCCACCTAAAGAAATCAGAGCTAAACCGGAGATGGAAAACAAGGCAATGTATGGTTTTGAGGTAGTTTGCTGGGGTTTAGATATAGGTTCGCAAGCGATACCCAGGTCTTTGAGGGTTTGAATTTGTGATGGAGAAAGATTAGCAACCATATTTAATAATAACTAATTTATTAACCACCAGTTGATGTCAATTGAGTTTAATAAAGGTTGGTCAAGACCAATAGTGAAAGTGTTTTCGGTTTTTTGTTTGAGGTAAATTACTTGATTGTTGGTGGAACCGACTGGAGTGAGGTAGACGATTGAATTGGGAGTGAGCTTGGAATTGGTGATGACGATTTCGGTTTTACCAACTGGAAGATTAACAGTGCCGGCAGTAGCATTGGACTGGACTTGAGCAGAAGAGGTGGCTAGTTCACCAAAACCTGATTCAGCAATAATAGTAGCCGATTCAGTGGCGACATTTAATTTGGTGGTGGAAAGATTGGTGATGGTGGCTTGATCGGCGGCAATCATGTTGGCAAACAGAGAACCAGAAACTGAGGCAGTTTGAGCGGTTAGTGTACCATTGAGATTGAGATTGCCATTGACAGTAACGTCACCAGAATCGGCGATGATCATGGTGTCGCCAAGAAGATGGATAGAACCGACAGCTGAAGGTTGAAGGTAGAGAGCTGCAGCGGTGGTTTCAATTAAATTATCTTTTATGGCAATTTCGCCAGCAGTAAAGGTGCCAGTGATAAAGGCTGAACCGAGTTGAGCTTGACCATTAACAATTAATTTTGAGCCAATAACTAAATTGTCGGAAAGGGACATGGAGCCGTTGATGGCTAATTGAGAAGTGCCAACGTCGAAGGTCCAATTTGAAGATTCGGTCATTAAGGTAGTACCCACCACTTGGTTTTTGATTTCGGCACGAAGAGCTTGAATTTTGTTGGCCATGATTTCTTGGAATGATCCTTGAGCGGAAATAATGTTGTCGGCATAGAGAGTAGAAATAGAAGCGACTTGAGCAGTGAGAGTGCCGGCAACATTTAAATTGCCGTCAACAATAATAGTATCGGTGACGTCGGAGAGAGGAGTAATAACAGCAGTGCTGATTGATTTTGATTTAGAAGTTTCACTTACGATATTCTTTGCTATTAAATTGGTGGTATTGACTAAACCTGCCTTAACTTGGGCAATTGTTGCAGTGGCGGCACTAAAGGCGCTAGTAATGGGTTTTCCGAAACTGTCAGTGATCGAATAAGTAGCATTTTCAATTTCGTTTTTAGTGTCGGAGTAACCAAGGGAAGCAAGAACATCTTGGCTAATATTTTGATCAACTTGGATTTGGCCATTTTCTGCAATAACAGTGTTGTTTAATTTATTTCCAAGTGATTCAATTAGGTTTTGTTGTTCTTGAAAACCTTTAATAAGAAGAAAGGGGATTTCCTCTTTATTGAGAGTTAAGTGTCCATCACGGTCTGGTTTAACTAAGATAGGAAATACTTCAGCGACTTCTTGAGCAATCAAACCATAATGAGTAATGTCATCTAAAAATGTTTCTTCCTTCCAGTTGTAAGTAACGGGTCGGAGTTGCATGATTTTGGAAAGCATCGATGATTGATCGGTAATATTTTTCTTTAAATTACGGTCAGACCAGGCGGTTCTCCAAGCACCTAACGCATACATATTATCACTATTACCAGATATGGCAAAACGATAAGTAGATGTATTGTTATCATTGACAACAAAATGAGCAACTGTTGTACCAATATTAACATTAGAACTACCAATGGCAACATTGCCAGAACCATTAAAGTTTAGGGAATAATTCCAGGAGGGGATGGTGCTGCCGGCGGTACCAATGGGGGCGGTGGTGATATGGGCCCATTGACTTGAGCCCGTACCCATATTTTTCCAGAAAGATAGGGCGCTGCCGCCCAAAACTCGAGTGGCGGAAGAAGCAACATTGCTATTGTTTAAAGCAACACCAGGATAATAACCAGATAAACTCAAGGCACCAAAATCGAAACGTTTATCAGTAGCTGCTGGTTGAATTTGAGTCATCGAAATTTCGCCAACACGAAGGTATTCCTGGATGCTAAATAAACCAGAAGGATTAGTAGTTCCAATGGCAACATTACTACCACCAATGTTTAGTATTAGATTTCTTTTATTACCATCTCGATCAATAGAATCAATTCCAGATATTCGGAAAGTTGCATCAGTACTGCTATTTCCAGCCCAAATTCTTAAGCCACCAGCTGTGGTTGTGGTTGAACCATCAAATTGAGCTACAGTAGTGGTACCTGTGGCAGAAGTTAACGTGCCACCAACATGAAAAGTTACTTGTGGATCGGTGATACCAATACTCATATAACCATTGGAGTTAACTACCCATCTAAAGCGAGTAGCTGTTTGATCATATAAACCAAGAGAACCATTGCCAGTTACAGTGTTAGTAAAAACATATTTGTGACCACCGCTGTTTGTATCGGTTAAAGCCAAAGAAGCGTTTGGTCTCATTATTTCAATATCACGTCTACTGCCAACAATGTTTGTTGAACCAATGGCAAGGTGAGCGGTTGTTCCGGCACTAAGGAATGTTAATATTGGTCCGGAACCACCAGCGTCGGCAGTACCGACTTGGAAAAGACCACCGGGATTAGAAGTTCCAATTCCAACGTTACCGCCGTTTAAATATGAATTATTGTTTCCGGTTCTAAGGACTATTTGAGCAACACTTGTAGAATTAAAAAAACTTAGTTGGCCGTTGTTGGAAGAATCCTCTCGAAGTCGAAATAGTTCGCTATTTATTGAATTGTAGATTGACAAAGGATTTGTTGATGGACCTGCTGACTGAATTTGGAATTTGTTGAGTGGATTGGTGGTACCAATACCAACATAACCAGTGTTTTTGACAGTGAAAACTGGACCAGTGCCACCAGCGTCGGCAGTACCGACTTGGAAAAGACCACCGGGATTGGGGGTGGAAATACCGACATTACCATTCATTAATGACATAACATCAGCTTCGTTGCCGTTGACTCGATTTTGAAAAATTAAACCTCGAGTGGTCCAGGTTCCACCATTGGTAGTTTTCATTCTTCCAAACCAATAGTTTGAGGTGGTATCGTAAAGTTCAAGACTTGGACTGGTGTTGGCGATTGAAAGAACACTGTTGGGACTAGAAGTACCAATACCAATATAGCCAGAATTACCAATTGACATAGCAAATCTAGTATTGCCAGTAAAAAATTTAATTGAATCGTTAGCATCAACATTTCTAATAATGGCGGCAGATCCGTAGGTGGCATGATTAGACGCATATCCAACCAGAAGTCCGTAAGTTCCATTTTTATTAAAACTCATATACTTTTCTTCAGCATTATCAGTGTTCATTTGAATTTTTAAATTAGTGTCGTTTATAGAAGTGCCAGTACCGACTGATAAAAGTGAAGTTGGATTAGAAGCTCCAACACCAAGATAACCAGTTTCAGTAAGACGCATTAATTCGTCTCCTGCAGCAGGGATACTTGATCCAAGACCAGTATTTTTAGCGAAAACAAAGGCACGAGTTTCGTCGGAGAGGGTGTTGTCATAATCTATTTTAAAATACATACTATCCTCAGCACTAACGCTTAAGTCACCAGTACTGTCATAAACATCTCCACCACCAAATAAACCATCACCTGTTGATACCAAAGAGCCGGTAAAGTAGGAAGTACCGTAAACATAAAGTTTATATGTGGAACTGCCAGTACCACCAATAGAAACGTTACCATTACTGCCAATGGTGAATACTGGACCGGTACCGCCAGCACCAGTAACGCCTACTTGAAGTGGACCAATAGGATTGGTGTTACCGATGCCAACGTAGCCGTTGCTACCATTGATAAACAAAGCGTCTTGCCAATTGATGTAACTATCAGCAATAGAGGTGTTGCCAACTGAGAGAGCTAAACCATTGGAAGCACCGAAGATTCGGCTAGGATAAGCATTGTCGATGTTTTGGGGAAGAGTAGAACCAGAATTAATGTAGGCATTAAAAGTGATAGAACCATTTTTAAATAAAGACATGGAAGGCGAATATTCAAGAGCATTACCAAGATCAAGATAGAGTTTGTCGTAGAGAGTAGAATCGGTTAGACGGCCAGCTGAAAGATCGCCGTTGATTTGAAGTTGGGTTGAAGGATTGGCAATATTTACGGTGTTGATACCGATACGACCGGTGTCATCGATATGGAAATATGGATGATAAATAGCTATAGTGTTGGTATCTCCGGTTCCAAAGTTGGAACCACTAACAGTAGCCAGGGAAGTATTGGTGCCAACATTGGTAATGTTTCTAGTGGTGCCGTCGGCAAGGTAGACAATTCGGCCAACATCACTTTCGGAAAAAGTAGTTCCAACTGAAGTGATGGTGGTAGTACCAATAACAGTAGCTACGGTAAGATTGCGATTAAAGGTGTAATTGCTTTGGATGCCCGAAGAGGAGAGCCTGAATAACGGATTGGTTAAGCCAATACCAAAATTGCCAGAACCAAGGAAAGAAAAATTATAGTTGTTTTGATCGATTGAAGTGCCAATTGAGAGAGAACCGCCAAGCCCGTAGGTAGAGCCAGTGCCAACAATACCGTTGTAAAATGAAATTGCTCCCATGTAGGGAAGATTATCGTAAGCATAACCATTAAGATAATTAGCATTAAGATTAGTGACTAAATTAGTAGAACCAACTGAGATAAAAGTGCCACCAATAGTAAGGTTATTAGAAAAAGTAGTGGGAGCAGTCCAAGTGTTAGTAGAACCAAGATTTAATGCCAGAGTATATGGTCCAGAACCAGAACGAGTGAGAGTGGTGTCGGTAGCGTTATCAACAAAAGGAAGGAATGATAAATGATAGCCATCAAAAAGATCAGCATTAAGATTAGTGACTAAATTAGTAGAACCAACTGAGACAAAAGTAGCACCAACTCTTAAACTACCGGTCATGTCTAATTGATAGGAGGGGGTGGTGGTACCTAACCCTAAATAACCAGTTGAAGTTAATCTCATTCTTTCATTAGATTTGGCATAACCACCAGTGGCAAAATTGATATAACTGTTAGCACCACCAGCAACTAAAGAAATCAAACCATTGCTTAGATAATTAGCGAGGGCAACTTGGTCTCCAGTAAACATACCATTGGTGTAACCGACGCCGGTGGCTAAAAATTGTCCTGAAAGACCAGCGGGAGTGGTGAAATCGATGGTACCGTAACTGTTAGCGTTGGTGATTTCCAGTTTGATTCCACTATCGGCTCCGCCGGCAGATTTAACATGAAGTTTGGCAGTGGGGGTGGTGGCACCAATACCAACGTTACCACCGTTGTGAATACGCATTCTTTCGGTGCCATTTTGAGAAAACTGAATAACGTTTACATCACCATCACCTCGAGTAGAACCGCCAATTCGAATACTACCTCCCATATTGGTGTAGTCGGGGATACCAGCAGCGAGAGTGAATTCATAGCCATCGTTATTTGAACCAATAGTTAACAGAGCCGGATTAAAATTCATGGCACCAGCAGAAGTAGAGCCAATAGTTAGGGCATAGTTTTGATTGGTGGTACCAATACCAATTTGGCCAGTAGAGTTAATAAAAAGTCTGGGGGCACCAGCGCCACCACCATAAATATAAAAATTATCGGAACCATTAAGATTGTAATCGCCTCCAAGTTCCCAAGCGGTGGTAGCGCCACCACTACCTAAACTTAGTGCACCACTTTTACTAGTAGCATTGGTGTTGGCGATTGAAGCTCGAATTCGAGAAGAAGAATTACCGGTGATAGTTAATTTATTGGAAGCACTGGTTAAACCAATACCAATATTGCCGTTTGAATTGATACTAAAAGCTTGGGTGCCACCAAGACTAGTGAAAGCTAGATTAAAAGAAGAAGTGCCGATTTGGGTGTTTTGAATTAGATTGCCGCCGAGTTGAAAATCGTTGGACACTAAAGTGACACCATTAGAAGCAGTGTAGACAGTACCAGCTGGGAGAGCACCTTTGGAAACAACACCAGAAGAATCAATGTAAAGAAGTGAAGTGCCAGTACCAAGAGGAGAGTTGGAAATAGTTAGAGTACCACCAATAGTAAGGTTGTTAGAAAAAGTAGTTGGAGCAGTCCAAGTGTTGGTTGAACCAAGATTTAATGCCAGAGTATAAGGACCAGAACCAGAACGGACTAAAGTAGAGTTAGTAACATCGTTAACATAAGGAAGATTGCTAGAAGCATAACCATTAAGATAGTTGGCATTAAGATTAGTAACTAAGTTGGTAGAACCAACTGAGACAAAAGTAGTACCAACACGAAGTGAACCAGTAAGATCTAGTTGATAGGCTGGGTTACTGGTGCCGATACCAATATAACCAGTGCTATCAATATAGAAAGAATTGGATGGACTGTTTTTTTCAATTCTAAATGGAGTTTTAGCATTAATAGCGTCATACATTTGAAATTCACCAGTAGATTGAATGACGGCAAAGTCCCAATAACCACTGGTACCGTCGGCTGACATGACTGAAAAATCACCATTAGCAGAAGCTCCGCGGACATTAAGACTACCAATAACTTCTAACTTTTGACTTGGAGAAGTAGTGCCAATACCAACTCGTCCAGTGCTGGTGACAGTAAGAACTTTTGTTTGAGATCCAAAAGCAGCGTTACCGGCAGTTAAATTAATTCCATCGTATCCAGATAAATTAAGAACGTTACCACCACCAACAGCACCATTTAATGTTCCGCGGAACATACCGACGTTCATTGAAGTACTTTGATCATCACCCAAGACGATGTTGCCGGTAGTTTGAGCAGCGGCTCCACCAACTTTAAGAGTGCCGTATGTTTGAAGAGTGTGCTGAGGATTAGTAGTACCGACACCAAAGTTACCGGTACCATAAAGACCAAAATTGTAGTTGTTTAAATTTATTTTTGTTAATTGAGTAAGAGATCCACCCAACTGAAAATCATTAGTAGCAAGAGTAATACCATTAGAAGCAGTGTAGACGGTGCCGGCTGGAAGAGCACCTTTGGAAACAACTCCAGAGGAATCGATGTAAAGGATAGAGGTGCCGGTGCCAACAGCAGTGTTAGTTAAAGAAAAACTACCATTAACATGAAGAGTGGATTGAGGATCGGTAGTACCGATACCAACGTAACCATTAGAATTAATACGCATTGCTTCGTTGCCATTGAGAGTAGTATCGTTGGCGGCAGTATAAAAACGAAGTTGAGTGGCGGCATTGGCTGCACCTGAACCTCCACCGAAACCAACAGTTGATCCAGTAGAATATAACAACATGGTTGATTCTTCTGAATTTAGTCTGTTGGGGACAAGTATTCTAGCAACTTTATTGGTGCCGTCTGTTCTAGTGGTAGCATTGTTATCAGCTCCAAGCGTGAGTGTGTTAGAACCTGAGGAAATGTCGAGAGCACCTAGAGGAGAAGTGGTGCCAATACCAACATAGCCGTATCCAGAAGTGAGTAGAGCTATGTGATGATTGGTGTTTGTATTTTGAAGAGTAAGCAAACCGTCTCCAAAAAAACCAACACGACCGGCTTCAGCGTTGGAATAATCAGAATAAAAAAGTAAGCCAGCGTTTGTGGTGTTAACAACTGAATTGTTATCACCAAAACGAAGATAACCGTAGTTGTTTGAAAGATGAAGATTTGCTTGGGGGTCGGTAGTACCGATACCAACATATCCAGTTTCTAAAATAGTGAACCATTTATTGGTTTCGGCATAATCACCAACTTGAAATATTGGTTGGGTTCCGCCGGTAGTGCCAGCTCCAACATAAAGACCTTGTCCGGCTCCACCATTGTTAATAATTTTGGTGGTCCATTCATTATTAGTGGAAGCTAAGACATGTAATCTTGTTTCTGGGTTGGTGATACCAAGGCCGATGTTGCCAGAACTGTTAATAAATAAACGATTTTGATTGCCGGTAACAAGAGTAATGGAATCAGTAGTACCATTGCCTAAAATTCGGGAAGAACCATCACCAAAATAATAACCATAATTATCATCAACCCTAACATTACCGGTGAATATTGATAATTTTTCACTGGCAGTGGAAGTGCTACCAATTCCAATTGAACCACCTTGAGGTTGGAGATAAAGAGTGTCGTTGCTAACTGTAGGCCTTTTAACTTGGATGCCGGCATAGTTATTGGTTGGATCGGAAAAGAGATAGAGTGCTTCTGAGGTGCCGCCAATACCAACAACTAAACCACCATTATTTAAACCACTGGAGTTAACAATTAATTTGGCTCCTAAGCTAGTGTTTAATCCGGCGGGGCTATTGCCAGAAGTACCAATGCCAACATAACCGCTTGATCCAATTAATAATGATTGAGTATTATTTTTGTCGAAGAAAGTTAAGTTGTAGTCAGAGTTGTTGATGGATGTATTTTGAGAAAGGGTGCCGCCAAGGCGGAAGTCGTTGCCAGATAAAGAAATACCATTAGAAGCAGTGTAAACAGTGCCAGCAGGTAGACCGCCTTTAATAAGATTACCAGAAGAATCGATGTATATCATGGAAGTGCCGGTACCAACAGGGGAATTGGCAATGTTTAAGGTGCCACCAATAGACACGTTACCAGAAGCATCGACATTGAATCTGGTAGCTAATTGAGTAGTACCGGTGTTGTAATTTTGAAAGTTTAAAAAGTTGTAGCCTCGGTTGGTGTTGTTGATTTGACCGCTATAAAGATTGCCGGTAGCCAAATTAGCATTGGTAGCTTCGATAAAACCGCCAACGGCAGTTGAGCCTGAACCTTCAGTTAAAAGCTTGATGATGCCATTCGCATCCGGGTTGATAGAGATATTGCCACCAGAACTGTCGGAGGCTTTGATTAAAATGGCTTGACCTTCAACCCCAAGAGTACCAGAAGTGGATTTAATAGTTGGGCTGGTTTCGCCAAGATTGAGATTGCCAGAACCATCAATAACTAGCACTGTGTTTTTGAATCCGCTAGCAGATGGAGGAAGACCTTGCAAAGTATCGGAATTGAGAGCATAGGCGACGGAAGCAATTGGTTGACGGGGATCCATGGTTTCGCTATCGGCGGTAATTTCTAGCCAGACTTCAGCATTTTCGGAGAAAACAGTAGTAGGAATAGTATCTCCGTGAGATTTTCCGATAACAACTGAAAAAATACCATTGGCATCAGGAATTACAGTTTGACTATTTCCAGTAGAGGAGGCGTAGAGTTCGGTGCCACCAGTACCTGAGTTAAAAAATTTGAAAACAATTGGGGTAGCAGAACTAACTGGATTGCCAGAAGAATCAGTTAAGCGGCCTTGGAAGGAAAGAATACGGCCTGGACGAACTGGGGAGGAGGCGGTGGAATAAGCAAGGTTTTTCTGGGCTTTTAGAATGGTTTGGGTATATAAACCATAGCCTAAGCCTAAAAAAATGATTAATACTAGAGAAATAAGAGTGTAACGATTAAATATTTTGGGAAATGAGAAAGATGGTTTTGGGGGTTGAGGTTGAGGGAGGGAATTAGAGGGTGATTGAAGATGATTATTCTTGGCTAAAAATTTTTTAAAGGTGGAGAGAGCAGAAAGTTTTCTTTTGATGGTGGCAGTGGAGGTGCTTTGAAGACGGAGTGAATCTAAATACTTTTGGACTAGAGCTGGTGTAAAGAGATGATCAAGAGACATGAGATTGTTGCTCGAGCCAAAAAAGATAATTTTGAATGTCATTGAGATAGTTTTTGATAGTTGATGAAGAAAAATGTTGGGCAATTAAGTAGTCTTTAAATTGGCTGATAAGTTCGTTTTGGTTGGTAGTTTGGGAGTTTTTTTGAAAGTGGTTTAAAGGGTTGGTAGTAATGTAGCTTTGATCGAGAGCAAATTGGCAAAAGACGCGAAGAGATGCTAAGAACCTTTTATAGTTAGAATCATCGTTAAGATCAGATAAATAACTAGAAAAACAGGTTAAGGAAAAAATGTGGGAAAAATTACCATCAAAATTTTGAGAAATTAAATATTTTTTAGCATCAGCAAGATAGTTACGCACAGTAGCTGGTGAGTAGGAATGTTGTTTTAACCAAAGCCGATAGGAGTTAAGGATGGAGATCATTTCCATAACCAGATGAAGGAAGAAGCAATAATCAGTAACGGAGCCAAACTTTCGATGGTAGCTTTGAATTTAGAAGATTTAGACATGTTTAGATAATTAATAATATTAATAATTAAATATTTACTATTATGAAAAGGCTGTCAAGAGGCTATAAATAGTGAATTTTGATATATTTCGATAGTATGTTTGAGTAGTTATATTTACCGATAATAACCTGCGGAGAATTTTCACAGGTTATAAAATCAAGTATATAGCTACTTACAAAATAGATATATCGGTATCAAACTGATATTAATAACGAATATCAGAGAAGAAGAGTATGCGGAGAAGTGCGGAAAAGATATTAAGATATTAAATGATATATTGAAGAAAGGAAAAAGATAATTGAAATGTGATATATTTAGCTATGCAAGACAAGAAAATGATAGTTTATTTAGTACTGGCAGTTTTTGGAATAGGACTATCTTATTTTTTAGCTACTCAGGTAGTACCAAAGTCATTAGTGTTGTTAACCAAAGCAGCGCCAGCAACAAAAGTATCGATTGGAAGCTCATATATTTTAGGATCAAGGATCTTAGTGAAAGCTGATGGCATAGATAAAGCAGTGGTAAATGTGTTTGCTATGGATAGTAGTGGGAAAGGTGTAGGTGGTAAAAGCGTGGAACTAGTGGGGGAAGGAGTAATTGATCCGGTGAGCCAGATTACCGATAATCAAGGTAAAGCCAGTTTTAAAATAAGTAGTAATATCGAAAAACAAAACGAGTATATAGCTAAAATCGAAGGAGTAGCGTTAGCTAAGACAATCAAAGTAACCTTTAGAAAGTAATAGATTGATATAAAAAGAAACAGATAATGGTTTTAAATTAGCAAAGAAAACTGTTGAGTGACAAGAGATTGAATGAAGAGAATATCCCAAAAGATTAATAAAAAGTGATTTTGACTTTTTGAGGAAGATTGATATTGGCCGATCTTCCGGCAACTAAGAACGAACCAGGTGAAGAGGATGATAAATCAAAAACAGCTTTACCAGAATCATCAGTAATTAGTTGAACAGGAGTGATAACAACCGGAGAATTAACTGAAACATTGGCGGGAAGATTGGGGATACCAACTCCACGAGAGTCGAGTAGGTAGATAGTGAGACGAATTGATTCTTTGCCATCGGCTTTAGCTTGGAGTGGAGAAGCAAAAAGGTAGGAATTTTCTAGGGTAATCGAGTTGGTAGAGAAACCGGTGGCTTTGGAATTGATAGTTTTAGTTTGATTGAGATTAAGAACAACAAAAGTCAGTGAAGCAAAGGACAGAAAAATAAAAATGATAAGGAGGATTTTTTTAAACACGAAGTGAAAGAGGAAATTTATATTGAGTTAAATAATAATGGCGTTTTTTGTTGAGTAGTAAAAAGACAGAGATAATTGAAAGCAAAAAAATAATAATTAAAGGGAGAAGGATAGACGATTGGGAAGTGAGATGATAATTGAGAACGTTTGAAATGGCTGATGGTGCTGATTGATAAAGACTATTGGCATAAAAACGATAATCAGAAGCGTAAGAATTGGGTAAGTTAAGACTGTAGTAGCCTTGAGAATCAGCCTGAATAGTAATAGTGGGAAGAGAGAAGGCTTGGGCTGAAGTAACTAGTTTGGGCCGGTTGGTGGACTGAAAGATGGTTACTTGAACTGGTTGATTAGGGATAGATTGGCCGGAGACTGTAAAAGAATCGAAAGAGATGGTGGGAGGAAGTAGAATTGGGCCAATATCGGTATGATAATTGCCAGCTGGAGGAGGAGCAATACAGACAGGAGCAGAGGTTAGTTGTTGATCATCGAAATAACGCAGGCAAAGCTCGCCTGGTTCTTTGGGAAGTAAAGTTCGATCGAAAACAAAGAAACCTTCAGAATCGGAATAAGTGACAGTAAAAACTTTTGAAGAAGAAAGTTCGACACGAGAGTTGGGAGAAGAGAATCCGAAAATGTTAACCTGGTTGGGGTAAATTGAACCGGTAACTTTTACTTGGCTCATGCTTATTTACGATCTTGATATTTTTTCTTGAGTTTTTCAAGTTCTTCTTCAAGTTCTTCTACTTTTTCTTCGTTTTTCTGATCTTGATGTTCTTTTTGAGTAAAGAGAATAATTAAGGCAGAGATAGTAGCAATGGCAGCAATAATTAAGATCAGGAGACGCCAAGGAATAACCCAAAAGACTAAAGCAGTGGAGAGAGCTTGGCCAGTTTGACCATAAGCTAAATTAAGTTTGGCAGTGTATCGGCCAAAAAGCCATTTTTTATTGAGAACACTATTGAATGATCTAGAAGTTAAAGGAAAGATATTGGCGGTATCGAAGGCAATATTGGCGGTTCGACCACCAAACCAGTTGGTGACATTGATGGTACCAGCGGGAGCAATATGAACATCGGAAAGGTTGTTGATAATGGTTTTGAAGTTAATTGGTCCGTATTCAGAAAAAGAAGGAGCTAAAAAGTCTTTAATAATAGCAGATTCTTTAACATTACCAGGAACAGTAATGTAGAGGAGAGTGCCAACATTGGTTTCGACGAAGGATCCAGTTTCAGTAAGAACAGTATCGTTTTGAGGTGAATGAATGACCATGGCGTAATGACCACCTGGAGTGGCATTATCGGGAGCAATGACAGTTAAAGTTAAGGATTTGGTTTCACCGGGTTTAAGAGAGAATTTGGTTTGAGAAATTTGAATCCAACTAGAAGCGGCCCAACGATTTTCATCTTCAGAGGTTTCAATTTGACGAGGGGTATTTTCATCGGTAACAATAAAATCTTTGGTGGAAACAGTAATATAACGTGGAACTTTAGATTCATTACGAACTTTAATTTCTTTAGAGACAGCTTCACCAGGTTTGACAGTAATCTCAAGTCGGGGAGGAATAGCAGAAATACCCAGAGCTGTTTGAGCAAAGGTGATTTTTGGAGTTAAAAGAATAGCGGTTAAAGCAAGAAAGCTGGTTAGTTTTTGGGCAGTGTTCATATTTTAAAAAGTGGCCGTAGCCGTGTAAACGACTTTGTTTTCGTAATCACCTTCAACCTGAGAAGTGATTGCGGTTAACCGATAACAAACGAAAGCTCTTTCGGTAATAACTGGAGTGCTATTGTTTCTCATAATAACGGTAGCGTTTGCTGCTCCGGTACCAAATTGAGCACCAGTGAAAGAGGAACCGACACCAGCGGTGATGTTGGAAAAAGTGTAGGAAGCATTAATATTTTGCATACCAAAACCCCATTCGGATTGAGCAGCATCGGGGGTAGTCCAAAGACCGGTGGTGCCAACATTACAGCCAGTATTACAATTAGTGTTGGGAATGGTGATACCGTTAGCAATATTTTTCATATATCCAGATTGATAAGCAGTGACCACATAGCCGTTGGCTGAGTTGGTAACACAAGAAATACGTTGAGCTAAGTCGTTGAAATTTCCTAAAGATAATGAACCAAAAGGAACTTGAGTAGCAGTAACATTGTTGGCATTTGAATTTAAAGTGACACCGCAAATAGTAGCACCACTGCCAACATTGGTATTATCGATAGTAAAAGTTAAGGTTGGATCGATGGTGGCGGTAATTCGAACAGCTTCGACCAGAGCGATTTTACCTTGAAGAGTGTCTTCATCGGCGACTACTTGAGAGGAATCGAGGTGACGAACATAAAAAGTATAAACATCGGAATTGTCAGCAGCACCTTCAACATGGCCAAGAGAATTAGAAGGATTAATTAATTGAGATCCGGTAGCTAGATCGGCTCCAATGGCAACAGAATAGCCAACACCAATGGCGTTAGTATTACCGGCACCAAGAGCACAGTTGATGACATGATAGTAATTGGTTCCGGCAGAAGTAGTAACAGCGACGGTAGTACCAATGCTGGCGGCGGTAGTACCGGCACCGAAATTAGGACAAGTAACATCAGTAGTCTTTAAACGAGTACCCAAGCCGTTGGCACCGGAACTGGGAGTAGTGGCACCTAAATCAAAACCTTGTTGATCGGGAATACCATCGTTATAAACTTCGCCGGTGCGAGAAGAGGCTTTGATTAAAAATTGCCAAAAACCACCAGTAATATTTGACTGGGGGGTAAAAGAAACAGTATGAATGGCTGAACGAGTAGCAATGATCGATAAAAAGCTGTAAGCGTTGGAGGTGCCAATACCAGAATTAAGTTGGAAGGAGGCGGTGGAAGCAATATCGCGAACAGTATATAAAGTTAGAGGTCCAGAATTGCCAGTACCGGCACCAGAGGTACCAATAGCAATGGTGTCGCCAACAAAAAGGTTGGAAGTAGTGATAGAAGGAGCTGAGCCGGAAGTTTGATTGATTCTAACTAAAGAATCACCAGCACTAACACCAGTACCAATTCGAGCAAAAAATGAAAGTTGAGAACTGGAAAGCGTATCTTTAACGTTAGTAGGTTTGACAGATTTAAGTGGTTGAGGTTTTAAATAGGAAAGAAGGCCAATTACCGCAAAGGCAAAAACTACCAAACTTACTCTAATCTTAGGTTTCATTAATAAGAGATTAGAGTAAAGAAAATATGGTGTCAATAAGTAATTGGGTATTTAAGTAAGAGATATTACATTATCATCTGGTTGAAAAATAGTTAAGATCGACTTACAAATGAGAAGTATGAAAAATGTATACTATTTTGGAAAAAACAAAACCGAAGGTGAAGCTTCGATGAAATATATCTTAGGTGGGAAGGGGGCAAATCTGGCAGAAATGACAAAAGTTGGAATACCAGTACCAGCAGGTTTCACGATTTCAACTGAAGTGTGTAAATACTATTATGATAATAATAAGCAGAATCCTGAAAACTTAGAACAAGAGGTAGAAGAGAACTTAAAATTATTAGAAGCAGAAACTGGGAAAAAATTTGGAGATGAAAATAATCCATTATTAGTTTCAGTTCGGTCGGGAGCAGCCAGTTCGATGCCAGGAATGATGGATACGATTTTGAATTTGGGTATTAATAGTCGAGCGGTGGAAAGTTTGGCTAAGAGTAGTAATAATCCACGTTTTGCTTGGGATGCTTATCGAAGATTTATTCAAATGTATGGATCGGTAGTGTCGGGAATTGAACATATTAAGTTCGAACACATTATTGAAGAGAAAAAACTAGAAAAAGGAAAAAAATTAGACACCGAAATGACAGCAGAAGATTGGCAAGAAATAGTAGCCGCATATAAAGAATTGTATTTAATAGAAAAAGGAGCTGAGTTTCCTGAAGAAGCAAAAAAACAATTATGGGGGGCAATTGAAGCGGTGATTGGTTCGTGGAATAATGAGAGAGCAATTATTTACCGAAGATTAAACAAAATTGATGAGAATAAAGTTTTTGGAACGGCAGTGAATATTCAGAGTATGGTATTTGGAAATACGGGAAACGAATCGGGAACTGGAGTGGCTTTTACTCGAAATCCAAGTACTGGTGAGAAAAAAGCTTATGGTGAATTTTTAATGAATGCACAGGGAGAAGATGTGGTAGCTGGCATAAGAACACCGAGATTGCTAAGTGAATTAGAGAAAGAAAATAAAGAAATTTTTGATGAATTAATGGCGGTGTTTAAAAAGTTGGAAGATCATTATCGAGATATGCAGGATGTGGAATTTACGATTGAGAGAGGAAAATTGTATATTTTACAAACTAGAAATGGAAAAAGAACTGGATTAGCAGCCGTAAAAGTAGCGGTAGATTTGGTGGCTGAGGGGATGATTTCGGAAAAAGAGGCAATTAATCGGGTGGAAGCCGAAATGCTTAATCAGTTATTACACCCAAGAATTGATAATAAAGCCAAGAGCTCATTTAAATTAATTGCAAAAGGTTTGCCGGCTAGCCCAGGAGCGGTAAGTGGCGAGGTAGTTTTTAATGCTGAATCGGCAGTCGAAGCGGCTGAAGAGGCAAGAAAAGTAATCTTGGTTAGAGCTGAAACAAGCCCAGAAGATTTGGCAGGAATGAACGCGGCTATGGGAATATTAACTGCTCGCGGAGGAATGACTTCTCATGCGGCGGTGGTAGCTCGAGGAATGGGAAAATGTTGTGTATCTGGATGTGAAGAAATAATTGTAGATGAAAATAATTTGCAAATTAGAATTGGTGGTTTAACAATTGGAGAAGGGGAAGTAATTACTTTAGATGGATCAACTGGAGAAGTATTTTTAGGAAAAGTTCCAACAGTAGAGCCAGAAATGTCTGGAGATTTTGGAACACTGATGGGTTGGGCAAATAAAATTAGAAAAATGGGAGTAAGAACTAATGCTGATACTCCAAAAGATGCTAAAACAGCTCGAGATTTTGGTGCCGAAGGAATAGGATTATGTCGAACCGAGCATATGTTTTTTGAAGAAGATAGAATTTTTGCAGTTCGGCAAATGATTGTAGCTGATACAGTGGAACAAAGACAATTAGCTTTGGAGAAAATTTTTCCAATGCAAAAAAATGATTTTAAACAATTATTTGAAATTATGGCGGGGTTGCCAGTAAAGATTAGATTGTTAGATCCGCCACTTCATGAATTTTTACCAAAAGAGAATGAAGATATCGAAAAAATAGCCAAGGAAATGGAAATAACAGTGGAAAAATTAAATGAAAAAATAGATAGTTTGCATGAATTTAATCCAATGATGGGTCATCGAGGATGTCGATTGGGAATTACTTTTCCAGAAATTTTTGAAATGCAGGTGAAGGCGATTATGACTGCTGCCAAAGAAGTTGGCGGTGGAGTGGTGCCGGAAATAATGATTCCTTTGGTGGGTGAGGTAAGAGAATTTAGTTGGCTAAAAGAAAGATTAGCTAAAATTGCTGATCAATTTGGAATTAAATATGAGATGGGAACCATGATTGAAATTCCTCGGGCGGCAATTACGGCTGATGAAATAGCAGCAGAGGCTGATTTCTTTTCTTTTGGGACCAATGATTTGACTCAAATGACTTATGGTTTTTCTCGAGATGATGCTGGTAAGTTTTTAAAAGATTATGCCGAGAAAAAAATTATTCCTGAAGATCCATTTAAGAGTGTTGATCAAAAGGGAGTGGGAAAATTAATGGAGATGGCAATAAAATTGGGAAGAGGTGTTAAACCAGAGTTACATATTGGAATTTGTGGTGAACAAGGTGGCGATCCAGAGACAATTAAATTTTGCCAAAAAATAGGTTTAAATTATGTTTCATGTTCTCCTTATCGAGTACCAATTGCGATTCTAGCGGCGGCTCAGGCGGAAACGAACCAATAGCCAAAAGAGGATAGCAAAGACAATAGTGATAACTAGCGAAAAAGGAAAAACAAAATAGTTGGTAGACTTGTCGTTGAGAGTAACGGTATATAAACCTGGCCAAAAAGGTGGTTGGAGTTGGCAATTAACGGGTGATGTTTGGTTAAAGCATTGGATTTGACGAGATTCATGTGCCAAAATTGTTGTTGGATAGGTGTCGATTTTTTGGATTAATTGGTTGTTTTTGGTGATGATAATCGGTGAGGAATGGGTAGCGTAATGATCAGAAGTATTGATTACTTGAGCAGAGAGGTTGATGGGAGTAAAAAAGATGTCTTTTAGTTTTGGGTTTAAAGATAGCTTGGTAGTGGTAAAACTGGAAGTAAGGTTTTCGGTTTCGGAAGTGGCAATAAGTAGGTGACTGCCAATTTTTCCAGAAAGGTAAGAGTTGTTTTGAAGAGAATTGGTTTGAATATCGTTTTGAGAAAGAAAAAAAGTGAAATAACCATCGGAAACTGAAGATGATTTGAGTTTGACAACAATTTGTTTTTTTTCTTGGGGTTTGAGGATAAATGATTGGCCAAGTTTAAGGTTGGGATTGACAATAGAAAAGGAAAAACTGGCAGAAGTTGGGACTTGATCGTAGGTAACTGAGCCATCTGGTCCTTGAGGTAACCAGGGGAGAATTTCGGGAATGAGGCTGATGATGGAATCGGAATTATTTGTAACCTCAAAAGCTTGGGTTATAGTAGCGTTTGGTTTGGCGATGATTTCGACTTTGGCGGGATAAAGAGTAAGATTGAACATATTAGTATTTAGGGACAGCGGTAAAAATAACACTATTTTGATAATAACCGGCAGGTTGAATGGAAGAGATTAAAGCTTTGTAGGTAACTTGACCTTGGCGAGAACGAATGGGAGTATTTTCAGACATGATGATGACAGATGATTGGTTTGAAGAGAGATGGGGAAGGGGTCGATAATGATTGGCGGTTGAGAAATAATCGGTAGCGCCAACACCTTGGGTGTTATAACCAAAGCCATAAGCGGTGGATAAGGTCCAGAGAGCTGAATTTTGATAAGTACAATTTGAGGCATCACAGACAGTATCGGGAATAGTGGTGCCGGTATTGGTTGAAAGAGGGTGATTGGAATTAATCATGATTTGATAACCGTGACCAGCAGGAGAACTGATTGAAAAAGTATGACTGGCAGTAGAGCCAGTGTCGGCAACAAGATGACCAAGATCAAGAGAGAGGGTGTTAAGCGAGAAAGAAAAAGGATAAAAAATGTCGTAAATATATTGGAAACCTGATTTAACTTTGAAACCAGTATTGGAAAATAAACCAGGAGCTAATTGACCGGCAGTATCAGTAAGAGAATAATTGGTAGAATTTTTTTGGCCAGATGTCATATTAAAGTTTCCCCAGTCGATTTGATAATTGAGGGAAGAAAAATGTTGACCATGGGCTGGCGAAACAAAAAGAAAAAGAAAGATTAAAAGACTAATGATCATGGGTTAGTTTTTGAGAGGAATTTAGTAGAGATTTGGCTGATTGTTTGATTTTTTTGACTTGATCGGATTGAGTGGGAGTAAGTGGAGTAGAAAGTAGTTGGGAAGTAAGATCAATAATAACCGAGATACCGGTTTTAAATTTTAGTGATGACCAAAGAAGAAAATCGGTTTCTTCAACGGCCAGAGTGTGATAGTTGTGGCTGACAAACCAAACCAGTGGAGTGATTAAGAAAAGCGAAAAGAGAGTAAAGAATGAATAGAATGAACTAAGAGTATTGGAAAGTAAAAGAGTAAAGGCAAGAGAAAAAAGAAAGGATGATAGAGGAGAATAGATAAAAGATAAGTAAAAAATTAAAAAATATGAAAGAAAAAAGAAAGGAGAAGCAAGACCGTGGGAAGAGAAAATGATCAAACCTGTAAGAGTAATTAAAAGATAACGGGAAATGGTGGAGTTTTTAATTAGAAAGATAAAAATAATAGCTAAAAAAGCAATCAGTTGAACGGTGTAATAATTGAGCGGACTAATTGACCATAAGAAAGCTAATAATAAAAAAATCGACGGAATCATACTATCAGTATAATAGATATTGTAAAATGAGTTATGTATGAAAAGTTACAAAAAGTAACTTGGATGGATGGAATGCTAATTTCAGGATTAATTTTAATCGCTCTAGGGATTGGAATGAGTTTTAAAAATAGTTTTGAAGAGAAAGATAAAAAACTGGAAGTAGTAACTAAAAATGAGGTACAAGTATATAAAGAAGTAACGTTTGATGTATCTGGAGAAGTGTTAAAACCAGGGGTTTATACTTTGGGAAATAATCAGCGGTTGGTAGATGCCTTGGCGGTAGCTGGTGGTTTGACAATAAATGCCGACAGAGATTGGGTGGAAAAAAACATTAATCGAGCCGAGTTACTAAAAGATGGAATGAAAATATATATTCCCAAAAAAGAAATAGTTAAAACTGGTGGCCAATTAATAAATATAAATACCGGAACAGTAGAAGAATTAGATAAATTAAGTGGGGTTGGTCCATTTTTGGCTAGCAAAATTGTTGAGTATCGACTAAGTGAGGGGAGATTTAAATCAATTGAAGATCTAAAAAAGGTGAGTGGAGTGGGAGAAAAACTATATGAGTCAATCAAAAATAAGGTGGAGCTTTGAAATTTTTAGATGGTCTGTTTGGCTAGTAATGTTGGTAGTGGTTTTTGGTTGGTTGGCTAATAAACAGAGAATGGAAATGTTGATTGATCAGTCAATGCCAAGAATTGAAGCCATAACTATGAAGGCAATGCTTTGGGGTGAGAGTCGGGATTTTCAGAAAGAAGAATGGTTAAAATTAAAAAATAGTGGTGTAATACATTTATTGGTAATATCGGGTACAAATGTAATGATATTGATGAATATTTTGGTTGAAACTGGGTCTTGGATAATGGGAAGAAAAAAGGCAATTGTTTTGGGTTTAATAATTTTATGGGAATATGTGGTAATGGTTGGCTGGCAAATACCGATGGTTCGAGCTGGATTAATGATGAGCTGGTTTTATTTGGCTCAATTATGGGGAAGAAAATTTGAAGTAAAAAGAGCCTTGGCACTAACTATTGGAATGATGGTTTTAGTCGAAAAAAAAGTTGCCTTTGAGACAAGTTTTTGGTTGAGTTTGGTAGCTTATATTGGGGTAATTACAGCCAATAATTTAAACATATTTTTTAAGTTAGTTTGGATTAACTTGTGGATATGGCCAATTTTGGCGATAAATTATTCCCAAATAAGTTTAGTGGGATTGATAACTAACACTTTGTTGATGGGAGTGTCGGAAATCATTGTTGGTTTGGGGTTTTTGGGATGGTGGTGGCTGGCAATTCCAATGATTAGATATTTATGGGTAATTATTGATTGGTGGGGGATAGTGCCGATGTTAACAGTTAAAGTAAATTACTTGATAATTGGAGGTTGGTATTTGTGTTTGATATATTGGTTAAATAAAAGAAATGAAAAAAACCATCTTGATAATCGTGTTTAGTTTTGGAGGGTTATTGAGTGGAGAGTTGGAAAAACTAAAACCAAGGGTGGTTTTTTGCGATGTGGGCCAAGGAGATGGAAGTTTAATTATTGATGGTAGCTTCCAAATGATGCTGGATGCTGGCCCGAAAAACTTGAAAATGGTAAATTGTTTGAATAAACAGTTACCTTTTTGGGATAGAAAAATTGAAGTGGTGATTATTAGCCATGATGATGTTGATCATTTAGGTGGTTTGGAAATAGTTAGTCGTTATTATAATGTACAAGAAAATTACTCAGAAAAAATTAATAAAAATGATATATTTAGATATGGAAAGATTGAGTATGAAATACTATCTGCTGAAAAAAATAGAGAAATAGTGGGGGTACTAAGATATGATAATAAGCGAATCTTATTTTTAAGTGATAATGGGATAGAGACAGAAGAAAAGTTAAATTTAGAAAAAATGACTGGGGTGAGGCTGGGGCATCATGGTTCAAAAAATGCGACTAGCGAAAAAATGTTGGAAAAAACAAAACCCGATTGGATGGTAATAAGCGTGGGGAAGAACAATCGATATGGACATCCACATCAGGAGACTTTGGAGAGATTGAAAGATATTAAAATGTTGAGGACTGATTTAGAGGGAACGATAAGCTATGATTTAACGAGAAACAGTTTGATAGATAGTCGAGGAGATTTGTTTAATCACTGGAATCAGTTGATTAAAATCTTTTCCTCGAGTCATGACACAAAGTAAATATGGTTTTTGGGGATGATAAATAATGCCACAATCATGGAATTGTTTGATGCCGGTGTCGGTAAAATTTCTTTCTCCGAACTTATGCGAAACTTTGGTGCTTTGAGGAACTCCAGCAACTAAGCCTTGGGTGAAAGTTGACTGAGAAAGGAGCTTGAGAGCTTTTTCAGAATCATCGTGGGAAAGATAGCTGGAATTAAAAAGAATTCTGAAAAAAGAAGCATAGGATTTGACAGTAAGAATGTCACCGTTGGGGTTGGAAAGGCCTTTGGAAATATCAACACCCAAATCATTATAAACTCGGATTAATTGGTCGAAAGTAATGTTTTGGTTGAGTAGATCATAGGAACGATTATCAGAATAGACAATCATGCGTTTAATTAGTTCTTCGATGGTGTATTCTTGGTCTGGAGTGAGTGTTTCTTCAGGAATAATGTTTTGAGAAATACTGTCGGAAACTGATTGGTATTTGAGTTTGGTAGAGAGCAAATTAGGATTAGATTCTGAAAGTTTTAAATAGGCGATCATTAGGGGGACTTTGACTAGAGAGGCTGGGGAAAAATTTTCTTTTTCATTAATGCCAAACCAAGGGCCGTTGTTTAAATCACGAAAATAGACGCTGGCAAAGCTAATTTTGTTTTGGGTCTGTTGATCTTTAATATAGTTGGCAACTTCGTTTCGAAGTCGGTCTAAATTTTGGTCACGACTAAAATTAGCGGTGTCGCATTCTAAAAGAGGATTAATAAATTGATAATTCTTTTGAAGACGAGATTCAATCATTTTTTCTGAGGGACGATTAAAAAACATTCGTCCTAAGAATAGACCGAGATTGAAAAACAAGAAACAATAAACAGCAATTTTGAACTTCATCATTTGATAGTAACATAAAAAGTGCATGTAATAGAAGTTAAAGAAAATATAGTATGTAAAGTAAATAAAGAATGTAAAGAACATAAAGATAATAAAGAAAATAAAGAACAAATAGAATTTGGTGCTTGTAATAGAAATTACGCTTGTTTAGACTGATATATAGTGGATAAGTGGATAAGAAAAATCAGAAGAATGAGTGTTAGTCAGTTGAGGGCGCTTAAGGTATTAGCAGAAAGTGAGAAGGGGGTTATTGAATCATCAGAAACATCGGGACAAACTAAATTGAAAGGAAAAAGTTTGGGTGGGGTATTTTCATCTTTATCTAGACAACAGATCGATGGTTTGTATATGATAGAAGCTTGGGGTCGAAGTGTTTCTGGCCGAGGTTTGAGATGGAGGTTAAATCCAAAAACTATTAGTCGAAGTGAATTGAAGAGAGTGGTAAAGGAGGTTTTGGAAGTATGAAAAAAGTAATTGCAATCATATTAGCTTTAGGAATAATGGTGCCGATAGTGATATCGAATATTAAGGCGGCTGAAAGGACAATTACGAGTTTTAATGATTTTAGTTTGGGAAAATTTAGTGGAACTGAATCGCAGACAAGTAAAGGATCTTTGAAATTGACCGATAGTAGTAGTTGGGTGGGTAGAGCTTGGGAAACACCAAATTTAACTTTGGGAGATCAGGCGGCGATTGGGACAGACAGTAAGCATTTGTATTTATTACCAAACGGTTCGACTGAGATGATGAGATTTTTACCATTGGAAAGCCGATGGGAATCGTTGGCTAGGGCACCGAAAATGACTTATGCTGGGTCGGGGATGACTTATTTAGAAGGTTATTTTTATGTAATTTTTGGAAATAACCAAAAGGAATTTGCTCGGTATTCTCCAGATACTAATAGTTGGCAAGAGTTAACAATGTTGCCTGATTTGGTATCGAGTGGAGCTCAGATTGTTAATGATGGTAATAATATTTTTATTTTAAGAGGTGGAGGGACGAGTGATTTTTGGAAATATAATCCTGATAGTAATAGTTGGACAACGATGAGTACACCTCCAGCAACGATTGCGGCTGGAAGTGGGTTGGTTTACAAGGATGGAGCAATGTATGCTTTGCGCGGTGGAACGACAAATACTTTTTATAAATATATTGTGGCTAGTGATTTGTGGTCGACACTACCAAATGCCCCAAACACTTTTGCGGAAGATCATGTGATTACCTTAAGGGGGAGTGAAATTTTTGCGACCAGAAATGGATCAACAAATAGCTTTTATAAATATAATATTGGGACAACTACTTGGTCGACAATTGCAAACACTCCTCAAATTACTAGATTTATTGGTTCTATTTATATCCCTGCTGATGATAAGGTGTATGTGTTTCGAGGAAATACTACTTATGATTTTTGGAAATATGATGCGACAAATAATGTGTTTTTAGGAGTACCAGATTTACCAAATACTACTGGAACAGGATCTGATTTAGTTCACTGGAATAATGAGCTGTATTTTCTAAGAGGAGCAGCTTCTCAGAGTTTTTATAAGTTTTCTTTGGGTGCAACAGGAGTGGGGGCGACTTGGGTAACGTTGCAAAATATTCCGGGGGCAGTAAATGATGATACTAAAATGACAGTGGCTGGAAATAGTATTTTTGCTTTTCAGGGTGGTGGAAGCCGTAATTTTTATAAATATGATTTGGGGTTAGGAGTTGGAACTACTTGGACAACGATGATGATGACACCAGCAACAATATCTTATGGAGCATCATTGATATATCCGGGAAGTGGAAATTATTTGTATGGAACAAGAGGTGGTTTCAGCCGGACATTCTATCGTTACACTATTGGTGTAGGTGAGACTTGGGATGATGGGGCAGTAGCTGATTTACCAGATAACGCTGAAGTGGGTTATGGATCGAGAATGGCTACAAATGGAACCGATATCTATTTATTAACCGGAAGTACGATCGCGAAATTATATAAATATACGATTGGGAACAATACTTGGACTGATATGGGAAATTTGCCATTTGCGCCTTTCTATGGAACTGATGTTGCCTATTATAACGGCAAATTATACATACAATCTGGTTATTACAAACCTGATGTTTGGGAATATACGATTAGTGGAGGTGGTTGGAGAAGAATAAGTAATTTAATGACGGCTTATGCAACGAGACTGGGTCCTTATAATGGTGGAAGCTTGGAAGTTGATGCTAATGGTAATTTGTATTCTTTTGCTGGAGGTGGATTATCTTGGATTCAAAAGTATACGGTTAATGCAAATAAATATGTGGTAAATGGTAGTTATGAAAGTGAAGTAATGGATTTGAATAAAGTGAGCAGTTTTAGTAGTTTAAGTGTGAGTAGTACCATTCCTGGAGATTCGCAGATTATCGTTAACACTCGGACCAGTAGTGATCGAATTAATTGGAGTAGCTGGAGTGCGGTAAGTGGTGGGGTAATTGCTAGCCAGGCTAATCGTTATTTACAAATTGGAGTAACGATGACGGCTACTACTGATCGAAGTCAGACACCAGAAATTACTGAAATAAAAGTTAATTATGTAAACAGTCAGGATACTCCGGTGGCACCAAATGTTTTTGGAGGAATGTCTCAATCGGTAAATGGAATTGGTTTGACAAGTGGAAATAGTTATCCTTATATATCGCCATATTTTAATTGGAGTGGAGCAAGTGATGATGATGGAATTAAGGGTTATTATGTTTATTTTGGAACAAGCAATAGTGCTGATCCGCAAACCGAAGGGAGTTATCAGATTAATAATACTTATTTGGTAGCAACACCAATGTCGACGGGAACTTATTATTTACGAGTCAGATCGGTAGATGAATTTGATAATGTCTCGTCAGCGGTGACTGGATTTATTTATCAGTACAATGGAATTTCACCACCAGATGAATTGATCATCGATACCAATGAGAATTTTGGGGCGGGGACAACTTCAAATGTAACGATTGCTGATGGTTTAATGAAACTAAAAGCTAAGGCAGGATTCTTTAAAGATGAAAGATTAACAATGACACCTCAGTTGGTATATAACGGTGCAGATATGGATTATGTGGCATCTTCTGGAAAATTTTATGTGATTTTTGGTAACAATTTGAATAGATTTTATGAATATAATGTGGCTTTGGATTTGTGGAGTACTTTGGCAAATGCACCGGCCGGTTTTAATGCGGGTGCGGGAATAGTAGCTGGTCCAAGTGGATATTTATACGCGGCCAGAGGTAATAACACCAAGAATTTTTGGAGATATGAGATTTCTACTAATACTTGGTCGGATACGGCGGCGGCGGAAACTCCACAAGAAATGTATTATGGAGGGTCTTTGGTTTATGATGGATCGAGATATATTTATGCACTGAAAGGTAATGCGGATGATACTTTTATGAGATATGACACCCAAGAAGATAGTTGGGTAACATTGGCTAATGTTGACTTTGGTCAACCAGAGTTTCAACCAAATAATGTGATTGGTTATGGTGGAGATTTAGCCATGGATCGAGAAAATAGTTTGGTTTACGCTATTCAGGGAAACTTGCGAGGTGGATTTGGTTATTATGATATTGAAGGACAGTCGTGGAATCGGTTGGGTAATTTACCGGCGTTGGCTTATTATGGCGCTAGAATTGAATTGGATTCGGCTAATGGCTATATGTATTATTTTAGTGGTTGGGATAAACCATATTGGTATAAGTATGATATTGATGAACAAACGTGGACAGAAATGCCGGAAGTACCAACTCCGGTGGGATACGGAGGAACAGTGAGTTTGGTAAATAACAAATTATATTTATTGAGAGGTGCTAATACTAATTTGTTCTATAAGTATGATTTAAATAAAAATACTTGGTTTGTGCCAACTGTGGGATTATTTGGAACTTGGTATCGAGGAACTAATAGTCGGAATTATGGGTCAGGAGCAGATATTGTTAAAGGGGATGGGGAAAATTACTATATTTTGAGAGGTAATTACGATAATACTTTAGCAAGATATAATTCAACGACCGGGGAAATGGAGAGCTTGGCAGATGCGCCAGCCGGTTTTTATGATGGTACTGAAATGACCTATGATTCGGTAAGAAATAAGCTGTTTGTTACTGGAAGTAATTATTTTAATCGATTGTTTAGTTATGATATAACCACAAATAGTTGGTCTGAGGCGGTAGGAAGTTCAATGCCAACTGACAGCGGAGCGGGAACAGCTATTGCTTTTGATGGAGGAAATAGTATTTATCGGATTAGAGGAGCAACGACGACTACTTTTGATAAATATAATATTTTGACTGGTTTGTGGTCGACTTTACCGGCTGCTCCGGGAACGATGGGTTATGGTGGAGATATGGTAATTAGGAATGATTATGCTTATGTAGTTCGAGGAAATGGGACGACTAGTTTTTATCGATTTGGACCGTTGTCGGTTGGTGGAACTTGGAGCGATGCGGCAGTAACTGATTTACCAACAAATCAAACAATTGGTCAGGATGGATTTTTGGTTGATGTGGGAAATGATAATTTAGTAGCTTGCCGAGGGTTGGTAACTAACACTTGTTTAATGTATTCGATTACTAATAATAGTTGGTCAACGATGCCCAGTGCGCCGGCTAATATTTCAGTAGGCGGAGCCGGAGCAAGTAATGGTAGTAATGAAATGTTGTTTATCGTAGGCTCGGGAGGAACTAATACTTATAACATGGGAGTTTATAAATATGTGGTAGCTTCGAGCAGTTCTTCGGTAGAAGAAAGTGGTAGTTGGATTTCACCAAGTTATGATTTGGGGTCGATTTATAGGTGGTCGGGATTAGAGGTGACTTATAACCAAGCAACAAATAATAGTTTGAAAGTTTATACTCGAACTTCTGATGATAATAGCGAGTGGGATGAATGGGTAGAGACGAGTGATTATCGAATTAGTTCCGAGAAAAGAAGATATATCCAGATTAAAGTGGTGATGACTAGTGGGGATGGAATTTTTAGTGGTAGTGTCGATAAAATTAAACTGTCTTATTACACCGATGAAGTGCCACCAGTTAATCCAACTATAAATGGTTATTTGTCGATTGGAGGAACTGAATTGATTTCAGGTAACTGGGGAAATAGTACCGCCCCGTATTTTAGTTGGAGTGGAGCCGGTGATACTGGGGCTGGGGTGGCTGGTTATTATGTTTATTTTGGAACTGGAGAAACTGCGGCTCCGGAAAATTTAGGAACATTTACTACTGGAGTGCAAATGGTGGGGTCTGGGTTAACCTTGGGTCAAACTTATTACTTTAGAATGAAAACAGTTGATGATGCTGGAAACACTAGTAGTGAAGTAGGAACAACTTATGTATATAAATTTGATAATAAAGCGCCAACAAATCCATTAGCAGTTTTGGCCGATCCTCCGGGTTATACCACTAACACTACTTACAAATTTACTTGGGATGGGGGCAGTGATGATGACTCTGGAGTTAAAGAATATTGTTATAAAACAGGAGCCACTGAAGGTGAATGGGCGAGTGATCAGTGTGTGGTGGGAGTGGGAATTACTGGAGTGGAAGGGGTACCAAAATATAAATCAGATGAGAATATTTTTTACTTAAGAGTGAAAGATAATGCTGGAAATACAGCGGTTAGTTATCAGACTGCGGTTTATAAACATTCGGGAAGTGCCCCGAGTGCACCACGAAACGTAAGAGTAAGTTACCCAAGTAGTAGTAATCAAAATACCGAAAATGATTTTGCTTTTGCCTGGGATACTCCAGAAAGTTATTTGGGGAATCCAAGCAATATGGTTTACTACTATTCGATTAATGAAGAGCCGACCCCGAGTAATGTAACTAGGGTGGGGACTGATGTAAGATTTTTAAGCCGAGGCCAATATGCAACTAGAAAAGGAGTAAATACTTTATATGTAGTAGTGTCGGATGAGGCGGGAAATATAAAAATAACTAATGGTAAATATGATAATTATGGATCGGTTGATTTTGAGGCGGTAACTTCGGCTCCGGGGGTACCAAGAAATATTGATATTTCTGATGTGTCGATTAAAGAAACTTCAAGCTGGCGATTGGCGTTGTCTTGGGATGCACCAGAAGCGAGTGGATCGGGAATTGCGAATTATAAAGTGTATCGATCGACGACGGGAACCAATTGTAGTAGCAGTATGGAAGATTTTGAATTGGTTAATCCGTCGATTAGTAAATCTTATGTTGATTCAGGTTTGGATCAGGTTAAATATTATTATTGTGTGAAGTCGTGTGATTCGACTAATGAGTGTAGTGCTCCAAGCGAAACTGTCTTTTTCTTACCAGACGGAAGATGGCGAGTAGCACCATCGATAGCCGCAGAACCAACAGTAGTAGTAAAAACAAAAACAGCGATAGTTAGCTGGTCAACAACTAGAAAAGCAAATTCGTTTGTAAAATATGGAAAAGGGTCAGGTAGTTATGGAGATGAGGTTGGTAATTCTGATCAGGTAAGTGCGCATACGATTTCACTAACAGGATTAGATCCGGGAACCACTTATTATTATCAGGCATCATGGACGGATGAAGATGGTAATACTGGCTCATCGACGGAATACAGTTTTACGACCAATCCGGCACCATTCGTCTCGGCAGTAAAAGTGTCTGATGTAGGATTGTATTCAGCGTATATTAATTTTAAATTGGCAAATGCGACTAAAGCCCGAGTGGAATATGGAACAACTACTGCCTATGGTGGGGTTAATGAGTTAACAACTTCAACGACGGAGTCAACTTACATGGTTAAGGTTGATAATTTAACTGAAGGAACAGTTTATCAGATTAGAATTTCGGCTGAGGATGAGGAAGGTAATATTTTTAGATCTGATAATTATGAATTTGAAACGTTACCGGTACCAAAAGTTGAGGGAGAAAAGATTCAACAAGTAAAAGGTGCAGCAACTGCTACTGTAAGAGTGGTGTGGAAGTCTAATACCGGAATATCGTCGATTATTAGTTATTATCCAAAAAATAATCCAGAAAAAGTAAAAGATTCGATTCAATTAACTTTGGCTAAAACTCATCAAATGATTATTAATGGTTTGAATGACGATACAGATTATGTGTTTGTGATTAAAGGTAAGGATGTGGGAGGTAATGAAGCAAAATCGAGTATTGTTAATTTTAAAACTTCGAACGATTTGAGGCCACCGTTGATTGATCAATTAAAAGTAGAATCAATGGTAACTGGGGTGGGTGATCAAGCCAAAGCCCAAATTGTGATTAATTGGAAAACTGATGAGCCAGCTACCGGTCAGGTTGAATATGGAGAGGGTACGGGAAATGACTATCCTTACAAAACTCAGGAGAATGGAGCCTTGGTTTCTGATCATATTATTAATATTCCTGATTTGAAACCAGGAACGGTATATCATGTTAGAGTAGTAACCAAAGATGGAGTGGGCAACAAAGCCGAATCGTTTGATAGTGTGGTGGTAACACCAAAGGCAACTAAGTCGGCACTTGATTTGGTAATGGGCAGTTTGAGTAAGAGTTTTGGATTCTTTAATGGTTTAGGTAATATAGTATCATCACCATGAAAGCCGGAGACACTTTAATAAAAGTAGAAAATATTCATAAGACCTTTAAGGTTGGTCAACAAGATATCGAAATTTTAAAAGGAATTGATTTGTCGATAAAAATGAGTGATTTTGCCATAATTTTGGGACCTTCCGGTTGTGGAAAATCAACTTTGTTGCATAGTATTTTAGGATTGGAAAGACCAACAGAGGGGAAGGTAATTATTGAGGGTAATGATATGTACTCGATGACTGATGATGACATTGTTCGTTATCGAAAAGGAAAGGTAGGGATTGTGTTTCAGCAACCAATCTGGATAAAGTCTTTGAATGTAATTGAAAATGTGTGTGTGCCATCTAGGTTAATTGGATTAACGCTGGAAGAGGCAGAAGCCAAAGCGATGGAAAAACTAAAGATAGTAGGTTTGGAACAATGGATTCATCATCATCCATCAGAGTTATCATCAGGACAACAACAGAGAGTTAGTTTGGCTAGGGCTTTAACACTTGATCCGTTGATGATTGTGGCTGATGAACCAACTGGAAATTTGGATACTGTTTCTGGAGATGAATTGATGGATTATTTACAAAGATTATGTAAAGAGAGAAGTATGACTGTAATTATGGTAACTCACGATTTGGAGTATTTGCGCTATGCAACGGCGTTGTTCCATATTATTGATGGAAAATTAGTGGAAACTTATGACAATGAAGGTGCTAAGAAAATGGCAGCTTCGGCAAAAACTAAGAAAGGTGATCGAACTAAGGTTAATGTTAGAGACGGAAATTTCCTAAAGGAAACCGACTATGCAACGAATAAAAAACATTCCTAAATTATTTTTAAGTTTTATTGAGACGACTAAAGCATACACGATATTTTTAGTGTTGCTATTACTAGTAGGAGTTAAATCAATTATCAGGCTATTGGCGAAGTTTAAAATACCAGTTGATCCAATAACTAATTGGTTTAGTAAGCTAATGTTGAAGATTGATGGGAAAAGGGATGGTGATGTGGCCAGAGTGTATTTAATTGAATTAGCCTTAAGAAATTTAAAAGCTAAAAGAACCAGAGCAATAGTAACAATTGGAGGTGTGGCGGTGGGAGTGTCAGCAATCGTGTTTTTGGTTTCTTTGGGGTATGGGTTAGAAAGATTGGTAATTTCTCGGGTAGCCAGGTTGGATGAACTTAAAATGATTGATATTGGAGTAGGAGTGGCCACTCAAGTAAAAATGGACGATGAAATGATCAACAAAATAAAAGAAATTAAAGGGGTGAGCGAAGTGATTCCGGTGGTGTCAACGGTGTCGAAAATTAATTTTAATAATTCAATTACTGATTTAATGGCTTTAGGAGTAGACGAAAGATACTTGAAAGCATTGGGAGTAAAAATTGTAGCAGGGGAAGAGTTTAAAAATAAAAATAGTACTTCACTAAAAATTGAAGGAACTGAAGGGCAAGTGGCTGGGGCAGAAATTGAAACAGTAGAAACAAAAGAAGGTGAAAAAGTGTCGTCTGGGGTAGTAAGGCTAAATATTTTGCCTGAGGAAAGAGTGGCAATTAGAAAAGATTGTAATATGGAAAGTGATTTGTTAGGTTTTGGGGTGAGAATTGAGGGTGGGTTGATTGGTGAAGAGGTTTGGGGAGAGAAGTATTTTATTAAAGGGAGTAATAAAACAATTATCGATGTGAATGGAAGAGAAATGTCGAAATGGATTAGAGTAAAGGCGCCTTTGTGGAATAAAAATGGTGATGATTTTTATCCAATTGTTGAAGATAATATTCAGAAGTGGGCGATTGGTTGTGTTAAAGCAACAGAGGTGAAATTAATAGCGGAAGATTTAAGCCAGTATCAGAGCTTAGATGATTATTTAAATGGAGAAGCAGAATTAATGGGCGAAGTGTTGGGAGAAACTACTGAGGCAAGTGCGGCGGCCGAGGCGACGCCGGCAGCAGAGTTGTTTGAAACAGTGGTGGCGACTGATTCTTCAGGGGTTGAATGGATTGAACTGAAGAAAACAGATGTAGCTTTAGAAGATAAAAAAATTGAATATCAACAAAACCCAGTGGCGGAAGCATTTATTAGTAGCGGTATGTTGCAATTGTGGGGGTTAACTAAAGATAAAGCGGTGGGACAAGTGTTTAAAGTGACCCAAATAATTCCAGATGGTTTGATTCCAGGGATTAGTGGAAAAATTATGTCGGAAGAAAAGGACTATAAAGTGACGGGAGTAGTTGATGATGATACTTCGAGTTATTTTTACTACCAAATTAATGATGCCAGATTGCTGGGAGTAAAGAATTATTCGCAATTAAAGTTGTTGGCTGATAATAAAATTGAAGTTCCAGAGATTAGAAAACAAATAGAAACTATGGGGTTGAGAACCTCGAGCACTTTAGATACGGTAGCTCAAATAGAAAAATTATTTGGAACGATTAGATTATTATTGGGATTTTTAGGAATGATTGCTTTAGCGGTGGCGGCTTTGGGAATGTTTAATACCATGACCGTGTCGCTTTTGGAGAGAACTCGAGAAGTGGGAGTAATGAAGGCTATGGGAATGTTGTCGGATGATGTGAAAGAACTATTTTTAGCGGAATCAATGATTATGGGCGTTGGGGGTGGATTGTTTGGAGTGTTGTTGGGGTGGTTGTTTGGAGCAATATTGTCTTTGGTTTTAACTTCAATTTCAGTGGTTAAAGGCCAGGGGATGATTAGTGTTTCTTATGTACCTTGGTTTTTAGTGGTGTTTATTATGTTGGTGTCGGTTATTGTGGGAATGTTAACTGGGTGGTATCCGAGTAAACGTGCCAGAAGTATTTCAGCACTTAATGCGTTAAGGTATGAATAATAGTTAATTTTCGTGCTAGAATTGACCATGAATTTTGTGGAAGTAGAAAAAAAGTGGCAAAAATATTGGGATGAAAATCGGGAGTTGTATTTAGCAAAAGAAGGTTCAACAAAAGAAAAAAAATATATTTTAGTGGAATTCCCTTATCCAAGCGGATCAGGATTGCATGTTGGTCATGCGTTTTCGTTTACGGGTGGAGATGTCTATGCCAGATTTGAACGAATGAAGGGTTATGAGGTGATTTTTCCAATGGGGTGGGATGCTTTTGGTTTACCTACTGAAAATTATGCAATCAAAACTAAACAAAAACCTCAAAAAGTAACCAAGGATAATACTGATAAGTTTCGTGATCAGATGAAAAGGCTGGCTTTTTCGTTTGATTGGAGTCGAGAAGTTAATACGTCGATTCCCGAGTATTACAAATGGACGCAATGGATTTTTATAAAATTATTTGAAAATGGTTTGGCTGAAAAACAGGAAATGCCAATTAATTGGTGTCCTTCGTGTAAAATTGGATTGGCCAATGAGGAAGTGGTTGATGGGAAATGTGAGAGGTGCGGAGCTGAGGTGTCAAAAAGAACTATCAGCCAATGGGTGGTAAAAATAACTAAGTATGCCGATAAATTGATTGAAGGTTTGGAAAAAACTGATTTTATTGAAAAGGTGAAAATGTCACAGATTAATTGGATTGGAAGGTCGGAAGGAGCAAGAATTAAATTCCAAATATCAAATGACAATTTCCAAACAATTTCCAACTCACAAATTACAAAAGAATTGGAGGTGTTTACTACCAGGCCAGATACAATTTATGGGGCGACGTTTATGGTGATTTCCCCAGAACACCCATTATCCTTAGAATTAGGAACAAATAATGAGGCAATAAAAAAGTATCAGCAAGAGGCTAGAAAAAAGAGTGATTTGGAAAGAACAGAATTAAACAAAGAAAAAACAGGGGTGTTTTCCGGGTTATATGCAATTAATTCAATTAATAATAAGAAAATTCCTATTTGGATTTCTGATTTTGTGTTGGCTAGTTATGGAACTGGAGCAATTATGTCGGTGCCAGCTCATGATGAACGAGATTGTGCTTTTGCTAAGAAGTTTGGGTTAGAGATTATTGAGGTGATAAACGAAGAAGGAAAATTAATTAACTCTTTTGAATTAAACGGATTAACAATTGAGGAAGCCAAACAAAAAATATTTTCCCTTGGAATAGGCGAAAAAACTTGTAATTATCATTTACGAGATTGGATATTTAGTAGACAGCATTATTGGGGTGAACCTATTCCCATGGTTTTTTGTAAGGAATGCGCCCGCCACGGCGGGCAGGGTTGGGTAACAGAGAAATTAGAGAATTTGCCAATTGTTTTGCCAGAGGTAGATGCCTATGAGCCAACAGATGATGGTAAAAGCCCATTGTCTAAAATTGAGAACTTTGTGAAATGCAAATGCCCTAAATGCGGAGGAGAAGCAACTAGAGAAACTGATACCATGCCGAACTGGGCAGGTTCAGACTGGTATTTTTTGAGATATTTAGATCCATCGAATGATACAGTTTTTTGTAGTCCAGAAAGAATTAAAAAGTGGATGCCGGTAGATGTTTATATTGGCGGAGATGAACACAACACTTTGCATTTGTTGTATTCTCGATTTATTTACAAATTTTTAGTAGATATTGGTGAGATACCAAAGGAAGTTGCGGAACCATATTATCGAAGAATGTCGCATGGAGTGATTTTGGGACCTGATAATCAACGAATGAGTAAATCTAGAGGTAATGTGATTGTCCCAGAAGTAGTTGCTGACAAATATGGAGTTGATGTGGTTCGGGCTTATTTAATGTTTATGGGTCCTTTTGAGGGGACAATGGCCTGGAACGAGAAGACTTTAATGGGAGTAAAAAGATTTTTAGATAGATTTGAGAGTTTATTAGATAATCAGATAACAAAAGGATATGCTAGCAGTAATGGAGCTGATGTGATAATAAATAAAACCATAGATAAGATGGAAAAAGAATATCGAAGTTTTGGATTTAATACCGCAATAGCAAAAATGATGGAGTGTATTAACGAAATAAATACTCAAAAATTAGAACTTTCTAAGGCAGAAATTGAAAAAATGCTATTAATGATGGCACCAGTTACTCCATATGTAGCCGAAGAGTGGTGGAATAAGGTTGGAAATAGTGGATCGATTCATCAACAAAGTTGGCCAGAGGTTGAAAAGAAGTTCTTGGTTGAAAAAGAAATTAAGATTCCAGTTGCGATTAATGGAAAGGTAAGATGCCAAATTGTGGTTGAAAACGAGGAAGGAATAATTGAAATAGCTAAAAAAGAAGCTTTAAAATGGATTGAGGGAAAGGAAGTTGTTAAAGAAATATATGTGCCGAATAGAATGGTTAATTTGGTAATTAAGTGAAACAGATAATTAGTGGTGAATTAAGTAATGGAATTAGATATGTTTTGGTTGATTTGCCATGGTTACATTCAATTTCAGTGAATATTGAAGCAGAGATAGGTGCGAGGTTTGAAAACAGTGAGGAAGAAGGATTGAGTCATTTTTTGGAGCATTTAGCTTTTAGAGGGACGAGAAAGAGAAAAGGAAGTGAAGAAATAAATCGGGAGCTGGATGAAAAAGGAGCTGAGTATAATGCTGAGACTTCACTAGAGACCACAGAGTACTACTTAACAACAGTTAGTGAGAATAAGGACTGGGCAGTAGAAATACTAAGTGACTTAGTTGGTGAACTAACGATTAAAAAAGAAGATTTTGAAAAAGAGAAGAAAGTTATTGAAGAGGAAATTGGAATGTATAACGATAATCCAATTATGGGAGTGAGTGGTGATTTTTATCGATGGGTTTATGGAAATAATCAAGGGTGTTGGGATGTGATTGGTAAAAAAGAGAAGATCAGAGAGTATCGAGTTGAGGATTTGGAAAAGTATCGTTTAAAAAGGATGAACAATAGGGGGATAGTGGTATCAATAGCAGGAAGCGGTATTTTAGGAATGGAAAAAACGATTGAGAAGTATTTGGGAAGATGGAATTTTAAAGGAGAAATGGCTAAAAGAGAGAATCTAGCACTAATAAGGGAAACAAAAAGATATCTAGAGGGAGATTATAATCAAGATCATTTGATTTGGTCGACTGAGGGAGTGGGAGTGAATGATCAGGACTATTTGATTTATCAATTATTTGAAATAATCTTGGCGGGAAATAGTTCTTCGTGGGTTTACGATGAGATTAGAGAAAAAAGAGGATTAAGCTACTACGTAAATTTGGTGGGGGAGAACTTAGCTGATTCTGGTTTATTGGCAATCCAAAGTGGAGTGAAAAAAGGAAGAGCTGAAGAAGTACTTGAATTAATTGATGAGACTATTAAGAGAAAATCAAAGGTGATTGGTAATGAGGAAATCGAGAAAGCAAAAAAATATTTAATCGGTAAGATACAGTTGCAGATAGATAAGACCAGTTATTGGAGTAGTTATTTGGCAAACAAGCTATTAATTGAGGGTAAGGTGGGTGACCTTGATGGAGAGATAGAAATGGTAAGGAAAATTGACAACAACCAGGTGATTGAATGGGTAAAAGACTATGTGATCAAGGCTAAAGTAAAGAGTTTAGTAAAGGGTTAAAATAGCAAAGAGTAGTTGTTTTTGCTAAAGAAATCATATTATTTAAATTAGCGGAGAGTTCTAACAAATATTGACAGTTGTAATTAAGATTACTGAGGTGAATAGCCTAAAATAATAGCTTTTTAAGCTTTTTTAAAAGCAAATTAATTGATGGATAATGATATAGATAAAAGGCTGGTTTTAGGTTCTAAGTTTAAGTCAGTTTGATTTTGTGAAAACAAGACGAGTTTGATAGAAATGCGGTATAAAATAAGTGTTTTTGAAAGAAAATGCGGTGAATATGTATATAAAAGTATTTAAATGATATACATTTATAGTTAAAATTATGAAATACAATGCGGAGAAAAGAACAGTATTTTTAGAAATAAAAAAGATGAAATATTAGCGGAGAAAATGCGGATGTAGGCTAAATAATAGCGGAGAAAAAATAAAAATGAGAATAAAAACTGCGGAATATGTGTTCCCACCAGGAATCGGACCTGGATTTACCCCTTAGGGGGGGGTCGTTCTATCCATTGAACTATGGAAACCAAATTTATTTTTAATTTTTAATTTGAAATTTTTAATAAAACAAATATTAAAAAAACAAAAAAAATTAAAAAGTCAGAGACGAGGGAGTCGAACCCACAACCTCACGATCCCGAACCGTGCGCTCTACCAATTGAGCTAGTCCCTGTAGATTGGTGGTGAGACTATTATAATTGAAAAATTGAAGAAAAGAATGAATGATACAGAAAGTAATAATAAGAATAAAAAAGCTATAGATAACTAGGATTTAATAGATCATTATTAGCAAAAATAGTGTTTGATTAGTAAAAGAAATTGAAAAGAGATATTAATGGAAGAATAAGCAAATAGAGTAAAAAATAATTGTTATAGGTAACTGATATGAGTTTACTATTGACGAAGAGAGGAATTAGTTTTAGACTGAATTCATGAATAAAGAGTTTAATCAAAATACCAGAACATTGATTGTTAGTTTCGTGTTCGCCATTATGGCTTTAATACCTTTAAGATTTATTGAAGCCGGACAAGAATTTTCAAATGCAGCAGTTTTAGGAGATTCGATTATTAATACTAGTGTAGAAATTAAAGAAGAAAGCGAATTAGAGGCACCATATAATGAGATTGAGAGTGGTACTTACGTTAGTGATGATTGTGTTAGCAATGTTGATGGTCAAACAATAATCGATCAATTAACGAAAAAAATTGAAAGTACTAAACTAAGCTACGATGAAATTGAAGGTGTTATCGGAGAAATTAAAGAAATAAACTCTCGGATTTGTAAATAAAGAATTCTATTTAAGACTGATTGAATAGAGGTTTTGACTGGCTCCAGGATATGCTTCGGTGAGAGTGATAATTTTGCTACCATCTGCCCAAGGAGTGACTAAATCTTTTTTGAAATTACCAGAAAAAATAGTGGCTCGATTGGTGTGATCATAGTCACAAGCTTTAATAGAATTGTCTTCAACAAAGATAAGATTATTGCTGTTTGGTAGCCAGGATAGTTCGGAGATAGATTGCTGATTACCAATTAGGTAATTAGTAAAGTCTTTTAAATCGTAAACATAATAGTTACCAGCAACAATGTTTCGATCTTGGTTTTGAGTTGATTGAGCTGGAGGAGGAGTAATGGCTGAAGGAAGTAGTAAACCAGATTTATTGGCCAGATAAAATACTTTGTCGTCAGCTTGGTTGAAAGAAATTAGTTTTGAAGAATCGGTAGCAACGTAATCTTTTAGGACCTCAGGAAGACGATCAAGATTTTTTTGAACAATTTCTTGATCTTGTTTTTGCCAATCAGAGTTAATTAAAGGTATTCGGGCGGTAACATCGAAAAGAGTATTGGAATTGACTGATGAATCGAGATTGATTAAGTAATTAGCATTGGAAAAGGTAGCTAAAATTTGACGTCCGTTTGGTGAAAATTTGAAAGAAGCTTTTGACCAATCAATATTAGAGGCATTAATTGCTAATTGTTTAGGTAGACTGCGAGACAAGGGGATTAATGGGTCGTTTAATCCGATGACAAATAGGCCATTGTCTTTAGAAGCTGATGCCGAGGCAACAGCAAAAACTAATTGTGATTTATCAGGAGAAGCGGTGGGATTAATTGCACCTGAGAGAGTAATGGGTAAGAGTTCGGGGACAGATCGAAAAAGATTAGCATTGGTTTGAAAAACAATTTCTTTTTTAACTTGATAAGTTTTTTGCCAGGGGATAAAACCATCTTTAACAATTTTGATTTGGTATTCTCCGGGAATAAGGCTTAAATTATCGTCGGTAGCGGTAACTAGGCGATCGTTAAGATAAACACTGGCACCTTTAGGTAGTGAAGTAAGAGAAATTAATCCAGTAGCTTGAATAGTGCCTTGTTCAATATTTAGTTTATAACCACGGGCAAAATAGGTAGCAACGGTAGTGCCGGTGATTACAAAAGCAATCACAGCAAAGATGATGAGCAGACTTTTTTTGTCTGAGGCAGAAGTCATGGATTATTATAACAAGAGAAACGGGGTTTGCTGGTAGAATCAATTATGAAGTTATTTAGAAGACTAGGAATCGATTTAGGAACAGCTAATACCAGAATTTGGGAAGCTGGAGTGGGGGTGGTGTTGCAAGAACCGTCGGTGGTGGCAATTGGAGTTGATGATCGAAGAGTGTTGGCAGTTGGTAGTGAGGCTAAAAAAATGTTGGGGAAAACTCCGGAGTATATTGAAGTAATTCGACCAATGAAAGATGGAGTAATTGCTGATTATGAAGTAACTGAAGCGATGATCAAACAAATATTGCGTCAAGTGATGGGGCAATTTTGGTTAATTGGTCCAGAGGTGATGGTTTGTGTACCGGCTGGAGTGACTCAAGTAGAGCAAAAGGCAGTGTTGGATGCAACTTTAGCTGCTGGTGCACGAAAAGCTTATTTAATTGATAAGCCTTTGGCTGCAGCAATTGGGGCTAAGATTCCGGTATCTGAACCTTATGGAAATATGATTGTTGATATTGGTGGCGGAGCTACTGAAGCGGCGGTAATTGCTTTAGGAGGAGTGGTAACTCATCAAACAGTGAGGTTAGGAGGTAATCGTCTTGATGAAATTATTATGGAAAATATAAAGAAAAAGTATAATGTGATTATTGGAGAACAGACCGCTGAATTGATAAAAATTAAGATTGGTTCGGCCACAAAATTAAAAAGACCCGAAAGTATGGAAGTTAATGGTCGAGATTCGGTAAGTGGTTTGCCAAAAGCAGTAAGTATTGATTCTGAGATTGTTTACGAATGGATTAGACCAATTCTGGATGGAATTATTGAAATTATTAGAAGAACACTGGAAATTACTCCACCTGAGTTAGTAGCTGATATTTTCGACCGAGGAATGGTAATTTCTGGAGGAACATCTCAATTAAGAAATCTAAACATGTTGTTAACTCGAGAGATTGGTGTTTCGGCTCATTTAGTGTCAGAGCCGCAACTAAGTGTAATTAAAGGAACTGGGGTGGCTTTGGAAAATATGGATAGTTATTGGCGAGCGATTAGGTGATCTAGTAAATTTTTATATCTTATAAATATAAAAATAATTTTTAATTTGAAATTCAAAATTTTTATTAAAATGGCTTGTAATGTGTTTAGTATAAAAATAGTGATTTTTTGTAAGTCTTAGCTTGGAGTTTGGTTTAGTTTAAAGAATAAAAATTTTATACAATCTGGTAAATTATAGTATTTTGAAAGATAATTTATTGTCTTATATTATATGAGTAGAACAGAGATGATCTATTTGTTTGTTTTGTCTTATAGATTATTAGTTATAAGTAGCTTTTATAAACTATTGATATTAAAAAATGGTTGATTTTGATAAACTGATACTAGTGAAGGATGAAAATATGGAAAGAACAGATGATAAGAATGACCTAATGACTGAGCAAATGTTTGGAATTCCGCTTTTTGGCAGGAGTGAAGTTGAGCTGCTAGATTGGTTGACCAAAGAAATTGATATAGTTAGAAAACAACCAGTGTGGGTGGCTACAGTTAACCCAGAGTTTGTGATGAATGCAAGTAAAGATAGGGATTTTTTGGAAATGTTAAAAAGACGAACAACAGTGAATGTAATTGACGGGGTGGGGTTGATTTGGGCTTTAAAAGTTCAAAAAGGGTTTTTACCAATAAGAGTTGGTTGGGAAATTTTGAGAGGTAAACACAGAGAGAATTTAATTACTGGGGCCGATTTGGTGGACAAGATGTGTCAATTAGCAGAGGAAAAAAAGAAATCGGTTTATTTTTTTGGTGGGTGGGGTGATAGAGCAAGAAGAACTGCCGAATATTTTTTGAAAAAATATCCTAAATTAAAGGTAGTCGGGTATAAAGATGAAAATTTTGATTATCAAACTGAAGCTGATTTTTTGTTTGTAGCTAGAGGGATGAAAAAACAGGAAATTTGGATTGATAAAAGTTTGGATAAATTAAAAGTAAAGGTGGTAATGGGAGTGGGAAGAAGCTTTGATTATTACTCGGGAGAACTGAAAAGAGCTCCAAGTAAAATAAGAAAAATGGGCTTAGAATGGCTATATTCTTTGTTCAAAGAACCAAAAAGATGGAAAAGGCAATTAGCTTTACCAAAGTTTATTGTAAAAGTTTTATTTCAGTCTCGAGGCTAAATCCTTTGGCTTGGGCTAATTGTTGGATTTTTTGGATTAAAGCTAGATAATCGGCGGCAGTACCAGTACCGGTGTTAATAATAAAATTCGCATGGTTAGGGGAAACTTGAACACCTCCTAGAACAAATCCTTTTAAACCTAATTCTTGATCAATAATTCGGCCAGCCGAATCGTTTAGTGGATTTTTGAAAACGCAACCCAAAGAAACCATGGATTGAATGGGTGATTTTTTAGAAATAATTTCTACAACAGTTTGTTTTAACAGAGAAGAATCACCGGGGTTAAGTTGAAGAGTTGCTTGAAGGATGATCCAGTTTGGGTGTTGTTGGAACTCTGAAGTGTCGTAAGACCAAGAAAGATCAAGAGGGTTAAGAGTTTTTTGGGTTTGGTCTGTAGTGTCAAAAATATCGATGGATACAAGTAATTTGTTAAAATCGTTTTTATTGGTCCCATGAATGTTGCCAAAAATGGCACCGCCGATAGTTGAGGGGATATAGGCGTATTCTTCTAAACCACTTAGAGAATGGTCGACAGTTTGATTAATTAAAAGTGGAAGCTGAACTCCAGAATCTACTTTTACTTGATTGTTAGGCAAATATTCGATACTGTTTGAATCGTTGTGGATAACAATTTTATCTAAACCTTGGTCGGGAATGAGAACATTAGAGCCATTACCTAAAATAAAGAAGGGATGCGGTTGAACTAGTTTTAATACGGAAATGAATTCGGAAGTGGTTTGAGGATTGATAAAAATACTAGCGGGACCGCCGAGCTTGACGGTGGTAAGGGGGGCTAGGGGATAATTTTTAAAAATTTTAATACCGGGTAAGAGCGAAACAAGGTTTTGAAAGATTTGATCTTGATTCATTAGTTAATTATAACTCTTGGTGAGAAATATCTTATAGTTATATAAATATTTAAATAGTAAATTTATATAAGACATGAATGTGGAAAAGTGGGAAAAATAACGTTTAAGCCTATAATAAGTTATAGGTTAAAAATAAATGATAGAATTAGTTAATGAAACATTGGATAAGAGTGGCGGTATTGATAATAATCCTGTCTTTAGGAGTAATTTTTAGAGAGAATACCCAAACAGAAGAAATAGTTTTACCAAAAAACGAGATAGTTGAAGAGAAAAAAGAAATAAAAAAAACAATAGCCGTAGTAGCTGATATACACGATGATAATGAAACTTTAAAAAAAGCCATAGAAAAGATGAAAGAGAATGGAGTGAGCTTATTATTAGTGGCTGGGGATTTAACTATTAATGGTAAAGAAACTGAATTGAAAATAGTTAAGGAGACCTTAGAGAATGGAGGTATTGATTATTTAGTAACACCTGGAAATCATGATATTTATTTAAACAAATATCAGGGTATCTTCGAAAGAAATTATTTAAGCACGGTTAAAGATAACTTAAAAATAATCTTAATTGATAATAGTAATTGGAGGGGCTTGGGGGATGAACAAAAGAAATGGATTGAGAGTGAATCTAGAGACTGTTTGAAAATTAATTGTTTGGTAGTAATGCACAAACCACTGGGGCATTATTTAACTAAACATGTAATGGGAGAGAATAGTGAAAAAGTAACGGCTGAGGCTGAATGGTTAAATGATTTATTGTTGGAGAATAAGGTTAATCAAATATATGTTGGTCATTTGCATTTTAATTCGGTTTATCAGTATTTAGGGATGGAAACAACAGTGGTAGGGGCGATTTCAAAACAAAGAAATAATCAAACACCGAGGTATTTGGAATTGGGTTGGGATGGGGAGAAATTTGTTAGTAAGGTGATAGTATTAGAGTAAGATGATATTAGGAATAGATCCTGGATTAGCTAACACCGGCTGGGCGATAGTAACCGAAGAAAAAGAATTGATTGAGTGGGGAGTAATTAAAACAAGTGAGAAACAAAAAGATAGCCAAAGATTGGAGATTATTTATGATGAGCTAGAAAAGTTAATTAAGAAGCATAAAATAAGGATTATTTCAGTGGAATCGTTATTTTTTGCTAAGAATGTAAGTAGTGCCATGGGAGTAGCAGAGGCAATTGGAGTAATTAAATTATTGGCTCAAAAAAATGATATACAAGTTTACCTTTATACACCTTTAGAAGTAAAAATGGCGCTGGTTGGTTTTGGTCGAGCCGAGAAAGAACAGGTAGAGATAATGGTTCGACAAGAGTTGGGTTTAGAAAAAAGCATTAGTCCGAGTCATGCGGCCGACGCGGTGGCAATTGCTTTGACCTATATTTTTCGATTTGACCGGTTCTGATTCAGTTGGTGTTATTTACAGTTGGGGCGGGTTTTTTTAGACTAATTAAGTTAATTATTATAATAGTATATGGATAATTTTGAACCCAAAAGCCAACTTCAAAAAGTATGGGGAATTGGGATTTTAGGACTGTTGTTAGTTATTGTTTATTTTCAAGCAATTAATAATTCAACAAGTTCAATTTCGGTGGTTGGAGATGCAGTTGTAACCACCAAGCCAGAAACGGTGTCGATTATTGTGTCTAGAGCAAATATTGCCGATTCTGCCGATGTAGCAATTACTGAAGGCGATGAAGGCGTAAGTAGATTAATAGAAGCCGCTAAAAAAATTGTGGGTAATGAGGTGGAAGTGAAAAGAAGTTTTTACCAAATTACTCCTCAAGATAATGGAAAATTTGTGGTAGCAAACGCTTTTTCTTTAAAAACCAAAAAAGTTGGTTCGATAAATAACTTAATTAAGTACTTATATAGTAATGGAGCAACTACTGTTTCGGGAGCAAGTTTTGAAGCCGGAGAAAATAACAAAATCGAAGATGAAGCCAGAAAAAAAGCAGTCGAAGATGCTAAAGTAAAAGCGGATAGTTTGGCAAAATCTGCTGGTAAAAAGGTTAAAAAGATTGTTTCGGTAGTTGATGATAATTCAACCATGAGTTCATCGGTGAGTAATGATAATTTGGGTGAAAATGCATTAATTAATATTGAGAAAAAAGTCTCAGTGGTTTTTGAGGTTAGATAATGAATAAAAAATCGGATTATAGCTTTGGCCTGATTCAAATCCCAGTAATCGTGGGGTTGGTATTGATGGCGATGGCTATTCCGGTGACGATGAAATTATCCCAAAAGTCACAAGATAATAGAAATTTGGCTGCTGAAAAAAAGTGTAGTGTTGGGGAAGAAGAATGTCAGGGTGGGGGAACTGGCTATTTATGTAAATGTTTGGAATATTGCCCAGGATGTGGGACATATTGGAGATGTTCAACTTATGAACCTGGTAGATGTTTGCCTCCAGCGCCAACTCCACCACCAGAAAATTACGGATGTAAAGGCGATAAAGTGAATTTTACTTGTGTAGGTAAACAACCGGGTGATCGTTGCGAAGGTTATCCGGGAACTTGTTTGATGACACCGGGGCAAGAGGCCAGAGGTTGTATTTGCAAACCAGATGATTTATCGGTGTTAACTCCAACCGTTAAACCAATTACTACGCCAGGAACTACGGTAAATTCCACAAGTTGTTTCTTTGGAGTAAGTAGTTGTGCCTCAATAAATCGTTATTCTAAGTCTGGATGTTGTCCAGCTGGGGCCCCAGCTTCTTGTTGTGGAGATCTAATTCCCAATAGTGCAAAAGTATGTCAAAAAGAAACATATGAGTGCAGTGGTGGAAAATTAAGAATGTGTAAGTCGGATGGTTTGGGTTATACCGATTGGGTGACCTGTGCATCTGGGTCTTGTCAAAACAGTACTAGTTGTACTCCGGTAAATAGTAATAAGCCAACTCCAACACAAGTTGAAGATAAAACTTTGACAGCTTGTATTTCTGGGTGCGATAAAGACTTTGCTGGAAAGCCAGATGAATTGAAAAAATGTGAGGATAGTTGTCGAAACTTTGTGTTAGCTGAACCAACAAAAAGATTGGTACCAACAGCTACTCCAATTGCTCATTCTTTGGGTGAATGCGAAGGAACAAATAATAATCCGTTCTGTGTGGGTTTGAAAGATGGAGATAGATGTAAAGGATTTGCTGGTACTTGTAGATTGTTTAGTGGATCAATTGACAAGGGTTGTAGTTGTATTGAAGATACGATTCCAGGAATAGTGGCTAGTATTACTCCAAAGATAACTACTAAACCAAACGGAGCCAGTTGTGCCGGAGGAACTTTAGACGGCCAGGCGGCCTGTTTGAATAAAAATGACTGTCGGGTATGTAAGAACGGATTATATGAAAAAGCTGCTAACCTAGAGCCTTGTGTGGGCACTGGAGGGGTATGCGATCCCTATTATGGAGTTCAGGCAGATCAACGAAATGAGATTAATAAATTTTTAGGTAAAACTGAAGAAGAAATTAAGAGAGAAATGTGTAGTGGAGTAGCAAGCTATTTAATGGCAAGCTGTATGAAAGCGGCTGATACTAGCAAGGTGTTGGCAAATTTACCCCAAACAGCAAAAGAAAGAGCAGTTGAGGAAAAGATTCAGTTGCAAGTGATGAGCTTGTCTTCAAATGGAGATAAAACAGCCTTGATTAATCGATGTCAACAAATGGAAACCGATAAGAATAAATGCACAAACATGTCGGTAGAGGATTTAGTGAAGAACTATTTACCGATATACCAAAATAAAGCAGGTGAAATTGCCGCTAATTATTCAAAAAATAATCAACAATATAAAAACGAAACTGAATTGGCTAATTTGCTTTTGAGTGGTAACAAAGAGGCTTTGGTGAAAAAATGTCGAGATGAAAATTTTGATGATTCAACTGCTAAAAATAAATGCGGAAGTATATCGATAGATCAATTAGTGAAAGAATATTTACCTTTTTACAAAGACCAGGCAACGGCATTAGCTTCAGAATATAGCCGAATTAAAGATCAAGCTCCAGTTGCTCAGGCGGTGGCTTCGGGTGATAAGGCGTTGTTAATTAAAAAATGCCGTGAGGCTACCGGAGGAACAGGCCAATGCGAAAAGAAATCGGTTTCAGAATTGATAGTGTTGTATTTACCAGCTTATCAAGGACAAGCAACCCAAATTGCTAAACAATATGAACAGGTATTAACTCAGCAACCTGTGGCTGAGGCTTTGGTTAAAGGAGATAAAACTAAATTAATTGATTTATGTAAAAAACAAAATCCATCAAGAAACTGTGAGAAGGAATCATTAGAAACATTGGTTAAAGATTATTTGCCTATTTATGAAGCAAATTCTTCACAATTAGTTAATGGCTTTAAGCAGGTTGAAATGGCAAATAAATATTTAACTAATAGCGATGATAAATTTGTGAATGATGGTTGTGCAACCACTCAAGGTGCGGGGACAATGGCGGCTTTAAAGTGTATTGAATACAACAAAAAACCAGAAGACATTTTGAAACAAACTGGAATGGATGAAAAAACGGTAACGGCGTTAGTAACCCAAAAGAAAGTTTCTGAAGTGGTGATGAAGTATCAATATGGTCAAACCGATGAAGATGAACTAATCAATCAATGTAAATTATTAAAGGGTAAAAACTGTGCTGATAATCAGAGCGCTTTGGGATCGATTTTAGCTTTGACAAATAATCCAAATTTAACGATAGCAAACGTTGAGGAACAAAAACAAAAAATTGCTCAAGAAAACGAGGCTTATCGAAAGGTGGCCGGGACTTTGGCTAATTTAAACACTTTGGAAAGTGTAACTGAACAGGTTAGTTCGGGTAAAATGACCTGGACTGAAGTAAAGCAAAATTTAGATGAACAAGCCAAAGATCCATCAAAATGGTTGGTGATGAATTGGAATAATGTGACTGGAGGCAGATTTAAAAGAGGAAATGACATGGTGGTGGCAAATATGGATGAAAGTAAGAATAAAAAAATTGGAGATTTAACTATAAACACAACAATACTAAATCCTTTTTCAATTAACGCTGATTATATGAAAGGTGTTTTAGTTCAAGGTGGTGATGCCGCAGCAGTGGCAACTGTAATTGCGGCGGCACCTTTAGCTCCGGTAGCTGGATTGGGTATGGGAGGATTCTTGGGAACTGGACTTGGAATAGCCATGGTGCCCCAAATGTCGGGAATGGCGGTAGACACTTGTGAGTTGGCGAAACAAGGAAAAGCGACTCAAGCCGATTGTAATAGTGCAATTGCATTAGCTGGAATTTCGGTGGCGGGAGCTGCAACTGGATTATTGTCTCAAGCTGCTAATTTAACAAAAGTGGCAACAACGGCTGAGGCTTTGGGGACAGCAACAAAAATTGGAACAGCAACTAGAGCAGTGGGAACAGTAATGAACGCTTCGAAAGCGGCAAGCACTGCTTTGAAAGTGGTAGAAATTTCGAGTGATGTGGTGGGGGCGGTGACTTTTGGAGATATGGCGGCGCGAACTTGCGATGAGTATTTTAAAGCCCAAGCTGAGGGAAGAGAATCTGAGGCTACTGGTTTGGATTGTGCGTCAACAACAGCAATGGCTTTAGCTTCTGGAGGAAAGTTGATGGGAGCGGTTGGCGGTCAAATAGCTAAAAATAGTTTGAATGCTGAACAAGCTTTGAAAGCAGAACAAGGAATTCAAAAAGGAATGACCGCTTTACATACGGTTTCGGCTGATTTGTTTGCTGCCAGCGCCTGTTCCAGGGTGGCTGGAGATTTAATAACTAACAAGGGTGAGAATACAAATTTAGATACGGTAAGTATGTGTGCCATGGGATTGAGTGGCGCGGTTCAAACTCATAATTTAATCAAACCAATTGAAGTTAAACCAATTGCTTCAAGTAATAATCCGGTAAAACCAATAGATCCAACGAACTTAATTACTAATGGATTAAAGTGGAATGGAGCCGAAAAAAGGTGGGAAAATGTGGCTGGTCAGAAAGTTGAAAATTTGGTTCCAGAAAACAAATATGTATATGACCAACGAGTCAATAATTGGCGAGAGGTAAGCAGTGGAAAATTTGTTAGCGAAGCAGTTGTTTTGGGTGAACAAGCTTTAATTATGACCAATAAATCGAATTTATTTTGGAATATGGAAAAGAAAGTGTGGGTTGATGAATCGGGTAAAGAGGTGGTTCATGTAGTGGAAAATTATGCTTATGAAGAAGGAAAATGGAAAGAAGTTAAAACCGGACAAGTGGTAGATGAGGGTGTGGTTAGAAGTGCTCAAATTAATCGATTAAGAGAATTAAATGAGGTGGTGATTGGTCGAGAAATTGGAGTGGTTGAAGCAAGACTAGAAAAGGCCAAGCAAGAAACATTGGCAGCTTATGAGGCCGAAAAAGGATTACCAGTAGAACAAAGAGTAAAACACGCCGAAGCATTAAAAAAATATTTAGCATTAGAAGCAGAACTGAAAAGCTTGCAAGCAGTGAAAGCAGAAAATGGGGTAAATAATCAGGAAGCCGCACAACGAATAGCTCAAGCCAAGGAACAAGAAGTAATAAGACAAAGCGATGAGGTGGTTAAAAAACAGGCAGAAGTAAATAAGATTCAAGAACAAATAGATGCGATTGTAAAAGAGAATAATCTGGAAAAAATTGATCGAAGAACAAGTGAGGGTAAAAAAATTGCAGAACTAGAAAAACAACAAGCGGCGATTAGGGAGGAAATTGAAGTTATTGTGGCCAAAGGGAAACAAGAAGCGGTAGCGCCAGTGGAACCAGTGGCTGAAGCGAAGAAAAATATATTTGAGCAAATAAAAGAGAAAGTAGCTCCTAAAAAAGAAGTAGTTGAAGTGGTAGCTGTTGACCAAGTATCAAAATTAACCACAGAAGCCAAGGAAAAGGCAGCAAAAGATGCTGAGGTTTATGAATATGATAATCGACAAAAATTAATTGACCAAGAAAAAGAGATTTTAGCTAAGACAGAAAGTGAATTGGCAAGATTAACTGAGGGAACTGAAACTTATCTTCAGAAAAAGGCTGAGGTTGAAGCTAGTCAGGTGATTATTGAGAGATTAGAAAACTTAGTCGAACCAGCTAACGCGGCTGAAATTAGACAAGGGCGAGTGGCGGTTCGTTTTGGGGAATGGGGTAAGGAAATTCCCAAAGCTGAAGAGAGAATTGCTATTTTGGAAAAGAAAGAGGCTGAATTAACTCGAGCGGCCAATAGTCGAAGTGAAAATCGTACTTGGTGGGAAAGATTAACAGGAAAAAGTGAAATTGAGGTTCGAGTTGAGTTTTATAAAAGACAAAATGAATTATTTAAAGTTAAAAAGCAATTAGCGCTAGAAAGATCGTTGGCAGTGAGAGAATCAGAACTAATAAAAGCAACCGATCCGATACAGATTGAGCTATTAAAAGGGGAGATAGATAGATTAATGAATTTGGAAGAAGTGAGAGTAAGAACCGGAAACGAAAGCTTAGATTTAACTTATGAGTATTTAATAAGAGAGCATGAAACTAGAATGCAAAAAGATGGTATGGCAGGGAATAATAATGTGTTTAGTATTGATTCAAATCAAACTTTGGCATTTTTAAAAGCGATGTCTACCCCAGATATTCTTTTGGAATTTGCCCTAGCTGGCGGAAAAACTACCGTAATTGGTCCGTTGATTATGAAGGCTAATAATTTGTTGTATGGAAGAACTGGAGAGTTTATAGCGGCTGAAGGTCAAAGTAGTCAGGCTTATAAAGACATGGTAAGAGCGATGAGTAAGGATATTAAAATTCCTAATAATGTAACGGCTGAAGAGGTGGCGGTGATTGATCGAATTGAGGTTGGGACTTTAGAGACGGTAGCAAAGAGTTTGGAGAATAAAAAATATGTAGCAATTGAAAGTGGAGCAGCCAAAGAACTAGAAAGAATAATTGGTGATAAAAATTCAACAGCAGATCAGGTAAGGCTGGCAAAAGAAATTAATAAAAAAATCAGTCAGGGTGGGGTGGTAATTAGGGATGTGGTTTTGGTAAGTTCAATTGGTAACGATGTAATTGCCTTAAGAGATCGAGTTAAAAACGCAAGTCATGTTGTTACTGAAGCCAGCGTTCCAGGATTTTTGGAGACTATGGTTTTGAATGGAAGCGGAACTCCTGAACAATTGAGAGCGGCAAGAGAAGTGTTGACCAAGTTAAGAAAAGATGTGGCTGTTTTTGTGGATGAGGCTCACTTAAATTTTGATCCAAATAAAGTTTTTGTTCAGGGAAATGGAGAAGGCAAACCAATTTCTGAAGGTACTAAGAAAAATGTTGAATGGTTAGCTGGTGAACTAACTAATCTGGGAATAATCAAAAAAGGAGAAATGGTTGATTTGTCGGTAACCGATATTAATGGAAGAAGGTTGATTGAAATTAAAGAAGGAGTTAGTGGGTTTTCAAGAGCAGGTAGAGAAGTAATTGCTGAAAAACTGGCTGAAAGACTTGGTGTATCTAAAGAAATTATTATTGAGACTTTTGAAAATGGTGGACGAGCCAAAGGGACAACTGAAGAAGTGGTTCGAGTTTTGGAAGTGATGAATGAATATGGAAGACAATTATCGATGAAGAAGGGAAGCGATTTTGGTTTAAGAGAAAATACTGAGAGCGGCAAGAAACAAAATGCAGTGATTGCTAAAGACGGAGTTGCTCAGTTGGAGATGCAATACGGAAATGAAGTAACTGCGGCAGTATTTGAAACCATTGTGTCGACAGTGTCTGGAGTTGAACCGAATTTAGGAGCAATAAATTTAACTGGAAAAAGTGCAAAAGCAGCTTTTGCTGATCATGTAGCGGCGATTCGAGCCGATGGTAATAGTAGTTTGGCGGCTGGAACAGGAACAATTGGAAGAAACCGAGGAACTTTGGAATCGGTTTATAAATTAGCAGTATCAGAATCAGATTTAATCTTAGAGAAATTCTTGGGTAAAAGAGGCGACCAGGGTTTGATTAAAGAAAGTAATATTTTAGGCGTTGGTCGAAATGAAGGTACTCCTGATTCATTTAACACGGTTCTAAATCGGACTATAGATCAGGCGGTAAGAATTAGAGATGGAGCGATTGGAAATAGAGGTAATTTGGAAGTGGTTTTGGGAGGTAAAGATATTGCCCCAGATGTTTGGGTAAAAAGAGCTGCTGAAAATCGTGAGTTTATTAATGGTAGTGAACATGAGTTTATTTATCGAAATGAAAACGGAGTTTGGAAACAAGTTAAAGTTGATGCTAGTGGAAAAATTATATCGACAACGGAAGTGTCTTATGAATATGCCAAGGGTGTGTTGAATAATCCAAAGACAAAAAATACCACGGTGGTGATTGGTGAGGGTGGTGCCACTGGAACTAATGTTTTAGCAGAAAATACAGTTCCAGGAATTGATATTATTTCAACTCAAACTGGAAGAGATCAACTCGATCAATCGGCGGCTAGAATTGGAAGAATTAAAGGAAGTAAACAAGAGACTTTTATGTTGGTAATTGGAGCCGAAGAAAATAGAATCGTAACAAAAACTGAGTTAAGAAATATTGTTAACGAAGTTCAGGTTAAATTGAATCAACAAAATACTTATCAAGCGGTATCGGCGGCAATTGAAATTGCGGGTACAAAAGTATTAAAGGAAATAATCTTAAATGGGGAAGAAGGTTCAGTGGGGGTAAGAGTGGCCAGAGAAGCTTTGGCTGAATTGCAGAACGCTGAGGGAGGAAGAAATTTGGAGGTTAATCAAACAAGTGAATCACCAATTGAAGCACTTCAAAGACAAACAGCTAAAATCAGAGAAATATACTTGGAAATTAGTAAAACTGGAAAATATAAAGAGCTTTTTGAATATCTAGAAAAGAATAATCCAGAAATGCTGGCTAAGGTTGAGAATAATACTAAAGAAATTAAACTTGAATTTGCCACCGAAACTAAAGCTGTGGCAGAAGGAGTGTTGAGTAGTCGAGATTTGGTAGAGCTGGCTGAAAATTTTGGCAAAACGATTACTAAAGATTTGTTACCAGAAAAAATTAGTCGAGCAGGTAAAAATGCTGAGGAAGTAATTGCAGAAATTATGGAACAAATTAAAAAAGAACCAGCAGAGGTAGGTATGGCCGAAGGTCAGGCAGAAAGGCAAGTGGTAGCAGAAGAGAAAATATCTCCAGCAGCGAAATATGCTTTTGAAAATCGCGCTACGAGATTGGGAATTGAAGGTTATAAACCAGGAGTAGAAACATGGGGCCAGTTTGTGAATAGAGTAAACGTGGCGGCTGAAGAAAGAAGAAAAAACCCAGTTGAGAAACAAGAAAATAATCCGGTGGTAGTAGGTAATGCGGCCATGATGATTCAAAATAAAATTAGCGAGTACAAAAAACAAATTGAAGCTTTGGGTGGAGTGGTTGAAGAGAATGCGAGCTTTAATCAATTAAGAGAAAAAGCTGACCAATTGATTGTAACTCTCGAAAGAAAAGCTTCGGTAAAAAGAAACAATAATGAATCAGTAGAAGACTTTAAAAAGAGAGTTGATAATATTTTGGCTCAAAGAGAAGCCGATAAAAAAGCTTTGATTGAAGAAATTAGAGGTGTTTTCAAAAAATATGGAATTGATTTGAGTCCTGATGGTAAACCAATTACTGAGGTTAGAGAATTGGATAAAATTGCTCAAGATCTGGGAGATAATTTGCCAAAATTTGAAAAAGGAGAAAAGTGGCCAACATATTTGGCAAGAGTAAAACAAAAACAACAGGATTTAATAGCTTTAAATAAAGCCAAAGATGAGGCTAGAAAAGAGTTTGTCCAAATTACTTTGGAAGAAAATTCTGAATTAGAAAAAATAAGTGAAATTGGTGAGCTAAATAGTTGGAAAGAGAAAGTTCGAGCTAGAGTAGCTGTTTTGCCAAACCAAAAAGTTGTCGAAGAAAACGAAGTGGTGGCTGAAAAAATAAATCCAAATCAACTAACTATTGAGGATGCTAGAAAAGCATTAGCGGTGATTAGGGATAAAGGAAAGAGATTAATAGTTATTTTCGAAAAACAGGTTGAAGGTTTAACCACTGAGGAAAAAACAGCTCTAGAGAATGTGGAAAGGGAAGATCAGTTAACAGAAATTGAAGCAAAAAGACAACAAAGAATTATTGATGATCGAGAGAGATTAAATCAGGAAGCGATTAGTTTGGGAACTAAAAGACTAAATGGTGAATCTGACCAAAAATTAAGAGTTCGATTGGATGGAATAAAAGCAGAATATCAACAATATGGAAGATTGGAGAATGAAAACTATTTTGCTTTTAAGGCCAGAATTAAAGCTGAAAAAACTAAAGCGGAAGCTGAAGCCAGAGCTAAGGCTAAAGCTGAAGCAAAAGCCAAGGCGGATGCTGAAGCCAGAGTTAAGGCAGAAGCCGAGGCTAAGGCTGCAGCTGAAACAGAGGCTTTGGATAAAGAAGCAAGAGAATTGGGAACTTTAAGAAAACTAGGAGAAAACAATGAAGCATTAAGAAAAAGGCTGGACCAAATGATAGAAATTAACAATTTTGTAAAAGGTGTTTTGGCCAAATTGGTTGGTTTAATTAAGGGAGATGAAAAAGCAAGATTAGAAAAAGCTGAAAGTGTTGAAGAAGTTAAGAAAGTTGAATCTGAAATTGAACAAAGAATCAGTAATGAAACAATAGCTGATAATTTAAGAAAGGCAGAAGTATCGGCAGTTAGAAATAAAGCGCAAGAAATAATAGAAAAGTATGGAGAATGGGTAGATGATGAAAATAAAAGTAAATTAGGCAATGCGGCTACTGCAGAAGAATGCGACAGAATTGAACAAGAGATAAAAGGAATCGTAGAACAATATAGAGCTTTTTTAATAAGCGGACTTATTTATAGAAAAAATACTATTAATTTTGAAGAAAGAGAAAAACTTAAAGAGGCAATTTCTAAAAAAGAATTAGAGAGAATAGCTGTGGAAATTGAGAATAGAAATAATAAAGAATTACAAGAGAAGAAGCAAAAAGAAGAAAGAGAAAAACAAGAAAAAGAAGAATTAGAAAGAAAGAAAAAACTGGCAGAAGCAAAAAAGAGTATTTTATTAACTCTTAAGCGTGAAGGTATAACTATCACCGAAGAAGAAAATAAATTAATTAGTGAAAGTAAAACTGAAGCCGAAGTAACTTACCAGGCTAATAAAGTTAGAGAAAGACATGATAATGAGAGAAGAGCCAAAGAAGCCGAGGCCAAAAAGAAAGCAGAAGAGATAATAGCAACTTATGGTGATTGGTTAACATGGATAGATAAAGAAACATTAAACAGTGCTAAATCTTCTAAAGACTACGAGAGAATTGAGAATAAAGTGAAAGGATTAGTAGAGGAATATAGAAATAATTTAATCAATAAGTTAAAAGCAAAAGGGTACACAATTACTAGTGAAGAAGACAGTGAAATTAGAAATACAATTTCTAAAAGTAAACTAGATGAAATTGCAAGAAGAATTGAAGAGAGAAACACTCAAGAGAAGAAAAATAGTGGTTCAGATGTTGAACTACAAAAAATTGAACAACAAATTGCTGAGTTAACTAAAAAGAGAGATGAAAAACAAAAATATTTTGATACTGAACATGCAAGATTAGATACGATTTTAGAAGAATTTAATAAATTAAAAAATAGATTATCCCGTTTTAATCGAGGTGTTTTGAATGATAGTTACTATTCATATGAGTCTTTGCGAGTTATGTCTTTACAAATTTTAGGTTTAAGTATTTATGAAAATGATTTAAAAATTATTCGTGCTAGATTTTTTGAATTATCTAAGTTTTTTCATGCTGATACAGCCACCAACCAGAAGGATCGTGGTTTAGATGAAGCTTTTGTAGCTATTAATGAAGCTTATACTTTTTTAAGTTCAAAAAGACAGGATATAGAATCAAGATATGGAAGACCCTCTGTGGATGGTTCAATAGTAATTGAAAGAAGGGCGTTAAGCGGTGTTCTCGGTATTGCTAATTCTATCAATAAGAATAAAAATTATTTTGACTTAGGTAACTTATATTATGAATTATCGGAGGTTGTTGAGGAAATAAAACAATTTGATAGCGAGCTAAAGGTATTGGAAAGAAAGAGGGATGAAATAAAGAGAAAAATGGGTCAACCGATTAATGAAGTAAAACCAACTGAGGAGGAAAATGCCATTGCTTCGTTTATCAAAAGAGTTGGTGAGGATTCAAAGAGGGTTAGAGCTATAATTGGAATTTTAGGATTTGAAAATGTTAGTGAGTGGGATGATGCCTATAGAATAATGGCGGAAATAGAAAAGACTAAAAGGATAGAATTTAATGAGTCAAATAATGTCGATAATCAGTTAAGAAAATGGATCCGTTCGCAATTATTAGAAAAGAAATTGTCATTGGATAATCAAAAAATAGATAAGTTGGTAGGTATTTTAATAGAGAATTTAAGAGACAAAGTGGTGGTGAAAGTTAATCAAAGACGTGTTGAAGATGAGGAAATACTTAGCGATGTTGAAGAAGGATTTAAAGCTCTTGCTTTGCTTAAATTAAGAAAAGCGACTTTGGAAAATTTTAAAAAAATAAATATTATAGTTACGGAAGAAGAGAGGATGAGTTTAGAAAGAACTAGAAATTCTGAAGAAGTGATAAATTGGACAAAAAGTGTTTATGAAAGAGTTAGAAAAGAAAAAGAAGTTGAAACAGCAAGGGTTGTTTTAAATAACAGGAAAGAAAAATTTTTAAAAGATTATGATGAACATTTAACTACTGAGGATAGAGTAAAGCTTAGTTTGATTAATAACATTGATGATTTGAAAAAGTTTGAAGACGAGATTTTTGAGAGAATTGAGAAAAAAGCAGAAGAAAAAAGACAAGAAGAGTTAAGAAAATATAATGAAGAATTAAAACAAAAAGCAAATGTTGAAAATACAAGAACAAGAGAATTGGATGAGTTGGGTGCAAGTTTGGGGATTGGCCGAATGTATTCTGGTCAACCAAACGATGAGTATGAAGCAAGAATTAAGGCAATCTCAGAATATTTTAAAAATAATGCCGATTTAACCGAAGAAGAAAAAGCAGAAATATTGAGAATTGGAAATCCAGTAACAATTAAGATTTTTGATGAGGTTAGAAATCAAAAGAAAGCTTCTGAACTAAAGCTAAAGCAAAAAATAGAAGAATTTAAAAAAGAATATGAAGGTAGGTTGACAGAGTTAGAGGAAGAATTGTTAGATACAATTGTTTCTGAAAATGGATTAGAAGCTATAAAAACCAGAGTAATAGCTCGAATCGATCTTGAAAAACAACAGGTATCAAGAGAAGTTGACGAATCATTAAGACAGGCAGAAGAAGAAAAAAGAATTGAGGGTATATTAGAAGAATATCGAAAAAAATTTGAAGAACTAGATTTAACAGACGAGGAAAAAGAAGAGGTAAGAAAAGCAGGTACTATTGAGGGTATCGAGTTGGTGGTTAGTAAGGCTAAGAAAAGAATTAATGAAGAAAATAGATTAAAACGAGAAGCTGAAGCAACCCAAAAAGCCCAAGATATTATTAGAAATCAACTTAATCAAACAAAAGAAAGTATTAGAAAAGGTTATAAATTAACGTTAAATGAAGAGGATAGATTAAGTAGAGCAAAAACAACAGAGGATCTTAATAAACTAATAGCGGAAATAAATGCAAGAATTTCCCGAGAAAAACTTGAAGAATTAAATCGGCAAAAAGAAAGCTTGACTCCAGAATTACTAACTGCCGAGGAAGTTAATAATATAGCTCGAGATGGTAGAAAAAGATTAGTAGAAATAGAAAGTGAGTTAAATAATACCAATGATATATATAAAAGAGATGAGTTGTTAACCGAAAAGGGTGGGCTAGAAATAGCAATAATTTATGAATATGCGAAGGTGGCGATAAGACATGGAGCCTCTGCTGTTGATACTAAAAAATGGAGGACTGTTGAAGATGCTGAAAAATTTTTAAATGGAATGGTGAATGATCAAAAATTAAAAGAAGTTAAAAAGAGAGTAGAAGAGATAAAAGAAAAATATGGTGAGTGGTTAACGGAGGACGTAAGAAAAATATTGGAGGAATTGACAACCATTGAAGAGTGCGACAAGTTTGAAAGAGCTACGAATGAAATGATAAGAAAAACTCAATTAATTTTTGTTCGTGGTTTTACGGATCAAGGTTACGATATTACTTCTGAAGAAAAAGAAAAGATAATGAACACTTTTTCTCTAAAAGAAATATTGAGGATAGATTCTGAAATTAAGAAAAGACTTGAAACGGAGAAGAGACCTCAATTTGAAATCAGTAAAGAACAAATTGAAATAGCTAGGGGAAAAGGACAAGAAATTATAATGAAATATGGTGAATGGCTAACAGCTGCCCAAAAAGATACTTTAAATAATGTTGAGGATATAAATGAATGTTTAGAAATCGAAATAAAAATGCAATCTGAAGTGAGTGGATATAGAAATGAATTATTAAAGGGACTTGTAGAGAATGGAAATTCGGTTACGAGTGAAGAAAACCGTGAGATTAGAAATACTATTTCTAAAAGTAAACTAGATGAAATCTCAAGAAGAATTAAAGAGAGAAATATAAAAGAAAAACAGATTCTAGAGATAAAAAATAGAATTTTAATGTCTTTGGCTAATGATGGAATTGAGGTGACCCCAGAAGAAATGGATAAGCTTCAACAGGTGACTACTGATTTTGGAATATCTGGCTGGGAAGATATGGTTAGAGAAAGAAGTGCTAAGGAAAAAGAGAGTAAAGAAAAACAAATAAGAATTGAAACTAAAAAAATTGCAATGACTGATTTTATTCGAGAAGCTGGAGAGAGTACGGCACGAGTGGGTGGAATTATTAGAGAATTTGGTTTTAATAATGTAGCTAATTGGTCAAGAATTTATCAAATGGTGAGAGAAATAGAAACAGTAAATGATATGGATTTGGCTGATATTCGTTCGGGCAAAACGACAAAAGAGAAATTGATTAAGAATAGGTTATCAAACAAAAAAATATCAATTGAGGAAATTGACGAAAAACTTTTAATTAATTATCTATCAAACATTATTGAGACAAAGTATAAGGAATATTTAGATTATTTAGAATTTTTATCAAAAGTAAAAACAGATAAAGGAAGCAACTGGTTGCCTTTGGCAATGAGAATCAGGATAATTGTTGGTGATGGCTATTCTGAGATTTTTGACCAATTCTTTGATATTTACCAAAAAGCTGATTTTGAAAATATCGACGCAAATGATTTAGATAAATCGATTGCTGAATGGTTAGAAAAAAGACTAAAAACTAGTTCTGAAATTACTAGTCAACAAAAACTAGATTTAATAAAATCTGCAAAAAGTATTTTTATTAAAAGATTTGAAGAGATTGTTCTTCAGCCGATTACTTTTGATAGATTAACAAAAGATCAAGATGGTTTTTATCGGGATAAATTAACAGGCAAGAAATATATTAGAGTAGAAGGGGATGAGAGACTTGGAGTACTAAATCAAATATCTTTGCTAATGGGAATTCCAACCAGCCAAGGGTATTTGTTAAAAGAAGGATATTTTTATGAAGCCAAAGAAGGGTTGGCAAATTATGAAAAGCCAGTTGAGGCTGATTACTTAGCAATAGTAGCTTTATTGGCTTTAACTCAGAATGATTTTGAATTAAAAGTTAATACCAATGGAGATGTTTCTTTAATAATAAAATCGCTAACTACTGGATTAAATGACATTAGTTTAAGAAGTATTCCAGAAATTGATAATTTAAGAAATAATGTAGTTAATTTTAAAGATATTAGTGATGCTCAAATTGCAGAATCATTAAAGAAATTAAACTCGATTTTAACTGTTGAAAGGATTAATGAACTAACAAAAGATGAAAAAATTAGAAATATTTTACTTAGTCGAAAATTAATTTTAGAAGAAATTAAAACAGCGAAAACTAGTAAAAAAGCAGTAGAGTTGATTAGACAAATATCCTATGAGAATTATCTTGTCGAAGTGGAAAGAAAAGTAACTAATGAAGATGAAAGAGAATCTCTAAAACGAAGAAGAGATGTGCTAGAAGAAGAGAAAAATGAAATTGAAAAGAAGTTAAAGAGAAAAGAAACTATAAAAGAGGCTTATTCTGAAGTTGGAAGAATGATAGATAATTTCGGGCTAGATGGTTTGAAAACGAGATTAAATAATATTTATAATCAGTTAGATACTAATGATTATGCTACGAAGGCAAATGCATTGGCAGCGTTAGAAGAAGAAGAGAAAAAAATGCTGGCATTAATTGATCAGCTAAATTGGCAAAGCAATAAATTGGGAGAGTATTGGGAAGCGGATGAATTAAGAAATGAAATTAATACGATAGTAAATATTTTGAATACAAATATTGAAAGAAGCCAACAAATCAGAAATCAAATGGAAAAAGATTTAAACGATAGATCGGCAAATATTAGAAATAACGTTAATGAGATTATTAACGCAATGTATGTTTGGAGAGGAAGGGTATCTCTTGAATGGGGGGATGACATGAATGGTTACAACGTGTTTAGATTTGGTAGTTTTTACAGAAATATTAATGATTATGAAAAAGAGAATATCTTATCAACAATTTTACTTTTTTGGGAAAATGACATAGATAAAATAAAAAATTTGCAAAATTTAGAGAATGTTTCGAGATGGGATTTAGAAGGATGGATTGAAAATATTGACAAACAAATATATTTTATTCGAGAGAATAGTGTGTTCTTTAAGAATGGAACTGATGAAGAATTAATTACCTATTTACTTAGAGCTAAACAGGATATTGAAGTATTTTTAGAAACTGTAAACAAAAGTTCAGGTGAATTACTAACTACAATTAATGAGATTAGACAAACTAAAGATGTATTGGAAATTGTTAATGATCAGATTAACTATCTTAGAAACAGCGTTAATCAACTAGAAGATGATTTAAGAATAGTTAATCAACAGATTGAGGAATTAGATGCGGATCTTTCAAGAGAGTTGGAGGTGGAAGCAGAAGCAGAAGAGACAGTAAAGGCACAGCCATTTAATCGGAAAAGTTTGGTGGTGGGAAATAATCAGGTAGTTGATCAAGTGATTCATTTTTATGACAAAAGAGCAAAAACTGGGAAGGTAGTGATGAGCATGAAAATTGATGAAGAAGTAATGAATAAGTCGCTTGAGGAAGCTAGAAATAATGGGGCAACTGAAGGTGATATTAGTTTTGTTTCATCGACAATTGGTGACGATCAAGTAATTAAATTGACTGATGCTTTAGTATATGAGGAAGATGGGGTGGTGATTAAGTTATCCTTGGCGAGTAATGGTGGTAACGAAATACGATCAGCAATTGGTTTGATTAATATTGAAATTGATAAAGATAGATTGACAAGTATAAAGTCTGAAGATTTATTAAAGCTGATTATTAAAATTATGAAGGAGAAGTTTGGAATTGATAATTTGTTTGAAGATACTGATTCTGATTCTGAACTAGAAGCAAAAAGAAAAATATTAGGAGTCCAAAATAAAAGAAAATATGAAGCAAATGATCCAGAGTTGAATAGTTATCAACTGAGAAATGTTTATGAAGATTTTAATACTTATTGGAATTCTTCGAGAGCAGAGAGCGAAGCAAATAAATATGGTCGGTTTGCTTTTTATCATCAAGTGGCTAACCCTCAAGATGTAGCTAGTATTTTGCAATATGGTTTGATGTCAACAATAGAGAGATTTGAAAGAGGGTTATTTACAAGTGGTATGAGTTCTGAATATGATTTTGGAACTGGTGGAGCCAATAGTGTATTTACTAGAATGATGGTGGAAAATGCTTATGATTTGGGTTCTGGTTCGGTGAGATTAGATGGAATTAATATTATTTTTGATAGTAAAAAAATGTTTGGAAGATCTGATTGGTTGGCTAGAAATTATGACTCTTATGGTTCAACTGAAAAATTTGAAGATAGACTAACTCCAGAAGAAACAATTACTGACCAAATAGAAAATGGTTATGATGGAAGAAATGAACAAATGTTTAATGTGGGAATTGGTTGGCGAGCGATAAAAAAGATTGTGGTGAGGAATCAGATGCAATATGACGAAATAGTAAACATTTTGAAGAAAGCTGGTTTAAGCCATTACTTATATTTGGTTGAGAAGGTTGAGGATATGACGGTGGACAAGATGATGAATTTATCTTGGGGAAGTGATCAGAGAATGGGGGATATAGAAGAAATAGAAAAAGTTAGAGAAAATAAAAGAAAGGAAGAGGAACAAAAAGAAAGTTTTTTGAAGAAATTTAGTGATAATACTAAGCAAGCCTTAGTGGTTATGAGAGCATCAACTAATGCTTTGAAATGGGGTGATATTTATTCGGCTTTGACAGAAATAGAAGAAAAAGGAGCGATTGAAGTTGAAGATGGGGATTTAGATGAACTTACTAGAGAATGGTTAAGGCAACAATTAAAACAGAAAAATTTAGACTTATCTGATGATGGAATCGAAAAGTTAGTGAGTTATTTGTTCGAAAACGCTAGAAAGAAAGTGGTGGTTAAGGCAGAACAAGAAGTAGCGATAATGAGAGATTTGAATAATTCAGAAATTAGTTTACTGAATCGAGCAAAAAATGATTCTAGCCAGATGGAAGCAACCAGAAAGATTTTAAATGATGAGTCAATTTCACCGAAAAAAGTAGTTGAACTTATGGGTCAAAAAAGTGTTTTTCTTATCGAGAATAATTAAAGAAGAAGGACGTTCTTTTAGTATTGGTTTGGTAGAAAATGAAAATGGAAAATTGTTACCAAGATTATTTTGGCGATCAAATAGCGGTGGTGGATGGCGAGTGTCTCCGTATCTTGTAAATGGGGTATTTTATAAAGGTAAATCTTATACTGGATCAACCGTGTTGGTGAATGAGTTTGAAAATTTATTGCTCGAGATGGAGAGTAAAAATGAAATGGGAACTTCTGAACAAAGCGTTGTTAGGTTATTCGAGTTTTCTCTCAAAGATTTTGAAATAATGCAGCCTGATTATAATAAGGAAGAGCCTGAGGTAGTTTATGTAAACTCTGAAAGTCAAAAGAAACAACCTGGGAGTATGTTTAAAACAAATGATGGTTACAATAGTGCTAGTGAGCTAGATAATCTAGGATATCCAGAAGGGTTTGTGCCAGATTTTTCCCAAAAACCAGTTAAAACATATCGAGGAAAACATACTTTATTGGGAGAAATAATCATTGAAGAGTTTGGAGCCAAATTAAATGGTGAAGATATTATTTGGGCAATGGCTAGAGATAATGAGGGGAGAGTGTGGGTAGAAAATATTTATTTTGCTAAGGTTGAAGTTAATAGTTATGGAAATTATCGAAGAATTATTGCCGCTGGGGCTTTGTCTAATAAACCATTAGATTATTTGAGTAATGTAACAAATCTTTCTAGTATAGAAACATTGATAGATAGAAATTGGTTTTTTGAAAATCATTACAATGATATTGAGATAGATAACTTTGGTGATAGTAGATACTATGATATTACTCGAGTTTTAGATCATTTAGCGCCAATAAAACAATACCGAGAAAAAAGAGGAATAACTAGGGTTGCTAGTAATAAGATAGTCTCTAATTATGGAGCAATCATGGTGTTAAGAGATGATAATTTATTGGCTGTTTCAAGTAAATTGGAAATAAAAGTTAATAGAAATAATGTGCAGACAATAAACTATCATTCATCTAGTTTTATGGTACTAGCCGAGGGCGATGTGGTTGAGTACTCAATTAATAAAACTAAAATTTTTTTAATAGTAAAAAGAAGAAGCGACGGATTATTACTATTGGTTGATAATAATTCATCGAAACCTTTTGACATTACTGCTAGAGCAATTAATTTAGAGGATGTAGAGAAAGGAGAACAAAAACAAAAAGCAGGTGAAGAGTTTTTAGCAGTAATGAGTGGCAGAATTAGAGATTATAGGGATAGTACGATGGCATCAAATTTATCGAAAATATTTCCTGATGATTATTCTGTTGAAGATATCAAAAAAATATATTATTGGATGGTAGAAAATAAACAAAGATATATTTTTAATGGTATTAAAGGTTCAAGTACTGATGAAATAGCCAGTTGGGTTGTCGGTCAATTAGAAAAACTTGGTGTGAAAACTAATAATCAGATTGCTTTGGGAATTGTAGAAATATTTGATAATGATTTGGTGTTGAGAATTAAACGTTATGTAGCTATAGAAAAAGAGGTGGCGGCGGTAACTAATCTTGATCAGTTAAAGGCGGCTATTGATGGTATGAGTTTAATTGTAATGAATGGAGAGAAGGTTTATCAACAAGATGTGGAAGAAAAAATTGAAATGTTAAAAAAGAAAAAAAATGTTGATATAAATAGTTTTCCAGAAGAGTATTGGATTAGGAAAAAGATTGGTGAATTGATGCTAAAATAAAAGATCAATGATTTCAAGTTTAAAAGGAACAATTAGTAGTTTGGGTGGTGATAGAGTAGAAGTTGAAATAAATGGCGTAGGATACGAAGTGTTTGGAAAGTTTAGTCATAATAATTATGAAATAGGTCAGGAAGTAAAATTATTTACTTATATGGCAGTATCGGAAAATGATATTAGACTATTTGGATTTGAAAACAACGAAGATTTAAATTTGTTTAAAATGTTGATTACAGTATCGGGAGTGGGCCCTAAAACTGCTTCACAGATATTAGGAGAAACAAATGGGGGAGCGATAATTAAAGCGATTGGGGAGGCTGACGTAGAGTTTTTTAAGAAGCTTAAGGGGGTTGGTTTAAAAACAGCCCAAAGAATTATTGTTGATTTGAAATCGAAGGTTGGTGGTTTAGGAGAACTTGATTTGAAAGAAGAAAAAACAATTGATGATGATTTGGTTTTAAGCTTGCAACAGCTTGGTTTTGAAAAGAAAGAAATTGAAACAATGATTAAAGGATTACCAAAAGAGCTGGTGGCAGTGGAAGATAAGTTAGAATGGTGTTTGAAAAACCGATGAAAGATAAAAATTTAGATCCTAAAAAAACAATTGAAGAACAAAAAGTTGAATTGAGTCTTCGTCCCAAAAAACTGGGAGAATTTATTGGTCAAAGCAGACTAAAGAATCAACTGCTAGTGTTTGTTCGAGCGGCGAGAGAGAGAAATGAACCACTTGATCACATACTTTTTTATGGTCCTCCAGGTTTAGGAAAAACAACTTTAGCATTATTGCTTTCGGCTGAGATGGGAAGTAATATTCGGATTACTTCAGGGCCAGCATTAACCAGGGCTGGAGACTTGGCGGCGATTTTAACGTCGATGAAGAAAGGTGATTTTTTATTTATCGATGAAATTCATCGACTAAATAAAACAGTTGAGGAAACGTTATACAATGTAATGGAAGATTATGCTTTAGATATAGTTTTGGGGAAGGGGCCGAGTGCCAGAACCGTTAGATTAAATTTGCAAAAATTTACGATAGTAGGAGCCACAACTAGAATTGGATTAATTTCGGGGCCAATGAGAGACAGGTTTGGAATGGTTCATCAAATAGATTTTTATGATGATCAGGAATTGGCAAGCATTATTGAAAGAACTGCTAAAGTATTAAAAGTGGAAATTGAAACTGAGGCAGCGGTGGAAATTGCAAAACGATCTAGAGGCACTCCGCGAATTGCTAACAGATTATTAAGGCGAGTTAGAGATTACGCTCAGATTAATGGGGATGGAAAAATAACCTTAGACGAGGCTAAAATTTCATTAAATAATTTAGGGGTAGATGAAAATGGTTTGTCTGACGCCGATCGAAAATATTTGGAGGTAGTAAAAAATCAGTATGGTGGGGGACCGGTAGGAGTAGAGAATATTGCCGCGGCATTAACCGAAGATGTGGGAACAATTACCGATGTTTACGAGCCTTATTTAATGAAAAAAGGATTAGTTAAACGAACTCCTCGGGGCAGGATGGTTTAATTATTCGGTTTGGATACCAAGTAGCCAGAGAACAGCTTCTTTACGATAACGACGATCACCACGAGCATTAATACGGATAGCGGGGAGTTTGCCTCGTTTACCCCAACGTTTGATGGTTAATTTGCTGACTCGTAAGAGGTCGGCGACTTCGGCCACAGTTAAAAGGTCGGGAAGGTTGTCGATAGAAACTCCATTAATTTTTTTAGGGGATGAACCCTGTTTCACAATGTTAACTTGTGGTATGGTTTGATCGTCCATATATTGATTGCTTTTATATCTTTCTAATTATTAAATCTACTTCATTAAAACACAATGGATATCAGTAGGTCAATGAGATACAAATAACTGAATAATAAATTATGGTGTATGATTAGTTTATGGGTGTAGAAGATGTAAAAAAAGAAACAAGATCTAAATTAGATAAATTATTAATTGATCATGGGTATAAAGGTTTTGAATCAGAGATTGAAGCTTTAGAAAAAGGATTACCTGACGTTTCAGAGCAACAGAAAGGAGATATAGAAAAGTTTTTGATGAGTGTTCCTGAAGATGATGATTTTTGTGATAGATTGCTTAAAGGAGATGGTAAAAAAGAGGAAAAGGTGGCTAGTTTTAAAGTGAGATTTAAAGAAAAATTAGAAGAGTTGAAATTAACGGCAATGGCAGCTATTTTGGTGGTAATGACTGGGGTTAAGTTTAAATCTCAGAGAGAATAAGTGGTATAATAGGCTGATTATAAATTAATAATCAAAATGATAGAAAGAATCAGAGAATTTACTAAAGGATTTGTGGAAGGAATAAAAGGAAGTCAGAAGATGCAAGAGTTGCATCAAGAAGAAAAAGATATAGCAAAAAGACGAGTAGGATTGGCCTTGTTGTGTTTGGCGAGTATGCCGCCTGGTTTACTTAATGATTTTTTAAAAACAGATAAAGCGGAAAAAATATTAACGGGGCTAACAAAAGATGGAAAGAAAGGAGAAGGAGTTTTTAAATTTTTACCTGATTTATATCCTGATGTCCCAGAATGGTTGATGGTGGCAACTGGAACATTAGATGCAGCTGACCCAAAATCGGTTTTAGGTTTAGTGGCTGAAATCTATCAATGGACAGCTGATGCTTTGATTAATCAACCAATAAATATTTTTGAAAAAAGTAAAGAAATTATAAGAGTTGCTGTAGAAAATATTGAAAAAGTAAGAGCCAATCAGCCGCAAATTAATCAAGCTAAAGCTGCTTTTGCTGCATAACATGGATAAAATTACTGCCTTAAATATATTGATTGATAATAGCGTAGTTTTATCTTTGGATGCTAAAGATAGACTAAAAAAGATGATTGATAAAATGACTCCAGAAGAAATTGATGAGTGGGGGAAAACTTTATCAGCAGAACAAGACTATATTGAAAAAAATTACGAAAAAATTATGGCTAAACTCAATTCTTTGGTAGAATGAGTTATGAAAGAATACAAAATTGCTTTTTTTGGAGTTAAGAGTTGGGAGAGAGAAATAATTGAAAAAGAAATTGTTGATATTGATACTACTGGGGTTGGTATTTTTGAAGAAGAGTTGCAAGATAATTTGGAAATAGCTAAAAACTACGAAGTGATTTCGGTGTTTATCTATTCAAAAGTTGATAAAGCCACAATTGATAAATTACCTAAATTAAAAATGGTAGCCACCAGATCGACGGGGATGGATCATATCGATGTTGATTATTGCCAAAAGAAAAAAATTGAAGTGATGAATGTGCCAGTTTATGGGTCGAACACAGTAGCTGAATATGCCATTACTTTATTGCTGACAGTAGCCAAAAGAATTGTGCCAGCTCATCAGTCGGTAGAAGAGGATGAGTTTAGCCCAGAAGGGTTAACTGGAGTTGATGTCTTTGGAAAGACTTTGGGGGTGGTTGGAGTGGGTAAGATTGGTCAAAATGTAGTGAAAATCGCTCGAGGTTTGGGAATGAAAGTTATTGGAGTAGAAAGAAAGAGAGATGAAAAATTAGCTAAAAAATTACATTTTAAATATGCTGACCTAGAAACTTGTTTGAAAGAGTCTGATTTTGTAAGTTTGCATGTGCCATTGGTGCCGGCAACTCATCATTTGATTAATCGACAAAATATTAAACTGATGAAGAAAGGATCGATACTGATTAATACTTCCAGAGGAGCAGTAGTTGAGACTGGAGCGATAATTTGGGCATTAAATAATAAAACATTATTTGGAGCTGGTTTAGATGTTACCGAAGAAGAAGATCAGGTGGAAAATATTTCGATGGTAATGAGTAATAAACCAACTAAAGAAGATTTGCAAGAAATTTTGAGTTATCACATGCTTCGAGATCGAGATGATGTGGTGTTTACTCCTCATAATGCTTTTAATACCAAAGAGGCGATTGGTAGAATAATAAAAACTACGATTTTAAATATTAATAATTTCTTAAAGTAATTATGAAAATTGTAATTATTTGTGGTGGAGTGGGCACAAAGATGTGGCCAGAAAGCCAACCAACTAGCCCAAAACATTTTTTACCCTTATTAAATGGTAAATCGATATTTGAATTAGGTTGGGAAGGGTTAAGAAAAAAATATAGTCCAGATGAGATTTTTTTACAGACTAATCAGGTCCAAGCAGAAATAGCCATGAGATTGGTTCCAGAAATTATTAAAGAAAATATATTTATTGAGCCAGAGATGAGAAATCATGGTCCGGCTACTGGTTTTGCTGCGGCTCAATTGATAAAAAGAGGGTTAGGGGATGAACCGTTTATTTTGGTTCAAGCAGATGTATTACGAGAACCCGCCGATAAATTTAATGAAATGATTGAGGAAATGAATAAGTTAGCCCTAAATACTGATAAATATATTACTGGTGGAATTGTTCCAAGTAGTATTGTTCGAGGGGTAGATTATTTAGTAAAAGGTAATTTGGTAACAGAAGAGGGCGGTATAAAAATTTATGAAGTGGCTGATTATATAGATCGAAGCGAAGAAGAAAAAATTAAACAGTACTTGGGAAGTGATAAGTTGTTGCTTCATGCTAATCACACTTCAATGACACCAAATAATTTATTAAAAATGTACCAACAATCGAAACCAGAATGGCAACAAGCATCTTTGGCAATAGCGAATGGAGCAAATGAGATTGAGGAATATGCCAAAATGCCAAAAGGTGGAATTGAAGAAGCGACAATCCCGATGTATAAAAATGGTGGAGCGTTGGTGGTGGAATTACCATTTGAATGGATAGATTTTGGAACTTGGGAAAGTGTGGCAAAGTATTTGGGTGATCAGAATGAAAATAAGATTGAGGTTGAAGCAGGAAATAATTTTGTTAGATCAAAAAAGAGAGTGGCAATTATTGGCCTGAATGATTTGGTGGTAATCGACAGCCCTGAAGGGGTTTTGGTTTGTCCTAAATCAATGAGCGGAAAAGTGGGTGAGGTGCCAAAAATTTTGGGTTAAAGAATAAAATATTATAAAGATTTAAAAAAGAAATTGGTTGAGTAGATGTTGGTTTTGGCTATGATATTAACATGGAAAAATGTTTTGATACCAAAAAATATTTAAAAATTCAGAAAAAGGCGATTGAGGAAAGATTGTCGAAGTTTAGTGATAGATTATATTTGGAATTTGGCGGCAAATTTATAGATGATTTTCATGCGGTTCGAACATTACCAGGATACGAGGCTAATACAAAATTAAAATTACTATTAAGCTTAAAAAGAGATTTAGGAGTGATTTATTGTGTTTCAGCCAAACAATTATCAGAGGGAAAGATTCGAGGTGATTTTGGAATTGGTTATGATGTGGCGACAATAAAGGCTGTTAACGATTTAAAAAATTACGGATTAAAAGTTGAAGGGGTAGTGATTAATCGTTTTAATGGAGAGAAAGAAGCTTTATTGCTGATTAGACAACTTGAAGAAATGGGAGTTAAGGTGATTACTCGAGGTGAAATAAAAAATTATCCTAATGATATTGATTTGATATTAAGTAAAAATGGTTTTGGGAAAGATAATTATTTAGAGGTTAAAAATAAATTAATTGTGGTTTGGGGCGCTGGTCCTGGATCTGGTAAATTGTCCACTTGTTTGGGGCAAATATATCATGAGATTCAGAGAGGGGAGAATTCTGGTTATGCCAAGTTTGAAACTTTTCCGGTGTGGAATATGGAAGTTGAACATCCAGTTAATATTGCTTATGAAGCTGCTACGGCAGATTTGGGTGATTATAATTTAATTGACCCTTGGCATATGAAAGCTTATGGAATTGAGGCAGTGAATTATAACCGTGATGTTGAATCGTTTCCGATAATAAAAAAAATATTTAGTCAGATGTTGGCTAAAGACAATTTTTCGAATTGTTATCAATCGCCAACAGATATGGGATTTAATTGTCTAAAAAGTGGAATTGTAGATAATGAAAAGATTGTCGAGGCGGCTAAAAAAGAAATTAATTTCTATTTATTTCGGTACCGAGAAGAGTATAAAAAAGGTTTGGTTGAAAAAATAACTTTGGAAAGAATGGAGGAGTTGATGACAAAAATCGGAATTGATGAAGAATATTTAATAACTGTTAAAAAAGCTCGAGAGGTAAACGGTGCTGCGATTGAATTGACTGATGGAAGAGTAATAACTGGGAAAAATTCAAAGTTTTTAACAGCTTTCGCGGCAGTATTATTAAATGCTGTAAAAACAGTTTCGGGAATAGACGATAAATATCATTTAATATCGCCATCAGTAATTGCTCAAATAATTAAATTAAACCGAAGCCTGGGGAAAACAAAGCCAGCACTAAATGGGGCCGAGATTATGTTGGCCTGGGCGATTTCAGCACGAGATAATCCTTTAGCCAAAAAGGCTTTAAGCAATATTTTTAAAATTAAAGGCTGTTATTTACATGCGGTTGATCAACCGGTGGTGGCGGATAAAGAGTTGTTCAGAAAATTGGGAGTTTGGCTTTCGAGTGACGGCCAATAAAAATCCCGACCGAAGTCGGGATTAATTTATTTTTTTAAAAGTTGAATTATTTTAATTCAACAGTAGCACCAGCGGCTTCGAGCTTGGTTTTAGCATCGGCAGCAGCATCTTTTTTCATAGTGCCTAAAGTAGCAGGACAGGCATCAACCATGTCTTTGGCTTCTTTAAGACCAAGTTCTGGTTTGAATTCTCGAACTACTTTAATAACAGCGATTTTGTTGGCACCAGCATTGGTGATAACAACATCAAACTCTGTTTTTTCTTCGGCGGCAGGAGCAGCAGCACCAGCGGCAGCAGCAGGAGCAGCAGCAGCCATAGCAACGGCTTTGACGTCAAATTTTTCTTCTAAAGCTTTGACTAATTCAGAAAGTTCGAGAACCGAAAGTTCTGAAATGTCAGTAAGGATTTTTTCTAATTTTTTATCCATATTTTTTAAATTTTAATTAATAATTATTTTTGTTTATCAGCAACAGCTTTAAGAGTCATAACTAATTGCTGTTGATTGAAACGCATAGCATAAACCATACGTTGTAAAGGATTTTTAAGACCACCAATAAACTGAGCAATAAGCTGAGTTTTTGAAGGAAGGCTTAAAAATTTTTGAAGATCAGTAGCTAATAAAAGCTTTTGATTGTAGATACCATATTTAAAACTGGTTTTTTCTTTTTCTTTATTGATGGAATCAATGTCTTTTAAAGGAGCGATTTCATCGGAATTGCTGAAAGCAATAGCGGTTGGACCAGTTAAAGTTTCAGGTAAATTGATGCCAAGTTTTAATAAGGCTCTGGTAATAAGAGTGTTTTTGACGACTTTGATAATTCCGCCATTTGATTTTACTTTAGCGCGAAGATTAGCGACGTCACCAGCCGTTAAACCTTGATATTGAATCAAAGCGGCAGATTTAGCTGATTGAAGTTCTTTGACAACTTGGTCAACTTTTTCGATTTTGTTAGTTTTTGCCATAATTTTAAAATAAAAAAGGTCCCGATAATCGGGACGCAAAATAAAAATACTATTTTGAGGCCTCGGTTGGATTTCTATCCGATTAAACGGAAAACCAACTGTCTTCGGTAGGACAAGGGAGATTATATAATAAGGAGTGAAGAAATTAAAGGGTTTGATATTAATAACTGTTTTAATGGTGGTTTTAGGAGGCTGCGGGATTAAAGATCCGAAAGGAAATGTAAAAGAAATTATTAGTCATAATTTGGAAAAGTATGATTTTGATAGCTTAAGTAAAAGGCAGGGAGAGGCGAGTGAAATAAAAATAACCCAAGAAAAGGCAAAGTATGGCAGTGGCGTGGTTTATAGTTTTACTAGCCAGGGCAAGAAAATCAGTGGAACAATGGTAGATTTACACCCAGAAATGTCGAAATTAAGGCCGGCAATAGTGATGATTCGGGGTTATGCTCCAACCGAGGGTTATTATCCGGGATCGGGGAGTTGGCGAGTGGCTGAAGAATTAGCCAAAGAAGGATATGTAACTTTTTCAATAGATTTTTTAGGTTATGGGCAATCGGATTCGGGATCGGCCGATGCTTTAGAAGCTAGATTTGAAAAAGTAATTAATGTAATGGATTTAATTGAATCGATCAAAAAATTACCTTGGATTGACCAGAATAAAATTGGGATTTGGGCACATAGTAATGGCGGCCAGATTACTTTATCGGTGCTAGAGGTAACGGGGGGAAACTACCCGACAGTGTTGTGGGCACCAATGACAAATCCTTTTCCCCAAAGTTTAATCGATACTGCTGATGAAGGAGAAGAAAAACAAAAGGCAATTGAATATGTAAATTTATTCTTAAAATATTATGATGGTCGGCGTTATGCAGTCGAGAATTATTGGGAAAAAATTAAAGCTCCAATTTTAATTCAACAGGGGACGGCTGATGAGTGGTGTGAGGTGGAATGGCAAGAAAAGGTGGTCAAATCTTTAAAAGATTTAGGTAAAAAAGCTGAACTAGTGATTTATCGGGGATCAGATCACAACTTAAAAAAAGACTGGTCCGAAGCAGTTAGGAAGGATTTAGAATGGTTTAAAAAGTATTGGTGATAATTATTACTCACGAGTAACGCAAATTCAGATATAATTAGTAGTTTATTATGAAAATTAACATTATTGGACCATCTTGTGTTGGAAAAACAACGATGGCAAGAATGATTTCCAAAAATAAAGGTTGGCCGCATTTTGACTTGGATTTGGAGTTTATTGATCGAGACTATTTGGCAGAAACAAAAATATTTAGATATCGTGAGAAAAAAGATTATAGTTTGAGAATTAAAAAAATTTTAGAAAGTAAAAATTGGATTATTGAGGGTGTGTATGCGGTGGAAGAAGTATTTAAACAATCAGATGTAATTATTTTTATTAACTTGCCAATTTGGGTGCCATTACGATGGCAATGGAAGCGTTATTTTACTGATAAAAGCCAACGAGATACATACGGATTCTTAAATAATTTAGGATTAACCAAGGAAATAATTAGTCAGTATTGGCATTCATATTCTAAGAAAGATGTTGAAAAGGAAACGGTAAATTACACAAAAAAGTATCAAGATATGCTTAAAAAATATAATAAAAAACTAAAGGTTGCTTTTGATGTTGAAAGTGCAAAAAAAATAATAGAAACTGGAGTATTTACACATATTTGAAATTGTGATGTATTGTTGAGATAATACATATTATGAAAATATATTTTTCGGCATCTCGTTTATATAAAGAGAGTTATTTTGATAATTATCAAAAAATTGTTAAAGTTTTAAAAAGTAGTGGTGGTAATGTTTTTGATAATACTGGTTTTGTAGCTTCGCCAAGTGGATATGAAATGCCAGATGAAGAAAGAAAAAAACTTTATCAAACAATGCTAAAAGGGATAGAAAAAGCTGATTTTTGTGTTTTTGAGGCGTCGTACCCATCAACTATTCATATTGGTCACGAAATTACTATTGCTTTAGAAAAAAGTAAACCAGTGATAGTTTTATATACTAAAAACCATGAGCCGATTTTGTTTAAGGGAATAGACAACGACAAGATAAATTGGATTGAGTATAACGACAAAAATATTGAAGATAGAATTGGAAAAGCAATTGAGGAAGCAAAAAAGAATGTTGATGTTCGGTTTAATTTTTTCGTAAACCCAAAAATTTTGACATTTTTAGATTGGATTGCCAAAGAGAAAAAGATTCCTAGATCGGTGTTTTTGCGCGATTTGATCGAAAGAGAAATGAAAAAAGAGAAAGATTTTAAAGGCTAGATTTTAGCTTTTGCCAATAAGGGGATTGGCGGCATAAAAGTTTTGAATCTGATTTGTCGGCAAGTAGACCTTTAACTAATTCTTCTAGAAAGATTGTATTTTGAGAACCTTTAACTAAAATAGTTGAGTTTTTTGGTAGATTTTTTAAAAGATAATCGAGAGCTTTTTTATAATTTAAGAATTTTTCTGATTTTGGCCCAAAATATTTTTGAGTTTCTACTCCAACTGAAATTATTAAATCAGCTGAATTTAGGGCAATTTTATATAGTTTTTCGTGTTCGGTTTTAGAGGCTTGGCCAAGTTCGCGCATATCTCCTAAAACAGCAATCCGAGGAGAGGGGGATGATTTTAAAACGGCTAACATTTCGGTGGTGGCTAAAAGAGACGAGTTGTAAGAGCTGTCGATAATGGTGGAATTGTTGATGCCTTTAAAAAGAGAACAGCGTGAGGGTGGAGCTTGATAATTGGAAAAATCGGGAGTAATATTAAAAATTTGAGCTAGAGCTGCCGCAGCACCAAAGGTAAGTTCTTGAGCTGGAGGAAAAGCAAAACGAGGAGATTTAACTTTAAAGGGTTTGATAGCGATTTTTTTGGCTAAGGTAATTTGAGTATATTTGGTAACTAAGGGATCGTTAATATTTAAAATAGCAAAACCATGATGATTTAAAGAATTGATTAAACGAGCTTTTTCTTGAGCAATATTATCGAGTGAGTTAAAGTTTTGAATGTGAACGCTGGTGACATTAAGAAAAATACCAATATCAGGATGAATGATTTTTAAAAGATAGGCCATGTTTTTTGGTTCTTTGGCAGAATCAATGCCCATTTCTACTAAAAAAATATCGTAAGTTTTCCAGTTAGTTAGTAGTTTTATTGGCGAAAGAATGGCGATTTTTATCCAATCTAAAATTTTGAAGTCGGTAATTTTAATATCTAAAATAGAAAGGGGAATGCCAGATTCGGAATTACCACCATAATTGGTTTTAACTTTAAAATGATCTTTTAAAACAGCTTCGCAGGCCAAAAGACAAGAGGTTTTGCCAGCCGAGCCAGTAATACCAACAATTTGAAGTTTAGGGTTTAAAAGTTTTATCTTGGCTAACTGAATTTTGGCGATTAAACGAAGGTAATTGAGAAAAATAAGAGAGAAGAAATTTTTCATGAGTATAATATTATATATGATGAGAAGACTTAAGGTTGCTGTGTTGATGGGTGGAGAGAGTAGTGAAAGAGAAGTTTCGTTGATGACTGGTAAGGAGATGGTTAAGAATCTTGATAAAGAAAAGTATGATGTGGTTGAAATTGAATTACCAAAAGATTTGTTAAAAATAACTAAAGATATTGATGTGGTGTTAATTGGTTTGCATGGAAAAGGCGGTGAGGATGGCGTAATTCAGGGGTATTTAGAAACTTTAGGTATTAAATATACTGGTTGTGGTGTTTTGGCATCGGCTGTTGGAATGGATAAAAGAATATTTAGAAAGATTATGGAAAGAGAGGGGATCTTGATGGCCAAAGAAACTTTGATTGCACCTTGTGTGGTAAAACCAGTAAATGGAGGATCGAGTATTGGAGTAAGAATTGTTAAAAAACAGGAAGATTTAGGCCAAATAAGTGACAACGAAATGGTAGAAGAATATGTTGAAGGGATAGAGGTATCTTGTGGAATTTTAGGTGAGCAAGTTTTACCAGTAATCGAAATTGTTCCTAAAAAAGATTTTTTTGATTATGAGGCTAAATATACCAATGGGATGTCGGAGGAAATTTGTCCGGCGAGATTATCGGCAGAGATTACCCAAAAAATACAGGAAACAACAAAAAAAGTATTCAAGTTAATTAATGGCAAAGGTTATGCTCGAGTTGATTTTATTATTAAAGATAATCAGCCATATTTATTGGAAATAAACACGTTGCCAGGGATGACTCCAAACAGTTTAATTCCTAAGGAAGCGGCAGTGGTGGGAATGAGTTATGGCCAATTATTGGATAGAATAATTGAATTAGCTGGAATATAAACAAAAAATCCCGACCGGGGTCGGGATTTTTAATTGCGATAAAAAATTATTTAACAATTTCGACTTTGACACTTGGACCCATGGTGGCACAAAGACAAAGTTTTTTGATTTTGTTAGATTTAACAACCTTGATTAATTCTTCAACATTAGCGGCAATTTCAGTCTCTGGTTGAGAAGTTTTACCAACAATGATGTGAACTACTGGTGCTTTTTTCTCGGTTTTAACCATGGTTTTAGCAGCAGACAATCTTTTGATTGATTCTTCTGGCTTATCGGTTAAAGTACCATTTTTAGGATTAGGCATTAATCCTTTGGGGCCTAAAAGCTTAGCAAAAGGTAAAAGTTTAGGCATGGTAATTGGAGTAGCAATTAAAATATCAAAATTAATTTTACCGTCTTTAATTTCAGCTAAAACGGTATCGTTTAAAACGACAATTTTTTTGCTGGCAGTTTCAAGGTGGGGGAAAGTAATTTCGCCAATGTTACCAAGATCGGTACCAATCAAATGGGCTTCAACTTTACCATCAAATTTAGACAAGGAAGTTTCTTTGACTAATTTGACAGCTTCAATTAAAGGATAATATTTGTTGATATCAACTTTCTTTTTGGCAGCTTGATATTTTTTGCTGCGAACTTTAGCAGCTTTCTTAACAGTTTCCTCCACAACGGGAGTTTCATTTGTGGCCTCTTGAGATTCAGTAGTTTCGATTGTTTCAACTGGAGTCTCTTCCACAACAAGTTTCTTTTTTTTGTTTTCTTGTGAGGTTTTGCTCATTTTTAGTTTATAAAATTATAAAGTTTAGTCAACAATTTCTAATCCCATGGATTTGGCGGTGCCGGCAACCATACGTTTGGCGGCTTCTAAATCGGAGGTGTTTAAATCTACTAATTTATCACTGGCGACTTTTTCGATTTGGGCTTTGGTAATTTTTCCAGCTTTTTCGCGGCCAGTAGTGGCTGAACCTTTGGAGATTCCGGTGATTTTTTTAATCATGTCGGAAACTGGAGGTTTTTTGATAATGAAGTCGAAAGTACGATCTTCGTAGATGGTGATAATTGAAGGAATTAAAGATCCCTTCATATCTTTGGTTTTTTCGTTGAACTCGGTGCAGAAGTCCATGATCTTGATACCCTGAGGACCAAGAGCAGTACCGACTGGAGGAGCGGGATTGGCCATTCCGGCTTGGATGGCTAATTTAACAACAGCTTTAATTTTTTTAGGCATAAATATAAGTTTATAAAGTTATAAAGTTGGTAAAGTTTATAAAATTAAAAGAGAAGCGCTTTTAAAATTATAATTCTTTGGTAACTTGTAAAAAGTCGAGTTCGACTGGGGTTTCTCGTTCGAAGAAGGAAACTAAACAGCGAATTTTACCTTTTTCTTGATCAACGGTATCGATAGTACCAATAAAGTCAGCAAAAGGACCACTGGTAATTTTGACCACATCGCCAGGAGAGAAAGTGGTTTGAAATTTGGGTTTTTCTTCTTCAATACCTTTAATAATAGTGTCTACTTCGGTTTGAGAAATGGGAGTTGGCTTGTTGCCAATTCCAATAAAGCCAGTAACACCTTGAGTGGTGCGAACGGTAATCCAAGAATCATCGGAAACTACCATTTGAACTAAAACATAACCAGGAAAAGTTTTTTCTTGAGTTTTAATCTTTTTACCTTGGCGGATAATCATTTTAGCCTGAATTGGAACGATGGCGTTGAAAATTTGATCTTCTAAACCCATGGTTTTAATTCTGGTTTTAAGAGCATCGATAACTTTGTATTCGTGACCAGAATAAGTGTTGATCACATACCAAGCGGCATCAATTGAAGGTTCAATAGGAGAGAGTTTGAAAGAAAACTCTTTTTTATTGGTTTTGGTTGAATTGTTGGGCATTTTATTTTTTAACTGGTTTGATTGTAACCGAAGGGGAGGCAATAGGAGCTACCGAAATGATCGGAGTAACTATTGGGGTTTGAGTAGTTTTTACTGGTTTAACTGATTGACCAAAAAGGGCAATTCCTTGAGTAAAAAGATAATCAAAACCTCCCAAAATTAGGGATACAATGATCGAAATGGATATTACCACAATTGTGAGCTGAATTAAAGACTCGCGTTTGGGCCAAGAAATGTTTTTGAACTCTGCTTTAACTTCAGAGAAAAATTTAATAATAGAACGCATGAAGGAATTATATCAATTGTTTAGGTTATATAATATATGTATGAACGATCAAGAAAAAAAGCCAACAGTAAAAAAAATAAGTGGGGATTTAAATGATTTTCGAAGAGAAATGGAAAAAACGTCTTTAATGTCATTTAGGGAAAATGTAATTAATGTTGTTGATGTTTGGAAGAAAAAAGGGGTTGATTTTTTAGATGGAGATGGAAGTGAAGAAAAACCTAGCATTTCGGAAATATTGGCCAGAACGAGAAATTTAGTAGGAATAAATACTGAGAAGAAGGAGGCAGAGGAAATAATAAATTGTATTGATAGTATTGAACTAACTGTAAGAACAATTAGTGGTTTGTTGGGTTTTAGAGAGAGTATGTTTGAAATGGGCGGGGTTGATAGAGAGACTTTGGAAAAAATTGAAGATATTACCGCTCGGATTGGTATGGCTAACGTTAGAAGTAACGCAATTCCTGTTAAATATAAGTTAGTACTTCTTCTGATATCTAATATTAAACCGTCCTTGGTTACCAGCCTTGAAAATTATCAACAACAAATTGTTCAACGTCAAAAAGAATTTTCAGCTCAGAGTGTTTTTGCTAGCAATAATATTTGTAGTTCAGCAATAAAATTTGGAGAACAGAAAGCAGAAAATAGATTTACTAATAACGAATCGATTTTTGAATAAATGGGAATTGGGGTATTAGCTGAAATTGTTGGGAGAACTTTTGTCGAAAATGGAAATGATTTTACTTAATAAAAAACCTTGAGCTTGAAGCTGATATTGATTTTTATTTTTAATACTTGATATTTCATTTAGCATATCAAAAATATTCTCTCGAGTAATAGTAGAGCTAATACGGCTAATGTCATCTATATGTCTTTGTTCTAAGGTTTCATCTAAGTCAGTATTGTATTCTTCGAGATAATTAGAAAGTAGTATAAGACAATCGTGTGGAGTATTAGAAGTTTTTTGTTCAGAATTTGATTCTGGAGAGGTAATCATTTCGATAAAAAACCCTCTTAATCTTGGATTTGTATTTTGATCAACAAGGGATAAAGCCACTTCTTCTCTCGTAATCCTTTGTTTTTCCAATGAAATATCTACAAGTTGTTTTACAACTTGATCTTTGTTGCCTGTGGCTGCAGTTTCAATATAGTAAGATAATCTTTCTGCGGTTTTATTCATGGTGGAATTATATATTATGTTTTATATTTTTAGTTTTTTTAACATTTACCGAAAGAAATAAATTTGAGTGGTAATGTTATAGTTGTTGATGGTTGACTGACGCTTAGGGTGGGGGATAAGATGAAAGGCAGACGCTATTGATAGTGTCTGATATTTTTTATTAAAAATTTTAATTTTTATCTATGCTTTGTCCTTATTGTGGTTTTGATGAGTCAAATGTACTGGAGAGTCGAGATGCTCTCGAGGGTAAAGCCACGCGACGACGAAGAATGTGTGTTAAGTGCGAGAAAAGATTTACGACTTATGAAAGAGTGGAAAATATTGAAATTAGAGTAATAAAAAAGGACGGTCGAATTGAAGAATATCAAAGAGCAAAATTGGAAAAATGTTTTGAAAAGGCGTGCTGGAAATTATCGGAGGAAGAAAGAGGTAAATTAATAGATCAAATTGAGAAAAAATTATTAAATTATAAAAGTGTGGAAGTACCTTCGAGTGTTATCGGTAAATTGGTAATGGAAACTTTGGAGAATGTTGATCAGATGGCATATATTCGTTTTGCCACAGTTTACATGGATTTTAAAAAAATTGAAGATTTTAAAAATTTAATTAAAAGTTTAGAAAAATAAAAAAATGGACGAAGTAAAAGCACAATTATTAGAACCGGTTATGTCTGACAATGCCAGATACATTGCTGAAACTAGATATGCAATGAAAGATGAGACGGGAAAAACTACTGAAAAAGTAAAAGATATTTTGTGGAGAGTAGCGTATAACATAGCCAAAGGTGATGGCGGAAATTTTGAGCAACAAGCTAAGGTTTTTTATCAAATGATGGCGGAGCAAAAATACTTTCCTAATACTCCATGTTTGGTAAATGCTGGCAAGAAACATCAACAATTATCAGCTTGTTTTGTGTTGCCAATTGACGATTCGATGGACTCAATTTTGCAAACTATGAGTGATATGGCAAAAATTCACAAGTCGGGTGGAGGTACTGGTTTTTCGTTTACTCGATTGCGACCAAGTGGCGATTATATTTCAACTTCAGGAGGGACAACTGTTGGGCCAGTGAGTTTTATGCAGGCTTATAACGATGTAACTTCACAAATTAAACAAGGTGGAGTTAGACGCGGAGCTAATATGGGGATGTTGTCGGTAGATCATCCAGATGTGTTGCGATTTGCAGTGGTGAAACTAGACGAATATTCGTTAACAAATTTCAATATTTCTTTGGCAATTACCAATGTTTTTATGGATCAGGTGGAAAAGGATAAAGCATTTTGCCAAGACGATTCGATTCCAGAAGAAGTGGTAGAAAAAATTAGGATAGCTGAAAGTAATCGAGATGTTGATGCTAGATTAAGAGAGATTGAGACCGAGGTAAAAAAGCTTTATGATTGGGCAAAAGCTACAAAAGAAGGTGAGGGTTATTCTTTGATTAATCCTCGAAATGGTGAGGTGACCATGAAATTAAATGCCTACAAAGTGTTTAATTTAATTACTCGGTTGGCTTGGCAATATGGTGATCCTGGGTTGGTGTTTATTGATCGAATGAATGAACCGAGTAGTAATCCAGTGCCAGCTTTGGGAAGAATAGAAGCGACTAATCCTTGTGGTGAACAACCATTATTGCCCTATGATGCTTGTAATTTAGGGTCGATTAATTTGGTGAAATTTGTCCTTCGACAGGCTCAGGATGAATATGATTTAAATTGGCAAGAATTGTCTCGAGTAGTTCATGAAGCTATTCATTTTTTAGATAATGTGGTTGAGGTTAATGAATTTCCGGTGGAAAAAATTCGAGAAATGGTTTCGAAAACTCGAAGAGTGGGTTTGGGGGTGATGGGTTTTGCTGATATGTTGTTTAAATTAAAAATTGCTTATAACTCGGAAGAAGGTTTGGTTTGGGCAGAAAAAGTAATGAAATTTATTTCAGATGAAGCCAAGAAAGCAACCGTAGAATTGGCAAAAACTAGGGGAGTGTTTCCGGCCTGGGATATTTCGGTGTATGCCAATAGTGATTACCGACCTCGAAATATGGCCTTAACGACAATTGCACCAACAGGAACAATTTCGATGTTGGCTGATACCTCGTCGGGAATTGAACCAGCTTTTTCTTTGGGATACCAAAAAAACACAGTTGAAGGAAAAACACTCTATTTAATGAATCCAGTGTTTGTGGAAGAATTAAAATCGAGAAATTTATATTCAGAAGAATTACTAGATAAAGTAGTTAAAAACGGTGGGAAATTAGCTGGTTTAGTTGAAATTCCAGATGATTTGAAAAAAGTATTTATTACGGCGATGGAAATTAGCCCAGAATGGCATATTAAAATTCAAGCTGCCTTCCAAAAATATATTGATAACGCGGTTTCAAAAACAATCAATTTTGCAAAAGAGGCGAGTGTTGAAGAAGTTAGAGTTGCCTATAGATTGGCATATTCGTTGGGGACAAAAGGTATTACTATTTATCGTTCAGGGTCGAGAGAAAAAGAAGTAATTCAACAGATTTCAAGCTCCAATAACCAAAGTCCAAGTACTCCAAACAATGACCAATTGCATAAACCACAGGGAAAGAAAAAGACGCCAGAGTCGGCTAGAGGAGTAAGAATTAGAAAACCATGCGATATGGGTAAAGTGTACACTTCGGTATTTTTTGAAGAAGGGGATGGACCAGTGGAAGTGTTTGTTACTTTGGGAAAATCGGGAGGATATATGGCTGGATCGGCAGAGGTAACGGGAAGATTGGCATCATTGGCTTTGAAATATGGAGCTAGTTTGGATGAAATTGCTGAAGAAATGGTGGGGATTTCATGTGGCCAAAAAATTGGTTTAGGGAACAATATGATTTTAAGTATGTTTGATGCTGTGGGAAAATCTTTGCTAGAGATTTCTCGAGGTGAACAGTTGGATTTATTTGAAGAAGAAAAAGCACCGATTACTAATCAATTAGTATTATCGGAATTACGGTCTAAACTAGCTACTACAGAAAGCAAATTTACTAGTTGCCCCGATTGTGGCAGCCCACTTTATGCTGAAGAAGGCTGTTTTAAATGCAGCAATTCCTTTTGTGGATACAGCAAATGTTCATAAAAAAATGTATAATTTAATTAACTATGACCATAACAACTAAGCAGGGTGATCAGGGTATTAGTTACTGGTTGAATAAGGCGGTTCCTAAAGATGATCTTTCTTTAGAGGCGATTGGGACGATTGATGAACTGCAAAGTGCTTTGGGGATTGCGAAGTCGGAAATTGAATATGGGTTTTTAAAGAATGAAATTGAAATAATTCAAAAAGATTTGTGGTTGATTGCTGGGTCTTTGGCTGGTTATGAAACTGCCAAGAAAGGTTCGATTGATTTAGGAAAAAGAGTGAAAGAAATGGAAGTAGAAATTGATGCCTGGGAAAGAGAGTTGCCAGTAATTAGGGAGTTTGCACTACCTGGCGAAAACAAGAAAGAGGCATTGATTCAACTTTGTCGAAGTATGAGCCGAAGAGTGGAAAGAAGAGTGGTGGCTTTGAGTAAAAGAGAAAAAGTTGATCAAAAAATTTTGCCATACTTAAATCGTTTATCTGACTTTTTATTTGTTTTAGCTTATCAGATAGCTAGATAATTAAACTTTTGAAGTAGGGTGTAATTCCCTCGCAGTGCCGCTACGGTTATAGCCCGAGCCCTAATTCACGAGCATGAGCAATGAAAAATTAATAACTGATTTATACAGACAAGGTGAAGAAGAATTGGCCTTGATATATCGGGAGAATCTAAAAGCAAAAGAAGCCGAGAGAATTAGTCCATATTTTTTGATTTTTGACAAAGACGGTAATCCGAATTTCAAATACGATCGAAGTAGTAGATTGGGAGAAATGGAACATCAGGGAATGATGACGATGAGAGAATTGTCTTTGGATGGGGCAAAATATATGGTTTGGCTTAGCCCTCCTGGTGGAGTTAGTAATTATACTGAAGGGAGATTGGTGGTTGGAAAAGTAATTAAAAATACTGGAGGAGTAGTAATTGAGTGTCGAGGAATACCACTGTTAAAGAATCGAGAAGAATTTGGAAAAATCATTGAGAGACTGGGAGAGGACTTAGAAGTAGAGGATTTAAGAAGATGGGCGATTGAAATAGATGTTGATAATGATCAACAATTTTGGGATTATTGCCAGCAAATATTTGGAAATAAAGAAGTGTGGGATTATATTCGCCAAGGAAAGGATATAGTAAATAAGAAAAAAACAGAAAGAGTGATTTTGGAAGTTTTATTGGAAATGAAAAGTATTGGTATGGATCAACCGGGGGATTTTGAAGGTATGATGAGAAGGAGGGGGTTTAATTTAATGGCAGGAAATCATGGCGGGTTAAATAGGCCTGGTGACACAAGAGTTAAAAGTGCTTTTGATCAATTATTTTTAAATAGTGAAATGGTATTAAAAGCGGAAAAAATTGATGGAAAATTGATTTGCCCTTGCGGAGAGGTGTTAAAAGAAGGGGAAACACGTTGTCCTAAATGTGGGTTAAAATTAATTAATGTTAACGATCTCTAAACAAAGACTCAAAAAGAAAAAGTGGATGTTTGATTTATTAAAATCTATGCCGTTTATTTTGTCGATCTCATGGATGGTAATCGCAATTATTTTATGGACAATAGCTAATGTTTTAATGTTTTTTGGTGTAAAATAATTTAATGAAAAAAATAATTATTGGTGCTTTAGCTTTATGGGCAATATTTTATTTTTTTGGTGGTAAAAGAAACGTGCCACAAGTGATTACGGTAATCGGGGAAGCAAAGAGCCAGTTAAAAAATCAAAAAGCAACTTTTTCGGCTGGGGTTGAAGCAGTAAACGATAAAAAAGAAGTGGCAGTTAAGGAAGTAAACGATAAAATGGAAGCATTGATGAAAGCGGTGAAAGAATTTGGAATTAAAGAGGAAGATGTTAAAACTCAAAATATTTCGGTTTATCAAAACGAAGAAACTTATTACGAAGGTGGGGTTCAAAAAGTTCGAAAAGGTCAATGGCGAGTAAACAATGGAATTGATATTACTTTAAGAAGTATTGATCAGGCGAGTAAATTGTCGGAATTATTGACTAATAGTGGAGCTAATAATGTTTGGGGACCAAACTTTTCAATTGATGATAGTAGTGATTTGGAAAAAACGATGTATCAACAAGCAATCGATGATGCCAAGGAAAGAGCTAAAGCAATTTCTTTAGCTTCAAAAAGAAAATTGGGAAAAATTTTATCGGTAAGCGAAGTGGGTGATAATGGAATTATACCGATGTATAAGGATGCTGGCATGGGTGGTAGCCCAATAGAAGCTGGGTCTACTCAGATTTATAAATCGGTGACAGTGACTTTTGAGTTGAAATAATACCGCAAAAAAGAATTTTGATATTGTTTGATTTACTTTTAGAAACAGCTTTTGATTGCTAAGCTGTTTGAGATGGTAAAAGAAGCAATTTTAGAAGTGAGATTGGTTGATCATTATAATAATCCAGACAAAACCGCGGGAATTGCAATTCGAAGATGTTATAGCAATCTTACTTATGAAGAATTGGACGAATCACTAACTCAAGAAGATATACAGAGATTGGTTAATCAGGTTGAAGGAAGTGGCCATACTTCAACACTAGAACACCAACTGTTTACTTTTCATGTTAGTGGATTGAGTAGAACTGCTGAGGTACAGTTGGTACGAAAGAGAGTTGGAGCCAGTTATTCTGTTAGATCTGGTCGTTATGTTGATATGTCTGAAGCTGAATATGTAATACCGAATTCTATTAGAAATAGTCCTTTTTACGATGAGTGTATGGCGAGACTTGATGAAAACCAAGAATTGTATTCAAGAATGATTAACAGTGGAATACCGCCAGAAGATGCAAGATTTTTTCAAACTCAGAATTTGGCAACTAGATTGGTAGTGTCGATGACCGGACTAGGGATGTTGCAGTTTTTAGAGAAAAGAGAGTGTACTCGAGCACAATGGGAAATTAGAGAGATGGCAATTAGAATGCATCAACTGATTAAGCCGATTTCGCCAATTATATTTGATAATGCTGGACCAACTTGTAAGACTCAAGGAATTTGCTGGGAAGGAAAAAGAAGCTGTGGTTTGTGGAGGGCAATAGAGGGTGGTGAATTGAGAACAAGAAAAAAACATAATTTTAATCCAAATTATCGAGGAGATTTATTATTTATTGATCAAGAATGAGTGAAAAGAAGGGAAGGTTTGTTGTAATTGAAGGAATTGATGGTAGTGGAAAAGGAACTCAAACTGAGTTGTTAGTAGAAGAATTAAGACAACGAGGCTTAATAGTTGTAACCGATGATTATCCTCATTATGAGACTAGTTTTTGGGGTGGTCACGTAGGACGAATGTTGGCAAAAAAGTTTGGAAACCCAATGGAGATAAGCCCTTACCTAACAGCTTTACCTTATATGTTAGATGAAGCTGATGGTAGTAGAAGAATTATAAGTCCAGCTTTGGCAAGAGGAGAAATAATCGTATCTAACCGTTACTTCACTTCAAACGTTCATCAAATTGCTAAAATGCCAGAGGAAGGAAGAGAAGAATTTGCCAATTGGTTATGGAAAGCTGGATATGAAGAATTAGGAATTGTTAGGCCAGATTTGGTGGTAGTATTGCTAGTTGATCCACCAATTTGTCGAGAGAATATAAAAAAGAAAGCAGAACGGAGATATACACAAGGAGAAGTAATGGATGCAGCAGAGGAAGATTTTAAACATCAAATGGAGTCGGCTAAACAATATCGAAGAATGGTAGCTAATAATCCAGACTGGTGGACTTTGATTGATTGTTGTTGTAATGGAGAAATGATGGCAATAGAAGATATAAATAAATTAATATTTAATGAAATTCAAACAAGGGGGATAGTATGATTTTAACTGTAGAAAAATGCGGTGGGCCAGTAGGTGGAAGTAGAATTGATCTTGATATGAGTGGTTTTTGTCCGATTACAGGGTGCTTAAAAACAAAATGTTTTTGGCATAGGGTCGTTTGGGGAAAAAGAAATAAATTACCTGTTCTTGGTTGTTTTCAAGGTACCCGTAGGGATGACGCTTGTGCTAATGCTGATTGTAAAACTAATAATTGTATGTGGAGAGAACGTGTTGATTTATAATTACAAATATATCAAAATGATATAATTTGGTATGGATGAAAGAAAACCAGGAGTAGATACTATTAAAAGTATATTTAAATAAGTATTGCGGTAGAATAGGTGATGAGCAATATTTTTGATTTAATTAACCAAGAGGAAGCGAGACAGAATGAACAGGTGCAGTTAATCCCGAGTGAAAATTTTGTTTCGGAAAATGTTAAAAAAGCTTTGGGGAGTTGTTTGACAAATAAATATGCCGAAGGAACAGTAGGAAAAAGATATTATCAGGGAAACAAATTTATTGATGAAATTGAAGCTCTAGCAATAGAAAATGGTAAAAAATTATTTGGAGTAGAGCATTTAAACGTTCAACCTTATTCAGGAAGCCCAGCCAACAGTGCGGTGTTGATGGCTTTAGTTAATCCAGGTGATTTAATTTGTGGAATGAAATTATCGGCCGGTGGGCATTTAACTCATGGCCATCCTGGGGTGACTTTTTCAGGAAAATACTTCGGCTCCGTTCAGTATGACGTTGATGAAGAAGGACGAATAGACTATGACAAACTAGAACAGTTAGTAGATCAAAATAAACCAAAGTTGATCTTTGCTGGGGGTACGGCTTATCCTTTTATGATTGACTGGGCAAGATTTCGACAAATAGCCGATCGAGTGGGGGCGTGGTTGGTGGCTGATATTTCTCATATTGCTGGATTGTGTGTGACCGGTTTTCATCCAAGTCCAAACGAATATGTAGATGTGATTACGTCGACTACTCATAAAATTTTACGAGGTCCACGTGGAGCGGTGATTGGGGTGACAAAAAGAGGGGTCAATAAAAATAATGATTTGCCTAAATTAATAGATAAAGCGGTGTTTCCGGGATTGCAAGGTGGGCCACATATGAATAACATTGCGGCGATGGCAGTGGCGTTTGAAGAAGATTTACAACCGGAATATAAGGAATACACTAATAAAATAGTTGCCAACGCTAAAGCCTTGGCTGAAAGTTTAAAGTTAGAAAGTTTGAAAGTGTATGGAACGGAGAACCATTTGATGGTGGTGGATGTGGGATTTGAAAGAGGAAAAGAAATAGCCTTAAAATTGGAAGAAAGGGGGGTCATTGTTAATGCCAACACTATTCCTCATGATACCGCGTCACCTTTTAGACCATCGGGAATTAGAATCGGCACCCCAGCCATGACCACTAAGGGTTGGCACGAGTCCGAGTTTGAGGAATTAGGAAAAAGAATAGCAGAGATAATAAAAGAATAAAGCCAATGAATTCCAATAGCTGTGGCCAAAAAATTATATAAATAGTTTGATTGTTAATACTGTTTAATTCCCAACCGTTAGCCCAATTGTTAACTAAAACGTGGGGAAGAATTTTGCCATTGGAAATGGCAAGCCAACCAGAGGAGTAGGATTGATTTAAAATCAAAGTTGAATTGGGAACAGAGTTTACTTTGGCTTTAATTAAAGAATTGTTAGGAAAAATAACCTGATAATTGATGGGGTGATCAAAATTTTGTTTTGGAGTGTATTCTGTGTTAGGTGAATATTTGTAAATTGCGATTGATTCTAACGTAGATGATGATGGTTGATAGCCATAAGAAATGGAATTTAGTTCGAGTTGATATCCAAAAAAATCATCTTGAGGAGGGATTAAAAAATAATCCCAATGTGATTGGTTATTTTTAGAAATCTCATCTTCAACAGCGCAAAGAGAAGTGGTTAAATTTTTATAACAGAGACGAAGAGGAATACCGGTTTGATATTTGGATTTAATGGCAATAAGATATGATTGTTGATGGCTTTGATTGCTAAATTCGAAACTAAGACCATTAATAGAATTCAAAGAAGAAAGAGTTTGGTTTTTTGAATTGGAATAAATTAATTGTTTGGTAAGAGTATCAAAAGTTGATTGATCAATTTTTTGATAATCATTTAGTAGTGATCGATAGGGGAAGATGGTGTCTTGTGAAGTGTTGGTAGTTAAATAATCGGCTGAATTTTGATAATCAAAATAGCTCCAACGATAACTTGGTCCTAAATAGTTATTAATTGTTTTTAGCTCGACAATTGATGGTTGATTATTTAAGGAATAGATTTCAAGGTTTCCAAAAGTTTTTTCAAGTTTGATAAGATTCTGATCAATTAAAAGATTGAGGATATCTTGTGTTTCTTGATTAAAAAGAATTTGAGATTGATTTTTTGAAAAGGTAGTAATTACTGATTTGTCCCAAATAATTTTATTAACTTTAAATTTGGAAAGACTGTTTTTGAATTGAGAATAGTTTTTTGAATAGAGAGAGTAGTGAAATTCGCGAAAAGCTTGTTCGTTGGTAGAAATCCAGCGATCGGAATCACGATCTAGAAAATTTTGATTAGAACCAAACCAAATTAATCCTGAACCTTGGTATTGCCAATCGGTATAGGTCCAACCGCTTTTTTCTGCCAAAGGTAGGGTGATAATTATGCCTGGTTGTTGATTAGAAAGATACTGATTTAATTGAAAATAGTTGTTGGGGATGGGGATTTTGACTAAAGAGGCGATTAGTTTTCCAGTAAAATATGGGTAACAATAAATAATAAGAATTAGAGGAACGAAATAAAAATATTTTTTAATTTTGGGAAAAGTGGTAATTAAAAATGAAGCAAAAAAAGTGATGAAAATTGCATAACCAAAGGTAAAGACGATTGATAATTTGGTAAAAATAAAACGAAAGATATCTTGAAATAAAGGTATTTTTAATAAAAGATCAAAGATCACATTAAATAAAGGAGTTCGATTGGCCAGAAGAATGAAAGGAATGATAAAAAATGGAGTGAAAGGAATTAGCTGATGATGGCGGATAAAAAGAGTAATAATTAAGCCAACAAAAGATAAAAAAAATAATAAGTTGCCAATTAACTTAATATCAACATTTTCAAGGTGTTGATTCCACTCTGGCATTAATGACTGGGTTGTTTTTTTGGTGAAGTCGTATTGGTCCCAATTAAAATAAAATCCTTTGATTAAAAAAGTATCTGCCAATGATCCGGTTTGGCGATTTTTCATTAAAAATTCTTGAGAATGAAGCCGATTGGGTAAACTTAAACTGGGATTTGATGATTGAGTAAATAAATAATAAAGATTAGGAAATAGCCAAAAAGAATTAACAATTAAAGTGGTTAGTATTAGAAAAATAATTTTCTTGTTTTTTTGGAGTAATAAAAAAAGTAAATACAGTCCAAAGAAGGGATACCAAAGATGAGCGGCATAGGCCTGAGGGGTAGCAAAAAGAGTGATTAATCCAAAAAGTAAAAGTCGAGATTTAGTTGGATGTTTTAAATACAATAAAGAAGAGTAAATAATCCAAGGTAAAAAAGCCCATTGAGTGGGAAACATTTCAAAAGGAACATAAAATTGTTGAAGAGTTCCAAGATTAAAAAGATAGAATAATGATCCTAAAAAAGCCAGATATTTTTTAGTAAATAAAAACTTTGTTAAGTAATAAAAACCAAGAGTACCAATTAATAAACATAAAAAAACATAGGAATAACGAAGAAAGGAAAGTGGAAAAATAAAATGAAAAATCCAAAGAATAAAAATACGGGGAAGGTCGGCCATGTGGGAATGGCCAGCAACGGCACCGAGGCCTTGATTTGATCTCCAAACACCAAAGAAAGTGTCGGAAAAGTTTTTGGGAAAATTAAATTCTGGATGAAGAGTGTCCCAACCTGTAAGAAAAGTGTTGGGTAAATAATTGGTTAATATTAAAATTAGCCAGATAAAAAAAATAATTGCAGGATAAAATAGTGGTGAGGACAGGATTCTTTTGTACACTAAAATAGTATACAGGAGAAACAAAAAATCCCCTCCAAATTGGAAGGGATTTAGTGTTTGGTTTCGTCCTTTTGGACTCATCAGATTCGAAACACATCGAATTACCATAATTTGCTTGCATTTTTTCTTTTTTCTTTTCTCTTTGTCCCGCATCGCGGGACTAGCTTTGGGCTAGTCCCGCGATGGATGAGAAGTGGCTACTTGTGAAGGTAGCAGCCCCAGTTGCAGACGAGATTTGCGCCCGCCGGGATCGTTTTTTCCGAGTTTCCGGAGGAGACATTGCCGTTAATAGTGACGTCAGCTTTGGTCTTGAGGACATCAGCGGGTGTGCATGAATAACCTGCGGGGTTATCCTTATTAAGGGCGCAATTTCCAGAAACCGAGCTGTCGGTCGAGGAGGCAGGGGCGATAGCACCTGATGACGGTTTGGCGGCCATGAAGCTGCACCCGTAGGGGCACTTGACTTTGGCACCGACACCAATCAAGGTGAGATTGCTCTCTCCAGACCAGTTCGGCCAAAACTGACCCTCGACTTCGACATCTGAATAGGTCATGAGGCCTGAAGCCTGTTTGACTACACATTCAGTACCGACGGGGGCAACTTTGCTCCACCAATTTGCGCAATCATCAGCATCCGCGGGGATGACGCGATAGGCATATTGGGCCGCATCAGCTTTTTGACCGGTGAGCCATGGTGAGGACGCAGCGCTGTTTTGAACGGCAGCTTTGTCAAACCAGGTCCAGGGCAAATACCAGGTTGCATCCGCTTCTGCAGCGCTATTGCAACATCCCGTCAAAGACAGGGCGAACATAATTACGGCGAGCACGAGCACGAACTTTTGGACAAACGTTTTCTTAGCCATGAGAATTCTCCTTTTTATTGGCTTAGCGAATATGACTTGACCGGATCCGGGTCAATTTAAACAAACGATTTTCTTACACTACGATGAAGCTGTAGCAAATTAATCTCGAAAAAAGATTTCGGAACTAATTTGCTACGGCTTCAAAGGGATCTGCCAAGAGGAGAACCTTTGGAGAAAAGATATAGAATAATGCAAGCAAATTGTTAAAGAACGGCAAGGTTGGTTTTGAACGCTATGTTCATAACAACTACTTGCTTCTGGTTTATAACCAGGGGAGATAAGGGGTCAGGAAAGCTAGAGGAGCCACCCAACTCCTTATTCTCCTCTGACTATAAAAGTCAGAGATTTAGAAACTTGTTAAAGAATTGTGGGTTAGAAAAAAGTTTTTAACTCTCAATTCTATCTTATATTATATCTTATAAGACAGTATATGTCAAGTATTATAAATATATGTTATAAGATGTAGGTATTATACTAAATACGTAGGGGATATGTCAAAAAAGTTTTTTTGTGGGGACTATTTTAGGATAGCAAAGAATAAAAATAAATTACAGGAATTGAATTGCTAGTTTGATTTAGATAAAAGAAAAGTATGAGAAATAAAAAAGAAGTTCTAAACCCTAAAAATAGTCCAACAGATATTCCAGTAACAAGAAGGCCGGAAGGAAAACATCAGATACGTCATACAGAGTGTCATACGTTTCCTAGACCAGACAAAAGAAAACAGAATGGCTGAGGGATTATTTTAGAATTGAGTGGAGATATTCTTTGATGTTTTCGGAAAGCTCTTGATCCATCAGAGCATAGCGAATGTTGGCTTTAAGCCAACGAAGTGGATCGCCTGTGGTCATCCAAGCATTGGAAGGAGACTCGAGGCCATAGACTAAACCAGTTTGGGCTAAAGCGTTCATACCATCGGCCCACCATAATTCACCACCTTGGCCGGTAGGAAGTTTTTTTAGAATGTCTATAATTTTTGGAGAAGCGACAAAACGGCCAAGTTGGGTGTAGTTGCTGGGAGCCACTTCACGAGGCACTTTTTCTTTGACCCCTAAAATTCTTTGAGAATCATTTTTATCAAATTCAATTGAACCATAACGGCTAATTTCTTCCCAAGGAACTTGTTGAATAGCAGCTACAGCATCGGCTGATTTTTGGTCAAATAAATTGATGAGAGAAGTTAAATATTCACCAACATTATTTTCGACAGTTAAATCATCGCCAAACATGTAAATAAAATTATCTTGACCGATAAAGTCGGTGACGGAAAGGGCAGGCGAGGCATTGCCGTATGGTAGGGAAGAATCTTGATATTTAAAATAGAGTTTGGCTCGATCCCAAATATTTTGGAGAGAAGAAAGATATTCGAGCTTGTTATTAGCTGTTAAATATTCGGTTAAGTTTGGGTCTGGGGTGAAATATTCTTCGATATTGGTTTCGCCGGGGCGTTGAACGATGCAAATTTCTTTAATACCGGCGCCAATAGCTTCTTCGACTAAATATTGGATATTGGGTTTAGAAAGAATGGGAACAAGTTCTTTGGGGTATTGTTTAACAACGGGAAGAAAACGGGTGCCGCGGCCGGCGGCGGCGATGACAGCTTTGGTGATCATTGAATCAATTATCAATCTTCAAACTTCAATCTTCAATCATTTAGTATCAATATGTGGACCCAAGGGGACTCGAACCCCTGACCTTCCCCATGCCATGGGGACGCGCTACCAACTACGCTATGGGCCCAAAAGTATTTGTATTTTATCAAAATACAAATAAAATAGTAGATTTTGGCAGGCCCATGAGGATTCGAACCTCAAATAAAGGTTTTGGAGACCTCTGTGATGCCATTTCACTATGGGCCTAGAGTATGACTGTTATTTTAACAGCAAGTTCCTAGGAATAAAAGCAGAGTTTGATTTGCTAGAATGAGAAATGAATAAAATATTTTGTGTAACTGGATTAACTGGATCGGGAAAAAGCGTGGTGGGGGAATATTTAAAAACAAAAAATTTTTTATACCTAAGATTTGGGCAATTAACTATTGATGAGCTTGAAAAGAGAGGTTTAGAGGTGAATGAAGTAAATGAAAGAATGGTACGAGAGGAACTGCGAGAAAAACATGGAATGGCGGCTTACGCAACTTTGAATTTAGCCAAGTTTGATGAATTGATAAAAATGGGAAATGTAATTGGTGATGGTTTGTACTCTTGGGAAGAATACAAAATTATGAAAGAACATTTTGGCGAAAAATTGGTGGTGGTGGCTGTTTATGCATCACCAAAACTAAGGTATTTAAGGCTAAAAACTCGTAAAGAACGACCATTGACTGAAGATGAAGCTCGATCGAGAGATTATTCTGAATTAGAAATATTAAATAAAGGTGGCACAATAGCCATGGCAGATCATACAATTGTTAATTCGCAAGATCAAAATTATTTATTAAAACAAATTGATGACATACTCACGACCGAGTTGGGATGATTATTTTTTAGAAGTAATGAATGCTATCGCCAAGAGAGCTACTTGCGATCGAGGCCGAGCTGGAAGCGTAGCGGTGAGAGACAATCAAATTTTGGCGACTGGATATGTGGGTAGCCCTTGTGGTTTTCCACATTGTGATGATGTAGGGCATGATTTAAGAAAAGTTTTGCACGATGATGGGTCGATTACTCAACATTGTATGAGGACTGTTCATTCAGAACAAAATTTAATTTGCCAAGCAGCTAAAGAGGGAATTTCTTTAAAAGGATCGACTATCTATACTCGAATGACGCCTTGTCGGGCTTGTGCGATGTTATTGATCAACAGCGGAGTTAAAAGAATTGTCTGCGAAAAAAAATATCATACCGGAGTTGAATCGGAAGAGATGTTTAAAAAGGCGGGAATAGAAATCGAGTTTAAATCAAACGAAGAGCAAGATTATCCTAACAAATAGTTTTACTTACCACCACTGCCGCGGTTTTGATTACGGAAAGCGTTGCTGGAATTAAAATTTGGGCCTCGAAATACTGGTTTAGCAAAACTTGAAAAAGACGGATTCTTGGGAGGAATTCGGTTGGTGATTGGCTGAGTACTTTGAGGGGTCTTGAGAGTGTTTTTGGTGTTGTTTTTATTTCCGGTCATAGTTAATTATAATCGATAATCGGTCAATGCCAAGCCCACAACCTGAACAAGGTGGTATGGGGAAGGGATTGGTTTCATCTTCGGTGTTACCGTTGGCGATTTCGATGCCATTTAAATAGGCTTCAAATCGTTGAGCAATTTGAGGATTATTGGTTTGGGGTTTTGAAAAATAAGAAAGATGTTGGGGGTAGTCGGTAATAAAAACTAAATTATTTTTATTAATATTTGGTTCGATGTCATTTAAGAATTTTTGGTTAAAATCAGGCTCGGAAAGAAGGGGGTTTAGGCTAGATAATGAGATTTCTGAGACTTTGGGAAATTCCTTGGCTAAGGATTTATAAATAAACTTGAGTAAATCGATTGTTCTTTGTTGAGTAGCTAAATAATCTACTCCTAATTCATACCATTCAAGCATTAAAAACTCGGGTAAATGGTAGGGAGTGTTGGCTTCTAAATCACGAAAACAGTGAGCCAGAGAAAAACAATTTTTAACTTTTTGTTGAGAGATTAATTTTTTTAAATAAAATTCTGGAGAGGTGGGAAGATAAAAATTTTTAGTTTTAAAAGCAGTGAGGGTGGCTTCGGCGGCAGGGTGGTCGACAAAACAAGGAGAAATGATTTCAGTAAATTGTTGGTCTAAAAAATACTGGCGAGCTAAACTAACTATTCGGGAACGGATAATGGGATCAATGATCATTGAGCAATTTTACCACTTCTTTGCACGAATTTTTACATAAGTTTTTGGTAAGACCGCAAAAAAAAGATTGGTCAACACAACCAGAACAATGTTGGCATTTTAAACAGGGAGATAATAGTTGATTAAAATTTTTAATTAAAATTTTGGAGGGGGTAGAAATAGTGCCAATTGATTTGGCAGATTCGCAACAGCCGTAGACTAAACCATCGGATTGGAGCGAGAGTTGAAAACACCCAAAATTTTTATTAGGGTAAGTGGAATAGTTTTTAAGAATATTTTTTGTTTGGGTGGCAGAAAGTGAGCCAAGGCGATCAACTAAATAAGTTTTGGGAAGATCAAAAAGATTAAAACTGTCTTTAAATTTATAAGAATCTTTGGTGATTAAAAAGAATATTTCGGTGGGGAAATTTAGGTCGAGAGCATGTTTAACAAAATTGCACGACTTGTCAAAATTGCCGGAACCGCGGTTGTAATCGTGAATCTCTTTGGGGCCATCAAAAGAGACTAGTAGTTGGCAATTGGTGGGATCTTTGATTTCAGCTAAACGATCGATAGTGCCGTTGGTAATAATGGTAATAAAAATATTTTGATTGATTAATTGATTGACCAAAGAGGGAAAATCGGCGAGGGTAAAAACTTCACCACCACAAAAAATAATTGATTTTAAGTTGGGGAATTGGGAAACAAATTTTAAGATTTGTTGATTTGATAAAACGTTTTTAGTTTTATGGGTGTAGCAATACCGGCAATTTAAATTGCAGGCTTCGAGAGGTGAGATATAAAGATTTTCAATGATCACAACTATTTTAGTTTAGTGCTCTCTTTGTGTTCGGTTCGTTTTTTACACCAATGACAATATTTGACAAATTTTAATTTGTCGGGAGTATTGGTTTTATTTTTCTCGGTTAAATAGTTTTGAGCTCCGCAGACTGAACAAACGAGAGCTAAAAGAATACGAGGTGTTTTTTTTGCTTTACTTGCCATGGGGATAGTTTATCAAGTATTTGTCAATTATTCCAATAGTTTATTAAGATGAATGGTATCAGCCAGGGTATCGGCAAAAAGTTTGGCTCCTAGAGCAGAGGGGTGAAGGCGGTCAATTGGGTCGATGTATTCAATTCGGCCTTCAGAATCGTTTTCTAAAGAATACTCAGAAGCTGCAGCTAAGGGCAAATTTTTACTTCTGGCAAATTCAATAGTGTTTTGTTGATAAAGCCGGATGGTTTTAGTGCGCTCGATTCGATCGAGTGAACTAAGATTTAAATTGGGAACACCTTTGGCATAAATAATCGAATTAGGGGCAATAGCGGTGGCCAGAATAATTTTAGTATTGGGTAGTTCTTGATTAATTTTAGAAATGATCGAGTTTAAAAGATTTTTGTGTTTATCAATGCCGGTTTGAGTGTTGCCGTAGTTGTTGTAGGCAAAAGATTCAATGACGACAATATCGGGTTTTTGACTGATTAACGATGGGATTTCTTGTTGATGATTTTGGTAACTATTGGTTAATCGGCTAAGGCCTGATTCGATATTGGAAGCTCCGAGGCCGTAGTTTAAAAGTCGAAAGACTTTGGTGGGGAAATAGTCGGCTAAAGATTTTTTGAGAGTGAGCAGGTCGGTCCCAAGAGTGTCGATCATTGAATCACCCAAAACCGCAACAGTAACTACTTGGCCTTCACCGCCAACTGCCATACCAAGAACGGAGCCAGTGGGAGTGGGGACTGGGGTTGAGATTGGAGGCTGATTAACTTGAGGGGTTGAAGAAATGTCTGCTTTGGGCCGGTAGGCACTGAGCAGTTGATAATAAAGTGGTATTAAACTTAAAAACACAAATTAATTATAGCCTGACAATCTTTCTTTGTAGCGTTTAATTTGACGTTCAATTTGTTGGCAAAGATCAATTAAAGCTGATTTAAAAATTTTATGTGAAGTTTCAGCAAAGACATGTTCTTTACCAGGAAGATTCATATCGAGATTAACAATAAAATTATTAAGTTTGTCTTTACGAACATGAAGGAGAGCGGTTTTCATTTCGGGGGCGAATTTCACTAAAAGCAAATCGAGCGGCTGGGAAATTTTCTCTTCAATTAACTTCTTCGAACGATCACTGACTTCAAAATTGTCACCAATGATTTGGATGTTCATGAGCGGGGCTAATTGTTAATTAAATAATTATAGCATCAGGGTGGCGGCAATTAAGGTGGCGATACCGAGGCTGTGAGAGAGATAGGAAATTGTGACAAATTCTAGAGTGGAAATTTTACTAATGCCTAAAAGCGAAACTCCAAGTTCATCGGGTAGGGGGGAGGCCAAAACAAAAGTGCCAATTACTGGCATGGTCCAGCCAAAATATTTAGTATGAAATAATTTCCATAAGTGGCTATGGTGATTAATTTTTGAAAAGATGGGGGTAATTTCGTCGGTGACTTTGTTTTTGAAGAACCTAAATATTAAGTAATCAGCTAAAAGGGCGCCTAAACCAGCTAGAAAAATTAAGAGAATAAAATTAAGTTGAGTTACTAATTTGGCAATAATTAAACCACCAATGCTAACAGTAAAGGTAGAAGTAAAAAGCATGCCGCCAATAATAGCTGCTAAAAAACTTAGTTTCGGGTTTTGAGTAAGCAGATGAATAAAAGCTTGATTTTGAGCTAAATAGATAGCCAAGATTATTCCTAAAAATAGGAGTAAATAATTTTGATTACGATGATGATGGGGGTGGGTAGTTGAGCTTTTTGGTTTGAGAAATAATTGAAGGGGGATAAGCAATAAATTGTTGGCAATGGTGTAGGCAATTGAGGGTAGAGCTACGATAGGTTCAAAAACAGATAAAGATAAAAGAGTGGCTAGAGTGTAATTTTTAACTGAAGCGGTGATGCCGTAGGTTAATTGATCGACTTTTTGAGTTTTTAATTTGAAACCAAAATAGAAATTAATAATAGTGAGCAGGGAAGCAAAAAAAGTTAGGCCAATGGTTAACAGGGGGTGGGCAATAATAATAGTTTTAACTGGAGAAATAATTCCTAAGATAATAAAAAATAAAATAAAGGTAGAGAGGGCAGGACTAAGGCGGTTAAGTTGGCGACCTGGATATGTTTTACCAAGAGGTAGGGCAAATAACAAAGGAACAATTACCATCCAGATTAAAGTTTGGCTCATTTGAGCCGGGTTAACTTGAATGACGGTGTGGGCAAAAAGCCAAACAAAAAGGGGAACGATAATTGGCGAAATGGCATTGCTTAAAGATGAGGTGACTAAAGCTTTAATGGGATTACCACCGTAAATGTTGGCTAAAAATACGGCACTTCGGCCTGAAGGGATTGAGGCGGCTAGAATTAGACCAAGATAAATTTGAGGAGAGAAATAATCTTTTAGTAAAAAGATAATTAGAGGAGAAATTAAATGGGTGATGGCTAAAACAATAATTTGAGTTTTGTAATCGGAAAAACTTTTGATAATTTGATTAATTTGAAGATCGAGACAAGACAAAAACATCATGATACTCAAAAGAGCATTTAAATAGGGTTTAACGAAAATTCCAATTTCAGGCAGGATAAAACTAATGACAATTGCCGATAAAACGATTAACCAAGTACTATTTTTAACCTTAGTGGTAAACTGATCCACAATTTAGGTTAACATAGGATGATGATATAATTCACGGAGAATTATTGGAGGGTGGGCAGGACGGTAATGCGCTAGTTTTGTCCACCAGAGGTGGATCCGCCTTTGGCGGAAAAACTGTGTCCGTTATAATTGATTAAATGGCTTGTATTTATGTGTTAAAGAGTGAAAAAACTGGAAAATTATATGTTGGATCGAGTCATGAAGATAATCCACTAACTAGATTAGAGTCACACAATCACGGTAGAACTAAATCGACCAAATTTGGAAGACCTTGGGTTATAATTCACGAAGAATATTTTTCAACCTATACTGAGGCTAGAAAAAGAGAAATCTTTTTAAAGACTGGTCAAGGAAGGAAAATTTTAAAGGAGAGGTGCTCCGAATGGTAAGGAACTTGTTTTGAAAACAAGCGTCTGCAAAGACATGCAGGTTCGACTCCTGTCCTCTCCGCGGAGTTTTGTCCACCAGAGGTGGATCCGCCTTCGGCGGAAAAACTAGTGTCCGCAAGGACTAACAGGTTCGACCCCTGTACCCTCCGCAGATGGTGTAAAATAAGCAATTATGCCTGGATAGCTCAGTTGGTAGAGCATTCCCTTGGTAAGGGAAAGGTCAAGGATTCAAGTTCCTTTCCAGGCTCAGTGATCGAAATGCAGGTAGAAAAAACTATTTGTGGGTATGCTTATATGGAAAGTGGAGGAAGAGTTGTGGTCGAAGACGCTATGAATTGTCCGTATAAAACAGGAATTTTTTGTTTTGCGTGTTCTGGTATATTGTGTCAATTTTACACAGAAGTAAATTTGCCTGTTGTCAGAAATGAGAACTCGCACTAAAATAGTGTGAGTATGAAACAAAAATATTATTTTGATTACGCAGCAACAACTCCAATTGATCCTCGAGTGGTTAAGGCAATGTTGCCTTATTTTGGGGAAATTTATGGGAACACTATGTCGTTACATAGTTTTGGGATGAAGTCGGCAGAGGCAGTAGAAAAATCGAGAGAGATAATCGCTAAATCGATAAACGCCAAAGCTGATGAAATTATTTTTACTGGAAGTGCGACTGAAAGTAACAATTTGGCTTTAAAAGGTTTAGCCGAAGCCCATCCAAACAAGAATAAAATAATTATTTCGGCAATTGAGCATGATTGTGTGTTAAATAGTGCTCGATGGTTAAAAAGTAAGGGATATAGATTGGTGGTTTTACCGGTAGATAAAGAGGGGAAGATCGATTTGGAATTATTAGAAAAAGAAGTTGATGAAAAGACTTTAGTAGTATCGATAATTCATGGTAATAATGAGGTAGGCACGATTCAAGATTTGCAAAAGATAGGCAATATTTGTCGTAATCATAAAGTTTATTTTCACACCGATGCTTCTCAAAGTTTTACTAAAACTAAAATCGATGTTGAAGACATGAAAATCGATTTATTAACGGCTTCTTCACACAAAATTTATGGCCCGAAAGGGGTGGCAATTTTGTATGTTCGAAGTGGAATAATGATTAATCCGATTTTGCATGGTGGTGGCCACGAGGGTGGACTAAGATCATCGACTGTAAACGTGTCAGCAATTGTGGGCATGGGAAAAGCCGTTGAGATTAGTTATAAAGTTGGAAAGTTAGAAAGTTGTAAAGTTGAGAAACTAAGAGACAAGTTGATTAAAGGGGTATTGAAAACCATTCCTGATTGTTGGGTAAATGGCTCATTAACTGATCGTTTGTATAACAATGTGAATATATCTTTTAAAAATGTGGAAGGTGAGTCGTTACTGTTGGAATTGGATAACCGAGGGATAATGTGTTCCACTGGTTCGGCTTGTTCATCGAATAATTTAGAGCCAAGCCATGTGTTGTTGGCTATGGGGCTAACGGCTCCTGAAGCCCATGGATCGTTAAGATTTAGTTTGGGTAGATGGACAACTGAAAAAGAGATTGATTATTTATTAGCAGTTTTACCAAAAGTAGTTAAAAAAATTAGAAAAATTTCACCATTTAAAATATGAGAGGACAATTCACTTATTCCAAAAAAGTTTTAAGTCATTTTAGAAAACCCCACAATTTAGGGAATATTAAGAATCCAAGTGGCTTGGGTGAGGTAGGAAATTTGGCTTGTGGAGATGTGATGAAATTGTATTTGAAAATTGAAGATGACAAAATTGAGGAAATAAAATTTGAAACTTATGGTTGTGCAGCGGCAATTGCCACTAGTTCAGTCATTACTGACTTGGTTAAGGGTAAAACAATTGAAGAGGCTTTGAAAATGACCAACAAAGAAGTAATTGATTCTTTGGATGGTTTGCCACCAATTAAAATTCATTGTTCATTGTTGTCGGTGGATGCACTAGGAGAGGCAATTTATGATTATTTAGTAAAAAATAATCGAGAAATTCCAAAAGAGCTGGAGGAAAGGCATCGAAGAATTACTACTTTAGCCGATCATCATTGAGCCTGAAGTCAGACTTGGACTGACGACCTGCTGTTTACAAAACAGCTGCTCTACCAACTGAGCTATTCAGGCAGGATTAGGTATTATAGAATAAAACATGACAAAAAAGAAAATTCTAGTTTTGACGGATCACATGCCTTGGGGACACAGGTCGATTGCTAAAGCAATTTATGGGTTTTTAAAAACCAAAGAAAAAGAAGAAAATTGGGAAGTTAATTATGCGGAAGTAAAGGCAGAATTAGGAGTGTCTAACGATATCTATACTTTTATTTGTCGATATTTACCATCAACTCATCGGATTGCTTACAAAATTGGTGAGGCGGTAGTATCGAGAGAAAGAATCGTACGAGAAATTTCTTTGAAAAGTATGCCCGGCTTAAAAAGAGCGATTGATTGGTATAAACCAGACTTGGTGATTAGCACTTATTTTATTCATAGTCATTGCTTGGCTGAGTTAAGAGAAAAAGAAAAACGAAACTTTAAATTGTGGACAGTGGTGGCCGATCCTAGGTCGATAGTTTCGGCGTCATACGTTTCAAAGGCTGATTTGAATTTGGTTTATGATCAGGTTGGATTTTTAAAGGGAATTAAAAGTGGAATTGAAAAGGATCGGATATTGGTAACCGGTTGGTGGGTGAGAAAGGAAATGTATCAAAAATTTAATCGAGCTGAGGTGAGAAAGAAACTTGGTTTTAAAGATGATCGGCCAGTGGTGTTTGTGGGCGGGGGAAGTTTGGGAACCAATTCTTTAACAAAAATATTGCCGGCATTAATGTTGGTAAATAAAAAAGTGGGAATTATTTTTAACACTGGGGTGGATAAGGTTGGATATAATTTAGTGGAAGAATACATAAAATTATTCAAAAAGTTTGGTAACGATAAAGTGATTATTAAAAATCTGGGATGGATTGAAAATATGGCTGAAGTGCTATCGGCTTGCGATATTGTTTTTGGTAAGGCTGGGCCAAATTTTTTGTTTGATGTGGTGGCTCATCAAATTCCGTTTGTAGCGGTAACTCATGTGGGAGGCCAAGAAGATGGTAATTTGGATTTAATTAAAGAGAAGAAGTTGGGATGGATTAAAGAGAAAAGAAATTTAACAGCTGATTTCTTTTTGCAGTTTGTTGACAATCCAAATAAATATTTAAAGATGTATAAGCAAGGTTTAAAGCGTGAAGCAGAAAGAAATGAAAAAACTTGGGAAATTATCTTTAATAAAGTTAAAGAGGAACTTTAAAAAAATGCCCCACCAGAAGCGGAGCTTCAATAGCGGCTTTTCCACGCAAACTACGTGGTGGACAGCTGACTTTGATAAGCACGAGGGCCATCAAAATACTGATTGCCATCCATTAAGAAAGGTTAGCTAGAAAAAACACCTTCTTAAAGTCGCCTCAGGTGAGACAATTAATTATAACAATTATTAAAATTAAAATCTAAAATGATTAGTTTATCGAAAAAAATAGAGTATGGCATTGTTTTAATCAAATACCTGTCTAAAAAGGCGGATAAGCCAGTATCTTTAAGTGATGTGGCCGCCAGGATGAAGTTGCCTTATCGATTTTTAAGCCAAATCGGAATAAGTTTAAAAAATGGTGGATTAGTGATTTCGAAAGAAGGTAAGACTGGTGGATATATATTGTCTAAAGATTGGCAAAAGTATAATTTGTATGATTTAATAGTCATCTTGGGAGAAGAAAAGCATTTGGTTGATTGTTTGGGAAATCATTCTTGCCCTCGAGAAGATGAGTGTCAAATGAAAAAAGTTTGGTTGAAAATTGAAGATAAAATAGTTAAAGAATTTAAAAAATTTAAATTAAAAGAATTATGAAAAATAAAATAACTGGAAAATCAATTATTGGAGACATTATCGATAAATACCCAGAAATCGCTGAAGTTTTAACAGTAGATTATGGATTTCATTGTATTGGTTGTGCGGCTGCTAATATGGAAACCTTAGAAGAAGGGGCGGTAGTTCATGGAATGACTAAAACAGAAATCAAAGAGATGGTTAAAACGCTTAATGACCTAGCAACAGATATCGAAGACAAAAGTTGATGATTGGGGTCATTAAATGGCTTACCAACGAGGAACCATTAAAAGGTAAGAACAAAAAGATAATTAAAAGAACGATACCAAATTTATCGAAAGACTCTGAAAGTTCGACGGATAAATGAGAAGGTAGTAAATTGATTAATATTTTGGAACCGTCGAGTGGGGGAATTGGAATTAAGTTGAAAATAGCTAAAGAGAGATTGGTAATTAAAAAAACTACATAGAGCGAAATAAGTGGATTGTTCGGGAAAAAACGAATTAGTAATCCGGTAACGATGGCTAAAAATATATTGGAGGTTGGACCAGCTAGGGCAACTAAAAGCTCGTCACGTTTGGGGTGGGAAAAATTATAAGGATCGATTTGAATTGGTTTACCCCAACCAAAATGGGCAATTAAAAGCATTAAAGTGCCTAAAGGATCAAGATGAGCTAATGGATTAAGGGTTAATCGGCCTTGAGATCGAGGGGTAGGGTCGCCTAAACGATCAGCTACTAGGGCGTGAGCAAACTCGTGAATGGTGATGGCAATTACTAGAGCAATTAAACTAAAGATAGTTGTCATATTTTAAATTTAGCAAACTAATGTTATAGTATATCCCATGGCAACCAAATGTGATATTTGTGGAAAGGGAACGACAATTGGTCGTAACCGATCTCACGCTCAAAACCGAACTCAAAGAACTTTTAAAGCAAATGTTCATAAAGTGACATTAACTTTAGGTGAGGATAAAATTGGCGGAAGTTTTTGCAGCCGTTGTATTAAACGCTTGAGAATGGAAGCAAACAAACAAAAAACGGCACTTAAATAAGCACCGTTTTTTGAAAAGTTTACAAAGCCTTATTTTTTCTTAGCGGCTTTTTTTACTGTTTTTTTCTTGGCTGGTTTTTTGACAGTCTTTTTAACAGTTTTTTTGGTTACTTTTTTAGTTGTTTTCTTTTTTACTGGCATTTTGGCTCCTCCTTTAATTAAAATTAAATAGATTTTTTAGCTATTTGTCAAAAAAAATTTATTGGAATAATCGGTTTAAAAATTGGATTTTAAGTATAAAAATCATCAAAAATATTTTAAAAAATATTAAATGATGAATTCAAATAATACGGTATAATAGGAATAATTAAGATTTAGAAATTATTTTACGATTTGATAATAGGGTGAAATTTCAGACCATTTTGTTTTAGTTTTGCCCTCTAGTTGGACAGTTTCTAAAATCAGTTTTTGATCGAATTTTGAGGTAAAAATTTTCATTTTAAATTCGATTCCTTGGGAGTTTCGGACAAAAGTCCAAGCGATAGGCCATGGGTTTAAACCTCGGATAAATCGGTCAATTTTAACATCGTCTTGTGACCAATCAATTTTGCCCATATCTTTGGTTAATTTTGGGAAGTAACTTTTTTGACTATGGTCTTGGGGATAAACGGTGGGATTTAAGGCATAATCAGAAATTATTTGATCAAGATTTTCGGAAGCCAGAGCGAATGCTTTTTGATAAAAAATTGCGGCGGTGTCGGTAGGAGAAATTGTAAAAGATAGGGTTTTGATAATTGGTCCGTGGTCGGGAAGAGCATCGATTAAAAAGAAAGAAACTCCGGAATCGGTCTCACCATTAATTATTTGCCAGGGGCCGGGAGTGGCACCACGATATTTTGGTAGGGGAGATGGGTGAATATTAATGATACCTTTGGGAAAAATATCGATCATTTCTTGATCAAAAAAAGGAGGCCCAAAAGCTATACAAAGACCGAGATCGGCCTGATAATTTTTAATTTGTAATTTGTAATCTTTAGTAAATTCCTCAATCTGGAGGAGGTTTAGGTGATGATCTTTAGCGAATTTGGCCACAGGATTGGGGGTAATTATTTGGTCACGACCAAAGGGTTTATCAATTTTAGTAACCACTAGATTAACGGAGAAATTGTTAAGGCCTAAAAGTTTTTGTAGAATAAGTACAGAATGGTCGGAAGATCCGAAAAATACCAAAGAGATCATAGATGGATTATAATATATCGATGCGAAAAATAGTTGTTTATCCTAATCAAAGCCTAAGAGAGGTTTCGGAAAAAATTGAAAAGGTTGATAGTAAATTGCTGTCGGAAATTGATGATTTAAAAAAGATGTTGATTGAATCTGATAACGGAGCTGGTTTGGCGGCGCCACAAATTGGGATAAATCGAAGGTTTTTTGGTTTAAAAAAAGGAAAAATAATTAAAGTTTTAATTAATCCCCAAATATTGGGTACTTGGGGAGAGCGAGTGTTGCCAATGATGGCCAGCGAGCAGGGTGAGGAAGAATTTTTAGAGGGTTGTTTGTCGTTTCCAGATATTTTTGGACAAGTACGAAGATATTTAAAAATAAAGGTTAGTTGGCACGAATTAATTGAAGGTAAATTGGTAAGTTTTGAAAAGGTTTTAAGTGGGTTTGAGGCTATTGTTTGGCAACATGAATCAGATCATTTAGACGGGGTGTTGTTTGTTGATTATCTAAAAAAAGAGGGTGGCAAAGTTTACCGTTGGGTGGGTAAGGTTAAGGAAGAGATTTCGATTAAAGAAGTTTTGGCTTGATCGTAGTTTGGTTTTAAGTCGAGAGCGGCTTGATAGTAGTATTTGGCTTGGGGGTAGTCTTTTACTTGTTGGTAGAACTGGCCGAGGGTGTAAAACGATTTAGCATCGGTAGGTGCTAGCTTGGTAACCTTGGTTAAAGTTAAAATAGCATCAGCAAAATATTTTGGATCATAGGCAGAAAGATAATAGTAGGCTTGAGCGGTTAGTTTTAAATGATTGAGATTAAAAAAAGAAATTTGCTGGTGTTTCTCTAGATATTTGGTAGCAATTTCTGGGTTGGTATGATTAGCAACCGTTAATTTGGCAAAAATTAGAGCGGCTTTAATTAAATATTCAGGTTCTTGAGGTCGATATTTTAAGGAGAGTTGAATTTGATCGGCGGCAGCAGGAAGATTGTTGTGTTGATCATAATTTTCGGCGGCAGCGTACGAAGCATCGGCAATTAGAAAGGTAGTGAGTTGGAACAGACAAAAAAGAACGACAATGATGGCAATTAGATAGCGATAGAAAGGAGTTTTAATTGGTTTAATAATTGGTGTTTGATTAACAAAACAGGGGATTAGAAAAAAGAAAAGAGATATAACAACGACACTAAACCCAAGTCCGTTGGTAATTAAGATTGAAAGATAGACAGAAAGTAGGGCATAATTTTTTGATTTAAATAAAGTGATCAGAGCAATAATAATTAGGGCTAGATAGGTAAAAAAGCCAAAAGCTCCTGAGGTGGCCAATTGATTTAGATATTCATTGTGAGCCTTGTTGTAAACAAAATCCCATTCAGAGGTTAGGTTGTGAGCGGCGGGACGAACCCAATAGTAACTGTAGGCAAAGGTTTCAGGTCCGGTGCCTATAAGTGGAAAGTTGCGCCAAAGGTTAATGGCACCCACCCAAACAATTTTTCGAATATCTGAGCTGGAGGTGATTAATAATTTTGAATTAGGATCATAAACAGTGGTGGAAGATTTTAAAATAAAAAAGAAAACTAAACCAATTAAGGGTAGAGTAAAGAGAAATTTTTTACTAATTTTTAGAACAAAATAAACAAATAAGCTAATGGCGAGCGCAATTAACCCGGATTTTGATTTGGTAAAAATTAAACAAAAAAGATAAGAGATAAGATAGACAAAATATGATAAACGAGGAGAAGAAATTAGTTTGTCGATAGCCAAGGGAATAAGGATACAAAGATAGGCAGCTAGCCAGTTTGGTTGGCCAAAAGTAGAAAATACTCGAGCTTGAACATCTTGAACCCAGTAGTTTTTGTCGATACCAAAATGTTCCAAAATACCATAAATCGAAATTAAAAATCCACTAATAAGGGAATACTTAATAATTTTGGCGGTTAAATTTTCTGAATTAACCGAAGAAAGTATTAAAGCCAAGATAAAATAGACGAGAGTAGATAAGAGACCACCGTTTAATCTGGAATAATAGCCAAAAAAAGAAGTGTGGCGATCGATGGAAAAAATGGTACTAATAGTTTGTGAGATTAGAAAAATAAAAAAAACGATGAGATAAATAGTGATTTTGGGTTTGAATGATTTGATAAATAGACCAAGAATAAAAATACTAACCAAATAGACAAAATACATTTTAGGAACCTCAAAAAGTTCCGAGGTGAAGGTGGTTAACAAAAATGGAGTTAAAGCAAAGATAATTGTAAATAAAAAATTCATCTAGTGAATACCATTATATAATTTAGTATGCTGTTTTTGAGTCAAACAAAAAATCGAATTGAAGATTGGTGGAAAAAATTCAGCTGGGATATTGGAATTGATCTGGGAACTAGCAATACAGTAGTTTATTTGAAAGATCGAGGAGTGGTAATTGATGAACCAACTTTGTTGGCCAGAATTAAAAAAAAGAGATGGTTGGGGCTATCGGCGCCAAAGCATAAAGTAGTGGTGCCTTTGGCCTATGGAATTAAAGCTAAAGAGATGATGGATCGTGAACCGATTGGGGTTGAAGTAGTTTCACCAATTAAAAATGGAATTGTGTCTGATTTGGAAGCTTTGGAAAGTTTGTTGGCTTATTACTTAAAAATGGTTTACGAAATTCCTTCTGGTCGGCCTAAAATATTTAAACCTCAAATTGTGATTAGCGTGCCCTGTTTGATTACCGATGTTCAAAAAAGAGCGGTTAGATCGGTATTAAATAGTTTGGGTGCTAAAAAAGTGATTTTAATTGAAGGTTTAGTGCTGGCGGGAGTGGGGATGGGAATGCCAACTGATCGCTCGGCTGGGTTGATGATGGTTGATATGGGTGGTGGCAAAACCGAAGTGGGTTTGGTTAGCCAAGGTGGAGTTGTAATTACTAAAGGAATAAAAGTAGGAGGAGATGATTTGGATTTAGCAATTGTGAATTATTTAAAAATGAAATATGGAATATTAATTGGTAAAAATTCAGCTGAAAAAATCAAAATTGATATTGGTAGTGTTTGGGATAGTGGCAAGGAAAATAAAACTGTTTTGGTACGAGGTCGAGATTTGGAAACGGGTTTACCAAAATCGTTAAGAGTAAATGAGGTTGAGATTCGAGAGGCGCTGAGTTTGTTATTTAACAAAATGGTGAAGTTGGTGAAAGAAGTGGTTGATGAGGTGCCACCGGAAATGATTGATGATGTAATTAAGCGAGGGATTATTCTAGGTGGGAATGGGGCCAAAATAAAAGGTATGGCCAAATTAATCGAAAATGATTTAAAAATTGCCACTAAAGTTGCGGATGAACCAGGGAAAATTATTACTCAGGGACTGGTTAGATTAATTGATGATCAAGAAAAATTTAAGACAGTTAAGATTTATAGTGGTCAGAGATGAAGTGGCTAATTAATCTAGGAGTAATCGCTAGTTTTTTGTTTTTATTGGCTGTTGGGATAAGACTGGCGATTATTAGACATGGTTTTTATTCAAGTTTGGCTCGTGATAATAAAGTAGCGGAAATAAAAATTCCAGCTGCTCGAGGCCAAATTTTAGATCGTAAAGGGCGAGTGGTGGTTGAAAGTGAGTATCAATATTTTGAAGAAAATGAAGATAAAGTTGCCAGTAAATCGGGTAAATATAAAGGTGATGAATTTGAAGGTAAAACAGCCAGAGTGGAATTAAAAAGAAAATATTTATATGGCGAGACCATGGGTTTGGTAACTGGTTACGTGGGGAGAGTGAGTGAGAATGACTTAAAAAGTGATAGATGTGGCAGAAAATTAGATGGGTTTGATGTAGTTGGTAGAATGGGAGTAGAGGAATCTTTAGATTGTTTATTGCGAGGAACTGAAGGGAAAAGATTGGTAGAGGTTGATGCTAAGGGAAAATATGTTCGTGAATTAGGGCGGCAAGAACCAGTGGCTGGTCAGAACTTAGAACTAAGTATTGACGCTTTTTGGCAAGAAAAAATTTATCAAATGATTAAAGATAAAAAAGCGGCAGTGGTGATGAGCCGACCTGACAGTGGAAAAATAATAGCTTTAGTATCGTCTCCGAGTATTGATCCAAATGTATTTTCTTATGAAATTGATAATCAAAAAATTAACGATTATCTAAAAGATCGAGAATCTTTACCGCTTCTTAATCGAACTATTACCGGGCGATATCATCCGGGGTCGGTTTTTAAAATTACGATGGCAACAGCTGGATTGGAAAGTGGGGTGATGGGGGCTAACGATTTAATTGAAGATACTGGAGTGATTAAAATTGGAGAGTATAGTTTTGCCAATTGGTTGTGGAATAAGCGTGGTGGAACTGATGGAATGGTGGATATGGTGAAGGCACTAAAAAGATCGAATGATATTTATTTTTATCGGTTGGGTGAAAAATTGGGGATAGATAGGATAAAAGAGTGGGCTAATAAATTTGGTTATGGAAGTAAGACTGGGGTTGAATTGGGGGGAGAAATTGAAGGGATTGTTCCCGATGATCAATGGAAACAAGATAATAAAGGCGAAAGATGGTTTTTGGGAAATACTTATCATGTGTCGATTGGTCAGGGAGATTTAGGAGTAACACCACTACAAGTTAACCAAATGACGAATATCATTGCCAATGATGGTAAAAAATGCAAAATGTCGTTATTAAAAAACTCAAAAAGTGAATGTGTAGATTTAAAAATTAATAAAAATACCATTGAGACGGTGACAAATGGAATGAAAGAGGCGTGCAAAACTGGGGGAACTGCGTGGCCATTGTTTAATTTTAAAACTGAATTAGCATGTAAAACTGGAACAGCGGAGGTGGGAGACGGTAGTAAAGATACTCATGCTTGGTTAACGGCTTTTGCGCCAGCAGATAATCCTGAAATATCGATTACGGTTTTAGTGGAAAGAGGCGGAGAAGGAAGCGATGTGGCGGCGCCGATTGTGGGAGATATTTTAAAAGAGTGGTTTTCCGAACCAGATACTTTGGTGCCGAGATATAAAGAATAAAACGTAAATTAAGAATTTGACAGGGGTGATAAGATAGATGACAATGACAGGTATGAAAAAACTTTTAGTAGTTGAGTCGCCAACCAAGGCCAGAACGATTGGAAAATATTTAGGTAATGAATTTGAGGTGATTGCCACGGTGGGCCATTTGCGAGATCTTCCAAAAGGAAAAATGGGAGTTAACTTAACTAGCTTTGAAGTTGATTATCAAATTGCTAAAGATAAAAAAGAAGTGGTTTCAAGATTAAAGAAAGCAGCTAAAGAAGCTGAGCAAATAATTCTAGCTACCGACCCTGATCGCGAAGGAGAAGCTATTAGTTGGCACGTTGCTTGGATATTAAACAATGATCAAAAAATAGTTAGGGCGACGTTTCATGAAATTACTAAAAATGCAGTTTTAGAAGCGCTGGGCAATGCTCGGGAAATTGATATGGATTTGGTTGATGCTCAACAGGGTAGACGAGTTTTAGATCGAGTAGTGGGCTATTCTTTAAGCCCAGTTTTATGGAAAAAAGTTAGAAGAGGCTTATCGGCCGGAAGAGTGCAGAGCGTGGCAGTTAGATTGATTGCCGAGCGAGAAAAAGAAATAAATGCTTTTAAAAAAGAAAACTTTTTTAAAGTAAATAGTAGTTTAAAAGCCGGAGAAAAGTTTTTAGCTGAGTTGACTAAAGTCGATGGTAAAAACATTTTTAAAAAAGAAGTAATTAAATTATTTGACGGTGATTACACTTATTCAAGATCAATTTTTGCCAACAAACAGGAAGTAGAAAAGTTTGTGGCCGGATTAGAAGCAGAGTTTACAGTCGAAAAAATTGAATCTAAGGAAACTAGAAGAACTCCATTGCCACCATTTACCACTTCAAAGTTACAACAAGCGGCATCGAGAAAATTTGGATGGTCGGGAAAACAGACAATGAGTTTGGCTCAGAGATTATATGAACAAGGATTAATTACTTATCACCGAACCGACTCGGTAAATTTATCGGAAAAGGCGATTGCTGATTTTAGAGAGTTTATTGAAAAACAATACGGGGCTAATTATTTGTCGCCAAAAATTAGAACTTTTAAAAATACTTCAAAAAATGCTCAAGAGGCTCACGAGGCAATTAGGCCAACCGAGGCTTCAAAAATGGAACCGACCAACATCGATTCGAAAGAACTAAAACTCTATCAATTAATTTGGAAAAGAGCAGTGGCTACCCAAGGAGCGGCAATGGTAGCTGAAAATAACAATGTTTATTTTACCAGTGGCAATGGCTTATTTAAGTCTAGTGGTATAAAAATATTGTTCGATGGATTTTTGAAAATCACTGGAGAGAAAACTGAAGATCAATACTTGCCAGCCATGACAGAAGGCCAAAAAATAAAGTGTTTAAAAACAGAAATTATTGAAAGTGAAACCACTCCACCACCACGATATTCGGAAGCATCATTGGTGGCTAGTTTGGAGAAACAAGGAATTGGCCGACCATCTACCTATGCGCCAATTATTTCTACTATTCAATTAAGACAATATGTAGAAAAAGAAGAGGGGAGATTTAGACCAACGGTTTTAGGATCGGCAACCAATGAATTTTTAGTGAAAAATTTCGAAGACATTCTATCTTTGCCGTTTACTGCCAAAATGGAAGAGGGGTTGGACAAAGTGGCGATGGGCAAAGCTAACTGGAAAGAAATGATGAAGGATTTTTGGAAAAAATTTGAACCAGAAATTAAAAATGTAGAAGAAAATGGTGAAAGAGTAAAAGTTGAAGTGGAAAAATTAGGTAAGAAGTGCCCAGAATGTAAAAAAGGGGAATTGGTGATTAGAGTAGGGAAATATGGAAAATTTGTGTCTTGCGATAATTTTCCAGAATGCAAATATACGGCTCAGTACCATGAAATGGCAGGTTTTAAATGCCCAGAATGTGGAGCTGAGGGAGTGGTTAGGAAAACTAAAACTGGTAGAAAATTTTTTGGATGTTCGAAATATCCAAAGTGTAAATGGGCGGGGTGGAAAAAACCTTAACCTAATTTTTTAAATCGTCCGTTTTGACTTTGTTTAAAGAAATATCTTTCTTTTACCGCTTGTTGAACTTCTACAGGGGAGTTGGCGAGATTTTCTCTCATTGATTCAAAGATAACTTTAGTATGAACTTCGTTTGGGTTGTAACCGATTGTTTCTGACATATTTTATTTAATTATTAATAAATTAATTAGTAATAATTAAATATAGGACGTCTTATAGTATTATGTCAAGGACTTATTTATCGTTTGCTAGGTGAATCTGCGGGGATAGGTTGTCGGATGTTCTCTATATGAAATCCGGTTTCTTCAAGAGTATCAACTTGTTCTACAATACTTGCTGGAAGAGTTCCAAACCTTTCTTGTAACTCTTCTTCTAAACCTTTAAGTTTTTTATTTGTATTACATGCTTCGATATTTTTTTTCATAAAAAATTAATTTGTAATTGGTTGGCGGACTTGGGGAGTGCAGTGATAACCATCGCATTCTCCTGCATTTTCACAATAATGAGAGCAGTAGTCTCCTAGAAAATGTAAATTCAAAAGATCTTTACTGGTAATTACACCATTTATTATATGTTCTCTTAAATCAACTTCGGTTTTTGGTATTAATTTAAGTAGGTTTTCTATTTGAGCACTCACATAGAAAGTATGTAATGAATATTACAGAAATGACAGGGGTGTAATCACTAAACAAAACGGTATATAATGTTAGGGTTTGGGTTGTTGTTTTTTGGAATATTCTATTCTGGTTTGAACACAAGAACTGTTTGGGTCCGTGGATGAAAAGATACTGTTTTTTATACAATATCGCAAGGCAGGACATTTTATACAGTTTGGAAGTATTGGTATTGTTAATTCATTTTTGCCTAACATTGCGATGGATTATACACCTAGTTGTTGTAAATAGCATTTGTTTGTCCGTATAGTTCCTGAACAATTTCAATTCTAGCGGTTTCCATGTCTTTTTGAGTTGGCTCGGTTATATTATTATCATATTTAATAATTTTGCTTGGCATGATGCCGGTACAATAACCAGGAGGGATTTGATCTAGTGGGCAAGTCGGATTAATTAATAAATAAGAATAGATTGAAAGAAGTGAATAATCGGAATGTTGATTGACAAAATTTATCATTTCATTGGGGTTAGTTATCTTTTCATCAAATCTGTCATTAAATAACTCGTAAAAAATATGATTGGTAATTGTTTGATTGTCCCCATACTCTGGTAATTCAATATTATTTTCTGAAGCAAAATGTTTTACTATCTGATCATAAGCATGAAATGTAAACTCAGTTTTTTCAATGCCAACTAGATTTTCATTACCTTTAATTTTTTCCTTATTTGTGTTTAAAAGGGCATGAAGATAAACTGGGAAATAGGCTTGATGATCGGCAATTGATCGGGGATTAAATGTAATTTCTGGAGCAGACTTGATTTCGGCGATTTGATCCATTCTATTTTTTCTTACCCCAACGTTCTTGGGAAATGCGAATTAATTTATCACGCTGTTGGTTTTTGCACGATAAAGGAGGTAGGGCAGTGGCATAGAACGGTTCTCGGGTTTCAGAATCGATGCTTAGTTTACAAATAATTTGATATTTGCCAATTTTTACTAAATCGTCAGCGGGGAATTTTGGACCAAATTCTTTTTGAAGAATATAGGCGTCTTGATTGCCAACCACAAAGGAGATGAGTGAGCCAACGTTGCCAAAAATAGCATCTTGAATTGGGCGATCAAGCTGAGCAGTGTATTGATTGGCGACAATTAAATTAAGACGGAATTTTCGAGCCTCGGAAAGAATTTTAATAAAAGCTTCGGTGGCAAAATTCTGAAATTCATCAACGTATAAATAGAAGTCAGAACGATCTTCTTTGGCTTGAAATACCCGATTCATGGCGGCTAATTGAATTTGAGTAATCAACATGGCGCCAAGAAGAGAGGAGTTGTCTTCACCGAGGCGGCCGGTAGACAAATCAGCAATAAGGATTTTTTTATGATCCATAATGTCTTCAATATCGATTTTAGATTTTGAATGGGCAACGGTGTTTCTGATAGCCGAAGAAGCAATAAACTGGCCAACTTTATTTAAGATTGGGGCAATGGCTTCTTGTTGGAACTTGTCGTCCATTCGATTAAATTCATTGAGCCAGAAATTTTTCAGGGTGGGATTGGTTAGTTTGGAAACTACTTGGTCGCGATATTCTTTGTGAGTTAAAATTTCGACAATGTGAGTAAGATTGGATTCGGGGGTGTTGACCAAGGTTAAAACGGCGTTACGTAAAATGTGTTCGAGCCTGGGCCCCCAAGAAATATTACCGTAGAGTTTTTTGAAAATCGAAATTACTCCCGAGGCAACAAGTTCGCGTTGAGATTCGTTTTTGGCTTCTAAAACATTAAGAGGATAAACATATTCAGGATCGGCAGGGTTGAAATAACAACAATCGTTAATGCGAGAACTGGGAATGTAGTCGAGAATGGTGTCGCATAAATCGCCGTGAGGATCGATAATGGCTACACCTCGGCCTTTGCGGATATCGTCGATGGCCATGTTGGCAATCATGGTGGTTTTACCAGTACCTGATTTTCCAATAATATAGGTGTGGCGACGGCGATCTTCACCTTCTTTAATTCCAAAAATAGTGTCTTGATTTCTAAATTCGGTTTTAGCAAAAAAGGTTATTTGTTGTTGAGATTCTGGATTTGATGAATCTGAAATTGGAAGAGTTTCGGGTGGGTCGGCATAAAGTTTTTTGCCCCAAGCAATGTTGGGGAGTTGGGTAAGCTTACTGGGAAAATGCCAAAGGGCAGACAATTCTTCGGTATTTAAAACAAAATTATTAATAGTTAATTTGCGATTAATAATCGAATCGAGAACTTTTGATTTGGTGAAAATAGTGGGCGAAACTTGTTTAATAAAATTTCCCCGAGGACTGGTGTAAATTCCAAAAGAAGAAGAGACCGAGCTAAGTAGGCCAGGGCTGTTGCTAAATAAATTAATTTGAACATTGATGCCAGGATACTGAATTTTGGTTTCAAAAACAGATTTATCGGGATGAGCTTGGCGATAACCTTTTTCTTTGTCGACGACAATGCCATTTTGAATGGTAGAAATAATGCCGTTTTGCCAATTATTAGAAGCTTTTGATAATAAAATTTGATAAACAAAAATATCGGCAGGGTTGTGGCTACGAGTGAGGGGAGCGAGGATAGACACTAAAGGATCGGTGTCGCGGAAATCGCGAGCGGTTTTAAGAGGATAGCTGTAAGATTTGGCTAAAGATAATTGAGTGTAAAAAAATTGTTGACTAAGATTTTCAAAGTAGTTAGGGAAATCTTTGGTGATGGCGGTAACGTATTGAGCCAGAATTTGGGAACGAATAAATTCTAAAGAATCGGTGGGGGCGGAAACAATAAAGTGAATTTGTTGGTTGATAAGAGCAATTTCGAGAGAAAGAATGGTAGATTTGCGATTTAGAATTTTGTCGATAAAGGAAGATTTGCCCAGTTGAGTGAAGTTACTAAGCAGGGATGACATTGATTCGATAGTGAACTCGTTGTTTTGAGGCAGGCGAATTTCGATAGAGGAAAAAGAATTTTCCGAAGACATAGAAACATTATATACGATATACGATATTTGATATACGATAAACGATATCCGTAAAAAATATAAAAAATATGACGATTAAAAATAAGGGGTAAGATGGATTACACTTCTTAAAATCCCTGTGGATTGGTAAAAAGTAATAGTATTGAGGAAAAAAGTGAGAGGATATTTACTATCTTGAAGTGTATTTGATGTGTATGCTATCATACCGGCAATTCGAAACAGCAGTGCCGCGACATACTAAAGCGGTATGGAAACTGAGAATTGCAGGACTGTTGGGGTTCGATCCGGAATTTTTCCGGGCGTACATTAACAACTTGCAAACTATAGAAACGATATACGTGGAACAGAGCGGTAGAGCCTCGAAGAATTCATAAAAAATTGTGAGTTGTTCGAGGTTCTATCTAAAGAGATGGAGTTCTTTTGACAAACGTTAAAAGAATGTGACAAATGTCACGCCTTAGAGTTCAAGGAGGATAAAATGGCAGATCGTTGTGATGAGTGTTCAGCTGTTTTGAAAGAGTCCGAAAAAAAATTTGGACTTTGCGCTAAGTGTTTTAAAAAGCTCGGAAATACATTATTTTCATTTTTTTCTCGGTTTTTGAAGAGGTCTAAATGACTTCTTCTCCTTTAAGAACCGGTAACCCGAGTACCTGCGAGGTTGAAAAATGCGATGCTAACTGTGAACACTATAAAAAGTGTCGACAAATTGCACTCGGTGGCAGTCAATCGGGTTTTGATATGGCCGAAGCAATAGCTGAGGCCCAAAAGGCTTCCTTGGGAAGTATCGTCTTTGACGACTTCCATGGGGAATAACGTTTTTAGGGGGGGCGAAAGCTCCCCCAAAGCGGAAAAGTGTGAGAAGAAAAAAAGAAAAAAGAAAAGAAAGAAAGTTTGCAAGTTGTTAAAAAAAATTAAATAAAATTATTATAATTTTTTAAAACAATGGCTGAAGAAAAGAAACCTACTTTGACTAAAGAAGAACCTACTTTAATACGATTACCTGATAAAAAAGTAATAATTCAAACTAGTGAAGGTCTTCTTAAAGAAGTTATAGTTCGAGGGGATATAGTTCCTAAAAATAATAATGGCTAGAAAGAATAGTCCAGAAAATAATTCAGGAAATAGTGAACAACAGTTAAGTATCTTTGAAAATACCACTGCATCTTTACCAGAAATTAGACCTGCTCAATCAACTCAGTTAGATGATACTGATGGATTAACACCAGACGGAAAACATAAACACAAAAAAAGACCTAGTGGTGGAAGAATTGTACATACTGAAAAGCCAAAACGTAAAAAAGGAAGTCTGGATGATTGGGAATGGATATTGAATCACTAAAAATAATTATAGGATTGACGGATGTGTAGTTGTGGTGTATAAATCAGCATGATTTTAAATGTAGCAAAGCGCTACAAAATGGATCATAAAAATTCGACTCCAGATGGCCGTGAATAATGGTTGTTTGGGGTTTTTTGGTGTCTTGACTAGATTTAGTTAAGAAGCACCTTAAAAATTCAGTTGTTTTTAAAAGAAAGGAGAAGCATTATGGGCTTAAGGCCAAGTGATTTGGTGATGCTTCTCCAAAAAAACAAAGAGGCGTCGCCAGAGAAAAAAAAGAAGAATCGTCTTGCGAGTTGGCTAACGATCAACAAAATGATCGTTCTGCTGGCGATAGCAGGATGGTTTTTTTTAAAAATATTGGTTCCGATTTCCAATGAATCATTAATGAAACCTCTTTTCTCGGAGGCTCCGAATGGTTCTTGGAATTTCGGCGTCCCAACGCCCTACCAGGAATTCCACACCGGGGTGGATTACATGCGTCCCATTGGGACAAGTGTAACTGCTGCGGGAAGTGGAATCGTAGTATGGGCTGATTGGTGGCAAGGACATGGCCAAACTGTATGGATTTTTCACCAAATTAACGGTGAAGAATTTTACACAGTATATGCCCATCTGAATGAATTTAAAGTTCAGAGGGGTCAGCTTGTCCGTTTGGGCCAGGAAATTGGGACCGTGGGTGAAACCGGTGTGGGCAGTGGTCCTCACCTTCATTTTGCGGTGACCGGTATTGGTCCAAATAATGCCCACCAATGGGGCGATTGGAAAAACCCTTTGGAATTTGTAAAAAAATTTCAAGGGAAGACCAGCCAATTTGGGGGACAGGTAAAGATTGCTGGTTATGTTTGTTTACTGGTGGCAGCTTTGCTTATCCTAAACAAGTTTTTAGGGAAAGTTGTCGCCGGATTGATGGGGGATTATATTGGAAAAATTTTTCGGAGTTGTTTCTTGCCCGGTATTATTTTAGCGGTAGTGATTTTTGGGCTTGAGGCAGCTTCGACCTGGTCTTCGCATTCGCCGATTAAAAGCGTTTGCGAAGTTTCGGCTTCGTATCCCAATTCTATTAAAAAATGGTGTGTAGAAATTACAACTACCGCCAAAAAATATGGAATTGATCCTGATTTGATCGCAGCACAAATGCTGATTGAATCAGGAGGGGATGCGAATGCTGTGTCCTTCCAGGGCGCAGTTGGACTGATGCAAGTGATGGCTCGCGATGGGATTGCAGAGCAATTTGTAAATTCCGAAGGTGTGCCACTATTTGCTAATCGGCCAACTGTGGCCCAACTAAAAGATCCTGCTTTCAATCTGGACTATGGAGTCCGATTGTTAGCTGGGTTATCCAAGTCTACCGGTAGCACCCGAGAAGCAATAAAGGCTTACGGGCCTGCTGGAGTAGATTACGATTACGCCGATGCTGTTTTGAGGCTGTATGAACAGTATCGGTCTGAAAAGGAGAAAAAGAAATGAACGTAACAGCGATTTTGACTCTCGTTTTGATTTGTTTGGCCGTATACTTTTCTTATAAGTTGTATAAAGAATATGGCTTAACATTCACACTGTTTTTTTCCGCGGGAGCGATTTGGCTTGTAGCTTTCCTGATCTTATGGATTGGGAATATTGCAATCAGACCGATTCGGGGACAAGCAGAAACGATGGTTTTTAACATACAGGACTTGGCTTCAGACGCCTTTCCTGATGTTATTGATCAATCTCCGCTTGTTGTTGATGAAGACAATAACGGAAAATTTATGAATTCGTCAACTTCACCGTCACCGTCATCGGATGCTGCAGTCGTAGTCACCCCCATTGAGGAAACTCCACCCGCGGAAGGGGATACCCGGTGGGGTGGTAGCCGACTACCCAGCCCAGGGGATCCATACATGGTGTACCAAATGGATTGTTATAATAAAACCGGTTTTGAGGGAATTCCCTCATTGCTGGTAATGTATGGACTACCAAGGGGGTGGTCTGGTTCGTTGTCTACTGGTACCTGGGGGATGTTTATGTGGGCGGTTGACGAAGATTGGGACGTAACCGTCCGTCCTCCGGGAGATTATTCCCAAATTAGTTTTAAGGTAAAGGCTGATTTAGCCGAAAAACTTAAAAGTGATTGGGGAGGCGAAACCGCCGTGGGAACGGCGCCATGGCCGCTGGTGGCGGAAAAATATTCCAACGGGGTTTGGAATATTTTGAAACCAGTTCAATGCCAGTGGCCGAACTAAAAAAACAACTGAATAGTGCAGGTAGAGTTTGTAAAACTTAATTGTTTTTACATCTCTACCTGCCGGAATTAAAATATATATAAAAATTAAAAAATAAATGTTAGAAAAAATATTTAAAAAGAAACCAGATGGGACAACTCATCCAGATCCTTTGTCTGGATTAAGAGCAGATTTAGCTCAAATGGAATATTGGGCTAAAAACTCAGAACAAAGACCAATTTCATTGGAAGATGAGGGATTAGTTACTCAGTTTGCAAAAGAAGTGGAAAGAAGTTCTACTCCAGTACAAGCTGTTCGAGTTTTTAGGGCAGCAAGAATGGTGACGATTAGTCGTGAGGCACACAATCGAAGAGTGTTGTTGGGATATCATGAAGGTGATCAGACTGAAGTTGATGATTATTTTTTTAGAAAAGCAGCTCGACAATATTTAGGAGCGAAAAGGTTTGTTGAATATAAAGGAGAAAGAATATTTTCTACTCGAGAAGGAGGTATAGTTCCTTCAATTAAAAAATCAATACTAATACTATTATGTCCTCGTAATACAGTTGATCGAAAAACAAAAAAGATGACCTATGGTCCTGATTTTGGTTTGTTTGATGATGCGATGGGGGTTGGTAAAAAAGGAATATATATATGGAATCCTGACTTGAATATGGATGAGGCAATGCTTCCTTGGGAAACTACAAGAAATTTAATGTTTGTTTCCGACACATCTGATTATTTAGATTGGATAAACACTAGATTAAGACCAATATTTACAGATAAACAAGGTTCATATTCTCCATTGGGATTGCTCAAAGTAGTTGATAGATTGACTAGAAATAGTTTAGTAGAAGTGGTAATGACCAATCCAGGAAATTTTGCTCGTGGAATGGAAGGGTTAAGAAGAGAAATGACTGCAAAAACTGGAATTATTGAAGATAAGGCTGGTGGAAGCCCGTTGCCAAGATTGGAACTGGGAGATTTTTTTAGAGGAGATGAGAATTTAAAATTAGCAATAACTGCTTTAAAATCGAGAAAAAAATAATGTTATAATCCAAAGATTAAAAATTAATTTAAATTATATTAGTTTTGGCGGGGAAACCAGCCCAAATGAGATAATAAAAACTAAAAAAAATATGGCAAACAAAGTTGTCAACCGAACTGGAAAAAGTTTGGTAAAAAAAGCATTAGTTGTTGGTGCTAAAAAAAATATCAACAAAGAAAATATTAAAAAGATCAACGAAGAGATAAAGAAAGATAAACAAAGTGCTCAAGAAGTGGAAACGAAAGTTGCCCAAGTAAAAGAAGATAAAAAATATAACCTAACTATAGGGTTAAAAGATTTGTTAGAAGCTGGATGCCATTTGGGTCATAAAGTTTCTAAAACTAATCCTAGAGCTAAAGAAAATATTTATGTAGCTAAAGATGGAATTCAAATTGTGGATTTAACAAAAACTTTAGCCGCTTTAGAAAAAGCTTGTAACTACATCTATAACGCCAAAAGAAATGGTAAAAAAATTGTGTTAGTGGGTACCAAAAGACAAGCTCGAGAAGTGGTTAAGCGAGTAGCTATGGATGCTGGTGTAGCTTATGTTACCGATCGATGGTTGGGTGGAACGATTACCAACTGGGAACAAATTAGAAAAGATATTCGAAAATTTTTAGATATTAAAGAAGGTTTAGAAAAAGACAAATTCAAAGATAATACTAAAAAAGAATTGTCGATTTTAAACAAAGAAGTAAAAAGATTGGAAAGAATTATTGGTGGTTTGGCTCATTTGGACAAAATTTTTGATATGGTTTTCATCGTTGATGCTGGTTTTGAAAAAACCGCTATCAAAGAGGCCACATTGAAAGGTGTTAAAACTATTGCAATTGCCGATACTGATACCGATCCTCGTAAAGTTGATTTAGCAATTCCTGCTAATGATGACAATGTTAAATCAATCAACTTGATTGTTGAAGAAATTGGCCGAGCTATTAAAGCTGCCGGTGTTAAATAGTTCATAAAGTTAAAAGTTTTTAAAGTTATAAAGTATGGATCAAAAAAAATTAATTGAATCAGTTAAAAAACTACGAGAAGAATTAGGTTTGGGAATTATGGAAATTAAAGCGGCTTTAGAGCAAGCTGAAGGTGATGAAACCAAAGCCAAGCAAATTTTGAAAGAACAAGGTTTTAAAAAAGCTGAAAAAAGAGCTGAAAAAGAAACTCATCAAGGTAGAGTGGCAACTTATACCCACACTACAGGTAAAATTGGTGTGATGGTTGAGTTGCTGTGCGAAACTGATTTTGTAGCTAAAAATGAAGATTTTGTGGCTTTAACCAAAGAACTTTGTTTGCAGGTGGCTGCCATGGATCCTGAAAACCCAGAAGCTTTATTGGAACAAGAATACATTAAAGATGGCAGTATCAAGATTAAAGATATGATTGCCGCTTTAAATTCGAAATTTGGTGAAAATATCAAATTGGGAAGAATCTGTAGATTTGAAATCTAAACTGATAGAATAATCTATGATCAACGCAACCGATATCGCAAATAGAATGAGTAAAATCATTGATATTTTTTTGGTAGATATCGGTTCGTTGAGAACTGGAAGAGCAACAAGTGCTTTAATTGAAAACGTGGTGGTGACTGTTTATGGTGGCCAGAAAATGAGATTGATTGAATTGGGAACAATTGGAGTACCAGATGCTCGAACTTTAACTTTTCAACCTTGGGATGTGGGTGCAATTCGAGAAATTGCTAATGGAATACAGGCGGCTAATATTGGATTAACCCCAGCGGTTGATGGCCAAATAATTAGAATGAGCTTACCAATGTTGACGGTTCAGCAACGAGAAGATTACATCAAACTTTTGGGAAGAAAATTGGAAGGAGCCAGAAATATGGTTCGCGATGCTCGGGCTGATTATCGTAAAAAAATCATGGACGCTAAAAACGAGAAGAGTATCACTGAAGATGAATTTAAAAGAGATGAAACTGAGTTGCAAAAAATTACTGATCAATATATTGATAAGTTAGAAGAAATTTCTAAGAAAAAAGAAGTGGAGATTAGGGGATAATATGGATCTAATAATTTTTGTAGTGGCATTGTCGATATTGGTTTTAGTTCATGAATTTGGACATTTTTTTGCGGCCAAAATTACTGGAGTAAAAGTAGAAGAATTTGGATTGGGATTACCACCAAGAATTATTGGTAAAAAATGGAAAGGAACAATTTGGAGTTTGAATTGGTTACCAATTGGCGGTTTTTGTAAATTGTTTGGGGAAGATGTGACCGACGAGACAGTAATAAATAAAAAAGATTCTTTTTTAAGTAAAAATCCTTGGCAAAAAGCGTTGATTGTTTTGGGTGGAGTGCTGATGAACATGGTGTTGGCGATAACTATTTTTACGGTTGTTTACGGGATTATGGGTGTTCCCAAAGAAGTTGATCGAGTAATGGTAATTGGGGTAGCCAAAAATAGCCCAGCTGAAAAAGCTGGAATTAAAGAAGATGAAGTTATCAATAGTATTAATGGGATGGAAATTAAAAAAGGCCAGGAACTAATTGATGAAGCTAATAAAAATAAAGGTAAAAAAGTGAAAATGATGGTTAATCAAAGAGAAGTGGAAATTGAAATTAGAGAGAAACCACCGGAAGGGGAAGGAAGTATGGGGGTGGTGATTTCTAATACGGTGATGGAGAAAATTAAATGGTATGAGTTTAATAAAAGTATTGGGGCTGGGTTTAAAGAAGCTTTTTATTGGGGCAAAATTATATTTGAAGGGGTGACTAAAATGATTACTGGAGTGTTTACTGGAAAAATGCCAAAGGATGTGGCTGGGCCAATTGGAATGTACCAGGCAACGACTAGTATTAAACAAAATCAGGGAATGTTGGCTTTAATCCATTTTTTTGGAATTGTTTCGGTAAACTTGGCGGTGGTTAACGTGTTGCCATTTCCGGCCTTAGATGGTGGCCGAATTATTTTTGTGATTTATGAATTTATTTTTAGAAAAAGAGTAAATCAAAAATTTGAAACAGTGGTTAATAACTTGGGGATGTACTTTTTATTAACTATGACTCTATTAATTACAGTTGGGGATTTGTTAAGAGTTTTGGGAAGGTAATATGGCAACTTTTGAATGTCGTATATGTCCTAACTTCGTAGGTGTTATGGTTATTGATGGTTGTAAGTTTGGTAAATGTAAGTTTGGGGCTACGGGAGGTATATTCAGAACTGGAGATCAAGTTTGTGATTTAAATCCTCATGGAGTATTAGCTATAGAGGTGAGAGCTCAACCAAGACAGCCGAATTTGAATCCAAGAAAAGATTCTCACGATAATTAGTGGTAACAGAAATAGTTTTAGATGAGCTTTTTCCTAAATATTGATAAGTAGTTAATTTGTATTGACCGGGTTTAAGACCTTGAACAGTAAGGGGGAAAGTTTCGGCATGAGTAGAGCGAGAGTCGTAATTTACTAAAAGTACTTGAATAGTATTTTGATTTTTGGAGGCAATTCCCGATACCCAAGAACCATTACCAGTTAAGGGGAGGAGCTGACCTTGAAGCTGATTAAGCATGTCGATGGCGTAATAACGTGGTTTGGGTTTTTGGCCTTTTGAGGGATGAGTAATTAAGCCCCAGCCAGATGATTTATCGGAGCGGGAAGTGGGGCCATCGACTGGTTCAAAGGTAAATAAACGATGAATTTTGCCAATCATTTTGGAAGACAGGGCCATTAAGTGAATTCCGGAAAATTCGTTATCGTAAGCGGGATCTGGCTCTGGGTTGGGGCCAACTTCAGTAATGATTCGTTCAATATTAAAATACTGAGGATAATCGGAAAGAATTTTATTTAAATTGTCAAAATCAGTTTCATAATCATCAATATTTTTACTGTATTTATGCCAAGAAATAAAATCGAGAGGTAAGCGATTTTGGGAAGCGGTTTTAAAAAGAGCCTTAATCCAATTGGCATAATAGGCAGTAATGGCTGGACCACCAATTTTATAGCTGGTCTGGCCAGCTCCATCGACAATGGCTTTGGCAGTTTGAGTGTAAAGAGTGGAATAATTAGGGTTTTTGCCATAGTGCCAACCTCCAAAAAGATCGGGTTCATTCCAAACTTCATAATAAATACCGGAAATATTTTTTTCATTGGAATAACGATTGGCAGTGGCTTTAACTAGTTGGTACCATTGATTCCAATCTTTGGGAGCACCAGCGTTTTGGCCATTTTCGGCCATATCAGCGGTGGTGTAAGAAATTGACAGCATGGGTTTGGCACCAGTTAATAAAATTGATTGGACAACACCGTCGAGCTTAGAAAAATTGTAATTATTAGGTCCTTGATAAACATGATAGTAATCAAAAAGATGATCAACTCGAATTAATTTTGGCTGAAGAGTTCTAATTTGACCGATAACTGGTTTGATCATATCTTGTGGTTCTTCACCACCTTGAGAAAGATTTTGCCATAGATTAGAGGGTATTTTTCCTTGTGGGGCAGAGGAGTCGACGACAATGTTGGCGGGAACACCGCTAGCGCCTTTGCGAAGATCTAAGATTTTTTTAACACCAAAAACTAGAGCGGGAAGAAGTAGTAATAGTATTAAGGTCTTTTTCAGATTATTAGATTTCATAAAAAATAGTATAAAGTAATGGCGGTAACATTTGATACATTGAAAACGAAATTTGAAAGTGGTTTACTTTTTTATGATAAAGATGAGTTTAAAAAACAAGTTTGGTTTGATTCAAATCCCTTTATTGGTTGGATTGCTGTTAATGGCGGTAGCGGTTCCAGTAGCAACGAAACTAGTTCAACAAAATCAAGATAGTCGAAATTTGGCGTATGTTCCGGATTGTGAGGGTGGTGATAGAGAATGCTATGGTACTGGTTATCGAGTTTGTCAGGCTAGTGGTAAATGGGGGATGGTAGTTAGTTGTACTGGCGGATGTGCTAATGGCTATTGTAAATCTTGTGTGCCAAATACGGTTTGTGCTAAAAGTACCTGTGAAGGATATAAATGTAGTGATGGCTGCGGAGGAATGGTTGATGGAACTAAAGATTGTTCAACTCCAACCGATCCACCAGAAAGAACCTGCGGCGACAAACCAGTTGGAACAACTGAATGTTTAGCTGATAAAACTGGATTCAGAAAATGTGGAACTGATGGCGAATGGGCTAGCACGAATTGTGCTACGAATTATGAATGTAAAACTGGAGAAAAATCTTGTAGTTTGAAAACAACAACTTCTACCTGTGCTAACCAGGATATGGAATGTACTTTAGTAACAATGCCAGATCCATTACCAAAGTGTAAAGATTCGTGTTGTGACGGAAAATATTATCAAGGAAATCTTGGTCTTTACTATTGTGGAAATAAACCTAGTACAACAGTAAAACCAATTCCATGTTGTTGTAATATTGGTAATTCTTCTCAATGTTATTGGGGAAGTGGCCCTGGTTCATGCGGAACTATTTTAGGACAGATTCAGACAGATAATGCTAAATGTAGCGGAAATGATCCTAACCAGAATAAATGTCTTGAAAAGGGAGATAGATACTGTGAAAACAATACTAATTATATTTGCAATAGTTCTAAGACCGGTTATGATGAAAGAAAGTGCGCAGATGGTTATGAATGTTTAGATGGTAATAAAGCTTGTACTGAAAAGCCTGCTTGTGGAACACAAGGTATTGAATGTAGGGTTGGTTCTGTTTATGGTGCTGGTCCTGAGTGTAGTAGCTTTTGTTGCGATAGCAAGTATTATAAAAGTAGTATTGGAGCATATTATTGTGGAAAAGATCCAAATCCTCCTACTGTTAAACCAATTCCGTGTTGTTGTAATTGGGGTACTAATAGTGGTCAATGTTATTGGGGAAGTAGTTCTGGTTCATGTGGAACTGTTTTAGGTCAGATACAAACAGATACTACGAAGTGTAAAGGAACTAATCCAAATCCTACTTCAACTCCTACTCCAACCCCAATAAGCAGTGGTAATTGTATATCAGAATCTTGGTCTGGATGCGCTAGTGGACAAAGAAAGTGTTGTGAAGGAACTATGTGCGCTGGGGATACTTGTGTTGCTAATACTTTAGCGTGTAATAATACGACTAAAAAATGTTCGAGTGATAAATATTGTGATAAAGGTGTTTGTGTGACTTATCCAACCGTTACTCCAGGTAATGGTGGTGGTAATTGTATATCAGAATCTTGGTCTGGATGTGCAAGTGGACAAAGAAAGTGTTGTGAGGGAAATATGTGCGCTGGGGATACTTGTGTTGCTAATACTTCAGAGTGTAGTAACACAAAACCTTGTGCTGATAGTGTTTATAAATATTGTAATAAAGAAGGTGTTTGCGTACCTTATCCAACTGCTACTCCAGGAAATGGAGGAGGTGGGGGGAGTTGTAAAGAAGTTTTGAGTGGAAATCTTTTACAATGTTGTAATCCTAAAGATAGTGATGGTACTTCGGCTGATTCACTTTGCAACAGCAAAGGTAAAGAAGTAACTTGCGGAGGTAAAGATTATTGTTGCCCATCAAGTGGCGGAAATTGGACGACTGATATGAATCAATGTAATAATGGTGGCGGAGAAAACAATAATTGTAAATCGTGTCCAACTGATTTTGGTTGTTATGTTCTTTACAAGAATAATGTTCAATCTGAAGGGGTTGATGAATATAAATGGTTTGCTCCAGGCTATGTAATGAATGATTTTGTTAAGGTTGAAGATCGAAAATGTAGTGATAATGGAGTTAAAAAACCAACATATTTAGGTAAATCAAAAGGAGATGCTAACTGTGATGGAGTAATTAACAATTACGATTTATCAACTTGGAGATCGGAGTATATTACTTCGGGAGGAAATGATTTAAAGAGGAGTAATTGGGAAGCTGATTTCAATTGCGATCAAGTGGTAGATATTTACGATCGATCTACTTGGAGAGATTCATACAGATTATATGTTGGCAACTAATCATGACAAACAAAAAAAATAACTCAATTTCAATTGGAATAATAATTGTACTAGCTGGAGTGCTGTTAGCAACAATTAGTATGATTAAGAATTCTCAAGATACTCGTCGAGGAGCTTACTTTGCAGGATCAACATTAAGCTTAAAACCAGATACTGTGATTGAAAGAATGACCGGTGAAGTTTTACCAGTGCATTTATGGGTAGAATCTAAATCGGAAGCAAAGGTTGATAGTGTTAAGGCTTTAATTTGTTATGGCAATAATATTTCAATCAACCAAAATAGTGCCGAGGATCAAATAGAAATTGGCACGGCGGCTGGTTTTAATTCAATTCCTTTAGCTTTAGTAAAAGAGATTGATGGTAAAAAGTGTTTAGATTTAACAGTAGCTTCAGATAAAGGAGCTGATAAATTGAAGGCAGGGGCAATGGAAGTGGCCGTAATTAATTTTAAAGCAGATAGTGCTGGCGAGGGTGAGATTACAATTATTAAAGATGGTTCGAAAGTGTCGGGTGATAATCCAAATAATGCTGATAAATCAATTAGTGTTGATGGGGTGGTTAATACCAAATATAAAGTTAGTTCTGGAAACTCATCAACTGCTCCATTATTAAAAATGGTGGTGGCTTTTAAAGATGTTCGGGGTGATTCTCAATGTGCTAATAACTGGCCATTAAAAGTGACTGTTATGGCTCCAGGAGGAGTGACCAAATCTTATACTAATATTATTCCAACTAAAATTAATTCATCCGGTGATTTGGCAAAATATAGTGTTTCTTTGAGATTGGTTGGCTTTGATTATAAAGAAGATTTAGCAGTGTTTGTAAAAGGACCAAAACATCTTCAATGGAAATACGGGGTTAACAATCAAACATCTTTCTACGATAAACAAGGTGGAAAGATTAGCCTAACAAGTGATGAATCAACCTCAACAACTTATGATTTCTCTGGATATCCATTGTTACCAGGAGATATAACTGGAGAAGGGGATGTTCAAGATGGTATCGTTGATGGTCGTGATTTCTCTTTAGTTAAATCAGAATCGATTAAAAGAACTTCAAGCGAGTCTGGTGGTTATTTAAAAACTGATCTAAATGGAAATTGCCAAATGGAATCTTTGGACGTAGCAAGCTTAATGATCTCATTAAGTGTTAAACAAGAACAACTTTATTAAATTTAATAAAAAATATGGAAAATAAAAAATATTTAAAATTCTTAATCCCATTAGTTGCGGTAGTGGTAATTATTGAAAGTGTAATTTTAATTGGAAGATCGAGTGCTAATAAGAAAGTAGTAGTTGATAACAATAAACCCGTAGAAGTAGAAACGAAAGTTGTTGATTTGAAATTAGAATCGGCCACGAGTGAATTAAAAATGAATGGTACCGCAACTGTTAATTTACTAATGTCAATGAAAGAGAAAAAAAGTTTAGATTCATTGGCTTATTATGTGAAATATGACCCAACTGCTTTTGAGGTGACTAATTTGAAATTATCAGATAGATTACCTAAGCCAACTTTTTCAAAAGTAAGCACAAATAAAAGCATGATTGTAGCTAATTTTATGGTGGCTGATCAGAAAGGTTTAAGTTTAAGTGACAAGGAAAAGTTAACAGTGATGTCTTTTGATATTACTGCAAAAAAGACGGGTAAATTTAACTTTGAAATAAGTAGTGGAAATGAGGCAAAAGAATCTGTTACCATGTTTGTAGAGAATGCTACTAGTAAGGTTTTACCTTATTCGAGCAATCAATTAACGATTAATGTAAGTAGATAAAATGGAATTAAAGAAACTTGCCCAACCAGTAGTCGGACTGTTAGTAGCTGGAATGATGTTAAGCCCAGTGAAAGCAATGGCTGCACCAAGGTTTACACTCTCTCCAACAAGTGGTTCAGTAAGCGTTGGCCAAAATTTATCAGTGATTGTCGGAGTTAATTCTGAAACTGAAAAAGTGATTGGAATTGATGTGGCCGGATCGTTTGATGCTTCAAAACTGGAGATTACTTCAATTGAAAAGGCGAGTGTGCCAAGTGATGGTTACCAATTTACTTTTTCTTCTTCGTCCCCAATTATTCACAACGATACTGGCAAGTTTGAAATTACCCTACCTTCGGCTGATTCAAGTGTATACACCGGAGTGGTGGCTAATCATGAATTACTAAAAATTAATTTTAGAGCGAAAGACACCGGAACGGCGACAGTTAATTTTGTGTGTGCTGCTGGATCAGTAACTGAATCAAATATTATTAATCAGACTGGATCGGATGTGGTTGATTGTGCCACTAATCAAAGTGGTTCTTACACCATAAGTGGAAGTAGCAGTTCATCTTCAACATCTACCTCAACAACGACTACAACTAGTACGGCTACCGTTACCAGTAGCCAATTACCACGAACTGGTGGAGTAGAAACAACTATTGGATTAATGGTATTTGGAATTGTCACCGCAGCTGGTGCTTGGTTATTAAGATTGATTTAATATGAACCGAGGAGCGGTACCAATCAAAACAATTTTGATTATTGTAGTGATGATCTTGGTGGGTGCTTTGGGTGTTTTAGGTGTAAGTACTGTTAAAAGTTATATGAGCGGTGCTTCGGCTGATACCGAACCAAAAAATGTTTTAGCCAAACCAGGAGAGGATGGTAAGAGTGGAGTGATTACTTGGGCTTCAGATAAACCAACTGCCGGAGTGGTGGAATATGGTACTACCCCAGCAAGTTTATTGTTGAGAGCCATTGAGGCAGATGCTACTGCTAGTCATAAAGTAACTTTATCGCCTTTAAAACCGAATGTGAATTATTATTTTAGAATTAGAGTGGGGGAAGAAGTTTTCGACAACAATGGAATCCCTTATTCTTTTAAAACAAAAGAGTCTTCGAGCGGAAACGAAGTATTAATTAGTATTACACCGACCTTGGTACCATCTAATGTACCAACATTGGCTGGTGGTTGTAGTCGAACTGTTGATTACAATAAAGATGGTTCGGTGAATAGTGTTGATTACATTGAATGTGTGAAGAAAAATTTAGGATCGGCAACTCCAGTACCAACAGTAAGTGGTGGTTGTGATCCAACCAAAGATTACGATAACAATGGCGTAGTTAACAGTTTGGATCGGATTAAGTGTTTACAAAAAGCGAATTAATCGGTAGAATAGATTCGTTTTATAAACATAAGGAGGTGACACCATGCCAATTGTAGTAAAAAAAGGCAAAGGCGAATCAAAAGATGACATTATCGGAAAATTCCGAAGACTAGTAATCGAAGAAGATATTACCGAAGAGGTAAGAAAGCGTAGTGCTTATTCTAAGCCTGCCAAAGAAAGATACGCTAAGAAAAAAATTATTTTATGGCGCGAAAAATGTAGACGCCGAGCAAAAAAAAGACGACGTGCTTAAAGATAAAATAAAATCAGATTCAGTAATTGCTTTAAAAAACCGCGATCAACGGTTGGTTGATACTTTACGGTTTGTAATTTCTTTAATTGATAAAAAAGAATTGCAAATGGAAGTTGGAAAAATGACAACCGATGATGAGATCGCGGTTTTAAGAAAGGAATTAAAAAATAAACAAGAATCGATGGAAATGTTTGCTAAGGCTGGAAGAAACGATTTAGTTGATCAACTAAAATACGAAATAGAAATAGTCGCGGCTTATTTACCAAAAGAATTGTCTGAGGAAGAGATTGTAAAAATGGTTGAAGAAGTGGTAGCTAAAGTAGGTACAATGAATTTTGGAATGGTAATGGGGCAAGTAATGAAAATGACCGGTGGTCGGGCTAGCGGCGATTTAGTGTCGAAAATTGTCAGAGAAAAATTAGCTAACTAATGGAAAATATTGTTTTAATTCGTCATCCAAAAAACTGGGGATTAAATGAGGACTTAGTGTTGAAATACGCCCAAGAAGCATTAAAAAAGAGAGGTTTAGAAGGGGTAATTTTGAGTATTTATTTTGTCGGCCAAAAGAAAGCAAAGGAATTGAACATTCAATACCGACAGAAAAGTTATATTCCGCAAGTTTTAGGGTTCCCGATGGATAGAACTGCTGAGGCTGATGGCTTAATAAGATTGGGAGATGTGGTAATTTGTAGCCAAAAAGTAAAATATGAAATGAAATTTTTGAAGAAAACTGAAGCGGAGATATTGGCGGAGTGGTTGTTGCATGGAGTAGACAATCTTTTGAAACTAGCTTAGAATCTTTTGATGGCTGTTTTTCATTTAAAATATCGACCACAAAGTTTAGCTGATTTGGATCAACTTGAAGTAGCTAAAACACTTGAAAGTATCTTGGTAAATGACGATATTCCTCAATCGTGGTTATTTTGTGGGCCAAAAGGATCGGGTAAAACTTCGACCGCTAGAATTGTGGCAAAAATACTAAATTGTACTCAAAAAAAAGGAGCTGAGGCGTGTAATGAATGTGAGAATTGCAAAGCAGTAGAACAAGGTTCTTGTTTGGACATTATGGAACTGGATGCTGCTAGTAATCGAGGAATCGAGGATGTTCGAAATTTGAAGGATAAGGCTTATTTGGCTCCGATGAAATTGGCAAAAAAAGTGTTTATTGTCGATGAGGTTCACATGATGACCAAAGAGGCTTTTAATGCTTTGTTGAAGCTGATAGAAGAACCACCGAAACAAACAGTGTTTATTATGTGTACTACCGATCCCCAGAAAATTCCGGAGACAATTTTGTCGAGATTAATAAAAATTGAGTTTAAAAAAGGCAATCGGGCAGAATTGAAAAAATCAGTTAGAAGAATTGTTGAGGGCGAGGGGATTGAAATTGACGAAGAGGCGATTGAAGAAATCATTAATCATAACGATGGAAGTTTTCGTAATTTACAAAAAACGGTTAATGAATTGTTTCTAAGCTGTGGTAAAAAAATTTTAATTGACGAGGTAAAAAAATATTTTTTAAAAAAACTAGGTGATTATCAATTTGGCGATTTTGAAAATGATTTGGAAAAGGGAGTGGGAAAAATAATTATTGATCGATTAGAAAAAATGGCTGATGGTGGAATTGATTTTAAGAATTACCGAGAGGAATTAACTGAATATTTTCATTCAAGAATGCTATTTGAATTGGGTTTAGGTGAAGTAAGCGGAACAATGAGTTTAAAAAACATTGAAAAGTGGATAAATTGTTTGATTGTGGCCGGAAAACAGGAAAAAGATATTAATATTGGTCAATTACCTTTGCAGTTGGCGGTGATTGAGTTTTTAGGAGTTAAAGAAGAAAGGCCAAATGACAAATTACAAATAACAAATGAAGAAGTAGAAGAGAAGATAGAACCAGGAATAATTTCAACAGAAAGCTTGAGGGCAGAATGGAGTAAAGTTTTAGAAGTAGTTAAACCAGTTAATCACTCGGTAGAAGCTTTTTTGAGAGCGACTAGACCTAAAAAAGTTAATGGAAATACCGTAATAATAGAAGTATTCTATCCTTTTCATCGAGATAAATTAAATGAAGATAAAAATCGGAAAGTTGTAGAAATGGGTTTGAAAGAAATATTTAAAAATAATTTAGAATTTAAGTGTGTTTTGGGGCAAAATAAAACTGAAGCAGTGGTGATTACCAATGAAACTGAAGAAAAAAACGAAGTGCCTAAAACTGAAAACGAATTATATGATGTGGCTAAAGAAATTTTTGGCTGAATGTTAAAATAGATAGTTAAATAATTTTTAAAAAATATGTTTGATCAAGCAAAAATGGTAATGCAGGTTATGAAGGTTAAAAAGGAAATTGAGAGTGTCAGCTATGGAATGGAAGAAAACGGAATTGAAATTGATGTTAATGGATTTATGGCGATGAGTGAGCCAAGAATTAAAAAATTGGTGGTTAATGGAATTGAAAATAAAGTTTTATTAGATGCTTTGAACAAAGCCTTAAAAAAAGCTACCGAAGGGTCGATGAAAAAAATGAAAGATATGGGAGATTCTTTTAAAGGAATGATGTAATGAAATTACCCCAGGCATTGACTGATTTAATTGAGAGTTTTGAAAAGTTGCCGGGTATTGGCCCAAAAAGTGCTAGCCGAATTGGTTTTTATTTACTAAATACTCCTGAAGAGTATTTAGCTGGATTTGCTAAAAATTTGGTAAAAATTAAATCTGAGGTAAAAAGATGCAGTCGATGCCACGGAGTTTCAGATAATGGATTGTGCTCGGTCTGTGCTGATGGTAGTCGTAACCAAAAACAAATTTGTGTGGTTGAAAGAGCAGTGGATATGATATCGATGGAAAAAATGGGAAATTATAAAGGTATCTATCACATCTTAGGTGGAGCGTTGAATCCTTTAGATCATATTGGACCAGATGATTTGAAAATTGATGAGTTAGTTGGCCGAGTGAGCGGAGATATGGAAATAATTTTGGCAACTAACCCAACAATTGAAGGTGAGGCAACGGCTTTATATATAAAGAGAAGATTGGAAAGCTTGAATTTGGAAAATATTAAGATTACTCGGATCGGTAGTGGTTTGCCAATGGGAGCAGATTTGGAGTTTGCTGATGAGGCTACTTTAAGCCGGGCAATGGAAGGCAGAAGGGCGCTATAATTTGATATGGCTGATGATTTGATTTTAAAACAAGTAATTAAGGGTTTGGGAAATATTGGCGAGGAGACTGGAAAAGAAGCGGTAAAACAGGTGGCCGAAATTGGCCATTCAATAATTAGTGGTAAAGAGTTACTGGGTGATATTAAACCATTAACCGATGAAGAAATTCATAAAAAGAAACTCGAAGATCAAAAAAAAGCCGAAGCGGAGATGAGAGAAATTAGAAGAAATGTAGAAGGGGAGATTGGCCAGGTAAGACAGATGATTGAAACCGAAGAAGAACAAAAAGAGAAAGAAGAAGAGAGAGAAAGAAGGGAAAAAGAATATTATGCTCAGATGCAATCGATTGAACCATTAGAGATGGTTTCAAGCAATCCGGCTAAACAGAAAAAACAACGAGGTAGTGCTTTGGCTCATAAAAAGAAAAGTAGCCAACCGGATCCAAGTCAAATGTCGCAAACCAGTGAGTTTAAAGGTAAAATCGACTAAGATGGAAAAATTTATCTTATACAATACTGCCACAAGACAAAAGGAAGAATTAAAAACGATTAAGAAAGGTTTGGTAGGAATGTATTGTTGCGGCCCGACGGTTTATTCTAGCCCTCATATTGGTAATATGTATGCTTATATTGTTTGGGATAGCTTAGTTAGAAGCCTAGAATATTTAGGCTATGAAGTTCATCAGGTGATTAACATAACTGACGTGGGTCATTTAGTAAATGACTCGGATGATGGCGAAGATAAAATGGAGAAAGGTTCAAGAAAAGATAATATTTCGGCTTGGGATTTAGCAAAAAAGTATGAAAAAGAATTTGTCGATAATTTAGAGTTGTTAAATATCAAAAAACCATGGAAAATGCCGAGAGCTACCGAACATATTGCTGAACAAATTGAACTAATTAAATTAATTGAAAAAAATGGTTTTAGTTATCAAACTAGTGATGGAATTTATTTTGATACCGCTAAATTTGTTGGTTATGGTGATTTTGCCAAACTAGATATTGAAAAAATAAAAGAGGGGGCAAGAGTAGAAGTTAATAATGAAAAGAAAAATCCAACAGACTTTGCTTTATGGAAATTTTCTCCAAAAAATGAAAAAAGACAGATGGAATGGGAGAGCCCGTGGGGAATTGGATTTCCTGGTTGGCATATTGAATGTACGGCCATGTCAACAAAATATTTAGGCAATCCGTTTGATATTCATACTGGCGGAGAAGATCATATTTCTATTCATCATACTAATGAAATTGCCCAAGGACACGGGGCGTTTGGTAAGCAAACGGCTAATTACTGGATGCACAATGCCTTTATTACTTTTAATGGTGAAAAAATTAGTAAGTCGAGTGGAGGTTTGTATACAGTTTTTGATTTGAAAGAAATGGGTTATGACCCTTTGGCTTATCGTTATATGGTATTGTCGTCTCATTATCGAAAAGGAATGAGTTTTTCGATGGAAACTTTAAAAGCAGCAACAGTGGCTTTGAATAAATTAAGAGAATTTTCGGTGGGTGATACTGGAAAAATGATTCCAGAATATTTAAATGAATTTCAAAGATTGGTTGCTAATGATTTGGCAATGCCGGAAGTAATGGCTTTGATCTGGAAAATGATAGCTGACAAAAACTATTCAACGAATGATATTAGATTTACTTTATTGGATTTTGATCGAGTTTTAGGATTTGGCTTAGGAGTAAAAATTAAAGAAGAGATTCCAAAAGAGATCGAGAAATTAGCTAAACTAAGATTTGAGGCAAAAGCGCAAAAGAATTGGGCAGAATCGGACAGATTACGTGATGAAATTAAAGAAAAAGGGTATATAATAGAGGATCAACCTGAAGGCTATAAATTAAAAAAATATTTATGATTCTAAAGGAAGTTAAAGAATTATTAATTAGCTCCGAATTATCAGAACCAGCTTTAAACAAGGCTTTTGGTTTACTTTTAGCTTACGAAAACGATAGCGATGAAGTATCTGATGAAGTAATCAATAAAATAATGTTGATTATGGATAAAGATATTGATACCGATAAAATGACCGTAGGGGACGAAGAAATCGATGATCTTGTAAAAGAAAGTTGATTATGATAATCTTAGCAGCAGTTTATGAGAAATAACAATCGATATCAGCTAGTGGTAATTTTGAACCCAACAGCTGAAGACAAACAAAAAGATGAGGCTTTAGCCAAAATTGATGGTTGGTTTGAATCCAACCAGGTTACTGTAGAGAAAAAAGATAAGCTAGGGGTTAAAACTTTGGCTTATGAAATAAATAAATTAACAAAAGGTGAGTTCTTAACTTGGGATTTGGTTTCGGAAAAACCAATGAAGATTAAAGAATTTAACGTGATGTTAAATAGAAATGTTTCTATAATTCGTTACTTAGTGTTAAAAGTTTAAGTAAAATAAAATGCCTAGTAGATGTCTTAATAGGGTCATGTTAATCGGAAATTTGACTCGCGACCCCGAGTTACGTTACACCCCAGCCGGAATGGCAGTGGTATCTTTTGGTTTGGCAACAAACCGAGTTTGGATTACCAAACAGGGTGAAAAGAAAGAAGATGCTCAATTCCATCGAATTGTCGCTTGGAATAAATTAGCCGAGCTTTGTTCTCAATTATTATCTAAAGGTCGACGTATTTATGTAGAAGGTCGAATTCAATATCGAGAAATTGTTGATCAAGCTGGAGTTAGAAAACAAGTTTCAGAAATTGTAATTGATGACATGATTGTTTTAGACAATAAAGGTTTAAGCAATAATGCTGATCATGCTCAAGCTGAAGCCGAGATGCCAATTGCCGAAGAAAATGGAGTAATTGGAGATATCGGTGATATTACTATCCCTGACGAGATTGTCGATGAAGCTCCTGTAGCTGAAGATAAGAAAGATCAGGAAATGCCTTTTTAATAAACTATGCCAAAAGATAATCGAAAAAACCGACGACCAGTTATCAAAGTAGAAAGAAATTGTTCTTTTTGCGCTAAAAAAACTGAACCTCGTTGGGAAGACTATGAAAATTTTGGAGACTTTTTGTCTGCCCGAGGAAGAATACTTGGCAAAACTATGAACGGTGTTTGCAATAAACATCAAAAAGTTTTAGCTAAAGCAATCAAGCAAGCCAGACATTTGGCCTTGATACCTTTTACTAATAAAGGTTAACCAACAAAAATATTAATCCCGACTTCGGTCGGGATTTTTTGTTAGAATTTTATATGATGGTTAAAATTAAATGGCTGATCCGGTTAACTCCAGGTAGCAAAATAACAGTAAAAGTTGGTGATAAGGTTGATGTTGGTCAATTGCTAGGTAAAACTTCAGAAAAAAACAGAGATTTAATAGATATGTCTAGTTTAGTGGCAAATCTTGATAATCATCAAAAAGAACAGTTGATTAGCCAATCGTTAAATCAAGAGGTGGTGGCTGGTCAGATAATATTTCAAAGTGGATTAATTAATAAGACAATTATTAAATCGCCGGTTGATGGTCGAGTTGTTGGATGGGATGAATTTGGGAATATGGAAGTTGAGTCGGTTAGTGGAAAAACTAAAGAATATATTTCTCCGGTTGAAGCAAAGGTGGGTTTGGTTGATAAAGAAAAAATAACATTGAGTTTTAGTGGAGAAGAATTTAAAGGGCAAACAATAGTAACCGGAAAAACTTGGGCGAATGGGGTTGAAAAGATTGAAAAAATTAATGATCTAAATTATAAGATGGAAGGAAAAATTGTGGCCTTAACTGACTTTAATCGAAGTTGGTTGTATAAAGCTGAAGCAATTGGGGCAGTGGGGGTGATTTTTACTAATATTATTGATAGTAATCTTGAACAAAAAATTGATTTAGCGATTCCAGTAATAATGATGACCGATGTGGAAGCTAAAAAAATGTTTAAGATTAGCGGACTGAGTAATAAAAGAATACTCTTGAATGCTGGCAGTGGGAGAGTCATAATAACCAGATGAACCAAAGAAGTATTAGAAATCTATTTTTAGTATTAGCTTTATTAACGGTAACTAGTCTGGTGAGTTTTAAGATTGGTCAAAATAGTAGCAATGTATCAATTGATTCGAGTAGTAAATTAGATTTGAGTTTAATGTGGCAGGTAAAAAATAAGCTTGAAGAAACATTTTTAGAGAAAGATAAAATCATTGATAAAGATTTGGTTTATGGTGCAATTGAGGGGATGGTGGGTGCTTTGGGTGATCCATATACCGTATTTTTGCCACCTAAAGAAAATCAATCTAGCAATGAAGACTTGGCGGGTGAGTTTGGTGGGGTAGGTATTCAGTTAGGTTATAAGGACAAGAATTTAGCAGTGATGACTCCAATCGCCAAAACACCAGCAGATAAAGCTGGTTTACAAGCAAACGATTTGATATTAAAAATTATTGATAAAGATAAGAAAGTTGATCGAGATACTACTGGGATTAGTTTAGATGAAGCAGTGGGCTTAATTCGAGGAAAGGTGGGGACAGAGGTAACTTTAAAAATCTATCGTGAATCAAAAAAAGATACTTTTGAAGTGACTTTAAAACGTGACAATATTGTGGTGCCAAGTATTGAATTGGTTTGGGTGGAAAGAAATAATAAGAAAATTGCCTGGATTAGATTGTATAAATTTACTGAACGATTATACACTGAATGGCCTGAGATTGTGAGTAAAATAACAAAAGAAAAAGGAAATAATTTTGGAGGAATTGTACTTGATTTAAGAAATAATCCAGGTGGCTTTTTACAAGCTAGTGTGATGGTGGCCTCAGATTTTATTAAGAGTGGAGTGATAGTTTCCCAAGAGTCAGCTGATGGAACTAAAGAAGATTATCCAGTAATGAAAGGCCGAGGAAATTTATTAAAAGATCGATTAGTGATATTGGTTAATGAGGGTTCAGCATCAGCTTCAGAAATTTTAGCTGGGGCATTAAAAGATTTTGAAAGAGGAAAGTTGGTGGGTGAAAAAACTTTTGGTAAAGGTACGGTTCAACAACCAGAAGATTTTAAAGATGGTAGCGGATTGCATATTACAGTAGCTAGATGGTTGTTGCCAAGCGGAAAAAACATTCATAAAGTTGGAGTTGATCCAGACGTGACAGTAAAGTACGAACCACCAAAAGAGGGTGAAAAAGTTGAAGAAAATCGAATCGATAATCAGGTTGAAGCTGCAATCAAAGAATTATTAAATTAAAAGTAGAATTATGAAAAACATAATTTTAGGTTTAGTTTTGGGTTTAAGTTTGTTTTATTTTGGGAATAAATATTTAGCAAAAAAAAATCCTGAAATACAAATAGAGACAAAAAAAGAAATAGTAAATGAAGAATCGGTGGTAACTAGGGTGGTAGAAAAAGCAACTCCGGGAGTGGTGACGATTTCGATGAAAAAGGATTATTATTTTTTGGGAAATATTGAAGAAGATATTGGCACTGGTTTTATTATTAGTGAAGATGGATTAATCATTACCAATAAACATGTAGTAGGCGATTTGGGGGCAGAATATAAAGTAATCGTGGGTAAAGACGAGGAAGTGGCGGTGAAAAATATTTATCGTGATCCGACCAATGATTTGGCGATTTTAAAAATTGACAAAAAAGGTTTACAGACTTTATCACTAGGTGATTCGGAGAAAATAAAAGTTGGCCAGACAGTAATTGCGATTGGAACGGCCCTGGGTGAGTTTAGATCAACAGTAACCACTGGAGTAATCTCGGGATTAAAAAGAGGACTTGGGGGCGGGCTAGAAGATGTAATTCAAACTGATGCGGCGATTAATCCAGGGAACTCGGGAGGGCCATTGTTGAATTCCGAAGGAGAGGTGGTTGGAGTAAATGTAGCGGTAAGTAGATCGGGGCAAAATATTGGTTTTGCACTGCCAATAAATATGGCTAAAGAAATGATTGCTAATTTTCAAAAAACTGGCCAATTTAATCGGCCATATTTAGGAGTGTCTTATCGAATAATTAGTAAACAAGCGGCAGAGTTTAATAAAGTACCCCAAGGGGCGTTTATTCAAATTGTGGCTAAAGATAGCCCGGCAGAAAAAGCTGGTATAAAAGTTGGAGATATAATTACCAAAATTGATGATCAAGAAATAACTGAAGATAACTCAATTGGAAAGATAATAAATACCAAAAAAATTGGAGATGAAATTAAAATCAGAGTATGGAGAGAAGGAAAAGAAATAGAGATTACGATGAATCTTTTTCGTCAAGAACAGTAAGCTCGAGAAGGAGATCGAATAGATCACCATCAATTACCTTTTGTAAGGGAAAATCTTTATCAATGCGATGATCTTTAACTTGATTGCGAGAATAATTATAGGTTCTAATTTTATCGGCACGCATGGCTAAACCAACTTTTTCGCGAGTGGTTCCCTGAGCTGAAATTCTTTTTTCTTCTTCTAATTGCCAAAGTTTGGCGCGGAGTAAATCCCAAGCAATTTCACGATTTTGTTGTTGAGAGCGTTCCTGGCGAACAGAAAAAGTTAAACCAGTGGGTTTATGGAGGAGGCGAACTGCGGTAGAAACTTTGTTTACGTTTTGGCCACCATTACCACCAGCACGCGAAGCAGTCATTTCAACATCGTCGGGATTAATGACAATGTCGTGACTGGTAATTTGAGGATAAACGGCGACAGCAGCAGTTGAGGTTTGAATGCGACCATGTTTTTCGGTAATAGGGATTCGTTGAACTCGATGAGTGCCAGTTTCCCACTTTAATTGAGAAAAAGCATCGAGACCGGTAATTTGAAGCATGTCGTCGTCGAGGTATTTGACTTTCCAGTTGACCTTATCGGCATAACGCATATACATTCTCATAAGATCACCAAGCCAGATAGCAGACTCCTGGCCACCAGGTCCGGGTCGAAACTCTAGAATAGCAACATTCGGATTAATAGTAGGCATAGCAAGAAGCTACTTGGTTTTTTTAGCAGCTTTTTTGTAAGTAGAACCCTTAGCTTGTTTTTCTTTGAATTTATCAATTCTTCCTTTCATGTCGACAAATTTGTGTTGTCCGGTGTAAAAAGGATGACATTTACTACAAACTTCAACTTCGATTTTAGGAAGAGTTGAACCGGTAGTAAATTTGTTGCCACAGGCACAAGTGACTTGGCAATCAGAATAGTAAGTAGGATGGATAGCTGGTTTCATAAGGTTGATTATAACAAATTGTTTTGAATTTCGCTTTGAGGAATCGTAATTTGATTGCCAGTGGTTAGATTTTTTAAAGTGACTTGATTATTAATGGCTTCGTCTGGACCAATAATGGCTACATATTTAATTCCAAGTGAGTCAGCGTATTTAAATTGTTTACCTAACTTTTCGTTATCAAAATAGAAGCTAGCGGCGATATTTGATTGTCGTAAATCGGATACTAATTTTAAAGATTGGTTAATAGTTTCTGGTCCAAAGTTGGCGACTAATACGGTAGTTGAGTTTAAAGATAAATTGGGTAGGAGATTTAGCTCAATAATACAATCAACAATACGATCTAGTCCGAGAGTAGTACCAACAGCGGGAATATCTGGGCCACCAAGAGTTTTGACTAAATTATCATAACGACCACCACCAGTAACTGAACCAATTTTAGGCTCTTCAACATAAGTTTCAAAAATAGTGCCAGTGTAGTAATCCAAACCACGAACCATGGTTGGATCGAAAACATATTTGTTTTGGGGGACTCCTAATTGATCGATAGCGGTAAAAACAGTTTTAAGATTTTCATCTGGTTGAGCGGTTTTGAGATAGTTAAATAGTTGGTCAATTTGGTCTTGAGGGATGTCTTTGGAAACGAGCTCTTTTATTACTCCTTCTTTACCAATTTTTTGGTATTTATCGAGAGATTGAAGTACTGTATTTTGGTTATTAATAATGCCCGATTTGTCTAACAGATCTTGAAGAACTTTACGACTATTTAAACGAATAGAATATTTTTTAAAGTTTAGTTTTTCTAGGGCAGTATAAATAACAGCAATGATTTCGGCATCAGCAAAAGGGGATGATGATCCAAAAGTGTCGATGTCACATTGAAGAACTTCACGATAGCGACCCTTTTGGGGTTTTTCGGCACGCCAGACTGGTTGAATTTGATAACGTTTAAATGGTTTAGGTAATTCTGGATAAATGGCGAGTACTTTTGAAGTGGGTACAGTAAGATCGTAACGAAGACCAACTTTTCGACCACCTTGATCCTCAAAAGAATAGACTAATTTATCGGCTTCATCGCCATATTTACCCATTAAAGTGCTGGCGTATTCAACTGAGGGTGTTTCTAGGGGTTGAAAACCGTAAACTTTAAAGACTTCAATAAAGACATTTTTGACATAGTTACGAACTGCCATAGTAGCTGGCAAAAAATCACGAAATCCTTTTAATGTTTGTGGAATATTTTGGTTCATAGAGTAATTATATTACTTAGACATAATTTATTGGGGGTAGCATACCGGACTTGAACCGGCAACCTTCTGCTCCACAGGCAGACGCTCTAACCAATTGAGCTAATGCCACCATGATGTGTTGATCAGATGGGCAATTTTATCATAAATAAGAGATTTTATTGAGACGAGTTTTTGAAAACAAAAATCTTTAAAGCATTGTAGGTACGGCTAGATTTTGGGTCTGGAGACATGACAGCAATGATTCTATCGCCACTTTTTAATGATTCAAAGGTTACTTTAGTGTCGGTGTTGGCTGGGGAAGTAAATTCAGTAGTTTTGGTAATTTTAACTTGGTATTGAGTGTTTTTATTATTGATTGGGATTAAGGTAAGAACATTGTTGGTTTTAGAAATATCGGTAATTTTACCAACGACGGTGGTTTTTTTATGATAAAGACTGACAGTATCAATAAGGATTACTCTTTTGGCAGTAAAACTAGTTTCATCAAAAGTGCCAAGAATTAATACTTCTTGACCGATTTTTAAATTTTCTGATTTGGTTTTATTCTTATTTTTATCAAGATAAGTGGTGTCGGCGTCGATCTTAGCAATTTGAGTAGAACCTTTATTTTCGATGGCAATTTGGGTGGAATCAATTTGGATAATTTTACCGATAATGGCTTTTTTGCCAGAGTTTGGCTGAGAAATTAATTTTAATTTTTCTTTGACTTTTTGTTGAACAACCTCTCGAATTTTTTGGATTTCATCTGAGGTGGTGGTAGGGGTAGCGGTGGGGGTGGTGGTAGGAGATGGAGTTGGGGAAACAGCTAAGGTTTGGGTAGAAAAACAAAATAGAAATAGAATCAGTGATATTAATTTCATTAAATTTTGGCAGTTGAATAGGTAATGGTAAGTTCTGAAGAAATTTGATTATCGTTTTTATCAAAAGCATCGATTTTGATAATATTGGCACCGGAATCGACTTCGATGTCAATTGAAAAATTACCAGCATTATCGGCAGTAGTAGAGTAAGTGTTGTTTAAAGTGTTAATGATAATAAAACCTTGAGGAGCAAAAGAACCTTTGAGAGTAACTTTTGAATTACTGACAATGGCGTCGGGTAATGGTTCATCGATTGATAGTTCAAAGTTTGAGGTGGTTAAAGTTGGTTCTGGGGTTAATTGGGGGCTGTTTGAAGGGTTGGGAGTAACGGTTATTTGAGTTAAATTTTTAGGTTGAGGATTGGACTGGTTTTTTTTGTAGGCATAGTAACCACCGGTTAAACCAAACCCAAGGAGGGCGCCGAGAATAAGAGCAGTAAGTAGTTCTTTGAGCATAGACTAGATTGATAATATCACGTAAAATTGGAGTATGGAAATCCGTCTCTTCAACAAACAACAAATATTGATTAAAGGTAAAAAATCGGCAGTGGTGGTTGATGGTGATGATTATGGAAAAATAGCCAAAATTGGTGGTAAAGCCTGGTTGTTAACTGAAGATGGCTGGAATAAGTGGGTGAAGCAAAGTGAAACAGTATTGATTAATGGCCCCGGAGAGTATGAAGTTGGCGGAATTGAAATAATGGGAACTAAGATAGGTGATGACAGAACTGGATATGTGGTTGGAATGGATGGTTTGACTGTTTTTGCTTGTAAACAGCTTGATGAAGAATTATCTGAAAAAAAGATCGAAAAGATTGGGGGAGTAGATATTATGATTGTAGGTATAGATGGTGAGCTAGCAGCCAAAAAAGTATTGGATTTAGCAAAAAAGATGGGAGCAAACTATTTAATTCCCACTTCAAAAGAAGCAGAAAGTTCTTCAAAAATGAAAGCATTTTTAGACGAAGCTGATTGTGAGAATCAAGAGTGGCTAGAAAGCATTAAAATTGAAGGTGAATTACCAGAAGGAATGGAAGTAGTTTGTTTAAAAATTAGCGCTTAGTTTAAATGGATGAATTAAAAATTCCACCAAAGTCTGAAGAGGCTGAAGTTTGTGTTCTTGGTGGGATATTGATTGATAATGAAGCTTTATTGGCAGTTTCAGAGTTTTTAAGACCGGAACATTTTTATAGTCAAAATCATGCCAAAATTTTTGAGGCAATGTTGAAACTATATGAACAAAGAAGCCCAATTGATATTGTGACTGTTTCCGAAAAACTAAAAGAGCTTAAAGCCTTAAAACAAATTGGTGGAAAAGCATTTTTATCAAAACTAGCCAATGAGGTTCCAACTGCAGCTAATACTGAAAGTTATGGAAAAATTATAAAATCTTTATCGGCTAAAAGAGAATTAATCTCGGCATCGGGAAGAATTTCAGAGAAAGCTTTTGATGAGTCAATTTCGGCACCAGAGTTGCTTGATATGGCCGAACAAGAAATATTTTCTTTATCCCAAAAACATTTAAAATCGGTGCCATCATCTTTAAAAGAAGTGTTAACGGCGAGTTTTGATAGATTAGATGAGTTACAAAAGAGGGGAAGTGGTTTAAGAGGTTTGCCTACTGGTTTTAGTCAACTAGACAGTTTGTTGGCCGGAATGCAGGATAGCAACTTGATTGTGTTGGCAGCGCGGCCAGGTATAGGTAAAACTGCATTTGGTTTAAATATTGCCAGAGCGGTGGCAGTGGATCATAAAATGCCAACTTGTATTTTTTCATTGGAAATGAGCAAGGAAGAATTAGTTGACAGACTTTTAGTTCGCCAGGGGATGATTGATGCTTGGAAGTTGAAAACTGGTCAATTGTCGGATACTGATTTTGGATCTTTGTCGGAGGCTATGGGAATTTTGGCTGAGGCGCCATTGTATATTGATGATACTCCAGGATTAACGGTGACTGAATTGAGAACCAAGGCCAGAAGATTGCAGGTAGATAAGGGAATAAAATTTATTATTGTTGATTACTTACAATTAATGCATGGGATGAGCCGAGACAATCGGGTTCAAGAAGTGTCGGAAATATCTCAGGGGTTAAAAAATTTAGCAAGAGAATTGCATATTCCAGTAATGGCGGCGGCTCAATTAAATCGTCAGATGGAATCGAGAGGTGGAAAACCAAGATTGTCGGATTTAAGAGAATCGGGGAGCATTGAACAAGATGCTGATGTAGTAATGTTTTTACACCGAGAAGATGAGGATATTAAAGAAATGGTGACGGTGTCGATTGAGAAACACCGTAACGGTCCGACCGGACAGTTTAATGTATACTTCAATGGTAAACAAATCAGCTTTTTTGATGTTGAGAAAAAATCGTGAGATAATAATAAAATTTAGCCGGAGTGGCGGAACTGGCAGACGCGCACGACTCAAAATCGTGTGACAGCAATGTCATGGGGGTTCGATTCCCTCCTTCGGCACTAAGATGTTAGTAACCATAATCAAATTAGTAGCAGTGTTGTTTTATCTATACTATTTATGGAAGAGATTAAGGGATGATTACAAAACTGATTGGTTAATTTCTTTGGGATGGGTGAGTTTATTAGGAATGCTAGTTGGTGGCAGAATTGTTTATGGATTGGTTAATTGGGGGATATGGAATGAAAATTGGGTAAATTGGTTAATGGTTTTTAGCCATCCTGGTTTTAATTTTTTGGGAGGATTATTGGGTTGGGCAATAGCGGTATATTTATATAACATCGAAAGTGGTTGGAAAAACTGGGCATTTATGGAAGATATTCTTCCTAGTTTTTGGATATTTTTAATGATCTTTTTATTGGGGGAATTGGTGGCTTCAAAAGGAGATATTAAAGTTGTTTTTGTTTTTATACCAATTTTAATAAGTTTTATTTTAGGATGGTTGGTTAGTAAAAAGTATCGTTCTTTTTGGTGGTATAAAAGCGGGAAAAAAGGTTTTGGATTCTTTTTTTCAATGATTGTCTATGGAATTAGTAGGTCGGTTGTGGGTATACTAATTAAAGAGAGCTGGCCAATGATGGTGGTCTACGCAGTTATTAGTTTAGTTTCCATAGTAGGATTATTCATACTTGGAGATGAAAGGAGAAAATAATGACTAACAAAGATCGGGTTTCAATCCCAGGTAGATTTTTAAGTCCAATCAAGAATTTTTTAGAGTCTGAGCTATTAAAATTAAAAAGAACTGAGAAATCAATTAAAGCAGCTGATCCTTTTTCTGATGAAACTAGAGGATTAACAAATTCAGCCGAAGATGATTTAGACGAACAAATAGGCCATTTTGACTCAGAAATTAAAGCTAGTTTTGTCAAAAAACAAATAGTACAACTTCGAAAAGCTTTGACCAGAATAAAAATTGGTAATTACGGAGTTTGTGAAAAATGTGGAAAGATGATTGACACTGATCGTTTAGCGATTAGACCGGAAACGACAGTTTGTATCAAGTGTGAGAAAGAACAGGAGTAGGATTAATGGTTAAGAATTTTGGGATAAGTTTTGGTTGGCAGATACCGTTGGTATTAGTGATCCAGATAATAATGGTAATTGGTTTAATTTGGTGGTGGTTAAAAACTAAAAAGAGTGGATTATTATTAATAATCTTGGGTGGGTTACTAAATATTTTTGATCGGATGTATTTTGGTTATGTTAGAGATTATTGGAAAATTCCATTTACCAATATTTATAATAATATTAATGATTGGTTAATATTTATCGGGGCAATACTTACATGGAAACAATTCCGAAAATAATTTTTGAAAATAAGAATTTGTTAGTAATCGATAAGCCAGTGGGAATGGTGACGACGATTGAAAAAACTAAACAAGAAAATACTTTGGAAAGTTGGGTAAAAAGTAATTATAATATTAATCAGGAAAGAAGTGGTATTATGCATCGGTTAGATAAGAATACTTCGGGATTGGTGGTAGTAACAAAAAACAAGGAAGCTTTTGATCAAATTAGAAAGCAATTTTTAAAAAGAACTATTCAGAAGGAATATTTGGCTTTAGTAGTTGGTGATTTTCCCTTTGAGGCTGAAATAAATTTACCAATTGGTCGAAAAAGAGGGGCTAAATTAGGAAAGTTTGGGGTGGTGGTTGACGGAAAAAAGGCGCTGACTGGAGTTAAGTTAATAAAGAAATATAAAAATATTGAGGGTAAGGTAGTTAGTTTAGTTAAGGTACGATTATATACTGGCAGAACTCATCAGATTAGAGTTCATTTAAGTCATTTAGGGTGGCCGATTGTAGGTGATTCATTATATGGCCAGAAAACAGATAAGCTGTTTCACTTTTTACATTCGGCTAAATTAGTTTTGACCGATGAAAGCAAAGAAATTGTAGTCGAGTCTTGGCCAGAACATTGGCAAGATTATTTAAAAACTTTAAATGAAATATCTTAAATTTTTACCATTAATTGGCTTGTTGGTGGGAATGTATTTAGTTTGGAATCAAAAGTTGAGCCAAAAAGGAGATTGGATTGTGGCTAGTTTGAATGATCAGGGAATTGAAATTGTGTCGGTATCTTTGGAAAAAAAATTTGTTAGTAAGCTGGTAATAAAAGGGGAGACTAAAGTGTGGGTTCCTGGAGGGTATGGTTGGTATTCGGTTGATAAAATCAAAGCGTTATTAGAACAAGAAAAGAAAATCAATTTAAAAGACAAGATATTATGGTTTAATTTAGGAATTTTGCCTGATAATTGGGTAAATAATGTTGAAGATTGGAGAAAAAAGATTTGGTGGCAAGAAAATAGAATGGTAAAAATCGAAGAAGAAATCACTGATTTGTCAGCAGGAAATCGTGGAACTATCGGAGAATTAGTAATGAGAGATATGTCTCGAAGCCATAAGTTTGAAGGAATAAAAATGTCGATTTACAATACTTCAAATAGTAGTGGTTTGGCAAGTATAATAGCAAATAATATGGAAAGATTGGGAGTATTGGTTGTTGATGTGGCTAATAAGAAAGAGGATTTAGGTGATAAAAATTGTTTGATAAAAATAAAAAATAAAAATAATTTAAATAATTTAATTAAAAAAGTAGTAGACGAGTGTGTAATGGAAGAAGTGAACTTAAAAGAAGGGGAGATTGAAATATATTTTGGTGATAAATACGCGGAAATGATAAACTATCAAAGTTATAATTACTAAAAAATTATGTCTGGACACTCAAAATGGGCAAATATTAAAAATCGAAAAGGCGCTCAAGATAAAAAAAGAAGCGAAGCTTTTACTAAAATGTCGAAAATTATTATGACAGCGGTAAGAGTTGGTGGAGGTAATACTAATCCTGAAGCAAATATAGGATTAAAAACAGCCATTGATAAGGCACGATCTGTTAATATGCCTAAAGAAAATATTGAGAGATTGTTAAAACGTTTTGATGAACGAAAGAATAATTTAGTAACAGCAATGTTTGAGGGTTTTGGTCCTTATGGGGTGCCATTAATGATTGAAGTTGAAACAGATAACAAGAATCGAGTAATGACTGAAATTAAAATGATCTTACGTGATTATGAAGCTAATTTAGGTGAGTCTGGAAGTGTGGCTTTTATGTTTAACAAAGTAGGGGAGATTGAAACCAATGGTTTTGATGAAGATAAGCAACTAGAACTAATAGATATCGGGGCAACTGATTTTGATGATAAGTATGTTTACGCTCAATGGGATCAACTAAATAGTGTAAAAAAGAAAATAGAAGAGATGGGAATAGTGGTAGAATCGGCAGAATTAATAATGAAACCAACTGCTCCGATTGAATTAAAAACTGAAGCAGAAGTTGAGAGGATAGTTGAAATGATTGAAGCACTAGAGGAAAATGAAGATGTGATTAATGTTTTTGCTGGGTTTACCTATCATGAGTAAAAGGTTTCGCTATGGATTGTCTTCTTTAGTTTGTGGTTTGGGTTTTTGGTTCTATTTACAACTGCCATTTGAGTCGAAATATTATGGCATGATGGTGGGGGTGGTATTAACTATGTTTTGTTTTTGGTTTGGCTTAGGAATAGTTTTTACCAAAGATTTTACTAATCGAATGGCCTCGATTATTTTACCAGTGTTGTTTTATCTGGGATTTGGATTTTTTGTGATCTTAATCCCGCAAAGTTGGTGGTTATATATAATTTTATCCTTAATATACGGCATAATTACATATGTGATGTTTCTAGTTGAAAACGTTTTTTTAGTTGCGATTGGATTTAAAACGGTGCCTCTTTATCGAGCGGCTTACACTACCGGATTAATTTTATTATTGATCACAGCTTTTGTTTGTTTTGATAGTTGGTATTCATTTAAATTTCCATTTTGGATCAATTTAATTGGAGTGGGGGTGTTGTCTTGGCTAATGTTTTGGTATCAGTTTTGGGCGGTGACAATTGAACTCCCTGATGATGGAAAAACTAAAAGCAGACTGACTTATGTCTATATTCCAACCTGGTTAATGATGAATTTAGCTTTGGTATTTTCGTTTTGGCCTGTGGGAATATTTAAAGGCTCGGTTTATTTGATGTCGATTATCTACGTTTTAGGAGGTTTAATTCAAGCTGATATTCGTGAAAGACTATTTAGAAAAACTGTTAATCAATACTTATTTATATTTATTTCTTGGCTGTTGGCAATAGTTTTTTTGACCAGGTGGAAGTAGAGTAGAGGAGTGGTGTCCTATAATATATAGGCCTATAATATTCATTATTTTCACAATAATGTCCTATAATTTTCACAAGATAATGATATAGTGTGATATAGTCTGTGTGGAAAACCGCATCCGGCTAGCACCAACTAACGAGAGTGCTGGAGAGGGAAGAGGAGAAATACCGAACGCCTAATGACCAATTACCAAATAACAAGAAACAAACAAATAACAATAAACGAGAAACAAGATGAACAAAAATATTGACTCTCCTAGTGGTAGGGTACTAAAATATACTATGTCGCACAATGTATCTTTTGCGACATGGGTTAAATTCTGAAGCGAGGGGAGGGATAAAAATAATTTTAATTTTATAATTTAAAATTTTTAAATAAGGACAATAAAAATATTTAGTGATTAATAAACATTAAATAAAATGGTGATTTCCCCCACCAAGGACTTGGCCCTAAATTTGGTTTTGGCTAGGTTTAAATGGTTATTTGGCTCCCCTATTAGAAAAAATGCCTAAAAATAGGCTAAAAATATACATGACTTCACCAGAGCCTCTAGAAATGATTTTATTAAAAATTTAGTGTTAAGATAAGTAATGGTAACTGATTTAAATACACTGACTCGACATTTTTTGGAATATTTAGAAATTGAAAGAAACGTTTCAAAACTGACTTTAAGAAATTATCGACTTTACTTAGATCGGTTGATTGATTATTTAACTGATGACAAAAAACGGAGTCCTGATATTAGTGATATTGATAAAGATTCGATTAGAAGTTTTAGATTATATCTTTCAAGATTACCTGGGACTGCTGGTGAGATGAAATCGATTACTCAAGGGTATTATGTAATTGCACTAAGATCTTTCTTAAAATATTGTGTAAAAAACGACATTGAATGTATGGCTCCAGAAAAACTTGACGTTCCTAAAGTTAGAGATCATTCGTTAAAATTTTTAGATAGTGACCAAATGGAACGTTTACTTAATCAGCCATTATTATCGACGCCGGTAGGTTTACGTGATAAGGCGATTATGGAATTGTTGTTTTCAACTGGATTGCGGGTGTCAGAATTAGTTTATTTAGATAGAGATAAAGTTGACTTGAAATCTCGTGAGTTTGGAGTGATTGGAAAAGGTGGAAAACAGCGGGTAGTTTTTGTAACTAAAAGAGCAGCTGATTTTGTTGATCGATATTTAAAATCTAGAACAGATAAATACAAACCATTGTTTTTAAGAATCGGTGGTAAATCAACGATAGTTGATGATGATGAAAAGATGAGATTAACGGCCAGATCAATTCAAAGATTGTTAAAACACTATGTTCGTTTAGCGAAGCTTCCGGTTGATGCCACCCCACATACTTTACGTCATTCGATGGCAACTGATTTATTAAGAGCCGGAGCTGATCTTAGATCGGTTCAAGAATTATTGGGTCATAAAAACATATCGACTACACAGATCTATACGCACATTACTGATGCTAGATTACGTGAAGTTCATGAAAAGTTTCATTCGGGAAACAAGTAATCCTATAAGGGACAGTCTGATTACTTATAGAAGGAGAAGTTGATAATTTGATATATTTAGATAGTTAAATGCTTGATTTTACCCTATTATTCGATAAATTTAGAATAGTTATTCTTGTTAGCAAATGAAAGAGGAGACTGCTATTTGTGACTATCTTATAATATAAATCCTATAATATAGACAAGACTCCCCTGCTTTGGAGTATTGTTTTTATCTAAAATACCAAAAAAACTAAATGAAAAAGTAAATATATGTCTTATAATAAAAAAGGGCAATGTCCTATATATTATTTGAAGCTGAAAGTACGGTCATGGCGTTAACTTTATCGTCGTTGGTCTTCATTCTCATTAAAATAACACCTTTGGTGTTGCGTGATAATGAAGGCACGTTTTTGATAGGTAAGTTAATGGTAATTGCTTTTTTAGAAACTAAAATAATGGTTTCACTAGTTTCGTCAACGACGGATGAAGCGGCAATATGGCCGGTTTTGTCGGTGAGATTGCTGACTTTAACTCCAACACCACCTCTTTTTTGAAGTGGATAAAGGTAGACATCTGAGCGTTTGCCAATACCATTTTCGGTTACGACTAATAAATGACGGAAAAAGTTTTCGCCTTTCTTTTCTTTGGTAGCTGCAGTAAGGCTAGCTGGAACAACATCCATACTAGCTAGGTAATCACCCTCTTTTAGCAAAATACCTCGTACTCCGCGGGTTTGGCGGCCCATGGGACGGCAATCCGATTCGGAGAAGCGAATACATTTGCCAAATTTGGTAACTAAAAAGACTTGGTCGTTTCCAGAAGTTAATTTTACCCAAATAAGTTGGTCGTTCTGATCAAGTTTGATGGCAGCTAAACCAGTTTGGCGGATGTTTTTAAATTTATCGATGGCAGTTTTCTTAACCACACCTTTTTTGGTAGCCAAAAGAATATATTTAGCTTGGGTGCTTTTGGTTACTGGTAAGACAGTTTGGACAGTTTCACCTTGAACAATATTAATCAAATTGACCACTGCTTGGCCTTTAGATTGTCGAGAGCTTTCGGGAACATCCCAGACTTTAGTTTTGAAAACACGACCTTTGTTGGTAAAGAAGAGTAATTCGTCGTGAGTGTTAACTGAAAGCATATTTTCAATTTCATCTTCGGCTTTAGTAGTCATCCCTGAAACACCAACTCCACCGCGTTGTTGAGTGCGATAAGTTTCTTTGGGAACACGTTTGATATAACCTGTTTTGGTAATAGTAACTAGAGTAGGTTCATTGGGAATTAAATCTTCTTCACTAAAATCATCGAGTCCTTTGGCATATATTTTAGTTTTACGAGCATCACCGTAGTTTTTAGCAATTTCATCATTTTCGGATTTAAGAACTTCGATCATTTTTTCAGGAATGGAGATAATGGCAGTTAAGTTTTTAATAGTGTTTTGGACTTCGGTATATTCGTCTTCAATTTTTTGGCGTTCAAGTGCGGCTAAGCGTCGAAGTTGCATTTCCAAAATAGCGTTAGCTTGAAGATCGGTAAAATGGAAATTGGCCATTAAATTTTCTCGGGCATCATCGGTACTTTTTGAAGAGCGAATGGTTTTAATAATTTGGTCAATAACATCGAGAGCAATTCGTAAACCTTCGAGAATATGATTGCGAAGATAAGCAGTTTTTAGTTCAAAAACTGATCGACGACGAATAACCTGTTCTCGATGGCGAAGGAAAAGAATTAAAATTTGACGTAAATTTAAAGTTTGAGGAACTCCATTAACTAAAGCCAATAAATTGGCGGAATATGATGATTGAAGAGCGGTATATTTAAACAATTTATTGAGAATTGATTTTGGTTTACCAGCTTTTTTAATTTCAACGACGACCCGAATACCGTGACGATCAGATTCGTCTCTAAGATCGGAAATACCGATAATTCTTTTATCTCGAACCAATTCAGCAATTTTTAAAACGAATTCTGATTTATTAACTTGATAAGGTAGCTCGGTAATGACAATACGAATTTTTCCTGATTTGGTTTCTTCAATGTTGGTTTTACCTCGAATGATAAATTTCCCTCGTCCGGTAGCATACATTTCAACAATGCCTTGTTTTCCATATATTTCACCATAAGTTGGGAAATCTGGTCCTTGAATTCGTTCGACTAATTCTTCAATGGTGGCAGTAGTTTCAAAATTAAATTTTATTTTTTCTAATTGACGAATTGGTTGATAAACAATTTCTTGAGTAGTTAAATTCTTGTTTAAGATTGGTTCGACTTTAAGTTCGTCTTCATTTTTTTCAAGCTGACTTTTTGACAAAATTAAATCGATAGCTTGGCAGATTTCTTTTAAGTTGTGAGGTGGAATTCGAGTGGCCATACCGACGGCGATACCTTCGGTACCATTGAGTAAAAGATTGGGGATACGAACAGGAAGAACGGTTGGTTCTTTGGTACTGCCATCATAGTTATCCATCATTTCAATGGTTTCTTTGTTGATATCGGCAACCATTTCTGGGGTAATTTTGGCCATTTTGACTTCGGTGTACCTCATGGCGGCTGGAGGGTCACCATCAATGGAACCAAAATTTCCTTGGCCTTTAACTAAGATATAGCGCATGGAAAATTCTTGAGCCATACGAACTAAAGCTCCGTAGATAGAACTATCTCCGTGAGGATGATAGGATTTCATGACATCACCAACAACAGCCGCAGATTTAACGTTCTTGCCAGTAGTAGACAAGCCCATTTTTTCCATGGCATAAATGATGCGGCGATGAACCGGTTTTAGACCATCTCGAACATCAGGAAGAGCTCTTTGAACGATAACCGACATGGAATAATCCAAATAAGATTTTTCCATTTCAGGAACAATATCAACTTCAAGAATTTTACCGACGTTATTAATTAAGGCGGGATCATCTTTAACCATGGTGTTTTTTGTTGTGTCTTGTGGCATATTTTTATGTCTAGATATCTAGAGTGGCTAAATGAGCGTGAGTAACAATGAATTTTTTACGAGGAGGAACTTCTTCACTCATTAAAATTCTAAAAGTTTCGTCAGCTTTTTGAGCGTCATTAATGGTAACTTTTTTAAGAATTCTTGTTTCTGGATTCATAGTGGTAGTCCAGAGTTGTTCGGGGTTCATTTCTCCCAAACCCTTGTAGCGCTGAATATCAACCGAAACATTACCAATTTTTTTCAAGAAAGCCTCTTTTTCTTCATCAGTGTAAACATAGTCAATTTTTTTACCTTGTTTAATTTGATAAAGTGGGGGCATAGCAATGTAAATGTGGCCATTTTCAACTAAACCAGGAAGGTGGCGGAACATAAAAGTTAATAAAAGGGTGGCGATATGAGCACCGTCGACGTCGGCATCAGACATTAAAATAATTCGGTGGTAACGAAGTTTGGCTAAATCAAAAGTATCTCCTATTCCCATACCTAGGGCAATAATTAGATCTTTTAATTTGTCTGAGCCAATAATTTTATCAAGTCGCATGCCTTCAGTATTTAGGGCTTTACCCCAAAGAGGTAAGATGGCTTGAAATTTACGGTCCCTCCCCTGTTTGGCTGAACCACCAGCGGAGTCTCCCTCAACGATATAAATTTCACATTCTTCTGGTTTTTTAGATTGACAGTCGGCAAGTTTTCCGGGTAAACCCATTGAGTCGAAAGCACCTTTGCGCATAATGGCGTCTTTGGCAGCTTTAGCGGCTTTACGAATTTGGATAGTGAGTAAGGCTTTGGAAATGATAGTTTTGGCAACATCGGGATGTTCTTCAAAATAGATGTCAAGTTCTTCGCGAACAATTTTAGCCACAATGGGTTGAACTTCAGAATTGCCTAATTTACCTTTAGTTTGACCTTCAAACTGAAGATCCTTGGAACCCATTTTAATCGAAATGATGGCAGTTAAACCTTCTCGGACATCGTCGCCAGTAATCACATCATCTTTGTTTTTAACCATTTCTTTTCTTTCGGCGTAATCCTTGATCGATTTGGTAAGAGCTGATTTAAAACCAGAAAGATGAGTACCACCTTCATGAGTGTTAATAATATTAACAAATGATGGAGTGTTTTCTTGGAAAGTGTCGTTGTATTGAATGGCCACTTCAACATCGACACCGTCGTCGGCACGATGAATGTAGATAGGCTCGTGGATAACATTTTTACCTTTATTGGTTTCGGTTAAAAGTGAAAGAATACCACCTTCAAAGTAGTAATGATGTTCGGAGCCGGAGCGTTTATCTAAAAAGTGAAAATATATTTTACTGGTAAGATAGGCACGATCTTTTAAAGATTTAATGATCGTTTTATTGTCGAATTCGATGGTTTCTTTAAAAATTTCAGGATCGGGATAAAAAGTAGTAGTGGTGCCAGAAACAGAAGCGGGTAAAATTGATTCTAAAGATTCAATATTGGTTTTGGGAATGATGGCAATGGGTGTTTTTACTTTACCCTTGGAAAACTCCATGAAGTTTACTTTTCCTTCGCGACGAACTTCAACTTGATAGAGGGTTGAGAGAGCGTTGACACAGGCGGCACCAACTCCATGAAGACCGCCGGAAACTTTGTAGGCGGCACCTTCAAACTTACCTCCAGAATGAAGAGTAGTCATAATAACTTCCAATGCAGGTTTGTTGTATTTGGGCATGATATCTACTGGGATACCTCGGCCATCATCAGCGACGGTGGCAGAATTATCTGAGTTGATGATTACCCAAACATTTTGGGCGTATCCAGCTAGAGCTTCGTCGATTGAATTGTCGATGATTTCAGTTAAACAATGATGAAGTCCCCGGGTATCAGTAGATCCGATATACATGGCGGGACGCTTACGAACCGGTTCAAGACCTTCGAGAACAACTATTTGATCGGAATTATATGAGGAATTATCAGACACAAAACAATTGTAACAGATTAAAATAGCTTGACAATAAGCAAATATTCCCTATAGATAGGGTTAAATTTTGGATACAGCATCGAAAGAAATTATGGCGGTAGCTACCAAGACATTTAATGAGATATTGACTCCATACATAGGTATTTCGATGATTTGGTCGCACAGAGACAAGACATCTTTGGAGATGCCATTTGATTCACTGCCGGCAATGATGGCTAAAGGAAACTGATATTTAGCTTGTTGATAATTTACAGTCTTGGGACCTTGTTCGCAGGCAACGATTTGATAACCGGCTTTTTTTAGATCTCGAAGGCAATCGATGGTGGAATTATATTGTTGCCAATTAACCCATTTCCATGTGCCAATTGAAGCCCGGTGAATTTTTAAATTAGGCGGGGTAACAACTGGCCCACATAGACAAAGTTTTTCAACATTGAGGGCTTCGGCTAAACGAAAAAAAGAACCGATGTTATAGGTATCTAAAACTTGGTCGAGGACCAAAACTAAAGGGTGGTGAGTCGAGCTATTTTTATGTTTAGCTGACTCCCCCACCCTTGATTTTCGAAGTTGATGAGAATTCAATTTCATGAAAACTTAGTTGCAACCACCAGCAGCTGGAGCTGAACCATCGAGTTTAGCTAGAGCTTTTTTGCACTCGCCTGGAGCTTTGGAAAAACCAGAACAAACGGCTTCTTTAAGAGCATTTGGAGTGCGATAGTCTTCTTGTCCAATAACAGCTTTACCAATTTTGATTGAACCTTTGCCGTCTTGAGCATAAGCGGCTTCAGGAGGAAATTGAGTTGAGTTTACTAAAACTGTGGGAGATCCAGAAACTTGATTCTTTTCAGTTAAAGCAATTTCTTTTTCAATTAAAGCAATCCCCTCTTTGTTGAAACATTCAGTGATTTTATTGGTATCGAAACCAGCTTGTTTGGCTTGTTGTTCCCAACAGGTATCGGCATTGGTAGAATCACAGTTTTTATTGACGTTAGCAATGAAATCCCACCATTGTTTTTTATCGGTAGCTAAATTGAAGGCACAGATTTCGCGGACATCTTGATTGGCTTCAATTCGGCCATGAAGAGAAGCGTACATGGTGCCGTTTTCTGCCTTAATGTAGGCTTTTTCGTCTTTACATTTGGAAAGATTGCCAGAAATTGCTTTTTTACATTCATCATCGGTTTTGAAATAACCATTTTTGATGTAAGCGGCACATTGGGCTGGGTCACCAGAACGAGATTGACAATAACTGTTGATATCAGATATTTTTTCGAAAATATATCGAGGTTGAAAATTCACTTTTGAGCCAAGTAAATCGAAGACTGGTCGGAGAGTGTCTTCCATTTGGTTACCATATGGACAAAAACTCATGACATAAAATTCCAACTCTGGTTTAGCTGATTTGGTAGGAGCAAAAGCAACACTGTTGGTACTGTCTACTTTAGTAGTAGGAAGATTGTTTCTCATCAGAGAGTATCCTGAGAAAAAAGAAGTGGTAGCTAAAACAACGGTGAAAAAAATTGCACCGGGGGTGGAGATTTGAATTGATTTTTTAAGATCCATAAAATAAATTTTTGATAACTTTAAAATATTAACATAAACTAATTTTCTTCGACTGAAATAGCCCCAACTGGACAAGCACCAATGGCGTTATTAACATCTTCATCGATAGGATGTTCTCCTGGTTTAACTGTAGCTTTATAGGTGTTGGTGTCTAACTCAAAGACTTTAGGACAGATTAAAGGGCAAGTATTGCAACCAATACATTTGTTTTGATCGACGACGATTTTTTTGGTCATGAAATGATTATAACAAAGCTTAAAGAGAGTGAAGACTATCTAAAAATTGACCGGCTTTAATCATGGCGTTTAAAACTAAGAAAATTCGATTTTCGGCTTCTTCGCGATCGATTTTCTTTAAATTCTTTGGAAAATAGTGAAATAATTCATTGCGACCAAATTTCCAAGCATTCCATAAAATTTCAGCTAATTCTTCTCCGTGTTCATCTAAATCAGCCAATTTTTGAAAAATTGAAAAACGTTTAAAACGAAGTGAAGGATTGAGAGTTTTACCGACTCGAAAGCGATCGCTTTCATAGGAATAACGATCAATTAATTTAATTTCTAAAAAAAAGTCTTTTAGAAAACCTTCATAGGCTTTGGCAACCGGAGAAACTAAAAAAGAATAATCACTAATGTGATCGAAAGATTGGAGTCTTTTTAAGACTGTTTCCACATCTTCGATGAGTAACATTTGGTGTTGATTTAAGTAAGGCTTGGTGGCTTTAAAAATTTGAGGGGAAAGCTGGCTCATAGAAATGATCGGAGTAATAGATAGCTAAAAACTAGATTTAAAATAGCGACGATTCCTAAATAATAAGATAGATAATTTACCGAGAGCTGGCTTTCTTCTCTGGCAAAAAGCCAATCTTGAAGATGGATTTTATCGTGAAGATAATCGTGATATTCGTCAACAAATAGATGGATATTGAGAGCTAACAAAAAAGATTTAGCAAAAATATTAGTTGAGCTGGTAAATACAAAAAAAGAAATTAGTAAGAGAACGATTTGAAAAAAGAAGTGATGAAAAATGAGACTGGTGTGATTCTTGTGAGTGGTTTCAAGGAGTTTTAATAAGGATCCAAAATCTTTTTTTTGAAGTGCTACTTGAGCTAGTCGGCTTTCTTCTAAATTTGGACGAAGATATAACCAATAAATAAGGTGATCTAAATCGAGAGCAAAAGATCCCCATAAAAATCCAAAAAATAAATAAACAAATTGGTACCAGGGAGTTTTGGTGATGAACCAACTAACAGAAATGAGAATAAAAATGACAAATAATGGTGATAGATGAAGTTTTAATTCTTTTTCCACTAATTAAATATAGCAGAAAAAACTACTCGTATCTTAAGGCTTCTATTGGAGAAAGTTTGGAAGCTTTTCTAGCTGGAGCTACTCCAAAGATAACTCCGACTAGTGAAGAAACTCCAAAAGCGAGAATAATTGAACCGGGAGTAATTTGGGCTGGAAAAAATTGATTGATAGCTAGTGTGCCTAAGGCCCCGAGGACTACTCCAATAAAACCACCAAGAGCAGAAAGAATAATGGCTTCAATTAAAAACTGGACTAGTATAGCTCGAGGATAAGCACCAATAGCTTTTCTCAAACCGATCTCTTTGGTTCTTTCGGAAACAGTAACCAACATAATGTTCATAATACCGATGCCGCCGACGACTAAGGAAATAGCGGCAATACCAGTTAGGGCAATAGTTAAAGTGCCAATGATTGAATTAATACTGGAGAGTAGTTGAGAGGAATCGAAAACTGAAAAAGTATCTTTTTCGTAACGATCGAGAAGTAGTTTTTCTAGGTCGGTTTTGGTTTTATTGATTAAAGATTTGTCTTTGATTTTGACTTGAATAGTATTAATGTCTGAATTACCGGTAATATTTTGAACAGTGCCAATGGTGGTGTAAATATGATCATCGAGGCTGGGGCCACCAAAAGTGCTTCCTTTTTTATCAACTACCCCAATAACTTTAAGATTTTTACCTTTGACAATAATTTTTTTACCAAGAGGGTTAACCGACCCAAAAAGATCTTGAGCAATTTTGTTTCCCAAAACAGCGACCTTACTATTTTTGTCGGTTTCTTCTTGGGTAAACCAGCGACCATTAGTTTCTTTTGGGACAGAATTATTAGCAGGACCATATTCGGGAGTGGTGCCGATTAAGCTTCGACCTTTTTTGATTTTGTCTCCGGCTTTGACATCGACTGCTAGCTGGGTAGAGGGAATAACTAAATCATTTTTAAATTGACGAGAGATTTTTGAAATATCTTTGTCGTCGAAAGTAAGAGTAACAAAAGATTCGGTGTTGCTAAAACCACCCTCATCATTGAAAACCTTACCAGGAACAATGTAAACCACGTTAGATCCTAAGCTTTCGAATTGGTCGGAAACATATTTTTTTAAACCGTTACCAATTGAAGTTAAAAGAATTACTGAGGTGACACCGATAATAATTCCCAACGATGTTAATAGAGTTCTACCCTTATTTTTGGCAATTGAACGAACTGATGATTTGATTAAATCTGAAGGGCTTGGCTTAATCATTGAGTTTTGGAAATTGATATTTTGCCATCTTTGATAACGACGACTCTTTGGGCTTGAGCGGCTAATTCTTGATCGTGGGTGACAAAAACAATGGTTCTCCCCTCTTCTTGATTTAATTTATGGAAAAATTCCATGACATCTTTTCCAGATTTAGAATCAAGGTTACCAGTTGGTTCGTCGGCTAAGATAATTTTAGGATTATTAATTAATGCTCGGGCAATGGCGACTCGTTGTTGTTGACCACCGGATAGTTGGGCGGGAGTGTTTTTCAATTTAGTGTCTAATCCGACCTTGGTTAGCATTTTAACCCCCATCTCGTGATGAAGCGATTTATCGACATCTGAATAGAGTAGAGGTAGTAAAACATTCTCGAGAGCAGAAGTTTTAGGCAAAAGATTGAATTGTTGAAAGACAAATCCGAGAGTGACGTTTCGAATTTGAGCCATTTCGTGTTCTTTAAGCCTAGAAATGTCTCTACCTTCGAGTAATACTTGGCCAGAGGTTGGAGAATCAAGCAATCCAATAATATGCATTAAAGTAGATTTTCCGGAACCAGATGGACCAGTAATAGAAACAAATTCACCTTGATAGATTTTTAGATCAACACCATTGAGAGCGTTAAAACTAGTATTACCAGAACGGTAAGTTTTAACAATGTTTTGTAATTCCAAAACAACTGGTCGATGTTTATTTTCTGATGATGACTTGGTCATTGGAAGTTAAGCCGTCTGTAATTTGAATATAATCATCAGTTTCAATTCCGGTGGTAACGAATTTTTTGACTAAAACATTGTTATTGTCTTTTTGGTATACAAAAGATTTTCCATCGACATCTTGGTTGACAGCTGTTACTGGTAAGCTAAGGGCAGAAGAATCTTGTTTTAATTTAATAGTGGCATCGCCGTTCATGCCAAGACGATATTTTAAATCTTGATTATCTAAGTCGAGTTTGAATCTGACTTCATAGACAGTGGAAGATTGGCCAGAAATAGGTGAAAAACTAATATAAGAAATTTCAGAATCTACTAATGAATCTGGATAAGAGTCGATTTTAATTTGAGTAGCTTGACCTAAAGATATTTTGGTAACATCTTCTTCGTCGATTTCAGAACGAAAATATAAACTTTCAGGATCAATAATATAAATACCGGCAGTGGCGGGCGTGATATTGATTCCGGGATTTGGTTGTTCAACATTAACCACAATACCATTAATTGGGCTCCAGATATTAGCGTATTTAATGGCTAAATCTGCTAGTTCATAAGAAATGACAGAGTTATTTAAACCGTTTTGAGAACGATCAAGAATTCGGCGCATTTCATCGGTGAGAGTTAAACTTTCTTTGGGTGATTTATATTCATCTTGAGAATCTTGAAAAGTAGAAAGTTGTGATTTGTAATCATTAAATTCTTTGGCTAAAGATTTTTTAAGTTCAGTTTTATCGAGTGAAGCAATGGTTTGCCATTTTTTAACATGATCACCGGTTTTTACGCCTACCCAAGCCAAACGGCCAGAGGTTTGAAAGCGAACCTCAGATTTAGATTCGGCATCAATTTTACCAGCCAGAACGATGTTTTGAGTTAAATCTCGAATTTCTGGTTTGACAATTTCATCTTTTTTGGGTGAAAAAGACTCAACTTCTTTACTATTAGCAGATTGGCGATTCTTAAAGAAGAAAAAACCAATTACCAAAAGGATAATGATACCGAGCAAATAATATTTTTTATTTTTTAGAAAGTTTGCCATAAACGGCTGATTTTACTCTTTTTTTGCTTTTTCTTCAAGATTAATCTGTTTTAATTTCCACATAAATAAACGATATGGTGATCGAATATGCCTGGGAAGTTGGTCTTTTACAAAGTAGCGTGCTTTCTCAAGGATGGGGCGAGGAGTGTTTTTGGCTAAACGAATAAACAAAGCTCGATGTTTCCAATCGTCTAGTTCTTTGGCTAATTCGAGCCCGTAAGCTTGATGTTCGGATTTGACATATTTCTGGCGTTTAGCGAGAGTTTCTTTAAAAAGTTGAAGTGATTCGCTAATCGAAGTTGGCTTAGTTGATTTCATATAGACTGTTTTTATTATAGACTTAAATATGATCTGGTGGATATTAATCTGCTTATTTTTGGGAAAAACATCTTCGGCTTTGGCGGCTGATATTTCTGAAGTGTCGGTAAGATTGAATCGGAGCCAAGTTGGTACTAGTCCCCTTCCCTTGATAATCAAAATAAAAACTGGCAATGATGATTTGGAAAATAAATTAAGAATTACAGCGGCTGATGGTTATGTATTATCGAACATAGCTATCGATTCTGATGATTTTACTTTAGATAAAGTAGAAAATGGTCAAATATTTTTAAATTCATTGGATTTAAATAAAAATAATGAATATCAAATAAAAATCACCCAAGGACTGAGTAATAATCCATTAGTGGTAAATGAGATGTTGAATAAATGGAAAATAGCTACAATGAATAACTCACAGGTTTTGGGTGAAAAAGAAGTTAAGGCGACAGTTGTTAGTAATGATCAAATTGTAGTGACTGGCAAAGTTGGAGCGAAGAGTGATGATTTTGAACTAGAGGCAGACAAATCGGTAGAAGAAGCTATCCAAAATCAAGAAGTGGGAATTACGATTAATTTTAAATCGAATTTAAACTATACGGCTCGACCGATAAAGATTGAAGCAGAATGGAGTTTGGGAACAATCCAAGGAAGCCCAATACCATCGGTTGAAGTGGTGAACTATTTGGCTAATAGTGCCAATAGTTATCGAGGAGCGGTGCCAATAATCGATTTGATTAATCGAAAAATTACTTGGAATATATCTTCGATCGAAGCTGGAAGTGATAATAATCTGTATTTTAAATTAAAAACAAATCAAAATTACACTGGAGCAAATAAGGTGATTACAGATTTAAAGATCTCGATGGTGGCAATGGAAACAGCGTTGTTGGTTGATGATCTAAAGATAAATTATTCATATTATCAAAATAACGAAATTACTCCCACTTCTATCCCTACATCTGGCCAAACAACGGCAACAGCAACTCCAACTACAGTGCCGGTGGTGAAGCCAATCGAAACGACAATTAAAAAAATTGAGATTATAGGACTAGATCCCAAGAAAATGACAGTAATGGTAGAAGGAAATCAGGAAGTGGCTGGAGTAAAAATAAAATTGGGTGAAAGTATTGGCAAACTTAATCAAAGTATTACTTCAATTAATGGTACTAGTTTACAAAAAATTAAATTTGATAATTTAAAAGAAGGAACAGATTATTACTTTGTAGTTGAAATTACTGGTAAAAATGGAGAAATTGTTAGTTCAGATATTTATACTTTTTCAACTCCTGAAAAAAATAGTGGTATTGGAGCCAATAAAGAATCGGTGGTTGTTTTGAGCCAAGAAGGAATAGTTTCGAAGGATGGTTTAATGGTTTTGCCTAAAGACTTACCATATACATTGAAAATTGATTTAAAGAAAGTTGAAGGGGTGAAAGAGGTTAAGCTGTTGGTTAGGAAAAAAGATGTTTTGGGGATTAACTCAGTTATGGCAGCTGAGCCAAATACGGTTGAAAATGAAATGTCATGGATCGAAGGAAATGGTTTTGAATGCCAACTAAAATCGCCCAAAGAGACTGGTTATTATGAAGTGTATTTAAGAATAAAAGATGTTTTGGGAAATATTGTAGAAGAGAAGGTGGCGGATTTAAAAGTTCTTGAACCGGTAGTGGTGACGGCTGAAAATGGCCGACCGATTGAAGCTGCTGAGATTTTAATATATCGATTTGATCAAAATAAAAAAATTTATCAAAAAATCCCTTCGACTTTTCAGGGAATTACTAATCCAGTAGTAACTGATTTTGAAGGTAAAGTTAGAATTGCTTTACCTAAAGGAAAATATCGATTTGAAATTAGTAGTTTGGGTTATATAACTAAAACAGTCGATTTTGATTTGGGGATTGGAGAAAACGAAGGCTGGCCAGAAATGGTATTAACTGCTAAAAAAGGAGTTGATTTAATTTCATTTGGAAAGGATTACCACAATACAATTAGCCGGCTTTGGCGATATAACCAATCTTACTGGGAGGAAACGGCTAAATCAGAAAAAGTAAAAAGAATTATTTGGACAATTAATTGGTTTTGTCTGGGAGCATTGATAATTGAATTAATTGCTAAGAAAAATAAAATTGAGTGGTGGCAAATTGTTGGTTGGTATTGGCCTAAAAAATATTTAGGTAGAGTTGTTGATGAAAAAACTAAAAAAGGAATTGGTGGAGTTAAGGTAGCGATTTTTGATGATAAAAATAAAATTGAAACAGTAAGCTATACCGATGCTTTGGGAAGATTCAATTTTAATTTAGTGGACAAAAAAAGCTATCGATTAATAATTGATTCTTATAAAATTTTAGATGATCGGATTAGAAATTATTCAAGACAGGCAATTGAAATGGGAAAAATTATCATTGAAACCGAGTTGGCAAAAAAACAACCAATTAGACTATTAAGAATTGAAGAAATATTAGTTAGTTGTTTATTGTTAATTAATTTTTTAGTGTCGTTATCAATTGTAGTGTCAGTGCAGACACTAAGAGCAGGATTATTGTTTATGTTGTCTTTGGCAATATTTTGTTTGAGAATGTATATAGTAAAAAATGAAAGCAAAATTTAAATTCTTATTATTTTTAAGTTTTTTAGCTTTTCCGGCTGGTGGTCAGTATAAATTGGATGGCTATAATTTTGGTGGCGGTGGAAGTAATGAAGTGGGATCGTCTAATTATTACTTACAAAGTAGAGTTGGTGGAATTAATGATGGAATGATGGCGGGATTGGCTTTTGAAAGACAAGCTAATGTGCCCAAATCCCCGACTGTTTATAACGATGGTAGTTATTATAATCAGTTGAAAATTACTTTGGATAGTTCGAGTAATCCAAGCGATACTAAGTTTGCAATTGCGGTAAGTAAGGATAATTTTTTAACAACAAAATATGTAAATTATGCAGATAATACCTTGGGCGATACCTTGGCAATGACTAGCTATCGTAGCTATAGCGATTGGGGTGGAAGCAATGGTTTTATGTTGGTGGGGCTGGATGCTGGAACAACTTATGTTGTTAAGGTTAAAGCGATGCAAGGTAAATATAGTGAGACTCAATATGGTCCGGCGGCAAGTGGATCAACGGTAATATCGGCATTAACTTTTGATATTGATGTAGCCGAAACTGATAGTGAAACTGGTTCTCCTTATCAAATTAGTTTGGGAGATTTAATTCCAGGGTCGATCTATTCGAGTAATCAAAAGGTGTGGGTTGATTTTGAGACAAATACGAGTAATGGTGGCAATGTTTATATTTATGGAACTAATGGCGGTTTGTTTAGTGTAACTGCCAATGCAAGTATTGGCACTACGACAGCTGATTTGTCGGTGATAAGTAATGGCTTTGGAGTTCAAGCGGTAAATGCAACTCAAACAAGTGGTGGTCCTTTTAATATTAGTAGTTTATATAACGGTGGTGGTGAAGTGGTTGGTTTAACGGATAATGTAGTAAGAACTATTTTTTCATCGAGCGGAGCAATTTCTGGTGGAAGGGCTTCATTTGTGGTTAAGGCAAAGTCGGACAATTCGATTCCGGCGGCCAACGATTATAGTGAAACATTGGTAGTTGTGGCCAGTGCTAATTATTAGTCTACTTGACTTTGTTTTTATAAACCTTCATATTAGTATTTATGAAAAAGTATTTTAAAAATTTGTTGGAAATATCACTATCTTTGTTTTTGGTGGTATTGTTGGGGAATTTTGTGATTAAACCAGTATTTTCGGCTCAATTTAGTCGGACAATTGTTCGTTTTGACCGAATGAAGATAAATACTAACTCGACGATGTTTGTGTCGATTGTACCTGCAGGGACTGGAACTGAAGCCAAAATAAAAATAGTATTTGGAGCGGGAGTAACGGTACCAGGAACACCAACGATTACAGTAACTGGCTTGCCATCGGGAACAACTGAATTGCCGGGTACGTTAACAGCTGTTGGTTCGGGATCTTCGATTGTGATTAGTGGCGTAAATGATTTATCGATAGGAACTACTTATGGTTTTAATATTAGTAATGGGGTAACCACGCCATCGTCGGCCGGCTCAATTTTAAACACGGTTTCAACTTTAAATTCTGGTGATGTGGTAATTGATAGTGCTCAGGTATCGAGCCGATTTATTACTGATGATCAAATTGTGATTACTGCTAACGTACCACCAACATTTACTTTTGCATTATCAGGAAATACTGATGCTTTTGTGAGTGATTTGATAGGAACAACAGTGGTGTCTACTCAAGGTCGAACAGTATCGGTAACAACCAATGCAGCCAAAGGTTGGATTGGGTGGGTTAAAAGTGCTAACCAAGCTTTAAGCTCGGTTACTTCTTTAGAAAACATTGGAACTTCTGGTACGGTTGATGGATCACCTAGTACTTGCGTTAACGGAATTGATTGTTATCTTTTAGATGCTGATTTAACAACTTCAGGAGTTGGTTCAGGATCGTTGAGTATTAGTGGAGAATATAATGGCTTAACAACCGCTTCTGGGGGTACATTGTCAAATCAGTTCCAGCCTTTTGCTACTAGAACCGGAAAGACTGATGGTGATGTGATTACCTTGATTGCTCGAGCTTCAATAGTGGCTACCAAGGCAGCAGCAGCAGACTACACTGATACATTGACGGTAATTGGTGCCGGAGTGTTTTAATGATCAATGAAAAAACTATTTTTTAGTTGGTTAATTTTTTTTGGGTGTTCGGTACCAGTTTTGGCTGAGTCAGGTTTAACTCTAGTTACTTCTCCTTTACCAATTAATTTAGTAGCTGCTCCGGGGTCGTCGGTATCGGCCGAAATAAAAATTAAAAATGGCGGTAAGGATACGGAAAAGTTGAAAGTTGGTTTGATGAAGTTTTCGGCTTATAACCAAGATGGACAACCGAGATTATTTGATCGAGAGAAAGGTGATGATTATTTTGATTGGGTAAGTTTTTCAGAAAATAAATTTGAATTGGAATCGAATGAGTGGAAAACGATAGAAATGAAAATAGAAGTTCCAGATGATGCGGCTTTTGGTTATTACTATGCGGTAGTTTTTTCTCGAGATGAAGAATATATTCCCGATGGAAATAAGACGACAAAAATTGTGGGAGCAACAGCTTGTTTGGTGTTATTGGAGGTGAGGGTTGATCGGGCAATTCGTGAAATTGAAATTGAAGAATTTATGGCTGATAAAAAGGTATATGAATTTTTGCCAACAAATTTTTTAATAAAATTAAAAAATAAAGGTAATGTTCATGTAGCCCCTAGAGGCAATATTTTTATTACTGATTCAAAAGGGAAAGATGTGTCGGTTATTGAAGTCAATGAGTTTCGAGGCAATATTTTGCCCCAATCAATTCGTAATTTTGAAACTAACTGGACAGATGGTTTTCCACGGTACGAGAATAAAAAATTAAAATGGGATTTTACTAAAATAAACAAATTGAGAATCGGAAAATACAAAGCTAGTATGCTTTTGGCTTATGATGATGGTAAAAGGGATGTTCCAATTGAGGCGGTTTTAAGTTTTTGGGTAATCCCCTATCGGATTATTGGTGGAATTGTTGTCGTTTCTAGTTTAATTTTAGTAGGATTATCAAGCCTAATTATTTCAATTATCAAGATATTTAAAAAATGATATTTTGGCTATTAGTTTTATTTTTTGGGTTTCACAAACCAGTTTTGGCTGAAGAGATGGTAAAGTTGTCGCCGGCAATTACTGAAGTAATAATTGAAGAAAAAGATAATCAAAAAGAGATTGAATATTGGTTGGAAAATTATTCGGAGGATGACTTGAGTTATAAGTTGAAACTGGTGGATTTTGAGGGGTTAAATGAAACAGTTGGGGTAGCATTTATTGGGCTAAGTAAAAATCAAGTTGAACGAAAATATGGATTAGCTTCATGGATGTCGGTAAGTAGTGATCAGATTGTGGTACCGGCAAAAAGCAAGACCAAATTTAAAGTTTTAATTAGTAATAAAGAATCGTTGTCTCCTGGAGGCCATTATGCTGGAGTTATTTTGGAAAGTAATCAACAAAATGAAAAAGATTTAGGGTTTAAACAGGTATTTAGTAGTTTGATTTTGCTAAAGAAAAGAGGTGGAGAAATTGTTAGTTGGAAATTAAAAGATTTGAATTTTAAAAATAATTATTGGGAAATACCAAGTGAAGTGTTGATTAATTTTCAAAATAGTGGCAATGTTCATGTGGTACCTAGAGGAAAAATTGAAATTACTGATAGTTTTGGTAGAGTAGTTGCTAATGGTTTAATTAATCGAGAGTCGGGTTTTGTTTTACCAGAAACAATAAAGACTGTTAAGACCGAAATAGTGAGAAATAAAAAAATAGTGATGATTGGCAAAATGAAAATGGTGATTAATTATCGAATTGAAGATGAAGAAAGTTGGCAAAAAATTGAAAAAAATTGGTGGTATGTTGATGGAAAAATACTATTATTTTTATTTTTGATACCAATTGTATTACTTATTATAAAACCTAAGAAACACTAAAATTAATTGATGTGAAAAATTTGAAACTACTAATATTGGTGGTAGGGTTGTTTTTGGCCAGTATTGGAGGCGTGGTGGCAGCTAATGGCGTAAATGAACAATTAAATTTTCAAGGTAAGTTGGTTAATGTTGATGGGACCAATATTAGTGATGGTAACTATGACGTTACTTTTAAATTGTGGGATGCTTTGAGCGCTGGAAATTCATTGTGGACTGAAGTTTGGAATAGTGGCACTACTCAAGTAAGTACAGTAAATGGAATATTTTCAGTAAATTTGGGAACATATACTACTTTTTCAACAACAACTTTTGATTCAGATTCAATATATTTATCGATAAAAGTTGGCGCTGATAGCGAAATGGCTCCGAGAATTAGAATGACTTCGGTCCCCTACTCGATGTTAGCCAAAAAAGTAGAAGGGTTAACCTTGGGGAATTATGCGATTGAATTTACAACTACTGGAATAACCTCGTTAACTTTGCCAACTACTGGAACTTTGGCAACTTTGAATGGTAGTGAAACTTTTTATAATAAAACTATTGGTAGCGAAACAGCCGGGCAATCTGGTTTGAGGTTTAGTCAAATAAGTAGTAATACGTCGGCAGTTACGGGTAATAATGGTAAGGTGTTGGCACTAGATAGTAGCGGAAATGTGATTGTGGTAACTGACGCTACTGGATCTGGATCGTTACCAAGTGGAACAGCGAACGGGCAAACGATTAGATTTGATGGTGCCAGTTGGGTAGTATCGGATTTTGTAAATAACACTGGGTCTAAGTTAGGTTTGGGTGTGGCTGATCCGGGAGCGTTGTTAGAGGTAGGCAGTTCAACTAGCGATATTGTAAAGACAACTAGTTATTTGGGGGGAAGTTTGGCTTTTACAAATACTGGCTATACGATGGTTAATGTTGGAACCACTAATAATATGATTTCGATTAGTGATGGTGAGATTCCTAATAATGGTTTGGGAACTTTTTCGACGACATCAATTGGAACATCGATAACAGTAAATGCTGGCGGCCAAGTGTTATTACGAGATGATGGTCAATATATGGTTTTGGGTGGTGGATCGTCGTTTGCTTCGGTGTGGTCGGGAGTGGGTAATACTATGGCTAGAGTAACTGTAGCTTTGGGAACGACTACACCAGGAACAGGAATGTTGGCATTAAAAAGAATTGACGGTCGGTATTTTTTAATTCATGGAAATAATTCTGGTTATGCTTCAGTGTTTGAACCAAATGGAACTTTGGCGGCAACAGCGGCAACAGTTTGCGGTGGAGCGACAATTGCAGTTGGGGCGGGAACAAATGCAATTCAAAGACCAGACGGGAGATATGCTGTATTTTGTGGTAATACTTCAAACTGGGGGTTGTATGACAGTAGTGTGGGTACTACTGGAATTTATTTAGCAGGAGCTTCGATAGGAGTTTCTTTTAGTGCTGGCTCGCATGCATTGATGAGAGATGATATGTCTTATTTGGTCTTTAGGGGTGTAGGTGGGACTGATATGATGATTTACAACGTTGGAGCAAGTGGTGCTGGAAGCTTGTTGTTAAATCCAAGTGCTTTAGGAGTTGGACCTTCATTGACAGCTGGGGCTTTGTCAATTAGAACTCAGCTAGGAAAATACTTGGTAATTAATGGTCAGGTTAATCAGTCTTACTTTTACGATCCAAATAATGGTAATTATGGAGCATTTTCAGTAAATAGTGGAGCAGGAATGGGTCCAACGGCAAATTTGACTGACGGAGCTCAAGCTGTTTGGCGTCAAGATGGTAAGTATTTATTGTTATTGGGTTCTGGTTCAACTGGGACAAATATTGTTGATGTGTCGGTGGGGACAGGGCAAACAATGTTTTCGGTGGGACCAACTTTACCAGCAACTCCAGGTTCGGGAATGACCATGTTTATGGGTCCTGATGGAAAATATTACTTAGTTAGGGGTGGTGGAACAACGGCGGTTGATAGCTACGACATGGGTTTTGTAATTGGTGGTGGAGTTACTCAACCAGCGTCATCAACAACAGCTTTTTATGAGTCAGAACCAATTAATGGTGGATCAAAATTAAGTTTAAGTAGCTCGTTAATATGGAATTCAAATAGTGAAGGAAAAGTGGATATGTATCTTCGAAGCGGTACTGATCCGGTTAGTTTGAGTACGGCTAGTTATAAACAAATATTAAGAAGTGGTGATAATATTGGTTTAGGGTCGACTTCAGAAACTTGGGTTCAAGTAAAAGTGGGAATGAAACGTGATTTACCGGCATTTTTGGACCAGGACTGGGGAATTAGAAAGGCAAATCAAACTCGTTATCGAAGAAGTAATCGTGATCCGGCTTTGTATGATTTTACGATTGATAATTCAGCGGCGGTTCATAAAACTAAATTTGATTTTGGAGGCAGTACTGATGAATCGGGCCCGGTTCAAGTAAATTTAGTTAATGATACCGATAAAAACTTAGGATTGTCGCTAATGACATCGGTGGATTATGGAGCTTTGGCACCAGTAAATAACACTGTGTTATTGGGTAGTTTTGTTAGACATAAAACTTTAAATATTGCTCCTTCGCAAACGGTAATAGCGATGAAAAGACCAAATGGAAATTATACTTTAGCAATTGGGCAAACACTCCCCTACTCTTTGGTTTATGATCAAGCTAGCCAGACTTCATCGCTAAATACTGTTAATCCAACTGCTAAATTAGGAATTGGAGCCCAGTCTTTTAAAAGACCAGATGGTAAGTTTTTGATAGTTTTAGGAGATGGTAGTTCGGCAACAAATATTTATGATCCAGTTTTAAATACTTTTAGTAATGGTCCGGGTCTAATTGGAAATGTGGGGCGAGGTTCAATGGTAATGTCGTTACCTAACGGGAGAGTGTTGATTTGGCATGGAAATTATACCAATACTTCAACAATTTATGATCCGTTTGCTAACACAGTAATTGCTGGTCCGGAATCGAAGTCGCCAATTGGAATGGGGGCGTTGTATATACCCAGAGCTGATGGAACCTTTTTAATGGCCATGGGAACAACCAACGAAACTTGTTCGGCTCCAAGTTTGGGATCTAATTTATTTAATCCATATACGATGAGTGTGTCGTCGACGGCGCCAAATATTTCAGCTACTGCTGGGCGAGGAATTGGTTTGGGATCGATGGCAATTCCTCGGGTTGATGGTAATTGGTTGGTAGTTTTAGGAGCAGGATCAAGCGCTGGAACTGGTGCTAGTTCGGCTTGTGCAGCTTCAACAATAACTATGTTGTATAGTCCAGAAGCAAATAGGGTTTTGGCTGGTCCAGTATTAACAGCCTCGGCTGGCTCTGGAGCACATGCAATGCAACGAGGAGATGGAACTTGGTTAATAGTTCATGGGGGAGGTGTGGCTACTAGTAGCATTTATAAAGAAAAGGCAAATGCCTGGACAGCTGATATTGGATTGGGAGGTACGATGGTGACGGGGCCAACTACAACTGCTAACGTGGCAGCAGGATCATTATCGTTTCAGCGAGATGATGGTAAATATATTACCGTTATCGGAAATGCCTCAACAGTGGTGAATATTACTGATGCTTTGTGGATTGATAAGGGTATGTATAAATCGGAAGCACTTTATGTTCCAGATTTAGATAGTAATTCAACCTTAACTTGGAAAGCGAGCCCGAATTATTCAGGGATTTCGGCTGAAGTAAAAACTTCAACTACCAAAGAGGGTTTACAATCGGCTAGTGTTCGAGAAATTACCAGTCCGGGAATGTTGATTGGTGGTTCTAGTGGTGAAAAATGGTTGGGTATTAATTTCAATTTCAGAAGATTTTTCCCGGCTAACGGTGGAGTTTTAGCAGACAATTGGGTTAATTCAGGATCTGTTAATGGCTATAGTTTAAGACAGTTTTCAAAACCAACACTTAATGAATACAGCGTTACCAAAGATGTGACTCTAATGGATTTAAAAGCTGACGGAATGTCGGTATTTAGAGTTAGCTCAAATGGTAATGTTTATACATCTGGAAACGGAGTGATTAATAGCGGTGGGGCTGATTTGGCGGAAAATTATACTTCTTCCGATGAATTGGCTAAAGGTGAGGTGGTGGCAATTGATCCGAGTAATAATCATGGGGTTAAGCGGACTAAATATCAGTATCAACCAGATTTGGTGGGAGTGGTTTCTTCTGATCCAGGTTTTGTGGCTGGTTATGCCACTAAAAATTCTTACCCAGTAGCCTTGGTAGGAAGAGTGCCAGTTAAGGTAAGTACTGAAAACGGGATAATTAGAACTGGAGATCGATTAACTTCAGGATCGATTCCAGGAACAGCCATGAAAGCTACAAAAATGGGTAGAGTGATTGGAAAAGCTTTGGAGTCAATTGATGAAAATAATTTAATTGCTTGTCCGACTTCTGAATTTGGTAATACTCAGGCTAAATGTGGTATGGTGATGATGTTTGTTAATTTAACCGATTATATGGGAGTACCTATCGAAGAAGCGATGGGAAAAACAATTACTAACAAAGAACAAATTTTAGAATTTTTAGCTGATTATAAAAATAATTCGAGTAACCAAAACACATCACAATTATTTTCTGATCAAGTGGTTACGGGTGAATTGGTGGCAGATACTATTTTGGCTAATAAAATTAAAGCCAAACAAATTGAAGGTATCGAAATTTGGACCAATAAAATTGGAAGTTTAGAGGAAAAGATGGCTCAAGTTGTTGAAGACAAAGAGTCGAGTGAGTCGACTCAAATGGTTACTCCAACACCAAAAACTGAAAATAGCTTGTTAAAAGCATTGACTGAATTTTGGGGTAAAGTTTTATTTAAAGGTGAAACTGAATTTGAAAGTATTCCAATGTTTAGCAAAGAAATGGCTGGGTTTGCTATTTTAGAAGTGGGTGAAACTAGTATCGAAGTGAAATTTGAAAAAGAATTTAAAGTGGCTCCGGTGGTAAACGTTAGTTTAATGGTGGAGGATGATACTGAAGGAAGTGTTTTAGATGGCGATTTTAGATACTATGTAACCAAACAAAATCCTAATGGTTTTACTATTAAACTTAATCGGCCAATTAGTAGTAAACTAAAATTCTCGTGGTCAGCTTTATCGGTTAAAGAACCAAAGACATATCAGAATCCAACACCGACACCAACTTTAATGCCAACTGAAACGCCGTCCCCAACTTTGGTACCAACAATTGAAATAACTCCCCTGCCCTCAACGGTAGAATCAACAGAAAGTGCTAAAATGGAAATATGAAAATTGTAGGAAGAATAATTTTCTTTTTAATATTAACAGCAGCCTTGGTGATGGCAGGATATTTTTATTGGCAATATCAACAAGTTTCAGGTAATAAAGAAGAAAAAGAAATTAAAAGATTGGTAACCGAAATTGGAAAAATTATGATGCTTCCAGAAGAACAACCAACTTTAGCGACAGTAACCGATAAAGAAAAATTAGTTAGCCAGAGATTTTTTATGAATTGTCAAAATGGCGATAAGTTATTGATTTTTCCTTTAGCTTCAAAAGCAATTTTGTATCGACCATCGAAAAAAATAATTGTCGAAGTGGCTTCGGTTCAAGCAACTCAAAACCAAAGTGAGCAATCACCGGTAGTTTTAACAAATTTTAAATTGGTAATTTTAAACGGTACTGATACTAGTGGAGTGGCGGCTAGATTTGAAAAAGAAATTGCTGGTAAAGTAATTGGTTTAGAAGTAACTAAAAAAGAAACGGCGACTAAAAAAGATTATTTACAAACTGTGGTGATCGCTGTTAATAATCAGGCCAAAACAAAAGCGGATGAATTAGCAAAAACAATTGGAGCTAAAGTAGTAAATTTACCCGAAGGTGAAAAGGATTTTGGTGGTGATGTGGTGGTCATAGTAGGTAAAGATAAACAGTGAAAAAAATAATTAGTATTTTGGTAATTTTTTTAATTGGATTTTGGTGGTGGAGTAAAACTCCTTCGAAAGGAAAAATAATAACGAAAGAGATTGTTGAAGAAAAAAAAGACGAGATGGTAAAAATTGAAATTCCAAATAATTGGATAAACAATAAAGATGCTAAAGGATTAGAGTTTAACGGCCCTAATTCCTCTTATCGATTGATGATTAATAAAACTGACTGGAAAGGGAGTTGGGATGAGGTGGTGGGCTTTAGAATGCGTCAGTTGAATAAAGATTATTTAATGGAAGAAAAAGAAGATGAATGTAAATTTACTAAAAAAGATTCAAAAGAAATAACTTGGTACAAAAAAATTGATGATCAAGTTGTTTGGCGGGCATTAACTTTAAACACCAACGATTTGGAAATAGTCAAACAAGTGGAAGAATTGTTTTAGTTTTAAATTATAGATAATTTACCAAAAATTCAAACAAAAATTAAAAATACATTGATAATTACTATGTTATATTATTGTTAACTATGACTAAAGATAATTTACAAAATATTGCTCGTGATATTTATAGTGATTCAAGAAGACAATTTTGTGATTCCCTTGATCACAGAAAGTCTTCTGGTTTATCATTTGAAGATAATGTTCGTGTTCCTCCTGAAGGTGTTGATTATGACAGGTGGTGTAGTTTGGTGGGTACGGCATTGAGAGTTAATACTGTAGCTGTTAGAAAGATGTATGCGGGGTCAGTGGAACTAAATTTCCATAAAAATTATTATATCGATGATGATGTTAATGGATTGGATGTTGATAAAGTTACAGAAAATTATCCTTTAATGAGTGTAGCTGCACTTATGGTAAGGGAATTTTGTGAAGTTGATCCTGAAAGAACTAATGGAATTCAATTGAGATTAAAACAGACAGATGGAAGAATCGATAAAGATGTTGAAGAAAAAATGAAAAGATATAGAAATTATGAATGTAATTTAGCTGAACAATTGGTTAACTCTGGACAAGTTGGAACCTTAGATGAAGCTCGAGTTTTAGTATCAGTTGCTTCAGGAGTATTTTTTGAATGTAGTAATTTAATTGAATCTGCTGATAGAACTCAAGAAGTACGTTTTGGAGTTAGTAACGAAGATTTGCTGAAGTATATCCAGTTTGCAAAAAAAACTTATAGTGGTGGTTGTTCTTGGTGTGAAGTTACGATGGTTAATATAGATGGTAAAGAGAGATCGATAGCAGATGTTTTAATGTTTGGTAATGGGGACGAGGTTAATCAGATTAGATTTGGTGATGTAGATTTGTATGGTAACTATTCTGAAAAACAATTTGTTAGTGTATTAAAAGAAGGTCGTAAAAATAAGCCCAAAAGATCACCGGAATACTAATTGGTTGTGTGGACTACAGGGTTCTAGATTGGAACCAATTTATGTCTGAACTTAAATCAATATACCAAATTCTGCGTGGGAGTGTATCCCCCGCTTGGGCTAATTACTAATAAGGAATATAACCAATAGTAAGATGATAAAATTTGAATATGAATGATATTCCAAACTGTTTTTATAGAACGAGTATTAAAGCATTGGTGATGGACGAAGCGGGGTTAGTGTTGTTAGCAAAAAATATAAAAGGACAATGGGAGATTCCTGGAGGAGGGTTAGATTTTGGAGAAAACCCAATAGATTGTTTAAAACGGGAGTTAAAAGAAGAATTGGGATTAAGCGTAAATAACATTGATAATCGGCCTAAATTTTTTGTAACAGTGCAAGATTCAAATGGAATTTGGAAAGCAATGGTGGTTTACAAGGTAATTTTGGAAAATCTTGATTTTACAAAATCAGATGAATGCCAAGAATTGAAATTTTTTACCAAGGACGAGGCTTTGAAAGAAAATTGTCACCCAATGACAATCGGGTTTTTTAAACAAATGTAGTCTGTGGACCATGGCGGAGTCGAACCGCCCTTTCCGCAATGCGAATGCGGTGCTCTGCCAGATAAGCTAATGGCCCAGAAGATTTTTAAGTTCAGTGACTATTTTATCAGTGACACTGGCGATTACCAACTTTTCTTCAGGAGTAAACGGTTGAAGAACATAATCTTCAATTGGGATTTGATTAGTTGGTTTGCCAATGCCAACTCGAAAGCGCCAAAAAGATTGGGTACCTAATTGTTCAATAATTGATTTAATACCGTTGTGACCAGCAGGACCACGGTCAAATTGGTAGCGCCACTCCCCTACTGGAAGATCAAGATCGTCATGAATGACAATTAAGTTTTGAGGATTGAGTTTAAAAAATGCTAATAATTTTTGAACAGGATAACCAGATAAATTCATGTAACAATCGGGATAAGCAAAAGTATTTTGGCGATAATTAAACAGATAACTTTGGGTTTTGGCCTGATGGGTAAACTTTTGATCTACAGCTTGGGCATAGGCTTTTAAAATGTCTTGACCAAGGTTATGGCGAGTATGTTGATAGTCTTTGGTGGGGTTTCCTAGACCTATTATGATATTCATTGTTATAGTTATATGTTGATTAATTGCCTATGTATTGGTTTAATCTAATTTTAGACATTTGTTAGCAGTCACCAATGACGACTGCTAATGATTAATTAACTGATTAAATTCAGCTTCTGAAATGATTTTAACTCCAAGTTTCTGAGCTTGAGTGAACTTGGTTGAAGTTGAATTAGTTTCGTTGGTAATTAGGTAGGAAGTTTGGGAAGTAACTGAAGAAGTAATTTTGCCGCCATTAGATTCAATAACTTTTATTAAATCGTTTCGAGGAATAGAAAGGGTACCAGTAATACAAAAAGTAAGCCCAGAAAGTTGCGAAGAATTAGAGCTAGCTATTAGCTCAACTTGAGAAAGAATTGACTCGATCCATGGGCGGCGTTGATGAAGACCGTCAATGATTTTTTGCGCTAGGGTGGTTTTAAAACCCTTAATGGCCAAGAGTTGATCTAAAGAAAGGTCAAGAATTTTTTGAGGAGTATCAAAACCGGCAGAAATTAGTTGCCCAATTCGTTGACCACTAAAGTTAGGGATAATGGCTGAGTCAAAAACTTGTTTAAGAGTAAGACTTTTTTTAGATTGAATTTGGGAAATAATATTTTGAGCACTTTTTTCACCTAAGTTTTCCAAATCTTTGATATCGTTGACAGTTAACAGATAAAAATCTCCAGGTAATTTGACTCGATTTTCTGAATATAATTTTTGGATGGTTTTTTGAGATATTCCTAGGATTTCTAAGGTTTGGCAAAAGAGATTTAAGGAGCCAATGATTTGAGGAAGACAGTTGGGGTTAGGACAGCGAAGAAATTTGTGATCTTGAATTAACTGGTGGTGGCATTCAGGACAGTTTTGAGGAATGGTGGTGTGGCCAGGAGTGACTTTGGTAATTACTTTTTCGACATGGGGAATAACATCGCCGCGGCGACTGATTTCGACAATATCGTTTTGATTAATATTTTTTTCAATGATTAGCGAGGCGTTGGCCAGAGAAGCGTAAGTAATAATGGCCCCAGAAATTTCAATTGGTTCAACTTGAGCGACGGGAGTAATGGTCCCTAAAGGTCCAACTTGCCAAGTGATATTTTTAATGACAGTAGTGTTGGATTGAGATGGAAACTTGTAGGCAACTTGGAATTTGGGTCGATTGTTTTTAAAGCCTAAACTTTGACTAAGTTGATAATCGTTAATTTTAATGACTAAACCATCGGTGTCGTAAGGGTAATTGGCTCTGTTTGATAAAAATTGTTGATAAATTGATTCAACTTGATTTAAATGATCTACCAAAAAATTTTCAACTGGAGTAAAGCCATTGTTTTTTAAAAAATTGATTTTTTCAGATTCGGAAATGGTACTGGGATAAAGATCGACAGCGTAAAGACTGCAAAATTCTGCAAATTGGCCATCTAGTCGTTGAGATAAACCAGAAGCAGCGTTGCGCGGATTAGAATATTTTTCGGAACTGATTTGATTTAATTTTTGAAAATCAGTTTGGGTGACCAATATTTCATGACGAACCGAGCCAGAAAAATCAGAGCTAATTTGAGCAACAAAGTTTTTCATTTTAACCACATTTTGACTGATTAGATCGCCTACTTGGCCGTCACCTCGGGTAATAGCTTCAACAAATTGGCCATGTTGATAAATTATTTCTAAAGAGATGCCATCGCATTTTGGTTGAATGACAAATTCGGTAGAGAGTGGAATGTTTTTTAGTTCGAAATAGTGAATCAAGTCAGCTTGCGAGGTAACTTTGTTTTGCGACCCCATGGGCATGGAGTGATTTTTTTTAGCAAAGCCAGTGTCGAAATTTGGATGGCCAATTTTTTGAAATAGCCGATGATGAGGCGATAATCTCTTGAGAATTTCTTCTAGGGTATCGTAGGTGTGATCGTCCATAATGGGCTTACTAGTGGTGTAATAAGCTTTTTTGGCATCGATAAGAATCTGACCAATTTGATCGGGAGTTAGTGTTTCTAAATTAAAATCTTTAAGGGTTAACATTAGTTAGCAAGACAGTAATAGGCGCCTTTGGTGGATCCTTTTTTAATAACCACCTTGTCGTCGATTAGCTTTTTTAGGTCTCGCCAAATTGTATCGTCTGAAACCATGGGAAGTAAAGATTGAGCATCGGGCATTCTTAAACCCCCAAACTGTTGCATGTATTCAACTAGTTTGATTTGTCGTTCAGTTAGGTGAACTTGATGACCGCCAAGTTTTTGTTTGAATTTTAAGTCTCGGGACAATGCTTGAACTTTTTCTTTAACTCGATTTAATTCAATAGCTAAGGCTTCGGTATAGTATTCAATCCATTTGGTAGTATCTCGTTTAAAAATTTCTGATGATAATTGATGGGTAGCCTGAATAGTGTTGTAGTAGTTTTCAGCGTTGCGATCAAAATATTCTTCGAGAGAGAATAATCTTTTAATGTCGTAACCTTCAACGGTCAGAGGTAGAACTGAAAAGGCCCTAGAAACCCGACCATTGCCTTCAATAAAAGGATGAATAGCCACCATAATATATTGAGAAACAGCCGCTTTGATAACTGGATGAATTTCTCGCGAAACAGGGTGATTTAACCAATCAACAAAGTCGGTCATTAAATAAGGTACTTCGATGGCTGGAGGTGGACGATGAGCAATTTCGCCAGTTTTGGTGTTTTTTAAAACCACTTGTTGATGACGATATTTGCCGGATTCGGTTTCAGAAATAATTTTGGTAGTAGTTAATTCGTGAATACGTTTAATAATGCTTTCGCTATAAAAAAATGGTCTTTTGCCTTGATCATCAAATTGAGGGACAGTTTTTTCGTCAGGAAGAGGCATGTTGGCTTCGTACAAAGACCATAACTCTTCAAGATAATTCATAACATTACGGTAGTTAATTACTTCTTGAATGTCGCGATCGGTGGCAGTGATATTTCGGCCTTCAACTAATTTGGCAACTTCTTGATAAGTTAAATCATTACCTTCAATTCGGGTACCGTAATGGACAGTTCGGACCATAGCTTCTTCTCGAAATTGTTTTTCGTAAGCAGGAATAAGTGGGGCTTCGTCGATTATGGCTTTGGCCGCTTCAATAATCGAGATATTTTTAAGAATCTTATTATTAATGGTAAAAACCGGAGAAAACATTTGGAATAATTATAGCACTAAAAAAATAATCTATGAGGTGAAAGTGCGGAGAACATTAAAGTAAGTTGATAAATAAAGAGTCGAGAGCTGATTTTGGATCAACATTAGCGTTAACTAAGTTAAGAGTGTGAATTAATTGATTGATAATTTGGTGGTTTTTAGGGTTTGGCTGGGAAACTAAAATTTTTTGCCACGATTCGAGTTGAGATTCAAGATAGTTTATAGTTTCAACTTTGTTTTTGGCTAAACTGTCGGATAAAAGCAGTGCTTGTTCAAGAGTTTTTGGGAGGGTGAAAGCTTGATCGGTGGGTTGATTTTGATGATCGAGAATAATTTGATGGCAGCGAGATAAAACAGTGGTAATAATTTTAGCTGGATGGTTAGTAGTGAGAATAAAGTAATTTTGCTTGGGTTCTTCAAGATTTTTTAAAAGAGTGTTTTGAGATTCGAGGCTAAGTAAGTGTGCATCGGGAATAATGATAATTTTTGATGAATGGGCATATGGTTTGAGAGAGATAAATTTATCGAGTTGACGAACAGATTTAATATCGTACTCAGTAAGAGTAAGCAAATCAGGGTTGTTGGCTAGTTGATGATCTAGCTGAGCGATAAGCTCAGATATAACCTTAGAATCAAAACTATTTTTATAGATTAATAATGTCGATGGAAATAACATGGATAATTGTATATTATCTTATTAGTATATGGTAATGTCTGCCCAAAAGAATTATAAAAATATTCGTGAAATATTGCTTGATCGTCAATTGATCGACGAAAAAGCGGCTGATGAGATTGCCTTAAGACAGCTTAAAACTGGAGAAATAGAAGAGGAAATAATTAAATCATTAAGATTAGTTAGCGAAGAAGATTTTGTTAAAGCAAAAGCTGAATTTTTAAACGTAGAGTATGTTAATTTGGATGAGATTGGATTTTCTCCGGAAGCATTGGCGTTAGTTCCAGAAAGTGTGGCCACTAAATATAAGGTAGTGCCATATAAAATGGATACTAAAAACAAGGTTTTGTTGGTAACCATGGCTAATCCCCTAGATTTGGAAACGGTAGAGTTTTTGGAAAAGAAATCGGGAATGCAGGTTAAGACGGCAATGTCGATGGAGAAACAAATCGAATCGTTTATTCGAGAGAAATATATTCGAGAAAAAGGGATAACTTCGGAAGTTACCAAAGCTTTAGATGAACATAAAAATGAAGAACAAATAGTTGATGAATCTCGAAAGAAAGTATCAGCTGAGGCTCCGGTAGCAAAAATTGTAAATACTGTTTTGGAATATGCAATTAAGGCGCGAGCTTCGGATATTCATATTGAACCTCAGGAAGATAATGTTCGAGTTCGATACCGAATTGATGGTGTTCTACAAGAAAAATATGTGCTCCCTCGAAATGTGAATGACGCAGTAGTGTCGAGAATAAAAATTTTGTCGAGCTTAAAAATTGATGAGAAAAGAGTTCCTCAGGATGGTCGGTTTTTCTTTTCAGTGGATGATAATGATGTTGACTTGCGGGTATCAACCTTACCAACAACTTATGGTGAAAAAGTGGTAATGCGGTTGTTAAAGAAATCTCAGAAAGTGCCTACTCTTCAAGAGTTGGGATTGAGAGGTTTGGCTTTGAGAAATTTAATGGATGGGATTGCTAGACCTCATGGAATAATTATTGTTTGTGGCCCAACTGGATCTGGTAAAACCACTACTTTATATTCTGTTTTGGATATTGTGGCAACTCCGAAAGTTAATGTGGTAACAGTGGAAGATCCAGTGGAATATCAAATGAAGGGAGTAAATCAAGTTCAAGTTAACGTTCAGGCAGGTTTGACTTTTGCTTCGGCATTAAGATCATTTTTGCGGCAAGATCCGAATGTAATGATGGTAGGAGAAATTCGGGATACTGAAACTGCCGAGCTAGCAATTAATGCTTCTTTAACTGGTCATTTGGTGTTTTCAACTTTGCACACAAACGATGCGGCTGGAGTTCCTCCCCGAATGTTGGATATGGGGGTAGAACCATTTTTATTGGTGTCGTCGTTAACTTGTGTGGTTGGTCAACGGGTATTAAGAAAAGTTTGTAAAAACTGTTCAACTATGGTTAATGTAGATGAAGAAACTTTAAAAGAATTTAAAACTACCTTGGGTCCATTATTTAATATGGTGGAAGATAAATGGAAAAAAGAAGGAAAGCCAATTCAAATGCCAAAGATTATTGGGTGCGATAAATGTAATAACACTGGTTATTTGGGAAGAATTGCTATTTACGAAGTGATGCCAATTTCTGAAAAAATCGGTAAATTGGTGGTGGAAAAGAGATCGTCGAGCGATATCCAAAAACAGGCAATGGAAGAAGGAATGCTAACAATGAAACAAGATGGTTTTGTTAAAGTTTTAGAAGGAATTACTACCATCGAAGAAGTTCTTCGGGTGGCTCAATACTAATATGGATCAAACAATCAGACAACTTTTAATAATGGCTGGGGCGAATAAGGCTTCAGATGTTCATTTGTTTTCATCGGTATTGCCAAAATTTCGAGTCAATGGTGAATTAATTGAAGTGGCAAATTTTGAAATTGGTCGAAGTGACGAGATGAGCCAAAAAATTTTGTCGATTTTAAACCCAGAGCAAATAAAAAAATTTGAATTAGAAAAAGAAATAGATTTTTCATTGGCAGTTGATGAAACAAGATTTCGAGTAAATATTTATTATCAAAAAGGTGAAGTGGCGGCAGCTTTAAGAGTGGTTCCGTCGGAAATTAGATCTTTTGAACAGTTGGGGTTGCCTAAAATTGTTAGTGAGTTTGTTAATTTAAAACAAGGTTTTGTATTAATTACTGGTCCAACCGGACAAGGAAAGTCAACGACAGTATCGTCAATATTAAATGAAATTAATCGAACTCGAAAAACTCATATTGTAACCGTCGAAGATCCAATTGAATATATAATTAAGCCGGAAAAATCGATGATTTCACAACGCGAACTTGGTTTTGATACTTTAAGTTTCAACTCAGCTTTACGTTCAGTTTTAAGACAAGATCCAAATGTAGTATTTATTGGAGAAATGCGAGATTTGGAAACGATCCAATCGGCTTTAACGATTGCTGAAACTGGTCATTTAGTATTTTCAACTTTACATACCAATTCGGCGGCTCAAACAATCGACCGAATTATTGATGTTTTTCCAGAAGGAGCCAAAGAGCAAATTAGAATGCAATTATCGACAGTGATTTCAGCAATTGTTTCTCAGAGATTAGTGCAAACATTAGATGGAGGTAGATTGCCGGCGGTGGAAGTTTTGGTGGCTAATTCGGCAGTAAAAAATAATATTCGAGAAGGAAAAAGTTTTATGATTGATAATATTATTCAAACTAGTGCCGATGCGGGAATGATTACTTTAGAGGGATCATTGGCCAGATTAGTTAATCAGGGATTAGTAAGTGAAGAAGTGGCAATGAGCCATGCTTTAAAACCAACTGAATTTACTAATAAACTGAGGAGTATTAAAGGGATATGACGAAATTTAATTATCGGGCTAAAGACTGGAATGGAAAAAATGTATATGGAGTAATTGATTCGTCCGATAAACAGACAGTAATTGAGTCGGTTAAAAATAATGGATTAATTTTGTTGGCTGTAAGTGAACAGAAAAATGGACTATTAGGTGAACTATCTAAAAAAGTTTTAAATCGAGTGGGTTTAAAACAAGTGGCAACTTTAACTCGTGAGTTAGCAACCATGATGAATTCGGGTTTACCTCTAACTGATGCTCTTTCCTTATTAAGAGATCAATCGGAAAACAATCCTTCGTTGTATGAGATTTTAGATAATTGTTTGACTGGAGTTAGAGGTGGTCTACCTTTGGGCAGATGTTTAGAGAAATATGAAGGGGTTTTTGGAGAAGCTTATGTAGCATCGATTAAAGCTGGAGAAGAAGGTGGTGTGTTGGAGGAAGTCTTATCGAAGTTGGCCATAAATTTAGAGAATCAGGATGAGTTTGTGGCCAAAGTTAAAGGGGCAATGGTTTATCCAGTGATTGTGATTGTGGGTATGATTGCCGTGGCAATTATTATGATGGTGGTGGTGATTCCAAAATTAATGGGTTTGTATGCTGATTTTGGTGATGCCAAATTGCCGGCGATTACTCAAGGAATGATGGCGGTTTCCAACTTTATGGCTAAATGGTGGTTTTTACTGCCAGTTTTAATCGGAGGCGCAATTCCAGTGTTTAGAATTGGGTCGAGATTGCCTAACTTTAGATACAAAAGAGATAAAATAATTTTAAAGATTCCAATTGCTGGTGAGTTAATCCAAAAAACAATCTTGGCTAATACAATTAGAACTTTGTCGATGTTGTTAACGGCGGGTATTACTTTGGTTGATGCTTTAAGAATTGTTTCTAATGTGGCTGATAATGAAGTTTTTAATCAGGCATTTTTAAAAATTGCTGAAAGAGTTCAAAAAGGTTTTTCAATTAGTAGCTCTTTTGAAGAAACTGGAGAATTTCCTATTATTGTAAATCAGATGGTGTCTACTGGAGAAGCGACGGGAAAACTAGATGAAGTTTTACAAAAAGTATCAGAATACTTTTCTAAAGAAGCCGAACAATCGGTAAAAGCGTTAACCTCAGCTATCGAGCCATTGATCATGATTGTCTTGGGAATTGGGGTAGGATTTTTGGTGGTGGCGGTATTAATGCCAATATATAACTTGACAAGCCAATTTTAGTGATAAATAATGGATGTTAGAAAGATTATAATTTTTTACAAAATGAAACAGAATTTAAAAAAGATGAGTGGTTTCACCTTAGTGGAACTGTTAATCGTAATTGCTTTAATCGCAATTTTGTCGGTGGCGGTTTTAGCAACCATTAATCCAATTGAACAAGCTAACAAAGCTAAAGATTCGACGGTTCAAAACGATGCCGCTGAAGTCATGAATGCTTATGAAAGATTTTATGCTAATAGTCAATCTTACCCATGGATGGTTTATGGTCCTGCTGGTAATAAACCTAGTGTTGAAACTGCTATGTTGTTAAGATCGGACACTATTGGTTTTGGTATTTGTGATGCGAGTGCTACTTTAACAGATCCTGCCACAACTACATCTGCCGCTTGTTCTACAACAAGTACGACTCCGGGTTTATTAATTACTAAAGACGAATTAAAACCTGCTTTTGTGGGCAAAGATGAATTTAGAACCGTAGCTTCACTTGATGAGAATGGTTTGTGGATGTATAAAGATAGCGGTTCTGGTGGTTCTATCTATGTTTGTTATGTTCCAAAAGCAAAATCAAACAGAGATACGGCAACAAATCAATTATGGTGTTTATTAGGAGGGGCAACACCTACACGCATAGCCGCTGGTACGGGAGATTGTGCTGCTCCAACAAGTACTGGAGATGATGCTTGGGGTGAACCAACTACAGCAATTACTTCAGGTGAAGTCGCCATATTTAAATGTGTTCCTTAATTTTAGTTAATTTAAAATCCCGACTTCGGTCGGGATTTTTTGTTAAAGTAATTTATGGAAATATATTTTGGAGTAATTAAATTTTTGTTGGGATTATGCTTGGGAAGTTTTGTAAATATGTTAACGTATCGCACTGCGTTGCGATACGAAATAACAAGAAACAAATTACAAGGAACAAACCAAAAAAGAAGTTTTTGTGATCATTGTGGTAAGCAATTAAAATGGTTTGATAATGTTCCCCTGCTCTCTTGGCTATTATTAAAAGGAAAAAGTCGGTGTTGTGATAAAAAATTATCGATATCTTATCCGTTAGTAGAATTGTTGTTAGGAATATTATTTTTGGTGAGTGATTATTGGTTGTGGCCAATAGAAGTTTTTTTAGTTTTTAGTTTGGTTTTTGATTTAAAGTATATGATTCTTCCCGATTTTTCGACTTATATTTTAATTGGTTGGGCAACTATTTTTAATCATTTTTTGTTGGCGAGCTTGGGGTCGTTTTTGTTTTTATTAATCTTATATTTGGTAACTAAGGGTAAAGGAATTGGGTTTGGAGACGTGAAGTTAGCCATATTTATGGGCATGTTTTTAGGATTTCCCAAGATTTTGGTTGCTTATTATTTGGCGTTTATTATTGGGGCCATAATTGGAGTAATTTTAATAATTTTAAAAATTAAAAAAAGAACTGACCCTATCCCCTTTGGACCATTTTTAATTGGTGCAACTGGTATTAGTTGGTGGTGGGGTGATAAACTGATGGAGATAATTAAAATATGGCTATGAAAAAAAGAAACGGTTTTACTTTGGTAGAATTATTGATTGTAATGGCAATATTGGCGGTATTAACGATGATGGCAATTGGAATATTTAATCCGATTGTGTTGACCAATAAAGCCAAAGATGCTCGAAAGAAAAAAGATCTTTCAAGAATGAAAGTGGCTTTTGAAGAATATTATAACGACAAAGGTTGTTATCCAACTGAAAGTTTTATTGAAGGAATTGATTGCGAAGGAAACGGTTTTTCACCATGGTTATCTTCTTGGCCGTGTGATCCAAATGGAAATAAATATTACTATATTACTGACTGTAATGAGTCTGATTGTTGCCCAAAATGGTATAAAGCTTATACCAAATTGGAAAATAGTAAAGATAGTGCCATACCTGCCGATTGGGCAACCAGAACTGGAAATTATCATGTGGGGGATGGGTCGTTGTCGAATAGTCAGGTCAATTATGGAGTGTCGAGCTTGAATGTTAATTGGGACGATTTTGTTTTAGAAGAAATATGTACTTATGGAAATACAAAATACTGCTATGGTCCTCAAGGAAGCAATCCTTGTCAGCCTTTAGATTCTGGTCAGCGACATAATAATGCTTATGTTGGTAGCTGTTCACCTCAGTGTCGAGTTAGCTGTTGTCTGGATGGTAAAGTTTGTAATTAAAGATAGATTATTCTAATATTATGATAATGAAGAAAAATGGATTTACTTTAGTAGAACTTTTGGTGGTGATATCAATAATTTCAATTTTAACAATTATTACCGTGTCTCAATTTCAAACAGCTAAAAGAAAGTCTAATGATGTTCAAAGAAAAGGAGATATTAATTCGGTAAGTAAGGCTTTATTAACTTATTATAATGACTACAATTATTTTCCAAATGCAGTTGATGGCCAAATAGAAGGAGCAATTTGGGGTGGATCTTTTGAAGATACTACCTCAACTCCCGCCTATGTTTATATGAAGGAAATGCCTCGAGAAAATTATTTAGATGTCCCCTATTGTTATCAGGTGGATGATTCAAATAGCCCCAAAAAATTTGCTTTGTTTGCTCAATTAGAAAATACTGAAGATAAAGAGTGTATCGGTAGTTATTCATGTAATGGAAATAGTTATTGCTATGCGGTGACAAGTCCAAATACTAGTTTAAATGAAGATGGAACATTCAAATAAGGGTTTTACTTTAATTGAATTGTTGGTAGCTATTGGCATAATTGCAACTTTAACTGCAATTTTATTGCCAAATTTTATGGGGGCTCGGGAAAGAGCTAAAGATGCTCAAAAAATCCAAGATTTGAATTCAATTAAGAGTGCTTTGAGACTTTATTATAATGACCACCAGGCTTATCCAACTGGAACTGAGGAAAGATTAGGTTCTTCGTTTTCAGAGTATTTACCGACAGTGGAAAATATTGGTTTTAGCTATAGTTATACTCAAACAAATGGTGGTGATGGATTTTATATAACTGCACCTTTGGAGGCCAATCGGGGTGATGATGGTAATAATTCTCAATTAAAATGTGGTTTAACTCCTACCCCAGGTTTGTTTGCAGTATGCGCTAATTAAAAATTAAATAAAAATGAAAATTAAAAATAAAAATGGTTTTACTTTGTTTGAGTTGCTAGTTTCAATTTCAATTATTGGAATTATGGTAGCTTTGGCAGTAGTGTCGTATTCATCAGCACAAAAAAAGGCCAGAGACTCGAGAAGAATTCAAGATATGCAGTCGGTTCAGAAAGCCGCTGAGATGTATTATTCCCAAAATAATTATGCTTATCCAACGACGACCGGAACTTGGGTGGCTGGAAATGGAGAGACAATTTTGGCGAGCTATCCGATTGATCCTAAAGGTGGTAATTACACTTTTCCAACTACAATAACTACCAGTGCTTATTGTATTTGTGCGTATATGGAGGAAGGTAAGGGAAATTCGACTACAAATGCTTGTGCTTTTGCTTCAAGTGGAACTTTGAATTGGTATTGCGTTAAAAATCAGCAATAAATATGAAAAAAGGTTTTAGTTTGATTGAGTTAATAGTGGTGATTACCATTATTATGGTAATCTCGGTGGTGGGTTTGATAAGTTATTCTGGTCAGAATAAAAAAGCCAGGGATTCGAGAAGAATGGCAGATTTAGAAAAATATCGAGTGGCCTTAGAAATGGCTCGGCAAGTTGGGTCAACTTACCCTACTAGTTTAAATACTTTGGTGACCATGAATTTGATGTCGGCGACTTTGGCTGATCCAAACAAAGATTATAGTTATTATTACAATCGAGCGAGTGCTTATACTTATAGTTTGGGGGCTCATGTTGAAGATTTGGGATCAACTAATTCGGCGGGAATTGGAAGCTGTGGAACTAGCGTTACTTGCAATTATCTATTGACTAATCCTTAATGAAAAAAGGATTTACGATTATTGAGACGATGATAGTAGTTATCATCGGCATGATAGTGATCGGGACTGGAATTACCAAAATTAATTCTTTTTTAATTCGGGAAGAATTAGATAAAGCTGCCAGCGAATTGGCAAATATGTTAAAACTAGCCAAGAATTATGCGATCACTTCTCAGCGTCCAAATGAAATGGTAACTGATTTAAACAATGTCAGAGTTAATGTTTCTGAGTCTGGGGTGGTTACGGCAGAGGCTAATTTAGGTGTTGGTGGAAGTTATTTTGTAAAAAATATATCATCCAAGGGGGTTAGTTTGAATCAAGCGACTTTTATTTTTTCTTCTCCAGAAGGAAAATTAGTTTCAGATATTGGAGTTCCTTTAGGAATTGATGAAACTGTGGCTGTGGTAATTTCTCACCCAACTTCAGAAGTTGGGTATGAGGTTTGTGTTTCTTCTGGAGGGATAATTAGTGAAAATAAAAAAAATTTTGAAGAAAGAAGAGAGAGCCCGACAGCAACACCAACTCCAACTCCTGTTTGTTACACTCGAGAAAGTACTTGTTGTTGGGAAAATTGCAAATCTTTTACCTGTAATGCTTTATATAATGTAGATACTAGATGTTATACGTTGGTTAGTTGCGGAGAAGATGATTTTCAAACTAAATAAATTAAATTTAGGGCAAAGTTTGATTGAAGCAGTTTTTGCGATTACTATTGTAATGGTTTTGGTGGGTGGAGTGGTTAAGCTGGTTTCTCAATCAATAAGTGCTAAAACAAAAACTTTTGATCGAAAAGTGGCTACTAATTTAGCTACCAGTGTGATTGAAGATTTTGTGGTGATTGAAAAAAATCAACCAGAAAATTTTTGGAACGTTGGTTATTGGAATGCAATTGATGAAGTTAAACAAAGTAAAAGTGGTTATCCGGATTATAGCTATATGGTTAAAATTAACTATATTCCTACCCAGTTTACGTTTACGGCGGCGAAGTTGGATGTAACGGTTAGTTGGAAAGAAAGTGGCGATTCGGTGGTAATTAGTCGTTATTTTGCCAAATGAAAGGGTTTACTTTAATTGAAACGATGGTGGTGGTGGCACTAATGGGGGTATTGCTGACGGCCACTAGCTTAATGATGATTAATACTTTGAAAGCCAAAAATAGAACAGTAGTAATGGAAAATGTTGAGCAAAACTCTTCTGAAATAGCTAGACAAATTAAAAATTTACTCTTGGCGGCTGAAGTTAATAGTATTTTATGTCCGGTTGGTCAGGGATCATCGATTACTTTTATTAATAGCAGTGATCAGGGAATAACTAGTATTGTTTGTAATAACGACAGAATTTCTTCTCAGTCTGGAATTTTAAAAATAAATAATTGGTTAACTAATGAAGCGGTTAAAGTTTCTAATTGTGAGCGATTTATTAGTTGTTCAACTATGCCGTCGGTGGATGGTGACAAAGTGAGTAGTGTTGAATTTACTTATTATTTGGATAGTGGAAGTACTTTGGCGGGAGTGGAAAATTATTCAAAAAAATTATTTAATTTTAGTGTAGGGATTAGAAATTAAAGTATAATGATTTTAGTGAATAAAAAAAATCAAGGACAAGTAGCTTTAATTGTTTTGTTGTTATCGGCAGTAATTATGACTTTGGGGTTATCAGTAAGCCGAAAAACAGTAACCGAAACAAAATTGACAACAGATGAAGAGCTGTTAAAAAAAGCCTTTAGTGCGGCCGAATCTGGAATTGAATATTATTTGGGTACCGGAGACAAGAAATATAATTCTGATTTTGATAATACTAAAGCTGAGATAACAACCGAGAACATTGGATCGACCGAGATATTAGGGTCGATAACCGAAGAAACCAGAGAAAAAGATAATGCGATATTTTGGTTGGTGGGGCATAATACAAATGGAAGTATTGACTACAATACTAGCTACAGCGGTGATCTAAATAATACCTATGTGTGTGTTGAAAACGATTATGGAGGTGAAGTAAAAATTGATGGTTTTGGTAGAAATGGCGCTAGTGATTATCAAGTAAAACGATGGTATTTTGATGGCAGTGGTTTTGCTGGTGCTAGTGATAGTTGTGGAAGTGGCTTTAAAAGAGTGGTAAATCTTAGTAAGTTGTCGGGTTTATTGCCATTATTGGTGGTAGTTAAGCCAATTACTGGTAACACAGCTATAATTTTAAATGGAACTAGTAATTTCCCAATTCAAGGAGAAGTGATTAGGTCTACTGGTTATGCTGGAGAGGTGTCGGTGAAATCGGTCAATCAAAAATTATCAATCAAAAAAACATATCAAGTGCCCGAGTTTTTACTAGAACCAATAACTTCTTTTGGGTCGGTGTTGAGTAATTAAAGAAATATCTTTATACTGATTCTATGAGTAATTTAATTGGCGTAGATATTGGCGTTGGCAGTATCAAGATTGTAAGTGTCAGTAAGATGGCAACCGGGTATTCTTTGGAAGCAATTGGTGAGACAAAAAATCCGAAAAGTGATTGGGTAAAAGAAGGATCAAAAGGCAAAGGGATGCAAGAAGTGGCTAATGCGATTAAGTCTTTATTAAATGATTTAAAAATTAAACCTAAACAGGCAGTAGTAAGTTTGCCGGAAGATGAGGTTGTTTCTAGATTAATTAGATTGCCACCACTAAAAGATGGTGAAATTATGGATGCTTTACGGTTTGAAGCTGAAACCTTTGTCCCCTTTCCTCTAAATGAAGTATCAATCGATTATGAGGAAATTGAAAAAGATGATGCTGGAAGATTGACTGTTTTTGCAATTGCCGCGAGAAATGATTTAATTGCTAGCTATGTAAAATTGTTTAAAATGGTGGGGTTAGAGTTGGCGGCAATTGAGTCACCGGCAATTTCAATGAGAAGAACAGTTAATTTGACCGTGTCTGATAAAGCCGCTTTATTGCTGATTGATATGGGTGAAAAGTATTCAGATATTATAAGTATCAATTCTGGAAATATTTATTTTACTCGGGCAATGTCGGTTGGTGGTGAATCTTTAACTCGAGCAATCTCGATTAATTTGGGGTTGGATATGGCGTCGGCTGAGGAGTACAAAAAGGCATATGGAATGAAAGAGATGGAACTTGAGGGAAAAATTAAAAGTGCGATTTTACCAGTGTTTGCTAATATGGCTGAAGAAATTCGTCGAGCTTTAGCTTCTTTTAGAGAAGAACAAGGTAAGCCGGTGGAGTTGTTGGTGTTAAGTGGTGGAGGGGCAAATATGCCTGGGTTGGCGGAAGAGTTGACAAAAATTTTGGGAGTTGAAGTTCAAGTGATTCAACCATTTATTAAAATGGATACTTCTAAGATTACTGTTCCCATTGATTTTAATTCTGATGGTTGTCGATATTGTTTAGCTGTTGGATTGGCACTAAGAGAAATACCATGAACGAGATGAATTTGAATTTATTACCGTCGAAAGCTAAATTTCAAAAGAGAAAGGTTGAATTGGTGGGGAAAACAAAAGTTTACATGATCGCGGTTTCTGGAGTTTGGTGTTTGGTATTGGTAGTAGTAATTATTCTGAACATTGTAGTGAGTGTTAGAAAAAAAACTTTAGAAAGACGATATGAGCTGGTTAAAACAGATTATCAGGGGTTAGCAGAGTCGGTAATTACTAGCCAAAACTTAAAGTATCGAGCAAAAATGATTGGTGGAGTGATTGCTTCTAGATTTGAATACTCAAAAGCATTTAAAGCTTTAAAATTATTATTGCCAAATGGGATAAGTATGAGTGATTTTAAAATGACTAAGAAAGGTGTTTTTGATATTAAAGCTTTGGCTAATGATGGAACTAGTGTGGATGAATTTGAAAAACTAGTTTTTGAGATAAATAAAGGTAATAATGAATTTTTTAATAAAGCTAAAATTATTGATGTTATGGTTAAAAACGGTGTTTGGAATCTTGAAATGGAGGTGTCAATGAAATGAAACTAAATCTTGAAATTCCAGAAACATTATTTGGTTTAGATAGCGGTTTAATTAAAGTTTTCTTTTTGCCATTTTTAGTAACAATAAGTTTAATTTTGTCGATTGGATTGGTAATTACTCCGCAAATTGATAAATTTAAATTAATGTCTGGTTCTAATCAAAAAATCGAAAAAGAAACTAAGGACTTGAGGGCAAAAGTTGACTATTTAGCCTCGTTAGATCAAAATGAATTACAAAAAAATGCTGGGTTTGTAAATAATTCTTTGTTACCGGAAAAAAATTCTTATTTGTTGGTAAATATTGTCAGAAAAATTGCTGATCGATATGGTTTTGGAGTTGATAGTTTTAATATTTCTATTGGTAATCTTAATCAAGATCAACAAAAATCATCAGTAGGCGGAATCTCGAGAATTCCAGTGAACGTTAAACTGATTGGTGATAAAGAAAAACAATATGATCTAATTGAAGGCTTGGAGAAGAGTTTGCCAGTATTGTCGGTGGATGATTTTAAAATTAAAAGCAATAATTCGAATACGATTGAAATGGAGATGACCCTATCGGCTTTTTATATCGAGAATAAAGATGTCTTGGCCAACGAAAAATTGACTTTAGCTGAATTAACGATGAAAAAAGAAGAATCGGAGGTTATTAATAAGTTGAGCAACTTTACCATGATGGAAAATATTTCAGCAATTGAAGGTAGTTTTGAAACCAAGAAAGATTTTACCAAGTTTGAAAGAAACGATCCGTTTACTCTTTAATTTCGAGATTATAGCGAGTATTAGGGTAGCAGAGATTAAGTATGGTTCGAAGTGATTTGATTATTTTGCCTTCTTTACCAATGATTTGACCAATCATTTCTTTGGGGGCAGAAATTTCAAAAATAGTTTGATCGCCCTCAACTCTTTCTTCAATCACCACATCATCAGGATTGGCAACGATAGCTTTGATTAAGTATTGGAGAGTTTGATTGATGGTGTTCATGCTTTTTTGGCAACTTTCTTTTTACGAGGATATTTATCAGGATTGATTAATTTATCGACCCCTTCGGTTAATTGGGCACCATTTTTAACCCAAGTGGTTAAAAGAGTTTGGTCGATACTAATTGTTTTTGTTTGAGGAGTATAAAAACCTAAATCAGCAATATATTTGCCATTGCTTTTTGAACGGCATTCGCTGACAACAACTCGATAAGTTCTTTGGTGAGTTTGACCTTTTGGTAATAATTTGATTTTAAGCATACGTGGAATTATATCAGATTAATTTTTAAATTTTAATTTTTAAATGAATCTATCCCAGATAGAGCGGCAGATTCTTCAGCTTTTTGCTTTGAGTTACCTTTTCCGGTAGAGATTTGTTGATCACCAATATACAAACCAACGGTAAAAACTTTTTGATGATCGGGCCCGGATTCTGAAATTGTTTGATAATGAGGGGTAATGTTAGTTTTCTTTTGTGCTAGTTCTTGAAAATAACTTTTTGGATCTTTAATGTTTTTTTGATTAGCAATTTTGATTAAACTTGGAGTTAATAGCTTGGTTAAAACTTGATCGATAGAATTGAAGCCACTATCAAGATAAATAGCTCCCAAAATACTTTCGAAAGTGTCAGCTAAAATTGAAATATTGTCTCGTCCTTGGTGTTTTTCTTCTCCATGGCTTAAAAATATAAATTGACCAAGATCTATTTGTTTGGCAATTTCGGCTAAATTTTCTGTTCTAACTGCTAATGATCGTTGATTAGTAAGGCTCCCCTCCTCTAATTCAGGAAAGTTGAGATATAAATAATTGGTAGTCCAAAGTTCGAGAACAGCATCTCCCAAAAACTCAAGTCGTTCGTTGCTGTGAGAATAGATATTTCGATTTTCGTTTAAATATGATCGGTGAACTAAAGATTGATTTAGAAGATCAATATTTTTAAAAAAATAGCCAAGATTATTTTGAAGAGTTTGAAGTTCCATCTGGAGAAATGGTTTTAATAACGCTGCCTAAAACACCATTGACAAAACCAAAACTAGTTTCAGTACCAAATTCTTTGGCGATTTCGACGGCTTCGTCGACTACAACTTTAGGAGGAACTGATTGGTTATAGAGCAATTCCCAGATAGAAAGTCTTAAAATTGCTAAATCAATTTTATTGATTTGGTCAATTGGCCATTTGGGCGCATTTACAGAGATATGTTGATCGATTTGATCGAGTTTAGAAACAATATCTTGTTGTTCTGGGTTTAATTGATTGTGTTGTTCAGCGTCGTAGGCAAAAAGCATTTGCATGTTTTTAATACGACGTTGATGGCGTGGATCTAATTTTGATTTCACGATTGTTTACAATTGGCACACTCAAAACCAACTTTTTTAGGTTGATTACAATGCTTACAAACTACGATTTTGGCGAGTGTTGTAGCAGTATGAGTAGCGCGTCGACGACCTTGTCGGCGGCTAGAAGGACGATGTTTAGGTAATGCTGTCATGGGGTTATTATAACAAGTTAATTGCTAATTCGATCAAGTTGAGTGGAATTTGCTGTTAACTGATGAAAGTCATAGTTGGGGTAACTTAAGGAGATATCGTTTATTAATTGATCGGCTTGGTTGATTAAATTAGTTTGATTAATAGAAGCAAGTTTTAAAGAAGGAAAACCATGCTGAATTAGAGAAAAGATTTCGCCTGGCCCCCTGGTTTGGAGATCGTAGGTGGCAATCTCGAGTCCAGAATGATGATTTATGAGATATTTTAGGCGATTAATGGCTGGTTGATTTTTGGTGGCTGAGAAAAAATAACAATAGCTTTGAAGTTGACTTCGACCAACTCGGCCACGTAATTGGTGGAGCTGGGCTAAACCAAATCGGTCGGCAGATTGAATGATCATTACTGTGGCATTGGGGTAATCGATGCCAACTTCAATAATTGGGGTTGTAACTAAGAGGTTGATTTTATTTTTGGCAAAATCAGCTAATATTTTTTGACGATCTTCAGTTTTTGTTTTGCCGTGGATTAGGGCAATTTTTAAATCTGGCAAAACTATTTTTAAATTTTCATAAGTAGTAGTGGCTGCTTTTACCGACTCTAAGTTTTCAGATTCTTCAATAAACGGGCAAACGACGAAACCTTGTTGTTTGGTGGTTTGAAGGTGGTTTGATAACCATTGAAAACAATCTTTTTCTTTTGAGGGTGGAACCAGAAAAGATTTGATTATTGGACGGTTTTGAGGAATAGTATCTAAATAAGAGAGATCGAGATGTTTTAAAACAGTTAAGCCAATGGATCGAGGGATGGGAGTGGCGGTCATGGTAAGCAAATGAGGTGGGTTGGCTTGGTGGTTGAGAAAGGATCGCTGGAGAACACCAAACTTATGTTGCTCGTCGATAATTAACAAACTAACGGGTGGCAGTTTTTTTTGATGATAAATTACAGCGTGAGTAGATATTAATAATCCTGTTTGAGGAATTTGATCTTGATGAGAACTGGTTAATAAGCTTATTTTTAGTTTAGGAAAAAGTTTTTTAGCTGTTAGGTAGTGTTGATTGGCAAGAATGTCAGTGGGGGCCATTAGGATAGATAATTGACGATTTTTTTGGACAAAATAAGCGGCTGCCAAGGCAACAACTGTTTTTCCAGAACCAACATCACCTTGGATTAATCGATTGGCTGGAGAGCTTTTTACTAAATCAGAAAGAACTTCGGAAATAACTTGATGTTGACTGTTGGTAAGGGAAAAAGGCAAAGAGTTTAAAGGTAATTTAACTGACTTAAGTTGGCGGTGAACAGAAGATGCTTGTTGTTTTTCTTTAATAAATTTGGAGGTAACTTGGAGAGAAAGTATTTCATTAAGAGATAATCTATTGATGGCCTGATCTAAAAGTGATTGATTTTGGGGTTGATGAATGTTTTTAAGAGCTAATGGTAAGGATAAAAGTTGATATTTTTTTTGAATATCAACTGGTAATGGGTCGGAAATAGACGAAATTAATTTTAATAAATTAAGTGAAAAAATATTTCGAAACCAAGAAGAAGATAAACCTTTGGTTTCGTGATAAATAGGGATTATTTTTCCAGTTGAATTGCCAATATATGGAGTAAAAAGACTAAATTTATGTTGGTAAAGATTAACTTGTCCGGCTAAAGAAATAGTTTGACCAATGGTTAGTGATTTTGACAAAAAGGGAGAGTTAAACCAAATAGCAGTAATGACTCCGGTTTTATCTTTAATGATGGCTTTTTGAAGATTTTTGCCAAAACGAGTATAGATATTTTGGAAATCAATAATTTGGCCTTGAATGGTAACAAAATCATTTTCCGACAAATTGTCGATAGTGGTTATTTTTGAAAAATCGAGGTATCGAAAAGGTAAATGGTAAAGTAGATCGAGCGAAGTGGTGATATTTAAATTGGCTAATTTTTTGATGCTGGCTGGTCCAATTTTGGGAAGAGAGCTTAAAGTTAAATCCACAGCTTATGTTATCATTTAGTTATGAGAATCTTGGGCAGAAAAGTTCGTCGAAAAACAATCGAAAAAGGAATTTTAATTGTAGCAATGAGCGCTCTGTTACTATCTGGTATTGTCCCATTTTTGGGAACAATTCTTAAATGAATCGTTTTATAGAATTAATAAAATGTTGGTGGTTGTCAATGAAGTTAAAAACAAAATCTAAGAAGTTTTGGTATCGATTGTTTTTTGGAAGTTTAGTGGGAATATTGAGTATCTATTTTTTATTTTTAGTAATTTTTGCTTGGTTTAGTAAAGATTTACCATCTCCCAATAAAGTGGTTCGTCGGGATGGTTTTTCAACCAGAATTTTAGACCGGAATGGTGAGGTAATTTATGACGTTTATAAAGATGCAAAAATTATGCCGGTGGTGTGGGAAGAAATACCAGATAGTCTAAAAAATGCTACGGTAGCTGTTGAAGATAAAGATTTTTACAAGCATCAAGGTTTCGACATATTAACGCCGTTAAGAATGGTTAAAAACGTTTTTGTGTTTAAGAAACTGACCGGAGGCTCAACTTTAACTCAGCAATTGGTAAAAAATGTATTACTAACTTCAGAAAGAAGTGTAACCCGAAAAATTCGTGAGTTTATTTTGGCGGTTCAAATTGAAGCTAAATATAAAAAGAGCGAGATTTTATTGATGTATTTAAATGAGGTTCCTTATGGTGGTTCGGCTCGAGGAGTTGGGGCAGCTGCAGAACAATATTTTGGAAAAAAAGTAAAAGATTTGTCGCTAACCGAATCGGTAATTTTAGCTGGTTTACCACAAAGACCGAATACTTACTCCCCTTTTTCAAAAACTCCTAAAGCTTATGTTGATCGATCGGCTCATGTAATTAATCGAATGGTAGAAGATGGTTATATTAGCCAAGAAGTGGCAAAGACTACTCTGGAAGAAGTGAAAAATTTTAAATTTTATGAAAACACTTCTAAATTGGCGGCACCTCATTTTGTTTTTTGGGTTAAAGATATTTTGGCAGAGAAATATGGTGATGAAATGGTTGAGGGTGGTGGCTTAAAAGTTACTACTAGCTTAGATCTTAAAATTCAAGAAAAAACTCAGCAAATTGTTTCAGAGGAAATTGATAAAGCTGAGAAAATGGGAATTTCAAACGGAGCAGCAGTGGTGATGGATCCAACTAATGGTCAAGTGTTGGCAATGGTGGGTTCGAGAGGTTACAACAGTGATAAAACTGAAGGTCGTTTTAATGTGGTGACTCAAGCTTTAAGACAACCAGGATCGGCAATTAAACCAATTACTTATTTGATGGCTTTAAGACGAGGAATGTCGCCATCAACTATGATTATGGATACTCCGGTATCATTTCCAATCCCTGGTCAAAAAGATTACAGCCCTCAAAATTACAATGGTAAGTTTAATGGTCCAATGTCTTTGAGAAATGCTTTAGGAAATTCGATTAATACGATTGCAGTTAAGCTTTTAGCTCAAGTGGGAGTAGAAAATATGCTTAAACAAGCTTTTGAGATGGGCTTAACAACTTTAGAACCAACTCCGGAAAATTTAAAAAGATATGGTTTTGCAGTAACTTTGGGAGGCGCTGAAGTAAGGATGATTGATTTAGCTAGAGGTTATTGTAGTTTTGCTAATCAAGGAAAATTACCAGAAATGGCAGCAGTGTTAAAAGTTGAAGATAAGAGTGGTAAGGTTTTAGAAGAATATCGACAAATTGAGGGTAAACAAGTAATGTCACCTCAAGAAGCATTTTTGATTTCTAATATCTTAGCGGATAATTCAGCTCGAGAATTAACTTTTGGAGCAGTTAATGGATTGATTATTCCAAATTATCAGGTGGCAGTAAAAACAGGTACTACCAACGATAAGAAAGATAACTGGGCAATTGGTTGGACTCCAAATGTGTTGACAGCGGTGTGGGTGGGAAATAATGATAATACAGCAATGCTTAAGGTGGCTTCGGGTGTGTCTGGAGCTTCACCGATTTGGAAAAGAATTATGACTGAATTAGTAAAAACCAGACCAAAGCAGGATTTTCCGATTCCTGACAAAATTGTTAGTGTTGAAGTAGATAAGGTTTCGGGTTACAACTCTCACGATGGTTTTGCGGCCAAGCAAGATTATTTTATCGATGGCATGCAACCAAAGATTAATGATCCAATTCATTTAAAAATGAAAGTTTGTAAGGATAAAGCTGGATTGGCAACTCCTGAAGATATAGCAAATGGTAATTACAATGAAAGTGAGTATTTTAGAATTAAAGAGGATGATCCAGTATCTAAAGATGGAAAAAATCGTTGGCAAGAAGGTATCGATGGTTGGGTGAGTCAACAGTCAAATAAAGATAGTTATTATCCACCTGAAGGATACTGTCGGAGTGGTGGCTTGTTAGTGGTTAATTTTGACTCACCATCAGACCGCCAGACTACTGGTAATCAAGTTAGCGTTAAGATTAAAACTGATAACTTAAAAAAAGTGACTGAGGTCAAATTGTGGGTTGATGGAAATGAGGTTAAGGTGTGGAATGATAAACCATTTGAAACTGAAATTAATTTAGCCGATGGAGTTCACACTTTAAAGATTAGGGCAATTGATAAAGATGGGAATAGTGGCGAGAGGGAAATTAAAGTTGGAACTAATGTAGCTTGGGATTGGACTCCGGCTCCAACACCGACAATGACTCCAACCCCAACTCCAACTGTGGTAATTACACCTACTTTGATACCTTCTGTTACACCAACAATCACAAGTAGTCCGTAAAGATAGGATTAAACTAATTTGATATATATATTAGCACTCGAGCTTGAAGACTGCTAAGTGGATTTTTTTAGCAGTTTTATCGTCGCAGTTATAATAATTTACTCGGAAAGTATAGCGATTTTGATAAACATCAATGATAGAAATTGACCAAAGAATTTTAGGGTCAATTAAATTTTGATATTGGTTAATTAAGGTTAATGGATCTTGGGGTTGATCGAGAGCAATGTTGGCATCGAGAGTAATGATTTGAGAATTTAATTCAATTGCTTGGGTAGCTAAATGCTGAGGAACATAAGTAGGAAGAGATTCTAAATTATCAAGAATTATTTCAGCAAAATTATTGGTAACAGTGGCGGTTAAGTTTAGTTTTTTCAAATCATTTTCAAGTTGATTAGAAGAAGGATGATAGATGCCAAGAGAATAGTGTTCTTGGTATAAATTATCTTTTTTAAAATAGATTTTTCCAATTTCAAAGAATTGGGGAGTAGGTAGTTTAAAACGAGAATATTGGTCTAACTGGTTTTGAAGTGATTGAATAATACTTTGACGAAGAACAGGATACTCGGAATTAATTGAGTTCTGAGTGTAAATGGCAGTTTCTGGGTTAATTGGTAGTTTGGTTAAAGGCCAAGATAAGACTTCGTCGTAGCCTAAATCAACTAATTGATCTTTAAGAGAGTCGATTAGATAAAGCACCGGCGGAGTAATGTTTTGAACTTCTTTAAAAGCCAGAGGTTGATTGGTAGGGATGTTTTGATATCCATAGAATCTAACAATTTCTTCGGTAAGATCTTCAGAGATATTAAGATCTTTTCTAATTGATGGAGGAGTTACCTGATTATCAGTGATTAAACAACCAAGTTTGGTTAAGCAATTAATGCCAAAATCCGGAGAGATTTCAATTCCAGAATAAAGGCTAGGATAATTAAAATCATAATCGATTGGCTGAATATCTTTTGGGTTTGGATAATAATCAAATACTTGTGAGCCAATAAGACCACCACAATTTTCAAATATTAATTTTAGAAGATGCTGAAAAGCTTGAGGAATTAAATTTGGGTCAAGAGATTTTTCCAAACGAATACTGGCTTCAGTGGTGGCTTTAAGCAGTCGACTGTTTTGACGCACGGTGGTTGGGTGGTAGACGGCTAGCTCAACAATGGTATCGGTGGTTGAGTTGTTGATAGCACAAAACTCCCCTCCCCAGAAACTTAAGCTTAAAGCCCGATTTGGGCTATTTATCATTAAAACCGAAGGATCTACTTTTAAAACAGTTTTATCTAAGCTGGTAAATTCAGTGTATTTGGGATTCATTTCCCAAATTAAATGATCGGTAGATTTGGCGGTATCAAAAGCGTGACAGGGAGTTCCATACAAAAACATAATATAGTTGGTAAGATCCACTAAAGTATTGATTGAATTTACTCCATGGAGTTTTAAAAATGATTGGAGCCAAGATGGAGAAGGACCATTTTTTAAGTGGACAATTTTAGCTGCCATTACTCGGGTAACGTTGGAGGTTGAAATAACAATTGGCAATTGATAGTTTGAACTAGGACATTGGTAATCGGTGGAACTTAAGTCTAAATGATAGAGAACTGATAAATCGCGAGCAATACCGTAATAACCCAAGCAGTCGCCACGATTGACTTTGATATCTAAATCGAAAACGATTTGATCGTCAATCTTTTCATAAAAATTGCAAAAATGACCAATCATGGTTAAATCATCGCGAAGCTTTTGAGGCTCAATGTTTAAATCAGGCAGAAATTTTTGAAGTTCGCTATAAATTAGTTTCATAATTATTTATTTGGTTTGTAAGCGAGATTGCCACCCATGAGGGTGCGAATATCAGAAATATTATTTTGAGCCATAGTCCAACGATCTAAACCCATACCAAAAGCAAAACCTTGATAAATTTTAGGATCGATATTGGCTTTCTTTAAAACATTAGGGTGAATCATGCCACTGCCTCCCATTTCAATCCAGCCGGCGTATTTGCATAAAGGGCAACCGGCACCATGACATTTAAAACATTGCATATCTGGACCAACGCCGGGTTCAACTTCAGGATAGTATTTACAACGATAACGAACAACTACTTCTGGGCCATAAAGTGTTTTAAACATTAGGTCCATAGTTCCAATTAAATCTTTCATGGTAACACCTTTTTCAACGACTACAGCTTGATATTGGTGAAAAATAAAATGGTTGCTGCGATTAACTTTTTCGTTTCGATAAACACTACCTGGAAAAGCGGCTCGAAATGGTGGTTGGTGGTTGGCTAATAAATATGATTCGATAGTTGAGGTTTGAGTTCGAAGTAAAACCTGAGGCTCTTTGATGTAAATACTGTCTTGCATGTCACGAGCAGGATGGTTGGAAGGAACATTGAGGCGTTCAAAATTATATTCGTCAGTAACTATTTCAGGGCTATGATAAATTGAAAAACCTAATTTCCTAAAAACTTCATTTAATTGTCTTTCGGTGGCGGTTAGAGGATGAAGATGTCCCACCTTCGCCAAGGCTACGGCGGGTAAACCAGATTTTTGTTTATCATTTATTATTGATTCAACGGTTTGGGATTTTTCAGTAATTAAATTTTCAACATCGTTTTTTAGTTTATTTAGTTCCAAACCAAAAGCTTTGGGGTCGGCAGCAGTTTTAATTTTAGAAAATTCAGCATTAATTAGGCCAGAGCGACCGAGATATTTAATGCGAGTATTTTCCAGATCAGTACTAGTTTGACAAGAATCGATTTCTAATTTTATTTCTTCAAGTTTCATATCTTGTCTATTATATTAAAAAAGCCCCCTTTAAGGGGCTTTTTGTTTTTTATAGGAAAGTCCCCCTGCCTGCCGGCAGGCAGGTCTTTATTTTAAGGAAGTAAAGATGGATTTAAAAGTAGCGGGATCTTTAACAGCGATTTCGGCTAACATTTTGCGATTAAGATCGATTTTATTAGCTTTTAATTTGCTGATGAATTTTGAATAACTAAGATCAAATGATGTTAAAGCAGCATTGATACGAATTATCCATAATTTTCGGAAATCACGACGTTTAATTCGGCGGCCATTGTAAGCATATTGACCGGAATGTAAAACAGCTTCATGAGCTGGTTTAAAACGGCGATTTCGCTCCATCCAAAAACCTTTAGCGGCTTTGATGACTTTTTTGTGATGTTGTCTTCTAACGACTCCTGTTTTTACTCTCATAGTTTTAATTAGGCTTTACCTAACATTTGTCGAACCTTTAATGCAAATCTACCTAGAACGGTTTTTTTACCTTTAAGACGTCGAAGTTGTTTTTTGGATTTTTTTCGTCGTAAATGACGATCAAATGCAGAACGGCAAAGAACTTTACCGTTTTTGGTAACTTCAAATCGGTTGGCAACCGACTTTCTGATTTTTAGTTTTTTACTAGCTTGTTTCATTTTAAGATTTCTTTTTAACCGGTGATAAAGTAAAGAGCAATCTTTTACCAATTAACTTGGCTTCGCCTTCCGGAGAGGCAATGTCTTCTAATTTCGATTTGAATCGATCGATTAGCTGATGACCAAATTCTACCTTTTGAATTTGGCGACCTTGGAATTTTATACTTAATTTAACTTTATTTCCAGAGGTCAAAAATTTTCTTGCCTTGTTGATGGCGGTTTCGAAGTCGTTTTCAGATACAAAAGGGGTAGTTTGGATCTCTTTGGTTTCCCCACCTTTAATACCTTTTTTCTCGGATTTAAGCTTTTTAGCTTCCTGATATTTAAATTTGGTAAATTCAATTAGCTTGACAACGGGTGGTTTGGCCATGGGAGCAATTTCGACCAAATCTAGGCCGGTTTCTTGTGACATTCGACGAGCTTCAGTCATGGAAACAACTCCGATTTGTTTAGCTTCATCGTCAACTAAACGAACTTCGGTGGCAGTAATATACTGGTTGGTTCGATAGAACTTTTTATTTTGAGTTTGATTTCGATAAGTGGCCATTGATGGTTTATTTTATCAGATTAAGTGATTTTGTGTTAATTAAGTCCTTAATTTTGGCAATAAAATCACTAACGGGAATAGCTCCGAGGTCTTGACCGTCTCTTTGGCGAACAGCGACGGCATTACTTTCGGCTTCGCGGCCGCCAATTACTAACATAAATGGAATTTTTTCTAATTGAGCGTCGCGAATTTTAGCCTGCATTTTTTCGGAACGATCATCAACTTCGGCTCGAATCCCCTGCTCTTTTAATTGTGCTAAAACTTGATTGGCATATTCATGCTGAGCATCGGTAATGGGAATAATTTTGGCTTGAACTGGGCTAAGCCAAACAGGGAAAGCTCCAGCAAAATGTTCAATCATGACACCCAAAAATCTTTCTAATGAACCAGAAATGGCACGATGAATAACAACTGGTCTTTCTTTTTCACCTTTCTCGTTAATAAAAGTCAGATCAAATCTTTCTGGAAGATTGAAGTCGCATTGAATAGTGGATAATTGCCATTCACGACCAATAGCATCTTTAAACATGAAATCTAGTTTTGGTCCATAAAAAGCAGCTTCATCAATACCAATTTTATATGGTAGATTTTCTCTCTCAGAGACGTTTTTTAAAGCAGCTTCAGCTTTTTGCCAAACTTCATCAGTACCGAGATATTTACCGTTTGGTCCGCGTACGGACAATCTTACCCAATAGCCGTCAAGCATACCCATGGTACCAAAGAATTCTTTAATGATGGAAACTATTGAAGAAATTTCATCTTCTAATTGAGAGACTCGACAAAATAAGTGGCCATCATCTTGAGTAATCGAGCGAACTCTGGTTAGACCAGATAATTCACCGGTTTTTTCATCTCGATAGACGGTGGCTGGCTCAAAATAACGAACTGGCATGTCGCGATAACTAAATTGGTTGTCAGTAAAGATCTGCATGTGGTGAGGACAATTCATGGGTTTCATGAAAAATTTCTCTTCCTTACCCTGAACACGAAAAATGTTGTCGCCAAATTTTTCTGCATGACCTGATGTTACATAGAGAGCTTCTTTGGTGATGTGAGGTGTCCAAACTCTTTGATAACCCTTATTTTTATGGATATCCCAAAGATAATTTTCGATTTCTTGGCGAAGAATCATACCTTTTGGTTGAAGAAGAGGTAAACCAGCTCCGATTAAGTTGGAGATAGTGAATAGTTTTTGATTTTTGCCAATGATACGGTGATCGCGACGTTTGGCTTCTTCAAGTATGAATAAATATTTTTCTAGTTCTTCTTTGCTATCGAAGGCGGTGCCATAAATGCGAGTAAGCATTTTATTTTTCTCATCACCATGCCAATAGGCACCAGCAATGGATAATAATTTAATGGCTTTGACTTCGCTGGTACTGTTAACGTGAGGGCCCGCACAAAGATCAAAAAATTCTTGGCCGGTGGTATAGATGGTAATAACTTCTTCGCGATTGGTAATACTTTCGAGCCACTCGATTTTGTAAGGGTTAGAAGAAAATAATTTTTTGGCTTCATCTAGAGAAATCTCGGATTTAGTGATAGGGAGGTTTTCTTTAACAATTTTGACCATTTCGGCTTCGATTTTTGGGAAATCTTCTTCAGAAATTTTAAAATCGTTTAAAGGTTCGAAGTCAAAATAAAAACCATCATCGGTAGCCGGACCCATGGCCATAAAAAATTTATCGGGGCCATAAAGGCGAATCATAGCTTGAGTAAGAATATGCTCAGCTGAATGACGAATTTGGTGAAGTTGATCTGAATTTTGATTAGACATAATAGGAATTATAAGTTAATAAAAAGAAAAAAAGACAGCCCAAACAAGGTAAGGAAAAAACTATGCCCTGTTGGGCAATATAGTAGTGTTTAAGAAAAACATTGGGTTATTCTATCACTTTTATTCCTTCACATCTCATGAGTTTTTTAGCGGCTTGTCGTTGTAGAAATTCTTTAGCAGGGTCCATAGCCATATGAGAAAGTCCTTCGATAAGTGGGGAAAAGAATGTAAATGAGATGAAAAAAGTAAGAACTGTAGCAACTGGATCTTTGGTTTTTGCAGCTGTAATAACAGTTGCGGCTCCAGCAGCAAATTCTGACATACCTTTTGCTACATCAGCAGTTATGATATTAGCTTGTTTTGCTTGATCAAATAATTGTTCTCTTAATTCAGTTAATGTTCCTTCAGTGGCTTCAGGGAGAATGTGGTTCATATTAGGTTCTGTTACACGTGGTGGCTGATTTACTTGTCTACATAAAGGTTCGAAAACTATGTTTATAACACTATTAGTTGAGTCAAATTTTTCTTGAGTTGTATTCATAGACCTATAATATCATATATAAGGGTAATAGTAAAGTTTCTTAGTTATACGTGAGTCTGGGAGGACTCGGACCTCCGACCTTTTCAATGTCAATGAAACGCTCTAACCAACTGAGCTACAGACTCGAATAGGTGGATTATAACATGTGAATATTTTTTCGGGGAATAAAAATTTCAGTATTACAATCTGGACAGGTGTATTCAATACCCTGAAATCTAGAAGTTATTAATTTAGCAAAACTAGCATTTTCCATAACGAGAGTTTGTCTTGGGCAGACGATATTTACCCTGTTTTTAGAAAATAAATTTGTTTTGACGGCACTAATATGTTCAGGAATTTCTATTTTAACGGTAGGCATGGGTTAATTTACACTTCGAGAAATTGAGTGCTCACTAGAATTAAGGTATTGTTGACCACCTTTTTTGCTTTTACCAGTGTTCCAATAATAATTTCTTTTCTTTTTACGAGTATTAAAAGAGTTTACCCAAAGGTTGGCTTCGGAAATATCTTGAATTGAATCTAAAATATATTTTTTTATTCGACCTAGAAAACCAACTTGATAGTTTGAAGGTTCGACTACTTCTGGAAAAACAGTTTGTTTGACTTCTTCTTTAAGGTCTTGGCTCTTTTCAATTAATTGTTTAATGGCGGCTAAAATTTCTTCAATTTCTTTCTTAATTTCAACCTGATGTTGATCAAAAAGAACTTTGGTTTCTTTTTCGAGATGACTAATGGTCCAAGGATTTTCTTGAGTTTTTTCTTGGTGATTAGGTGTAATTTCGGAAGGTTGATTTAGACTTAAAATTCCAAAGAGAGATTTTTTGGGCGCAGGAAAGTTGGTAGAGTCTTTAAGTACTTCGTTATTATTTGCCTTAATTAATTGTTGTAGCTTCGGGTCGAACTTGCCCGAGAATCCACCTGCCATAAATTATTATAGCAAATTGTTATTTTAAGTTTTTTAAGAAGTCAATAACTTTTTGCTGAGTAAGTAGGTAAAAAACTAGTTCTGGATTGTTTTTCATTTCTGGTTGTTTTTTGAATATTTCTTCGGCATCTTTAGATTCAACTTGAATTTTTTCATTAATTGAAATCTGATTGATCGCCAAATTTATGGTCCATTCTTCTTTAACTTGTTTTTCAATTTTTTCTTGATAGCTTTTTGAGGTTTCGTTTTTAGATTTTAAATAATCTTCAACTTTCATACCAGCTGACTCAATTTGATCAACCATTCTAGATAGATTTTTTTGAACATCTGACTCAATTAAGATTTGAGGTAAAGTTACTTTGGTATTTTCAAGTAGGGTTTTGATAATTAAATCGGTAGAACTATTGTTTTTAGCGATTTTTTGATAAAGGTTTTTATCTAGCTCAATTTGAGGGAGTTCGGCGGCAGTGACATCTACTAGCCAGTCTTTATCAAGAGTTAAAGGAGGATTGGTAATTTTAATTTGAGGGTCGATTACTGGACGTAAACCGTATTCTTTTACTTTGTCTTGATAAAGGTGGGACAGTAAATGAGAGAGAATTTCGGAATAAGCTTGATTTTTGTCGAGTTCAGATTCGACGATGTTTAAGGGTACATTGCCTTGTCGGAAGCCTTTTTTAGTAAAATTTTTTTGAAAAGCTTTGAGAACTTCTTGATACTCTTTGAGGAGGTTTTCTTTTGAAATAGTAAGATGGAGAACAAAAGTTTTATCCTTAAGTTGTTCTAATTCTTTGATATCTGTTTTCATAATTATGGCTATGATATCATGATAAAAAGGATAAACAAATGGAGAGGATTTTTTTTAAAATTGGTTTAGTTTGGTGTGGTTTAGTTTTGATGGTATTTTTGGGGTCATCTTTGTTTTATTACAGTTATTACTCAACTAAGAAAAGTGTAAAAGTGGTTACCATGCCGGTAGTAGAAACCAAGGCTGCCACAATTGCTAATGAAATAGCTGAAAATAAGATAATGACAGAAGAGGTTGAAGCTGATGCCAGACCATTGTTAATCAAAAGATATTTAGAAAAGTACAACTCTCCCCTGGCTCCATACTATCAGCTAATTTTTGATTTATCGGAAACATATGGATTTGAATATTATTGGATTCCAGCGATTGGTCAACAAGAATCAAACTTATGTAAAAAAATACCTGAAGGTTCTCACAATTGTTGGGGTTATGGAATTCATAAGAATGGAACACTAAAATTTGATAGTTATGAATTAGCTTTAAAGAGTTATGCTGAGTATTTAAAGAGAGTATATTTTGATAAAGGTTTGAATACCCCTGAGTTAATCATGAAGAAATATTGCCCACACTCGGATGGTTCTTGGGCTCGAGGAGTAAATCAGTTTATTAATACTATTGAGTCTGGTAATTTCTAGTTGTTGACATACTGGTTGTGTTTTGGTATAGTCAGCCCTAGATCCCGGGGTGGCTCCTCTAAAAAGCATGCTCTGGGATTTTTTTTGGAAAAAATTTAAAAAAACAAGAAAGGGGTTGGAAAAAGGTTGATAGTGAGATAGAATAGCGGTTATGGGAATGATCACAACTTCACAAATCAAAAAAGGCATGTATATTATTTTCCACGAAGAACCTAATATGGTGGTGGATATAACTTTCGTGTCGCCGGGAAAGGGTTCAGCTTTCTATCGAGTAAAAATGAAATCTCTTTTTACTGGAAGAGTGGTTGAATATACCTATAAATCGGGAGAAAAAGTTGAAGAGGTTCTAGTAGAAACTCATGAGGCTGAATATTCATATTTTGATGGAAGTAATTATGTTTTTATTGAACCAAGAACTTTTGAACAATATTCAGTTCCTGCGGAAGTGATGGGTGATGATAAAGTTTATTTGAAAGAAAGCCTTTTGTATCGAATTAAATTTTATGACGAAAAACCAGTCGGAGTAACTTTACCAAAAAGTATTATTTGTACTGTGGTTGAGGCTGAAAATTCAGTTAAGGGTGATACCGCTACTTCAGCCATGAAAAATGCTGTTTTAGACACTGGTGCTAAAATCCAAGTCCCCTTGTTTGTTAAAGTTGGTGACGAAATTTCAATTAGCACTGAATACGGAACTTATTTGTCGAGAAAATAATTAGAAACCAATTTTTGAATCAATTTGGGGAAAGTCGTCTTGAACAGTGATTTTTAAATTTTGGTTGATTTTATTAACTGTTTCGTAAAATTCGGTTGGAACTTGATTAAGATCGTTGGTCATTGGTTGTTTTTGAGTGGCTAAAACTGGAGTTGGAGTGGGGGTGGGAAGATTAGTTTGAGTTTTTTGATTTTGAATTGAGGTTGAGAGAACTAAAACTAAAGTAAAAAAAATAAATAATCCAATAATGATTAAATATTTTTTATCAATGGTTTTTAAAAAAGAAAGTTGGATCATGATTTTGATTTAATAAGAATGATAGTTAAATTTGAAAACATTTTGGTTAATAGCTGTTGAGCTTCGTTTAAGTACTCTTTAGAATCAGCGTAAAAAGAATTGAATTCTTGATGATTATATTGTGGTGAGACGGTTTCAAGAAGACTTTCGGATAATTTTGCTTTTATTTGGGAGCTAGTAGCTTCGATATCTGGTAGCCAATCTTGATTTTTAATTGATGGCGAAGTTTTCATTAATTGTGCTAAGGTGTCTAATTCATTAAGAACTAATGTTTTTTGGTTAACTTCGTGTTGAACTAAAGAAGAATAGGCTGCTTGTTGGATTTCTAAATATTTAGTGCTGAATTCGAGAGCATAGTTTTTTAGGTCAGGGTCGGAATTAAGAGTCAGAGCTGATTGGGCTTTTTGATCTAACCAAACCTCGAGTTGTTGAAGTTGATCAATTAGTTTTTGGGTTGCTTCTGGATTGGCTGATTGGTATTGAGGAAGACGTGTTTTTAGAGAGTTTAAATATGATTTAAGAGCTAATTCTCTGGTATTTAAGGTCTTTTTAGTTATTTCAAAAAGTTCTTTTTGAGTAGAAATGCTGTGATAAGTATTGTTAACGTTGGTTTTTTCAATAAAAATTTGATAATTTTCTTGATATTTAAAATATTCTTGGCTTTGGGCAAAAGAAGGTTGGGGTAGGATTAGGCTTAAAACAAAAAATAAAATCAGCATGAATTAGTTTAGCAGATTCAATTATGGTTTCCACCAATCTTGCCAAATACCTTCAGCGCCTTTTTGAGGAGGAAATACCCAGATAAATAAAAATGTTAATAAATATAAAATTAAAATTAAAGGAATAAAAATTGTTAAGAAGGTTATTAAATAAGTATCCCAACTATAAGTATTAGTTTTACCAGCGAATACTAAAATTGAAAAAATTATTGAAACTAAAAAAGAAAGCCTGAATGGTTTCCATTTGCCTGAGTAGATAAAAAATAAATCCATATGAGTATTGTATCTTAGATTAATTATTTGTGAGCCGCGAGAGACTCGAACTCTCGACCAATCGCTTAAGAGGCGATTGCTCTACCGACTGAGCTAGCGGCTCGGTGTACGCCCAGGGGGAATCGGACCCTCATCACCAGTTCCGAAGACTGGTACTCTATCCATTGAGCTATAGGCGCAAGCTACGGGTATCCTCGGTTGGAATCGGACCAACGACCTCTTCCTTAGAAGGGAAGCGCTCTATCCTACTGAGCTACGAGGACAAGTCAAGCTATTTTATCAAAATTATTGATAAAATAAGTTGTTTTAATGCCGCTGTGGTGAAATTGGTATACACGTACGCTTTAGGAGCGTATGGAGCAATCCGTGGAGGTCCGAGTCCTCTCAGCGGCACACTACAAAAAGAATCGGGATAAAAAACGGAGGAGTTGTTCGTTAATGGTATTTTTAGGGCTGTAAATAGATCCGGTTTTAGTAAAAGGAATAATTTCAACTGCGGGAAGGTTATCCCACTGGAGAAAAGACTTGGTGTTGTAATTTTGAGGTTTGTTTACTTTAAATTTAAATTCAAAAGTCCAGGTTTGGCCAGGATAAACAAAATCTTTGGGGGTGCAAATGGCATCTGTAATAATATTATCGGAACTTATAGGGTTTAAGCAAAAATTAGTTTCTCCCCAAACCGATTGACCAGTGTTTTTTAGAGTAATTTGACCACCATATTCTGAACCAGCAATTAAAAATAGCGGAATGCTTGATTTAACTAACTGATAATCGGTAATTTGTTCTGGATGATTGGCGGTTTTGGGATAATCAACCACTGCTTGATAAGCGGGGTAAAGTGTTTCTGATTTATCTACCCAAGAAAAATGATCAAAGGGCTGATAGGGATAGTTGAAAGTAAAAGGAGTGACAGCTTTTACTTTGGGATCTTTTTGCCAAATAGCTAAGGCTTCGTTGAAAAATTTAGCGGTAGTATTGGTAGTATATAAATTATTTTGAGGTTGCTCCCCTTCTCGATGTGGCCAGCCAGTTTCAGTAAGATAAACGTCGTAGTTATTTTTTACTCCTAATTTTTTAAAAATATCGAGTTGATATTGGTAGCCAATAATCGAGTGAATACTCTTATCGGTGGGCAAACCAATATAGCCATGATTAGGATAAGAATGGGAAGCAATGGCATCGAAAGAATCAAAATATTTGGGATTATATAAATAAATCTCTTGGTAAACACGATCGACTTTTTTAAACTGAGGAGGTTTTTCAGGAGAAGCGTAGTCGAGAGGAGTGGCTAAAATATAAAAATTAGTATTTAGGTTTTTAAATTGTTGATAAGTATAAATGGCAATATCGGCAAAATTTTTAATATCAACCTCCCCTCCCCACTCGGTGCCATGATTGATTTCATTAAAAGGAATAATTATTTGTTGCTTGGTAGGCCAATTTAACTGATTTAAAAATGTGGCTAAGTTATCAATATCTTGATATTCAGGTTTTTTCCAATTGCCATTTTCCATCATGGTTCCAAGTCTAACAATAGGAATAATGTGGTATTTACGGCATTTATCAAAAAATTCTTGCCACATTGATTGATTAAGAAGATCGGTGCGAATAACAATGGTGGCATAACCCCAATCGCCTTGAGAGCTATTAATGATTGGGGCGGCTTTATCAAGATCACTGGTTTGAGATAAGTGAAGGCCAAAGATGTTTTGATTATCGGCAAAAACTGGCTTAATTAGTAAACCAAAAAAGAAAAGCAAAAATAGTGAACTAATACGGTATAATTTCATGCAATTGAACTTTATTTTACCAAATGGTTAAAGAAGAAATCTTAAAGAAAATTGAGGCGGTCAAAAAAGAGATACATGATACGCCATATGATAAGAGTAGCCAGTTTCATCATGGAGTGTTGAAGGCCAAGTTATCTAAGTTAAAAGATATGTTGGAAGATAGGATTATTGGTGGCAGTGGAGGAAGTAGCGGTGGTGGTTATGCAATTAAACATTCTGGCGATGCTTCGGTAGTTTTAGTGGGGTTGCCATCAGTTGGAAAATCGACTTTATTAAATAAAATTACCAATGCAGCTTCAAAAGTTGGCAATTATGACTTTACAACTTTGGGAGTAATCCCGGGAATGATGGAACATAGAGGGGTGCGAATCCAAATGCTTGATTTGCCGGGAATTATTGAGGGTGCGGCCGGAAATAAAGGATTTGGTAAAAAAGTTATTTCGGTGGTTCGGGCTTCAGACATGGTGATAATCATGACCGATATTAAACGGGTTGAGTTTTTTGAAACGGTTGAAAATGAACTTTATCAAGCAGGGATTAGATTAAATACTAGAGCTCCTAAGGTGAGCTTTACTCGAACTGATCGTGGTTCGGTTCAGGTAATTGATCCTTATCGTAATTTTGATAAACAAATGGTGGCTCAAATTGCCAAGGAATTGGGTTTTGATAATGTAATTATTACCATTGGGGAGAAGTTGGCGAATGTGGATAGATTAATCGATGGTTTGTCTAAAAATCGAAAATATATGCCAGCAGTAAAACTATTAACTAAAATTGATTTAGGGATTGAGGCCCAAAAAGTACCAAATGATTGTATTCCAATTTCGGCTGAAAAAAATGTTGCCATTGAAGAACTAAAAGATGAAATTTGGCGTAAGTTAGGTTTGGTTAGGGTTTATTTAAAAAGAGAAAGAAACGGAATTGCCGATCGGATTGAACCAATGATTATGAGAAGGGGCCAGAATATGGATGATGTTTTAGGGAAAATTTCGATGGAGATGAAACAGGATGTTAATCGAGTCTATGTTTGGGGAGAGGAAGTAAAATTTCCGGGCCAAGAAGTGAGTTTTAGTTTTCCGGTGTTTGATGAGATGGAAGTGTGGTTTGGCCGTTGAGAGAACGTAATTTTTGGGAACGGGCTTTAATGATTTCTTTAGAAATTTTAGGAGAATTTAAAAAGATTTCTTTAGCTTTGGTTTGAGGCCGAGGTGAATAGCGAAAGACATGAATTTTTTGAAAGCCAATTGATTGACACAAATTATAAGTTTCTTGGAAATCAGATTCGGTTTCGTTGGGGAAGCCAACAATAATATCAGTACCCAGAGATAAATTTTTAATTTGAAATTTGAAATTTTTAATAATAGAAATGATTTTTTGTTGATTATAGGGACGATTCATTAGTTTCAAAATTTTGTCTGAGCCTGACTGGAGAGGGATATGAACAAAATTTTTAATTCTAAATTCAAAATTTTTAAATAAATCTATTAATTTGTCGTCGATACAGAGAAGTGGTAGTGAACCAAAACTAATCAGTGAAATTTTGGTTTGAGTTAATAAGGCTTCAACTAGGTTTGATAGCCCTGGAGTGTATTGATTAAGATTGATTCCGGTAATAATAATTTCTTGGTAGCCATCTTGGATGGCTTGATTAGTTAGGCTAACAGCTTGGTCAAGTGGCATTGACCAAAGGGTAGTTCTTTTAGTAGGAACAATGCAGTAGCTACAAAATGAAGTGCAACCAGTTTGAACTCTTAAGATATATCGATTAGTATGGCTAAATTTGTCTTTTATCTGATGAGTATATTTTTCGGGAAGATTTTTTTTGTCGTAAATTTGAAAATTTTTAGTAGGAGTAATTTTTGAAAGATCGGCACAACCAGTGGCAATAATAGTTGCTTTGGGGTAATCGATTAATAGTTTTTTAATTTTTGAAATTGATTCGTACTCCCCTTTTTTAGTAATAGCGCAAGTATTGACTAAAATAATATCAGGTTGATCTTTGGAGGGAATGAACCCTTGATCGATAAAAGATTGGGAAAGTTGATTAATTTCGGCAGAGTTAACCCGGCAACCAAAATTAAGGCTGAGAAACTTTTTCATAAATTGGTCGAAGCTTTTCCATCAGAATTGAATAAAACCGAAGATTGTGAATAGTGGCTAATCGGCCCGAGGTCATTTCACCAATGCTAAATAAGTGACGCAAATAAGCCCGAGTGTAATGTTGACAAAGTAAACAATCACAAGCGCCGCTAACGGGTAGTTGGTCGTGATAATATTTTTCTTTATCGGGAACAAAATAAGAATAAAACTTATCTTGATTAACATCGATATGATCTATTGTTTCGGCATTATAGACGTATAAACGTTTATGACGAGCATCTCTGGTAGGGAGAACACAATCAAAAACATTCCAGCCCATTTTAACCATTTGAACAATTTCTTGTGGTTTACCAACTCCTAAACCATAGAGTAAATAATCATCTGGACAATTTTCACCAATAACTTTGGGGATATCAAAATTAAAATCACCATCGTCGGTCATAGGCCAACCGCCGTAACCTAAACCATCAAAACCAATTTCCACCAAACGCTCCGTACACTCACGTCTTAACTCTAAATTGTGGCCACCTTGAACTACTCCAAGCAGATAAGGACGTTTTTCTGGAGGAAGTTTTCTTTGTTCGCAGTTTTTAACAAAAATCTTTTTACATTCTTTGGCCCATTTAATAGTTCGTTCAACAGTTTCGCGTTGACGTTGTTCATTAGCCTGTAAATCGGTAAAATCATCTAAGACAACTACCATATCGGTTTTAAGAATAAACTGAAAATCGATTGATATTTGAGGAGTAAAAATAATTTTTTTGGAAGTTCCTGGAAGCTTAAAAGTAACTCCTTTATCGGTAACCGAATCATTACCGCTAAATTGCTTGGCAACCGACATAACTTGAAATCCACCCGAGTCGGAAATGCACCCACCGTTCCAATTCATAAAATTACGGACGCCTTGATGTTCTTTGATTACTGAGCCACCAGGGGTGTTATATAGATGAAAAGTATTGACTAGAACCCCTGGGGTTTTAGTGGAAGCAATATCGGTAGAATCCAGGGTTTTTAAAACGGCTCTGGTAGCATCTGGAAAAAACACCGGCAAAGGGATCTGCTGACCAGTAATGGTTTTAAAAAACGATGGTTTCATCTAGTTTATTTTTTTAGAGGAACGATTTTACCACTTCCTTCAAGGTTGAGAACATTGACTAATTCACCATTCGAAGGTAATACGAATTTAGTTGATTCTCCACCGAGGACTTTTTCGGCAACTTCAAATTGTCGAAGTTTTTGGGCACGATCAGTAAAAGTACTTTCAGCGGCTTTTGCAACCATTTCAACTGATTTGGCTTCAGCTTCAGCACGAAGTAAACGAGATTTAGCATCTCCCTCGGCTTTTAAAATTTCGGATTGTCGGAAACCTTCTGCTTCCAAGATTCGGGCTCTTTTTTCTCGTTCAGCCTTCATCTGTTGGCTCATGGCATCGGTGATATCTTGAGGTGGATCGATTTTTTGAAGTTCAACTTTGGTTACCTTTACACCCCAAGCATTAGTAGATTCATCGAGTACTTGGCGAAGAGAAGTGTTGATGCTGTCGCGAGCAGTTAAAGTTTCATCAAGAGATTTATCTCCAATTAAATTTCTTAAATTAGTTTGAGCTAAAGTGGTAGCGGCATAATCGAAATCTTCGATTTCGAATTCGGCTTTAACAGGGTCGACAACTTTGTAGTAGATAACAGCGTCGACGATAACCGAAACGTTATCTTTGGTGATGACTTTTTGAGGTTGAACGTTCATCACCTTTTCGCGCATGTCAACTAAAATAATCGAGTCGACAAAAGGAGTTAGAAGAGTAATACCAGAATCAACGGTGTGACTATATTTTCCCAAACGAACCACAATACCTTTTTCGTATTGTTTAACAATTCGAAAGCTCTTTAAAAGAGCGGTAATAACGGTAATTAAGACTATCCAAAAAATAATGCTTTCAAAGGTCATGATAATTTTTTAACTATTAATGTAACGCCTTCAATCATTTTAACGGTGATTTTGTCTTTTTCGTATAAGACATCGTCACTACTAGCTCGCCAATCTTCATCGCCAACCCGAACCATACCAGCGGTATCGGGGGTAATTGATCTAACTACCACTCCGGTTTTACCGATTAATTTATCGATGTTAGTGTGTTTGGTAACAATAATCAGTTTTTGTTTGATAAAAGATCGACCAAACCAAAGATAAGCCACACCTAAAACAATTGAACTACCAAGGGTGATGTAGGTGTTTTGAAATATGTTGCCTAAAAATCCACCGATTATTAAAATAGTACCTACTAATACTAAATCAAACCCGGTAGCAATGCCCATAACCAGCTCGAGTAGAGCTAATAAAAGGCCGATAACAATGAACATTTGTTCTAATGGAAGCATAAGTAATTATACTCCAAAAAATAATTTAGAAAATTAGTGAATCCAATACTTTTTGGTAGTTATTGTGAAATTCGTTTGGTAGTGGTGGATTGTAGGTATTGATGACATAAAATTTATCTCCTTTAGCACCAAAATATTCTGATCCACCACCACTATTATCAATTGATTGAGCTAAATATCCAGAAATATTACCAATTTTTAGACTAGTAAAAGTAGTTTCATTAATACAAACTTGGCGAATTTGACAGTAATATTCTCTTCGACCAATGTCTGATTGATAACTGTAAGTACCAATAGATAAATAACCACCACCTTCGTTGGGAGAAAGATATAGGTGATTGTCACGGATTTGAGCTTTCCAGTTAGAAGGTAGTTGATATTTAATATTGTTAATAGAAGATCCGTTGATAACTGGTTTTAATGTTGGAATGGAGGTGGGTTCAATTTTTGGTGTGGGTGTAGAAGTTGGAATAGAAGTAGGTGTCGGGATAGAGGTAGCTGTAGGAGGTGTTTTTGTTAAGAGTAGTAAGTAAAGAAGAATAGAAACAATAATCAGCAAACAAGTTGTTGATATTTTCCAAATATTATTCATGAGTCGGGGATACAGGATTCGAACCTGCAGCCTCATGGTCCCAAACCATGCGCGCTAGCCAATTGCGCCAATCCCCGCCTTCGCGAAGCTTTGGCGGGTAAACCCGTTTGCTTCGATGTCAAAGTGGGTGCCGCCAGAGGGAATCGAACCCCCACGCTTTTTGAGAGCACAAGATTTTAAGTCTTGCGTGTATACCAGTTTCACCATGGCGGCGGATATGGGTATTATAGCAATTTTTTTAAATTAGTTGACAAAGATTAATTATTAAAATAATATACTGACTGGTCAGTATATGAATAAAGTTAATACTAAAATGTTTTGGGCTACCTTGGTAGCTGTCACTATTTTGCCGTTAATTTACGGGGCTTTGTATTTATATGCTTTTTGGGATCCGTACGCAAAAATAGAAAATGTGCCGGTGGCAATTGTTAATTTAGATGTGGGTAGTTCTGGCAATAATTTAGGGAATGATTTGGTAGAAAATTTAAAAGAAAATCGGTCGATGAATTGGCAGTTTGTAGATTTAAATAACGCTGAAAAAGGTTTGCTAAATAAGCAATATTACGCCATGGCAGTAATTCCAAAAGATTTTACAAACATAATTAAGTCGGTAGATGGCAGTAACCCAAAAAAAGCCGAGATTGAATTTAAATCACGACCAACTTCGAGTTTTATGGCGGCTAAATTTGCCGATACGGCCATGTTTAAAATTAAGGCCAATTTAAATGAGAAAATTACTGAAAAGTATTTTGAAAATATTTTTGATTCAACTCGTGATTCGGCCAAAGATTTGGGGAAAGCAGTTGATGGTAGTGTTAAGCTAGAAGATGGTTTAGAAAAAGCAATTACTGGAGGGGATGATTTGTTTAAAGGTACTGATAAGTTAAACAGTGGAATTTATGATTTGAAAAATGGCTTAGGAGAACTTAGTAGTGGAGCAGAAAGATTAAACAATGGGGCTAACCAATTAAATGTTGGAGTGTCGAGTGTGAGTAGCGGAATCTCAAATGTTGATAATGGTTTAACACTAATTATTGGGTCTTTAAATAGCTATTTTGCTAGCCATCCTGAGGCAACAATGTCTGCTGAACTGCGAACTGCCCTGGGGGCGGCAAACCAAGTGTCGGTTGGTACTAAGCAATTGGTAGTTGGTAGTAAAAGTTTAATGGTGGGGGCGAATGATTTGGCAACCGGAAGTGCCAGTTTACGAGAGAATTTATATAAAGCTAAGAATGGTAGTGATGAATTGTTAGTTGGGATAGAAAAAATTAAGAATGGTCAAACCGAATTGAATAATGGATTAAACAAAGCTTTGGATGGAATTACTGAGTTAAAAAATAAATTAGCTGAGGCGACGAAAAAAGCTGAAGAAAAAACCGATTTTAAAAAAAATCAAAAACAACAAAAAGTAATGTCGGGTCCAGTTACCATAAAAGATATTTCGATTGATTTGGTGGCCAATAACGGTACTGGATTTGCGCCATATTTTATTCCCCTATCGTTGTGGGTGGGAGCTATGGCGATATTTTTCTTAATTGATTTTGAAGAAAAAAATAAATTTAAAACAAAATTTGGTTTTGGATTATTAGTAGGATTAGTTCAAAACTTGGTTTTGGGAATTGTTTTGCGAAAATTAATTGGCTTGGAAGTTAATGATGTTTTTAAATACTATTTATTGGGAACAATTCTGTCTTGGACGTATTTTTTAATTCAATTATGGCTAAATTTAAAACTTAAAATGGCGGGGAAATTTGTGGCCATCATTATTTTGATGTTGCAATTAACTGGTAGTGCTGGGTCGTACCCATTGGAAACACTCCCCTCTTTTTTCCAAAAAATTAATCCTTGGTTGCCAATGACTTATGCAGTTTCGGCTTATCGAGAAATAATTTCTGGGAATCAAAGTTGGGTAGTAGTTAAAGATTTAAGAATGTTGGTTATAATGTCGGTAGTAATGTTTAGTTTAATTAGTTTTAGAAAAGTATATGAGTATCGAAAAAAATAAAAAAGGAAAAATTCTAGAAGAGGCTGCAAAAATATTCGCTCGTGATGGTTTTGAAAAAGCCAGTGTGGATGAAATTAGTTTAAAAGCAAAAGTGGCTAAAGGAACGGTATATTATTATTTTAAGAGTAAACAAGATTTGTTTGATGCCATAATACTTGAGGGAGAAAAAAGATTTCGTGAGCTAATTGAAAATAAGATAAAAAATATTACCGATGTTAAAGAAAAATTAAAAAAAATTATTGAAGCTGAAAAAGAATTTGTATTGAGTTATCAGGAAGAATTTAAAGTGTTTATTGGTTATATTTTAGACAGAAAACATAGTTTTGGAATAATTGAAGAAGTGGTTGAGGAAGGTAAAAAACAAAATGTTTTTCGAAAAGATATGGCAACTAAAGAAATGGCCATGTCGATTTTTTGGACAGTGGTGATGACGACTCTAAATGGCCAAAGTGAAAAACAAAAAGAGTTTATTTTAAAGGCAGTACTAGTTTAGTTTTTGGTATTTTTTAAAATAATCACAGATTGTTTTAAAGTTGTCGGAAACTTTGCCGGAAGCGAACGCTAAGTTGATAGTGAAAGATTCTTTATTTTTTTTGACTCCATGAATAATTCCGGCAGTAGTGTCTTTATTAAAATAATCGATGTCTTGCCATTTAATAAATTCATTGAGCTTAGGATTAATTGTAGATTGGTTATCGATACCGGTTGGTTTTAAAATAATTTTGACTCGATCGAGAATAATTAAATAATAAAAAAGCATAAAGTTGGCCAAAGTGGTCAAGGAGAAATAAATTGGAGTAAATAGTAAACCAAAATAATCTGGATGGTGGTGCCTCGTTGGAATAGTGCTGTAGTTTAGGTAATCGTATATTATTGAAAATAAAAGATATGAAACAGCAGTAAGGATTAGGTTGCAGAATAGTACTTTGATTTTGCTGGTTTTGATTATGGTCACAAATTGATTATAGGAGATTTTGTTAGCTTTTTGTGTATGGAGCGGGATATGGGAGTCGAACCCATCATTTCACTTTGGAAAAGTGAAGTTATACCGATTAACTAATCCCGCAGTACTTGTTATTTTATCAAAAATAATTAAGAGTAAAAGATTTAAGGTAAAATACAACTATCTTGCCGACGTGGTGAAATTGGTATACACGTACGTTTCAGAAGCGTATGGAGCAATCCGTGGAGGTTCGAGTCCTCTCGTCGGCACTAAGAAATTATTTGATATAATAAAAACACTTCTAGCCGAAGTAGCCAAGATGGTCACGGCACTGGTCTGAAAAACCTGGGATGTTGGTTCGAGTCCAACCTTCGGCACATAGCCAGTATCTAGTAATTAATAGATAGTGGTTAGTATAATAAGATGTTTGCGAGAGTAGCTCAATTGGTGGAGCGTCTCCTTGCCAAGGAGAAGGCCGCGGGTTCGAGTCCCGTCTCTCGCTCAAAGTGTTTTTAGTTTCGTAATAATCCCCTTTTTTGATAAAATATAGCCACTGGTCGTTTAGCTCAGTTGGTAGAGCACATCGTTTACATCGATGGTGTCGGGGGTCCGAGTCCCTCAACGACCACAAACTTGATATAATACTTTGCTCTTTAGACAAATAATGCCGATGTGGTGAAATTGGTATACACGTACGCTTGAGGTGCGTATGCCGCAAGGTGTGGAGGTTCGAGTCCTCTCATCGGCACATAAAATTACAATGCCCCGTCGTCTAATGGTAGGACAGCAGCCTTTGGAGCTGTTTACTGTGGTTCGAATCCATGCGGGGCAACCATTCGACTCATTTCGTTTATATTTATGATGTTTAGGTTGGATTCGAAATTTTGTTAAACTTAGGTATGAAATTAATTGTTATTGGTGCTTCGCTTACGGGTAAAACAACTCTTGTTCGTTATCTAAGATCAATATCAAAACAACCGGTTAGTGAGATGGACGAGGAACTTACCAATATTAATGGTGGACAGTTTCCATTAGATACTAAAATTAAACATCAAGTATTAGCTCCAAAAATCATTAATAAAATCTTATTGTCAGATAATATTATTTTTTTTACGAATACCGATTATTTTGCTGTCTGTGATATTAAAAAGGCGAAAGAAAATGGATTTAAAATTGTTCAGCTAGAAACTTCATTGGAAGAGTTGCTAATTAGAAATAATAGTCGGATGAAGAATGAAGGATATGATGATTTAAGCCAGTGGTTGCCTGGAATGATTGAGTATCAACAGACAATAAAAAATAATGGTTTGGTTGATATGATAATCGATGCAAAACAATCAACTGAAGAAATAGTTAAAGAAATTGTTGAGGTTCGGAATTAAACAATAGGTGTGATATATTACATATCAGGTAATGGCTTTTTTAAAAAGGTATCCTAAATTGTTGCTGTTTTTTTTAAGTGTTTTGGTGTCGATATTAGTTTTTTGTCAGGCAAAAAATAATCTTATTTTTGGTAATTTTTTAATTTCACTTGATCATTTGGGAGTATTTTTAGGAGGTGTATTGTATGCCTACGGTTTTACAGCTCCGATTGGTACGGCGACTTTGTTGACTTTAGCTAAAACTCAGAACTTATATTATGCTGGATTGATTGGTGGTTTGGGGGCGTTGACTAGCGATATTATGATTTTTTTATTTGTGAAACATTCATTTACCGATGAAGTGTTGAAAATGAAGGATGAAAGAATTGTAAAAAGTATTAGTAATTTTAATAAAAATATTTTTGGATCTTTTAATCGTTATTTAGTGTCTATTTTGGCAAGTGTGATGATTCTTTCTCCCCTGCCTACAGAAGTTGGAGTAACTCTATTATCTTCACAAAAAGAAATTACAATAAAATTGTTTGTTTTAATTGCCTTTTTGCTTCATACGGTTGGGATTTTTATTGTTTTGTGGTTAGGAAGATAGTTTTGGTTTTTTTGTTTTTAGAGGTATGATCAGAATATTATGGAATTTGGAAAGATATTACAGCAACTGCGAAAAAAGAATAATTTAACTCAGGAAGAGTTGGCTGAATCGATTTATATTTCTAGGACAGCAATTTCTAAATGGGAATCTGGGCGTGGTTTTCCAACTATCGAATCTTTAAAAATGATTTCGAAAATATTTTCGGTTTCAGTTGATGAATTAATTTCGGGAGAAGAGCTATTGTCTTTGGCTGAAAATGAAGGTCGGGAAAAAATAAAAAGCCTAATGGATGTGGTTTTTGGGATTTTAGATTGTACGATTGGAGTGTTGTTGTTTCTGCCTTTTTTTGGTCAGCAAGGAGAAGAAATGATTTATATGGTTTCTTTAATTAAATTAACCGACTACCCTGCTTATATTTATTTTACTTATTTAATTTTAGTGGCTTTAAATGTGGTGATGGGGATAATGATTTTGGCTTTTCAAAACTTGAATAATCAATGGTGGATGAAAATTAAAATCAAACTTTCTTTGATAGTAAATATTTTATTAATCTTAATTTTAATTGCTAGCCAGCAACCATATGCAGCCGTTTTTGTATTTGGGCTGTTTTTAATTAAAGGGATCTTACTGATAAAAAAGTAAGAAGGTGACGATTGGTGTCGGGATTGTGATAAGGCGGTTCTAACAATTTTTAGCTTGGATTGTTAGCCTGGTGAATGAATTTTAAAATCACAAGTGCCACCACAATATTATTTATTTTATTTACCAAAATATTAACTTGGGTGGATGTTCAACCAATTGGACCGCGAGATTCGAGTGTAGGCTTGGCTACTATAAATAAATGGGTGTCAGATTTGATTGGAGTAAATATGTTTTTATATCAATTAACTGATTGGGCAAGTTTGTTGGCATTATTAGTTGCTGGTGGTTTTGGTTGTTTGGGAGTAATTCAGCTATTTAAAAGAAAAAGCTTAAAAAAAGTAGACTTTAGCATTTTAGTTTTAGGTGGTTTTTACATTTTAGTAATTATGGCTTATGTTTTTTTTGAATTTTGGATTGTTAACTATCGGCCAGTTTTGATTGAAAATGTTTTAGAAGCATCATACCCTTCATCAACTACGATGATAGTGTTAACAATAATGATCACGGCGGTAATGCAATTTAATCGTTTAATTAAGAAGAAATCGATAAGAGTTCTGGCAAATAGTTTTTCGATTATTTACACGATTTTAATGGTGACTGGAAGATTATTTTCAGGAGTTCACTGGTTAACCGATATTATTGGAGCAATATTATTAAGTATGGTTTTGATAATGATTTACTGTTTGGTAAATAAGTTTTGGACTAAGTAAGTTACTATAACTTATGTATTTTGTTTATATAGTTAGGACAGATAGGGGGACGTTGTATACCGGACAGACAAATAATTTGGAAAATCGAATGAAGATGCACCGAAGTGGCAAAGGGGCAAAATATTTGCGAGCTTTTAAAAGTTTTGAGTTAGTTTATATGGAAGAATGCCAAACACTAACTGAGGCATTAAAACGAGAAGCGGAAATAAAAAAACTGCCTAAGTCGAAGAAGGAATTACTGCTGGTGGAGTTGGGATAACAAGAGGTTGAGATTCGAGACGTTTTAAAACATCCCAATCAATACTCTGATAAGCCAAATAACCGGCGTAAAGTAAGCTTAGAAGCAGGGAAGAAACTAAAATAATTCCAATGTAATCTGTTTTTTCTTTTTCCATTTAGACTCGAGATATTTGATAAGTAATAGGATATTTTATAAAAATTGCCGGTGATTCTTCAAGTAAGAATCTTTGAAAATCTTGATAGATTTTTTTACGCTCAATTTGATCGGTAGTTTGACGGCCTTCTTCTAGTAATTTGTCGATTCGTGAATTGTTTAGTTTTGTTAAATTAGTATTGGTTTGAGTAGAATGCCAATAAATGTATTGATCGGGATCATTGGGAATATTTGCATAAGCCAGGATAGTATCAAAATCAGCAAAAGACGAATTATTTACTAAATTAAGACTAACTTTAATCGATAAATTTTTTTCCCAAGCAGTTTTTATTTCATCGGCTTGAGGAAGAAGTTTTCTGTCGGTTACAGTAATACTAATATTTTCAATTTTATTTTTATCAAATAATTCTTTGGCTCGAAGAGGGCTGTAAGAATAATCTTTTATTTTTGAGTTGTAAGCAAATGATGAAGGAGAAATTGGCCCCAAGCATCTCTCGTTTTTGTCCGTAGTTTTAGGGGTGGCATAATTGAGAGCCTGGCGGAGCTGTTTGACACTGTATTTTTGGTTGTTAATAAAAATAGCAATATATTTGTTTTGATCAACTTGAGGGGTGATTTTGACATTGCTCCACTGATCGAAATCATTTGGATTTTCAGAGACAGAAATATTGTCTACTAATCCCAATTTGAAAGCGTTGATTAAATCGGATTGATTATGATAAAAACGGTAAACTTGACGTTTTTTAAGAGAAGAGGAATAGAGAGTGAGGGTAGAAATATAACCGTCTTGATATTGGATATTGGTGACTTTGTACTCCCCTAGTCCTCTTAGGGTTTTTTTATAGAATAATGGTTTAGAGAGAATTGATAAAAAAGAGGAAAGAGGTTTTTTGAGTTTAAAAGTGATTTCGTCTTGATTGGTAGTAATATCAACGTCGGCAATTTTAGGGTCGATATCAGTTGCTTCTAAATTTTTACCTGAATGCCAAGAGTGGTTGTTGGCTATTTTAAAAATATAAGTGGTGTCGTCTAAACGTTTCATATCTGAAACTATGGGAGAGGTGGAAATTTTACCGTTTTGATCGACAGAAGTTAGACCATAACTAATTAACGAAGTAATTTCTAAAGGCAGATTTTGTTGGTTATATAGACCTTCGATGCCGTAATAGCTAGTTGATATTAGTATTGATTGACCAATTTTAAAGATATTTTTTTGTTGAGTAAAAACAAAATATCCAAGAAGAATGCCGAGCAGAAAAAAAGGATATTTTTTCTTTAAATACCGAAGATAATATTCTAATCGAAAACGGATTTTTTTAAACAATGGTTTTTTAAACTAATGTTTGAATAAAAGAAGAGATGATGAATAAAAATAAAACTATTAAAGTTAAGTAGAACATGATTTTTTCCCAGCCTCTTTTTTCAAAGCCAGAGGTTGATAATAAATTGGAACGACCATCGGTGTCGCCATTAGATTGCAAAAAGATTAATCCAACAATGGCTAAAGAAAGGATAATTTGAATGATATTTAAAAAGATGTTCATTTTTGAGGTATTTTTTTAGATTTTAAAATAAATTTATAGATACCGACGATTATATTAACAGAAAGTGAGGTGATTAGGTAGGCGAAGAAATTTTCTAAAACGATTTGAGGAATAGCTAATCCTAAAAAACTAAAAGCTGGTCGATTGATGTTTTGAAGATGAAAGTCGGATAAAAGAAAGGTGGCTAGATAGAATCCTAAGGTATTGATAACCAAACGAAAAGTTCCTAAAGTTAGAATATTAATTGGTAAAAGTAAGAGTTTAATGATTGGCTTTAGAATAAAATCAAAAAAAGTAAGGATTATGGCAACTAAGAGAAGGGTTTGAAGCCGATGATCGAAAGTTAGGTTGAGCCAGATCTCTTGGTGGAGTAATAGGGCATAACTGTAAATTAAAATTTGTTTAAGAATTTTTTTCATGCTTAGTTAATATAAAGATTATACTGCCAATAATACTGATAATAGTGAAACTAATTAAGATAACTACAAAAGCAATAATTAATAATCTGTTTTGGATATTAAGATTGGTATTAATTTCATCGGAAGTAATTTCTAAATCGATTTTTGGAGAGAAAAAATTGTATTTTAATTGAATATTTTGATGTGAATAGGGAGGAAGAGTAGCAATAAAGTAATTATTAATTTTAAGGTTGTTTAGACTAACTTGGTTGGGGTTATAGATAATGAATTGACGATGATTCATTTTTATGGTTGGTGGAACTATTTCTGGAGTAATTTTTTTATCAGCAAAACTAATATTTAGTGATTTAGATTTTTGATTGGTTGATTTGTAGGCACCAGCTGGTGGTGGATAGTTACTAGAAACTCCATGGATGGCAAAAGTAAAATGGTTTAAATCAAGGTCGGTAAAATAATCGATACCATTGGTGGTTTTTTCCCAGGTTGGATCAACAGAGATCCAAGTGTTTTGATTTTGATCATAATATTGGGCCCAGGCATGAAGTACGTCAGAATTGGTATTGGTTGGTTTGATTTTATCGTCGAGACTATAGGCATAACCTTCGATTTCGCGGGCGGGAATGTTTTTGGATCGAGCTAAGGTGACGAAGAGATCGGCAAATTCGGTACAGAGAGATTGGGTTGGGTTGGTTAGAGCAAATTCACCACCCATTCTTTTAGCTTGATTAAGACGATTGTAATCGTATGAAAGATGATTAACAGTGAAATTATAGATTGACTTTGGGGTAGACAGATTGGAAGTGATTGCTTTGATCTTTGGCGAGTTAATTGGCCAATATTCTTGTTCTTTTAAATAAGACGATTGATCAATGGTAATTGGATTTTTATTGTTTGAATGAAGATTGGCTTGACCTTGCACATTAACATTTATATTTGAATTGCCAGATAAATAGTATTGCGCCAACCAGTTGCCATCGGTGTCAACAATAATATTGGCTGGTTGGGGATTAATTTGAGAAATAATAATTTTTTGAGAATTAGTATCAGGAGGAAGAGCAATTTCAGTTTGAACTGAAACCGAGGAAGTGTTTTCAAGATAATAATCAATATTAAAATCAAAAAGCTGGGAATTACCAAAAATTATTAAGATTTTTTTATTTGAAGGGTTAGCATCGATAACAATTTCGTTTCGATTGTTAACTTCATGAACTGAGGATAATTTTAGAGAACTAAAAGAAATATCTCCAAATTCTTTTGGAGAAGAAATAGAAAAAGAAGTTTGATGATTGGTATTGTTGTTAGTTTGGGGAAGAGTGATTTCCCAGGTTTTTCCTTTTTTGGTTGAAAAATTTGGGATAGTGTAACTAAGATTAATTTTTTGTTGTTGGTTTTTGCCAATGGCTGGGTTAGAAAAAGATAAAAATAGCTTGGTAACATTACCGTTTTGATCAATTTTTGAAAGAACGTTGCCCGATTTATCAGTAGCTTGAACATTGGTTATTTGGTTACCGGATAGGGTGACTTGATATTCTTGTAAATAGATTTGAGAAAAATTATTGGTAATAATTATTTCTGAATTTACATTGGCTGAACCATTTGGCTGAAGATAATAATTTATTGATTCTTGGGTAGAAAATTCATTGGCAGCTTGAGTTGGTTTGAAAGAGAAAAGAAAAAGTATTAAAGCTAAAATAAACTGCATATTTAATAATATCATTGGCTTGATTTCGGGTTATATTCGTGTATAGTAAGTATATGGCTAAAGTTTTATATAAACGACAAAAACAAATTTTTGATTATATTAATCAGAGTATTAATCGTTTGGGGTATGCTCCCACCTTAACTGAGATAGCGGAGAATTTTGGACTATCATCTTTGGCGACAGTTCATGAACATTTAGAAGTGTTAGAAAAGAAAGGTTTGATAAGAAGATATAAGGGTGCGGTTAGGGGGATTGAAGTTTTAGATTCTGAAAGCGGAGTGGGATATCAAAGTAATATTGAGTTGCCAATTTTGGGGTTTATTGCTTGTGGCCAACCTATTGAACCATACACCGATCCAAACGCAACTTTAATGGTTAATTCAAATATCGTTTCTTCGGCTGATAAGTCATTTATTTTGCAAGCCAAAGGAGATTCGATGGTTGATGATGGAATTTTAAACGGTGATTATGTGGTGGTTAAAGAGCAAAAAGAGGCTAACAATGGAGATATTGTGGTGGCGGTATTGGAGAATGGATTTGCAACTTTAAAAAGATTTTACAAAGAAGCCACTAGAATTAGATTACAGCCAGCTAATTCAACTATGTCCCCTATTTATGTAAGTAACGTAACTATTCGAGGAAAAGTAGTAGCAGTTATTAGACAATTTAATTAATATGTTATACATTATCTCGACACCTATTGGAAACTTGAAAGATATTAGTTATCGAGCGGTGGAAATATTGGAATCAATTGATATTTTGTTGTGTGAGGATACCCGAAAGACAGGGTTGCTTTTGAATGAACTAGAAATTGGGAATAAACCCAAACTAGTTTCTTTTTACGATGAAGTTGAACAGCAAAAAATTCCACAGATTATTGATTGGCTAAAAGAGGGTTTGGAAATTGGGTTAGTAACTGATGCTGGTACTCCCCTAATCTCTGACCCAGGATGGTTGTTAATCAAAAAATGCCAGAATGAAGGTGTTAAATACACAGCAATTCCAGGGGCTTGTGCTTTGGTTAATGCTGCAGTTTTGTCAGGTTTGCCAATTCAAAGATTTTCATTTTTGGGTTTTTTGCCTAAAAAAAGTGGTGATAAAGAAAAATTATTAAAAAAATATCTTGAGGTTGAAGGGGTAAAAATTGCTTATGAGGCTGGTAATCGAACTAAAGAATCAGTAGAAATTATTAAAAAAGTTTTTGGAGAAAAAACCGAGGTCAAAATTTGTCGAGAGATGACAAAAATGTTTGAGTCTGTCGACGATAATACTAACGGTGATTCTCGTGGAGAAGTGACTTTAGTCTTTGGATAATTTCTTTTTTTCTGCCCAAGAAACTATTTCTCGAGTGCGATCGATAGCGTCGGGAGAAACTGAAATTGAAGTAACTCCCCATTTAACTAGTTTTTCAACTAATTCAGGATAATTGCTTGGCGCTTGGCCGCAAATAGATGCCGAAAGACCTCGTTTTTTAGCTTTGGTAATGGCTCTTTTTAATGACCACAAAACAGCCGGATCCATTTCATTGAAAGTTGGAGCAACTTCGCTGTTATCGCGATCGAGACCAAGAGTTAACATGGTTAAGTCGTTACTACCAATAGAAATACCATCAATACCAACGTCAATAAATTTATCTAAAAGAATGACATTGCTGGGGATTTCAACCATCATAAATAGTTTGAAAGATGGAGATCGAAGTAATCCGTGGTCAGAAATAATTTTTTTAACTTTTTCTAGTTCTTGTGGGGTTCGAACAAAAGGAATCATTAACCACAGATTTTTTAAGTTATATTTATTGCGAACTTGTTTGATAGCTTCAAGTTCCATGGAAAAAACATCAACAGAATTGATGTAACGAATAGCTCCACGGAATCCTAGTAAAGGATTTGGTTCAACTGGTTCGTATAATTTCCCCCATTTTAAATATTGATATTCGTTAGTTTTGAAATCTGTTGCTCGATAAATAACTGGGCGGGGGTTGAAATTCGAACAGAATTCTTTGATACCTTTGGCAAGTTTATCGATATACTCTTTTTGTTTTCCCTGAGCGATCATTTTTTTAGGATGAACACCGATATTAGCAATCATGAATTCGGCTCGAAGAAGCCCGACTCCATCAACATTGCGTTTAGAGATCTCAGAAGCTAATTCTGGTTCTCCTAAATTTACATAAACTTTGGTAGCGGTTTTAATAGAAGTGTGTTTGACTTTTTGGTCTTTTTTAACTAAACCAGTGGCGAGTAAATCCCCTTTCCAAATGAAACCTTTAGCGCCATCGATAGTGACAACTTCGCCTTCTTTTAATACTTTGGTAGCATTCTCAGTGCCAACAATACAAGGAACTCCAAGTTCTCGACTGACAATGGCAGCATGAGAAGTTTGACCTCCTTTATCGGTAATAATACCATTGACTTTTTTCATGGCAGGAACAAAGTCGGGAGTGGTCATGATGGTAACTAAGATTTGCCCAGCTTTTACTTTATTAATATCTTTTGGATCTTTAATAATAGTAACTATTCCAGAAGTAACTCCTGGGCTAGCATGATCACCAGTAAGATCTGGCTGTTGATCGATATTGGTAGTGTTGTTAGTTTTGGTATTTAAAGTAGTAATTGGTCTGGTTTGAACTATATATAATTTACCTTTTTCAATTGCAAATTCGATATCTTGAGCTTTGCGATAGTGTTGATGAAGCTTTTGAGCGATTTTGGCAATTTTAATAACCATGGCTTTATCGATTTTAGAAGCGTTGATTTTAGTTTTGGGAACTTTGATTTCTTTGGTTTCGTCGATCGATTTTACTAACTGAATATCTTGAGGAACATGATTTTCGGAAATAATTTTCCAAGTATTTTTGTCGACGATAGCTTGGTCGGGAGTTACCTTACCTTGAACGATATATTCTCCTAAACCCCATACGGTTTCGATAATAATTTCATTTTTGGCTTGAGTTACTGGGTTGGCAGTAAAACAAATTCCGGAAATATCGGAAAAGATTAGTTTTTGAACTGGAACAGCCACTCCAACTTTAAAATGATCGTAATGTTTTTTCTCGCGATAGTAAATTGATCTGGGAGTGAATAAGCTTGCCCAACAATCTCGAACTCGATTAATTACATTAGCTTCGCCGACAACACCTAGAAAAGTGTCTTGTTGGCCAGCAAATGAAGCGTCGGCCGAATCTTCGGCAGTAGCTGATGAACGAACAGCGACTGGAACATCTTTAAGACCGCCAAGGGTTGATAGTTTTTTATAGGCTTTAATGATATCTAAACCTGTGTTTTGAGGAAAAGGTGATTTTGAGATTAGGCTTCTGATTTTTTTAGAAGCAGCCATTAATTGATCTGGTTGATCGATATCAGTGGTTTTTAAAATGCTTTTGATTTGAGGAACTAATTTGTTGGCTTCGACAAATTCATAATAAGCTTCAACAGTAACACAAAAACCATTGGGAACTGGAATACCAAGATTATACATTTCGCCTAAGTTAGCACCTTTGCCACCAACAATGGGGACGTCATTAAAAGATATTTGATTAAAAAAGAGAACTTTTGATTTCATGATTGGTTCCAACCTCGATTGGGTAAATTTCTAATAATGTCAGTTTCATTGTCGCGTTGATAATCATCTTCAAGGCGAAAAGTGGTACCGGTTTCGGGAGTAGAAACTTCAAAGATTTGGCAATTTGTAATGGCTTTGATTCGATGAATAGTATTTGGTTGAATAGTGATGCTTTGGTTGATTACCATTGGTTTAGTTTGTTGATCGAGAGTGATTTCGGCTTGACCGGAAACTAGAGTTAAGGTTTCAATTTTTTGATCGTGATATTGTAAAGAAAGTTGATGGCTGGCATTAATTTCTAGAATTTTTCCAGCGTAAGGCAGGTTGTTTTCAGTGAGAACAATTTCCTGTCCCCAGGGTTTTGTAATAATTGCCATAAATAAATATAGCAAAGATTAGGAAACAAGTGGAAGTAGAGCTCGGAATAAAGCTATGTCTGGACTAATAACTAATTGGCCGGTTTTATATTGATATTCTAATTCGATAATTTGAAGATAAACTTTTTTGTAAGTTGGGCTATTAATTTTTCGGCGAAGATTACCTTTTAGTAAATATAAAAATAGATCAAATTGATTGTTTAAAAGAATTTTTTGGTAAGATAGGTGGAAGTTCTTTAGGTTGTGTGGGCGGATTTGGTTGAGACAGCTAAAAACAGAACTGTCGGGATTAAATTTTTCAATTTTAGCTTGAGAAAAAGTTTTTAGTTGAGTGGCGGTAAGATTTTTTTCTTCCCAAATAACTATTTTTTCATTAGATTTATCAAGAATTTTTAAAATTTTATCTTGGGTGGCTTTAGGAGAAGAAAAGAAGTGTTCTAAGATTAATAGCTTGGGAAAGTTGATTAAGCCAGAAGTGTTTAAAAATAGATTAATTTGGTCAACATCAAATTGCTTGGAATCTAAGGATAATACGTTGTGATCTTTCGAAGATTCAATTAAATTGTGAAGAAATTCGCGGCTGTTTTTAGTGTTTTCGCCATGAATAATAGTGTAAATAGCCGTCATGTCTTTATTTTAAACAAAAATTTGATAAAATTCTTGAGCTACGGTCCCATCGTCTAGTGGCCTAGGACACCTGGCTTTCATCCAGGTAATCGGGGGTTCGACTCCCCCTGGGATCACCAAAGAAGAATTTTTTGGTCAATACATCATCTTTTATACGTAAACAAAGAGGTAAATTAGTGGTTTCAAAATTTATTCCGCCAAATATAATTCTATTTTTACTTTTGCTTTATAATGAATTAATTATGGAAAAAGTATTAAAGGAATCACAATTAAGTGGTGTGGACGCTCAGGTTTTGAAGATTATCACTATAGGCGATGAAGAACAGAGGGGTCGAGAGATACACGATTTTGTACAAAAAAGAATAGCAACTCTTGAACAATATAACGGACAATTTGTCCCTGGTAATTCTCCTTTTGTTGATACCTTTATAGGTTCTAGAGTGATAGTAAGGCCGGGTCGGTGGACACCAGTGGGATATTACTTTGATGATCCTGTTGGTACAATTGAACTTCCTCTTCAATATTTCGCTTGGATAAATGAAAAAACTTCTATTGGTGAAGGTAATTACCAAAGTCAAGCGTTACGGCTAGCATTTGAATCGATTTCAAACTATTTTGGTGGTGATATACCAAGACTTGATGCAGGAAGCGCAAAATACAATCTTCTTTATAAACATAGCGATCTTGATCCTATCAACGAAAGTGAGATGAAAGTTGCTAGTATCCGCCTTTTTTATGAAAAACGTTTGGCTGAATGTACAGAAAGAAGTATTTTTGCTCATAACTTATTATTAGTATTAGGTTTACGCGATACTTTATGTTTTGGAAAAGTTTCGTTATCTGCTTCTGCTAAAAAAGAGGTAGCCCATGCATTCAATATTTTTACTAATAAAAATAATGGAGCATATATTACAGATTTTACTTTACCTATCTTGAAAAAAGGTCTAGATGAGCATAAGTATTTTTCGGTATTTGTAAAAAAACTAAGTTCTGATCAGTTTGAACAACTTAAAAAAGGATGTCCAGTTTCCCTCGATTATCCAAGCCTAGCTATGCAAGAAGGCACTCAAATTACCTATCAGATAGACCAATTTATATAATTATCCTGAAGATATTAATCAAAATGATTATAGCTATTAAAGTATATCCAAGCCATTTAGGCATAAAAGCTTGACTTGATTCCATGAGTTTTTTAGCCAAATTGATTTCTTTTGATGATTCGTTTAGAGAAGATCCGGTCTGCAGCTACAGTGGATTTGAATCATACTTGATTGTTTATTTATAAACTTTTCAAAAATTGGATTTATGTGTATCATAATATCTTTTTAGTTTGTAAATTAAGCGAATAAATTTGTGGGTTGAAATCGAACTAAAAAGAGGCTTAAATTAAATGAATGAAGAAATTCAGTGTTTTATTATTAGCGGGATTTTTTTGGCTAACTAGTTTTGGTCTAGTTTTGGCTGATGATACCAGAGTTCCAGATGATCCTGTATGGGATATTGCTGAAACAACCACTAATCCTAGTTTTACTTTTAGAGGCTCGGTAATTGATTATGCTGATGAGCTAGATACTCCAGGTATAGTTTCTGTTGTTGAATTTGCCGTAGGTAATGATGATTTTTCGGCCTGTACGATTGATATGGGAGAATTGGGGATAGATAGTTACGTGGAATTTACTTGTAATGCAACTTTTGTAACGACTGGGGCTAATGATGTTTTTTTGAGAGTTGTTGATTCGGCCAACAATGAAACAGTTGATAATCGGTCGGTGAATTATTTAGTAGATAATCCAGTAACAATTTCATTGCCAGCTGGAGCAATGACTAGCCAAGAAAGTAATACAATCCAAGGTACCGCTAATAGTACTTCTGGTGAAGTTACTGAAGTTGAATATCGAATTACTGGTGGTGAATGGAACAGTTGTGTCGGAACAACGAGTTTTAGTTGCAATGTAACTATTGGTGATTCTTTAGGTGTTTATCCTTTTGAATTTAGAGCTGGAAATGGAACAACCTTATCAAATACTTATTATCATGAGTTGGTTCGTGGAAGTAGCGATTTGGTATTTTTTACTCCAAATAATGATGCTACTAATTTTACTGATTTGAAATCTGGATTATCTGGAACCAAACTGAATGGAAATATTAGTGTAGTGGCAGGAAAAGAAGGAGCTGCTCTTGATTTTAATGGTGGTTATGGGTCTTTTAGTGATACTGGTTCAACTTTAACATTTGCTGGAAGTAGTGGAAAGTTTACGGTTGAGGCTTGGGTAAAATCGAGTGATTTTTCAACCATGGCCTATTCGAGAATAATTTCAAAGTATCAGAATAATAATGCAGATCATTCTTGGTTGATGGGAGTTGATAATGCTTCTGGAGTGTATTGTGCAATTATTACGGCTGATATTGAACAGTATTTAGTAGAGACAGGAAATAGTGGCCATAAATTTATTAATAATCAATGGAATAAAGTTGGTTGTACTTACGATGGTAGTACTGGAGTATTAAAAGCAATGTTGAATGACGAAGAAGTTGGTCAAACTACTGTTCCGGTAGAAAAAAGAGAGTTGGTAACTTCGAATGGAAGTGTTAGTTTTGGTGCCAGTTTAGACGGGGGCAGTCCCTTTGTTGGTCAACTGGATAGTGTGGCAATTTACAACACGGTTCATAGTTATGGACAACCTTCTGATGGTGATAATGAAGCCCCGGTGGTGACTTTAACATCGGTTGATGTTGGATCTACCTATAAAACGTTAGCTGATGAATATCAAATAGTTGGAACGGTAACTGATAACGATAAGGGAGTGGCCAGCGTTGAATATCGTTTAGCTAGCGGTGAGTGGCAAGAGTGTAGTTTAGAAAGTGGTAGTTTTACTTGTAGTATCGATAATATCGTTGGTGATCAATCTAAATTAGTTGAAATTAGGTCGACTGATTTATCAACTGCTCAAAATGTTAGTGAGACTAAAGGTTTTTACTTGATAGCGAATGCTACTCCAGTAGGTGGTTTGTTGGCTAATTTTTCAATGGCAAATGAAAATGATAGTGTTGGGTTTTTAGGTAAAAGCAGTGTCTTGGGAACATTTAATGGAGGTTTGTTTAATGGTTCGACGAAAGTACTTTATAGTGATTTAAATAAAAACTTTGATTTTGCAGGAGATAATGGTTCGTTCACTGTTGATGTGATGGTTAAGCCTGATTCTAGTTGGAGCAATAATGCTAAGGTAATAGTTGGTAAAACTAAAGAAGATGGCAACTCATCTTGGGAATTGTCGATAAGTGCTGATTTACATGTTTATGCTTTTTTTGATACTGAAGATGATTTAACTGTTGGTCAAGATCAGGCAAATACTTTGGTAACAGCTGGAGAGTGGTCGCATGTAATTCTTTCTTGGGATGCAGCTACAAAATCTGTATCTTTGAAAGTTAATAGTAATGAAGCTGTAATTGGCTCTTTTGCTTTAAAGAATACCTTAAGTGAGTCAACCAAAGATTTGGTAGTTGGTGGTATTAAAAAAAATGATGAGATGAGGTTTACTGGTGAATTGGATGATTTAAAAATATATACTAGCGGAGATGCTTCGGCACCTTATGTGGAAATTACACCGTTGGCCGATCGAGAAAGAGTAACTACAAAAAATCCTGAGTTTGAGATAACAGTAACTGATCAAAATAAAATTAGTGAAGTAGAATATTTGTTTGCTAATAGCCCTTATAACACTAATATTGATGCCGAAAATTGGCAAACTATTAACCCGGTTGATGAGAGTTTTGATGAAACTACTGAAGAGTTTGTAATTACTGCTAGCAATTTAACCGATGGTACCTGGTATTTATTTGTACGAGCCACAGATGAAAATGGTAATAAGAGTTTATACGTAAATGATGGTTGGAATACTAGTTATGGTGTTTCATCTAATTCAGTGATGGCGGTGTATAGATTTGTGGTTGAAGCCGAAGATGCTACTGCTCCAAATCTTTATGCTCACACGGTTGTTCCTAACAAAACAATTGATCGGAGTCCAAGTATTCGAGGTTATGCTCGTGATTATCGATTTATAAATCAGGGTGATACCGCTTCTAATATTAAAAAGATCTATTATCGAATTAACAGTGGAGAGTGGTTGGAAGTTAGTCCGATGGATGGAAATTTCAACTCACCTTCTGAAGAATTTAATATTGTGTTAAATAATTTAGCTCCTGGGAATTATAGCTATGAAATTAAAGCTGAGGATGAGGCTGGTAATGATACTGGAAATAGTGACGATAATCTAAGTGGCGTTTTTGAGATTATTAGCCCGGTTTCGGTTCCAAATGTGGAAGCGGTTAGTCGGGACGTGAATTTCTCAACCAGAGATTTGTCTGATCCAATTTATACCACTGCAGTTTGGGGAAATGATATGGCTAGATTGAGACAAAAAATAGACTTTACTTCTGAAAGAGTTTTGTATACTAACGAAGATGATTTTGGCTATGAGTACGGTGGAGTTAGCTTGGGTTTAGAGAAATCAACTGATGGAAATTTGTGGATTATTAATAATAGCCACCGATTGGCTTATTATGATTTGAGTGTTGGCAGTCAGACAACTTATCCGTATTTTAAAAATGATCGAACTCAGACACCAACTGGAGTGTATGAATTTGAAGAAGATAATCATCGGTATTTGGTGGTTTCTTACGAAGGAACGATAAGTTCAATTTTGTGTGATATTAACAATACTCCCAAAAACATCAGTGATGATACTTGCATCGATATGAATACTTATTTTGTACCAACTGGAACTGATGACCGTTTGAATCGAAAAGGTTTCTACGGATTACTCGGAAGAACCGAAGAGAATATTAATAATATTTTTGGTTATTGGGATCCAAAAGGGACAGTAATGAACTTATCTGATGATGAATACTTGATTTGGACCCGAGATCAAAATTTGGATTTAAGAGATAATTTATCAGATGGAGCACCGGCAACTGTTGATATTACCAATTTATTTTTTGATAAAGCCAACAATCGAATCTTAATTAATACTTATACAAATGGTACTTATGTTTGTACCGATGGTGGAAATCCATTAGAAAAATCGGGACATCAATGTTGGTCTCATTTGGCAGGTGTTTCTAAATATGCGATTTATAGTGTAGTTAAGGATGATCAAAATCGTTATTGGATGGGAGGAAATAAAGGATTATTTATGCTTGATGTTAAGGGCACAAATGATAATGCTGATGATGAAAGAATTCAGGTTATTGATAAAGCTGATATTGCTGACGAACAAATTGCTAAAATTGAATGGCTTAAAGGTGAGTATCCAGTAGGAGATGAAATTGCTTATGTAACTCGAAGTGGACATCTTCGAGTAATCGAAACCAACAACACGCCAAGTGATTCACAGGATGATACTAACTATGACTATCAAATGCCATTTGTTTTGCATCGTCAGGGAGCAGCTCCGGCCTGGGTGATGACTAATCGAAGTACGGCATATAGCGTTTCTCAGGCAAGAGGTTTATATAAAATTGATTTAACTCGAAGTTTTGAAGATCACAATGTGGTGGAATTCTTGCCAACTCCCCCATCGGGAATGTTGGAAATAAATAATGTAACTTTGACAGATGTTGAAGGTTCGGTGAGTGTTGGCAGTTCTCACACTTTTAATGATTTGGTAAGTTATGAAGTGTCTAATAATGATGGTCTTAGTTGGTTATCAATAACTGAAGGCCAGACGGTTAAATTTCCAACTTCGGGATATAAACTAAAATTTAGAATTAACTTATATAAAGGTTCAACTCCAATTCTTGATCGAGTAAAACTAGATTATTTTGCTTATCCGGATGAAGCTACTAGAATTAGTGTGGAGAATAGCTCATCTTCTAGTAATTCCTCGCCTAGCGTAGCGGTTTGTGAAGCCAAAGTTCCAGGAACTGTGCCACAAATAACAAAGATTGTTCCCGAGGGATTGGGTAAAGTAAGAATATATTTTAGTGAATCTAGTGGAGAATATACTAATTATGCTTTATCGTATGGATTTTGGAGTGGAGATGCACGATTTGGATCAACAAATATCGGATCAAGAGGAGCAACTAGTTATTTAGTTCAGCATTTATTACCTTTTAAAAAGTATTATTTTAAGGTTAGAGCAGTGAATGGTTGTAATGCTACAAATTGGTCGTCTGAAGTGGCTTCACGAGGTCCTATTACTAGAAATAGTCAGGTGTTAGCACAGGTAGAAAACGATGAGGTTAATCAATTAAAAGAAACTAAAAGATTGGTTGAACTATATCGATTAACTAGAAAACTTTATTTTTGATAGCCTTTGGCTTGAAGATTAAAAGATTTGGTGTAGAGTCCGTTTAAGGTAATTAGTTCTTCATGACTCCCCTGTTCAACAATTTTTCCTTGATCGATAACGATAATGCGCTGAGCATTGCGGACAGTAGAGAAGCGATGAGAAACAGTAATGATGGTTTTATTAGTACTTTGTTGAAATAATCGACTAAAAATTTTGCTTTCAGCAATAGCGTCGATAGAGGCGGTTGGTTCATCAAGAATCATAATTGGGCTATCTTTATAAAAAATCCGAGCAATAGCAATTTTTTGCCATTGGCCCCAAGATGGTTCTTCGCCATCGTATCGCTGGCTCATCATGGTATCGATTCCATTTTTATATTTTTTAACAAATTCATACGCCTCAGCCATTTTAAGGGACTCAATTACTTTTTTGTTGGATTGTGTTTGAGGGTGGCTAATAGTTACATTTTCTTTTAGGGTTAAGTTGGGATAGGTGTTGAATTCTTGAGTTAAAAGACCAATATTTTGGTACCAATAATTTAAATCATAATCTTTGAGATCAATGCCATTAATAAGAATTTGGCCTTCTGATGGGTCATAAAATCTACAGAGCAATTTTATTAACGTGCTCTTGCCGGCTCCGTTTTGACCAACAATAGCAATTTCCTCTGAGGGTTTAATAGTAAGATTCAAATTTTTAAAAATATATTTATCGGTGTTGGGATACTTAAAAGAAAGATTTTTAAATTCGATTAAAGGTGATTGGGTTAGTCCGGTTTTGATTTTTCCAGAAACAATAATTGGTTTGGTATCGATTAGTTGGCGGAAATTATTAATGTGAAGTACTTGTTCGCCGATGTTAACAAATTGACTAAAAATAGATCCAAAATAATCACCAGTATTTCTAATAATTGAGAAATAAAAACTAAACATACCGATAGTTGTTTGGCCATTAATTATTTCTTGAATAATGAAGTACATAGTAATAACGCCGGCAGAAATTGAAAATAGATTAGATAGTTGATTAATAAAAAACTGATTTTTACGAGTATTGACTCGAACATTGGTGAAATTATTAAATACAGCAAAAGCTTTATCTTTTAACCAAGAGGTGGCTTGATTAGTTTTTAATTCAGCAACAAATTTTTTATCACTTAATTGATAGAGACTATCCCAAGAAGGTCGGTTGATTTCAGAATGTTTGTTAAAAATATTCCAATTAATTTTTTGAAATTTTTGATTAACGATTAAATTAGGGATTTCACCGATAAAGAGAATTACTAATAAGTACCATCGGCTAGGAAAGAAAATAAAGACGACGGCAATTAAATTAATAATTTGGGTAATTAAATCAGTAATATTATTATAAACTTGGGGTATTCTCCAATCATATTCTTCTCTAACTTTGGCAATTAAACTGGCAACTTCTTTGTTTTCGTAGTGTTGATAATCAAAAGCAGAGGTGTGATTGATATAAAACTTATGAAGTTCGTTTCTTAATCTAATATCTTCAATTCTAGATAAATAGTGCCAAAAGCCGTAACTAATAATTTTGATTAATCGAGAAATAATAAATAAACTAAAGGCAGTAATCCAAGCTGAGTATTTGTTTTGAATAAAATTATTTAGTTGGTCGATTAAAGTCGAGAGATTTTTTTGTTCCCATAAAGGTAGTAAGGTGGAAATTACTTGGATGAATATTAAGGCAAAAAAAAGCCTGGGGCTAAGACTTTTGACTAAATTTAAAGTCCAGAAGATGGTGCCAATGGTTTTTTTGGTTTTATCCATAAAAGGATGTTATCTTAGTTTTTATCAGAATCAATGGATGTATTATTTATTTTTGAAGAGTTATAATTATTTATCAAAAGATAAAAACCAGTAAAAATGAATATAATTGAGATTAATTGAGCGATTTTGATTTGAGAAATTACCCAAGTGTCTGATCTGAAAAATTCAAAGATAAACCTGATTAAACCATAACCAATAAAGTATTTGGCAGTAGGATTTTTGGGAGAGAGTTTGATAACAAAAAATAAAATTAAATTTAAAGCGGCTTCGATATACCACAAAGGTATCTCTTGGTTGACAAAATTGCCTAGCCTACCAATAGATTGGCAAAGTGGCAAAATTGGAGTAATGGCATCTAAAATTTTTAAAATCGAAGTTTTTGTTAATAAACTATAAAAAAAGATAAAAATAATACCGGCTAATAAACCACCATAAATTCCAAGTCCCCCATTCCAGGTGGCAGGAATTGAAAGTAAATGTTGTGAATAATATGGCCATTGATCAATGACATGATAAAGCCGGGCACCAATGATTGAAAAAATAATTAAACCAAAAATAAAAAAATTTTGGTGATTTTTGGGAATAACGTTTTTCGATAAAAAGTAGTTAATGCCAATTAGAAGTGAAATACCGATGATCAGACCGTAGATATGCATGAAGTGGGTCCTGCGGGACTTGAACCCGCGACCAATTGCTTAAAAGGCAACTGCTCTACCGACTGAGCTAAAGACCCAAGTTGTTAATGTAGATTGTATTAGATCGTGCCGGTTTTGGCTTCACGCAAGAAATACAGTTTACTACGACGGATTTTAGATTTAGGAGCACGCATTTTTTGAATAGATTCAATCCATGGAGAATTAAGTGGAAAGATTCTTTCAACTTTAACACTATCAGAAGCGGCTTTGCGAATTAAAATAGCTTTGTTTTCGCCAGCACCTTTGATGGCTAAGAGAATTCCATCGAAAGCTTGAGTTCTTTCTTTGTCTTTTTCTTTAATTTTGTAGTTGATTTTGAGGGTATCGCCAACAGAAAATTGGTGATCCTGGAATGTGAATGATATTGACATAGACTAACCGAGTATTTTATCTAAATGTTGGCCAGTAATCAATATGAAGGTTATCTAGTTGATTTTAGTAATTTGTGAGGTAGAATACACTTAGCTGATTATGCAAAGAGTAAATTTAAATATCAACTTTCCGCATGGCAGCTATGGCGTTTTAAATTAGTCCCGTGCAAGCGGGATTTTTTTTGGCCAAAAATTAAAAATTAAATATAAAAATGAATGTATTTGAAGAAATGGCAGAAAATATAGCTTTAGCTCAAGGGCGAAATGTTAATGGAACTATTCTTATGGAAGATGAAATACAATCATCTTTCTCTGGAATAGGAGGTGATTTAAGAAAAGGACTGGATGGAAAAACTATAGAAATTGTAAGAAGAACTGATCATACTGGAAAAGCAGAATTACTTTTAAGAAGAGGGGTTAATCAATAAATTAACCTCTTCTTTTAGTTTTTCGTCGTAGCGGACACCGTAGGGAACGGGAATTTTTTTACCGTTGGGTAAAATAATTAATCCTAAATGACCGTTGGGGTTATTTTTTAATAATGAGTTTAGTTTTAACAATTGAGCTTGAGAGGTGCCTTTGGGGACGGTGATGACATAATCGAAACGACTTACCCCTGGAGGAAGGCTGGATAAAAGTTGATCGATTAAAATTGATTTTTGACCATCTCTGGTATTGATTTTACCTTCAATATATACTGGCTTATTATCGGTAATTTCGTTTTCTACTTCAGCAAAACTTTTAGGGAAAATGACAGCTTCAGTAGTGCTAGTATCATCGGCCAAAGTAATAAAAGCCATTTTTGAGTTATCTTTTTTAGTGCGAATTACTTTAAACTTCTCGATAACAGCTACAAATTTAACCGGAGAGTTGTCGGATTTTAAAAGAACGTCAGAAATTTTAGGAAGATTGGCATCGGCAAAAGGTGAAAGCATTTTAGTAATCGGATTCTCAGTCACAAAAATTCCCAACAAAGCTTTCTCGTTGGCTAATTTTTCTTTTTCATCCATTGGAGCGACGGAAATAAAATTATCTTGAGGAATAAATTTATCTTCATGCTGATCAAACAAACCAGATTGACCGGAGTTGTTTTTTGCTTGAATTTTGTCGGTAGTAGAACGAATTTGTTCAATGCTAGCAATAATTGCATTTCTTTCACCAAAATCATCGAAAGCACCAACTTTAATTAAACTTTCCAGTACTCGTTTATTAATTTTACGAGAGTCAACTCGAAGACAAAAATCGGTGAAGTTTTTAAAAGGTCCATTTAAATTTCTTTCGGCAATAATATTGTCGATGGCGGCATCACCGACATTTTTAATGGCTCCCATGCCAACAATGATTGACATTTTTTCCAATGAGTTTTCATTGGGGCGCATATCAAAACCTTTATTGGATTGATTAATATTGGGTGGGTCAATAATAATGCCCATCTTGCGGCATTCTGAAATACCATCTGAGACTTTATCAATATCGTCGGATTCGGCAGTTAACAAAGCACACATATATTCGACCGGATAATTGGCTTTCATGTAGGCGGTGCGGTAGGCCAACATTCCATAAGAAGCGGCGTGAGCTTTGTTGAAACCGTAGGAGGTGAACGGTTCAATGTAGCCCATAATTTCGGCGGCTTTTTCTGGAGTGTAACCGTTAGCCAAACAACCGGCAATAAATTTCTCTTTTTGAATGGCCATTTCTTCGGGAATTTTTTTACCAATGGCTTTTCTAAACTTATCAACTTCCACCCAGTTGTAACCAGCTAATTCAATGGCGGTATATAAACAATCATCTTGGTAAACCAAAAGACCATAAGATTTTTTCAAGTATTTTTCCATTTTAGGATCGAAGTAAGTGATTTTTGATGGATCGTTTTTTCGGGCAATGTATTCGGGAATCATGGCCATAGGTCCAGGACGATAAAGTGCCACCATAGCCATAATATCGTCTACTCGCGAAGGTTGAAGCTCTTTTAGCCATTTGGTCATCCCCTCACCTGAAAGTTGAAATACACCCATGGTGTCGCCACGAGACAACATTTCAAAAGTTTTTTTGTCATCAAGAGGAATTTTTCTTAAGTTGATGTCGATATTTTGGGTTTTCTTAACGTTTAGAACTGATTCTCCTAAAAATGATAAATTGCGAATTCCAAGTAAATCGAACTTGATTAAACCAACATCTTCAACGGCATGCATTTCATATTGAGTAATCATTTTGTCGCCACCAGTTTCGATTTGGGTAGGAGAAAAATCGTTGATTGTTGATGGAGAAATGACGATAGCACAGGCATGAACAGAAATGTGACGAGCGCAGCCTTCAATCATTTTAGCGGTGTCGACAATTTTTTTAGTATCAGCATCGGTATCGTAGAGTGCTTTAAGATCTGGAGTAGTGTCGAGGGCTTTATTGATCGACATAGGAAAACCCTGAGAGCCCATGGGAATCATTTTGCTGATTTTGTCGGCAATGGCGTATTCGTAGCCTAAAACTCGAGCAGTGTCGCGAACAGCTCCCCTGGCCATCATCCGTCCAAAGGTACATACTTGAGCAAAAGATTCTTTACCGTATTGATCGGCAATATGATAAAGCATTTCTTGGCGTTTGGTGTCGGAAATGTCTAAATCGATATCTGGAGGTGAAGGTCGGTCTTTGTTTAAGAACCGCTCAAAAGGTAACTGATAGATTAATGGATCAACCGAAACGATTCCCAAAACAAATGAAACTAAAGATCCGCCAGCTGAACCTCTGGTGTTGGTGGGAGTGTGATTTTCTTCGCACCAGGCAATAAAATCACGCATGATTAAAAAGTAAGCAGCATAACCTTTGGAGCAAATAACATCAAGTTCGTAATCTAATCTTTCTTTAACTTCAGGAGAAATGGTGCCGTAGTGTTCAAGAGCCGAATCATAAACTAGCTTGGTTAGTTGTGATTCAGAAGTCATGCCTTCGGGTAATTTAAACTGAGGGAAATACCACTTACCAATTTCAATTTCTAGTTGGCATTGTTGAGCAATTTTGACAGTATTGCTAATTGCTTCTGGTAAATCACTAAACTGCTCGATCATTTCTTGGGGGCTTTTGACGTAAAAATCGGGAGTTTCCGACATGGTCATTCGGTTGGGAGAATTAAGAGTGGTTTGAGTGTTGATCATTACTAAAACATCTTGGCCAAAAGCGTCTTCTTTTTTAATGTAATGAGCATCGTTGGCGGCAACTAAAGGAATTCCTAATTCACGGCTAATTTTGATAATTCCTTCGTTGGCAATGTCGCATTCTTTAATGCCAGGATGACGTTGTAGTTCTAAATAATAGTCTTGTTGGAATAAATCGAGAAACTTTTGAGCCGAGGCTTTAGCTTTATCGTATTCTTTGGTTAAAATTTGAGATCCAATTTCTCCCTGTAAACAGGCGCTAGTACAAATTAGACCAGCATGATATTTTTCCAAAGTTTCCCAGTCGACTCGTGGTTTGTAATAAAAACCATCGATGTGACCGATAGAAACTATTTTCATTAAGTTTTGATAACCCTGATGATCTTTGGCAAGTAAAATTAAATGATTAGCTTTTCGATTGGTAGAACTTTTTTCAAAACGACTTCCGGGACAGGTGTATATTTCACAGCCAATAATTGGTTTAACTTCATTTTTTTGGCAGGTTTTATAAAATTCGATGGCACCATACATGTTGCCGTGATCGGTAATGGCAACTGTGTCCATGCCCAACTCTTTAATATAGGGAACTAGTTTTTTGATTTTAGTTAGTCCGTCGAGAAGTGAGTATTCGGTATGAAGGTGTAAATGAACAAAATCGGACATGAGTAATTATCAGTTATTTAGATCATGCCTTCAAGGGCTTTGATTCGGTCTTCAACTGGAGGGTGAGTGGAAAATAAATTAGCAATTTTGTTTTTGGTAAATGGATTGGTGATATATAGCGAAGCGGTAGCAGTTGAAGCGGTTTCAAAAATGTTGGGATCGGAAGATATTTTTTTAAGAGCACTAATTAGTCCACTTGGTTGTCGAGTAAGTAGAGCAGATTGGGCGTCGGCAAAAAATTCTCGTTGGCGGGATATGGCTAGTTGAATTAATTGACCAATTAATGGGGCAAAGATAATTAAAATTATTCCAATTAAAGTTAAAATTGAGCTAGATGATTCTTTATTATTTTTGCGATTAAAGGTGGAATGATGGGCTAAATCAATGAGGATTGATAGGGTACCGATTAATAGAGAAACAGTGGTCATTAATAAAATATCGTAATTCTTAATATGAGAAAGTTCATGAGCAATTACTCCTTCCAACTCAGTTCGGTCAAGTTTTGCTAGAAGTCCAGTGGTGGCACAAACTACTGCATTTTGTGGGTTTCTACCGGTGGCGAAAGCATTCATAGCTGGGGTATCGATTACATAAATTTTTGGAGTAGGAATTTGAGCGGCTAAACATAAATTTTCAGTAACAGTATAAAAATCAAAATAATCTTTTCTGGTAGCAACTTTGGCTTGATTAAGCGCTAAAACTATTTTGTCACCATAGTAGTAACTAAGAAAAGATGAACCAAAAGAAAACAGTAAAGCCAAAGGAAAAAGTTCTGCTAAATCATAACTATAAGCAATGATATAAGCCGCAAAAGAGATAAACCCAATAAACAAACTGATAATCAGAAAAGAGCGGATTTTATTCCGGCTGACTTGCTGGTAAACGTTGATCATAAAATCAATCGAGTTTTACTTTTGGAGTAGCTGTTTCTTCTGAAGAAACAGATAAAAATTCGTTGGATACTGGAGTGCTAAAACCGGTTTTTGGTTTAAAACCGAATAACTGAGCTAACCAAACACCAGGAATAGTACTAATCTTAATGTTAAAATCAGCGGAAAGATCGATTAATGTTCGTCGGGCATACATAATTTTGTCGGAGGTATCTCGAAGCTCATTCATCATATTGGTAACTAAACCAGCAGCTTGGATTTCAGGATTTGACTCAGCAATAACCTTGATAGACCCCATGGTTTTACTGATTAACGATTCGGCGGCGTCAATGGCTTTAGGATCTTGGGAGGCAATAGCTTTGTCAATTAATTTTCGAGCATCAGCTAAAGCTTCAAAAATCCCCTTCTCATGTTTCATGTAGCCTTTAACGGATTCAATTAAGTTAGGAATTAATTCAGCTTGTCGTTTTAATTGGTTACCGATTTCTTGAATCGAGGCCCCAATTTGAACTTCGGAGGTTTTTAAACCATTGTAAAAAGAAACTAAGTAAAGACCGATAACAGCAATAATTCCTAGAATGATAAGCATATTAAAAAAATTAATAACTATTTATTGATTAAGTATAGCATCTTTAGTATACTTTCGAAGTCAGATCGCAAGGGTCCATGGTGCAGCGGTCTAGCACATCCGCCTGTCACGCGGAAGATCGTGGGTTCGAATCCCATTGGACCCGCTTTACCCGCCATAGTTCCGATCTATCGGAACGAAGGTGGGTTGTTTGAAAACTTTTTCCCTATATCGAAGCCTCGTTGCCTGAATGGTGGCGTGTAAATCGGGTAAACCCGCCATGATGTAAAATTTATTTGTGTATTATTATGTGTACTTTTTAGTTAATTCTAAAAACAAACACTATATAGGCTGTACTAATAACCTAAAAGAAAGGATTAGAAGACATAATTTGAAACAAGTTAGTGCGACAAAAAATGATGTTCCTTGGAAACTTAAGTCCTGTTTTATTTTTGATGAAGAACACAAAGCATTTGAGTTTGAACAGTATTTAAAAACAGGTGCTGGAAGAGGTTTTATGAAAAGACATAAAATCTGGGAATAAAGTTTTTCTAAACACTGCCATGTCGTTGGCGATAACTCCGCTAGTCTAAGATTCCATCAAGATTTGTATCGTAGATGATGGCTTCGGAAACGAGACGGTAATTCAAAACTTCTTCTGGAGTAAACCAAATAGCAATTTCTTTGTTGGCTTCTTCAACAGATCCGGAAGCATGAATGATATTTCTAACAGCTCGATGATCGGTATCAGCGGCACGATATGAATCGATAGTGTAGTCTCCTCGAATGGTACCAGGAACTGAAGTTAAAGGTTCAGTACCACCAGTAATTTTTCGGATAACTCCAATAGCATTCATCCCCTGCCAGACCATAGCCACTACTGGTCCACTACTTAAAAAAGTGACTAATTGTTGGCGGACACCTTCAGCTAATTCAATGGGGTCTTCGGTGGGAGGTGTTAAGCCTTTAGCTTTCCAGGCTTCGATTGATTTGGTTCCGGTTTTGAAAGCCCATTCAGGGTCGACAGAATAATGAGTGAGTGCTTTATCTTTGGAAGGTATGGCCATTTTGATAGCTACTAATTTTAGACCACTTTGTTCGTAACGGCGAATAGCTTCGCCGATGAGGCCTCGTTGAACTCCATCTGGTTTAACTAATACTAGGGTTTTTTCTTGTTTGTCGTCGTAATTTTGCATAGTTGACTATTTTATGTTGAGAAGTGGATTATTTTCAAGTATCAATAAAAAGATATCTAACGATATAATAAGTAATGGATAAGATCTTTAAAGCACTGTCTGATATTAATAGAAGACGGATTATTACCATGTTGGTAAAAAATGGTCCAATGAATGTTACTCAGATTGTAGAAAATTTACCGATAGGTCAATCAACAACTTCAACCCACTTAAATATGTTAAAAAAAGCTGGCTTAGTAGAATTTTTGGTTAATAATCGGGAAAGAATTTATAAAATAAACAAACAAACGATAAAAAGTTTTGTTCAAGTGATAAATGAATTTTTTGGATCTTTGGAATCTAAAGACAATGTTGAAATAATAGTACGGAGAAAGTAAGGTAGAAGTGTTTGACTATGGGACAAAACTAGTTTATTTTTTGAGTATGAAGAAAAAAGCCAAACAACAAATTTTTAATTCAACCGAAGAAGTGATTAGTATGATTTTGGGGTTGGGAGTGGTAATTGTAATTATTGCTTTGATTATTAATTTTTTTGTTAGAAGAAAGGGAGAAATAAGCATTCCTGGAATTAGTGATCAAAAAGAACTGACCATTACAAAGAATTCAGATGTGGTTAAAAGCGAAAGTGAGTATTTTTATGAAGTTAAAGCTGGCGATAGTTTGTGGAGTATTGCCCAAACAATTTATGGTGATGGGTTTAAGTATCAAGAAATAGCCGATAATAATTTGATTAAAAACCCAAGTGCAATTGAGCCGGGAATGAAATTAAAAATAAATAAAGTAGAAACCAAAGAGATGATTGGTGGTGAATACACAATTGCTCGAGGAGATAGTTTATGGAAAATTGCTTTGAAAAGTTATGGTGACGGTTATCAGTGGGTGTTGATTTGGGAAAACAATAAACAAAATATTAAAAATCCAAATAAACTGGAAGTTGGAACAAAAATTGTAATTCCAAAAAAATAGCAAAGATGTTTTTGTGCTAGAATTGAATGTATTTGCAGCTATGGTTTAGTGGTAAAACGAGTCCTTCCCAAGGATTAGTCGAGGGTCCGATTCCCTCTAGCTGCTCTTTGATGCCAGTGTAGCTCAGTTGGTAGAGCAACGCTTTCGTAAAGCGTGGGTCGGGAGTCCGATTCTCCCCTCTGGCTCAGATAGTTTATAATTACTGATACAATACATATCATATGGCTGAATTTAAAAGATCTAGATTAATAAATAAAGATGACGAGAATGTGACAAAAAAGACGGTAGTTTTGGGAGTATTAACGTTATTGATATTTTTATTTATCGCAATTTTTGGTTTACCAATTTTAATTAAATTTTCAATTTTATTGGGTGATTTAAGGAATAAAAATTCAAAAGAGATTAAAGAGAAAGTTCTACCTCCCATGCCACCAAGAATAGTACTTCCGCTAGAAGCGACTAATAGTAGTCGGTTGAGTGTTGGCGGTTTCGGAGAAAAAGGGACAATGATTGAATTATTGAAAAATGATTTATCGGTGGGAAAAATGGAAGTAAGTGAAACTGGAGATTTTAGTTTTAACGATATTATGTTGGATATGGGAGAAAATACTTTTACTGCGATCGCCTTGTCTGCTGATCGAGGAAGTAGTGAGCCTTCAAAACAAGTAACAATTGCTTATGATAATGAAGCTCCAAGCTTGGAAATGTCTAATCCAAAAGAAGATAAACTGACTGTAGAATCTGCTGATTACGATATTATTGGAAAAAGCGAAAAGGGTGTTAGTGTAACCATGAATGGCAGATTGGCCATTGTGGCTGATGATGGAACTTTCAAATTAAAATTTCAACTTAATGCTGGTAAGAATGAAATTGAGATTGTAATCAAAGACAAAGCTGGAAATGAAACTAAGAAAAAAATCGAAATTACTTACGATATTTAGTTTGGTTCAAAACTAAATAAACTAAAACCCAAAGGTATAAACCAGAATTAGCGAAAGAAGAATGTATTAATAGAGCAATTAAAATTGATTTAAGATAGGTTGATGAAGATTTAAACCAAACAAATAAGCCAATAAGTAGAGGAATAATTCCAAGAATACCATTGGTAATTAGTAAAGTTAATAAACTATTATCAAATCCGGATGAGGCATGAGATTCTGGATTGGAGTGAAAATGTTTTAAGTTGTTATACCCCAAACCAAAGAAAGGCGATTTTTGAGATAGTTTAAAAGCTTGTTGATAATTTTCGATTTTGGCAAAAATTGATGATGTTCTTTTTAAATTGGTACTTTCTCCTGGTACTTTGGGTAAAAGTAATATTGTTAAACTAAGAATTAATAGAGTTTTAATAAATAGATAGCGATAGTGATAAAAAATTTCAAGAAACAAGGTTACTATTAGCAATGCAAGATAAGTTGATCGGCTATAAGTTAAAGACATTGCTAAATAACTGATACCAATTAAGATTTGCCAGAATTTTGGTTTATTTAAAAATAAAAAAAGAATAAAAAATAAATAAAGAATTCCAGTAAAGGTTGGATCAAAAAAAGTGCTAACTAAACGATATTGATGAGGATCCCAATTAAAAGCTTTGAAATAACTGAAGTCTGGCCAAAAGAAATATTGAATAAATCCAAAAATAATATTTGATAAAAGAGCGATAATTAACCAGGGTTGGTTATTTTTTATGGTAGGTGGATAGGCTAGTAAAAGAAATATAGAAGTTAGCCGTAGTTGGTAGAACAATGAATTAAAAGAAAAATATTGAAAGTTTAAAATAAAACTAAAAACAGACAAAATAACAAAGATTAAAAAAAAGATATTAGTGGGTTTTTCTTTTTTTAATAAATGGAAAAATAAGTTAAAAACTGAAAAGATTACTATTAGTAAATCTAAAATTGGTAAATTTTGTCCAAAAAGATTGATTCGAGCAAGTTGACCAAAAAAAAGACAAAGATAAATAGCGATGGTGGCTATTTGGTAGATTGTAGATGCCATAATTTAGATCTGACTAAAAAAGAATGAAAACTCATACCTAAAGCCATAATTATGCCAGGAAGACCGTCGATAAAACCAAGTTTAAAAATATAATTAACAAAAAATTTTGCTAATGGATAGATGACTATTTCAAAAATGTTAGTTCTTTTTTGTCGATCAAATAATTCTTGGGCGCGGATTGAAGAATAGTAGTTTATTTTTGAAAAAAATTCATTTAAGTTTTGGTGGGGAAAGTGATTGATGGTATAGGCTAATCGAATGTGGCAACATGATGATTTCCAAACTTCATGTACTTTTCCAAAAAAAGAACCATTCTTTTTATTAAATAATCGAAGGAATCTTTGGTGACGATTTTCACCGTGCATTAATATTTTTCCTAAAAAATAATCGTTCCTAAAAAAAGAATAATTAGAGCCTTGAAAATCGAAATTGTTAATAAAATTAAGAAGTTCTTCTGATGGGGTTTCGTCTGGGTCTATCCAAAAAATCCAATTATTAGTAGCAAGGGATATACCAAAATTTCTTTGGGAAGAAAAATCGTTATCCAACCCCCTACTTTTAGAAATTACTTTTAAATCTTTAGATTCAAGTTTTTTCAATTTCTCAACAGTATCATCAGTGGAATTGTCATCGATATTTACTATTTCATTAATTGCTGGACAAAGACTAAGCCATTCCTGTAGAACATCAACATTTTCAGATTCATTTTTGGTTAAGTATAAAAGAGAGATTTTATTTGAGTTGACCATTATTTGCGATTATCATTAGTAAATTTTTTGTATAGTTTGACCAATCTATTCTATCAAGTTGGTGTAAATTTACTATTTTCTTATTTAAATACTGTTTTATATGATAATTAGCAATTTTATCATTTTGAAACAAGATTCCGTTTAAACCATTTCTTATAAGTTCACTTGTTCCTCCTGTGTTTATTCCAAAAACAAAAAGACCTTTGTTTAAAGCTTCAAGAGTTGTTAATCCAAAAGGTTCTTTTATATTATTAGCAAGGTAAAACGAATGTTTTTTTATTATTTCTTCTTTATTTTTATTGTTTTCTTCTTGAATTATTTTTGTGTTTGGTAATAATTTTGATTGATTAAAAATATAGTTGCTTTCATCTGTTATTCTTCCGATTATTAAAAGCTTGATACCTTTAATATTTTTTATTTGATTTAAAGAAATTTGATGTCCTTTTAAATATGAAAGTTGTCCAATAGATAAAATTTCTTTTTTTGGGTTTTTTATAATCTTTGTTTTATGAATATATTTTAATCCAGGATAAAGAACGAACCCTTTTTTGTTATAGATTTTCTTTAGTAGATAATTTGAATATTGTGAGTTTGTAATAATCAAATTGGCTTTTTTACAATTAACATAATCTATTAGTTTTAAAGGTAATCTAAAAAATTTGGCAAGTCTTTTTTTAAAATTATTTAGAAAAGCTGTTTTCTCATAAAACTCCCTTTTTGGTTCAGAAAAAATATATACTGCGTTATTTAAATAATGAAACAGATATGGAGTTTGTATATTTTTGCACGCTCCTATAATCACAAGATCGTATTGATTATTTAATATAGTTTTTGATATTTTCTTTGCAATTTTGTTTAAAGTAAAAATTGAAAAAAATAAATCTATAATAATATTTTTTTTATTATTTTCAGGAAAAGAATAAACATTATTATAAAATGAGATATTTTTTGGTATTTTGTGGCAATACAAATCAATACAATTATTTTTTGAGAGATTTAAACTAATATTTTCTATTTGATTTAACGCACCTCCATTATCTAGATTGTGATATATAGCTATTTTCATAATGTAATAATAATTACAAAAGAGTATTATTTAATTAATGAAAAGAATAATATGTTTTCTATTATTTATATTCATTCTTTTAGCTCAAGAAGTAAGAGCTGAATGTTCTTTAAGATATTATAATTATTTATCATCATACAGTTCTGATTTAAATTTAAACGGTGAAACTTATCCAAATATAGTGTTTGAGAATGATTCTCTTTTATTAAAAAGTAATAAAGCAACTTTTCCGTTTATTGAATTGAATAACTATGCTAATTATATAGGTCATGAAATAAAGACATGTAATAATGACGTTTTTGATGTAACTTTTAAGGTAAATAGTATTAATCCGATGGGAAGTGGTTTGGGTTTTGGTTATTTAATTAATAATATCCCTTATAATATATTTTCTTTGTGGGCTGATTCTCCTGGTGGTTTGTATCTTATTTACAATAATTACTATAAATACAATTATGATTTTTGCAAAAACTTATCAGGTAAACCCTTTTATTCAGATTATCAATCTTTTCCTATAAACATTACTGATAATGAGTGGCATTCTTTTAGGATTGAAAGAGATTGCCAAAGTTATCATGTTTATATTGATAAGGGATCTGCTGATCAGAAAAAGTTTTCTTTTTATGGTGCTCAGTGTATACCAGAAAATTTATGGTTTGGAAATCCATTGTCTGGTGGAGGAAGTGAGTGGACAAGTATGTCTTTTAAAAATATAAAGATAATGAATTCTTTGGATGATTGTGTTTTACCTACACCAACTCCGTCTATGGCAAAAAAGAAAGTGGTGGTGGTGCCGGGAATGGGGGCGAGCTGGAACAGTCGAGCAATTGTTTACAATGAAAATGTTGCTGATGATCAATGGAAAATGACTCCGTTTGTGACTAATTATGATAAATTGGTGGCAGCTTTTGAAGAGAATGGGTATGTGAAAGGGGTTGATTTGTTTGTTTGGAATTACGATTGGCGAAAACCTTTATCAGAGATTGTTGGTAAATTGAATTCTTATATTGATTTGATTAGTGAGGGGGAAAAAGTTGACATAGTCGGTCATAGTTTAGGAGGATTGGTGGCAAGAGTTTGGTCCCAAGAGAATGAAAATAAATTTAATAAAATAATTAGTTTGGGTTCGCCACATAAGGGAGTGGTTGAGGCTTATGAAGCATATTATGGTGCAAAGATAGTTGATAAGTTGGATTTTTCGACAATAGGTTTAAAGATTTTATTTGAAATTCAAAGACAAGGAAGAAAACCGATTGAGGCTATACAGAACTATGCGCCAATTTTAAAAGATATCTCCCCTACTTTTGATTTTCTTAAAAAGAACAATAAGATTGTAAGTTTTAATAAAAATAATTATTTAAATAATAAAAATATTAGTTTTTCAGGAGATTTAATGTCGATTGTTGGAAATGGAAATAAATTGACAGAATGGATAAATCTAACTGATAGATCAGTTTTTGATAAAGTGATGGGTATTTGGCCAGAAGGAAAACCGATAAGTTATCAAAAAGGAAAAGGAGATGGTACGGTGTTGGAAAAAAGTTCGAAGTTTGGAACTGAAATTATAGAAATAAAAAGTGAACACGGAGAATTGCCTGATTTGTCGATAAATAAAGTGTTAACTACTTTAGGTTTAGGAATAACAGTTAGCCTGGTAACTGAAAACAGTGTTGATAAAATGGTTTATTTCATTGGTTCTCCAGCAAAAATTGTTTTAGCTTGTCCTGATGAAACCATTGAATCAGATGATTTTATTTTAAAAGATTTAGAAGATGATGATTCGTGTCAATTAAAAGTAGTTGGAACTGGCGAAGGTAAATATCATTTATTATTTGGTAATACAAAAAATAGCGATAGTTGGATTTATAACGAAGGACAAATAAATAATGGTGATGAGGTGGCGGTTGATGGTGATTATTTCTATCGGCAAATAATAAAAGTGGCGGAAGAATTGAATCTTTTGGAACTAAAAGCTGCGGCTGAAAATAAAGATGATGAATTAATTTTAAGTTTGATTTTTAAATATCGAAAGCAATCAAAAGAGAATAGTAAAACTTGGTTAATGATTAATTGGTGGCGGCAAATATGTTTAAGTAAAGAATATGAGAATAAATTGACCAATGATGTTTATAAAAAAGCTTTGGAAGCTAGATCTTTAGTAGATAGAATTTCTAGGCTAAAAATCAGATTTGGAATTAACCCTACCGAGTATGGAGCTAATAGTTTTAATGAACTAGATAAATACTATGTAGAGATGGTGGCGAATAAAACAAAAGACAGATCGTTGGTGATGGCTAATGCAAAGTTAATTATCAAGTTGGCCGAAGACGTTTGGTAGTTATTTTTTGGTGTATTTTCCGTAAATAACGATTGGAGTGCCAACTTCAGCCCAATCATAAATAACTTTAGCTTCAGGTGTTTTCATATTAATACAACCGTGTGACATTGGAGTGCCGAAGTTATTGTGCCAGTAAGTGCCATGAATGCTATAACCCATCTTTTTTGGAGTTGACTCATTGTAAAAGAATAATATATAAGGAACTTTGGGTAAATAATAATAAGTGCCGTTTTCTTTTGATCCTCCAGACATTTTTTGAGATCGAATTTTTGTCCAAATTTGATAATCACCAACAGGCGTTCGATCCCAAGTTCCGGATGAAATTAAGTACTCATAAACTAATTTTCCATTCTCGTAGGCATACAATTTTTGATTAGTTAAATTAACTTCAATTCTTTTTGATGAAATAGCGGTAGTATCTCCAAGAATGTTTGGTTTTGGGCTAACAATTAGAAAAGTAAAAACTACTAGGGGAAATAATAAAATCAACCATTGCTTACTCATAGTAAGTATATGTTAGCGGTTTTGGTGGATTTAGCAATATGGATTATTGGTTGGTCGATTATTTTTTGAAAATGGTTGTCTCCGCAGAGTATGGCTGGGCCTCGAGTAATTTTGATTTCGATTACTGAGTTATCGTTAATAATTTGATTAGTTTGTGGTTTGGTGGGGTTATTAAATGCAATTCCAATGCCTTGACAAAAAATTGTTTGAGTAATGCTTTTAAAATAGCCAGTTGATCCAAACGGAGTGGCAATTACTAAGCCATCGCCAATGATTTCTTCTGAGTAAGCTTGTTGGTTGAAACGATAAATAAAACGAAGAGCTGACTGGGGGTTTTGAGTATGAATGTTAAATTCATTTAAAACATCAATTTGTTGATTGTCGATGGTAGTAAATAATTTGGAAAAACTGGTTGGCTCAATTTGATGATTAACGATTTGTTCAAAAATTACATCTAAATTAGTAATTGGTGAACATCGAAGACAATGAGAAGAAGACCTAAGAGGCAATATTGGTTGATCAAAATTATTGGCTGCGCCAAGAATAGTGCCGTCTCCACCGACAGTAACTACTAGGTCTAGTTGATTGGTCCACTTTTCAATTGAGTCCTGAAAACTTTTTTCAATTGGACGATTTTGTGGATTAAAAAGAGTGATTGCCATTTGTGGCCGCTAGTGGGATCGAACCACTGACCTTTCCAATGTGAATGGAACGCTCTACCACTGAGCCAAGCAGCCTAAAGTTGGATAGTTGGATTATACAATTTTTTAGAGTAAACTGACCATTATGAATCTACATCAAAATGAAAAAGGGTTTGCCATTGGAGCCTTAATTTTAGAATTTGTTCAATCGATTGTGTTGGCACTATCGGTGTTTGTGTTAATTTATCTTTTTGTGGCTCAACCTAATGAAGTGAAAGGAAACTCGATGTTACCGAATTTTGTTAACGGTGAATATTTATTAACAGATAAAATTAGTTATCAATTGGGTGAGCCAAAACGAGGAGATGTGGTGGTTTTTAAAGCTCCACCAAGTGAACCATGTGCTGAGGAACAGTGCGAGTATATTAAAAGAATTATTGGCGTGCCTGGTGATAAAGTTATGGTTAAAGGCGGAGAAGTATATTTGAATGGTACAAAACTAAATCAATCATTTTTACCAAGTGATTTTGTTACTGAAGCTGGGGATTTTAATTCTGAAGGTGATGAAAAAACAGTACCTCAAGGTCAATATTTGTGTTTCGGAGATAATCGTTCACATTCTCGAGACGGTCGAGAATTTGGACCAATTAAAAAGGAATTAATAGTTGGAAGAGCTTTTTTTAAATACTGGCCTCCTCAATCAATTGGTTTGGTGCCAACAATTAAGCTTTAATTTAATTCAGAGTTAGTTAGTTCCTTTTTGCACACGGTTTGATAGAGACTTTTTAGTTCTTCAAAACGTTTATCAAGTGGGCCTCGAAATTGGAAAGTAACTTTAGTAATTACATTTGTTTGAGAGACTTTGACAGTGGTCGTTTTTTGATCAAAAACAGAGACGAGATCTTCACTGATGGTGTCTAACTTTGACTTAAGAAATAAATTAATATTTTCTTTGGTGATAGGGACGACACCTTCTTCAATTTTTTTTCTCATCCGACGAGCAATTTCTTCGGCTCGGCGAACAGAGGCTTTTTCTTTTAAGACTATTTTGTAGGCTTCAATAATTAAACGTGTATCGGTAATTGATGATAGGGCTCGGGCATGACCTTCAGTAATTAATCCAGAAAGTAAGCCATCTTTTAAAGCATCCGGTAGAGTTAATAATTTTAGACAATTGATGACATAAGGAATACTTTTTCCAACTCTTTTTGCTACTTGGGGGTGGTCAAATCCAAACTCTTCTTTTAACCTAAGAAAGGCTTTAGCTCTTTCGATTGGATTCAAATCTTTTCGCTGAAGGTTTTCAACAATAGCCATTTCAAGCATTTGTTGAGGGGTGGTTTTTTTGATAATTGCAGGGACATAGGCTAGTTTTAGTGCTCTGGCTGCACGCCAACGTCGTTCGCCGGCAATGATTTGGTAACCAGCTGGTGTTTGAGCAACAATTAAGGGTTCAATGATTCCATGTTCTTTGATTGATTCGACTAACTCAGCAATTGATTCTGGACTAATGACGCCTCGAGGCTGAAGAGGGTTTGGTTCGAGTTGATTGGTGGGGATCTGAGAGACATCTTTCATAGTAAAAGAATACTATGAAAATGAATGTGAAAAAAGAGATCAAAGTTTAGGCTTTGACGACTGAAACTATTTTTCGACCAAATTTTTTCAAAAATTTGACAATTCCTGGTTTGATAGCGTAGATGGTAAAATCTTTTCCAAATTTGGTTCCTTCTCCGCAATGAAAGGTTGATCCTACTTGACGGACAATAATTTCACCTGTGTTTACTTTTTGATCTCCAAATTTTTTGACACCGCGTCTTTGACCGGGTCGATTTGATTTTTGGTTGGTTTTTCCTTGTGATTTGGTATGTGCCATATAGGTTAAAAGTTAAGTTTGGTAATTTTTAAATCAGTTAATTGAGCTCGAAAACCTAAATGACGTCGGTAACGTGATTTTGATCGATAGGTACTAACTTCAATCTTTTCACCTTTAAAATCTTTGACGATTTCGTATTCGACGGTAGCTTTGTCGACAATTGGAGTGCCAACAGTGACTTTATCATCGTTGACAGTGAGTAAAACTTCTTTAATTTCACCTTTCTTTTCAGAAGTGGTAAATTTATCGATTGTGATGGTTTGACCTTCACTGACTAAAAATTGTGAGCCAGAGATGGAAATTACGGCGTATTTCATACTCGGTTATTATAACATAGTAGTTTTTATTTAAATGGAGAAAATAATACCCAAAGATAAAAGCAAGGCAATTAAGGAAGAACCGCCAACTGATAAAAACGGTAAAGGGATACCAGTTACGGGCATAACACCGAGATTCATACCGATATTAATGAAAGACTGAATCCATATTTGAAAAACCAAAGCTAAAGTAAAAAGAAACATGGGGCGGTTTTGGGTGGTATCGTAAGCTTTAGCTATTAAACTAATAATAATTACTAGATAGCAACCTATAATGGTTGTAATACCAACAACTCCCCTTTCTTCACCAATGGCGGCAAACATAAAATCAGTATGTTTTTCTGGTAGAAAAAAAAGTTGACTTTGGCTTCCCTTTTTATAACCTTTACCCCAAAATCCTCCGGAACCAATGGCGATTTTGGATTGAATAACATTATAGCCTTGATTAAGTGGGTCGTGATTTGGATTAATAAAATTAATAATTCGGTTACGTTGATAATCTTTTAAGACATATTTCCAAATTAAGGGTGAAAAAACTAAAAATGAAATAAAACCCAAAATAGCTAGTTTTTGAAGATATTTTTCGTAGATTAAAAAAGGAGTAAGTAATAAGCTTAACGTGATAGCACTTCCTAAATCTGGTTGAATTAAAGTCATTAGAATGGGAATGGCGGCTAAGAAATGATATTTAGTGTTAATTAAAAATAATAATAGTAAAGGTTTAATGATTTCTGATGGCTGGATGGTGGTAAAACCAATATCAATCCAGCGACGTGAACCACGAGTAAAGGTGTTCATTAGTAAGGGAACTGAGAGCAACAAACAGCAAATAATAAAAATAATTAGTTGTTTATTTTTTAGACTTTTTGGATTTAATTGAGTCCCAAAAATAAAAAAAATCAAACCAATTATCCAAGCAAGTAGTTGTTTGACGAGCAAAGATGGCGCCACCGAACTAACCATGAGCATGTTCATTAAAAACAAAACAAAAACGCTAATAAAAAAAGGTAGATAACGATTGATCATCGTGATAATTTTATCGATAAATTATCACCTTTTTCAATTGATATAGCTAATGTTTTGGCAAGTATTTGTTTTTCGAATGATTCTGGCCAATTTGGTGCGATAATTTCGATTTTATCGTTTACTTTTAGTCCAGTTTCTTTTCTCAATACTTGAATTTGTCGAACAAAGTCTCGATATTCTCCTTCGGCGATTAGTTCGGGAGTAAGATTGGTATCGATGGTGGCTGATATGACAGAAGATTGGCTAATAACTATTTCTTTAATATTTGTTTCTTCTTTGATTATTTCTAAAATTGAAGGAGACAAAATTTGAGGACAGGAAATAGTGGCTTTGGCTAATGGTTGGCGAACTTTGAGAGCAGCCTTTTGTCGTTGAGCGTGAATTTCTTGACAGATATCGCGAGCATAAGACATTTCAATTTCTAGATTTTTATCAATTAAGCTTGAGTTTAAAGTTGGCCAGTTGGAAGTGTGGACAGTTTTGTTTGAAGTTGCGAATTCATCACCGATTAAACTATGATAAAAAACTTCAGAAATAAAAGGCAGGAAAGGTGAAATAATCACAGTTAAATTATTAAAAACATAGTCTAAGACAAGATGATTATCGGAACGATCTCGACTACGACGAATATACCAAGTAGATAAATCACTGACAAAAGATTGAATAGCTTCAGTGGCTTTGACGGTGGAATATTTGTCTAGAGTTTTGCTAGTAATGTCTAAGGTGTGGTGTAATCTAGATATTATCCATTTATCAAGTTGGTTGGTTACCGAGGCTGGGTCAAAATCTGTTTTTTGAAAATTATCTAAATTGGCGTGTTGAACAAAAAATTTAAATGAATTCCAAAGGATCAAGATAAAATCACGCTTAACTTGATTGGCAATGTCGTAACCAAAATTGACACTGATGTATGGTTTTTGTTGGTAGTATAGCCATCTCATAGCATCGGCAGTCATTTTTTCAACAGCATCATCAAAAGGAATACCATTCTTTTTGGTTTTGCTCATTCTTTCACCTTTTTCATCACGAACTTCGGCATGAGAAACCACATTGAGGTAAGGGGCTTGATTTTCTTGGGCAACTCCAAAGAATAGCATGGAATAAAACCAGAGTCTTATTTGTTCAATCATTTCTAAAACGCAGTCTGCGGGAAACCATTTTTTCCAATATTCTGGATGATCTAAGTAATTTAAAGTTGAAAAAGGAACTACGCCAGCATCAAGCCAACAGTCTCCAACATCGGCAACTCTTTTAACATTTTTTCCACAGTGAGGACATTTAATTTCGATATCATCAATATAAGGACGATGAAGGCTTTTTAAAGAATCAACATTACTTGGGTTAACTGCTAAATCTTTTAATTCTTCTAAGTTTCCAATAACAGTTAAATGACCACACTCACAATCATAAAATGGTAGAGCGAGGCCATAAAAGCGTTTACGACTAATCATCCAATCTCCCATATTGTCTAGCCAATTTTGCATTCTGCGACTAGTATATTTTGGGTGCCAGTTAACTGTTTCGGCTGCTTTTTTAAGATGAGGACGGATTTCATCTGTTTTGATATACCAAGAATTTTCTAATCTAAATAAACATTTAGTTTTACAACGCCAACAATGTGGATAGCGATGAGTAATTGATTCGGTTTTAAATAGAGCGTCATTTTTTTGAAGATAATCAAAAACTTGTTGATTAACATCGTGAGCATAAAGTCCTGATAAGTCTCCATACCCAGAGAGAAAGTGTCCAGTTTCATCTAGAGGAGCGATCATGTCTGAATTTAGTTTTTGTCCTAATTCAAAATCTTCTTGACCACATCCTGGAGCAATATGAACTACCCCGGTTCCTTCTTGGGGGTTGACTAGTTCCCAGTTAGTAATATAGTGATTAATATTTTCTTGGGCTGGTATTTGATAAAGAGATTGATATGGTTGATTTAATAGGACTTGAGGGTCGATGGTTTGATAATCAGTGAGGCCCAAACGATCGGCAGCTGTTTTAGCTAGATAAAGATATTGTTGATTACTTTTAGCTTTGACATATTCAAAATCAGTATTGATGGCTAATAAGACATTGGCCGATAAGGTCCAAGGAGTGGTTGTCCAAGCTAAAACATACTCATTTTCAGTATTAGTTAGTTTGAATTTTAAATATACTGAAGTATCGGTAATATCTTTGTATCCATCAGCTTGTTCGTGTTGAGATAAACCGGTTTCACATCGTGGGCACCAGGTGGTAGCACTTTTTTTCTTTACTAACCAACCTTTTTGATGAATTGTTTTTAAAAAGTGCCAAATGTATAAATTATTTGTTTTTGAATTCGTGTAATAGGAGTTTTCCCAATCCATGAACATTCCAAGTCTTTTGGATTGTTCTGTTTGAAGACTAGCAAATTTATCGACTCGAGCGACGCAAGCTTGAGTAAAGTTATCTAATCCAAAAGTTTGAATATCTTTTTTTGAATTAAAACCATTGTCTTTTTCAACTTCAACTTCAACCCATAAACCTTGGCAATCAAAACCATTTTGGAAACGTTGTTGGTGCCCGGTAAGGTTTTTGTATCTTTGAAATAAATCTTTTAAGGCTCGACCTCGAGCGTGATGAACACCCATTGGACCATTAGCAGTAATTGGGCCATCAATAAAAGAAAATTTTTTATCGGCTGAATCGTTTTTATGAAGATATTGATTAATAATGTCGTGTTGATACCACCATTCAATTATTTGTTTTTCGAGTTCAGAAAAACTTGGGTTTGAAGGAAGATCAGTGTAAGACATGACCTGATTATAGCTTATCTTAGTTGTTTTTTCTTAAAAATGATGGGATATCTAGTTCGTCGGCAATATCAATACCGGTAGGTAAATCTTTTTTGGATAAAAACTCTTCAACTTGTTGATTATTGGTTTGATTAATTGGAGTTTCAGTTTTTTCCTCAGAGACGGTAATAAGTTTTTTGTAAGATGAAAATGGTTTTAAACGAGAACTGTCAAAACCAGTGGCAATTACTGAAATTTTAATGGTGTCTTTTAGCTCTGGATCAATGTTGGCTCCAAAAATAATATTGGCGTCTGGAGCAGCGTGGTTGGTGATTGTTTGCGCGGCTTCTTCAATTTCAGCCATGGTTAAATCTGGACCACCGGTAATGTTGATCAAAACTCCTCTGGCGCCATCGATATTAACTTCGACTAAAGGTAGCTCAATTGCCATCTCAACGGCCTTTGAGGCTTTGTTTTCACCGCTAGCCTCACCTACTCCCATTAAGGCAGTACCGGCGTTACTCATGATTGATTTGATATCAGCAAAGTCTAGATTGATTAAACCTGGGGTGGTGATTAAATCGGCTATGGCTTTGGTACCTTTTTGAAGAACTGAATCGGCAATTTTAAAGGCTTCAACTAAGGTTACTTGATCGTTTACCACCTCCATGACTTTTTGGTTGGGGATAACAATGAGAGTGTCGACATTTTTCTTTAGACGTTCAATACCTTCTTCGGCATTAGTCATTCGACGAGTACCCTCAAAAGAAAATGGTTTGGTAACGACGGCAATAGTAAGAATTCCTAATTCATTTTTAGCGATATCGGCAATAATTGGGGCAGATCCAGTACAAGTTCCTCCACCCATACCTCCAGTAATAAAAACCATATCAGCTTCGGATAAAGTTTCTTTGATTCGGTCTTTTGATTCTTGGGCGGCTTCTTGACCAACTTGAGGATTTCCACCAGCACCCAATCCCTTGGTTAATTTTTCTCCGATTTGGATTTTTATGGGGGCTAGAGAGTTTAAAAGTGCTTGAGAATCGGTATTAATCGCAATGAAATCAACTCCATGGATATTATCTTCAGAAATCATTGAGTTGATGGCATTGTTACCACCACCACCTACTCCTAAAACTTTAATTTTGGCAAATTGTCCTGATAAAGTTTTTATTAGTCCCATATTTAAGGTAAAAGAGGTTCAATAATGCTTTTTAATTTACCGAAGATGCCAGTGAAAGAATTGGCAATTTTTTTGTTGGCAGATGGAGTGAATTGAACTTCTGTTAAGCCGTATTGTAATAAACCAATAGAGCTAACAAAGGCTGGATTTTGAATATCATCAATTACCCCACCTATTTTGGGAGGATTAGCAATTCTGACTGGTAAAGGAATTACTTTGGAGCAAGTGTCTTTAATATTTAGTATTTGAGAACCGCCACCAGTTAAGACAATTCCAGAAGGAATCAGATTGATTAAACCACTTGACTCAATTTGGTTGTAAATAATAGTAAAAATTTCTTCTAATCTAGGTTTAATGATGCCATTAATTGCGGTTTGAAGAGAGATTTTGTGTTTTTCTTCGGAAATTATGCCAAATTGAGAGATATCAATTTCATCTTCAAATTTTTGAGAATTGTTAAATTTTTCGAGTTTTAATTTAACTTTGTCAGCGTCTTCTAAAGAAAGTCGAAGTCCAATTGCCAAATCGTTAGTAACATTGGCTGAACCGACTGGAATTACTGATGAAAAAGCTGGTTTTCCCTCAGTAAAAATAGTTAAAGAAGTAACAGTGCCACCAATATCAATCAAAGCAATTCCTAATTCTTTTTCAGTATTGGTTAAACAAGCTTTTGCTGAGGCTAAACCGGAATAAACTAAGCTATCAATTTTAATACCAACATCGTCAAAGCATTTTCGAATATTTTTAATGGCTGGTGATGAGGCAAAAATCAGATGGGATTCAAGTTCAAGCTTAGAACCGCTCATGCCGATGGGGTTAATAACTCCGTCTTGATCGTCAACAATGTATTTTCTTGGAATTACATGGATAATTTCCTTGCCAACAGGAATACTGACTGATTTTGAGGCTTCAATTATTCGAGAAATGTCGTGCTGAATAATTTCGTTGTTGGGTGAGCTGATTGAAACAATACTATGTGAGTTTTGAGATTCAATATAATTAGCTGCAATTGAAACAACGGCGTTGTTAATTTGAAAACCAGCCATTCTTTCGGCAGCTTCAACACTTTGAGTGATGGCTTGGGTGGCCTGATCAATATTAACTATTTGTCCTTTTCGAAAACCAGCAGCTGGAGAAGATGAAACTGCCACAATATTGAATCTATCTTCAACATCAAAATATTGACCAATAATGGTAGTTATTTTTGTCGATCCAATGTCGATACCGTTAATTATTCTTGAATGTTGCATATGGATGATTTTGAGCAAAATCAATTAAGGTTAATTGTTTGCCTATTATATTAGCTTTTTTTGAAAGATTTTGTAAGACAACAAATTGAGTATAAATATTTTTTTGAGTAGAAAAAATAATCTTTGTTGAATTATCAGAAAATTCAATTTCATTTAAAAATGGACGAAAAACAAGATTTTGATAATTAAAATTTAATTTTGATGAGGTTAATTTAAATATTTGAATTTTTGAAGAAAAATCTGATGGTTGATTTTTTAAAGTGATTTTAGAGGTGTTTAAATATAGAAATAATTGAATAATAATGATCAATAACGGAAAAACAAAAAGAAAGTTATACCATTTCATAAAATAGTTTAAAAAATGGATGAATAGCTGAACTGGGTTTAAAATTTACTTGGTTGTTTACTTTTGATAAACGAAGAATTGAATTAACTAATTTAGTAGAAGTGAGCTGATCTTGGTTAATGATAATAATGTTGTTAGGTGATTTGTTTTGTAGCCAGTTGGCATTGAGTTGTTGTTCGTTTTGTTGACTAAAAGGTAGGGGTATTAAAATAGCTTTTTGATTAAAAGTGAAAATTTCAAAACAAGTGTTGGCACCTGCTCGTCCGATAATTAAGTTGGCATGTTTAAAAATCCAACCAATATCTTGAGAAGAGATATATTCAGTTTGGTAGTAACGAGAGTGATGATAATTTTGAATGATGTTTTTATTTTTACCAGTTTGATGAATGATGGTAAAGTTGGTTAGTTTTGAAAGAGAATTAATCAGATGTTGGTTGATAATCGCCGAACCTTGATTGCCGCCAGTAATATAGATAAGAGGGTATTTTTTTATTTGCTTTTGAAGAGGGTTAAAAGTAGATCGGTTGGTTTGATATAGTTGTTGTCTGACTAAATTACCAGTAACTATAGTTTTTGAAGGTGGCAAATTGTTTTTAGTATCAAAAGAAAGAGCGATTTTATTAACAAACAATGAACAAATTTTGGTGGTTAAGCTAATAGTTAATGTTTGTTCGTGAATAATTGATTTAATTTGATTAACTCTTGAAGCGATTATTACAGGAACTGAAACGTAACCTCCAAAAGAAACAACCAGATTTGGCTTAATTTGCCTAATTAAATAAAAACTCCTAAAAAAAGAAAATAAAGTTAATGGGATACCTTTAATAGTGTTAAACAAAGAAATTCGATCGAGTTTACCACTGGGTATATTAATAATTTGAATATCTTTTTTTTTAAAAACAGGATCGTCAAGATGATTGTCTGAAGAAAATTTATGAGTTAAATAAAAAATTTTCCAAGAAAAATGAGTGTCTTGACGAAGGTGATTGATTAGTTCAATGGCTGGAGTGTGATGAACTCCGGTGATGATGATGGTTTTGTTGATCACTGTTTTTTAAGTATAACAATTGTTGTTGTCGGTGAATATTGGCGACAACTCCTAAACCTAAATATAAACTTACTAAAGAAGAACCGCCGTAAGAAATAAAAGGTAGTGGCATTCCGGTTAGAGGAATTATTGAAGTAATTGCCCCAAGATTAATTAAAGCTTGAAAAGCAATCCAGAGGCTGATTCCGATAGTAAATAGCTGAGTTGAGTGGTCGGTAAGAGTGTTTGAGAAATTAATCAGATGACTAACTAAATACAAATAGGCAAGACAGATGATTAACATACCAATAAATCCTGTTTCTTCACCAATAACAGCAGCAATTGAATCAGTAGATACTTTAGGTAGAAACATATATTTTTGATCTGAATTAGCGAAACCTTTACCAAAAATATGGCCTGAAGCCAGGCTGACAATTAGCTGGTTGCTGTGGTAAGCCTGAGTTGATTGTGGGTTGATTAGTGATTGAAGTCTTTTTAGACGGTATGGTGAGGTAATGGTTAAGATAATACCTAAAAATAAGGCAATAACACCGATAATAAAAATAGATTTGATATCACCATTGGCTAGATAAAAAAGAAAAATCGAAATTGTGGCAATTAGAATGGTAGTACTTAGGTTTGGTTCGATAATGATTAAGAAAAGACCAATTACTAAAGGAATAAAAAAGTGTTTTAAATTAACATTTTTAGTGAGAATGTTGGAAAAATAAAGTATTGAAGTAAATTTAAAAAGTTCTGATGGTTGAACTCCAAAGAAACCAAAATTTAACCATCGATTGGCACCTAAGATTTTTAATCCAAACTGAGGAATGACAACTAAAAAAAGTAAGAAGAGAGAAAAATAAAATAATATCGGGGAAAATTTTTTAATTAAAGAATAATCAAGATATCGAATAATAAAAAAAATAGAGAGACCGATTAATGACCAGATTAATTGTTTTTTGGCGATGCCAAAGCTTACTCCAGTTAAGTTGATAGATTCGAATGGTGAGCTGATTGATAAAAATACTAGACCGATAAAATTTAAGAAAAATAAGTAACCAAAAATGTGCCAAAAGGATATTGGTTTATTGTTTGTGGTCATTTAGCAATTTGTTGATGTAAACCTCAGGAATTTCTTGAAAATTTTCGGGTTGATCGACCAATTGATGATCAAAATTATATTGGTAAATAGTGGTTTGTTGTTTGTTTTTAAGATTAAGTTGGGCACCTATTAATTCTTGATTAAACCGTTGATTTTCTTGCTGATCAGAAATATTAAAATTATGAGGGATAAATGAAAGAAGATGAAAATAAAAAAGTGGGTTGAGCGATGCTTGAATCTCAAGCTGAGTGTAAAAACTAAAAGAAGCAGTTAAACGAGGATTGCACTCTAAAAGATAAACTTTATTTTGGTTTACAAAAAAGTCTAAACCAAAAAAACCTCGATAATGATTTTCTTTTAAGATTTCTCCAAAAGAATTAGTAATTTCAAGAACTTGTGATTTTATAGACGAACTAATATTTGCAGGCCATTGACGGCCAACGGTGGTGAATGGATTATCAGTAAGTTTTTTAATACCAGTAAATTGAAGTGCTGGTGGACTTTGAAAAAGATGTGAATCAACTAGACAGCAATTATTTAAAAGAGTGTATCCTGACAAATAGGGTGAAATTTTAATTGGAGTATTGTCGGGGAGCAGTGGTTGAAAATTTTTAAGAAAAAAAGTTGAATTACCTGCCCAACCAAAGTGACTTTGAATAACTAGAGGGGTTTGAAATTTTTCAAAAGCTTGATTAATGTTATCAGAGGTAAAGGTGGTAATTAAGTGCGGAATAATTGGGATGTTTTTTAATGAACAAATTGTGGGAAATTTAATTTTATCTTCAAAAAAACGATTAAGCTTGCTGGAATTGGCGGCGTAAATCCATTGATATTTTTGACAAATTTTCTCGATTTTACCAGATGGTTTAAAAGGAATAATTATATTTTTCTTATTAGTTGAGTTAGCCAAATTTTGAAGATAATCAATTGTTTTTTGGTTTTCTATAAAGACCCCTGTATTTTTTAAAGATAAGTTTATTTTTAAAGTTATAGGGGAAATTGAATAGAAGTTTGGTAACTGAGGAAGATTAATATCTAAGAATTGATCCAGACAAAGATAGACAAAATTATAAGGTAATGATGAGAGATAACTTAGTAAATTCATCTTTTAATGCCAGTAACAATTATTAATGGATAATCTCCGATATTAAGTGATTGGCTAACTTTCTTAAGGCCTGCTAAGGCTAACCCGGCTTCTGGAGAAACAAAAAGCTGATTATCAAGTAGTTCTTGATAACAGGATTTAACTTCAGAATCGTTAACCACAACTCCCCCACCATGATTTTTTAAGAGAGAAATAATTTTTTGTTTATTGGGAAGTAACTTTACAGATAAAGCATCGGTAATGGTTTTCATTTCAGAAGTGTAATCTTGATCAAAATAACTACAAATTGGACAAGAAGATGCCGGTTGGACACCAAAAAGTTTGATATTTTTGGGAAGATTTTTTGATATTCCTAATAGAGTGGTGCCACTGCCGATAGGTAAAAAAATACTAGTTACTTGAGGTAGTTGAGTTAAAATGTCGATGGTTATCTTCTGGTAACCGATTTGAGCGTTGGGATCGGTGGATTGGCGAAGAAAAAAAGCCTGGTTTTGTTTGGCGTATTTAAAAGCTGAACTATTAGGTTGAGTTGTTTTAGTAACTTGAGATTTAATCAAACTTAGTTTTGAAGCTGAAATATGAGGAGATACAAAAACCTGAAGTTCTAAATTTAATTGACGGCAAAAATAATCTGCTGAAATAGCGGCATTTCCTGAAGAAGCAATTACGAATTTTTGGTAACCGAGTTTAATAGCTTGATTGATTTGAAAAGGGATGGCACGATCTTTGGCAGAGCCAGTAATATTTTGATCTTCGCGAAGATAATAAATATTTTTTATTTTGGTAATTGGAATCATAGATGCGATATTTGATTATATATGTTATATATAGATTATGGAAACAAAAATTCTTTGTCCCGATTGTCAAACAGAAATAAAATTTGAAAAAATCGAGGTTGGTGATATTTTAGAATGTGATGAGTGTGGTACTGAAGTAGAAATTATTTCAGTTGAACCATTGAAGTACACTTTATTGGTTGAGGAGAAGTAGTCGGAAAAAGCCTTCTTTAAATTGTTCTTGATCTTGATTGATGTCGATTTGGCCGTAATGAACTCCATGATTACTTAAACTGCTGTGGACATAGATTATTTGTTGATCAATTTTTTCAATAACAAATAAAACGTGATGACCTCGTTTTTGGCGGATTAAGTCTCCTGTTTTAACATCATTAATGTTAACTTTTTTTGATAAAGGAGAAGACGTGAGCATGTTAGCGTTTGTTCTTCGAACATTCAGTTGGGCATCGAAATAAAAATTTAACAACTGACAACATAGACCTGAACAATCAATTCCTAAATGATGTTTCTTTTGAAAGCGATAAATTTGATTTGAATCTAGTTCGAGTATTTTTACTCCTTCTTGGTTGGCCAATTCGACTGTTTTTAGAGCAATTTCTTTGGCGTTTCCTTTACCTACCAAAGAAGCTTCTGGAGAACTGTTTTTATGTTTACCGGTATTCATAAAGTAAGGAATACCAATATACTTTGAAATTTCTTGTTTTAGTTCGGTTAATTTAATCCCAGCCATAGACCTAAAATTGCTAATATAAAACCAGCCAACCAAGCTCTAAAGACAATTTTTGGTTCTTCCCAACCATTTCTTTGAAGAGTTAGATGGATTGGAGCAGCTGGGAAAATTTTTCGATGTAAATAGAGTTTTGAAAAGATTTGAATAGCACTGCTTAAGCCTTCGATAATAAAAATGAATCCAACCACAAGTAAGGGAATTAGTTTTCCTAAAAGAATCGCAATTAAGGCAAAAGTGGCACCAAAAGACATTGATCCCACATCACCTAACCAAATTCGAGCTGGATAAACATTGAAATATAAAAAAGCAATTAGTGCACCAATCCATAAGGCTAAAAACAAAGAAATAGGAGTGTCGAGCTGGTTGCTTGAGAGTACCCAAAAAGCAAAAAGTGAAATCATTAAAGTTCCGCAAGATAGACCATCAAGACCATCGGTAATATTAAAAAAATTAGCAAAACCGACAATAATTGTGGTAAAAATGGGGATAGAAAATAATCCCAAAGAGACTGGACCCAAAAAAGGTAGATAGACAAAATTTATACCTAATCGAAAATAAATATGAGCTGAAACTATACCGGCAATTACGAACTGCAAGAGTAGCTTGTGTTTCATTCTTAATCCAAAAAAACCAGATTTTTCAAAATTAAAGAATTTTAAAGCATCATCGTATAAACCCAGTAATCCAAAACTGATAAAGGTGAAAAAGATGGCTTCAACTTCTCGTTGAATTTGAAAGTTATGAGAAATAAAAATATTTGATTGCTGAAGAATAAAAAAAAGAATTGTAAAAAGAACTGTGACTGACACAATAATTAATAAGCCACCTCCCACTGGTGTACCGGCTTTAATCGCGTGATATTTATCAAAAATCGGAGTTCTTTTGTTTTGAAAATCAAGAGTTTTTTGCTTTTGGCGTTGGAATTTAAGATGATAGAGAATGTTAATAAAAGGAACAACCAAGACACTGGTGCAAATGAAAGAAAAAAGAAGCAGGCCAAGATAAAATTGGATCATTATTGATTAAGTATAGTTAAATTTTAGTAAAAGTCGAGATTATACGGTTTAGAGTGTCTAAACCCTTTTTACCTCCGGAACTAAAATGGACCAAAATGTCTTGAGGTTTAAGATTGTTTTGGTAATAGTCAATTATTTGTTGGTAATCTGGCAGGTAAGTTATTTTTTTACCTAATTCTAGGTGATAATCTTGAAAAGTAGTTCTTTGGTCAACAGAAACTGATGGGGAAAATTTTATTTTACTAATAGTTATTTGGGATGCGTTTTTAAACGCCTGATTAAAACCAATTATCGAATTTTTATTTTGTAAAAAGGAAGCGTGAGGTTCAAAAAAAACTTTAATTTGGTGAGTGGGATATTGATAGTGAATTGCTTCTAAGGCTGAGGCAATTCGATCTTTAGATTGAGCAAAATCGTCGATAAAAATAATATTATTAATGATTTTTTTGATTTCTAATCTGCGCTTAATACCACGGTAATGATTTAAAGCTGATTGAATGATTTTTGGTTTAATTCCTAAGGCGATGGCCATAGTAGTGGCTGCCATAACGTTTTCCTGATTGTGTTTACCAACTAAACAAGAATTAAAAGAAAAATTAAAATTATAAGGAAGAGCCTGTGAGTAATTCTTAGAAATTTCTGTGGCTGATGGAGAATTTGGGTTATAAACTAAAATGCCATTTTTAGGTAATCGATTGATAAGTTTAATAAATGATTGTTTGTTTGAGCTTTGGGAAGGATAGGATTCTTTATGTTCCCAGTCGGCTGAAGTTAATAATAAATGGGTTAGCGGGTAATAATGAAATTTTGCTTGAGTATCGAGACCATTAATAGATTCATCGGCTTCAATAATTGAATAGTCCCCAGTACTAGTGGTTAAAGAGGGAAGATGATTAATAAAACTGGCACCAACCATATAACTAGGGTTGAGTTTGGCATATTTAAAAATCCAGATTAATAATGAGGTGATGGTTGATTTTCCATAAGATCCAGCGACTAAAATGTTGATTTTTTTATCTAAAAGCTGACTTAGGTACTCAGTGGCGGATATATAAGGATAGTGGTTTTTAGTAATTAAAGCGAATTCTTCTTGACATTTGGTAAATGATTTAAACGAAGAACCGATAATAAATAGGTCAATTTTTTGATAATCTATGACTTTATTAACAGGAATTTTGGATTTTAAAAGAATGGTGCTTATAGGAGGATAAATTTGATCTTGATCTGATCCAGATATTTGGTGGCCAAGTCGAGTTAATTCTAAAGCTAAAGGTGTGGTCATGTTGCCAGCGATTCCTAAAATATGAATTCTCATAATTGTTGCCAATGATTATTTTGATAATATTCAAAACCAGGAAGGTTTCTTTTGTAATAACCGATTTTTTTATCAAGATCGAATCTACCCAAATAACAAAAATCTAAATTATTATTGGCACTATCAATGATTGTTTCAATTACCATTCTGATGGGTAAATCCTGATGAGCAAAATCTGGATTATAAAAAACATAGGCAATATGGGAAAATTTTTGATGATAATAGCAAATGGCATAGCCAACTATTTGATCTTTAAGTTTCCAAATAAAAAGTTGATTAAAAATATGGTGATTAAAGATATATTTAACAGAACTAATTGGAAAATCCCAGCCTAAATTTTTAATCCAATGATGAATAGTTTTTTGAGTAGACAAATCGAAGGAAAAATCTGCCAAATTTATTTTTTCAAAAGAAAAATCAGTGGTTTTTCTAATGATGCGACGATTTTCAGAAGAAAGAGTAAATTGTGAGAGATTAGATCGACAACTTGATTCTTGATAGAAGAGTTGACGATCGTTACGTTGAGGTAGTAATCCTTGCTGGTATAAAGATTGATAATCTTGAGTTGCGAGAATATTGAATGTCATTGATTTAATTTTAATCTAAAAGCAGTTCTAAAAGCTTCGGCATCTGACCAGGGGTATTCAGTATTACCCAATAAAATAGTAGTTTCGTGGCCTTTACCGCAAGCAACAATAGTATCGTGAGGTTTAGCAAGACTAATTGCTTGGTTAAAAGCTTCTTGACGGTTGGGGACATTATAATAAGAAAAGAGTTGTTTTTTAACTTTTGATTGATTGATACCATTGATTATCTGTTGGTTTATATCTTCAATTTTTTCATTTCGAGTATCATCAGAGGTAATGAAAGCGATGTTTGACAATTCGGAAACTACTTCTCCCATTAAGGGTCTTTTTGATTGATCCCGGCCACCGGTAGCGCCAAAAATAACAATTAATCTACCTGAAGTAGTTTCTCTTAATGATAATAAAGTTTGTTTTAATGCTGCTGGAGTATGAGCAAAATCAACAATAGTTCTAATATTTAGATCGTTTTCAATATTTTGTCGACGACCTTTTGTTTCTGGAAATTCAAGAATATTTTTGGCAACTAATTGATGATCAATATTTAGATCAGTTAACAAAGAATAGGCTGCCAGAATATTGTAAGCTTGATATTGATATGGAGAATTGGTGATTATTTGTTTTTGATTAACTAAAAAACTTAGAGATTTTGGGGTTATTTTAAGATTTTTAGCTTGGAAATCTGATTTGGTATTAAGACTATAGGAAATTAATTTTTTAGAATCAAAAATGGATTTAATGGTTTTGGCAGAAGAATCGTCTTGATTAAAAATAATTTTGGAAGAATTTTTTAATAGTTTTAATTTGGCTTCTAAGTATTCTTTTTGAGAGGGAAAATCATCTAAATGTTCATGAGATAAATTGGTAAAAATTCCATAATTAAATTTAAACCCAAAAAATCGAAATTGATCGAGACCGTGTGCGGTGGTTTCAATAACGGCATATTTTTTACCTTCTTTTTTCATTTTAATAAGAATAGGAAGGAGGTTCTTGGGATGAGGAGAAGTGGTGTGTAATCCGGGGCTATTGATGGTGTTAATTGAAAAAGATGGAAAACCAAGACGATTTAATAATTCATCAATGAGAACGGTGGTGGTGGTTTTACCATCAGTTCCAGTGACGCCAATTAAGAAAAAATGACGTTGAGGAAAGCCATAACGAAGAGAATAAAATAGGCTATTTGGTAAATGCCAACAGTAATTCTTTATTTTTTGGAAAAGGTATTTAATCCAAATATTAGGCATATTTTATTATATCAGATTTGAAATTATTGATGCCAGGTCAAACCAAATTGGGGCAGCGGTACTAGAACCCCAAGGAGAAGATTTGGGGTTGTCAACAGTGACGACCATGGTTGCTTTTGGCTGATTACAGGGAAAAAATCCAATATATGAAGCCATAGTTTGATTGTTGGTGTAATTACCACCAAGGGCAACCTGTGCAGTACCTGATTTTCCACAAGCTTCAAAATTTTTTGATTTAAATTGAGCCACTGCTCCCTCTTCAACTCCGTATTTTAAAATTTCTTTTAAAGACTCAGTGGTTTTAGAAGAAAAAATCGGAAGATTGTTGGTTTTAATTTGAGTTGATAAATGTGGAGTGACTAAATAACCATTATTAGCTAAAGTGTTGAAGGTTCGGATTAATTGAATTTGAGTTAAAGCGAATCCTTGACCAAAAGAGGCTGTAGCTAAATCAATTGGAGACCAATATTTTTTTTCAATTGGTCTTGATTCACCGGGAAGATCAATGCCGCTTTTTTGGTTGATTTCTAATTTGTCAAAATATTGCAAAAAATTATCTTTTCCAATAAGTTTGATAATTTCACTCATTGAAATATTATCAGAGTATTTAATAGTATCTTTTAAATTGGCGTGAGGGTGAAAAGTATTATCCCAGTTAGAGATTTGGTTGTCTCCTATTTGATAAGGTTGTGAACATTGGGTGCACTGATAATTTAGATCAATAGCTTTTGATTCTAAGCCTATGGCAATGGTAATTGGTTTGAAAACTGATCCTGGTTCAAAAAGATAACTATGCTCTCGGTTGGTGGCGGTAATTCCTGAAGGTGTGGCTTCAAAGCTAGCCATAGCAATAATTTCTCCGTTTGAAGGATTTAAAATGATAGCCGAAACGGCATCGGCTTGATATTTAGTTAAACCAGTTTTTAAAGATTTTTCTAAGATAGATTGAATGGTTTTGTTTAAAGTAACTTTAAGATCTTGTCCTGAATTTGCTTTTGACTGAAGGTTGGTGATTAAGCTGCGATTTAGAGCATCTTTCTTTTCCCAAGTATATTTGGTTTTACCAGCAAGGAAATTTTGATAATAGTTTTCTAAACCATTAATAATTGGAATGGCTAATTGGTTTGGGTAGAATCTGGTGAACTTTGTTTCCCAAATGAACCCTTTTTCTTGATTGTTAAGATAGAAATTATAGTCAAAATGATCTTTGAGAGTAATCCATTTCTGTTTGGGGTTATTAATAAAAGAATCGAGGTTGGGAAATTTAGTTTTTAAAGATTCAAGGTCTTTAATCTCTGGTTTATATAGTGAAAGTTGATAGTATAATTCATTTCCAGCCAGTAAACTGTTATCTTGAAAATAAATATTACCTTTTTGTCCGGTTTTAATTGAAGGCTTAATTAATTGATTTGTGGCTTGAAGATTAATAGCGTCGAACTTGATAATTTGCCAATAGAACATTCTAAAGATAATGGCAAAAAAACAAACGACGATAGTTACTTTAACTGATTTAATTCTTAAGGGTGGCATTGATTGGTTTTAAATTTGTGTTTTTTGGTTGATTCAAAAGTTCCGATTCTTTTAATAAGTTTTGAAGTTCATGGTTTAGTTTAGAGTATTGAGAAGATAAATCCTTGTAATATTGGTCAATAATAGCGATTTTATTTGAATAATAGATAGAAAAGATTAACTGAAAAACGATGGTAAAAAAACAAATAAAATAATAGAGACGAATCATGATTCTATTATTTCATATCCACGTAGAATTGCCGAGCGCGAAGGAGGATTGATTTTTATCTCAGAAAATGAAGGTTTAATTGGTTTAATAAGAAGATTCTTTACTTTGGATTGGTTAATAAAGTTTTTTACAATTCGATCTTCCCCAGAATGAAAAGTAATAATGGCAATTTTTGTTAAAGGCTGAAGCTTGAGAGTTGATATTAGAGCTTGTTTTAAGTTTTGGTATTCTTGATTAACTTCAATTCTTAAGGCCATAAAAACTTTGGTGGCTGGGTGAATTTCTGAACGACGATGATTGTTTTGGTAAGTATTTTTAATAATTTCAGCTAACCTAGAGGCTGAAGTAATTGGTTTTTGTTGTCGCTGATGAATAATATCTTTGGCTATTTGAACTGATAATAATTCTTGAGAATAATAAGAGAATAGTTCTACTAATTGTGATTGATCATAAGTATTAACTATTTCTTGGGCAGTTAAAGATGTGTTTGGATTTAATCTCATATCTAAAAGATCATCTTTGAAAGAAAAACCAAGATTATAATTAAGAATTTGATTAGTACTTAAGCCTAAGTCAAAAAGAATGCCGTTGATGGGTTGATTAATTTGGGAAGATATATTTTCAAGTTGATTGAAATTAGATAATAAAGGATGAAATTTAGTGGAAAGATTTGACTCTGAGATTCTTTGAGTAGCTGTTTCTAAGTTTTGTTGATTGGTGTCAATCCCCCAAACAATAGATCCGTGTTTAAGCAATTCAAGAGTGTGACCACCATTACCAAGAGTGGCGTCGATAAAAACTTGATCTTTTTGAGGTTGAAAAAAATCAATTACTTCCGAAAGTAAGACTGGATAATGATAATTCATTATTCAAATTGATAATCTCCAAGGAATGATTCAGTACTTTTAGTGACTGATTTTGGGGAAATATCGGTCCATTTAGAATTTTGGTTACTGCTACTAAAAATAGAATATGACTGAGGATTTTTGATAAGTAGATAAGAGTCATTTCCGGAAGTATTGGCTTTGATAATTAAATTATCAAGATTATAGCTAATTCCTGATTGTTTAATTTTAGAGCCAGTTTGAAGAACAAATGGATATTCAACTGTGGCGACTTGAGAAGATTTGTTGGCGATGGTAAGAGTGATAACTCCACCAACGACTCCACTGTCATATTTATATTTACAACCATTTGTACAACTTTGAGTTCCTAGGAGTAAATCTTTCTTAACGCTCGAATTTAATTCTGATTGTTCAATTGTTCCGGCTAGACCTTTTTCAATTTCATTACCATTGTCAATTGCTGAATAGATTAATTCATAATCGATTTTAGAAAAATTTTTAGAAAGATTCTTAAATTCTAAGTATAACCAGTGACCGTCTAGACTTGGAGTAAGTTTGACATAAGGAATGTCTTGATTTTCAAGTGTGAAAGCTCGAGGAGTTGGGGTTGGGGAAGGTGCTGGAGCAGTTTTTTTGCCACAAGAAGATAAGAAAAAAGAAAAAATAAACAAGAGACAGAGAGTTTTAATTGTTGTTTTCATATTAAGAGTTTAATTTGGATGATAACCAATTGTCAATTTCTTCAATATTGATTCTAATTTGTTCCATAGTGTCACGATCTCGAATTGACACAGTATTATCTTCGAGAGTCTGATAATCGATAACAGCACACCATGGAGTACCAATTTCGTCTTGGCGACGATATTTTTTACCAATATTACTACTATCATCAAAATCAACAGAATATTTTAAAGATAGTTTTTGATAAAGATCTAATGATTTAGAAACAATCTCTGGTTTGTTGGCGGCAATTGGAAATATAGCCATTTTATAGGCAGATACTTGTGGATTGATTTTTAAAACGGTGCGAATGTTACCATTCTCCAATTTTTCTTCGGTATAAGAATCGAGAAGTAAAAAGAAAAAGCTGCGATCAACACCACCAGACGTTTCAGTAATCCAGGGAGTATATTTTTCATTGGTAACAGGATCACGATAATCTAAATCTTGACCACTAAATTTGGAATGTTGGGTTAAATCATAATCGGATCGCCAATGAATACCTTCCATTTCGGCCCAACCCCAAGGGGTTTGATATTCGATATCGAAAGCTTTTTTGGCATAAAAAACTAATTCGTTGGCTTCGTGCTGACGGAAACGTAAATTTTCCTTATTATTAAATAATTTTTGATACCAGACCATTCGTTGCTCTTTCCAATATTCGTACCATTTTTCCATTTCATTGGGATGAACAAAGTATTGAATATCCCATTGTTCGAATTCGCGAGTGCGATAAAGAAAATTTTTTGGGGTAATTTCATTTCTAAATGCTTTTCCAATTTGAGCGATACCAAAAGGGATTTTGACACGACAGTTATCAACAATATTTTTAAAATCGAGATAAATAGTTTGGCAGGCCTCCCCTCTTAAATAAGCTGGAAGTTTTTCGCCTTCAATAACGCCAATTTCGGTGTGAAACAAAATGTTAAATTTTTTGGGAGCAGTAAATTCACCATCGCATTCGGGGCATTTTTTGGCATTGTCAATTAAATCGGGACGAAATCGTTTGTGACATTTCTTGCATTCAACTAATTCATCACCAAAATTTTTAACATGACCGGAGGCTTCCCAAACACGAGGATGAGTAATAATTGAGCCGTCGATAAAGACGACATCTTGTCTTCGGGTAACATTATCACGAATCCACAAATCTTTCCAATTCTTTTTCATTAATGAACCAATTGGGCCATAATCAAAAAAACCTTGGATACCGCCATAAATTTCTGAGTTTTGAAAAATAATCCCTCGTCTCTTTGATAATGAGACTATTTTGGAAACGATATTGTCTTCAGTAGTCATAACGGATTATACCGTAAACTAGTTAAATAACTCAGAACTAGATAATTTTTTTTCAAGTATAGATTCAAAATATTTTTTTAATAAAGATTGGGTTTCTGAATAATTTTTTTGAGAAAAACTTAAATATATTTCAGGTGGAACACCGAAACCTAGTATTTCTAAAATATCCATTTCGTGTTTTATAAAAGAATAAAAATTGTTGGATTCAATTGAGGTAATCATACTTAAAAACTGCTGATAGATACCGTCTATTTGTTGGTTGTCTGCAACTAAGTAATCGGCAATTTCTAAAACTAAAAAAAGTAAGTTAAGTTGAACAAGTTTTTTATTATTTTTCAAAAGATGATCAATAATTCTTGTTTCAGATATCCAATAAAAATTATTTTTATGATACAACTGAACAAAAATAGTGTTACCTAATTGAAGTGAAGAACCCCTGGAGCTTCTAATACTTTTAGCGGATTTGGCAATAGCAACGATTTTACCAAAGTTTTCGGTCAATAAGGTGACAATTAGATCCGATTCACGATAGACTCGTCGTTTAATAACTATAGCTTTGGTGTTGAAATATTGATTATTTACCAATTGATTTTGATCACTTTATCACCAGTCCAAGAAAAGGAATCGTATTTTTGTCCATTGACATAGATTTCATAGTCAATAGCTTTGGTTCCTGGTTGTTTTTGAAGATAAAGTTGATAGTTTTTTGAAGGTTTAATTGAAGACTGATATTGAACAGTTACCTTGGTGGAATTTTTGGCATATAAAGGATATTTATCGCCATAGAACCCTTCAAAAACTTGTTTGCCTAGTTCTTCGTACTTAAGAGGATCGACTTCAGTACCAGTCATTTTGATTAAATTCGACCCAGTTGGAAGATAAAATCTAAACCAATTGCGGTATTTTGGAGCGTTTAAACATAAATCACCTTTCTCAAGATTACAATTACTAGCTCGGCTCGGATTGGTGTAGGTAATTGAGACTTTATGTTCAATAGAACCATCTTTACTAATTATTTCATGTTTAATTTTTTGTCTAATAAAGAGATTGGTTTTAGCACTACTCATATTAGCGTCATTAAGATGGAAATAGTCAGTATTAGAATCGGTAGTAACGATTTTACCGTTAATATTGGCTAGATCAGCTGCTTGTTGCATGGTTTCATCAGAAAAATAGAAAAGAATGTGTTTTTCAAAAATATCTTTAAAAGCAGCTTGTGCTAAAGGACCGATTTTGCTTTTTTCAGCACCCATAGCATTAGCCAAAATAGATCTCATGAGGGGGCCCAAAAATCCTTTTCGATTAGTTTCAATATAATTTCTAGGTCGACCAGCAATCCATTCTAGTTGATAGATAATTTGAGGACAACCGTCACAACGTTTATCTGGGGTGGCTTCAAAACTGCCGTAGGGATCACCAACGCCAATTTTTCCTAAAACTGAAACTAAATCAACTAAAACTTGAGTATCAATAGCAATGACAGCGTCAACTTGATTTTTTTTGCCATAGGCTTTGTAATAGTTATCGAGAAAAAGTTTGACACTAGTGGGGAAATCTGGAGATAAATTCATGTCTCGAACATTCCAATAAGGAACATTGATGTGATAGGACTTAATTGGTCGAGGAGCTGGAATAGTGCTGTTGATTTTACTGTCGAGTGCATAGATATCATCTGAAAAAATGGGGTTTACTTTTCCTTTATCAACTTGGATAACACTAAAAGCTGTCCAGAAACCTCCAGTAGGTCGTAATTCAGCGTCGTTTTGAAATAAAAGAAGATAATTTCTAGGTTTATCTTTTCCTAATAACCATGAAGTTTTAGTTAGGATGGGTTTACCATCTTTAAGAAGTTTATAAGAATCTGAAACTAAAGCTTGAGCTTTGATGATATTAGATTTTACTTGATAGTTTTTTATAGTTTCAGGATAACGATCGGCATCAATTTGAGATAGTTGAGTGTTAATTTCGGCTAAGTTTTTTTCAATAGTATCAAGGTGAGGCAGTACACCTTCAATAGATTGGGTTAGAAAAGTGATTCTGTCTTGAGTGGTTTGAGTTGAATCAGTTTTACCACCTTTAAGACCTAGGAAATCTTGATATGGTTCAACGGCTTGAATAAGAATTTTACTGGTATCTATTCCTAGAAAAGCAATTTTAAAGAGTTTATCTCCATCAGCATAATAATCTTTGGCATAAGGAAGATTTTTGGCAAAAGAAAAATAGCGGAATTGTTTATCTAATAATTTTAATTTAGATGAAAAGGAATCAATCTGAATATTTAATTCTTTAAGATCTTTATTTGAAATAGCCGTTTTGATTTTATCTGATTCAGAAATTAGTATTTTTGATTGTTGATAGAGTTTTTTGCCAGGGACATAGATAAAAAAGAAAAGAAGAGTGGTGGAAATGGCGCCAAAAATGATCAAAACAGAGAAAAAGCTGATAATAATATTTAAAATACGATTTTTGGTCATATTTATTAGTGTAACGAATTAAAATAAGATTTACCAGCGAGAAATCATGGCAAATGGGGTTTTGAAAATGATGAGAATATCTTGAACAATAGACTGTTGGCTAATGTATTTAGCATCTAGTTCAGCTCTTTGTTGGAAATTTACATCATTTCTACCTGATACTTGCCATAAACCAGTTATTCCTGGTTTTGCAGTTCGAATGATATCAATGTGTTTTCTGGCTTGAGGATATTTTTGATAATTTTCTTTTAATTCTTCGTCTCGATAAGCTCGAGGGCCAACTAAACTCATTTCACCTTTTAAGACATTAATAAATTGTGGCATTTCATCGATTGAAGCTGCTCGAATGTATTTACCAATTTTAGTAATACGGGGATCTTCGTTCATAGGTAACTTCCAATCGAGTTTTTTATATTTTTCCCATAACTCAGGATATTTAGTTTTTAAAAATTCATCATTATCACCAATATACATAGATCTAAATTTATACATTAAAAAAGTTTGATTTCTACCAACTCTTTTTTGTTTAAAAATTACTGGTCCTGGTGAGGTTATTTTTATGAGAACTGCAGTAATTAACATAATCGGAGAAAACAAAATTAAAAGGGTGATTGAAGAAACAATATCAACTAATCGTTTAAAAATAAAAAAAAGCTGGTTATTTTTGGTCATTTTTAGTTAAAAAATATTTTTCAGTTTTTGGGCTTGAAACAATTTTAGCAACTAAATCCCTAACTGAGAAACTTTGATTTAAATCGCAAACTAATAAAGCATCAGAAGTGTCGATAATTGCCAAATCTTTTACTCCTACTAAACCAAGCATTTTATGGTCAGAAAGGCTAACAAGACAATTACTGGAATTCTGATTGATAATTGGTGATTTAGATAAGCTGGTGATGGTGTCTTGGCGAATAATGTTTAATAAATTTTTCCATTCTCCAACATCACTCCATTGAAAATTGCCGGGAACTAAATAAAAATTTTTTGTTTTTTCAGAGAAGGCATAATCAAAAGCAATCGAATCAATGTTTTGATATAAAGAAATGATTTTGTTTTTATTGGATTTTTTAAGTTCAAGATAAAACGAATACAGTTTTTTTTGGTGTTGTTGGCAAATAGTTTCAATTGTAGGAACCGAAAAAGTGTATATTCCAAGATTCCACCAGGCATCTTTTTTAATTAGAATTTTTGCAGAAGAAATATCTGGTTTTTCAATGAATTGGTCAACTTGAAATTGTTGATTAATTAGAAGATAACCATAAGAAGGATTTGGACTAGAAGCTGGTTGGCCAATAGTTACCAAAGAATGCTTTTTCTTGGCGACCTGATAAGCTTTTTGTAGACAGTGAGTGAATTTCGAAGTTGGGTAGAGATAATGATCAGAAGGTAGAGTGGTAATTATTGCTTGAGGATTTTTTTGAGAAATGATTGATGTGATATATAAGGAGGCAACTGCAGTGTTTCTTTTTTCAGGCTCGGTAATGATATGACTTGGTAAAATTTGATTACCTAATGTTTTTTTAACTAATGATTGGTATTTTTTATTGGTAACAATATAGATGTTGTTTTTTGAACTAATGGTTTTTAAACGGTAAAAAGTTTCTTCCAACAAAGTTTTTCGAGAAAAAAGCTTAAGAAATGGTTTTGGGAAAGACGCTCTTGATAATGGCCATAATCTTGGACCGGTACCTCCACACAAAATAACAAAATAGTGATCTTTTAATTTCATATTGAATTGATTGTCTTTTTAAAGTCTAGCATGAATTTTTTATCTGAAAAATTGAGAGCTTGTTGCCGACAATCGACTGGATTTGAGGGATGAGAGAGATAAGATTCGATTGCAGATTGAAGTTGATTAATTGAATAGAGAATACCAGTTTGGGGGGTAACCGTCTCAAGGGCTCCACCCTGATTAAGTGCAATTACTCCCCTACCGCAGGCTTGAGCTTCTAAAGAGGTTAGCCCAAAATCCTCAATTTGAGGATGAATTAGTGCAATGCAATTTTGATAATAGGTTAACAATTCAGGATTACTAGCTTGACCGGTAAAAAAAATATTATTGCCAGTAACCATTCTTTTTAGATTCTGTTCTTCTCGTCCAGTTCCAACAATTATTAATTTATAGGGTAAATGATTAAATACTTTAATTACTTGATCAATATTTTTATGTTTAACTAAACGACTGACGCATAAAAAATAATCGTTTGTAGGGGTAGCTATTGGTTTAAAAAAATCAATATTTATTCCAGGATAAATAATCTTGGCTTTTTGGTGTAAATAATTATTAATACGAGACTGAACGGTTTTAGAATTACATAAAATTAAATCTGGACGATAAGAATATACCTGATCTATTTTTTGGTAGAGTTTTAGAAAAATATTACTAGTGGGGTAAAGACGACGGTTAACATTATGGTAATAACAAATAAATTTAGTGTTTGGTTTGGTTAACAAACAGTGACCGATGGTTGATGTAGTTGAAATAACTAAATCGTAATTTGAAAAATCAAATGATTCTGCTAATAAATCATAGATAGGAGAAAATAAAGGAAAGATTTTGTTGGGAAAGCTATCGGTTAAAGTAGAAAAAACTGGAGTTGAAGGTGGTAACCAAGTTATTTTTTTAGGTTGATAATTTAAAGTATATAAATCTGCTTGAGGGTAGATTTTTAATATGTTTAAAAGAACTTTTTCAGCACCACCCCATTGATTTATCCAATCAAAAAAAATAGCAATTTTATGATAGTTGTTGTTCATAAATGGCCAATGTTTGAGAAGCTGTTGTTTTCCAGCTATACTTTTTGACTTGAAGGTAACCTTTTTTAATATATTCTTGCCTTAACTTAGAATTGTTTTTGAATAGAAGAATGTTTTGAATTAATTGATCTGAAGAGTTTGGGTCAAAGTACAAACAAGAATCTTGATATATTTCAGGAAGACAAGAAGAGTTACTTGAGATTACTGGGCAACCTAGTGACATTGCTTCTAAACCAGTTAAACTAAAACCTTCGTAAAAGGATGGGTGAACCAAACATAGTGCTTGTGAGTATATTTTTTGAAATTGGAGATCATCTATATAACCTAGGAAATCAACTTGATTTTCTAAATGCATTTTTTTAATTTTCTTTTGTAATCTGTCGGAAAAAACTGAGCGAGAACAGATAACCTTAAGTTTAATATCGGGTAGTTTTTGAAGAGAAGATAAAATTATCTCGATATTTTTATGAGGATAAAGATTGCCAGTATAGATGAGATAATTTTTGGGTTGATTTGAATTTAATGGTTTAATAATGAAGTTTGGATCAATGGCTTCATAGGTGGTAGTTACTTGGTTTGGTTTAATGGAAAAATTCTTGATTAAATAATTTCGCCAAAAATTACTAGGAACAACAAGATTGTTTGTTTTAATAACTATGTTAGTTAAAAATAGATAAGAAAAATGTTTGAGCCAATAAAGATACTTATTTTTAGTAGTTGTTTCAGGGCCAGTTGAGAAATGTTTAATTAAATCGTGAATGGTTACTACCGATTTTTTAAAATACAAAAGGGGTTTATTAAAATGAGTGAAATGGACTAAGTCTGGATTAATTTTAAATATTAAAAATGGAAGGAATAATTGTTCTGAGAGAGAGTAATGTTTAATGGTGGTGGGGTGATAGATAAAGTGATTAGAAAGATTTTCTTTAATTTCTGGTAATTGATCTTGGTAGACCAGTAAGTGCCAGGAATATTTTTTGAAGTTTGGTTGAGTGGTTAAAGCTTGGAGAAGGTTTTTAACATAACGACCAATACCGGTGTGTTTGGGTCCATAAAGTCGAGCATCGATTAAGATTTTTTTGCTTTCCATATCCGATATTTTTCTAAAAAATTAATCCCCTGCCAAATAAAAAACTGAAGTGCTTTAGGATACTTGTTAATTAAGTTTTCGGAATAAAAGATTCTCATGGCTTGAGTGGAAGCTTTAGCTGAATTAATTTTGGTTTCTATGCTAGCTGAAGAAATGTTTTTTGATTGTTTAATAATTCCAGAAGAAACACCCTGATAATGATTTATTTTTGTGCCGGGGTAGAAAAAGAGTTGGTAACCTTTTTGATGTAATTTATAGCAAAAGTCTAAATCTTCGCCGTAGAAAAAATATTTTTCATTCCACCAATTTATGGCCTGGCCAACAGTTTTTTTCATCATAAAAAAAGCACCAACACAACAATCGATTTTTTGAACTTTCGAATAATCAAGATAACTCATGAGATAACCGTTAATTAATTTCCATTTAGGAAAAATCTTGGGTAAACCAAAACCAAAAAAGTGCCAAAATGTATTCCAGGGGTTGGGAAAACCACGATGTGTTTCTGGTTGAAGTTTGCCGGTAGCGACTAAATTAACATGACAAGTGGCTGCATCAACTTGTGGGTTTTGATCAAAAAAGCTGATCATTTTTGAAAAAGTATCCGTTTCAACAGTAGTATCTGGGTTTAAGAATAAAACATATCGAGTATCAGGACTTATTAATTTAATACCTTGATTATTACCGGTAGCAAAACCAAGATTTTGTTTAAGTGGTAATAATTGATAATTTAAATTAGTTTTAAGTAGATAAGATTTAATTTTAAAAAAACTCTCATCGTTTGAGTTATTGTCGACAAAAATGAACTCAAGTTGATAATTGGAAAAGTCTGCTTGATTAATACTTTGAGCACATTTAAGTAAGTAATCGCCTGAATTGTAATTAAGAATAATTACTGATAAATCAGTTTTTTTTGGTGATTTGGGCATAGATATCATTTAACTTATCAACGCTAGAATCAAATGAATAATTGTCTTTAATTAATTTGCGAGCACTATCCCCCATTTTAAGGCGATATTGTTGATCATCAATAAGTTTAAAAACATTTTTAATAATGTCTTTATTGGGACAGACAATTGAATGAACATAATTTTCAATTTTAATATTGCCCATGCCACCTTCTGGATTGGTAATTACAGGAAGGCCAAAAGTCATTCCTTCTAAAAACTTATTGCGAGTGCCACCACCGCTTCCCATAGGTGCTAGTAATAGCCAACAGTATTCGTAATAGTATTGTGGGTCGTGGGAACCACCTTCTAAGTCTGCTTCGGCGACAATAATATCATTGGAGGCATGCTTGCTAAAAAATTCTGGGGCATTTCGGCCAATAATATAAAATTTAGCATCGTGATATTTTTCTTTAATTTTAGGCCAATATTTTTCTAAAATTAATTCAACTGATTCTCGATTTTGCATCCATTTCATGTTTGAAGTACCAAAAAGAATTGACGGAAATGGAGATCTTTTAGTCTTTTTGGGGTAGTTAAAATATTCTGGATCAACTCCATCTTCAAAAACTTTGATATCTTGGCGGCCAGTAATTTTGGAAACAAATTCTTGATCACTAGGGCTGAACATAACTACAGTATTGGTATTTTTCCAATAATAAGTTTCCCAAAATTTTAGTTTTAAAACATCGATCCACAATAATGGACTAAGAAGTTTTTTAAATCTTTTTAGTGAATCAGCAAAATGTTGGTAAATAGCATATTCAATAGTGACATCAACCAAAACAATAGGAATATTTGTTTTGGGAATGTTGGGCATGGGATATAAGCAATCACAATGAATTAAATCGTATTTGCCAGTGTTGATTTCAGATTCAATTGCCTGACGAAGATCATGATTAATGTAGTTTATTAACAAAAAAGGATAAAGACTAAAACCAGCTTTTAACACTTTTCTAATATCCCAGGTCTTACCTCTTTTTATTAAAATAACTTTTTTACAATACTTTTTTAATTCTTCAACTCCATCCTCACTTCGACTAAAGCAAATAATGGTAATGTTGTTGTTTTGAGAAAGATATTTTACAGTATAAAAAGAATGCCTTTGACCACCTGATTGTGATAATTGTGGAACATAAGGAGTAATCATCAATATGTTTCTTTTAGTTTTCATAATTTAGTTTAGATCATAAATATTAAAATCAGTTTCGGAATATATTAGTTTTGATTGTTTAGATAAATATTGTCGATATTGATCATTGTTAACAGATACAAAATATAGTGGCTGATTAATCAAAGTTTTGATGGTTTCTAAATTATATATTTCTGTTGGATAACCTTGACGATGGATTTGAAAAAGAAAGGCAGTGTCGCCATTATATGGAGCAATCACAATGGCTTCTTGGGGAAGGTTTTTGTTGGCGTATTCGCCAGCTTTAATAATTGACCAGTTATTGATAACGTAATAAGTTTTTACTCGGCTCCAAGAAAAATAAATTGAAAAAACAATTAGAAAAATAAATACTAAAAAGGAAAGTGGTTTAGGGAGAGTGAAAAAATTTAATAAATAGTAGAAACCTTGACCAAGAATAATGGTTAAACTAGGTATAATTAAAATTTGATAATAATCATGTTGAATATTGCCACCAGCAATGATGACAAAATAAAGAAAGATACCTAATAAATGGCAAAAGGTTAATGGTTGAAGATATTTGTTTTTAAAACCTAAGCCAAAAAATAAAGGAACTAATCCGAATGAACCTAAGATAAGAATTGATAATCTGTCTTGAAAAAGCCAATAAAACCAATATGGTCTAAAAGCAATAATCTTATTTAACCATGATAGATCATGACCTTTGTACCAGGCAGGAAACACTTGATTGGTGGAGTTGTTTAGTAGCCAATTGCTGGCCGGGATACCTTCTGGGAATTGTTTAATCCACAGCCTCCAGAGGATAAACGGTGCTAAGGTGACTAAGGCATAAACAAAATATTTTAAAAGTTTTTTTTCTTTTAGAAAAAAATATAAATAGATTGGAGCGGAAATAATTAGTGTGTAAGGTTTGATTAGTATCGATATGGCGATAGAAAGAGGAAATAATTTGTTGTTTTTTGCCAACAAGTACCAAGATAAAACCATAAAAAAGGTGGCAGTAATATCGGGAAGCGTGGTTCTGGAATAATATATATTGAAAGGTAAAAATAAAAAGCTAGATAAGGATAAAATTGACAGTGAATAAGATTTAGAAAAATGATTTATTAACCAAAAAATTACCAAACCAGTTAGTAGGGATAAAATAATATTGGTAAGTCGATGGGTTTGAACTAAATCTGTGTGAAAAAATTTAATTGGTAAGTAGTTAATAAGGTTGTAGATTGGAAATTCAACCATTCGATAGCCTTGAGGGTTTTCTTGACCTGATTGAACATTGCTAAGATCATGATATTTGGGATGAAGTAGGTCTAATTTAGTTTTCAAAAATATTTCAGTAACTGAAACAGTGTCGGCTTGACGGTGAGAATGCCAATCAGCCAGAGGTGCATTAAATTTATATAATCTAACCAATAATCCTAAAGCGAGAATAATAAATAGAAAAAGAGATTTACTTTTTGACATGATATTGATTTAAAGAGACAAAATAAAAACCCATCATAATCCAAAAAAGATAAGCAGTTTTTGAAGCTTCAAAAGCATCAATTAACGTGGCATTTAACAAAAAGGTTAATAAAGCACCAAAAAAAATAGTGATCGGAATGTTTTTGTTGATAATTGGTTTGATTGAACAAATGATGAAATAACAAAATATTCCTAAGAAACTTAAAAAGCCAAAAAGACCACTTTCACCAAGTAAACGAAGATAATCATTGTCGGTAGCTAAAGAGATAGAACCAAGACCAGCACCAAAAAGAACATTCTTTTTGAAAGCGGTGATAGCTCTTGGCCATTCAACTTTAAAACGAATTTCACCTGATCTGGTAACTCCGGTGTCAGCGTCGACGGGAATTTGTTCTTCTATTGGACCATGTCGAATAATAGTAGGGATTGGGGTAACTTTTGTAGATGGAGTGTTTGGATTTGATGACGAATTAGTGGAGGCTTGGGTTATAGTAGGTATAACAGTAGGAGTAATCTTCTGATTATTAAGATCAAAATTTATTTTTAAAGATGGGACAGTAGCTAAAAGTCTTTGTTTTAGATCAACTGAATTGACTAAGCTAAAAGCAAAAATGAGACAAACAGGAATAACCCATAAAAATTTTCTTAATAAAATTAAAGTGACAACAATTCCTCCTAAAAAAGCAAAGTTTGAAACTCGAGAGGCGGTGAGAGTAAGTAAATGAAAAGATACCAACCAGTTGGCAATTAAAAATAATTTAAGATAAATGTTTTTAGTGGTAACAATTACTCCCCCAATAAGAATAAGAATAATACTCAAATAAACAGCTAAATCATAATGCCCAGCAAAAGTTGAACTAATTCTGGTCCAAATGTCCATATGGAGTAATTGACCTTTGGAAAACTCAGAATTCATGGTCGATACTACCGGAAAATGAAAATATTTTTGGCCATAACCATAAAAAGCAATAAAAATATTGGTAATTATGAGAAATTTAAAGTACAAAGAAAATTCATTAAATTTTACAGAAGTAATCGCTATAAAAAATAAAGAAATATATTCAAATCTTCGTAGTAAATGAAGTATTAGAATATTAGTTGGTTCTGTTTGGAAAATTAAATAAGCTTGAATAAAAGAAATAAAGATTGAAATAAAATAAACTATAAAAAGTTTGGTGATTGGAAATTTCAAAAAGTTAAATTTTGATTTTATTTGAGTTAAAAACCAGATAAGAAGAGAAGCTGCAATAATAATGTCATCAAGTCTAAGGGCAACAAAGGTTCCTGTAAAATTTGCTAAAGGAAATTTGGGATAGAGAGGAATAAAGACCAGGAGAACCAAAAGAATTATTCGATTAAAAGAGATTATTTTAAACATTTTTTAAGAAAACGGTTAATTGAAATTAAGAATCTTATAATTGGTAATTGCCATTTTGGTTGATGGATTTTGAAAAAAGTTTCAATGCCTAAATATTCTCGATCAAAAATCTGTTGTTTGTCTTTGGTTGATTTGCCACCAAGATGAATAATTTGAGGTCCAATTAAATAGTCAAAAGTTTGGTTGGGAAATTTTTTTGAGATTCGATAACACATTTCCATTTCTTCGCCATACATAAAAAAATCTTTAGAAAAACCATTGACGGCGACAATAGCTTCTTGTCGAAAGAGCATAAAGGCACCGGTTAGCCAGTCTTGAGAATGATCTTTGGTATAAAAATTATCGTGAGTATAAAAATTGGGAGTATGAGGGTGAAATGGCTTGATAATTTGATTTATGAAAGGTAAGTCGTCAAGACAAGTTAGCCAGGTAAAGCAGTTTAATAGATTAGGAAAATAACCACCAGAGGCTTGAATAGTTTTATCGGCATTTAGTAGTTGAGCTGTGCAACAAAGACTTTCTGGATGTGAAGACAACCACTCAAGACTCTGACTAATAGCTGAATGAAGGATAATGGTATCAGAGTTTAATAATAGTAGATAATTTCCTTGAGCGATTTTAATACCTTGATTATTGGCTGCACCAAAACCTACATTAGTTTTATTTTCAATAATTATTACTTGAGGATATTTCTTTTTAATTATGCTGACTGAATTATCTTGACTAGCGTTATCGATTAAAATAATTTCGCAAGGAATAGTATGATCGGTAGAGTTTGTTTGAGAAAAAGAAAGTTTTTTGTCTTTAAAAATTGAAGCGATACAATCGAGAGTTATTTGACAGGTGTTAAAGTTGACAATGATAATTGAAAGTAGGGGTTTAATCATGTTTTATTGTCGATTTTAATAACCGATAAATCGCATATAAACCGACTTCGGTAGTAATCAGAGCAACTATTTTTTGCCAGTTTTTTGGAGTAAAAGTTTTGATAGTTATTTTAGAACGATATTCTTTGTTTTCATAAAATAGTTTGTTTTTTATTCTTTTTTCTGGTTTAGTAAAAACATCGTTTTCCCACTCGTAACCATTAACGAAAATGGATTGTTTAAAAGGGATAATGTATTCTTCAAGATAATAGCTTTGAATAGTGTCTTTAATGATTTCTTTAGCTTTTTCGGGCGGATGATTGAGCCGAAAATAAAAAAAGTCGTCTATTTGAGAACGATAAAAGTTCATTACTTCAGTTCGACTTTGATTGGTATAAAAGCCTTCAACATTTTTTAATTGGACTGTATCGCCTGGTTCGAGAGATTTAACAGAATTAGTTAGTGGAGGTAGTGATTTAACAGGGGTAATAAGATAAACCACAAAAATTAAGTTGAATATTATGAGAAAAAAGTATTTAAACATATTACTGAAAAAGCATGGGTCGACCTAGTTGATAATTTGGGTTTTTTAATTGGCGATCGGAGATTTTTTTAGCAGGAACTCCTCCCCAGATTTCAAAGTCAGGAATGTCTTTAGTAACTATGGCTCCGGCAGCAACCACAGCTCCTTTACCAATAGTAACTCCAGGTAAAATAATTGCTCTAGGTCCAATAAAAACGTAATCATTAATTGTTACCGGTGCAAAAGAATTACCAAAATTTGGGTCGGAGAGATTGTGTTCGTCGTTATAAATCAATACCTGACTGGCAATGTCGACATGAGAGCCGATGGTTAGTTTGGCACGACCATCTAAAAAACAATGATCACCAATAATAGTATTATGGCCAATCGAGATATTTTCTGGGTTAAAAAAATTGGCACCTAAGTGGATAGTAGAATCAAATGGGAGTTTGATTCCGGATAAATTATAGACTAGTTTTCTAACTAGATGAGATGGGATATAACCAACGATTCTAAGGATTAAAAGCCAGAACTCTAGGCAATAAGTAGATAGCCGATTAATAATTTTTGGGATAAGATTTTGGGGAGTAACTGGTTGGCCAACGTATTGATGCATATTTGATTATATATTGGTTTTATTGTTTGTAATGGCAGTTAAAAGTTTTTGAGCTGCATGGTCCCAGCTATAACTGGCTGAATTTGAATAACCTTGATCAATTAGCTTTTTAGCAATATCTTTATTTAAAACCTTAGTAAATGCTTGGAGTAAATCAGCATGATTGGTGGGATCAATAAAAATTGCTGAATCAGAGAGGATTTCTTTGAGCGGCGGAATGTTACTAGAGATTACTGGTACCCCAAGCATTTGACTTTCAATAGCTGGAATTCCGAAACCTTCGTAGGTGCTAGGGATGACGGTGGCAATTGATTGAGAGACTAGGGCAATTTTAGTGTTTTCATCAATAAAGTCAGTAAAGATTATCGAATTAGCGATTTTAAACTTGGTAACAGTTTCAAAGATGGAGTCGTAAACCCAACCTTTTTTGCCAGCGATAACTAATTTAATTTCTGGATGATTCTGGTGAAATTGAGCAAAAGATTCAATTAAAAATGGATAATTTTTATTTGGTTTCAAAGTTCCGACAGAAATAAAATATTTAGATTTGGTTAATTGATATTTGGAAAGAGTTTGGTTGATAACTTTTAAAGATGGTGGATTTATTTGGTTGACACCATTGGGGACAATAAATATTTTCTGAGGTTCGAGAGAGTAAGTTTTTATTAATTCGTTTTTGGTGAAATTAGAAACAGCGGCAATTTTAGAGGCTTTTTGAATTGATCTTTTAGTCCAATTTACTAATTGGTAGTAGTCTTTTTTGTTAAACTCATTGGGGTTGTTTAAATAACCAATATCGTGGATGGTTGGCATAGTAGGAAACGGAGAGAAATGGGGAGAATAATGAGAAGGACTATAAATAAGGTCGTATTTAACTTTAGAAAAAAACAGATGAAGAGGGAGAGCGATTTTGGTCCATAATTTTTGAGGTCCAAATACTTGATAGTGCCAATTAGTGGATTCTGGTGGCATATCCTTAAGCGGTGGTTGTTTTAAAAAAATACAGTATTCGTTTTGGTGGTCAATTTTTGAAAGAGAAGAAATGATATTAAATGCAAATTGACCGACGCCGACTCGTTGAACTTGATTGGCTTCATTGCCATCGATACCAATAATCATGAAAGAGATTGATAAATTTTTAAAGTATTTTTAGCAGTTTTATCCCAAGAAAACTTTTTTGATTGAGTAAACCCTTTTTTAATTAAATTTTGACGAAAAGTTGGATTTTTAGTTATTTTGATTAAAGCATTAGTAATTTCTTTGGTTGAAGTTGGATTGATATAAAGAGCGGCTTCTTCTAAAACTTCTGGCATTGAAGACACATTACTAGAGATTACAGGAACACCAATAGTAATTGCTTCAAGTGGAGGTAAACCAAACCCTTCGTAGAGAGAGGGAAAACAAAGACAGCTAGCAGCTGCATTTAAGGCCACAATATCTTTGTCGGGAATATAACCCAGAACTTTTATGTAAGGATGTTTAAGATGGTTAATATCTGAACCCCAACCGTATTTACCGGCAATAGCTAATTCAAAACGTGATTTTGGGTAGACTTTTTTGTATTTAATAAAAGCGTCAATTAGTTTTTGAAGATTTTTTCTAGGTTCTCTGGTTCCTTTGGCTAAAAAGAATTTATCTAAATCGTAAATTTTTTTGATTTGATTAATTTTTTCTTGTTTCTCTGATAATGGTAATTTAATAAATTGGTGGTAACGATCATCAGCTGATTCGGAAACGACAGAGACTTTTCTGGGATTTAAAGTGGGAAAAATTCTAAATAAATCATTTTTAGTATTATTAGAAACGCAAATGAAATGGTGACATTCTTTGAACGCCCAATGCATTTTTTGTTTAAAATTTTTAATTGTTCGAGGATGTTGGGTTTCTGGAAATAAAAAAGGGACAAAATCATGAATAGTAGTAATTGTTTTAGCTTTTAAGGCTGGTGGATGATTCCAGTCCCAAGTGTGGAAGATATCACATTTACCAATTAAGAATTCAATGGGAAAAACATGAAGTGTATTCCAAAGATAATCAAATACTGTTGGGGGTATTCGATAATGATAAATCGAAACATTTTTTTGTATTTTTAGGTTTTCAATGTCTTTGTGGATTGGTTGGCGAAAGGAATAAAAAAGTATTTTGTAATGATTTTGTTTATCGTTTTTAACAAGATGTTTAATCAAATTAAGTGTGTAATTACTTACACCAGTGCCGTAGGGAATAGAAGAAGCATCAATACCAATAATCATTGTCTTATTTTAACAAATAAACGATTATTTCTAGGAATAGCTTGGATAAATAATAAGGAAGTTTAATAAAAGAAGTTGATTTAATTAAATACGACAAGTTACGTAAACGTTCAATTAGGATCAGAGGAAAGTTGTCGAAAATTTGTTTAAATGAGTAGTGTTTAATAATAAAGTAAAACCAATTTCGACAAGAATAATAAGATCGAAAATTACCAAATTTATCTGATGTTCCCCCACCATAGTGGTATACCCAAGTTTTTTTTGAAATATGGGTAGTTAGGTTTAAATTTGATAAACGATATGCCAAATCGACATCTTCCAGGTAGGCAAAAAATTGTTCATCAAACAAACCAATTTTGATAATTGTAGGACGATAATAAATGACGGCAGCCGCAGACGATCCCCAAGCAAAGTTATTGGGATTATGTTTTATTTGAAGACATTTTCCAAAAGGTAAAAAATTAATTCCCTGAGATTCAATTTCTAGTCCGGAGTAGTTTTTAACAGTTGAAGAAACACTACCAATTTTGGGATTTAATAAGGGAACTAATTCTTTAAACCAATTTGTTTTTAAAACAAGATCATTGTTAAGAACACAAACATAGGGATAGATAGCTTTAGTTATACCTTGATTAACGGCTTTAGCAAAACCAAAATTTTTAGATAATTTAATAATTGTTGATTGAGGAAGGAGGTTTTTAATAATTTTTAGACTGGAATCGGTAGAATGATTATCTACAAAGATTATTTGAAACTTAGCAGTGGGGCAACTGTGAATAGCTTTGTTTAAGCTAATGATAAATTTTTTTAAATAACTCTCACCATTAAGATTAGGAATAACTATTGAAATATTTTTCATAGATCAAGTTTTAAAGTATCGCCAATTTTTAAGTTTTTAGCTTGATTGGCGTTGATCTCGATGACATATTGACTAGGTTTAGTTGATTGATAAAGTTTTAATTGATTATCTGGGGTATTTGGTTGAGGATGGGCGGTATGAATGGTATTGATCACAAAATCTTGATCTAAAAAGATCATGTCTAGTGGGATTAGAGTGTTTTTCATCCAAAAAGATTGAATAGTTGGGAAATCAAAGATAAAAACCATACCGCAATTTTGGCAAAGTTGAGTGCGATTCATTAAGCCAATAGTTTTTTGAGAAATAGATTTGGCAATTTCTAATTGATAATTTTGATGATCAATGGTGAGGGTGGTAGTTTTTAACTTTTTTGGGTAAATAACCAAAGCTAAAAAAATTAGCAGGCCGATAAAGATAATTTTTGGCATATCTGTTTAAAAATTATATCCCAAGTGTAGTGCGACTTAACATATTGATAGCCATTAGAACCAAAACGTTTTTTTATTGGTGGATTTGAAAATAAAAAATCGAGATGTTTGACAAGTTCACCTTGATTATTAAAAATTAAGCCTGAGTTTGATTTAGAAATAATCTCGGAGGTGGCAGGAATATTGGCACCGATTACTGGTTTTGATCTGGCCATAGCTTCAATCAACACCAAGCCAAAACTTTCTTGAGTTGACGGTGAAATAAGAATTTCTGAGGAATCAATTAAATTTGCTAATTTTGAATTTGAAAAGTTTAAAATAAGTTTGATATTGGGGTGTTTAATTAGTTTTTTGATTTTAGGGAAATATAAAGTTTTTTGGCCAGCAAGAATTAGTTTTGAGTTGGGATACTTTTGAAAAATTTTTTTAAAAGCATTAATTAAAACTTTGATATTTTTGTGGGCGGCAAAAGAACCAATATATATTAATTGATGATTATTGGTTGACTTATTTAATTTTAAAAAATTTTGATCAACACCATTACCCAGGTTAAGAATTTTTGATTGATCAATACCAAGACTATTCATAAAAGTTGATTCATGATCAGTTAAAGTCCAAATAAAGTCTGATTTTTTTAGAACATAGAGTAGAAGTTGGTTGAAAAAATTTTTGTCGGTAGGATGAAAAGAAGCGTTAATAATTAGTTTTGGTTTGGTTATTAGTTTAAAAAAATAAGCGTAAATAATAACGGTAGTGGGTAGTGGTCCGGCGATTATGTAATCAGGTTTAAATTTTAAAATATTTATTGTTTTTAAGATAAAGGCTATTGGTGAAAATATTGGCCCGGTAGCAAATACTGAAAAAATTGGGAATATTTTTGATAGTAATTTAAATGGTTTGTGAAAGATACTAATTACTGGAAGACCTTTTGGCTGGGTACGATGAGAAAGTTTAGTAAAGTCATCGGTGGAATAACAGTTTGAAGAAAAATATTTAATTTTAAAACCATGTTTTTTGAATTGTTGGCTTAGTTTAAAGATTACTTTTGAACCACCATCGATGGCTGGTGGAAAAATGTGAGACATAAATAAGATGTTCATATTTAGAAATTTTCGATAAAATTGATCGATGAAGATAATTTTTAAAGTAATTTTAACTCTTGTTTTACTTGTTCTGGCCTTTAACAAAGTTAATATCGTTGATTTACTTAAGAATTATGCCGGAATTAATTGGTGGAATGTTGTATTGATTGTAGTTTATTTAGGAATTATTCTGATGATAACGAGTTATCGATGGGCATTATTACTATTAAATAAAGTAAAACTAGTTGACATAATACGTTTTACTCATTCATCTTTTCTTGGAAATTTTTATGGGTTGTTTATTCCGTCGTCTTTAGGTGTTGATCTAATAAAGTGGGTTCCTTTGAAATCAAAGTATAAAGAAATAAGCAAGAAAGAATTAATTACTTCAGTAATTATTGATAGGTTGGTTGGATTCACTGGTTTTTGTACAATGGCATTTTTATCTGTTATTCTCGGATTAATTTTAAAATTTAATTTTTCAGAAGTAATTTTATATTTATTTATTGGTTTATTTGTTGGAGTAATTATTTTTTGGGTTTTAATTTTTAGTATAGATTTTTCTAAAATACGTTTTTTAACAAAATACTTGGAAACTATTGAAATGATTAAAAAAGAAAACAAGATTAGGTTAGTAAAAGCATATATTATTTCATTAATACTAGAGCCTTTATGGGTGTTTCAAATATGGTGGTATAGTCAAATTTTTAATGCAGGATTTTCTTTGATAAATGTCTTAATTATTATGCCAATAATATATTTACTGTTGGTGTTACCTATATCAATAGCTGGTTTTGGAGCTAGAGAACAATTGTTTCTATATTTTTTTGGTCAATTGGGATATGAACATCAAAAAATTTTAGCTGTTTCAACTTTTAATGGTTTAATAAACATAATCAACGCTTTAGTTGGTGGTGTTTTACAATTATTTTAATATGATTTTAATAATAGGTGGTGCAGGTTATATTGGGTCTCAGGTTAATAAGTTTTTAAATGAAAAAGGATATCAAACTGTAGTCTTTGATAATTTCTCAAAGGGTCATCGAGAGTCGGTAAAGTGGGGTGAACTATATGAGGGAGACTTGGGTAATATTGAAGATTTACGAAATGTATTTAAAAAATATCAAATTGAAGTGGTTCTGAATTTTGCAGCTTTTATTGAGGTGGGAGAATCGGTTAAGGAACCTGAAAAGTATTACTGGAATAATGTGGTTAACACTTTAAATTTGCTTAAAGTGATGAAAGAATTTAATGTTGATAAAATTATTTTTTCATCAACTGCGGCTACTTTTGGAAATCCAGAATATACACCTATTGACGAAAATCACCCTCAATCCCCGATTAATCCATATGGTATGACCAAATTGATGATTGAAAATATTTTTAAGGATTATCAAAAGGCTTATGGTTTGAAATTTGTAGTTTTTAGATATTTTAATGCCTGTGGTGCTGATGAAGGTGGCGAGATTGGTGAATGGCATGAACCTGAAAGTCATTTAATACCATTAATAATGCAAGCTGCTTTAGGGAAAAGAGAAGAGATAAAAATTTTTGGAACTGATTATCAAACCGAAGATGGCACCTGTATAAGAGATTATGTGCATGTGAGTGATTTGGCTCAGGCCCATTGGCTTGGATTAGAAAAACTATTGAATGGTGATCAAGGTGGTTTTTATAACTTAGGAAACGGAAAAGGGTTTTCAGTAAGACAGGTAATTGAGTCGGTTAAAAAGATTTCTCAAAAAGATTTTAAAGTAACTGAGGCTGAGAGAAGAGCTGGTGATCCTGGTGTTTTAGTGGCTTCAGGCGAAAAAGCAAAGAGAGAATTAGGTTGGAATCCAAAATTTTTAGAAATTGATGATATAGTGAAAACAGCATGGGAATGGGAAAAGAAAAAGTTATAAAAAAATATACGATGAAAACGGTAATTATTGTTCCAGCTTACAATGAGTCTGTTAGATTAATAAATACAGTTAAAAAAATTCTAAACTCTAGTAAGAAAAATATAATTATTGTTGATGATGGTTCAAGAGATGATACTTATGATTTAGCAAAAAAAGAATTTAAAAATAACGAAAGGATACAGTTAACTAAACACTTAATTAACCTTGGTAAAGGTGCAGCGATGAAAACTGGGATAGAAAAAGCTTGGTGTTTAGGATATAACGCTGTAATTTTTATTGATGCAGATGGTCAACATAATCCAAAATATTTATATAAATTTGAAAAATGGCTAAAAGTTTATCCCGTGGTTTTTGGATATCGCCAATTGAATAAAAAAATGCCATTTATAAGAAGGTACGGTAATATTTTTGCAGCTTGGTTAATTAAGTTGTTATTCAAGATAAATAAAAAAGATTTGTTATCTGGATATTTAGCTTTTAGAAAGGATGTTTACAATAAAATTGTATGGAATTCAACCAGATATGGGATTGAAACAGAAATGGCAACAAAAATTGGTAAGAACAAAGTACCATTTAAGGAAATAAAAATTGATACAATTTATATTGATAAATATAAAGGGGTTACTGTTTTAGATGCGTTAAAAATTTTAATTCAAATCCCTTTTTGGTATTTTTCAAAATGAATATACTTGGAGTTCAGCTAATATTAATATTTTTTGGATTGTTTATGGTTTATGTTCTTTTTTTGCATTGGAAAAAAAAGAACATTTCAAACAAGATGTTTGGAGTATGGAGTTTAATTTGGTTTGGTTTTGTATTTTTTTCAATATTTCCAACATTATTATCACCATTATTGTCTGAATTGTTTATTGTTCGAGTAATGGATTTAGGAATGATAATAGCTTTTATGATATTAACTTTTGTAACAATTGAAAATAATATAAAAATTAAAAAATACGAAGAAGAACTTGAAAAGCTCATTCGTAAATTAGCAATTAAAAATAAAAAGTGAAAATAGTTTTTATCAATCCTTCTTATGGAAAAGATTTTGTTAGATCAGCTCGATGGGCTGCTAAGAGCCGAGGTCGTGTTCAAAGACATCCTGAAAATGCTTTGATTGCTCTTTCTGTTTTGAGAGAGAGTAAGAATGAAGTTAAGTTTATTGAGGGCGCGGCGTTAAATTTAACAAGAAAACAGATTCTAAAAGAAATTTGTACCTTTAATCCTGATATGGCGATTATTCACACAACAACTCCTAGTATATACAATGATTTATCTTATGCTAAAAATATTAAAAAATTATTCCCAAAGTGTATTACGGTAGCTGTGGGTGCTCATGTGACAGCTGAACCAAGAGATAGTTTTAGAATTGGAAAAAAGTATTTAGATGTAATTGCTATCGGTGAATATGATTATACCCTTAGAGATTTAGCTAAAGGAAAAGAGTTTAAAGATGTTGATGGTATTTGGTATCGAGCTGGTAATAAGGTTTTGGCAAATAGAGGAAGAAAACAGTTAGACGTTAAAGAATTACCTTTTCCGGCATGGGACTTGATTGATCCTAAATGGTATCATGATGCAGGAAAACGATTTCCCTTTTTAACTTTATATAGCGGTAGAGGTTGTTTCGGGTTATGTACTTTTTGTAGAGAAACTCAGTTAATGAATGGGAGAAATTTAAGATTAAGAGATCCAAAAGTAATTGTTGATGAGATGGAATATGATTTGAAACTATATCCTGATTTGAAGGAAATTATGTTTGAAACAGATACTTTTACGGCAGTTCCTTCTCAAGTTAGGGAGGTTTGTAATGAAATTATTAAAAGAGGTTTAAATAAAAAAATTTCGTGGAGTTGCAATGTTCGAGTTGACATTGATATTGATTTGTTGAAAGTAATGAAAGAAGCTGGTTGTAGAATGTTAATGGTTGGTTTTGAATTTGGTTCTCAAAAAGATTTGGATGCTGTTAAAAAGGGTACTAACTTAGAACAAGCAAAAACGTTTGCCAAGGAAGCTTCTCGTTTAGGATTTACTATTCATGGTTGTTTCATGATTGGAGCTCCTGGAGAGACAGAAGAAACAGCTCAAATGACTGTAGATTTTGCAAAGTCGTTACCTTTAGATACGGTTCAGTTTTCAGGAATTTGTGTTTACCCTGGAACTGAAATGTATTTATGGGCAAAGAAAAATAATTTTATTAATGTTCGAGATTGGAAAGAATGGGTTGATAAAAACCATGAGCAAAGAACGATTTTGAGTTACCCTAACTTTTCAAAGAAAATGATTGATAAATATGTTGATAAAGGTTTAAAGGAGTTTTATTTAAGACCAAAACAGATATTGAGAATGTTAAAAATGATAAAAAACCCAAGTGATTTGTTAAGAAAAATTTATGGGTTTAAAAAGTTTGTTGATTATTTTTCGAAAAATAAATGAAATATTCAATAGTTGTTCCAGCTTATAATTCAGAGAAAACTATAAAGAAATGTTTAGACGCTTTAGTAAATCAAAATTTTAATGAAAAATATGAAATTGTGGTGGTTGATGATGGTAGTAAAGATAAAACAAAAAATATAGTTTGTGAATATAGTGATGTAAAGTATGTTTATCAAAGTAATGCAGGTCCAGCAGCGGCAAGAAATACTGGTTGGAGAAATTGTATTGGTGATATAGTTGTATTTACTGATAGTGATTGTGTACCAGAGAAAAATTGGTTAAAAGAAATGGTTAAACCATTTATAAACAAAAACATCGCTGCTGTTGGTGGATGCTATGATGGTGTTGTAAATAGTAAAAGTAGATTGGCAAATATTATTGGAGAAGAGATTAAGTATCGATATTCAAAAATGAATTCAGAAATAGATGCTCATGGTTCATACTCTTTAGCAATTAGAAAAAATATTTTAGAGTCTACAAACGGGTATGATGAGAAGTATCCAGTGGCAACAGCTGAAGATTTTGATTTGTGTTATCGTATTGTTGCTAAAGGTAATGTAATAATTTTGAATAAAAATGCAAAGTTAGGGCATCATCATCCAGAAATATTATGGAAGTATTTAAAAACTCAATTTAGACATGGTTATTATCGAGTAAAACTTTATAAAGATAATCCTAAAAAAGTTTCAGGAGATAAATACTCGGGTAATGCCAAGTATCAGGTAATATTATCTGGTTTGTCAATTTTGTCTTTATTGATTAGTTTTAGAATTACTTTAGTAACAATATTTGTATTATTTTTGTTTCAGACTAGTTTTATAAAATATTTAATTATTAGAAAAGAAAATTTCAAATTTATTTTTGAGAGTATTTTATTGCAAATACTTAGAGGATATGCTTGGTTTTTTGGGATGTTTTTTGGAATTATAAATTTAATTGTAAAAAAATGAATTTACCTAGCGAAAACAATTGGAATAGTTTTTGGAATAGTAATAAGCAAAGTCAATTTACTAAAATTAGTTGGTCAAAGAAAAGGATAGAAGAAGTTTTACTAAAATATATAAAGAAAAATTGTACGGTTTTGGATGCTGGTTGTGGTTCAGGATATTTTTCAAATATGTTTTTAAAATATAATTGTCAAGTATATTCTTTAGATTATTCAAAAGAAGCGATTGATATTGCAAAAAAGTTAACTAGTGGTCAAGCAAAATATATAATCGGTGACTTACTTGATGAAAAATTTTGTGATAAGTATAAAGGAAAATTTGATTTAATATTCTCAGATGGGTTATTTGAACACTTTACTGAAAAAGATCAAATAAAAATTCTAAAAAATTTTATTAAAATGAAATCTAAAAGAGGTGTAATTACTACATTTGTACCTAATAAATTTTCATTTTGGGAAGTGATTAGGCCAATATTTATGCCCCAAATTAAAGAAGACCCTTTTACTCTTAAAGATTTAGAAAATCTTAGTAAGAAAGTTGGTATTAAAGTTATAGAATCTGGTGGTTTAAATGTTTTACCATTAAAACTTTCGCCGGAGAAGCTTGGAAAATACTTGGGAATGATTTTGTTTTCAATTAGTAAATAGAATGCTCGAATCAAGAAAAAAAACATTAGTAAGCGGGTTGTTTATATTGCAATATTATTCGTTATTATCATTTTTTTTTAGAAGATTTGGCTTAATTAGTGATTTAAAAATAATTGTATCGGTAGGTGTTAAACTTTTTGATTTTATTTTTATTTTAAACAGCTTAATTTTAATATTTAGAAATAAAGACGTAGAAATTATTAAAAAAATAAGAGTAATAAACATTTTATTAATTATTACTAGTATTGTTACTATTTTTTTAGATGTAATTATATATAGAAATACTTCATATTATTTATACGGAATTTCTTTAGAAATAGCTTATAGATTATGTTTTTATTGTGTAATACAGTTGTTGATTATTGGTTTTAGCAAAAGTAAGCACATGATAATTATCGTGAGTCATGGGTTTAAAGATATATTTAGTGCTGTATTGAAAATAGTAAAAAAAATTGACATTGAAACTAAAACAATTATTTTATTATTTACAATTTTACTAACTTGGAGTATTTGTAAATTCGATATATTGTTACCCGAAGTGAAAACCTATGATGATATTTATGGAGAAGAACTATTTATATTAAATCTTTAGAATTATTAGATGATAATTGTCCAATTATTCATCCTCCTTATGATGATATATATCCACAAGAAAAAAGATGGAAAAATATAAAAATACAACCAATATTAAGATCGGCTTTATTTCCAAGAGTTTTAGTAAATCCTGTGATTTTGAATGATGGGGTAGTAACCGAGATGTTAAAAAAATATAAATGTTATTATTTACATACAATAGAAACTGAAGGTAAAGAGTGGCCTTTAATAAAAGATAACAGTATTTATTTTGATAGATACTTTTCAGTTGGTTTCCGGATTAAAGACTTAACAATAGTTAGTTCTGACAAATTAGGCAAAATAGTAAAATTTAATTTTATGAATGAAAACAATTAAACTCTTATATTTTTCATCATTATTTTTAATTGTTTGGTTAACAAAATTAGTATTTTATATAAGAGAATTTGACGATTCAGTATTGTTTAATTGGATTGAGATCATATTATTACTATTTATATTTTTATGGTTTTTAAAAGATATTTTTAAAAATGAATCAAATTATAAGATAAATATTAACAGATTTGGAATTGGGATAATTGTAATGCTTTGTTTAATTATAATTATTTCTTTGGTACATAACTTAAAAAAGCAAATAATTACTGGTTATGATTCAATTGCTTTGTATGATGCAAGAGCTAGGTTTATGTTGACAGGAAAAAGTTTCAAAGAGATTGTTAATATTGCTCCATATGATTTTTTACATAAGGATTATTATGCTTCTTATCCACCTTTTACTTCAGTTTTACATTTGATTGTTTATGTGTCAAAAATTAATATAATGCCAGGATTTATATATAGTGTTTTTTTAATAATGTTAGCGCTCGCCTTTTTAGTTTTTTATAAAAGAATGAAAAATGTTAACGTTTTATTTTTTTTGTCTTTTATTACAATTAGCAATCCTTTGGTGTTTAGTTTGTCTTTAGTTGAATACACGAATTTACCATATTTGCTTTATTTATTTGTAGGAACAATATTACTTTATGAGTATATTAAAGAAAATAAATCATGGCAACTTATGATGTCATTAATATGTTTAACCGGGAGTTTTTGGATTAGATTTACTGAGCCTATTGGTCTTTTAATATATTTATGTTTTATTGTAATTTCTTTATTAACGAGAAGAAAAATTAAACTTACGGAACTAATTGGATTGTTGGTTGTAATAATTTCATATTTATCTTGGAAAATATACATTACAAAGATATTTACAGGAAGTATTGTTTTTGGAAACATTTCAAGCATAATTAGTGAGATTATATTAGGATTTACTAATGGAAAATTTATTAGTGTATTAGTATTTACCACAAAAGGTTGGATTGTTTGGCTAATGATTTATTTTGTTATGTTTTTTTGTATAAGAAAAGATTTAAAAATAGCTAACTATTTATTTATCACTTTGGTATTTTTAACAGTTATTGGAATGTATTATCTTGGTATTTATTTGTTTTCGATAGAACATTATTGGTGGAGAGACATGGCACATGATTCAATATTAAGGTCTTCGTTATTTTTATTTCCTACAAGTTTATACATATTGGGTGATAAGTTAGTAGAGAATTTTTTAAAAAATAAGTTTAACGATAATGATGAGGAATCCATTTAGTATGCCATTTTTTTTCAAATTTTTCTTTGTTGTCTTTAAATAGTTTTTGGTATTCAGGTGAAGGTATTTGTTTGAATGAGGCACCACCAAAATGATAAATAAAAACGTCATCAGCAATTAATATTTTTTGATGATTAGTGATTACTCTTTTACAATAATCGTCGTCTTCAAACATACCTTTACCAAATATTTCATCAAAATTACCAATTGTTTGATAAGTGTTTTTGCTCATAATCCAGCAAAAAGCGGCAATATTTTTAACTTCCAAAGTTTCTCCCCAATGAGATGAGGTATATTCGGAATAATTTGTTAAGTCGTAATCGATTTTGGCTTCGTTGCCGATACTGTTAGTTACTGGCCCAACCAAACCAACACCTGGTTTTTGAACGTGGTATAACAAACGAGAAATCCATCCGGGAGTGACTACTACATCATTATTTAAAACTATTAAATAATCTCCGGTGGCGATTTCTAGTCCGATATTGTTACCTTTAGCAAAACCATAGTTAGTTTTATTTAGAATTAACTTAATATTTTTGTATGTTTTTAGTAGCTTAACTGTTGATTGATCTGAGTTATTGTCGACGACAATTACTTCTATATTTGGATAAAAGGAATTATTAAAAATTGAATCTAGAGTTTGTTTGATTAAATCTGGATGATGATAGGAAAGAATAATTATTGATACTTTGGGAAAGAATTGCTGAATAATTTTTTTATAGTCATTGGCTCTGGTAAGCCAAGTGTTTTTTTTGGCAATTTCTTGACGTTGTTTGATAAATTTGTTTTTTTCGTTTAAGGCTATTTGAATATTGGCTGAAAAATTACTTTGAGTAGAAAAATATAGGTAGTTAAGGTTTAGAATCTCTGGAAGTTTTGTTAAAACAACAGGTTTTCCGGCGGCTAAGTACTCAAATATTTTTACTGGATGAGTGGCTTTAATCAAATCACTTAAGATAAAAGGAATAATACAAACATCAAAGTATTTTAAATAAGAAGGCAGAGAATCATATGTTTTTTCTCCTAACAAATAGATATTAGAATATTTTGATGATAACTCAAGAACTTTATTGTTGGACACCAAACCAATGAGAACAATTGACTTGTCATTATGTTTGATGGCAATATCTTCTAATATTTTTGTATCAAACCATTCTGATATTGCTCCATAATAGCCAATAATTGGGGTTTTTATATTTATTAAATCTGCCGGTAATGTGAGTTTGTTAAGCTGAGAAAAATGATTAAAGTCACCAGCATTGGGAATTAATGAAATTGGACTGGCAGTATATTTTTTAGCATAATTTTGTAGGTATTTAGAAGTAACAATCGTTTGATTTGTATTCGTAAAAAGTGTTTTTTCAAGATTAAACACATCTTTAGAACTATCTGAGAAATTTTGATGACTGTCCATGCAGTCATAAATTATTGGCATTGATAGTTCATTAACAATACTTGCCCAAAATGGATGGTCGATAATGGCCACCGGATTTTTAATTTTGGCGTTTTTAATTAGATTTTTTATTGAAGAAATAAGAATGGCTTTGTCTTTTGAAGAAAGAGCTTCCGAGTAAATAAACAGTTCTCGAGTAGCAGCTAAATTTATTTTAAAAATATTTGGAGATATGTATTTACATATAAAAGGAGTATTTTTTTTGATTCTTCCTGGCGTTAGTTCAGTTTCGACATAAAAAATACGATGGTCGTTAGATAAAAGTTTAGAAAGATGCTGTGGTCTTTGAAAACGATAACTCCATGATATTACGGAAAAATGAATAATATCGATATTGGTCGAATTAGGTTTTGACCACTCTTCTCTTGACTTATGATCAATTTTAGTTGTCTGCCAAAAACCTTTGATTGACTCAAGGATTGATTTGATTTTTTTTCTGTTTTCTATACTAATATGTTTTTTTAAGTAATTTTTTATCATTGAATTAATATCTTTAATATATTTTGAGAAGTTAGCCCGTTACCAAAAGGATTGGGCCAGTTTCTATTAGAAGATAGCATTTTAGTGGTAGCTTTAATAATTGATTGTGAATTGTTGCCTGCTAAGATACTAGCCTTAATTTTTAAGGTTTCAGGTCTTTCAGTATTATCTCTTAAAGTTATTGTGGGTACTTTTAAGATACAAGCTTCTTCTTGAATACCGCCAGAATCTGTAAAAATTAACTTAGCATATTTTTCTAGAGCTAGCATTTCTAAATATCCAACAGGTTCAAGATCAACGATATATTTTGAATCAAGTTTTATATTAAAAACCTCTAATTGTTTTTTAGTTCTGGGGTGGATTGGAAAGTAGGTTTTGCAATTGAATTGTTTTGATAGTAAGGTGACGGTATTAATAATTGAAGATAAGTTTGTTTTATCATCTACATTAGATGGGCGGTGGGTAGTTAGCAAAAAATATTTTTGTTGAGAATATTTAGTTTGATTAATTAATTTCTCGTTTTGGAAAACAGCATCAACAATGGTGTTACCGGTGATAAAAATCTTATTTTCAGAAATCCCCTCTTTTTTTAAAATTAAAGCTTGTTTTTTGGTTGGGCAGAAAAGAAAATCAGAAATGTGATCTGTTAAAATGCGATTAATTTCTTCAGGCATGGTTCGATCATAACTTCGAAGTCCGGCTTCGATATGGCCGATTTTAATATGCAATTTTGAAGCAGCTAGTGCTCCTGCTAAAACAGTGTTGGTATCACCTTGAACTAAAACAACGGTAGGTTTTTTTGAAATCAAAACTTTTTCAATTTCTTGGAGCATTCTTCCGGTAGTATCTCCATGAGTGCCTGATCCAATATTAAGATTGTAGTTTGGTTGAGGTAAATTCAATTCATCAAAAAATATTTTATCCATGTTTGATGAATAATGTTGGTTGGTGTGAATAATAAAAAAATCAGTTTTTTGTTTTTGAAGCTCTCGAATTATTGGTGAGAGTTTAATAATTTCAGGCCTGGTTCCTAAGATAATACAAAAATTATTTACTATTCTGGTCATCTTGATATTGTTGACAAAGGGTTTTTGTATCTCCGAAACCGATAAGTTTTGAGTTTTTAATATAAATTACTTTATTGCAAAAATTTTTAATTTGAGAAATATTGTGAGAAACAAAAAGAATGGTGACATGATTATTTTTGAATTCTTCCATTTTATTAAGACACTTTTCTTGAAATTTCGAATCTCCAACAGCTAAGATTTCGTCGATAATTAGTATTTCTGGATTGACATGAATAGCAATGGAGAAACCGAGTCGCATGTACATCCCAGTTGAATAGTGTTTAATGGGTTGATCTATGAACTCACTTAACTCTGCAAATTCAATAATACTATTAAGTTTACTTTCGGTTTCTTTTCTGGACAAACCTAAAATAGCAGCATTTAAATAAATATTTTCTCTTCCAGAAAGTTCGGAGTGCATTCCTGCTCCAAGTTCGATTAAAGGACTAACATTGCCATTAACTAATACTTTACCGTGGTTTGGAGACATAACTTTGGCAACAAGTTTTAATATAGTTGATTTACCGGATCCGTTTGGACCAATAATACCAACAGTATCTCCTTTGTTAATAGAAAAAGAGACATTATCGAGGGCGGTAAAAAAATGATGAGTTTTTTCACCTAAAAATAAAGCTGGAAGAAACTCTTTAAAAGTTTTTTTACTTTGAAGTGAAAAAACTTTGGTGACATTTTTAAATTCAATTACTGGATTATTCATATTAAATATTATCGGCAAAAACTTTTTCTCTAGATTTAAAATAGGAAAAACCAATCACTAAAATAATAAGAGAAACTACTAATGCTATTAATAGACTATAAAAATTTGGTAATCCCCCACCTAAGATTGTTTGACGATAGGCGTTAATTATGACTGCCATAGGATTTAATTGAAATATTAATTTAAATTTAGAAGGAATAATATCGGCTGGATAAATGACTGGAGTGGCATACATCCAAAGGACCAAAAGAAGATTTAATAAATATTGAATATCGCGATATAAAAGATTGGCGGCGGAAAAGAAAAGTGATAAACCGACGGTAAAGATTTGTTGGATTAAAAATATTGGAATTGTCCAGAATATGTTGAAACTTATTGGTATTTGGTAAATAATCATATAGATTACTAAGATTGATAAGGCAAAAACAAAATCTACCAGTTTAGAAATGATTGAAGCTAAGACTAAAATAGTTCGAGGAAAATATACTTTAGTGATTAAGGTGCTGCTATTTACTAAAGAATTGGTGGCTGAAGACAATGAATTGGCAAACAAATTCCATGGTAATAAAGCTACAAATAAAAAAATTGAATAAGGAATATTGGAGGAGGAATTGGTGGGAATGCGAAGGATTAAACTAAAGGCAAAAGACATGACTAACATTTGAGCTAAGGGATTTAAAATTACCCAAAAGTATCCTAGTATTGATTGTTTGTATCTAGCTTTAACTTCTCTGCCTACCATTTGCCATAAAAGCTCTTTCCATTTGAGTATTGAGTAGATTTCTTTAATAATAAGCATTAGAGTAGTTTAACAGTAAAATATAAAAATGAAAAAAACTTTGTTGATTTATCCTTCGGTAGTTTGTTATGGGAGTGGAATAGTGAGGCCAAACTTACCGATTGGTTTAATGTATTTGAGTGCATATTTGAAAAAAAATAATGTTGAGGTTGGTTTGTTGGATGCTTTAGCTGAAGGTGGTGATCGACAAATAAGAAAAAAAGTTGGCGTAAAATATGGTTTAAGTGATGGTGAAATAAAAAAGAGAATTGTTAGTTTCAAACCGAGTGTTGTGGGTATATCGACAATGTTTACTGCATATTATGATGATTCGATTAAGTTAGCTAAACTGATAAAAAAGATTGATAAAAAAATATTAGTGGTGATGGGTGGATCACATGTAAGCGTTGATCCTGAAACAGTGGCCAAAAATAAGTATGTAGATATTGTTGTTTACGGTGAAGGAGAAAAAACCTTATTAGAAATTGTTAAAGGTAAGAATATATCAGAAATTGACGGTATTGTTTACAAAAAAGGAAAGAAAATAATAAAAAATAAACCTAGGGAATTGATAAGAAATCTAGATGAGTTGCCATTTCCGGCCTGGGAAATGGTTGATTTGAGTAAATATGATTTGGGTGGTGTATTTAATATGAAAAAACCTGTGTTTCCGATAGTGTCATCAAGAGGTTGCCCTGGTCATTGTTTGTATTGTTCGGTGAACAGTGTATGGAGACATTGTTGGCGGGGAAGATCAGCTAAAAATGTGGTTGATGAAATTGAATTGTTAAATAAGAAATATTTGGTTAAAGAAATTGCTTTTCAAGATGATAGTTTATCAGTAGATAAAGAAAGATTGAAAATGATTTGTTTGGAGCTAATAAAAAGAAAACTAAAAATTAAATGGACTACTCCAAATGGAATTGCTCATTGGACTTTAGATAAAGATACTTTAGATTTGATGAAAAATTCAGGGTGTTATCGAATAACGTTTGGGATTGAATCTGGAAATCCAGAATTGAGAAGATGGGTGGGTAAACCATACAGTCTTGAACAGGCAAAAGAATTAACTAAATATGCTAATAAAATTGGTTTATGGACTTTAGCAACAAATATTATAGGTTTTCCTTATGAAACTAAGAAAGAAATGGATGATACTTTTGAATATTCGTTAAAATCTGACGTCGATTTAGCATTTTTTTTCAGATTGGGACCTAGACCAGGAACGCCGATATATGAAATTTTTAAAAAAGAAGGTTGGTTAATGAAAGATAGAAAGATTTTGTTTTCAGAAGATGTGGCCTGTCGGACAAAATATTTTACCGGCAAAGAAATAATAGATTTTCAAAAACATTATTATAAAAAATTTTTAATAAATAGATTATTTAGATTTTACCGAATATTTGGCAAGATAAAGTCTTGGGATGATTTTAAATATATTGTTTCGATAATAGGACATGGAGTAAGGTTAGTTAAAAACATTGGTTTTGCCAATAAACAAGTTACTTCAAAAAGTTTGAAAGTATAAGATGGCCAGAATGATAGAATAGTAAAATGGATAGAAATACTCGTTTATGTACTATCGGCGGTGGTTCGGGAATGCCAATTATTAATAGTAGTTTGGTGGCTGCTGGGTTTACGAAAATAAGTTCAATCGTAACAACTTTTGATAGCGGTGGTGATACGGGAAGAATGAGAACTGACGAAAGAGGTAGAATACTAGCTTTTTCGGATTATTGGCGGTCTTTGATTAGTTTGTGGATGGATGGGAAACAAAAAGAACAATGGGAAGAAATGTTGAGATTTCGAGATGGTCGTGGGCGAAACTTTGGTAACATATTTTTTCAATTTTTAGCAGAAAGAGTTGGTAATTTATCACATGTTGATGGTTTATTTTCAGAATTGACTGAGGCTAAAGTTGTTGGCCAAGTAATTCCAGTATCGCTAGAACCAGCAGATATTTGTTTTCAAACTGAATCGAAGAGAATATTTAAAGGTGAACACAATTTAGACAATCTAAGAATGTCGTTGGATAAAGTGGTAAAGGTGTGGCTTGAACCAGAGGTGAAAGCAAACATCGAGGCAGTTGAAGCGATTAGAAAAGCTGAAGTGATTATTTTTTGTCCGGGAAGTATGTATGGTTCAGTAATTACTAATATGTTGCCTAAAGGAATGGTTGAGGCTTATCAAAAAAGTAGGGCTAAAAAAATACTGATGACTAATATTATGTCGGTAGCAAATGAAAACAATGATTTTAGTCAGAAAGATTATGTAAATGTGTTTGGAATGTATTTAAATGAAAAGAAACCTTTTGATTTAATTGTGATGGCAGATATAACTAAGTTGGATGGATTAATGATGAGAAAAGCAAAAGTAAACTATGCATTTGAACATTCAAAACCAATCTGGATAGATAAAACCTATAAAGATATTGAAACAATTATGGTTGATATTGCGATGATTGAAGAAAAGAACCATCGTTTTCGACATAGTGAACAAAAGTTAAAAAGTTTTTTTATTAATTTATAATGAAAAAAAAGGCTTTGATTGGGGTTACTGGTGCCACTGGTATGATTGGTAAACGATTGGTTGAGGAATTGGTGAGAAGAAATGAAAATGTAAGAATTTTAGTTAGGAAGAAAAGTAGACTTGATAAAGTTGAAGAAATAGTTGGTGACGTTAATAATCTTGATGACTTAAAAAGATTTACCAAAGGACTAACTGAAATTTACCATTTGGCGGCATTGATAGATTTAACTAATGGTTGGGAAGATTTTTTTAAAACTAATGTAGAAAGTGCTGTAAATTTAGAAATTTTATGTAAGAAACAAAAAATTAGATTAATGTTGGTGTCGACAATAATGACATTTAAAGATACTGGTAAAAAAATAAGAAATGAAAAATGGAGAGAAGAGAATGTTTTTAGCGAGAATAAATATATAAGATCAAAAGTTCTTTTAAACAAAGAATTTAGAAAAATGAGATCAAATACTATTTTGATATACCCATCAATTGTGATTGATAAAGAAAAAATTAACTCAACTGAGTTTAAGGGAGGAAATTTTGAAAAATTTATCTGGAAATTTGTTGGAGGTGGAATTCCTGGTGGGGTGATGGAGTTGATTGGCTCAAGTAAAAGATATATTAATGTAATCGAAATTAACGACTTGGTTAATGGGATGATATTGGCAATGAAAAAAGCTAAAGCCAGAGAAGATTATCTACTAGTTGGGCAAAATATTTTTGCAAAAGATTATTTAGAAAGATTTTCAAGGATTTGTAAGACTAATTATTGCCGAGTTAGAATTCCAGAAATTGTACTAAAAATAATAAAAAATGTTCCTTGGTTTAGTATTTACCCAATTTGGTTAAAAAACTTGTTGGTTAGTATTCCGAAAAATATGAACTTTTCAAATAAAAAAGCGGTAAGGCATTTTAATTTTAAAATTGAATCTAAGCTTTGCTAGAATCTATTATGTCTCAAAAAAAGATTAAAAAAATTTCTAGAGTTGTTAAAAAAGACGATATTGTTGTCGAGGATATAGGGTTGTTAAAAATACTTAAGGATAATTGGAAATTTTTAGTAATAATTCTAGTTGGAACAGTATTAATTTATCTAAATGGTTTAAGTGGAAACTTTGTTTCTGATGATTATGCTACTATCCCCCAAAATCCTTTAATAAACAATTTAAGTCATCAAATAGGGCCACAATCAGGTTTACTTAATTTGGCTGCTATTTCTCATTGGTTTATTGCTACATTCTTTGGTAATCAAAACCCAGTCCCCTATCATGTATTTAGTTTGTTTTTGTATTTAGCAGTGGAAGTCGTTTTTTTTATTTTTGTTTTGTTAATAACAAATAAGAAAGTAGCCACTTTATCAACAATTATATTTAGTGTTTTGCCAATACATGTTGAGAGTGTAACTTGGATATCTGGTAAGCCATATTTATTAAATTCATTATTTGTACTATTAGCGCTGGATATTACTTTGATTTTCTTAAAAAGTCATAAAAGAAAATATTTATATTGGCTTTTAATATTGCTTCCTTGGGTGTTTTTTGCTGACAAAGTGAGATCTTTTTCATATTTTTTAATTATTGGATTGCTGTGGGTTTCGTATCCTAGTTTATTTAAAACAAAAATAGATTATAAAAAGTTGTTATTAATAGGCGGTGTTTTAATGATTGGCGGTTTAATTTTTTTATGGCCAAAAATACTAGAAAGAGTTGGTGTAGTAAATAGCGGTTACAATAGTTCTGAAAGCTATTTCTACAATCCTTTTTTTCAATATCCAACTGCAGTCGCAAAGTATTTACAGCTATTGTTTATACCGATCGATTTGACTTTGTACCATACCATGTATACATTTCCAGTTTGGTTAAATTGGTTGATTATTATTTTATATATAACGTGTTTGATATATTTTTATATTAAAAATAAGAATATATTTTTTTGGTTAAGTTTTATTTTTCTAGCAGCCAGTCCATCGATGGCACCAGTTAAAGTAAGCTGGTTGGTAGCTGAAAGATATATGATGTTGGGTTCGACTGGTTTTGCAGTATTTTTATCAATAATCATTATTATGATGTGGGAGAAATTCAAAATTTTTACTACTGTAATGTTGATTGTTTACTTAGTATTTAATGTAGTGTTAGTTGTTGATAGAAATGACAAATGGACAACAAACCATAAGTTGTGGGTTAACACTTGTCAGGTATCTCCAAATTCACACAATGCTTGGAATAATATTGGAGATGATTACGATAAATTGGGACAATATGAAAGTGCAATCAAAGGATTTACTCAATCGATAATTGTGAAGCCAAATTATGCCGACGCGTATCACAATCGAGCCAATATATTTTACAAAGTAGGAAGACTAGATATGGCTAGAGATAGTTATAATGTAGCCTTAACTTTTTCTCCAAGTTTGTATCAAACATATTTAAGCTTAACCCAAATAGATCTTGTTGAGAAAAAACATGATTTAGCTATGGCGCATATTCAGCAAGCAATTCAATTACAACCAGAAAATATACAAAACTACTATTTATTAAGTGTGGTGTACGCCGAAATGGGAAAGAAAGAAGAGGCCACAGCTTTACTAAAACAAATATTGAGTAAATATCCTGATTATCAATTAGCGACTGATTTGTTAAATAAAATTAACGGAACGAAATGAAAAAAATATTGTTAATAAATTTAGGTAGTACAAACAAAAATATAAATAGAGACATGGCTGGTGGTTTGGGATATAGTGCCGGAGAAGGTGTTGTTTTACCACCAATGGATTTGTTGTTAATGGCAACTGATTTACAAAAAAAGAAATTTATAGTTGACTTTGTAGATTTATTAGCAGAAAAAAACAATGATAATATTGAGATTTTAAAATATGATTATGTGATTGCTAGTTTATCATTACCGACAATTGAAGAAGATATTGCCTGGATGAGAGATAATACCCAAAAATATAATAAGACAAAGTTTATTTTTAAAACTGGAATTAATTATTTAAATATTCTAAAAAATGTTAAAAGAAATTCTGGGGTTGATCTAATTTTAAGCGGAGAGTTTGATTTAGTAACTGATGAATATTTGAACAAAGAAGGTATTTGTTTTGGAAAAGCAATAAAAGATCTTGATCAGTTACCTTTACCAAATAGAAAATTGTTAAATAATCAGGTTTATAAATATCCGTTATTAGATGGTGTAGTTACTACTGTTCAAACAAGTAGAGGTTGCCCTTTTCCTTGTAGCTACTATTGTCCTTATCCATTAGTGCAAGGTAAACAATGGAGATCGATGTCTGCAATAAGAGTAGTTAAAGAAATAAAAGATATTAAAAAACTGGGAATAAATAATGTTTTATTTAGAGATGCAACGTTTACTTACGATAATGAAAGGGTGAGAAAAATTTGTCAGTTAATTATAAAAAATAAGTTAAGAATTAATTGGTGGTGTGAAACAAGAATTAATGTTTTGAATGAAGACTTGCTAAAAATCATGAAAAAGGCAGGTTGTTCGGGTATTAACGTTGGGATTGAAACTTTAAGTAATGATTTATTAAAAAAAGAAGGAAAACCAGGAATCAGTGTGTTTGATGTGATTAATATTAATAAGATAGCAAAAAAAATAAATTTAAAATTACATTTTTTAATGATAGTTGGTTTACCAAACGATAATATTGAAGGACTTTTTGAAACTTTTCTATACATTAAAAAACTGCAACCTAATAGTATTGGAGTGACGTCAATTACACCTTATCCTGGGACAGAATTATTTGAGTATGCAAAAAAGAACAAATTAATAAGTAATTATCAGTGGGAAAATTTTAATGGCGAAGAAGTGAATATGAAAACAAATTATTTAAATTATTTTGAAATTGGTTTGGCAAGAAAATTATTAATTATTGAAGCAATACTAAACAAACAAAGTAAGATATTTAAAAATATTGGTTTGGAAGTAATTAGTATAATTTTTAAAATATGGATTCAGATAAAGAAATTTCAATAATTATACCTACTTATAATCGAATTGATATTTTAATAAGAAATCTTGATTTATTAAAAAGGCAGTTAATAAAGTATTGTTATGAAATAATTATCATTGATGATGGTTCTGATGAAGGATATTTAAAAAGATTAACTAAAATTGATAATTTAATATTGATTAAAACTAATCATGGTGGACCAGCGGCAGCGAGAAATATTGGTTTAAAAAAAGCAAAAGGAGAAATAGTGTTATTTATAAACGATGACACTATAATTACAAAAGGGTTTATTGATAAACATTTAGATTTTCATAAGAAAAACAAGAATGAAAATGTAGCGGTGATTGGTCCTTTTATTGAACCAAAAGAGTTAATTGATAACTCAATAATGAAATGGTTGGTCAATGATAGTAATTTACATTTTAAATACCAAAAAGCAGAAAACAACGAATTACCTTGGTATTATTTTTGGACATGCAATATTTCAGTAAAAAAAATATTTTTAATACAAAATAAACTTAATTTTGACGAAGATTTTAAAGTGGCTGCTTGGGAAGATATAGAATTTGGTTATCGGGCTAAAAATAAAAACTTAAAAATATATTTTGATGAAAAATTAAAGGCATATCATTGGCATCACTTTAATTTTGAAGATTTAATGAAAAGATTTTATAGTCATGGTAGAGGAATGTTTGTAATTTCAAAAAAAATTCCTAGAAAACATTTACCAATGTTAGCCAAAATAGAAAACAGAGTAATTGCTAGAATTATTTTAGAAATAACATTTTATCGTTATACAGAAAAGTTTTTAAAAAGATTAGTTATGGGTTCAAAAGTTAACTCAAATATATTGTTACAATATTTAATAATTGGTGAAAAAATTAAGGGTTGGGACTATGAAAAGAACAAAAAAAATATTAATTGCTAACTCTATCGGTGTTGATGATAATGGAAATAATTTTATTTTGTTTCCAAGCCGATGGTCTGCTAGTGTGGGTAAAACAAAATCTTTTAATTATTATCCATATGAATTAGCCTACTTATCATCTTTATTGAAAAAGAAAACCAATCATAAAATTAGAATGGTGGATGGCAACTTAGAGAAACTAACTTGGAAGGAGTATTTTAAAAAGTATTCAAATTTTAAACCAGATTATTTAGTAATGGAAACTTCGTCGGCAGTATATAAATATGATTTGATGTTTGCTTTAAGTTTTAAGAAAAAGTATGGGACTAAGATTATTTTTTGTGGTCAACACCCAACAGCATATCCATTAGAAGTAAAAAAAGGCGGGGCTGATTTTGTATGTGTTGGAGAATATGAAATGACGGTTTTAGATATTATTGAAGGAAAAAAGAATGTTTTAGGTTTATATCCGAATAAAAGAAGACCCTTAATTAATTTAGATGAACTTCCAAATCCTGAAGATGATGATATTAAGAGAGTTGATTATATGAACATTGGTGGAAGTAACTATCGAGAAGTAGAGTTGTTTCCAACAAGAGGTTGCCCAATGAATTGTGTGTTTTGTGTGGCCAGACAGTTATATTATGATCAACCAAATTTTAGAAAAAGAAGTATTAATAATGTTATCGAAGAAATAAAATATATTAGTAATAAGTATTCTCAAGTTGAAGGATTCTTTTTTGATGAAGAAAATCATAATGCTGATAAAAAATATGTTTTAGATTTGTGCAAAGCGATTATTAAAAATAAACTAAATAATTATCATTATGAGGCGATGTGTGGGTATTGGACGATAGATGAAGAAATGTTGGATGTAATGAAACAAGCTGGATACTATAAATTACGAATAGGAATAGAAACTGCAAGCGTAAAAACATCGAAAGGAATGGTTAAAAACATAAATATTGATAAATTAGTTGGAGTGTTGGAAATGGCCAAAAAATATGGGATAAAAATGTATGGTACTTTTACTTTTGGAGCTCCAGAGTCAAATAAAGAAGAAGATAACAAAACACTATTATTAATAGAAAAACTGTTAAAAGAGGATTTGCTAGAAGATTTTCAAGCTTCTATTTGTACTCCACAACCAGGAACACCATTTTTTCAATATTTAGAAAAAAACAAATATTTATTAACAAAAAACTGGGAAGATTATTCAGCCACAAAAGCGGTGTATGAATATCCTGATTATAAAAAAACTGATATTGAGTCTAATATAAAACAAGTAGCCAGAATTTATTTTAGACATATGTTGAGAAAAAATGGAGCTTTAAAATTAATTATTGATCAAATTAGAAAAGACGGGGTGGAAACAACTTTTAAAAAAGCTTTTAGTATGTTGAACAATTTTAAATAAAAATATTTTGAAAAATATTTTTAAAGCGGATTGACCAGTTCCAATTGGTATTTATTAATTTTATAGCTAGCTTTGAAAAAAATAGATATTTTTGTTTATTCTTTAAAAGAAAAATTATGTTGTTGGCAAACTCTTTTTGATCAAAACACTTAGTTTTTAACATGCCATAGGGGTAATAAGTTTTTAGAGCTTCTAGATCATAAGATACACCTGGTAATCCCCATGCCATGGCTTCAGCGGCTGCCATTCCCCCACTATCGTAAGTAGCAGGATGAACTACGATTAAAGATTGTTTAAAAATTTGGTATTTTCTATCTCCATTTAAAAACCCAAGTAATTGAATATTTTTAGTAAGCCCGAATTCTTTAATTTTTTGTTTAATTTGTGGTTCAAGTTCACCATCACCAATAATTGCTAGTTTAGCAGTAGGAATTATTTTAACTACATTATCCCAAATACTAATCAGCTCGAGTACACCTTTTTGAACATGAAGGCGACCGAGATAAACAGCTTGATATTTAATGGTTTTTTTAACTGAATTTTTTGGTGGGATATATACGCCGCCTTGAACTACAAAAATATTATTTACAGATAATCTTTTACTAAAGAATTTTTTAATATCTGGAGTTGAGGTTACAAAAACGTAATCAGCTAACAATTTAACTAAAATATAAACTGGTATTTGACCAAAGTAATATATTAATCCTCTAATTTTGTGATGGGAAGAATTGTATGGTGATGATTTGATAAAAGGATTTGGGGCAAAAAGATAAAAGCCCGCGATCCATTTAATTTTGAAATTAAAAATTTTTAAAACTATTCCAAATATTGAATCAGCTAAGAAATCTGAAGCAGTGTAAATATATTGATATTTACTAAAAATAGAATAGTTTTTAATAATAAAGGTTAAAGCGAAAAAAAATCTTTTGAGTTGATGAAAAAAAATTGTTTTGGTAGATAATTTGGTAATGTGGTTTTCGGGTGAGGCTTGAAAGATTTGATTAATATATGACTTTACTGGAGCTATAAGGGCAATTGATTCAGTACAGCCAATAAAGTCTACGGATGTATTTTTCGGAAGATTCTTAATAAAATTTATAAGTATCTGATCTCCTCCACTAAGGCTATTACCAAGATTATTGTTAGCGACAACAAGAATTTTTGTCATATTTAAGATACAATTGATTATACATGGTAAAAATTAATTTAGGCTGTGGTCCTAGCGGGATAGATGGTTGGGAAAATTATGATTGGGGTTTAATGCCATTTTTAGGTAAATATAGGATAAATATATTATTATCAAAAATAGGAGTTTTAGAAAAAGATTATGGTTTTCCTTGGCCTAAAATAAAGTTGGTTGATATAAGAAAAAAAATAGGGAAAAAAGATAGTAGTGTAGACTATATTTATTGTTCTCATGTATTAGAACATTTTGAAAAATCTGAAACGCTAGGTGTTTTAAAAGAATGTAAAAGAGTTTTAAAAAGAAATGGTTTTTTAAGGATAGTATTGCCCGATTTAGAGATAATTAAAAAAATAAAAAACGCTGATAATTTTAATAAAGCATATTTAGGAATAGACAAAGAAATGTATAAGAGTTTTTTGGGAAAGCTCAAACTATTTTTTATTAGACCACACTTATGGATGTACAATTTAGAAAGTTTTACAAAAATGTTAAATGAAGCTGGTTTTAAAAATGTTTATTTAAAAAAGTATCGAGTTGGAAATGTTCCTGATTTAGAGAGACTAGACTTAGAAATCCATCAAGAATTAAGTTTTTACGTAGAAGCGAGTAATTAAATCGATATTTTTTTTAGAAAAATTTTGGTTAGCATAATTTCGACAATTCAAGGTAATTTTTTTTAGGTGTTTTTTATTAGACAAGATAGACGATAAAGTATTTTTAATATTCTTTGAAGAAGGAGTTAGTAATAGAGAGACGGAGTTATCAATAACTTCAGGAATTGCTCCTAAGTTAGAAGCAATTACTGGTGTACCACAAGCAATTGATTCCATAATAACTCTCCCCCAACCTTCATCGTACTTAGAGGGGAAGCAAAAAATATCTGCTGAATTATAATAAAAATGAAGTTTGGAGTAAGGAACATTTCCCAAAATATACATATTGGGATTAGATAAAGATATTTGTTTTAGTTTTTTATAATCAGGACCTTCGCCAATAAAAATAAAATTACAATTTGGAAAATAATGACAGATTTTAGCTAGAGAAATAACATTTTTTGGTGGTATTAATCTACCAATAAAAAGTATTGTAATTCTATTAGGAAGACTAAGTTGTTGACGAATATTTTTTTTATCCATGGGTTTAAAACGATTAAGATCTACCCAGTGTCGATAACGAGAAATTTTAGATTTGTTTATACCGAGATTAATTAATTGAGAAATTGATTTGTTTGATTGGGTTAAAACTTGATTGGTATTGTTTAATAAATAAGCAATAATTTTAAAATAAATATTATTAAGTGGTACGTTGTCGTAAGTTGAATAAATACTAACAATATGGGTCTTGATATTAAAAATTTTTTGAATAAAAAAACCTATAAAAGCAGCGTTAATGCCGTGAGAGTGAATAATATCTGGTTTAGGGTTTTTTAGAAACCATATAAGTGTTCGTAAGAATAAATAAGGTGTTAAATACAAAAAATTAATTAATGGATGTTTTTCAAAGTAATTAAATAGGTTTTTGCCTATCCATGGATAGCGATAAATTGTAAGATATTTATTTATTTTTTCAAAATTTTTAAAAATGACATTTGTTGTTAATGGGCTATAGGTTAAAACAATGTTTTGATATTTTAGTAATGATAATTCTGATGTTAAATCTAGCAAGTGAGTTTCGACACCACCGATATTAGGATGAAAAAATGGGGTAAGATGAACAATGGTTGGTTTTGTTATTGTGACCATTTTGTGCGATTTTGAATTGTAGTGTAACCTAGTAGATGAAGGAGAAAATAATAAGTATAAATTACCAGGGTGATATAACAGGCTAATGGATGAAAGAACCAAGCAAAATCTGGTTTTTTAAAATAGCCGATGATTGCTGTAAAAAATGTGGGAAGTATAAGTATCGTATAAATAATAAACTTGAATGTTTTAAAAAGATTATTAGAAAAGACTGGGTTAAATCGGTATTTTTGGTAAAAATAAGCATCATTAATTCTTCTTTTTTGTTTGCGAATAAATTTTAAAACAGATGATTCACAAAACGTATGAATAATACTGGTTTTTACCTTGGCAAATAGAACTATCTTATTAAGATGGTAAATAAAATCAACATCAAAAAAGTAGTTTGATTTGAAATTTTTAAAAATACTAGAGCGAAAAATAGTACCATTGGCACCAATGGTTGGTAATAAAGTCTTTGGATTAAGCTCAACTAATAAATATGAGTCTTTATCTGATTGTTTAAGATTAATATTGGTCCAACTAGGATAAATATAATTTTTGCGATCAAAGTTACCAATAATTAGCGAATATGGATCGTTAACACCAGTTAACGATGAGTATCTTTCAATAAAACCACCACTTTTTCGATAAGTGTATTCCCATGGTTCTGAGCCAATGATTGATTTGTTTTGAATTAGTGGAAAAAGCATTTTTGTTAACCAATTTTTATGGGGAAGAATATTGTCTGAATCAATTAGAGCAAAATATTCACTTTGCAAATTTTTAAGACCAACAGCTTTACCAGCTTCGGCAGTTTTTAGAGGATTAGAAAAAATCTTAGCATGATATTTCTTAGCAATTCCAATAGTATCATCAGAAGAGCCACCATCAATAATAAATATATTAACTTTAGAAGAAGGATATTTTTGCTTTTTGATTGACGAAAGGCATTTAGATAAGACCTTGGCGGCATTTAATGTAGGAATAATAATGTCGATAGATGGAAATGATTTTTTATTAGATAAGGCCGCCATATTTGTGTATAAAAGTAAAAATACGATAATCGATTCTTAAACCAAAAAATTTAAATTTCCATCGTAGACTAACTAATAACAGAGCAAAATAATAGCTAATAGAAAAGAGTATTTTTAATAAAGGATTGTTAATTCTTGGTAACAACATATCGTAGGTATCTTGATCCATAATCCCAAAAATATATTGGGTAAGCATGGCAGTAAGTTGGGCATCTTGATTACTAATCCATTTTTGTTTTAAAGATTCTTTAAAAGCATCTTCTGGAGACATTAAATAATTGCTCCAAGAAGATAAAGATTGAGGAACTTTTAAACCTAGTGAAACAGCTCGATGGTAAAGAGGTGCTCCAGGATAGGGTAAAAATACATAATAAGTATAACGATTGCGATTAGAAATTTTTAATAATTTATCGATTAATGATAGAGTGTCTTTAAATTCTTGGGCAACAAATTTGTTGTTTTCTGAAGGTATTTTAGACCATGGTAAACCAACTAAAAAAGAATAAAGAATTTTGATATTAAAACGGTGGCAAAGTTTAGTAAATTTAATAATTTCTTCAACATTCATGTCTTTACTAATAAAGTCTAGAGCTGATTGAGATCCCGACTCAGCTCCGGTTAGAATCATGGTACAACCAGTTTTTTTTAACAAACGCCAAGTTTTTAATTGATAACGACTAAGTTGACCGGCTCGACCATTTGCATTCCCCCACTTAATCTTAATTTTATTTTTTATTAAACCCAAACAAATTTGTTGCACTCGATTTTCATCAACAAAAAAATTACTGTCATAAACAGCAATAGAATCAGCTTGGTATTTAGTAATTAAATCTTTCCACTCTTTAACAACCACAGAAGACGGTACTGGTCTCCATTGTCTTTTATTAACAATCTCTTCGACACAAAAAGCACAACGATGTGGGCATCCGTAACTGCTGATATAGGGAAGAGTTTTTTGACCATATTCAGTGACTAAATAATGGTTTTTGGGATTTATTAAATGATATGGCAGAGGTGGTAACTTTGATAAATCAGGAGCATCACGATTTGGATTGGAGATAATTTGGCGATGGTCTTTGTAAACGATACCTTTAATAGATTTTAATGATTGATGATTTTCTAGAGCATGAACAAGCTCAGGGAAAGTTTCATCACCCGGTCCTTTAACAACAATGTCTATATATCGATTTTTAACGGTTTGGATTGGTAGAATGGAAGGATGCCAGCCACCCCAGACAATGGGAATATGAGGATATTTTGATTTAAAAAGTTTGGAAAGTTTTAAACCATCATTGATTTGAGAACCAGTCATGGCTGAAATACCTAAACAGATAGCATCTTTAGCTTGATCAATTATTTGTTGATAAGTATCTTGTTCTTGATCTGAATTAAATATTTTAATTTGATATTTTTCTTGATCTAAAACTCGAGAAATGGCAAGAAGAGCCAATGGAACACCATGCCACTTGCGAGTACGTGGAAAAGGGTTGGGAAAATAGAGAAGAACTTTTTTAGGAGGTAAAGTCATGAAGTTTTTTAATAAACTTAATTGAGTAATTAAGCAAGAATTGAATATCTTTTAATGATCTAATTGAAATAATTTTTTTAATTAAAAATTGAGGGGTGAGGGCTGTTTTAAAAAAATCATTTACTAATTTTAATAATTCTTTTGGTTGATAGGCAGATTTTATGACTGGTTGTCGCATGTCGTAATCAGACCAGTCTGAAGATAAAAGCCAATGATTATCCTGACATTGCTTAAACAGAGGTGTACCTGGATAAGGAATAACAACAGTGGCTTGCATACTGTCAACTAAATTTTCTTTAAATAGTTGTCTGGCAAAATCTAGAGTATTATTAGTTTCCGTTTTAGATTCCCAAGGGTAACCAACCATAATAGTGACATGGGGCTCTAGTTTAGCAGTTTTTGCCATGGCTAAGCTTTGCTTAATAACGGAAATTTGATTGTTTTTTTGAAGCAGATCTAAAGTTTTTTGGTTAGCAGATTCTAAACCAAATAACAAAAATCTAAAGCCAGCTTGTTTCATTAAATGATATTGATTTTGGTTGAGCGCCCCAAAACGCATATTGCAACCCAAAACTACCTTTTTATTTAATCCTGTTTTTATTAACTGATGGCATAAATCATCTAGCCATTTACCTGTTGGCAGTGTTCCAGAGTCATCAAAAATTTCTTTAATTCCCAAAGAAACTAAATTTTTAATTTCACTAATGGTGTGATCGACGGAATTAGTTCGAAAACTACCAAAAGGATAAATTGTGGTCCATGAACAAAAAGTACATTTACCCCACCAACAATCGCGGGCAGACATAATATAGGCACCAGGTTTATATTTAAAGTTAGTATTGTTTTGAGAATATATTTGCCAGTTGGTTAATTGACGATCAATGATAGGCAGTTCATCTAAATTATGATGTTTAAGGGCAAATTTACCTGTATTAATTATTTTTTTGTGGGTGCGATAAAAAAATCCTGGTTCAAGTTTGGTTTTATTCTGAAGATGATCAACCAAATTAATCATCATAAAATCGTAATCACCACCTGTTAGTACATAATCAACCTGACTATTATCAAATGATTCTTCTGGGAGTGCGGTGGGATGATCCCCCATTAAAACCAAAATAGTTTTGGGTAATTTTTTCTTTAATAGATTAATTATTTGCCAGTGATTTTTAATAACTGGAGTTTTTGATTCAAAAAAAACAATGTCGGGTTTAAATTTTAGAATTCTTGATAACCAAGAAGAAAAAGAAATTTTTTCAGAAATTGCATCATCCCATAAAACTTGGTGGTGTAACGAAGCTAATTTAGTAGCACCAATAGCTGGAATAACCGGAAGGATGACGTTACCAGTATTAGTCCATTGAAACTGGCGATTCTGAGATAAAAATGGCAAACCTTTTGGAGATTCTAAGGGTGGATAAGAAATCGCAATTTTCATAATGATTTTATTATAGATTATCCACCAACATAATTACCGGTTTTTCGGTTAACATGATGTGGTTTAAAATTAAGATCTCGGCTAAAAAAACCAACTAAGAACAAAAAACCATAATAAAGATGAGTAATTGGGATAGTTATAGTAGCTAAAAAAGAAATAAAAATAGAGTTATTAGTTAAAACAAAGTAAAAAAAAGTGGTTAACAAAAGTGATAAATATAGATATAAGGGATAAAGAAAATAACTAGAATATTGAAAGATAAATGGTAAAGAAAGGCAGTAAATTAAAAAAAATGACGGAGTAAGGTAGCCAATCCTAAAACTAGTTTGAGGAAATTTTTTAGCAAAAAGACCTCGGTGAAGAGCATAGCGTGAAAGTTGTTTTAAGTGAGCGAAAATTACACTCCGACGATGATGAAAAACAATTAATTTAGGATAATAAAAAATCTTTTTTTTAAGTTTTTGAACAATATCTAAACAAAGAATAGTGTCTTCTCCAGGCCAATATTTGCTTTGAAAACCGTTTATGGCCCAAAAATCTGTTTTTTTTACAATTAAGTTAACAGTTGGATAATCATCAACAAAACGTGAATTTTGAATTGAATTACGATATGAACCTGCTCCTCCGCTACCTAAAAAAGATGACCAGACTAAACCGGAGGCTTTTTGATAAACGGAATCTGATGATGGTGTTAGACATGGGCCGCAAAAAGCAGCATAATTAGGATATTTATTAACTAATTTTTGGGCATATTTAAAATACTTAATAGAAGGGAAGGAGTCATCATCTAAAAAAACTAAATAATCACCTTTAGCTTTTTTAGCGCCAATATTTCTTTTGGTACTCGGATCAGTTTTAATGGAAATTTTATCGGTAATGACTAAAACCTCAAAATATTTATTATTAATTTTTGATAATACAGCCAATGTTTCTTTTAAATAATCTGTTGATTGGCGAACAGGAATAATGATAGAAAATAATGGTTTCATTTGCCGGTATTGATCCTCATTTTTAATTCTGAGTTGTAGACCCATTTACGACGATTATTATCTGCGTAATATTTTAAAATTCTTAAACGGTAAAAGATGGCTAGAGCATCAATTAGAGAGTGGTAAATGACTTTTAATCCGGCAGCATGAGTTAGTGAAGTAAAGTCATAATTTAATTTAATTGGGGCTTCAAAGATTCTTTTAAATCCAAGGCTATTGGCTACAGATAAAATTTCTAAATCAAAAGCATAGTTTTTAACTAATAATCTAGGTAAAACTTTTTCTAAAACTTGTCTTTTAAATATTTTTAATCCGGCTTGAGTGTCTTTAACATTAATGCCTAGTAAAAACTTAGCGATTATTTGAGCACCAAAAGAAATTATTTTTCGACGTAAAGGATAGTTTACAATTGATGCTGGGTGTCTTTTTGAAGCAACAATGATATCTGCTTGATACCATTCTAGATGCTCGAGAATCATTGATAAACCATTGGGATCGATCTCCATACCAGCATCAATAAAAGCAATGTAGTCACCTTTTGCATGAGCCATACCATAGCGAACAGCATAACCTTTACCATGATTATTTTTAGTACCAATAACTTTTAGTTTTTTAAGATGACATTTTTTGGCTTGTTGGAATGAGTTATCAACATTTATACCATCGACAACAACTATAATTTCATAATCGTATCTTATTTGTTGAAGAACGTCGTTAATAGAAAAAAGATCTTGTTTAATAGTGGTGGCTTGTTTATAGACAGGAATAATGACTGATAGAAAGTGACTATTTGTTTTCAAGGATAATATTTTGGTAAATATTTAAAGTTTCTTTGGCGGTGAACTTCCAGTTAAAAAACTTTGATCGTTTTAATCCTAAATTTGAATACTGTTGTCTTAATTTCTGATTATTCCAGAATTTAAGAATTTTTTCTTTTAAATCATTAACCGAATAAGGATCAAAAAATAATCCATTAAAATCCATAACTTCCCAAAGAGAACTTTCTTGGCTATAGATTACCGGACAACCACAAGCCATGGCTTCGACAACAGTAAGCCCAAATCCTTCGAGATATGATGGCTGACAATAAATAGTGGCTAGATTATAAAGAGATGGTAAATCTTCATCTGGGACAAACCCTAGAAGATTAATAGACTGGTGTAAGGATGCTTGTTGTTGAAGCCAAAGAATATCTTTGGTCCAGGGGTGATCGGGAACTTGTTTGACAGCTGATGAACCTGCAATTACTAAAGGAATAGATAGATCTAAGCAGGCATTGACAAGAGTTCTAATATTTTTATTTAAATTAATATCTCCGACGTAAAAAACAAATTTGTTTGGTAATTTATATTTTGATTTTATTTTGTTTAAATTAGAAAGAGGTTTGAAACAGCTATTGGCGGCTTCATAGGTAGTAAAAATCTTTTCTAAAGGAAAATTGGTATGATTATGGATTTGATATTTTGAATAATGGGAAACAGTAATTATTCCAGAGGCTTTTTGAAGCTGTCTTTTTTGTAATTGCCATTTTAAAAATCCTTTAATACCAACGGGAAAAAGTTTTTTTAGTTGAATAGGGATAAGATCATGAACAGTAATGACAAATGGTTTGGTAAGTTTGGGAAGAGTTAAAAAAAATGGATCGAAAAATGGATAGTGAATTAAGTCATATTTATCCAGATTAGTATTGGATTTGTCGATAAGATCGACTTTAAATTCGGAAGAATTTTTAATTTCTTTTTGAATAGAGTCAACTAAATTTTTGGTGTAATAGCCAACTCCCCTTTTAGAATTACCATCTGATAAGGGGCTAACATCTATGGCTATTTTATATTTCATGACGGTTTAACTCATATAACTTTATATAAGCAATCGGAAATCGGAGAGCTGAATACCAAGCAAAAACAAATCCTGGAAAACCATCAACATAGCCACGATGGCGAAAATAAGCTAGAAAAAACCAATAAGTAGGTTTAAAAATAAAATGGTTTATAAAAGAAAAAAAGTTTATTGAAATATTTTGTTTTTTAAAATCGGTAGCTAAAAGAGAAGTGTAACGATCGTTTCTAAGAAGGTAGCGAGAAAAAGTTGGATCGGCATAGTGAAGTAAATCGTTATTTAAAGTACTAACAGTACCATCAACGATGGCTTGTTCGTGAACATCTAAACAAGGTAGTTTGCCTTTGCCTTGACGATATAAACGAATGGTTGGGTCTGGGTAAACACCACCCTTTGTTAAAAATTTACCTAAAAAATAATTTTTTCTTTTAATCCAAAAGCCATTATCTTTGGGGTTTGAATTGATGACTTTAATAATTTCGTTTTTTAAATCGAGAGAAACAATTTCGTCAGCGTCTAGTTGGAGAATCCAATCAGATTGACAAGCATCAATGGCCATTTGTTTGTTTAAGTGAAACATTGGCTTATTGGTGGTTGAAATGACTTTGACATTTTTATATTTTTTAAGAATTTCGAGAGTGTTGTCGGTTGATTGGCCATCAACGATGACGATTTCATCAACCCAATCTGAAACTGCATCAAGGCATTTATTAATAATTAAGGCTTCGTTGTAGATGGCTAGGGCAACTGAAATAGTTGGTTTTGATGTCATTTGGTATATATTTTAAAACTTTTTTGGGTTAAATGATAATCAGAGGCTTCGATGACTAAAGAGTTACTGGAAATATTGGACGGAATGTGAAAAGTGATATTATCAATTTGATTAACAGTAGAAAATCCAAATTTATCGGGAGGAGTGAGCTTTATTTGGGATTGAATCTTTGATGGTTCGTATTTAGAAAAATACAAGTAAAGAATATATGGTTGATCATATTTATCGGTTAGATAGATGTTTTGATATTGGTTTTTATGAATGTTTATGTAATCGACGATTTCTTTGGTACCTAGATTGTTAGCAAATGGATAACGCTGTTGTTGATGAATAAAATATGCATCCAAAAAATAAAAAATAAAAAATGGATAAAAAATAGTAAAAAGATAAGAAAAATTAATTGAATCCAGACCGATCGCAATTAAAACAATTAGTGGAATTACCATAGGTAAAGCTCTTAAAGCTGAAGGAGCTTGAAAAGTAAGAGATGATGCTAGGGGTGAAATTAAAAGCCATAAAAGAGTAAGAAGTTTTAAATTTTTATATTTGGGATTTTTAAAAACAGAAAAAATTCCAAATAATAAAAGAGGAAGTTCAATTAAATACAATTGTCCCATTTCGGGAGATTTTGATCTAGGAACTTCGTCACCGTTGATAAACAAAAAGTTTAAATCGAAATGAGAGGCATATTTTTCTGCCCAAGAAAGGAAATAAAGAACTCTTCGGTTATGAGTGATTCGATTAATTAATTTGACATTTTGGTGATGGTTTAATAATTCTTCAGAACGGGAGATTGGTCCATAATCAGCTGTAATTCCGACACCACCAAAACGAGCAGTGCCACCGTTATTTAAAAAAGAAAGTAAAACAGGAAGACAAAGTAAAACTGCTAGTAATAACGGAAATATATATTTTTTAATATTAGAAATAAAAAATCGATAGTTTAGTAATAAAAGAGCAAGTGTTAGTAGAGGTGCAATTAATCTAGCTGAATGATAAATATATAGAGTTGAAATTATGAGAATAATTGAAAGATAGAGATGTACTAATTTTTGTGATTTTAGATGTAAGTAAAAATAATAAATTCCGATTAGTAGCAAAGAAAGTGCGGTTGAAGATTCCCAGGCGCCACGAGAAAAATGAATGTGCCACGGTGAAACAGATAATAAGAAGCTGGCAATAATGGCTAATTTATTAGAATTGGATAATAAAACAATTAATTTATAAAAGAAAAATATGGACAAAACTGAAAGTAATAAGTTTGGTAGTCTGGTGGCCAAAGGATTTAACCCAAAAAGAAAGGTGAATGGGAGATCTAAATAAACATAACCTCCGGGTTTATAATCTCCAAAAGATTTAAAATGAATTGGCCAGGAAACCCCATGTTCGTCTTTGCCGGTAATTATTAGAGAGTATGCGTTATAACCTAAAGCTGCTTCGTCTGGATTTAAGGAAGGATAAGAATCGATTTGATAGAAACGTAGGAAAAAAGCGAATAATAAAATTAAAATAATCAGATATTTTTTAATTAAGATAAGCATAGAAAGTAGAAAGATTGTTAATTGGCGAGAGTGGAATAAATTTTGAGAATTCTGGACTTTTGTCGATACCTTGACGAAGAATTTCGTCGTGGGAAAAAATTGTTAGCGAATTTTTAATGTTTTTTACTTTCGAATAATCTGAGTTTTGAAAAGTAATCTTGTCGATTGAATCTACAGAACCAGTATCAACTGAGTTGAGCGATAATTTTGCTTGTTTTTGATAATCTGCTGGTGGATAACCAGAAAAGAATAAATAAAAGATATAAGGTTGACCATAAAAATTAGTAATATTAATGGTTTGATATTTAGATTGATTGGCGTTGACAAAATTCATAACCTGTTGATAGCCATAGAGAAATTGCATGGGATCTTTTTTAACCAAATGGTTTAAATAGAGATCTGAATAATAAAAAAATGACAAAGAATAAATAAATATTGATAAGGGAATAAATAATTTAGGAAGTTTGCTAATAAAAGAATCTAGACCAAGAGAAGTAAAGTAAATTAAAGGAATGGATAATGACATAGCTCTAACGGCAGTAATGGAATCACGAGTTAAAGCCGCAGGAATTGGAGCAATAATAAGCCAAAGGTAAAAGAATAAGTGGTTTTTAGGATTTTTATTAAAGATGCCAATTAGAAAAAAAATAATACTAGGAAATAAAAGAATACCAACGTAAGGAGCTGAGTGTCGGAGATTTTGCCAATCACCTTGAAAAGTTAAATACTTGGGAGAGAAATTATTAAAATATCGAGACAGAAGATTGCGGACAAAAAAGATTGGTTGAGAATGAAATAGAGAATAATCAAGCTGATTTGATTCTGAGATGATTTGTTGAGTTTCGGTTTCAGATCTAGGGTAAGAAAGTAACGACACTACTTGTAAACGATTTCCGTCTTTGGAAAACAATAACCCATAAATAATTGGTATGGAAAATAGTAAAAGAGGGAGAATAAAAAATATAAAATATTTTTTAATATTTGTTAAAGTAATTTTAGAAAAATTAGAAATGATTAAGGAAATAATCAAAAGTAGAGAGATTAATTTAGCGGCTTGGTAAGTATAAAGAGAGAACCCAAAGACAATGGAGGTTAAAAGTAAAAATATATTTTTTGAAGAAGAAAAATATTTATAAGCGAAATATGAAGCCAGAACTAATTCAAAAGTTAAAATATTAGTTTCCCAAGCACCACGAGAGAAGTGGATATTAATGGGGTTAAAACATAAGAGTAGACTGGTTAAATATGCAAATTTAGAATTTTTAGTAGTTAGCTTTGCTAATAAAAATAATACTATCGGTAAAATAGAGCCAAGTAGAATTGAAGGTAATCGAACAGTAAGTGGATTAAGCCCAAATAAAGCTACAAAAGGAAGAGTTAAATAAACATAAAAACCTGGTTTGAAATCTCCAAAAGACTTAAAGATTAATGGTAAAAATTGACCATATTCATCTTTGCCGGTGTGAACAATTGAGTAAGCGTTGTAACCTAAAGCAGCTTCGTCCCACAAGAGTGGAATCGAGTTGTAAGAATAAATGCGAACAAAAAAACTCAAGATAAAAATTATAATTAAATACAATTTATTCATACTTAAAGATATCAAACACTGGTTGGTTGTTTGGAGTATAAATTGTTTTAATTAATTTTGAATCGATTGGTTTGTTTCCAGGAGAGGTAATAATTAAAGAATTTTTAAGAAAGCTTGTTTGGTTAAACTCATAGTCGTTATAGAAAATAAACTTATCGAAACGATTAACCCAAAACCAATTATCATGATAATCCCAGACTGGTCGGTAATTCTTAGGTTTTATGGGCCAATAAAAAAGAATAAATTCGTGGGGTTCGCCATATTTCTTAGTAATATAAACCTGATCTACGTATGAGTAAGATTTTTTAATTTCTTCAACCATGGGTTGATAGCCATATTGCCAACTTAAAATATATTCAGTGGAGTAAAGTTGATATTTTTTCCAAAAGCTTAGGTTTGAATAAATTATAATAAAAATACACGGGAGAAATAACCAAGTTTTTTTTAAATAATAAGAACCAAGAGCAATAATTAATGACGAAAGGTAAATAAATAAAATACTTCTTAAAGTATGAGGAGCGTCGCGGGTGATTGCTGATGGGAGTGGTGAGACAAAAAAGAAAAAAAGTAATAACAGTGAAGTTAATTGTTTGTTTTTTAGTAAGTAAAATAAACCAAGAAAAAATAGAGGGATCAAAAGTGGACTTAGTAAATAAAAATGTTGAAGATTAAATTGATAATGAGAGCCACCATTAACAAACAAAAAATGATAATCAAAATGAGAAAAATAATTTTTAACAGCAGTAAAAACAAAAAAAGTAGCTTTATTAACAACAAATCGGGAATATTTTGGTTGTAATTCATTAATTTGATTTATTGCTCCCTGATCTAACAAACTAACCCATTTATATCTGGCTTGGCCGGCGGTTGATAATGTTTGAAAAACAAAAAGAAGTAAAAATATTATAAAAGGCAAAAAAGAATAAGTAAATTTAATTTTTGATTTGATAAAAAGAAACAGTAAAACTAAGAGATAGAATGGGAGAAGTACTCGACTACTATTGTAAGTAAAAAGCGAAATTCCAAAAAATAAACTACTAATAGCTAAATTATTTTTAAGTAAATAATAAAAAGAAATCGAAAATAGTAATAAAAACAAATTAGCTTCAAGAGCGATTCTTGATAAAAATATTGACCAAGGAGAGAGGGCAATTAAAAAAGATCCTAGTAATGAGGTATTTTTAGACTTGATGATCAAAAATAAGATTTTATAAGTGATAAAAATTAAAAGTGTTCCAGAAATAATTGAAAGTAATTTTATTCCCAAAGCGTTTAATCCAAAAATAAGAATGAAAGGAACAGATAGATAAACATAAACTGGAAGTTTGTAATCACCATAGGCTTGAAAAATCGTAGGTAAAAAGTTCCCCCATTCGTCTTTTAAAGTATGACCGATTGAATAAGCATTATATCCAAGAGATACTTCATCCCAGTTTAGAGCTGGAGGGTACTGATTAATTTGATAAATACGAGCAATAAAACCAAGGATAATGATAATAAATAGGATTATTTTAATTTTCATTAATCAGACGATTAAAAATACTAATCGATGGTTTATTAGAGTTGGGATAAAATATTTGGAAAGTTGGAGTTTGACTAACAAATTCTTCTGGTTTACCAATAATAATATCGTAGTTGAGAAAGTCTTCTGAAGAAATATTTTTAAATGTAACGTTGGTTAAGGAATACTCACCAAGCTGATCTAAAAAAGATTTGTTTTCTAAATGGTATCGAGACCAATCAGAAGTATTATTCTGAGTTTCTAAGGGATTAATTTGGGCAAAAAATGTATAGTAGGCTTGAGGTTGAGAAAGAGAGCGAGAGATTAGTACTTTAGAGTTTGGATACGATTGTAAATAATCTACAGCTTCTTTTCTGCCATAAAGCATACCTTCTGCTAGACGGTAATTAGCACTATAAAAATATGTAATTAAAAAGGAAAAAGTATTGAAAAGAAAAACGAAAATAAATAAGAGTTTAAAAGAAACTGGAATATTTGATAGAAGTTGGTAGAGACCAAAAGAAGAAAGAATAATAATAAAAGGAATCATGGAAGATAAACGATTAGCTGGAAATGAGCCTTTGGCAAGAGCGGCTGGAATAGCTGAAATTAAAATTAAAAACAGTAAAAAAATAATTGATTTTTTATTTTTTGTTGGTTTGGTTATCAGCTGATATAAAGCATAAATAAAACCAGTGGTTGGTATTAAGCCTAAAACACCAAAACCGGGTAGCATGCCATAGGTGGTTTCCCCTGCTCCGGAAGTAATAAAAAATTGGCTTGAAAAATAAGATAGATAATTTGAAAAAAATGACTTTAAAAAATAGATTATTTTGTTGTTAAATATTCGAGAGATAAGATCGGGTAAATTGTTTAAAACTAAAAGGTAACGGTCAAAAGATAGCCCAGACCATTTATCGGTAGGATTAAAGATAGAAATATCTCCAACGCGACTTGATGATGATAAAGAAAGAAAAATGTTAATAAACAGAAATAATGAGAAAGGTGTCAGATAAAAAAAATATTTTTTAAAATTATTTAATTTATCAACGAATAAATAGGTTGCTAAAAATAGAAATGGGGTGAAAAACTTGGCAGAATGATAAGTAAATAAATTTAGTGAAAACAGTAGTGAGGCTAAAAATTGAAATAATTTTGAAGATGGTTTTTTCAGTAATAGATATGAGGCTAGGGTAGAGAAAAATACTGTGAAGTTTGCCTCTAGAGCTAATCGAGACATAGGAAGATGCCACGGGGAAAAAGAAATAAGTAGAGATGAAAATAAAGTAACTAGAGCGTTTTTAAATAATAATTGAGCTAAAAGAGCGGTGCTGATTATGGCTAAAGAACTAAAAATAGCATTGGGAAGCCGAATTGAAAAAGTGTTTAACCCAAAAATTTTAATTGAAATCATCATTAACCATGTTTGAAAGGGTGCCTTGTAATCTCCAAATGATTGAAAAACAAAAGGATTTGAATTTGACCATTCATCTTTTGAAGTTGAAAGATAAGAATAAGCGGTGTAGCCCTGAGCCACTTCATCGGGAGAATATGAATTGGGAAGATTACCTAATTGATAAAACCTAAGTAAAATTCCAGAAATAATTATTAGAATAGTTAGTATTTTTATTTTCATTCTTTTAAGATTACTTGATATAACAAAGTTTGATGCGGATCTTTAATTTGATTAATAAGTTTAAAACCATCGAAATTTGCTAAATCCATATCACCAGGAATATCTTTTAATTGTTTAAGAATAAAAAGATCGTTTGGCTGGGCAAAATTTTTGATTTGATCTAGGGTGTTTCCTTTCCAGTTGGTAATAAAATAAGTAGAATTAATTTTAAAACCAGAAAAATCTTGAAAAATATTCTCAGTAGATTGATCGTTTAAAATTTGATTAGAATGTTTTTGATAAAAGACAAAAGGAGTTACTAAGTCATAGTTTAAATTAGAAACAAAAAGACGTTGATGGTTTGGTAAATTTGAAAAAAGCTGTTGGTAACCATAACCCCATGATTGATACTGATTAGTTAAATAGTGAGTTTGATATTCGTGATAAAAAGAAAAACAAGAGTAAATAAAAAATAAACAGAAAACAATAAAGATTATTTTAAATTTTAAAAATATAAAGTCAAGAGCACATCCAAAAAAGAAAGAGAGAGGGATAATGAGTGGAAATAAGCGGGTTAAATGATTACCACCATTTTGGGTTAAGCTTGCAGCAATTGGAGAAATAATTAACCAAAAAATAAATAGTTTGTTTGAAGCGTTTTTACTAAAAAAACAAAAAGGGATTATTAAAAATAAAGGAGCTAAGAATAAACCAAAAGAAGGAACTGAATGTCGAGGGTTTGGATCACCTTTTAAAAAGATAAAATCTCCTGAAAAAGAAGAAATATAATTGTTTAAAAAAGTATTAAAAGTAGATTGAAAGCGATTATGAAATATTTTTTCGGGAATAGAATAAGGGTTGGTTGCTGAACTACGCTTGATTTCAATAGAGTCTTTTTGATTTTGATTAAAGATTGAAATTAGGGAAAAACGATTAGACGCTGATCCGGTAACAATTTGAAACAATAAAGGTAAACAGAGAATAATAGGAAGTAGTGAACTAAGAAAAAATTTTCTTTTATCAATAGACTGATAATTTGAAACAAAAAGAAAAATAACTAACAAAGGAACAAAAATGTTAGCAATATTGTAGGTATAAAAAGTTAATGAAAATAAGAATAAAGATAAGAAGTATTTTTTTAAATAAAAATAATAAGTGGTGGAAATGATTAAGAGGATTAGCAATGATGTTTCAAAGGCTAAGCCAGAATAATGAAAAAATGCAATCGAAGTTGATAAGATAAAAGTAGAGAATAAACCAATGCTTTTGGTGGTTAGTTTTGAAACCAGTAAATAGAAATAAATTAAGGATAAACAAGCAAAGATGATTGAGGGTAATCTTACTGAAATTGGGTTTAAACCTAGAAATTTAACAAAGGGAATTGATAAATACATTAATAATGGAGCTCGACTTTCTGAAAATGAATCTAGATAAGTAGGTAAAAAATTGCCACGATAATCACGAAGATTGTTGGATAGGGAGAAGGTTTGATTACCAACATCCATTTCATCGTTGAATAGTGGCAAAAAAGAAATACTAGATAACTTGACTATAAAGAAAGTAAGAACAATGATAATTAAAAATAAGTTATTTTTGATCAATGTTTTTAAAATAAACAATTGAAGTATTTATTAGATAGATAATCAGAATTATACTGAGTATTTTTCCAAATAGAAAATTATTAAATAAAAGAAAGTTTTTTATAAGATCAAAATGGGGATAAAACCAAAGGTTATATAGATTAAGTAAATGGATAATAGTTAGCATAAAAAGTGATTTGTAAGAATATAAAGATGATATACAAACTAAGATGGTGATTAACGGGAAAATTGGATAAAGGTATCTTTCATGCATGGCAGTTAAAAGAGTAAAAGAACCAAGAGAAATTAAAAACAGAGTTTGAATAACGATGGTAGGATTTTTAGATGATTTAAAAAATTTATAGAGAATTGGCAAATAGAGACAAATAAAAATAAACTGACTAACTTGTCGATATGATAAACCAGAAATAAGTAAGTTCAGCTCATTTCTAGTTAAATCACTACCGGTAAAAAGATACCAAAGATTAAAAGCGTTGCCGTTTAACATGTGCCCTTGGCCGGAAATGACAATATGGAGATAGTTATTGAATAACCAAGTAATTGGATTAGAGCTACCAGAAAAAGGTAAAATTAAAATTGCTGAAACTATCAAAACACTAATAAACCCAATAATAATTTGTTTTATGGCCGTTTTATTAGAAGTTAGTAAGATTAAAAATATTGGCAAATAAAAAATTAAAGATAGTTTAAAAAAGAAACTAGAAAAAAAGACAAAAATACCTAAAGATACTTTTTTATTAAGTACCAAATAGAAACCAGTTAAGGCTAGAAGATTAATAAGTGAATCGGTTTGACCCCAAACAGCTGAATTATAAAAAGTAGTTGGATTGAAAAGATAAAGAATAGTGGCTAGTTTACCACTGCCTTTTTTGTACTTTTCAGCGATTAAATAAATTAGATAGCCAAGTGCAGTTTCGGCTAGAATAAATGGAAGTTTCAATAGAATTATATGAAGTTTTGTTTCAATAAAAGGAATTAAAAAAGAAGGAAAAATGGGAAATTTAATATTTAATTCCCAGGCAGAATATTTGATAAAATCGTAAATTTTAGAAATGGCCGCAAAAAGATAAATACTACCAAATGGTTGGTTGGGAAAAGAGACTGACCAGATAGATTGATGGTAAAAATCAGTAGGTCCATATTGCCAGAAGCGATTTCCCCAATCAACATGATTACCAATATCCGGGTGTGAATTAGAGATTAAAGTTAAAAATAATCTAAAAACAAAACTAAATAAAATAATAAATTTCATTAGTTAATTTTAATAATTTGATAATCAATACTTTGTTGCCATGGTAGATCAATTTGATGAAGAATAGTAAAAGTATTACCTTCTTTTAATTGACTTTTTACGGTTGGTACTTCGGTAACTGGAATGGCAAAAATGGAGTTTTTTAATTCAGAGTAATTGATAATTTGTGACCATTCAATATTGCCAAAAAAGTAATTATCTAACTGAAGACCATTGAAATGAGTTAGCGAAACATGTTTTAGATTAGAATTTAGTTGACAAAGAAAACGATCTGAAGATTTGTTCCAAATAAGAAAAAATGGTAATTGGTTTTGAATACTAGAGCTGAAAAATATTTTTTGTGTCGGATATTGAGAAGACAACAAAGAAACTTCTTTTAAGCCACTGTCCCACGATGGGGCTGAGTAGTGAGGATAATGGTTTTGATACAAATGCCAAAAATTAGTTATCGATATGAGATATAAAACAGTTGAAATAAATAAAATTATTTTATTTTTAAAAAATGAATTAAGACCAATAGTAAAAAAATAGCCAAAAGGAACTAGTTGTAAAAATAGCCTGGTAGCATGGGCACTGTTACTATCGCGAGTAAGTGATGAGGCAATGGGAATGGTAAGAATGAAAGAGAGAAATAGCCAAGAAATTTTAGATGGTTTTTTAAAAGAAATTAAAATACCAAAAATAATAAAAACAATTTCAATTAGATAAAGTTGGCCGTGATTACCAAAGCCTTGACGAAGATTGGTGTCTCCTTGAATTAATAAAAATTCAGGAGAGAATGATTTTAAATAATTAGTGGTGAATAAGTTAAGAGTAGAAAAAATTTTGTTATGATAAATTTTTGAAAACAGAGAAGGAGTTAAACCAATTTGATCACCAAATTTGTTAAAAGAATCGGTTTGACGTTGAAAATCTATTTGTTGAGGAATAGTTGGGTCAGTAAAAATAGAAATATAGTTAAAGCGGTAAGATGATTTGCCTGATAAAGTGTCACTAACAAATGGTAATAAAACTAAAAAGGAAAAAATAAAAATTAAAAAGTATTGCTTAAGTTTTAAAGAGCAAAGTTCTTTAAACCAAAGAATAAACACAACTAAAAAAGTAAATATTATAGTAATTGGAGCTGTACTATAGAAATAAATTTGTAAAAAATTAAGACAAACAAAAAGCGAAAGATGGATAATTTTTTTTGATTTGAGAAATATGAAAAAGAACAATAGAGGAAGAATAAAAAAAATAATTTGTCCAGTAACCCCAAAACTGATTCTGGAAAAATGAATATGCCAAGGATTAAATACTAAAAATGCAGTACCTAGTAAACCATAGGTTTCGTTAAATAATTTTTTTAATAAAAAATAAAAACAGATAATCGACAATAACCCAAAGATAGCCGATGGTAGCCTGGTAGAGATTTCGTTAACGCCAAAAAACCTTTGAGCCAGAGCAACACTATAGATATAGAATGGTGGTTGCCAATCGGAAAATGAATGAAATCTGGTGGGTAAAAAATTACCAAAGTAATCTGTGCCACAGCTATTTAAAGTTTTAGCTTGATAAGCAATATCGGCTTCGTCTGAATAAAGTGATGGTGGAAGTTTAGTAAGATTGTTTAATCTTAAAAAAAGACCAATAAGAAGTAAGATTATTAAACTAATTTTAGGAAAATATTGTTTCATTTACTCTGTTTTTTATTATATACTAAACTATGAATATGAAAATGATCGACTGGATAAGTAAAAGTAAATTGTGGTGGTTAATATTTATCGGTTTATGGTTAGGACTATCGATATTAAGATGTCATAATTATTCTCGATATCCTGGGGTTAACCATGCAGAAGAATTACTTTACTCATGGTCGGGAATATATTTAATCGAAGAAGGAGTTCCGGTATCTTGGTCAACTTTAGATTATCCTAAAGAGAATTTAATTTATGACGGGATGGTGGGTACTGGTAGAAACACTATCCCAGCAAAGCTTTATCGACCTTGGCTAGATGAACCACCTTTGTATAGCTTGTTATCTGGAGGAGCGGCTCACCTGTTTGGCGATAATCGAAAAGAAGTTTTGTCGGTGGCTTATACCAGAATACCATCGATAGTAGTGGGGGTAATTTCAATTTTAGTTTTAGGATTGATAGTCTATAAGATGTTTGGTAAAGCGATGTCTTTATTAACAATGTTAGTTTATGGACTTAGCCCGATAATGACATTTGGATCGAGACTATCAGTTCCGGAGAATATGATTGCTTTTGGGGTAATAATTGGGTTGTACTTAGTATATGAGTACACAAAAAAGCCAAGAATATTGATAGCAGTTTTGATTGGCTTAATAACAATAATTTTAGGTTTGATGAAGCCGACCGGGTTCTTCATGGCTCCCCTATTTATTTTTTATGCTTTTAAAAATAAAAGATGGAGCGACATTGTTATTATTGTAGCGGCAGTAATTATTGGGGTTGGTTTATTTGGTTGGTATGGGTATTCAATCGATTGGGAATTATTTAAAAAAATAGTTGCTATTCAGGGAACAAGGTTTGCAGGCTGGACTGGATTAGGATATATTCTAACTTCACCAGCATATGATATTTTTGAGATGTTTGATGGGTGGTATATTTTTAGCTTGATTTGGGCGGTATACGTTTTATTTAAAAATAATTTAAAAAGAGAATGGAAAATGGTTTCGATGTTTACCGTTTATTGGCTTTTAGTTGCTTTATTGGCTGGGACTGAACAAGATTTATTACCTTGGTATCGATATCCTATATTTCCGTTGTTATCAATATTTGGAGCTTATGGTTTAATTAACACTTTTAAAAATCCAACATTTTTTAAGTTAACTTTTTTGTTTGGATTAATGATGACTGGCAGATTTTATATGGCTAATGAGTTTAGATCAACCACCCCGACTTTGGTATTTAGAATAATGATGTTTGTGATATTAGTACCTTCTTTGTTGGATGCGATTTATAAAAAAAGTATTTATAAAAATATGTCTAGAATTATAGTCGTGGTGTTTATGATAATTGCTAGCTGGGAGAATGCTCGGCTTTTATATAATATGTTTGAACTTCGATGTGAAAGTAAAGAGTGTTTGATTGGAAAATCAACTTGGCTATCGGATATCAAAATGCCAGTATTATGGAGATGGTTAAAAGTAAATGATGGTGATGGAACTATTCAGAAGACTTGGTGGTTTTAAAAAGTTGATTGAATTTTTGACTAGACCAAATAATTGAACTAATTAAATAATACTCAAATAGTCCGTGAAATAATTTGCTAGATGGAATTAGTCTTTTCCATTGATCTGATGAATTGGCTAAACTTTTTCCACTGGCGCCATGACGATGGATAACTTTGGTATCAGGATAATAAACAATTTGATAATTTAAGTTTCTTATCTTACGACACAAATCTAAATCTTCAAAATAGAAAAAGTATTTTTCATTCCAACCGTTTATTTTATTGAAAAGATCTTGTGAGATTAAAATGGCACCTCCTGAAATTGCCCAAACAGGTGAAAGATGATTTTGAAAATATTTAGAATAAGCTTTAAATCCTAACCAGAATTCTTTAAAAGCGTTAATTGGAGTTTGAGGCGGAAAAATTGAGCCTTGAACTGTTAAATCTGGATTTAAAAATTGGGGACCAATTAAACCAATGTTTTGATTATTCTGATAGTGTTTTAACATTTGGTCTAAAGAACCATCTGTTAATTCCATGTCAGAATTAAGAAAAAGTAAGTATTTACCATGAGCGTTTTTAGCTCCAAGATTGCATCCTTTTGAAAAACCAAGATTAATGTCGCTTTTGATATAGACTATGGGTAATTTTGATAATACAGCTTGAGTGTTGTCTGTTGAACCGTTGTCGACAACAATTATTTCCCACTTTTTTAAATCTAAATATTTTTGAAGGGTTGATATACATTTATAAGTGATGTCGGCGGTATTCCATGTTAAGATGATGATGCTGGCTTGATACATATGAATAAAACTAAATTGAGATTTATATTATTGTATATTATTGTTTGGTTGATAGGAGTAACTTGTTTATCTGGTTTTTTAAAATATCATTATCGAAATAATTTTAGTAAAGAAAGTTTGGAAGAAATGATTGTTGCCAAGGCTAAATGGTCTGATGTTACTGACGATTTATGTAAATTTGAAATAAGAGGTGAGCCGGTGGCGGCTGGAGATAATTTTATTAAACTAATGTTTTATTGTAAGGATGGTAGGATTTCTCGAAATACAATAGCTTTTATGGCGTTTAGTGGTAAAAAATTTATTGATGTAATTAAAGAATTCGGACGAATAATCGGTTTTAATCCAGAAATAATTACCAAAGATAATAGTAAATGGAAGTGTTTTATTGATAGTGCTCCTTTAAAATCTATGAATGAGGAAATGAGATTAAAAGTAAAGATTGAATGTTATGAAAAATAAAATATTTTTTTTATTTAAAATTATTTGTTTGATAATAGTTGTATTACTGGCTGGTAAATTAAGGTTTTATAAATATGATAGCGTTCCATTGCCAGGACAATCGTTGGATGAGTATAGTAATTCTTGGGTGGGAATGTCATTAATAAAGATTGGACTACCAGTTGGTATTTCTGGCATAAGTGGTTATCAGTTTAATGATATGAGATATATAAATGTTGATCGAGTTTTTCAATCAACTGCTTATGGTAATCCGGTATCTATTAATTATCCATGGTTTGATCATCCTCCTTTAATGGGGCTAGTAAGTGGTGGTTGGGCTTATTTAAAAGGCGCGAGAGTGTTTGAAGAAGCTAATTCGTTTATTATTAGAAAGCCAGTAGTATTAATGGGAATAATTAGTGTTGGTTTGTTATTTATTTATGGATGGCTTTGTTATTCTTTTTCGGTTGGTTTAATTAGTTCTTTAATTTACGCGACAGTACCATTGATGGTGGTTAGCAGCCGGATGATACAGGCAGAAAATGGACTAATACCACTTTTTTTATTGTCCTTGATTTTATATAAATTATTCACTAAGAATAATTCTTTAGTTTATTTATTTTTATGTGGAATTGTTTCAGGATTAGCAATTCTTTTTAAGTTGTCTGGAATAGTAGTGTTTTTGACAATTATTTTCTTAATGTATTTTGAAAAAAGTAAAATTAAAAAAGAAATAATCGAAAATATAATTTTTTATGGAGTAATTGTTTTTTCAATTGGAATAATATTTGTAATCTATGGGGTAACATATGATTTAAAACAGTTTTTGGCAATTTTTTTGTCTAACTCAAATCGTTTTTACGGGATCGGACCAGCGGCAGTTTTTGATTTATTTTTACAATCTAGACTGACTCACAATAAGTTTATTACCGAAGCATGGCCTTTAGTTGGTTGGCTGTCGGTACTAATTTCTTTATTTCGAAAAGAAAAATTTAAAAATAAAATGTGGTTTGCTTTACCAATAATTACTTATTTAATGATTTATTTATTTTTTGGAAGTCAACCTTTTGGCTGGTATGCTTATCCATTTTTTCCATTTTTAATGCTAAGTATTGGTTGGTTAATCGTAAATTCAGATACTATTGAAAAACAAATTGGAGCTTTAATTTGTTTATTATTACCATTTGGATACGGAATAACAAGAATAGTTAGTATTAATGATTTTCAAAAATATGCTTCGTTATGGAGATGGGGGTTGGTTAGTATAATAATATTATTTTTGATTTTACTCAAATCTAAAAATAAGAAATTTAGAAAAATAACTAAGCTATTAATATATTTAATTCTAATAATAGCAATATATTTGAATATAAAGTATGTATTAATGCTTGATGTTGATTTTTGGTATAAAGTATCTTAATAAAAATAGAAAAATAAGAGATAAACCAAAAAGAAATAATTTAATACCTAAAAAGAATGAATTTGGATGATAGTTTAAAGATATAGAATGATTTCCTGAAGGAACAATAAACGATATAAAAGCATGATTTGATTGAATAATGGGAGATGATTGACCATCAATTTTTAGCTTCCAAGAAGAATCAAATGGTACCGATGAAACAATTAATGAGTTTTGAGTGTTAGTTGTTTGGAAAGTATATTGATTGGGTTGATAATTTAGTGAAGAAATTTTAGTTTCAGAAAGATCTTTCAGATTAGTTTCTTGATGAAGAATAACGGTGTCGGCTAAATCGATTTCTTTTAAGTATTTTTCAGTAGTGTCGATAGATGATGAATATAAATATTTGTTTACTGAATAAAATAAAGGTAAAGAATTGGGGTTTTTTAATATTTGAACTCGACCATTATCAAAAACAGGAATAAGATTTTTGTTTTCAAGGATTTCTGGTCGTGGTTTGCCTTGAGGATCAAGGCGATAATTTTTATCTCTTTTTATTGCCAGATAATGATCTATGGCTAAAAAATTAATGAGTTTTGAAGATGGTTTTTCAATTTCAAGATAGCGATTGGTAACGTTCTTCAAACTACCACCGTTTAACAAAGAAATAAATTGATTATATTTTAAAGAATGAAGAGTGTCATAGCCAGAAGCACTATTAAGACCATAAGGCATCCAAGTATTAGATGGAATAATTTCACCTGTTTCTCTGGCGAAACGAAAGCTATGTTCTTTTAAGTAATCGGTGACACTAGTTGGTTGATATAAAAATTTTGGGTCAGAAAAAGAATTGTATTTTCTAAAAAAATTATAGTTTTCAAAAATCATTAAACAAAAAAGAATAATTACAAATAGAATTTTAAATTTTGAAAAATATTTTGCTAATAAAGAAGAAAACAAAATAGAAAGACTGACAAAAATAGGAAGAATACTGTTTCTTAAAGAAACAAGAAAATTACGTTCTAGAATTGAGTGATCATAGGGTTCAAAGCTTGGATGATAATTAGTTTGAATTAATTTTTTATTAATTAAAAAAATGATTAATAATGTAAGAATAGGGATAATCGTTTGAATTAAAATAATTATATTTGAAAATAAAAGTTTGGTAAATGATTTTTTAGCTGATATCAGTTGATCGATTGTTAGGGCAGCTAAAATTGAAATAGAAAAATTGAGTAAAGTGTGAAAACGAGTGAAAACCATTGAGTTTAATCCCAGAAAAGAAGTTTTTGATAAAAAACTAGAAATTGGATTGGTGGTTATAAATAAGAGAGATAAGAGAGAAGTAATTAAAGAAAATATTTTTAGTTTATTTAAGTCTTGATTAAACTTTAGAGATATAGCCAAATAAGCTAAAAACAAAATAGTTACACCTTGAAAAATAGTTAGATTATCATAGAGAGAGTTTGATCCCCATTGGTTTAAAGTAGACGGATTTCCAAAAAAGTCGGGAGTGGTTAGGGTAATAGTTTTTGAAATTGGAATAGTTTTTATATCGTTATTTAATGCTACTTGATCAAATTTCCTAATTGAATTAGCTGATATTTCAAGACTGGGTAAAATTAAAGGAGAAGTTAATAGAATAGTTAAAACGATAAAAGGAATTAGTTTTAAATAAGCGATTAGTTGAAAGCGATTTAGAAGAAAATAATAAATCGAAAGGGTAAAAATTAGAATTAAAGTTAGAGGCGGATTGCCAGCTAAAAAGGAAAAAGTTACCGACAATGATAAAACGATACCCCATAAATAGTGATGATTTATTTTTTTAAGAGATAAAAGGGCTAGGGGGAGATAAATAATGGCATGGATGACGGTATTATATTGAGACCAGAGGCTAAAAAATCCTCCAGTGGACCAAGCGATTGCACCAAATGTAGAGGCGTAAGTATTTAATTGATAATCTTTGAGAAATAAATAAGTAAAAATAAAACCGAGGATAAGCTGCAAAATAATTTGCCAAGACCAAACATCAGAAAAGCTTGAAAAGAAAAAGTAGAGAATATTTAAAGGATAAAGAACCGCTGACTGAATATTGGCTAATAGTGGTGTTCCGGAAAGAATCTGAGGATTATAGAGAGGCCAAAAACCTTGTTTAAAAATAAAGATTGATAACCACCTTAGTGGGTAGGTAAGCGAAACGATATCGGAAGGAAGGTGGTTTTTAACTGGTATGTTTAGACTATAGGAATCCATCCAAGGTAAGTACATACCTGGAAGAATGTCGGCTGGTATAGGTAATAGATGGTGGTTGAAATATTTAAAATAAAAAAGAAGGACAATAAAAAGAAGAGTAATCAGTGGAAATAAAACTTTTTTAAACATGACGATACCGTTGAAATTGATTTCTAGCTGCAAGAATGATCTTAATATAATTTGGACCAGTCAAAACTCTAAAAATCATAGCTAGGATATTTTTAAGTTGATCGTTTTTTGATTGATATCTCCAGGTGGCAATTAAATGATTTCTTTCTTTGATTGAAGTTAAATATAATCTGGGAATTTTGCTCATAGTTTGTTCATGGCGATGTTCGACTATGGCATTTGGCTCCCAAAACATTTGATAACCATTTTGTATGGCTCTGATTCCAAGGTCTAAATCTTCAAAATAAAAAGGAGCATAAATTGGGTCAAAACCGTTTAGTTTTAAAAAAATATCTTTTCGAATAATGGCGCTACCTCCTGATAACCAATCAGTGGAATGGGGTTTTAGAGAGTAACCAGGACGATGTTGTAAATAGCCGTTTTTCCAATATATTTGACCATAGTTTTCGTGGCCAAGCTCAGAAAAACTAACCCCATACACATTTTCATTTTTAAAATGATATAAAGTATTTTTTATATAATTTGGATGAGGTTTGATATCAGAATTTAGCATAACAATCAAATCTCCTTTGGCTATCTTAACAGCATTATTAGAATTTTCACCAAATCCTAAATTAGTTGAGTTACTAATAATTTTTAGTTTAGGATATTTTTTTGATAAAGATTTCAAAAAATCAAGACTGTTATCGGTGGAAGCATCATCTGCAACAATTATTTCTTGGGCTTCAGGACTATTAATAATTACAGTTTCAAGATATTTTTTTAAAAGACTTAATCCGTTCCAATTGGTAACAATAACTGAGATATTTTTAGTATTAATCATTATAAATTAGACAGTTTTGTAAAAAATATTTCTTTAGTGTATTTTTGGGCATCAACCATTGATTGTGAAGACAGTTGATTAAGTAAGTTTTGATTTCCTAATAGTAAATTAGTTTTAGCAACTAATTCATCGACACTATTCCAAAGATAACCATTAGATGAGTCTTTAACGATTTCAACTAATCCCCCTTTAGAGACAACTAAAGGAACAAGCCCAGAAGCCATAGCTTCGACGACAGTAATTCCAAAATGTTCGGTATATTGAGGAGTAATGTTTTCGTCGACATTATAACCAGCTGCATGCCAATAAATTTTTGAACTACTATATAAATTTGATAAGGTTTTAAAATCAGGGTTAACAACGAATTCAACAGGTAAATCTTTCGCTAAATGTTTAAGGTGGTTTAAATATTGATTTTGGTTTTCTTGATCATGACTACCTCCGGCTAAGACTAATTTCCAATTATTAGCTAAAGATTGATTGATTAATTTTTTATAGGCTTCAATTAAAATATCTTGTTTTTTAGCGTTGAGTAAGTTATCAAAACGACCAACAGATAAAATGATATTTTTTTTATTAGAGTCACTGACAAACTTTGAAATATCAACTGGTGGATAGATAACAGTAGAGTTGATCGAATAACAATTATCGACAAATCTTTTGGTAAATTGTGAGTTGACAATAAAAGATGAATAATTTTTCTTTTTTAAGAAGTTTATAATTACAGAAGGTAACGAGTGCGTAAAATTAAACGGTACTTGAAGATGAATAATGTTCTTTTTAGCAAAGAGAAAAGGTAAGCTACCATCACTTAAAAAGAAAAAATAGTCGTATTTTTTGGTTTGATGATAAATATTTACTAAGTGCGATATTTTAGATATTAGATGTTGATTATTTTTATGACTATAAATTTTTAGATTATCTAGGTTATCGATTAGATCAGTTTTATTAGGTGATAGATTGAAAATATCTGGAACAATGTTTAATTTTTCAAGATTGAGAGAAAATCTGGTAATTGCTTTAGAAACAAGACCTTGATCTCCAGACCAAAATAAATCTACTTGATCGCCATGATTAAGATAGTATTCGGCAATTGATAAGATATATCTCTCGCCTCCTCCTTGGGTATCGAAATAAGGATCATAAATACCTATTTTCATATTTTGTTTTGTTGTAACTCATAAAGTTTGGCATAAATCATATAAGTATCAAATGTCTCAAATAATACCGAAACCCAGCCAACTAGGCCATCACGCCACATTTGTTGACGAATAAATCTTTCAAAAAATTTGGTTAACATCATTCGGGGAAAACGCCAAAAATAAACAGGTGGGTGGTGGCTATCAAACAATAACTGAGCTTCAGTAGATGTCCAAGTGTTACTTTTTTGTAGCATAGAGGACAAGTCACGATGAGTGTAATGAAGTAAATCGGATTTAGTTACTGATGATTGGCCGTCAATTTGAGGTTGTTCATGAACCACTCCCTGATATTGGTGAAAAGAAGAGGTTTTAAATAGACGTTTTACATAATCTGGATAAGAACCTCCATAATGAACTCTATGACCTAGATAATGATTGGCTCGAGGAAGATCGTAGTTGGTGATGGTTGATTGTTGGTCATTAATATTATTAATAATCTCGGTTTGAAGATCTGGAGAAATTCTTTCATCACAATCAAGATGAAGTTGCCAAGAAGAAGTTACATTTTTGGCACCTAAATTGTGCCAGTAAGAAAAATCTACTGATACTTTTGGATCAGCTTTGATAATTTTTATTTTGGGAACAATAGATTTGGCTATTGAAATGGTTTGCTGATTACAGGCTGGGCTAGCAACTAAAATAATTTCGTCGGCGAACAGAGCACTTTTTAAACAATCTCCAATCATGTCTTCTTCTTTGCCAGTAACAATAACAATTGATAACGTGGTTTTCATTTCCAACTTCCTCGATTTAAGTTACCAAAATAATAATCAATGATACCTTTTTTTTGCCAGCTAGATGGAGAAAATAATAGTATTTGAATTGAGTGACGGAATAAAGCAAATTTTGTTTTAAGGTTGGCATAACGAAATCCGAACAAAAGTCGATTTCTGGTTAAAAAATAGTCATGAGACGGACTTCCTGGTGAAGATGAACCTGAGTTTATATGCCAAATCACAGAATTTGGACAATATGAAAAAGAAAAATTATTTTTTAATAAACGTTGACATAAATCAGCATCTTCGTAATAAGTAAAATACAAAGGATCAAAAGAACCAATTTTTTTTATTACTTCGGATTTAATTAAAAGACAACAGCCGCTAATGTAATCTCTATTGATAATTTCACGATCAAATTGCCCATGATCTACTTGATCGATACCATAGTTAGAACCATAGATATTATTCCAATCGATGGTGCCACCAGCAGACCAGATAACTTTTCCGAGATCTTTTTTTTGATAGCGATCTTGATGATATTCATGACCTGGAGCAAAAAAGATTTTAGGAGAAACGGCTGAAATTTGTTTATTTTCAAGTAAATAATTAACTAAAATATCTAAAAAATTTGGATTAACAATTACATCATTATTTAAGAAGAGAATAAGATCATGTTTATCTTGAATAAGATTAGCGGCTTGGGAGTTTCCACCGGCAAATCCTAAATTGTGTGAAAATTCTAAGATAGTAATTTTGGGATTAGTTGAATATTTTTTATTGAAAATTTTTAAACTGTCATCTGGAGAACCGTTGTCAACTAAATATATTTGATATTCAAAAAAACGATTTTTAATTTTTAGAACAGAGTCGATTGTTTCTACGGTAAGTTTTGGCTGTTTCCAATTTAGAATAATTATTCCAACGTTATTTTTCATTAGAAATTCTTAGTAAGACGATTTAATATTTGACGAATTTTTATTAATAAGTTTTTAAAAATGTTTTTTGAATATTCATTTTTAAAATAAAGACTGAACCAATGTCCGAATTCAAAAAGAGATTCTTGAACGGCAGAAACAAAAGATTCTTTTGAAACAGTTTTATCTTCAGAGCCATTTTTTTCCCAAAGACGAATATAGATTAAACAAATCGAAAAAGATTGAAGTAAACAAAATATTAAGCCATGCATGCCGTCTTTGTATCCTTCGGCATAAAAATAACGAGAATTAAATTCTTGGATAGGTTTTAGAAGAAAATCGGTAATTTTGGGACGATAACCAGATTCAAACAATTCATCAGCTTGGACAGAAGAATATCTGATAGCTCGAGTTAAATACTGGCTAACAGATCGATAATTGTAGTGTTTGATTGCCATGGATTCAACATCAATTAAAGTTAAACTGTTGCCTTTACATTCAGGTTGACTGTGAATTTCATTTTTCCAGGTGACAGAGTTTTTCTTAAAAAATCTAATTAAATAATCCGGCCAGCATTTACTGTGTCGAATCCATTTACCAAAAATTAGATTTTTTCGAGGAACTTTAACAAAATCGACATCTTCTCTTTTAATAATAGTTAGTAATTCTTTTTTTAAAGTGGAAGTTAAGACTTCATCTGGATCGAGAAGAAGAATCCATTTACCTTTAGCTTTTGAAAGAGCGTAATTTCTGGCAGGTTCGACATATTTCATTGGTCGATAAGAAAATACTCTTGAGTTGTATTTTTTGGCGATTTCTAAGCTGTTATCGGTTGAATGCATATCGACAATAACGATTTCATTGGCGAATCCTTTTACAGATTTTAAACAACGATCCAAGTTTTCGGCTTCATTTCGAACATTAATAACCAAGCTTATCAAAGGTTTTTTTTCCATAAATCTATTTTATCATCGATTAACTTTATAAATCTGAACGTAAGAATTATCGTAAATTTTAGATAATGACATATCTGATATTTTTAAGCTAGTTTTGTTAACTTGTTGATCAACTAAATAAATATAATCAATCTGATTATTAACCAGAAAGCCACGATCTTCATAAATAGATTTTTGATCAAAAAATTTTAGAGAATCATTTCTTCTTTGTTGCCAGTTTTTGTTAGAATTACCAGCATTCATCTCATCAGAAAGATAGGTTAAATGATGAGTATAGGCAGGTAGGTAAGAAGTAGTTTCATAAGCATAAAGTGGAATTGGTGTTTTTTGGTTTTTTAGAAGATGGGGATCATACGGATAAGTTAGGATAATTCCTGGTGATTGACTATTTAAAAATTGGATAGCTTGATATTCAGAAGATAATATAGCAGATGGTGGTGGGGACCCAAGTGAACCTTTAATTAAATCAAGATTAGAGATAAAAGAAAAATAGAGAATTAAAAATACTGAAAGATAGAGGCGATTATTTAGTTGATGAAAAATATAACTAGAAAATAAAAGATTGCTTAAAGCTAAAGGGTAATATAAAAATTGAATGGTATTCCAGGCAGTTGACTTTTGAATAAAAAATAATGGTATCAGAGCCGAAATAATAGTTACAAGAAAAATAATTTTTTGAATTTTGTTAAATTTACTGAGATATTTGAAAGCCAATAATCTAAAAGAAAAATTTCCTAAATAAAAAATAATAATTCCAATAAACAGAATAAAAATTTTACGAGGATCTGATAAAGAAGTATTAAATAAAAAAGAAGCTACTTTAGGTATATATAATTTGTCAGTCGAACTAAACATACCAAAGATAAACCAAAATGGATTAAAGATTAATAAACTAGAAGAACTGGCATTAAATTTGAAAAATAATAAAATGGCTAAAAGAAATGAAATAAAATAATTTAAAATTATTTTTTTAGTAATTTCTTGATAATTAAAAAACCAATAAAAAAATACTAGAGCGTATCCGGTGATTGCTCCATAGACTTTGGTTATTGGTAAGAATATTAAAAGAAGAGGAATAATGATTGATTTTGGTTTTGTTTGAAGTAAATAAATTATTAATAGAATAAAAATTTGAGAGAGAATAAACGGAGGATTTATTTGTGATGACAGAGATTGCATTGACCAAAATAAAGACTCACCAGCAATTTTTCTTTGAGTAAGATAGGTATAAATCCAACCAAGAGAATTAGAAAAGGTGTAAAAAAAGATAGTTAAAAGGGAAACTGTATGTTTTTGATAAAACTGGTAACTGATTTTATAAACTAGAATTAAAATTACTAAAGAACTAATAAGTGGAAATACTTGAAAAAGTAAAAATGAATGATCGAAGGGTATTAAAGCTAAGAGTATATTGAAAAAAGGGTGATAGTTGGTTAGTAATTCACCAGAAAAAGAAGGAAATGGGATGGAAAATGGATTTTTTATATGGTTAATTAAACTTAGGTGCCAAAGAAAATCGTGAGCAGTGGGACCCCAGAAACCAATTCCAAAATCATATTTTAAGCCACTTCGAATTACTGGTAGTACCGAAAATAATAAACAAAAACCAAAAGTAAAAATAGTAATTATTTTTGTTTTAATCGTGTTTGAATTTGAGTGTATAGCCATAGTAAATTATGACGATCAGCAAAATAGATAAAAACAAAATAAAATAAAGGACAAAAGAGAAGAATTAAAATAATTTGAACAAGTAATTGATTAATGATTATTTTAAAAAGAATACCCAAGAAGAGAATAATTAACGATCCCAATAAATAAGGAGTGATAATTTTAAAGACATTGATGTTGAAGACTTTATGAGCATAGTACCAAACGATTATTGAAGAAGAACTGACAACAACCGAAGCAATGGCGGTGCCCAAATAACCATATCGAAAACTTAAAAGGGGGTAAAATATCCAAGTTAAAACTGTCCACATAATCATAAATTTTGAAGTTAAAGTGATTTTGCCAACAGCATTAAAAGAATTGGTTAAAGGAGTGGTTACAGCCGCAATCAGATTATTAAGACAAAACAAGTATAAGGGAATGATTGCTGGTGACCATTTTGAGTATTTAGGAATTAAATAAATTAAGTTTGAAGATACTAGTGAAATGATAGTTAATGCGGGAAATATAATTAAAGAAATAACTGATAAAGTTCTGGTTAAAGATCTTCGAAGATTTTCTGGGTCGTGTTGAAGTCGAGAAAATACCGGAAAAGAAACTTTCATAATTGAATCCATAAAAGAAAGAGGAATTCTGGGCCCTTTTTGACTCCAAGAAAGAATACCAAAACCTTCTCGTCCAATAATTGCCGCCACAAAAAGATTTGATATTTTATCTTTAGCAACAGCAATAAAGCTGTTGGCTTGATAGGGAATACCAAACTTAAATAATTGTTTTAAAGAAGTAAAAGAAAAGTTTAACTGAGGGCGATAGCTGGTTTTTTTATAAATAATAATTAGACCAATCAGACTTCTAATAAATACAGCAATTGCATATGAATTGGTTGAAAAACCCAAAAAGGCAAAAAGAACAGCAATGCTATAGAAAATAATATTTTCAATAATATCAACGGTAGATAAAAGTTTAAAGTCTAATTCTCTTTCTAAAATTACTGATGGGATAGTTTTTAATGAACCAACAAAAAAAGAGAAACATAAACTAATAAATATAAATAACTCTTTGGTGCCGTAACTTTTTTGTTGATAAATATTGAAAAAAACCAATGAAACAACTACTAAACCAATAGTAACTAGAAGTTGTTGAAAGGTAAAAGTTGAATCAAATTCTTTTTTTGAGGGAGTTTCTTTTTTTTGAATTAAAGCAGCCGCTAAACCAATATCAGAAAAATACCCAAGAATACTAATTGATTCGGCTACAATAGCAAATAAACCAACCTCGGAGGTTCCCAAAATAATTGTCAAAATAAAATATCCCAAAACAGACACCGATTGAATTCCAATATTTCTAATTGTCAAAAACAGAACACCTGAAGTTGACTTATCTTTGATGGAATTGACATCTAGGTTTGATGACATAATTTATCAAAAGATAAATAAGTAGACTCAACCAAGCAAGTAAAGAAACAATATTAGATATAGTGCGGTCTGGAGTGTCGGTTAGTTTAATAAATAGTTGATGATTACCTGAAGATAAACTAACTACTAAACGACCCAGTTCTGGTTCAACACTATAATCAATTAATTGGTTATTGTCGTAAACTTTAAAAATAGGATAGCTAAGAATTGGCAAAGTGACATTGGTGGACTTTTCTAAAAAAAGATCAAACATTTGCCAATTAGTCCCCTTTTTGGCATTAGTGACCTGATATTTTACTTCTGGACTAAGACTATCAACAAAGTCTTTGGCCGGGCCTTGAGCAGCAATTCGAGCAGTTTTGGGAAGATAATCGTAGATCCCGGAAGTCACTTGATTAACCCAAGCTTTACCGGATAATTTTTGTTGCTCAGAAATTGGACCATGAGTAATTGGGGTAAAATAGCTAATATTTAAAAAGACGACTATTAGTAAAATCAAAGAACTAAGATAGAGTGAATATTTTTTAAAACTGGAAAAAAGACTAGGGATAATTCCAACTGAAATAGACAAAAGAAAAACTGAATGATTGAGAAATCTCCAAGGAAATTGAATTTTTTGAATTGGGGAAATTAGGAGCCAAATAAAAGCTGATCTTTCATGAGTCATAAAAGCAGCAAAGAAACCCATTAAAGCTGTTAATAGTGAGACAAAAGAAATTGTAGATATTTTCTTGGTTTTAACAAAACTAAAAATGAAATATAAAATCAAAAAGAGAGGAAGTAGCCAATGGAGATAGCCAACCATAAAAGACATTCGATCGTCTTGGCCCCAAACTGAAGCTCCATCGCCCCAATAATTACTGATAAATAATTGTTTTAAACTAGTAAAGTGAACTGACCAGTGATAATAATTTTGAAACATGGTTTCAATTTGAACATATTTGGTTTCTAATAAAACAGGAATAGTATAAAAAGCAGTTAAAGATAGAGAAAAAATAGCCGAAATAAAAAGTTTAAGAATAGTTTGCAGGGTATCTTTAATTGAGCGATAATTTTGATAAAGAAAAAACAAAACCCAGATAAATAAAAATAAAGTAAAAGTTAAAGCCATTGGGTTGTGTGAGAGCAATAGACCAGAAAAAGAGAGTGAAAAAAGAACTAGAGAGGAAATTTTTTTATCGATAATTAACTTTCTAGAAAAATGAAATATTAGAGGAAAAAAGACAGCAGCCCAAGCTTCGTTCATAGCCCCACGAACATAAATATTAAGGGCATGATAAGGAGCATAGGCATAAAATATGGCCGAGACCAGACCTCCAAAAGAACCAAAAATAGAAGAAGCTAAAAGATACATGGCTAAAGTACTTAAAACAATTTGAGTTAGAGCCGTTAATTTAACAGTAGTTAGATAATTAAAACCAAAAGTTCGAAAAACCTGACCAACAAAATATGGCATTGGAGGATAAAAATTGAATAAAGGATATCCGTAGCCATAGCCTAAATCTGGAGACCATCGACACGGTATTTGGCCATCTTTGAGGCATTTTTCCATTGAAAGCTGACGAATTACTTGCATATCATCGTGCATATTCCAATATTCATTTGGTTTTAGTAAAAAAGAAATTGTGGGAATAATAGCTAACAATAAAATTAACAGATAGCGATGTTTTTTAATAAAACTGATCATTTTAAACGATATAAAATTAAATAATCTTGTTTGGGTTTTAAATACTTTTGAATTATTTCTAGTTTATCAGTTTCTTGGGGAAGAAGTTTGAGTCGGCTTTGATTTAGTAATAAATAAACCTCGTCTCCATGATTACGAGCATCAATTAATTTTTCGGGAATTTTTTCAAAACCAATACCAACACCAAATACTGTTAACTGATTTTTCTGATTAGTATAAATCTGTAGTCCGTCGGGAAGTGTACCAAAATAACCTTCGGTGCCAACAATAACATTTGCTTGAGAAGAACGATCAATTAAATATTTGGAAGCAGTCTGAATACCCCAGCCGGATGTCCAATCTTGAAGATAACCAGTTTCAGTACTTGGAAGTTGAATAAACATAGGATTAGTAGAAAGCTTTAGATTTAGTATCAATGGAAATATTTGAAGTAATAAAACTATTAATAAGATTTTTCTATTAGTTAACTCAAGAATTAAGATACTAAAGAAAAGTGTTAAGGCTGGCATTGAAAATAAAATATATCGAGCGGTAAAAACTTTAGCAAAAATAGCGGTAGCAAGCATTGGAGCTAAGAACCAGAAAAAAAGAATTAAATAAAAATAAAAATTAGAAAAATCTTTTTTGATGATTTTCTTGATTAGTAAAGAAACAAAAATAATTAGAAAAAGTGGGTTGAAATAGGTCGACAATAATGTTTTTATGTCGGATACGTGTGGTAATAAGGGATCGAAAGGGTGTTTGATAATTTCAGATAATGACCAGATGTAATCTTGATTTCGAAGGGCAATTTGATGAAATTGAGGCCCAAGACGAAGGATGTTGTAGATAGTAAATGAAAATATAAGCACGGTAAAAAAATAAAAAAGATACTTGATTTTGAATTTAGAAATTAAGAAAAAAAGACTTATGGTAATAAAATAAACAGCAGGTGATTTGGTTAACCAAGAAATGCCAAGAGAAATGCCAAGTAAAATAGCTAGATCAAATCGTGGAAATTTCAATATTAGCAATAAAAGAAAAAGAGAGACGGTTAATAAAGATGACAAAAGATTGTCGGGAACTGCTAAACGATCAAAAAAGAAAAAGTAGGTTGAAGTAAGATAAATAAATACTCCAAGAAAAGAACTAATTTGAGATTTTTTAAATGATTCAACTAAAAATTTTTTAAAATCTGTTTGAGATGAAGAATAATTTTGACCGATTAATAAAATCAAATAAATAAAAATTAAAGTGAAAAAACCAGAAAAAACTGAAACAAGCCTGCCGGCAATTAAAGGATCTGAAACAATTTTAAAGAATAATACCGTGACCCACATAAATAATGGTTGTTTACCATCAGTAAGAGGTATAAAGCGTAAGGTTTCGACTGATTTAATTATTTGAGACCAACGAAGATAAATAGCTTCATCGCCAAATACTGGAATAATAGTAAGATTTTGAAGCCTACTAAAAAAATAAAAAACAATTGATAATAATGATAATATCCAAAATAATAAGGTTTTATTTTTGATCATAAACACCTTTGAGATTGTTCTTCAAAACTCGCCAAATTTCTTTTAACATTTGAATAGATTCTTTACGGTATCTAGCGTTGAGATCACCTTTGGTGGTGCTAGTGTCTTCATTTTTCCATTCAACTTCAACTTCTTCAATCTGAAAACCTAATTTCTGACAGATAAATAGTAATTCGACGTCATAAGCAGATACTCGCCAGCCTTTTTTTTCTGATTTATCTTTAAAAAATTGTAACTGAGGAAATACTTTTAAAGCTACCGCGGTTTTCATGGCTTTAAAACCACACTGAGTATCAATAATTTTTGATAACAAAACTAATCGTCGACCAAATAAAAATATTTTTGAGCCAACTTTACGTATAAAAGTATTACCCTCACGTGAAGACCCTCGAGAACCAATAACCACATCAACTTGATCTTCAAAATAAGGTAAAAATTTATTTAGTTCTACTAAGGGGGTTGATTGATCCATGTCAGTAAATAAGACATAGGGATATTTAGCTTTTTGGATACCACCCCAAACTGCTGAGGGTTTGCCTCCATGGGGAAGATCTAAGTATCTAAAGTTTTGATGATTGGCAGTAAAATCTTTAATTAATTCAAGGCTATTATCGGTAGATTCGTCGTTAGCAATAATTACTTCCCAAGCAAATTTTTGTGATTTTAAATAGTTAAAAACTTCATCTAAAACTCCCCTTTTAATGTTTGCTTCTTCGTTATAACAGGGAATAATTATCGAGATGGAAAGATTGTTAGCCATAATTTATTGTCTTAATCTTTGTTGAACTATAACTCCACCAAAGATTTGTTGCTTTTCTATTCTCCCAATTGTATCCTGACTTTTCAACCAGTTAGCTAGTGTTGAGGGATTATTGGGGTCAACTTCATAGAGAGAAATAACTGTTTTTTGATTAGATTGGCTTGGAGATTTACAAATTCCTTTTGAAGAATACCAGGAAAGCAAGTACTCATAAGTGTGAGGAGTAATTGGTGGAACATAAATATTAAGATTGTAATCTTGAGTTTGTTGGCAAGCGAACAAAAGAGCTTGAGTTTGATTTCCTAAACTAATATGAGTAGGACCGTCTGGATTGGCAATTAAGTAGTTCTTTAAATGAATCAAATTGCCATTGAAAAAGATTACTAAGGATAAAAACGAAAAAAGAATAACTAAAAAACGATTTGGAAAGGAAAAAATAGATAAACAAAAAACAATAATAAAAGCAGAAAAAAAACCAGTTAAATAGTAATCATACAAGGTTCCATAATTACCTTGAAAAAATAGAAGTAAAAAAAGAGGTACTAATAACCAAATTAAAGATATTTGAACTAATTTGTTTTGAATTTTTGTTTTAAACAAATAGAATAATCCGATAATAAATAAAATAAATAGAAGGAAAGTTAATGGCCGTAAATTGGTATCTAATTTGGTAAAAAACACTTGATAGTAAAATTTAAGACGATTAATGACGAATTCAATAGTTGGTATCCCCCAGGATTTGCCAGAAATAGTATTTACTTTACCACTTAGAAAACCAATAAAAACTTTGGTGGTAGGAAAATGATTTTTTATTTCAAAAGCTAATTGAGGAATTAAAGTAAGAAAAAAGGTTAATGAAGAATAAAAATAGTATTTTAAGGGGATTTTTTTAAAGCTATCAAAATTTACGAATATAAATAATAAGATTGAAGGAATAAAGAATATTGCCGAAGCTGCCTCTAATTGCAATGATAGCCCAAGAAACAGTGTTAAAAAAAGTAGTTGATAGTAGCGACGATGAATCACAATATTTAGCAAAAAAAGTATTAGAAGAAGTGAAAATGTTGGAATAGGAGTGGGATTACTAAACCAACGGCTAGATCTGACTAAGTAGTTACTAAATGACCAAAAAATAATAGCCAAATAGCCTGCAGACTTAGAATAATATTTGGTTAATAAATAGAATAATAAGAATATCGAGAATGATTCGATAACTGAGATAAACAAAGCGGCAACAGCGGGATTACCATTGCCTAAAAAATACCCAGGGGTAATTAGGTAGTACCAAAAAGGACCTAAATATAGGCCCTGAATGCCGGTAGTTGGACCAATAGTAGGAAGATTGGTTAAGGTGATAATGTCGTGAGCCATTTTGGCATCTCGACCTTGATCATAATAAAATCCTAAAAGTTGATCTTGACGATAAAATCTGACAAATAAGGCGGTTAACCAAATTACGATTAAAAGTAAATTAGATTTTAGTGTGGCTAAGTTGATAAATTTTGATACCATTTGTTTCCCATTGTTTATCGATTTTTGCCCAACCAAAAGCGGCAACAGCCCATTCTGGATTATTTATTGGTTGGCAATCGATTTGCCAAGGCTCACAAACAACAAATAATTGATCGGTTAATTGTTCTTGAATATTTTTAAGAGAAGACTGAGATTCGTAGAAAAAATAACGATATCCTGGATCATAATTTTGTTTGGCTAATAAAGCAAAGTTGAACGGTCGATTATCGGCCGTACTAATAATTTGTTTAACAATAGTTTTAGTAGTTTCTAGTTGTTTTGGGCCGGGGTACTTAAAGTTAGTATTTAGAACACTAAATGAAACTAAAATAATAAGAATAATGATTGATAAATATTTGTTGATTTTGCTTAAAAGATAACCGGTTAGAATAAAAAACGCCGGAAAAACAAAACCAAAATAATGATCATAGAGATGTTGTTTGTATAGACCTAGGATAATTACACTGGAAATAATCCAACCGACGATTAACAACAAAGCGGGAGTTCTTTTTTTGACTAATAAGTAAACTGAACCTAGTAATAAAAAGATAGAAACGGCGATACCTAAATTAAAATTTCTAGCTGATAAAGAACTAGTTACCAACTGATGATAAATAGTAGGCATCTTAATTAAAGATTTATAAGGCTTTAGGTTGACGGTTGTTTCTCTTTGGGTAAAGAAGGTAGATATTGATTTAATATTTTGACCTTGATGCTTTAGATCGAAAAGAATTTGAGGTGTTAAAGAGAGAATGAACAAAAGAATAGCAACTAAAGTTGCTTTGAAAGAATATTTTTTGAGAAACCAGATAATAAAAGCTAAAGGTAGTAAACTTAAGGCTAAATAATGAGAATTGATAGCCATAATAAACGATAAAGTAGCCAAAATGATCTTTTTTTCCCAAAGAAAATAGATAAATAACAACGAAAAAAGAGGCAAAATATTTGGATTCCAAGAAAAATTAGAATACTTGATGATTACTGGAGATATGGCCATAAGCAGAGCGCTGATATAGGCTGTTTTTGAATTAAACCATTTTTGGGAAATATAAAAAGCAAAATAAACAGTTAAAACTCCTAGTAGGGCTACAAAAATTGCTGGGCCGACCGGATTGAAATTAGCAATGAGTAGAGCTGGGGCCATGATAACGTAATAGTAAAATGGGCCAAGATACATGTTACCAATACTAGTTTGTGGACCAATAAAAAAGAGATTACCGTTTTTTAAGAAATCACGAACAATGACAACATCGCGACCCTGATCACCCAAAAACTCCATATAATCTGAAATTTTATAGAGCCGAAGAAAAGCGGCCAATAAAAGAATTGCGATTAATAAGTAGTTTTTCTTAAGAAACTGAATCATTTGTTAAAAGTAAGCTTTATCCAAAGACGAAACAAATCTTTAAAACCAGCAATAACTACATTTAGCTTACTTCCAGTGGCTTCACCAAACTGGCGAGCATAATGAGTTACTCCAACTTCAACAATCTTAAAACCAGCTTTTTTAGATTTGATTAAAAATTCTGAAGTAATAAATGGTCCCCTTTCAGATTCCAGTTTGGGAATAGTATCGATTACTTTTTTGTTGATTAGTTTGAATCCGCAATCAATATCAGTTACAGATAAACCAAATAAGAGGTTAACCATAAATTGCCAAACTTTTGAGCCGAAGATTCTAATAAAAGGTACTTTTCGACCTAAATAGTAGCCTATAACCATATCAGCACCAGTTTCTTTTTGTTTGTTTATTAGTTTCTTGAGGTCGGTAAACTCAAATTGACCGTCAGCATCGGTAAAAGCCACCCATTGGTATTGAGAGTTATACAAACCACTTTTAAAGGCGCCACCATATCCACGATTAGGATTATGAGTGACGATTTTTAAATTATTTGGATATTCTTTGGCTATTTGGGAAGCAATTAATGGAGTTTTATCTTTAGAACCATCGTCGATAATAATTACTTCCCATTTATCGGCAACTTCTTTTATAACAGGTAGTGCTTTATCAAAAGTGTTCTTAAGATTAGCTTCTTCGTTGTAACAAGGGAAAAATACAGAGAGTTCTGGAATTAATTTAGTCATACAAAAGAGTATAACAAATATTTTATTAAGCTTACTTGACAAAATAATCTTATGAGTTATAATATCCTGTAATTTTTATTATATATATGAATAAATTAAATAAATCGTTAGTCACATGTGCCTTATTTATGACCCTATTTTTAAATAGCGGCTCAAAAGCTTGGGCACAATATCATAATCAAAACAACAGATATAGTGTTGTTATTGATAAAACTATAAGATCAACTGCTCAAACTGAATTTGTTGATAACATTTCCAGAAATACTTACGTATTTAATGAAAACGATGGGATTGAGTTTAGATTAGTGGTTGAGAATCGAAGTAATTCGGTTTTAACTAATCTGACAGTAACTGATAATTTACCTAAATATTTATCTTTACAATATTATCCTGGTGAGTTTGATCAAAAAAACAATCGAATTACTACTACTATTGATAGTTTAGGTGTTGGTGAAACCAAAGTATTGATGATTAGAGGTCGAATTGTTAATAGCCCAATTGGAACTAATCCAGTAGCTTTAACTAATTTTGCTGAAGTAAGAAATCAAAATGCTTACGATAATGATAGAGCTAGCTATTACATTGCTAGTAATAACATTCCCGATACTGGAAGCAATATCTTAGTATTAGGTTCTGTTTTTGGTAGTTTGATGGCCTTAGCTTCTTTAGGATTAAGAAAACTAGCTCGAGGTTACTAATTTTGCAAGTGTAAGTAGAGTGTCATTTTTCCATCGGAATGGAACAACTTGACATGGTTGCCTAAACTGCTTGATGGATTTTTGAAGAAGTAAGCAACTCCATCTTCGACAGCATAAATAGTTTTATTGCTCGAGACCATATCAATTCCATGATGGAAACGATCAGCATAGAGGTAAGAATATTTGGTATGGCCACGACCCTGAGTAATTTCATAATTTACCATTGGCCAGCGATGTTCACCAAGATATGAACTAGCATCAATATCGTTTTGATAGGTCCAAGAAGCAATTTCAGCTTCTTTTAGGTTATAGAGACCAAAATGAAGATGGTCACCAAATGAATAACCAGTGTTACCCATAATGCCAATTGGCTCGCCTTTTTTTACTTCGCGCTTACCAACAAATTTTGCTTTAATCAGGGCACTAAGTTCGTCTTCAGCGGCTTTTTTTAATTGTTGATACTTTGATTCATCGTTTTTGGTTACTTCCAATAGGTTGGTTTTATTAGATTTCTGTTTATCTAGGTTAGATTGTTGACTTGAGAGCTTTTCTTTAAGAATTTCGAGCTCTTTTTGTTTTAATTCCTTCTGATTTTTTTGAATATCATAATTAGTTCTAGCTGTTTCCAATTCAACCATAGTTTGATGATTATTTTTTTGGAGAGTTGAATGGTACTTATACTGATTTAAAAAAGAGTTGAAGCTTTTAGAATGTAAAAAACTAACCAAAGGTACTTTTTTTTGCATTTTATAATTTTCAACTACCTGAGCAAGATAGATTGAAGACAATTGATTGAGATTAATGTCTAGATTACCAATTATTGAACTTAGTGACGTAATTTCGTTTTCGAGAGTTTTGATTGAAAGTTGAGTTTGATTAATTTTAAGTAAAGTTAACTCAACCTGAGAGTTAAGTATTTTTATTTGTTTTGATAATGAGTCTTTGGTTTTTTCTAGATCAACAATTTTTTTATCGTACTCTTCGATTTGTTTGGTTAATTCTTCGGTAGTAGTGGCCTTAATGGGAGAGGCAAAAATAAATATACTGATTAAAATTAAAAATAATTTTAAACGCATTTAAAATTTGATATAGCGATTAACAGCCAAACTGATAGAAACTAAACCAAGCAATAAACCGGAGACAACCGAAATAAAAAAACTAATTAAATAAAAAACAGGATCATTGGGGATAAATGTTAACTCAAAAAAGCTATTTATTTTTGATTGAAGAGAAAGAGAAACAACTAAGATAGTCAGATTTGACAGTGAGCTTCCAATAATTCCATAAATTGATCCTTCATTAAGAAATGGACTTTTAACATATTTTTTCGAAGCGCCTAATAATCTTGAAATTTTAATTTCTTCTTTCTTAGAAATTATTTTCATACCAATAATAGTACTGACGATGGAGACAGTAAAAATAATAGACAAAATAGCGATAGCGAAACCGATGTTTCGGAGAATAGCTGTCCATTTGAGAATTTTTTCGATGTCTTCTTTTTGATAAATAATTTCATCAATTTCTTTGGTTTTTGAAGTAAAGTTTTGATAAATTTGATCGAGGACTTTTGGATCTGAGGTTGAGACTTCAAATGAGGCTGGGAGAATGCTTGAAGTAACCATTTCGGTTAGGAGTGGATTGTCTTTGTTGGATTCTTTATAGATACTTAGGGCTTTTTCTTTGGAAATAAATTTAATTTCACGAATACTTGGATAATTTGTTAATTCTTTTTGAAGTCCTTCAACAATCGATTTATCTAAACCATCCTTTAAATAAATAGTGATCTCGGGTTTGGTTTCTAAAAATTTCAACAAATTTGAAGCACCAGAACTAAAAAGATAAAAGAAATTAAGGAACAAAAAACAAACATAGATAACAATAATTGCGGCTAGGCTTTGAAATGGTGATCGACGAAGATGATGCCAAGTTGAATTTGCGGTCATGATTCTTTGGTTGGTAAATCTTTAACAATTAAACCATCATCAATAATAATAGTCCGATATTTTAAGGAATCGATGAAATCTTGATTATGAGTGGTCATTAAAATAGTCGTGCCAAATTTTTGATTGATTTTTTTAAACAATCTTAACAGATTCCAACTATTTTCATTATCCAAATTACCAGTTGGTTCATCAGCTAAAATTACTTCTGGATTTGGAGCTAGAGCTCGAGCCAAAGCAGCGCGTTGCAACTCCCCTCCTGATAGTTGTGATGGGAATTGATTTTGTCGGTGATGAAGATTAACTAAGGTAGTTACTTCGTCAATTCGAGATTTTATTTGATTTTGGGGATAGCCTGAAATATCTAGGGCCAAAGCAATATTTTCTTCAATAGTTTTATCGACAATCAGTTGATAATCTTGAAAGATTACGCCAATTTTGCGACGATGTTCGTCTAACTCTTTTTTTCGAAAAGAATTTAAGTCTTGATCGTTAATATTAATTTCACCTGATGATGGTTTAATTTGTGCTAATAAAAGTTTGATCAAAGTTGATTTGCCAGCTCCAGAAGAACCAACTAAAAAAACAAATTCAGATGGTTTAATGGTAAACGAAACACCATTAAGAGCATTGACTGATCCATAGTTTTTGACAACATTATTAAAAGCTATTTTCATAGATTATTCTAAGACTTTGACAACTCCAACCTCCATCAACCATGAAGTTTTGTTGGAAGCATTGGTTTCGCCTTTGATTTCGATTTTATGACCAACGAACATATCAAGATCAAGAACAGACGAAGTTAACGAAGCTCTTTGAGAAAGACCACCTTCACGAACTAAAATATGGGTACCTTCACCGTTAATATTTCCAGCTTCCAAAACTCCAGTAGCGGTATCTTTATAGCGAGCTTCAACAGTGCCATAGGTTTTGCCGACTTGAATTTGATCTTTATTGGTTACTTGACTGACAATTTCTGTATTTTTAGGAGAATTACTAGTAACGGGTTCTTTCTTACCTAAACTTAGTCTAGACAACCAAAAACCAGAACCGATCGCCAAACAAACAATAATTAAGTAGATGTATTTTGTGTTAGTTGTTTTTACCTCTGGTGTGGCTAAATTTTGAATATCCATAAATATTTTTAAATATTAATATTTCAGTATATCATTTCTGATATATGGTAATAATGGAATCTTTTCGATTAGCAAATAGACAGGTAAAAAAGTAAATCAATAGTTTTGTAAATTTAATTAAAAAACTATCAGAAACAGTTTTATGTCTAAATGGGGTATAGCCAGTAAATGTACGAGCAATAATTGGTTTTAAACCAACTTTTTCTTGAAGAGTTTTAATTTCGGATAAAGTATATTCTCGTTGATGTCGATAGTTGATTGGTTGATTTAGCTGATCGAGACTAAAATAAATATTTTGATTGAACAACAGAGAAAGAATATTATGTATTTTTAAAACATTTGGAGTGGTAAGCAAAACATACCCCCCGGGTTTTAAAACCCGATGGATTTCTTTGAAAATACCATCGAGGTTAGTAGTTAGGTGTTCAATTACTTCAGTAAAGATCACCAAATCAAATGAATTATCTTGATAAGGAAAATTGGTAGTTTCAATATTTAAGGTCTTAATGCTGGGTTGATCGACAGATTCATGCTGAGAACTAATTCCAGATAATTGATAACCTTGCTTTTCTAGCTCTTGAAAAAGATACAAAGGATAACAACCGATATCTAAAATGGATGATTTAGGAGAAAGTTTTAAATTACTAATGTTTTTTAAAATAACAGCAAATCGATCTTGATGAGTTTGATAATAGCTATCCTGATTAGTCTTTGAAATAGTCATTAATATAATTATGCAATGATTGGTAATTTTTTTCTTTAGGAATAAACACCCAAGCACCATTAATATTAAAATTAGGATGATAAATTGGGGTAGTATTGTTTTCGCTGGTAGGTACGACGGTTTTGTTAATGCTAAATTTATCTAAATTTGGTAGTAATTGATAGGCCAAACTAAATAATTGTTGATCTTCCAAGTCAGTTTCAATTGAATGAGAATAATAATTATAAAGATTAAGTAGTATTTTGAGGCTATTGATGTTTTTGGGTAAATTGAGAAGTTTTTGTTGGAGAGCATTAATTAATAATTGTTGGCGATTAATTCTTCCAAGATCGGTACCATTTAAAGCGGCAGTTTCAGCACCGTGACGTGATCTGACAAATTCAACCACATTGGTTTCATCGAGATGAACTAAACCAGATTTAAACTCAACGGTTTTATAAATAGGTATGTTTGGATTAGGATTTTTAATATATTCTGGATTGGGATATTGAGTATCTTTAAAACCAATTTCAAGTTGAACATCGACTCCACCAACAATTTTGATAATATCGATTAAATTTTTACTAGTAATAATTAGCAAATTGTCTATTTTTTGATTAGTAAGTTTTTCAAAATTGGTTTTGAGATATTGATAACGATCTGTTTGAGTTTGAGATAACTCATAAATTTGATTGACTTTTTTAGAAAGTGAATATACCCACAAGTCACGAGGAATAGAAATAATTCTTAAATCTTTAGAGCTAACTTTAGCCAACATAATAGTATCAGTGGTATTGGTTTTTTCAATTTTGTCGTCACGAGGATCGAGACCTAAAACTAAAATATTTCGCGAAGCAGTAGATTTGTTTTGAAGAGTATTAATAACGAGTTTGGGAAAATAATCAATACGTTTATTGGTGATTTTGGCTAACTGGAAAAGACCTAAGTAAAGCGAAGTAAAAATTAGTGTAAAAATAAAGTAAAATAAAAATATTACTTTTTTCATTGTTTTAATTCGGCATTAATAAAATTATCTAAGTCCCCGTCTAAAACTGCAGTGGTATCTGAAGTTTCTTCTCGGGTTCTGAGATCTTTAACCATTTTATAGGGATGTAGAACATAAGAACGAATTTGATGACCCCAACCAGCAATGACATTTTCTCCTTTAATCTCTTTTTTTTCGGAGTTATATTTCTCTTGTTCGATAGCCCATAATTTTGAAGCGAGCATTTCCATGGCCAATAAACGATTTTGATCTTGTGAGCGTTGACTTTGACAACTAACGGCAATTCCAGTTGGTTTATGAACTAATCTAACAGCAGTTGAAACTTTATTAACGTTTTGTCCGCCATGCCCACCAGAACGATAGGCTGAAAACTCGATATCTTCATTTTTAATTTGAAAATCAGATTTTGAATCGATAATCGGAGTGACTTCTACTTTAGCAAAAGATGTTTGTCTTAATTGATCAGCATTAAAAGGCGAGAGCCTAACTAAGCGATGGACTCCGTTTTCACCTTTTAAATAACCATAAGAATAGGAATTGGTTATTTTAAAACTAACAGTTTTTATTCCAGCTTCTTCGCCTCGAATTTCATCTAAAAGTTCGTATTTCCACCCTTTACGATCGAAATAACGTAAATACATTCTTTGTAAAATTGAGGCCCAATCCATAGCTTCAGTACCGCCTTGGCCAGAATGAATAGAAAATATGCAACCATTTTTATCGTATTTACCAGACAAATATGTTTGTAGTTCTAATTGTTCAATTAGTTTGGTTAATTCACGCTGGCGGGAGAGTAGGTTTTGAGTTAAGTCTTGATCGGATTCTGATTCTAAAAGCTTACTAAATTCAACCAATTCAATTAGTTCTTTTTCTGTTTGATCAATCTGGGTAATTATTTTTTCCAAGTCGGAAATAGCTTGCATAATTTCAGCTGCTTTTGATGGATCCGACCAAATTGACTCGTCAGTAGATTGTTGTTTGAAAACTTGAAGTTGATTAACTAAATCTGAATAATTTAGTTTTAATTTTATTTTTTCTAACTTCTGAAGTAATTCTTCGAGATTCATGGTTGATCGATACTTTTAATAATATCTTGGTAAATAGATTTAACTATTTCTTTTTTAATTTCTTTTATTTGTTTTTGAGGAAAACCATTTAATTGGGTTTGTACTTGATCTCTGATTGTCTCATAATTATGAAAGACTGGGGTTTTTTGAAAATCTTGAAACTTATTTGATATATCTTTTGGTAGATAAGGAGAAAGATCGATGTTTAAAGTAGAATCACCTAAAACATTTGTCTGGTTATGGGAGAGATAGTTGATAGAGATAATTAAAAACAAACCAAAGATTATTAGTCGAAGTAATACTGCAAAGCTAAACTTAAATTGTTTTTGTTTTAAACTCACTTTGTTTTTAACCAGTCGATAATCGGAGTATCGCCCAAATAACATTTGGACTCAGAAACGACATAGCCAAGAGGAACGCCAACACCTTGGCGAGTATCTATTTCTGGACATTTTTTAACATATTCAAGTAATTCTTTTTGGTTGTTTTTATTTTGATAAACCTCTTTGAATAAAATTTTTATTTTTTGATCTATTTTATTGTCGGAAATGTATTTTTTGACATTTTCGCAATGAGGGCAACCATCACCCCAATAAATAATGATTTCGGCTTGATCATTGGAATATTTTTGTTCAGCAGGAGGAGTGGTTAGTTTTTGGTAAACCCAAGCTGAAAACAGCAAAAAGATAATAATAATTAAAAATTTCTTCATATTATTTTAAAGTGATGGAAATTATTTTATCTCCCTGTTTGATTTTGTCTAAGACTTCTAACCCAGAAGTTACTTTTCCAAAGTTGACGTAATCTCCGGTTAAATGCTGACAACCTTGGGTGGTAAAACAAATAAAAAATTGACTATCATTACTAATTTCTTTGGTAACCGGGGTTCTGGCTAGTCCAAAAGAACCTCTTTCAAAAGGAATTTGATTTATTTCTGAAGTAATTTTGCCACCACCAGTACCAGTGCCAGTTGGATCACCACCTTGAGCCATAAATCCTTCAATTACTCGATGAAAGATTAAACCATCATAAAATTTTGATTGAACTTTACTAATAAAATTGGCAGCAGTATTGGGAGTTTTATCGGAATAAAGCTCGGCTTCAATAGTGCCATCTTTAGTGGTGATAATAATCTGATTATTGGTGGTGTTTGTTTGAGTATTCATAGTACATGATGATAATAAAAATATAGTTGATAATATGAGAAATAATTTTTTTATCATAAATTATTTTAACAAAACTAGAACTTTTTGATCACCTTGATCAATATCTTCTTTATTTAAGGTGGATGGAAAATCGTGAATGCTTTTTAATAATAATGAGTAACTGTACTTAAATTTAGCTCCAAATTGAGTACCGACATCGTGAACAATGAATTTTTTTTGATCATCGTCGAAACCAATAATGACTAAATTGTGATACCAAGGACCACCAGCTTTAAAATGTTTATTTTCTTTAAATAGTGTTTTTCCATTGGCAGGAACGACTATTGGTTGATTATTGGTAATCCTTTCTTTGATTTGATCCACAGTTGGATTTTGAATAATTTCTGAAGATAATCCCCAAAGATCTTGAGCAATTTGTTGCATTTGTTCTAAGTTAACATCATGACTCCAACCTTGAGAGTTTTCATAGTCAAATATTTTAGTTAAATCTTGAACAATTTGATCTGAGGAAGGAGTAATTGAAGAATAATAATAGTAGGGTGTTAACAGAGCGGCTTCCTCACAGGCGTCTTGCCAAGGTTGTGACCAGTCTTTTTTTGGAGCTTGTTCTACGAAAGGAGCCTCGATTAAATAACGATTGGGGAAGCCAGTTGAATCGAGATGAATGGGTTTGGTGGGAACAATCTCCTGCTTTATTTGTTCAATTTTTGTTTGAACAGTAGGTTTTTGAAATATTTTTGTGCCTAAATAGGCAGAGATTAAAACCAACAATAAGATAATTCCAATCTTTAGCTTCATATTCTTATTTTAGTGGTAAAATCTAGGAATGCAAAAACTTGATAAAATTATCAACTTAGCGGTTATCGCTCACGTTGACCATGGAAAAACTACCTTGGTGGATGCCATGCTAAAACAAACACACTCTTTTAGGGATAATCAGGAAGAGATGAATACTGACCGAATAATGGATAGTAATGATTTGGAAAGAGAAAAAGGAATTACTATCTTATCGAAAAATACTTCAATCTTTTATAAGGGAGTAAAAATCAATATTATTGATACTCCGGGACATGCTGATTTTGGTGGAGAAGTTGAAAGAGTAATGAATATGGCAGACGGAGCCTTATTGATTGTTGATGCTGCCGAAGGACCATTGTCTCAAACCAAGTTTGTACTAAAAAAAGCTTTAGAAAATAATTTAAAAATTATTTTAATTATTAATAAGATTGACCGTAAAGATTCTAGAATTAATGAAGTATTAGCTGATACTGAGAACTTAATTTTATCTTTAGCTAATAATCCTGACACCTTAGATTTTCCAGTAATATACGCAGTAGGAAGAGATGGTAAGGCCTATAAAAACGTTCCAGCAGATTTTAATGCCCCAGCAGATATCCTTCCTTTGCTTGATCAAATAATTGAGACTATTCCCAATAGTCATATTAATACTGATAAACCATTTCAAATGTTGATTTCGGCTTTCGAGAAAAACGGATATTTGGGTAAATTAGCCATGGGAAGAGTTAATCAGGGAACAATTAAAAAAGGACAATTTGTAACTTTACTGTCTCCCGATCAAAAAGCTTTGGGTAATTACAAAATTGAAAAAATGTATATTAACGAAGGAATGAATAAAGTTGAGTCTGATCAGGCCGAAACTGGTGAAATTATTTATATTGCTGGTGTACCCCAATTTAAAATAGGACAAACAATCACTGATCCTCAATATCAAGTTGCCCTACCAACAATTAGTATTACCGAACCAACTTTAAAAGCTAGCTTTGGACCAAATACTAGCGTTTTTGCCAAAGAAGAATCAAAGTTTTTAACTTCTAGAGAAATTAAAGAAAGATTGGCCGAAGAAGTAGAGACAAATTTAGGATTAAGAATTGAAGATGATCCAAATGACAGCATTAGAGTTATTGTTTCCGGCCGGGGAGAATTACATTTAGCAATTTTAATTGAAAAGCTTCGACGTGAAGGTTATGCCATGGAAGTGGGAAAACCAGAAGTTATTTTAAAGAAAACCGAATCAGGATGGACAGAACCTTTTTCTGAGTTGACGGTTTTAACTCCTCAAGATTATGTAGGAGTAATTACAGCCGAATTAGGAAAAAGAAGAGCTGAGATGAAAGATATGATTACTGACGATAAAGCAGGAATAAAAATGATTTATAAAATTTCAGAAAGAAATGCTTTAGGTTTAAGAAGTGTGTTGATGACAGCCACAAAAGGGTCAGTTTCTTTAAGTTATTTGGCTTTAGGCTATGAATCGATGTTGGGAATGAGAAAAGACAACGAAATGGAGTATTAATTGCTTCGGAAAGCGGTAAAGCCTTAAGTTTTGGATTGGATTTAGCTCAAAAAAGAGGCGTCACCTTTGTGGAACCAACTGAACCAGTGTACGAAGGACAAGTGGTGGGTTTTAGACCAGTAGAAGATGATTTGGAAATTAATGTTTGCAAAGGAAAACAGTTAACTAATATGAGATCTTCGGGAAACGATGATGCCATTATTTTGGCACCAGCGGTTAAATATAGTATCGAAGAAGCTCTGGATTTTATTGAAGATGATGAATTAATTGACGTTACCCCAGTAACAATTAGATTAAGAAAAAAATATTTATCTAAGGTTGATCGGGTGCGGGCGATGAGAGCGAAGGAAAGCCGACAGAGTTAATAATCGACTTTGACCAATTGTTGAAGTTGTTGAAAAAATTAAATCGGGAAAGAAGATAAATAAACAAGGAAGCAATAACCATGGTGCCAAAAAGTGATCCGAGTGACCGAAAAACTCCAGCAATAAAATTGTAGTAAGCATTTTTGATGGGATGGTTGATAATATCGAGCTTAGAGTTGATCTTTTTTAGCTGATCGAGGAGTTCTTGGTTTTGTTCCATGAATTATGTTAGCAAAGGTTGATTAGTTTTTAACCAATCAATTATTTGATTAATCACAACTGACGAAGAAACAGCGTCTTTGGCATTAACTTTGGCGCCCGAAGCGCGATCGTGACCACCACCAATGCCAATTCTTTCAACTAAGTCCCGAACATTAACACTACCGGGCAAAGACCTGAACGATAAACTAAAATTGCCATCTGATTTCTGGTAAACGGTAAAACCCCAGGAATATCCTTTAATTAAACGAAGATAGTTGGAAACAAAAATACTTGAAGCTTCGCTAGTAAGCTGATCTGAGTAAGTATTGGTTAAATAGGATACTTGGAAATCTGGCCAGTTTTTTACTTGATAAAATTTTGAATTTTTAACAAACTCTTGGATAATTTCAAAAGCTTGAGGTTCAATTAAAGAATAAGTTGATTTAAACTCTTGGATATTGATTTGGCTAATTTGAAGAATTTTTTTAACTAAAGAAAATAAATGATATTGACCAGGACGAATATAATTAAAATTACCAGTATCGCCTAGAATACCCAATAAAAGTAGTTTTGACAAAGTTTCATCTAAAACAAAATTTTTAGAGGTAAATTGATAGACCAATTCAGCAGTTGAAGCGGCTTTAGGGTTTTGCCAAAGTAGATCAAATTTATCCGGAGGAGATTGATGATGATCAAGACAAATAGTTTTAATTTTTAAGTCGAGAATTTTTTGAGAATCATTACTAAAACGAGAATATTGACCACCATCAAGACAAATTAATAAATCGGCATTGGTAAGTTTTGTGGCTAACTCACTGACAAAGTGAATTTGGGAATAATTTAAAAACACCGAAAAGCGATTAACTGGATTACCAGTAATAATCATCTCAATTTGCTTTTTGGGAAATTTTTTTGTTAAAACGTAGTAAAGTGAAAGAATTGATGAAATCGCATCGTCATCTGGAGAAAAATGTGTGGTTAAAACAATCTTTGATGAAGATTTAATTAAATCAAAAAATTTTAAGCGAGTTTGGGATAGTGACATTTTTTCCATTTTTTGCCAGAACCGCACCAACATGGGTCGTTGCGACTTAGAGTTTTTTGATTAATAACTGGAGTATCTTTTTTAGAACTAGTTTCTTCTTCTCCCCTACTTTCAGTAATATTTTTAGGAGTATTAACCGGTTGAGCTACTGGTTCGAGCCTAAATATGGTTCTAGCTAAATTTGATTCGAACGAACGTAGTAGTTTTTGAAACATTTCAAAACCTTCTTTGCGATATTCGATTAAAGGATCTTTTTGAGCATAACCACGAAGACGAACACCGTCGCGTAAATCATCGAGAGCAGTCAGATGTTCTACCCAAAGTGGATCGAGAGTTTTGACTACAGCGTAGGCCAAAATAGAGTTACTAATATCTTGACCAAAATAAGAAATTCTTTGTTGCCATTGGTCTTCAAAAATTTTGATAATATCTTCTTTGGGTGTGGCTGATTTTTGAAGGTCAGCTGAAAATTGTTGACGTTGACTTTCGGGCATTGGTAAAATTTCCGATATTTCCAAGCTTAAATTTCCCTTAGAAATTAAGAAATCGACTTCGGATTCTAAATATTTTTTAATTTCTTGCCAATTCTTTTGTGGTTCTTTTTTAGCTTGAGAGAGAGTATTGTCGCGAATTCGATAAATAATTTGGCGTTGTTTATTAATTACGTCATCATATTCAACTAAATTTTTACGAACATCAAAATTGTAGCCTTCGACTTTAACTTGGATTTGCTCCAATACTCGAGAAACTAATGGATGAGTTAATGGGGTATCTTCGGGCATATTGAATTTTTCCATTAAACTAGAGATTTTTTCACCTCCAAAAATTCTCATTAAATCGTCGTCTAGAGCAACATAGAATTGAGAAAAACCTGGATCACCTTGGCGTCCAGATCGACCCCGAAGCTGATTGTCGATTCTTCGTGATTCGTGTCGTTCGGTACCAATAACGTATAAACCACCCAGAGCGATTACTTGATCATGTTCTTGTTGCCATTCGTTTTTATCGCGATTGTCTTTGGGCCCTCCTAAAATAATATCGACTCCTCGACCAGCCATATTGGTAGCAACAGTGACGGCTTTTAAGCGACCCGCCTTGGCGATAATACCAGCTTCTGAAAGATGATTTTTGGCATTTAAAAGTTGGTGAGGAATCCCCTTTTTAGATAATAACTGTGAAATAATTTCATTTTTTTGAATACTCGTGGTACCAATTAATACTGGTTGACCTAAACGATAGAGTTCTTCGACTTTAGTGGCAATAGCTGCGTATTTTGAACGTTGAGTTTTAAAGATTAGATCTCCATCATCGATTCTTTTGATCTCTCGATGAGTGGGGATAGTTAGCACATCTAGCTCGTAAATTTTTCGAAATTCTTCGGCTTCGGTAAGAGCGGTACCAGTCATTCCAGCTAATTTTTCGTATAGCCGGAAAAAATTCTGAAAAGTAATGGTGGCCCAAGTTTGCGATTCTTGCTGAACAGTAACACCTTCTTTGGCTTCGACAGCTTGATGAAGCCCGTCTGACCAACGTCGGCCATTCATTAAACGACCAGTAAATTCGTCGACAATAATTATTTCACCATCTTTAATAACGTAGTCTTTGTCTTTATGAAATAGAGCTTGGGCTTTGATAGCATTTTCAATATAATGAATAGTTTCAAACGATTCCTCATAAAGATTGTTGATACCTAATATTTTTTCGACTTTTCTAATACCGAATTCAGAAAGAGTAGCGGAACGCGATTTTTCTTCGATGACATAATCGTTGGGTTGTAGCTGACTGGCGACTTGAGCAAATTGATAATATTTATCAGTGGGAGAACTGTTGGGAGAAGAAATAATTAAGGGAGTTCTGGCTTCGTCGATTAAAACAAAGTCAACTTCATCAACAATAGCGAAATAGTGTGAACGTTGAACTTTGTCATCTTCTGAAGCAACCATGTGATCGCGAAGATAATCAAATCCAAATTCATTATTAGTTCCATAGGTAACATCGGCTAGATAAGCTTGCTGACGAGAAACCGGTTTTAAATGGGCCAAACGATCATCAACTTTCTCAGATTCTTCAGTATATTCTGGATCTAAAATAAATGATTGTTCGTGGACAATAGCCCCAGTGGTAATTCCTAAAAATTTTAAAGCTTTTGGATACCAACCAGCACCAACTCGAGTTAAATAATCATTGGGAGTAACCACATGGACACCTTTGCCGGTTAAAGCATTCAAATAGGCCGGAAAAATTACTGAATGAGTTTTACCCTCACCGGTACGCTGTTCAGCGATACAACCCTGATGGAGAGCAATGGCGGCTAGAAGCTGAACATCATAAGCTCGCTCACCAATAACTCGTCTGATAGCCTCTCGGAGAACGGCATAGGCTTCAGGGAGAATGTCGTCGAGAGTTTTTCCTTGAGAAAGTAATTCTTTAAAATAATTAGTTTTATCAGCAAGTTCTTGATCTGTTAATTTTTGAATCGATTCTTCGAGGGCGTTAATTTTTTTAACTATTGGATAAAAAGAATTTAAACGACGATAGTTTTCATCAACTAAGGATTTTAAAAAAGAGATCATAGAAATGATTATATAACGAAGAATGCAAACCATCCCGGTATACTCGATAATTCGGTATACCGGGATTGGGTGGCTCCTCTATAAAGTAGGGCGAATTTCTTTAAAGCCGGTTAAAGCCCAAAGACATTCGGGAATTTTGACACTGCCATCTGGTTGTTGGTGATTTTCCAAAATAGCCAAAACAGCACGGTCGGTAATAACGGTAGCGTTGAGAATATGAACTAATTTGTTTTCGTTGCCAATTTTTACTTTGGTGTTAAGCCGACGAGCTTGATAATCAGAACAGTTAGAACAGGATTGAGTTTCACGATAATTATTTTGACCAGGGAACCAAGTGTTGATATCGTACATTCGACGGTTGGGTTGAGGTAAGTCGCCAGTACAACATTTCATAACTTGATAATGAAGCCCAAGCTCTTGCATAATTTCTTCTTCGATAGAAAGCATTTCCTCGCACATGGCATCGGATATCTTTAAATCGGGAAGGGTAAAAATATTCATCTCGACTTTATTAAAAAAGTGAACTCGAAAAAGACCACGAGTGTCTTTGCCATAAGTTCCGGCTTCTCGACGGAAGCAAGGAGAAAAGTTAACGTATTTAATAGGAAGATCTTTTTCCGATAAGACTTCGTTAGAGTGGTAAGGAACAACTGAGTGTTCAGAGGAGCTAATAAAAATTAGATCATCTTCAGGTGAAGAGTAACCAGCATTAAAAAGATTTTTATTGCTAGTGTAACCACAAGCCCATTCAGTTTTACTTTTAACCATGGTAGGTGGAACCATACCATGAAAACCTTTATTGATTAATTTGGTAAAGGCATAAAACATAACTGACATTTCCAGAACAGCACCTTGGTTTTTAAAATAACCAAATCGAGAACCAGACAGTTCACCGGCTTTTTTGACATCGAGAATATTAAGTTTTTCACCAAGATCGATATGATCGAGTGGAGTAAAATCAAATTTTGGTTTTTCGCCAACAGTTTTGTAAACTTGATTATCGGTATCATCTTTGCCAATAGGTACATCTTCGGCGGGAATGTTGGGGATTTCTTCTAGTAAAAGATTTAGATTAGTTTGTTTCTCTGATAAAAGTTCTTCTTTGGACTTTAAATTTTCTTTAATAGTTTTGGCGGCTGATAACTGTTCTTCAGTGGGCTTACCCGTAAAATTACGAGTTAACTTATTTTGTTCGGCTCGAAGATTTTCAACTTCTTTTAAAATTTGAAGATAATCGGAGTCGGCTTTTTGAACTGATTCCAAAAGACTCAAATCTTTTTGACGATTGACTAACGCCTGCTTGATAATCTCTGGTTGCTCGCGCAAAATATTTATGTCTATCATGAACTGAAAAGTATTGTAGCATAATTTAGAGTGATTACTAATTGTATATTGCCTTATTATAGGCATTATTTATCTTTATGTTAGCTAGTTGACAATTGACTTATAGACCAATCTTTGGGGCAATTTTTTGCATTGCCAAAAAACAAATTTCAATGAATTTCTCTAAAGGGATATTAAGCATAGTTTGACATAATGCGACCTCTTCTCGACGAGTGCCAGCAGCAAATTTTGGTTCTTTTAAAAATCTTTTTACGACCGATGATAGTTTTACATCAGCAAGTTTTTTTGAAGGATAAACCAAAGCAGTGGCAGTAATTAGACCAGTTAATGAATCGGCACAACGAATAGCCCATCCCGCCGGCGCTAAGGCTCCGGCAGGTAAACCAGTTGAAGCACAATGATCTTTGACAATTCGATCAACAACTGGTGAAATTTCTAATTTATATTTTTTTAAAACTTCTAAGGTTTTATAAGGATGATCTGATTTTGTTTCACCAGCGTAATCAATATCATGAATTAAACCTGCTAAACCCCAATCTTCTTTTGATGGCCCAGTTGTTGGTTTTAGATAGTCGTAAAGAGCTAACATGCACGCTTCAAGCGCTAAAGAATGATAGTAAATATTGGTTTCAAGATTAGCTTTAACTGCGTTTTCAAACAACTGTCGATCCATTTACCCCTCCTGGCGCATGGCGGGAAATAAGATAACGTCTTTGATGGTTGGCGAGTCAGTTAAAAATTGAGTAAAACGATCGATACCCATCCCCCAACCAGACGTTGGTGGCATGCCATATTCAAGAGCCCGAAGATAATCGGTATCTAATTGCATGGCGTTTTCGGCACCTTTTTTAGCTAATGTTTCCTCATCAACCCAACGATCGTGTTGATCTTTGGGATCATTTAACTCGTTATAAGCTTTTAACAATTCAGTACCACAAGCGATTAGTTGAAAAGAAGCAATTTTGGAAGGATTTTCTGGTTTCCTTTTGGCCAGAGCAATCATCTCTGAGGGGTAGTCGGTAATAAAAAGTGGACCTTCCAAATATGGGCGAACGTATTCTTTGTAAAGAGCATCGAACATGGCACCGAGACCAACCACACCATTTAAATCTAATTTTAATTTAGAGTCTTGAATACTTTTTAGAAAATCAGCTTCAGTTTTAATTAAATCGATATCAATTTTAGTTTTTTCTAAAATAGCATCTTTAAAACTAAGTTTTTTAAAAGGTGGAGTAAAATCGAGAGTTTTTCCTTGAAAAACAACTTGGAGATTACCTTTTACTTTTTTGACGACATCGACAATTAATTCTTCGGTAAACTTCATTAATTCTTGATAATCAATGTAGGCGTAATAAAACTCGATTTGAGTAAATTCAGGATTATGAAAACGAGAAACACCTTCGTTACGAAAATCACGGGATACTTCGTAAACTTTTTCAAAACCACCAACAACTAATCTTTTTAAATAAAGTTCATCGCTAATTCGAAGATACATTTCTTGATCGAGTTCATTATGTTTGGTGATAAATGGTTTAGCTGAAGCTCCTCCATATACAGGTTGAAGAATAGGAGTTTCAACTTCGAGAAAACCATGATCATCTAGAAATTGACGCATACTAGAAAGGATTTTGGTTCGAGTCAAAAAGACCTGACGTGATTCGGCATTAACAATTAAATCGACGTAACGTTGACGATAACATTCTTCAGTATCGGTTAATCCATGCCATTTTTCGGGTAGGGGGCGGAGGTTTTTAGCCAGAATTTGAAAGTCTGAAACTCGGATGGTAATTTCACCAGCAGTAGTTTTAAATACAATGCCAGTAACGGTGACGATATCGCCAATATCAAATAGTTTAACCTGTTCCATTTTTTCGCCAAGAGTATTTTGTTCGAAAAATACTTGAATTTTTCCAGAAAAATCTTGCAGATCGGCAAACAGAATTTTACCGTGACCACGAAGTAGCATTAATCGACCAGCAACAGTAGTGGTTTGATCGATTTTTGTTTTAGCTACTTGAGTAGAATCTCGGTTGACTAAATTTGGTTGAGGATACGGGTCTAACCCTAAAGATTTTAATTTTTGAAGCTTTTCTTGACGTTGTTGTATTAAGTCGGACATGACTTATTTTATCAGCCAATGGAAACAATTTTGTAGGTAATTTTGCCTACAGGTGCAAGAACTTCAATTTCATCATCAACTTTTTTGCCAAGAAGAGCTGAGCCTAAAGGTGAAGTATCTGAAATTTTGTTAATGGTTGGGTCTGATTCCATCTGATTTACAATATGAAATTCTTTAACGGAATTGCCAGAGATCTTTATTTTAACTGAGGCACCAACTTGAACAGTTTTAAAAGATTGTTTTTTATCGGTAATTATTTCAGCAACTTCTAAAGTTTCTTCAATCTTGTCGATTTTATCGTAAATTACTTCAAGTTCTTCTTTAAGTTGAGTGGCCAAGCCATCTTCACCTGATTCATCAGGTTGAGCAACTTCTTCGATTTGACCAATTAAGTGATCTCTTTTTTCCTTAAGATCCTTTAATTCTACTTGTAATTTGATAGCGCCTTCTTGAGTTAGAAGTGTTTTATTCATATTTTGATTGATAAAAAAAGCTCCCGAGAGTTGATTAAGCTATGTATTTTAAGCTTAATAGTTAAGGGAGACAGATAATGAAGCCACCAGAACACTTACTTTGATTTTGAAATAAGTATTTTGTGGTCATATGAGGTTATATAGTAAAGTATGGCCTTGTATTTGTCAAACAAGTGGATATAAAATAAGATTATGTCGATAATTACAGACTTTTTTCGTGTTACTCCAAAAACGAGAAAAGTTAAAATTAGATCTAAAAAAGGGATTATCTATCATAACCCTAGCAAGTTAAGAAAAGTTGTATTCTACCTTGGAACTTGCCTGTTTTTAATCTCTTTAGGATACATATTTTATTTGTACAGCCCACTGGTTAAAGTAGTTTATAAATATGAAACAAAAACTGCTTTATTACCCAATAATATAGAAACAAAAGAGTTTGATGACCAAGAATACTCGATTATTATTCCTAAAATATCGGCATATTCAAATATTGTTCCCAATATTAATCCTTTTAAAGATACTGAGTATTTACCGATTTTAAAAGAGAATGTGGTAGCTCAAGCCAAAGGAAGTAATTTTCCAGGATTAGGACCAAATCATACTACCTATATTTTTGCCCACTCAACTGATCAGGGAATTGATATGGTAAGGAAGAACTCGGTATTTTACCTGTTGGGAGAATTAAAGACGAATGATGAAGTTCAAATTAGATATCAGGGAGAAGTACATAATTATCGAGTTTATAAAACTGAAGTAGTGGAAGCTTCACAAATTGAATATTTAAATTATAAAGAGCCAGATAAAGAAATAGTGATTCTGCAAACTTGTTGGCCATTGGGAACCGATTGGAAAAGACTATTGGTATTTGCTCAAAAAATTTAAAAATAGGTTTATAATTTCCCAAATGACTTTAGATCTTGATTTAAATATTTTTTCAGAAAATTTTTGGCCTGAACTAGAAAAGGTGGCAATCGAAAATAATTTACCTGTGGCTGAAATTCAAAAAGCCTATGATTACGCCTTGTTAGCCCACCAAGGACAAAGAAGAGAATCGGGAGAAGCTTATATTACTCATCCGATTTGGGTAGCTAAGGTGTGTGCTCAATTGGGAGTTGGTGAGAAAGCCGTGGTAGCGGCGTTATTACATGATTGTGTTGAGGATACTAACATTACAGTGAACGATATTGCCAATGAGTTTGGAGATGAAGTGGCTTTACTAGTAGAAGGCATGACCGAGGTTAAGAAAAAAACTAGTGGAATTGAAATTCATCAAACAAATATTGAAGTTTTTAGAAGATTTTTATTTTCTTCGGTAGATGACGTGCGAGTGTTGATTATTAGATTGGTCGATAAACTTCATAACGGGATGACGATTAAATCGTTATCACCCGAAAGACAAATAAAATATGCCAAAAGAGTTTTTGGAATTTATGGGCCAGTGGCAGAATATGTGGGTTTGCATTATTTTAAAAGACTATTGGAAGATATCGCCTTTAAAATTTTATATCCTAAAGAAGCGAAAGAATTGGACGAAAGAATCTCTGAAAGAAAACGGGAGGAAATTAAAGCTTTGGGTTTAGTTAAAAATGAAATTAATCAAATGGCAGCGATTAATCATATTAATAACTACGAGATTCAAGGAAGAATAAAAAGTTTATACGGATCTTTTTTAAAGAAAAAGTTATTAGATCGGGTGGGGGTGAGAATTTTGGTTGAATCGGTAGCTGATTGTTATACCGTACTGGGATTATTACACGCTAAATTTGAGTATTTACCAAATGAATTTGATGATTATATTTCCAGCCCAAAACCAAATGGATACAGATCTATTCAAACTACTTTAAATTGGAAAAACAAATTAACGGTAGAGGTTCAGATTCGAACTTTTCAAATGCATGAATTTAATGAATTTGGTCCTGCTTCTCATATCGCTTATAAAATGAGTAAAGGTACCACCGGGGTAAGTGGAGTTGGATATGAGTGGGTTAAAGAGCTAGTTAACTGGCAAACAGGTGGCGATAAAATTAAAAATTATCGAATTAGTGTTTTAGATAAATTTATTTATGTGTTCACTCCTAAAGGTGACACGATTCAATTGCCTAAAGGCAGCACAGTGATTGATTTTGCTTATCAAATTCATTCTAATCTGGGTGACCGCTGTAAAGGAGCGATGATAAATAATAATTACAAAGGAATAGATACGGTTTTAAAAACTGGAGATTTGATTGAGATTATTGCCACTAAAAAACCAATTGTTAATAAAAATTGGCTAAATATAGTAGTATCTTCAAACGCCAGAGAACATATTAGGAAAGCAATCCACTTGACTGAGACATAAGTTGACAACGGTAATAATTGGCAAAACGATGAGCTTCATCTCGAAGTGATTTTAGTAAATTAAGAGCAGAAGAATTAACTGGTAAATTTATTTCCTGAAAACCATTTTGATTTTTTATAACAATAGTTTCGAATTTTTTGGCTAAACCAATTACTGGCAAATCAGTAATAGTGGTAACCGATGATACTTGAGGTTTACCACCATCAACCATAATTAAATCGGGAGTCCCCCATTCTGGATGACGAAGACGACGAAAGACAACTTCTTTAATCATATATTGATCATCGGGAGTGACTTTAGTATTAATTTTAAATTTTTTATACTGCGATTTATCGATGGCGCCATTTTGCCAAACCACCATTGAACCAACAAAATATTTGGTACCCATTTGAGAAATATCGTAACATTCAATCCGATTAATTTTAGGCAAATTTATGGTTGTTTTTAGCTCGTTTATAGCTTGACTCTGTTTATCTTCAGATAAATTGACTGATTCAAAAAGGTTCTTTAAATTTCGCCAACCAGAAACAATATAATCTAGTGAATCTAATTGTTTTTTTAGTGCTAAAGCTTTTTCGTAAGACTCGGGTTGATTTACTTTTTTAATTTCTGAAACCAACTGACGACGAAGTAGTGAAAACTTATTATTTAGAATTTTTTTAATTTTTGAAATAGTTTTTAGATAATCTTGACGATTTGGATTTGGGCCAGGACACTGATTTAAATGGCAATAAAGACACTCGGTTTTGGGGTGAGCTTTTTTATAATAGGGAAAAATGTGGTGAATAGTTGAGAGTAAATTGACAACATCTTTACCTGAAGGGAAAGGCCCAAAGACGGTTGATTTGGGAGGAATTGATGAATAGTGGGTAGAATAAACCAGAGGAAAAAGATCATTAGTAATGACGATATAAGAATATGATCGATCATCTTTTAAAAGAGAATTATATTTAGGGCGATATTTTTTGATAAGACTAGATTCTAGAATTAAAGCTTCGATTTCGGAACTAACAACCTTGGTTTCGATTGAAGCAATTTGAGAAACTAGAGTTTGAGTTTTGGGGCCAAGAGCATCGTCGCGGTGAAAATATTGAGAAACACGTTTTTTTAAATTGATGGCTTTGCCAACATAAATAATCTCACCCAAAGCATCCCGGTAGAGATAGCAACCAGGAGAAGTGGGAAGATTGATCAAATTTATTGTACTTTTTGGCATTTATGGCTTATAATATAGTTATTAGAAATATAAATCAATATGACAACAAAAATTATAGTACTAAGTGAATGTAGGGTTATATATGAATTATAGTTTTTAATACTCAAACTATGGCGCCATTATATATAGAATCAGAAGGAACAACAATGATTTATTATGACGGAGAATACCGAAATGATGATCATGGAAATAGTAGAAATAAAGATTTTGGAAGTGTTGGTATTGATTGTATTGAGAAAATATATGTAAATGATGATAAACATAGTGCAACTGTTATTTTAAAAGGAAGCCAACCTGACCACCAAGTATCTTTTAAAGTAAATGGTATTCAAACAATTATTGGAAGAAGAAAAACCTTGTTTGTCAACTTAAATAATTCTTATGAAATAACAGACGGAGTAAATTTAAATTTATCTTTTAGAAAATGACATTAAAAGTAGAACACGGTAATAAAGTAACAATTTTTGAAACTGGAAATTATTACAGTATTGCTGAGGATCAGATTAATGGACTCACTTTGGATAAAAGTTCATCTGTTACTGTTTTAAATCCGTTAAGAATTCGAGGTTTAGACGGTGTCGCCGTAGCTGGAATAAATGGCACATATGCTTTGGTTCACCATGGACAAGGAGTAGAAGTGACACTAAAAAACGGAGAAGTCTATAGATTAATACACCAATAATGACAATTGAAGCTAGCATAGGAAAATTTGATGATCATAATTTGGTGAATTTAGAGACAAAGATTATTAAAGACGGAATATATTCTGGAGATTTTTTTGATACTGATACAGATATAATTAAATCTGTAGATGTTGGTTCCAGATCATCTGTAATAGAGGTTGCAGGAAAAAGTGAAATACATTGTTCAGCACAAAAAAAACCAACTCACACAGGAAGAACCGATACTATTGTTATTGATGAAGGAGAACTGTTACAAGTAGTTGATGGTATTTTGGTATATAGTTTTACCCAACTAAAAGATCCAAACAAAACAGAAGATTTAAATAACAAAAATTGGTTTAGAAGACAGGGATTAAGATATTAGCTTTTTTAAATATTTGCTGGTGTAGGATTTGGAACAGTTGATAACGTCTTGGACGGTCCCCTGCACCACCACTTCCCCACCTCGATGACCACCTTCTGGACCCATATCAATAATCCAGTCGGCGTTTTTAATGACATCTAAATTGTGTTCAATAACCACCACAGTATTACCCATATCGACCAATCGACGAAGAACTTTGATTAGTTTATCGATATCGTAAAAATGTAAACCAGTAGTGGGTTCATCTAAAACGTATAGAATTTTGCCGTTAATACGTTTAACTAATTCTCGACTAATTTTTAATCTTTGGGACTCGCCCCCAGAAAGAGTGTTACTGGGCTGACCAAGTTGTAAATAACCTAAGCCAACTTCTTGAATAGTACTTATTTTTCGCTTAATAGAGGTAACGTTTTTAAAGAATTCAGCGGCTTCATCAAAAGTAAGTTTTAAAATATCATCGATATTTTTTTCTTTATAATAAACCTCAAGAGTTTCATCTTTGAAACGAGAACCATGACACTCATCACAAGTAACATAAATATCGGGCAAAAATTGCATCTCAATTTTTATTTGACCTTGACCTTGGCAAATTTCGCAACGACCACCCTTGGTATTAAAAGAAAAACGACCTGAGCTAAAACCACGAATTTGAGCTTCGGTAGTTTTGGCCATTAAGACTCGGATGTCGTCAAAAATCTTGGTATAAGTAGCCGGATTACTTCGAGGGGTGCGACCAATTGGCGATTGATCGACCAAAAGAACATCGGATAGTTGATCGGCACCTTCGATTGATTTGTATTCACCAATAGTGCCGTAATATGCGCCTAATGTGGCTTTGCGGACACCACCATAGAGAGTGTCGTGAACTAGGGTAGATTTGCCCGAACCAGAAACACCAGTAACACAAATAAATTTATTTAAGGGAAAATCAACATTAACATTTTTTAAATTCCATTGCGATGCACCCTTAATTGAAATACGAGATCCTAAATTTGAAACAGCATTTGGGGCAGAAATAATTTGTTTTTTACCTGAAAGATATTGGCCAGTGAGTGATTTGGGATTATCAACAATATCTTGATACGACCCTTGGGCAACAACTTGACCACCATTTTTGCCAGCGTATGGACCAAAATCAACAATGTGTTCGGCCGAACGAATAACATCTTCGTCGTGTTCGACGACTACTAAACTATTACCAGCATCTTTTAATTTTTTTAAGGTGGCGATTAAACGATCGTTGTCTCGCGAATGAAGACCAATGGTTGGTTCATCAAGAATATAGAGAACACCGGTTAATCCAGTACCAATTTGAGAGGCCAAACGAATTCGTTGAGATTCACCAGAAGACAGGGTGCCCGCTTCGCGTTCAAGTGATAAATAATCAAGACCAACAGCAATTAAAAATTCTAACCGAGTATGGATCTCTTTAATAATTGGTTCTAAGATTTCTTTTTCTTTATCGCTAGTTAAAATATCTTTTAATTGCTGACTCCAATTAAAAATTGACTCGATAGGTAAAGAAGAAATTTGATATATATTTTGATGATTAATATGGATTGATAGAGCATCAGAATTCAATCGCGAACCATGACAAAGCGAACATTTTTCTTTAATCATGTATTGTTCTAATTCTTCACGAATAGTTTCGGAGGCGGCTGAAAAATATTTTCCTTCTAAATATTTAGCCTTCCATTCGGGGAATTTAGAACGATCGATTTGAAACTTGGAACCCAAACCTTTACATTCAGGACAAGCTCCTTGAGGAGAGTTGAAAGAAAAAAGTCGAGGTTCAATTGCGGGTAGGGACAAATTGCAGTCGGGACAAGCATAATTTTCGGAATAAAGAGTATCTTTAAATTCTTTGGGATCGAGAGGGAACTCGAGCGATGAGTCAGAAATTTTGGAAATAAGACAAAGACCATTACTTAGTTTCATGGCTTGTTCGGTGCTATCGATTAAACGAGAATATAGATCAGTTGGGTCTTTTAAATTTTGTTTACTAACAGAGACTCGATCGCAAACAGCATCGATATTGTGTTTGTTGGTTTTGGCAATTCCAAAGTCTGAATATAAATCGATTAATCGTTGATCAACTCGAAGATATTTAAAACCCTGTTTCTTTAAATTTTCGATTAAGCCATGAAAGTCACCAGCTTTGTTTCGAACTAATGGAGATAAAACTAAAAAACGATAAGTACCAATTTGGGTTTCTATTTTGGCCTGATCAATAATTTGATTAACAATTTGTTTACTGGTTTGAGGGCTGACTTCGCGACCACATTTAGGACAATAAGGATGACCAATTCGGGCAAATAATAATCGCAGATAATCATAAATTTCAGTAACAGTGCCGACAGTAGAACGAGGGTTGTGAGAAATCGCTTTTTGATTGATGGCAATTGAGGGAGATAGACCTTCGATTAAATCAACGTCTGGTCTTTTTAAATTTCCCAAAAACTGACGAGCATATGAAGATAATGATTCAACGTAACGACGTTGACCTTCGGCAAAAAGAGTATCGAAAGCCATGCTTGATTTACCCGAACCAGAGACTCCGGTAAAAACTACAAACTTATTCTTTGGTATTTCAAAGGAAACATTGGCAAGATTGTTCTCGCGTGCTCCTTTAACGATTATTTTATCGATCATAAACCCCTCCCTCCCGCAAAAGCGGGAGACCTCCCCTTGACAAGGGAGGTTTTTAAATAATACAAATTTCTATTATAAAGCATCTGTTTCGGTTTGTCTTCGGGTATGTTAGGCTGACAACTCTTGAATTCGGTCTCGAATTTTAATGGCGGATTCAAAATCAAGATTAGCAGCGTATTCGCGCATTTCTTTTTTGAGTTTTGAAAGATGAGTTTTCTTTTGATTGGGTGTGAGCGAATCAAAATTGACATCGATTAATGGTTTGATTTCAGCTTTTTCAGGACGAGAAATAATTTGAGGACGAATAGATTTAATAATTGTTTCGGGAGTAATACCATGTTCTTGATTGTAGGCCAATTGAATTTGACGACGACGAGTAACTTCTTTGATGGCTTCGCTCATGGCATCGGAGGTGGTATCTGAGTAGAGAATTACTTGACCGTTAATATTTCGTGAAGCTCGACCCATAATTTGAATTAAAGATGATTTAGAACGTAAGAATCCTTGCTGACCTGCATCGAGAACGGCAACCAAGGTAACTTCGGGTAAATCTAAGCCTTCGCGCAAAAGATTAATACCAACTAAAACATCAAAATCGCCAGATCGAAGTTTGTCTAAAATGGATGAACGATCGATAGTGTCAATATCGGCGTGAAGATAAGCCACTTTAAAATGATGACCAGTTTTGGTGTAGTCAGCTAAATATTTACTTAAATCTTCAGCCATTTTTTTAGTAATAGTGACTACTAAAGTTCGTTCTTTTTTATCAACCCGATTTTTAATTTCATTGATCAAGTCGGGAATTTGATTTTTAGTAGTTCTGACAGTAATTGGTGGATCAACTAAACCAGTTGGCCTGATTACTTGTTCAATAACTTGGCCAGACGATTTTTCAATTTCATATGAGGCAGGAGTAGCAGAAACATAAATAGTTTGATTAATTTTTTGATTGAATTCTTCAAAACGAAGTGGCCGATTGTCGTAAGCACTGGGGAGGCGAAAACCAAAATCGACCAAGGTTTTTTTACGAGCGACATCGCCAGAATACATACCGCCAATTTGAGGAACAGTGACATGAGATTCGTCGATGACAGTTAAAAACTGATCACCATATAAGTGTTTGAAATAATCAACTAAAGTGTAGGGCGGATCGCCAGTGCTTCGATCTTTTTCAAAATAAATAGAATAATTTTCAATGCCATTAACAAAACCCATTTCGGCTAACATTTCCAAATCATAATCAACACGTTGCTGAATTCGATGGGCTTCAAGAATTTTATTTTCTGATTTAAATTTTTCAACCTGAAAGGCACAATCTGATTTAATTTTTTCAAAGATTTCTTTGGAATCTGCCGAAGCACCTACAAATTGTTTGGCTGGAAAAAGAATAAAATTCTTTAAAATATTTTCTTGACCTGAAAAAGGATGACGCTCGAGAATTGATTTAATTTTTCCAGATTCATCAAATTCAAGAGAGACGATCCAGTCGGCATAAGCGAGCCAAATTTCTAAGCTATCTCCCCTAACCCGAAATGAGCCGCGTTTAAATTCTAGTTCAGAACGAGAGTAATATAGCCCTACAAGTTGTTCAAATAGAGTTCGCCGAACCCAAGGATCACCAATTTTAAAATTAAGAGTTTTTTTGCCAAATTCGCGAGGATCGCCAATATTATAAATACAAGAAACCGAAGCCACCACTATATTATCTGGGCCAGAATATAGATTAGAAGTAGCTTCTAGTCGTAGCTTGTCGATTAAATCGTTGATTTCAACTTCTTTGGCAATATAAGTATCGGAGGCTGGGATATAGGCCTCGGGCTGATAATAATCGTAGTAAGAAACAAAATAAGAAACATGATTTTGAGGGAAAAGTTCTTTGAATTCTTGATAGAGTTGACCAGCGAGAGTTTTGTTGTGAGAAATTACTAGGGTGGGTAGCTGGGTTTGTTGAATAACATTGGCGATGGTAAATGTTTTACCAGAACCAGTGACTCCTAAAAGTGTTTGATGCTTTTGACCAGATTTAAGGCCGGCAACAAGTTTGTCGATAGCTTGGGGTTGATCGCCAGATGGTTGGTAGGGAGAAACTAAATTAAAACTCACATGATAGTTTATCATTTGTTTATTTGGTAATATTTTTCACATTTTAGGTGTATAAATTAATTATGTTTAGAGTTTCTGGCTTAGAAGATGGTCGTTTTGGTTTTTTTAATTTTCAAGGTACTAATCTAATTTTAGTAAGAGATGAAAACGGAAACTGGTTTAGAAGAGATGATAATCATAATTATGACCCAGTAGATGAAAAATATTGTTTAGAATTAATCAATAATGCTCAGCAAGATATTCAGCGCCGCCAGCCAAGGCTTGAAGGCTATTGAAATTGAAGTTGAAGTGGACGTGGCTGAAAAAGGGTTTCCCGGTTTCGGCATTGTTGGATTGGCCAATAAATCAATTGAAGAAGCCAAAGAAAGAGTAAAAACAGCAATTGTTAATAGCGACTTTAATTTTCCATTAGCAAAAATTACCGTTAATTTAGCACCGGCAGATATTGCTAAAGAAGGCACTTGTTATGATTTGCCAATGGCAATAGGTATTCTTTCTAGTTTTGGATTGATTAATCCACCTTGTAAAGACAGTTATTTCTACGGCGAACTCTCTTTAGACGGATCATTAAGACATACTAAAGGAGTGTTTTTGTTGGCAATCTTGGCTAAAGAAAAAGGAGTTAAAAACATTTTTGTTCCCAGATTGTGTGCCAACGAGGCCAGCGTGGTGAGCAATATCAATGTATTTCCGGTTGATAATTTTATTTCTTTAGTTCGACACTTAAAAGGTTAAAAATTAATCGAGCCACTTAAATATGTTGAAACAGATTTTGAAGATAAGTTGTTAACGCCTGAGTTTGATTTTAAAGAAATATTAGGACAAGATTCAGCTAAAAGAGCCCTGGAAATTGCGGCCGCCGGTGGCCATAACGTATTGATGATTGGGCCACCCGGATCGGGAAAAACAATGTTAGCTCGAGCCATGGCGGGAATATTACCACCACTTACTGAAAGAGAATCGTTGGAGGTGACTAAAATTTTTTCAATTACTGGGAATATTCCTGCAGGTGGATCGATGATTAAACAAAGACAATTTCGTAGTCCTCACCACACCACTTCTCAAATTGGTTTAATTGGTGGCGGTAGTAATCCCCACCCAGGTGAAGTGTCGATGGCTCACCGAGGATTATTGTTTCTAGATGAATTTCCAGAGTTTAGCCGAGGTTGTCTGGAAGCTTTAAGACAACCAATGGAAGATGGACTGGTAACTATTTCAAGAGCAAATGGGACAATGTCTTTTCCGGCGCAATTTATGTTGGTGGCAGCGGCTAATCCGTGCCCGTGTGGGTTAACATTGTTTTAATTCATTGAATATTTTTGTTAAAGATCTACAATCAGATTAAATGGAATTTCTCAAAAAATTGTTCAAAGGCAAGAAAAAGATTGTTACTATTCCCCTCTTCTTTGGTTTATTAATCACCTTTTTACCAATATCAATTGGTTTGGGGTTAATTTGGTTGATTGTTAAAAAGGTTAAAAATCAGAAAGCTAAAAAAACTCTTTTAATCCTCGTTTCTTTTTTTACTTTACTCTTTGGAGGAGGTTGGATTTATGCTATATCTCAACCAACACCACCAAAGACTGAAGAAAAAATTACTATTACTCCAACACCAACAGAACCACCAGTCGAAGAATTAAGCCCAACTCAACCTCAAAAACAATCAGAAAGTATTAGCACCGATAAACAAGAGGTAAAAGTAGTTAGAGTAATTGATGGTGATACTATTGAGGTTTCAATTGATGGTAAAACTGAAAAAGTAAGATTTATTGGAGTTGATACTCCTGAAACAGTTGACCCAAGAAAAACAGTTCAATGTTTTGGAGAAAAAGCCTCGAATGTAACCAAGGAGGCATTAACAAATAAAACTGTTTGGCTTGAGGCTGATTCTACTCAAGGAGATAGGGATAAATATTCTCGATTATTAAGATATGTTTGGACTGATGATGGAACAGTTGATTTTGGTAAGGTGCTAATCTCAACTGGTTTCGCTTACGAGTACACCTATAACACCCCCTACAAATATCAGTCATCTTACAAACAAGCTCAATCAGAGGCTGAACAAGGCAAGAAAGGTTTATGGGCTGATGGGGCCTGTCCTGTGACTCCAACAGTAACAAAATCTCCAACGGCTGTACCAACTAAAACAACTACTGTTAAACCAACCTCAATACCAACAAAAACAACCACAACAAGTACGTCAACTAGTACTGGTGGAGGTTGTAAGTATTCTTGTTCTGGACCAGACAGAGATTGCTCTGATTTCTCTTCTCATACTGAGGCTCAAGCATTCTTTAATTGCTGTGGTTTTACGGCTGAATATGACCCAATGAAACTTGACTCAACTGGTGTCGGTGATGGTATTGCTTGTGAGTCAATTTAATTTCTTTTTTGAGAGATCTTTTAGTTCTTTGGGTGTCATCTTTTGAATCTCTTCAAAAAAAATCTCAGAAAATAACTTGGCAGTGTCAATGAATTCAAGAATTTGGTTATCATCGTATTTATTACCCTCTTCTCCAAGTATTTCTCTCGCTTTCTTAAGATCCATAATTAATCTTACCCTATAATGAGGTATGTCATTTCTACCAGATGAAGCAGTAAAAGAATTTCAAGAAATCTACAAGAAAAAATGTGGAGATATTAGTTTTGAAAAAGCCAGAATCGAAGCAGAAAGTTTTTTAAGATTTTTTGACTTAATAACCAAACCAAATAAAACTCCTACAAAAGAGGATAAAGATCGTTAAGATATTTACCAATTTTCAGGTATTCTTGAATTGATTCTTGGTATTTTCTATCGTTTTCCATGTGCTGAGAAAAGGTTATTTTTTTACCCTCTTCAGCCCGTCCTTTCAAATATTGGTACATTTGAAGTAAAAGCTTAGAAGTATTAGTTAAAGCATTCACATATTCACAAAGATAGTCAACAAATTTCCTTCCTACTTCATTAAATTCTTGTTTTGACCATTCATTAATCTCTTTATCTTTTTGCAAAAATTTATCGTATAAAAGTTGTGTCTGTTCGGTTAAAGAACCAAAATCAACTTTTCTGAAAAGACTAGAGAAAGTTCCAGCACTCTTTAGAAGGTGATTGTGTAAGACCACATATTCACTAAGAAGATCGTTAACTTCAAAGGCTTTCATTTTTATCGATTCATTCATGTCTATATTATAAACAATCTCCTAAAAATCTCATCAGATAGGCGGTATAATCAATAAGATGGGAAATAAAGTTTATTATGAATTAATAATCGACCAGAAAAATAGATTAATAATGGAGGTATGTTGTGGTAAAAATATGTGAGATTAACGACAATGAAGTAATACTAGCGATTTCACGACTTGCTAAATTCACCAGAGATGTCTGTTGGAAAATGGATTTTATGGGTGGAATTATTGAAGCTGAATATAAATTAGCAATTGCAAGATCAAAAATAATTGAAGAAGATATTAACCTATTGGCTAGTATTGATTTGGAATTAATGTGGGGTGAAAAAAAGGAGAAAAGAGAAGATGGTACATACATTACTACTGGTAGTGGACATAACCCTTGGTATGGTGGTCAGTTAACGTTGGAAGATTTCTTAAAAGCTTTAGAAGGTCTTTATGATTTTTGGTTTACCATTGTAAGAAACCCTGGAGAAGAAGAATTCATGCATTTTTATAATTTCTTAACAGAAAAAGAGAGAGAAGCTCCTAGTATTTATGATCTTTTCAAAAGTAGAAGCCTTCATAAATCTGTTATTTCTGCATCAGAAAAGTTGTTCTTTGGCAGACATTATTCACAGGCAATATTTGAAGCATGTAAAAAACTAAATAAGGCAGTCCAAAGAAAATCTGGTAGTAGTGCTGATGGAAAAAATTTAATGCAAACTGTTTTTAGCTCACAAAAACCAATCTTAAAGTTGAATTCAATGAAAAATCAATCCGACGTTGATGAACAATGCGGTTTTATGGAAATATTTGCTGGGACGATGCAAGGAATTAGAAATCCAAAAGGACACGAAATTATAAATATTAAAGATCCAGAAAAAACCCTTGAATATCTCAGCCTAATCAGTCTCTTGTTTAGAAAGTTAGAAAAAAGCCATAAATGATACTTAAAAATGTAATCTTAAAAAACTTTCGTTCTTACAAAGAAGAAACCAAAATTGATATTGGTGATATTACGACTATCATTGGTAAAAATGATGTTGGAAAATCAACAATATTAGAAGCATTGGATATATTTTTTAATGGTAACGGGATAATAAAGATCGAACAAGAAGATTTAAGTATTGGTAGTGAAGATAAAAATATTGTTATTGGCTGTACTTTTTCTGATCCGACTAATGAAATTATTATCGATAGTACAGCAAAAACAAATCTAGCTGATGAATTTTTGTTAAATGAAGATGGTGATTTAGAAATTCATAAAATATTTAATTGTGAAAAAAAAGCTCTCTCACCAGAACCTTTTGCAGTTGCAAATTACCCCTCGGAAGACGATTTAAAAGATTTGTTGTACTTAAATAATTCAAATCTTAAAAAACGGTTTGACCAACTAAAAATAAATGATAATTTTGTCAATAAATCATCCAATGTATCTCTCAGAAAAAGTATCTATAATAGTTTTTCAAAAATCAAATTGGGGACTCAATTAATCGATCTCGATAAAGAAGATGCTAAAAAGATATGGTCAAAGTTAAAAGAAAATCTTCCTATTTATGCGTTATTTCAATCAGATAGACCGAGTCGTGATGATGATTCAGAGGTTCAAGATCCGATGAAATTAGCAATTGATGAAGTAATTAAAGAATTAGAACCAGATTTTGAAAGAATTAAAGAGAAAATAAAATTTCGAACGACTGAAGTAGCAGCAAAAACAATTGAAAAACTAAATGAAATGGATCCAAGCTTAGCCAGAGAATTAAATCCAAACTTCAAGTCTGAACCAAAATGGGGAAGTATTTTTAAGCTATCTTTAACTGATGATCAACAAGTACCAATTAATAAAAGAGGAAGTGGCGTTCGAAGACTCATTCTAATAAATTTTTTTAGAGCTGATGCGGAAAGAAGGCAAAAAATTAATAATGCTCCAGGAATTATTTATGCTATTGAAGAACCAGAAACTTCTCAGCACCCAGACAATCAAAAAATGCTAATTGAAGCATTAAAAATTTTATCAGTCAGTGGAAATTCTCAAGTAATATTGACTACACATGTACCATCACTTGCTTCACTTGTGCCTGTTGAAAGTATAAGATATATCAGAAAAGATAGGGACAAAAATATTATAGAAACTAGCGGAGACGACCCTAACCTTAATGATGATATTTACAATAAGGTCTGTAATACGTTAGGTGTTCTCCCAGACTCAAGAGTAAAAATTTTAATATGTGTAGAGGGTAAAAATGATGTAACATTCCTTAAAAATATAAGTAGAATTTTACACAACAATAATAACTCCATTCTTGATTTGGAAAACTCCAAAGAAATAGCCTTCTGTCCATTAGGTGGTTCGACATTAAAAGAATGGGTAGATTGTAGGTACCTTAAGGAATTAAACAAACGAGAAGTTCATATTTACGATCGTGACGATATGGTAAATCCACCATATCAACCACAATGCGATGAGGTTAATCAAAGAAATAATGGAGACTTTGCAGTGATAACATCTAAAAAAACAATTGAAAACTATCTTCATCCAGATTCAATTAATAGAACGGTTGGTGTCCATGTAAGTTTCACTGACAGTGATAATGTTGTTGAAATTGTATCAAAAACAAAATGGGAGATCGATAATCCTGGGAAAAGTTGGGATAATATATCAGATATTTCAAATCGAGGTAAAGGTAAATATAAAAGTCGGATTAAAGTAATATTGAACACCGAAACAGTCTCTAATATGACCAAAGAAATGATAGATGTAATGGATCCCACACATGAAATTGAAGGTTGGTTAAATACGATATCTTCAAAATTATCATAATTAATCAACTTTAACTTGATGATAAAGACCTCTTTGTTTTAGCTTAACTTTGTCGACCCACTTTTTTAGTAACGGATTATTGTGTGACACTAAAAACCTATGGCAGGTTATCGCAGTCGCTCGATTTAAAAAGTCGACAAATTCTTCCTTTGCTTCATAAATATCAGAGCCATCTGGATTGTGTTTTTGAGATAAGTAGATAGCAACTTTTGGAGTTAAGACACAAAAAGTCTCACAGTTAGGAGCAAATAATCCTAACGAATGACCAAAAAAATCAGGAGTAGGGTTAATATTGATGGTATAGGCTGGTTTATCTGAAATGATGTATGCCTTTTTAGGCGGAGCAATAAGTATTTTCCAATCCATTTGAACCATATATTTATAAAGATCCAAAAGCATTTTAACCATTATCGCTAAAGCATGTTCCTTTGGAACAATTATGTCGTAATTCTTTTTGATAAATGTCTGTCTTGTTTTTTCTTTACCTTTTGATTCTTTTGGAATGTCACCTTTTTTAACTAATTCATCCCAAACATGATCGTGATACTCTTTGTTTTGATGGATTCTACTCATTAATTCTTTAGTCATCATTTCAATTCCTTTCTTAGTATTTTCAATTGATTCAGGGCTTCTAAGATACATTCCAGCAACGAACATCGCAAGGTCACTTTTTTCCTTTGGATCTAGGGTTTTCTTCTCCAATGTTATTGATTTTATTACCTCAACAGCATTCCCTTCAATTTGAGTAAATAATTTTTCTATTTCATCAGTCTTATTACCACTTTTGAAATTAAAAGTATAAAAACCTTTAGCACCAGTGGTTGATCTCACTGATTGAAATCGGTATTCGTTTGTTTTTCGATCATAAACCCAAACCATTCCATTATCGGAAAAATACTTCAATAAAAATTGAGGTACATAATGATGAAAACTTTTAGTCTGATCGCTCACACAGATATTTTACAACTCTTCTCTTGGTTAATTACAATTCCATCAATTCACTCGGTTTAACTTTCAAAGCTAAAGCAATTTTGTAGACAGCATAGATTGATGGACAAGCCTCACCTCGTTCAAGTTTGCCAATATAACCAACATTCAGTCCAGAATTTCGAGCTAATAACTCTTGAGACATATTACCCATTTCTTCCTTGAGTTTATTACTAAATTTTTCTAAAAGTCTTTCTTTGGACAACATTAGCCTAATCTTACGATTTTATTTGCAATTTTTCCCTCTACTATCGTATAGATTTTTATTAAAAATCGCCTTATAATTGGTAAAACAAAAGTTAATTGAACTAGTCATTTTTATTAAAATTATGAAAATAAATTACAAAGATAGACTTGGAAGAAAAGATTTTATTATTGCTATTATTCTCACTCCAATCATTGTTTGGATACCAATTTTCGTCTTGTGGGCGGTTGTGTCGTTGATTGATACAATTTTTGCTCTCATGCTTTCCACCTCAGGAATACTTTCTTTGTTTTTTATTGTTGCTCCAATTGTTGCGTCTGGAATTTTATCGCTTTCAATTTTAGTCAGGAGACACCACGACCTTAATCAGTCATGGGTGATTCCTGTCATCATTGCTTTTGTTTTGTTGGTTTTGTCATCAATTGACAAAGGTATTGGCGGATTAATGAGTTTTGTTTACTTTCTTTACCTTGCCTTTTCAAAAAGTGTCAATGAAGGCAATAAATACGGCAAACCAATCAGTTATAAAAATGTTTGGGAGAAAATAGGAATTATCAAAAAATGAACAAACAATCAGGAGCATTCATTTTTATTGTTGTCATTTCTTTAGTATCCAGCCTTTTCAGTTTCAGAACATGCCAAGCTGATAATTTTTGCTATTCTGATCCCTGCACTCAAACCTGTGATATTAAAATACCAGACCCTTCTTCCTACATTGCCAGATCAATCGGATTTTATATCCTTTACATGTTTGTTATTTACTTTGGCAAAAACTACTTTGAGGGGGATAATAAAAACAGGCCAACATCAAATATTTTGGGCAGTCCAAAATTCCAATGAAAAAGCTAAATAAAAACAATCTCATAATCCTTTCAATCTTTGTCGTTTCTGTATTCCTAATTTTCTTCAAACTTAACAAACAACAGACCGATAATAATATTCCTGCAGCTTCACCAGAGGCTCCACAAGCAGCGTTTGATTGTGCTGCTGAGACTATTAAGCTTTACGAACAAAATGATCGACGAATTTCTGCAAAACAGGATAACGGAGGGAGATTAATTTGGAAAAATGAAAAATATAACTGGATGGTTTTTAACTGTCCCAGTGATGACGACACACTTCCAAGAGTTTTTCTTTTAACCAAGGTAGGCGACAAAGACCAAGAGAAAATAATCTTTTCCATGGAAGACGAAGTGTTTGACTTCGTGAAGATTAGAGACATCAACAAAGACGGTACACCAGAGTTAATCATCCAACATGGAAATCTTGGCAACTGCTGGAACTGTCACGGACAATCAGTCTTCCAAATTGTTAACGGCGAAGTGAAAGATATGTTTCCCGATCTGCCAAAAGTAGAAGGCTATAAATATGCCAATGTCTGGGTATCAGAATCCAATAATGGCAAGACAGATGACATTATGGTGGTTGATGACTCTTGGGAAGGCGGACATGGATGGTTTTGTCATGCCAACGCTCCTAGTCATGTTATTACTCTCACATGGCAGGATGGAGAATATCAAAGAGATGGATTAGCATCTTCATCTTATTATCTGAAAAATATTTCAGGACGAGACATTCTTCGCAAAAAAATATTCAAAGACAAAGACACTACTCTTGAACAAATCATTTCATTAGCAATAGAAGATTTCTGGGATTATCAGGAGATTGGAAAGAATGATGAGGGTTATGCCAAATTTATTCTCAACACTAGTCCCGAAACTATTCCCTCAAATTTCATTACTAGTGATGATGACAAGAAAATGATTGAAGAGGTGAGAGCTGAAATTGAAAGAGAGTATAAAGCCGAAAAGCCAACAAAGATACCTTTGAGGTAGTACCCCCCCCACAAACATAATCCACGGATGTTGCTGACTATTTTATTTTCTTCTCAAGAAAGACTTCATTAAATTTTAATGGCGACATTAAAATTGTACTTTCCGCCAAATATTGATTCTCAAGACGTGTAACTTAACAGCTCAAAAGTCTGAAAATCATGAGAAATAAGGCAATAACCATCATAAAATCAAGCAATTTTTGAATATTTTTAATCATTTTTTAATAAAAATTTAATCTTTTAAGAGATTTTTAACCCCCTCAAAATTTTTCTAATTTTAATGGCGACATTAACTTTTGTTGGGAGTCACATTGTCCGACCTACAGACATTAAGAACCATCAGTGTAGCTGACCACCATGGGAACCCAAAAGCCACCCTCTCTAACAACTCTCCGAACAATTTTAATATCTTTTTACTTTACTTACTTTGAAAGCAATATCTTTTTCTTTTGGGTCGCTCTCAGGAGAACCTGCCGCTATGGCACACCCAAGCTCTCAAGCTGAAACCCCTAAGAAAACAAACTGCCAGATCCGAAACGCATTGGAGCTAAGAAAAGGATTAATTATTTCATAGTTTTTTCTGTTTTCTCTCAGACTACAATTAGAATACTGCTTGTCTCAAACCGTGGCATACACGGACAAAGGGGTGGTCGTCACAGTTCTAGGCGAAACCCACCTCACATTTTTCAACAATCATTTAAAAGTATTGCATTCCTGCCATGCCCTTACGATTATCGCCATGAATATCCAACACGTTCTAGGCTCAACCCTATTACTTCCCTGTCAGCACCCCATTTGGAGGGTGAGTGTCAGAAGGAAATGAAACTTACTTCATTCCGTTGTCAATCTCAAATCTCATGGCTGAATTTCTTCTATCTACTTTAATTTTAGCAAGGGTAATTGTGGTAACGCAATGGTTATAGGACTGATATATTTTATGAAAATAAAAGGTATTCTTAATAATAAAATTTCAACAAAAGTTAATATTTTGAACTTAATAACCTACCTTGACAAGGAAATTGAAATCATTACAACTTTTTATTTTTCAAAATCATCTTTTAATTTGATACCTTTTCAGTAACTTTATAGGTGATATTCTAAAATTGTCAGATGGCAGTGACGAGTCTTTGATTTGACTCATTTTTTTCTCCAAAAGACGCATTACCAGTTTTCAACGCGTCATAAAATGGAGAAAAATAAAAAGTACATCGTGACAAATAATCTCTCATCAAAAAATATTGGTGGAGTAATTAATAATTTAGGAAAGTCTCTTTTTTGGATATATCAAAATAATGACTGTTTCAAAACAAAAGAGAAGATCAATCTTAAAAAAGGCGGTAATTTATCTTGATATTTCTTCCTCTAACAACCACGGATTCTAAAACTGATTGCAAAAATTCTTTTTGTGTTTCCTGAGGGGCATTTATAATTTTTTGATCGAACTTTTTAATGATACTAACGAACCTTTCTTGTTTGATTTTTGACCTACTTGCATCGTTAATATCCACTTCAATTTTTTCAATCTCTTTATTAATTGAGATAATTTCATTATTTAATGGCAAAATTGCTTGACCATAATCCTCTAGAGTCATTAAGGAGTTTTGATAAAGCTGGAGAGTTCTTTTTGCTTTATTATCAATGTCAATTTTTGCTTTTTTAAGAATTTCCAATTTTGTCATTTCTTTTTTATTAATTGAGACGCTTTCCTTTTCAAGGATAGTTTTTCTGTATTTTTTATCTTTAGCTAACTTGGAAATTTCATCAAAAACTAACGAATGGATGGTATTCGCAGAGATAACATAACACTGACAATTATTTGATCGATAATATGTAGAACAGGCATAATATCCTCTTCTTATTGATTTATCTTTTTTAGATGGTCGAGTTTTATAGTAAGCATTTCTACTACACCTTCCACATTTTAATAATCCTGTTAGAAGACCAATGGATGCTGAAGCTCTTCCATGAAGTATGCCTCTTGTTTTAAGTTTGTCTTGTACTTTTTCAAAATCGTTTGGATTTATAATTGATTCAAAATTTCCTTTAACCAAAATCCATTTCTCTCTTGGAGTAATAACTCTTTTAGTTTTATTCGTTATTGTTTTACCTTCTTTGAATTTACTGCCTAGCTTTCTACCCCATCTAATTAAACCAATATAAGCTGGATTATTCAAAATGCTTTTAACGGTTGCTGTTGTCCATCCAGAGATAATACCTGTTGGAGTAGCTATCTTATCATTGTTCAAAGACAACATTACTTTTCTAATACTTCCACCTGGAGAAATATATAGATCAAATATCTTTCTCACAAAAATAGCTTTCTCTTCGTCAATCTCAAAATGCCAAGCATAAACTTTCTTACCATCTACAACCTTAAACTCCATTATTTTTTTATAGCCAAAAGGTGCATTTCTTAAAATTCCCATTTTTGCCAGATTTTCATTCCCAATTTTAGAACTTTCACCACGTTTCACGTTATCGCCAAAATCACCAATTAAAGTAAAGGCTGTCATGTATTTCGCTCCAACATTCTCTCCCCATGCAAAGTCTTCCTTAGGCTCAATGATTTCTATGGGAGCATTTTTCATATATACCTGCACTTTTCTTTGACCAAGGACCCTGCAAACTTTCATTCCAATATCTGGCTCACGACTTAATCTTGAAGAATGGTAAATTAATAAGACATCGTACTTATTATTTTTTCCGTCTTCTACCGCCATATTTAATGAATCTCTGTCTTCAATTTCAGTGTCACCTGTTATTCCTGGTTCAATATATTCATCTCTCCAAATCCAACCTTTCTTTTTGGCTAATTCTTTGGCCCAAGATATTTGAGTTGGTATTGATACTTTTCGATCTTTTGCTTGATCTTCAGTACTCACACGAGCATAACATGTAGCTATCATGTCATGATTGTACCTAAAAAAAATAAAAAATCAAAAACTATGTATATCCTCAGCCGTGCGGGTTTTTAGGCGATAGTAAAAGAGCGTGTAAATGCGGAGTTAATCAAATTGCTAATTATCAGAAAAAATTATCTGGGCCAATTATGGATAGAATTGATATTCACTTAACAGTGCCCGCAGTGGAAACAGAAAAATTGGCAATTGATGCCGAGAAAGTTAATTGCGAAGACTCGATAACTGTTCGGAAAAGAGTTATTAAAGCCAGAAATATTCAAAAGAATAGATTTGAAGGCTTAACGAATATCCATACTAATAGTGATATGAAAAATATTCACTTAAAGAAGTTTGCAAATTTAGAAGATAAGGCAAATTTGTTACTCAAAATGGCGATTAACAAGTTTGGATTATCGGCCAGAACTTATTTTAGATTAATAAAAGTGTCCCGAACGATTGCTGACTTAGATGAGTCTGATCATATTTTAGAAAAACATATCGCCGAGGCTTTGCAGTTTAGAGTTAAGAGTGAGTACTTATGAAACAAGACAATTATTTAAAAGGTAAAGAAGGAGAAGAAATCGCCTTAAAGTTTTTAGAGTCAAAAAGATTTGAATTAATTGAAAAAAACTATAAAAACGATATTGGCGAAATTGATTTAATTATGAAAGATAGAGATTGGTTAGTGTTTGTGGAAGTTAAATATAAACTTGATGATAGTTTGGGGAATCCAGAAGAAATGATTAATTATAAAAAACTGGGGAAAATTAAAAGAATCGCAACTTTGTATTTAATGACTAATCATAAATTTCAACATTATCGAATTGATGCGGTTTGTATTTTAAAAACGACAATTAATTATTATCAAAACATTGGATGAAACACTGGAAGGAATGGAAAATAGAAAAGACGGGTAATTGGTATTATCGGGGAGAATGGCGAAAGGAAATATTTACTAATACTTTAGCAATTGTTGGCAGCCGACGGATGACTCGTTATGGCAAAGAAGTGATCAATAAATTTATGCCAGAAATTGTTAGCCGAAAGACAACAGTGATTTCGGGTTTTATGTATGGTGTTGACACGGCAGCTCATTTGGCTTGTGTTGAATTAGGTGGAACAACAGTGGCTGTTTTGGGAAGCGGATTGGATGTTCTGACTCCAGTGGAAAATGATAAATTATATAGCCAAATATTAGATAAAGGCGGAGTTGTGATTTCGGAATTTGAGCCAGATTTTATACCAACACTATGGAGTTTTCCGCAAAGAAACAAGACAGTGGTTAAACTGGCAACGATGGGAGTGTTGGTGGTTGAGGCTGGAATAAAATCGGGAAGCCTGATTACTGCCAAGATTGCTTTAAAACAAAACAAGACTGTTATGGCCGTGCCAGGGCCAATAAATTCAACGGTGTCTCTGGGGACAAACTGGTTGATAAAAACTAAAGCCGCCAAAATGATTACCACTCCAGAAGAAATATATGGAGATAAGTTTAGCCAAACTGAAATATTTAAAGATTATAGCCAATTGTCGATTTTAGAAAAAAATATTATTAATGTCTTAGAAAATGAAGCCTTAACCATTGATGACTTATACAAATTATTTAAACTACCAATTACAGAACTAAATAGTACTCTTTCGATGATGATCGTCCGCGATTTGATAGATGAAGAAAATGGAAAATATTATATTAAATAGGTTTTTTGGTTAATCTTAAAATTGCTCCTTCCACAGCAGTAAAGGTGTCTTCTTCTTGATCAAAACAATAATAACGTCCTTCGCGATTAACACCAACAGCAACAACTGGAACCCAGTTTTTACCAGAAATTTTGGCCTCACCTTCCAGATAACAAGAAGAGAATTCCTTACAATGACATCTGGCACAATTTTGTGGATTATCTAACCCTAATTTAAGCATATTACAATCTCTTGGACAAAAGGGAGTTGGTGGATATCTAAATCTCATCTAGTTTTTTATAATTCAAAAATCAAAAATATAAAATACCTATATTATTTTGTTTTGGTATGACATAATACAAATAGTCACCCATAAACATATGCGTATCAAAGATGCAATTGAAGAGTACCCTGTTTATCGAGCAGTCTTAGGAAAAGCTCAGAGTCAATTTGGGGTTCAAGAAATAAATGGAGAGGTGGTTGCTTTAATGGATGATGAAGTTGAACGAGGTAGAATATTTTTTGAATTAGTTAACAATCTAGGTAAACCATCAACTCACTGTTCATCAATTTTTGCTAGAGGACATAAAGTAGGTAAACCTAAACGGTCCTAGCCAGTTCTTGATCAACGATTCGCTGTAAGACAGTAAGAGAAGATAGATAAGTAGATTCGATACTACGAAAGGTTAAAGTTTCCTGACCAAGATTCTCAACTAAAGGATTGTCGGAGGCATAGTTGATAATGCCGAAGTCGATGGGGAATTCTGTGGTTTGATATTTGTTAAGCATCGCGTTTAAGAAATGACTGGACTCCATTTCAACAATGTTGTAACCAGCATTGAGATACATTTCCATTTGAAGTTTAGTTTCAAGATAGGTGCCATAAACACAAACTGCTTTTTGATTTTTGTGAATTTGAGAAACATGAGATTCGAAAGGAAAATAGTCATTAAAAATATTTTTAAATTGAATAGTATTGCTAGTAATTTCATCGAGAACAACCTCTGGAATTTGAATATCTCCAATAGAACCATTGAAAATAGCAGCTTTACCAATAATATAGACTCCTTTAATTTGATTAAAATACTTTAATATTTGTTCGAGAAGATAATTAGCAGCTAAACCTAAAGGGTATTGAATATTGATAATTAAAGCTTTGCTGTTGGTAAGCTTTTCTAGCTGATCGAGGCGAAGATTTTTATCAAGATTTCGGGAGGCAATAAGTGACTTGAGAGGGATTAGTTGAACGTCGGTAGGAAAGAGATCATCTTCGGGAATTTCAATAATCCCCAAACTTTTTTCGTAAGCTTTTTTTTCGGAAACAAACTCTGGATTAGCCGATAAATATTTATTGGACATGTAGTATAGAAAGTCGTTAATTTGTTCATTTTCAGTGGCCATTTTTGATTGAAACCATCGGTTGTAAAGATCAGGTTGATTTTTAGACAGATAATCGAAAACGTAATTTTGTTTAAAATTTAAATAACCACCAATAATATTGATTAGACTATGTGAATTGGAAGAAACAAAGTAAACAGGAGTTTCGGATAGATTGAAGATCATGGTTTTAGCCGAAGTTTGAAGCCACCACTTGGCAACATTGTCTTGATACTGTTGTTTGTCGGGATTAATAAGCTGAATCTTTAAATCGTAATTACCAACAGTTGAAAGAATAAAATCTTGAAAATGACTATTAAAGATTGATTTGAAAAACTCAAATTCTTCCAAATTTAATCCTAACCACTCAAATTTATTTTGGGCTAAAAATATTGATTGACGACCGTTGAGTAATTTTTTAATTTTTAAATATTCTAAGTAATAAGAAATTAAGCTATTAATAATATCGTCAATATCAGAATCCGAATTTAATATTGAAGCAAGAATAGTTGAGGCGGAGTTGATATAGGTTAAACGACGTCGAGCAGTACTGGGACATTTTTTCCAGGTAGAAATATCGTGACCAGTTGTTAAAAAGTTTTGGCGTGATTGACCCAAAAGATATTTATTAATTTTAAAAATATCTTTAGGTAGACGTTGGGCACAATAATTTAAGGCATCTAAGTCAACCTTAGGATGATTTAAAGACCGGTGGAGCAATGGCGACATTTTTGTATAACTTTCGGTTAGTTGATGCAAAAAAACTTCTTTACCGGTTTCAAGAGCAGTTCGATATTCTGATAAATGTTCAGAGACCAAGGGATCGGCTGATTTATAAATTGGCTGATCCATTTTGATTAAAGATATGGTGCCCAATCGGCCACTGGGGCAACATTGCCAATAATAAAATTAATTGAGTAAAGAATTATGGCGGGTAGTATTAACCAGAAAATAATTTTTGCAGGCTTAGTGTTCACAAAACGACTAAAGGCTAATAAAATTAACGGATAAGCTGGTGATAGATAGCGACTAATATCTCGGTGAGCCACAAAAACTCCAGCTAAAGTAAAAACTATGAGAAATAACCAAACAACATCAATTTTGTGTTTTTGATAGTAGAGATAAATGGCTGAAAAACAAAAAACATAAATATAAATAATTTCTTCCAACCAAATAGTGTTGATCCAAGTGTGATTACTGACAAAAACTAAATATGGTAAGGCCATGAGATGAATATTGTCGCCACTATGAAAGTATGCCCAAAAATCGCCCGTTTGGAGATAGTAAATATAAAAGATAAATAATCCGGTTAAGGGGACTAATAAGTAGTAACTATAATTGAAAAGAATTTTTTTGTTTTTAAAAAGTTCGAATAAAAATTTAAGACCATAAACTCCAAACAATAAAATACCAGGACTCTTGAAAAACAGCGCCAAACAACCAGCTAGGGCTGAACCTAGATATTGTTTTCGCTGGTTTAATAATAACGATAAAAGAATAAAGCCAATAAACCAAGTTTCTGGAGCGCCAACCAAACGAAGAATAAAAAATCGAGCTGGAAAAAAGATAAATAATAAACTTAACCAAAAAGCTGATTTGGATTCTAAGTAAGTTTTAAAGAAATAAAAACTAACAATAGTTAGAAAAATAGATCCCAAGAGAGTCGCCAAAAGCATGGCTTTGGGAGTAGAAGTGAAAATAGATAAAATTTTAATTAAAGCTGGATAGCCGGGTAAATGAGCCGGGTAATATTCTAAAGGTGAAGGCAGGGAAAAGCTTTTAGCAATACAGGCTTTATCGTAGCCACATTTGGTGATGGCTAAATAATTTGGGCCGTCATAATTGGCAAAAACGGTTTCCAAACTTGTTTTGGGGAATCCTAAAATTTGAGGAAGGTTAAAGTAAAAAACTAGCCAGATAAATAGAGTGGAGATGATAGTAATGGCTGAAAGAAGAAAAACTGGTCTTAATTTGGTAAAATTCATCTGTTTTAATTGTACTACAAGGTCCCATCGTCTAGTGGCCTAGGACAGCGGATTCTCATTCCGCTAACCGGGGTTCAAATCCCCGTGGGATCACATATTGGGAATGTTCGTCTAAGTGGGTCTCGTGACGTCGCGTGAGTACGACCGCGCGTAGTGTCGCAATCGGCTTTTTTAAATCGATTATCAATTCTCCCTCCTTCAAAAATAAGTTCGAGCTGATATTTTTAGAATCGATGACAATCGACTCAAATTTTCTTTTTTGCGCGCGCGAGTCAAAACAACAAAATTATAAACTGTATTCGGAAAATCAAAAACATCTCATTGACTATATTAAAGATATTATGCAATATTAAAGTGTGCAAAGGAAAACTATTCAAAACTATATCCATGTAATGAAATACATGGGTTCAAAAAGGGAATTGCTTGAGTCAATTTCTACAGTTATTGATACAAAGCTAAAAAATGGGTCAGTGTTGCTAGACCTATTTTCAGGTACATGCGGAGTGGGATCATTCTTTAGAGATAGATACTCAATATATTCAAATGATATACAAACATATTCCTCAGCTATATCAAAAGGAATTGTTGAATCAGAACTAATACAAATTACCAAAGAAAAAATCAAAGAGTTGTTGTTACCTAATTTTGACAAAAACAAACAAGCAATTTTAAATAACATTCCAAACATATACAAAAAAAGCAGAAACTTTATCGAAGAAAATAAATGGAATACAGAAAGTCTAAAAGAATATTTAAGCTTTATACAATCTTTACCTGATCCATCCTTAAATGGCCAATACAAGTCAGACGATAAAGAAAATACTTGGCTACACAATACCTATTTTAGTCACCAACAGAATCCATCAAAATTACCATATATACAAACAACCTTTCTATTTTCTGAAATGTATTTTAGTCTTGAACAGTCTATCGACATAGATAGTATTAAGTTCGCCATAGACAAACTTGATAATGAAAATTTAAAAAATATTTTAAATACCGCATTAATTCATGCTTATAGCTATAATAGCGCAGGGACAGGACATTTTGCACAGTTCAGAGATTTATCAACCCTTTCTTCAGTAAAAGACGTATTTTTGTACAGAACCCGATCTGTATGGGACTATTTTTTGAGAAAGGCAGAGGAAATTATAATGGGTACAAAAATAACTCAATACGCTTCCAGATCCAAATCATTTTCAATGGACTATGTAGATTTGCTTAATAATAAGGAACTTATGAGTAAGGTAGGGTTAATCTATGCTGATCCTCCGTATAGTTTTGTCCATTATTCGCGTTTTTACCACGCTATCGAAGACTTATGCAGATATGACTACCCGACTGTAGAATTTAAAGGAAGATACCGGATGGACAGACATCAATCACCGTTTTGCATAAAATCTAAAGTACCAAAAGCATTTGAAACTTTATTATCTAAAGCAAAAGCCTTTAACATACCTGTGTTGATATCGTATTCGAATACAGGGATGATTGATTTAAATAGTATTATTTTCATTAGTGAAGAAGTGGGCTATAGATCCGAAGTTATAAAATTAGCGCACAAGCATTCGACAATGGGTAGATTAAACGATAAAGACAGAGACGTAACAGAAGCACTAATTATGTGTAGCTAAACCTTAATACAAGCTTTTTGAGAAATTGCGAACACAAGTAATGGGCATTCTGCGGCGCCTCCACCAATAATCTTTGGAGTTAGTTTCCCCAAGTGTGTTGTAGATGCACCATATGATTTACCCTTTTTCAATTTTACAAACAACTCCTGTAACTCATCTGCTCTTGTTACCATCACACCGACACTGATTACACCTAGTTCATGCAGTAACCTGAAATTATTTAAATCACGATCAAAAAAAGGATCCTTATTGTTCCATTCAAGCTCCACTGCTACCCTATTTTTATAATAATCAACATTATGAGTTGGAGATGGAAATTTATTGCCATCAATATTGACATTTATATCCCATTTCTTCTCCTCCCAGCCTTGTGAGTATAATTTGTGATCAAATTTTTCTGCAATAGGGGACTTCCTTCCTCCGGGAGTAGTTATTTCTTTGTGTGAAATTGTAAAATTTTCTAATAATTCAACAAGTTCTTTAAACTCATTCGGAAAATCATTTTTAAGTATGGTCGCGGCATGACGATAGTCAGAAATTTCGTACTTATTCCTTATGTTTTTCGAAAAAATGTTGTCCAACGTCATAATAAGTTATTCTAACAAATTATTTACATTTATATTTAATCCGCTACATATTTTCTCCAATGTCAATATTGATACGTTCCTCTCACCCTTTTCTACGGACATAATATAATTTCTGTGTACTTTACATAAAACAGCCAATTCTTCCTGAGTAATGTCCTTAGAAATTCGATACTTTTTTACATTTTCACCGATTCTTAATAGAAGAAGGCTTTTCATATAATTTTTAGCAGTTAAAGTTTAAACCTAACCTTTTCTTTCTTCTTAAATTTTATCTTAGCCTCATTAATTGCCTCATCTATTACTCTAAAGATTTTTTCTACTTCCTCATCTGTAAACTCATATATTGCTCTGTTGGAGCAATGTGACAATACATTAATCGCAGATAGTAGTTTATTTGTTCTATTTTCTGCAAGGGTTTTAAACCTATCACGAGAGTTTGTAAAAGATTGTCGCTTCATTAGTAAAGTATATCAAAGTAGTACAGATTTGTCTAACCAAATTATTATTTCATATATCATACATTGTAATCCCTTAAAATATGATTAAATCCTATTGAAAATGAAATATGATAAGAGTAGAATTAAATCAATAAAAAAGCCGCCCCGTGAAGGTAACAGCTTTTTTACAAGGCTCTTGACGCCTCTTATTAACATCTTGTCAGGAAAGGAACTAATTGTCAATCATATGGCAAACTCAGGTTTATGTGGTCCGTACACTCTAACATCGGAAAATATCGATATAATTGTTACACGGATATCTCCAGGGGCTTATGCGCTAGGCTACACAGATAACAGTGGAACTTTTATAATCCAATATGTTGGTAGATCAGATAACAACGTAAACAACCGTTTAAAGTCATGGGTTGGGAAATACAGACAGTTCAAGGTCTCGTATTTTAATAGTCCCAAAGAGGCCTTCGAAAAGGAATGTACGCTCTACCATGATTTTGGTGGGACAGATAACAAAGAACATCCAGCAAGACCAGAGAATTCATACTGGCTTTGTCCTATATGTAAAATTTTTGGATAAATCGGCACATTAAAAATTTTTGCGTTTTCATTGAGCCGATATTTTTTCCGCCAAGCGGAATTATAAATAACTCGAACAGCTAGGCCCACCGGTACAGGCGGCGGGCCGACGCCGTGAACAACAATTTAATAATTATTCTTAAAAAACGTTCAAATTTCGTTATAACAGCTCACAGTAAAAATCTTGGACTGCTATAATGATTTATGGGAGAAACGTATGGTTGGTATTCGATGTTAGTGAAACCTGAATGGGCACCACCAAGTTGGTTGTTTGGACCAGCCTGGACACTACTTTATATATTAATTGCGATTAGTTTTGGAAGTGTTTTTTACTTAGTGATTAAAAATAAACTACCAAAATCAGTAGCTTTACCTTTTGTTTTGAATTTATTTTTTAATTTTTTATTTACTCCGATTCAATTTGGGTTAAGAAACAATATCTTGGCGTCGATTGATATTTTGGCAGTATTAATAACTATTATTTGGATGTTTAAAACTATTTGGCCACATTACCGATGGGTAGTGTTGATAAATATCCCCTATTTAATGTGGGTTTCATTTGCCACCGTTTTACAATTAACAATTACTTATTTGAATCTCAAATAGTTTTCATGGGTGTGGTAACCGAAAGAAAAATTGGACAATGTTTAATAAATAATAAGGCAATGGTGATTGTTAATGGGTATCGATGTAGCCTTGTAAGTTTAAAATGCATTAATTTGCGTTGTGAACATTGTGAAGAAGAATAATTATATTTAGGGTTATAATTCTTTTGTTATATTAATTACATATTTTATGTCTATTCAACAATCTGTAAGAATATTAAATTGCGGAAATAAAGAAAATCACCTCTGTGTTGGTGTCGAACCTGGTTCGCCCGATTTAGGTAAATCAACTGCTTTTGGAATAGATCCAAGGTGCCCATGTAGAGGCAAAGCTTTAATAGTAACTACTGGCGAAAAACTTGCTCCTAATATTATGGAAATTATCTTAAGATGCAATAATACTGAATGTCCAGACAATCAGCAAGGATAACTGATATATTATTAGATAATGAGATTTAAGGTAAAAGAGATAAAAGATAAAACAGGAGTGGGATTTGGAACAAGTGGAGTTAGAGGCTTGGTAACTGACTTAACCGATGAAGTGGTTTATGGCTATGTACTTGGTTTTTTGACCTATATTGGGGAAATAAAAGCTGTAGCAATTGCTGGTGATTTGAGAGATAGCACCGATCATTTAATGCAAGTTGTGGGTAAAGCTGCAAAAGATTTTGGAGCCGAAATTATTAATTGTGGCAAAATCCCCACCCCAGCCGTGGCCTTTTATGGAATTCAAAATATGATACCAGCAATCATGGTGACCGGCAGCCATATTCCAAGTGATCGGAATGGAATTAAATTTTATAAACAAAACGGTGAAATACTAAAATCTGACGAGCAAAACATTTTAGAGACAGAAGTAGAAATTAAAACAAATGATTTTTTAACTGAATTACCCGAAATTGATTTAACAGCTAGAAATATTTATCTGGACCGATATAAAAAAATGTTTGAAAATGATTGTTTAAAAGGAATGAGAGTTGGCATTTACGGGCATAGTGCTGTGGGAAAAGATATTCTTAAAGAAATATTAGAATATTTAGGGGTAGAAACAACAATGTTTGGAGTTTCTGATGTATTTATTCCAGTTGATACTGAAGTAATTAACCCAGAAATTTTTGAGATTGGAAAATTAAACGGTTTTAAATATGACGCTTTAGTTTCGACCGATGGTGATAGTGATCGGCCACTGTTGGGCGATGAAACTGGAACTTGGTTAAGATCTGATATTTTGGGAATTTTAACCGCTAAGTATTTAAAGGCAGAAATAGTAGTTAATCCAATTAGTTGCAACACGGCTTTAGAAAAAACTGGTTGGTTTGAAAAGATCATTAAAACAAAAATTGGTTCACCATATGTGGTTGAAGCCATGAACGGCGAAGACAAGGTAGTTGGTTATGAAGCCAACGGTGGTTTTTTTACCCAAGATTTACCTACTCGCGATGCTATTTTACCCTTACTTTGCTGGTTAGTTTTAGCTAGAGATAAAAAGATTTCTGAATTAAAAAACAACTTACCTCAGCGTTTTACTTGGAGCAATGAAGTTAAAGCTATAGTTGATGAAGAAAAAATTCTTTCAAAAGTAAAATCTTTATTTAATATTGTAGAAACTAATACTATTGACGGTTGGCGTTTTTTGTTGGATAATGGCGAAATTATTCATCTGAGAGCTTCTAAAAATTCGTTAGGATTTAAAAACTACTGTGAAGCTGATTCTGAAAATAGAGCCATAGAACTATCGGATGAAATTAATAATATTATTAAAAGTTTTATTATAAATGGATAATTTAATTGAATATACTGATTTTGCTAAAGTTGAGTTTAAAATTGGCGAGATTATCGAAGCGGTTGAGGTTGAGGGTTCGGAAAAACTACTGAGATTAATTGTTGATTTTGGAGAAGAAAAAAGAGTGGTGTTTTCGGGAATAAAACACTGGTATTCTCCAGCTGATTTATTAAACAAAAAAACTGTGTTTGTGACCAATATGAAACCTAAAAAAATTATGGGTGAAGAATCGAGTGCCATGATTTTTGGAGCCGAAGACAGTGAGGGAAAACAGATGTCGATTTTACTATTAGATAAGGATTTACCCGTAGGCGCAAAAGTTTTCTGATAAAATTGGCTATGATTAAAAAAGAGTTGGCAGAAATTTTAAAAAAAGCCTGGGGAAACGATGTTTTTTTAGATTATCCAGTTAATAACCAGTTTGGAGATTTAGCTACCAATTTTGCAATTATACATAAAGAAAAAAGTGCAAATGATTTGGTAGGGCTGATTCCTAAAATTGACTGGTTAGAAAAAATTGAAATTGCCGGGGCTGGATTTATTAACTTTACGATTAAACCAGCTAAGCTAGTTGACGAAATTGATAGAGAAATTGACAAAATAAACAAAACAATGGTGATCGATTACAGTGCCCCAAATATTGCCAAACCTTTTGGAATTGGCCATTTAAGATCGACCAACATCGGCCAAGCTATTTATAATTTGTACCAATATTTAGGTTGGAATTGCGTTGGTGTTAATCACTTAGGCGATTGGGGAACACAGTTTGGAAAGTTAATTGTAGCCATCAAAAAATGGGGTGACAAAAACTTAGCTGAAATGACAGTGGAAGATTTAGAAAAAATATATGTTCGTTTTCATCAAGAAGCGGAAACTGATTTGGAGCTGGAAGAACATGGTCGAGACTGGTTTGCCAAACTAGAAAATGGTGATGCCGAGGCTAGAGAAATTTGGCAAAAATGTATTGAAATATCTTTAAAAGAGTTTGATAAAGTTTACGAAAAACTAGGAGTAAAAATTGATTATGCTTTGGGTGAATCTTTTTATACCGACAAAATGCCAGCCATGATTGAAGAATTGAAAAATAAAGGTTTAGTAACTGAAAGCCAAGGAGCTAAAATAATTGAATTTGAAAAAATGCCACCAGCAATGGTGATTAAATCGAACGGAACGACCACTTACTTCACTCGGGATATGGCAACGCTAAAATATCGAGTAGAAAGATGGCAACCAGATTTATTAATTTACGAAGTTGGCAGTGATCAAGAATTACATTTTAAACAAGTGTTTGCTACAGCCAAGAAACTGGGGATTGAAACTGAAACAGTCCATGTTGCCCATGGGATGATTAGATGGAAGGACGGTAAGTTTTCGACTAGGAGTGGCAAGACAATTCACTTAGATGAAGTAATTGAAAAAGCTAAAGAAGAGGCTAGGAAAATAGCTCCAGAAAATAATGAAGAGAAAATTGAGGCGGTGGCTATTGGGGCAATTAAGTTTAGTGATTTATCGGCTGACCCTAAAAAAGATATTATTTTTGATTGGGAAAAAGTGATGTCGATGGAAGGTAGCTCGGGACCATATTTACAATATACTTACGCTCGATGCATGAGTGTTTTAGAAAAAATAAAAGAACCTACAAATAATATTTTTAGTGACTTAAATTTAGAAGAGAAAAATTTATTAATCGAACTGATTAAATTTAACGAAAAAGTAGTTGAAGCGGCAGAAAGATTTAACCCAGCGGTTTTGGCTGAATATTTACTTAGTATTGCCAGAAAATATAATGAATTTTATGCCAAACACCGAATTGTCGGTGAAGCTTCTGAACAGTGGCGAGGATGGTTAACCCAAAAAACAGCCGAGAAACTAAAAACCGGCTTGACACTTTTAGGTATCAAACCGGTTTTGGAAATGTAAACTAATTAGAAATTAGTGTAGTTTCTTGGTTGAACAATAATTGGATTAATCTGTTTTGGAGTTAAGATTGTAAAAGTCTTGTCGGAAGAATCGGTAACGATAGATCCACCAACTCCGGTAGCAGAAATAATGATTTTGGCATTTTTAGTAGCAGCTAAGCCAGATAATTTCCAATTATAACTATTACCTGAATAACCAGTGGCAAGATTTTTCATAAAAGGACCATTGGAATAGGCAATATTAACTGTTTTAATATCTGAAGAAGATTTCCAGGTGATTTGATAGGTATTACCATTCATTAACCATTCACCACCATTTGGTTTAACCACAGTGATAAAAGAATTGACCACTGGTGGAGTAACTGGAGGTGTAAGAGTGTAAGCGTAAGAAGTAGTAATTACCTTAGCCATTGAATAAGGCAAAATAACAGCTAAGATTAAAGGTAGAAAAAGTTTGAATTTTTTCATATGTTTTATTTTTTAATAACTTTTAATTTTTTGATATTACCTTTGCTAAGTGGGTGGTTTTATCCAGATAGTTTTGAGTATATCAAAGTAATTAGTTTTATAAGTGTAACTAATGTGTATTTTTTTATCACCCGAATTGTACACCAGTCCTATAATATTTTCAAGTGGACAGTTTTAGATTGGTTATTGATTGGTTTTTGGTTGTGGTTGTTGATAGCTAGTCTGCTAAATAGTTCTCTAACTATTTCTATTTTTGGCCAATATTACCGGTATCAAGGCATAATTACTCTTTTTTGTTTTTTAGAGTTTTATTATTTAATAGTAATCAGTAAATATCAGATTAGCAAAGTTAAGGCATTAATTTTTTTATCAGGAATACTTAATTGTTTATTTGTTATAGGACAGTTTTTATTTAACTCAGCTAGTTTTTATGGCCGGTATACAGCTAACTTAGGTAACCCAAATTTTACCGGTGGGTTTTTGGCTTTATGCTTTGGATTTAGTAACATTTTATTCTTCCCTTTATTTTTAGTGGCGATTTTATTGACTGGATCGAGATCGGCGTTATTGGCTTTAGGGGTGATGATGGTAATTAGGTTGTTTGGCTTGATTAAAAACAAAAAGATAGCGAGTGTATTTATTTTAGCAATAGTACTAGGGTTGGTTTTAGTGTTCCCTAAAAGAGAAATTTCTAGTTTTGATAGCCGATTTGAAATTTGGAACAAAGCGATAGTAGCAATCGGGAATAAACCAGTGATTGGTTATGGGGTTGAAAACTTTGATCGGGCTTTTACTTCTGTTTTAGGAAATTTAGATTTTGACTTAAAAAATATCCGAGTTGATAAAGCCCACAATGAATTATTGGAATATACCGTGGCGGGAGGAATACTTGCTGGTTTACTATATGGTTCAATAATAATTTATAGCTTACTTAAAATTAAAGAAAATTGGTTGGTGGCCACTTTCGTAGGATACCTAATCATTAGCAGCCTAAACGTAATGAGCGTGGCCGAATACTTATTCTTTTTCTTAATTTTGGCAATTATCAAGCAAACAAGTGTTGATAAATTTGCTGATAATGATCGACAGGAATAAATTTAATCGACTTTTTGACTTCGGTGGGGATATCTACTAAAGATTTTTGGTTGTCTTTGGGGATAAAGATAGTTTTTAACCCTGCTCGACTGGCTGCTAAAGATTTCTCTTTTAAGCCACCAATTTCTAAAACATTACCTCGAAGAGTAATTTCACCAGTCATACCCACATCTCGAGGAATAGGTTTATTGGTTAAAGCCGAAACTAAGGCAGTAGTGATAGCACTACCAGCTGAAGGACCATCTTTGGGGGTGGCACCTTCGGGAACATGAATATGAATATCGATTTTATGAAAATCTTGGGTAATTTTCCATTTTTTAGCTTGACTGCGAACAAAGGATAGGGCTGCCTGACAAGATTCTTTCATAACTGAACCAAGTTTTCCAGTGAGGATTAGCTGACCTTTTCCAGGCATAATATTGACTTCGATAAAAAGAATATCGCCGCCAACTGAGGTCCAAGCTAAACCAGTGGAAACTCCGATCTCGTCTTTTTTACCTTTTAATTGAGAAGAGAATCTTTCTGGCCCTAAGAATTTTTGAATTAATTTATTGTCGTTAAGATCGACTACTTGAGTTTTAGTAGACACCACTTTTTTAGCAACTTTGCGTAAGATAGTAGCGATAGTGCGAGTTAAACCCCGGACACCAGCTTCTCTGGTATATTTATCGACAATATATTTAAGAGTATCGTCGGCAATAGGCTTAATATTTTTGCGAGTTAAGCCGTTTGATTTTAATTCTTTATCGATTAAATATTTTTTGGCGATATTAAATTTTTCATCGGGAGTATAGCCAGAAAAATAAATGATTTCCAAACGATCTCGAAGAGCATAGGGAATAGTAGAAACGTCATTACCAGTGAGGATAAAAAATACTTTGGAGAGATCGACAGGAAAATCTAAATAATGATCTGAGAATTCTCGGTTTTGTTCTGGATCTAGGGTTTCTAGTAAAGCAGCAGATGGATCACCTCGGTAATCGGCACCAATTTTGTCAACTTCATCAAGCATAAATACTGGATTCATTGATTTGGCGTCTTTTAAACCTTTGATAATTCGCCCAGGCATAGCGCCAACATAAGTTCGACGATGACCTCGAATTTCAGCCTCATCTCGTATTCCTCCTAAAGAAGCGCGAATAAACTTTCGATTTAAAGCCCGAGCAATTGATTTACCTAAAGAAGTTTTTCCGACACCCGGAGGACCAATAAAACAAAGAATATTGGCGGTTTGAGAATCTGAAGTGTCTTTAATTTTTTCTTTTAGTTTAATGACGGATAAGTATTCTAAAATTCTTTCTTTGGCTTCTTTGATTCCATAATGATCTTGATCAAGAATTTTTTTAGCAGCATTGACTGATAATTTTGAAGAATCATATTTTCCCCAAGGCAATTCGACCACAGTTTCTAAATAAGTTCGAACATAACTTGATTCGGGAGACATGGGCCCCATTTCTTCGAGTCGCTTTAATTCTTTAAGAAGTTTTTTACGAATTTCATCGGTGACAGCTAGTTTTTTGATTTTAGATTCGAGCTCTCCAAGGTCACCCTCATCGCTTTTTCCCATTTTTCTTAATTCTTTTTCAATTTGTTTTTTTCTTTCTTCCAAAACATTTCGCTTCATACCAACGTTAAACTTTTCTTGAGTTTTTTCTTCAATTGATTTTTCTAATTCAGCTACCTTCATTTCCCTAATTAAATATTCGGTGGCAGTTTTGAGACGTTGATTAACCAACATGGTTTCGAGTAATGCCTGTTTTTCTGGTATTTTTGCTTCTATAGAAAAGCTAACTTGATCGGCTAAATCCGAACTACTTACCCCAGATGATAGTTGCATCATGGCGGGAAGATCAAACTGACGACCCATGGCGAAAGCTTTTTTAAGTTGATCGAGTAAAGCTTGAGCTGATTGCTGAATATCGGTAGCCGACTCGGTGATGATAGGTAGATCGACAAACTCGACTTCATAATAAGGGCTAACTTTAATTAAATCGACAATATTTACCCGAGAAACACCTTTAACGATGGCATGAAGACTACCGTCGGTATGGAGAATGTGTTCGATTTTTGCCAAAACACCAACGGTATAGAGATCTTTTAACTCTGGATTTTCAATTTTTGAACTTTTTTGAGTGGTTACAATGACCAGTTTATTAGTGTTGTCGTAGGCATGTAAAAGTGAGTTCATCGACTCTTTGCGACCGAAAAACAAAGAGGTTTCAACCGACGGAAAAAGAACTAAGTTTCGAAGAGGGATTAAAGGAAGAATTTTTTTGATAGGAGTAATTTCGTTGGGCATATATTTAGCAGTCTAGCATTTGTTTTGCTAAGTGTCAAAGAGGCAACTTTAAGTTACAATACACCATGACTGAAAAAATAAAATTTGGACGAGTAGTGATCATGGGCCGACCTAACACAGGTAAATCTACACTCTTAAATGCATTAATGCAACAAAAAGTTTCGATTACTTCACACCTACCTCAAACTACCAGAAAAGTTTCTCGAGTAGTCTATAAAGATAGTACTGGAGTAATTATTTTTTCTGATACACCCGGAGTTATTGGTAAGGTTTCAGATTTGGTTGGTAAACAAATTAATATTGAAGCACCCAAAGAATCATCTTTGGCGGATATTATGATTATGGTGGTTGATGTTAGCCGACCAAAAAATGAGGAAGAAAACAAAGCTCTAGGAATAATTCGTAAGACCAAAGCCAAAAAGATTTTGGTTTACAACAAAATTGATAAAGTTGAAGATGGAATTGATCACAAACCTGAATATTTATACTTAGAGGATGAATTTGATAAAGCCATCTCGATTAGCGCTATTAAAGAAAAACATATTAAAGGATTAATTAATTTAATTTGGGAATTGTTGCCCGAAGTTGACCAAAAAAGTGTCGATGAAGAATTAAAAGGATTTGGAAATGAAACAAAACCACTGATTGGAATGGATTCAAAAGAATTTGTTAGCGAAATTATTCGGGAAAAAGCCTACTTATTTTTACGAGACGAAATCCCCTACTCAATTCAAGTGAAAGTAGAATCGATAAAAAGTAAAGGAACAATGTTGGTGGTTAAAGCCGATATTTTATGCCGAGAAGATCGATATAAAAAAATAATTATTGGTAGAGAAGGCCAAAAAATTAAAGAAATTGGTTATAATGCCAGAAAGGAACTTGAATTGATGTCTCAAAAGAAAGTCTTCTTAGAGCTAGAAGTAAAAACCGATAAGCATTGGATGGAGCGCTTTAAAGAAAACTATGATATTAATTAATTACCTATGCTAGAAGTTACTGAAATCAGTAAGTATTTTGGTGATATTAAAGCAGTTGATAATGTTAATTTGAAAATTAGTAAAGGGAGTGTGGTTGGTTTATTGGGACCAAACGGAGCCGGAAAAACAACTTTGATGAGGATAATTGTTGGTTTTTATCAGTCAAATACTGGCAAAATTAAATGGAATGGAAAATTGGTGAAAACCAAAAGCCGAAAACATAGGCAAAGAATTGGTTACCTACCAGAAAACAATCCCTTATATTTGTCGATGACTGTGGGAGAATATTTATCTTTCGTGGCTGAGCTTAAAGGCGTTGATGATTTAGATAACATTAAGAAAGTAATTAGAAAATGTGGGTTAGCTGATTTTGGCAATAAGTCGATAGAAACTTTATCAAAAGGATATCGTCAAAGAGTTGGCTTGGCGGCGGCTTTGTTGGGTAACCCAGAAATTATTATTCTGGATGAACCAACTACTGGGCTGGATCCAAATCAGATTATTGAAATAAGAAACTTAATCAAACAATTAGCTAAAGACCGAGTATTGATTTTTTCTACCCATATTTTGCCGGAAGCCAGAGAAATCTGCGAAAGAATTATTATTATCAACAAAGGTAAGATTGTTCTAGACGAAAAAACAAAAGAAATTAAAGATTTAGAAAAGAAATTCATTGACTTAACCTCATGAAAAGAATTTTAGCCATCACTAAAAAAGAGTTATTAGTTTTGTTTTATAGCCCAATTGGTTATATTTTTGCAGGTTTATATTTTTTAGTAATAAATTGGTTGTTTTTTAACGATTTGTTTATTTTAGGGCAAGCTGATTTATCTCCATACTGGAACGTGGCGGTTTATTTGTTGTCATTATTTATTCCAGCCATTTCAATGGGTTTGATAGCTGAAGAAAAAAAGAATAGTACTTGGGAAATGTTGTTGTCGTTGCCAATCAATGAAACCGAACTGGTGGTTGGTAAATATTTAGGCGGAGTGATTTACTTGTTATTTTTCTGGTTAATGAGCCTACCAGTAGTAATCACTATTTTTATTTTGGGTAAACCAGAGTTTGGATTAGTAATGGCAGGATTGATTGGAGTAATAATTTTAAGTATTAGCTATTTGGCGATTGGTTTATTGATTTCTACAATTTCAAAACAACCAATTGTGTCGTTTTTAATTACAACTGTTTTTTTAATTATCAATTCTTTAATGGGGCAGGAAATTTTATTATCTCGTATGCCATTATTACTAAGAGATATTTGCCAAAACTTAAGTTTAAATTATCGATTTTTAAACATAACGACTGGTTTAATTAATTTGAGTGATTTAGTGTTTTTTGGTTCAGTAATTTTTGTAGGTTTATTTTTGGCGTCGATATTATTAAAAGAGAACCATCAAAAATGAAAAATAAATTGTTTGGATTTTTAAAAAAATTTAATATTCTAATAATTGTTGTATTAGTTAATGTGCTGTTAATCAGTTGGTGGTCAATAAAAATAGATTTGACAAAAAGTAAGGTTCACACCGTATCTAAGATTAGCCGAAACATTGTAAAAGAGCTGGAAGATATTGTGGTAATTAAAGTTTATCTAACTGAAAATTTACCACCAACAGTTCGTCCGATTTCTAAATCGCTAAAACAAATTCTTAAAGAGTTGGAGTCGGCTAACAAAAATAAATTAAGAATTAGTTATCTTGACCCAAACAAAGATGAAAACGCCAAAAAAGATGTTGAAAAATATGGTATTCAAAGATTGCAATTTTCAGAAATTAAAAGTGATAGTTTTGAAGTTTTGGAAGGATATTTTGGATTAGTAATAATTTATGGTTCTAAACAGTTGGTATTACCAATTGCTGGAGATATCGGTAATTTGGAATATTACATCGTATCGGGTATAAAAAAATTAGTAAGCGATAAAGTGGTGAGCGTTGGAATTATTGAAGATAGTAACAATCCATCGTCGGAAATAAATTATTTAAGAAAATATTTAGAAAGAGATTATGTGGTTGTTGATTTAGCCGTTGATCAAAATGAAGATTTTAGTGATTCTTTAGACACGATTCTGATAATAGGTAGTTCGGCAAAATGGAATGAGAAAAATATTGGCAAACTTAAAAATTGGGTTAACAAGAATAAAGGATTAATTATTTTAGATGATCGGATTGCGGTTGACGATAAAATGACAACATCAAAATTAAACAATACTTATTTTGAAAACTTTTTAAAAGATTTAGGAGTTGAAGTTTTACCAAAATTAGTAATTGATGACTCGGCCGCAATCGCAAACTTTAAAGTAAATAATGGATCATATATTTTAAAGTACCCTTATTGGTTAAGTGTGAGAATTGAAAACATTGATCAATCATCACCGGCTTTTACAGGAATTAATAGCTTGTTGTTGCCTTGGGTGTCGCCAATTGCCTACACTAATGATTTTAAGCCAGTAATTAAGTCTTCAAACAAATCTGCTCTTGATGAACAAATGATTGATGTAACACCTAAAAAAATTGATTTAACCAAAGAAAATAATCAACAAGTATTGGCAGTAATGAAAAATAAAATAATTGTTTTTGGAGATAGTGATTTGATTAAAGATCAGTTTGTGGTGAGCAATCAAAACAACTTAATGGCCATGGTTAATTTGCTTGATTACGTATCATCGGATAGTAAACTACTAACCATTAGAACTAAGAGTTTAACAGTAAATCCACTAATCTCGATTGATGACAAATTTAAAAACTTAATTAAAATAATTAATTTAATAATACCGATAGGATTTTTACTGATAACTGCCTTGGTGACAAAATTTATTAGACAAAAACATAATCGACAGTATGAAAAAGAATAATGATCTTGGATTAGTAATATCTAGCATAGTTATTGGATTGTTGGTTTTACCATTGGCGATAAGAATTATTTTGAAGGATTACAGCGGAAAAACAAAGAATTTTTTTATTAATGAAATAAAAGGTTTTTGTGTTAACGATGTTTGTTTATCGAAAGATAATGATAATTATTTTGTTGAATATAAGGGAGTTAAAGTTCCGGCTGATAACGAGAAAGTAATTAATTTTATTAAGTTAATATCAAAGATTAAATTAGAGGAACTGGTGTCGACTAATCCTGAAAGATTTAAAGAATTGGGTTTTGATGATCAAAAAGTGATTTTAAAAGTTGATAAACAAGAATTGGAAATTGGAGGAATGAACCCTAGTTTTGATGGCACATTAGTTAAAGATAATAATAAAATTTATTCGATTTTATTGATTTTAAACAAAGTAAATTTAAGTAGTTTCGAGTACTGGCAAATTAAACAACTGACTAATTTACCCAAATTAGAGATTATTAAGATTAGCGCCAAAACTCCAAGAAACACCATTATTGTTAAAGACAATAAAATAATTGACAGAATTTCGAATTTACCAGTCGTTAAGTATTTACCAGTAATTACTATTGATGAAAAAAATATTTACAGTTATTTGATTGAAATTAGAGACAATTCAAAAACAATTTATTTGGGAAGAGGTAAGGTTAATGGCAAAAATGTGTATTGGGCATCGACAGACCGAACTTACTATTATGAAATTTTAGCCAACGACTTCAATTTGTTGACAGCCAAAATAAAGTAACTTAGACTTAATTATTAATTTTTATTCTAAATATGTCAAAATCAGGCGGTAAATTTTTCTTAGCAGGTGTAATTGGTGCATTAGCTGGTACCATTGGTGGATTATTATTAGCCCCTAAGTCTGGTAAAGAAACTAGAGATGATATAGCTAAATTGGCTTTAGAGATTAGTAAGAGAATTAAAACTGAGACAGATGAAACTAAAAAAAGAGTTAAAGAAATTTTTGGCAAAGTAACAACTGATACTACTCAAAAATATAAAGAGATAAGAACCTCGGTGGTTACCAAGGTGGCTAGTGCCAAAACTGCTGGCAACGAAATTGATAAAGATAAATATGCAAAAGTGGTTGATGGTGTGATCGAAGAATACAAAGATGATTTAAAAGCGACTAAAGAAGGAGCCACAAAAATATCTGGGTATTTGAAAAAAGATTGGGAAAAAGTAAAAAAAGCTTTAGTTTAAAGCTTGTTGGATAATCTTTTTTAAAGATTTTAAACTCTCGGGGTCAATAATTGAAACCGAGAGTTTTGCTTTGGTAAGCTTGACGATTTTAGCTAATTTTTTGGGATCATTAATTAAGTTATCGGCTTTGGTTATGACAATTATCTCTGGTTTTTGAGTAAGTGAGGCTGAATAAGCGGCTAATTCTTGGCGGACTGATTGATAATCTGCCAATGGATCGGTAGATTCGCAGGATAAACAGTGAACTAGAATTCTGGTTCTTTCAATATGTTTTAAAAATTTAAAACCTAAACCTTTACCTTCGGAGGCGCCTTCAATTAAACCTGGAATATCAGCCATTACTCGACCATCATCCATGACACCCAAATTTGGTTCGAGAGTGGTAAAAGCAAAATTAGCGACTTTAGCTTTGGCGGTAGTTAATTCATTTAATAAACTTGATTTGCCAACGTTTGGAAGACCAACTAAGCCAACATCTGCGATTAATTTTAATGCGATATGAAGATTTTTGGGACGAGTGACAAAACCAGGTTTAAATTCTTGAGGCTGTTGATTGGTGGAAGAGCGATATCGGAAATTACCAACCCCACCTTTACCACCCTTGGCGACTAATTCAGTTTGGCCAACCGTAGTTAACTCAAGGCTAGTACCATTATCGAAATTAATTATTGAGCCAACAGGCAACTCGAGAATTAAATCTTGACCGTTTTTGCCAGTACAATTATTTTTTTGACCTCGGTCGCCATTAGCAGCTGAAAACTTTTTTTCGTGTCGGAATTGATAGAGTCGATTAATATCTGAAACAGCTTTGAAATAAACCGAACCACCAGTGCCACCATCACCACCGTCGGGACCACCTTTTGGTCGCCAACGATCACGGTAAAAATGGACAATACCATCACCACCATTACCAGCTTTAATTGTAATATCAACTTCATCAACGAGCATACTATATTTTACCAGTAGTATAGGCTAATTGACCACAAGCGGAATTTATCTCCTGTCCGAACGATTGGCGTACTGAAAAATCAACTTGGTTTTGAGTTAGGTAATTGACAATTTGAGTTAATTTGGTGGAGGCTTTTAAACCATTTGGCACTTGGTTGACGGGAATTAAATTAAGATAGAAGAGATAGTTTGATTTAATAAATTTAGCTAGGGAGGCAATGTCTTGGGGCGAGTCATTGATATCTTCAAACAAGGCATATTCAAAAAATAATTGACGGCGAGTGAGTGAAACATAATTTTTAGCTTGATCAAGCAACTCGTTTAAAGGATATTGTTGAGTGATAGGCATAATTTTTAAACGAGTAGATTGGTTGATAGCATGAAGAGAGATGGCTAAATTGATTTGAGGAAAATCGAGAGCAAATTGTTTGATTTGAGGAATAATCCCGGCAGTAGAGACACTTATTTTTCGACTACCAATTTTTAGAACAGTATTGATAGTTTCGATAGCTAATTTTAGATTTGAATAGTTTAGAAATGGTTCCCCCATGCCCATAAAAACCAAACGATCAACCGGAAACTGATTTTTCCAAAGAATTACTTGTTCAACAATTTCTTCGGCAGTGAGATTGCGTTTGAAGCCCATTTTACCGGTGGCGCAAAAAGCACAATTTAAAGGGCAACCAATTTGAGTGCTTAGACAAACAGTATTCCACTCAGGATATTGCATCAAAACTGATTCAAAATATTGATCGTCGGCAGTTTTGAATAATATTTTTTGAGTTCCAGATGAAGTGAGAGTTTTCTCGACCGAAAGAGAGTAAAGTGGAAATTGAGACTGAAGATATTGGCGAAGATCGAGCGACAAGGAAGTAACTGCCAACCAATCTTTAAAATGACCAGAATAATAAGCATCAGTGATTTGTTTTAGCCGATACTTAGGCTGATTTAGAGATTCTAGTGTTGAAGATAAAAGATTAAAGTCCACTGATAGCGGCGAGGTAGTCTTGTTTTGATCGTAAACCGATAATGGTGCTGACTACCTGACCATGATTAAAAATGATGACGGTGGGAATTGAATTGACATTGTAGGTTGAAGCTATTTCAGGACAACTGTCGACATCAATTTTAACTACTTTGACTTTGCCAACAGTTTCTTTTTCAATTTCTTCAATAGTTGGCGAAAGCATTTGGCATGGCCCACACCAAGTGGCCCAAAAATCGGCTAAGACAACACCTTGGTATTCTAAAACTTCTTTTTGAAATTGGTCGCTATTGATATTCATAGTTATTCAGCTTTTTTAACTAAATGAGCACTCATGACAATTTGTCGAAGAATTCCATCTTCTCCTTCAATTTGATTGATGCCAGAAATAGTGACGTATTGAGCTAAATAATCTGAGAGAGCAACTTTTAATTCTTTGGTTTGAGATTGAATATCCTTAATTTTTTCAACAATTGTTTTTACTTCGGGCCGAGCAATGACTTGAGCTTTGGCCACAGTTTTTTGTTTGGCAAATTTCTTGGCTTCCTTAGAGGCTTCTTGAAATGCAGTATCATTTTCAAGAACATCGTTAAGCATTTCTTTTTGAACTTTGAGTTCATCGGAAAGAGTATTGAGTTTAATATCGTGACTTTTAATTAAGTTTTCGATATTTAACAGAGTAGCAGCGTTTGGTTGTTGATTATCCATAAGTTCAACTTTAACAGTTTAAAAATTCTGGTTCAAGAGCTAAAAGTTGATCGATGGTAGTCAAAGTGACTAATTTTTGTCGAAGTTCCTTGGCTTTGGGGTGGGAGTGAGTATATAAAAGATAATGACGACGAAGAGGATCTAACCTTGAATTGGGATATAATCGCTGAAATTGCTCTGTATGATAAATAAGAGCATTAAACTTTTCTAACCAAGTGGGCTGATGATCTGAAAAAACCCAAGGGTTACCCATGGCGGCTCGGCCAATAAGAACACCATCTAAACCATATTGATCAAGATATTCTTGCGCTTGTTTTAAAGAATTGAGATCACCATTACCAAAAAATTTTGAAGCACAATTATTTTTAATAATTTCTTTGGCTTGATTAATTAGTTGCCAATCAGCCTGACCCGAATAGCCTTGTTTTAGAGTTCGACCATGAAGGGTGATTAGATCTAAATTAAATTGACTTAGAAAAGAAATCCAGTCAAGTTTGGGGGACAAAACACCTAAACGAGTTTTAAGCGAAATAGTGGGGTGAGAAACAGCTTTTTTGGCTAAAGGTAAAAGAGCTGTGGTAACTTTGGGAGGTAAATGTAAATGATTTAAATTTTTGGCTGAGGAATAATCGGCAACTCCCCTTTTAACAGCTAAAATAATCTCTTTGGCCAAATCTGGCTTATCGATTAAAGAAGCACCGGAACCATGTTGGGTGACAGTTTTAGCTGGACAACCCATGTTAATATCTACTCCATCAAAACCTAAATGCAAAACGATTTGAGATGCAATGTAAAAAGACTCAGGATCTTTACCAAACAATTGGGCGATAATTGGTCGCTCTTGGTCTTCAAACCAAAAATGAGAATAAAGTTTTACAGCGTGATGAGCTAAACCTTCAGCACTGACAAATTCAGTGAAGATAACATCTGGCCTGGCGACTTGTATTTGTGTCAGACGAAAAGCCTCGTCGGTAATACCGTCCATGGGTGATAAGCCAATAAAAGTTTTTTTTTGATCTAACCAATTCATTTATTTCGATTTCTTTTAGCAAATTTAGCGCCGACTTTAGAATGATGAGCCCGTTGATCGTAAACAGTTTGACGATCGGCAGTAATTTTGGGAGAGAAGGGGCGTTTGGCACGAGAATCTGGTCGAGAATTAGTGCTCGAACTGGGGGTAAAAGTTTTTTGGGGGTGACGAAATTTCTTTTTAGATAAAGCCTGAAGATGCCGGGCTTTACCTTCTTCAGTTAAAAATGGATCTGGTTTGGAATAGTCAACAATGATACTTCTTTCTTCAAGTTGGTAGTTGTGCATGGCCTCTTTGGCTTTAACCGCCGATTCAAGAGCATCAAACTCAACAAAACCAAGACCACGGCTTTTACCCCATTGGTTGTGCATAATTCTCATGGAGATAATTCGGCCAAAAGGTGCAAACAAAGTTAAAAGCTCGCCTTCATTAAACTTGTAGGGCAAAGAACCAACAAATAATCGTTTACTCGGAGATGTCATAGAATTCTGCCTTATTATCCATGTTTATGAACCGAAAAGCAAGGTCTGGGTTTAAATCTTGAGGAATTGAAAAAACCACAGCAGTGGTTACCCACTGATCACCGTCAAGAGTAATCTTGCTAAGTTCGAATAATTTTTTAGATTGAGTGTAGGCATCACTAAAATAAGTTTCTTCAACATAAGAAATATTTTTAGACTTATCGACGACAACAAACTGAGGTGAAGGTGTGTCGCCAATTTGATTAAAGGTGGCTGGTTGACCTTTATTTTTTGAATTACCTTTAATCGATAATTCTAATAAATATAGTTTTTTACCACTATCGGGACCGACGTTTCCAGCTGAAGTGATTGGTTTAAAACTAACTGCTTTGAACTCGGCCAAACCTTCGCCAGCAGGATCGACAGTTTTATATTTTACTTTAAATTCTTCTTTAAGTTTTTTAGTTTGAGAAATATCAATTTTAGAAGTGGCATATTTATCGGAATAGGTTTCGACATTCTCGATTGGTTCCTCTTTTTCGAATTCAGGATTAGAAAAAGAAGCGGTATTTTTTTTAGAACCGCAACCAGACAATAAGAAAACAGATAAAATTACTAGAGGTAGATATAATTTAGTATTCATGAATTAATTATATATGCTTTCTTATAAAATATTAACTCTAGGAGAATTAGAGACTAACTGTTATTTAGTTTGGGAGACAGAAACTAAAGAGGCAATAATAATTGACCCGGCAGATGAGGGCGAATTTATTGCCGATGAATGCGAAAGATTAAGACTAAAAGTGAAATCGATTGGCTTAACTCATGGACATTTTGATCATGTTTTAGGAGCCATGAGTTTAAGTTTGATTTTTAAAGTGGCAGTGGGATACAGCTTCTTAGATAAATTTTTGCTGAAACGTCAGAATGATACGGTTAAATATTTTTTAAAAAAAACTATTCGAATTCCAAGTTTTAAAAACGAGATTGATTTAGATCAAATTGAAGCTATAAACTTAGGCCAAGACAGTTTAAAAATAATAAAATTGCCAGGTCACACTCCAGGGGGGATTGGATTTTACAATCAAAAAGATAATTGGATAATTAGCGGAGACACTGTTTTTGCTGATGGAATAGGCAGTTATGACCACAAGTATAGCAATAAAAGCGATCTACTTTTAAGTGTTAATAAAATTAGAAAATTAAATGAGGTACTTATTTTGCCAGGGCACGGGGAGAGTACTTATTTATCAGAGTTTTAATTGTCTGAAAATCTTTTGAGTGGCAAAAAACTCCAATCGGAAAAAGCCCTAATCGACCTTTAGAAAAATAAAAATAGTTTTTAGCTTGATTAATCTTGATTATTTTAATTTCCGACCAAGCTAAGAAACGATCTTCCCCGGAGGTGGCTGTCAAACCAGCCCCAACAGCTCCCGGAGAACGCCCAACTGCACCAGCTAAAGTAGTTAGGCGGTTGACTTGTTTTACTCGAACCGAAGCTATTTGAGAAACTCCTGAGGAGTTAATAGTGCAACGATATCCAAAACCTTGTGGAAATAAAAAAAATAATGATAAGTACGTAATAACAAAAATTAACCCAACAAAACCAAGACCAAAATAGATATCTGGGGTTAAGGTGCTCCAGTTGCCACCATTAAGGTAAGCAGTTAATCCGATTAAACCAAAAACTACAAAGAATATAGCCAAACCAACCAACATTCCTTTAATAATATAAGCACTAAAAACTGGAATTGAGTAATTCCAAGAAAAGCTATCTTTTTGACTGTTTTTTGGCATTTTAAGGTTTAAATGAGGATAGGATAACGGATTTTTGAACAAACTCAGGAGTAAATCTAAAGATATAGTAAAAATCGTCTTTTTGAAAAATAAAGTTGTTGGTAGCTTGATCTGTTAAATAATTGTTTTGACCGTACTGAACATTTTGACCACTTTTAATAATTTTTTGTTCTTCATTGTTAAGATATAGAGAAGAATCGTTAGAATTAAAATATTGAAAAGAGAAACGAGAATCATCTTTAATACTTTCAAAAAAAGTAACAGTTTCTTGGGAAACAAGATAGTTCTTGGGATAATAAAAACTTGATTGATTATTGGTATCTGAATAAAAAATCAAACCAGAGGTTTTTTGATACTTGAGAAAATAATAAACACCAAGACTAACAACAGCTATAATAGCCAAAACTAACCAGCCAAAATAATGTTTCACAATTTAGTATAAACCCAAAAGATAAGTTACAATATACCCAGGTACGATTCCCCGTCGTCTAATGGTAGGACACGACGCTCTGAACGTCGTGATTGTGGTTCGAATCCATGCGGGGAAACAAAACTAATAATAAATAAACACGAGAGAGATTCTTTTTTGTTAAACTTGTTTAAAATATGGCCGAAATAATATTCCCTTCAATCCCCCACTTTCCAGGTGAAGATAAAGAGAAACAATATCACGGAGCACCAAAGAACTTGTTCGACTCAGTTTTACTAATGGGTAATTATGACCCAAAATATCTAGGCAAAGACCCAAAACAAATTGGTAGCTTATTATCAACCCTAACATTGATTGATCTTACAGATAAAGAAAACAGAGATAGGGCGGTATCTATTCGGAAAGAATTAAAGAGGGATTTATTTAATATAGGATTTAAATCTGAATATGATTTGCAACCAGATAGCTGTTTATTTTTTATAGAAACAGCAGCGGAGAACCCAGAAATTGCCGGTGATGTAGAAAATTTATTAGCTGGTTTGCTTAGTAGAGAAAAAGATCCGACTAAATTAATCGACACCCTATATCAAGCCACCAGTTTGGGATTAGATAAAGATAATGATAATTTAACCAGATATTTATTGAGAGTTTTTTGTTTTGACACTAATATTTTGAGAGAAGACTCTAAGTTATCGAGATTGTATCTAAGTAATATTTTCTCTGAGAGAGATACTGCCCTACAACAATTTATGGAACTTGATGCTTTTGGGGAAATGTTGGCAAACTACTACGATCCTGATTTAATAAAAAATAAAATAGCTAAAACTGAAAAAGCTATTCAAAAAATTGTTGAGGGTATAGACAAACCTGATAAGAGAGTCAGATCAATTCTTCAATTTTATGAAGATAATCAAACTGGTTTAACCGAGATTATTGCCGATAAAAAAGATGAGTTTCCTTATAATTTAGTTGTTAATGGCGGAATAGTTAGAAATAAAACTTATCAAATTTATTGTGAAATTAGCGGAAACGAAACTATTCAACCGATTAATATTCCTGATGGTCCAAGATTATTAGCCAGAAAAGGAGAGAGTGAAGAGAATATAGATAATTATCAAGGTATTGTTAGAGAGTATCTTGAAAAGTTTGGTGACAAGGAACATAGATTAAATGACTCAGAAACAAGAACTGTTTTAAACATATTAAGACCTAAGATTGATTTTCTAAAAAATATTGGTCAACTGAATCAATTAATAGCTGAGTATCGACAATTAATAAATCTTGACCCTAAAAGATCTATTGGAGTTAATGGCACAGAGATAATGATAAATGATCCACAACTATTAAATTTAGGCTATAGAAGCATAGTCTTTAATTACGGAGATAGAGTCCCCGAAATGAAGGTAAATATTTGTTTGGGAAATGGTAATTTATTGTTGCCCTTAAGATTAGATAGCAAAAAACAGTTAGTTGGAGAGAATGGTCAACCACTAAAAGATATTGATGTTGATTATTTGTCGGCAAAATGGATTGAAGCTGTTATTCTTAGCCATCTATTTGAATACACATGTAGTGAAAATGATGAGGGTTTTGTTGTTAATGAGAGGACTGACAATGACCGGCAAACAATATTGAAAAGAGTTGGCCATTTGCGAAGGCTGAGAGAAAATGAAGAATTTTCTGAGAATCAAGTTGTATTAGCTAGAGAAGAACAAGGTTGGGATTTAACAGCGATTAATCAGTACCGTTTTAACCATGGTTTATCTAAAGTTACTTATGTAAGGATTGTTGATAAACAATCAAAAACAGAAAACAAAAAACCTGATAAATTTAAAGCTAAAACAGCAATGGGATTGTTAAATGGTAAAATAAGCAATGCAAACAATTGATGAATTTAGTAAAGAATTACAATTAACCGAAGAGCAAACTAATAAACTACAAAATTACATTTCAGAAATGGTGGTGGAACTACTCTTGAGTATTAAGGAAGATAATAATAAAAACTTTGACGAAACAATAAAAAACTTATCAAGTAAATAATTTTGACATAATAAAAGCCCCGATTGCTCGGGGCTTTTTAGTTTTTTTAATTCTTATATAAAGATTTGACTTGGAATAAGATGTAGAGGGAAATACCTCCGCCGATAACAACACCACCTAAGTTGAAAGCTAAGAGATTGGAAACGATGCTTAAAAGCGAAATGTAGAATAATAATTTCCAAGATTTAGCAGTAAGTTTGAACATACCAGGAAGAGCCATGATTTGAAGAACCGCAAAAACTACAATAAAGATGCCGTTTAGAATAAATTTATAAGTACCACCGGTATGATCAAGAGCAGTAACAGACAAAAGGGCAAAACCTGTTCCAAAAACAGTTAATAAAGCTAGTGTAGAGAATAATAAACCAACAATGGTTAAATATGGAGCGATTTTAACGATGATTTCTTTAATGTTTTGAGGCATAGCAGGTAGCTTGCCAACAAAAATTTCTTCGCATTTAACTTCGATTTTATTTAAAAAATCTAACATTTGGGCTTTGGTATCGTTTGTTTGTGTCATTTTGATATTATGAATGGTTAATAATTAAAAGTCAAAGACTATTTTTTCCAAATAATTTTATTGTAAACAAACCAGTTAAGCGGAATAGTTAGGCCAAAGATGGCAATAATTTGATAGAGGAACAATTGGTCTCCAAAAAGAGAAGTTAAAATTGCAATTACAGTTGAAGGAATAATAATACCAGTAATTACAGAAGATAAATTGAAAGTTAAGAATTTTGGTAACAATTTGCTGGGGTCAATTTTTTCTTTAGAAAAAGTCCAAAGATTGTTCCAAATAAAGTTGGAAATGATAGCTAGTTCAGCGGCAGCGGCATTACACAAACCATTAAGCAAGCTAAGATTCGACTCGGGAGTGATAAAAATATTTTTAAAAATTTTGGCACCAAGAGTGTTGACTACAAAACCAAATCCGCCCACAATTCCAAATTTTAGAAATTTTTGGATAAAAGGATCAAACCATCGTGACTTAAAACATGATAGTAAAATTTCAGTAGTAGTGTCTGACTCGAATTTGGATTCGCCAACAGATCGATTTTTAAACTTTAAAGGAACTTCTTTAAATTTGGCTCCCATATTTAAAGTTTCTAAAAGTAGTTGGACTTTATAACCAAATTTACGGCTATATAATCGATCAAAGTCAAAACTCATTTGATCGATAAAGCCCTTAACTCGGGTTACTTTTAAACCAGTAGTTGGGTCGGTAACATCCCAAAAGTGTTTGAATGGAAAAAAGAGAATAAATCTCGCCACAAAACCACCGGCTTCGGTCATTAGCATTCTCATAAAATCACGGCCCTCTGGTTCTTCTCCGCCTTTAATTTTTCTCGAACCAATAACATAGTCGTAACCATCTTCCATGGCTTTTAACATTGAAGGTAAGGTTTCAGGAGGGTGCTGAAAATCGGCATCGAATTCAAAAACAAAATCAGCAGCTAATTCTTTCATAGCATATTTAAATCCTTTGAAGTAAGCTGCCCCTAAACCATCTTTAGTAGTTTCGGTTAAAAGATAAGTATTGGAATATTTTTTGGATTTTTCTTGAACTATTTTTCCGGTACCATCGGGTGAATTTGCATCGACTACTAATATTTTCATTACCCAGTCGGCTGTTAAACCTTCATTCTTTTTCTCGATATAAGGAAAAGTGGTTTCATTCAGATAATCTATCATCTTGCCAATGTTTCCAGCTTCATTATAAGTTGGGATAACAATCACAGCGGTTTGAGTGTTTTGTTTCATAGAAAGATTATAACGTATAATAAGGGCATGAAAATAGATGTGATTAGCTTGTTCCCTAAAATGTTTGAATCCCCTTTTGCGGAAGGGATGATTAAGAGAGCTTTAGACAAAAAAATAATTGAATTAGAGTGCCACGATATGCGAAAGTGGGCCTGGAACAGTTATGGCGCAGTTGACGATCGACCTTATGGTGGTGGAGTAGGAATGTTGATTAGAGTTGATGTAATTGATCAAGCCTTAAAAGAAATTAAAAAGAATAAAAATAGCAAAGTAATTTTAACTAGTGCTAAGGGTAAAAAGTTTACTCAGCAGATGGCAAGAGAATGGAGCAAAGAAGATAATTTAATTTTTATTTGTGGAAGATATGAGGGATTTGACGAGAGAGTGGTTGATTTGGTTGACGAAGAAGTATCAATTGGTGAATATGTTTTAACCGGGGGAGAATTGCCCACAATGGTAATGATTGATTCTGTAACAAGATTATTAGATGGAGTATTAGGTAAAGATGAATCTAATAAAGATGAAAGTTTTAGTGAAAATAGTGTTTTGGAATATCCACAATATACCCGACCAGCTGAATATTTGGGAAAGAATGTTCCAGAGATATTATTATCGGGAGATCCAAAGAAAATAAAACAATGGCAAGAGGCTAAAAAAGAGTTGAAGTAGTGATTACTACCGCCAATAGTATTAAAGCTAAATATTCAATAATAATTGATAGGTGTAAGTCGCCTTTACGATAGTGATGAAACAAACTCCAGGCTAAATAAGCAAAGGAAGTGAGATAGATAATTCGTCTTTGATAGTGAGGCTCGTAGCTAAAAATAAAAAAAGAAATAACAGCTCCAAGGAGAATAATTGCTAAGAGTAAAAAATCATAAGGATGTTTCTTGATTTCAGTTAAAGGCATAGATTAGAAAATAGTTCCCTGTCGAGAGAACAATAATAATAAAAAGATAACCAGCAAAAAACTAATATGGCCAGCAGATGAACCAGCTAATCGAAAAGTTTGATTTTTAATGGTGTAGTAGGCGTCGACGACAATTAAACTCAAAATAAAAATAAACATGGCGGTTCCAAAAAATTTGGAAACAGCAAGTGGGTTAATCACCAGTTCTTTTTTTGAGCCAGCGACCAAATCTTTGGCTTGGGTAGTTATTTCTTCAGTTTGATAAGTTTTGGGAGTTTGAGGAATATCGGCAGCAGCTAATGGAGTTCCAAAATGTTGAACTACCAGGGTAGTTTTAACACCATTAAGGGTGCCATTGACTACTCCAATACCTATTTCTTGATATTTGGGATTAACAATATTTGCCCGATGAGTGGGTGATTTCATCCAGGCTTTCATCATTGAATCGGTGTCATAAAAATCTTTGGCTAAGTTTTCGCCAGCAATTGAATATTGATAACCTTCAGCTTGAAAAAAATCCCAAGGAGAAGTGCCAGTTGGAGAATTGTGAGCCCAATAATTATTGGCAAACATATCTTGAGCTTTTTTAGTGGCAGACTGGCTAAGAATTGAGTTGTATTTTAATTCTGGAAGTTGATTAGCACGACGTTGTTGATTGGTTAAATCGACTACTTTTTGAGTAGTTATCTCTGAAGAATACCCCAATACTCCGGGCTTAATTAAAGTAAGAGCTTTGATTAATGATTGGTTTAATAAATAGCCAATAATAAACAAAGAAATAAAAGCCGGTTGAAGCAAAAGTGCTTTGTGGTTGTTAGCTTCCGAAGGTAGAAAATAATGTTGCCAAAGACGTTTCACCATTTCAGTATAAGCTATTTTTCTTCAGGTGAAAAGAGAAGGTTGGGTAGAACATAAGCAACGATATTACCCAACCAATAAAATCGACAATAAAGATCAAAAATTAAACAACAACGAGTTTGCAAAAAATACTTATCAATTAAAAAGAGAGCAAAGGAAATTAGAATAGGAACTAAATGACGGAAAACAAAATTACTGTTGAGTAAGCACAGAATTGAATTGATAATAAAAGCAATTAAGAAAAGTATTGGCAACCAATATTTTGAACATTGATTAGTGGTAGCACCGGCGATTTCTCCAGTACCCAAAACTTCGGGGGGCGGAGTTGTTTCGGCAGGAGCGGTGGTTTCAACACCAAGAACACCTTCTTGAAATCCGGCGGGAGGATTGGTGGTAATTGGAATTGTTGAACCAGTATTAATACAGACTTCGTTAGAACGTAGCCCTGGCATACAACCGTTTTGAGCTCGGACGTAAAAACAATATTGAGCCCCAGGGGTTAACGAACCAACAATATATTGGTTGGTAGAACCAACGTTAGGATTGCCATACAAGTAGACTCCACTAGAAGGGCCGTAAGCAACTAAATAAGAAGTAAACGGTGAGGGTGCATGTGTCCAATTCAGTCGGACTTGAGTAGCCGAGACTTTGGTGGCAGTTAAATTAGTGGGGGTTCCCGGAAGTGAGTCGTTACAGGTTGGAGGGTTATTATTGTTGTTATTATTGTTGTTTGAATTATCAGAAGTATTACAAAATAAATTGACATCGATATTAAATCTGGAAGTTTGATCTTGATATTGATTAGATAAATTTTGATTGAGGCTAACTACCCAATGAAAATTACGAGTTTCTCCAGGAGTTAAATTATCTAGAGACATGGAGCCTAAATCCATAAAATGAGAAAGACTGCCAGAATAGTAAAGTTTAGTTCCAGAAGTAAGGCTAATTGTTAATTCGGGAGAAAGAATATCGGGTTCAAAATTTTGATTAACAACTCGAAGGCTTAAAGGACATTCTTCAGAACGACGATTGGAAACAGTCATTTCTTCGGAAGTGGTTTGACCTGGATAAAAATTAGTGACGACAAACAAAGGTAAATTATTTTGACGAGTGCAATCATCTCCTTGGCAGCTAATATTAGCAGGATTGGTAGCTAAAACTGGCGAAGAAAATAATAAAAATAATAGGCTTATTAAAATAATCATTGGAGATTAAATATTTGATTTAAATAAGTAGTATCGCCAGCAGTATCGGTAAGAATTAAAGTAGCTGAGGTGCCAATTTGGGAATCGACAGTGCAACCTTCAAACGAACAGGTGCCAAGAATAAATTCTCGATCGGTTTTATCGTTGACAACAGTATGAGCTTCAATGGTACCAGCAATCCCCTTTTCTAGACCAGCGCTTGAGTAAATAATTTCATAACTGGCCGGTAGATACTCTGAGGTTAGATGATTAAGACTCATGATAATTTTGCTTTGGTTGCCAGTTTTGTAATTTAAAGAAGCAGTTAATACTGGTGTGGGATTGGAGGTTACCCAACTACCGAGGCCGTTTGGCGAACGATACCAAAGATTATTGGCTAATTGATTTTGATAGTTGGTTTGATCTTGCTGGCCTTGATCATTAAATAATTTAAGAGTATCGACAGAATAATTGATGAAATCAGAAGGTAAAGTGATTGAGTAACTGGTGTTAGCCGCTAAATCGACGGCAGTAAAAGGAAGGGTTGAACCAGAACTATTTTGTAAATAATAACTAGAAAGATTAACCGTAGCGGTAGAGTTGTTGTAAACATCTAAAACTGCTGGAGTTGTAAAATTAATCTTATTCAAGACAATTGAAGAAACCAAATTAACAGTGGTTGGGTGGTTAGTTTCCGGATTACCTGCCAAATCAGTGGAACCAACGCTAACAGTATTTTCGGGTTGAGTTAACGGCGAAGTGGTGGTGGTAGTATCGATACCAGAACCAGTATCGTGGGCATCGGTGTTGGGTGCGGATGAATCAGCCGTACTGGCAGTAACAGTTGATACTTTGACATTATTTACAAAAGCCCAAGAATTAAAGTTGACTGACTGATTATTGTCGTTAACTCCGAACCAAATTCGGACTGATTTTGGAGCTGTTCCTGAAACAAAAGGTAAATCTTGAGTGATTTGTTTCCAGCCAGAGTCATAACCAGTATAAGACATGCTCCCAGGAGACTCATTGCCACCAGTTAAAACAACTGGAGTGATATATTCATTGGTTAAATCATAGGTAATAATCTTTGATTGAAAGGTATCGTAATCGACAGTGTCGTTGGAAATAAAACGATACCAAAAACTTAACTGAGATAATTGGTTTTGGGGTAAGGTAAAGTCTGACCAAAGACTATCGGTGGCATCAAATGGAGCCGAGGTCTGAAAACCTAACTGTAACATATTTCCCCCTACCATAGGAGTTATTGCTTCTCCTAATAAACCCAAGCCAGAGGTGGTAATCAGATGATCACCAACATCTGTTCGGCCAACAGTCCAGTTATTTAAACCATTAGAGAAATCACCATTCAAAAGTAAATTTTGGCCATCAAAAACGTCTTGAGGAAGACTGATATTGGTGGTAGGAGCCAAGGTGTCAATTTGAACAGATACTGGTGAACTGGTTTTACCGGTAGAATCTTCAGAATTACCAGCTTGGTCAACCGCCAAAGAGTAAAACTGATAGATGCCATCGCCTTGAGTGGCAACAAAGTTAGCAATATTTGAAGGTTGATCATAACGATTTTCAGAGTTACAAATCCAAGAGCCAAGATTGTAAGAATAACAAAGTTGAAGATAATCAAAATTATCATCGGAAACCGAGTAGTTAAGATTAATCTGAGTAGTTTTTTGAATAGATGGGTCGGGTTGGCTTAAAGACGAAGTTGGTAGTGAAGTGTCGAGGGTAAATTTTTGAAGAGGACTAAGTGAAGCATGACCATATTGATTAATTACTTCTACTTGCCACCAGTAATTGCCAACAGTTTCGAAAGTGTAGTTGAAGGTTCGAGGAGAATCATAATCGGAACGATAGATTAAATTGGATTTTTCTTGATCTGAATAGAGAGCAATTCGATAGGTTTTTGAATTATGACAAGGATCAACTGATTCCTGCCAACTAAAATCTACTGATAAAGAATTAAGATATTGATCAGTTAGGGGTGTGGTTAATACTGGACCAGAAGGTGCCTGCCAACAGGTAGTAACTGCTTGGTTGTTGATGGCGATTGATTTTATTGAGTAAAAACTTTTGGTATAACCAATACTTTTAGTAAAAGAGAGCATCATTAAAATAATCAGTGCAGCAGTTATTTTTGGCTTTTTAAAATTCTTGTAAATATCGATGATTTCAGAAAGAATGATTAATAGAGCCGGGATAACAAAAACAATGATCGAACCAACTTTGGTTCGTGAGAAATTAATTAAGTGTCCCAAAAATGGAACTGAAAACATTACTTTACCCCAAATTTTTTCTTTATTAACTTGCCAATTATCAACGACATTATTGGCATCGCCCTTAGTAGTATAGGCAATTTTGGGATCGGTTTTAATTTCAGTAATTCGATGGGTGATGTTTTCTTTAAAATTGTCTGGACGTATAAAAGTGATGACATCATTAACTTTTAAATTATCATTACCCCGCTTGACGACCACTACCGAACCTTCGGCAATTTTTGGCCTCATACTTCCAGAAGTGACAATAAAGGCTTTAAAAGGGATTTTTCCAGGAAAAGAAATTAAAAGTAGAAAGATAGAAACTAGACCCAAAAAAACTAAGACTATAGTTTTTAAATATTTAATAATTTGTGGTTGTTTCATGAGCTTTAGGAGAAGGCAAATAAATTTGCCTTCCCTTAAAAACCATTATGGTGTAGGTGCAGTGCTGGTACCAATCACATCGAGAGTGAACTCGACAGTTTTACCTTGCCACTCGTTACCGGCATCATCAGCCATAGTTACAGTAAATCCAAAATTTCTGATTGGATTAACAGAATCTAAGGTGGTGCTTAAATCGATAGCGGTAGTAGCAGTAGCAGCTTCCCATTCAGCCAAGGTTTGAGTTGCTAAAACAGTACTAGTATTGTAGTCGTAGACTGCAATAGTAAGTTTTGTTTTATCAACAACTTGTGGAGCTTTAGTGACATCAGTAGTGTTGTAAACAGCCACATTGCTAGCAAAAGCTGATAAAGCTAAAGCGATTGATGGGGCATTGTTACGAGCGGAGAAAGAATATTCTCCAACACTAGCGCCTGGATAAAGACCAGAAACATTAAAACCAGAAACAGCATTGCTCTGTTCCCAAGTTGGAGTTTCGGCTAATCCATCGGCAGCTAACTGCAAGTCAACAGTACCGGAAGTAATGATATTGTTCGATAAAGAAACAGTATCAGTCCAGGCAGCACGAGTGTTGATAAAAGCAGTTCCAGCCACTAATAAAGATACTAAAAGACCTGATAAGATTTTTTTCAAGTTGATTCACCTCCTTTGATTGTTAAACGTTACACCATCATCATAGACCAATCAAAACAAAAATGTCAAATAGGAAATGTCTTATAAGCTTTTGAACTTGTTGGGTAATTTAGAATACAACTTGATCAGAAAGTATTTTATAAAAATCAGTCCTAGAGTAATTCCCAAAAGATCAATTAAAGTGTCTTGAAACTTGCCCTCTCGACCGGGAACAAATCGCTGATGAAGTTCGTCGGTGAGAGCATAAAGATAAGCAAAGAGTGCTGAGGGGAGATATCGACGAAAAGCGAATAATAAAAAAATTGCTAAAGTAGCATATTCAATTAAATGAAAAGTTTTTAGAATCAAGAATCTTTCTGTTTTTGTTTGACCAATACCAATAGTTGACTGAGAAGATAAATAGAAAATAAAACACATCCAAATAATTGACGGTAAAAAATAGATTAATTTCTTCATTTAATTTTAGTAATAATAAGCGGGATTAATAATAATAGACCGCCAATACCAATAAAAATAAATGGCAGAATATTAATGTTTTTAGCTGGAGTTGGTGTTGAGGTAAAAACAACATCATTAATACCGGCAATGTTGCCGGTGGGAACTGGAGTGGGAGTAGTAAAAGCATCTTCTAAAGCTAGTGGTTCTGGGGTGGGAATATATTCAGTAGGAGTAGGGGTTTGAGTTGGAGTAGAAGTTTGGGTTGGAGTGGGAGTTTTGGTGGCAGTTGGAGTGGGGGTAAAAGACGGGGTGGGAGTTGGAGTATGAGTTGGAGTGGGAGTAGGTGTAAAAGTTGGGGTAGATGTGGGTGTAGGTGTAGGTGTAAGTCCTGGAATAGTAAAGGCTAAGCTGTAAAAAGAAGAACTGTGTTTGTCTGATTCAATTAATCTAACTTTAGCTTCAACACTAGAGGTGGTATATTTAGCGTAGGCTATGGCAGATACGGTAGCTTCGCTGGAAATAATATTTGGACAATTATCGAAACTTGAACTACAAGATGGTAGTTCGTCGACAGTTGAGTCTCCATCAATAAAATAATGATAAGTAGTGCCAATATTGGTATCAGTAATCGAGAAGTTGACGGCAAAAGTATCGCCAATAACGGTGTTGGCAGGAACAGAATTAAGAGTAATTTGAGGAGCGGCTAAAACCGGCAAAGTAGATATTAAAAACAAGATCAGTGCAAAAATAATCACTCTTTAGTTTAACAACTTGTTGAGAGCAATATCAATTTTTCGGATAGTTGCTTCTTGACCAAGAGCTGGTAAGCAATCAACCACTGGTGGAGTATACTCAGATCCACAAATGGCTACTCGAAAAACCATAAAAAATTCACCGGTATTCCAATTATTTTGTTTAATCAAATCCATTATTCTAGTTTGCAAATTAGAGAAATCGGTAAATAAATTTTTAGCTTGAGTTAACATTTCGATGGCTAGTTTTGGATCTGTCCCCTTTTTGAGTAATAATTCTTTTGAATAATCAAGATCTTCAAACAAAAATTTTGTAGAGCTAACTAAATCAGAAAACTTGATGATTCGTTCTTTAAGAACTGGCATTAAAATATTGATTTGATCGTCGGAGGCCTGGGGTAAAAACTTTTTAAAATAATCAAATAATTTTTCTGAGCTTAATTGACGAATATAGATGCCATTAAAATAGTCTAATTTTTTGCGATCAAAAATAGCTGGTTTTTTATTCAAACGTTCAATTTTAAAATCATTGATGAATTCGGCAAGTGAATAGATTTCTTTTTCAGTACCAGGATTCCAACCAAGTAACATTAAAAAGTTCATCATTGCTTCGGGTAAATAGCCTTCAGCTAAAAATCCTTGAGCAGAAACGGTACCATAACGTTTACTCATTTTGCCGGGATGGGAAGGATCTAAAAAGATTGAAAGATGGGCATGTTGAGGCATTTCCCAACCAAAATAGCGATAAAGTAAAATATGTTTTGGAACTGATGGCAACCATTCTTCACCTCGAAAAACGTGAGTGATTTTCATTAAATGGTCGTCAACCACGACAGCAAAATGATAGGTCGGAATACCGTTAGATTTCATTAAAACCTGATCATCAACATCGTTGGTATTGAATTTTACTTCACCTCGAACTAAATCATTAAAAATTAAAGTTTCATTTTCGGGAACTTTCATTCGAACTACATAAGGTATACCGTTGGCCAAGTTTTCTTTGACCTGTTGGGGAGATAATTTTAAACAACAACGATCGTAACGAGGAATTTTTTTAGCAGCTTTTTGAATCTCTCTAGCTTGAGTTAATTTTTCTTCAGTGCAAAAACAATAATAGGCATCACCCTTATCAATTAATTCTTTGAGATATTGTTGATAAATAGGCAATCTTTCAGTTTGAATGTAGGGACCATACTGGCCACCAATTTCTGGTCCTTCATCCCAATTTAATCCAAAATCTTTAAGAACTTGAAGTAGACGGGTGTCGGACCCGGGAACATAACGTTTCTGATCGGTATCTTCAATTCGGAGAATAAACTGACCCTGTTGTTGTTTGGCTAAAGCGTAATCATAGAGAGCGGTTCGAAGTGAACCAATATGCAACTCACCTGTCGGCGAGGGAGCCATACGAGTTCGAATAGGATTATCCATGAGGTGATTTTACCAAATTTGTATTAGAATTATTATGTGACTTCTTTAACTCTAATTGCCTATCAAACAAGAAAATTGATAAAAGTTGGTGGATTATTCACCGTTTTTTTTCTGATTTCTTGGACTTTAATTACTTCGGCTTTAAAAGCTTACGAAAAAGCTCATCCAATTAAAGAAAAACCAACAGTTAAATATGGAATACTGCCAAAAATTGTTTTTCCAGAAAAAGTTTTTGATTCAAAAAGTTTTTCTAAAGAGCTAGCTAATGATAAGTTTCCAGTTTCAAATGATCAAGCTAAAGTATATTTTGTAGCCAGATCGAATAAGCCATTTATGGCATTAGATGAAGATAAAAAAACTGCCAAACTAATGGGATTTGAAAATGAACCAAAAGAAATTGGTAATGGAGTCTATGAATTTAAAAATAATTTACTTAATCAGACTTTAACGATTAATGTTTTTACTGGAAGTTTTAAAATGAAGTATCCCTATGAAAATGATCAAATGCTTTTGAATCCAGAGAGAATTTTAACCAAAGAAGAAGCGATTGTGGCTGCAAAAAGTTATTTAAGCGATGCCGATAAATTACCTGATGATTTAAATTTGGGCGAACAAAAAATTAGTTATTGGAAGATTGCTGCCGACGGATTAAGACAAGTGGATTCACCTTCTGAAGCTAATATGACTCGAGTTGATTTATTTAGAAAAAACATTAATGATGAAATGAAAATAGTGTCTTCAAATCCAAACACAGCGCCAATTTCACTGATGGTTACTGGCTCGACAGTTGAAGGTAAAAAAGTGGTGGAGGTTAATTATCATTACGCTAATATTGATCGTGAGTCTTACGAAACTTATCCGATTAAGTCAGCCGAAGAGGCATGGGGAGAATTGAAAGCTGGTAATTATTGGCCAGCAAATGATATTGCTAACAAAGAGGTAACTATTAGAAAAATTTACTTAGCTTATTTTGAACCTGTAGTATTAACAAATTATTTACAACCAGTTTATGTTTTTGAAGGCGATAACAACTTCACCGCCTATGTACCGGCTATTATAGATAAGTATTTAAAATAACTAGGGTCGATAATCTTGCCAAACAACCGATTCTTTAAGCCAGTTAATTAGATTTTTAGTATCGGCAAAACGATCTGGGCTTTGAGCTACGACGGTAATTAACTCATGACCATCAAGATTAATTAAGCCAACAAAACAACCACCAGCCTCTGGAGTCCAACCGGTTTTTAAACCTTGAACTTCAGGAACAACACCCAGTAATTCATTGGTTGAAACGAGCTGATGAGAATATTGTTTATCGATATCAACTACAGTTAAATTTTTATTTTTGACAACTTCGCGAACAACTGGATTTTTTATAGCCAATCTAGCTAATTGAGATAGGTCGTAGACGGTTGAATAATGATCAGGATGATGAATTCCGTCGTAATTAGTAAAGTGAGTGTTTTTTAAACCGTACTTATTGCTGATTAAATTCATTTCTTTAATGAATTCCGATTGGCCACCAGAATGATGATTAGCTAAATTAAAAGCCGCATCGTTAGCTGAATAGACCAGAAGTGCTTCTACCAATGATTTGATAGTAATCCTTTCACCAGTTTTTAACTCCATAACTTTACCTTCTTGATACTCGGATCCAACAGTTATTACCTCATTTAGTGGATAAATATTGAGGGCTGTTACCGCTGTGGCCAGTTTGGTTACTGAGGCTGGATAAATTTTTTGATCTGAGTTTTGGGAATACAAAACTTGATTAGTTTGACTGTCAACAATAATGGCGCTTTGGGCTTGAAGTTGAGGCTTTTGTTTTGAGTTAACTTGAGGAATCTGGGGGTGTTGAAAATTAATTAATTCTGAAGCGGTTTGATCTTTAGAATCTAAATAATTCTGAAATTTCCAGAAACCAAAAGTAGGTATCGAAAAAACTGTAAATAACCCAACTATAACCAAAATTAAAAGATTAATTTTAGTTTTATGCTCCATAATGACCAATAATTGGTTTGACTAATTTCTGAAAATCAGCCGATGACATAATAACCGAGGTAGTTTTGGAGCCAGCATTAAAAGCAATTTCTGGTTGCATTAATAAAGCTTGATCAACATAGGTTTTTAAATTGATCAAATTACCAAATGGTGGTACAGCACCAATGACTACTGATGAATATTTAACCACTTCTTCAGGAGTTGCCATATGGAGATCTTTAATATCAAATTCTTTTTTAAAAGCAGAATTGTCTAACTTATTAGCTGCTGACAAAACTACTAATATTGGCTGATTATCGGCAATCATTACTAAAGCTTTGGCACCTTGTTCAATAGTTGTACCTCGTGCTTTTGCTGATTCATCAGAGGTGTTTGTTTCTTGATGCTCAAGGTGTTTGTATTTAACTTGATTCTCATCAAGATAGGCTAATAATTTTTGATGAAGATCGATTTTAGGAGCAGTTTTTTTATTGGCAGCCGAAAGACGAGTATCAACTCGTTCCATATCTCGAGGAAATAATGAAGCTTGACGAATGTTTTCTAAACCAAGAATGTTTTGAGTAATCCGTTCAAGACCAATGGCAAAACCGCCTTCGGGTGGCATACCGTATTTGAAACATTGACCATAGGGAACTTCAAAATCTGCTGGGTTTTGACCACGACTTTTTATTTTTTCTTGAAGCTGTTGATAATTACTAATTCGCTGACCACCAGAAATCCATTCAACTCCTCGGCCAATTAAATCGAGAGTTAAAGTTTCTTCAGGGTTTTCCGGGTCGGCATAAGAATACCAAGCTCGCTTTTTAGTAAAAAAGTGAGTGATAAATACTAGTTCTGAGCCGTGCTCTTCTAAAGCCCAGCGACAAATCTCTCGCTCACCTTCGGGATCTAAATCTAATTCGTGGCGGACATCTCGACCAGTTCTCTGATAAATTAATTCGAGAGCATCTTTAAGTTTTATTTGAGGAGTTAGATCGACGGTTTTAGGGATAGTGACTCCATATTCATCTAAAATATCTTGATGTTTTTCGGAAACGGCTTTGAAGATTGCTTTTACAGTAGAATCGGCCATTTTGACTACATCTTGCCAGCTATCGATAAATCCAAACTCAACATCAAGACCAACATACTCAGTTAAATGACGAGTAGTAACTGATGGTTCGGCTCGATAAGCATGAGCGACAGTATAAACACGTTCAAAAATAGAAGTCATCACTTGTTTATAGAGCTGAGGACTTTGAGCCAAATAAGCTTGATGGCCAAAATAATCTACTGGAAAAACTTCTGAACCACCTTCTGTGGAACCAGCTACAATAGTAGGAACAAAAACTTCAGTAAAGCCATTTTCATCTAAATATTGGCGAAAGGCGCTAACAATAGTGCTTTGCATTTTAAAAACGTCAGCAACTTTTTTGTGTCGTAAAGAAGCAGGTCGATGATCTAACAGAACTGGTAAAGAAACGTTAAGATCGGGCTGATGAATATCGAAAGGCAAATCGAGAGCTTTTTCAACAACAGTAAGTTTTTGTTGTTCGAGCTCGATTTTACCGGTAATGATTTTATCATTGAAATATTTTTCATCTCGATTTTTAATAACACCTTCGATTTCAACAACGTCTTCAACTTTTAAATTACCTAGTTCTTTGCCACCGACAACTTGAATAACACCACTACGATCACGAATATCAGCAAACGATAAAGTGCCATGTGATCGGACAGAATTTACCCAACCTTTAATAATAACTGTTTGACCAACCATAGTTGGCGTTGACGAGATTAGTGTTCTCATATAATAAAAAACCTCCGTGTCGGAGGTGTTGAGTTTACGAAAAATATATTTTCGTGCTCCGTAACTATTAACGACACACGTTGAATTTTTTATTCGGTTATTCATCCGTCGGGTTCTAATTGTTAGTAACTAACTTTCTTCCCGAAGCATCGGTGGTGTTGGCACCTAGTAGCGCTTTAAGATATTTTACTCTGAAATTATTTCTTTGACAATTAGTTGAGGGGTAGAACGATTATTCCAAATATTTAAATCGATTTGAGCAACCACATCGACTTTTTGGCCTATTTTTAGGTTTTCAATCAAGTCCCCTTTTTTAAAAGCAATCGAAGATATTTTAGATAAAACCAGTTTTAAATGATCTTTGGTTTGACCAACTAAAGATAAATTGTTGATTACTAGGTTTTTAAACAAAAACTGAGGGTGTTGATTGCCGATACCAAAAGGGGCAAATTGATTGATTTTTTGATAAATAGTTTCGCTAACTAAATCGATAGTAGTTTCGGCTTCGACAGTAACTGATGGTTGAGGTTGATAGTCTTTTAGTACTTCTAAAAATTCATTTTGAAGAGCAGTTTTTAAATTATCAATATTTTTAGGGTCAATTGAAAAACCAGCGGCACCAGGATGACCACCAAGATCAATAAAAAGTTCTTGGAACTTTCTGAGTTGACTAATGATATTTACACCATCGATTGATCGACAAGAACCCTTGGCCACTGAACCATCAGAAGTAATAACTACTGAAGGTAAATAATATTTTTCGACTAATTTTGAGGCAATAAGACCAATGACACCTGGATGGTATTGACCAGAAACAACAATAATTTTTTGAGTAGCGTCGACTGTTTTTAAGGCTGATTCGGTTGATTCTTTTTGAATGTCTTGACGAGATTGATTAAAGTCGTTAAGAAGAGAAGCATATTGGTTGGCTTGTTGATCGGTTGAAGAGCATAAAAGTCGGAGAGCATTGAGAGGATTATCTAAACGGCCAATAGCGTTGATTCGGGGAGCTAAGCCAAAACTTAAATCGGAAACGGTTAAGTTATTCTGATTCAAACCGCTAACATCAATTAATTTTTTTATTCCACAACTTGGATTATTTCTAAGTTTTTCTAAACCATGAACCACCAATTGACGATTGATTTCTAAAAGAGGTAAACAATCGGCAACGGTTCCCAAGGCAGCTAAACCGATATCGGCGTTTTGGCTTAATTCTTGGGCCACAAAATAAGCTAAGCCGGCGGCTGAGTGATCAACTGAATGAACAAGAGCATCAGCTGACACTTCGCCATTAGCTAAATGATGATCAATAATTAAGATTTTTGTGTCTTGAATTTGTTTAATTTTGGCAAATTCAGATTGAGCCACAATACCATTATCAACAGTAATCAACAAATCAAACTGGAGATGTTTTGTTGATTGAATGTTAAAAAAACTTTCGGCTTTAAAACCGTAACCATCACGTTGGCGATCGGGAATAAAAGGATAAACTTGAGGGCAAAGCGGGTAGATTGCTTGCCAAAGTAAGGCAGTCGAAGTGATGCCATCAACATCATAATCACCATAGATAAGGATATTTTTTGAAGAGTATTCTTTGATTAGTTTAATCACTAACGAAAGATCTAAGTGATTTTGAGGATACGGTGGATTAAAAAAAGTATCAGAATTTTTAATTTGGCGATTATTAAGTAGAATTTTTTCCAAATTTTCTGAAGTGGCGACAAGGGGTGATAACCGATTGATAATCATAAATTATTGTAGCTCCTAATTTGTTATACTTAGCTACTTATGTCTAAAAAACTTTTTGTAGGCAATCTCCCCTACACAATTACCGGAGATGATCTAAAAAATTTATTTGCTACTTACGGAAATATTATTGGAGCCAATATCGTAATCGACAAATTTACTCAAAGAAGTAAAGGATTTGGTTTTGTGGAGTTTGAGAAAGACGAAGATGCCTTGGCGGCAATTCAAGCTCTTGACCAAAGTGAGCAAGGTGAAAGAAAAATTGCGGTCAAAGAAGCAATTCCTAGACCATAAAATATGAAAATTTTATTGCCAGATAAAGTTCTGGAGGTAATGACTAGATTTAAAGAAAATGGAGCTTTGATTTATGTGGTCGGCGGCTCGGTTAGAGATTTGATTTTAAACCGTGAAGTAAAAGATTGGGATTTCACTACTAACCTAACCCCAGATGAAATGAAGAAACTATTTCCTAAAAATAGTTTTTGTGAAAATAATTTTGGGACTTTTAGTGTGGTTCTAAAATCTGGTGAAATATTTGAAATCACTACTTTTCGAACTGAAAAAAATTATTCTGATTCTAGACATCCTGATAAGGTTGAGTGGGGCAAAAGCTTAGAAGAAGATGTGATGAGACGTGATTTTACGATTAATGCTATGGCAGCAGACACTGAGGGTGAAGTGGTTGATTATTACTCTGGAATTGATGATTTACAAAAAGGAATTATTAAAACCGTAGGAGAGGCTGATTTAAGATTTCAGGAAGATGGGCTAAGAATGATAAGAGCGGTGAGATTGGCCAGCCAATTAGGATTTATTATTGAAGAAAATACTTTTGAGTCGATTATTAGAAATGCTAAGTTGATAAATAAAATATCCGGTGAACGAATTCGAGATGAAATTTTTAAAATCTTATTAACTAATAAACCAGCTGATGGAATAAAGCTATTGAAGAATTCAGGATTGTTGGCTGAAATTATGCCGGAAACTTTAAAAGGAGTAGATATGGTTCAAAGAGGACATCACATTTTTGATGTTTGGAATCATAACTTAGAGGCCTTAAATAATTGTGAAAGTATAGATCCAATTACCAGATTGGCTAGCTTTTTACACGACGTAGGTAAGCCAGTGGTAGCCAAAGAAAATGGAAGTGAAAATACTTTTTATAATCATGAAGTAGTTGGTTCAAGAATCGCGGTGGCGATTGGTAAAAGGTTAAAGCTCTCTAATAAAGAATTAGATCAATTATTTAAGCTAGTGCGCTGGCACATGTTTACTACCGAAGATATTCAAACCGATAAAGCAGTTAGAAGATTTATCCGAAATGTGACTCCTGAATATTTAAATGAAATGATTGCTTTGCGACGAGCAGATCGAGTTGGTTCTGGAGCTAAAGAAACCAGCTGGCGATGGGAAAAGTTCAAGGAAAGACTAGTAGAAGTTCAAAAACAACCATTTGCCATTAAAGATTTAAAAATTAATGGGGTTGATGTGATGACGGTGCTAGGAATTAAACCCGGAAGAAAAGTAGGCGAAGTATTAGAGAAAATTTTTGCTCAAGTTGAGGAAAATCCAGCGATGAACGAAAGAGAAACTTTATTGAAAACGTTGGAACTTTTTAAGCCAGAGAACTAAAGGAATAGCTACAGCAGTTGAAGAATAGGTTCCACAAATTACTCCTGTTAATAAAGCCAGTGCAAACCAACGAGTGGTACTACCACCGAGTGCCACTAGAGCAGTTAACATGAAGATAATGGTCATGGAGTTGTTAATCGAACGAACGATAACCTCTGAGACAGCTTGGTTGGCCAAAACCACCCAGTCTAGCTTGCTACTTTTTGTTTTTAGCTCTCGAATTCGATCAAAGGTAACTACAGTGTCGTGAACTGAGGCTGATAGTGTGGTTAGGAGGGCGGTGACAAATAAGGAGTCTAATTCAGCTCCAAAAAAATGACCAAAAATAGAAAAGGCACCAATCAAAATTAAAGCATCGTGAAACATTGCCAAGACAGCACCAATACCAAAAGAAATATCTTTAAATCGGCTGCCAATAAAAAGCAATAAAGCCAAAGAAGAAAGAATGATAGCAATAATAGTTTTAGATAATAATTCTTTGCCTAAGCTAGGACCAAGAGATTCAAAACGATCATCGGAAAAATCTGGGTCAATTTTTTTAAAATCAGTGATTAAACTTAGTTTTTGATCTTGAGAAATATTAGAAAATTTGAGCAAAAATTTATTTTGATTTTGACTAATAGTTTTCAAATCAATTTTTTGATTACTAAAAATTGTTTTTATAGCAGACTGATCAACAGTTTTCTTAAAAGAGACTTCCCAATTAGTTCCTCCAGCAAAATCAATACCAGTTTTGAAACCCCATTTTAGAATGGAGAACAAAGAAGTGGCGATTAATAAACCCGAGATGACCATAAAGAATGGTCGGAATTTCATAATATTAATCATAGTTAGTTATTTTTTTTAGCTAAAACTCTAAGTAAATTTCGAGTAACGACTACTCCAGTAAAAATACTAATAATAATGCCTAACAAAAGAGTGACAGCAAATCCACGAACCATACCCGAGGTGTTTAAGAAGCTCCAATTAAAAGGATTGAAAAGAATTAAACCGGTAATAATAGTACAAGTGTTAGCATCTTTAATTGAATCCCAAGCACGGCCAAAGCCTAATTCCATAGCTACATTCCATGGTTTGCCAGCCCGAACTTCTTCCCGCATGCGTTCGAAAATTAAAATATTGCTATCGACAGCCATACCGACAGATAAAATAAATCCGACTATCCCGGGAAATGTTAAGGTAACCGGGATTAAACGATATAGAGTGAGGGTAATTAAGCCGTAAATAAAAAGACTAATCACTGAGATAAAACCTAAAAAGCCATAGTTACCAATCATGAATAAACTAACTAGACCTAAGCCAACTAGACCAGCAAAAATACCTTTATCAATCGAGTCTTTACCTAAAGTAGCACCAATAGTTGTTTGAGAAATTAATTTGATGGGGAGAGGTAGAGCACCAGCATTAAGCTGAGCAGCCATTGATTTGGCAGACTTAGTGTCGAAACTACCATTAATAACCGCCTTACCTTCGGAGATAACAGATTGAACAGTTGGATAGGTAATGGGGATTTCATCTAAAAAAATAGCAATTCGTTTATTTAAAAATTCTTTAGTAGCTGCTTCAAATAATTTGGTGCCTTCAGCATTAAATTCGAGACCAACTTCTGGCTCAGAAGTATTGGGGTTCATTTCTACTTGAGCTTTAACTAAATGAGAACCATTAATGCCAGTATCTTTGGCAAAAAGATCGTTGAAGGTGGCCGAAGGAGTGGCTTCTGGTGGAATTGGGGTTTCACCTCGAAAACTTAATTGAGCAGTTTGACCAATTAAAGCAATGGCTTCATCTAAATTACTAATACCAGGAAGTTCAACTGTTAAACGGTGAGTATTATTAATCTTACTAATTTGAACATTAGTTTCAGAAATTCCAAAAAGGTTAACTCGTCGTTCAATATTGCTTTTAAGTGATTCTAGAGCTGAAGCTTGATTGTCTGAGGTGGTTTTGGAAGTATCAATTTCAAAAACTAAAGAACCGCCACCGGCTAAATCAAGACCATATTTAAGGTCGATATTTTTCTTAAAACTAAGGCCTCCTAAATTGAAATTAAACTCTGGGCGATAAAAAGTTTTACCAAAAAGAGTAAAACTGGGAGGTAGATTAATAGCCAAACAAACGATGGCCAAACCAATGATGGTGAAGAATAAATTTTTAGTTTGTTTAGGAATAAAGGCCATAGGCAAAATTAACGTGAAGACTGACTTTTGTCAATCAGTGATAATTGTTTAGGGTGACCAGTAAAAGTATAGGTGACGGTACTTTTGGTTATATTTACTTTTACTATGGCCAAATCGCCTTCTTTGATACTTAGGTTATTTATGGCCTTGGGAGGGATGGTTAGAGCTAAACTGTTGCCGGTTTTAATAACTTTTCGAGTGATCACTTGAGAAGATTAATTGGGTCACCAATCATCATGGCTGGTGAGTTTAAGAAAAATTCGGTGATAATGGGGTCTCGTCGAGAACGTCGAAGTTTTAATTCTTGTTTATCCATAACCATATAATTAATTTCAGTCTTAATTTCGGCTTCGGCTTCTTTGACTAAAATCTCTAAATTTTTTAAAGAAATATCGCCAATAAAAAGGATATCAACATTGCCAGAGGTGGTGTTGCGAAGAAATTCTTGTGAATATAAGACGGCTTTAATAGAACCTAATTTTGATTTGTTTTCGACAAGAAGACGACCCAAACCTTGGCTAAGATGGGCTAAAACCAATAGATGATAGTAAAAATGATGCTCGGGATTAGCCCAATAAAAAAGACGGTTACCTCGTACTTCTGATGATAATAAAAATATTTTTTTAAGATTCTCGAGTTCACGGCGAACAGAATTTATTTCTTCACCAGTTAATCGAACTAACTGCCGAACATAGAACATCTCGGATGGTTGATAGAAAAAGATTGAGATCAGCTTAGTTCTAGTTTGAGAGGTAAGAAGCTGTTTTAAACCAGTACTAACCTTCATAGGAAACTTTGGTGTTGATTGGTAATATTTCTACCCAGGTTTGACCGGGGATAAAGTTTACTTCAGAACCAGAAGCGGTTTTAAAAATAGTTCGAGAGTTTCGATTGGCTTTAGACCAAGTAATCTCGGTTTTTTCACCATTTTGAATTAAAACTCCTTTGCCAGTACCAATCATGCCATAGAGATTGTGTTTATGTTCATCAACTGATCGTTCTTCTTTAACAAATTGAATAACAATATTTTTAGTATAAATAGTTTCTTTAGTGTTGAAATCAACATGAGCCACATCGCCAGAATGATAGCGAAGATAACGATTGGTAGCTGGATCATATTTCCAGGTAACTGAATAGTTTTTATCTCCCCAGAAATCAAAGGAAATAGTTTTGGCGGTTGGAGACGAAGAGGCTTTGTCTTCGGCTTTGAAAGACCAAGGACGATAGGTTTTATCCCAAGCGGTTTTTTTAATCTCAGTTTGGTTGGTTAGCCCTCGGCTAGCAGCTACATTCCAAAGTTCTTTGGAAGAACAATACATGGTGTGTTCAGTGTCTTTGGTTTCTCCAGTTCTTTCTGGTTCACGTCGACAAACTTTGTATGATAGAGAAAATTGACTTAAATCTCCCCAAGTGCCTTTGTTGTTCCAGCCGTAACTAGCAATTTGCTCGATGGCTTGAGCTCTTTTGTTAGTAGTACATGGACCTCCGGAGGTGGCAGCACTACAGTTAGAACCACCAACATGAGTGTAGAGAGGATAATCACTATACTCAGAAGCAAGATCTAGGAAATAAGTTCGAGCAGATCTGACTGGACCTAGGTCGTATTTTGATTCGGCGCCTTTAGCGGCATTACAATAAAATACTCCCATAAATCTGGTGATACCACCTTCGGCCACAGCTTCGTAAACGATATCAGCATTTTGTAGTCCTGATTGAGGACGTGAATCAGAATGATTTTCGATCATCACCATTAAAGGACGTCGAGTTGACCAGATATCTTTTTCTTCTTTAGTGAACAACTCACCATTGATAGGACAGACTTCAGTTTTTGGACCTTGAAAACTAATAACTCCTGGCTTTGAGGTGATGGTGGGGGTGATTTTGGCAGTTGATTTTGATTTCTGGGTATTAGTGGGAAGAAGCTGATTAAACAAAAAATAAGAACCACCAGTGACTAACAAAAAAATTCCTAAATAACTAATAATTGGTAATAACTTGTTTTGGTTCATGAGGGCAGTTAACTGTTAATTGTTTTTATTAAGGTCTGGGTTTCCTCTTTGGAAAGAGAATCGTTTTCTCCTTGACCATTTTTAATTGTTTTGGCATAAACACGAGTCGATTCGCGATTATGCAATGAAGTAATAATAACACCGGAATTTGTATTATCCAATAAACAGAAGACGAAACTTTGATCGCTGCCAACATTGTCAAATGGGTTAAATCTAGTTAGTTTTAATTTAATATTTTTAGGTTGAGAAAGAACGTCTGGTTTTGATTTAGCCACAATCTTTCGATAATATAAAAAAGTTAGATAAGCTAATCCAGAAAAATTAATTAAACTGAGCAATAATAAAAAATAAATCATTTAAAATTATTGTAACAAAAGTTGTGCTATACTGGCTTTTGAAGCTAGATATGGAAGAAAAAAACTACATCAAAAAAGACATTTTGAAAAGCATCGCCCTAAGTATTTTATGTTTGGGACTAATCCTGTTAATATGGTTTTTGAAGTCTAGAAGTTAATTATTTTTTTAAGGAGGTGAAAGACAAGTGCCAACAATTAAATTTTACTCTGTAAAATCCAGAAAAACAGTTGAAATCGACGTCTCCAATGTTAAAAAAGTAACCTTGAAGAATGGTCGACCAGCAGCCGAAGCTGTTGATCCAGATACTGGAACAAAAATGTTTAAGATTTTATCTGCAGCTGATGCTGCTTTACTTAAATAAAAATATTTTTAATAGCCCCCAAAGAAATGCTTGGGGGCTATTTTTTTGGTAAAATAGAGCAACTTCAAAGTTGTTGAAGGGTTTACTCCGGCGTCAACCGGAGAGGAAAGTCCGGCCCACATGAAGCAAGCAACTCCAAAAGGTAGAGATCGCCGTAAGGTGATGGCAATGCTACAGAGACGAGTCTGTCGAAAGACAGGGTGAAACGAGCAACCTTGCTGTGGAAATCTCAAATTGATGCTTACTTTGCTTCTAGCGCATCAGGTAGAGAGACTAGATAGATAACCCATAAACAGAAACCGGCTTAACAACAACTTTGAAGTTATTTTTTGGGAGCAATAATTACTTTGAGTATGATTTCGATAGTTAGATAAACAGGCACCGCCAAGATAGCCCCAACGATTCCTGCTAACTTAGCACCAATGGCAATTACTAATATAGTAATTAAAGGATTTAAACCAACGGTTTCCTTCATAACTTTGGGGACTAGAAAATTATTTTCTAGTTGTTGGATAATTAAACCGACTAAAATTGCAAAAAGAGCGGTAACAGGTGAGATAGTTAAACCAACTAGAGCGGCTAAAACAGTAGTAACAGTGGGACCAATATTGGGAACAGCCTCCATTAAACCAGCAACTAAAGCCAAAGGGACGGCGTATTTTAAACCAATAAGAGTGTAGCCCAGATAAGACAAGATACCAACGACAGTCATGAGAATTAACTCAGCATTTAACCAGTGGCCCAATCTGGCTTCTAAGTTTTCTAAAAGTTTAATTACTTTCTCTTTTCCTTTTTGGCCAAAAACATTAAAAGAATAATGATCAATGTTTTTTCTCTCTAAGAGTAAATAAAAGGTAACTACTAAAATAACCACGCCAGAAACAACATTGGAAAAAATAGAAACTACAGTTTTGGCGATTTCGGCTGGTAGTTTTTCTAGAAGCTGTAATTGAGAAGACCAATCAATAGTATTTGGAGTAATTCCAAAAATAGAAATATTATCGAGAGTTGAGGGAAGCGAATTAATTAAACCAGTAGTTTGTTCAATTAAAATTGGAATTATAGTGGCGACAGTAAAACCTAAAACGGTCAGGATTAAAGCATAGATAATTAATATGGCTAATGGTCGGGGGATTTTTATCTTTTCTAACTTAACAATAGTCGGATTAATCGCTTCCATAATCATAAAACAGACAAAAAAGAGCAAGAGAATACTTCGAATTTGCCAAAGTAAAACTAGAGAGGCTAAAAATACTACCGTAAAAATAATGGTTTTATAGGAAATCTCAATTCTTTGAGGTTTATTCATGAGGAATTGTACCATTTAGCAACTAAAGCCATCAAATTAGTGGGGTAATCTGGATTGGTTATCTCAAAATAGGTTGGCTTTAATAGTCGAAGATAAGTTTTCTGGCGACGAGCATAATTGTGTTCATCGGTAATCCATTGAGCAATATTTGATTGATTAAAACCAGTTTTAAATTCTTTATAGGCTAGGGTGTTTAAACCCGGATCTGACCAACGATATTTTTTTAGAAGATTTTTTATTTCTGTAAACAATCCGGAATCAAGCCGATTCTTGACTCGTTGATTAATTTTTGAAAATAAAACTTGATTACTAGCAGTTAAAGATAAATGTAAAAACTGATAATGAGGAGAGAGAGTAGTTTTGATTTTGCTTGAATAAAGTTTGATTTCAATTTTTCGAATTAAGCGGTGTGGATTGTTAATATCGGAATTATTCAGCGAGTTAAAAGTTTTAAAGTCTAAAGTTTTTAAAGTAAACTGAAGAGTTTTTAAACTAAATTTATTTAGAAAAAAGCGTAAGAAATTATTTGGTTTAATCGAGAAGGTTTCTTGAGGATTAATAATAGCGTTAATATATTGGCCGGAGCCACCAACTAGTATTGGTAATTTTCCATTTTGATGAATTGACCTAATTATAGGCTCGACTAAACGTTGATACTGAGCCACCGAAAAAGCTTCAGATGGTTTAATAATGTCGATTAAATGAATTTTGATATTGGTTGGGTGATCTTTGCCGGTACCAATATCTAAGCCCTGATAAATTTGACGAGAATCGGCGCTAATTAATTCACCATTAAATTTTTTGGCTAATTTAATCGCTAAGGCAGTTTTTCCAGTAGCAGTTGGCCCAGAAATAATTAATAGTTTAGGCATTGATACGGAATTCGACAACATCGTCGGGTTGCATTATATAATCTCGGCCTTCGTGGCGGAGCTTACCGGCTTCCTTGGCACCAACTGGGCCATGATATTCAACATAGTCGGCGTAAGAGATAACTTCGGCCATAATAAAACCTTTAATAAAATCAGTATGAATCGCACCAGCAGCAATTGGAGCCAAACTCCCCTTTTTAATAGTCCAGGCTCTGGCCTCCTTAACTCCGGCAGTATAGAAAGACTGGAGACCAAGAATATCGTAGGCTTTTTGAATTACCCGTTCTAAGCCAGATTTTTCGACACCTAGTTCTTTAAGATAATTAAGCCGATCTTCTGGTGGTAATTCTGATAGTTCAAATTCAATTTTGGCGCAAACGGGAACAACCGTTTCAAAATTTGAAATTTGAAATTTGAAATTTGAAATATTTGTGTAGGTACTTTCATCGACATTGGCGACAATAAAATATGGCTTGGCAGTTAATAAAAAGAATTCTTTAAGCAACTCTTTTTCTTCATCAGCATAATTTAAGTTAATAGCTAGTTTGCCTTGTTCGAGTGATGATTTTAATTTAGAAGCTAATAGATATTTTGTAGTTTTATTTTCTTTAGAATTATTTTTATTAGAATCAAGATATTTATCGATGGTTTCTAGATCTTTAATAATTAACTCGGCACAAATAACCTCGAAATCGCCTTGAGGATCGACACTACCTTCTTTAATAATATTGCTATCAGAAAAGTTGCGAACAACATGCATGATGGCATCGCAATCGCGAATATTGGTTAAAAATTTATTACCTAAACCTTCACCAGTAGAAGCACCTTTAACTAAACCAGCAATATCGACAAATTCGACAGCGGCCGGAATAATTTTTTGAGTGTTAACAATTTGGGCAAGAACTGGCAATTTCTCGTCGGGGACTTCAACCACCCCAACATTAGGATCAATAGTACAAAACGGATAGTTGCTGGCATCGGCCACTCTTTTTCCCAAAAGGGCATTAAAAAGAGTTGACTTGCCAACATTGGGTAAACCAACAATACCAATAGATAGATTAGACATAGATTGATTATATCAGTCACGGCTTTCCCAACGTTCTTCACGAAATCGTCGAGATTCTCTTCGAAATCTTTTTAAAAGATCATCCTGTGGATCAATTGATTCGTAATAATGATCTTGGTGAGCTAAATCATGAGAATGGGGTGTACCTTGTTTGAAACTACGGCCTGAAAGGCCAAAAAAAGCATCTTTGCTTCTGAGTTTTGATGCGGGTATGATTTCTCCCGTTCCATCTTGAAAAATATGAGCACGATCGACACGACCCATTCTTTTGGCTCCGGAAACAGCAACACCACAACCGTCCCGATTAAGGGCATAAAGATCATCTCGATGTTCTGGATCATTATAGATTCTATCTATTGACACAAGTGGAGGAGATTATACCACAGGTACGGTCTTTTTGTTAGCTGTTGGCAATAGAGTAGTCTTAAAAAGAAACGGTTAAAATAACAATAGCAACTATTGTAGTAGTTTTTGAACTTCGATTAGTTGATTACGACGAATGGTTAAACGATCGTCGGATTCAATAATTTCTTGAGCTTTTTTTAAATACTCTTCAGCTTGGGTTTTATCGTCATCTTTTAAAGCCACGGCAATTTGCAGACAGCAACCAGAGCGCCAAACATTAATCGTATAGCTATCGTTATCGCTAGCATATTTTTCGATGGTTTCTAAACCTAAGTGAAAATTAGCCAAACCTTCTTCCTTTTGACCATTTTTCCACTGAGCCTCACCTAAGTGATAGATAGCCCGGCCTTTTTCAGCATTATCTGTTTTTAATAAAGCTAATGACTGGGTGAAATTAGCTACAGCTGATGAATATTCTTGTTTAAGTAAATCAATTTCTGCCAAATTAAAATAACAACGAGATAGAATAGTTTCATCGTTTTGGATTTTGGCAATTTCTAGAGCCGCTTGAGTAGAATGCTGGGCCAAAACAACATAAATTTGATCTTGAGAATTTAAAAATAAATGTTTATAAGTTAAAGAAAGACCACCTAAAGCATCAGCCAATTTTGAATAATTTTTTTCTTGTTGATATTTAACAATAACTTCTTGATAGGTTTTTAAAGCTTCAATATATTTTTCTTGTTCACGAAGAGATTCTGCTTGTTGATGTAGTGTTTGAGTGTCCATGGTCTATTTTATAATAATTTACTATACTTGGTAATGGACTACCCAAAACATTTGTCGGAAAAAATCAGAGAAGAAGTGGCGGTGAGTTATTTAAAACATGAGTTAAGAAAAGTTTTCCCTAGTATTAAAACTGAAGAAATAGAGATGTTAATGCAAAATAAAAGTTTAGCCATACCACGAGATTTCTGGAATGGAGTTCATGGGATAGGAATGGGATTGAAACTGCATATTGGTTTTATTTATTTGCTAACTGCGGAAAATATCAATTGGACTAAAAAGAAAGTAGGGATAGATAGTTTATTTTTTGGAGTAGACAGAGAAAATACGAAGTTGGCTGACAGTAGATCGGTCAAAATAATAAAAGATTTTTATCAAAAAAATAAAGAGTTAGAAATAATGGCAAAACAAAAATTTTTAGCAAATTGGATGGGGGGAGAACAAGAAAATGATCCGATTATAATCATTGATAAAACTGAAGGATTGGCGGTTTACGAAGGTAATAATCGAGTAGAAAAGGCTATGTTTGACGGAATAGAAGAGATAGAAGCTTTTGTTGGTAGGTATACAACAGAAACAAAGAAACCTCTAAATTATTGGCTACCAACTAGTTTGATTATGGATAATTTGTTTTTTGTTTATCAAGCGATAGACGATAACAATGAAGTGTTGTTTGAACAACAAATGGTTGTATTAAAAGATATGATAAAAAACTCGGAATCGGGAAAAATAGAATTTTCGGAAAGAGCCCTAACTAAAAAAGAAAAATATCGAGAGAAAATTCTAACAAAAATCCCGACCGAAGTCGGGATTTGAGTTTTTTTAAAAAAAAGATTAATTACTTAACCATTTTTTTGATTTTGGTTCCGGGAATGTAGCGAGGCATTCTTCGGGCAACAATCTTTTTGGCTTCTTTAGAACCAATAGCCTTAATGGTTTTGGCTTTGAACATTTTGGTTTTGAAGGTTCCAAAACCAGAGAGTTTAACCACTTCTCCAGAAGAGAGTGATTTCATGATTTCATTTAAAAAGGTCTCAACAGCGACCTTGGCAGCTTTCTTACTAAGTTTTGCTTTTTGAGCAACGACTTCGATTAAGTCTTTTTTGGTCATAGAATTTTAATTTGTAATTCAATTTTAATTTTAGCCTAGAATCCGCAGAATGCAAATACTACGCTTAGTTTTTCACCGCACTTTTATTGATTTTGCTTCCAACAATTACGGAACTTGTCCGTAATTCTCGTACCACGGTGACTTTAATTTGGCCAGCCCACTTTGCTTCTTCCTCGAGTCTTGAGGCAATATTTTGACTTAGGACTTCGGCTTCCGAATCGTTAATAATACCAGGATCGACAATTACCATCACTTCTCGACCTGCTTGGTAGGCGGCTACTGAAAGCACTCCCGGAAAGCCTTTGGCAACATCTTCAATGTTAGTCATTCGCTTCAAATACTCTTCATGGACCTCATAACGAGCACCTGGACGAGCGCCAGAAGCGGCATCACCAACATAAACAATAGCTGATTCTTTGCTAGAAAAATCGTCGGAATGATGTTCGGCCACACAAGCAATCACAGCTTCGGGAAGATGATATTGACGAAGTAAATCGACACCTAAATCAATATGAGTACCTTCTTGATCAGAAATTACTTTACCAAGGTCATGCAACAAAGTTCCTAATCTGACAGTGTTGACATCGGCATGAAGTTGTTGAGCAATGTTGACAGCAATTTTAGTAGCTTCGATAGTATGTTTGGCTAGGTTTTGGCCATATGAAAATCGGAACTTGTACTTACCGATTTCTTTAATTAAATCGATAGGAAGATTGAAAACACCGACTTCTTGGCAAATTTTCTTACCTTCGTTGAGTAAGATTTTATCCATGTCTTGTTTGGTTTGAGCAACTAGTTGTTCGATTCTGACCGGTTGAATCCGACCATCTTTGATTAATTTTTCGAGAGCTAATCGAGCAATCTCGCGACGAGTAGAATCAAAAGAAGAAATTCGAATATCATTGGTTTCGTCTAATTCAATTTCTACTCCAGTGACTTTTTCAAAAGCACGAATGTTTCGACCTTCTCGACCAATAATTTTTCCTTTAATGGTTTCGTCGGGAAGACTAATTGTAGAGACAGTATATTCAGCCACATAATCGGTAATTCCATGTTGAATGGCTTCAACGAGAACTTCTTTGGCTAATTCATCTTCTTGAGACTTAAGGCTTTCTTTAGACTCTTCAATTTTTTTAGCAATCCAGGAAGATAATTTTTTTTCAGTGCTAGACAAAATTAATTGTTTGGCTTTCTCGATGTCTAAACCAGAGATCTGCTCTAACTTGTCTAATTGGCGACGTAGGACATCGTCTACATCAGCTAAACGCTTTTTTAAATCGGCAGTGTCGTTGTCGATTGATTTTTCTTTTTGAATTAAATATTGTTCTTTGGAATCAAGAGATTTTAGTCGTTCTCGAATTTCAGCTTCTTTAACTTTGGCATCGGTTTCAATTTTTCGAGCATTATCAAGAATTGCTTGAGCTTGGAGATTAACTTGAGTTAAATCGACAGTAGGCTGAGCTGCAACTGGCTCGGGTTTGGCTTTTACAGCTTTCTTGGCCGGAGTATAAACTGCCCGGTTAGTGGTGGCTGGCTGGCTAGTAACGGTGTGAGTATCGCTAGAAAAGATACCCTTAAACTTAGACAAAAATGAATCAAACATAGAACTCCTCTACTTTTTACCGGCAATCTCCGCTGGTTTACAAAAACAATATCGAGCTAGAATTTAATAGCTTGATAAACATTTAGATTGAAATTAGGTAAAAAGTTAAAAAATAATAATAAGTATTTAGTAAAACAAGGGTATTTTAACTGTTTTTTAGCTGTTCGTCAATTGCTTTTTTTGCCTCATCATAGGCAAATCCCTTTCTTACTAAATAGTCAAATAACCTTTTTTTGGCGGTGAAACTCGTAGGATCTTTAATTGTTTGAATTTTTTTAGCTAAAGTTTGGTTAATCGACAGAGAGTCGTCGACTTGATTGATTAGGCTTCGATACTGATTAATATCTACTCCGTTTTGACGCAGTTTAGCAATAATTGCCTGTCGAGATAAACGGTGATGGCGATTGATTAGTTGACTAACATAATCGGCTTCATTAAATAATTTTTGTGATTCTAAATCGTCGACTATTTTTTCAATAACCAAATTTTGATCGGTTACTTGGTGATATAGAGGATATTTAATTAAATAATTAGAAATTTTTAATTTAAGTTTTCTAATTAATATTTTTTTTGATTTAGGAGATAGCCCAAGTTGATACAAACAATAAAGCTTAGATTTATAAAAAAAAGATTCATTAATCAATTTTTCTAAATCAGTTGAAGAAATGTCTTTTCCAGGAGCAAGATGATAGGCAACTACTTGATCAACTGTAATAGGCAATAACTGGTCCTCTAATATTAGAAACCACCAAAAACCTGGAGTTTTTTTGATATTGTCAATGATCATTCTTCGGTTTCAGCCGTTATTTTTGATGATAGAGTTGCGTTTGCGGCTTTATCCCAAATTTGGAGTCGAATTTTTTCGGTAATTTTAGGATTTTCTTTGAGATATTTTTTAGCACCTTCTCGGCCTTGAATATTTTGATCTTCGATTTTGAAAAAGGCACCAGCTTTGGTGATAATGCCGTAGTTGACAGCCAAATCGATGATACTCCCATTGTTGGAGATACCTTCGGTGTTCATAATATCAAACTCGGCTTCTTTGAAAGGTGGAGCAATTTTATTTTTAATTACTCGAGCCCGATGTTGAGAACCAATAGGCTCTCCAGACGGGGTTTTGATATTGGCAATTTTGCGAACATCGATTCTGACTGAGGCATAGAATTTTAGAGCTAAACCACCAGGAGTGGTTTCGGGATTACCAAACATGACTCCAATTTTTTGACGAATTTGGTTGGTGAAGATAACCACGGTTTTTGATTTTGAAATGGCACCAGTAAGTTTCCTTAAAGCCTGAGACATTAACCGAGCCTGGACTCCCATCATCGAGTCGCCCATTTCACCTTCAATTTCTGCTTTGGGAACCAAGGCGGCCACCGAATCGATAACGATAACATCAACAGCATTTGACCTGACTAAAGTTTCAACTATTTCTAGAGCCTGCTCAGCATTGTCTGGTTGAGAAATTAATAGATTATCAAGATCAACACCTAAAATTAAAGCCCGGGCTGGATCGAGGGCATGCTCGGCATCGATAAAAGCGGCAGTGCCACCTAGTTTCTGAGCCTCGGCAACAACATGTAAACAGAGAGTTGTTTTTCCCGAAGCTTCTGGACCAAAAATTTCAGTCACTCGGCCACGAGGCAAACCGCCAACGCCTAAAGCCAAATCGAGAGGTAAACAACCAGTAGGAATAATTTCAACTTTCATATCGGCACTTTTCTCACCCATTTTCATAATGGCACCGGCACCATATTCTTTATTGATCATTTCAACGGCGAGTTTTACAGCTTCCATTTTTTTAGATTGAAGATTAGACCCGGCAGAGGTGGCGATAGATGTTTTTGTTTTTTTCATAGTAAATAGTGATAACAAAACAGACTATATCAAGTCAAGCACTAGAACCGAATAAAGACCGAAGGCCAATTGATTTAATAATTTTTAGATAAATTACTAGATTAACAAAAGAGAGAATCTTGGGGATTAAACGGTTGGACCATAAAAAAACATTTTTTAAATACTCTAATTGACTGGGTTGCCACCAACCATGATATAAATTGCACCAAAATATTAGTGAAAGAATAATAAAATATTTAAAATATTGACGATGATAAATTGAATAAAATAGCAATGAGATTAAACCTGCAAAAACGTATCGTTCATACATATTAGTAAAAAATAACCATCCTCCAAATCCAGAAATAAAAATTGATAAAAAGATAGTATCGAGTTTTTGGCGGCGAACTACTAAAAACGAGATTAGGCTAATAATGGCAAAAATAAGATACCCCCAATATTTGGCACTAATAAACAAATAGGGAGTTTGATCGGAAACCAGATCTTTGGCGTGGAAAATAAACCAGAAATTAAAAGAACTAACCACTGTAAATGGCTGTTTTGATTCGAATAACCGATGGGGTAATTCAGATATTAGAAATTTTAATAAAGGATGATTGGTAAATTGGGAAAATACAAAGAGAGTTAAAAAAATACCAGCCAAAGATCCAAGTATAAAATGAGTTAGTTGACGTTTTTGTTTGATAAATACCCAAAGGAATAATGGTAATAAAATTAATCCGGTTGGTTTAAGATTTACCGAAATGGCCATAAGAACTGGAGCCATAAATAAATATTTGGTGTTCAATAAAATAAAACCAGAGATTAAAAAAACATAAGCCATTGGGTCTGACTGACCCCACCACGATGATAGATACCAGCTAAATGGCAAGAACAAATAAGCCAAAACATATTTTGGCCAATTAACTTTTGCCTGACGACAAACCAAATAGATAAGTGAAGCGATAAGTAAATCTGAAAGAATAATAAAAAATTTAATAGTAGCGGTTATCCCCTGTTCAATATTGGTTACTGGAAAAAGAGTGGTGCCGTACCACTTAGTAAAATCAAAAAACCAAATAAATTTTGTTGGGGCTAAGCGATTTAGGGCTATAAAATTACCCAGCGAAGTAAAAACTAATTGAAAAAAGCTGTGGACCTGAAAAACAAATTTATAAAACCATGAAATTAAAGGCGGATGATTTGGCCACTCCCCTAGCCATTGATTATGGGAATATAAAAGATGAGTATCGTTTCGATATAAAAACTTTCCCCACTCGGCTTGAGTTAATAAATCACCATTGGTGATAAAAGGAATAAGGGCTAAACGAAAAACAAAAGCCACCAACAAAACGATTAGCAGTTTTCTCATGAATAATTATAGATCGCCAGTTTTAAAAAGTTGGGAGAAGAGATCTGATATTCAATTAAACAATTTGTCGGGAATACAGGATTCGAACCTGCAGCCTCACGCACCCCATGCGTGCGCGCTAGCCAATTGCGCCAATCCCCGGTTTTGCTGAATCTATGGCGGGTAAACCCGTCCTACTTTCAACCTGATAATTATAACATTTTATCTTGTTATAATTGATACCTATGGACGAAATTGTTTTAACCAAAGAAGAGATTGCCAAAAGACAGAAAAAAATCGCTAAAAAGTCGATAAATATTTTGAAACTGATAATTACTTCACCAACAGGAGAATGCTAGCCAATACCAAAAGGTAGATCGAGAAAAGATAAAACTTTTGAGAGATTAAGATTTTTTGAAGTATTTTTAAAGAGATTATTCCCACTAAAAAAGTAACCCCAAAAATTATTAAATTAGTTGGGGTTAACAAACTTAAACTAAAGACATCTTTGGCATCGAGGATTAGGGCGCCAAATGAAGCTGGGATAAACAAACAAAAAGAAAAATTAAAAGCGGTTTGAGCGGAGAGGCCTAAAAGTAGCCCAGCAAAAATAGTTGAACCTGATCGACTAATGGCTGGAATAATCGCTAGTGCTTGAAACAAACCAATAATGATTGCCTTTTGGTAGGTTAGTTGATCGTTTTTAAATTTAAAATATCGAGTTAAAAATAAAATGACGGCAGTGAATAAAAATTCATAAGGAAGGGTCTTAGTAGAAGCAAAAATGGCTTCGACTTGATCTTTAAATAACACTCCAACTAAAACTGCCGGTAGCGAACCAACGATTATATAGTTTAAATTCTTAAAAAAGTAGGAAACTTGTTTCCGAAAAAAGAAAAGCACCGACAGCCAAGTGGCCGTATTTAAAAAAATATCAAAAGTTAAGGAAGTTTGAAGACCAAAAAACTTTTGAAATAAATGCAAATGACCGGTAGAGGAAATTGGCAAAAATTCGGTAATCGCTTGAGTAATACCAAGAAATATCCCTTGTAATAAAGTCATATTTGATGGTAACACAAGACCTTAACGCTTTGGTGACTGTTTTTGACGTCGAGCTTTACCGCCAGTACCCACCATTCGTCGTTGACGAACTCGGGAATCAACTGAAAGTAATTTTTTAGCTTTAAGAGGAGCACCAACTTCTGGATTTTCTTTGAAGAGAGTTCGAGAAATTGCCAAAACTAAAGCTTTTAGTTGACCGGTTTTACCACCACCACTGAGTTTAGCTTGGAAATAGAATTTACCAACAACATTAGCAGTAGCAAATGGTTCAGTATAGGCAATAAAAGAATTATTTCCGGGAAAATAGTCTTCGACTTTAACACCGTTTACAGTGGAATCACCCTTGCCTTTAAATAATTTGACAGCAGCAATAGCTGATTTACGGCGACCGTAAGAATAAATGTAACTATTTTTAGTGGTTGATTTGGTCATGGTATGGATGTTGATCATCTATAAAAACTTTTAATCGGCTTAGACGTCGATCTCGGAGTTTATTTTTAGGTAACATGCCAGCAACGGCATGAGTAATAACTTGGCGAGAATCTTTAGCCAAGAGGGCTTCCAGGGTAGCTTCTTTTAAACCGCCTGGGAATCCAGTGTAATGATAGTAAACTTTTTCTTTGGCTTTATTGCCGGTAACGATAATTTTGGAAGCATTAATAGCCACCACACAATCACCGTCATCACGATGTTGAGAGAAAGATGGATTATCTTTACCCATTAAAATTTTGGCAATTTTTACAGCAGCTCGACCAAGAGTTTGATCGGTGAGATCAACTAAACGCCAGTGTCGGTTGACAACATTACCTTTGGTGACAGTAGTTTTTTGCTTCATAGTTTGGCCTTTTTAGACTTAGTAACTTTTTTAGTTTCTTTTACTTCTTTCTTGTCTTCTTTCTTTTCTTCTTTTTTAAGAGGGAAAGAATAAGCTTGGTTGAAGGTAATCTTGACTAAAGTAGCATCATCTCCACGACGAATTCCAACTTTATGTGTTTTAGTGAAATTTGAGGTGATATCTTTAAATTGAGTAGTGATAGCTTGATAAAGCTCTGAAACTAGAGCTTTATTTTGAAGGTAGGCGTTCAAGTGACGTTGAGCTAAAACGATGTCATGAGTGACTACATAATTCAAAACATTCTCAATTAAGGGAATAACTGCTTTAGCCTTGGCTTCGGTAGTTTGCATTGAACCATTAGTAAGAATAGATCGGAGTTGGGAACGAAACATTGATTGACGTTCTTTAATATTTCGACCTAATTTTTTTCCAAAACGACGATGTTTCATATTATTTCCAAGAGAATCCCTTCTCTTTTAACCATGCATCAATAACTTTTAATGATTTTTCACCGACATTTTTAGATTTGCTGACTTCTAAGCGTCCAGCTTTGATTAAATTTTCAATGTTAGCAAAACCGGCTTTCTTTAAAGCATTGGTAACTCTTAAAGGAAGTTCGATTTCTTCAATTGAAATATCTGAACCAGTGTTAATTGGATTAGAAGCGAGAGTAACAACCTCTTCATCGAATTCTTTAGGATCGACGATTTGAGAAAGAGAGTTAATCATGTCTTTAGCAGCAATTTTGATAGTTTGAAGAGGGTCAATTGAACCATCAGTCCAAACTTCTAAAATTAATTTGTCGTAATCTGATTTTTTACCTAAACGAGTAGGAATAACTTCGTAGTTAGCTTTAACGACTGGAGTGAAGGCGGCATCTAAAATGATTTCGCCGACAACATCGGTTTTTTGTTCTTTAGCCATGGTGTAACCGACTCCACGTTCAACAGTAAGTTGAATCTTCAAAGAAGCTTTAGGATCGGTAATGGTAGCAATTACTTGATCAGGATTGGAAACTTTACAAAGATCGTTGCCAATGATGTCTTTAGCAGTAACGATGCCAACACCTTTTTTAGATAATTCTAAAGTGACAGGCTCTTCACGATTGTAGGTGAATTTTACTTTTTTAAGATTTAATGAAATATCGACTAAATCTTCTTTAATACCAGGAAGAGTAGTAAAGAGATGGTTAGCGCCATCAACTTTAATTCGAGTAATAGCAGCACCAGGAATAGTAATTAAAAGAATTCGGCGAAGAGAATTACCTAATGTGTGACCAAAACCACCAATTAATGGAGAAAGTTCAAACTTTCCATAATTGGCTGTGGATTTGATGGTATTGATATGAAATTTGCTTGTATCGACCATAATTTTCTCCTTTTTAACGGGAATAATATTCAATAATTAAATTAATATTGATAGCTGAGTTAAAGTCTTCTGATGAAGGAAGACCATTTATTTCAACTCCAAATTTGGAACGATCAATACTTATCCAGGCTGGGGCTTTGAAATCTTTCTCAGAAATAGGAAGATTTTCACCGGCAGATGAAATAATCTTAGAGTCAAGAGTAATTTGATCAGTTTTCTTGACTTGATACGAACAAACGTTTAATGGTTTACCATTAACTAATATATTTTTGTGAGAAACAAGTTGTTTGGCGTGTGATCGGGAAGAAGCTAAACCAGCTTTATAAACGATATTGTCTAGTCTAAGTTCGAGTAAGGTTAAAAGATTGATACCAACCAAACCTTTCATGGATTTAGCTTTAAGATAGTAGTTTTTAAATTGAGTTTCTTGAACACCGTAAATTCTTTTTGCTTTTTGTTTGGCTCGTAACTGAATTCCGTAATCAGTGGGTTTTTTACCGCCTTTAAGACCGTGCATTCCGGGAGGGATAGCACCTTTTTTCTCTAAAGGACATTTAGCTGATGAACAACGGCTTCCCTTAAGAAAGAGTTTGATACCTTCAGCGCGGCAGAGTCGGCATTTGGTTTGATAAGTTACTCGTGACATAAATTAATTTTTAATTCAAAATTTTTAATTTTTAATAATTAAACTCTTCTTGCCTTGGGTGGACGTGGTCCATTGTGGGGAATGGGAGTAATATCGGAAATAAGTTCAACATCAAAGTCCCTTTTGGTTCTTAAGAAACGAAGAGCGGCATCGCGACCAACACCTGGACCTTTTAAGTAAACTTCAAGCTTTTTGATACCAAATGGTTTAGCGGCATCGAGAGCTTTTTCAATAGCAGTAGTAGCAGCAAAAGGAGTTGATTTACGAGCACCCTTGAATCCAGAGTGACCAGATGAAGACCAGGAAAGAGTATTACCCTTAAGATCGGAAATGGTAACGATAGTATTGTTAAAAGATGATTTTACACAAAGTCGTGCTTCAGCAACGCTCTTAACAACTTTCTTTTTGGTGACAATTTTTTTTGTATCGGTCATAGGTTATTTATTTTTGGCAACTGAAGCTGCTTTTTGTTGGGTTTCAATTTTTGCCCAAGCTTCTTTAGTAAGAGATCCAACAGTTTTCTTTTTACCTTTACGGATACGAGCATTACTTTTGGTTCGCTGACCACGACAAGGTAAGGAAACGATGTGTCGAATTCCTCGATAACATTTAATAGCTTTTAAACGATCAATATTCTCACGAATTTCTTTTTTCAAGTCGCCCTCAACGCTAAAAGATTCCAAAGCTTTCATTAAATTTCCAACATCATCTCGAGAAAGATCTTTAATTCGGGTGTCTAAACTAATACCAGCTTTTTTGGCTAGTGCGATAACATTTTTTGGACCAATACCAAAAAAACGAGTTAAACCAACTTGGGCTCGTTCATGGTCTGGTATTTCGATACCTGAAATTCTCATAGTAGATTATCCCTGTTTTTGGGTGTGCTTTTTAGTGGAACAAATAACCCGTCGAATTCCACGACGGATAACAACTTTACAGTTTTTGCAGCGTTTTTTGATTGATGACTTGACTTTCATAGAGAAACTCTGGGTATTGTAACCTAAATTGGCGACAATATCAAAGAGTAAATAGATAAATTAACCCCGATAGACAATTCTACCTTTTAATCCCTCGGGTGAAAGGACTAAAGAGACTCGATCACCGGCAAGACATCGGATGTGATTCATCTTTAATTTACCGGCTAGATAGGCAACTATTAAACGACCATCTTCATCGAGTTTAACCCGAAAGAGTTGATCTGGTAAAACTTCAGTAATAGTACCCTTAACTTGAGGATCTTTTTGCATTTATTTTAAACTATTAATTTTGTTAACAATATCGTCAAAAATTGGGTCGATGGGACGGTTGCCGTCGACATTAAACATCTTTTGAGTGGTTAAAAAATGATTCTTGATCTGATCAATGGTGTCGTTGTAGGATTTTTGACGAGCAGTGACAGCCTGAGGAGTATTATCTGATCTGGAAGCATCTTGAAACTCAGAACCCATTTTAGCACGACGAGCCATAATTTCTTCAAAAGTAACATCGAGATGGATTACTAAATCGAGAGGTTGATTTTGAGAGGCTAAATATTTTTCAACGGCAATCCCCTGTTCAAGCATTCGAGGAAAACCATCAACAATAAAATCTTGATTATTTATTTTTTGCAGATTAGATTCTAATAATTCTTGAACTAAATCATCGGGAACCCAATGGCCTTGATCGATGTAGCTTTGGGCTTTGAGGCCAATTTCAGATTTAGCTTCGATTTCGTTTCTGAGCAATTGACCCATAGAATAATGGGTTAAATTAAATTTTTCGGCTAATAATTTAGCTTGAGTGGATTTTCCGCAACCGCTAGGACCAATAATAAAAAGATTTAAGGACATTAGTAAGTAAGCTTGTCGTAATTATAAGTTTGGACGACGTTTTCGATTTTGCGAGTAAGCTCGATAACTACTGAAACCACGATTAGAATTGAAGTTCCACCGATAGTTAAAGTAGTAATGCCAGTCATTTTTTGAACAATAGAAGGAGCAATAGCGATAACACCCAAGAATACGGCACCAATACAAATAACTCGATTGAGTAAATATTGAAGTCTTTTTTCGGTTGAACTACCGGGTCGGATTCCGGGAATAAAACCACCTGATTTTCTTAATTCATCAGCAATATCTTTGGGTTTAAAAACCACTGAAGTGTAGAAAAATGAAAAACCAATGACTAATAAGAAATAAAATAACATGTATAAATAACCATCGGTTTTGAATAATCGAGAAATAGTTAAAAAGATATTGGAAAGAGTTTGATTGGGAAGATGACCTAAGTATTGACCTAAAAGAGAGGGAATGGTGGCTAAAGAAACAGCAAAGATGATAGGCATGACACCAGCGGTGTCGACTTTAATTGGTAAATAAGTGGTCTGACCTCTTTTGGCATAATGAACCGGAATTCGTAAAACAGCTTCTTCAACCATGACAATGGCTAAAACCATAAAAACAGCTAAGCCGATAAAGACAATTAAATTGAAACTGTTTTGAGGGTTGGAAAAATCGGTAATCGACATGGTTTGAAAAGCACTGATGGGCAAACGAGCAATAATACCAGCAAAGATAAGAACTGAAGTGCCATTACCAATGCCAAATTGATTAATCATTTCTCCCAAAAAGATCATTACCATAGTACCAGCGGTCATGCTTAAAACTAAAGCAATTAAAGTTAGAGGAGATAAGACTCCGATAATGTTTTGAGAGCGAAGAATTCCATACATTCCCAAGGCTTGAAAAATAGCAATTGGAATAGTGGCGATACGAACGTATTGATTAATTTTAGCTCGACCCATTTCACCTTCTTTGGCTAATTCTGCCAGCTGTGGGCTGACCAATTGAAGTAACTGAAGCATAACAGATGCGTTGATATACGGATTCAATCCTAGAGCCATAATTGAAAAGTTGGCCAAAGTACCTCCGGAGAAAATATCAAGCAAAGATAACATCTGATTTTGAGAAAAAAACTTCCGTAAAAGGTCAAGATTAACACCGGGAACGGGAACGTGAGCAATAAATCGTGAAAGAATTAAAATCCCTAAAGTGAGAAAGATTTTTTTTCGAAGAAGGGGTGTTTTTAAACCTTCAATATAGAGTGATAAAGATTTGACAATGTGATTCATCAATCTATCTTACCACCAGCAGCTAATATTTGGTCTTTGGCTTTTGATGAAAAAGAAAGACCAGCAAAAGAAAGTTTTTTGGCAAATTTTGGAGCTGATAAAACTTTGATTTTAGCAGGTAAATTTTCTTTGATAAAACCCATTTTTTCAGCTAATAAATCAAAAGTAATTACCTCTGATTCTTTGAACCATTTATCGATGAGAGTTAAAGAAACATAAGGACATTTGGTTTTAGCCAAAACTCGATGTTTACCTCTTAAAAATGGAGTTCTTTTGATCCAACCTTTTTTAATTTTGGTACCATCAAAAGTAATTTTAGTTTTACCTCGAACTTTGTCTCCTTTGGCACCACGACCAGTGGTATGACCACCTTTTTTAGAACCATAACCACGACCAACTCGGCGTGAAGGTTTTTGGGTTGTTTTAGTTAATTGACTGAGTATTTCCATAGTGATTAAAGGGTTTGCAGAGCTTTAAAAGCAGCCCAAACATTAACCGATTTAGTTTTAGAACCGATAATTTTGGAAACAATATCTTTGATACCAGCCAATTCAACTACTGATCTAACTGGACCACCAGCAATTAAACCACTTCCCTGTTTTCCAGGACGAATTAAGATGATAGCACTTTTAAACTTCAATTTTACTGAAGCAGGAATGGTACCATTTTCAATCTTAATGGTAACCATAGCTTTGCGAGCATGATTGGTAGCTTTTTGAATAGCATCAGCAACCGATTTAGCTCGACCATGACCAACACCAACTCGTGATTTTTTATCACCAGTAACTACCAAAGCTGTGAAAGCAATTTGATTGCCTCCTTTGGTTTTTTTGGAGACTCTTTTAATTTGAACAACTTTATCGGAAAATTCCGATTCTGGTTTGTCCATGTTTCTGATTTGTTTATTTTCAAAATTTGAATTTGACATGATTAGAATTCTAAGCCGCCAGTACGAGCAGCATCTGCTAAAGCTTTAACACGACCATGATATTTGTAGATACCACGATCAAAGCGAACTTTTTTAACTTTATTTTCTAGAGCAATTTTAGCAATAGTTTCACCAACTTTGGTAGCTAATTCGGTTTTAGTACCTTTTTTATCGGTTAACTTTTTAGTTGAAAATGAAGCTAGAGTTTTTCCGTGTTTATCGTCGATAATTTGAGCCCAAATATGTTGGTTGCTACGAAAAACTGACAATCGAGGAATGCCAATATTGATAGCAATTTTATTTCTAATTCTTTTTAATCGACGAAGTTTTTGATCGTGAATCATAATTATGCTTTAGCGGTTTTACCGGCTTTTAACTTAATAAATTCATCAACATAGCGAATACCTTTACCTTTGTAAGGTTCTGGAGTGCGAATTTTTCGGATATTGCTAGCCATTTGGCCAACTTTAACTTTATCAGCACCAGTAATAACTAGTTTAGATTCATCTGGAGTAACAAAAGATAAACCTTGAGGAATATCGACAATAACAGGATTAATATAACCAGCAGAAACTGAAAGTTTTTGACCTTGAAGTTGGAATTTGTAACCAGTACCTCTGATTTCGAGTTCTTTCTTCCAAGGAGTAACCACACCAGAAATCATATTACTGATTTCGGCACGAATAGCTCCGTGACAGGCTTTAACTTTTTTATCTTCAGATAATCTTTTGACGTAAACTAAACCATCAGCAACTTCGACGGTTAAACGAGGAGGAAATTCTAAAGAAAGACTTCCTTGTGGACCAGTGACGTTAACTTGACGACCATTTATTTCGACAGTAACTCCTGAAATGATTTTGATAGGGTTTTTACCAATTCGTGACATAGTAATTAGCTTAATATATTTCAGCAATAATTTCTCCACCAAGTCCAAGTTTTTTAGCTTCTTTTTGAGAAAGAACACCTTTGGAGGTAGAGACAATGATTAACGATTGTGGGGTTTTTCCCCAAGGTAGATTTAAAGATTTTTCATACCAACGTCGACCTGGTTTAGAAAACAAAGCCACGTCAGTAATTTTAGAAATATTATCGGTTTGAATTAATTTTACAGTTATCTCTTTTTTATCTTCGGAAACTGAATAGCTGTCGATAAAACCGTTTTTCTTTAAGGAATCGGCAATCGCAACAATAAATTTTGATGATGGTGATTTTAGAGATTTTGAACCAGCAAGAGATGAATTCTTGATTCTGATTAAGAAATCGCAAGCGAGTGAAGAGATCATAGAGAGTTTACCAACTTGATTTTTTAACTCCAGGTAAAGCGCCCTGGTGGGCTAATTTGCGGAAACAAAGTCGGCAAAGCCCAAATAAACGAATAAAACCGCGGGGTCGTCCGCAAAGTTGACATCGATTATGATATCGAACTTTAAATTTTAATTTTTTCTTTTCTCGAATAATTTTAGATAAGTTTGCCATAATTAATCTTTTTGAAAGGGAAACCCTAGGGCGGATAATAACATTTTCGAATCAGAAACGGAAGAGGCAGCTATGTTAATAGTGATCTGAAGTGAACGAATCTTATTAACTTTATCAAGGTCAATTTCTGGGAAAAATGTTTGGTCTTTAAGAGTTAAATTGTAGTTGCCAGAGGAATCAAAGTTGGTGTCTGGTAAACCTTTAAAATCGCGTAAACGTGGTAAAACGATATTGAATAATTTTTCAATAAAGTGATTCATGCGAGCACCACGAAGAGTGACTTTGTAAGCCAAAGGTTCATTTTGACGAAGTTTAAAAGTAGCCACTGATTTTTTAGCACGACAGAGTCGGGGCTTTTGACCAGCAATAGCCATTAATTCAGTTTCGGCAGTATTTAAAGCTTCTTGAGAATCTCGAGAATCAGAAACACGATAATTTAAAACCACTTTCTTAACTTTAGGCAAAGAATGAATGTTGTGTTTAGGTAATAATTTTTTTAATTGATCGTTGATTGAAGTGTTCATATTTATTTAGTTTCTTTTTGATTGATAAGAGATTGGCATTTCTTACAAATTCGATATTTATTGCCTTGTTTATCAATTTGATAACCAACACGAGTAGTTTTTTTACAAGAAGGACAAATTAAAGCAACTTTGGATGCTAAAAGTGGTCGTTCTTTTTCAATAATGCCACCTTTTTGACCTTGAGAAGCTTTAATGTGTTTTTTAAAGATATTTAATCCTTTAACTAATATCTTGCCAACTTTTGGAAAAGATCGAACAATCTCGCCTTCGCGATCTTTATCTTTTCCAATTAAAACTTTGACTTTGTCGCCTTTAATAAGTTTCATAGTTAATAAACCTCCTTGGCCATTGAGACAATTTTATTGAAACCAAGATCTTTGATTTCGCGAGCAACTGGTCCAAAAATACGAGTGCCTCGTGGATTATTTTGAGAATCAATAATAACACCAGCGTTTTCTGAAAAACGGATATAAGATCCATCTTTTCGACCAATTTCTTTTCTGGTTCGAACGATGACCATCTTAACACGATCTTTTTTCTTAACTAAACCGGTGGGGATAGCTTCTTTAACTACAGCTAAAACCGTATCACCAACAGTGGCGCTTTTGTGTTTTGAGCCTTTATAAATATGCATGATCTGAAGAGACTTGGCTCCGGAGTTGTCAGCTGGTTTGATGAATGATCTTAGTTGCAACATATTAATTTAAGCTAGAGAGTTTGTTCAGCTTTTTTTACAATTTTTAAAGTAGTAAATCTTTTTAGTTTAGATAATGGTTTAGTTTCGCGAACTAAAACGGTATCACCGATTTGAGCATTTAAATTATTCTCGGCATGAATCTTTTTGTTTCGTTTAACAATTTTTTTATAAATTGGATGTCGGAATTTATAGTCCAAAACAATAGTAATAGTATTGGTCATTTTATCTGAAGAAACAACTCCCTGAAATGTTTTTCCTAATTTTTGATTATTTTTGTCGGTCATATTCTGAAATGATTGATTTAATTAAAGCAATTTCGTAATTGGCTTTTTTAAAAACTGAAGTGTTTTTTAAGCCACCATTATGAAGTTGACTTTTATTCTCAACAATTTGTTTATTTAACTCAGCTAAACGAGATTTCAATTCGGCTGGAGCTTTTTGACGTAGGGTGATTTTATCAGTTTTTTTCATAATTAAAAGAATTAATCTCGTTTAATAACTTTGGTAACGATAGGTAATTTAGCAGCAGCCAATTTTAAAGCTACAATTGATTCGGCCTCAGGAATACCAGCAACTTCAAACATCACTCGTCCAGGACGAATGACAGCCACATAACCTTTAACGTCGCCCTTACCAGCACCTAAAGGAGCACCAGCACCTTTTTCAGTAAAAGGTTTATCGGGAAAGATTCTAATCCACATTCGACCATTTCGTTTGGTAGCATGAGCAATTGCTCGTCTGGCGGCTTCAATTTGGTTGGCAGTAATCCAACCACAGGCCATAGCTTTTAATCCATATTCACCAAAAGAAACTTGGTGACCCATGGATAATCCACGCATTCGACCGCGAAATTGTTTTCGATATTTAGTACGAGATGGTTGTAACATAGTTAGGCTAAACAAAGGTAAACTTTAACTCCGATGTATCCAGAGCGAGTGGCAGAAGGACATTCGGCATAATCAATTTTTGATTTGATAGTAGATAAGGGTACTTTTCCTTTGGAGAATTTTTCTCGACGAGAAATTTCGGCGCCGTTAATACGACCACCTAAGATGATTTTGATACCTTTAGCACCAGAGGCCATAGATTTTTCCATGGCAGATAAAACAACTCGGCGATAAGGCATTCTTTTAGCTAATTGATAGGCAATTTTTTCAGCAATCAATTTAGCTGATAAATCGGCGTGTTTGAATTCTTCAACTTGGATATCAACAGCCATTTTAGTAGAGATTTTACCTAATATTTTCTGGACATCTTTTTTAATGACTTCTAGTTCTTTACCACCACGACCAATAACTAAACCGGGGCGAGAAACAATCAAATTTAATTTAACTTTTTTAGCTGATCTTTCGATTTTAATAGCGACCACACCAGCTGAATAGAGTTTCTTTTGGAGATGATCACGAATTGATTTATCTTCTAAAAGATATTGACTATATTTTCCTTTCTCGGCATACCAAGAAGAAAGCCATTCAGGGCTGTTCTTGACTGTTTCTAATCTAAAAATGATTGGATTTACTTTTTGACCCATAGTTGATTAACCTGTTATTGTACCAGATAAAATAATAGTTAGGCGACTATGACGTCGCATAATAATACCGCGAGCAAAACGTGATCCGTGTGATTTATCCATTCTTTTGATTTTTTGACCTTCATCAACACGAATAGCTTCAAATTTCAAAGATGATTCTTGAAGTTGATTATTTTTAACTGCAGTATTGATAGCATTGCGAAGAACAGTGTACATCTGGCGAGCAGCGTTACTGTTGGTGAATTTTAATTCGGTTAATATAGCCGAAGGTACCATAGTTTTAATATGGTTGGCTAATAAACGAAGTTTTCGAGGAGAGATTTTTAAATTTGGATGAGAAAAAGTGACTGATTTTCGAGTTGAAACTGGAGCCACAACTTCTTTTTTAACCTCAACGGTTTTCTTGACTACTGGTTTTTTAGCCACAGTCTTTTTAACCACAGGTTTTTTAATAGTTTTAGTAGTTGCCATAGATTAAGTCTTTTCAATAACTCTTTTAACGATACGTCCATGACCTTTGAAGGTTCGAGTGGGAGCAAATTCTCCAAAATAATGCCCAACCATATCTTCGGTAACATAAACATTGATAAACTTTTTACCATTGTGAACACCGAAATTCTTTCCAACAAATTCAGGAGCGATTTGGCTATGACGAGCATAGGTGTTAATAACTCCAGAGTTTTTAGAAATTTTCTCTAGTAATCGGGGATCAATGTATGGTCCTTTTTTTGATGAGCGAGCCATTATTTGCGACGTTTAACAATTAATCGGTTAGATGCTTTCTTTTTGGTACGGGTCTTTTTACCCATAGCAGGTTTACCCCATGGAGTTTTTGGATTCATACCAATGGAAGAACGGCCTTCGCCTCCTCCATGAGCATGTGATCGTGGGTTTTGAGCCACACCTCGAACACCTGGGCGGATACCTCGATGACGAGAATCTCCAGCTTTAGTTAATTTAATATTGGAATGATCAGCGTTACTAACTTGACCAATAGTAGCATAAGAATTAGCGTTAAAAATTCGGATTTCACCTGAAGGTAGTTTGACAATGGCTTTGTCGCCATCGATTGATTGGATGTAGGCAGCTGAACCAGCGGTTTTAATTAATTTAGCACCGGCTTCTGGTTGAAACTCGAGACAATGAATGGCCATACCCATAGGAATATTCTTGAGCATTAGGCGGTTACCTTCTTTAACTGGAGCATTGGCGGAAGCAACCACAACATCGCCGACTTTTAAGTTTTGAGAGGCAATGATGTAGCTTTTAGAGCCATCAGTATAAGAAAGAAGAGCAATGTTGGCGGTTCGATTGGGATCATATTCAATAGAAGCAACGGTGGCTTTAATATCGAATTTGACTCGACGATAATCGATTTCTCGGAGAAATCTTTTGTGTTCTCCACCTCGATGACGAACAGAAACATGGCCTTGAGAATCTCGACCGGAAGTTTTCTTTTTGATTTTTAGAAGAGATTTAAGTGCCATATTATTTTTGTTTAAGAGTTAATGTATCGATTTTTTTATCAGATCCAACAAAGATAAGAGCTTTTTTACGATCTGATTTTTGAATTGGAGTTCTTTTTTTCCAATCGGTTTTGATTTTACCTTTTAAAGTATAGGTATTAACAGTTTGGGGTTTAACTTTGAAAACAGACTCAAAAGCAGCAGCGATTTGATTTTTATTTGATTCTTTACTAACCCAAAAAGAATAGAAGCCTTGATCTTGAAGTCGAAGGGCTTTTTCGGTAACAATCGGAGATAATAAAATATTTTGAATTTTCATAGTTATTTGAGCTCAGTCAAAGCTTTTTGGCTAAAGATAAGACAATTTTGTTGGCTTAAGTTTAAAGCGTTAAGTGATTTAACTGATAACAAATTGATTCCGGGAATATTTCGAAAAGCTCGAGCGACATTCTTATCGGTATCGAGGGTAATAATACCAATTTTTTTACTTTTTTCCAGAACCTGATTTTGTTTTTCGAGAAGTTCAACGAAGTTCCAAGCTTCTTTAGTTTTTGGAGCTAAAGTTGAGAAATCATCGATAACGATAATTGATTTGTTTTTAGCAAAAAGTGACAAAATTGATTTGACAACCAATTGTTTAACTTTTTGATTTAATTTGAGAGAGTAATTTTGTTCTCCGGTTGGACCATGAGCCACACCTCCACCAACGAACTGAGCGGCTTTAGCAGAACCGTGACGAGCTCGACCAGTACCTTTTTGAGCCCACATTTTTTTGGTAGTACCAGCAACTTCACCTCGATCTTTAGCTTTAGCATGAGATGAGCGAATATTGGATTGGTAAACACGGATAGCGGTAGCAATTAAGTCGGTTTTAATTTCAGTACCAAAAACTGATTTTTCTAATTCAGTTTCGCCAATGTTTTCGGCTTTGAGATTGTATAATGGTGCTTTCATATTAGTCTTTAAAAATGGTAAACCAAGATTTGGTTGGACCTGGAATTGAACCGGTAATTAATAGTTCTTTGGATTCTGGATTGTAGGCATAGACTTTTAGTTTTAAAATTGAAACTTTTTCATTTCCCATATGTCCAGGCATTTTTTTACCTTTCAAAACTTTACCAGGAGTTTGAGCACCGATAGCACCAGGAGCACGAACCCGGTCGGATTGACCGCCAGAAACTGGTTGTCTTTGGAAGTTGTAGCGTTTGATAACACCAGCGAAACCTTTACCTTTGGAGATACCAGTAACTTTGACTTTGTCGCCAACTGCGAGAACAGAATCAAAAGTAACTTGAGAGCCAACTTCAGGAATAGTTTCAGTGGTTAAATCAAACTCGACAAATTTTTGAGGTTTAAGTTCGAGTTTTAGTTTAGACATTTTGCCGGATACGGCTTTGTCTAATGATTTTTTGGTACCATAGGCAAATTGTACAGCTTGATAGCCGTCTTTGTCTTTGGTTTTAACTTGAGTTACGGTAAGGGGTTGAACCGAACAGCGAGTGACTTGAATTCGGCGACCATCTTCGGTGTAAACTGAAGCGTTTGATATTTTTTTTGCAATAAATCCGTTGATCATAGTGGTTACATCTTAACTTCAATCTCAACACCAAAGGGTAAATCTAGATGTTGCAGACTATCGACAGTGCGCAACGAAGTGTTGCTGATGTCGATTAAACGTTTATGGGTACGAATCTCGAAATGTTCTCGAGCATTCTTATCGGTATGAGGAGAAGATAAAACAGTGATTACCTTTTTGGTTGTAGGTAAAGGTATTGGACCTTGGACAGTAGCACCCGCAGTAACGGCTGCTTCAACGATTTTGACAGCAGCTTGATCAAGGATGCGATGATCGAATGATTTTAATCTAATGCGAATGCGATTGCCTTTGGTCATATTGTGTAATGTGCGATTTTACAGTAAGGGTGGACAAATGTCCACCCTTACTTTGTAAGTTCTTTATTTAATAATTTCTGTAATAGCTCCAGCACCAACAGTTAGTCCACCTTCGCGGAGAGCGAAACGTTGACCTTTTTCCATAGCGACTGGTTTAATTAATTTAACTGTAACAGTAGCATTGTCTCCTGGCATAACCATTTCCATACCTTCTGGGAGGGTAATGTCGCCGGTAACATCAGTAGTTCTGATGAATACTTGAGGACGATAACCAGAGAAGATTGGAGTGTGTCGGCCACCTTCCTCTTTTTTCAAGAGAAGGATTTCGGCTTTGAACTCGGTGTGAGGAGTGATTGATCCAACTTTGGACAAAACTTGACCTCTTTCGATTTCATCTTTTTCAATACCTCGGAGTAAGATACCAACATTGTCGCCAGCTTGACCTTGATCAAGTTGTTTGTGGAACATTTCAACTCCAGTAACGACAATTTTTTTGGTAGCAGCTAAACCGACTAATTCGACTTCATCGTTAACTTTAACGATTCCGCGTTCGATTCTTCCAGTAGCGACAGTTCCGCGACCTTTGATGGAGAAGACATCTTCAACCGGCATTAAGAAAGGTTGATCGAGTTCTCGTTTAGGTTCAGGAATGTAAGTATCTAAAGCTTCCATCAATTTCTTGATAGCTTCAATACCATCAGCTTCGCCATTAAGAGCTTTAAGAGCAGATCCACGGATAATTGGAACTTCATCACCTGGATAACCGTATTTGGTTAACAAATCTCGGATTTCCATTTCAACGAGGTCTAAGAATTCAGGATCGGTTACTAAATCAACTTTGTTTAAGAAAACAACTAATTTAGGAACGTTAACTTGATTGGCTAATAAGACGTGTTCTCGAGTTTGAGGCATTGGACCATCGGGAGCGGAAACGACCAAAATAGCACCATCCATTTGAGCAGCACCGGTGATCATGTTCTTAACATAATCAGCATGTCCTGGACAATCGATGTGAGCATAATGTCTTTTATCGGATTCGTATTCGATGTGGGAAATAGCGATAGTAACGATTTTAGAAGAATCTCGGACGGTACCACCTTTTGCAATGTCTGCATAAGATTTAGCACTTCCTTGAACTTTTGAAATAGCGGCGGTTAATGTAGTTTTACCATGATCAACATGACCAATAGTACCAACGTTAACGTGTGGCTTTGTTCTTTGAAAAGTATCTGCCATAGATTTTGATTTTTAGATAATAAATAATAATTAAATTGTAGCGGAAAACGCTTTAGAATTGTAGCAATAGAAAAGATCGATTGCAATATAGAAATATGTATTTTTGATTTAGTAACAGTTAAATTTCCAAACATGCCAGGAAAAACGGGTGAAACAATCACCTTCACCAACAAAAAATCTTTTGGATTTATCGCCAGAATAGATGTATAGCGGTTGAGGTAAGAGTTTTAATAATTCGATTTGGTTATGATTATCCCAAAATTGGACCCATTGATCATAAGACCAAAAAGTATCGTATTCACCAAAACCAGGAGTGATGGGTTTAAGACCGGAATAACCATAAGCCCAGGGGGTGTATTCGTTATCGGTAACTAACAGATAAGCATCTTCGGGCACAGTTTGAAGTTGTTGGATTTCGTAAAACTCATCGTAACTAATTAAGGAAGCTGAATTTTTATAAACAAAGAAAAGTGAAAATATAATTAAGAGAAAATAATAGGGTTTAAACTTAGGTAAAGAATAACCAGCCAAAATAATAGTAAAGATATCAAAAAAGGGAATAAAACGACGAGAAAGAAAAAGTCCAAAAAGCGGAATAATTAAAGTTAAAATAAAACCGGCAGTCATCAAATTATTCTTTTTGTTTTTAATTGATATTAGAGCGAAAGGTAAATAGGGCAAAATTAGTAATAGAGCCTGAGGTAAATCGTAAAAAGTACCAGAAGCGGTTCCAAAGTTAGAAGCCACACCAACGATAAACTGTTTTAAAGTTTGGTCGTAATTGGGCAAATAATAAGCCGCAAAAGTAAGTAAGAATAAAATAATGGCTTTAAAGTTTTTTTGAAGTAATAAGAAAAAGAAAAGAATAATGGCAGTGGGTTGATGAAGCAGGACGATTAAGGTAACAAATAGATAGGCCCATTTAGATTTTTTTTGAAAAAAGTGGAGATAAAAAAAGATAAAAGCGATGGCCAGAATATTTTTGATGTAGTAATACCACCAAAAACGATACTGAACAGCCGAAATGGCTAATAAAAATAAGGTCGCTTTAGATTTGGTGTATAAATAGATGGAATAAAAAAGTATTGAGGCAACTACAAAAGAAAGAGGAATTAAAAAATTAGCCGGATCAGTAAAAATAGAGAGTAATTTTCCTAGCCAAAAAATTAAGGGCGGATAAACTTGCTTTAGCCAATCGATAGACAGATCGTGACGCCATAAATAGAGGTATAACCCAGGGTCGTAGCCGAGGGGAACCGGTGAAAGAAAATAGGGGTAAAGACGAAGGATTAGATAGAAGCCAAAAAGTAGCCAGATCATTCAATAAGAGTGCGGTTACCTAAAATAATAGTGATTTCTTTGGCTTCAGGGTTGTCGGAAGGAAGCGAGGTAACCGAAGTGTAATAGGGCTCAAGAATTTTTAGAATTATTTGAGCTTGAGACTGATGATCGGCAGAAAAATAGATAGTGACGTTGTCGCAATCCTTGGATTTGGCTGGGCCAAAAAAAGTTTTAGTAAAACCAGCTCGGGTTATTTTTTGAGCAATCAAACCACCAATATCTTCATCAACTGAACAATTTAAGACTTTGATATTCATTTCTGGGTCGGCTGGGGCAAGCTTGGGAGAAAATATTCCAAAAAATTGAAAACGACCAAGCAAAAAAACAAAAACTAACAAAACAACAAAACCAACTAATTTAAAATTTATTTTTTTCACTTGAGGTAATTTTAGCCGAATTTCGGGTAATTTACCAGACTCTGGCAAAATAGTAATTAATGAGGTTAATAAAACCAGAAAAGCCGAAACTAAACTAATAATTGTTTTTAAAGGTTGATCGATTTCTAATTTAAAGAAAATTAAAAAATAAGTTAATCCGGAAAAAATAATGATTAATAAATAGTCAAACCAAGAGGTAGACAACTCAACTGGTTCTGATGAAGAAAAAGAAGAAATTACTCCGAAAATTAAAACCAAAATTAATAAATAGTTGAGATTAAAATTATCGGAAACAAATCCGGGAACAAGATTCTCTAATAAAAACAAAATCAGATAGCCAAAAAGCGAATAGGTGAAAAATTCTTTGGCTAGAGCAATTATCTTTTGCAAACTCTTTTGGTACATTGGATTTGTAAGTTTGAATTACAAGTGCAAATATTGCAATTATCTGCAGCCCAAAATGAAGCTCCAATCGACAAATTACGATTATAGAATTTACAAGTACCGACGGGAGTTGGAGTAGCCGTAGGTGTGGGAGTTTCAAAAGGTAAAGTAATCGTTGGCACGGCTACTTTTGGTAAAAGAGATTTAAACCAATCAACTAAATTGAACTTTGAAGGTGTTGGTTGGTTGGCAGTAGGAACTGGAATTAAAGTAGCGGTGGGCGAAATTGAAGGAACTGAAGTGGCTACGACAGTGGGTGTTGGGGTTGAAGTAGGAGTTAAAGTTGGAATAGGAGTATTAGTTGGTTTAATGGTGGGAATGGCAGTAGGAGTGGCAGTAGGAGTAGCGGTTGGAGCTAAGGTCGGAACCTTGGTTGCTTGAGGAGTAATAATGGCTTTGTCTTTTAGAATAATATCGAAACCATTAATTTCCATAGAACCACCATGTTTATCTAATTCAGGGATTTCGAGTGAAAAATAAATTAGATCTTTAGGAAGAGCAATGTTTTTAGGGCTAATATTGACCGAGGTTTCCAACCAACCTTTGGCTTCTTTAGTTTGAGGCAAAGTGGTTAAAATAAAATCAACATTGGCCGAAACATCTTCAAAATCAGCAAAATCTGAAAGATCAACCGATTTGATTACTTTTGGAAAGAAAAAACCGTCGGCACTGAAGGCATAAAAACCATCAGAGTTAAAAGAAAGATTATTTTTAGGAACCGAAATTTGATATAAATCTTTGGTTTTCTTTTCAATTTTAGAAAGGTCAATAATCCCCTTTTCTTTGGCTTTTTTAATTTCTAGAGTGCCTTTATTATTAATTTTAATGGTTTGAATACCAGTGTTGTTAATAGCGGTAATGGCTAATTTATCGGCCGAAACAAAAAAAGTAACTGGTTTGTTGCCATAGGGATTGTAGTTTTTATCAACAACCACTTTCTTTTGATTAATATCTAGTTTGGTAATTTGCAAATCTGAGCCTTTAGAATCAACTACTAATTCTAGTCGGTAGATACCAGTACGAGGGTCATCGATTTTAATTTCAATATCCTTAGCTAAGGCTTGAAGCTGAGATTTGTCGGCAATACCATCGTCGCCAATGATTTTTTCTGCCACTAAATTTTGACCGTAAAATAATTGAGCCTTTAATTTATCTTCACCATCGGTAGCGTTAATATCTTGTTTACCTAATTTGATTGATAATGGCTTAGAGTTGACCGATAAATAAAAAGTGTGATTACCTCGGATTGGACCAGGAAGAGAAAATTTTCCCTGATCTTTGGTAACGGCAGTTTGCAAAAGATTAGGGTCAACCTGATACATGGCAATTTTCTTATCTTTAGGAGGATTCTTAATAAAATCGGCTACCGATTTAAAAGTTTTATTTTTTTGATATAGAACTAAACCTTTATCTTCAACTTTATCCCAAGAAATGTTGGCTAAAGGAGCAAAATATAAAGGCTGATAATAGAAAGCTTGTTTTTCATCACCTCTGAGGCCAATTTTAATTTCCTTTTGGCCTGGTTTGAATTTTAAATTAACCAAAATGTTTTCAAGATTTTTTCGATTAGCTTTTAGGTTAAAACGAGAGGTTTTAGATTTAACTAATTGAGAACCAAGTTTTAGGGTTTCACTTTTAATACCGTTATCAGTAACGGTGGTAGGGTTGGCAGTGCTAACTTCTTCGGAATTTGGCAGAGTTTTGACAAAACTGTATTTGACTTCTTTACCAAATGGAGCAAAATAACGGTAAAATAAAAAAGAAAGGATGATTAGTCCAAGAGCAATGGCTAAGTAGATTGGCTTAATAGATTTTGCCAATTTAATTATTTTATTGATGACTTGTTTCATGAGGCTTGGATTATATCATATTTGGCCTATATATAAACATATATGAATTTCAAATCGTTATTATTGGGAAACCATAGTAGTAAACAAATCTTGGCGAAAAACACTTTTTGGCTAGGAATGATTGAGGGGTTTTCCAAAATAATCATGTTTGTGGTGACAGTATCAGTAGTTCGATACTTGGGGCCAATTGGTTTTGGAGCCTACAACTTTGCTTTTTCGGTTTCCTCGATTCTAATGATTTTTGGAGACTTGGGGGTGACTACGATATTAACTCGGGATATTGCCAAAAGTAAGGAAAAAGCCAGTGAATACTTGGCTAATGTGGCGGGAATAAAAATGATTTGTTTTGGAATAGTAATGCTGTTGGCCTGGTTGTCGTTTCCTTTCTTGGGGGGCAACAAAGTTTACTTTTGGCTAATAATTTTGGCGACGGCCTACAATATTGCCCAACAATTCATGAGCTTAATGATGGCAGTAATGATTGCTTATGAAAAAATGGAGTACGTTTTTTTGGCCAGAGTTAGCTATTATTTAGGCATTTTGGCCACAGCTTTAATTGCTACTAAATTTAATTTTAAAGTTGAAGTTTTAGTGGCTGGGTACTTATCGATTTCTTTAGTAGCTGCGGCGTTGGCGGTGTGGCTATGTGGCAAATTAAACGTAGTGATCGGCCTTAAATATAATAAAAAAGTGTGGAAAGAAGTGCTGGCCGAGGCCACCCCAATGTTTGGATTTTTGGCATGTTCTCAAATTTATGCCAGTGTCGATTCAATTCTGATTTCAAAATTTTTTGGCAATGAAAAACTGGGATATTATCAATCGGCTTATAAGATTTTATATGCCTTCCAAAGTATCAATATTATTAATACGGCCACCTTCCCACGGATATCAAATTTAATTCATCAAAAAAACCAAGAAGCATTAGCAAAACTAACCAAATGGATGGTAATTGGGTCGCTAATTGTCTTTATTCCATTGGCTTTAGTGATTTCGGTTTTTTCGGCAAAAATTGTAACCGTAATTTATGGAACCAAATATTTACTAGCCGCTCCAATCTTAACAGCCTTAATTTGGACCGGAGTGATTAACTATTTTAGGGTAATGATCACCAATTTCTTGGTGGCCAAAAAACAACAGAGAATAATTTTTTATGCCATGTTAATCGGCATGATGGTGAATATTGGTTTGAATTTAATCTTCATGCCAAAAGTTGGCTTCGAGTTCGCCGCCAAAAGCCTATTGATTTCCGAAACGGTAATTTTGATATTAGCCTTAATGATGCGTAAATAGTGTGTACTTTTTTTGGTCTTTAGTGATATAATCGCGGTTAGTGAATTTGTTAGATAAAACACCAAGACAAATTTTTGAGCGATTTATTATCCCTAAACCTGAGGTGGACCAAACCTCTTTAGAATTGGCTAAAAAAGGATTACCGTTTGATAATCTTGGAGAGGTTTTAGGACAGGGAGATTATGGAAGAGGAAGAAGCGAAGGCGGCTCGGCAGTATTAACAATTGGAGAGAACAAAGCAACTAAAACTGTTTTGGGCCGGGCAATGGCTGATGGCTTTGAAACAGCAAGATCATATCAAGAGTCGATTAAACATTTCCAACCTGTTTCACCTCAAACAGGAATAATTATTGCCAGCAATGGAGAAAGTGTAGTTCCAATAGTGGTTCAAGATAGGGTTAAGGGAAGATCACTTGGAGATGTTAGTTTGAGAGAAATAATTACTAACGAAAATATAGTTACCTCTTTAAAAAATATATTTACATTAGCCAGGTCTTTTTTTAGAGAAACTGGAAGACTAGATTTGGGAGGCTTAAGAGTTAATAATCCAGCTAGATATTTATTGGGGTTGGTTCCATTTTTAACTGATAACATTTTGGTTGACGACTCGGAAAATAAAGCCTGGTTGGTAGACAACACTCCCGACGCTAGTTGCCATCGAGCTAGAAGTTTTAAAGCCAGAGTTTGGTGTGAATTGAAGCTAGCTGTTGGAACTGCCACCTGCAATGCCTTGTTGTGGAATATTGAAGCTAATAAAAGAAGACAGAAAAAAGCCTCCTCCCCCGCTCTCGCTGAACAAATATAGGATAAGTATGGTAAAATCGGAGAATTTATGAATACTAAGTCTTACAAATACTCTCATCAAAAAGAAAATTACGGAATTGAATACGATAAAAAATTGTACAGCAAGGACTGCTATGATAATAGAGCATGGTCAATTGAAAAAGATATTTTAACTAAGTATTTTTTAAAAGAAGATATTTCAAATAAGAATGTTTTAGACTTTGCATGTGGAACAGGAAGAATAACCGAACTTTTAGAAGAGTTTGATTTTAAAACAATTACTGGAATTGATGTGTCAGATTCAATGCTTAAAGTTGCAAAAAGTAAATTGAATAAAACAAAATTATTAAAATACGATATTAATGAAAAGTGCGATAACAAGATTTTAGACAATAATTTTTCTTATATTACAGCATTTAGATTTTTCTTAAATGCAGAACAAAGCTTAAGAGAGAAAACAATCAAATCTTTTTATAAAATTTTGGATGAAGATGGGATAGTAATCGCAAATATACACTTATCCTCAAAATCATTTATGTATTTTTACGCTGTATTTTATAACTTCATGGTAAATATATCAAAAATACTAGGCATTAAACGTTTCAGAACTAGAAACTATATAAGTGAAAACCAATTAGTATCTATGTTTGTTAAAGAAGGATTTGAACTAGTTAAAATTGAACACTATTCTTTTATGCCTCCTTTTTTTGCTAAAGTTCTCTCAATGAATAAATGGCTATGTCTTGAAAATTATCTAAGAAGTCGTAATTTAAAATTTTCAAACTATTTCATGTGTTTTTTTAAAAAAGTAAATGGATAAATATATAAAATTTGGCAAATGTGTTGTTAAAAACTCAAAAACTGCAAAAAAATTATTTTTCGATAGTTTTTATACTGGTTTCGTTGTAACGAAATATAAATGGATTAATTATTTAACCAACAATGTTTTAATGTGTATATTTAAAACTTATTTTGAAGTAGTATCTTTACTTTTTTTGAGAATTACAAATCAAAAAGAAAATAATAAGCTAATAATTAAAACTAAAACAGGAGCTTTTTATGGTATTACAAGTTTGTCTTACTTAAATAATATTTTAGTAATAAATAAAACGTTTAATGATGAAAAATATTTTAATTCTTCTAAAGAATACTATGATTTATATAAGAAAAATGAAAGCAAAATTAATTTACCAAATCACGTTTTTAAAACAAATAGTTTAACCCAAGTTATAGATTACTTACCACATAAAACATTAAGTCAATTAATAAGACTTGGATACTTAAGCTATAATGATTCCTTAAAAATTTTCAGCAAAATTCAAAAACAAATAACAACTCTCTATAAACATAATAAAAATAAAATATTGATATCTGGTGACTTAACTACTAACAACATATACATAAGTAATGATAATTATTTTTTAATTGACTATAGTGAGTCTTTTTCCTATTTCTTTTACTATGATTTATATACACTATTAAGATCTGTTCTTAGTGATTTTGGGATTTTAAAGTATAGGTGTGATGATTCTTTAAAAACATATATTTGTAACTTAAGTTCTTTACTTAAATGTGATGATAAAATGTTAGAAAAAGTAGAAAATATGTTCTTTAGTAAAATGAAGCAAAAAGAAAAACTTAATAGCCATCTTTAAGACACAATAAGGAATAATAATCATCAACGTAAATAGTATTTATAGTATTACTTTGAATAAACTGTGATTTTTCTTTTTTTACAACAATACAGTCAACTTTCTCATTTATTAAAAACTCATCCCACAAATTATTTTGTCCACTTTCTTCAATGTTAATAAAATAATCTGATCTTTTTTTGGCTATTATGCCAGTATCAAGAAAAAGATGGTTCTGAGGTAATGTATAAACACTTACATCTGTTTGACTCTGTAAAATATATGAAACATATTGATCAGCGGCAACTGTTTTATTAATTCTATTTTTTTGTATAAAAGATATTAAACCTGATGTATAAATGTTATATCGACTTTTTATTAAATTCACTACTTCAAGAGAATTAATAAGGATACCAGTAAATATTAAAATAATTAGTATTTTATTTGTTTTTTGATTTTTATAAAACAACTCTGATAAGTAGATTGATAGTGGAACATTTAATAAAAACGTAAATCTCCAAAACATGGGAATTCTTATCGGATATAAAAACGAAAGTGAAATAATAGTAAAAAAATATATCCACAATGAAACGAAACTTGTAATTTTGTTTCTAAAAATAACAACGTAACCAATCAAACTAAAGCTTAATATGTTTATATAATTTGTGACCGAAGACCATTGTGTTGGTGGACTCGAAGTTTGTATTGGATTAGATCGTAAAAAAAATACCAACCAATTAAAGATCGGCCATTTTAAACAAATAGTTAAAACTAGTGTTAATACTGAAAATATAATAGCTACTTGGAATAAAGATAATTTACGATTTTTACTTTCTAGAATACTTGAGACAGACATTAAGGAAGCTAAAATTAAAAACATGACAGCAGTTAAAAAGTGGCTTGTTATATTAAAGAAAAATATAATTGACAATGGAAGTAGATATTTTACTTTAAAAGTGTGGAGATACTTCCACAATATATATAGATTTGAATATACAAGAAGCGATCCAAATAAATAAGGATAGCTACCTGTTACCATTAGGTCACCTACAGAAATTGAACTTCCAAACACTTGAAATCCTGATAAGTTTGGAGAAACAAATATTAATATTACTGCTATCAATGATCTTTGTGGATTATTTGTAAAAAGATTAATTAATCTAAATAACACATTAAATAGAAGAAAGATGGTTATTGATCCTAGAATCAACAAAGATTCTTTTTCTCCCAAATTAAAAATTTTTTGAACTCCATAAGTGAATAAAAAATTTATACCCAGATGAGGGTCGTTCTTAAGTAAATAAGGAAAAGCTGTTTCTGAAAGCGGTGTTTTATTCAAATAACTATTAATTAGTTTCAAGTAACCAACATGAATGTGCGAATCGTAGCCTGGAGATCCAAATACCAACCACCACTTTAAGTTTACGATTAAATATACAATAACAATAAATACACTGATAATTAAAACAAACAAGCTAACTCTTTGATAGTTTTTACGATAGATGTCTTGCGCAGTCATCATATTTAGGCAAAGTATTTAGTAATCAAATTTTTTTTCCATATTTCTTTATTACAAATTGTGTAGAGACTGAATGAAGAAAGTTTTAATTTTCCAAAATTCTTTAAAGCTTCTTTACTACCTAATACGCTTAAACCACACGACAATGCTTCAATCACAGATAACGGCTGCTCTTCGTCTCTAGAGGGGAGAATTAACATCTTAGCTTTATTGTAAAAACAAGGCATATCACGATTACTTACCTTAAACTTCACTAAAACATTATTTGGTAATATATTTTTAAGATCTGTTTCGATCAAATTCAAAACTGACAAGAACTTTTTATTTGGATTATTTTTTGCAATTTCTAAAAATATATCAAATCCTTTTTGTTTTGTACCTCGACCGACAAAAATGTAATCGTACTCTTTTTTTGTTAAATATTTATAAAATAATTCGGAATCAACAAAGTTACTAGCCAAGATTATTTTTTTTGGATCAACTCTCATTACATTAATTAAGTAATTATAAATATCTTTAGTTATTACATAAATTTTTTTGTATTTTCTAAAAGATATAATTTCCAAAAAACGAATAATCAAAAAAGTAAGAGGATTATAAATTATGAAATACTTATTCTGTTTAATAAATTTTTCGGATTTCATTGTTCTACAAGCATGAACCCAACAAGAAACATTATTATCGCTACTTAAAAACAATCCAGCTGTAGTTGAGGATACTATAACTTCATTGTATTTTTTTTGAATTTTTTTTATTAATAAAGATAAAAACGGAGAAAAGAAGATGTCCCTAATGAAAGGTATTATAAGAATACTAATTGGCAATATTCTTTTAATATTTTTGTCTGGAGATATATAAGAATAAAAACTACATTCATAGTTTTTTTTTATTAAATAATTGAAGAGACCAAACATTGCTTGGTTTTCTCCACCCTGTCTCTTTGTGCCATATAATTCACTGATTAAGGCAATTTTTTTCATATTCTACTTTTACTAGTGAGCAAAGACCGAGTTGCTTTTCTGGATTTAAAATTAAGAGTTCATCGTTTGCTTCATAGTTGGTAATAATAGTTTTTTTGTTCATGGCGAGGAATTGGAAGGTTTTGCCAGCGATTACTCGCTTAGCTTTTGGAAGATCAGAAAAATGGCCTCCTAAGCACAAATCTGCTTTGGCAATTTCTTGAGGTAATTTTTCATAAGGAACATAATCGATAAACTCAACATTAGTTAATTGTAATTCTTTTATTAACTTTCCGTATTTTTTTCTAATTGGTCCTACTAACCTAAATAAAATATTCTTTTCTGTTTCTAAAGCCTTGGCAGTTTTCAAGATAACATCGACTCCTTGAACAGGTAAAACGTTACCGTACCAAAAAACTAAAAATTTATTAGTATCTTTTTTAACTTTCATTGGTTTAAACATTTTTTTATTACAACCAACATAAAGATAACTAATTTTATTTTTAGACACTTTGAATTCTTTTATAAAATAATTCATATGAGTTTTAGTATCTAGCAAAACAAAATCTGAAATACTACACAAAAAAGTGTCGTACCATTTTAGTAATTTACCGATTAGAGAGCTTGGCCTAAAAATACAACGATCGAAGCATAAAGTGTCGTAAATCGAAATAAAAGAATCGTAAATAATCTTTTTTCTAAAAATTAACCTTACAAAAGGTAATATTTCATGGCCTCGAAAAGCTACCACTAAAACATCAAAATTATTTCTTTGCTGGAACAGTTGAAATAAAGCTTTAAAATAGCGAATTAATCCCCCACCGGGAATAATTTTGTCTACTTGAACTTGGTTTCTATTAAATAACTCGAGTAAGGTTTCAGTACGAGTATAGTTTGGTTTATATGTTGAAAAATAACCAATTTTTTTTGGATTATTAAACTTGGTTAGAATTTTTTTGAGATTATGATCGTTAATAACTTCATAATCGTCAAACTTTTTTATTATAGATACCATTTTTTTGGTTAAAAAGTATTTCTTCTTCAATATCTCGGATACGGCCAAGCATATCTGCTAATAAAGCCAAGACAATAATAACTATACCAATTGCCATAAAAAACGCACTAGCAAATCCAAAAATTTTATATGGAGTAAAAGAACCGGTATATAAATACCAAATTACTAAAATAATTCCAAAGAAGAAACTTATACTAAACATTAAGAATCCTAAATATCCAAAGAATCTTAACGGCTCGTGATCACGGAAACCTCGTACAATGATTTTAATTGCGCTGTATCCATATTTAGCTAAGTTACCGGATATCTTTGACTTACCTTCTTTTCGTAAAGGTTCAACTTTTACTGGAACTTCTTTAATTGTAAAATTTTTATGAACAATATCTAAAAAGGTTTCGTGAGTATAAGTAAAATGACCAAACAATCTTAGTTTTAATGCTACTTCACGAGAATAACCTCTCATTCCGCAAGATACATCAGAAAAATTTTTACCAGTAATTTTATTAATTAACCAAGCAAACATTTTATTTCCAAAGTTTTTTATTCCTCTTCCTTGTGAGTTATGCTCTTCATAATCTGAATAACGACTTGCGGTGACAAAATCTGCTTCACCGTCAATTATTGGTTTGGCAATTCTAGCAACATCTTTTGAATCAAACTGATTATCACCATCAATATTCACAATAATATCAGCACCTAAACGCAAAGCTTCTTCAATTCCATCTCTGAATGTTTGTCCAAGACCGCGGTTTGTTTTATGAGAATACACATGAACTCCTAAATCTTTAGCAACCTTTTCCGAGTTGTCTTTCGAGCCATCATTAATTACTAAAACTTCAATTTTATTAATTCCTTCTATTTTCTTTGGAAATTCTTTAACAACTAGTGGTAAAGTTTTTTCTTCGTTATAACAAGGAATCATTATAATTAGTTTTTTCATTTTTTTTGAGTATTTGTAGTAATCTTATATACAATATTGTTTAGTAACTATATTTTATTGTTTTATCTGATATAATGTGACTATTAATAAAGTTATAAGTTATTTTTATTTGACGTGAATAATAACATAAAATTTGCAAAATTGTTGATTTTACCAATGTTCCTCTTATCTGCTGGACCAGCATTAGCCGGATACGGATCTAATCCTCCTGGACCTCCAGTTTGTAATAATGAGAAACCAGAGACTCCTCAGTTCGCTTTCGTTAGAAATTCTGGCAATAACCAAATTGAAGTTGGCTGGAATGAAACTAAAAGAGCTGATTCTTGGACAATTGCTTATGGTAATGAATCGGGAAAATACATTTACGGAATGAGCAACTTTGGTGATAGCCAAAGCCGAAGCGTAAAGATTAACATGCTACCTGTTGGTACTTATTACATGGTAATTAAGGCTAATAATGGTTGTATGCCTGGTGCTTTCTCGGGCGAAAGAAAAATTAGAGTGTTTGCTGATGGAACAGTGTTGGGTACTAAAACTGCTAGAGCTTTTAGATTAGGATCGATTTTAGGTTCTAAAACTGAAACAACTGTAACTCCTACTCCAACTGCTGGTGAATCGGTTACTCCAACTATTAGTGGTGCCGAAGAAAAACCACAAATTCCTGAACAACCAAAATTGAACTTCTTTCAAAGATTGATCAAATGGCTTTTGGGAAGATAAACTAATAAACAAAATAAAACCCGCCTCTTGGGGCGGGTTTTTTGATGATTAAAGATTGGAATTGTTTTTCTTTTTTTTGTTTATGATACTGTGAAGGATTGAATCTAATTTATCATAACTTTCTTTAACAGGACTTTGACCAGGTTTTAAATCTGATCCATATGCTTTTTGTAGTCCGTCACTTCTTCTTACAATAAAATATCCTTGGTTATTAACATTACCAACCCTGTAATCACCTTCTCTTGTTATAACTCTTACCATAGTTTTTTGTAATCTATAACACCTGGATTATAACACTATTGTAAAATGAGAACAAAAAATCCCGACCGAAGTCGGGATTCTGGAATTTACTTAACCTTAGGATTTTGATCCTGGAGTTTTGAAAGCCGTAGTTAATTGGGCTTGAATACTGCTAGGAATTGGATCGTAATGAGATGGCTCCATGTAGAATGATCCTCGACCTTGGGTGAGTGAGCGGATAACAGTAGCGTAACCGCGGACAGCATCCATAGGAATTAAGGCATTGATAGTGGTGAAACCGAAACTCTCAGAAGTACCACCAATTTGGCCTCGACGAGAAGAAAGGTCGCCGATAACGGTACCTAAGAACTCGGAAGGAGTGGCAACTTCCATCTTCATCACTGGTTCCAAAACGATTGGTTTGGCATGCTCGAAGGCATCTTTGATAGCGTAAGAACCAGCTAATTTGAAGGACATTTCGGATGAATCGACTTCATGGTAGGATCCATCGTAAACAGTGACTTTGATATCTGTGCACGGATAACCAGCAATAATACCTTTGGAAAGGGTTTCTCGGACTCCCTTTTCGATGGCTGGAACAAAGTTGGAAGGAATAACTCCTCCTTTGATAGCATTAACGAATTCGATACCTTCTCCACGAGTTTTGGGTTCGACTTTAATTTTACAATGACCGTATTGACCATGACCTCCGGATTGGTGAATGTATTTACCTTCTCCATCACCATTTTCGGAAATAGTTTCTCGATAAGCAACTTGAGGTGCACCGGTTTTAACGTTGACTCCAAATTCTCGCTTTAAACGATCGACGATAATTTCCAAATAAAGTTCACCCATACCAGCGATAATGGTTTGACCAGTTTCGTGGTTGTAGGAAACTTTAAAGGTAGGATCTTCGAGAGATAAGCGGTTTAAGGCTTGTGATAGTTTTTCCTGATCATCGGTAGTTTCTGGTTCGATAGACAACGAGATAACTGGATCGGGGAACTGAATTGGATTAAGTGAAATTGGCGAGGCTTTATCGCAAAGAGTGTCGCCAGTGTAGGATTCTTTTAAACCAATACAAGCAATAATTTCTCCGGCAAAACCTTCTTCAATACCTTCGCGTTTGTCAGCATGCATTAGGAGCAAACGACCAATGCGCTCGGATTTTTGACGAGTGGTGTTGTAGACTTCGGAACCAGCTCGAATTGTACCCGAGTAAACCCGAACGTAGGAAAGAGTTCCCACATGAGGATCGGATTGAACTTTGAAAAGTAGAGCCGAAAGAGGTTCGGTTTTAACTGGTTTTCGAGTAACTTTTTCGTTGGTGTTAACATCGAAACCTTCAATTGGAGGTAGGTCGATTGGTGAAGGAAGATAGTCAACGATAGCATCGAGAATTGGATGAATACCTTTGTTTCTCCAAGCAGCACCACAGAAAACTGGGAATAATTTTCGATTAATAGTAGCTTTTCGAAGAACTGCTTTTAATTCGGGAATGGAAATTTCTTGATCATTTAAGAATTTTTCCATTAAAGTTTCGTCTTCTCCAGCAATTTTTTCAACCATCAAAGCACGAGCTTTTTGAGCGGCTTCTAAGAAATCTGGAGTAACATCTTTGGTGGTAAATTCCATACCTTCTTCGTCTTTGTCGTAGACCACCATTTTCATATTCATCAGATCGATAACACCCATGAAATCGTGTTCTTCACCAATTGGTAAGACCATAGGAATGATGGGGGCACGAAGTTTTTGAGTAATTGAATCGAGAGTATTTTGGAAAGAAGCACCAACTTTATCCATTTTGTTAACAAAAGCCAAACGAGGGACCAAGTATTTATCAGCTTGACGCCAAACAGTTTCGGATTGAGCTTGAACTCCGGCGTTACCATCGAAAATCATAATAGCACCGTCTAAGACACGCAAAGATCGTTCTACTTCAGCGGTAAAATCCACATGCCCAGGAGTGTCGATAATGTTGATTCGGTAATCATGCCAATAAGTGGTAACACAAGCAGATTGAATAGTAATGCCGCGTTCACGCTCTTGAACCATCGAATCGGTGGTAGTAGTACCTTCGTCGACGGAACCAATTTTGTGGATTTTTCCAGTATAAAACAAAAGACGTTCAGTGGTGGTGGTTTTTCCACCGTCAATATGAGCAATAATACCGATGTTACGGACCTTATCCATTGGAACATCTCGGTTTTTAGTAATTTTAATAGCGTCAGCCATACGAAATAATTTTTTAATAAAAAGGCCGGTTTACGGCTGGGTTTATGATAGCATGAAAATCTAGTTTATAATAGGGAATGAAGCAAAAAAAAGTGACCATCGTGGGAGCTGGAATTACTGGATTATTAATTGGATATAAATTAGCTAAAAACGGTATAAAAGTAAGAATAGTTGAAAAAGAAAAAGACTTGGGTGGCTTAATGGGTGATTTTAAAATTGGCCAAACTTCGATTGAAAAAGTTTACCATCATATTTTTAAAACTGATAAATTTGCAATTGATTTAATTACCGAGCTAGGATTGGCTAACAAATTAAAATGGCATGGTGAAAAAACTGCGATATATTCCAATGGAATAATGTACCCATTTATGGGCGCAATTGATTTGTTAAAGTTTAAGCCACTTGATATTTTTTCAAAAATTAGACTAGGATGGGTAAAAATCTGGCTAGAAAAAGACAACGATTATCGAAAATATATTCACGTTCCAGCCTATGAATGGATGAAAAGATGGTGTGGAACTAGAGCCTATGAGGTTATCTGGGAACCATTATTGAAAGGTAAGTTTCACCATTATTACAAGCAAATTTCGATGGCTTGGTTGTGGGCGAGAATTCATACTCGATCAAATTCAGGACAACTTGGTTATTTGGAAGGTGGTTTTGGCCAAATTACCCAAAGACTCTACCAAAAAGTTTTAGAATATGGTGGAGAAATTGAACTGGGGAAAGAGTTTAAACTAACTGGTAAAAAGGAAACCATAATTTATACTGGCGCAATTAGAGGAGTTGATTATTTAGGTGCTGTTAACGTGGTGTTTACCAGTAAACAAAGTTTATCGCCTTATTATTGGCATAATATTAATGACTCCGACTCGCCTTTCTTGGCTTTAATCCAACACACTAATATGGTGGATAAGAAATATTATGGCAACAAACATGTTTATTATCTGGGAGCTTATTTACCCCATAATCATCGTTTGTTTACCTGTGATGATCAAACCACTAAAAAAGAATTCTTAGATTATTTAAATAAAATATTTCCTAAATTTGACCAAAAGAAAATTGATAAAGTGTGGGTGCAAAAATTAAGAAATGCTCAACACGTGGTTCATGTTAATTACCTGATGCCTAAGTTTATGGAAAAGTATAAAGAGACAACGATCTATCAGGCAAACTTTGCACGAATTTTTCCGGAAGATCGAGGAGTAAACTACGCCATCCGCGAGGCTTTAAAGATGGTGGAAAAAATACTAGTAGTTAAAGAAACTTAACGAAAATATATCTTAAACTGTTCTCCGTTTTGGTCTCTAACAAAAAATACCCGACCATTTCGAGACAAACTACACCATTGTTGAGCTAATAATATTCCTGGTTTACCGTCTAATCTATAATCTAATGGACGATCTTGGGCTGAAAGAACCGCATTGTCTGGACTAATACTTTCTATATTTAGTTCTAACCCTAAATGATCTTGTCTAAATTTCCTTTTATCATTGTATTCCTTTTTTTTGCCTGATATCTCAACAACTACTGGTGCCATATTTTTTTTTGAAATTTTTAAGTAAACAGTCTATTTTAGCTCTGTTTTGGTAATTTGCAATACATTTTAGAAAGAACGGATGTATCTTATTGTTATCGTTTCGTATCCGTATGATGTATTTTTGGATACTTCCAAATAAGGACACATGAGGCGTTTTACTTTAATTTATTATACTTATTTAGATTGTAACTTTACAAAGTATACCTTCAGAATCTTTTGCATAAACAATTGTGCCATTTCCTATAGAGATAACTGATCCACGAACTGAAAAATCTACATCACTTTTTCCAACAACATATACTGGAGCACCTTCGGTGTTTATCAATAATGCAGTACGTGGAAGATCTTCAATTGTAGTAAAATCTTTTAATAATTTACTTCCTCCAACAGATTCAATTTTCAAATTACACATATATTTGGATTAAATTTTAAGTAGCCTATTTTAACTCTGTCTTGTTAATTTGCAATACAAATGAACCTGGTTAAACATGCCTGATGGTAATGGTAGTATTTGCTTGAATATTTCTAATTTCTAAGCGATTGGTTTCGTTAAGATAAACACAATAAGGAGTTTTTTTTGAACCATCAGGTTGAACAAGAGAATACCTGATATTAGGATCTGGCCGGCACAAAACAAGAGTAGAACCGTTCTGGGGAATAATAATTAACGGACAATTGCCTAACAAGTGACGATAGTTTATTTCAGGGACAGTATCGTCAAAAATGAATTTATTTCCACCGCTTTCGATTAGAAATGGTGACATTAATTTATTATAAGTTTTTGAGACTAGATTGCAAATTTTTGGGACAAAAACCAAACTCGGTAACGAATTTTTGATTAGAAATGGCTAAGTTGGGAGCGTAGGGGCGAGCATTGGGAGTTTTTAAATAATCAGTAAGCAGACTGGGGACAACTAAATTTTGATCTAATTTAAAAGTAGAAGCAATTGTTTTAGCCATATCGTAGGGGCTTAATGATGTTGAACCAACTAAATGATAAATACCAGCTGGTTGCTTATCAATAACTAAAGTTAAACCTTGGGCAATATCGTCGATAAAAGTTGGAGTAATAATTTGATCGGAAAACATTTTTACTTCTTGACCGGATTTTAATTTATCAATAATTTTTCGAACTAAATCGATTTTAGTGGGAAAGTTGGATCGAAACGGAAAGGCGATCCGAATAATTGAAGAGTTAGTATTGGCGACAATTTTTTCGGCTTGATATTTGGTTTCGCCATACCAATCGAGGGGAAAAGGAGTGTCGAACTCGGTGTAACTCCCCTGTTTCTGACCATTGAAAACAAAATCGGTAGAAATGTGAATTAAATGCTTGTTATATTTTTGGCAAAGATTGACAATGTTTTGAGTGCCAACGACATTAATTTGATAGCATAAACCGTTTTTATCACCTCGTTGTTCCCATGCGGCATTAGTGTCGGTAAAAGCGGCAAAATGGATAACCACCGAAGCGGGATTATTTTGAAAAATAGGCTCTAATGATTCTGGCTTTAAAATATCGTAACCCGAATCGAGAGACAAATCGGTAAATTGATGTTGAGGGTTTAATTCGACCACTCGAGAACCAACTAAACCGGATAAGCCAGTACCAAGAAGGTTAAGCATTTTTTGGTTCCCAAACATCGGTTAAAACAGTATTATATGGAAATTTTATTTCATCTTTGGGGTCGTAGGGATGACTCTGGAAATTGACAACCAACACTTCTGGAATAGAAAGACATTTCCAACCATGCATAATGCCGGCGGGAATTTTTAAAATTGCTGGCTTCTCGGTACACATAAAAATACTGTTAATATGTCCAAAGGTGGGTGAATCGGTTCGAATATCAACTAATACAATTTGAATTTTGCCACGAGTGACAGTCATTTGATCGGTGTGGACTTCGTGAAGATGCCAACACTTAACTACTCCATAATCAGTGCCACTTTGATAACAATGAGTTGGTTGTACAAAATTAGCTGCATCTGACCAGGCACTACTCCAAAGTTCGATTAAATCCCCTCGTCCATCTGGAATTGGATTTAATTGTTTGTAAACTACACCCTCGATAGTTGGCGGTTTGTAAATATTCTGAAGAGTAAAAGATTGTTGTTTTAACCATTCGGCAGTAACTTCTGAAGGTTTCATTATTTTTTTAAATTTTGATAATTATTAAGCTTTTTGTAAAATTCTTCAGCTTCGGTTTTGGCTTGTCGCCACCAAGACTCGTTGTTTAAATACCAATCAATAGTTTTTCTTAAACCGGACTCGAGAGTTTCTTTTGGTTGCCAACCTAAGTCTTGATTAATTTTTTGCCAACTAACGGCATAATTATCATGAGCTGGACGATCGGCAACAAATTCAATTTGATCTGACGACTTACCCATTAAATTGATAACCAGATTGACTAAATCGATATTTCTACAGGTTTCTTTTAATCCACCAATGCAATAAGTTTCGCCAATTTTACCTTTGGTGATCACCGCCTCGATGGCTGAGCAATGGTCGGTTACATAAAGCCAATCTCGAAAATTTTCACCTTGACCATAAACAGGAATTTTTTGATGGTCAATTAAGTTAGTGATCATTCGCGGTACTAATTTTTCAGGGTACTGATAAGGACCATAATTATTAGAACAATTGGTAATAGTGATAGGGAGACCATAGGTTTTTCCAAAGCTTCTGACAAAATGATCTGATGAAGCTTTCGAGGCTGAGTAAGGTGAGGAAGGATCGTAGGGGGTAGACTCAGAAAACTCAGTATTTGAACCAAAAGGAATAGAACCGAAAACTTCATCGGTGGAAATGTGATGAAATCGAATATTGCCGTGTTTTTTAGCAGCTGATAGTAGAGTGTAGGTTCCCAAAACATTGGTTTTAACAAAAAGTAAAGGATCATCGATAGAACGATCGACATGCGATTCAGCTGCAAAATGAACTATCAGATCGCAACCAGGTAAGATTTGATCTAGTAAAACAGAATCTAAAATATCTCCCTGAACAAATAAATAATTTGATTTTAAATCATCTAAATTATGAGGATTAGCGGCGTAAGTAATTTTATCGAGATTAATAATTTGATCGGTAGGATGATTATTGAGCCAATAGCGAATAAAATTAGTACCGATAAAACCTAAACCGCCGGTAACTAATATTTTCATATTTTTTTAGCCATATAATTACCAGCTTCTAGAAGAGAATCTAAGGTGCCGGCATCTTGCCAGTAGGTATCAATTAGATTTACTTTAAGTTCCTTGTTTTTTAAATAGAGATTGTTGATATCGGTAATTTCAATTTCACCTCGAGCTGAAGGGGTTAAATTTTTGGCGTAATTAACGACTCGATTGTCGTAAGTATATAGACCAACCACAGCATAATCACTTTTGGCGACAGTTGGTTTCTCTTCGATAGAAATAGCAGTCATGTCTTGATCGAACTCGACGACACCAAAACGATTGGGATCAGAAACTTTTTTAGCAAAAATTTGAGCTCCAGTAGAAAAGTTTGAAATATCAGCAGAAAAATCGGGGTCAAAAATATTATCACCTAAAATCATGGTAACAGAATCGTTACCAATAAAATGTTGACCAATAATAAAAGCATCAGCTAGGCCTTTGGGTTCTTTTTGAACTGCGTAATTGAGATTAACTCCTAATTCTTCACCAGAACCTAAGAGATTTAAAAATTGGCCTGAATAATCGGGGGCGATAATAATTAGAATATCGGTAATCCCAGATTTCTTTAAAGTGTTGATGGGATAGTAAATCATTGGCCGATCGTAAACCGGGAGCAATTGTTTACTAGTTACCAAAGTTAATGGGCGCAAGCGAGTGGCACGGCCACCAGCGAGGACGATTCCCTTCATAATTATTCAGTAGGAGTGGTTTTGGCAGATTTGCTTAAATCGGTGCCAATGGTAACCACGGCATCGTAGCTAGAATTTTCTTTTAGGTCAGCTGAAACGGTGAAATCAGCAAATTGAGATTGAAAATAGGAAGAGGATGTGGCCAAAGAAGCCTTGAGATTAATAGTATTCTCGGTAGCTTTAGTAGAAGTATTGCCGGTGGTTACATTGGAAAAACCAAGTTTAACAAATTTGGTTTTAAGTGAACCAGCTTGACCGTTGATATCAGTGGCATTTAAAACTTGGATTTTGATTTTTTTATCGACTTCAACGACGACACTAGGAGTTGGGGTAGCAGTTGGAGTAGTTTCGGTAATAGTTGGGGTTGGCTGTTGGGTAATTGGGCTTTCAGTTTCAGGAGAGGAATTTTTATTGAGGACATACCAAATAGCAATTGAAGCTAAGGTGGTAGCGACAACAAAAACAGCAATTAATGGGAGGAGATTTTTTTTGTTTTCCATAGGTTTTTTAATTGAACTATTATCGGTTGATGAATTAATTATAACAGTTTGGGGAGCATCTTTGAGGAAAGAACCTAAAACTGGTAGTGGCAAATTGGTTGACTTTTTAAACTGAGATGCAATTTGAGCTGAATTATAGGGTGTTTTTTCTAGCTCTTGATTGGTAACAATCTCGAGGTCTCGATCGTGAGGATAATAAAACTTGGTGGTTGGATTGGCAAAATAGAGATTGGAATAATTGATGATTTTTTGAACTTCCAATTGATTTGATTTTAAAGTTGAGGTGAGATAAACAGAATCTTGTTTGCACAAAATTAAACTGTATTCAGAAAGAGAAAGCGGATAGAGTAGGAAAAATTCTTTTTGGTTAAACCGACTCATGACTGAGGCGATTAATTTGGAGGCTGGTTCGAAAGAAAAAGATTTTAAGGATAGACGTTCGAGATTGTATTTTAGAGTGGCAATTTTGTTGGGATCGTAGATTCGCGATTGAATGATAGTTTTATTATCGCCAGCAATTAAGTTGTAATCGAGTAGATCTGGTTGAATTTTGAATTGAATGAAACTTTCGGCTAAAGAAATTACTTCTGATTTTTCTATGGTGGTAATTTGACTGTCGTAGATAAAGCTTTTAGTAATAACCACATCATCGGGAATAATAATGGTGAGAACACTAATATTATTTTCCTTAAAACAGGCGTTTAGAGAATTAATGTCGCTATCAGGACAGCGGGACCAAAGATTGATTCCAAAAGAAAAGACATTATTTTCTTTTTTATCAAGATAAATATCGGTACCACCGTTTTTGGCATGCAGAACAGTTTTAGGAGTTGAAAATAATCCCATTGAAAAATGTTAGCACAAAAAGATTACCAACGTAAATGAGCAAAAGCTTTGTTGGCATCGGCCATCTTTTCGACTTCGGCACGTTTAGCTACAGAAGCTCCTTCATTTTTGAGAGCTAAGACTAATTCGGAATTTAATTTTTCAGCAAAACTGTGAAAACCTTTGTTGGAAAGTTTTCGAGCATTGGTGACTAACCATCGGATAGCTAAAGATAGTTGTCGATTGCCACGAACTGGAGTAGGCACTTGATAAACAGCACCACCAATACGACGAGGTCGAACTTCAACTTTTGGTTTGATGTTATCGAGAGCTTGTTCCAAAGTGGTAATTACATCATCGGTTTTTGTTTCTTTTTTGAGCAATTCAATAGCGTTATAGACTTCTTTGACAGAAGCGGTTTTTTTACCATGACGCATAGCATAATTAATCAATTTAGAAACAGTAACACTTTGATAAACAGCATCTGGTTTTACGGCTCTGATTTTACTTTGACCTTTACGAGACATACTTTGTAATTTTTAATTTGAAATTTGTAATTTTTAATTAAGTTGTAGAAGCTTTAGCGGGGCGTTTGGCACCGTATTTACTTCTTGATTGTAAGCGCCCAGCAACAGCGCCAGCATCATATTTACCACGGACAACATGATAACGAATACCTGGTAAATCTCGGACACGTCCACCACGGATAGAGACGATACCGTGTTCGGCCAAATTGTGGCCGATTCCCGGAATATAGGCGGTAACGGTGGTGCGATTACTGAGTTTAATTTTGGCAACTTTACGCAAAGCTGAATGAGGCTTTTTTGGAGTCATGGTTTTAACCACAGTGACAACTCCCTTTTTAGTAGGATTATAAGTTGGCACTGATCGATTTTTAATCGAGTTAAAATTGTTACGCAAAGCTCCAGCTTTGATTTTTAGAGTTCGTTGTTTACGACCTTTTCTAATTAATTGGTTAAATGTTGGCATAATTTTTATTCAATAATCTTTTTCCCAACTGGGATCAGACGTCCGATAATAACATTTTCTTTAAGACCAATCAAGTTATCGACCTCAGCAAGCAAGGAAGCTTCGGTTAAAACCGAAGTGGTTTGCTGGAAGGATGAAGCAGATAGCCATGATCCGGTAGATAAAGCCGATTGGATTAAACCTAGTAAGATTTTCTTACCTTTGGCTGGTTTACCTTTTTTAGCTTTAACTTTTTCATTTTCTTCTTGATAAACAGCTCGGGTAACTGTTTGACCATAGAGGAAATTGGTGTCACCTGGGTCTTCGATTTTGATTTTGTCACTCATTTCTTTAACCATGACTTCCATGTGTTTGTCGTGAATCGAAATTCCTTGGGATTCGTAGACACCTTGGATGGAATTGATTAAATATTTTTGAGCAGCTTCAATACCTTTAACTTCCATGATTTCTCGGATATCGAGAGAACCAGTAGAAAGCTGGGTACCTTGGGCAATTAAATCACCATCGGCAACTAACAAAGTGGCATTGAGAGGTAAGAGATAAGTGATGGTTTTGGCGACATTATTTTCGTCTTTACCAGTAACTTTAATCTCGTAGCTATCGATGTTTTCTTTGATTTTAACCTTACCACCAATTTCTGAAAGTGGAGAAGGAACTTTGGGAGTTCGAATTTCAAATAATTCTTGAACTCGAGGCAAACCCTGAGTAACGTCAACTCCTAAGACTCCTCCAGTGTGTTTGGTACGAAGAGTAAGCTGGGTACCAGGTTCACCGACAGATTGAGCAGCGATAACACCGACTGGAACACCAATGCCAACAATTTTACGGGTAGATAAATCCCAACCGTAACATTTTTGACAAATACCATAACGAGCCTTACAGGTTAATGGTGAACGAACATCGACGGTAGTAATGTTTTGATCAGCTTCAAGTTGAGCAACCAAATCATTGCTAACTAAGTCACCTTTGGTAGCAATTACTTTCTTGGTGGTGGGGTCGATAATATCATTGGCTAAAATTCGGCCTAAGATTCGACGTCCAAAATAACGCTCACGACCTTTTTCGTTTTTATCAACGGTAATAAATTTAGTAGTACCGCAATCTCGGGAACGAATAATAGCGATATGAGCAGAATCAACCAATCTTCTGGTTAAATAACCAGCGTCGGCAGTACGTAAAGCGGTGTCAGCCAAACCCTTACGAGTTCCTCTGGCTCCGGTAATGTACTCAAAGACGCTTAAACCTTCGCGGAAATTTGATTTGGTAGGAAGTGGAACGATGTGACCCATAGGATCAACCATTAAACCTCTCATACCGGAAAGCTGTTTGATTTGATCTTTGGAGGCACGCTTGATACCAGCAGCCGAAACGATACGGATAGGAGAATCAATATCGAGGGTAGCCCAAGTTTTTTCGGCGATATCTTCGGTAACTTCCATCCAAATGCTTTGGGATAATCGTTTTTTCTCTTGAAGAGAGATTAAACCCATTTTGTAGTTTTCTTCAATTTCGACGATTCGTTTATCAGCAGCGGCAACGATAGTTTCTTTTTCAGCTAATTTTCCGCAGTCTTCAATTGAAAGGGAAATGCCAGATAAAGTGAAACCTTTGAAACCGATATCTTTTAAATCGTCAATTAATCTAACGGCTCGAATTCGGCTAACCTGTTCCATGGTGTGAATCACCAATTCGGATACCGATTGTTTTCCAGCCATAGCTTTATTCAAGAAACCAAATTCTTTAGGAACGATTTGGTTGAACCAAATACGTCCATATGTGGTTTTGATTAATTTACCATCGATTTTGACAGCAATTAATTCTCTTAAATCAATTTTCTTGGTTTGGTAAGCCAAAGTAACTTCTTCTCGGTCACCAAAGATGGTTAAACCTTCAAAGCTATCAGTGGTTTCTTTTTCCAAATCTTGGGTGCGAACTGAAGTAATGTAATAACAACCAACAGCCATTTCCTGAGAAGGAACCGAAACTGGTTGACCATCGGATGGCTTTAGTAAGTTGTGAGAAGGCAACATTAAGTGTTTAGCTTCGCGTTGAGATTCAACTGAAAGAGGTAAGTGGACACCCATTTGGTCTCCATCAAAGTCAGCATTGAAACCAGAACAAACACAGGGATGCAAACGAATTGCCAATCCATCGGTTAATATTGGTTTGAAAGCTTGAATTGAAAGCTTGTGAAGAGTTGGAGCACGGTTTAACAAAACATGTGAATGTTTGGTTATTCTTTCCAAAATATCATAAACTTCGTTGACTCGATGATCGATTAAGTTTTTGGCGGATTTGATATTGGCAGCTAAACCAGTAGCAATTAATTCTCGCAAAACGAATGGTCGATAAATCTCGAGAGCAATTTCTTTTGGTAAACCAACTTGATTCAATTTTAAATCTGGACCGACGACGATAACTGAACGACCAGAGTAATCAACTCGCTTACCTAATAAGTTTCGTCGGAAACGACCTTTTTTACCTCGGAGTAAATCGGATAAAGCTCGAGGAGTTCTTTTGGTTGATTTTCGTTTATTTTTAGAACTCTTTTGAGCGTCGATTAAAGTATCGACCGATTCTTGAAGCATACGTTTTTCATTTCGAAGAATGATTTCAGGAGCTCCAAGTTTTAATAGTTTTTTCAAACGATTATTTCGGTTGATTAAGCGTCGGTAAAGATCATTCAAATCAGAGGTGGCAAAACGACCACCAGTTAATTGAACCATTGGACGTAAATCTGGTGGAATAACTGGAATATTAGTTAAGACAGTCCAAGAAGGTGAAATTTCATTTTCATCCATGCTATTAAGAATTCTGATCTTGTACATGATCTTTTTCTTTTTAATCTTGGAAGAGGTTTTTACTAATTCTTTTTTAAGATTCTTAACAGTTTCTTTAAGATCAATTTTTTCCAAAACTTCCTTAATACTTTCTGCACCCATTTTGGCTTCATAGAAAATATCGGATTTGAATTGGGATAAATAGAAGCTTTCTTCGTCGGTTAAGACAGTAAGCACTTCGATAGATCGAATCTTGTCATCTAAAAACTTGATTAAGCTTTCGATGCGATTCTTTTCGATAGTAGCTTTATTTTCGAGTTTTTGAATCTCTTGTTTAAGCTTAACTTCTCGTTCTTCAGTGGCAATTAAAAGCTGTTCTTTATTTTTAATCTTGGTAGATAAATTTTTCTTTTCAGTTTCAGTATCTTTAATACGAATGTCGATTAATTTTTTAGTGTCAACTTCAATTTGAGAAATTCTTTTTTGAGAATTGGCATATAAGTTGTCGATAGCTTCTTTTCTTTTTTCACTGTTAACTGAAGTTACTAAATATTTAGAAAAATAAACTACTGATTCTAATTCCTTTTGGGAAACATCTAAAATGACGCTTAAAGGTGAGGGTGTGTTGCGAAGATACCATAAATGAGTGACTGGAGCAGCAAGGGTAATGTGGCCCATGCGTTCGCGTCGGACTTTAGAGGTAGTAACTTCGACACCGCACTTATCGCAAACAACACCTTTGAATCGGATTTTTTTGTATTTTCCGCAGTAACATTCAAAATCTCGTGATGGTCCAAAGATTTTTTCGCAGAATAATCCGTCTTTTTCTGGACGCCAAGAACGATAATTAATAGTTTCTGGTTTTAAGACTTCTCCGTGTGACCAGCTTAAAATTTCGGCTGGGGAAGCTAATTTGATTTTTAGACCGGTGAAATCGGTGATTGATTTGAATTTAAACATATTAGTTTTCCTCCTCCTTTAAGTCTTCGTCGGAAGGTTCGGCTTCGACCTCTTCCTCTTCGACTTTAAGATCTGCTAGGTCGCTGTCAACGACAACTGGGGGTGGTGAAGGTGGAGTATCACCAGTATCAACAACTAATTCCCCTTCTTCGCCTTTCATGCCAACAGGTGAAATATCGATGGCAAGTCCGGCTAATTCTTTGGTTAAAACTTTAAATGATTCTGGAATGGCTGGTTCAGGAATAGCTTGACCTTTGATGATGGCTTGGAAGGCACGAGTACGACCTTCAATATCATCAGATTTCAAAGTTAACATTTCCTGTAAAGTATGAGCAGCTCGATGAGCCTCAAGAGCCCAAACTTCCATTTCTCCAAGTCGCTGTCCTCCCATTCTGGCTTTTCCGCCTAAAGGTTGTTGAGTAACTAAAGAGTATGGACCAGTAGAACGAGCATGGACTTTGTCGTCGACCATGTGAACCAGCTTGAGAATATAACCAATACCAACAGTGGTCTTTTGGTCATAAGCATCTCCGGTTCGTCCATCGTAGAGCTGAACTTTACCATTGGTTTCTAAACCAGCACTAGCGAGTTCGGCTTCGATTTGAGATTCGGGATATTTTTCAAAAACTGGAACGGCATATTTTTTATTAAGTCGGTATCCAGCATGAGCTAAGGTAACCTCAAGAAGTTGACCCAAGTTCATACGAGCGATAACAGACAAAGGTGACATGACCATATCGACAGGAGTACCATCGGCCAAACGAGGCATGTCGTATTCGGGCATGATTCGGCAGATAACTCCTTTGTTTCCATGACGTCCGGCGATTTTGTCTCCTTCTTGGATACGACGGATTTGAGCAACATAAACTTTAACGACTTTGTTAACTCCGGGATCGAGTTCATCACCTTTATCTTTGTCGAGGACATCGACTTTGATGACTACACCGTGTTCACCGTTAGCAACTCGGAGAGAAGTATCTTTAACTTCTCGAGCTTTTTCTCCGAAAATAGCGCGTAATAATCTTTCTTCAGCAGTTAATTCTTTCTCACCACGAGGTTCAACTTTTCCAACTAAAATATCATTTGGTCCCACATTGGCACCAATCATTACGATACCATCATCGGTAAGTTTAGCTAATTCAGTTTCGGAAACATTGGGAATATCTTTAGTTAATTCTTCTGAACCTAATTTAGTTTCAACTACTTGAGCAACGTTTTCATAAATCTGAATGTTAGTTAAAACGTCTTGTTTAACTAAACGATCGGAAATCATGAAAGAGTCTTCGTAAGATAAACCATCTATTGAAGCGTAAGCTACCAATAAATTTCTACCGATAGATAGTTCACCTTGATCGGTTGAAGGTCCATCGATTAAGACATCACCAGCTTTAACTTTGTCGCCAACATTGACAACAACTTTTTGGTTGTAACAAGTACCATAGGGTGAAGTTCTTTCAAATTTCAAAACAGGATAGGTTTCAGTTTTACCATCTTTACTAATTTGGCTATGATCAAAAGTTTCATTTTCACCAGCTTTTTTATCGAGAGTAACGACAACTTCATCGGCATAGACTTTAGTAACAGTTCCCGAGTGATTGGCTAAAATCGAACGATTCATTGATGAAGCAATGGTGGCTTCCATACCAGTACCAACGATTGGAGCTTCTGGCGAAATTAAAGGCACAGCTTGAGTCTGCATGTGCGAGCCCATTAAGGCCCGGGTAGCATCGTCATGATCAACGAAAGGAATTAAGGATGGAGAGGCACCAACGATTTGATTGGGAACCAAGTCGATAAATTCAACATTGGTGATTGGACCTTCAATGAACTCACCATTGTAACGAATAGGTACCCATTCTTGGACAATTTCGTCTTTGTCATTAATTTTGATACCCAAATGAGTGATTTGGTGAGAATATTCATCTTCGGCATCTAAATAGACGTAATCGGGAGTAATAGTATATTTACTACCAGACTTGACGATTTTTCTAAAAGGAGCTTCGATAAATCCATATTTGTTAACCTGAGCGTAAAGGGCTAAGTAGGTAACTAAACCGATATTTGGACCTTCTGGAGAACGAACGGTACAAATACGACCATATTGAGATGAGTGAACGTCGCGAATAGAGAAAGCAGCTCGCTCTCGAGTTAAACCTCCGACACCGACAACAGTAACTCGGCGTAATAAATCAATTTCTGCCAAAGGATTGGTTTGATCTAAAATAGCAGAAAGTTGGTTTGATCGGAAAAAAGTGTTTAATGAAGAAATTAAGGGTTGAGGATTGATCATTTGTGAAGGAGTGGGCATTTCTTTGGTAGAAATCAAGCTCATTCTTTCTTTGACCATTCTTTCAAATCTAGCTAAAGCGGGACGAATAGCAATTTGAGAAACGATTTCGCCACAACGTCGAAGACGTCGGTTGGCTAAGGAATCAATATCGTCAAGACGAGTAACTTCGCCTTTTTGAAGTTGAACTAAATAACGAACAGTGGCAATTAAATCTTCTTTTTTGATTATCCAATTTGATTTATCAGTATCATCGAAACTAAAACCAAATTTTTTATTGACTTTGTAACGACCAACATTACCTAATTCATAGGTACGAAGATCAAAGAAACGATCGTTGAAGAATTTTTGAGCATTTTCTAAGACGACAGGTTCACCGGGTCGAAGTTTTCGATAGAATTCGAGAATAGCTTCTTCAGCGGTTTTGGTAGTATCGGCTTGGATAGTGTTGTTAATATAATCGGAGAATTCGGCAACTAATTGTTTATCACCCATACCGCAAGCGGCACGAAGTAGAATAGTAGCTGGGAATTTCTTTTTACGATCGATTCGAGCAAAGATAACATCTTTTTTACCAACGAAAAATTCTAGCCAAGAACCACGAACAGGTCGGATTTCAGCATTGTATAAGCTTTTACCAGTAGCAGGATCAACTTCAGCAGTGAAATAAACACCAGGAGAACGAACTAATTGGTTGATAACTCCTCTTTCAATACCATTAATAATGAAAGTACCCTCATCGGTCATGGTGGGAAGATTTAAGAAAAAGACTTTTTCTTCTTTAGTATCATTGGTTCTTTTGTTGGTAAGTTTGGCATTAACGTGAACTGGGATAGTGTAATTTAAACCTTTTTTCTTAGCCATATCGGGAGATATAGTTGGGGGTTCGAAGGTTAATTCACCTAATTCTAATTGCCAGTTATTGCCAGTGTAGTCGGAGACGGGAGAGATTGAATGAATGGTTTCGGAGAGTTCTTTGCTAATAAATTCTTTCCAAGATTCTTTTTGGATTTGAATAAGATCAAGCTTGGGTAAGGCCTGATGAGTTTTACCCCAATTGGTGCGTTTAGCGGAAGGCATTAAAGTATTTTTAAAAAAATAATCAAAGCGAGTTATGTTCCAACCGCTCGCCGAATGCGGAAATTATATACTAAATGTAGATTAAGAACAAGAAGAAGATTGTTTAGTTAAATCTTAGGGTAGATAAGAGTTGAAGAGTTAGCTCTTCAAGATTTTGATCGGATTTGGGACTGGTGGCAAAAACTAAAATAGTAGGATGATCTTTGCCCTGATAGCTGAATTGGACTAATCGATTTTCTAAAGATAAATTTTCGGTATTATCTTTCTTTTCAGCAACGACAAGACCTTTTTCGTTTGAGTAGGTTAAAACAAAACTACGATCGGGGAAAAATGGCCCAAAACCATCGGGGAGAACATGGATAGTGACCGTGTATTTATTAATTTTATCGGTAAGAGTTAGCTTCTCTTTGGTGCTAGTATAGTCAGTTTTAGTTTTTGGTAGTTGATCGGTGAGAGTCAAAGTTTTGGGATAATCGAAACTAAAACCAAAAACAGAATTTTTGTAAGATTTTACCGAGGTGGCAGATGGAGTAGCAGTGGGGGTGGAATCACAAGCTAGTTCAGTACAACTAACGGTTAAATCGATACCGCAAGAGCAAGTGTTGCAACCGTCGGCAGATTTAAATGATTCACCAATTTGATATTGCTTATCGTTGAGTAAACAAACTGCGCCAGAAGTGGCTGTTGGCGAGGGAGCAGGAGTTAAATTTTTGGCTGAATCTTGAGGAGTAATATTTGAGAAAAAGATCGATTTAATAACTAAACCAAAAACAACTAAAAAGACAATTAAGGAAAAAAAGAAAAAATATTTAAAAATGTTTGATTCTGATTCTGGAGGAATAGTTGGTTCGACAGCAATTGGCTGGGGTTCTGATTGAGGTTCTGGTTCTGGTTGTGGCTGGGGTTCTGGTTGAGGGGTTGGGGTTTTATTTAACTCTTGAGAATATTTATTTAAAATATCTTGATATTGTTTTGATAAATCAGGAGTTTCCTCGGTGGGAATTGGGTTTAAATTTTGATCCATATCTAATCATGTCATTAAACTGATAAAGTGTCAAATATTGATGATAAAATTTGACGTAATGAAAAAGGTTTTTATTAAAACTTTTGGATGTATTCAAAACACAGCTGACTCAGAAAGAATTAAAGCTTATTTTGAAGAACAAAACCAAATACTAATCAATAATTGGAAAGAGGCCGACTTGGTGGTAATTAACACCTGCGTAATTCGGCAATCGGCCGAAAATCGAGCTTATGGGCTAATTAATGAAATTGAAAAAAGAAATCCGAAAGCTAAGATTTGGGTTACTGGCTGTTTGGTGGGTGTTTATGATCGAAAAAATAAACTAAATATTTTAAAAGAAAAATTTGAACGAGTTGATGACTGGAAACCAATTGAATTTTTTAATAATTATTTCCCCAACGTTGATCGAAAACAAAAACTAGCCATGGTAACGATTACTAATGGTTGTAATAATTTTTGTTCTTATTGTATTGTGCCTTTTGCCAGAGGTAAGGAAATATCGAAACCATTTGACCTAGTAATTAAAGAAGTAAATCAGGCTATCGAAAACGGTTTAGAAGAAGTTCTACTAATCGGTCAAAATGTGAATTCTTATGGAGCTGATTTTGGAGAAGAGTCGTGGGTTTCGATGGGTAAAAAAAGGTTTAAAAGTTATTTTCCAAAACTTTTAGAAACGATTGCTCAAATGAATTTTAAGAAAATTTCTTTTGTGAGCAGTAATCCTTGGGATTTTTCGGATGAATTAATTGAGGTGATTGCTAAATATCCCAATGTCGATCGCCTATTGCACTTGCCTTTTCAGGCTGGTAATGATCAGGTTTTAAAAAACATGAATCGTGGCTATAGTCAAAAAGAATATTTAGATTTAGTTAAAAAAATTAAGTCTAAAGTTAGTGGGGTAAAATTTTCAACTGATATTATTATTGGGTTTCCGGGCGAGGGCGAAAAAGAATTTGAAGATACAGTGAAGGTTTGCCGAGAGGTTGGGTTTGAAATTGCCTATTTAAATAAATATAGCCCCAGAGCGGGAACCGTTTCAGCAAAGAATTATCAAGATGAAATTCCGATGAGCGAGAAAAAAAGACGATGGAAAATTTTAAACGAACTAGTTAATGTAAAAATTTAGCGATGTTTTGATTATGTTGATCGAGAGTGGTGGCAAAATGAATTAAACCGTCATTGTCGGTAATATAGTAGAGATAATCTGAGGCAATAGGGTGAAAAGCGGCATAAATTGAATTGTAGCCCGGAGAACAAATTGGTGAGGGAGGTAACCCCGGATTTAAATAAGTATTGTAAGGAGAGACTATTTTTAGGTCTGATTTGGAAACAGGGGCCCAATAATCTTTAATTTGTTTTGACTTCATTGAATCGCGAGCATATTGTACAGTGGCGTCAATTTGAAGTGCCATGCCAATGTCTAAACGGTTCATTAAAACACCAGCGATTTTTTGTTTGGTTTCGAGAGTTCTCCCCTCTCGTTCGATTAATGAAGCCAGAGTAATAATTTCAGCATCAGTTAATTTGGTGTTAGTAGCGTTTTGAGAAGCCTGCGCAAACTTCTTTTGAAAATTTTGAGTAATGACTTCAAATATTTGATCTGGAGAATAATTACTAGGGATTAAATAACTGTCAGGAAAAAGATAGCCCTCGTTTGATTGGTCAAACTTGGGGGTAATTTCTTCGAGTCGTTGACCATCGATAATTTTTAACCAATAGTCTTGGCTACCAGATTTGGAAAGAGTTGTAATTATTTGTTCGAGGTTATTGGAGGAATCAATTTTGAATGAGCCGGCTTGGAGCTTGGTGTTTAAACCCAATCTGTAGGCGTTAACCAAAAACACGTATTGATTTTTGATTAACTTGTTAGCCTCGAGCCTTTTGGCAATTGAAATAATACCATCACCTTGATTAACCACAAATTGATTAATGGTTGATTGAGAGGTGACTGGAGTTGAATTTTGATAATACCAAAAACCGAAACCAAGACAGATTAAGATTAAAAATAAAAAAACTTTTTTCATCGACTAGATTTCATCAAACAATGCACGACGATAAGATTTTTTACGAAGATCGTGGATAAAAATACGACCACAACGACAAGTAACCGTGGTTTGACCACGAACTTCCTTAGTTTTTCCACGAGATAAATTTTCACCACAGCCGACGCAACGACCCTGAGAGAGTAACCAAGCCTGGATAGGAGAGATTAGGTTTTTGAACATAGTTTTTTAATCTATAACTCGAGAAAGAATAACCGCGGCGGCAACTGAATCAACAAAGTGATTCTTCTTGGCCGTTCGATTGGTTTTAACTATCGATTCGGCTTCAATGGTCGATACCGCTTCCTCAACGGTCTCGATAGGTAATTTTAACAAATTTTCTAGTTGATCAACAAACTTTAATGTTTTTAATTTAAACTTGCCTTCACAGAGTCCGACGTATATTTTGCCGATCTGATAGTCTTTTATTAACTTATTAAGATAATCAATTAGTTGTGAATCATTGGCGTGAGGAGGAAGCGGTTGAATAATGCCAGCTACTGAATAAGCAAAACCAACCCGCTTAGTACCGTAATCAATTGATAGGTAATTCATTTAAAAATCGGCAATCCGAGTTTTAACCACTAAGCGACGTAAATAGGTGCCCGGAGGACTACAGGTTACCATAGAAAAATAGCGATTATCAAAACGCTGTTCGAGAATTGATAAATCGGTGGGTTGAACTTCAAACATTTCTTCAACTAAATATTTATATTGGATATTATCAAAATTAACAAAAATTTCGTCCCCTGGTTTTAAGCGATAAAGAGTGGAAAAAATAGTGAGATAGCTTTTGGGGTTAAAAAATTGGGGTAAAACTGAATGACCAAAAACTACCGAATTACCCAATTGACCAGGAAGAGCAGTTTGAGGATATTGAATTAAACTATTTTTTAAATCTAAAGAACCAATCTCGACAACGGCCTGATCAATTTTTAATTTTGGAATCGAAATAGTGTAGCTGGTGTGTTGAGTGGAAATTGTTGGAGTTTCAATTTTGGAATCGGTAAACCAGTTGTTTAACTGTGAATAATCAGTTGAGATTTCTCCTAAGATGCTACCATTTCGATTATAATTGGCCGATGATAAGGGGTTAACTATTTGGCCAAATTTAATTGAATATTCTAATTGAAAGCGAATTATGGGTAAGACTGCCGAGGCAAAAATAAGAATTCCAAAACTAAAAACAATGGTAGCTAAAACCTTATTTTTAGGCTTTTTTTTGGGTGGGGAATAATTTTTTTTATAATAAATATATGCCATTATTGACTAGTGATTTCTATATTACGGCCAATGAATGGCAAGGGCAAGAACTTGAAGATAGAGTAATTAGTAGTAATTTGAAAATTATAAACTCGTTGATATTTGGTTTTGATAATATTTTCGGCGGTAGAAAGTGACTTACCGGTAATCTGTTTTCGAAGAGCAGAAGTGTCGACCACAGGAATGACTTGGCCTTTGATAGTTAATTTGTTGGCTAAATAATCGATGTCGATTTTGGAAAGATCATATTTAAACTGAATCCCTGGATGCTTGGATGACAGATATTGTTTGATAATAGTTTCTTTTTGTTCTGAAGTTAAATAATAAACCGTAACCTTATTTGATGATTCGACTGAAATGGTGTCGGCCTCTTCACCAACTTCACGATTGAATTCTAAACGATTTTTTTCGATTTTTAGGGTACTTTTTAAAATTCCTGAGATTGAATTAATTTCTTGATTTAATTTTTGTTCAATTGATTCTTCTATCTTGGTTTTAATAGTTGCTTCAAGAGCTTGCTTATCTGCCTGACTAACGGCAGAAACTTCGGATCGAGAGCCACCAGAAAGTTGAGATTTTACCCGAGCAGCCAACGAAGAAATGGCTGAATCTTTAAAGGTTAACTTAACATTCTTATCAATGTTGTATTCCGGACCAATTTCCGAAGCGACCAAAGCAGTGCTCACCTGCCCCATGGTAATGGTGCCAGAATCAAAATTAACGCTACTGGCAGGAACTTGAACTGAAGTAGATAGTTCATACTTCTGATTCTTATCATCCAAAATAATCGTGCCTCGGCTAAGGTTCTGAGCTTTGGCTGAGGAATTGTAGATAACCACATCACCTTTGGCACGTTCTCCTTTAGTAAGTTTTCCGGTGGCTGGTTTTGATTCTGATAAATCAAGATCGATAGTTTTTTGAGAAGCCAAGTTGGAGTCGAGGGTGGCTGTTTCTGATGATCCAATATCAATAGGGGTAATAAAAAGTTGAACCTTAGCGTGGGCCAGAACAAAAAGAAGAGCTAAGATTGCTGGTAATACAGCCAAGATAATTCCAAAAGAAAATTTTACTCGAGGAAATTTTAAATTTAATTTGGGCAAAGAAATTTTGGGAAGTTTAAATTCTGGCTTTGGAGGTTGAGAAGCGACTACTGGTGGAGGAAGTTCGATTTCTGGCGGTGGATTATCGACCACAGTTTCAACTTCTAAATTAGAAAAACCAAAATCGGAAGCTGAGGTTTCTTCGAGAGTGGGAGTAGCAATTACTGGAGCAGTAGTATCTTCGACGGCAACTTCGATTTCAGGCTGAACAGACTGATTTGGTTGATTAAACTGACCTAATATAACGGACAAATAATGAGTTAATAATTCTGAAAGTGATAGATCAATAATGTCGGGAAAATGGAGAAAGGTCTCAAAATCTTTTTTTCCAATCCAAGAATAATTTTTAATCATTTCAAGATGAGTAGGAGTATAGTCGCCGGTAAGATAAATTTGAGGTGGCAAAGTAGAATTATCGGTTAATTCAATCAATCTTTGTTCAACCGCCCCAGGATAAAAACCATCAGGAGTGGGCTGGATGAGACGATTTTTAATTTTACCTAAATAAACTAAAGACAAACTAAAATCGGTCGGATGAATTTCAAGCAAAATAAAACTAGCCGGGAAACCATCTTTAGAATTTAAAGATTCAACCAAAGCTTCGTCGGAGGGAATAAATCCAATTGGTTTTAGTTTTAATTGACGGCAAAATGATTCAATATTTTTTTTCTTCTGATCGATGATTTTACCTTCCTGATCAATCCAACCGGGAGGCAAAATTAGGGCTAAATCGTCGGGCTCCATTTCGGGTAAGATCGAGGCTGATTGAGCGGCTTGAGACAATGATTCATCGATAGCTTGGGCTAAACTATTATCATCGTTTTGATAATAATTGACCGCTGGACCAATAGCGGCGACCGAATGGCGACCGTCTGCAAATTTAACAATCGAAACGATTGCTTGATAGTCGTTTAATTTTAATAACCAAAAAGCTTGAGGTGACACTAATTAAGAATACTATATTAGTGCAAAATTGCGTAAACTCGACGCTTACCAGATCCAGCTGATTCTTCTTTGATAATTTCGAACTTGCCTAAAATTTGGGTGTTTTCAATGTGGGGGCCAGTGCAAACTTCTTTGGAGAAATCCCCGATGGTATAGACAGAAACAATTTCAGGATATTTAGTACCAAAAAAAGCAAGAGCATTTTCGGCCTGAGCTTGGACAAAAGGCATAGTTTCTTTAGTGACAACTAGTTTTCTACTAATTTGATCATTAACCAAGTCGGTTATTTGTTTAAGCTGTTCTTCGGTTAATTTTTGATCGTGAGAAAAATCAAAACGTAAACGCTCGGCGGTGATATTGGAACCAGATTGTTGAACATGATCACCTAAAACTTTTCGCAACGAGGCATGAAGTAAATGAGTAGTGGTGTGATATTTGGTAATAATTTCGGAATGATCGGCTAAACCAGATTTGAATTTACCAGCAGAAAGAGTTTGGGATTGTTTAATGTGTTCATCTTTACACTGATTAAATTCTTCCAAATTTAAGGATAAGTTATTTTTTTGCAATTCTTCTTGAATCATTTCGACGGGGAAACCAAAAGATTGATAAAGATCAAAAGCTTCTTTGCCCGAGACATTGTGTTGGCGAGTAATTAGTTTATTGATTTCGTTTAGTCCCCGATCTAGTGTTTTTCGAAACTTGGTTTCTTCGTTTTCTAAAATCTCGAAAATTTTATTTTGATTATCGTTTAATTCAGGATAAATTCCGGCATAATTGTCTTTATTGTCTATAACAGCCTGGGCAATGATTTTAGTAAAATTGGTGTTGATACCCAAAAGTTTGGCTTGACGAATTGAACGGCGAATAACTCGGCGAAGAACGTAACCGGCTTCTTTATTGGACGGTTCAACCCCATCGGCAATCATAAAAACAGCAGTGCGAATGTGATCGGCAATAACTCTGAATGGTTTTGGATCTTGGGAATATTCTTTATTAGATAATTCTTCGATTTTTTTAATTATTGGTTGCCAAATACTAGACAAATAATCGTCATTAAAACCATTTAAAAAAGCCACAGTTCGCTCAACCCCCATGCCAGTATCAACATTGGGTTTGGGTAATAATTCAAACTTACCATCGGCAGTTTTATTGTATTGCATGAAAACATCATTCCAAACTTCTACGCCATCTAAAAACATTTCAGTATCAGGGCCACAAGGACCAGTAGTGCCAGCAGGGCCCCACCAATTATTTTCTTTTGGGAGATAGCTAATATTAGTTATTCCTAAACTTTGCCAAATTTTGGATGATTCTTCATCTTTAGGGGCGTTTTGATCACCGGCAAAAACGGTAACGCTTAATCGTTTGGGGTCGAAACCTAAAACTGAAGTTAAAAACTGATAGCTAAATTTAATGGCATCTTCTTTGAAATAGTCGCCAAGCGACCAATTACCAAGCATTTCAAAAAAAGTGTGATGATAGGTGTCGCCTACTTCTTCAATATCGCCGGTGCGAACGCATTTTTGAACATCGACCAGGCGTTTACCTAAAGGGTGAGGAGTACCTAAAAGATAAGGAACAAGTGGGTGCATGCCAGCGGAGATAAACAAAGTGGTGGGGTCGTTTTCGGGAACAAGGGAAGCACTGGGTATTTCAACATGACCCTGTGAAACAAAAAACTCGATAAATTTATTTTTCAATTCCCTGGCGTTCATTACTTTTGATTATATCAGCTTGTCTTTTAAGTTCCGCAAGAGATTGTGGAGAAATGCCAACATCTTGAGCTTTTAATAACGCAGTTTTGGCTCCAAGTAATATTACGTTTGCTTTAAAGTCTGTTATAGGATTAGTTTCTCTTGGTTCGCTCATAATTAGTCAATAATTTTATTGTCTTTATTAGCTGGACAAATTATATCACCAATATTCGGAGTTTCGCAAAAAACCATAGCAGGAACCGCAAAAAGTGTAAATTTATTTGGTAATGTTCTTAAGACTGATGCCAAATTACCGCCAATATCTTTTAATTGATATCCCAATTCTGCCAATTTAACTTGCATAGCATATTTTAAACTTTCCAACATAACGTTGGTAAAAGTTTTTGGATCAGTTGATTGCCAAATGTTTCTTACATTTTGATTAACCATGGATGGAACTGTTTGGCTGGCTCCTCGATTTATTTCTCGAGAAATAGTTTTTAATGCTTCTTTGGCTGTAGCTACATTATTACCATTCAAGCTTGAATCATAGGCAGTTATTAAAGCTCCAGACTCTTGGTCAACAATAGCCACCCATTGATTAGCAAGTCCACCAACCCGATTAACAAACATATAAACTCCCTTTAAATCTACACCGTTTAAACTTGATGCTGAGCGACTAAAAATTAATGTTCCCGGATCACCTCTCAAACAAGGTTCAACAATACCATTTTTAACCATCTGAAGAAATCTAAAAAGTTGAGTTACTTCTAAACCAGCATCTTTACTATGGTTAACCCAATGAAAAAAATTTACCAAATTAGTTTCCAAAAAAGCGGTTAATCCAACTGAATTAGCCTGAACAAACTCGGGTATAGCATTAACTAATGGTTGAGAAGCAACTAAGGCTGGAATAAGAACATCATTTTCTTGAACATAAGTTAAAACAGACACTGGTGGTACCGAGGAAGGCATTCCTTCAATTCCATAGGAATTGTTAGCTTCATTATCACTTATGACTTTATTGTATATTTGGGCTAGTGTTACTTCAGCTTGTAGTTGTTCTTTTTCTGGATCTATAACTGGAGCAGATTCAGTTATTGCAGATGGAGCTCTGTTTTGTTTGGGACCACAAGCAGCCAAAACCAAGCCAGTGGTAACGACAGGAATAAATTTAAAACATAATTCACGTCTAGTCAAATTCATGTTAGATATCTTACTATACGATATATTATAGGTCAAGGGGGGAGATGTGTATCTGCTGTGTAGTTATTTCTTGGCTTTGAGAAAGGTGGTGGGCTTTTTATGGACTACAGGTTTAACAACTTTTGGTTCAGAAGTAGTAGTTTTAAAATAATCTTTGATTCTTTTTTCAACTTCGGTAAAAATTTTACCTTTATTCTTTTTATAGATTACAATGGCGACAACTGCCCCAACAATTAAACCGAGTAATAATCCAGCGGAAAATCCACTACCAGAAGAACATTGGCAACAAGAATTATTCTTTGTCATCGCCTAAGATATTGTTAAATATTTTAAATCCGTTTTTAAAACCCATGACAAATTCGGAAACAGATGAAACCGGCTTGGCAATTGAGGTAGAAATGGTTTTGGTATCTTCAAGGATTAAAGTGACTTGAGAAAGTGATTTGCGAAGGTCTTTAATTAGCAAAATAATGTAGACGCCAACAGCAACGATAATGCTAGCAACAAGAATAAGAGCGATTGAAATAACTATTTGTGTAGGATCCATGAAAAAAGTATAGAGAGTTTAGTAGACTTTTTCAACCACAGTAGTTTTACCAGTTGATGATTTGGCTTCAATACGAATTACAGTTTTGGGTGGAGTAAGATTAATTTGCTTCAAAAAGAAGCCTTTTGAATCAACAATAACCAAATCTTGATTGATTCTGACAGTTGATTCGGGGTCGGTTTGGCCATTGATTTCGAGAGCATTACTTTGCAAACTAGAAGCTTCTGGCCAGTTCACTTTAACTTCTGGCGGCCGATTGAAACGGAGATATTCTTCAAAAAGGTAGCCAACAAAAAAGATGATTAAACAAATTAGGCCAACTTTAAAAGTAAATTGTGGAGTGAGGGAGATTTTCATTTTTTTAGCAGCTGGTTCCTTATTTTTTTGAGAATAATCTCGACGAAAAATCTTGACAATTTCATCCCCTTCTAAACCTAAGAAATTGGCATAATCTTTGACCATTAGAGAACAATAGGGTTCTTGGGGAAAACAGGAATAATCTTCGTTTTCAATGGCTTCTAAATATTTGGCAGGGATTTTTAATTTTTTACTGATTTCTAAAAAGCTTAAGTCTTTATCGGTGCGAGCATTTTTAAGAACAATGGCAGCTTTAAACATAGGATAGATTAGATTTCAGAACCCTTGTGGGGAATTTTAATCTCACGAGGTTTTGAGCCATTAACTGGGCCAACAATGCCAGCTTGCTCCATCTCGTCTAATAATCTAGCTGCTCGAGCATAACCAACTTTTAGGTGTCGCTGAAGATAGGTGGCCGAGGCCTTGCCAGTATCGACAATAAACTTAACAGCATCATTAAATAGAGCGTCATGATCTTCACCATTAACTGAAACTACATTGGGGCTAAGAGTGTTTTTAGAAGCAATTGGCACTGAAGTAACTTCGGTATTATAGTCTGCTTGACGTTGTGTTTTTAAGAAATCAATTAAGTGATTGATGTCTTTATCGGCCACAAAAGTACCTTGGATACGGACAGGTTTGGCTAAATCTGGGGGCACAAACAACATATCTCCTCGACCAAGTAGTTTTTCGGCTCCGGGAGTATCGAGAACCACCCGAGAATCGGTCATCGAGGCGACAGCAAAAGCAATTCTGGTTGGCACATTGGCTTTAATCAAACCGGTAATAATATTAACCGATGGACGCTGGGTGGCTAAAACCAAATGAATACCCACCGCCCGAGCCATTTGAGCTAAACGACAAATATTGTCTTCAACTTCAGCCGGGGAGAAGAGCATGATTTCGGCCAACTCATCAATAACAATAACGATATAAGGAACAGCCTGAAAACCAGCAAGGTTATTATATGATTCAATATTTTTAGCGTTTACTTCGGTAAACATTTTATAACGTCGTTCCATTTCACCCACCGCCCACTTGAGGGCTGAGACCACTTTTTCTGGCTCAACGATTACTGGATTGAGTAAATGAGGAATGCCATTATAAGGTGTAAGTTCGACTCGTTTGGGGTCGACCATAATCATGCGAACTTCTTCAGGAGAAGCTCGGAATAAAAGGGTGTTGATCCAAGAATTGACGCAAACAGATTTTCCGGAACCAGTTTGACCGGCGATAATTACGTGAGGCATTTTGGCAATATCGGCCACACGAGGTTTTCCGGCAACATCTAAACCTAAAGGTACGGTTAATTTTGATTTGGCATTCTTCATCACCTCTGACTCTAAAATTTGACGAAGAGGAACAACTTGAAGAGAATGATTGGGGACTTCGATACCAACTAAAGGCCGACCGGGAATTGGGGCTTCAACTCGGATTTGACCACCAGGAGCCGATAGAGCCATGGCTAAATCGTTGCTAAGAGAAATTATTTTGGCAAGCTTGGTACCCAAGGCAACCTCAAGAGCGTATTGAGTAACTGAAGGACTATCGTTTACTTCGGCAACTCGAGCAGTGATACCAAATGATTCAAGAGTTCTTTCGATAATTTGGGCGTTTTTACGAACATCTCCTCGATCGGCTTTGGCACCTGGAGTACCATCGAATAAAGAAATTGGTGGATATTGCCAAATTTTATTTTCGTTGGCAGGAATACCACTGTTAATTGGTCGATCGATGTTTTCAACTTTCATCACCGGAGCTACACCGACAACATAATCGTCTTTGGTTGAAGCTTTGGGAGTAGGAGCTTCATTGTGGGTGATTTCATCGGGAGAAGAAAATATGGTTTCTTTGGTTTTTTGACTTTTTGCTAGTGGCTTGAGTTTGAAGCTGGTATTGCCAATAGTGTATTTTCTAATAGTATTAAATACTTGAACAAAAAATTTAATTATTTGAACCACAGAAGTATCAAAAAGAACCACAAAACCAACAATTAGTGAAAACGAAAAAATTAAAAAAGTGGGAACTAAATTGAAAAGAGAAAAAACCTGATCCCAAATAAATTGGCCAAAACTCCCCTGACGAGTAATGCTACTAGCAGAAACAAACATGACTAAAAACCCCAAAAAAACATTGGGCTCTTTTAAGGGCGACTTGATTTTGGCAAAAAGCAGGGCAATTAAGACTAATAAAAAAGGAACAAAAACTGATAATAAACCAAACAAACTAGTTAAAATTTGATTATACTGAGTAGGAATTGGGCCAATTTGCAAAAAAGAAAAGATTGATATTAAGGCAACAATTACAAAAAATACAAAAAATATTGATTGAATTGTTGAGGGTTTTAGCTTAAGACTAGGCAATAAGCTTTTTTTCTTGCGACCACGTGACATATTATCAGTATATAGTATTTAGCGATTAGTAGGACAAACCAAAAAGCCAACGATGAGTGGAAGGTTTGCCGCAACGAACACAAGTCCCCGACTCTTCTTTGGCATCGAGAGGCAAGCAACGAGTGGTGGCTTTGGTTTCAGTTTTAATGGCAGCCTCACATTCGGGATCCTCACACCAGTGAGCTGATAAAAATCCGCGAGTAGTATCCATGGCTTGTTTAAATTGATCATAATTATCTATTTTTAGAGTATGATCTTGAGTAAACTTTTTATGATTTTCAAAAAGATTAGCCTGAATATTAGCCAATAATGACTGAACATTTGTAGCCACTTCTGCCACAGCTACCGTCATTTTTTCACCAGTATCTCGGCGATAAATTACTACCGAATTAGAGGCAACATCTCGAGAACCAATTTCAATTCGTAAAGGCACACCTTTTAATTCCCATTTATTAAATTTAAAGCCGGCAGTTTGAGTGTCGTCGAGATCTAACTCAACTCTAAATAAACTCAAAGTATCTTTGATTTTTTTGGCTAATTCAAGGGCATCTTGATGACCAGGAATAGGAACAATAACCACTTGAATTGGGGCAATATTGGGTGGAAGCTTGAGACCATTATCATCGCCATGAGCCATGATTAAACCACCAATGGATCTGGTTGATAAACCCCAGCTGTTTTGCCAAGGATAAACATTTTGACCATTTTGATCTTGAACTGTCCAATTAAATGATTTGGAAAAATTCTGACCCAAATCGTGCGAAGTACAAGATTGAAGAGATTTACCATTGGGCATTAACATTTCGAAAGTAATACTTTTTCCAGCACCAGCAAATTTTTCGGTATTACTTTTATAACCAGCAATTCCATAGAGACCAAGAAGTTGATTGTAGGTTTGTTGATATAAGTTCATGGCCCACAAAACAATATCGAGTGATTCTTGGTGAGTTAAATGCGCACAATGACCTTCTTGCCATAAAAATTCTGAGGTTCGCAAAAACATATATGTTCTTTTTTCCCAACGAACAACATTACACCATTGATTAATCAAAACAGGCAAATCTCGCCAAGACTTTGTCCACTTGGAATACATTTCATACATAATAGTTTCGGAAGTGGGGCGAACAGCTAATTCTTCAGGTAGTTTTTCACCACCACCGTGGGTAACAATGGCTAGTTCAGGAGCAAAACCTTCAACATGCTCTTTTTCTTTATTTAAAAAATGCATGGGAATAAATAAAGGAAAATAGGCATTTTGAACACCGTGTTCTTTAATTAAAGTATTCATAAAATTCTGAATACCTTCCCAGATGGCGTATCCATAGGGTCGAATGACCATACAGCCTTTGACTGGGGCATAGTCAGCCAATTCGGCTTTTAAAATTACATCGTTGTACCATTCTGACAGTTCGTTTTGAAAACTGTGAAGTTGATTTTTTGCCATAAACAATTGTATAACACAGAGACGAGCTAATTACGTCGTGGTACCACTCTGATTGCTTCTCGATTGTTTTACGGTTGTCTCCGGAGCAGGTTAATTCCCTGTCACCTCCATCGCGGGATACGACTTCAACGGTTTGAGTTTATTGTAACATAATTTGTTTTTTTGAAATATTTTACTTATAATCCCAACCAATGGCGAATATTGAACTTTGTAATCATTGTAAAGGAGTAGGGTATTGTCAAATTTTAATTAAAAATTTACAGGTTGTTCATCAATTACCTACACCAGGAATTGAATACAATGAATTGCAATTTGTTGCTGATGAAACAATTAACCAAATACTTCCTGATATAGCATTAGATGCTTACAGAAATAATTGTCCTAATTTAAGAAAACAAAATGAAAAATGAGAGATTTTGCCCGGAATGCCAAATACTGGGATACTGTTTTTTAAAGAAAATGGTCAAGAAGGAAATTAAGAAAGCCGATGGTACTTTTGAAACAGCTGCTAATATAAGTGAATATATAGAAGAAGCAAGAGTTGCTGCTAGAAAAATTGGTTGCCCCAATGTTAATAATGTAGATCCAAATTATAAAGGTAGAAGTCTGCTTTGATTAAACAAAAGATAGTATGTGTTTTTTTATAAGTAGAGACGGCATTAATGCCGTCTCTACAAATAAATGGATCTTGTTGCCAATGGATTGGGTTGTTTTTAATATAGTTTTTGATTTGAAACAAACGTTTTTTAGATTTGATAACTTCGTCATAATAACCAGACTGCCAGGAAAAGAACATTTTTAATTCATTTCGAATTTCAAATGTGGTTTTGGCCTTTAACCATTGAATAATTCTTGGTAGGCCATTTTCACACATCCGATTTTGATTACTTTTTAAACCGATGGGAATTTTTTCGTTAGAGACGGCATTAATGCCGTCTCTACTAACAAAAGGAAGATGTTGATATTTTAATTTTAAAAGTAAATGTAGATGATTAGGCATAATTACAAATTGATCAAGATAAACATTTGGAAATTTTTCCTTCATCAAATTAATATTTTTTTCGACTAATAATCCACGTTCGGATATTTTAATTTTTCCATTTTCTATTTTTCCAAAAAATAAATTATGGTTTAAAGTGCAAATGGTTAAAAAATACCACCAAGGTGAAGAATAATCCCAGTTATTTAAACGAGAAGACTCGACTCGAAATCTGTCTGCAAATAATGTCACTAACAAATATTACAACTTTTTATACCTCGATGATTAAGGGCAGAACCATGGGTTGGCGGCCAGTTTTTTCTAAGATAATCGTTTCCAAATGAGCTTGGATTTGAGTGCGAATATATTCGAAGTTAGCCGGTTTACTGGTTGTTTCTAAGAATTTTTTAATTACTTCTTCTTTAAGATAGTTGAGTAAATCAGAATTTTCTTTAATGAAAACAAAACCACGAGAGAGAATAACTGGATCTTTTTGAAGTTCACCAGATTCACCATTGACTAGCATGACCACGGTAAACATACCATCTTCGGCCAATAATTTTCGATCTCTTAAAACGGTAGTACCAACATCACCAACACCTAAACCATCGATTAAAACTTTGTGAAGTGAAAGATGATAGTTGGTGTCGTAATGGCCATCGCCATAAAAAGTGACGGCTGAATCAAAATCAGGCAAAATAAATTGCTCTTTTTGATAACCCATTTTTTTAGCCATTGAAAAATAGGTTTTGATATGGCGGAAGTTTCCACCAATTGGCAAAAGATATTTTGGATTTACTAAATTTATTAATAGGGCATGTTCTTTTTGGTAGCCATGACCAGAAACATGAAGATCTTTTTCACCATAGGCCACTTCAGCGCCCATTTTCGACAAAATATCGATCATGTTGTAGATATTGCTGGTAGTGCCAGGGATATAATCGGGAGACGAAAAGATAACTTTATCGCCTTCTTTGATTTTTATTCGATGTTTGCCCATGACCATTTTTGAAAGGGCCGAATCTGGTTGACCAGCAAAACCAGCCACCAAAAACATCAATTTATTATCAGCAAAGTTTTTAACTCTTTCGGGGGCAATAATATCGGTATCTTTGAGTGTTAAATAACCAAGTTGCTTGGCAACATTAATGGCTTTATCTACTGAATAACCAACAACACAGATTTTTCTTCCAGTTGATTTTCCGTATTCAATAGCCTGACTCCATCGAACAATGTTACTAGAAATAGCCGTAATAAATAATCGGCCTTTAGCTGAGACAATTTCTTGTTTGAAATTTTCAGCGATTGAGCTTTCGGAAGGCGAGAAACCTTCATGATCTGAACCAAGAGAATCGGACATTAAAGCCACAACATTTTTGCTACCATAAGAAGCAATTTTGCGTAACTCTGAGGCTTTGCCATCGAGAGGGAACATGTCGAATTTAAAATCGGAACCATGATAGAAAACTCCGATAGGAGTATTAATGGCTAAATGAAAAGTATCAGGAATTGAGTGGGTAACTCGAATTGGCTCGATAACAAATGGGCCAACTTTTAAAATATCACCAACATCATAGACGTTAATTTTGGCACGAATAGTAGTTTCTGATAATTTCTGCTCAATAAAAGCTGAAGCTAATTTAGGAGCGTAAATGGGAATGCTCTGACCAATAAGTGGCAAAACAAAACGAACGGCACCGATATGATCTTCGTGACCATGTGTAATAAATATTCCCAAGATTCGGTCTTTTTTGTCTTGTAGATAATGGGTGTCTGGGATTTGAAGATCGACACCAAAGGCGTCTTCTTCAGGAAAGCCAACTCCACAGTCGGCAATAATAATTTGAGATTTTGAGAAATCTCCGTTGGGGGCATATTCGTAAACGAACATGTTTTGAGTAACATCACCGAAACCGCCCAAAGAAGCGACTCGAACCGAGTCTCGATGGGTGCCAAAATGTTGGACTTGTGGTTTGGTGTTTGTAAATTGATTGTTCATATATTTATCTTATATTTTTCCTAGGAATTTACCAATGTTTAAAAAATCCTGCTGTAAAGACTTGAGCATAGCTCCATTTCTTAGGCCAGCGGAAGGGTGGTAAACCGGAATAATGGTTAAAGGAATTTCTTTCCAAATAATTTTTTTAATCTGTCCGTGAACAGAACTAATCCGATCATCAGGAAAAAAATAATTCATGGCAAAACGGCCAAGCGTAATAATAATTTTTGGTTTGATAACTAATAATTGAGCTTTTAAGAAAGGTGTACAGTAAATGATTTCTGCAGGAAGCGGATCACGATTTTCTGGAGGACGATGTTTGAGGATGTTGCAAATAAAAACATCGGACCGAGGCACATTGATCGAATTCAAAAGCTTGTCTAGAAGTTTACCAGAGTTGCCCACAAAAGGCAAACCGAGTTTGTCTTCGGTAGCTCCGGGGGCTTCGCCAATAAAAACAATTTCGGCATTGGGATTACCAAAACCAGGAACGTGATTTAAAGCGTTTTTATATAAATTGCAGTTTTTACATTCAGCCACAAGTTTGGCAATATATTTTAGTTTTTGCTCGTTAGTAGCTGGCATTATTATTTAAAAAATACTTGATACCTAAAGGATTTTTTAGTTTCTGATAAACCACTAGGATTGTCTTTACTAATAACTAAAAAACCAGTTTTGGCGGTAGACGTAAAACTAATATTAGCAGTGAAATCAATCATTGCATCACCACTCTTAGTCCAATCTGGAGCAGAACCAACTCCCTGATAAAGCACTTGACCATTGTTATCAAGTAATTTAATTGGAAAAGTTCCTTCAAAAACCCAAGATTTGTTTATCTTTCCGGTAATATGAATTGGACTACTAAGATAATTGTGGTTAATATCTGGTGACAAAATCTTTACCGGGCTATCAAAAAAACTGAACGATGATAATATTCTTGAAGTAATAGGCTCATTTTCGTCTTCAAATGAAAACAGATAAATGCCTTTAGACGAATAGAAATTATATCCAGCTGTTTCTCCAAAAACTCGAGTGAATTTGTTTCCTCCCCGATTAATATATTTTTTTTCTTCACTTCTACACCGATCTTTAGGACATATTTGTTCAAAATCTAATATTGGTGATATTTTGTATATTTCTTTAGGAATAAGGGTTTTTCCACTTTCGTCAGTCCAATCTGAAACTAGGTGTTTAGTGTCATTAACCAAGATACTATTTGCATAATACATATTACCTTCATCTACCTCTTTTATTTCATAATAGACTGGATGCATAAAAGAAACTCCATATTTTTCATTATGATAATTTACCCAAAGAGAAGAAAGAATTTCAGAGGCTGTTGTTAATAACTCATTAATATTTGGATCTGATTTTTGATATTTAAAAACCACCCCAAAAGAATTGCTATCGGCGATATATTTTGTATCACTGACTATATCTTTACCATTTTCAGATAAGTGTTCGGTTTTCCCTAAGCCGTTTTCAAAGGCAGAATGAAAATAAAAAACTTGGACAATGAGTTGCCCGTCAGTTGGTTCAATAGAGTCATTAACTTGAGATATGGGCTTATTGGAAATATACAGTCCAATATTTTTATCACTATCTTCGGCAATATACCATTTCTGAGGATACTTTATTTCATAATTACGCTCAGTATTTTTAAAGGTTTTCCAAGTAGAAGTATCGGGGGTAAATTTAAAGGTGGAGAGGATTTGAGGAGAAATATTATTTTTATCAAGCTTGGTATTAACCCAGATACGATAAGTATTGTTAACAATATATGATAATTCCCCACTCTCGGTTTCAATTGGAACAAAAGTAGTATTGCCAAAATTTGTTGGAGCAAGTAACTTACAAGTTTCTTTAGGACAGGAAAAACTTGGCACATAGTCTATATTTATTAACTGATTATTATTAGAATCGAAAAGCTGAGCCTCATCATTAGGCCTATTGATATTCTTTGTTTTTAACGTTAATTCTTCAGGATATTGGAACTCGAAACCGTATTGATCGTTTTTATAGGTTTGCCAATTTGATGTTGGGTCAGCTGATTGCGAAGAGATAGAAGGTGTTGGTTTGGTGTCAATATTTGATACGACAGGTTTTTGGAAACGAAGATACAAAAAACAAAGAATAGTTACAAAAAGGATAGCAATTATTGAAAGAAGAATTTTGGTTTTCATTGTTTATCGAATTTAAATGTGGAGAGGATTTGAGCAAACTCAGGATTCGTGTCGTAGGTTATCGAGGATTCATTGGTTTTAAAGGAAACAATGTAGCTATTACTAAAAAATACATGTTCAAAGGTGCCTTCCCCAATACCACCAGAATTAAAATAATAAAATGTTTGGCCATTAGTAGTAGTTATTTTTTTAAAACCTGAGCTTTTTAAATAATCTGGACCATATTCTGATTTGCAAATTATTTCAACAAAATCCTCTGGTGAAAGATTATTATTAATAATTTGAATTGAAAACATTTGGTTAGGATTAAAATGCATAGTTTTTAATTCTTCTGGAAGATCAATAGCCTTAAGACCTTCCCAGACAATAATTGATTCAGGTTTGAGATTTAAATTGAGATGTTTCTGATAAAAACTAATGCTATGCTCACTTAAGTTACCGTTTTCAATTAGATGTTTACTACTATCGTATTGAAAAGAAAAACCATATTGATCGTTTTGGTAGGTTTGCCATTGTTGTTCTGTTTCTGTTTTTGGAGTAGGAGATTTAGTTGTAAAAAGAAAAATGGTAGTTGCAATTATAAATAAACAAAGTGCCAGTATTAGTTTTTTCATAAATTAATATTTGATTAATTTTCCCTGATTATCAACACATTCAGGAACCATTGATTTGGGGAATCCATATGGAGCCACTTTTTCACAGGAAACTGTACCATTACCATCGTCGACTAAAATCCAGTTTAAACCATTTTTAAAAGCTAAAAACCAACCGCCACCACCTTCAACGCTAACTGTGCCAGTAGCGTGACTGGCAGTATTCTGACTAATATTAATGCCAACAATATCAATCGAAATTTTATATTTATCGGCAACCGCCTTTTTGAGCTGATCTACAACTGAAATTTCTGGGGTAGGAGTAATAGTAATAGTGGAAACAGGAGTTGGCGAAGGGTTAACAATAATTGATTGGGGATTTTGATTTTTAACAAAATAGATTAACCAAACAGCGGCAATAGAAAAAACACAAAGACCAACAATTAAGTTTTTTACCATTGAGGAACATAATATTTAATGTTGGTGGTATCTACCACCACTTGTTTTGATTTGCCAGATAAAATAATCATGGCGGTTTTTCGACACAAGCCTTCTAGATTTCTTTTTAGAGTTCTAACTCCAGCATCGAAACCTAAAGGTCTAACAATATTTATCCAGACATCGTCGTTGATAATCAACTCTTGAGGACTAATTCCAGATTCGGTTAAAGCTTTGGGCAAAATATAATCTCGGCCAATTCTAATTTTTTCCTCGTCGGTATAAGAAGGCATTTGAATGACTTCTAAACGATCTAAAACTGCAGTCGCAATTCGAGAAGTGTTGTTGCAAGTGGCCACAAAAAGACATTGAGACAAATCAAAAGGGTAATCGAGATAATGATCGGTAAAATGATTATTTTGTTCAGGATCAAGAAGCTCAACTAAAACTCCCATAATGGTATTTAGAGCATCATCGGCCACCCGATCGATTTCATCTAAAAGAATGACTGGATTATTAACCTTAATATTGGCTAAATTTCGAATGATAGCACCTGGTTCAGCTTCGGGATGATGACGAGATTGACCGCGCAGATAGAGCGGATCACCTAAACCTCCGAAAGGAATACGAATGATTTGACGCCCTAAAACATCGGCTACCGATTTGGCCATGGTGGTTTTACCAGTACCGACTAAACCAACAAAAAGTAAAACTGGAGCCCTGGGGGTGATTTCTGGATGACGACTTTTTTGTAGGGTGAGGACCGAAACATATTCGAGAATTCTTTCTTTAACTGAATCTAAACCATAATGATTTTCATCAAGTTTTTGGGAGGCATAGTTTAAATCTAAAATATCTTGACTTTGATTAAACCAAGGGAGCGAAATAACCCAGTCTAAATATTTATTGGCAGTTTGATAGTAATCCCAAAATGTTGCTTCCGATCGAGAATTGATGGTTAATTGATTAAATATTTCGCCAATTTTCTCGTTTAAACCAGCTGGTACTTTAACAGCACTTACCTTAGTTTTAAGTTTTTCTATTGCCGAATTAATCGATACTGACTCATCCATATGATTCAGTATACCTAATATTTTTATCGATTACCAAATTTACGGAAAGGAGGTCGTTGATTAAAGCTTGGTCGAGGAGCTGATTCATCGCGGGGTTGACCTGGATGAGCAGCTTTAAACTCGGGAGCGCTTAATTTTATTTGATGATTGTCGTTGAAACCGCTGACTTTAACATGAATTTTGTCACCAATTTTAATTATTGATGAAGGGTCTGATAAAAATCCTTGAGTCATTTCGGAAACATGCAAAAGAGCTTCACGACCAGGTAAAAATTCAATAAAGGCGCCGAAGTTTTCAACTCGGGTAACCACACCATCATATTCTTCGCCAACTTGAACTTCTTTAATCATTGATTCGATTTCGTAAGCACAGTCGTTGATTTTATTTTGGTCAATGGCGGAAATAGAAGCTCGACCGTCATCGTCGATGTCAATTTGAACATCGTATTTTTCCATTAAGGCCTTGATGGTTTTACCACCACTACCAATAACTTCACCGATTTTATCTTCAGGAAGCTGAACCATTTTAATTTTGGGAGCATAAACTGAAAGTTCGGTTCGAGGAGCGGCTAAAACTGAATCCATCTTGTCTAAAATCTGCATTCTGGCTTTGGTTGATTGAGCAAAAGTAGCAGCAATCATTTCGTAGGACAAACCCATTCTTTTGATATCTAATTGAATGGCAGTAATACCATTTCTGGTACCAGTAATTTTAAAATCCATGTCACCACAGTGATCTTCAATTCCAGCAATATCAGTTAAAAGAGTGAATTTACCAGAATCATCTGAGACCATACCGACTGAAATACCTGCAACTTTATCTTTAATGGGCACTCCAGCAGCCATTAAACTCATGGTTGAACCACAAGTTGAAGCCATCGAGGAAGAACCATTTTGAGATAAAACTTCGGAAGTAAGAGTAATGGTGTAGGGGAATTCGTCGACAGTTGGAATAACTGGAACCAAGGCTTTTTCAGCCAAGGCACCATGACCAACTTCGCGACGTCCAGGTCGACCGATTCGACCAGTTTGACCAGTCGAAAAAGGAGCGGCAGAATAATAGTGAATATAACGTTTGGTAATTTCTCCGTTACTATCTTGTAAATATTGCTGTTCAGCTAAAGAGCCGAGAGTAGTAATGGTAATTGCTTGAGTTAATCCCCTTTCAAATAATGCCGAACCGTGGGTACAGCCTAAAACATCGAGTTCGATATTTAAAGGACGAATTTCTTCTAAGCCTCGATGATCGTAACGATTACCAGCTAAAGTTTGGATTCTTAAATATTTTCTAACTAAAATATCGACAGCTTCGAAAACTTGGCTAGCTTCTAATTCCTCTGATTTAATTCGAGCTTCAAAATATTGTTCAACTTTTTCTTTAATAGCATCTTCAGCGGCAATATGAGCGCCATCGACACCCTCTTTCATGAAGTTTTCGAGTTCAGTTTTAACAACTGATTCAACTTCAGAAATTAAACTTTCAGAAGGAGAGAGATTTTGATATTCGATTTTTTGTTTTCCGTATTTGCTAGCAAATTCAACTAACTGGGCATTGATGTCATTACCAGTATTAATCCCCAATTGAATAGCTTCCAACATGAGGTCGTTGCTAATAATATTAGCGTCGGCTTCGATCATGTTGATACCTTCAGGATCTTTACAAACTAAAAGATCGAGATCGGATTTGAGCTGATCAGAAATAGAGGGGAATAAATTGAAATTATTGTCTAGGCGACCAATTCGAATAGCAGAAACTGGGCCATTAAAAGGAATGTTTGAGAGCATTAAAGCGGCTGATACTGCAGTAAAGGCGGGAATAACGACATCGTTATCTTTGTCGTTGCTTAAAACAGTAGCGATTACTTGAACTTCATTTTTGAAACCTTGGGGAAAAAGTGGACGAATAGAACGATCAATAATACGTCCAAAAAGAATAGCAGTATCGGATGGACCGCCTTCACGTTTAATCCACTTACCACCTTTAATTAATCCACCGGCATAAAGTTTGTCAACAAACTCAACTGAAAGAGGAAAATAATCTTTGCTTTTATCAACTGAGCCTAAAACTACAGTAGCTAAAACCGAGGTTTTACCCATAGTGGCTAGAACACTGCCGTTAGCTTGAGGAGCCAAAAGACCAGTTTGAAGAGTAACAGTTTTGTTAGCAGACACTTTAATGTCGTAGGAAATTTTATTCATAGATGTATTGTAATGTATTTGAGACCAGATTATTTTTTCAAACCAAGATCTTTGATGATTTTAGTGTATCTTTCGGTATTATGAGCAGACAAATAGCGAAGTAGACGTCGTCTTTTAGCAATTTTGGCTAAAAGTCCTCTTTTAGCAGGAGCATCGTGTTTGTTTTCACCAAGGTGGCTTTGAAGTTTGTCTATTTGAGTGGACAATAAAGCTACTTGGATTTCTGGAGAACCAGTATCCCCTTTAGCTTGGGAAAATTTCTTAATAATATCGGCTTTATCGACTTTAGTTAATGCCATAGATAATCGCAAGTTTTGAGTAAAATATAATGTTTTGGAATGGCTACCAAAGCACCCAAAAGAAGCGTGAAAGGATTATATCACAATAATTATTTTCTAGGTTCAAACTCAGCTGGTCTTTGACATATTTGATTACCAAAACAATTACCTGGCCAGGAACATACTCTAAAACCAAAATATACTTTTAGATCTTCTAAAACAACTCTATCATAATGTTTTATATGTGCAGGTTGCTGTAAGCCAGTTCTACTTACTAGTTCTAATTGAAAATCTTTATTCTTTGGACAAAATAAACTACACTCAGCACAACAAGGTCTTTTAGCCATAAACTTAAATCATTGAATTGGTGACGGGGTTGGGTTGAGTGACTGGTTGAGAAACTGGTTGATTGTTATTATCTGCAGGTTGGGCAGCTTTTAAACACAAAGCACCAGCTTCAAATGTTTCTGGAGAAACGTTAACACTGAACGATTGAGTGGCAACTCGAAGACCGATTAACAAATCTTTAGCTGAATCGGCATCTAATTGACAACCAATTAAAGGCATTAAAAAGGTAAAGACTTCTGAGAATGGAGCATCGGGATCAACTAAAGTAGCCTTAGCCCAGGATTTTTGAGTATCGGTAGGAGAAATAAACACCCAATTACCTTTGGCGGTAATGGCAGTATTAGCTCCAAGAGAGGATTCTTCACCAAGCATGAAACAGACATCAGCGTAAGAACCTTCGTTATTAATATTGATTTGATTAATTTCAACTCGAGGGGCGGATGATTTGGTTTTAACTACCAAATTTAAGTGACCACCATCATCGTTATAAGATACTTGTTCGATTTGATCTAAGGGGTAATTTAAAGAAACTACTAAATCACTGGTAGAGATTTGATCGGTGATTAATTCTAGACCACTTAATTTAGAATAGTTTTGGTCGGGTTTTTGAGGACAAAAAACTTTAACTTGTTTATCTTGTTTTTTTAAAGAAGTAGCTAAAGCTAAAGCCGCACCAATGCTGTCGACAGAGATTTGAGGCACAACAATTAATGCACTTTTGGCGGAATCGACTAAGTTTTTAATTTCTGAATAATTATAGTTTTTCATAATTTTGTTGACTTATTTTTTTGTGTTATAGGATATTATAACATCATTAATTTTGAAGTCAACATAAGGCTTAAAAGTCATACCACAGTCGGATCCGGCTTTGATCTTGTCAACAATTTCTTTGCCACGACGAATACCTTCAACTTTGGTATCTTTAATGATTTTACTGTCACGTTGTAAATGAATTTGATCACCTTTGGTAATTTCACCTTTAGTAACCTGAATACCAGCAATTCGGACTTTGTCGATACTAAATTCTGCAATAATTTTACCCTCACCGTTGACAGTTTCTTCAATGGTAGGATCGAGAAGTTTAAGAACTCGAGACTGAATATCTTCGATAATTTCGTAAATAATTCTTGATTCAAAAATAGGAACTTTCTCGTTATCAGCTAAATTTTTAATAAATTTTGGTAGGGGAACATTGAAAGCATAAATAGTAGCTTTGGCAGATTGAGCTAAAAAGACATCGGTGTCGCTAACGGCGCCGATACCTTGGTGAACCACCACCACATCATCGGAAAAGGTATTTAATAAAGCCTCAAGAGTCCCCTGAACATCGGCTTTAATAACTACATTTAATTTTGGTGTATCAGAAGGGGAGTTTGATAAAACTTCTTTTTTGATAATCGCCCGCTCGGTTTTCTGGTTGGAAATAATTGAACCAACTGACGGCACAGATTCAAATCCTAAAATTTCACAAGGAACACTAGGACCGGCTGATTTTATATTATGACCGTTGGAATCGATAATAGCTTTAACTTTACAAGCAACACTATCGGCAAAAATACTATCACCTAAAGAGACAACACCTTTTTTAACAATCAAAGAAGCCACTGGACCACGACTTTTATCTAATCTAGATTCAACAACAATAGCTTCAAGTGGATTTGTTGTTTCATCGGATAATTCCATTATTTCTGCATGAAGAAGAATCGATTCTAGTAAGTCATCGATCCCCTGTCCTGTTTTTGAAGATACGGGAATTAAAGGAACTTGGCCACCATATTCTTCCGGAGTCATTTCGAGTTCAACTAGCTGACCTTTGACTTTTTCAGGGCTAACACCTTCAAGATCGATTTTGGTCATAGCGACAATTACTGGACAATTAGTTTTTTTGATTTCTTTAATACACTCTTTGGTTTGAGCCATGACGCCATCGATACCAGACACTACCAAAACGATAATGTCGGTAAGTTGAGCACCACGAGAACGCATTTGGCAAAAAGCGGCATGACCAGGAGTGTCGATAAAGGTAATAGTGCCGGTTTTTCCAGATTTGGTTTTAATCGTGGTTTGATAGGAAGACAAATGTTGGGTGATTCCACCGGCCTCTTTAGCAGCAATATTGGCACTGCGGATTTTATCGAGCAGGGAAGTTTTTCCATGATCGATATGACCCATGACAGTGACAATTGGAGGTCGGAAGGAACCGGACATACTATTTAGCTCCTTGAACTTTGATATCTAGACTTGTTAGCAAACCAGCTAAACGAACATTTTCACCACCACCACCAATGGCCAAAGCCAAATCTGACTCAGCAACTTCAACAACGGCTATATTATTTTTGATTGATAATACTTTGACGTTTTCAGCTGGAGATAAGGCATTAGCAATAAATTGATCTTGGTTTTTGGAAAAAGCGATAACATCAACTTTTTCTGATTGAGGTAGTTCGCTTAAAACAGCTTGAATCCGAGTCCCCTTTTGACCAATACAAGAACCAACAGGATCAATACCACTTTTGGTGCTAAATACGGCTATTTTTGTTCTTTCTCCTGGAATTCGCGCTACCCGTTCAATAGTAACTGAACGATCGCCGACTTCAGGAACCTCACGGGTGAATAATTGTTTAATAAACTCAGAATCTTTTCGAGATAAGATAATATCTTTTTTACCAGTATCATCTTGAGTAATCGATTTGATTAAAAATAATTTTCGATCACTTAAAGACATATTTTCTTGATAAACAGATTCGTCTTTAGGACAATAGGCCTCGATTTTATTATCTAAATCAACAGTATATTTATATTGATCAATACGAACAATAGTACCCTTAATCAAGGTACCAATTCGTTTTTTATAATCATTGATTAATTTTTCGTGTTGAATTTGAGATAAGCCTTGTTTTAAAACTTGAAAAGCAGTTTGAGCAGCGATTCGGCCAAAACCAGGAGGAGTAACATTAACACTTTTATTACCTCTTTTTTCTAAAATAGCAAAAGAGCCCGATTCGGGTGATAATTCAACTTCAAACTCAGTGGCTTCATCAATGACAACGCCATGTTCTTTTTGGTCTCTTTTAAAAGCAGTGATTAAACTTTCTTCAATAATATCTAAGATATCTTGAACTTCAACTCCCCTCTCTCCAGCAACTTGGGCGATAGAGGCAGCGAACTCAGTTTTTGGTAGTTTTTTTATATCCATATTTTTCTCCTATATAAACGAAAACGGAGGCTTGAGGCCCCCATTCCATTTACAACAGATTAACTTGGTTATTATAGCACTTAAACCCCTCTGATCCAACCAAACTAATATTATCTATAAAGAGAGGAACTTAAAAATCCAATTCTTTTAATAAATCTTTTTGTTTTGAAGAAAGACGAGTAGGAACTAGAAGATTTAAACGAATGTAAAAATCACCTTGACCATAACCATTAACGTCTTTTATTCCCTGATTTTTAAGCCGAACCAAAGTACTTGGCTGAGTGCCTGGTTTTACTTTAACTTTTAGATTGCCAGAGAGAGTGGGGACCTCAATATCATCGCCCAAAATTGCCTGTTTGACGGTGATATCTTTGGTGACAAACACATCATTACCATCACGCTTAAATATTTTATCGGGAAGAACATCGATGTATAAAATAAAATCAGAAAATTTAATTCTTTGACCATCATCAACCCCAGCAGGGATTTTGAGATTTTTCTTTTTGCCGTCTAAATTGAACTCTTTTTGACAACCAAGAGCAGCCTCTAAAAAAGTTAGTTGAATCTTGTAGGTAGGAATCCGAGCCTGTTGACTACCAAATCCGCCACCAAAAAATTGTTCGAAAATATCAAAAGGATTACTAAAACCTCCAAAATCAAAATCGGCACCTTGGCCACCAGAGGAACTTTGCCAAGTAAAATTAAAAGGACCGTTTTGTTGAGTATAAGTATGACCACCAAAACCGCCAGAAGATGGGTCGAAAGCTGCATGACCAAATTGATCGTAGGCTGATTTTTTTTGATCGTTGCTTAAAACTTCGTAGGCTTCGTTGATTTCTTTGAATTTTTCCTCAGCATCGGCAGATTTGTTACGATCAGGATGCCATTCCATGGCTTTTTTACGATAGGCGCTTTTAATCTCTTCTTTCGAAGCCGATTTACTCACGCCTAGTGTTTCGTAAAAATCTTGTTTCATATTATCAATCAATTACTGGAATAATTGGTTTTTGTAATTTTGCTCTTTCTCTGTTTGAGACACTAATAGCTATTTTCATAGATTCAGTAACCCTTTCTCTCCAACAAATAATTATTTGTTTTTCGCCATAGAATCTACCAAAAACTGAAATGTCATCAGGATTCCCTTCAATCGAATTAACAAGAAATCGTAGTTCATGAACTAATTCTTGCGCTAATTTAAGATTGTCTTTATCTATGAGAAAACAGTGCCGAGAAATCTGGGTGTTATCATGTTTTTGATCATAAACCTGAATTCTCAGATCTTCTTGAACATCCTCCTTTATTAATCCATAATTGATTTTTTCGACCATATTTAGTTATAGACTTTTTTTATTTAACAATCTCTCCTTCTTCAGCGTCTTTTTTATCATCAGATTTTTTATCTTCTGATTTTGGCTCTTCTGCTGAAGGATTTGGTTGAGCATAAACAGCCTGACCAACTACTTGAAGCATTTGATTAATCTCTTCGACGAATTTTTCATAGTCGTCTTTTTTGGCGTCAGTTTTGGCTAAAAGATCTTTACCAGCTTTGATTTTTTCTTCAATTTTGGTTTTATCTTCTGGCTTAACTTTGTCGGCAAAATCTTTAAGAGTTTTTTCGGCCGAGAAAATGGTGGCATCGAGTTTGTTTTTAGACTCAACCAAAGCATGCTTCTCTTCGTCTTCACGAGCGTGAGCCTCAGCATCTTTTTTCATTTTCTCAACTTCTTCGTCGGTTAAATGAGTGGCGTTTTGGATGGTAATTTTTTGTTCTTTACCAGTGCCTTTGTCTTTGGCTGAAACCGATAAGATACCGTTGCTATCGATGTCAAAAGTGACTTCGATTTGAGGAGTACCACGAGGGGCTGGAGCAATGCCATCGAGAACGAATCGACCAAGAGATTTATTGTCGGCGGCCATTGGTCGCTCACCTTGAAGAACATTAATCTCGACCTGAGGTTGATTGTCGGAATAAGTAGTAAATATTTGTGATTTCTTGGTAGGTACTGTGGTATTTCTATCGATTAATGGAGTGCGAACCCCACCAGCAGTTTCAATACCAAAAGTTAATGGAGTAACATCGAGTAAAACCACGTCTTTAACTTCTCCAGTTAAAACAGCTCCTTGGACAGCGGCGCCAACGGCAACCACTTCATCAGGATTAACAGTGGTGTTTGGATCTCGGCCAAAATAGTTTTTGACCACTTCCAAAACCTTGGGCATTCGAGTCATACCTCCAACCATCACCACATCGGTAATATCAGATTTGGAAACACCAGCATCTTTGATACATTTTTCGACTGGTTCAATTGATTTTTGAATTAAATCATCAACCAATTTTTCCAGCTCTGAACGAGTTAGTTTAGTGGTTAAATGTTGAGGTTGACCATCAACTTGAGTGATGAAAGGCAAGTTAATTTCAGTTTCGATGGTAGACGATAATTCGATTTTGGCTTTTTCAGCGGCTTCACGAAGACGTTGAAGTGCTTGAGGATCTTTAGACAAATCGACACCAGTTTGATTTTTGAAATTATCAATTAACCAGTGAAGAATCTTTTGATCAAAATCGTCACCTCCTAAGAAAGTATCACCATTGGTGGCTTTAACTTCAAAAACACCATCACCAATTTCAAGAATTGAAATATCGAAAGTGCCTCCACCTAAATCGTAAACAGCCACAATACCTTTTTTCTTTTTATCTAAACCATAGGCTAGAGCTGAAGCGGTTGGCTCGTTAACGATTCTTTCAACCTTAAGACCGGCAATTTCTCCGGCTTGTTTAGTAGCTTGGCGCTGAGAGTCGTCGAAATATGCAGGCACAGTGATGACAGCTGATTCAACTTTTTCGCCTAAATATTTTTCGGCATCAGCTTTGGCTTTTTGCAAAATCATGGCAGAAATTTCTTGAGGAGTATAAACTTTACCATTGATTTCAACAGCTGCCATATTGTCTTTGCTGGCAACGATTTTGTAAGGAGCAATCTTTTTAGTTTTAACGACCTCGGGATCATCAATTCGACGACCCATTAATCGTTTAATACTAAAGATAGTATTCTCGGGGTTCAAGACCATCTGTCTTTTAGCCAGATCACCCACTAATTTTTTAAGTGGTTCAACAATCGAAGGAATAGTGTTGCGACCTTCTGAAGTTAAAATAACTTTTGGGGCACCTCCCTCCATTACAGCAACACAGGAGTTGGTGGTACCTAAATCGATTCCGATAATTTTGTTTGACATAAATTTTTTAATTTTTAATTTTCTGATTTGCCGACGATAACTTTGGCTGGTCGAAGGCAAACATTATTTAATGAATAACCATTTTGTTCTACAGAAATAACTTGATTTGGTTTTCCAGGAGCAACACCAACACATTCCATGGTGTTAGGATCGAAAATCTGATCTTTAGTCTCGATAGTGGTTAAACCTTGGTTCTTTAAAACGGTTTCGAATTTTTCGATAGCCATTTTAAGACCTGGATCTTGAAGATGTTTTTGAGCTAAATAAAAGGTATCAAGAACCTCGACCATTTGAGATACCACCGAAGATACCGCATAGGTAACAATCATTTCTCGATCTCGTTCGAGACGTTTTTCTAAATTAATATAATCGGCTAACGATCGCTTTAAACGATCTTCCAATTGGACAATTTGATCGGCCAATTGAGGCGAATCAAGGTTAGGGGTTTGATTTTTTTTGGCCATAAATATTTTTTAACGAGTAATAGTAGAGATTAATTCAGCAAAATAATCAACGACAGGAATAACAGTTTGATAACGAACTCGAGCCGGACCGACTACACCAACAATACCTCGATGAGGACCAGCTTCGTAGGTTTGGTAGACAAAACCACAAGGTTCAAGATGTTCTAACCCTAAATCTTCACCAATTAGAAGATGGATAACTTCTTCGGAAGGACGATAGTTGTCGATACCAGCTTTAGAAATAATTTGGAACCAATAGTCTGAATTGTCTAATAAGGATAAAACCGCTTTGGTAACATCGATATTAAAAAACTCGGGTTGATCTAATAAATTACTGGCTCCATAGGCATATATACCACCTTGATCGGTGGTTGAAATTGCCAAACTTCGAGTTCTGGTAGCTAACTCTCGAGTTGATTCTTTAAGTAGTTTTTCAAATTCATTTCGATAATCCCAAATTTTTTCTTTAACGTTAATCTCTTCGTTGATAGATAGAGATTTGGGGGTCATCAAATTACGAACATAATATTTAAGACCTAAGGAAGTTGGAGCGCGACCGGCAGAAAGATGGGTTTTTTTCAAATAACCCAGCTGAGTAAGGGCAGACATTTCATTTCGAATTGTGGCCGAAGAAATTCCTAAGTTATATTTTTTTTCTAGAGTTTCGGAACCAACTGGTTCGGCAGTTTCAATAAATTCTTCGTTAATACATTTCAAGATTTTGATTTGTCGTTGAGTTAAATCGGTCATGTTAGCAATATAATAAGGTGATTGCTAACAGGTGTCAAGAGGGAGAGTTAATTGTGACCAGATCGATTGATTAAGACAGCCAATAATATGGCAATTATTAAATTTACCGTGTTTAATAAATTGAAGAACTTGAGAAGGAGAATTATTAAAAATAACCCTGAAAGTATCAATAAATTTTTAATTGATTTAATAAAAAGAGAACCGATGGAATATAAACAAAGAAAAAAAATGACAAACAAAGTAAAAATTGACAAAAATCCTTGGGGATAAACCAAGTTGAGATATGCTACCAAAAGAGAAGTGCTAATTAAGGCCAGAATCGATTTCATTTTCAAGTTTAATTTTATCCATTACTCGAAGGAGTTGACGGGATCGAGTAGTGTTAACCGAATCGTATGATTTTGACAAAGAATCAATTTTATCGCCAATTTTTTCAAACTCTTCATTGTATTTAATAAACTCTTTTTCAAAAAGTTTAATTTGGGCAATAATACTTTGAACATTTTTTTGATAACGAAAGTTTTCGTAAGCTTGACGAACCATCCGCAAAATAGCAGTAAAACTAAACGGACCAGCAAAAACAATTTTTTTATTAAATGACTCTTCTAAAATATCGGGAAATTTTTCGTAGATAAAACTAAAAATCATTTCGTTGGGAATAAAGACAACTACAAAATCAACAGTATTTTCTTCGGGATTAATATAATTTCGAGAAGAAACATCACTGATCTTTTTTTTGATATCCTGCTCAAATAATTTAAGATATTGAATTTTTTGACTAGGATCTTCGGTTTCACTCATTTTTAAAATATTACTGTAAGGAAACTTGGAATCGATATTGATTTTAGTTTTATCGGGCAAATAAAGGGTGAAATCCGGCCGAGATTCCCCGACTGATTCTTGTTTAGAGTAATCGGTGCCAATGACAAAACCAGATTGTTTTAATAAATCTTCGGCAACTTTTTCACCAAAAGCTCCTCGTAGCTGATTGTTACTGAGAATTCTTTTTAAACCCTCGGTGGTGGCAGATAAATCTTTGGAAATTTTACTAGAATTTTCGATGGCTTCTTTTAAACCATTAAAACTACCGATTCGTTCCTTTTCAACAATACTTAATTGATCTAAAACTTGTTTAACCATGTTTTCGATGGCTTCTTTTTTGTTGACTAAATCAGTTTGAATAATTTGGTTTTTCTCGCCAAGTTTTTGGTCGGCAATAGTGATTAAGTTCTCTAAAACTTTAGGATCGAGCTCGCCTGTCTTTGATTGTTTTTGAAGATAAATGAAATAAATTACTGCAGCGAGAATTAAAAAAAGGAGAAGATAAATTAAGGTCATAGATTATTTTAACCCAGTACTTCCAAAGCCACCACGGTTGGCTGAATCGAGTTGATCGACTTCTTCAAGCTCGATTTTTTCAAATTTACTAACCATCATTTGGCCAATTCTAGTTCCTTTTTCAATTGTAATTTCATGATCAGTAAAATTTAAAGCAGGAAATAAATATTCATCATTGTCACCACAATAATCCCAATCACCAATACCGATACCATGAACAGGTAAAATTCCCAATTTGTGAGTCGAACCCCGGGCAGCAATCATTACCCAACAGTCTTTGGGAATTTGTAAAGCAATGTTTAATGGAATTAAACCGACTTGGTGTGGCTGAATTGTAGTGTCTAAGCGAGAATATAAATCGACACAGGCCGCACCAGCAGTTTTATATTCGGGAAGAGGTAAGTTTTTATCAAAACGTTTGATGAGAAGTTTCATAGATTATAACCACTCTGTTCCCGATAAATCGGGAACACCTCGCCTTGACAGGCAAGGCTAGAACAAAAATAATTAATTTCTTCTTTACTTTATCAACTTAAGGATGAAAAGATTAGGGGGAGATTTAATTCTTAAAATATTTTTCAAATAATAAATGGAGATGGTCGGGGTCGGGGCAATCAGAACCGATGGGAAACTGAAGAGAAGTTATTTTTTGATAAACATCTTTAATTAATAGCGAGAGCTGATCGGTATCTTCTTTGGTAAGTTGAAAATTAGATTTTTTAAATTGACCTTTGGCATCGGCTTGAACAAAATCGATAGTACCAGTATTAACCTGATATTTAAAACCATGGGCTTGGTCACAAAGAATTTTATAGAAAACTAATTGGCGAAAATAATCACCATCTTTAGAAAGTTGCTGATATTTCGAGTCGGGCCGACCTGTTTTATAATCGACGACATTAACTTGATTATTATCTAAAAGATCAATGCGATCGATTTTACCAGTAAGTGGAATTTCATCGAGACGAACGTTGAAATCTTTAAAGTCGTGTTCGATTAAACAAGGCTGATTGAACTGGCCTTGATAATGATGATAATAGTCGGTTAATATTTGATGACCTTGAGTAAGTAAATCTTGATAATCGGTTTTAGATAAGTTTTCTTTTTTTAAATTACGATCAAAAATTTCTAGAAATTTTTCTAAAGACAAATTGGTTTGATAAAGATATGCCAAAGCACCATGAACACTAGTACCAAAAGATAAGGAGCGAGTTTTGGCCTGTGGCAGGCGCAAGATTGTTTTGAAGAAAAAACAAAGTGGGCACTTAAGATAAGAATTTAGATGGGTAATATTGAAGCGATAACGAGTAGATAAATATTCGCTTAAATAATCTTTAAGATCGACCGATTTAATGGTTGGTAGAGTAGGAGAAAATTGAGCTAAAAGACTTTGCTGTTCGGTAGCCGAGGATGATTTGGTGATCTCAATTAGTTTAGGGTCGATTTCATTAAGGAAGATACAAGGAAGCTGTTCTTTGTTGGAATCGGAAAGAGAAGAATAGGAAAGATAGATTTGTTTTTTGGCCCGAGTGAGAGCTACATAAAAAAGCCGACGATCTTCTTCTAAAGAGACATTCTCTAAATTAGTAGTAACTTCAGTTTTAATAATTCCTAATGGTAACTTAATTAATTCTCTGGAATTACCACCGTCCCATTTGCCTGAAAGGGTTTTAATTAAAAAAACATGTTCAAACTCGAGGCCTTTGGCTTTGTGAGCAGTCATTAAACGAATTGAATTTTCTGATTGAGAAATTAAGGGTGGAGAATTTAGGGGCAAATAATTTTCTTGAAGTAGCTGAAGAGATTTTAGCCATTGTTTGAGAGTAACTTTGTCGAGTTTTAAACTGGTTTTTAAATGAGAATAGAGAGTGTTGAGCTGTTTTAATAACTCTAAATTGCCATGTTTTAAAACAAAACGAAGAAATTTAAAACGACGAATAACGATATTAAATAATTGATCGGGAGGAAGATTATTTTTTTGTTTATCGATTATCGCTACCCGTTTAATAAACTTGTCGATTTTTTTTGATGATTTGGGAGATATTTCTTGATGATGAAAATATTTGTATAAATCGAGAGAGGGAATACCAACAAATTGAAAAGACAAAATTTTAGCCAACTGACTTTTTCTTCGATGACGACTAAATAAATAGTTGAGGAGAGTAATTAATTGGGCAAGATTAATATTTTCAAGAATGTTAATTGAATCTGAGCGAAGATAGGAAATATTTTGATGATCTAAATGTGGCAAAAGATCGTCGACATCAGTGTTGTTGCGATATAAAACCGCGATTTCTTTGGGGTTCACACCCCCATCGAGAAGCTTTTTAATTTTCAAAGAAATGGCGTAATTTTCTTCCAGAGGAGAACTGGCGACAAATAAATTAATTGGGTCGGGGTCGTAGTTTTGGGTGGAAACCAAAGATTTATCTAGCTGATCAATATACTGGGTAATTCGATTTTGATTATGACTAATTACCTGAGAACTAGTTTCAAGAATTAATCGATGGGAGCGATAATTATTTTTTAAAACCACAATTTTGATAGTGGATTTATATTTTTGATAAAAAGTATTAACGTTTTCCACACTGGCACCCTGAAAACGATAAATAGATTGATCATCATCGCCGACTACAAAAATATTTGGGCTTTCTTGGTTTTGTGTCAGTTGATTGATTATTTCAAACTGAGCGGAGTTGGTGTCTTGAAACTCGTCAACTAACAGATATTGATAAGTTTCCTGATATTCGGCTAATAGTTGGGGTTGAGATTTAAAAGCATTAATCACCCAAATAATCATATCTTGATAATCGTAAAAACCATGGGTCGATAAATATTGTTGATATAAACGATATAGAACTAAAAGCTCTTGTTGGCGAGGAAGATTGGTGGTAGTTTTGGTTATAAAATCCCGCAACGATTTTTTAAGTTGAGAGGCCGATTGACCAAGATTTAGAAAATATTGGATTTGAGCTTGATAAAAAATATCAATATTAGCATTGAGTAAATCGGTAACTAGGGTAGTTATTTGAGATTCGGTTTTGGCTGTAGCGCGAAGACTGGTTAGTTGTTCTGAAACTGGGGTGGCTAATTTGACAAAATTAGCGGCATGATCGATTAGTGTGGCAAACTGATCGGGAGTAACGTTTTCTTTTTTAAGAGTTGAAATCGATTTAAGAATATCTTTTTGATAAAAATAGGGCGAATTAATATTTTTTAAACAACTAGAACCAGGCAAAGAATCGATTAAACTTTGAATGATACCAATTTGGGAAACATCGTCGAGGGCGCTAGACTCGGCGGTGGTGGAAAGAAAATATTCAGGGTGATCTTTGATAATTGAATTACAAAAGCCATGAAAAGTAGCAATGCGAACACTATAAGAAGATGAACCGATTAAAGATAACAAACGCTGCCGCATATTTAAGGCGGCTGATTCGGTGAAAGTTAAACAAAGAATGTTGTAAGGATTTACCTGAGATTCGGTTAATATTTTTCCAATTCTTAAAGCGATGGTTTGAGTTTTACCAGTGCCAGCACCGGCAATCACCATCACCGGACCTTCAATAGTATCGACTGCCAGTTTTTGTTCGGGGTTTAATTTTTGATACTCGGAATTAAAATCAATCACTCACCTATTGTAGCTTATTAGCGGGACTGAGGCAGAGATGCATGTCTTGCAACATCCTGCACAACTTTATCAGCAAAGTCTCTAGTTTCAAATGGAATAATACCATCTTCATCTGCATAAAATGCAGCAACAAGTTTGTTTTCAAACTTATTAAAACCACTTACTGGCATATATCGAACAACTAAAGTTGAATATCCTAATTTTTTTAAGTATTCTTCTTCCCCTGCTCTTTCTATCAAAATTAATTGACCTTGACCTTCTCCTAAGAATTTACCAGAATCATCTTGATGAGTAAAACTGAAAAAACATTCTCTTGCTTTTGCCATAGGATGGGATTATACAATATGTTTTTGCTTTTTGGCAACTAACTTAGACTAATCTTCTGATGATATCTGCAAAATTTTCGGCTTGATCTTTGTCGGTAAACGATTGTGGAATAACTTGATTATCTCCTCTAAGGCCAATAATATATTCATGACTTGTACGACTGAACCTGCCCGGTATTCCATCTCTTCTCAACTTTTGAATAAGATGAGGTTTCATCACTAATAAATTGTCTAGCTCTTTAGACGAATATCTTCTTAAAGAGTCAATCTCATCTTTGTCTGCAATCAAATAAAGACCTTTTACACTAGTTAATTTTCCTAGCTCTAAGAAATAATCAAATTCAATTTGACTTACTTCTATTGTCATATTTATTTCAGCAGTTTTTCCAAAACTTCCTTGGCTAATTGGGGATTGGTTCTATTACTTCTTAATTTTTTATTATTACACACAACAAAAAATATAATAATGACTTGTGATTTTTTATTTACTTATTATGTTATTAGTTCAGTATCATCGTTTTTCTGCAAACTTGATACATTTTGTTATAGTTATCTGTTGTGTAATTCCTAGTTTTTATTTTTTGTGCCTGATCTTACTTGTAACAAAACTTTTTTTGTGATAATATGGTTTATGTTCGAAAAATTTTCTAAACAAAATAAGAAGTACGATGAGCGTATAACTATTACAAAAAGTTTTAATTTTGGCTTTCCTGCTAGATTTTTCAGTGAAAATAATTTGAGTAGCTTTAAATACGTGGTACTTTATTTTGACAATGAGTCTAAAGAAATCGGATTTCAGTTTACAAGCGACGAACAAGAAAAATACAAATATACACTATTCGGACAAGGTAAAACAAAAGAGGGTTATGGTGGATCTATAATCGCGTCTAGTTTTTTTCGAAATTACAACATTGACCCAAAAATTTACCATGGAAAGTATACCCCTGAGAAAAGACTTGTTGAAGGAATTGGAGACTTATTCGTGATTAAGCTATCTAACAAAACAGCTGATATTACTGGTTCTTCTGAGGTTTTAAAACCGTAGTTTAAGAATTTAGCAAGGTCAGTTGATGTGGGCCGGTACCTCAATCGGTTAGAAACTTGATCCTATAAATCGAGGGTTACGGGTTCAAGCCCCGTCCGGTCCACAGGTTCAATTGACCTTACAAAGTTCTTAAATTTTTAAAGTATAAGGTATTATAGGATAGTATGTGTATTTTTTCAAGACAAAGCAGATCAAAATGATTCAAATTTTTCATTTACTATAAAGAGGATAGAGCAAATTAGAAAAAAAGCAAGTTAGATGGACAATAATTTTTCCAAAACTTCCTTGGCTAATTGGGGATTGGCGGAACCACCAGAGGCTCGCATAACTTGTCCTAATAAAAAGCCAATTGATAAGGGATTTTTTTGATAATCGGCCACAGCTTTGGGGTTAGCATCAATAACTTGTTGAGCAATTTTTTCCAAAGCACCAGTGTCGGATACTTGAAAAAGATTCTTTTGGGTAGCAATAGCTATTGGATCTTGGTTGGTTTGATAAGATTCCAAAATAATATCTTTTATAGCAGTTGAAGATAATTCAGATTTTTTATCAAAAAGTTTTTTAAAGTATTCTGGATTAATTTTTTCAATTTCAATCGAAATAGTTTTTAGTGGACCAATTAAAAGGTTGGTAACAAATTTAGCATAGCCAGGATCGTTTTGAGTAACTATTTTGTCGAATATTTCTGAAAAACTTTTATCATCGGCTAATTGATTGGCATCATAATCTGATAAACCATAAGATTTGTATTTATTAATTTTATCGTCGGGAAGTTCGGGAAGAGTGGCCTTGATCGCCTCGATTTGTTCTGGAGTAAAAATAATTGGAGGAATATCGGGCTCGGGGAAATAACGATAATCAGCACTACCCTCTTTTTCTCGTTGCAAAAAAGTTTCGGATTTTTCTGCATTCCAACCACGAGTAGTTTTATTGGTAGAATTTTTTTCTTGGTGATCGATTTCAAACTGCTCTGATTGGCGTTTGATTTCGTAGTTAATAGCATTCATTACCCCAGTTAACGAGGCAACGTTTTTAATTTCGGCGAGTGGAGTGTAGTATTGATCGTCGATACATAAATTGACAGTTGGTTCGCAACGCATACTCCCCTTTTCAATGTCAGCATCGGAAACACCGATGTAACGGATAATTTGTTGAATTTTATTTAAATATTCTTTGGCTTCCTCGGCTGATTTAATATCTGGTCCAGAGACAATTTCAACTAAAGGTACACCGGAACGATTAAAATCGAGCAGGGTTGAATCGTTAACATGAACTGATTTACCAGTATCTTCTTCCATGTGAGCCCGGTTGATTCGAATTTCATGGCCATTGATGGTTATTTTTCCATTAATAGCAAATGGTTTTTGAAGTTGGGTAATCTGATAACTTTTGGCTAAATCTGGATAAAAATAATTTTTTCTTTCAAAAAAAGTTTCTTGGTTAATAGAACAGCCCAAAGCTAGGCCAAGTTTGATACACCATTCACAAGCAACTTTGTTGGGCACAGGCAAGGCTCCAGGAAGACCTAAACAAACAGGACAGGTGTGAGTGTTGGGCTCGGCATGAAAATGAGAAGCGTCGCAACCGCAAAACATTTTGGATTTTGTAGCTAACTCAACGTGGACTTCAAGTCCGATAATTGGGGTGATTTTCATGATTGTTTTTTTAAATAATTTTTATCTAAATCTACTTGGGCGAGTTGAGCAATTAATTCATGATCACCAGGAGTAATACCATGAAAAAACTTTTGACAATCGATGATTTTTTGAGATTCTTTAGCCGATAATTCTGCTGTAATTTCTGGAGGATAAGAAAAGTTTGATAACCTAATTTCATAAGTGTAGTCTGGGCCTAAAACCATTTCGAGATTATATTGATTACGAACTTTGAGGATATCGTTGGCACTAATAAAAATTAGGCTTTTATAATTACGGGGAATTAAAATATTATTTTTAACATCACATAGATTAGCAACAGTAGTAACCGCATTATCTTGGATTAAAATATCGGTATCGGGAATACCTTTGGAAAGGGCATATCGTTTCATGGCCAAAGCTTCGGTAAATGGTGGCTGGTATTTACAATTCCAAGCCCATTTTCCAGAAAAGATAATTTTTCCAACTTCTTTATTTTGATAAAGTTCGATAGCGTAGTTAACATTGGCCAAACAACTATCTGGCAAAGTGCCATTTTGTTTGATCCCAGTTCCTAAAACTAAAGCGACATCAAATTTCATAATTATTTTTTTCTTTTAAAAATAAACAAAATAGCTTGAGTCCATTCAGCAGTAATAATTTCTCGATTATCAACATACTCCCACCCATCTTGAGCCATTTCATTAAAAATCTGATCAATATTTTGAGTGGATACATTAGAGTTCATGAAACCGGTAGTTTTTATATTCACTGTTTTATATTCGTACATGATGAGTGATTAATTTATAATTTGGGTCTTTGTAAATGATATTCGGTATTGTCTTCGAATAATTTGGCGATTTGGTAGACCAAATCTTCACGTTTTTGAGGAGTAATGATTTGTAAACCAACTGGCAAATTATTTTGATCAAAACCACAAGGAATTGAAATTCCCGGTAATCCGGCAATACTTGATGGTTCAACTAGCATATCTTGAATTTCACCAAACATAGCTTGACCTTCGGAAGCTCCAATTGGTAAAGCGGTTGACGGAGAAACTGGGCCAATAATGGCATCGACTTTTTGGAACTGACGATCGAAATCCTGACAAATTAAAGTGCGAACTTTTTGGGCCTTGGTGTAATAAGCATCGTAATAACCAGAAGACAAAGAATAAGTACCCAACATAATTCGGCGTTTAGCTTCTTGGCCAAAAAACGATCGGTCGTGGCCATAACGAATTCCATCAAATCTAGCTAAATTTGAAGAAACCTCTGAGCGTTGCAAAATAGTGTAAACAGCAATTGAATATTTGGGATCGAGAACATCGGGAAGTTCAATAATTTCTGCACCAAGTTTTTTTAGAGTTTCAACAGCTGCTAAAATTGAAGATTTTACCTCGGGCTGAATTTGCGGAGGAAAATATGAAAGTGGTAAACCAATTTTTAAACCTTGAAGAGAGGCTAATTTAACTGGTCGAACCCATGAGGCTTCGGAAATGCTGGTAGCATCGTGGTGATCGGCGCCAGACATAATTTCGAGTAAAGTGGCAGCATCATCGACTGTTTTACAAATTGGACCAGGAGAATCGGTAGACGATTTCATAGCAATCACACCATAACGAGAAACTCGGCCATAGGATGGTTTAAAACCAACCACACCGCACCAAGAAGCTGGTTGACGAATTGAACCAGCTGTTTCTGAACCGACAGAAATAATCGCTTGATCGGCAGCAATAGCAGCAGCAGAGCCACCACTAGAACCACCAGGTAAATGATTGATATTCCAAGGATTTTTAGTTGAACCATAGTCAGAAGTTTCAGTAGAAGAACCGTGAGCCCAAGCATCCATATTGGTTTTACCAATAATGATAGCTCCGGCTGATTTTAATCTTTCTATAGTAGTGGCGTCGTAATGGGCTAAGTATTGATCTAAAACTTTGGAAGAAGCCGTGGTTCGTTGACCCTGAGTTAGAAAATTATCTTTAACCGCCAGGGGGATACCGCCAAGTGGTTTGGATAAATCGGCATTCTTGGCTTGATCAAGAGCCTCTTTTTCAAAAACAGTAACAAAAGAATTTAATTGAGGTTCGGTTTTTTTAATTTGATCTAAACAAGCAGAGACAAGTTCACTTGAAGAAAATTTTTTTTGGGCCAAACCCTCTTTGGCTTGAGCTAAGGTTAGTTGATTAAGGTTCATTTTTTGATAGTAGCTGAAGTTTTAAAATAACCATTTTGAGAACTGGGTGCTTGAGACAGGGCCTGTTCTTGGGTAAAAGAAGGAGTGATAGCATCATCTCGAAGAACAGTAGTTTTGTGATTAACTTGAAATGTTGGTGGAGTATTGTCGGTATTTAGTTCTTTTAAGACATCAACATATTCAGCGGCCTGAGAAAGTTGGTCTTTGATAAAATTTTCTTCGGGCTTAATTTCTAGTCGTGAAAGTTTGGCGATATGTTGAAACTGATCATCGGTTATTTGGCTGGCCATATATGGTATTTTAGCGTAAGATCTTGGCTTTGAGACGAAGAAGTTTCCAACGACATAAGTCGATTAGGTTATAAAGTTTGTAAAGTTGAGAGTTGATAACTAAATCGTAAGTGCCTACAAATTTCATTAATTGACCACCATAACCCTGTTTAAATCTAGAAAAGCCGTAACCATTGTCGGTTTCTTTGGCATCTGGGCCAAGGCTACCCCACATGTCAAAAGTTTTTAAACCAAGCGATTTACCAAACTTAATTACTTCCCACATCAATAATGTTGGCGCCATTACTTGGCGATTAACATCCAATGAAGCACCATATGGATAAAATAGCCGATCTTTAAGAGTAAATACTTCGAAGGCTGATAATACTTGATCTTGATAACTGGCTAAAAATATGTGGGCCATACCGGTTTTTTTAAGTATTTCCCATTGACGTCGATGATAATTTTGAGAATGTAAATAAAAACCTTGACGCTTAGTAGTGTCGAACAAAATTTTTAAATAAATTTCAAAAGCTTGGTCATCGGTACGGTGTTCAACCTTAACATTGTAGCGATTAGCAACTCGAATATTGTAGCGGGTTTTGGGGTGCATTAAGCTTAAAAGCTCGGTTTCAGTTTTAGTTAAATCGACCACGTAAGAATAAGGATAAAAGGCAACCTTAGGGGAAACGACTAGCGATTGGTAGTTTAAAGATTCAAGAGGATTTTGATATTGACGACACTCGTCGGGCTCAAACTTTACAAAAATAGCACGATGATCTTTGGCAATTTTAGTCACGGCCGAAAGCATTTCTTGATTAATTTTTGGGCCTCGTAAAATAGTACCAACAGAATAGCCAATTTTAGGAATTTGATGAAAACTAACGGTGTAGGCGGAAATAATTTTATCTTTGTCAAAAACTCCTAAACGAACAATTTGATGGCCCTCGCCAATTTGAAACTCTCCCCACTCCCAGGTTTGGATGGGATGAGTAACCACAGAATTATATAAATCTTTTTCGGTTGGTAGTATTTCTCTTATTATCATTGCTTAATAAACAATAACCAAAAAACAAGAAACAAACAATTTAACAATATTCAAATTACAATTATTCATTATTTTGAGTAACTTTAGTAATAATAGCGGATAAGATATTTCTAATCTGGATTGCCTCATCAATTAAATAATCAATATCGTTTTTTAGTTTAGCATTTGCTTCTAAAACCAGTTCTAACCAAAATATTGTTTCCTTGGTTTCTTTTCTTGAAATTCTTAAACGATGAAAAAAATCTTTTTTTCCTAGAGAATCATTAGCTTCTCGATAATTTGCACCAACAGATCCAGATGATCTAACTAACTGATCCATTAGTTTTTGATTAATAATATTATTGTCTAATTTCTGACACATTCTAATAACTTTTTTTGCAAATTCGAGAGTTCTATCTTCTAAATTATATTTAGATTTTGTTATTTGATTGTTTTCCATTTGTTTGGAATACTTGGAATTTGATTATTGTAATTTATTTAGTATATATCAGGATCGTAGACTAACTCGTTGGAATTTTTTTGAGGTTTTTCGGAAATATATTCAATTAAGTGTTGTGGAATTTCGAGTAAAAAGCGAGATGGTTCGTTGAGTGATGATTTTCCAAAAAATAGACGCCGAGAAGCATAGGAAATATAGAGAAAATTTTTTGCTCGAGTAATACCAACATAGGATAAACGACGCTCTTCTTCAATATCAGATTCTTCGATCATAGATCGTGAATGGGGTAAAATCCCCTCTTCTACACCAACTAAAAAGACAGCTTCAAATTCCAAGCCCTTGCTACTATGGAGAGTCATTAATCTAACTCCATCACGTTTTTCATTTTTCTTATTTTTTTCTTGAAGAGAATATTCTTGTTGAACCAAAGCAATATTTTCTAAGAAATCTTCGAGCTTGGGAAAAGAAGAAGCCACTGATTTTAGTTCTTTAATATTTTCAATTTTTCGTTGATCATCTTCTTCTCTGGGATCAAATTTTTCTAAATAACCAGAGTTAACCACTAGAGATTCAAGTAACTGAAGCGAAGTTGATGAATTAGTGTCGAGATTGTTAACGTGATTTTCAAAAACAGCCAAACGGCGTTTTCCTAAAGCTTTTTGTACCCGAGCTAAAGAGAGTTCATCTTGATGATTGTTGGCAAATCGTAACATAGCAATGATATCTTTGATCTCGGCACGATCGTAAAAACGAAGGCCGCCAATTAAAACATAGGGGATTTGATATTTTAAAAATGATTCTTCAATTACCCGAGACTGAGCATTCATCCGATATAAAACTGCGATGTCTTTGGCTTGAAAGTGGAGCTGATTGATTAAGAAAAGAATTCTTTCGGAAACAAAATCGGCCTCATTAACTTCTGATTCGGCTTCATAAAATTTAATCAAATTATCGGTGGTATTAGTTGAAAATAAATGCAAAATTGGATGAGAAGTGTTTTTGGAAATTACAGCATTGGCGGCGTCTAGAATTATTTGAGTTGATCGATAATTTTGTTCGAGATTAACCACTGTAGTGTCGGCGAAATCTTTGGTAAAAGCAGTTAAGTTTCGATAGTCGGCACCTCGCCAACCGTAAATTGCCTGAGCAGCATCGCCAACGGCGGTAATTTGACGATACTTTTTGGCTAAAAGTTTAGTGAGCAAATATTGGATTTGATTGGTGTCTTGATACTCATCAACTAGAATGTGTTTATATTTTTCTTGATAATAATCTAGGGTTAAGGGGTCATTAACTAATAGTTCAACGGTTTTAAAAAGCAAATCGTTAAAATCGAGGGCGCCAAACTTAGACATTTTTTCCTGATAACGAGAATAAATTTTAGCAGCATAAGTTTCCCAAAAACCATGAGCAACCGAAGCCACCTGAGAAGGGCTTTGATAATTATTCTTGGCATTTTCGATAAAATACAAAACTGAAGATGGCTTGAATTCTTTGGGGGTGAGATTTAAATCGTTTAAAATTGAGCGAACTAAATTTTCTTGATCATCGGTGTCGTAAATCACAAAATTAGAACACACACCAATTTTTGTACCACTATGACGAAGAAGTTGACAACAAAAAGAGTGAAAGGTGCCAGCAAAAAAAATGGCATTTTTAGACGAGGGACCTAAAAGTGCCATCATTCTTTCCTTCATTTCACCGGCAGCTTTGTTGGTAAAAGTTAATAATAGAATTTCTGAAGAGGTTGATTGTTTTGACTCAACTAGATAAGCAGCTCGATGAGTTAAGACACGAGTTTTCCCAGAACCAGCACCAGCCAGAATTAAAAGTGGACTGCCTTGATGAACAACAGCCTTTTTTTGAATCTCATTTAAACCGTCAAGGATATTGCTCATAGTTGATAGATAGAAACAGTATTGTTTTGATAAACTTTTTTGGCACCAATCTTTTCAAAACGACTTGGGTCGAGTGTGGGATATTTTTCGTATTCTTTGGCGCCAACAAAAATATAACTGACGGCATATTTTTGAAGAAGAGATTTGGCTTCGGCTAGATTTTGAGAAAGATAGATTTTTTCTACTTCAGCTTGACGCTCGGCCGGTTTATCGTAACCACCACGCCAGAGCCATTCGTGTACCACCCAACCTTGAATGGTGGGAAAACCAGTGGCCACAGATACTTGGCCGTAGGTGGTGTAACTGTCGCCAACGGCCTCGACAATAACAGGTTGATAATTAACATTATTCTTTAACCACTCAATGGCTAAAAAATTATCTGGATAAATTTTTTGTAAATAACTTTGACCGTTTAAACCATGATATTTTTTTAAACCACCATAAAAAGAGTTAATAGCAAAAACTGGATAAATTAGATGGATTAAAAACACAAATGAAAAAAGAAGCCGATAGAAAACTACTAATATTTTTGATTTGAGACCAGTGATTAAACGATAGAAAATTACTCCAGAAACTAATGAATAAAGAATAAAAGCCTGATAAACCAATTTGAACATGGTATTGGCTCGACGATGATCGTAGATATAAATATCTTTAATATAAATAATTTCAGGAATAATAATTAGCAAGGTGGCTGAAATGATAATCGCTAAAATAAATAAATCGAGAGGTTTTTTCTTTTTAATAATAAATAAAATAAATGGTGCAGCAATTAACCAAAAACCACCATATAAAATAAATAGTTGATAAAAAGGAGTGTGACCATCGCTAATCTTTAGCCCTTCAGCCATGGGAATAAAATTTAAAGAAAAAGGTAAGGTGAACAGATACCAAAACAAAACAACAAGAATTCCGTTTTTAAAAGTTTGAAAAATTGAAGAAGTGAACAGCAGACAGACAAATCCAAAAACTAAACCATAAACAGCAAAATCCCAAGCGTTGGTCATGTAGCAACAAGAGAGAATCCACCCCAAAAAGGCAGTTTTTAAAAATAAATTAATTTGAGGGAGATAATAATAAAATACTAAGAGAACTGCTAAAAAGAACAAGACCATGGGAATATCGTTGAGGTGGCCATGAAGATCGGAAACAACAAAAGAATAGAGAGGAAATTCGTGAATGGTCTTGTCGGTAGTATCTGGATCGAAACCTATAAAACGAGTGGCGTCGGGATACCAATAATTTTGATAACTTCCAAGTTTAATACTTTTGTAAAGCCAATGGAGATTGCCTCCAAAGGTTAATAACAAAGCCGAAATTAGGCCACCAATAATTAATGGTTTAAGTGATTTTGGTTTAAGACAATAAATTAAATTACCAGCCAAAGAAAAAGTTTGACTAAAAGTAGTGGCACAAATTGATGCAATAGCTAAATTGTAAGTGAGTGCCGAACTAATACCAGATAATTTTGTTAAAACAGCCACCACCAAGTGCCCAAAATAATAATAATTAATGGGTAGACCACCAAACCAAATATCCTTTGGGGGCATAAAAGTAGTTTTAAGAGCGGAATTAACAAAACCAAAATCCATATATTTCTCTAACCCCTCAATGTCTGGTGCATGCCCTCGAACATAAGACCAAAAAATTAATATTATTAAATAAATGGTTTCTTGAAAAATAAAAATTCGATAGTGAGAGCAAAGAGTTTTGAAAAAATCTTTAAAATATCCAATTTTAAATAAAAGAAGATTGACCAAAATAAGAAGACCAAAAATCCACCATAAGCCAACTTTAGTAAAAGGTATTATTTCGAAAATTCCAGTTATTAAGACAATAAAAGTGATGCCAAAACTAGCAAAGGTTTTAGCAAATAAATAACCTTTATCATAAAATTTGTTGAAAATTTTAAAAGTAGCCGGTAAAAAAAACAAAGAAGCAAAGACGGCAGTTAACCACCAAAGAATAATGTATTTAAAATCAGCTAAGAAAAGATTCATTTAATAAAGAAGACAAAATTAAAAACTAATTCGATTAGATGGTTAATGACAGGAGGCATAATAATAAAAGTTGATAACCACCAAATTAGAGTTCCAATAATTATCCCTCCAAAAACATCGATGGGATAATGAAAACCAATTACCACTCTAAACAAGATTAATAGTGAAGTGATGAAAATAAAGAGAATGGGAGAATAAACTGAAGTAGTTATGACAAACAATAAAAAGAAAACTGCTTTAATAGTATGGCCCGAGGGAAAAGAACCTTTTAGATACCAACTTTTAATTAGACCTTGAGGAACATGAGTGTCTTGGCTAAATGCTGGTCGTCGCCAAAAGTTTTTTATTTTTAAATATTTTTCAATAACTTCGCTTAAAATTGTAGCAATTAGTATTTGCCAAAATAAGTTTTTATCAAATCTGATTAAAAGAAAAGAGATAAAGAAAAGATATACCCAAATGATATAGTTAGAAAATAATAGAATGAATTGTCCATGTTTTAGCCCAATTATCTGTTGATAGAAATTTTTCTTTGGTTGCCAAAACAATAATTTTTTAATCATAACAATAAATTTTATCAGTAATCAAAAGAGTTTACTTTTTTTGAAAAATAATAACACTTGGGTGATCGTAAACTGTAAAAGATTCTTCGGCAGTATCATCTCGAAAATAAATACCTGGATGATTGCAGCTTGATTGAATTGAAAACCAAGTGTTTTTATTTAGATGAGTAGGATAATTGGAAGGACCAAAATAATAACATTTATTTAAAAAAGAAATTTCAAAACCAGGATAAGAGTGAAAACTAATAGTTTTTTCAAAATCTAATTGATGATCAAATAATTTTTGATAATAAACTGAAGTAAGTGGATAGCGTTGAGGCAAGGGTGGAATTGAAGACCACAGTCGATTTGATGACAGTGATATATAATCAGATTTTTTAAGATTATTGGAGAGTATCTCCATCTTTTGGGTGGTGTCTGGATCGTAAAGAGATAACTCTTGAAACTGATAAATTCTAGATGATTGATGGTTTACATCGAGAGGTAGAGGGTCATCCCAGAGCTCCGTGGCAATAGTTGAGGCTGGGGCAATATTTTTAAAAATCCATTCGCTAGCTTGAACTCGAGAGTGAGGATGGAGATAAATATTTAAAAAAGCTAAAAGATAAATTGATTGCAGAGCTAAGACAAACAAAAATAAATATTTAGAAGAAGATCGATAATAAAGATAACTAATTATTAAGGCAATAAAAGGATAGATGGGTAGGAAATATCGAAGGGGAATTGAGAATTGAGAACCTTGAACAATAATTAAAAATACTATCCAGAATAATGAAAGTTTAATGACAAAGTTAGAAAAGATTTTTTTAAGATTAAAAAATAGATAGAAAAAGAAAGGTAATCCTAGACCCCATACAATTAAACTGATGAGCGGGTAGATGATTGGAATTTTGCTTTGATACTGAATAGCTGGGGGATAAGAGGGAATTCGATTATATAGAATTCCGCTTAATTCTTTAAGATTAGCGATGAATTTTGGATTAAAAGTAATTAACCCAGAGAAAGCATAGGGTAAAAATATTCTAAAAATAACTAGGGCAATTAAAGTAAAAATAAAAGGATAGAATAAATTTATTTTTTTATGTTGCCAAAAATAATAAATAAAAATAATAGCAATTACCGGAGAAAATAGAATTGATGAAATTTTTACTGAAAAGGCTAAGCCATAAAGTAGTGCCGAGAGATAAAAGTATTTCGACTGATTTTTAAAGACCCAATAAACCAAACAAGTAAAAGTGGCAAAGAGAAGAGTGTTTAAAAAAGTATCGACAGTAAAAAAATGAGAAAGTTGAATCGGAAGAACTAAAATTGAATAAATAAAACTAGCCAGATAAACAAGCTTGGATTTTTGACTAATAACTAACTTGGAAACTAGAAATAAAAGGAAAATATTTAGACTATCAACAAAAGCAGAGATCATTCGTCCAACTAGATAAGTGGATTGATAGCCATCGAGATGTAGTAGAGAAGCAATGGTTTTAACTAAAAATAAGGGTAGAGTGCCATAAACAAAAAAGGGTGAGTCTCGATGATTTATTGGGTTTAAGGTTGAAGTAGCAGTATTAAAATAATCGAGTGGGTTTTGGGGGAAAGAAATATTTTCAGCTACCATTGATAAAAATCTTTCATCTGGATGAAGATGAAAACCACCATCCCAATTAACAGAAAGAGTTCTTATTAAAAGGCTGAGACAAAAGATTAATAATAACAAATATTTTTGATGCTTCATTTTTGTTGATAAATTCTGACAGTCGGTTGATCAAAAACACTAAAGGTTTCTTCAGCGTTTTCTGGATTTAACAACCACCAATTGTTGGGAACAAACTTTTTGATTTCTTTAAATCCAAGTTTTCCATTAAATAATTTTTGGTAATAATCATTATCAAAATTATTTTTAAAAACTCGACGGGAAGGAATTAGTAAATAATCTGAATCTGAAACAAGAGAATAAAGCATTGGTTGGGAATAGGGTTGATAAAAGTCAAAATTAACAGTTTGATAATTTGGAGAAAAAGGTAGATTGATAACATTGCCAGCTTCTGAAAATATTTTTGATTTGGGAGGAATATTTTTTTCAATCCAATTTGAAGCTTGAACACGAATATCTTTTTGCAGATAAGTATTAATAAATAAAACTCCAGGGATAATGCTAATTAAAACTAAAAATACTTGAAGATATTTATTCTGCTTTGAAATAAACAGTGAAGCTAAAAAAGGGAAAACAAAAAAAATTGGCGACATAAATCTAAACCATTTAATAAAAGTTTGACCAAAGTATAAAAAATATAATAAGCAGGGTACTAATAGGCGATAGTATTTTTTAAAAGATGAAAAGGAAAATAAACTAATAATTAGAGTAGGAAGACCAACAGCATAGGGAAATATTTTTTGTATAGGAAAAAGATAGGGTAAGGTGCCAACAAATTGACGAGTATAGAAAACAGGTAGGCTACCATTGGCAACAGACAATTCATATTTCATTGAAGAAAAGAATTCTGAAAAGCGAAGAAGATTGTAAGGAGAACTAAGAAAATAGCTGAGAGGAAAAATTAGAAAAAAAATAAGTCGAGGTTTAATAAAAAGTATGGGGGTAAGCAATAACAAAGCTGACAGTTTGGTTGAAACAGCAATCCCAGAAACAATTGCCAGCCAAAAATACTGCTGCTTTTGACTAAAATAAATTATTAAAGCAAAACAGAGAATTAATAATGATTCGGTGGTACCAAAGTGGGCTAATTGAATCAACCCTGGAGAGAAAATTAAAAGAATTAAAAAAATAATATTTGGAAAAATTTTATAGAAAACGAATAAAGCCAGAATTGAAAAAATGGCGGAATAAATTCTTAAAACTATAATTGAATTAGCGAAAGTATTAGCTAGAGAAAAAAGCTTGAGGGTGAAATAACCCAAGTAAATAGGAAATTGGCCGTAAGCATAAAAATGAGGATTGAAATTGGTTGGAGTAATTGATGATAGAGCGGTGGCTAAGTTGTTCTCGTCGGGATGAAAATAGAAACCATCACCCCAATCAATTTTAATAAACCGAGTGGTTAACGCAACTAAAAAAAGGCTGATTAAAAAAACTTTCTTAAAAGACATAGATAAGAGCAATCATCGACAAACCCCAAAAAGCCACTGACAATAACAAAGGAATATCGGTAGCGATCACTCTTTCTGGCCGCTCCCCTTCTTGCATCTCAAAAATAATTTGACCATAACGCATAATTCCAAAAATGACCGGAACAATGGTGATCATATACCATTTGCGATCAAGTGCATTTGGGTAGTTAGTTAAAAGATATTGGTGAATTATTCCCTGAAATCGAATTGGTTCTTCAAAAAAAGTAAACATTGAATAGGCAATTAAAGTACAAACTGCAAACATAGTGGTATAGAAACTTAATAGGCTACGACCATAACCTTTGAGAGCTGATCGAGTTTTACTACCGGTGTTAACCAATTCGGAACGACGTTTACCGCTAGCAATAAACAAAGACAGAAAAATTACAGCCAACATAATCCAAACTGGTAGGTGGTAACCTGTGGCTAATTCTCCGGCATAAGCTCGAAGAATAAAGAAAAAAGAAATTCCAATAATATCGATAACAGCCTTTTTCTTTAATAAGAAAGAATAGGTATATTGAAGAAAAATAAAAACAATAGAAAGAATGAAAAAACCTGAATTGATTGACGACGAAATGGCTAATCCAATGGTTAAAAGGACAAAAGCCATGATCACGGCCATCTTAACAGACACGTCTCCGTGGGCTAAAGGACGATTTCTTTTAAATGGATGTTTGCGATCATTTTCAATGTCCATTAAGTCGTTGACTAAATATGAAGATGAGGACAAACAACAAAAACTAATAAAGGCTAATAAACTTAAATTAAAAATATTGGGATTGGTTAGCTGACCATTAAGAATGGCAGCGGCAAAAAGACTGAGGTTCTTAATCCATTGTGAAGGTCGAAGTGATTCAAACAAAGAAGATAACTTATTTTTTCTCTTCATTGTCAATATGATACCAAAAAGATTAGGCTTAAAGAACGAGAAGGATTCCGGTGATAGTTAAAATTCCTCCCAAAATGGAAAGCATTTTTACAGGGAAATCAACACCAGCTTGGGGAAGGACAATTCGTGTAGGGGTGGGAGTGTTGGTAGTTGAAACAGAAGTTGGAGTGGAAGTGGGAGTATTGGTGGGAGTGTTGGTGGGTTGAGGAGTGCCAGTGGGAGTTTGAGTAGGAGTAGGAGTGTTGGTAGGAGTTTGAGTAGGTTGAGGAGTGCCAGTGGGAGTTTGAGTAGGAGTAGGAGTGTTGGTAGGAGTTTGAGTAGGAGTTGGAGTGTTGGTCGGGGTTCTGGTAGGAGTTGGAGTGTTGGTCGGGGTGGGAGTATTGGTTGATTGAGGTGGGGAGGTGGGACTACTACATTGCTTTAAATAGGTGACAAAACAACGATTGTAATCGATTTGTTGAACTCCGCAATAATCTTCATCAACGCATTCTTTGGTGACATTTCGATTGGTTTCAATATTATCTTGACAGCCAGCGGCAGGAATTGAGTTTAAACCAGGACAAAAATAATGATTAACAACATCCAAACTACCAGATCGAGCTTCAATGCAGGTAGAAGTAATTTTTACCTTAGAACAATCTCCGCCTGGTAATTCTCCATAGTGAGAACCGGAACCACATTGTTCAAGACAATCATAGAAACACCCTCGACCTTGAGGGTTAGCACAAAAAGTTTTACCACAATCACAAGTACACAAAGCTGGAGTACCATCGGGTAATTTCCAACATTCTTCTTGAGCGCTTTTTTGAGTATTTTGAGGTTGTTTAACCAAAATTACACCACCAGCCAAGGATAAAACCAGGAAGACTATCGATAGAATTTTAAATTTATGTTGTAAGATCACTATCTAAATAATAACATTGATAAAAATAACAATAATAGGCCAATTAAAACTCCAAAGAAAGTTAGATGAGTGTTGCCGGTTACTGGCGGAGTAATGGTAGTACTAGGATAGGATACCCGAGTGGTAGGAGCGGCCGTGGGAGCTGGCGTTGAAGTTGGAATAAGAGTAGGAGCAAGAGTAGGAGTTTTGGTAGGAGTGGTGGCAGAAGAAGACGCGGTAAAAGCGATTGAACTTTGACTATTATCAATTTGGAAACTACGAGTAAGAGTACTGCTGCCAGATTTGACGGAAAGGGAATATGGACCAGGAGTAAGAGAATTAACGGGAGACCATTTCCAATTACCAAAACTATCAGCAACTACCTGGGCGGTGTTGGCACCAAGAATAATTGTTACTGATTGATTTTTGGGGGCAGTGCCAAAAAACTCGGGTTTTAAGGTTTTAACCGATTCCCCTTCTTTGGGGTTGGTAATAGCTAATTGATAATTGGTAGTGAAAGAAGTTACGGTTGGAATAACCGCTTCTTGAGTAGAAGTGGAGGTGGTATCAAAATCATTTTCACCGAGAGTAATATTGGGAACAGGATTGTTTTTATCGGTAGTAGAAGAAATTTGAGTTACCGAGCCATCTTGAGCAATCACCACAATATCTTCATCTACTTTGGAAGATGAGGAGTACCAATCGGTTAAAGTTTGATTCATGCTAGTTTGAAGTGGAATATTCCAATTACCATTGGAAGTGGTGTAGGAAGATAATGGAGCGGCGCCGACAATGTTTAAAAAGACAATGGCGTTGGCGACAGGTTTTTTGGACTGGTCAAATACTCTACCCCAAGCCAAATCAGCATCTCGAGCATCAGAACTTGGTGAAGATCCGGTGGTGAATTGATACTCGTTACTAGAATATAGCTTTCCTCCAACTATTAAATCATATTGATATTTTGTATTTGTAGAAAGATCATTGAGTAAAAAGTAGTGGACCTTTTGGGCTTTTGGTTGAGAGTTGGTATTTTTTGTGCGAATGTCTAGAATATTTTTATTCTGAATTTTCAAAATTGAAAGACAATTATTTGAGGTTAAAAAAGACACATTGGCCGAATGATTGGTGATATTGGTAACCTGAATATTGTTGGGTTTACATTCACCACTAGCTTTTGAGCCGAAACTGGTAGATTGACTAGTTAAATAGACTCCGCCAATTAAGCTGATAAACAATAAAAAGATTCCCAAGATAGTAGGTATTTTTTTCTGTTTAAGCATTAGTAAAGAATCCTTTTTTCAATTTCATCTAATACTTGAGTGTCTAATTGAGGATTTATTGGTTTGAGCATAGGGTTGGCATTAGCTTCTTTGATTGGAGTTAATAATTTACTATAACTTTGAAAGGAGACATAAAGAAATAGGGTAATTAAAGTAAAAACACTAACAATTAAAAAATAGCTTGAAATTTTATTTTTTTTCATTTTGATTTGGCCAATAGATTAATTGACTGTCGAGAGAAAAATTTAAAACTTTAGTTGAATCAGTGGAATCAGTGGCTGGCTGAATAGTAATTTTTGAAACATCAATTAACCGTCGACTCTTTTGAAGATTTTCTAAAAAAGCTAAGGCAGTGGCAAAAGAAGTGTCGATGGCAACCGGAAAACCAACTTTCCCAATTGTGCCTGAGAGTTTTTTTTCATCAAAATCGAAACGACCGTTACTAACAGTTACGCCAGACAATTCACCATTCTTAACTATCTGCTGATAGGCTTGATCAAGATAATAACGATCGGGAAGCGAGGAATTAACCACTTGATAACGAGATTGAACTTCCGAAAATGAATCTTGAGCAGCAATAATATTGTTTATTTTGGTTCTTAATTCCTTTTTTAATATTTCTTTAGATTTAATTTCCCCAACCAGAGAAGAAATAGTAATTGCGGTTGGCCTGATAGCAAAATATAAGAAAAAAGAGATTAGAGTGAAGGTGGCAGTAACTTCGACGGTTTTTAGAAACTTTTTATTCTCCTGTTGTTTACGAAGATACTCGACTAATGGTTTAAAACTTGAGACTTTGTTCATGTATTTTGATAAACAATACCAATATTGATGGTGTAATTATTGTCTTTAGACTTCTTTTCAATAGTTTTAATGGTTACTTGTTTAATATCGGGATTGGTTGAAAGATTAGTAATGAAATTAATAATCCCAGTTTCATCGAAGGCTTTAACTGAAAGATCGGCAACAATATCTTTGTCTTTGGTTTCAATTTTTAGGCTATCAAAAACAATGTCAGGAGGAGTGCTGGAAACTAAGGTAGTAATTTTAGATTTATAATCGGGCTGATTGGCATAAAAGCTTTTGATAAAAGACAAACGTTGTTGAAGCTGTTGATATTCTTTCTCAAAATCAGCAGTGCTTTCAATTATAGCTTTTTGCTGACGAAGAACCTCGGATAGATCGGAGTTCTTTCGATCTAATACGAATCTCGAAGCAAAGGCCATAATCACGATTAGTTCAGTAAAGACAATTACAAACCGACCAGTGCTCGTTAACCATCGTAAAAAACGTGATTGAAAGGAATTAGCATTTTCTTCGGCAGGCAATAACGAAATCTCCTTTTTGGCAGGCATATAATCAGTATAGAGAAAATTTTGGGAAATGGAAACTACTTTATTTTCAAAACACCTTTAATTTTTTGCCAAACCTTTTGGTAGGATTTTATTTCTTCAAGCTTAAGAAAATAACTGCAAGCTAAATAGCTAATAACACCAACTAGAGTTGAAGACCCAAAAACCAAAATCACGTTGAAAGTTTTGGATGTGTCTAAGATAAAATGGTCGAGAATCTTTAAGCTTAAATATGAGGCTGAAGCACTAATAATGGTAGCTACCAGAATTAAGCCAACCCTTTTCCAAACTTTTTCCCAACCATTACCATCAACAATTTTAACGAATAGATACATTAGACCAAAACATTGAACTAAATTGCCGATTGAAGCACTGATTGCTAAACCAACAATACCTAATTTAGTGTAGTTAACCAATAGATATGAGGTAATAATGTTTGACGAAAGTGAAACGATAGAAATTTTTAATGGTGTTTTGGTATCGTGGAGAGCATAGAAAGAGCGAACTAAAATTTGAATCACCGCTTGGCAGGCAATCGCCGGGGTGAGATAGGCCAAAGTTTTAGCAGTCAACAGTGTTGCTGACCAAGGAAATTGACGAGTTCCAAAGGCTAAACGAATGATGGCTAATCGATGGACTAATATTATGGCGGTAATTGGCAGAGCGATAAATAAACTTTGAAGAATAACATGACGAACAGTGTCTCTAAATTCTGAAAGCTCGTTTTTAGCAACATTCTTAGAGAGTATTGGTAAAGAGGCTTGACCAACGGTGGTGCCAAAGATTCGGCTGGGTAGATACATGATTTGAAAAGCTAGATTGAGAAGGGATAATGAGCCAGCAGATAACATACTGGCAAAAAATAGGGTAACAGTGTTTTCTATTTCTCCCAGTCCTAGGGATAAACTTCTGGGTACCATAAGCCTGGCAATTTCTTTAACTCCACTATGGTGAATATCAAAAGAAAAAGAATACTTAAAACCAAGCCGAATAATTGAGGGAATCTGAATAGCCAAGTGAAAAAAAGCACCGACAACAGCACCGTAGGCTACTCCGTAGATTCCAAAAGTAGGTGCTAAGGTAAAGATAGATAGGATAATAAAAAAGTTATAAAGAATCGGCGAAGCTGAAGGAATTAGAAATATTTGATTGACTTGAAGAATGGCAGTTAAAAAATTGCTGATTAAAAAAAAGATTTGGGCAATTAATAAAATCCGAGTGAGACCAACCATTAAAGATAATTGATCGGGAGTAAAACCAGCGGCAATAATTGAAGAAAAGTGAGGAGTAAAAATTAAAACAATGATTGAAGCTACAGTAAAGGCAATTAAAAGTAGATTGATAACGATTGAGGCCATTTTATAAGCCTGCTTTTGATCTTTATGAAGGTAGCTAGCAAAAACTGGAATAAAAGAGGCCGAAAGGGCGCCGGTAACCAAAAGTTTAAAAATTAAATCGGGAAGACGGAAGGCAGCGTTGTAGGCATCGAGATCGGCAACACAGCATTTAAAAAAGGCAGAATAGAGAAAACGACTGCGAAGAAAACCAAGAATAGCTGAAAAAGCGAAAGTGATAGCCAAAACCAAAGAAGCTGACAAAATTGTTTGATGACGATGAAGAGTGATGGCTTTAATTTTAGCGACTAGACCCATGGACTAATTATACTGATTGTATTCTAAAATCCCATAGGTTAAAATATTGTCTATGCCTATCGGAAAATCAGCAAAAAAATCACTGAGAAAATCAGTCAAAAACCATTCTTTTAATGTTCAATTTAAAAAGAAATTAAAAGAAGCTATTAAATCTTTTATCGAAAAACCATCAGCTGAAGCCTATAAACTGGCTGAGTCTTTGATGGATAAATCGAAAAGTATGAATATTTGGCATATAAATAAAATTGCCAGATTAAAATCGAGATTAAATTCGATTTTAAAAAATAAAACTGTAAAAACTGAAGTCAAAAAAGAAGTTAAGAAAGTAGTTAAGAAAACTACTAAAAGAACTGCTAAAGAAAAAATGTCAAAATAATTAAGTAACTTCTTAATTATTTAGATTTTTTCATGAAAAATTTTTACATCACTACCCCAATTTATTACATCAATGCTGAACCAACTGTTGGCTCGGCTTGTACCACAGTAGCCGCTGATGTGGTGGCTAGAATGCACCGATTGTTAGGAGAAAACGTTTTTTACTTAACTGGAACCGATGAACATGGAGAAAAAGTAGCCGAGACTGCCAAGAATGCTGGGATTAGTCCGCAGGACTGGTGTGATCAAATGGCTCCTAAATTTATTGAAGCTTGGAAACTGCTTGATATTTCAAATGATTTTTTTATTAGAACCACTGATTCTCGACACAAAAAAGTAGTGGCGGAGGTTTTACAAAAAATTTATGATCAAGGTGACGTTTACCAAGATCAATATGAAGGTTGGTATTGTGTTGGTTGTGAGAGTTTTAAAACTGAAAAAGAATTAGTTGATAATCACTGCCCACTTCACCCACCAGAAAAGACGGTTAAGAAATCGGAAAAAAATTGGTTTTTTAGATTGTCAAAGTATGTTCCAGAAATTATTAAACTGATCGAAAGTGAAAATAATTATTTATTTCCAGAGAGCAAAAAGTCTGAAGTATTGGCTAAATTAAAAGCCGGAGTGACCGATGTGTCGTTATCTCGAGAAAAAGTTAGCTGGGGAATTCCTCTGCCCTGGGATAATAGCCAGACAGCTTATGTTTGGTTTGATGCTTTAATCAATTACTACAGTGCGACTCGGTTTTTAGAAGAGAAAACAGATTTTTGGCCAGCTGATTTGCATTTATTAGGTAAAGAAATTTTATGGTTCCATGCTGTTATCTGGCAAGCAATGCTGTTGTCAGCCAAAATTGAATTACCAAAGAAGGTTTATTCTCATGATTTTTATACTATCGATAATCAAAAAATGAGTAAGTCTTTAGGTAACACCATTCCTCCAAAAGAAATGGTGGAAATATTTGGAGTTGATGCTTCGAGATACTTAATTGCCAGATCTTTTCCTAATAATGGTGATGTAGATATTGGAATTGGCAGATTTAAAGAAAAATATAATGCCGATTTGGCCAATAATTTTGGCAACTTAGTATCTAGAGTGGGAAAACTGGGAGACGGGATTGATTTAGAAAAAAATAAACTTGAATTATCTGATAAATATGTTGATTTAGTTAATCAACTAAAAATTGACGAAGCAGTTAATTTTATATTTGAAACTTATATAGATAAGTCTAATAATTTACTCAATGAAGTAACTCCATGGAAACTCGAAGCTGGCGACCCAAAAAGAATTGAGGTATTAAAAATATGTGCCAAAAATGTGGTGATGGCGGCTTATCATTTGTTGCCAATATTACCTAAAAGTTGCCAAGTAATTACTGATCAATTTGATGGAAAAATTAGACCAATGGAAAGCGGACTGTTTCCCAGAATTAAATGATCGATACTCATGCCCATTTATCATCGAGATTTAACCAAGAAGTTGATTTATCAAAGTTAGATTGGCTAGTTTTATCGGCCAGTAGCTTAACTGACTCAAAAGATAATTTGGAAATTGCTAAAAATAATCTAAAACTAAAACCAGCAATTGGAATTCACCCCCAAGAAATTAATGATTCAGTTGAAGAATTGGAAAAACTGATGACTAAAGAAGTGGTGGCGATTGGTGAATGCGGATTAGAATTTACCCCCGGGGTGGATAAAATAGCTCAAGAAAATATTTTTAGAAAACAAATTGAGCTAGCTTTGAAATACCAAAAGCCTTTAATAGTTCACTCTCGAGAAGCTTCGGAGGAAACGATAAAAATTATTAGTGAGTACCCAAATTTAAGAGGAGTAATTCATTGTTATACCGGGGGTAAAAAAAGAATTGCCAAAATACCAGAACAATTTTATTTTGGAATTGATGGCAATATTACTTATGAGGTTGGACTAGAGGAAGTGGTAAGAAATATTCCTAAAAATAGATTAGTTTTGGAAACCGATACTCCTTTTTTAACACCAGTCCCCCATCGCGGAGAAACAAATAAACCAGAATGGATTGAGTTTACTTACCAAAAAGTAGCGGAAATCTGGAATTTAGACTTTAAAGAAACCGAAAAAATAATTGACGAGAATGCAAGAAGGTTGTTTAAAATCTACCTCTAACTCCTCCTTTGAGTAAAGGAGGAGCACTAGGTTGTGGTGAGGTTTTAAATCTTCCCTCAATCCCTCCTTTGACAAAAGGAGGGACGCTAGGTTGTATATTTAAATAATGAAATATATTGTCGATGAAAAGTTTCGGGCAAAATATGGACATATAAAATATTTAGATAAATTAAGAGATTTAGCTTTGCAAAATAGACACCAGCCAACATTAGCTGAAAAAGCATTTTGGCACAAGATTAAAGATATAAAACCACAATTTTTAAGACAAAAACCAATTGGGCGATTTATTTTGGATTTTTATTGTTCTAAATTATTATTAGATGTAGAAATTGACGGTGATTACCATCAAGAAAGAAAATACTATGACCAAGGTCGAGAAGAATTATTACATGCCATGGGTATTAAAACAGTTAGATTTAGCAACAAACAGGTTCTAAATAGTATTGGTAATGTAATAAATGAGTTAAGAAAAATAATTAAAGTTCGGACTATGGAGTTAGGTGTGGCTGATTTTTTCAGTAAAGATTAGTGCTCCTCCTTTACTCAAAGGAGGAGCTAGAGGTGGATTTAAAAAATCTAGCAAAGATTTATTTTTGAAAATCGACAATTAGGTTTTCAAGTTCTTTCTGACTGGGATATTTATCGATAAGAGCGACCTCGCCATTAATCAGCAAAATAGTATCACCTTGATAACCCATGGCATAAACACGATTCATATCTTTGAGATATTCTGGGGCACAATCTAGTTGCATTCGCTGACAGACAGCATCTAGATTCTCAAATAACTTTTTTCCTTGAGGCAAACCTCGATCAAAAAGTTGGATTCTCATAGTTAGCTAGATTATACAACAGACAAGCAATGGTCATTGGGCCAACACCACCAATGGTGGGAGTGATATAGCTGGTTTTAGGAGCTACATTTTCAAAATCTACATCACCGGTGGCCACATCAACTACCACCGCACCGGGTTTAACCAGATCGGCAGTAATTAGATTCTTAACCCCAGTAGCGGAAATTAACAAATCGGCTGATTGAGTGACAGCAGACAAATCGGTTGTTTGATCATTACAAAGAATAGCGTTGGGAAAATATTTTTTTAATGGTTTGCCGATAAGATCGGAGTCATTAATAACAACAACTTTTTGTTGATTAAAATTTAATTGATAGTGTTTTAAAAGTTTAATAATTCCTAAGACCACAGCCGGGGTAAATTTTGAAGTCGGGTTTAAGCCATCAACATCTTTTTGAGGGGAAATTAAATTTAGTAAATTTTTATTGGCAATGGGGAGCTGAATAAAAAAACCGGTTACTTGAGGATCGTTATTTAATTGATTAATTAGTTGGACAATTTCTGATTCGGGAGTGTTTTGAGGTAGATGATGAAGAGTAAAATTTACACCAAACTCTTGGCATTTTTTTTGTTTCATGGTGACGTATTTGAGAGAGGAAGGATTATCACCAATTAAAATTACATGTAAATTTTTTTGATTAAAGTCACAACTAGATAAGATTTGCTGGGCCAAGATTTTACCGTCAAGAAGGATCATGCCTTATTATATCTAAAAACTCGCCAACATTTTTGAGGACTCCTTTGTTTTGATAAGAAGACGAGTCGTTGAGGTTGTTATCAAAATGCATTAAAAGCAAGGTGTGTTCATCGTTGATAAAAGGTTGATTGGGAAACCGAGAATTATGATCGTACCTAACAGTATTACTAATTCTTACTTCGTCAACCAAACCATAAAGGCTTTCGTTTTGATAATTACCAATAAATAATGGTTTAGTGTTATCAAATATCATAGGATTATTCATTCTAACTACTCCTTGTTCTTGGCCATTTAAGTACATGCGAATGACATTTTGATCGATAGTGATGGCAAAGTGATACCATTTTCCTGGTTCAAGCGATTGTTGACTATAAAGATGGGGCGATAAACTTTGGCCGTTATAAGTTCTAAATAATAACTTATGATTAATTCGATCAATACTAACAATAAATGAACTGTATTCATAATAATATTGTTTACTTAAAATGACTTGGGTTTTATCGCTTGAGTCTAAATATTTAAAATAACCTTCAATGGTGAATTGAGTAGAAGGTTGAATTGAAAGTGGTACTTGAACACTACCTCGATGATCAAACCATAAACTTTGATTAAAACCAGTTTTGTTTTCAGAAGATTGAGGGTAATCGAGAATGGTAAGGGAATCACCATGAGCAACAATTAATCGATTGGAATCGATTGATTGAAAGGTAGAAATAGTTGGTGAAAAAAAAGACTCGAGATTAAAATCAGAAGCAGACAAAACTGAATTACCAACGCCAACTACTGATAATTGTTTTAAATCATTTTGATTGCCAGCAATAATATTGAGATAATTTTTTCGGTTTTCGATAGCTAAGTTGGAGAACTGATTTGAATTATAAAACAAAGTGGTAGCTTGACCATTAAAATTTATGGGGTTGGCGTAGTAAAAACCACCAGTATTATTTTTGGCTAATAAAAATGGCTTTTGATTATGAAAAACCACTTGGCTAAAACTTAATAAACTTGGAATAGTAACCCCACGAGATAAGTTAATAGGGCCGACTTTAGTTAATTCAACTTGAGTATTATTAGTAGTTAAATGATAAAGAAACTTATTTATCGAACAGGCTTTTTCAATCATTAAATAAACTTGATTTTGATAGTTAAAAGCCGAAAATATTCGATCAGAACTGCCGCAACTATCAATTGGTAGAGTGTGCCACACTGATTGATTGTTTAAAAAATCAGCATAATAAATTTGATTATTTTTAGTGGCAATTAATTTTTCTTGACCAAAAGGAACTAGAGCAAAACCAAGTAAGCTATTGGGCAATGAAAATAACTGATTATTTTTTAAACGAAAAATTTTATTTTGATATTTTAAATAGGTATTGGGGTCGGAAGAATATTGATTACTAATAAATTCTTGGGCACTTCCCGAGTCTAATTCAGTGATACCAATAGAACGAAACGTCCAGTTGTTTGGGCTATCTTGAAGATAAATATTTTGATTAGTGCCATAAATTATGGTTTGATTATTTTTACCAATAGCAGTAATCTGACCATTAACATTTGGTTTGACGAAAGTAATTTTTCGACCATCTGAATACCCGGAAGAAATTACTTTAGGGGCAATACCAATCGGGTTTTCAAGAGCTGAACTTTTAGTTACTGTTGGATGTTTTACAGCAAGTGCATTTATAATAAGTGATACTATAATAACAATTACTGAGTATATAGGCAAATTTTTAACATCCTTTTTGTTCATGATTAATATTGCAGTATTTAGACTTCGGTTGTCAATATCTCAAAACCAGTGGGAGTTATTAAGACAGTATGTTCAAATTGACAGGAAAGAGCACCGTCGATAGTTCGGACCGTCCAACCATCTTTTTTATCAATATTGATTCGCCAACTAGTAGATGCGTTAATCATCGGCTCGATAGTAAAAATCATTCCTGGTTTGAGAATAGTTTTTTCGTAAGAATAATCGAAATGAAAAACGAATGGATCCTCGTGAAATTCAATGCCAACTCCATGACCACCTAGATCTTTAACTGGAGAATAGCCAAACTGTTTGACATACTTTTCAATTACTTTACCAACGCAATCGTTTAAATTTTTATTTGGTTTTAAAGAATTGATGGCTAGTTTTAAAGAATTTTTAGTTCGGTCGATTAATAAGCTAGCTTCTTTGGAAATTTTTCCAACAGGATAAGTGGCTGAAGTATCGCCATAATATCCATTTAAAATCGTAGTGATATCGAGATTGATAATATCACCTTCTTGAAGAATTTCGGTTGAAGAAGGAATACCATGACAAACAACATTGTTGACTGAAGTGCAAATGCTTTTAGGATAACCAAGATAATTGAGAGGAGCAGGAATAGCACCATGATCAATAATAAATTGGTGAGCAATTTGATTTAGCTTTTCGGTTGAAATTCCAGGGGCGATAAAAGATGCGGTATGGTTTAAGGTAGCAGCCGCCAGTTGAGACGACTTTCTGATTCCTTCAATCTGTTGGGAGGTTTTGATAATGACCACGATTGATTATAACAATTTTGTGTTAATTTAGGCGAAGGTGTAAAATAAGCTATGAAAAAAATAATTTTGTTTTTGGTGGCATTAACAATTTTATTTAAAAGTGACGCTTTGGCGGTGGTAGACCTAAAACCAATTGACCCAAACATAGAAGTAATTAAATTAATCACCCCCACTCCAACACCAACTACTGGTTTGAAACTTTATATTACTCCAAGAATTTCGATTAAGCCTTTGATAACTTCGACCCCAACCACGGCTCCAACAGCAACCTTAACTCCAACTTCAAGTCCAACTTCAACTCCAAGTGTTAATCCATCAACAACTGTTGCTCCAACTCAAACTCCAGCAGTTGTCACTTCAATAGTAACCGCAACCCCAACTAGTGCTGAAGTTACTTCTACAACTAAACCAGATAATAGCCAAATGACAGTTTGGTTTTTATTAATAACCATTGGATTATTGGCAGTGATTATTTTTGTTCAAGCTTTACCAAAAAAAGATAATCAGGACGAAGAATAAGTTAATCGACCCTCAACTTGAGACGAAAGATTTTGATGTTCTCGAAGATAATCGATTAAGAGATCTTGAGCGGAAGTGGAAACAACTTTGCTAGAAATTATATCGGTAAGATCGAGATAATCGACGGCATTGTGAAAGTGATAGCCTTGTAAACAAATAGTATAGGTTTGAGTATCAATAATTGGTTGCTGATTTAAAGTTAGAGAAACTAAATGATCGGTATAAACAGCTTTAACACCGGTACTTACCTGATAGCACTCGCCTTCGTTGTTACGATTTTCGACTCGCATAAAACGAGCAAAAATTCTTTTTAATTGATGACCAGTAATAGTTATTTTTTGACAAGAATCATTGTAGGGGAAACAACACATTAAATCGTTGAGAGTGACCACTGGACCAAGCTGTTTAATTCGAATTGAACCACTGCCAACTAGAGCAATATCTGCTTGTGATTGATAAGCAAAAGCGTCGGCAATTAAATTGCCGATACTAGTTTCAATTTCTCGTTGAGGATGAGTTAATTCGGATGATAATTTGGTTAGAATAGCAGAATATTTGGTATCAACTTCGTTTTTAAAACTTTGAATAAAATCGAGGAGTTTTTGATCTGGAGCAACAACATCTGAAGTGATGGGAACTAGTTGCCATTGATAATCAACAACACTATTAGTGGCATCATCGACAACAATATCGTATCGACCAACTTGATTGGTCGACGTTCCAGCTTGAGTGATTAAAATATTATTAATTTTTTCGGGGGTGGTTAAAAGAGTATGTGAATGACCGCCAATAATTAAATCGACTCCCCACTCGGGTTTTAACATTGAGGCTAATTGTTTGTCGGATTCAAAACCAATGTGAGTGAGCAAAATAGTTAAATCAATATCGTCATTTTTATAGGCAGTACAGATTTTACCAACTTCACTACTAGCCTCTTCCAAAGAAATAAAAGAACCAATGAGCTTGTCTTGAGTAATCGAATCGATAACTTTTTCGGTAATAATCCCAGTAAACAAAATTTCAAAACCATCTTTTTTAATGATTTTATAAGGATTCATTAGCCGACGACCATAGTTTTTAATGTAAAGATTGGCGTTAACTATAGGAAAGTTGGCCATCTTTTCTAAAAATAAAAGATGAGGTAAACCGTAATCAAATTCATGATTGCCTAAGGCCACCACATCTGGAGCCAGATAATTCATGATCTCGATAGTGGAAATGCCTTTATATTCAGTGTCGATTAACGAACCTTGAACCATGTCACCAGAAATAACATACAAAACATTTTTTTCTTCTGAACGAACTTTATTAATATAGGCAGATAGCAGAGCTAAACCACCAATAGTTTGCCCAGGTTTACCACCAATTTCGGCCAGAAAATCACCGTGCATGTCGTTGCTGTGAAGAATGGTGAATTTTTTAATAGCCATAAATTTGATATTCGTTAGTAAACTTGGTGTATTCTTGGCAATATTTTATATGCAAATTTGGATCTTTATGATTGGAATTAAGAAATATTTCTCTACCAACTAGATCAACACTAGCTTGATCAATGGCAATGGGATTGTCGGAAAATAAAATGCCTTGATCGGGAGCGATAATTGGACCAGAATCAGATTCGCAATCACATAACTTGGTAATGTTGTGAACGAAGTTTATGTAATAGGTGTTCTGAGGTAAGTTGTTGATACAGGCACTAGCACCTTGGGCTAATAAATCGTCAAATATAGCCACCTTGGGGGTAAGAGATTTGGTGGGACAATTAACTTGGCAAATAGAGCAACCCCAACATTTAGCTAAATTAACTTGAGCCTTATTATTAACAATAGTAATCGCACCAGCAGGGCATAATTGAGCGCATTTACCACAACCAGTACACGTCTCAAGATTAAAGTTTGGTTTACATTCTCCATGAATATCTTGTTTTGATTCGGCCATAACTCCACCCATACCAAAATTTTTAATGGCACCACCAAAACCAGAACAAGGATGACCCTTAACATGGGAAATAACTAAAAGATTTTCGGCCTCAACTAATTCACGACAAACTTTAACGGTTAAGTCTTTAGTTTTAACTTCAACAAAATTATCGGAGATAATAAACGGCGCTAAGGTATCGTAACCACGATCACGAACAGCTTGTTGGTAACCAGCAACAGTATTTCGTGGTGAATCGTAAGCCACAGGAGTGTCAATTAAAGTTGGACTTAGACCAAGAGACCTTAATGATTCAATAATTGGAGCAACGTCGTGAGGGAAAAGTGCAGTTTGATTACCAGGTTCTCCAAAATGAATTTTAACTAAAACATTTTGGTTCTGGCCAAACTTACCAGCTAATATTTTTTTAGAAACAAGAGCTAGCTGGCTTTTATCAGTTAATAAAGAAACTTGATTCATTATTTTTCTAATTTAATAACTTTTTCAGGAACGGTGGCATCTAAATTTACTTGGCCATTGGTTAAAGAAAGGGAACGGACAAAAAGATTGGGGATTGAATTTAATCGGCCAGTGGCGAATTGATCGACGGCACCAATGTTTTCGGTAATATAGTTGGTTGGGATAGGAATCTGACTAATTGAAAGCTTAGAAACATTGAATTTAACTTGATTATTAACCACTGAAACTGTTCCTTGAGCATAAAATGGTGGATTGCCAGAAATATGGAATTGGTCGATAGCTTTTTGAACATCTTGAGTGGAAACAGTTAGAGATAAGTAGGGAATTAAATTAACTAGATTTAAAACACCGGAAGCTTGAGCGGTGCCATCATTATTTATTTTTACTTGAAGGTTGGAAAGTGGAGCATATTTCCAAGTTTCTGCATTCAAGTAAGCAGTGATTTCAGAAGAATTAAGAGAGATTTTGACATCTTTTTTGCCTGAATATACCAAAGAATCTTTAATACTAGCCGAAGAGGAAGAATTTTTTTCAACCACAGTGCCAAACTTATCGTGAGTTGATTGGTAATCGGCTTGAGTATATTTCACTCCCAAATCTTTGGGACCAAATAGGGATATTTTATCTTTTAAAAAGTATTGGTAGCCAAAATAAACGATAATCACTAAAACAACTAGCTTAATTAAAAATTTCATATATGCTATTTTATAATGACTTTATGAAAAACACTTCATGGGAACCGATAGCAGATTGGTATAAAAAAATAGTTGGGGTTACTGGGCACTATTATCACAAGGAAGTGATTTTACCTAAGGTGCTAGAAATTCTTAATTTAAAAGACAATGAGTCGGTGGTAGATTTTGCCTGTGGACAGGGTATTTTAGCGAGAGTGATTAACAGTAAGTCAAAATATTTAGGATTTGATATTTCAAAAGAACTGATTAATGAAGCCATTAGCCATAAAAATAGTAATCAAAAATTTGTGGTGGCAGATATTACTAAAGAGATGAGGTTTGATGATAAGTTTGATTTTGCTACCATAATTTTGGCTTTTCAAAATTTGAAAAATCCTAGGTTGGCTTTGAAAAATATTTATCAGAGTTTAAAGGACCAAGGCAAGTTAGTAATAGTAATTAATCATCCCTGTTTTCGAGTTCCAAAACATAGCGATTGGATATTTCAAAGAAATAAACAAATGAGAATTATAGAAAGCTATTTATCTAAATTAGAAATTCCGATTGAAAGCAGCCCGTTTGACAAAAGAAATAATCAAATAACTTGGAGTTTTCATTATTCTTTGAGTGAGATTTCAAAAATGTTGAAAGCTGAAGGTTTTTTAATTGAGAGCGTGGAAGAACACATTTCACCTAAAAAATCTGAAGGTGGCAGAGCAGTAGCTGAAGACAGAGCTAGAAAAGAAATCCCAATGTTCATGACAATAGTGGCTGTTAAAGCAAATGATAAAATTAAATTATGAGTAAAGACACATATTGGTGGATGGCCATAATAGTTTTAGTGATCTTTTTGACAACAGTGTTTACCATTAATGGGATTTATGAAACTAAAAGGCAAGTTGTTTGCAAACAGGCAAGAATTAGACCATTTACTGAAAAGTTTTTTTACTGGGGCGGAATTCTTGAATTAAGCAAAGAAGGAAAATTTCAGCCAAGTTGTTTGTGAAAAGTGACGCAAACTTGAGAAACATCGACCAGAGAAAAACCAGGGTGTTGAATTGATTTAACAATAGTTTCGGTTAACTTTTGAAGATCGGTGCCGTCAACTGAATTAACTATAATGTCTTTGTTTAGAGAAGAAAGAGTTGATGGTAAAAAAGCTTCGGAAATTGATCCAGTGGGAGTAGATTTGGTTTTGGAACCTTTGGGAGAAGTGGGGCTAGTTTGGCCAGTGGTTAAAGAGTAGAGCTGATTGTTGGCGACGATAGTGGTGATTGGGTAGTTGGCTCGAGCAGAAGCAATTAAATGACCCATGCCTTCACCATAGATGCCGCCATCTCCACCGATAGCAATCACTGTTAGACTGGGGTCGGCTAATTTCACACCCACAGCAGTAGGAATTGACCGGCCATGAAGACCATGAATAGAGGGACAACTAAAGAAATCGGCCATATTGCCAATACAACCAATATCAAAAACTAAAACTAATTTTTTGGGATCGATGGCTAATTTTTCGATGGCCTGATGAAGAGCTGACATGAGAATATAGTTGTTACATCCTGGACAAAAAGTGGGGATAATTTTGGATTTTAGATTCATAGTTTCTTTAATAATTCTTCAGGAAAGAAAGGTCGACCATCGAATTTTAATAAAATTTGATCGGGATTGAAATCAAATTGAGATTTTAACAGAGTAGTTAATTGACTGGTGGCATTGTTTTCGACAACAATAATCTTTTTAAAATTATTAATTAGTTTTTTAATTTCAGGGTTAATTGGCCAAAGAGTTTGAAAGTGCAAAAAAGCATAATCATTATCTTTTTTCAGAGTGAGAGTTTCGAGAATAGTTGATTTGGTTGAACCCCAAGAAATAATTAATTTAGTGGCAGTTTGGGGGCCATAAATAATTGGTTTGGGCAGAATTGCAGCTAATTTTTTAGTTAGGGCTAATCGTTTTTTAACATTTTGATTAACAACCAGAGAACTTTCGGTTGAATAACCAAATTGATCATGCTCGTAGCTGTTAGCCATTAAAAATGATCTTTGAGGCTGAACACTTTTATTTTTTTTAACCGATAAATCGGGAATTGAGGCTGATGATTCGGAAATAAATTTATCGCTAACTAAAATTACCGGGAGAGAATATTTGGCGGCTAAATTTAGTGATAATTGTGAAAGATCGAAAGACTCTTGCTGATCACCTGGGGCTAAAACAATTTTAGGGAATTCTCCGTGGCCAGCATTGATGGCAAAAAGTAAGTCCCCTTGCGAGGTCCAAGTTGGCAGGCCAGTAGCAGGCCCTGGGCGGGAAACTAAGTAAAAAACAGTACCTAAATTGGCTACCCCACAAAAACTGATGGTTTCAGTCATTAAGGCGAAACCACCACCACTAGTACCAGTAGCTGACTTAACCCCGGCATAAGCAGCTCCAGCCACCATAGAGGCGGCGGCAATTTCATCTTCGGGGTGAATTACGGTTAAATGATGATCGACTTGTTTTTGAGCTAAAAAGTGAAGTGAACCGGAAGCGGGTGTCATGGGATAGGCCGCAAAGAATTTACCACCACCTTTGATGAAGCCCCAACCATAGGCTTCATTGCCATCATAAAGAGAATTTTTAATTTTTAGTTTGAAATTTTTAATGATTTTAATTTGTTTGAGTTTTAACTGCTTGGCGAATTGATAACCAAAATCAAAAGCATCTAGATTAGATGAATCAGAATAAGCTAAAGAGATTTGGTGATGACAAATTTTCTGGTCTAAATTAAAAATATAGGCGACGATACCTAAACAAACAGTATTGGTGGCAAATTTATGTTCGGGCAAGCTAATTTGAGCATCAGGGCCAATAATTAGAGTTTTTTTGGTAAATTCGGATTGATGCTGTTGCCAATGGTTGGGAGCTAGAGCAAAGAAAAGATCTATCTTTTGGTGAACAGTAAAAATGTTTTGAGACGAAAAAGTAAGCTGATAAGTATTGTGACCACCGCGGACAAGAGACGGATATTCCGAATAGTCTCGGACATTTTGACCATGTGCGATTAATATTTTTGCTAAAAGCAAACCACTAGATTTAATTCCCGCCCCAGCGGGACCAGCAATCTTAATTGAATAAAAATTTGACACTTAGCAATTTTACACTATTGTGATAGACTACAAGCTGTTTAGTTTAGGCAAAGATAATAATTGCTGCCCTGATAAGTACTAAGTACTTATTTTTTTAATTGGTAGGGCGTGTATCAAGCATTAGCTTGAGTTTGCCCCAATTAATAAAAAATATGTACTCAAATAACAACCGTTACGGACGTAGGTCGTCTGGTTATAATCGTTTTCAAAAAAGAAAGCCACGATCTTTTGGTGGTGTAAAAATAGATCCAAATAAATATATTTGTAAGGCTTCTCCAGTAGTGTCGATTATGGAAACCAAAACAGTAAATAATTTTGAAGATTTCGGAGTAGATCCAATTTTATTAGAAAATATTAAAGCTAAAGGTTTTAATAAACCAACTCCAATTCAAGATCAAGTTATTCCAAAAGCAATTGAGGGTTGTGATATTTTAGGGATTGCTAATACTGGAACTGGTAAAACAGCTGCTTTTGCTATTCCATTAATCGATAAAATTTTAAAAAACCCAAAAGAAAGAATTCTTATTTTGGCACCAACTCGAGAGTTGGCAACGCAGATTAAACAAGACATTCGATCTTTTACTTATGGACTTAAAATTTATATCGCTTTGGCTATTGGTGGAGCTTATTTAAGAGAACAAATTATAGATATTAAACGTGGACCACATATTGTTGTTGGAACTCCCGGAAGAATATCTGATTTGGCCAGAAGAAGGGTAATTAATTTTTCTGTTTTTGACACGGTAGTTTTAGATGAAGTTGATAGAATGTTGGATATGGGATTTGTTGATGAAATTAAAGGTATCATGGATCAAATTCCTGAAAATCGACAAACATTGTTTTTCTCAGCAACTATTGATAGAAAAATCGAAGGTTTAATTGATAGCTTTTTACATAATCCAGTTAAGATTTCAGTAAAAACACAAGATACCTCTACTCATGTTGAACAAGATATTGTTCGAGTTGATCGTAACCGAAAAATGGACAAGTTAATAGAATTATTAGCTAAACCAGATTTTAATAAGGTTTTGGTTTTCGGTGGAACAAAAATGATTGTAGAAAAGATTTCTCAGTCATTAATTCAAAAAGGGTTTAAGGCTGATTCAATTCATGGTGATAAAAGACAATTTCAAAGAAATCGAGTTTTAACTGCTTTCAAAAGCAATCAAATTTCAGTATTAGTGGCCACAGATGTAGCCGCTAGAGGATTAGATGTGGCCGACATTACCCATGTTATCAACTATGATCAACCAGCAAACTTTGAAGATTACACTCACAGAATCGGGAGAACTGGCCGAGGCGATAAAATTGGTACAGCTCTAACTTTTGTTGATCAATATTGATAAATAATTTCAAAATAACTAGTAGTTGACTCGGGACTGGTTTGCGGATCAATTTGATAAGAGTTTAAATTATAAATAATCTGAGGCGGTGGTTGTTGATATTTTTTTAAATATTCAAAAAGAATAGCTAAAGTTTTTGGTGAATCTAAATAATCATTATTTAGAAAACGAAGACGGTTTGATTGATAATTTTCAATTAATTTTTTTGTCTCTAGATCATTTTTAATTGCCTGCTGATAATTTAGATAGTGAGAGAAGTCGATAGAAGCGATAAGTAGAGTTGTCGAGTCGATAGATTTAACAAATTGATCTATTTGAGAAGCGGTAGTTTTGGTTGATATTAAAAAACAATCAATATTAGTCTCGGGCATATATGATTGAAGGATGTTTTTTGGACCAAAACAAGCATGATCTTTGGTTAAAATTTTTTGATCATTGGTTATATTATCCGAGCCAATCTCATCATGGTTTGGGCCAATGATTATTATTTTTGATGGCGGTTTTTTTTGAAGACGAGAGGCTAAATCTTCGACTAATTCTTTAGCTAATAAATGATGTGGAATAATTGCCGCCACAATCCGATGGTTTAAAAACTTTAGTATTAAAAGACTAAATAATAAAGCTAAATAAATTAGACTAATTATTTGGTTTCTTTTTGACATACTTGAAAACCAAAACCAAACCGACAACTAAAACAATAAATATCAAAAAGTTTGGAACTTGTTTTTCAATTTTAAATGATGAAGAAGATGCTTTTTTAGATAAATCTATTTTTCGATCATTATCGACAATAATCTCGTAAGAGGATGACCTGGCCCAGACCTCTGGAGAATACATTAGATTAAAATATGTTGATGGCGAAGTAAATTTACCTGAGTTAATTACTCGCGCTTGATAAGTAACGGTAAAATTACTTTTGTTATTTAGATATAAGGGAATAATGACACCATCGGGAAGATACTCGTATCCATAATTTTCCCAAGAACTATTTTTTGATTGATTATTTAAATGACTATTTACCGGAATTAGACCAGAAGGAAGGTGGTCTTCAATTACAGCTCGAGCATAGTTTTGCTCAAGATTTAAATTGTCAAAATTAATATTCAAAATAACATCAACTAAATCTCCGGGGATGAAATTGTTTTCAACACCAAGATGATTTCGATATTCTTTGCTAATGGTTACCTGATGGGAAACGGCTGATGATTGGTTACTAGAAATCCAATATTTTTGATTAAAAGTAGAATAAATATCACCACCAGTTTTTGTTAATGTTAAAGGCTTGGAGGCATCGATTTTAGTGAAATCGACAGGAATTTCAATAGAATTTTTGATTTTGTCTAAAGCACCAGAACTAATAACTTTATCGCCAGATTTTAGTTGATAAGAAACCAAATTGTCGGTTGATTTTAGGTTGGTAACAGCCATTAAGACTTGGGCGGTTGAATATGAATTTCCCCAATAATCATAAAGACGATTAGTAGATAAATAGTTGGCGGCTTTATTAATAATGTCTTGATAATTGGTTGATGAAGACAAGGCTTGGATGGCTAGAGCAGTATTGCCAGACACTTCACTATAATATTTGGTGTCGTTGGCTGGCCAGTATACTT